>Ga0256405_10000004_pt1 | contig 779967 bp, 713 predicted proteins | sample RumenRJG_02DNA_FD_189096 | JGI IMG/M metagenome (GOLD analysis project Ga0256405, IMG submission 189096) | Bovine rumen microbial communities from Lethbridge, Alberta, Canada - RJG_02 | ecosystem: Host-associated > Mammals > Digestive system > Stomach > Rumen | place: Canada: Alberta... | reverse complement strand
CCGTTGCAAACAAAACTGCAGGATTTGCCCAAACAGGCAATAAGTCGCAGAGACCAAATGCATATTGTATTACCGGAAGTATTTAAGGGGTGTTCTCAATACGATAAAGAGCGTCTACTCCTGATAAGAAATGAGTTTATTAAAACCGAAAAAGCGCCCATAAATGATGCTTATTTAGAACATAGACGAACTTGTGCCAAGTGTAAGCACGCCGAAGAATCCATGCGCGAAGTGATGGAATATCGCTATGGTCGCTTGCAAGAAATAATGAATAAGCCGATTTATCCTATTCATAAACCTAATGAGGGGCAGCTAAGTGCCACAACCCCTAAAGAATTAGTGCAGTATTACGAAGAACGCTATAAGAAAATTCCCTACGAATTACACAAATATTATTTGGCGTTAGCATACAAACGAAATGGCGAAATTGCAAAAGCTAATGCTTTGCTGATGTCTAATGAGACTATTGCCCCTTCTACAAATCCAACTATGGGAACAGTTGTATCTGTATATTGTGCTTGTGGCAAAGAAGATGAGTATCACTTGAATGCGTTGCGTTCCCCTAAAATTGCTATTGGGCGGTTAGATGAAGAGGACCCGTTGGATATTCCGCAAATTAATGTGTGCCAACCGGATGGCCTGGCTATGTCTCGCGACATGTTAACGTTTGAATATCAGGCAAACAGGCAAGATTGGTTGGTGCACCCTAAAAAAGAACAAGAAGGAAATTTGTGGTTTTTGTCCCAAGATAAGTTGTTTAATTTATTAGACAGGCAAATTGGCACTGCCGGAGAGCTGAATGTTGATTTTGCGGAAAGTTTTGAGCCGCTAACGCGTGATATTTGGCTATCGGACATTGCCGGAATTGGAGTATTTTGGGAAGGCTCAGTATTGTTCGCGGGGCAACTGTTGCAAGGAGTGAAACACCCCTTGTTAGGGCGATTGCCAGTGGGATGGTACATAGAAGTAAAGGCACAACGCCGCAGCAAAACTATTATGAAGAGTTTTGCCGAGAAATCATTTGTAGAGTAAATTATGCCTAAAACTCAATATATACAACAAAAAGAAAAATCGCAGCCCTTGTTTATAAAGCGCGGGGATATTTTATCTGAATTTTTTGAAATATCGGATAAAGCCCGCGAAGGTGGCATGGGGGATGTATTCTTCTGCCGTGATAGAAGGGATAATAAGTTTTACGTGTTGAAGACTTCCTCCAAAGCATCCGGTACAGATGAACAATTGTTTACCAAAGAATGCAAGTTCGTACTCCATTTATGGAAAAATCCTTATGTGGCTTATGCGAAGACAGTACTTTCAGATGCAGAGCATTTGTATATTGTTATGGAGTTTGTTGGAAAGCAGCCTTATAACTTGCAAGAAGCTGTGCAAGGAGAGACCTTGGCGCGTGTAATGAATAAAACTCAAATTGAGCCCAAACAAGCGCTCATTTGGGCTATTCAGTTTTGCCAAGGAATGCAATTTTTAAACAATGCTGGGATGGAAGCTCATAAAGATATTAAGCCGGATAATATTCTTGTTACGTCAAAAAATGACATAAAAATTACCGATTTCGGGCTTGCAAGCGCGGAAAAGAAAGGCGGTACTATCGGCTATCGTTCTCCGGAATACTTTGCGAAAGATAGTCATTTGACAATAGCAAGTGATATTTACTCGTTCGGGCTTGTCCTTTATCAAATGTTAAATGGCGGGAAAGTTTTGCCTAATGCTACGGTATGGGATGAGAATATCAAAGAATATGAAAAGATTGATCCTGCCACTATCAAAAGCGAATATTGTGAAGACATTTTAAAGAAATGTCTAGCTGAGAATCCGCAACAACGGTATCAATCATTTGCAGAATTAGAACAGGCGCTTACAAAGGTGTTAAAAGAAAGCTGGCCGGAATATAAATTCCCAAAAAACATTGCTGAGAAAATGACTGCCAATGATTATTTTTTAAAAGGTCTTGGGTATTATCAGTTAAAAGAAAATTTATGGGCATTCTTGCTATTTTCCTTGGCTATTTTTGAGGATCCTAAAATGGCGGAAGCATATTATTATCGGTCTAAAATCTCAGTTTTCCCGTGGCCGATTCGCGTTTTGCTTATAGTAATCTTGCTCGGATTATTTCTCACGATTCCTTTATGGCTATATGTGGCTGTAACGCATCCATTTGCGGACTTTTGGTGGAATTGGATATTTACAATGGGTATCTATTGGATGATAGGTTTCATATGGTTGTTATACCAATTCTCCAAAGTTTTGGGATGGAAGGCATGGAAGGGATTATGGTTTCTTGGTAAAAACATTTTCACTATTATTTTGGGAAGAGATTACGCTAAGGCTTGTAAGCTTAATCCATCGTATAAATCTCAATAACTAAATAAGGCGACTTCGAGCCACAGCACTAGCGGTGCAAAAAGAAGGATAGCGGCTAGAATGATAATACTGTATTTAATCTGGCGCAAAGGACGGTGAATGTTTGGTACATTTTCTCCATTTCTTATTACTATGCTGTCACACAAAAAATCATGTAAGCATTGTTTTTGGGGAGAAAAGAAATACATAAATACTCCCCAGGTGCAGAAAAACACTAAACTTCCTCTATAGCAAGCTCTCCAAAAAGAAAGTGTTTTTCCTTGTATATCTACCGTTTTAACCCCAAGTAATTTTTGCCCCAAGGAAGCTTGCCAACGAGAAGATTGTAAAAATGGAAAATTGAAAATATTCCATATAACAAGTAGGGTATATCCTATTAATTGAACCGAATAAAAACTATCGATGAAAGGGGCAAGCAACAACACGGTTCCGCGCAGTATAACTTGACCTAGTATCACGTCAATAAGATAGGAAAGAATTCTTCTTTGATAAGAGGCGTACATACGGTTATTTTACCTTTTTATCCATTTTTTGTTCCTGAGATAATTTCTCTTGGAGTAATTGCAATACTTCGGGATCGTTGGCATCTTTTGCAATAGCAAAGGCATCTCTTCCTTTATTATTCTTATGATGTATGTCGGCTCCTGCATCTAATAATACTTTGACAATAGGAGCATGATTAGGAAAAGTAACTGCCCAAAGTAGTGGGGTTTTATTATCCTTATTGGTTTCGTTAACATTTGCACCACGTTGTATTAATAATTTAGCAATTTCGGCATGTTTTGCAGCGGCATCTTGTGGTAGTGGTTCTGGATCTTTCCCTTCTTCAGCCAAATATTGAGCTAAGTTAATTTGGAAACCAAGAGTAGATGCTGCAAACAAAGCAGTTTCTCCATCTGAATTTTTAAGATGGATATCTGCTCCATATTTCAATAGTTCTTCTACAATTTCTTTGTTGTTGAATGAAGAGGCAATCATTAATGGGGGGTTTATCCCTTGCGAAAGGGCATTAACATCAGCGCCCGCTTTTAATAATATTTTCACCATTTCTAAAGATTGATATCCCGCGGCCCACATTAGAGGTGTGATTTTTTGAGAATCAGGAGTATTTACGTTTGCCCCAGCTTGTATTAATTCTTGCATTAGGGAGAGATCTTCAGCATGAATAGCTAACAACAAAGGGGTCATATCTTCAGCAACTGCTTGTTCTTTGGCCAAAGTTTTCCCTTTTGTCTGATAAGTTGCGGGCAAATCAGTAATTGCAGTAATGGGTGTGTGGCGTAGTATGTTGGTGTTTGAAACAGGGGCCCCGGATTTTAATAATATATGCGCTATTTTAGTATGCTCGCCATCAATAGCCCAAGCAAAAGCAGTTTTTCCTTGATTGTCTAGCAAATTAGGGTTGGCTCCATTTTCTAATAATACTTTGACTGATTTAATAAGACCTAACTTGGCAGCCCACATTAACGGAGTAAGTCCATCGTTTCTTTTTTCATCTATCCGAGCGCCATTTTTTAATAATAATCTGACTGTTTTTGGAAAGTCCTTAGAACTGACAGCCCACATTAAAGCCGTGTTTCCGTTCGCGTCCTTGAGATGAATGTTTGCCCCGGCTTTTAATAGTACTTTTATTGCTTGGTTTGCCCCTTGGATAGACGCTCTCATTAGCGGAGTTTCTCCTCCTTTTTGGTTGATAATGTTAGGATCCATGCCTTGTTTGATAAGCGCGTAAATTAAATTAACATCGTTGTGCATGGCTGCCAAATGCAAGGGGGTTAGACCGTAGTCATCGACTAATTTAGTATTCAATCTAGGGAAAGATTTTATTTTTACTTTGTTTATTCGTGTAAATACAGTATTTCCGTTCTTATCTACAATGTTGATATCAGCTCCAGCTTGTAATAGAAGTTCTACAGCTCTTTTTTTCCCCATAAGAGCAGCCCACATCAACGGAGTTTGATGTGCATTATCTATCGTATTTATATCCGCATGGGCTTCAATTAAGTTTTGTAACGCTTCCATATTCCCGGACCCAGCTGCCCAACTTAAAGCCGTTCTCCCGGCTTCAGTTGATCTAATTTCAGGGTTTGCCCCATACTTAAGGAGTAGTTCTGTGGATTCTCCTGGAGCGTTTAAGCTGGCTAGCATAAGTGCGGTCCAACCGTCACTATCTTGCGCGTTAATATTGGAAGAATTCTTTTCTAGTAACATTCCTAGAATATCCGGGTACTTAACAGCCATCATAAGTAAAGTGTCGTTTGTGCCTGGGAGAACTGCCAACACATCCGCATCTTGCTTTAGCAAACGTTTAACTCGGGCCTTGTTGCCAGTAGAAACGGCTTTCATGAGAGGTGTTATCGCTTGGTTTTCTTCTCTTGAGCAGGCCACTAAACAAATGGTACAAAAGCAAAAAATACACAAAATAAATCGTCGGATCATATCCTTATTGTAACTTTTTTAATTATAAAAATTTGAAATATCCTTCTTTTTAGTACTCTCCAATATTATTCTTCCACAATACAATGTCAGAAAATGCCAAAAAGCCCCTTTAAGTGAAGGGGCTTTACTATTTTATGGCAAAATTTCCCTAAAGACTGCTTTTGTATAGATAAATTGTCATCAAATGCCAGTTATTTTATTAGGTAGATACCAACTCAAGGAGAAAATTATGATAGCAGATGTTTTTAGAAACTTTTTCAATTGGAATGGGCGTATTTGCCGCAGGCAATTCTTGGTCTTATTTATTTTAGCCGTTGTGGTAGGCACGCTTTTAACTGCCATGATAGGTAATGGCGGGCAAAGCGTCGCGTTTTTGTTGCAACTTTTTCTAATCCCCAGTTACATGAAAAGGTTGCATGACATCGGCTGGTCCGGCGGGCTTATCTTTTTATCACTAATTCCGTTCGTGGGGATGATTTTATTTTTCCTGATGTTAGTTGTGGGCGGAACGCATGGGAGCAATAAGTATGGCCCTGACCCAAGAGCGTCCAAAATTTCTTCCACTCGTAATGAAAATCCAGAATATGAGCAAGCACCCGTTTCTTCTGGTGATAGATGGCAAACTCTCGGAGATGGCTTGGCAGAATTCATTTTGCTGATTACGGGGCAGGATAAGTCACTGCAGAGTTTACAGGAAAAATTGGAGATGTGTTACTTGCTCTTAATAGAAACTGACCATTTAATATTTGTGAATTTTAGAGAGCATCGCGAACAAATTTCGGATCGCATGTTGGGGCAGGTTCTTTTGAAAAGCAGCGCTAATAAAGAAATGTTTGAAAAAGCGGTTGATGAATATCATGCACGTATCCCCGTCTATATGGCTTGCAAGGAACTCATCAGTAAAAGCGGTGCTACGGTAGGCACGCGGGCCTTTGCTCTAAGCCATTTCTTGCAGAAAGCCCGTGGAAAAGCTAGCGGGAAAGATATGACCGACGTAATAACAGGTAAAAAAGAGCTAGCTGTGGAAGATATGGGCGAGTTTTTGGATTTTTTTGAGAGTATGACACTGGTTATGAGCTTATCCCAAGCGTTGATTAGTATTAAACGCATTATGGATAAATTTAACGAATTATGAGGAGGCGTCTATGTTTTTCTTGTTAGTAATAGTCGTTTTAATCGTCATATGGTTTATCTATACATCTCGCGTTGCTTATTGCAATATGAAACTACTTGATTATGCATTATCCGGAGATGAATATAAAGTGCGCGAGTTATTGCGTACTAATGCGGATGTCAATATGCATGATCCAAATGGCCTTACCCCTTTAATGGTGGCAGCCCAAAGAGGTCATATCCGGATTGTGAAATTGTTATTGGATGCCGGTGCAAATCCACGTTTAACAGACAACAAAGGATTTAATGCCCAATATCATGCCATGTGGTACGGACATCCGGAAATAGCGGCTTTGATTGATCAGTATATGTAGAAAGGAAGCGCAGTGGAAGGCAAGAGATAGGGCTTTTGCTCAATATGCGTTTCGTAGTAAGTTACTAGGCAACGGTTGCTCCAAGGTTCGTTGCACCAAGGGCGGTCCGTTACAGAAGGGCGACTTGAAAATGTCCCTGCTTATTATCCCTAGTTGGGTATTTGTAGTTATGCGGTATCTTCATATTTAGTGAGTAAGGAGATTAACCGGATGTGTAATTAACTTTCTGCTGGGAAAGGAAACTCTGAGTTTGTTAACTGCCCCGAAGTTTCAGTTAACAGCGGGTTTTACGGAACCTGTCATATTGAGTATACAACCGTTTAATCGGAAGCCTAAAATTCCTGATTATATGCGTGTAATTGCAAAGAGAGGATGACCCGTAATAAGAGCCGAGAGCCGTGCTATAAAGTGCTCCGGTAGGGCTCCGGCCAAGCATATTTTATTCCACTGCTTGGTGTCTAGTAGGTAGATTTTACGAATACAATGTCAGAAAATGCCAGATTTATGCCTATAGTGTAGGGGGCCACACCCGGTAGGGAGTAATCCCATAGTTGGCATATCTTACGTACCACCTTTACCCAAGGGGTACAACTAAGGAGATGTATATGACAAGTCTTATCATTGATGGATCCAATGTCGTTCGTTCGGCCTATGGCCTGCAAGGTAAACCAAATTTTGACCTAGAAGCCCGCTTAGCTAATCAATTGGTTTTGTATTTAGCTGATCTTAATACAGATATTTCCCAAACCATTGAATGTTATTTTGATGGTTCCAAGCGTAATATTTACCGTCCGCGCGGGCTTAGTGTATTCTTTTCTGCCAAACATAAAGCCGATAAACTAATCGTTAATTCTGTTTATGAACATACGCAAAACTATGCCCACGATGTGCGGGTGGTAACGGCAGATAATGAAATTATCAATGCTTCCCGTGCGTGTGGCGCACAAGTGCAATACACGTATGATTTTTTGAAAGGATTTTTGCCTCATATCGCTTTATAAGGAGATTATTATGACGAAACAAATTATTTCTTCCGATTTGGAAATGACCCCTGAAATTAAAAACGCTATTTATCACATTAATCACGGAGACAACGTGTTTATTCATGGCCGCCCCGGTACAGGGAAATCAACCTTCCTAAAAGGGCTTCGCGAGCATTTAAACGTAAAAAGCAAAAATGCTATGTTTGTAGCTCCTACGGGTATTGCGGCTTTGAACATTCATGGGCAAACCATTCATTCCTTCTTTCATCTTAATCCAAGTGATATCCATGCACCGCTCGACTATGCCAACCGCAATGCTTTAAAAACTGCATGGCGTAATTTGGATATTTTAGTCGTTGACGAAATTTCCATGGTTCGAGCAGATATTTTTGACAAGATGAACGAGCGCCTACAAGAAGTTTTGGAAGATGAGAGGCCTTTTGCCCACAAACAAGTTATCGTAGTAGGGGACTTAAATCAACTGGCTCCGGTGCTTAATGAGAAGTCCAACCTACAACAGGATAAATTGTGTAAAGAGAATTATAACACCTCCTACGTATTTGAAGCAAAATGCTGGAAAGAAATGAATTTTAAGCATATTTTCTTTACCAAGATTTTCCGCCAAACCGATAAAGAATTTACAAGCCACCTGGCTGCTTTGGAAGCAGCGCAAGGCACAAACTTTAGCAAAGCCCTTGATTATTTTAATAAACGTGTAACGGATAAACGGCCACAAGAAGCCGTATGTTTGTGTGCGCGTAAAATTGACGCTCAGCACATTAACCAGGCAGAACTGGACAAATTACCACAACCGACTTATCGTATCCCGGCATATCAGAGTAGTCGTTACGATAACGATTGGAAAGAGGCCAATTGCCCAGCTCCCAAGGTATTGTATCTTAAAATCGGTGCTAAAGTGATGTTCGTACGCAATGACGAAGAAAAACAATTTGTGAACGGTATGATAGGACGAGTAAAAAGCATCAATTGTGTTAAGGAGCGTGCGATTAAAAGCATTACGGTTGAAATTGCACCCGGGCGTGATGTGGAAGTACGTTGCTGTACATGGTATAAGATGGTGCTTAATAAAAAAACCGGAAGGCAAGAAGCTGACTTGGAAAATTACTTTTGCCAGTTCCCTTTACAATTGGCATGGGCAACCACTATCCACAAAGCCCAGGGTATGACTTTTGACTCTGCTTATGTGGACATGGGTGAAAAAGGAGCATTTAGTATCGGGCAAACTTATGTGGCTTTGAGCCGTGTACGCACCATAGAAGGATTGTGGCTTAAAAAACCGCTCAAAGAAACGGATATTTTGTCTAATCCAGCCGTAGAAAAGTTTTATCAAGAGATTAGGAATAAATGACATGAGAAAATCTACTACCGGCATCCCAGGCCTTGCTTTTTCTTGGCGGCGAGCTATTGGAATCAGCAAAATGAAACAAAAGATCTCTCGCAAAACTGGAATCCCCATGACCAAAAATGGGTTGGAACGCAAGTTAGGGCGTTTTGTTATCAATTTAATTATAAAGAAAAAATAAATGTTAAGGAGAATGGTATGTATAAGAAACTTTTTGTAGTTCTGTTAAGTAGTTTATTTTTTGCCTGTGGGCCCAAATTGCCTACGGTCAATAATAGTAGTCCAAGTGTCTATAGAGAATCCTTCAAGCAAGTAGAGAAATCCGTTCCACTGGAGGAAAAAGATGCGTTTAATTTATCCCTGAACATGCTGGCAATGGAAAATATGAAGGCATATTTAGGCCATGGTGCAATTATTATGAATGATGAGGAAGAGGAAAAAGTTAAAAAGCAGTTTCATAAGAATCTGCATGGCAAAAATTATAAACAGATTATGAGTGAAGCTGATAAAATGATGCTTTCTAAAATGGAAAATGCCCAAAAACAGTATGTTGAGGTACTGCAAGAAGAGGGTAACAATTTACTCTCTTTTGGCACTGAGCCACAATTTCAAGAATTGATTATTTCTCAGAATTCTTTAACAAAGAAACAAGCCTCTTTAACGGTAAAGAACGTATCCAAAACGGAGATTGCGGCATTTATGTTGGGAGCAATAGATATGAGTGAAACGATTCCTTTTGTCGCTGTGACGGGCATAGAACTCGAGCAGCCATTACAGTCTCATAAAAGCCGTGTAATTACACTTGAGTTGGACCCAAGCCTCGGTTGGGATAAATTTATTACCGGCAAACAGCAAGTTGCATCAGCCAAGTGGATTGTGGTTGGTATTGAATATACAAACGGAAAAGAACTGATAAATGAGAAATTTTTAACGAGCTTGGATGTGTTCCTGCAATTGCGCAGAAATTATGAATCTTTACTGGAAAGCAAGAAAGATTGGCGTTCTGCTTTTAATGTGGACAATGTAGCCAAAGGATTTTTCCCGCTATAAGGGACAATACATAAATGGAGGTGGAAATATGGAAGTACAAATGACTTTAGATATTCCGGGTGCATATAATGCGACAGGTGTTCATTTAATGGAATGTGCCAAAAAGAATAATTACTTATGTCCACAAGATTTTTCTTTCAGAAAGACACGTCCGGCTACTTTCTCCTATTTTGATATGGCTATTCGGTATAAAAATCGCTTTTATGCCATACTTATGGATATTCGTCATAATGATTTAAGCATAATTCCGGATTTTTCGGAACGAAAAGAAAAATTTATCAAATTTTGCCAAGGGAACAATCTGGTGCCTTGTATGTTTCCGCTAGACATGTCTTTAGGTAAACAAAACGGGCCTCACGGGTATGGAACATATTTTGGTGGTGGGTATGGTATATCACAAATATTTACTCCACACAATAAAGAGAATTGGAATTTGTTTCATGCCGAAACAAGTAAACTTATAAATCCTAGTGAGGGAGCCACAGACGAACTAACGCCTATGTCCGAATATGAGAAATATTATTTTGCTACGGATGTTGCCAAGAAAATCGTTGAGGGAAAATATGGGAAAATTGTGGAGTGGTATGATGTGCTGCCCGGGAATGATCCGCAACTGGTATACATAAATAAACATCATAATGTAGAGGAATGGTGTTGCGTTCGGGTTGTAAACAAACCGATTAGTGAACTCACGGAAAGTGAGTTGGCACAAGCCACGAAGGATATGCATATTTTCAATCCCATATTTAGCCACAATGGTTTTTTCTTCTTAATTTATATTGAGAAAAGCAATGACAGAACGGCTCTGGGATATCACTACAAATACAAGATTAAGGAATCTTTCCGTACCTCCTACGAAATTATAGATTGATTGTAAATTTTTATACTGCGACATAGTGTTGTCGCGCGGGTTTATTATCCTATAGGTGTAGTAAAAACTAGATAGGAGAACAACTATGGCTGAACAAAAATACGAATGTAGTAAATGCCGTCAAATGTTTACGTTTACCTTTCCGCCTGCCGGGATGAAATGCCCGTCTTGCGGTGGGCCTCTCTACCGTAGAGGGTAATGAAATACGCCCCGGTCATCACGGTGGCCGGGGCTAGGAGAAATAATATGAAATTTGAATCAATTAAAGGAAATATGAAGCATTTTAACGATCTTATTGATGCCTGTGGTGGTACACAAGGGATGATTGATAAAGGTATCCCTTGGGAAAAAGTGGCGTGGGGTAGAACATTTGGTGATAACGGAAAAGATATTTATTTTGAAATTCACTCCAAAACAGATGAAAAGGGCGAATTGCATTTTTTTACAACAAGTAGTGAAGGATACCGAAAAGAGTGGACGAAACGCGATTTGGCCTATGTTTGTGATTTATACGATAAAGACGGCAAATTATTAAACATTATGTTCTTGGGGTTTTGATGTGCTATCATACAAGTAAGAGGTGCGTATGAATTTATCCAAATCACAATACACAAAATACCGCAGTTGCCCTAAACGCTTGTGGCTATACCGCAATAAAAAAGAAGTGCTTACGCCGCCAAGTCCTGCTTTGCAAAAAATATTTGATAGAGGACACCAAATCGGCGAACTCGCATGGAAGCGCTTCCCGGGTGGGGTACTTGTCAAAGACGGATATAAAAAACCGCAAGAAGCCATTAAACGCACACAGGAACTCATGGCACAAGGGGTACCGGCTATCTATGAGGCCGCCTTCGCTTACAACGGTATTTTGGTATTTGTGGATATTTTGGAAAAAACGCCAACTGGGTGGAATTTAGTGGAAGTAAAAAGTAGCGGGCGCGAAATTGATCCCATTTATGTGGACGATATTTCTATCCAGCGTTATGTGCTTACGCATTGTGGAGTTACGCCGGAGCATTGTTATTTAATGCATATCAATAGCGACTATTTTATGGAAACGGACGCGCCGGACTTAAAACAACTTTTCCTTTTAACACCTATGGATAGCGAACTATTTTCGGATGAGGATATTGAAGAAAATTTAGAGGATATTAAGAAATTACTGGCGGGGCCAGAGCCGACGGCCGAACTGGACAAAAGCGGGTGTGCGGATTGTGAGTGCCACGACTATTGTTGGAAAGATATTCCGCAAGATTCCGTGTTTGCCTTGTTACGCGGCAACCGAGCGCGCAAGTTTATGGCGCAGGGAATTGTGCGTGTGGCCGATTTGCCGCCGAATAGTTTTGATAATGAAAAATATAACCGTTGGGTAGAGGTATTACGCACGGGTAAGACCTATATTGACCAGGCGGCGGTGGCCGCGTGGCTTAATAAACTGGAATACCCGCTTTATTATTTGGATTTTGAGACGACACAACCCGTTGTTCCCTTATGGAAATACTCGCGGCCCTATCAGCAGATCCCGTTTCAATTCTCGCTCCACGTGCAACGCGAGCCAAATGGCCCGTTTGAGCATTACGAGTATCTTTCCACGGGCAAAGAAGACCCGCGCTATGGTTGCGTGGATGCCTTGCTTAAATATATCGGCAAGAGCGGCACTATATTGGCCCACTTTATGACTTTTGAGAAAGGGCGTATTAGCGAAATGGCGCACGACTTGCCCATCCCCGAAAAGGATGCTAAACGGCTTTTGGACATGACGGAACGCTTTATGGACACCGGCACTCCTTTTAAACAGGATTATTTACACCCCAAAATGCACTGTAGTTGGTCTATCAAAAAGGTTTTGCCCGCACTCGTGCCTGGAATGAGTTACGAAGGCATGGCGGTGGCCAACGGTGGAGAAGCCATGGATGCGTTTGATGTATTATACGCGCAAAGTTTGCCGCCTGCCGAGTTAGAGCAACTACGCAAAGATTTGCTTAAATATTGCGAACAAGACACCTGGGCCATGGTAAAACTAGTGGACGCGCTACGGGATAGCGTACAATAGGAGAAATTATGAAAACAAAGAAAGACTTTTCTAAATTGCCTAAGAAGGCAACAAAGCAGAAAAATGAGGACGTTAAAAAGGGCCTCTCGCGCCTGATTAAACTGATGATTGACTTAAATCAGGGCGTGCTAAATTTGGACCACGCCGCCCAAGAATGTGGGGTAAGCCGCCGCACGATTCAGCGCGATATAGAAACCTTAGAAGAGGCCGGGTTAACGCTGTATAAGCCCAATCCGCAAAATGTAAATTACCGCGTGTGGGATGATTTTGAGTGGGCTAAATTTAACATCACTAGAGAAAATGCGCTGGATTTTGTGGACGCACTGGACGCGCTTACTGAGGGGCTTGGTAAACCGGGCAAGTGGGTTCTTCCCATCCAAAAGGAAGTGGAAAAAGCCGGGCGCAAGGAGCAGAAAAAACGTAAAGAAACCGCGGGGAAGTGGGAGCCGATGGACGCCACCAAGGAAAATGTGTTTTCTACTTTCTTGGAGGATGATAAATTTAAGCGCGCTCCGCTTCAAACTATGCTGATGCTTGTGGCGTTTGATGAATTTGCCGACGACAAAGGTTTTAGGAATAGCACCTATCGCAAGTGGCAAGAGCGTGAACTTCAAAAAATTATGGTTCGCTTCCATTGGCTGGGGCAACAACACCGCGAGGCCTTAAAAGGATGTGCCAAACTAATCAAGGAGGACCCGAAGGATGTGTGGCCTTATAAGCAAGCCGCGCTTATTTGTTATACCAAGAAGGATTATAAAGGCGCACTGCAATACGCGCTGGACGGGTTTGCACAAGACAAGCAGGATGATACATTTATTACGTATGCTATTTATTTCTTGATATTAAACAAGTATTATGAAAAAGCCATAGACCTGTTTAACGCGGGTATTAACAACAAGGCCATGCAAACCCATTTTGCGGCTTTGATGTATGCGTATGAGGGGCAATTTGATAAGGCGTTAGATGTAGTGGCCCAGGCCCAAAAAGCCGACCTCAAGAATCCCAAAGCCTACGAATATATCAAAGGGCAAGTATTAGACCTTAAGACGAAGAAACAGTAGAAACCGCTATGACGGATAGACAAAACGGGTGACAATATGTTGTCGCCCGCTTTTGTTATCCTAAATACAGGAGTATTTAGGAGAAAATATGAAAATTGTAGGTATAGTGCTTGTAATCCTTGTATTTGGATTTATTTTGGGGTTTATCATTGACAAGTTAAGCCGCATAGAATAATTGGGTGAGGGAAAGTTATGGATATTTTGCTAGTGATTGTTGTGGGCATTATTGGGTTTTGGCTGGACTCAGCCACCCGGTAACGCCTGGGATATACGGAAAGGAGTAGTTATGAGCATTTTAGGCGTTATTGTATTAGGCGTAGCCATGTTTATTTTTCTACTGGCTATAGCCCAAATTGATTTTTAGAAAAACCCGGGCGGCAATTTCCTTGCCGCCCAGAATAATATTTTGTGGAAAATAAGTAAAAGTACTTGTTAGAATTTTACTGTCTTTCCATTGCTGTCAATAATCTTAATTTCACATTGGCGATAGCATTCCTTCCAATTTGATTTTTTTTGTCTATTGCCCTTTTTGTCAATAGGGAAACGATTGCTTTTATATTTTTTCTTGCCCAGTTTCAGATTTTCTGGTTTCGTGATCCATGCTGTTTTTAGTTCTTTTCTAAGAATTTTTTGAATTTCGTATTCATTTTTTGCAGGAATAAGTTGGGCAATTACTTGACTAAGTGGGTTACAATGCTCTAATAAAAGTTGTTTGAATATAGAATTTGTCTTCTTATATTGACGAGCAATGCGAGGGGTCAAATAAAATAGATTTAATGGTTTTAAATAAGGATCAGTATCCCAAAGTTTTTTTGCCTGTTTTGAAACATAATCAGCAGATCTTCCTTCGGAACAACTATAAAGAATCGGTCTGAGCATTGCCCGAATTTCCGCACACTGCCTTTTCCCATTAATTTTAATAAATTTGCGATATAATGGTAACAATGAGGATACTAACTTTGCGGTTTCATCAATGGAAATAATAGTCTCTGGTTTTTCTAATTTTGTTAGCATATTTTCTCCTTTTAATTTCTAATCTATTTTAATTATATTTGTTTGAATTGGATGTGTCAAGCTGTCATTTCCTCATACAAAACATACTATGGCTGGTGGATTCCACAAAGCATTCTGTGTCACCTAAATCATAGCGGGAAATGGGGGCTCCGGCATATTGGGTAATCGTTTTTACTTGTTCCATTTTGATTTGTATTTGTGCCGCACCATACCCCACTCCAGCGGCCACGAGTAGGGCCAAAATTAAGTAAATTTTCTTCATTTTGATTCTCTTCCTATATAATTAAGGACTTTCTGTAATCTTTTTTCTAGGTCTTCTTGATTGGTAACTTCTATATATTTGTATATAAAAAAGCCAGAGAACTGATTAATGTTAGGTATAATGTCTCCTTCTTTGACTGCTAAAAATTCCTCAATATTAATAGTACTCTCACTATTTTCCAACCATTTATTTAGCTGAGTGATAGCATTGGTATCTTTAAGACGATATTGTCTTTTTCCTTCTATTTTTTCAACTATTTTTTTATTAGGATCCTTTTGTTCTATAAAATAGCGTAGTTGCCCATTTTGAACCTGTATACCGTATAGGTACTCTGAATTTAATTCCCACTTCCAAGAAAAAAGAGGGGTCCCATTGGTAAACCCGTATTCTGTTTCTTTAATGGAACAATTCGTATATTTTTTCTTCAAAGTCTGTTCATAGCTACGGGTTAGATTTTTTGATATGAAAGCATACAATTTGTTTTCTGTTAGGAATGTTACCTGCTCATTAGCATTATCAGATTCTTTTTCTGATTTCCATAATAAACACAAATTATAACCCTTGTTGCAATTTTTAGCTAGGTTTATAATTTGTTCTAACAATTTTAGATATTCTTTGATTATTTCACTTTGTTCTTTATCAGTCTTTTCAAAAAAACTTTTTATATTTTTATATATATCTTCATAAGATTTCCAATCCAGGTATTCTCGTTCAAATTCGTGAGTCCCAGAGGGCGTAATTAGTATAAATTTGGGCTGAGGATTAAATTTCTTATACTTCCTATTTTGAGTTATTGATTTATAATATTTTTCAATTTGTTCTTGATTATCTAAAGATTTAAATTTATTTTCAATAATAATTGAAGGATAATTATCTCCTTCCAACCAAATTTGAAGATCCATGTGATTTTTTTCGCGTTCAATTTTTTTGACGGTTTTATTGTATTCGTCTCCTAAAATGATAGCTAAATTGTTACCAGCTACATATTCCACAAGATATGCCCAGAAATTAGACATAGCATTTTCTGTATTAGAGCGACATAAATGCCATAATGGGTTTTCTTCTATAGGTTTACATATTTGTTTTAAGTCATCTAGAGTCATTTTGCACTCCTTAAATAATCGTTTAATACGTCTTTTACACGCGTGTGTAAAGTGGCAGGGGAAAGTACCTTAATATGTGGTAGCCAATGCAAAATGGTGGGCAAAATCTCTTCCTCTTTGGCGGCTTTGCACGAGAGGACTATGCGTCCGTCTTTAAGCTCCTTTTCCAACTTTTGCAGTGGAAAATAGTTCTTTTGCTTAAAGAAATGCGCGCACTCGGCCGATACTTCCAACTGCACGGCCAAGGGTCGTTCTTTTTCAAACCATACGTTCGTACTTTCTTTAAGAATTTTGTCTATATTTTTGTCGTACTTAAAAAACTTGCCCATCTCTTTGGCGGAGGAAATCTTTTCCATGCGGAATTTTAACAGTTTGTCATCATCCGTGAGCGAAAGCAAATACCAAAAACCCTCACTCCATAACAGTTTCAAAGGCCGCACGGGATAGCATGCTTGTTTGCCGCCTTTGTAGCATACGGTCACCCACTCGCGTGCACGGATAGAATCTTCCAACGTGCGTGTAATGGGTGTTTGCTTGTATTGCTCACCTGGTGTCATTTTGATAAAAAAGGGATTGTTTTGCGTGCTCTCGGTCAGACGTAATTTAAGCGCTTCAAACGACTGCCCAAAATTGCCACCCAAGGATGAGGCGATATCACTCATCACTACCAAGATAGACGCCTCCGCGCTGGATAACTGCATGCGCTCCAAGGAAAACCCATCAATAAACGCATACACTCCCGGCTCGGGGTTCCACAGCGGAAAGTTTGCATCCTCAATTTCGTTCATGTCGCGCTGTAGGGTGCGTACGGCAACCCCCACTTCTTCCGCCATATCTTTTAAGCGGATAGCCCCCTTATCTAGGGCGTTCAATTCATACAAAAGGCGTGTTAGTTTGTTTTGCATTTCTTTTTGCATAGTTTCCTCTTACAAAAAGTATAGCACATTGGTACGACAGGGTGTTGTCGCAAGAGTTTGTTATCCTAGTTCCATGACAAATAAGGAAATGGAGTGCATTATGCAGTTTAGTCTGTTTAAGTACTTTGACGCTATTTTGGACGGTGTGGAGCAAAACGGTCTTGCGGCGCTGGAACAACCGGAGGTAAAGAAAGCGCTTGCGGAATTAGACAGTTTTTTGCCGCCCCTGTCCGATGTAGCCAAACTGGTGTTTAGTTATCACTATGTGTACCAGTTAAAACCCCAGCCGTTGTTCATTTCGCAATTGGAAAAGGATCTCAATGTGCCAACGCTATATTTGAAACATGAGGAAGCGTGGCAAGAGCTTGTTGATTTGGATTTACTGGTACGGGTAATGGGGAGTGAATACCTCATGCCGCGTAGCGTAATAGATGCGGTGGCGGTTATGGACTTGGAGTATTATTGGCCCAACCGCGTGATTATTGCGGCCGAGCATAAGAAAGAAGTATTTTGGCGGTGGATACATGACCAAAAATGAAGTAATTTATGTGGTTAAACCCACTCGGTACACGGAGCAGACATACCCCGGACACACGAAATTTTATGAGCATTTTGTGTCGCAATTGAGAGAATATCACGAGGTGCGCGCATTGGAACTGCCCGATATATGGGTGCGTGATTTTTTGCCCGTGCAAAATGTGCAAAGCGGGGCGTTGTATCAGCAATTTTTTGACCCGCGCTATGCTAATTATACGCCTAAATTTACGGCGGCTATCCGCGAACAGGTAAGAGGCCCTTTCCAGCACGCTAAACCGTGTGATGTGCGTATAGACGGGGGAAATATCGTCTTGTCTCCTGACAAACAATGGGCGTTTTGCTTAGAAAAACAAACGATTTTCCGTAAATCAAACCCGGCGCAAAAGGAACACGTGGAACAAGAATTAAAGCGTGCACTTGGCGTGAAGGAAATTGTATGGATTCCGCAACAAAAAGGCGATAAAATCGGTCATATGGATGGGTATATCCAGTTTTTGGGCGATTTTTTAATGGAAGGCACGACAGCATTATATGGTGGGGTGGCTACTGAACCTCTATTAGATGATAAAGGAACAGATATTTTGCGTAGTTATGGCAAATTTGAGCGCATTCCGTTGTTGTGCCAACTGGACGAAGAGGACTGGCTTAGTGCGCGCGGCCTTTACGTGAATTTTTTGGAAACTTCGCGCGCGGTGTTTGTGCCGCAATTTAATTTGCCCGAAGACGACGAAATTGTTAACATAATGAAAAAGCACACCCGCAAGCCGCTTGTGCGCGTGGATTGCGAGCAAATATCGCAGTATGGCGGGGTCGTACATTGTTTAACGAGGGAATATGATGAGTAAAAAAGACAATACTCCGATTTTAATATCAGAATTAAACGAAAAAATACGGTGGCAAAAAGAAGAATCACCTTCTCCCAAAAATCTATTTTCAGAGTTGGCAGAGTTTTTATTTAAGAAGTGTCATTTGAAGATTGGAAATCGTTGTTTTTATTTTACAGAATTAGAATTTTACTATTATAGTGATACAAAGACAATATGTGTAAATAATGAAAAAATCGTACATCGAGATGGATTTTGCTTGCGCGACCCGAAACAAAAAGGCACAGCGCAGCAAATAGCCTCCGTATTTTGTCATGATTATGGAATGGATATTGTGATAGGCACAGAAGGAGATGCGGGGGGCGTGCTGGTACGTGGATTAAAAGAAAAAGACAATAAAAATACATTAAAATTGGCCGGCCCACACCAGATTTTTCAAGCCATTTATCAAGCCCTTGGGTATACAGACTATTCACGTTATAACCAAGCCGAAGCAGATCAAAAAAAATTAGAAGAAAAAATTAAATTACTCAAAGGGGGGCCTGATTTTGAAACGCCTTTAATAATGCAGGGATTTCGTCATATGACGGGGCAGGGAACTAATTTTACGGAAAATAATCGCTTATTTAAGTATGCTCCTTACCGCTATGTTACGGATTATATGGAACATCCTTTTAAAGAAAAAGAGAAAATTTTGCTTTCATCTGTTTTATTTGGGCGGGTGAATTCTGCGAAAAAATTGGCCCAAGTACAAACTCCTGATAAAAAAGTAATAAGTGATATTGAAGAATGGTACGAGTGGGGAATTAAGCCATATTGTAAATAATGATATTTTATTACTATAAGCATAAGTTGGAAAAGACCTAGCATTTTGCCTAGGTCTTTTTTGTGGCTTTGGTACGACATAGTGCTGTCGCACGGGTTTGTTATCCTATAGGTAATCTAACGAAAAAGGAGAACAAACCTATGAAATACACCTATCAAGAATATCAAACTGTTTATTATTTGCACGAATTATTGCCCGTATTAGAACAATGGAGTGAATGCAAAGGAAATTTGTGTAGAATCAACCTCATGAAGCCCGGCGGCCTTTTTTTGCACAAGGCTATAAAAGAAATCAAAAAAGAGGATCTTGTCCATGCCATGGCAAAAATCAGTGCGCAATACCTCAAACAACAACATTCTTTTCAAGAGGACAATGTTATTTATTTGGAGAAATTATTCCAATTAAAACCGGAAGAAGTGCGTATCATTAAATTTTTAGTGGCGGTACTCAATAATGATTTACTACGCCGGACATTAGGTTGGTTTTCGCACGATTTGATAGAAAAAGAAGAAGTTTTAGAAGTCATTGCCGGGTTGCCTTGTGGGGCGGGGTGTAGTGTTTTAAAAGAAAGTGCCCCTCTTATTAAATTAGGAATTTTATCCCATCTACGTTTCAATTCAGGATACCAGTTGAGCGGGTGGAGCAAGGAATTTATCAATACGGTGCACCAAGATGATAATGCTCGTTATAAGGCGCTTATGGGGTTGCCTTTGGAGCAAAATAACGAATTTACCCGTAAAGATTTTTCTTACGTAGAGGCCGCTGCTTTGGCCCTGCGTCTTATAAAACAAGCCAAGCATACTAAGGGGTTTAATATCCTCTTATACGGCGTGCCCGGTACCGGAAAAACCAGTTTTGCTAAGGTGCTGGCTAAAACGGCCAAGCTAAAATTGTATCCGATAGGCGTTTGTAACGAAGGAGGAGCCGAAAAGAATTTCCGTTTGCAGCAGTTTTACCGCAAACAATTTTTACTTGAGAAAATAGAAAATGCGTGCCTACTTTTTGATGAGGGCGAAGATATTTTTTCCAGTTTGGAAACACGTACCAATAAGATGGAAATCAATAACTTGCTCGAAAATAACGAAGTCCCCGTGATTTGGACCACCAATAGAATTCACCGTATGGACCCGGCGTATATTCGGCGTTTTACCTTAGCCGTATGTTTTAATAGGCCTCCCATGGAGGTGCGCCAAAAAATTTGGAATAAGTACCTAACGGAAAATAAAATCACGTGCGGCAAGGAAGATACATTAAAACTTGCCAAAAAGTACGAAGTGCCACCATCCATGATTGCAGGCGCCACGCATGCGGCCCATATGGCTAAAGGAGATTTAAATACCGTTAAAGAGCACTTGTCTTTTATGACGCAAGCACTTAATGGCGGCTACAAAAAGCCGGAGGAAAATACGGAGAATGCCGAATTTGAAACTGCCCTTATTAATGCGGATATGAATTTAGACCTGCTTACTCAGCAGATTAAACGTTTAGGGCGGCTTAATTTTTCACTTTGCTTATATGGGGCCAGCGGTACGGGCAAATCGGCCTATGCACGGTATTTAGCGCAAGAATTGGGCTTAGATGTGCTACACCGTAGGGCATCAGATTTGCTGTCCAAATGGGTTGGTGGAACAGAACAAAATATCGCCGAGGCCTTTGCGCAGGCCAAAGAGAATAAATCGCTCTTAATTTTTGATGAGGCCGATAGTTTCTTGCGGGACCGTGCCACGGCTTCTCACTCATGGGAAATATCCGGTGTAACCGAAATGTTGACTTGGATGGAATCGCACCCGTATCCGTTTATTTGCACCACCAACCTCATGGACACGCTAGACCCGGCCAGTTTGCGGCGGTTTAGTTTTAAAATTAAGTATGATTTTTTGACTCCTCAGCAAGTGGTATGTGCCTTTATGTTCTTCTTCCATGTAATGATTGACGAAAAAGATGTGGTTGGCCTAAATAAACTAACGCCCGGAGACTTTGCCCTTGTGAAAAATAAGGCAGAAATATTGGGCCACGCGCATGATTTTTATGCGCTAAAAGAAATGCTGGAAACTGAGCAAAAATTAAAGCAAAATCGATCGGGAGGGCGAATTGGTTTTACAATGTAGTTAAAAAAGGGAGAGTGATTACTCTCCCTCTTTTACGCCGTGTACGTATAGCCAATGGCGAGTGGTTTTATCCAGGCGGGAGCCATGTTGCAAAATGTTGTGTCCGTGTTTGTCCTGTGCGTGCAAATCAATGCCATATTTGAAAAGTAACTTAAACCTAGTCAGTACCTCTTGCCATGGGCACATGCCCGCCACTACGTAAAACAAGGCGTTATGCCCTTCCCCATCACGCGCATTGACGTCTGCCCCGTGCTCAAGCAGCATTTTCATAATAGAAATATCGGCAAAATAAGCTGCGGTCATAAGTGGCGTTTCACCGTCGTGCACTTTTCCGCGTTGATTTACATCTGCACCATATTCCAAAAAAATAGCCACCACACGTTGAACATTTTTAAAAATTGCCTCGTGAAATACTGGACGTAAGGCATTGGTGGGTAAATTCGGGTCTGCCCCCGCACGCAATAATCGTCGTAAGACTGCCCTATTAGCGGGACGGTCATAGGGATAAGGTTTTTTTGATATTTTTGTAATTTTGCGTTCGAGCGGAGTAACGCGTCTGTAACTCCAAATAAAACTCTCTAAAATACTTTGTCCGCAGTCCGGGTCGCGCCCATTCGGGTTGGCTCCATGTTTTAGCAAATACTTAATCATAGGGATATTTTCATTAAAACACGCTTCCCGCAACGGCACAAGTCCATCCTCGGACACATTGGGATCTGCGCCAGCTTCAATAAGTTGGCGTACAATGCGCATGGAATTTTGATAGGCGGCCTCGCCAAGTGTCATTTTAGGCATAATTCACTCCTATATATCCTTTACATATAGAATATAAAGCCCCTGCGACAACAAGTTGTCGTAGCCTTTTTCTATACTAACTAAGGGAGGAATGTATGGTAGAAAAATATAAGATGTTCCAAGCGTGGAAACGCTCGGAGGAAGATGAAGATCAACAATTGGAAGCTCTATTTGATGCGTTGTACGCGACTGGCCGGGTAACGGAGCATGATGTGTTATTCCACCAGCAGAAAATGCATCAAGGGTACTTGTACCCCAAACGGCAAGCCGTACGGAAGTTTTTTCGGCATCACAATACGTATGAAGGAGACGCTTTTTGGGATAAATTTGCCTGTTATAATCATAGCCCCATAGAACTGGTTAATCTTATTGTCTTTCGCACGCAACAAGCATTAAAATGGGCTAATGAAGGAACGGTAACGTATGTGCGTACAGGGGCGCCTGCCGTTAGCGGCCGAATTGTTTGTATGGGTCAAATGATGTGCGGGCATTACATTACCAATCCTGCAAAAGGGGCTCCACGGCAATTAATAGAGCATTTTACCGCGCAAGATGTTCTACTGTTTTTGGGGAAATATAGCCAATGGCTTAAGGATCCGCTCCTCATGTTTGGTTTGTGGCGGACTTATACCAAAAACGATTATGGACCTTGGATAATGTGTTTATGCCACCATTTGGGAACCGGCCAGCGTGAAGACTACTACGAGTACGGTTTTGACGCCGGATTAAACGCTATTGACTATATTGGCACTAAGTTTTAACTTGACTTCTAGGCCTAGAAGAAGCGTAAATATGTATAGGAGAGAATATGCAAAACTATACACATTTAACAGCCCGTGAATTACGTTTTAAATGGCTAGAATTGATAGGTCGGCCTATACCGCCAATCGGGCGAAGTTTAGTTATTAAGTACCTGTTATGGTATGAACAAGCCAAGCGTGAGAGAATCTCTCCACTTGGCTTTTTTCATGAAGTAAAGCAAGCCGCAAAGGGAGTAAGAAAACGCCCCAAAGCCACATTGGAAGTGGGCTCTAAAATGGTCCGGTCCTATCAAGGTACAAAATATGAAGTGGAAATTATCCCACAGGGCTATTTGTATAGGAACAAAACCTATAAAAGTTTATCCGGTGTAGCGAGAGCCATAACCGGGAAAAGCTGGAACGGGAATATATTTTTTGGAGTGAAAAAATGAGTGATAAGAAAATACGCTGTGCTATCTATACCCGCAAATCAACCGAAGAAGGATTAGAACAAGAGTTTAACAGTTTACAAGCCCAACGGGAAGCGTGCGAGGCCTACATTAAGAGCCAAAAGCATGAGCATTGGCAATTACTGCCCACCGAATATGATGACGGCGGATATTCGGGTGGTAACATGGAACGCCCGGCCTTAAAACGTCTACTCGCAGATGTTCAAAACGGACTTATAGATATTATCGTAGTATACAAGATAGACCGCTTAACCCGCAGTTTAATGGACTTTAGCAAAATTGTGGAGATATTAGACAAGCATAATGCCTCATTTGTATCTATAACGCAGCATTTTAATACTACTACCAGTATGGGGAGATTAACTCTCAATATGTTACTCTCATTTGCTCAATTCGAGCGGGAAGTAACGGGAGAGCGTATCCGCGATAAGATCAGCGCCAGTAAAAAGAAGGGTATGTGGATGGGCGGCAAACCCCCATTAGGCTATTACCGTAAAGATAAAAAGATATATCCGGATGAAGAAAAATCCATACTTATCAATAATATCTTTAAGAAATACGTAGAATTAAAAAGCACTACACTCCTAAAAGAGTGGCTGGAAGAGCAAGGAACGAAGTTATCAGCAGGTAACTTGAACTGCATTTTACGTAATAAAGCCTATATTGGCCTAGTGGGCCATAAAGGAACATGGTATCCGGGGGAACACCAAGGCATAATCCCAACTGAACTATTTGAACAGGCACAAGCAGTAATGGCGGATAACCGCATCAACCGCCAACATTATGACCCTAGCAAAAGCCTTTTGTCGGGCAAGTTATATGACGATAAAGATAACGCCATGAGCCCGAGCTGGAGTACAGGCAGTAGTGGGAAAAAATACCGATATTATGTTAGCCAAGCACTCATTCGCAAGGAGCCGGGCAAGGTGGGGAAAGTCAGTAAAGTATCTCTTCCAAAATTAGAGCAGTTTATAGATAATTGGTTTAGTGAATTTTTGAAGGATAAAAATAAAATATACCCGTATATCCAAAAGTTTGGCGTAAGCAAACAAAAGGAAATTATCAAACGGCTACCATCATATCCAATAACGCGAGATGTAGAAAAAGAACTAATCAAACGCGTGAAATTAAATCCAAACAAGATAGAAGTTACGCTATATCAAGAGCAAGTAACTGAACTATTAAATGCCATTTATGAAAATCGGGAAATGCGCCAACTCAAATCCGAAGAATTAAAGACCGAAAATATCTATACAGAGCCATACCATATTGGTACAATAGCCAACGGGGAAAAGATAATCATAGGGCAATTTGTAGAGCCGAAAAAGCGACCCCATATTGAACTTATCAAAATCTTAAATCAAGCATATACTTGGCACCAAGACGTAATCAGTGGTATAAGCACACAGGATATAGCCAAGCGGGATAAAGTATGCGTGCAGTATGTCCGCAGGATCCTCAATTTAAGTTTTTTGTCGCCTAAAATCGTGCGAGTTATCCTAAACGGTACCCAACCCGCCGATTGTACACTTCAAAAATTGCTTTCAATAAAGTCTTCAAACTGGCAAGAACAAACCAAATTTTTGCTGAATAACCCATAGAGAGCACATCTCTACAAAATTATGCTAAAACAAAGGGATTATTTTTTGGAAGATAGATATTTATTGAGATACTCTTCGATTTGCAGGTATCGCAATACGGAAGAGTTGCTCAAATCATGTGTCTGCTTTAGAGCTTGCTTTCGTAAATCCTGAATAGCATCATAATATCGCTCATTAATAACGAGTTCCAAATCAATATCTGACTTTTTCAAATATTCTTTAGCACTTAAGACAGATTTCAAAGCATCATACTTTGCCCCTTCTTTAGAAGATTTAACAATAGGGCTCCAAAGCATGTAATATTGAGTAAAATTGTCAAAATGATTTTGGACATATTCTTTATCTTTAGTAAATTTGTGAATAAAACGGTTTTCTGTATCGGGACGGCGTTTTTGAGGATCCACATATTGCAATCCATGAATATGGGCTGCTACTTCACAGACATAAATTTCTTTGTTGACAATATTTAATCCGATCACGTCGATTTCTGTTTGATGAGGACCTTTGATGTTGTACTCTACAAATTCACATTTTTTAATGTGTCGTAGCCATTCACCGGTTATTTCTTCTGCAATATTATGCATAAAATTTCTCTCTTAAAAGATTTTCTATATTGTAGCAATTTTCCCCAATTTATATTTAGCAGACGACTTACTACCCAACCCGGTCAGCATAAAAAGAGAATTTTTACCAAAACGCGCACAAATCCGCCAAATTCCCCATGCTATCAGTCGTTTATAAAAAACCCCCGTCGGGGTTTAACCCTAACGGGGATATATGCTAAAAATTGAAAACTAAAATACGGAGCCGACGAGATTCGAACTCGCGGTCTCTGCCTTGACAGGGCAGCGTGTTAACCAGGCTACACCACGGCTCCTTAACTACCTATATAGTATATCTTATTTTTGGGGGCGCGTCAAATTTCCTTATTCAAATTCGCCCCACAGAATTTGTTCCAGTTCCAATTCTACGCCAAACTGTGCTTTTACTTTTTCACGCACTTGGTCCATCAGGGTCTTAATATCTTGGGGGGTGGCGTGATTAAAATTAACAATAAATCCGGCATGCTTTTCGGATACCTTCGCGCCGCCTACCGATAAGCCGCGTAACCCCGCGGCATCAATCAGGCGCGAAGCGTAATCACCTACCGGGCGTTTGAACACACTGCCGGCAGAAGGAAATTCCAACGGTTGTTTCTCCACGCGGGCGTGTTGCACGTTGCCGCGGGCCGCTAAAAGTTGCGTATAGTTGCCCGGTTTAAGCATAAACCCGGCGGACAAAATAATGCAGGGGGGTAATCCGGCCACATGACGGTAGGAGAATTGTACGTCCTCTTTTAGTAATGTAGCAGGGCGGCCTTCCCAGTCAATAATATCAAAATACTCCAAGCAGTCGGCCGTTTCTTGCCCGTAGGCTCCGGCGTTCATAAACACGGCTCCGCCTACACTGCCTGGTATGCCGGATAATTTTTCCATACCGGCTAGGCCGGCTTTGCAGGCCAGCTCACACACTTTGTCTAGCGGAGCCCCGGCCTGTGCGGTAATGCGGTTGCCGTCCACTACAATGCGGTTCATTTTTTTGGTAGAGCACGTAATGCCGCCAATCCCTTTCGCGCTTACTAAAATGTTGGAGCCAAATCCTACCACACGTAGCGGGATATTTTCGGTTTTGGAAAGTTTAAGTACAAAGGCCCATTGTTCCGGGGTTTGCGGATAAAGATATACTTCCGCCGGGCCGCCGGTGCGGTAAGTAGTGTGCGTGTTCATGGGTTCGTTGAACAAGCATTCATCCCCAAAAAATTCTTTTAATGTGTCTTTGTAATTTGCCATTTGCACTTAGAAACTAAGACCTACGCCCCCGGTAAACCCGTGGCTGTCTTTGGTAATGGTATATGCTACAAAACCGGTCAAAAGCGGGAAGGGATGAATATTCAACCCGATCATCCCGCGGGGGGTACCGTCGGAGACGGATTCGTTAGGTGTATATTTGCGGGTTTTTAGTTTGCCATAGTCATACCCCACACCTACATACGGAGTAAAAATAAGGACGCTGGTGGAAGCAATGGCAGAGGCGGAATAGTGGTCGTTTCTATACCAATCGGTGCGGCCATTATCATAGAAGGCCCCAAACGATAAGTTCAAAAATTCAATCAGTGTCATCTGGTAAGTTAAACCGCCACCGAGCGAGCGATAGCCATTTACATCCGTTCCGCGGGCCACCACCCCAATACCCAGATAGGGGATTTTGGTTTCGGCCACTAAAAAGGGCAACACGGTATAACTGTCGGAAGAGATATTATTATCGGAAGAAGGTTTGAAAACGCTTACGTTGGCGCCTAAATTGACGCCCGGGAACATTTTGGCTTTTCCGGTGTGGAAATCTACCATACCTACCAAGCCGTTCAAATCGCGGTTGTAGGCTTTGAGGTTGGATTTCCCGGCTACATAATGGTCATGGAAATCATCTCCCATATTGGCGGCGTGTGTTAACAGGGGGGACACGCATAACATAGCAAGTAAAAATACTAATTTTTTCATAGGCTCTCCGTTTGCAAAAAAATAAGATATATACTATGATAGAAAATGACGCAAGATTTTTTCAACCCCGATATATTTTACCCTTGGAGGATGTATGGTTAGCAAATTGGCAGGCACTCTTACGACTCACAGAATTGACACAGCAAAATTACGGGAGGCTTTTTTCAAGCCAGAGGGGGTCCCGGTGCCTGTAAAATTCGGTACATCCGGTCACCGCGGTCAGTTAGGGACAGGGTTTTGTGCTTTGCACGCCCGGGCGATAGCGCAAGCGGTGGCGCAAATTCACTTGGAAGAACATATTTCCGCGCCCATTTTAGTAGGGGGCGATACACGTCTGATGAGCCGCGAAACGGCACGCCTATGTGCGGAAGTGTTGGCCGGGAACGGACTAACGGTCGTTTTGCCGGAAATCCCGGTGCCGACGCCGGTATTTTCCTTTGAAATTTTAAGCGGACGGGTGGGGGCTTGTTTGAACGGGACCGCCAGCCACAATCCGCCGCAGGATATGGGCCTAAAATATAACCCTTCGCACGGGGGGCCGGCGGATAGTACACTTACCGGGAAAATTGAAAAGTATGCCAACGCCTACATGGCGCATCCCGAAACAATTAAATCTATTCCGTTAGAAGAAGCGCGCGCTAAAGGTTTCGTACGAGAGGCTGACATTATCACTCCTTATATTACGGCCTTAGGCAAACGGATTGATTTTGCCAAAATTGCGGCGTCTTCTCTTAAATTTGCGGTACATCCGTTAGGCGGGGCCAGTTTAGCCTTTTACCAAGCCTTAAAGGAAAAATATGCGTTAAAAAATCTAGATATTGTTTGCACAGAACAAGACCCCACTTTTTATTTTATCCCGATAGATCACGACGGTAAAATCCGCATGGATCCTTCTTCTAAATACCCCATGTCTGCGCTTATTAAATATGTAGAGGCAGGGACGTATGATTTTGCCGGAGCCAGTGACCCGGATGCTGACCGCTTTGGGTGCGCCACCCCCCAGGGGGGACTCATTTCGCCCAACCATGCTTTGTGTGTTATGGCGGACTATTTGCAGCGTCATCATAAAGTGCCGGGTGCCAGTGCCATTGGCCGCACGTTAGGCACTACGTTCTTGCTGGATCAACTGGCCCGGGCACATCACTTAGGGTTAGATGAAGTGAACGTGGGCTTTAAGTATTTTGTACCCGGCCTGCGGGAAGGGAAATATGTATTGGCGGGCGAAGAAAGTGCCGGGATGTCTGTAAGCGGTTGGACAACCGAAAAAGACGGAATTTTTGCAGTATGCCTACTTATGGAAATTACCGCCTGCGAAGGGGATATCGCCGCGCTTTATAATAAACTGACGGATACTTATGGCTCCCCGTATTATACCCGTGTAGACGTGCCCACAGATGAGCAAACCAAAGCGCGTGTCAAGGCCCTGAAAGCGGCCGATATTTCGTCAGTTAAAGAAGTAGCCGGAGAAAAGGTCCTGCGCGTGCGCGATACGGATGGGCTGAAAGTCTATTTGGAGAAATCGTGGTTTTTAGTGCGCCCGTCCGGCACAGAAAACATCCTCAAAATTTATGCGGAAACGTATGTAAGTCAGGCGCACTTGCAAGGCCTGATTGCCGCCGCCCAACACTTGTTAGCACGCTAAATTACTGTACCGGATGTGGTTCATACGTGCGTCCTTTGACTTGCACACGCGTACCGATTACTTTACTGGGCGTTTGGAGGGCGCTTTCCACTTTTTTGTTACGTAAGAACGGTACCGCCGTAAACACTGTATTGGCGTGAAATTTGGATAACCACTGATCCAACGATATAGGGGACGACCCACCCAAGAAAGAATCTAACACCAGCGTAACATGACTATCCGCGTGCGGAAAAACTACCAGTAGCGCCGTATGGTAACGCCAGTGTAAACTGGTGGAACCGTTGGCTAAGGTAAAGCGATTGCCTTGGCTGGGTTGTAAAAATTCTCCGCTTTTGGGGTAGGCGGTGAGCACATAAAGCCGGGTGGCTTTGTTCAACGAATTGTTGGCAATTTTTCCGGCCAGCAGTTTGGCTAAGACATAGGTGGCGTAGTAACATTCGTCTTTTACCCAACGGTAGGTCAGTTTTACATGCGAGGAGTGTACCGTGTGTTTACTGTCTAAGTCTTCTAAACTGGCTTGGGCAGTTTCATACGTAATTACTTGTTTTTTACTCAAGTTAATCGCCTGCGCAAGCGTGCTTTGAAATGCGGAAGAAACCGATGCGGGGATTGAGGTTTGTAAAAAATTATAATTGGGGAATAAATAAGTGCTTAGTTTACCGCGTCGGGGTTGTTTCTCCAGTAGTTTAAGCCAGGCGTTTATTTGCGCTTGGGACGGAGTGCCCCACTGTTTGCCGACAGCAGATTGGGCGCGAAGATGGGCCAAATGGGCATCCACTTCTTTTTTATTTTTCTTATAGAAAGAGGTAGCCTGAGCCATATCAAAAGGTTGGGGGGCTCCCACTAACCCGTCCAGTACCCCTAAAAAATTCAAGGTCAGTTGGGAGGGCTCGGCGGAAAGATGATACAGTTTGGAACTGACTTGCATATTAAAAAAGTAGGTGGCCAGCGCACGGATATGCATCCCTTTATAAGGTGAAGAAAACCAGCCTGCTTCTTCCGGAAACGAATTGCGTACCGGGTAATAATACATCAGTTTGAAGCGTTTAATTCCGGCGGAAGGTTCGCTGGCGGCTTGTTGGGTTTTGCGTGCTACAGCAGTGGCACTGGCTTCTTTGGCGCAGGCGTCCAAGGAGCCAAGCAGACAACCAATCAGCAGCAAACAAATAAATAAGTTTCTCATAATACTTAGGATAGGAAATAACCCCTCTATCTGCCAGGGTCTTTGGACCTAGACGGGGTAAGGCCCTTGCGCCGGGTACGGGTGGGACTTATTTGTCTACAAAAAAATCACCCCGCACAAGGCGGGGTAAATTTTTGGTAGGAATAGGATTGCGCCTTCCGGTAAAATTCCTGACGGAATTTTCCTGCAGGCCGGGCTCGCGGTACTCGCCTTTGCCTGGCGGCAAAACTCGTACAACGCTGTGCCTTTCGAATCCAAACACGGGCAAAGCAGTTTGCCCGTTTTCCCACAAATTATTAAACCACCCTTGCGGGTGGTTTAAAATTTGGTAGGAATAGGATTCGAACCTATGTAGGGCGTAGCCCGACGGTTTTACAGACCGTTGCTTTTGACCGCTCAGCCATCCTACCGATAAATTACTTAAACAACTAGGTACATATATTATAACAAAAAAAAGGATTTATGTCATTTTTCGTCCTTATCTCCCCGTAAAATGTTACAATAATACTATATGGCACAACAGGCTAATTTAACCCCTTTGATGAAGCAATACTTTGCGGTGCGGGAGCAAAATCCCGGCATTGTGTTGTTTTTCCGCTTAGGGGATTTTTACGAAATGTTTGACGACCAGGCACGGGAGATTAGCGCCCTGTTGGGCCTTACGCTTACTTCCCGCAACGGGATGGCTATGTGCGGGATCCCGTATCACGCCGCCAATACCTATATTACGCGCCTGCTGGCGGCCGGTAAAAAAATCGGCATTTGCGAACAGACCAGTTCGGTCATGGATAAAGAAACCAAACTGTTTGAGCGCAAGGTAGTGCGCGTCATTACCCCGGGAACGCTGGTAGAAGACAGCCTGTTGGATGCCAACCAAGCCAATTATTTAGTGGCGCTGGATATGTTGCCAACCGGGTGGGCGCTAGCGTGTGTGGAAGTTTCCACCGGGGAATTTTGGGTCAATCAAAATGACAAAGACGCCCCGTTTACGCATTTAGCCGCCGCTTTGGCCGCCATTAACCCTTCTGAAATTATTGCGACACAAGACGTTTTGAATTTGCTCCGTCAAAAAGTAGTGATTCCCGCTTCATTGACGCTTACGCCGGTGGCTCCGTTTAATGGGGATTATACCCTGCCCGCTAATTGGCCGGCCTTGGGGGCCTGGCAAACGCATCGGCGCGCGCTTGGTTGTGCGCTACAGGTGATGAAATACGTCAACGCCACAGACCCCAGCGTGCAGAAAACGCTGATCCCATCGTACCGGGAATTAAAAGAATGTTTGCAAATTGACGAAAATGCGGTGGCCTCGTTGGAACTTGTCAAAGGGCAGGAAGGGGGCCGCGTAGGCAGTTTATGGGCCTTGTTAGATAAAACCAAAACCGCAGTGGGAAGCCGCAAACTAAAAGAATGGATTTTGCACCCACTGTTGGACCTGGGCGAAATTGCCCGCCGTCAAAATTGTGTAGAATTTTTTGTAAATAACCAAAGTGCCTTGGCTGATTTAAGCGCACTTTTGGAAAATATTTCAGATGTGCAACGTATTATTACCCGCACGGCCACGGGTACTGCCAGTCCGCGGGATGTATCCGGCTTGCGGCGTTCGTTACTGCACGTAGATGCGCTGGCCCAGTGGTTTGCCAATTACGGAAATGGGGTTTTGCATTTGCGGGACCAATTCCACCAAATTTTACCTACGTTACAAGACATGGCAAAACTGTTGTATCAAGCCATGAACGAAACGCCCCCCTTGCATATTTCTGACGGAGATGTAATTCGGGCCGGCTATAGTGCAGACCTGGACGAACTGCGTTCCCTGAAAACCAATTCCAACCAGACCTTGCAGGAAATTTGCGAGCGCGAACGCGCCAAAACCGGGATTGCTACCTTAAAAGTAGGGGTTAATTCCGTATTCGGATATTATTTTGAGGTAACCAAATCGCAACTTTCCAAAGTGCCTTACGGCTACGTGCGTAAACAAACGTTGGTAAATGCCGAACGCTTTATTACCGAAGAACTCAAAGAATTGGAAGATAAAATTACCCACGCCGAACAAAAGATTTTGCGTTTGGAAGCGCACCTGTTTGATACATTACGCCAAACGCTCGCCCAATATATAGAAGAATTTAAGCAATTTGCTGAAATCGTAGCCGAGTTGGACGTGTACGAAGCCTTGGCCTTAGTTGCCTTAAAAGGCGGATATACCAAGCCACTGGTAGATGACGGCGTAGAACTTTACTATGAGCAAGGCCGCCACCCGTTGGTGGAACAAACACTGCCCGCCGGAAACTTTGTGCCTAACGGGTTGCATTTAGGCACGCCGGACAATCAAATTATGCTCATCACCGGGCCCAATATGGGGGGAAAGAGTGTTTACTTAAAGCAAACGGCTATCCTGGTGATTTTGGCCCAGATGGGGAGTTTTGTGCCCGCTCAAAAAGCCCATATCGGCTTGGTGGACCGCATTATGACGCGTATCGGGGCCCACGATGCCTTAAGCCGCGGAAACTCTACCTTTATGGTAGAGATGAACGAAACCGCCCATATCCTGGCTTCGCTCACCCCGCGTAGTTTAATTTTACTGGATGAAGTGGGGCGCGGTACTTCCACCTTTGACGGTATTTCTATTGCATGGGCCATTGTGGAATACTTATACAAGCCCAAAGGCGGGGCCAAGGTTATTTTTGCTACGCACTATTTTGAACTGATTGACCTGGAAAATAAATATTCCCGCGTGAAAAATTACCACGTAGAAGCACAAGAATATAAGGACGCGCAAGGTGAAAGCAAGTTGGCTTTCTTATACCAAATTAAGCCGGGTGCGGCGGACCAGTCCTACGGGATTCACGTGGCGGAACTGGCCGGTTTGCCGGCCGCTTGTACGCTACGCGCCAAAAAAGTGTTAAAAGATTTAGAAGCTAAAAAGGGCGCCAAAATTTCCGTCAAAGAACAGGATATGGTCAAAGATTTATTTTCTTCGCCGATTGTGGAAGAAATCAAAATGGCGGACCCCAATAAATTGACCCCGTTAGAGGCTTTGCAGTTAATTACTGAGTGGAAGAAACGAATCAATGAGTAATATCCACGTACTAGATGAACAAACAGCCGGACAAATCGCCGCGGGCGAGGTTATTGAACGCCCCGCCGGGGTGCTCAAAGAGTTGCTTGAAAACGCGGTGGATGCCGGGGCTACAGCAATTAACATTGATATTGAAGGGGCCGGCCGCACGCTCATCCGCGTCAATGACAACGGGCGTGGTATGGACGCCGAGGACCTGAAACTCAGCGTCCTGCGTCATGCTACCAGTAAAATTTTTCAATTTGACGATTTGGCTTCTTTGCATACTTTCGGCTTTCGCGGCGAGGCCTTATATTCGGTGGCGGCGGTTTCCAAAATGACCATTACCAGTTGCATGGCGGGGGGCAGCGGCAACCGCTTGGAAATCCAAGGCGGAACGGTGGTCGCGCAAAGTCCGGCCCCTGCTTTGCCCGGGACTACGGTGGAAATCCGTGATTTGTTTTACAATGTGCCCGCCCGTCAAAAATTTCTAAAAAGCGATTCATATGAACGGGCGTGCTTGCTTAAAGTCATTGAAGAAAGCGCGCTGGCTAATTTGAACGTAGGTTATCACGTGCGTGTAAACGGACGGGATGTGTACCACCTGCCTGCCGGAACAGATGATTTCCGCGCCGCTGTATTGTGCCGGGCTCGCCAAATTATGGGGGAAGAAGTTGCCGACAATTTGGCTTATAAATCGTTTGAAGAATTGGGACTACATCTTTTTATTTCCCCGGCAGATAAATTGGTGCGCGTGCGGGATTTGCAATACATTTTTGTAAACCGGCGCCCCATTGATTCCAAGACTGTACAACAGGCTATTTACAAGGCGTACCAAAATGCGCGGCAACCCAATTACTTCCCCGCGTTTCTTGTTTACATGACGTTGCCGCCGGCTTCATTTGATGTAAATATCCACCCGCAAAAACGGGATGTCCGCTTTGAGGACGAGCATGCTGTTTTTGGCAAAATTTTACATTGTGCCGGGGAAACTATTTTCTCAAACGGGCGGCCTATCCAGGCGGACGTGTCTTCCCCGCAACCGGCTATGGATTTGCCGCCGGCTGCCCAACCGGCTGCTACAAAAACTTTGGCCACACCTACCCCCATGGAAACGTTTGCGGCAAACACATCCCAGCCACAAACAACACCCTTGTTTACGCTTAAACAACCGGTACAGCAACCTGCTTTTGTTCCTGCCCCGTCCCAACTGCGTGAAACGGAAGAACCCGCCGCGTATGTTACCCGCCCGGCGGAAACTACTGGTGCGGCGCGGCCCGACGAACCGGCTCTGCCGCAAGAGGTCCCGCACTGGTATCAAGGCCCGTATCACTATATTGGGCAACTCCAGCGCAGTTATTTGCTGTTTGAAAACCCGTTAGGGCTTGTCATTATTGACCAACATGCCGCGCAAGAGCGGGTGCTGTTTGAACATTATTTAGATTTATTTGAAAAACACGCGGTACAAGTACAAAAATTGCTTTTTCCCATACACGTTGATTTGCCCCCTTCTAACGTAGAGAGTTTACTCTCGTGGGCGCCTTGGCTGAAAACGGCGGGGTTTGAATTGGAACCGTTTGCCGCACGCACGGTACTGGTTAAAACCATGCCCAATATCGTACGCTTTAAGGAAGATGATATGAAGGCGTTTATTGAGTCGTTAGCCGGGGTCGTCGGGGACCCTACCAAATCTACAGACAGCCTTAAACGTAAAATGATTGCCATGCTGGCCTGCAAACGTGCCATTAAAGCGCACGACGCTATTACCGCGCCGGAAGCCGAAGCCCTCCTGGAAAATATGAAAAAATGCAAGGATGGGATGCACTGCCCGCACGGTCGCCCGGTGCTGGCCCAGTTAGACATCAAAGCCATCGGCAAATTATTTGGCCGATAATCTCTAATGACCAATACGCATTAGCGTACAGGAGTTGGTCCCACAAGTATAACCGGCAGATTGTACTCGCTGGCAAATCTTCTTTTTGGCAGCATCCTTATAGTGATAACAGGCTACACTCCCAGTAGAAAGAGTCATCTGCAGGGTAATCCCCTTGTAAGAAGATTGGATGGTTGTATTGTTGAAATTAAACGAGAAATTATGCCCGGTAGGAAAAGTAATATTGCCAAATTTATTGTTTCCGGCTAAGCGGGTCCCGGTGGGCCAGTCTTCTTCCAGGTTTTTAAGGCTGGAATCATAAGAACCATATTGCAAGTAATACAATTTTTCGGCACGGTAAAGCCGTTGTAAGTAGGCAAGCGTTTGGGTAAATTGGGTTTTTTCAACCGCTTTTTGATATTGCGGTAAGGCGATGGCGGCTAACACTGCAACAATTATAACTACCACTAATATTTCAATTAGGGTAAAGCCGGGCGGGCTTTTGAGCAATAGAGTAGTATGAATCTTTAGCATAATGTCATTATGAGCGGCTTTGTACGTCTAAACAAGTATATCTACATTATAACATAACTGCCCAGAGTGAAAAACAAAGTCTCTCAGGGAAAAAGGTAGCGGACGTCCGCACGGTGGGACCTCTTCCATTTCCCTCTAAAAAAAGGTATCCTATTTATATATTCTTTATTGGAGGGTTTATGCCGGAAACACCCGTTTTGGACCGTGTCTTATTTTCGCAAGAACAATTAGCCGCCCGCGTGGAAGAACTGGGCCGTCAAATTTCAGCCGATTACCGGGGGAAAACGCCTCTTTTTGTGGGGATTTTGCGTGGCAGTATCTTATTCTACGCGGACTTAATGAAACAAATTTCCATTGATTGCAATATGGATTTTATGTGCTTGTCTTCTTATTCCGGCACGTCAAGCACGGGGCAAGTGCGTACCATGTTAGATTTGCGCGAAAGTATCAAAAACCGCCACGTAGTGATTGTGGAGGATATTGTGGATACAGGGCTTACTCTCCAATATTTAATGAGCAACTTAAAATCCCGCGGGGCCGCTAGTTTGGAGATTTGTTGCCTGTTAAATAAACCGTGTAACCGCAAGGTGGACATCCACCCCAAATACGTGGGGTTTGAAGTAGAAAATGAATTTGTGATCGGGTATGGGCTTGATTATAACGAACTGTACCGCAATTTACCTTACATAGGGGTCTTTAAGAAACAATGAAGAATACCAAACGTCCCAACAACCGTAAAATTATATCTATCGGGCAAATCCTAGGGTGGATTGCCGTATTTGCGTTAGCGATTATTCTTTTCAATCGTCCCAGTGCCAAGCAAAGCACGCTAGATTACTCCGAATTTAAGGAAAAAGTAGCCGCGGCCCAAGTGTCCGACTTGACGGTCGCCCCGGAGATGATTTCCGGTATGTACCAGGATAAAGAAGGTAAATTTGTTCCCTTCAAAACGGTACGCATGAGTGACCCGGACCTTGTAAAAGAACTTTCGGCGGCTAAAATTAAATTCAAAGCGGAAAAAGATAACAGTTGGATTGGAAACGTTTTATTTAATGTCTTGTGGATTGTTATTTTAATTGGTCTGTGGTGGTTTATTTTCTTGCGTCCGCAACGTAGCGACGGGAAAAGTGCCATGAGTTTTGCCCGTAGTAAAGCCAAAATGCAGGACCCTTCCCAACAAACGGTTACCTTCAAAGATGTGGCCGGCTGTGATGAAGCCAAAGAAGAATTGCAAGATATTATCAAATTCTTAAAAAACCCGAAAAAATTCCAAAAATTAGGGGGCAAACTCCCCAAAGGGGTACTCTTATACGGGGCCCCGGGTACCGGTAAAACCCTGCTGGCTAAGGCAGTAGCGGGCGAAGCCGGCGTGGCGTTTTTCTCTGCCTCTGCCAGTGAGTTCGTGGAAATGTTTGTAGGGGTGGGCGCGGCGCGCGTGCGCGATTTGTTTGATCAAGCCAAAAAAAATTCCCCCGCGATTATTTTTATTGACGAATTAGATGCAGTGGGTCGTCGTCGTTTTGCCGGGATTGGGGGCGGGCACGATGAGCGTGAACAAACGCTTAACCAACTTTTAATTGAACTGGACGGGTTTGAAAGCAAACAAGGCATTATTTTAATGGCTTCCACCAACCGCCCGGACGTATTAGACCCGGCGCTTATTCGCCCCGGCCGTTTTGACCGTCACGTTTCCGTGCCGGCTCCGGACCTCAAAGGCCGCGAAGAAATCTTAAAAGTCCACGCCAAAAAAGTAAAACTGGGTGCGGATGTAGATTTGAAAACCGTTGCCAAAGGAACCCCCGGGTTTGTGGGGGCGGACTTAGCCAACGTCGTAAACGAAGCCGCCATTTTGGCTGCCCGCGCGGATAAAGAAGCGGTTGAGTCCAGCGATATGGACGAAGCCATTGAACGTGTGATTGCCGGCCCGCAGAAAAAGAGCCGCATCATTTCCAAGCATGAACTGCAAGTCATTGCCGCGCACGAAGTGGGCCATACGTTAGTGGCGCGTTTAACCGATCATTCCGACCCGGTACATAAAGTATCTATCATCCCGCGGGGCCAAGCGTTAGGCTATACGCTCCAGTTACCGACGGAAGATAAATTTCTAGTCAGCAAGTCGGAATTTTTGGACCGCATTTGTATTGTACTCGCCGGCCGCGCCGCGGAAGAAATTGTGTTTAGCGAAATTACTTCCGGGGCCAGTGATGACCTCAACAAAGCCATGGCGTATGCCCGTAAAATGGTGATGGAACTGGGCATGAGCGAAAAGTTGGGCCCTATTGCGTTGCCCAGCGGAGACGAAGGCGAAGTGTTCTTGGGGCGTGATATTTCCCGCCATAATACCTACTCGCCGGAACTGGCCAAAGTAATTGATGAGGAAATTATGAACCTCATTAAGACTTCCTATGCGCGTGCGAAAGAAATTATTTCTTCTCACCGGGAAGCATTTGATAAACTGGTGACGGTTTTGCTAGAAAAAGAAGTAGTAGAGGCTAAAGAAATTGATGAAATTTTAGGATTGTCCCCGGTGGCCCCTGTGGCCGAACAATCGGCACAGGCCTCGGCGGATGAATTGGCCCAAGAGGCTACGTCTGCCAATCAGGCGGCCCCGGCCGAAAAACCGCAAGCCACGCAAGGCGATTTGTTTGATATAGAGTCGCCCAAACAATAAGATACACAACACGTTTTGCAACAAGGAAAATATATGGGAAAATATTTTGGAACAGATGGGATTCGCGCGGTAGCAGGGCAATTTCCGTTGGTGGATGAGTTTGTCACCAAGTTAGGCTATGTGGCCTTACGGGAATTGCAACGTTCTTCCCAAGCGAAACATCTTAAACCGCAAGTGATTATCGCGCAGGATTCTCGCATTTCGGGACCGCAAATTTTAGAGGCCCTGCAAAAAGGGATCCGCGCCAGCGGGGCTAACGTAATTAGTATCGGTATTTCTCCCACTCCGTCCGTGGCCTATTTGGTAAAACAAACGGGTAGTTTGTGCGGCATTGTTATTTCTGCCAGCCACAACCCGGCTGAATTTAACGGGATTAAATTCTTTACCAATCACGGAACGAAACTTCCGGAAGAATTAGAAAAAACCATTGAGGCCCAAGTAGATGCGCTTAGCACAATGCCGGCGCCTACAGGAACCTTCACCGAAGATACTTCGTTAGTCAAAAAATACGAACAATTTTTAATGTCTACCGTAGACGGCAATTTGCTCAAAGGAACCAAGGTGGTGCTGGATTGCGCCAACGGAGCCAGTTATAAAGTAGCCGCCAATGTGTTTGCCGGTTTAGGGATGCAGGTAACTGTGACGGGTGCTAAACCCGACGGTACCAATATCAACAAAGATATTGGCGCCTTGCACACCGGCTTTATGCAACGCTTAACCGTGCGCGAAAATGCCTTCGCTGGGTTTAGTTTTGACGGTGATGCAGACCGCGTGATTGCTTCAGATGAAAAAGGGCGCCAATTAGACGGGGACAATATTATTGCTTCCTCGGCTCTTTGTATGAAGAAGGAAGGCACGTTAGCGCACAATAAAGCGGTGCTTACCATTATGGCGAACTTGGGGTGCATCAACTATTTGAAAGAGAACGGCGTGGAAGTAGAACTGACCACGGTAGGCGATAAATACGTTTCCGAAGCGTTGGAAAAGGAAAACCTGTCTATCGGGGGGGAGACTTCCGGACATATTATTTTCCGCCAATTTGCCAACACGGGCGACGGTATTTTGTCGGCCTTGCAATTTCTGCAGTTCGTTAAAAAGTCGGGGAAGCCGACCAGTTGGTTTTTAGACCAATGGCAAAAATATCCCAGCAAGTTAAAAGCGGTAGCGGTTACTTCCAAGCCTCCGCTGGAAACGCTGGACGGGTTTTTGCCGGGCGTTAGCCAAATTGAGCAAACCATGCACGGCAAAGGACGTGTGGTAGTGCGCTATAGCGGTACCGAGCCTAAACTGCGTATTTTGGTAGAAGGGCAAGAAGAAGAAATGGTCAACCGCGTACTTGATGAAGTAGAAAAGTTGTACCAACAAAAAATGGAGGCACATAAATGACTTTGAAATTAGGTGTAAATATTGATCACATTGCCACGTTGCGTAATGCACGCAAGGCGGCTTACCCGGATCCCATTGACGCGGCGGCTATTTGTTTGGCGGCCGGTGCCGATTTTATTGTGGTACACTTGCGCAAGGACCAACGTCATATCACGCAAAAAGATGTGGAACAATTATGCAAACTGTTTCCCGGTAAAATTCACTTGGAATGTGCCGCTACGGACTTTGCCGAAAAAATTGCCTTAAAATGCAAACCCCACTCGGTTTGTATCGTGCCGGAAGTCCCCGGCGAAGTGACCACTACCGGCGGGCTCAAATTTACCCCGGCGTCCCAAAAACGTATTTTTAGCATGGTGGAAAAACTACACAAAAAACATATTTTAGTCAGTTTGTTTATTGACCCGGTAGCGGCCGATTTGCGTGTGGCCGCACGCATGGGGGCGGATATTGTAGAATTATGCACCCGCCAATATAGCGAGGCTAAAACCGCCAAACAATCTCAAAAATACGTGCAAGACTTGGCTTTATCTGCCTTGCTGGCACAAGAGTTGGGGATGAAAGTACACGCCGGGCACGGGTTAGATTATCATAATGTACTGGCTGTAGCGGATATTGGGGGCGTTTCGTGTATGAATATTGGTTTTGCTATCATTACACGTTCCCTGTTTGCGGGCCTTCCCAGTGCAGTGGAAGAGATGAAGAATTTACTATAGGAGTTCCCCTATGTGCGGCATTATTGGTTATGTAGGTAAAAATAACAGCACTTCATATATTATTGACGGACTTAAAAAACTGGAATACCGCGGATATGACTCGGCCGGGGTTTCCATTTTACAGGATGATAAAATTGTAACGGTGCGTGCCGTAGGTAAAGTGGTGGAACTTGAAAAAGCCGCCCTCCAACTTAATCCCCAAGGGACCACCGGGATTGGACATACCCGTTGGGCTACCCATGGCAAACCCAGCGAAGAAAATTCCCACCCGCATAGAGATTGCACCGGAGACTTAGTAGTGGTGCATAACGGGATTATTGAAAACTATTTAACCCTGCGCGAAAAACTTCAAAAATTAGGCCACACGTTTAAGAGCGAAACCGATACCGAAGTGATTGCGCACCTAATTGAAGAAAATTTGAAACATACCCGTGCTTCCACGGATGAAGAAAAACTTATTAAAGCCATACAAAAAACCAACGCGGAAATTGCCGGTGCCTTTGCTATTGGCGTGTTATGGGCCCGAACCCCGGGGATGCTGGTAGGGGTCAAAACGCAAAGCCCGCTGGTGGTAGGACTAGGCAAAAAAGAAAATTTTTTAGCGTCGGATATTCCAGCCTTCTTACAACACACCAATAAAGCCCTTTTCTTAGAAGACGGTGAAATGGTCATCTTGCACGCCAATAAAGTAACGGTGCTGGATGTAAATGGGAAAGAAAAGAAGGTAAAAGCCACAAAAATTTCTTGGGATCAAAAAACCGCGGAGAAAGGGGGCTATGCCCACTTTATGATCAAGGAAATCTACGATCAACCTCAAGCGTTAGAAGATACCCTGCGTACCGCGCAAAATGATTTTGCCAAAATTTTAGATATGGATGCTAAGGCCATGCGCGCGTTGAAAAATATCCATATTATTGCCTGCGGTACTGCGTACCATGCCGGGCTTGTCGGCAAATATTATTTGGAACAATTAGCCGGTATCCCGGTCAGCGTAGATTTGGCTAGCGAGTACAAATATCGCACCATACCGCCTTTTTCAAACACGTTGGCTATCGCTATCAGCCAATCCGGCGAAACGGCAGATACTATCGGGGCCATTAAAAAGGCTAAAAAGTTAGGCTTTAAGACACTGGCCATTTGTAACGTGCTGGGTTCTACGCTTACCCGTATTTGCGACGGAACCTTTTTCACGCACTGCGGCCCGGAAATCAGCGTGGCTTCTACCAAAGCATTTACCAGTCAAATTACATCCATTTTTGCGCTGGCGGCTTGCTTAGGCAAAGCCAACGGTCACTTGAGCGAAACGGACTATAATAAATATTCCAAAGAATTAGTGCGTTTGCCCAAGGATATGGCACAGACGGTTAAAATGGAATATGATGTGCGCCATTTAACCCGTAAAATTTACAAAGCGGACCGCTTTATTTTCCTGGGGCGTAATGTAAATTTTCCTATTGCGCTGGAAGGAGCATTAAAGTTAAAAGAAGTTTCGTACCGTAGCGCCGAAGGCTTTGCGGCGGGGGAAATTAAGCACGGGCCGATCTCTATTATTGATAAAGGCACCCCGGTATTTATGTTGATGCCGGCGGATGACTTATTTGAAAAGATGCTTTCCGCTTGCCAGGAATGTCGTGCGCGCGGAGCGTACGTGGTGGCAATTACTACCAAAGGGGGCGAAAAGCAAGCCAAGAATGTGGCCGATAAAGTATTTATCGTGCCGCAAACCAATGAACTTTTACAGCCGATTTTGAACGTAGTCCCCCTTCAATTTTTAGCCTATTGGATTGCTAAACGTTTAGGTTGTGATATTGACCAGCCGCGCAATTTGGCCAAGAGTGTAACGGTAGAATAACACAAGGAGGCTGTATGCATCCTATTACGCAGGAACTGGTAAAGTCGTGGTTGCCGGTCCGCCGTGCAGAGGCTCACAAAGGTTGTTTCGGCCGGGTGTTAGTGGTGGCCGGATCCCGCCCCATGTGTGGGGCCGGTTTGCTCTGTGCCAAAAGCGTGTTAGCGGCCGGGGCCGGGCTGGTATATTGGGCCTTGCCGGCCAGTATGCAACCTTCTTTTGCGGCGGCCCTGCCGGAAGCCATCACCCTCCCTCTTCCCGAAAATGAACAAGGCGAAATCGCCGCAAGCGCTTGGGAAATTTTCCCGGAAATTTGCGCCCGGTACAATCCTTCTCTAATTGTGGTGGGTCCCGGGATGGGGCAAAGCCCGTTACTGCCGTTATTACTTTCCAATAGTGCGTTGCCGCTTATTGTGGATGCGGATGCGCTTAATGTACTTTCGCACCAAGCGGGTTGGCATATGTCTTGGCCAAAGGAACGCCCTGCTATTTTTACCCCACACGCCATGGAAATGGCCCGCCTTTTAGGGGAATCGGTGGCACAGGAAGAAAGCGCCCGCCAAGCACAAGTAACCAAACTTGCACAACTCACATCCGGCGTATGTTTGCTCAAAGGACCGCATACTTTAGTGGCGGCACACACCGCTAAAGAAGAATCTTTGTTTCAAAATACCACAGGTACGGTGGCGTTGGCAAAGGCCGGGTCCGGGGATGTACTTAGCGGATTGATTGCCGGCTTATGGGCCCAACTGGGAACTGCGGAAGGATTTTCTATTGCTACCGCCCTCAAAGCCAGTGTATGTGGCGTGTATTTACATGGCCTAGCCGGAGAAATAGCCGCCCAATTCAAAGGTACATACAGTGTACTTGCCGGAGATACGCTGGCTGAGATTGCAAAGGCCTTTAAGTGTGTACAGGAGGGAAAATGACCACCCTTTTTCATATTATATTGGGAATTTTGTTGGGGATTTTAGTGCTTGTATTGGGCACGGTATATTTTTGCAAACGTACCGCCCGGCACGTACTTCACCCCAAAGCGAAACGTAAACCGTTATTCGCTTGGCCGGAAGATTACAATATGCCCTATGAAAATGTATCCTTTCAAACGTTAGATCATGTAACGCTCAAAGGCTGGTGGGTCCCCGCCAAAGAACCGTCGGAAAAAACCATTATTTTAATGCATGGCTGGGGGATGAACCGCTCTTCTATTTTGCCATATACGTGTTTTTTGCGAGATCTAGGGTATAATTTGTTTTATTTTGATTTCCGCGCGTTGGGCGAAAGCGGCGGGGATACCAGTTCCATTGGCTATTTGGAACAGCGAGATGTGCGCGCCGCTATTCGGTTTCTCAAAGAAACGTATCCCGATAAATGCCAAAAGATAGGTCTTTACGGTTTATCCATGGGTGGCATGGTGGCTATTAGTGAGGCCGCGCGCAACCCGGAAATTAAGTGCGTGGTGGCTGAAGCCCCGTATTATTCTTTTCGTAAGGTAGTATCGCGCTGGGCATGGATTCATTATCATATGCCCTATTTTCCGCTACTTCCCATTGTACTTCATTATTTGCGCCGGCAATTAGGGGCCAATCCGGAGCGGTATAGCCCGAAATATACCATTGAAAAAATTGCTCCGCGTCCTGTTTTTATTGTACATGGACGTTGTGATAATTTGGTTCCGGCGGCGCATGCACGCCGTTTGTATCGCGCGGCGGGAGACCCCAAAACGTTGTGGCTGGTGCCCGGTGCCTTGCACGGAAAATGCGGCGAAGCCGGCGGCTACGAATATAAGCAACGCTTAGCCGATTTCTTTCACGCTTCGCTCTGATTATGCTTGTTATTTTTGACCTGGACGGTACCTTACTTAATACCATTGATGACTTGGCCACCGCCGCCAATCACGCACTAAAAGTATGCGGTTTTCCTCTGCGCAGTGTAGAGGAGTGCCGCCAATTTGTAGGAAACGGCGTGACTAAACTCTTGGAGCGGGCGTTACCGGCGGGAAGCGGCACCCCTGAAAATATAGCCCGTATGCGTGATGCCTTTTTTGCGTTTTATGATGTTCATTTAGCCGATCAAACACGCCCGTATGAGGGAATTATTGCGCTGCTTAGCGGTTTGCAAGCGCGCCAAATTCAACTGGCAGTCTGTTCTAATAAATACCAAGCGGCCACATCGCGGCTGGTGAAACATTTTTTCCCAACGATTGATTTTGTATCTGTGCAAGGGCAACAAGACGGTGTGCCGGTGAAACCGCATCCACAGATGGTGCGGAATATTTTAACCCAGGCGCAAGCAACACCTAGCGATTGTTTGTATGTGGGCGATTCGGACGTGGATATGCAAACGGCTAAACAGGCAGATGTAAAAGCGTGTGCGGTAACGTGGGGGTTCCGCCCCCGGGAAGTATTGGCTGCTTATCAGCCGGCTTATTGGGTCGATACGCCTGCTCAAATTTTATTGCTTCCACAAATACAGCGCAATAATAGCGGCGCCTAAAATCCAGCGGTAGTACACAAACACATCAAAATTGTGGCTTTTGATATATTTCATTAACCCGCCGATTACCAAAAGTCCGCCGAGAAACGCACTGACAAATCCCCAAAGTAGCGGGGCAGTAAAATCAGCCGGAGTTAATTTGGTGCACTCCAGTAAGGCCGCACCGGCAATAATCGGGGTGGATAATAAAAAGGAAATACGGGCCGCCGCCGGGCGCGAAAGGCCCAAAAATAAAGCCGCGGTAATGGTGATACCACTGCGTGATACCCCCGGCATAATAGCCAGTGCTTGCGCTACCCCAATGAGGATTACTGTATCAAAGGGAACCGTATAAATATCCGGGTCTCCGTTGCGGGTGCCCGATTGCCGGTCCGCCATCCATAATAAATAGGCAAACACAATTAAACAAATGGCAATCATAAGCGGATTGCGGAAAGTGTGTTCGGCCCAATCATTAAAAAAGAATCCCGCTAGCGCCGCCGGCAACGTGGCTACGGCTAAATACCAAAGCATACGCCCCTGGCTGGATTTGGGGGCAGTTAATCCCTTTTTAATAAGTGTATACCAATCATTGGAAAAATAAATAAGCACTGCCAGCAAGGTAGCCGCGTGTAGCATCACATCAAACGCAAGGCCTTGGTAGGCTTGTCCGCGCAAATAAGGAACCAGCACGAGGTGGGCGGAGCTGGAAATTGGCAAAAATTCTCCTAAGGCTTGTACAATCCCAAGCAGCACAGCATCAAAAATAGTCATAATGGGCGCTCCAATATAGTTTGATTATACTTGCTTAAAATGCGATAATAAAACAAGTCCCTTTTATTGTACTATTTTTCGTGTTTGTATGAAGTTATATTACGCTCATTATCCCGCCTTGGAAAACCGCTTTGTCCGCCTGGTGCAAGAAACCCGCACCAACCCGGTGGATAAGTGGCTTGTGGTGTGTGCTTCCTCTTTTATAGCCCAACGGTTGCAGACCCGTTTGGCTGGCGAATTGGGGGCCTTAGCCAATTTGTATTTTATAACGGGTAGCGCTTTGGTCAGCCAACTGGACCAAGAGGCCCCCGGTGACACGTTGCCTCTTTTGCCGCAAGATCACGTGCGCGACTTTTTAATTAAAGAAATCTTAAGTGAACCCGGCCTAAAGCGTTATACGCTTTCGCATGGGTTTGTGCAAGCAGTAAAAAGTTCGCTACGTGACTTGGCCGATTCCTTAGCGGACCCGGCTGTGCTGGAAGAACACTTGCTAAGCATGCCTGACTATGTATTGGAGCAAGACGGGGGACGTTTTGAGTGGCTGGTACACGTGTATAAGCGTTATTTGGAGCGCGAAAACAGCATTCCCGGGTATCGTTCCTACCAAACCGCCTTTGAGCGCGCGCTAAATCAGGTAGAAACGTCCGCTTATCTGCATAGTTTTTCCCATATTATTATTTACGGATTTTACGATATGCCCGGGCGCCAGTTGGAACTAACCAACCGGATCCGCTCGTTTTATCCCATTACCGTGTTTGCCCCGTACGAAAAACATCCGGCGTACGCTTTTGCCCAAAAGTTTTTTGAAACAAACTGGTTGCGCGACCCTGAGGCGGAAAATGCACAAACCGCGGTGCCGCTTGCCGTAGGTCAAGGCGGAGCCTATGTATTTGCCGGGAGCGGCAGTGCCCCCGGGGCGCACGTGGAAATTGTCAGCGCGCCTAACATGAGCGGAAGTATTTTTTATGTGGTCAAAGAAATTTGTAAACGCATGCAAGCCGGGCAACCGTTAGCGGATATGGCCGTGCTGGCCCGTAATATAGCACCGTATCAAGAAGAATTGCGCCGCGCTTGTAAAGCCAACTGCATCGCGTTAGATGCGTCGTTTACCTATCCGCTTTATAAATATGCATTGGGTACATTTTGTTTGAATTTATTTAGTTTGGCTGCCAGTGGATTTTCGCGCGAAAATGTATTGGCCGTGTTTTCTTCGCCTTATTTCAAAGAGCCGCACAAAGCCGCGTGGCGCCGGTTGGTAAGCCGCTCGCTCGTGAGCCGCGATTTATCCCAATGGGAAGATTTGCTTCCCCAAACCCCCGATTTTCAACCGGAAACATTGACGTGGATCCGTGGGGCTAATGAAAAGTTGGAGCAACTGGGCCGTTCGCAAGCGTGGACAAGCGGCGTGCAGCACGCATTAGATTTTTTGACGGCCTATGTGGATGAAACCGTCTTTGAAGGCAAAGATGCGGAGATTTACCAAAAAATTCGTGAAACGATTAGCAAAATAAATGCTTACGCGGCCGTGCGCCCGGCTTGTCACGCCGGTGAGTTGGTGCCGGAAATTACCCAAGCCTTAAACGCGCTTACCTTTAATGAGGTGGAATCGGTACAGGGCGGGCTTACCGTTACGGACGTGGTGCGCGGGCGCGGCCTTCGCTTCAAAACCGTATTTTTATTAGGGCTTAATGATCAGGAATTCCCGTTGGTCACGCCCGAAGACCCCATCCTGCGCGATTATTATCGCTACCATTTGCGGGAAACCTTAGGGTATTGGATCAACGCCAGTTTGGATCGCGGGGATGAAGAAAAATTACTATTTTATAACGCCATTACAACGGCTACCGAGCAATTATACGTGCTATATAACCGCTATACAACTGACGGGAAACCGGCGGTGGTGTCCTTGTATGCAACGGAATTGGCCCGGGCGTGTGAACTGAATTTGCGTGCGGCAGATGCCCCGTGGGTGAGTGGGCAATTAGCCGAGCGGTTGCGTACATGCGCTGTTTCTTGTTTGACGCCCAAGGAACTTTCCTACCGATTTATTTTAAGTGACCAAGCGGTTGAAAAATATCAGGCGGTCGGTCTGTTAACAGAAGAAAAATCACGAGCCTTGCAAGCGGCCCATCTGCTTTCGCAAACGGGCCCCCTGGGCGCGTATGATGGGGTATTTTCACAAGGGGAAGAACTTTTCAAGCGGGAAAATACACGCGGTTTTTCGCCCTCGGCTTTGCAGGAACTGGGTGCTTGCCCTATGAAGTATTTTTTCAAGCGCGCCCTTCGCCTGGGGGAGCCGGAAGAACCGGCCAGCCGCCAAATGCTGCCTTCTAATAAACAAGGGACCGCATATCATGAAATTTTACGGGAATTTTACCAAACCTTGGTTGAAAAAGGCGATCTACACAATTTATTTGATACGGCCTTAGCGGCCTATATGCAGCAGATTGTGGCCAAACATTACACACGGGATTCTTACCGCAAGTTTGGCATTTATCCCGTTGTGTGGGAAATTATTTTAGAAAATATTTGCCAAAAATTAGGCGACTTTGCGGTAAAGGATGTACATGCGCTGGGGGACTTTGTGCCGCGTTATTTTGAACAAGAAGTGATTACTACCCCGTGCGCGCGGGTGCCGTTTCGCTTGCGGGGGTTTATAGACCGTATAGACGTCAATGAGACCACAAAACAATTTTGTATCGCCGATTATAAATCTACGCCTAAAGGGACAAAGGACCTGGCCAAAGATTTTTTTACGCTTCTTGTTTTTCAGCCGGTCTTGTATATTCTTATGGCTCAGCAGGAAAAAACCTGGCAAGCGTATCAAACGGGAGGGTCTTATTTGCTGTCCATTGACCCCTATAGCAAGCGCGATTTATCAGCCGAAGAATATGCGGCTATCAAAGAGCGCGCTTGTGCTTTCTTGCAACATCTTACCGATTTGGTCAAAGCAGGGACATTGTTTATGTGTCCGGGGAAAACATGTAAGTATTGTCCCTATCATTTGCTATGTCGTAAGGATGCTTTTAAGCCGTTATTGCGTGCCCAAAAAAGTGTGCAGCACACATCGTTAGAGGAGGCCCGCCGTTATGATGAAGGAAGATAGACAACTGGTCTTAACCCTTACCGGGGTGAATTTGGTTATAGAAGCCGGGGCGGGTACGGGCAAAACAACTTCGCTTATTCACCGGCTTTGTTTGTGTGTGTTGGCCCAGCAAATTCCGGTAGAAAAATTAGTGGCACTAACATTTACGGATAAGGCCGCCGCCGAAATAAAAACACGTTTTGTTTTTAAATTACAACAGTTGCTGGAGCAAGTTGCCGCGGAAAAAACAAATCCCCCGGAACCGGACGTATATCAAACGGATAAAAAATATGAAACGTTGCGCATCCTGCGGGAAAACTTTGGCCTGGCGGATGCCGATTTGGTGACGCGCGCGCAGGCTGCCTTGGCGCGGCTGGACCGTGCCTCTATCGGCACTATTCACAGTTTTTGTGCCGAGATTTTGAAAATATTTCCGTTGGAAGCGGGTCTCTCTCCCTTGGCACAAATTGATACCGGGCAAAAAGCAGAACAACTTTTTGCGGAACGATGGAACCGGTTTTTAGACCAACAATTAGGTGTGCATGCCCCGCAAGCGGCGCGTTGGAAGGAAGTGTTGGGTACGCTTTCGCTGGAAGACCTGGAAGGGTTAGCGCAATCCCTGGCGGCACTAAAACCTGTGGAATATGATTATTACAGCCACCGCGATATGCATATCAAATTGTGCGCGCAAAAGGCACAGCAAGCCCAAACGTTGTCGCAGGCTTATTTACCCGCCAAAACCAAACCGCGTGCCATAGAAAAAGCCCTTGCGTGGGCGGCCCAATCGTTGCAACGCACGCAATTATTTTTAGCGGGAAGTTCGCTTTCTCCCTCTCCGGAAGAAGGATGTCCTTCGGTGCCCAGTGCGCCGTGTAAAGGCTGGGAAGCGGACGCATATGAAGAAGCCCGCGCATTGGTTGGTTTTGCCCAAAAAATCACGCCGGAAAATCAAACGCTCTTTTTGCGTGCGTGCGAACTGGTGGCACCTTTAGCGCAAGAAGTACGCGCTTTGTATGAGCAGGAAGGGGTACTGAGTTTTGATGATTTAATTATTAAAACGCGTAATTTACTGGCGCAAAACTTACGCGTGCGCCGCGTGCTTAAAGAAAAATTTGATGCGTTATTTATTGATGAATTTCAAGATACGGATCCCGTACAAGGGGAACTATTACTTTTCTTAGCCGAAGAAAAAACCGGCACGGCTTCCCGCTGGCAAGACGTACGCCTGCAGCCGGGGAAATTATTGGTAGTGGGTGACCCGAAACAATCTATTTACCGCTTTCGCGGAGCCGATATTACCGCGTATGAATTGTTTACGGATTTAATTCTTAAACAAGGCGGTAAAAAGTGTTTTTTGCAGCAAAACTTCCGTAGCCGGGAAGGCATTGTGACTGTAGCCAATGAAGTATGTTCGCGCGCGATGGTGCAGGAAAGTGCTTTTCAGCCGGCGTATGTTCCCATTTTTACCCAGAAAACAGCGCAGAACCCGGTAGTGGAGTGGCTATTTGTGCGCGCCCCGGAGGACAAAAAACCGTCGGCAGATGATTTCCGCCACAACCAGGCCGAACAAGTGGCCCGCTGGATTAGCGAAAATGTAAACGTTTTGTCACTGGCTAACGGGCAAAAACTACGGTATGGGGATATTGCTCTTTTAACACGGGTGGGTACCGATACGCGTATTTTTACGGATGCGTTGCGGCGGCATAATATTGCGTTTAGTACGGAAAAGGACAAAGATTTCTTCCATAAGCAAGAGTTAAATGACCTACTGTTATTTTTACAGGCGGTGGCTGACCCCGAAGACAAAATTGCCTTAACGGGGGTATTGCGTAGCCCGCTGGGGGCGTTGACGGATGAACAACTTTATCAATTAGCCAACGAAGGAAAATTGAATTTGCCTTCCCTATTACAGAACCCACTTACCGCTGCCTGTGCGCGGCAAATTGACCATTTTTCCAAACTGGCCGGACGGGTTTGCTTAAAGGAATTACTGGAACAGATTTTGGACCAAACTTTCTTGCCGGAAGTGTGCGCCGCGGCGTATGATGCCCAGCACACGCTGGCTTATTTGCATCAATTTGTAACCTTGGCGGAACAATATCAAACCCAACCCAATGCCTCGTTGAGTACATTTTTAACGGATTTGTTGGCGCGGTTGGATAATCCGGCTGACTTTATGCTGCCGCCTATGGATGAAACGGCAGATGCCGTGTCGCTCTTGACGGTGCACAAATCCAAGGGATTGGAATTTCCGGTAGTTATTTTGGCTGATTTATCACGCCGGGAATCTGGCGGCTCCGCCGATCCCAAAGCCCATTTGTTTTCCTGGCAGTATAATATGTATGGTCTGCGCGTGGGAGCACTGTGCGATATTAACTTAGCCTTTTTGGAAGAAGAACAAAAAAAGCACAGCCGTTGTGAAGAGGTTCGCATTTTATATGTAGCACTTACCCGGGCCGAAGAAAAACTTATTTTAACTGCGGATAACCGGGCGGGTGCTGCCAAAGCGGCCCGTGCCTTTGTGGCGGCAGGTCTTTTCCCGGATGGGAAACAAACCGCCGTGGGGGAAGGGCAAATTCCGGTTTCCTATCAAACTTATCAAGAGCCGCGGGAGTTTATTTATCGGCACGTTGCTTCTACCTCTATTAAAGACGATATGCCTGCTTTGTCGTCTTGGAAAGATGCTTATGAAAAGCGGTTGCAGACCTATCAAGAGCAACTAAGTCAGGCCCGCAAACAGACCCCCAGCCAACTGGAAGAAAATGACTTGTTTACGCAAGAGCAACGTCAAGGGGCTCAACTGGGGACCATCTGCCACTACGCCTTAGAAGCCCTATGCACCCAGCTGAAAACCGATCTGGCACAAGCGTGTACATGGGGAGCAAAACGGGCGGGCGCGATTCAACGGGCAGAGGAGGCGATTAGCGTGTTGAGTCCGTTTGTCAATTCGCCCTTGTATCATACCCTTCGTACCTGTAAATTGCTGGCGGCCGAAATGCCTTTTATTTTACCGCTTGAAAATCACACCGTACAACAAGGGATTATAGATGCGATTTTTGAACGCCCTGACGGTACGCTATGGCTGGTAGATTATAAAACAGACCGGGTATCCCCTGGGCAGGAACGTAACGTGTTTAACCAAAAATACCGCGCCCAACTGACGGTTTATCAGCAGGCGGCGCAGCAAGTTTTTACAGGTAAAACGGTGCGGGCCAGTGTCGTTTTTGTACGCACATTTGCGGCTGTAGATTTATAAAAGTTACAATATAAAAAATACAATAAGGAGAAATTATGTTTGATAAATTAGGACAACTCAAAGATTTGTGGAAATTAAAAGGGCAAATGGAAGAAATGAAAAAACGCTTGGATGCCATGGTGATTAAAGCCGAAAGCCCCAAACATGTAGTAGAACTTACCTTAAACGGATCTATGGAAGTGAAGGAAGTAAAGGTGGACCCGTCTTTCAAAAATGTCAGCGAAGCCGAACTGGGTGAAGAAATCAAAGCCGCTTTTAATAAAGGGATTCGCGACAGCCAAATGATGGCTGCCCAGGCCATGGGGAGCAATTTTGGAATTCCCAATGCCTAATTCTTCGTATCAACATAAAACCATAGCCGTGTTTGGCGTATCGCAAGATCCGTCTAAATACGGCTACAAAATTTTTCATACGTTGCTTCAAAAGGGTTTTAAGGTAGTGGGCCTAAACCCCAAAGGGGGAGACGTGGACGGACATCGCCTATATGCTACGCTGACAGAGGTGCCCGGGAGCGTAGAAGTTGCCATTATGGTAATCCCGCCGGCGGCTTTGTTGGGTGCTGTGGAGCAGTGCAGAGCCAAAGGCGTGCGCGAAATTTGGTTTCAACCGGGTGCGCAGGAAGACCACGCCTTTGTGTTGGCCACTGCCGCTGGGATAAAAGCCGTAAACGCTTGCTTTATGGCAGAAAACGGACTTTGGTAATATGCGCTGTAACCGCCTGGGAAAAACAAACATAGAAGTTCCGGTCATCGGCCTGGGTGGCTGGGCATTAGGCGGCGGATATGATTGGGGAAATGCGGACGAACGCACCGTACAACAGACGGTAGAGGCGGCCCTGCAAGCGGGGAGCAATTTGATAGATACGGCCCCGATCTATGGCTCCAGCGAAGAACTGTTAGGCCGCGCGCTCCTTGGGCGGCGTTCACACGTTTTGTTATCTACCAAATGTGGCCTCGTAAAAAACGGCTCCTGGACGGACCACGACTTGCGTGCCTCAACCATCCGCACCCAGTTGGAAACGTCTCTACGTCGTTTACAAACCGATTTTATTGATATTTATTTTATCCATTATTTAGATCCGCAAGTACCCTGGCAGGAAGTGTTAAACACGCTACTTGCGTTGCAAAAGCAAGGCAAAATTCGCTACATTGGGGTATGTAATATCCCCGCGGATACCTTGGAAGAAATGGCGCGCACGGGAAGTATCAGTTGCGTGCAGGATGAATTATCTATTTTGCACGCACAAAAGGCGGCCCGTATTTTAGAAATTTGCCGCGCGTATCAACTGGGGTTTATGGCGTACGGTCCCTTATGTGGCGGTATTTTAAGCGGAAAATACCGGCGGGAACCGAACTTGCGCCGGGCTGATGCACGCAATTATTTTTACAAATGTTACCGCGCAGAAGCGTTTGAAAAAGCACAATCCATCGTTGCGCGCGTGAAACAAATAGCGGACAGAAAACAAGTGCTACCCGTGCAGGTGGCTCTGGCGTGGGTGTTGGCTCAACCGGGTGTTACGTGTGCCTTAACGGGGGCGCGCTCGGCCCAACAGGTACAACAAAATGCCGACGCGTCAGCGGTGACACTTACTGCGGAGGAGTTATGCCACTTAACGCCATAGAAAATTACGTCACGCAACTATTGCCCGGCTTGGGTGTCAATAAACAGCGTGAATTGGTCCGCCTGGTATATGAAATTGCCAAGCGCGACCAGGCCCCTGTGGCTACCATTTTGCCGCCGGAAAAAAATTTGAATTTTGAACGGGCAAAAAAAATTTTGTTACAAAAACGCTACCCGGTAAATTTCAAAACCGCGCGCAAAGATCAATTCTATTTGCCTAAATTGGACTTAGACCCCGCCCAACAGGCCGATTTGACTCCACGCCCGTTTGCCCCCAAAACCGTTTATATTGAAAACTCCGTTAAGAATACACCGTTGGCGGCGCGCGTGCGTACTTTGTTTCCGCAGGCTCAGTTTTACGAAACGGATGGCAAAACGCAAGTGGGCAGTCCGTATTTCTCGCAACGGCTAGATACGTTGTTTATCCACCGGGAAAAGTACGACTTTTTGAAGCCTTGCCCGTGCAGTTGCGGGTCGGCCGGGTGCGGGTATAATTTAGTCAATCTGGGGTTTGGGTGCCGCTTTGAATGTGAGTATTGTTTTTTGCAACAATACCAAAATTTGCACGCGGTTTTATTGCCGGCGAACGTGGATGAGTTTTTAGCGAAAATTGACCAGGCCCATTTCCGCACAGGTCCCTTTGATAGGCCGCGCATTGGCAGTGGGGAGTTTACCGACTCGCTGGTATTTGATGATATTACCCAATACAGCGCGCAACTGGTTCCCTTTTTCCGCAAACGGCCGCAGTGGCAGTTTGAATTTAAGACCAAGAGCACTAATATCGGGGGACTTTTGCAGGTGGGCGGATGTGAAAATGTGGTGGTTTCGTGGTCCGTTAACGCGGCCCCGATTACCGAAAAAGCCGAACATTTTACCCCTAAATTAACCGCGCGCCTGCAAGCCGCGTGTGAGGTAGCCCGGGCCGGGTATCGGCTGGGGTTTCACTTTGACCCGGTAGTGATTTACGAAGGCTACCGGCAGGATTATGCCCGCGTGGTGCAAGAAATGGCCGATACGCTCCCGCACGATAAAATTGCCTGGATTAGCGTAGGCACGCTGCGCTTTAGCCGGGAACTGAAAAAACAAATTGAAACGCGCTTTGTGCAAAACACGATTTTAGATGGCGAATTTCTGTTGGATTTTGACGGAAAAATGCGCTACAGTGCCGCGCAACGGGTAGAGGTCTATCAGTTTTTGGTGCCGCTACTACGCAAAACATTTCCCCAAGCAGTCGTTTACCTGTGCATGGAAGACCCCCATATTTCCCGGCAATTTTAATCTATAAGTTTTTGCCTAGGTCTTTGTTTACCAGCGTGGCTACGCACGAGTCCGACCATACATTTAGGGACGTTTCTACCATATCCAGCACCGTGTAAAACGGTAAAATAATTCCCAGCAACTGAATCGGTACGTTCATGGAAGAAAGCAAACTGGCCGACAAAAAGTAGCACCCCATCGGCACACCGGCGTTGCCAATCGCGGCTACGGTGGCAATTACTACCCACGTGAGTAAGGTGGGAATTGTAATCATTATCCCGTTATTTTGCATTAGGAAAATAACTGTAATTAAAATAAAAGACGCGCATCCGTTCATGTTGATAGTGGTGCAGATCGGCAGCACAAAACGGGAAACAGTGGGGTTGACTTTGTTGTTTTTCTCTGCACAGGCCATAGTCACAGGCAAGGTGCCCGCAGATGACTTGGAAAAAAACGCTACCAACAGGGCCTTGGACATATTTTTAGCAGTCCGCAAAGGGTTAATTCGGCGCATTAACAAGAATAACGGTAATATAATAAAGCCTTGAATCAGGTTGGAACTGACAACCAATACAAAATAATGTCCCAGTCCGTTTAAGGCTACCCCGCCCGCAAAATCGCGCGTGCAGATAGACGTAAAGCCAAAAATTCCCAGGGGCAAGATGCGGATTAACACACTGACAATGGAAAATAATATGGACTGCACCGCGCCCAATACGTTTAATATAGTAGCGCGGGGTTGGTCCTCTTGAATATAGCGGATGGCAATCCCTACCACAATCGCAATAATCAGTACGCTAAGCACGTTTCCTTGCACCAGGGGTGCCAACGGGTTATCCGGAATGACCGACACAAAATAATCTAAATACCCTTTTTGTGCTGCCAGGCCTGTATCGGCCGGCGGTACGGCGGTTACATGGGCCGGTGTGAAAAAATAGTAGAGGGCGGCCCCTACCCCCGCGGCAATCAAAGTGGTGGTGAGCGTGTAGCCCAGCGTGCGTTTCCACAACGCTTTTTGGGTGTGCGCGCTGCCCAGCCGGGCAATCGTATAGCAAATAGTCACCGCAATAATCGGCACACTGATAAATTTGAATAAGCGCACAAAGACGTCGCTTAAAAATTGGGCGATTGTAAGGCCCGGTTGTGTAGGATACAATCCGTTCAAAATACCCAGCACAATGGCCAGCGCAAAGTAACTGGCATATTTCCAAGAGGATGATTGAATAAATGTTTTCTTCATAACCTAGATTATAGCAATTATAAAGGGGGTCTCTGCTTGGGGGAAAAGGAGTCTCTTTTACGTGGCGGAAAGTTTTTGTAAAATATAATTATCTTAATAATTAAAGGGAATTTTATGAAAAAACTGGTTGTGCCGGGTTGGATTAAAACCTATTTCACTTTTTTTCTGGTTAATTGGTTGTTGTTTGGCGTATTTCGCCTGGTTTTTTTAGGAGTTTTCCATGCGGCACTTCCGGCGCACCCGTGGGGCGAATTGTGGACCACGTTCTATATCGGGGCCAAGTTTGATTTCCGTCTGGCGGCTTTTCTCTGTGCGCCGTTGGGTATTTATTTGACCGTCTGCGCCTTCTGGAGAGGGGCCCGTGCGCTTGATAAAGGGATGGCGGCGTTGTACGGGTTGTTAGAGGCGGCTGTCCTTTTGGTATACCTTGCCGACTTTGGGCACTATGCGTATATTTCCATGCGTATCAATTCTTCCATTTTGAAATATGTGGAAAACCCCATTATCTCTTTACAAATGGCGTGGGAAACTTACCCGGTGGTATGGGGAACTCTGGCCTTGGTATTGTTTGCGTTTATAGGTTACTGCTTTGTGCGGCGGCTACTCAAGGGGGCCTTTGCACGTCCGGATGCTTACCGCTGGAAGGGAAAACTGGCGTGGTTCTTCGTCGGGTTTGTAATTACTGCGGCGTTAGGGTTTGGGCAACTGAGCCAGTATCCTTTGCGTTGGAGCAACGCCTATCACTCCACTAACCAGTTTATTTGTAACCTTACGTTAAACCCCATTTTGAATATATTTGATACGGCCCGTTTTGTAAAAGCCGATAGTTACAGCGAAGAAAACACCCGCGCTTATTACGACGAAGTATCTGCCTATCTGCAAGTGCAAAACCCGGACGCCCAAACGCTCTCTTTTGAGCGCGAGGTGAAAGCACAACCTGCCGAAAAACAGCACGATTATAATGTGGTAGTTATCTTTATGGAATCGTTGGCGTGGAATAAAATTTCGTTTACCAACCCGGATTTGAACCCCACGCCGTTTGTAAAAGAATTGGCCGATAAGTCTATTCTATTTACCAACTTTTTCTCGCCCACCTCGGCAACGGCCCGTGCGGTATTTGCTACGGTAACCAACATCCCGGATGTGTCTTCGTTTAAGACCAGTTCGCGTAACCCCTTGATTGTGGACCAGCACGTCATTATCAATGCTCTTAACGATTACGAAAAATACTATTTTATCGGCGGTAGTGCCAACTGGGGCAATATCCGCGGCGTGCTAGAGCACAACATTGCTCATATCCATATGTACGAAGAAGGCAAGTTTCAAAACGAACACCGCAACGATGTGTGGGGCATTTCGGATTTAGATTTATTTCGCGAGGCCAACCGCGTACTGACCGAAGAACAACAAACCACCGGCAAACCGTTCTTTGCCTTTATCCAAACCGCCGGCTATCACCGCCCGTATACCATCCCGGAAGATAACGCCGGATTTGAATTGGAGGATATTGGAGAAGAAATGGCGCACCGGCGCAGTTTCGTCAGCGTGGCGGAGTATAATTCGTTGCGGTTTTCGGACCATGCGTTGCGGGAATTTTTCAAACTGGCCGAAAAATCTCCCTATTACAAAAACACTATTTTCTTTATCTTTGGTGACCACGGTTTGTCGGCTCCGCAGTCGGAAAATATGCCGCGCGGCACCGTGGAACTCAACCTCATTAACCACCAAATTCCGCTTATTATTGCCGGCGGCCCTATCAAAGAACCGCGCGTTATTAACAAAACCGCCAGCCAAATTGATATTTTGCCCATTGCCATGGGGCTATTGGGCCGCGGCTACAAAACCCGTGCCTTAGGACGGGACGTGTTAACTGCCCAGGCAGACGCGGAACCGGGCGCGCTAATCTATGGTTGGGCACATGCCCCGCATGTAATCGGCTTTGTGCAAGGGGACTATTACTACCACAGCCGCGGGGACCAGGAAGGACTTTATAAATATGCGGCTGAAAATTTTACGCAAGATTTATCTGCCCAAGAGCCGCAACGTTTTGAACATATGAAGAAAATGGCGCACGGACTGTATGAAGCGTCGCGCTATTCGTATTATCACAATCAAAAGAAAAACATGGAGGAAACCAAATGAGTATATGGGTCGTATTATTGATTGTAGTAGCAGTGATTGGCTTGTATGTAATGAGTTTATATAACACGTTAGTACGTATGCGTAACGGCGTGAAAGAAGCGTGGAGTGACATTGAGGTGCAATTAAAACGTCGTTTTGATTTAATCCCCAATGTGCTTTCTACCGTGAAAGGGTATGCTAAGTACGAAAGCGAAACCCTTGAAAAAATTATCGCCGCCCGGAACGCGGCCTTCGGCAAACCGCAAAATATGCAGGAAATTGCCAAAACGGAAGGGGAACTGAGCGGAGCCTTAAAATCGTTATTTGCCTTAAGCGAAAGTTATCCGGATTTGAAGGCTAATACCAATTTCCTGGAATTGCAACGCGAACTGCGTGACACGGAAGACAAAATTCAGGCTGCGCGCCGCTTTTATAACGGTAATGTGCTGGCTTTTAACACTAAAATTCAGCAATTCCCGGCTAATTTAATAGCGGGGCATTTCAATTTTACCGAACAACCTTTATTTGAATTGGCCGCCGAAGAACAAGCGGCCCGTAACCCGGTAAAAGTAGAGTTTTAAGTATGGCTACCACCTACGAACATATCGCACAAAATAAACGGCGCACGTGGCTGCTTGTTTTACTATTCCCGGTGGCGTTTGCGTTATTGACGTGGGGGGTAATTTATGTCCTGTCTTCTTTGTTGGGGTGGCATTTGACCGGCGACCCGAATATGGATTCGTGGTTGTATGCGGTGCCGGTAATTTGCTGGATAGTGGCCATGATTTGGATGGCTATTTCGTATTTTACCGGAGACAAACTCCTTCTAAATAGTGCAGATGCTATCCCGGTTACGCAAAAAGACCAGCCGGAAATTTACCGCCTGGTGGAAAACCTGTGCATGAGCCGCGGCCTGCCTTTGCCACGCATTTACATTATGGATGATGAGTCCCTCAATGCCTTTGCCACCGGGCGCGATCCGCAACACGCTTCCGTGGCACTGACGAAGGGAATTGTCAAAAAACTGGACCGTGCCGAATTGGAGGGGGTCATTTCTCACGAACTCTCACACGTGGAAAACCGGGACATCCGCCTTATGCTTATTACCGTAGCGGGGATTTCGTTCTTCACTTTTTTGGGGGAGATGTGCTTTCGCGTGGGGGTTTCGTCCCGCTATAACCGAAACAGTAAAAATAATGCGGCGGGACTTTTTTTAGTATTGGGGGCCGTTTGCTCCTTGTATGGGTTGGTGTTTGCACCGCTGATTCGCTTGGCCATTTCCCGGCAGCGGGAATACTTGGCGGATGCTACGGGCGCATTGATGACACGCAATCCCAAAGCCTTGGCCAATGCCCTGCGTAAAATTTCAGGAGATAGCCGTGTGGAGGCCCTGGATAAGCGGGCCAGTATGGCGGCTATGTGTATTGAAAACCCCTTGGCTAAACAGAATTTGTTTTCGTGGATGACAGGACTAATGGCTACGCATCCGCCTATTAAACAGCGCATTGCCGCATTGGAAGAAATGGACCGCGGTTATTAGTGGTTAAAACTTGTTATAATAAGTTAACGGAGCGTTTATGACACAAGAACATCGTATCAATATTATGGAAGAGGCCCCCGCCCCTGTAGTTGCTGATTTAGCCAACCAAGAAGAAACGCTGCAATATGCTTCTGTATTGGAGCGTTTTGTGGCTTTGCTGATTGATTACGGAATTATTTTCTTCCCGTTGCAACTGATAACGTGGATTGTTTGCAAAATGGTGGGGCAATATTTAGAGATGTGGCAAATTGTTGCTATGATTGTAGCCATGAACGCGGTATTTGTGTTGTATGAAACTATTTTTTCATCAAACGGACGGGTAACGCTGGGGAAAAATTTAGTAGGGATTGGAATTGTGAATAAAGACAAAACCGGTCCTATTTCTCTGCCGCGGGCGTTTTTACGTGCGGTGGGGTATTATATTAGTGCGGCCTTGTTTTTCTGTGGGTTTATCTTTGCCTTTGTAGATGACCGCAAACGTGCCCTGCATGATTTTTTAGGCGGCAGTGTGGTGGTGCAACTGCGCGAACGTGCCTGGTGGGAAGTGTGGCTGGTGCGCGGGATAGGGGCACTTCTTTTAGCGCTTTTTGTATTTGGGTTATATCAATCTGCCGGCGGACGGGAGTGGCAAGAACAGGTTAAAGTGCGCGATGCCCGCAACTTTTTGGAAAAGATTGCCCTGCTGGAAGAAGGACACCGCATCCGGTATGGGTACTATACCAACGATCTGCTGCGCCTTTCGTTGCTCTCCGGGGACCCGGTTCAATTTCAGCGCGATTTGAAAAAAGTTATCTCCACGGGGCGCGGCAGTATACGGATCGGCATAAAGGATAATCATTATAAAATATCCGCAACGGCAAAGGATAAAAATAAAACGCCGGTTTATTTTACCAATAAGATTTAACTGCTAAGCCAATTAAAACACCCCCTCTTGCGAGGGGGTGTTTTACTATGTATTATTAGTGGCTATGGTGTTCGTTGGTATGTTGGCAGTTGATGCAGTAGCGTGCAAACGGCAGGGCCTTCATGCGTTTTTTGCCAATCGGCTTGCGGCAATATTCGCAAGTACCATAAATCCCTTTATCAATTTTACGCAGAGCGGCTTCAATTTGCTCAATGGTGTTATGGGCATTGCTGGAAAGTTCAAACAAAATTTCTTTATCTAAACTTTTGCTGGCATCATCAATCGGGTCGCCCACTTCCACTTCAGGCATATCCATTTGTTTGGTATTCTGCAAACGTTTGGTGGCATCTTCTTTCAATTCCAACAGATGTTTTTTGATCTCTTTAATTTCTGCGGCAGTGAGCATGTCTTTATTGGGTTTTTTGGCTACCATAACACAACCTCGTACATAAAAAAATGAAGTGTTGGCCTTGGGGCCTTAACACTGTGCTATTTAGTTTAGCAAAGTAATCAATTTTTTGCAAGTCCGGGGAAAAACAGATTTAGTAAACTATATATATGAAACTATTAGTGCTATCTTGCTGTGCGCCTTGTTCGTGCGGAGCCATTAAACATTTAGTACAAAAAGGAGTGGAAGTGACGGTCCTTTTTTATAACCCTAATATTTTTCCGCAGGCGGAGTACGAAAAACGACGGGATGAACAAGCGCGCGTGTGCCAATCTTTGGGGGCCCGGTTTGTGGAACTTCCCTATGAGCATACCTTATGGCAGCAGCAAGTGCGCGGCCTGGAAAAGGAGCCGGAGCGCGGAAAACGGTGCAGTGTATGTTTTTATATGCGTCTTAAACAGGCGGCTCATTATGCGCGGCAGCATCATTTTGATATGTTTACGTCTGTATTAGGAGTGTCGCGTTATAAGGACATTAACCAAGTGCATACGCAGGCGCATCAGGTATGGCGTGAAGAAGGTACTCCCTACTGGGCTAATTCCTGGCGTAGACACGGACTGAGTGAACTTCGCCAGGCGCTGATTAAGGAGTTTGCCTTATATCAGCAAAATTATTGCGGATGTGAGTACAGCCGGAGGGAACATGAAAAAATGGTCTAGATGGGTGGTTTACCCCTTTGTAGGACTGATTGTTGGAATTGTGCTGCTAGATGGGATAGTGGCACTTATTTCTCGCTCGGCGTGGTTTAATAAACAGGTGGACAGGGCGATGGAAAACACGCTCACGCGCGAATTTGCACTCAGCCGCATGGGGGCCAATTTAAGCGGGATTTTTATAGAAGATTTACAAATTGCCGAAAAGGAAGGCTTTGAAAGAGGCAAATTCGCTCAAATCAAACGGGCCCAACTGCGCATTTCTTTATTACATTTACTGCATGGACACGTTAAGATTAAAGGGTTGGTAATGTCCGGTGTGCAAGTAAACTTATTAAAACGGGCAGACGGTACTACCAACTGGGACGATTGGCTTAGTGCGCCCTCCGGCGAAAACACGCAGCAAGAATCGGCGGCTTCTCCCTTAAATCTTACAGCCGGGTGGGTGCGGTTAGAGGATCTTTCCGTTTCATTTGTGGATCAACAAGCGCCGCGCACGTTGAAAATTAGTGAGGCGGATTTGGAACTAAGTAAATTTAGTTTCCGGGAGGAATTTTCCCTCTCGTTGTGGGCCAATTTCTTACATCAAGAAAATCACATGGTGCGTAAGATCCCTATTTTATTGCACGCCAAAGTTCACTTAAATCAGTTTGATTGGGCCGGGGCGTATGCTACGGTGCAAATGCTTAAAGCCCACTACGAAAAATCATCCCTAGTTTTGGAAGGAACGGTGCATAATTTTACAAGTCCGCAAGCGGATTTGAAATTGACGGCCCATAACGTATCGGCAGACTTATGGAAAGATATCACCTCTCTGCCGGCATTTAATTTGGAAAAAGCCACCGGAATATTCAAATTTACGGTGGATACGCCCAAACAAACCCTGGTAGTGAAAAAGGCTACCGTACAAGCGCCCGGCTTAGAGATAGATGCTCACGGGAATATGTCCTACGCTAAGTCTTTGAAATACACCTTTGATACAACCGGCCACGTGGTACTGGGGGAGGCCGGCCGGTGGTTTACCGCGTTGGCGGATATGTATCGGTTGGTAGGTACGGTAAAAACACAAGCCACGCTCACACAAGATAAAATCAGCGGGAAAATAGCGTTGGAAGACGTCGGCGGTTATGTGGCGCAGGTGGGGCAAGTGTCTAATATTACCGGGGAATTATCCGGCTGGGAAGCGATGGATTTTAAGACGGGGCAGGCCCGTACCGAATTGACGGGCAAGTTTGAGGCCAGCCCGTTTGATATTTCCGCACAGGCCCACCAGACGCCTCAAAAAATTAAGGCACAATTAAAAGCCTCTGCCAAAGAGATCCTTTGGAATATGCCGGAAAATACCACGCAAAAAACAGATGACGCTCCGGCACAATCGGGCAAAACGGCCTGGCCCTTGCCGCCTATGGATTTGAAAATGGACATAGCGGTAGACAAGTTGGACGTTCCGTATTTTTACGGTACGCACATGGCGTTGAATACGGACTTGCAAGGTTTTTCGCCGGATCTCAAACAGACGCAAGGCCAAATCCACTTGCGTACCGAAGCAGGCAAAATCCAGGATATTTATAAATTAACAAACGCCAACCCGTTGACCAAAGTGTTATTTATGTCCTTAAACGTAACGGGGAAAGTGTTTAATTCGCTAAACGTGTTTGGCGTGCTGAAAAGTTTGGGTGGGGGCATTACTTCTATGGTATCCGGGGGCGATTCAGCCGCGCCAGCCGAGGTAAAAACACAAACGATATTAGGGCCGGATGGAGAACCGCTAGAGGTGCCGGTGGTACAGACCGCGCAACAAATCTCCGGCGAAATGGATTACGACAAATTTGACACGTTAGTCAATTTTAAGGATGGCACTGCCACTGTGAAGGAAGGCACGTTTGTATCTACCATGATGTCTATGCGTTTAGACGGAACGACCGATTTTAACACGGGAATTGTAGATTTAACCGTGCATGCCGCGCCGGGCCGCCACGAGGTAGACGGCATGATGCCTTTAACGCTTAAAATTGGGGGCACTATTGAAGAGCCCAAAGGCAATATGCAACTTATCGGCAGTGTGGCTTCTTTAGTTACCCAAAGCGTGACGAATAATGTGGTGTCTCGTCAAGTGACGAAGGGCCTTAAAGGGTTATTTGGACTATTCAAAAAAGACAAGCAGCCCGCCCCAGCCGAAGAACCGGCCACTACTGCAGAATCAGCGCAAACCCAACCCTAAAACTAACCCTGTTGGGAATATTGCTTGATTACGTCTTGTTTGAAGGACAGGAACGTACCCTTTGTAATGGCGGTGCGGGCCTGTTCCATTAAATGAATTAAAAAGCGGATGTTGTGAATAGACAGAAGGCGGTGGCTGGTAAGTTCCTGCGCGCGGAATAAATGGCACAAATACGCACGGGAATAGTTACGGCATGTAAAGCAGTCGCACTGGTCATCTAGCGCAATTTCCTGTGTGCGGTATGCCGCATTTTTGATATTGATGCGCCCTTGGGAGGTCATCACCATCCCGTTACGGGCTACGCGGGTGGGCCATACGCAGTCAAACATATCCACGCCGCGCTCAATGCTGTTAAGCATTTCCACCGGGGTTCCCAGTCCCATAAAATAACGCGGTTTCTCTTCGGGTAAATTTTCGGTTACAGCCGATACGGCTCCGTTCATCTGGTCTAGCGTTTCCCCTAATGAAAGGCCGCCAATGCAATACCCGTGCGTGGGTAAACCGGCCATGTGCAAGGCGGCTTCTTTGCGCAAATCCGGAAAAATAGCCCCCTGTATAATGCCGAATAAAAGGGAATTATTCACCGTAAAACTACCGTCCGCCTGTTGGGTAATCTCTTGCGTGGGCACGGTGTGGGCATAGGCGCGGGCGGCCCGCTCGGCCCAGCGTTTTGTGATGTTCAGGGCTTCGCGCGCGTCGTGCTTGGAAGGGTCTTTGGCGTGGATGCACACATCCAGCATGGTCCAAATGTCCGAGCCGATTTCACTTTCAAATTGAATTACATTTTCCGGCGTGAATAGGTGTTTACTGCCATCATGGTGCGATTGAAAGGTAACGCCTTCTTCTTTGATTTTGCGGAATTTTGGCAAACTATATACTTGAAACCCGCCTGAATCGGTCAAAATACTCCCGTTCCAGTGCATAAATTTATGCAAGCCGCCCACCTGTTGCAAGAGTTTGGTAGTGGGGCGCAAATATAAGTGGTAGGTATTGGAAAGCAGACACTCGGCCCCGGCATTTTTCAAGTCCTCATCCGTGAGCGCTTTTACACAGCCTTGGGTGGCTACCGGCATAAATACAGGTGTATGCACTGCCCCGTGACGGGTGTACAATACGCCGGTACGTGCCTGACAATGCGGATCTTTGGATAGGATCTTAAACGGGGAAAGCATATTTTATTTTAGCATTTTACAAAGCAAGACGTTTATCTGTTTTGAAGATACAACAAATTTACAGACGGGCACCTTGATTTGAAAGTTGTTTTTTGATACAGTCTAAATGTATCTAACAGAGGGGTTGCTACTCCTCAAAAGCGTAATATGCAAGGTGCAATTATTTAGCACGCATATTTCTATATTTAATAAGGAGAATTCATGAAAAAGAAAGCATTTACATTGACCGAGTTACTGGTAGTAGTGGTAATTATCGGGGTATTGGCGGCAGTGGTACTACCCAAGTTTACCCAAGTATTGGAAACACGCCGCACCACGGAAGCGGAAGAGATTATGCGTGCCGTGCGTAGCGAGCAGGAAGCGCGCTGTACGTTAGACAAAAACTATGTAGGTGAAGTGGATAAGGCAGAGTTGGCGTCTTTCCCGGCTAACGAAGGGAACAACTATCACTACACGCTTACCGCCACGGGGATAGCGGCGGCCAGCAGGAACAAAAACTACACTTTACGTATCCAAAGTTACCGCGACGGAGAAATTTGTTGTGACGGGGATGATTGTGCCCATTTAGGCAAAACCTACCCGGTGTGTCCGGCCCGTGTTGTGGCGGTGGACGAATGTGCGGCTGAGACGGCGTGTAATTTGCGCAGTTACAGTGAAGCGTGCCCGTCCGGTCAAGAAGGGCAAGTGCTCTTTGTTCCGAATGCGGATTGTACCGGGTATGAGCAAGTTAACCAATGTCACGATATTACTGTTGACCCTACTACGTGTAGTGAAGGGGAAACCCGTCATGTGAACCACAATTGTGCTGGTTCCAGTGGGGAAAGATGCGAAGGGGGTGTTTGGAAACCTTTTACAAGCACGGATGACGGCACTCCCCAGCCGGGCGATACCACGAAAACCTGTTCCACGGGGGCAAGCGTAACGTGCACCTATGAGTGTAATGCTACAACCGGAGCCTGGGAACTGAAATGTAACGAATGCCCCACTTGTACGGAAGGGGAAGAACAGATTACATCTTCGGCGTGCGGTAAAAAGAGCGGCAAGCGTTGTGTAAACAATGCATGGAAACCTTTTACGGATGAAGCGACCGATTTAACGGCGAGTGAAAAAGCCAGTTGTGCTTGTGAAACTCAACCGCAAGACGAAACGCAGGAATGTTCCGAAGGAACCGGAACCCAAACCCGTTCTTATGAGTGTAATTCAAGTACCGGTAAATATGAAGCCGGCGAATGGACCGGGGAGTGTACTCCTGAAGAAGAGTGTAACCTTTCTTATACGGAATTAACCTCTTATACAGGGGAAGACACATGCGATGGAAATAATGAGGAGCAATATGCTGGCGTTCCTCCAAATCATGAATCCTGCTATGACATTTATTATAATCCTGGCACTCAGACCACAACGACCGGATGCCCTAACACATGTGATAAGTCTTGCCCTTCAGGAACAACGTGTGTGTGTGTGGCGCAACCTGTGGCGGGTAACCCCGCTGGTACTTATATTGCACAATGTCGCCCGAACAATACCTTTCCGAATGGACAAACTGGGGTTGGCCCTGGGGCTACAGCGGTAACTTTTGGAAGGGACTATTATAGACTAATAGAATGTCAGTAAAGTAGTAGTTGACACAATTTTCCCCCGGCTTGGTCCGGGGGATTTTATTTGCCTTTGTAAAAATTAACAATGCCTTCATACAAGGCTTTTACAAACGGAGCACGCCCGGCTTTGGTTTTCGCCATTTCTTCTTGCTGTGGAATCATTAAAAATGCGTTTTCTACCAAAATACTCGGGTAATCCGGCATGCGCGGAATAAACAGTACATCATTAGCCAAAAGTCCGTTGTCAGCCAGCGGGACGTGTTTAACAAAGGCTTTGTGTACGCTTTGCGCCAAATCCAAACTGTGCGGATAGGCATAATAGACGGTAAATCCGCGGGGCGCGGCTAGCGGATTTTGTATTTCCGGCAAGGCGTTATAGTGTAAACTGATAAAAATATGGGCTTGTTGGTCTTGGGCAAAATCATAGCGGTCCTGCAAAGACATTTTGTTGTCATCCTGACGGGTTAACAGCACGGTGGCGCCGGCTTTTTCCAACAAGGGTTTTAGGTCTTGTGCCAGGGCCAGGGTGCCTTCGTACTCCAAATACCCCGTGGGGCCTACGGCTCCGTCGTACGGGGGCGTGCGCTTGGGGCTGTGCCCCGCATCCAGTACAATGCGGGCCCCGGCCAGCGGTTTACCGGCTTGTTTGGCGCGTACCGGCGCGTGCATTAAATCTACCACGAGTTGATTGCCTTCAAAACGGTATGTGTATCCCCATAATTTGGCTTTTTTGCGTAACTCTAAGCGAAACGCGACCGTTTTTTCATTGCGTTCCACCCATTGAATATTGGCCAGTAGTGCGCTGGTGTCGTCCAAACTGAAGTTTTGGTCAAAAGAGTCTATGTAGTGTAATACCACTTCCACCCGGTCATTATATTCGTGAATTTGAATAGGAGCCGGGCGATCCAGCGTAAAAACAACGCGCGTGCGGTCGTCAAACGTGGTGGAACGGATGAACGAGAGTGTATTAGGGGTTTCTTCATATTCTTGCACAGGGGTCAGACGGTTGTTCTCCAACCAGGCAATTTCTTTCCCGTCAATCCACAAGCGCGATTGATTAGCCATTTGCCCGGTTACGCGTAGCGTTCCGTAGGCGCGGTAATCGGAATATAAATTGCCGGAAGCGGTGGGGCGTTTACGTAGTTTTACGCCCGGCAGATTGACACTGGCGTAGGTAAAAGGTTGCTCGGCATCGCGTACGGTAATTTTGGCCGGCGCGGTGATTTTGTCTTTACTGTCCTGCGGGCCGTCCTTCATTTTGTAAATTACTTTGGTGGTTTTAGGTTTTTGGTCTGTTTCAATGGTAAAAGTTCCCCGATAAATGCCCGGCTGATCGGTGCTTTCTGTGAGCGGAATTTCCTTCCCGTTTTTAAGCGCGGGCAGTTGCGCCGATACCGTAGCCCCCGGCGTGCCGCGGACATAGAGGTTGACGGTGTCCCCGGGGAGCAGTTCTACCGCGCGTTGCGGAAATACCTGGTCAGCATCAAAGGCGGCTTCTTGAGAAAAATCGCGAATATCACTCCCCCGCACTTTTACGTGGCGTACCGCTTGTGCGGTTGTTTGCGCGTTTTTGGCAGTAAGAATAAACTCAAAATCGCCCGCCTCTACCGGCACAAAGGACACAAACGCCCCGTTTGAGTAAAGTTCCACCGCTTGCCCGTTTATATCTAACGTGGCCGGTTGGGGCAAATTGACTTGCCCAAAAATAAAAACGTTAGAAGCCCCGCTTGGCAAGGGCATATTTTCATACGGGTATTGTACGGTAATGGGGGCTTGTTCGTCTAGTGCCTGTTGCGCCTGGGCCGGCAAATAAGGGGCTACCGAAAGAATGGGCCCCTCTTGCGCACCCAGCAAAGGGGGAAAAAATAGAAAAAATGCGAAAAAAAGTGTTCTTTTCATACTTATAAAATGATATCATAATTTTATGGTCAAATGCGACGATGTTTTACAATTTTGGAATACGCAACTTAACAGTGCCGCTATCCCGGATGCCAGCCGTAACGGTTTGCAGGTGCAGGGTGCAGAAACGGTGCGTAAAATTGTATTTGGCGTGTCGGCCTCGTTGGAATTGTTCCGTCGAGCGCAAGTGGCCGGAGCCGATTTGATTTGTGTACACCACGGCCTGTTGTGGGGGCACGAGCAACCACTCACCGGGTTGTTTGGGCAGCGGGTGCGCTTTCTGATGCAGCATAATATAGGCTTGGCCGCGTATCACTTGCCGCTGGATAAACATCCCAAGATCGGCCATAATGCGTGCCTAATCCGCGCGTTACATGCTACGCAGATTAAACCGTTTGCCACGTATCATGATGTTACGATTGGCTACGAAGGTAAATTGCCCGGCGTATCGCTTGAAAAAGTAACGAAAACATTGGAGCAATTTTGCCATACCCAAGCGCAAGTAGTGCCCTTTGGCCCGCAAAAAATTAAACGGGTGGGGGTAGTCAGCGGCGGCGCGTATAGCATGTTGCCGCAAGCCATAGACCGGCAGTTGGACTTATATGTTACCGGAATTTTAGACGAGCCGGCCTATGAGTGGTGCCGCGAAGGGAAAATAAACTGTATTGCGCTGGGGCATTACCACTCGGAAAAATGCGGCATTGAAGCACTGATGAAAATGACCGCTCAAAAATTTGCGGTAAAAACACAATTTATAGATATCACAAACCCATTGTAAGAAGGAGAACAAAATGGAAAAAGCCTTATTCAAAAAAATAGATACTTACAAACAAACGGTAATAGATTTGCAAACTCATATGATTGCCTGCCCGGCGGTTTCTCCGTATGAAGGGGGCGAAGGTGAACACGCTAAGGCCGAATACTTGTTAAGTGTGCTAAAGGCTATGAAATTTGACGAAGTGCAACTGATTAAAGTCAAAGACCCTAAAGGCAAAGGCGGCTACCGCCCTAACTTGGTAGCCAAATACTACGGTCAAAATAAGAAAAAAACCTTGTGGGTCATGGCTCACATGGACGTGGTTCCTCCCGGCGATTTGAGCCTGTGGAAAACCGATCCCTTTAAGGCAGTTGTCAAAGGGGATAAGATTTACGGACGCGGTTCCGAAGATAACCAACAAGGGTTGGTATCCGGCTTGTTAACCGTCAAAGCCATGATGGATTTGGGCATCCGCCCTCCGTGCAACTATGCGCTTTTGTTAAATGCGGATGAAGAAATCGGCAGTCAATACGGTATTGTGGAAGTGCTCAAAAAGCACGGTAAATTGTTTGGCAAAGAGGATGCTTTTCTGGTGCCGGATGGCGGAAACCCGCAAGGAACTATGGTGGAAGTGGCCGAAAAAAATATGTTGTGGATTAAATTTACCGTCAAGGGTAAACAAACGCACGGTTCTACGCCGCATAGCGGGATTAACGCCCAACGCGTGGGCGCGCACCTGCTCTTAAAATTGTGTGACCTGACCAAAGTGTTTAATAAAAAAGATCCGCTTTTTGCGCCGGAATCCGGCAGTACGTTTGAGCCTACCAAAAAAGATGCCAACGTGCCCAATGTAAATACCATCCCGGGTACGGATGTTTTCTATTTTGATTGCCGCATTTTGCCTTGCTATAAAAACGAAGATGTATTAAAAGAAATACAAAAAATTGTCAAATCTGTTGAAAAACAATTCAAAGTGAAGGTAGCGGTAGAGTTGTTACAAAGACATGCTTCGCTGCCTACGGACAAGAAAGCGGAAATTGTCAAATTGACAACTGCGGCCGCCAAAGCGGTGTATAAGAATAACCCGCGCCCCATGGGGGTAGGTGGCGGAACCGTAGGGGCGTACTTGCGTAATGCGGGTTATCCCACGGTGGTATTTTCTAAATTAGATGATTTAGCGCACCAACCTAATGAATATAGTAGTATTAAAAATACGTTAGGGGATGCCAAAGTGTTTGCACATATTGCTATGCACTTCAAATAGAGGGGACTATGAAAAAAGGTTTTACCATCACAGAAATTGCTGTAGTTATAGTGGTGCTGGCCCTTTTAACGGGGTTTACAGTGCCTAAGTTTATCACGCTACTGCACAAAGCAGAAGAAGGCAGTGCCAAGCATAAACTGGTGCAAGTACGCAGTGCCATTGCCGCGTATTATGGCGAACATCAAGGGGTCTATCCTACGGATGATTTGTCCAGTTTGGTACCGCAATACATAGAAAAACTTCCCTCTGTGAAGGTTCCCGGTTATGCGCCCTCTGCCCATGTGTCTACGGGCACGTATGACGAAGCCTTCACCAAAACGGGCGGCTGGGCCTATGTAAACAATCCGGAAGATCCCCGCTTTGGAGACTTCTTTGTCAACGTGGACGACTTGGATAGTTACGGCAAACATTGGGCCTCACTATAAATATGCAGACGCTGATTCTTGTTTTTTCAGGAATTTTCGGCCTGATTTTGGGCAGTTTTTTTAACGTTTGCATTTACCGCATCCCGCAAGGTAAATCAATTGTATGGCCGGGGTCGTTTTGCCCTAAATGCAATACGCCTATTAAATGGTACGACAATATCCCCGTACTAAGTTATTTGTTTTTGCTGGGCAAATGTCGCAAGTGCAAGGCACCTATTTCACTACAATATCCGCTGGTGGAACTGCTAACGGGGCTGCTTACGGTGCTGTTTGTATGGCACTACGGGCTTACGTTGTGGACATTGGTGCTGCTGACTGCCATTTACTTCCTAATTATTTTGTCTGTGATTGATTTGGAACTTATGATCATCCCGGACCGTTTCTCGCTGGGGCTAATTGTGCTGGGTGTTGCGTTTGCGTGGTGTAACCCTAATTTCACCGGCGTATGGTGGCAGAAAGAACTGGCTTCTTTGTTGGGGGCCGGTGTGGGCCTTTTCGGGGTGCTGGCTATTGCGCTTATCGGCACGTGGATTTTTAAGAAGGAAGCCATGGGTGGCGGGGACGTCAAACTAATGGCCGGTATTGGGGCATTTATTGGTTGGAAAGGCGTAATTACTACGGTGATTATGGGGTCTTTCTTTGGCTTGGTATATGCACTGTACGCCATGATCCGTTACGGGAAAAAAGGGGGAGACGCTATCCCGTTTGGTCCGTTTTTAAGTTTGGGGGCCCTGGTAAATTTTTACTACTTAATTACCCCTATGATGCTAGTGATTGAGTGGTAGCAAGCAATTATTAAAACTCCCCGAGTAAATGCCCGGGGAGTTTTTTTGGGAGTATAGGGGGGTACAAAATAGGTCTTGAATTATATAGAAAAACGCGTATACTTTAAGTGTAGGAAATTGGTTTAATTTTTTTATAAAAAATGGGAGGAGTTATATCTATGAAAAGAGGTTTTACGTTAATTGAGCTACTGGTGGTAGTGCTCATTATCGGGATTCTGGCGGCGATTGCGTTGCCGCAATATCAAAAGGCGGTATGGCGTTCGCGCGCATCCGAAGTGAAAGTGTTTGCCCGCAACATGGCGCAGGCACAGGGCGTACATCGGTTGCATAACGGGGAATACGCAACGGATTTCTCGCAAATGGACATTAAGTTATAGGAGGAACTACTTATGAAAAAATATCTATTAAGTATTTGTGTGTTGGGCCTGTTACTGGGCCTGGCCATGCCTTCTAATGCAGCGTGTAATTCGTTAGAAGAAGAATGTCTAAACGAAACGGCTCTTGTCAAAGTGAAGGCTGAAGAGGCCAAAGTGAAGAAAGCCGTTGAAGAAGAGGAGGCTTTCGTCAAAGAGGAGGCTGAAGAAAAGGACGGAGACAAGAAGGTAATTATAGAGGAGATGCCTGCAGGGGGAAATGAGCGTGTAAAGACTCCTATGTGTGAGGAGGCTGGATATGTATGGGATGCTGGGCAAGGTAAATGTGTGCCCGACCCTGCTGTTAGTATCGCACGCTGCAAAGCTGGACAAGTTGAAATAAATGGAAAATGCGTTTATTTGGTTGTAGGCGGTGACATTCTCTGCCGAAAAGGGCAAGTGGCGGTAAACGGGAAATGCGTGGATGCAGGAACCGCCTCGCACAAAATCAGAATTCCGTCTTTGCAGCATTTTGATTTGACGGACTCGGAGGTAGATAAAGACTATATTTTCCTGCAATTTGCTCCCAAAGGCACGCCGCATTTCTACCTAAATGTGCAACTGGAAACGGTGGACGGAAAGGATGAATTGTCCGCCTGGTGTACCGGGGACGAAAGTTTATGTAAAGCGGTGGGAAACGGGGAGGAGTGTGATCCCCGCGTGTTGCCTACCGGCAGCGCGGCCTGGTGTTATTTGAATGAAGAAGAAAAGCCCCGGGAACCCATAGTGGGGCCAATATGTGAGAACTGTGAGAGAATAATACAAAGATAATACACTAAACAAAGTTTCACTCAGCAAAAAACTCCCCGGGGATTTGTACCCGGGGAGTTTGTTTTTCATACGGTTTATCTAAAGTTAGAAGTTCCCAACTTTTGCTGTAAGTAGGTTTTGAGCCCACCTTGGTCGCCCGAGTGCGAGAGTGCCATTTCATAACTGATTTTCTTTTCCATATACAGTTGGCCCAAGGCTTCGTTCATAGTACGCATACCAATACTGGCGTTGGTCTGCATGGTGGATAAGATTTGTTCGGCTTTTCCGTCGCGGATTAAACTACGCACAGCGGAGTTGGCAATTAACACTTCGCACGCCATCGCGCGCCCGCCGTTTAAGGCCGGGATTAACTGCTGGGATAAAATGGCTTCCAACACGAAGGACAACTGCGTGCGGATTTGCGGTTGCTGGTTGGGCGGGAACACGTCAATAATACGGTTGATAGATTGCACCGCGTCGTTGGTGTGCAAGGTAGCAAATACCAAGTGCCCCGTTTCGGCCAGGGTTAAGCAGGCTTCCATGGTTTCGCGGTCGCGCAACTCCCCTACCAGAATAATATCCGGGTCCTGACGCAAAAAGTGCTTTAGGGCCGCGGCAAAGGAGTGTGTATCACACCCTACTTCACGCTGGTTGACGATACTGCGTTTGTGCGGGTGGACGAACTCAATAGGGTCTTCTACCGTCATGATGTGGTTGCTTTCGTTCATGTTGAGGTAGTTAATCATACTAGCCAGTGACGTAGATTTACCGGAACCGGTTGCCCCTGTAACCAGCACCAACCCTTTGTTTAACTTCATGATGTTATAGACCACTTGGGGAAGATTTAGTTCTTCAAAGGTTTGGAACTCGTTAGGAATGGAACGCAAAGCCGCGGCAATACATCCTTTTTCTTTATAGATGTTTACACGCAAACGCCCTAATGATTTAAGACCGAAGGAAAAGTCCAACTCCAGGTCTTCTTCAAAGCGTTGGCGTTGTTCGTCGGTCATAATAGAGTAAATGAGCGTTTGGGCAGATTCTTTGGTGAGTGATTCAAACTGCGTAGCATATAATTTGCCCTGAATACGCAGTACCGGCGGTACGCCTACCGCCAAGTGAATATCGGAAGCGTTCTTGGCTTTCATCAGTGCAAACAAGTCGTCCATCAATATCATAAGTTAATCCCCTTGAGACTAAATTTTTCCTACTAAATCCAGTGAAATATTATTTAACGCACCGGTTAATTTATTCGCGGCTACGTTGGCTTGGAATACATATATGATAGGTTCTTTTCGCGTTTTGGTCAACCGGTATTTTACAATATAGGTATCTTTATAAAGCGGTTCTGCACCCCACGTGGCGGTGTATCCTTGTGCCAGTTGGGTTTGGTAAATACGGTTTAAGTAATCGGCAATCGTACCCCGGTTGCCGGAAAGCGGATAATTTTGCACAATAGACAAGGCTTTTTGTTCATGCGTTTCGTCCGTGGCCGGGGAAACCGTGGGAGCCGGTACCGGCACGGCGGGAGTAGATTCGTTCAAAATTTCTTGCGGGTAGGTTTGAACTACCGGGGTGGAGGCAGCAGCCGGCGAGGTGGACGTTTGCGTATTTTTTTTGAATTGAAGCACGCATACCAGGGCCACCATAATGGCCAAGGCCGCCAAAAGGATAACGAGTATTTTGCGCTGTGCCTTGTATTGCCGCTTTAAGTGTGAGTTTTGCGTCTCATTTAGAAAATCTTTCATTTCCTTGGTTTGTTTTAGGCGGGCCCGCACACTGTTTACTTCTACTTTTTCGGCCCGTAATAAAGCCGGGTCCGGGATGATGCTAACCGGTTCTTCTTCGGGTTTTGTGGCCGGTTGCGCCGGTTGTGGTGCTGGGGCCGGTTGGGCAAAATCGCCTGAGGGGACTCCTTGCGCCGACACTTGCGGGGCAGATGCGCCCGGGGTGGGGGGGAGAGTCGTGGGTTTTACATCACTTTGCACCACAGGTAAAGTGGAAGACGGGAGCGGCGGCAGCGTGGGCGGCTCGTCCTGAGTGAGCGGTTGAGGGCCAAATACTTCCGTAGCGGTGGCTACGTGGTGCGTGGCTTCTTTCGGGTCCGGTGTGGGCGATTCTTCGGCCTTTTCTTCTTCCAGTTGTTTGCGGCGGGTGGAAGAAGTTTTGGCCAGTTGCTTTTCCAAGGCGTGCGCCAAGTCCATGTCCGAATCGTCATTGGGGTCCGGAATCCCTAAAATATTTCCCAAGTCTTCTTCTTTAATATGGTTGAAATAGTCTTCAATGGGGCCGGGTTTGGAAGGCTTTTTGGGTATTTCCAACGCCGGGCCGTCTGTGGGCGCTTCTTCAAACAACAAGGGGGAACGCTCTTTGAGCAAACTATCCAATTCTTCTTCAAAGGTAACGGCGCCGGTTTGGGTATCCAGCGGATTTTTGGCAAATAAAGGTTTGAGGTCGGCAAACGTGAGGGCGGGTTGCCAATGGTCCCCGTCGTCACTAAATGCTTCGGGACAGATTAAACTGGTGGCACTAAAGCCTTTATTTGCTGCCAATTCGCTGGCAGTAAACGGGCCAACCACGTCGTTTCCGTCAAAAAACCAATATTTCATCCCACCCCTTTAATACTATTTGCAGTAGGTTACTGCTTTTTGCAACCGCTTGAGAACGGTTTCTTTGCCCATATATTCCAACATTTTAAACAACGTGGGCCCGTGCGTGCGGCCGGAAACAGCCACGCGTACCGGGTGAAAAATCTGCCCGGCTTTGTAGCCGTTTTCTTTAGCATAAGCCCGTGCGGCAGCTTCCAAGTTGGCATCGGTAAATTCGGTAATGTCGCCGTAGACTTTAATCATCCCTTCTAATACCGCTTTGGCTTCCGGCTTGGCAAATACTTTATCCAGGGCCTCTTGTTCCATCACCGGCTCTTCAAAGAAGAAGCGAATCAGGTCCGGGATTTCCGTAAGAAGTTTGTATTTTTCTTGTTCCAACCCGATAATGCCTTCCAACCGCGCGCGGTCTACGCCGGCGATATTGATATTTGCTTTTTCAATAAACGGTAAAGCCAGGTCCGTTAAGCGGGCAATCGGCGTTTGGCGAATATATTCCCCGTTCATCCAGTTTAATTTTTCGGGGTCCATAACCGCCGGGCTGGGTTGACAGCCGGAAATATCAAATTTTTCTTCCAATTCGCCGGGGGCGAAAATTTGTTGGGAATCACTGGTTGCCCAGCCGAGCAAGGCTAGGTAGTTCTTTAAGGCTTCGGGCAAATATCCCATGTTTCTAAATTCCACTACGTTGGTAGCGCCGTGGCGTTTGGAGAGTTTTTTTCCATCCGGCCCGTGAATCATAGACAAGTGGGCAAAAATCGGTTCCTTCCAGCCTAGCGCGCGGTAAATTTGAATTTGCGCCGGCGTGTTAGAGATGTGGTCATCGCCGCGGATGACGTGCGTCATACGCATCAAGTGGTCGTCCACCACTACCGCAAAGTTGTAGGTGGGGTAACCGCTGGTTTTTTGGATGACCAGGTCATACAAATCTTTGCTGGCAAATTTTACGTGCCCGCGGATGAGGTCATCCCATTCCACGTCGCCTTCGGTAGGCATGCGGAAGCGGATGACGTATTTGCGGCCCTGTGCTTCCAGCGCATCTTGTTCTTCTTTAGTTAAATGCGCGCATTTGCCGGAATATTTCGGCGGGCGGTGTTCGGCCAAACATTTTTGGCGGTTGGCTTCCAACTCTTCTTCCGTGCAGTAGCATTTATAGGCTTTGCCTTCGGCAATCAGTTGGTCAATGTATTTTTTATAAATGCCTTGGTCGGCGCGGATGGCTTGGTAATACGGGGCGTCGGGCCCTTTGTCGGTACCGTCGGGCATAGGGCCTTCATCCCAGTTCAAATTCATCCATTGCATCCCTTCAAAAATTGCATCGGTAGAGGCTTGGGTGGAGCGTTCTTCGTCGGTGTCTTCAATGCGAAGTAGAAACGTGCCTTTATTTTTTTTAGCAAATAAATAGTTAAATAATGCGGTACGTACGCCGCCGATGTGTAAAAATCCCGTAGGGGAGGGTGCAAAACGAACACGAACTGTCATAATTATTCTTCCTTATAAAATAGAGATACTTTAATTATACCTTTTTTGAAGGGCCGCTGCTTTGTTTTGCCAACCGGGGGCGCGTGTTTTGCACCCCGGGCAGTAAATTTTTTACAATGTAAGTATGAGCGTTTTTTATATTATTTTTAGTGTCGTCGTTTTTTTGATGCAACTTACCGTCGGTGCGTGGCTACTCAAGTGTTACCCGCAACTGGGGTGGAAAATCCCGTTGTTGTTTTCGTTATTTTTAACGGGGCTTGTATACTGTGGGCTTGCCTATACGCGGGGGAGTTCCGGCGGTTTTTTTATCAGTGCCTTATATTACGTAGCCTATACATGGTTTGGCTTAATTTTTTTGGCGTTCTGTTTTTGTGCCTTTTTAGCCATAGTGTGTTGGGCCTTGTCGCTGTTTCACGTCAATACCGCGTGGATGGGGCCGCTTACGCTGGTCTCTTTGGCGCTCATATGGAGCATGGCACTATGGGGCGGGTTTTCGTCTCCCAAGGTTAAACACATTACCGTGAATATTCCCGGGGCTCCCCGGATGAAATTGGCTCTATTGTCGGATACACATTTAGGGATGGGGGTATCGCTGGCCCGTTTTGATAAAGCGTTGCAAAAAATTGAGGCCGAAAAGCCGGACGCCCTTTTAGTGCTGGGCGATATTTTTGAATATGGTCCGCATAGCGAGGCGTATGCCGCCCGTTTGGCACAGGTAAAAGCCCCGCAAGGCTCGTACGGGGTACTGGGCAATCACGAATATTATGTGGGATACGGAGATAGCAAAGAATTTTTCCGTCAGTCGGCCGTAACGCTGCTGGAAAATGCGTCTACCCGTATGCCTAACGGGGTGCAAGTGGCCGGACTCAAAGACATCAAAACAGCGGGTGTCAGTGCCCAAGAGGTGGCCCACGTATTAGACGGGTTAGACCCTCAAACGCCTACGATTTTGCTAAGTCATACCCCGCTCTATGCCGAAACAGCCGCCGCACATGGAGCCAATTTGATGCTCAGCGGTCACACGCATAATGGGCAATTATGGCCTTTTACCTATCTGGTGAAATTACAATTCCCGCGTGTATACGGTTTGTTTGACGTGGACGGGATGCCTTTTTATATTACTTCCGGTGTGTTTTACTGGGGGATGCCGTTGCGCTTTTTGGCTCCGGCTGAAATTGTAATTGTGGATGTGAACGCATGATTAAAAAGGGGTTGCTCTTCCTCTTGTGTCTATGGGTGCTACCCGGATGGGGGGCAGTGACCTTTGATGAATTGTCTGCCGAAGAACAATTAGGCCAAACCTTGGTAGCCTTTGTAGATGTGGACAGTGCCGAACTGGTGCGCCCGGCGATTGAACAAGGCAAATTGGGGGGCGTACTCATCCAATGGGGCAATTATTCTGTGCGCGAAACGCGCCGCTTAATTAACAAATTACAAGAGTGGGCGGCGCAAAGTCCGCATAAAATTCCGCTGCTTATTGCTATTGACTATGAGGGCGGCACCGTGTATACCCCTATTACCTTGGGGTTTGAATATCTGCCTACCAATATGATGTTGGCGGCCAGCCAGGATGAAGAAAAAGCCGCTACGCTAGCCTATTTGGCGGGGTTGCAGTTGCGCCGCGTAGGCGTGCATGTAAATTTTTCACCGGTTTTAGACGTAAACAGTAACCCGCGCAATCCCATTATCGGGGTACGTAGTTTCGGCGGAGATGTTTCCACGGTTACCAAAATGGGCATGGCCCTGATGAACGGATTTCGGGCAGCCGGGATTGTGCCGATCGTAAAACATTTCCCGGGGCACGGGGATACGGAAATAGATTCGCACTATGCGGTGCCTGTGGTAAACGCATCTAAAGCGGAGTTAAAACAAGTGCACTTGGCCCCGTTTGAGCAAGCCGTCAAACAAGGCGTTCCCGGGGTGATGACCGGGCATGTCCTGTATCCCGCGTTAGATAAAAACAACGTGGCTTCTTTTTCCAAGCCCATTTTGCAAGGACTGCTACGCCAAGAAATGGGGTTTGACGGACTGATTGTAACAGACAGTTTGGATATGAAAGGGGCGACTTCTTTTTGTACGATTGCCGGTTGTGCTGCACGCTCGTTGGAAGCTGGCGCGGATTGGATTTTGTTAGGACGTTACATTAAACCCCTTACGTTATTTGCTCAAATTGAGGAGGCTGTGCAAAAAAAACAGATACAACCGCGCGTGCGCGAGGCGGCCCGGCGTGTCTTTGCGTTAAAGGAAAGGTTGGGTTTGTTAAGTGAAACGTCCCCTTCTTTGCCTGAGCCGACTGAAAAAGTATATAAGACTACGTTAGAAGAACTAAGTAAAGAGGCGGTAACTTTGGTGCGTGATTACAATGGCCTGGTGCCCTTTTCGTCCCCTAAATCGCGGCCGACGGTGTGCACGGTCTTCTTTGCCCCTTCCCGGTTTGCGGATCAGTTGATGCACGTAAGCAAACCTTTCTTAGCACGCAATTATCACGTGCGTACCTACAACGCGCCTTTAACTCCGCGGGAAAAAGATATTACGCGTGCGCTGAAATGCGCCGACGGGGCCGACCTGGTAGTAGTGGCCAGTTTACAATGGGCCGATAAAGCAAACCAAAGCCAAAAATATACGATTGAAAAACTGCAAGCGCGAAACAAAAATTTAATTTTACTTTCTGTAATGAGCCCGTACGATATTCCACATTATCCTACCGTGGGCACGGTATTAGCCACGTATGGACTTAATTCCTTTATGTTGCAAACAGCGGCTGATGTAATTGTGGGAAATGCACAAGCCCAAGGAATTATGCCGGTAGAACTGCCGGAGAATTTTGAAGTCTCCTCTTCCGGCAAAGTGCCTATGCGCCCTATACCGGCGCACTCGCTGGACCCGCGCTTGCGGGAACGTTAATGTAGTTTGCGGTGCTCGCGCCAGTATTCAATCACAGCGGGCAAGCACGAAATAATAATAATGGCTACAATGACGATATGAAAGTGCGTTTTGACGATTGGTAAATCGGCAAAATAATAGCCGCCCAGCACAAATAAAAGTACCCACGCCGCCGCGCCGATTAAATTGTAAGAAGCAAAATGCCAATAGGTCATTTTTCCAATACCCGCTACAAACGGAGCAAAGGTGCGGATAATCGGGATAAAACGGGCCAAAATAATCGTCTTCCCTCCGTATTTCTCATAAAACGCATGGGCTTTTAATAAATGATTTTTATTAAGTAGCCGACTGTTTTCCTGCGTAAAAACTTTAGGTCCAATCCATTTGCCAATTTCATAATTGCAAAAATCACCCAGTGCGGCTGCCACAAATACAACCGGGATAAATATTGCCAGGCTAATGCCGCTCTGGTCGCTGGCTGCTAAGGCTCCACACGCAAATAATAGCGAGTCGCCCGGCAAAAACGGGGTAATCACCAGTCCGGTTTCACAAAATATAATGGCAAAAATACCTACATACAGCCAGGCTCCCGCGCCGGCCGCCCACGTGTTTAAGTAGACGTCCAAATGTAAAAAAATATCAATCAGTTGCGTTATAAATTCCATGTTCTTATTTTAGCAAATCTGGTACAATATAGGGACGTGGGAGGAACTATGCGCAAAATACTCGTGTTTTTAGGTTTATGTTTGGCTGTAACCCCCTTGCAAGGGTATGAAGCGGGGGAAGTATCTGTCGGTTTGGCAGGGGTTTATTCTCCGCTTGCTTTGGGGACCGATTTCGGTGAAATAAACGTGGGCGATCATCAAGCGGCTATTTCGCACGACGCCAAACTGGGTAAACCGGGTATGGGGGGCGAATTGCAAGCCTTGTATTTCTTCAACCCGCAGATTGGGGTGGGCCTTTCGTTTGAAGATCAATATTTTTCCGCAGACCTTGCCAGCGGATGGCAACTGGATACCCGTACACGTATGCAAAATTACATGGCGGTCAGCCACATTTTTTTAACCCCCGAAAGTACCTATCAAGTGTACCTAACGTTGGGAGCCGGGGCCGCTCATACGGATTTTGCCGTAAAGTTCCCCGAAGGCAAAAAACATTTTACCTACACGGGATTTGCGTATTATGCCGGGTTAGGCGTGGAACGGGAACTTAGCGAACGCATTAGTTTAGGGGTAGAAGCACGCTACAACGGCAACCGCTTTCACGATTCTGCTGCGCGAAATAACGGAAACCACGTAACGGTCTATCCGCAAGCCAATTTCTTGTCAGTCCTGTTACGGGTGATTTATAGGATGTAGGAGCGCACTAGAGCGATGTACACACGCGGGCGATATACTTGCCCGCGTATTTTTTTGCCATTTTAATTGAAGGGGCAAAATCAGCCAACTCTGCTACGCATACTTGGGGGAGTGCTTGCTTTTTAAGCGCCTTCCAATCGGCTGTGCCGCAGATAAACAAAACGGGCTTGTGCTTTTTTTGAGCCAGTTTTAACACCGCCAAAGGCGCTTTCCCGTAAAAGGTTTGAGCGTCCCACTTTCCTTCACTGGTGATGAGGAGGTCTGCCCAGGCAACGTATTTTTCTAACTGTGCTTTTTGAAGTAGAAAATCGGCCCCTAACAACAGGCTGGCCTGCATGCACCCGTATAGACCGGCGGCAATTGCTCCGGCAGCCGCGGTGGATGGAGTATGTGCCAGATCCAGGCCGGTTTGTCGTTTAATCACCCGTGCCCAACGGGCCATGGCTTTGTCTAAAAGTTTTACCTGCGCCGGGGTGGCCCCTTTTTGCGGACCGAAAACCTTGGCAGAACTTTGGGGACCTAAAAGCGGATTGGTAACATCCGCGCATCCTATCATTTGGACCCCTTTGAGATTTTTTTTAAGTTTGGAAAAATCAATATGGTCTAAACGCAGTAACGCTTCGGCCCCTAAAGCAAGTTCTTGCCCGCGGGCATCTAGTAACCGGCCCCCACAGGCAACAACCATGCCGGCCCCGCCGTCATTACAGGCCACGCCGCCTAACCCTATATAAATGCGTTTGGCACCGTACGAAATGGCTTGCATAATCACCTGCCCCACTCCGTAGGAAGAAGCCCCCAGCGGGTCTAATGTTTGCGCCCGGCCCAGGCCGCAAATGCGGGCCGTTTCTAAGGCGGCAGTTTTCCCGTCGCTTAACAGCAAAAATGACGTGCGTTTGGTGCGTAAAAATGCGTCTTTGGCGCGGGTAGAAATTAAGCGGGCCTTGGGGTCCAGCGTTTGCAAACAATCTAAAAACCCGTCTCCGCCGTCTGCTATGGGAAACATCCGCAACGTATGTTTGGGGGCTAAATTTTTAGATAAAATTTGCCCGGCTCGTAAGGCACTAAGCGAACCCTTAAACGCGCCGGGCAATAACAAGATTTTCATTAAAATTTCCAACTGAGTTGTAATTGGACGAGAGTGTTGGCCCCCGCCGAATTTTTAAGTTCTTTTTGGCGTTGGGCAAATACTTCACGTACTTCCAATCCAATCATCAGGTCATCAATCCAAGTTTCTACCCCCAGGCCGGCGGCTCCCGCAAACCCGTTAGAGGAAATGGTAGAACTGCTTTGTTCTGCCCGGTAGTTTACATGCAACATTTCATAGAGCGCACTGCCTGTTAAATAAAAAGCAAAGCGGCTTTTGGGGTTGATGTAATAGTGGGCGGTTACCCCTCCGCGGAAAATTTGTCCGTTTGTTTTTACTTCCGGATCCGGGATGCGGGAATGATCAATGGTGGAGTCTTTGTCTTCAAAAGAGTTATTGGCAATACTGCCAATGCCCAACTCGGGCCCCAACCACAAATTACTGTTTTTAATACGCCATAAAAATTTGCTGGATACGGTAATGCTGGTGCCGCCCACATCAAATTCGTCGTCACTGTTATAGCCGTCCCGGCCGGAATTATCCAGTTTTAAGTCCAGTGGCATGACCCCGGCCTGTACGGAAAAATATTTGCCAAAGTCCGCTTCGGTGCGCTGGGTTTTAGGGGCTTTTGCGGGTTTTTGTTTTTCGGTTTGTTTTTTAGCGGACAGTTCTTCTTTCGCGGCCGCGGCATATTCTTGCTGGGAAACGGACCCGGTTTTAACCCCTTTTAGGAAGGCTTCTTCGTCGGTAAGCGGTTTTTGTACGGCCGGCGTAGTGGGTTGGGACGTGGCGGAAACGACCTGCCCGTTGACCACGGTGGCTTTTTGGGTATCAAAGACTTGGTCAATATCGTTGTCAAACGTAAGCCCGCCGGCGGCTTCTACCCCGGCTGCGGCAGTCCCTGCGGCTACGGCGGCGGCGCGTGCTTCGCGTTGGGCGGCCACTTCCTGTGCTTTTTCTACATATTCTTTTTGGGCGTTTTCGCCGCGGTCATAGTCATACGTTTCTACGGATACAATTTGCGGCATATCAATATTTACTACCGCCCCGTCATCCGTTTTTAATTTTAAGTTAAATTCATCTAAATCTAAGATTTGACCCACCAGTTGAGAGCCGCCTTTTAACACAATGCGGTGTTTGTCGGGCAGGATTTGGTCAATTTCACGTTGATTAAGGGTAATAGTCCCGTAAGAGGTAGTTAAATTTAAGGTATATTCGGTTTGGGCTACAATGGAGCCGGTGATGAGGTTGCCATCTTTCATTTTGATGGTTTCGGCTTGGAGGCCGATAGCGCTAAATAATAAAATTGCTAAAACGATTCGTTTCATAAACCCTCACTACAAAACAAAACGGTGCACGCACCCCCAGGCGCGCGCACCGTATTAGATTATTTGGCTTCTTTTTTTTCTTCTTTGGCTTTTTCTTCGTGGCAGCAGCACGGAGCAACCGCGTGTTTGATTTTAGCCAATACTTTGAGAATTTTGGCAACGGTCAATAAACCCAGTGCAGTTCCCAAAATTTGTGCTTCCACAACACCCAAGGTGATCCACATTTCTTTGCCGGAAATCATCGGGAAAGTTAAGATTTGGATAGCCGTATAAATAGCGAACACAAAAGCAATGTAGAAAAGGGTTACAAATACAAAATAAAGCCCTTTTAAGCACAGCCAGTTATGCGGCAAGAATTTGCACCAGCATTTACCTTTACAACATTTAGACATAGTTTCTCTCCTTGAATTAAGATTTACTATATATCTATTGTATCAAAACTGGACCTGTAAAGGGGCAATTTTTAGGATTTTTTGGCAGTGGCTTGGCGTAGCAACTCTTGCGCGTGGGAATAGGCCGCTGATTTGGCATCTCCGCCCCCTAGCATGCGGGCAATTTCCGCAGTAAGTTTTTCGCCGGTGAGTGGAGTAATAGATACGTGTGTGGAGTTCTTGTCGGCTTGTTTGGCTACATGAAAATTTTGGTCTGCTTGGGCGGCTACTTGGGCTAAGTGGGTGACACAGAGCACTTGGCGCCCTTGCGAACAAGCATGCAATTTTTCTCCCACCAGCCAGCCGGTTTCCCCGCCGATACCGGCGTCCACTTCGTCAAATACCATGATGGGGACCGTAGAGGCTAAAACGGTTTTAAGGCCCAACATCACGCGGGAAATTTCCCCGCCCGAAGCGATATTTTTAAGGGGGCGTAAGGCTTGGCCGGGGTTGGGGGAAAACAGAAATTCCACTTTATCGGCCCCGGTAGCCGTGATGTTTTCTTCATCCATATCTACGGCCACACCGAAACGTACCTGGTTAAAGCCCAGCGGTTTGATTTGCTGGGTAATTTGGGCCGCTAATTTATCGGCCGCTTTGAGGCGTTTGTCATGTAAATCTTGCGCTAACTTCAAAAGATCTTTTTGCGCGCGCGAAAGTTCTGCCAGCAAATCTTGTTCGTGTTCATCCGCATGTTTTAGGTTGTCAATGCGGGTACGCAGTTCGTCGGCGGTGTGCAAAATATCACTCATTTGCGGCCCGTATTTTAATTTTAAGCGTTTGATTTTTTCGTGGCGTTCCAGCATTTTGTCTAGGGCATTTTCGTCTACGTCCAAATCGTCTTTGTAACTGCCCAAGGTGGAGGCGGCGTCTTCCAAGGTAATGAGCGCGGAGTTGACGTTCTCTGCCAAGGGGGAGAGTGTCTCATCCAGTTCGGCCATGGCGGTAAGTGCCCGGGCCGCTTTGCCCACGCGGGCGGTGGCAGAAGTGTCGGCCCCATACAAATTTTCGTATGCTTCGGCTGTAAACTCCAATAATTTCCCGGCGTGTTTTAATTTGGGGAGTGCTTGTTCCAGGTCGCTATCTTCACCGGGTTTGGGGGCCACACGCTCAATTTCGTCCAGTTGGTATTGGCTCATATCCAGCAAGCGTTCTTTTTCCTGTGCGGATAAACGCACTGCCTCTAATTTGGCTTGAATTTGTTGTACGTTTTGCCACGCTTGGCCAATCTGAGAAACCAGTTTTTCATGTTTGGCAAATTGGTCTAAAAGTTGTAGATGCACGTGGGCGTGAAGTAAACTTTGGTGATCGTGCTGGCCGTGGAAATCCACCAACGCTTGCCCAATTTGGGCCAACGTGGCTACAGTAACGGGGCACCCTTCTATATAGGCTTTGTTCTTGCCTTTGTTGTCCAGTTCGCGGCGCAAGGTAAATTGATCGGCGCTAAGCCCGTATTGCTTGCGTAAATCGTCGGGCAGGATGTTGGAAAAAAATGTGGCCTGCACGCTCATTTTGGAGGCGCCGTCTTTAATTAAACTCACATCTCCGCGTGCGCCCAATACAAAGCCCAAGGCTTCAATGACAATGGACTTACCCGCCCCCGTTTCGCCAGAAAATACGTTAAGCCCCGGAGCAAAATGCAGGGTTAAATCGTCAATGATGGCAAAGTGCTGAACGCGCAGTTCATTTAACATGCGTCTTGCCCCCAACTTAGTTTTTTATGAAGTACATTAAAAAACCCGCGTTGCGGTAGTGTAAGTAGTTCTACGGCGTGCGGCGCGCGGGAAAGTTCCAGCGTGGCAGGGGCCGGAAGAGGTAAATTGAGTTGCCCGTCCAAACTTAAAATGGCCCCATCCTCTTTATTCTTAAAAGACGGGCGCATGCGCAACACTCCGTTTGCGGGCAACACCATGGGCCGCTCATGGAGCGAGTGGGGGCAAATTGGGGTAACTACCATTACCTCTACATTGGGTTCTACAATCGGGCCTCCGGCCGCCAACGAATAGGCAGTGGAGCCGGTGGGGGTCGCCACAATCACCCCGTCTCCAAAATAAGAAGGTATTTCCGTCCCGTTAAAATCGGCATTTACAAAGAACGCGCGCATATTAGAAGAGTGCAAGACTACGTCGTTAAAGGCAGTAAAAGTTTGCGCGCGCTCGGGTGTGTGGATAGTGGCTTGCAACAAAAGGCGTTTGTGCGAGAGACACTTGCCTGCCAGTAGGGTTAAAAGGGCGTCGGTAATTTCTTCTTTTTCGGCAGCAGCCAAAAAACCTAATGTGCCACAGTTAATGCCAAAAACCGGAATATTTTTAGGGGCGCACTCTCGGGCACAGCGTAACATCGTGCCGTCGCCACCCATGCTAATAACTAAGTCAATATTGGCTAAATTGTCCAGTGAACTGCATAGTACCGCGTCCACGTTTTTGGCGCGCAAGAAGTCCACCGCTTGCTGCGCGATGGGTTGGTTATATTCTTTGTGTAGGTTATAGAATACGGCTACGTGCTTAAATGACATATCCTTATTGTAGCAATTTATCGGGCCGGTGCGTACAATGCTTGTAATGCACCAAAATGATATAATATAAACAACAATACCTATAGGAGTTCTTTATGTGGGATTATACAGATAAAGTAATGGATCATTTCAAAAATCCGCGCAACGTGGGGAGTATCCCCAATGCGGACGGTACCGGCCAAGTGGGCAGTTTGGTCTGTGGCGATGCTTTGCGCTTAACGATTAAAGTAAATAAAAAAACCGACGTCATTGAAGACGCTAAATTTGAAACTTTTGGTTGTGCCAGTGCTATTGCCTCTTCTTCTATTTTGACCGAAATGGTCAAAGGTAAAACGATTGAAGAAGCCTCTAAAATTACCAACCAGGATATTGCCGATGCGTTGGGCAGTTTGCCGGCTGAAAAAATGCACTGCTCGGTGATGGGTATGGAAGCCTTGGACGCGGCTGTAAAAAGTTACCGCCAAGGCGGCAAACCGGTTGTGTTTGAGCAAGAAGCCGAAAAAATTGTCTGCAAATGCTTTAACGTGTCCGAAGAAGCCATTATTAAGGCGATTCGCACCAACCATTTGACCACGGTAGAAGATGTAACCCATTTCACCAAGGCCGGCGGTGCTTGCGGCCAGTGCAAGGGCGAAATTCAAAAAATTTTAGATAAAGTAAACGGTGCTTGCGCAGTGCCTGCGTCCGCTCCCAAAGCGTATGAAGATATGACCTTGGTGGAAAAGATTAAAACTATTGAAAAAGTGCTGGAAGAAGAAGTGCGCCCCAAACTCAATATGGATGGCGGTTCTGTGGAACTGGTGGACTTGGCCGGCAACACGGTAAAAGTACGACTGATTGGTATGTGCCGCGGATGCGCCGGGGCCCAAGGCACGCTTAAAAACTTTATTGAAAAAGTGATTCAAGAAAAAGTTTCCAAGACTCTTACCGTGGAGCAAGCCTAGTATGAAAAAAGTGGTTTATTTGGATAACAATGCCACTACCCAATGTGTTCCGACTGTTGTAGAGGCGATGCTACCGTACTTTGCCGAAAAATACGGTAATGCGTCCAGCATGCATACCTTCGGCGGCGAAAACCGCCACGTCATTGACCAGGCCCGCCACACGGTGGCTGACTTTATTAACGCCGCCTATGATGATGAGATTATTTTTACGTCGTGTGCGTCCGAAAGTGACAACACGGCTATTTTTTCTGCCGTGCGTGCCTTGCGTGACAAAAAACATATCATCACTTCGGCGGTGGAACACCCGGCCGTGATGGAACCTTTTCGCTATTTGCAAACACAGGGGTATCGCGTAGATTATATCGGTGTGGACGAATTGGGCCGCTTTGATATGGAACAATTTAAGGCGGTGCTGGATGAAGATACCGCCCTTGTTTCTATTATGTGGGCCAATAGTGAAACGGGTACTATTTTCCCGATTGCAGAAATTGCTAAACTTACTCACGAAAAGGGCGCCCTGTTTCACACGGATGCGGTACAGGCTGTGGGAAAAATCCCGGTGGATGTACAAGCTGCCGGCGTAGATATGCTCTCGCTTTCCGCGCATAAGTTTCACGGGCCTAAAGGCATTGGCGTACTCTACGTAAAACGCGGCACACGTTTTTTACCGTATTTAATGGGTGGCCATCAGGAAAAACACCGCCGCGCCGGTACGGAAAACGTGCCGTATATTGTAGGAATTGCTAAAGCCGCCGAACTGGCCAAAAAACGTGTGACCGACGGAACGATGGATCAAGTAGCCGCGCTGCGTGACCGGTTGGAAAAAGGTATTTTGGATACGATCCCGGATGTAAAAGTAAACGGAGACCCGGCCCACCGCGTACCGAATACTACCAACATTAGTTTTGGCTATATTGAGGGCGAATCTATTTTAATGTACTTAAATGACTTTGGAATTTGTGCGTCGTCCGGTTCGGCCTGTACGTCGGGTTCGTTGGAACCGTCGCACGTGCTTAGAGCCATGAAGGTTCCCTTTCAATTTGCCCATGGGTCTATCCGGTTTTCACTTTCGGACCAAACCACCCAGGCCGACATTGATTTGGTACTGAAAGAATTGCCGCCTATTATTAAGCGGTTGCGTGAAATATCACCGTTTTCGCGCTTTGCATAATAAAACCCGCCCGACGGGAAGGAGAATCACGTGAAGAAACTAAGTCTTTTAGCAGTTGTGCTGTTAGCCCCGCTGTTTTTGTTAGCCAAAACAACGGTTGTGTACCATACCAGCGATACGCATGGGTTTTTCTTCCCTAAAGACGGACAAGGCGGTTTTGCGGCACTGGCCAGTGTGCTTAAAAAAGGGCCTCAACCCTACTTGTTGGTAGACAGCGGAGATTTTGCCAACGGTACGGTGGAAACCCGTAATTCCAAAGGGTTAAAAGCAGTGCAAATTATGAACAAAATGGGGTATGACGCCACTACGCTAGGCAACCATGAGTTTGATTTTAAGTATACCGGGTTCCCGGCGATTGCCGAAGCGTTGCAATTTCCGCTGTTGGCCGCCAACTTTTTTGAAGAAGAAACCCAAACCTATCCGCCGCATGTAACACCTTATTTAATCACTACTAAAAACGGGGTGAAGTTTGCCATTATCGGTTTGGGCAACCGCGTGCCTACTAATCCGGCTACGGGGTATACGTTTAGCAAACCGTTAGTTGCCCTGGAAAATGCATTGGAAGAAGTAGAAAAGGAAAATCCGGACGTGGTCATTGTGTTGGTGCATGACTCCATAGAAGATGACAAACACGGTACGGAATCTTACGTGGAAGATATTGCCAAAAAATTTGGTGGCCGGGTACATATCGTATTTGGCGGTCATGCACACAAAATTGTGCAGAACTACTACAATAATGGAGTCTTATTCGTGGAAAGCGGGTGCTACGTGCAAAACGTAAGCAAAGTGACCGTGACTACGGATGATAAAACCGGCAAATTTGTATCGGCCACGAGCGAGTTAATTCCCTTGGTAGTGGCGCAAACGGGCGAAGATAAAGATATTAAAAAATTCTTGGATACACTGCGTGAACCCGGCATTGACGAAGTTATCGGTGAAACGTCCGAAGTATTAGCCAAACAACCGCAGGAAGGACAGTTGGATTCCCCGCTTAATGACTGGATTGTGGACTTAATGAGAGATTATGCCGGTACCACAATTGCCATTCATAATAACGGCGGAACCCGTGTGGATATGCCCAAAGGGCTTATCACCAAACGCGATTTAGTGGAAGTCCATCCGTTTGATAATATGATTTCCGTTGTAACCGTAAACGGCAAATTCCTCAAAAAATTTATTAAAACCGGGTTTGCTCCGCGCAGTTTGTTTACGTATGCCGGGTTGCAAATTACCTACAAGACTAACAAGAAAGGAAAAATCAAAAAAATTAAAATTTTGTTAGACGATAAACCGCTTAAAAATAAAACTAAATACATCATTGCCACCAACGCCTATATTGCCGGCGGCGGCAGTGAAGGGTATCTATTCAAAAAAATTGCGGATAGTGCCAAACAACAAGTAGGCACCAAGAGCATCCGGGATTTGATGGAAGATGCTTTCAAAAAAGGCGACAAAGTGTCTGCACCGCAAACAGGCCGTATTGTAGAAGTCAAATAATATGCGTCGGTTTGGGTGGGTTTTTTTCATAACGTTATTAGCCCTGGGGTGTGCGCGTGAAGAACGTAGCGTGATTGACGTTTTCTTTACGGCAGACGTACAGGGCTTTTATTATTCCCGCCCGGAACCCCGCCTGGATAACCAAGTAGCCGGCGGCTATGGCATCCTCAAAAATTATTTACAAAACCGCACCACCCCTTACTTATTATTTGATGGAGGAAACTGGTTGGGGTCTAGCGCGGAAGGAACGCTGTTTAAGGGGTCTTATTTGCCGCTACTCACGCAGGAAATTCCGTTTACGGCCGGCACCATTACTGATAAAGACTTTGTGTATGGCTGGCCGGTGGCACGCAATATTGTTAAAGAACTCAAATATCCGCTGGTAGTGGCTAATTTGCGGCTTGAAAATCAAATCCCCTGGCCGCTACACGATTACCAAATCCGCACGGTGGAAGGCATTAAAATCGGGGTTTTTGGGATTATGGACCCACTGGAGAAAAATCAATCCCGTCTGCCGGGCCTATCCACCCTAGACCCTATTGAAACCGCCCAGCAAATGACCGCTATGCTCCAAGAAAAAGGAGTAGACTATATCATTGTGTTAAGTTCGCTGGGTATTTCCGGCGGGGCGAACACCAATTTTGCCTTGGCCACAGAGGTAGAAGGTATTGATTTAATTTTAAGTTCCAACCAGGATAGCGACGCACCCGAAACCGAACAAATTAAAGAAACCCGCATTGTGTACCCGGGGTCTAAATTAGATAGCGTGGGTAAAATTACGCTTGCATTTGATACTAAAACGCATCAACTTAAAGCGTTTAATTTTACAGATGAGCCTTTATTAAAAAATAAATACGGCGAAGATGACGATATTGCCAAACAAGCCGGTGAATTATTAAGTCAAACGCGCAAACACATGAAACGCTTTATCGCGAAAGTTCCCCAAGAAATCAAAACCGATTTGAAGGCGCAATCGCCACTGGGGACGTTGCTTAGCCAATGTTTGCACCAATGGGCCAAATTGGACGGAGCCATTTTGAACGCCGCCTCTATTAGAAGTCCGCTCCCGCAGGGAGATTTGACGGAATTTGACTTGTACAGAAGTTACCCGTACGGGGATAATATTACGTATGTTACGATCAAAGGGGCCGCGCTGATTAAAGCCCTGCAGGCTTCCCTCAACAAGGAAGATAATTTCCCGCAGATTGCCGGATTCTTTGTGCTGTATGCCGATACGCCGTCCGGTAAAAAAGTAATTCGTGTCACGTTGGATAACGGCCGCGTGGTACGCCCGCAAGATACGTACCGTATTGCGGTAACGGATCATATTTTGGCGGGCGGGTTTGACCATGACGAATTTATTAACGCGCTTGAATTTAAGAGTACCTTTGTAGAGGCCCGGCAAATTATGCGTTCTTGTTTGGTGCGCAAAAAAACCGTTACCGTGCCGGATTTTCGCACTCGTTGGAAAGTTGTCAAATGAGTTTAATTAAACCGCTTACTATGGGTTCGTTTACGGCTCCTAATAACTTGCTCTTGGCCCCCATGGCGGGGATCACGGATACACCGTTTCGTATTTTGTGCCTAAAAGGCGGGGCGGGCCTTGTCTGTGCGGAAATGGTATCGGCACATGCCCTTCACTATGGCAACCCCAAAAGTGGCCGTATGCTCCAAGTAGCCGCCCAAGAACATCCCGTTTCTATGCAAATTTTCGGCGCGGATGAACAAACTATTGTGGAAGCGGCCCAACAAGCGCAAGCGCGCGGGGCGGATATAATTGACCTAAATGCCGGGTGCCCTGTTAAAAAAATCAATAAAGCCGGGGCCGGGTGTGTGCTGATGAAAGATGAAGCCAAACTGGGGCGTTTGGTAGAAGCGGCGGTCAAAGCGGTTTCTATCCCGGTTACGCTTAAGACGCGTATTGCACTAAATCACAAAGAATTATTAGCGGTGCGTATGGCCAAACTGGCTGAAAATGCCGGCGCGGCCGCTATTACTTTGCACGCGCGTGCCGCTGTGGATGTGCATACCGGCGCGCCCAACATTGACGCGGTGGCCCAGGCATGTGCGGCCGTTAAAATCCCCGTGATTGGCAATGGAGGCGTAGTCAATGCACAAGTTGCCAAACAATTTTTGGAAGCGGGCTGTGCGGGGGTTATGATTGGGCGTGGAGCCATTGGCAACCCGTTTATTTTTGCGGATATTCAAACAGAATTAGCGGGAGGGACGACCGCTACCATGACCTCTCAAAAACGCCTGGGAATTTACCTCGCACTCATTCGGGAAAATGTAGCCTATTATGGGGAACGTATAGGCGTAAACCGTAGCCGCAAGACAGCGGGGTATTGGATTAGTAATTTCCCCAATGCGGCCGAAGTGCGCGGCCAATTTGTCCGGCTGGACACACTGGCCGAAATTGAAAAACTGTTTGAAAAAGTATTTCAAACCTTCTAAATTTTCTCGTTCATGTAGGTCCACCCTTGTTTTTTAAGACGCTTGCAGATGTAGCGGCCCAGTTTGGTGTTTTGCGTGTAGCAGTTTTTTTCACGGTGGGTGAGCGTTAAACTGTAGGCGGCCTCCGGCCAGCGGATAGCCTCTACCGTGCACTCTGTGTGGGTGCAAATCGGCATAGAATAGTTGAAGTTATGGCCAATAAATCCGTACGCTTCCTCATCCCATTGACCTAAATGAATTTGAACCGGGCATTGCATATTTTCTAAAGTGACCACATTGTCTTCTTCAGGGAACCCATGGTTGAGCCCGTATAGTCTAAAACATTCTTTTACCAGTTTCAAATTTTTCACAGCGTCCGCTGCCCGTGCGTTTTCAGCCGCATATTTGGAAGTGGGGAAGAAAATAAATACCGCAAGGCCTATTGCGAGCAGAGCCAGTAAAAGGATAGCCGAAACTTTGATAAACTTATACATAGTTTCTCCAAGAGATTGTGAAGATAGTTGTATTGTAGCATATAAAATGGTATAGTGTCTGTGCCTTGCACAGACGTATTTATAAATTCTCCCCACAAAGTGCCCAATTTTTTATATAATATCTAAGAAACCACGAGTCATTACTACGTGCGGCCACCACTCCGCGCGAATAATTACAAAAGGTAGAAATAAGAACTTATGACAAAAACATTCTTACCTTCCGTCAAGGAAGTAGAAACCAGCCGCAAATGGCACCACATTGATGCCAACGGCCAAACCCTCGGAAGATTGGCAACTCGCATTGCCGTTCTTTTGATGGGCAAACACAAAAAAACCTATACGCCCAATATGGATTGTGGGGATTTTGTAGTTGTTACCAACGCCGCCAAAGTAAAACTTACCGGCAAAAAATTGGAACAAAAAGTATATTTCTCCCACTCTGGCTATGCCAAGGGCGGTAAAGAAACCCCGGTCAAACGGGTGCTCGAAAACAATCCTACCCGCGTATTAGAATTGGCGGTAAAACGCATGCTAGATGAAAACAAACTGCGTGCTCCCCGCCTTAAACGCTTACGCTTGTTTGCCGGCGAAGCGCACGAATTTACCGAACGCTTTGGCAAATAAGAGGACTAGACAATGAATACGAAAGATTTAAAAACCGGAAGACGCAAAACCTCCGTTGCCCAAGTAGAACTTTTAAAAGGTAAAGGCAACATCACCGTTAACACCAAAACTTTAGATGAGTATTTTGGTAACCACGCCCGCTGCAAAGCCGCTGTAAAGGCTCCGTTAACCGTAACGGGTTTGGATAAAACCTACGACGTAAACGCTAAAGTAGTTGGCGGGGGTGTATCCAGCCAAGCCGGTGCGTTGCGCCACGCGATTGCCCGCTCTATCGCCGAACTGGGCGAAGACCTTAAAAAGGCTGTTAAAAAAGCCGGTTATTTAACGCGCGATCCCCGTATGGTGGAACGCAAAAAACCGGGTCAGCCGGGTGCTCGCAAACGCTTCCAGTTCTCCAAACGTTAATCAACAACTGGACGCGAAGTTGCATTTTACGTACGAAACCCAAAACAAATTGTTTTGGGTTTCGTTACTTTCCGGCGATACAATTTTTCACATTTGGGCACCTTTTCACCGACTTGCCACTCGTAGCACCTGGCAGTGCAACTTCGGGCAACTTACGGCGCAAATCTGCCTCAAATCTGAAAAATCATCTTATCCTCTATTGTACGCGGTGCTCTATCAAAAACAACCCTATAAAACGGGAAAGCAACATTATAAGATGTCACTGCAAACTTGATTTGGAATTTTTAACGTTAGTTGTAGTTGTTATGTTTGCAAAACAGCGTGCGCAGAAGATCCCGTATCAAGTACGGGATGACAACTCTTTTTTTATACAACAAAAATCCCCGCGCAGCGCGGGGATTTCTTGATAAATTAAGCGTTTTATTTTTCTACTTTAATGCCGCGGAACGCACGGTAGAGTACTGCCAAAAGTCCAAACAAAATGTAGAGGGAAAATACCACCAAAATGACATTTTGCGGGAATTTGATAAGCATCACGACCAAAAATACAATCAGCAGTAAGAACCACACGCTTAGTTTCTTTTCGCGTTTAGCCTTAAAAGCGGCGTACGGGATGTTTGATACCATCAGGATAGCCAAGATGAGCATCATAAACCATACAATGTTATACAGGTGGGTTACGTAGGTTTCCACCAGAGGGATATTGTGTCCGGCACCGTTGCCTTGCATAATCGTGTAAGAAATGGCAAACGAGGCCAGCAAAGCCGCAGGGGCAGGAACCGGGAGCCCGGAGAAATATTTTTTAGAGCCTTCCCCGGCGTGGGCCATGGCGTTAAACTTAGCCAAGCGCAGTACCCCAAAGCAGGTATATACACAGGCAATCGGGGCCCCCCAGATGGGTTTGGCACTAAGTACCATAAAATACATCAAAAATGCCGGGGCGGCACAAAACGAAATGGCATCCGCCAGTGAGTCCATTTCAATACCAAATTCACTTTCCGCACCCAATAAGCGCGCCACGCGGCCGTCAAACATATCAAATACAGCCGCAATTAAAATCAGCCACCCGGCTTGGGAAAAATTTCCTTTGGTGGCCGCTAAAATGGAGAAAAATCCGCAGGCTAGGTTCCCTAGCGTAAATAACGACGGGGCCGCAATGGCCAACTTGGTAGTTTCTTTAGCACGGTTAGATTCGTTTGCCATAATTGCCCTCTATTTCCACAACGCCAGCACAGTGATGCCGCCCTGTACTTTTTGCCCTTCTTTTACTACCACGCGTACTTTGTTTTTGGGCATATAAATGGCTACTTGCGAGCCAAAGCGTACCAACCCCAAGCGGCGGTCTTGCTTAATCGGTTCGTTGGGGTGTACCCAGCATTCAATGCGCCGGGCAATCGCACCGGTGATTTGCTCTACGTGGGCAAAGCGGGTAGGATCGCCGTCTTTGAATAATTGAATTAAATTGCGTTCGTTTTTAACTGCGGCCGGATTATCGGCAAATAAAAACGTGCCTTTATTGTAGAAAATCTCGCCCGTTTTACCGGTAATGGTAGAGCGCTGTACGTGAATATCAAAAATGGAGAGGAAGATACGTACTACGATAGAGTTGGGGTCTTCTTCCGTTTTGATGGACATTACTGTCCCGTCGGCCGGGCAGGCAATTTCGTCGTCGGCAAACTGCACGTGACGGTTCGGGTCGCGGAAAAAATACGCGCAGAATATCCCGATGATAATAAATAGAACGGCCGTTTTCGGCCAGCCGATGGCAAATAAGATAGCGGCCATTAACATGCCTGCCGCGCAAAATTTCAAACCCAAAGGTAATACAGTGCCAACCCAATTTACGGACTTGGTTAAAGTGCGTACAATGTCTTTAATCATGGAAGTTACTACTGGTGGGATAAATTGAATGGCAGGTAAAACTTAAGTGGGCAGGGGGGGACTTGAACCCCCACGGCCTTGCGGCCAACAGATTTTAAGTCTGTCGCGTCTGCCATTCCGCCACCAGCCCTCTTACACATATATTATAACAAAAAAAATCGGTTCCCGTGCAAGTTTATTTTTCACGGGGTTTGAAACTATTGTAAAACTTGCGGCAGAACTGTACTTTTACCCCCAAGCGTTTCAGGTCTTCTTGCAATAGACGGTCGTCGGTTACGGCAATCACGCGCTGATTGGTTTGCGCTAAATAATTGGCGCGTTCATAGATAATTTCGTCTGCCGAGTTTTCTTCCGCAAAACTAATATGCACCCCTGCCCGGTAAAGTGGCCCCACGGGGCGGAAGGTCCCGTCAAAAATCACTTCATAAGTATGCATGCGGTAGCGTTCGTCGCCAGACATCTCTTCCAAAAAGTCCAAAAAATCGGCGGTTACTTCTTCTTCGCTGCGGGCAAATTCATACAAGAAACTGCGTACCAGGTTTAGCCCGTCAATTAAATAAATAGTAGGTTTGGTAGAGGTGTACATAAGTTGCCTTTTGTGTGAAAAATTGTTATAAGAAAATGATACAATATAATACCTGAATTTTGCAGGGGAACCTGCGGGCTATTTGACAATTTCTGTATTCCGGGGGTGTAATAGATTTGACGGGTATCTGTTGCCTTTCGGGAGCAAGTACCGGTTGGCCAGGCCGGTTAAAATAGGGCCACAAAAATAACTAACGACAATCAAGTCGCTTGGGCTAACGCTTAGTCCACTGCCTCTTTTCTGTTTCCCGCGCGGAAAAGATAGGCGGTCAAACTCACGGGATGCGGCAGACAGGGCGCGGTTCGTCCTTGTTGCTTAAGCCAAACGAACCAAACTGGGAACGTGCTGCCTTGCGCTTAGTTCTCAGTATTTAGCAAGGCTAAACTTGTAGTGCCTGACGGGAGAGGATGTTCGGACGGGGGTGCGAATCCCCCCACCTCCACGTGAATACAGAATTTGTGATTTATAATTAAGGAGTGACTATGGCTGACATTAAATTTGGTACGGACGGTTGGAGAGGCATTATCGCGTGGGACTTTACCTTTGAAAATGTACATCGGCTTGCCCAGGCAATGGCCGATTATATCAATGCCAATGCCCCCGTGTTGGAAAACGGGAAAATGCCCAAAATTTTTGTAGGATACGACCGTCGGTTTATGTCGGACATTTTCGCCGCAGATATTGCCGCTATTTTTCGCTCCAATAAAATTGATGTTGTGCTGGGGGATAAGCCGATTTCTACCCCGGTAGCGGCCGCGCTTACCATTAACAAATGCTGGATGGCAATTGTGGTAACAGCCAGCCATAATCCGGCTCATTTTAACGGAATTAAAATTAAAATAGCGGGTCGTTCTGCGCCGGCACGCATCACTAAAGATATTGAAGCGCTTATCGGGCAGCACTCGGTACTTAAATTGTACGGGCAAAAAGCCGAGCAAAAAGATTTAACCGATGTTTATTTTAAGTGTTTGGCTTCCCATATCAATACTAAAAAATTAAAGAATTTTAAGGGAAAAGTTGTTGTAGATTATATGCACGGGGCCACCGCCGGATATGTGGAAAAAATGATTCCGGCTAAACAAGTGATTGCCGTGCGCGATCAGCACAATCCTTCTTTTGGTAACGTACAACCCGAGCCAGTAGAAAAAAACCTGGCCGAACTTAAAAAAACCGTCGTGGAAAAGAAAGCGGCCTTAGGGGTGGCTTTTGACGGAGACGGGGACCGGGTGGCCTTGGTGGATGAAAAAGGCACGTATCTTACGCCCTGTTTTATTGCCGCGGTGTTGTGTGATTATTTGATTAAGCATAAAAAACTGAAAGGCAATATTGTACAGACGGTATCCATGGGGTACCTACTCAAGCGTATTGCCCGCGCCCACGATATGCGCTTTGAAGAAGTAAACGTAGGCTTTAAGAACGTGGCCGAACGGATGAATTTGGAAGATGTAGCCTTTGGCGTAGAAGAATCGGGCGGATTTGCCTGGAAAGGCGGCCTGCCGGACCGGGACGGCCTGGCGGTAGCGTTGGCCTTTTTAGTAGTGATGGCCGATACCGGCAAAAAAGCCAGCGAATTATGCGCCGATATTATAGAAAAATACGGGGCCTCGGTGTATTTGCGCCGGGATTTCAAGTTACCTAAAGCGCTTGATAAAGCCACATTTACTGAAAAATTACGTAAAAAAATGCCGAAGAAAATCGGTACACATAAAGTGGCCGAACTGCTTACGATAGATGGGTTGAAAGTCATTTTGGATAATGACGAGTGGTTGTTAATTCGCCCGTCGGGCACGGAGCCGCTCTTGCGCGTATATGCGGAAAGTGCCACTAAAAAAGATACACAAGCGTTGTTGGATTTGGGGGCCAAATTGGCCGGAGTCAGCGAGAAATAAGCATGAAGATTGCGTTAGTGGATGATTCTGTTATTTTGCGTTCTGCCTTAAAGAACGTGCTGGAGTCCTCGGGCTTTCAGGTTGTGTTGGAAGCCGGCGGCTCGCGTGAATTGTTTTCCCTGTTGGGTAAGAGCAAAGCGGAGTTGGTGCTGCTGGATGTGTTTTTCCCAACGGAAAACGGGCTGGATATGTTGGCTAAATTAAAACGCGTGGCCCCACAGACTAAAGTGCTTATGGTAACGGGCCTTCGGCAGGAAACCATTTTGGCCGAGGCTCAGCGTTTAGGGGCGGACGGGGTACTTTATAAACCGTTTGATACGGATGATTTGCTGGCCGCTATTGAACGCCTCAAATAACTTCTTAAAAGTCATAAAAAAGCGGGTAAGAAATCTTACCCGCTTCTCTGTTAAAACTTTTTTCTTACCAGGGCCAATTGCGGTGTAAGGCTTTCCATACCTTAATGACACGGTGAGCATCCTCATGAGCCATGTTATATTTTTCCATAATTTCTTCTTCCGTTAACAGGCGGGAGGCTTCGGACTCCATAGTGTCAGGCATAAAGGCGTCACCGTAGAGTTTCATTACGGAAGTATATCTCCCGTCCGCGGTAGGCAGATGAATGCTAAAGAAGGAAAAGATTACTTCCAGTTGCAACGTGCGGTACCCTTCATCCTTATACCAGGAATCATAATGGGTGATTTCGGTCATTTCTTCAATAGCCGGCATAAAACGCATCAGCGCGTCTAATTGGGCTTGTTTGTCGGTAGAGTCAATGGTGCTGATTTCTTCTTGTAGCGTTTGAAAAGCGGTCAAAAAGGCCGGGTCTTCTTGCTCTAATACTTCTTTGGCATGTGCGTAATATTTCAGGTAACGGGGAGCAATCCCTTGGGTGTTATCTTGTGCCATTGCTTGCGGGGCCAAAAACCCGATTAGCATAAATACACCAACCAATAACTTACATACTTTTGTCATGTATTTCTCCTTGTGAACAAAGTTCTGTTACAATTTTATTATAGTGTCTTAGCAGAGGGGGCACAAGGGTCAAAAGACCCAGTTGCCGGTGGGCCCTTATAACTTGAGCCACTTAAATTCAAAGACTACGGCCAAGCCAAAAATAAGTACCGGGCCCCAGCCTGCCAAGAACGGATTGATATACCCATTGTGCCCCATGGAGGTACACATAGAAATCAGCCACCAAAAGGCAAAGGCAATCACCATGGACAGGATGATATTCAAAATTTTACTTTTGCGCCGGGTGCTGATGGCAAAAGGCATCCCGAGTAGACACATAATCACGGTGACAAACGGCGTAGCCAGTTTGGCTTGGCGGGCTGTTTCGGCCGCGTAGTGCGCCAGCCCGCTTTGACTGTAGAAGTTGATTTTAGTAGTTAAATCGCGCACGCTGAGCAGTTTGTCTTCCGCCTTGCTCACCACCATGTTTTTAGGAGCAGTGGTAAAAGGGGCTTCTTTTTCTTCAAAGGAAACCTCCGTGGTATCCATATCACTTAAAAACGTGCGTTCAATGCCTTGCTTAAACAGCCAGTGGCTGGTTTGCGGGTTCCACGTCATATCCTGGGCAATAATTTGATTGGCAATATTCCACTGGTCGTTGTACGTATCCAGCGAAACGTGTTCCATAATCCCGCGGGTGGGATCTACGCGTTTGGCAAAGAGCATTTGATAGGGAGAAATTTTAATCACCACATCCGTTTCTACATGGGGGTTAAAATTAGCCGCAGGTTTAATGCGGGTATAATAAATTTCGTCGGCTTTGAGGTTTAATTGCGGTACAAAAAATTCCTGAATAAACAGCGTCCCTACAACGACTGCTAAAATACATAACACAATGGGCTTGAATAAATCTTTAGGGGCAAAGCCACCGGCCACACAGGCGGTCCACTCCCCATTGGCTACCATTTCACTAATAATAGAAATAGCCGCTAATAAACACGCCACCGGTACAATGGTGGTCAGCCAGTTGGGGAATGTGGCCGCGGCATAAGTCAGCAAATCCCAAATGGTGGTAGTGCCGTTGGAGAGGTTTTTCATCTTTTCAAAAATATCACCCAGTACCACTAACGTCGTAAAAACACCAAGTGCAAAAAAGAAAGGTCCCCAAAATTTATGGGCGATATAGCGGTATAATTTCATTAAATATTTAACCTCTTTTTCCACAGGTATCGTCCTACAAATATACCTACAAACATGGGTAACCACGGGGCCGGGTACGCCAACCACCCGAATTTCTTCCCTAGCGATATGCCCAGTGTCATCAGTAAATAGAACGAGAAAATAATTACCACGCTAAATAGCATCCCCCAGCCTTTGTTGGTGCGTTTGCCCAAGGAAAACCCAATCGGGCAACTGACAATCAGCAAAATCAGGGGGGACAGGGCCATCACGTTACGCATGCTTATTTCGGTACGGTATTCGTTGCGGGTGGCTTTGTCCAGCGGGGTGTTGCGTAACCGGCGCAACAGTTTGGTGGTGGTCATTTCGCCCACACGCAAGCGGCGTGTTTGGTTTTTGAATAACGAAATATGCATGGTGTAATTGTCAAAATTAGCCGCAATAAAAGAGGACGGGTCTTTGGAATCCAGGCGTTGCATTTGCCCGTCGTGCAGTTGCAACCCGATGGCCGTTTTGGTAAGGGTAACCTTGCCGCGTGACGCGTTTACTTTGGTGGATAACGCGCCCGAGTCGTTGGTTTTAATCAGTTGAATTTTGTGCGCTTCGTTGGTAGCGGGATCCAGGTCTTCCAACGAAAGTTGCCACTCCCCTAAATTAAGTAGCGTTTTGGGTTCCAGGTTTACTTTGGTAATTTTACTGCGTGCTTCGGTACGTAAATCTAAAATGCGTTTGTAGCTGCGTGGGGTAACCCAGTTGCTTAAAAACACGAGGATAACCGCTAATATAATAGCGCACCCGGCTAACGGGCGGACAATTTCCTTAAAAGAAAACCCGGCTGCACGCAACGCAATCAGTTCGCCGTGTTCGCTCATGGTAGTCAAAGTCAGTAAAATAGCAATTTGAAATGCCATCGGGGCACTTAAACAGAACACATCCGGCACTAAGTTCAGTAGCGACGAACCCACCCACAGCCAACTGGTCCCGTAGTTCATGGCCATATTCATAATGCGGATGAAGTGATTCATAAAAATAACAAATGCCAAAATCCCCAAGATCCCCGCAAATAGGGTGAGGAGGTTTTTGGCAATGTATTTGGTAAAAATCCCAATGCGCATATCTTCTATTTTATCAAAATACTATCCCGGGCGGGGGAAAAGTTGCGGTTTTTGTAGCGTTTCTTTATCATAATTTATAAAATGAAAAATGAGGGTTTATTGCTTCTTATGAAAGCATTGCGGCTGTTACTGGCAGGTACTTTATTACTGGATTTGTTTTTCGCACCCATGGCGGGGGCGCAATCGTTGCCGTACAGCCTAGTGGACAAAAACGAATACGACATCTTTGAAGAAGAACAAGCCGCTCAACGTGAAAAAGAACTCATGCTGGAAGATCCGCCGGACGACGCCCAACTGCTACGCTACTCCAACGAATTTTGGCGCCAGGCAGTGACCTCGGTAGAAGGGGCGTATACCCTAGACAAAGACCCGGAACCCATCCCGGATTTAACTCTCTTAAACCCCACGCTTTCCTTGCCGCTTTACGGTACCAGTATTGCCTTAACCGGGCGCTATGTGCTGGGGCTTCGCCTATCGGGTAAAAAGTATAAGAGCGACCCCAAAAGCACCGTGCAAGACCGCGACGTACACAATGTGGAAATGGACCAAAAATTGCAACTTAAAATGCAAGGGAAAATTTTGGACCGCGTGTTTGTAGATATTGACTATGATGACCAACGCGAAGAAGAAAAAACCATTTCCGTAGCGTACCGCGGCAAACCGGGGGAATTTATCCAGTTGGCCGAATTTGGTGATATTGACTTGGCGTTGCCGCAAACGGAATTTATTGCTTACGAAAAACAACTTTTCGGGGCCAAAATGCACTTGCAACACAAAAATGCCAATTTGTATATCATTGGCTCGCAAACGAAAGGGTCCAGCAAACAAAAACGCTTCGTGGGCAGCAGTGTGTCCGAAATCGTTTCGTTAGAAGACAAAAACTACATCCGCCGCACGTATTACGATTTGACCTTCGGCGGCAACGTAAAAAAATACCGCTATCCGGACGGCTCTTCCGACTATAGCGCCCAAGATAAAGCCGCCTTGGAGGACGGTATTTCCGCCTGGGCCAGTTTCGGTTCTATCTCTGCCGGCACGGAAGAAATTTATTTGGACAATAACGAAACTACCTATACGTATGTGCCGGTCTATAAGGCCGCTTCCGACTTTTTGGAAACTTCCACGTGTGCGGGCCTTGCGTGTGTGGAAACCAAGTGGGAACTGTTAACCCGCGGGGTAGACTATACCGTAGATTATACCCGGGGTATTATTACGTTCAAACGCAACATCAAGGCCGATGCGGCTATCGCGGTAGATTACCGTAATACCCGTGGTGAACTGTTAAGTAACACCGGTACGCCGGGTACCATTAAATACATCAAATATCCCAATGACAAAGTCCCCACCAATAATTTAGTAGGCAATAAACTGGAACTGAAAACGTATTACAACATTGGCGCACAAAAAATCACGCCGGACGATGGGAAAGGTAACTTTATTTTGCAACTGCAAGACGCTAACGGCCAACAATACAGTAACCCCTATTTTGTATACCCCACGTATATGGATGTAGATTTTAACGCCGGTATTTTTAATTTGGATTACCGCATTGATGACGAGGGCCTTTATGCCACTACGCCGGTTTCTTCGCGCAACTTAAAATTCAAAATTCAATATGAAAGTACCGTCAAAACTTACTTTGTGGAATCCGGCATGGTTGTTCAATCCGAAACCGTTAAACTTAACGGGCGCAAATTGACCCGCAACAATGATTATTATATTGATTATACCTCCGGCTTTATCACATTTTACAAAGGGGACATGATTACCGAAAATTCCGTCATTGATATTTCATACGATACAACGGTAGGCAGCAATACCAATAATTCGGTCATTGGCGGCCGGTTGGATTATAAACTGTTTGATAAAGTAACCCTGGGGGCCACCGCCATTAAGGAAGGGGGCGAAAAACCCAAATCTGTTCCGCAGGTGGGTGCGTATACCAAAGATTTGCTGGTCTACGGGGCCGACATCAACGGTAAAGACATTAAACTGGCGGAACCGTTAGCGGTGGACTTTAGTGTGGAAGCGGCGCGCAGTATTAAAAAACAAAACCTGTTTGGGTATGCCATGGTAGACAGCATGAACGACGCCAACACACAAGTAGGCGGAAGCATGGTATTTAGAGACTGGATTTTTGCTTCCAACCCCAACGGAAAATCTACCTTCTTAAATACACTGCGCTGGGACACGCAAGACGTCTCTTCCCTGCAGATTAACCCCAACGCGATCGCTAATTATAATGACAAGCAACAAGTGTTAGTGCTCAATTACGATTTCACCCAAGCCCAAGGCTATGATGCTTCGCTAGATGAGGTGTCTATTGTCTATCCGCTTAGCCAGGTGGGGATTGACCTGTCCGACAAGACCTCCTTTGACATTACCTACCAAGGGGAAGACGGCGGGCCGGAAATGGAAATTACCTTCGGGGATATTGATGAACACTCCGACAACAGTTTCGGGATGACTACCCAATGCGGTACGGATGTGCCCAAAACGGAAGATGTAAACTGCCGCAACAGTTTGGCCCCGAACGAGGATATTGGTTGGTTGTTTACCAATCCGGATGGGAGTGAGGAACGTTACAATCCGTTTGTGCATAATGAATTTAACTATGAATCCCAACCCAACGGTCGTATTGACACACAAGATTTGAACGGGAACGGGCGCTACGATAGCGAAAATATCCCGGCAAAAGGCAAATTTACCGTTTCTGCTGCCAGTGCCGGGTGGCAGACGCACTCGGAACCGTTAGCCATTACTGCGGCGGAAAAAGCGGATTGGACCGCGGTGCACCACTTGCGTATTACGCTACGCAAAGGGACCAACCTCAAAGGGCAAGTGAAAATTGCCAACGTGGCTTTGTCCGGTACCGCGTGGAACCCGGCGGATCAGCAAAACAACAACCTGTTCTCTGTGTCCGGGATCAATAATATAGACAACGCCGCCACTTATCGCCCCATCTTTGCTGAACCCGGGGACGGGCTGCGCGTATTTAATTATTTGTACGGTTCCGTGGGCGACTATAAAGAAATGAATAACAGCGAAAACGCCAAAGACGAATCCTTACGTATTAAATTTGATACCAGCAGTTCCTCGTGGGATGATGAAAAAGGCTACGCAAACCGCAACTTCCCAACGATGGATTTCACTCAACATAAAGAATTTCGTTTCCTGTTACACGGGGCCGTCCAGCAGGATACGGACACGCCCTTAAATACGGACGGGGCCGAGTTCTACTTAAAAGTAGGAACCCAGCAAAATTACGATAAAATTATTGTGCCTACCAACTTTACCGGTTGGCGGTTGATTGCGGTAAAAATGGTGGACAAAAACGGGGATGGCATTACCGATACGTTTGAAAATGCGTCTGATCCTTCCTATGGGGTGCGGGTAGAATCTACGCGTGCCACCAACGGGCTGCTTAATTTCCGCGAAGTCAGTTTGATTTTAGCAGGGGTACAAAAACAAGGAGCCACCGGTAGCAAAGGGGAAGTGTGGTTGAACGTGTTGCACCTGGCCGAGGCTATCACATTGCGGGGGGATGCGTACAAAGGCGATGTGGTGGTCCGGTTGGATAACTGGGGAAGTGCGGGGGCCAAATACGTACACAAAGACGCCAACTTTGAAACGCCGCTGGCGGTATCCAAAGAACAAAAGACCACGCAGGAAGAATACTTTGTGAAAATTGACCGCATTAAAGAATTTCCTATGCAGGCCAATTTAACGCGCTCTACTATTACCACACCGCTCATTACCGATAGTACCAACTATAACACGGTCAGCCTGTTGGATAAAGGCCGCGTGCAGCGTGAAACAGCGGTGATACGCGGGGAATTTAAGAAGGAAAAATATCCCAACGTGGCATTAGAATATACGCAAGATAGCACCCAGTATGACGCTATGAAACGCCAAGATGATAGCCGCACCTACGGGGCCACGTTACGCCACAGTGCCGGGGCCTTCAAAAATATTCAAGCGGGGTATCACTATACTACGTCTTCGGTAGATTATGACCGCATCCGCCATATTGAATCGTCCGGTACGTATTATAACACCGATGAAGATACACAAAAAATGAACGCCAAGGTAACGTTCCAACCCAATAACCGCTTTACCTTTACGCCTTCTTACAGTTTAACCAAAAGCAAAGAGGACCGCACGCAGTATGAGTCCGCTACCGATAAATCGTGGCATTATCCCAAAGCCTTGAACCAGCATACCGGTTTTAACAGTACGTGGAAAATTTCCAAATGGTTAGCTCCGTCTGTCAGTTACAATATTTCCACGCAAGAAAATAATAACCTCAGCGAAAAAACCAGTGTACGCGACAGAAGCAAAAAGTTCGGCATTGGAGACGTTAAAACAATTAACCGTAACTCGGATGGGGGCATTACGCTTACGCTCAGCGGCAACGAACTGCTACCTAATAACAAACTCTTTAGCACGTTTGTCGTTTCTTCCAGTTACCGCATGCAAGACGCTGATACGTGGGATGATGTAGACGGCGGGTATGATTCGCGCAAAGATTTGTGGATCCGCAACCGTTCCTTGAAAGATGTGGGGGCGTTTGGGTACCGCCGCAGTATGACGTTACGCGATACCTTTACCTCTACCCAACGCTGGAGTCCGCTCTCCAAATACAAACTGGCCGGCCCGTGGGCTCCGCTACAGACCATGACTATTATTAACAATTTCTCTAAGACCCTGCAAAGTAACGAGCAGACCGGTACCGAGTATGACTCTACCAGCATGACGTTGCCGGATATTACCATTTCTATTTCGGACCTGGAAAAATTCTTCTATGGTGGGCGCTGGATGAACACGTCTAACTTAAAATTGCGCTATAGCCAAGTCAAGCAGACCAATATAGATATGGACGAGCAGGAAAATACGCAATACGGGGCCGATTTGCGCTTTATGTTATTTAGGTTCTTTGATACGGTGCTTACTTATTCCCGCCATGAAACCGAAAAATGGGACTTGCGCAGACATTCCAGTACGGAGCGTATTTTGGATGACGATATTTCGGCCCAGACGTCGTTCTATATCGGCTCTATGCGTGTGACCCCCAAAGTATTGTATAACACGCATGACCGATGGCTGGCGCAAGGCCGTTTGAGCGAAAGTTATACCCAGTGGATCCCCAGTTTGAATTTGCGGTGGGACTTTAACCTCCCGCGCGGTTTCAAACTGCCGTTCTTAAACCGGGTCTACCGCACCACCAACCGTGTGATTTGGAATACCACGTTCTCGTACACGGATAAAAAATCTTCTGTAGAAGTCAAAGATAATTATCATTTGTTTGATGCTACTTCTTCGCTGGATTATGAAATGTCCCAAAACTTGCGCCTTACGTTAAGCGGCGGGGTATCCGTCATGGATCACGCTTACGTAGAGAGCGAAGATTACACCGCCTACCATGTGGCCGCCAATGTTACTGTCCAATTTTAAGAAGTACGTGCGAAACGGGGGCAAATATCTATTGCATGTCGTGTTTCCGCGCACGTGTTTTTCGTGCGGCAAAGATTTGGCATGGGATGCTACGGGCCCGCTTTGTCCTACGTGTGAAAACGGCCTTACGTTGCCCGGGCCCTTGATTTGCCATCGTTGTGGGGTCGTACTCAAAGACGGCGGGGCGCATTGTTTCCATTGTCGGGGGAGTAAGGCAGCAAAATTCACGTGTAAATATATTCGCGCCGCCTGTAATTTTAATGAATTTTCGCGCGGGATTGTGTATGCGCTAAAGTACCAAGGCAATAAATATGTAGCCGATTATATGGGCAAATGGATGGCGCAACGTTTTGGCTTGTTTGAGGAACTAGCCGGCGTAAATTGCGTAGTGCCCGTTCCGTTATTTCCTACCCGTAAAAAACGACGCGGTTATAATCAAAGCGAACTGATAGCACGCGCGTTTTGCCAATATGCCGGTTTGCCGCTGGATGCTACGTCTTTGGTGCGCGTACGCGATACCGGCTCACAAACGAAACTGGGGCGCGCGGCCCGCGTTGCAAATATGGCAGAGGCCTTTGAAGTAAAAGAGAAATCAGCAATCAAAGGCAAAACCATTTTGCTAATAGATGACGTAGCCACAACCGGCAGTACATTGGAAGCATGTGCCCGATCGTTACGCAAGGCCGGCGCCAAGCGGGTCATGGCGTTTGTGTTTGCGCGGGAAAGTTAAATCACTTCGTTGGTACGCAAACTAAAGTGCGTGCCGCCTTTTCCTATAATAATATGGTCGTGTATGCGGATGCCAAACAAGGCGGCTGCTTTGATGACGTCTTGCGTGAGCGCAATATCTTCTTGGGAGGGGGACGCATCCCCCGACGGGTGGTTGTGTACTAAAATCAGCGCGGCCGCTTGCGCGTGCAAGGCACACTCCACAATTTTACGCGGCGAAATGGTTACTTGGTCCAACAAACCGGTGGCTACAATTTGGGTGCCGATCACGGTATTTCGCACAGATAAAAAAATCAGTTCTAAGCACTCCTCATGCTTATCAGCCAAAGAAGCTTTGCAGTAATCAATTACTTGCTGTGGGGAACGGATAGAAACTTTTTGTTGTACATGGTTTAAGGAGTAAATTTTGAATACCGCCCGTACTAATTTTAAGAATTGGGCTGTGTGCGTGCCTAGGCCTTCTACTTCACATAATTGCTGCTCATCTGCATCTAAGACGTTGGCTAAGGAGCCGAATTTTTTAAGTAAAGCCCACGCCAGGGGCTTGGTATCTTTGCGGGGGATGGCGTAAGTAAGCAGTAACTCCAAGACTTCATGCGGCAAGAAAGCCTCTAACCCGTGTTCGGTTAGTTTTTGACGCAAGCGTTCGCGATGTCCCACAAAAGAAGGTTTTGCTTGTTTCATCTATTTTTATTATACCGTTTTTAATGGTACAATAGGTATAATTCAATTTCAGGAGTGTGTATGCCAAAGATTATTGTGATCGGGGGCGGTCCGGCCGGGTATCCCGCCGCCTTGCAAGCGGCCCAATTGGGCGCGCAAGTGACGTTGATTGAAAAAGATAAACTAGGGGGCGTATGTCTAAATTGCGGATGTATCCCGTCCAAATCGTTGTTGGACGCGGCGCATAAATTGGCGTTACTGTCTACGTTGGCCTCTTGGAGCGAACCGGGGAGCGAGGATTTATCCGCGCAATTATTCGCCCGGAAAGACTGGACCAAATTGCAAGCCCGCCAGCAAAAAGCCACGCAAAAATTAGTCCAGGGGATTTCCTTTTTACTAAAAAAAGCGGGGGTTACGGTCATTACCGGCACTGCCAGTTTTATAGACGAACATACGGTACGTGTGCAAACCGCCGCGGGCGAACAAACGTTGCCGGCAGACGGAGTGATTTTGGCTACCGGCTCGCAAGCGTTTTTCCCGGCTCCGTTTGAGGCTATTAAAGACAAAATTTATCATAACGCCAATTTGTTTGAAATGTCCGCTTTGCCCCAAAGCATCGCCATTGTGGGGGGCGGTGTAATCGGGTGCGAAATGGCCGATTTTTTAAGTGCCTTGGGGGTGGAAGTCCACGTGATTGAAATGCAACCGCGTATTCTTCCCCAGGAAGACGAAACCGCCGCCCGTACGTTGGCGCAAGCACTCACCAAACGCGGGGTCACCTTGCATGTGGGGGTATCGGCCACACAGGTAGCGCAAGAAAACGGGGGGTGGAAGTTAACCCTTTCTGACGGGTCCAGCGTGCAAACGGAAAAGATTTTAGCCGCCATCGGTCGCACCGTTGATTTAACGGAATTACACTTGGAAAATATCGGGCTGTCTTGGACGCGCAAAGGCGTACAGGTTCACCCGCAAACCTTGCAACTTAAAAATAATATTTATGCGGCCGGAGATGTTACCGGGTTATGTCAGTTAGCGCACGCGGCAACGCGCCAAGGGGAAGTGGCCGCCCGTAATGTATGCGGACAACGGGCCCTGTATCATAATGAGGCAGTTCCCCGCGCTATTTACACGTCACCCGAAATCGCTTCGGTGGGCCTAACCAAAGCACAGGCCCAGGCCCAAGGCAAAACGCTTCAAGCGCATAAATCATTTATGCTGGCCAACGGGCGCGCCGTGGCCCAGGATCAAACCGAGGGATATGTGGAATTGCTCACGGATGAAACCGATAAACTGGTGGGCGGTACGCTGGTAGGGGCTCACGCAGCTGAACTTATTCATATTATAAGTGTGGCCTTGCAGGCAGGGTTTACCCGGGCCCAACTGGGGGAAGTTATTTTTGCCCATCCCACGTTTGCCGAATCTATTTATGAGGCGGCCCGCAAATGAGTAATTTTTGCGTCGTATTGGTGCGCCCGCGCGACCCCAATAATATCGGGGCGTGTGCCCGGGCTATGGCTAATTTTGGTCTAGCGGATTTGCGGGTGGTGGAGCCTTATGCTCCCGTCTGGCGCGAAGCCACCAGCGCGGTGGGAGCCGGTGACATTATGCAAAACGCCCGGCAACTTACCAGTTTGGATGAAGCCTTGCAAGATTGTACCTTTTCGCTGGCGGCTACTGCTTTGCGCAATCGCGGCGTAGTGCAAGAAGTTATCACGCTGCCTAACTTGAACCAACGGTTGGAAACAGCCCCCACCCAACAAGTGGCGCTGGTTTTCGGCAACGAAAAAACAGGCCTCTCTAACGAAGATATTGAACGCTGTGATGCTATTTTGAATATCCCTACCGTAGCCAAACAACCTTCTATCAATTTGGCCCAAGCGGTTATTTTAACGTGTTATGAACTGTCGCGCCATACGGGGTTTACGCCGTTACGGTCGGTCCAACCGGCCCACGATCAACCTACCGACAAACAACGCGAGATGTTTTTAGGCTCTGTAGAAACCTTGTGCGAAAAAGTAGATTTGCGTAATGACTTGTCGTTAGCACAGCGCAAAGATTTTTTGCGCCACGCGCTTTCCCGTCATCCGCTCTCTACGGTACAACTGTTTTTCTTAAAAACGTTGGTGGACCGGCTAAATCAGCGTCTTAAGTAGCCGGGCAAAGAGTAGTCAAAAAAACGCCTAAAATTTGTTAGAATATAACAAGTAGGTAAGAGAATAGTTATGGCGCATAATATCCTGGTTATCAATCCCGGTTCTACCTCTGATGATATCGGTTATTACCGCGGCAACAAAGCCGTGTTTGAAGTGACTGTGCGCTATTCTATGACCGACTTGGAACCGTACGAAAATCAAAATGTTACCGCTCAACTGCCTTTGCGGCGCAAACTGATTGTAGACTATCTGTTAGATCATAAAATTTCACTCAAAGAAATAGACGCTGTGATTGGCCGCGGCGGGTTGTTGCACGCACTGGAAGGTGGGGTATACGCGGTAAATGAAAAAATGATTAAAGATTTAACCGTGGGCAAATATGGCAATCATGCCAGCAATTTAGGGGGCATTTTGGCCAAAGATATTGCCAAATATGCCGGTTGTCCCAGTTACATTGCCAACCCGGTGATCGTGGATGAATTTGAACCGGTGGCGCGCTATTCCGGCATGCCGGAAAATCCCCGTATTTCTATTTTCCATGCGCTTAGCCAAAAACGTGTGGCGCGCTTAATTGCCAGCAACCGGGGAAAACTCTATGAGGATGTAAATTGTGTCGTTTGCCACGCGGGCGGCGGTGTGTCCGTCGGGGCTCACCGAAAAGGACGCGTGATAGACGTGACTAACGGGTTTGAAGGGGACGGCCCTATGACCCCGCAACGCAGCGGCAGTACGCCGGGTTCCAAATTGGTGCAGATATGTTTTTCCGGCGAATATACGGAACGGGAAATCCATTTGAAAATGCGCGGCAAGGGCGGCCTGGTGGCGTATACGGGTACGTCGGACGTGAAGGAATTGGAAGAATTTATTGCAACGGGCAAAAAACGCCCGGGCAGTTTAATTACCTGCTCGCGCGACGAAGCCAAACTGGCGTTGGAGGCCCTGATTTATCAACTGGCCAAAGCCATTGGGGAAATGTCGGTAGTGCTGGAAGGCAAAGTGGACTTTGTGGCGCTTACCGGCGGGCTGATGTACAGTAAATACATCCCGCAGAAACTCAGCCAGTATGTGGGGTGGATTGCCCCGGTGTATGTATTCCCGGGGAGCGAAGAAAAAGACGCCTTGCGTGCCGCCGCCAAGCGCGCGCTGGACAATCCTAAGATTGTCAAACAGTATAACTGATTTTTAATACTAATTTAAGGAGGAAGTGTATGAAATTTAGTAGTTTTGCAGATTTAATTAACCAAGTAAAAGGTAAATCGAACCGGGTCGTGGTGCCGGGTGCCAATAACAAAGAGGCCCTCACTGCTATTAAAATGGCGGATGATAACGGGCTTATTTCCCACGGTATTTTGATCGGGCCGATAGCCGCTGTAAAAGAAATGGTCAAAAACATTGGCCTCAACGAAGCCAAATTTGAATTTATTGATTGCGAAGATGTTCCCACTATGTGTAAACTGGCCGTAGATCAAATTTTAGCCGGCAAAGGCGATTTTTTAATCAAAGGCTTGGTGGATACCAAATATTACATGAAGGCCATTTTGAATAAAGAGGCCCACTTGGTGCCGGAAGGCGCACTTTTGTCTCACTTTGTGCTTTTCAGCACGCCTAAATACAAAAAACCCTTTGCGGTGACCGACTCGGCCGTAGTGATTGCCCCTACGTTGGAACAAAAGGTAAAAATTGTGCAAAATGCGGTTAACACCATGCACAAATTGGGTTTAGAAAACCCGAAAGTAGCCTGCGTGTGCCCGGTAGAAAAAGTGAACGAAAAAATCCCCAGCACAGTGGATGCCGCCGCGTTGGAACAAATGAATAAAGAAGGCAAAATCACCGGTTGTGTGGTAGAAGGCCCGTATGATTTCTATATTTCCATGAGCCCGGAACGTGCCGCTGAAAAAGGCATTAAAGGTAAACAAGTAGCCGGGGATGCCGATATTTTGATGCTGCCGGACTTGGATGCCGCCAACCCGCTTTACAAAGCCTTGGCTTTCTTTGGGGCGGATATGGAAGCGGCGGCGGTACTCGTAGGGCCGAAAATTCCGGTCATCTTGCCTTCGCGTGCCGATGACCCGAAAGTAAAGTTAAACGCGATTGCGCTTTGCTCTTTCTTGAAAGAAAATTAAACAGATAGGGCGGGCATTTGCCCGCCCGCTTTTAAGTATGAAAGAAAAATTTTTTGCTTTTTTACAGCGGCATTATTTGCGCTATCATGACGTTGTATTTTATCTACTGGTATTAGCCGTCATTGTGGGTAGTACATGGCTGGCGTTGCGCGTTACCAAACAGCGTCAGGCGCAAGAACAAGCCTTGTTGGATAGCCAACGCGAAATTCCTGTCGTAGAACATACCATCAAAGAGAAACCGATTTATAATGCGCTTGTGGAGTCGGGCCTTTCCCGGCAGGACGTGGTGCAGATTGTGACCAAACTTTCCAGTGTGGTCGATACGCGTCGTCTGCAAAATCAAGATGAATATTCCCTATCCGTAGAGAACGGACATTTTATTTTACTATTGTTAAAAAAAGGGTTCAAACGCTATTACGTGGCCAACGTAGATGATTATTTGGTGGCCGGCGTAAGCGAGGTGGAATTGAAAACGCGCATCAAAACTGCGGCGGGGAAGATCCACAATTCACTTTTCCAAACCATGGTGGAGGACGGGTTGCAAACGTCGCTTATTTTAGATTTTACGGATGCATTTTCGTGGACGGTAGATTTTAATACCGATACGCGAAATGGTGACGAATATACTGCTTTGTGGGAAGAAAACTATGCCCCGTCCGGCGAGATTGTCACTCAAGACTTACTAGCCGCTTCGTATAAACACGTCTATGAGGAGAAACCCACCTATGCGTTTTATTTTGAAGATGAATTTTACGACGAAACGGGCAAAATCAGTAAGAAAATGTTTTTGAGATCGCCCATTAGTTTTCGCGGATACCGCATTTCTTCGCGCTTTAATCCGTCGCGTCTGCACCCGATCTTAAAAATCCGCCGCCCGCATTTGGGGATTGACTATGCTGCTCCAACCGGTACGCCTGTGCAAGCGGTAGCGGATGGCACCATCAAATTCGTTGGGCGTAAGGGCGGGTTTGGGAACTTTGTGGAAATCCGCCACGCTAATAACTACACTACCATGTATGGTCACTTGAAAAGTTACGGGAAAAACGTAAAAACCGGGGCCAAAATTAAGCAAGGGGCCACCGTGGGTTATGTGGGAAGTAGCGGTTTAGCCACCGGGCCGCATTTGGATTTTCGCATTAAAGAGCGGGAGAAATTTTTAGATTTCTTAAAAATGAAGAACCGCAATTCCGCCGTACGGGATGTGCCTGCGGAAAAACGGGCTGAATTTAATGAGTTAAAAGAGTTATACTTAAAGGAGTTGAACGGAGCCAAACAGGCGGATCAGCAACAAGCCGCCGCGGAGGATACGCATGAAAAAGCATAAAAAGATTGCCTTAACAGGTGGCCCTAATAGCGGTAAAACTACGGCGCTGACGGTGCTTAAAGAAACCTTTGGCCCGCAAGTGGAACTGGTGCGCGAGGCGGCTACCATGGTGTTTAGCGGTGGGTTTCCGCGTACGGACAATAGTCGTGCACACATTGAAGCGGCGCAAAAAATTATTTTTGTAGCCACGCGCGAAATGGAAGCCCTGGCCGAAGAATATTCACACGCGGACTTAATTGTGTGTGACCGTGGCACGGTAGATGCGGCCGTGTATTGGCCGGCCGGTGTGGATGATTTCTTCAAAACCATGCACACGTCGTTAGAAGCGGAAATGGCACGCTATGATGCGGTGCTACACTTATCCCCGCCTACCAACCCGGCGTTCTATCAATCTACGCATGTGCGCACGGAAAGTTTGGCCGAAGCATTTAAGATTGATGAGAAAATTTTGAAAATTTGGGAAGGACACCCCAACCGCTTGATTGTAGAAGGCAAAGAACATTTCTTTGAAAAAGCGGAAATTATTAAAAATTTTGTAGAAAAAATTATTAGAGGATAACGTATGAAAAAAATCGTTTTAACAGGTGGTCCCAGCGGCGGTAAAACAACCGCGCTGTCTATTTTGAAGGAAACCTTCGGCAAAAAAATTGCCCTCGTGCAGGAAGCGGCAACCTTAATTTACAGTGGTGGCTTTCCGCGCACGGATAATAGCCCTATCCATATTGTGCACGCACAAAAGATTATCTATTATACCGTCAAACAGTTGGAAGAACTGGCCGAAAAAACCTCGGACGCTAACGTCATGGTGTGCGACCGTGGCACCATTGACGGGGCGGTGTATTGGCCGTACGGGCCGGAAGATTTCTTCAAAAATATGGAATCGTCTTTAGAGGCGGAACTGGCCCGGTATGATGCCGTCATTCACTTGTCCCCGCCGCCGGAGAAAGACTATTACCAAGCCACCAATGTGCGCACGGAGAATTTACAACAAGCCTTTGAAATTGACGATAAAATTTTGAAGATTTGGGAAAAACACCCCAACCGCTTAGTAGTCCCGCGCGAAAAACACTATTTTGAAAAAGCAGAAATTATCAAGAACTTCGTAGAAGGCTTGATCAAGTAGGAGAGTTGTATGATTTGGAATCCGTTTAAGAAAAAAGAGCAAACGCAAGAAGGCGAAGAAACACAAAAATCGTCTATTGCGGATAAATTGGAAAAAGAATTGGATGCGTTGCCGTCAGTCTTTAAGGCCAAACTGCAGGATCCGGTGGTTAAAGAGCGCTTTATGAATATTGCGCGCCGGATGGAAGCGGACGGAGTGAATTTTAAGAGTATCCGCCAAATGAAGAAATGGATGAAGGACCACGAAGCCGAACTACGTGCCGAAGGCGCCCCCGAACAAGCCAAAGTGGAAACGGTGGTGCACGAAGGCCCGCGTATCGGCCGCAACGACCCATGCCCGTGCGGCAGCGGCAAGAAATACAAAAAATGCTGCGGCGCCGGTAAATAGACCGTTATTAAAAGATACCCTCAAAACGAACAGTTCTGAGGGTATTTTTTTGCTACAATATACCTAATGAAATACATCCTATATATCTTAACTATGATTTTGCTTTTTGTGGGGGGTATGGTAGTGGGAAATATCTATCTGCCTGAACAGTCTATTGTGCGCGCGGCGGCAGTTTCCGTGCCGGAACTTAACAGCAGTAATCCCGTTTTTACGCACACAAACCGCGAAAGCGTGTCGCGCGAACTGGAACTGTTAAATAATGCGTTGGCCTCGTGCCCAGTCGTAGTGGATGCGGAGAAGGACCGCATTATTAACCACATTAAATTGTGGCTGGCGTTGGATGATTTTGAACTTAAAAAATCGGTGCTGGAACTGGAAATGGCCAAAAATGTAGACAGCAACCGCCCAACTGCCCAGTTTGTGCAAGCGGCGCAGGAATATAACGCAGCGCGCGAGAAGGTAGAAAAAATGGCCGAAGAATTGTTCCCGCCCCAAGCGCAAACGCCGCCCGCTACCCCGGCTGCCCAGTAATTTGAGCATATGCAAAAACCCCCGCCCAAAGCGGGGGTTTTTTGTTGTACAAATAATTAGCGGTAGTTGGTAAACTGTAGTTCCACGCCGAAGTCTTTCCCTTTAAGTAGGGCAATCACGGCCTGCAGTTCATCTTTGGATTTGGAAGACACGCGCAGTTGGTCGCCCTGGATAGAGGCGGACACTTTGAGTTTGGCCTCTTTAATGGTTTTGGTAATTTCTTTGGCTTTGTCGGCGGGGATGCCTTGCTGGATTTTAACCGTTTGTTTGGCGTTGCCGCCCAGCGCGGCTTCAATTTTTTGCGGGAGCAAGTTTTTAAGTGCAATACCGCGTTTGGCCATACGGGTAAAAATAATGTCGCGCAGCGTATTTACTTTGTATTCGTCTGCCGAGGCCAGTTTAAGTTCGTTGTCTTTTTGGTTGAGTTCAATAGAGGAATTAGTGCCCTTGAAATCATACCGGTTGGTAATTTCTTTATTAGCGGCGGATACGGCCTCGCTAATTACATTTAAGTCTACTTTGGATACGACATCAAAACTATAATCTGCCATAAAATCCTCCTGCAAATGGGTTGCTTTCCCTTATTATACTTTTTTTGTACAATAGGGGTAAGGCAGGCCGAAAGTCTGCTAAATTTTAAGGAGGAAGTGCGTATTGTGCTGGGCGGGGAAACCCGCATCTCTAATTATGAACATCAAAGTACGTTTAACAGTCATGAACTTCCTGGAATTCGCTGTATGGGGTGCCTATTTAACATCCATGGGCATTTTCTTGGCGGGTGCCGGGTTTGCCGATAAAATCGGTTGGTTTTATGCGACACAAGGTTTTGTGTCTTTATTTATGCCGGCAGTGATTGGTATTATTGCGGACCGCTGGGTACCGGCACAAAAAATGTTGGGCCTGTGCCATTTATTGGCCGCCGCTTTTATGGCGGGAGCCGCGTGGTTTGGTGCCCAAGAGACGATTTCCTTCGCCAGTTTGTTTACCTGCTACACGCTCAGTGTGGCTTTTTATATGCCTACGATTGCGCTTTCTAACTCGGTCGCTTATACGGGGCTACGTCAACAAAACTTGGATACCGTAAAATGCTTCCCGCCGATCCGTGTATTTGGTACGGTGGGTTTCATTATTGCCATGTGGACGACGAACTTTGCCCACTTTGCCGGGTCTTATACCCAATGGTATTTCTCCGCGGTGTTAGGCGTTATTTTGGGTTTCTACTGCTTTACGTTGCCCAACTGCCCTACCAGTGCCGCCAATACGCGCACGCTCGTGGATGCGTTGGGGCTTAAAGCCTTCGCGCTATTCAAAGAGAAAAAGATGGCCACCTTCTTTATCTTCTCTATGCTTTTGGGGATGAGTTTGCAAATCACTAACGGGTTTGCCGGGCCGTTTATTTCGGGGTTTGATTCTTTAGCCGGCTATACCGGCTCTTGGGGGGCGCGCAACGCGACGGCGTTGGTGTCTTTGTCCCAAATTTCCGAAACGCTGTGTATTTTGTTAATTCCGTTCTTCTTAAAACGCTACGGGATTAAAAAAGTAATGCTGATGAGTATGCTGGCCTGGGTACTGCGTTTTGGCCTTTTAGGTGTGGGGAACCCGTCCACCGCGCTGGGTATTTTGCTACTCATTGCCTCTATGATTATCTACGGGGTGGCGTTTGACTTCTTCAACATTTCCGGCTCGTTGTATGTGGACCAAGAAACCGACCCGTCTATCCGTTCCTCGGCGCAGGGCGTATTTATGCTGATGACCAACGGGTTTGGCGCGGCCATTGGCTCTTTAGCGGCGCAAAAAGTGATTAACTGCTTGGTAAACGTCCACTTAGATCCGACCCAAATGATTAACGGTGTGTATCCGGAAGGACTTTCCAAACTGATTATGAACGGTTGGAGTGAAGCCTGGTTTGTATTTGCCGGGTTCTCGCTGGTGGTAGCGATTTTGTTCGCGTGGCTGTTCAAATACAAACACGTCCCACAGAATTAAAATTAGAACGTAACTTAAAACTCCCCGGGTAATAACCGGGGAGTTTTATTTTTCGTGTCCGTAGATTTGTGCTTTGTCGCGTAGTTTGCGGTGATAAGTAATGGCAAAGCGGTGCACTTCGTCGCGTATTTCCATCAGCAAATTTAGCGCCGGGTCTCCTACGGGCAGTTTAATGCTCTCTGCCGCACCGGGCAAATAGATGCCTTCGTGCGTTTCGGCCAGTGAAATAAACGGGATATACATGTCCGCGCGTTCATACGCGTTTAGGGCGGCATGAATTTGGCTTTTGCCGCCGTCCAGTAGAATTAAATCGGGTGCTTGGCTGGGGTCGCGCTTGATTTGGCGCAAGCGGCGGTAGACGCTTTCTTCCATCATGGCAAAATCACTGCCGCCTTTATCGGGCATTTTGGTTTTAATCTTAAAACGTCGGTAATGCTCGTGATTTTTTTCCCCGTTAATATAACACACCATGCAACCCACCGCCTCGCGCCCGAATAGGTGCGAGTTATCAAACGCCTCAATGTGCGCCGGGAGTTTTTTGAGGCCAATCACTTCGGCCAGGCGTTTTAATTTGTCGGTATTTTCCATGGCGGTAGTGATGTAGTCATCCTTAAACCGCCCAATAAGCACGCGCTCTTTCATGTGGTCCAGTGCGTGCAAGAAATTGCGATATACCGCCGCCTGTTCATATGCTAACTTGTCCGAACTTTCCTGCATCAGTTGCGTGAGCGTTTGGGATAAATCACCAAAGTTCCCGTCTAAAAAATCGGCCATACGCTGGGCGTTTTGGCGGTAATCTTCGTACGAAATTTTGCCGACGCACGGGGCCGGGCATTGGCCGGTGTGATAATAAATACAGGTATTTATTTTAATATCTTGCAGTTTCTTGGTGCGCGAAAATTTCCACTTACAGGGCCGCAAAGGGGCGTAGCCGCTCTTCCACAAAAAACGCATGAGACTTTTTACAATGTGTGATTTGGGGTACGGCCCGTAATACGCGTCGCCGCTACGTTTGCCGGCATCTGCCGCACTTTTGCGTACAATTTGCAACCGGGGGAAATCTTCGCTTAAGGATAGTTTTAAGTACGGGTAGGTTTTGCCGTCTTTACCCAGGGAGTTAAAAAACGGTTGGTATTGCTTGATGAGTTTTTCTTCCAATACCAGCGCGTCGCGTTCGCTCATGCAGGTAACGTAGTCAATCTTGGCGATAAGCGGCAACAAACTGGGCAGTTTCCACCCGCGGGAATAGAGGTTGGACTCTTGAAAATACTGTTTGACCCGGTCAGACAGGTTCTTGGCTTTGCCCACGTAGATAATGGTGCCGTCTTTGGCACGCATAATGTACACGCCGGGAGAATTTGGTAAAATAGAGATACGCTCATCCATATAACTATTGTAACATTTCCGGCAGGTAAAAAAATTCCCCAAAACCCGTTGCAATAAAGTATAATATATATAACCGATTTTTAAGTAGAGGTATATTAACACATGGCAAAATTGAAAACGGGCCGTCATACTAGCGCCCTCAAAGCACAGCGCCAAGCTGAAAAAAGAAATTCCGCCAACAAGGGCTTAATTAAAAAAGTCCGCGTGGCCACCAAAACGGTAAAAGCTTCTGCTTCCAGCAAAGCCAAAACCTTAAAAGAAGACTTGAAAAAAGCAAATTCTTGCATTGACAAAGCCGCCAAAAAGAAAGTAATTCACTGGAAAACGGCCGCCCGCAAGAAATCCCGCTTAGCAAAAGCCGCTAACAAAGCCGCTAAATAAGCCTTTTGAAGTTCCAAAACCCCGGTTATCGCCGGGGTTTTTTTGTAGGTGTGATACTTGGGGCGTTGCTGGATAGTATAAGTGAAGGGGAGTGAAAAGTATGAACTTTGAAGAAACGTATACCCGGTTGTTTAAGCCTATCTTGGCCTATATTGCTAGCCGCGTAAGTAGCCTGCAAACCGCGCACGAATTGGCGGCAGATACATGGCAACAGGTCTGGGCGCATCGGGAACAATTTGACCCTTCCCGAGGTAATGAACAACAGTGGGTGTTTACTATCGCGCGTAACCAGGTGAATAAGCATTTGCGTTTTTGGCAATTCAAACGTTTTTTTTCATTAACGGAGCAAGAAGACATCATCCAGTCTGGGGAAAAGGCTCCTTTGGAGCAGTTAGCGGATCAAGAAAAAAAACAAGTTTTGCTAGCAGTGTTTGCCACCCTGGCGGACCGGGAGCGGGATTTGTTAGCCTTAAAATTTCAAAGTGGACTCAATAATCGGCAAATTGCCCAAATGACTGGACTTAGTGAAAGCAACGTAGGGACGATTGTAAACCGGGCGCTTAACAAATTGCGCACTCAGTTGGAGGATTTATGAAGTGGACAGATGAACAAATGAAAAAGCAGTATCAAGCGTTGGATATGGATCCAGCGGGGGTATTGCAGCAACAAATTAGGGAACAGATTTGCGCAAGAAGGACTTCTTTTAAAAGAAAAACGGTATGGGGGCTTTGCTCCGCTATGGCGATGGCAGCCTTAGTCGCTGTAGCAGTATGGCAAGGGATGGCTCAAAGCCCTACATATCTGCCAAATCCTCGGGAGTTTGACCGCATGCAGTTTGCCTTCTACCGGGAGTTGGCTTTACCGGGGCAAGACTTGGGGATTTCGTACGAGCAATTATCCACCCACCCCTATAAAGGAGAATAGTATGAAACGTATTTTAGTAGGGATAGTGATGTTTTTGTTAGCGGCAAGTTCGCTTATGGCGCAACCCGTTACGCAACGTAATTTGAAGGAAGAACGGGATGCTAAAATAGATGCTATTACCGCCCCCGTGCGTGATATTGAGGCCCGCTACTGGGCACGCGAAGTAAAAGAGCATCGGACGGATCTGGTTACTTTGGAACAAAATGCCAAGCAGTGGTTAGGCTCCGATAATGCTAAAGCCGAACAACTTGCGCTTATTAAGCATTATGCCACTTCTGCCCAGCCAATTGTGATCATGCCGGAAGAAATGAAGAAATTAGATGATAGTAAACGGCAGGTGCGTGTATTTCTAAACGGGAGCGAAAACCCGACCGCTCAAGCATTGGCCCGGGTGAACCGTCAAATCCGCGAAATTAAAGAGCCGGTTTTTGAGTTGGATGCCCGCTATTGGGCGTACCGCGTCGCCAAGGTAAAAGACGTCAAGTTTGAAGAATTGAAACAGTACAGCCAAAACTGGGTAGGAGAGCGTGAATATAATCAAAAACTGATTGAAAAAGTGGAAGAGAACCTGCGGACGGGCAACACGCAAAAGTTAACCAAAAAAGAGGAAAAACAGTTAGAAAATGCCACACAACGTGTGCGGGATTTGCTAAATTCCAAGTAACCCACCCTTCCCATCAAACCCCCGGGCTCACGCCCGGGGTTTTGCGTTCTAATCAATTTTTTCCCTTGCCCAAAGAAATTGCGTTAGTTATAGTAATAGCATCTAACACAAGGAGGTTTCTATGTGGGAAAAAGAAATTGATATTCACCAAGTGCGCGAAATTCGCGCCCGCACCACCGTCTTTTTGGGCGTGGGAGCCATTGCTAAGATAGACGACATCTGTGCCGATCTCAAAGCCCGCGGCCTGGATAAACTAATCGTGGTAACGGGGAAAGGCGCGTACAAAAAAACCGGCGCGTGGGACCACGTGCTTAACGCGTTTAACAAGCACGGTATTACCTACGTCCACTACGACAAAGTAACCCCCAACCCCAACACGCACCATGTCAACGAAGCCGCCAAATTGGCGCACGAATTTGGTGCCAAAGCGGTGCTGGCTATTGGGGGAGGATCTGCCATTGATGCCGGCAAGAGCGTGGCTATTTTGATGAAATATCCCGGCAAAACGGCTGAGGACGTGTACGAATTTGCCTTCACTCCTAAAGAAGCCGCCCCCATTGTGGCTATCAACTTAACGCACGGGACCGGCTCGGAAGTAAATCAGTTTGCAGTTGTTTCTATTGAAGAAAAAAACTACAAACCCGCTATTGCACTTCCGTGTATTTATCCGCTCTACGCGATTGATGACCCGGCACTCATGACCGGGCTTAGCCAAGATCAAACGCGCTACGTATCTATTGACGCGGTCAATCACGTCATTGAAGCGGCCACCACCAAAACCACGTCTCCCTATGCGGTGCATTTGGCGATAGGTACCACGTGGATGGTGTACAAGTATTTGCCGCTTGCGCTTAAGGACCCAAACAACTTAGAGGCACGTTACTTTTTGACCTATGCCGCGCTGATAGCGGGGCTAAGTTTTGATAACGGGCTTTTGCACTACACGCACGCGCTGGAGCATCCGCTTTCCGGCGTGAACCCACACCTGACGCACGGGTTGGGCCTGGCGATGCTATTGCCGGCAGTCGTCAAACAAATTTACCGGGCCAAGCCGGCTACACTGGCCGAAGTGTTAAAGCCGATGGTCCCCGGCCTAAAAGGTACTGCGGACGAGGCTGATTGGGCCGCGCACGGGGTAGAAAAGTGGCTGTTTAGTGTGGGGGCCACGCATAAATTATCCCAAGAAGGTTTCACGGAAAACGACCTGGATAAACTGGTTTGCCTGGCGTTTGAAACGCCTTCGCTGGGGGGATTACTGTCTATTGCGCCCACCCAAGCCACCAAAGACGTGGTGTGGAGTATTTACAAGGAATCGTTGCACCCGTATAGTAAGTAATAACGGATGAATGTGCCTCATCCCCGGACGAAATGTATCTTCCGGGGATGTTTTTGCACGGTAAGAGCGTATTTGATACAATATGCGCATGGACAATAACGCAATTGGTTTAGCTATTGGTCTGGCCGTTGGGTTTGGCTTGTTTGCTTTGGGATGTTTTTTTTGGATAAAGCATATCCGGTTTTTCAAGCGAGCCATCATGCTCTGGGGAAAAGTGGTTGATTATGAATCGTACGAAGACAGCGAGGGAACAACCATGTATCATGCTGTAGTTGGCTATGAATTCGATGGAGAAAATCGTACCGTTGTTGATAATTCGGTAAGTAGCTCATGGAAACCTAAAATCGGTAAGATTCGTCAAGTAGGGGTTGATCCTCTAAATCCTCAAGATGCACGTATTTATTCTAAGATCCCTATCGGCCCTGTGATATCGGTGGGGTTGGGGTTGCTGCTTTTGTTCTTAGGGCTACCCTCGCTTATTCAGAGATTTACCTAGTCCCTTTTACTTGTGCAAAAAATTGTTGCACGCGGTTATCGCACTGGACGTCGCTGGTGGAAATGGGGCGTTTTAAGTGTACGCCGCTAAGTGTGCGGCAGCGGCTTAGTGCCACGTAGGTTTGCCCGGTAGCAAACGCCCCGCGGCCCATGTCCAAATAGATATTATCAAACGTGAGACCTTGCGATTTATGAATCGTTATCGCCCACGCCAGTTTCAGCGGATATTGCTTAAAAAATCCTTTTACTTTGGGTTGTAATTTTTGCGAAAGAGGGTTAAATTCGTAGGTAACTTCTTCCCACACGTGCGGTTTTACGTCGTAAATGGCACCTTTGAGTTCCACCTGGATAAAATCCGGCCCCAAATCATGCACGGTGCCGATGTCGCCATTGACCCAGTTGTCGTCATTGACCAGCATCATAATTTTGGCGCCTTTTTTGAGGTGCAATTCTTTGTCTGCCGGCGGCGTTTTGGTGAAAGTTTCATCCGCGGTGGCCGGGTAGATATACTCGGTGCCGGGCAGTTTAGCCAGTTGGTTGCGGTTGCGCCACATGGCACTGTAATTGGTGGTAGCCAAGAGGATGCTGTTGTCTAGCACGTCGGGCGTTTCGGGCGACACGTGGGTATTTAGTTGGCTGTCCAGTTGCGGCTGGGAGATTTTCCCTTCGCGAATTAAGTTTAACAGATGGGCGTAATCGCGGTCGGCATGCTGGCGGAAAATGCGTTTGAGTTCAAACACTTCCAGCGGCAGTTCCTTAAGAACCTGGGCTTCAAAAAAGTACGGGCTTGCGTAGCGGGCGTTAAAATAATCAAACAGGCCGCTTTGCTCGCTTTCTTCCACGGGGGGAAGTTGGAATAAATCCCCAAACAAAATGACTTGTTTGCCGCCAAAGGGTTCCTGGTTGTGGGTGGAAATACGCAAGATGTGGTCCATGGCGTCCAGCAAATCGGCACGGAGCATAGAGGCCTCATCAATAATGAGCGTATCAAAATTGTCTACCGTTTTGCGGGGCAGGCGGCGCAGCAATCCCATATCCAGCAGATTGCCCGGCTTGAGGTGAAAAAACGAGTGAACCGTTTGCCCGTGCACGTTGATAGCCGCCAAACCGGTCGTGGCCAGGACGACGACGTTTTGCGCGGTATGTTGGGCAAAGTATTTTAAGAGAGTCGTTTTGCCCGTGCCGGCGCGCCCGGTGATAAAGATAAGCGGCTTAAATACCGGCTTACTTTCCAACAGGGTCAGTGCGTCCTTAAATTCATCCGTTAAAATAATGGAGTGGTCCACAACGTTACCTCAGCAAGGTAAGCACAATACCTTTAAGCGTGGTTTTCGGGTCCAGGTTGGCCCCGCTCTTAAACCCGCTGTCTAAGTCAATAAGGCGGTTTAACACCGCTAAAAATGTTTTTTGGGAAGGGAAATTGCGCGCGCTACTAATTAAGCGGCTTTCCCACGGGAATAAGCCGGCCGCACGTAAAATTTCGCTATTGGAAAGCCCGGCCTCGCTCAAGCGTTTGATGCGTGCCATTTTTAAGATGGGGTACGTCATTTTGCTTAAGATGGCTACGGGGTCCTCGCCGCTGTCCACTAATTTATCAATTTGGGCCAGGGCGTTTTTCTTATTACACGCCGTAAGCGCGTTGGAAAGTTCAAAGGGGTTTTCCTCTTTGCTAAAGCCAATGCAGGTCAGTACGTCTTCTTTGGAAAGGGTTTTATCTTCGCGCTGGGCGGTAAAGAGAAATAATTTTTCAATTTCGTTTTCCAGCGCGGCTAGGTCGCTCCCTACCCCTTCACACAGCAAATCTACTGCCTCAAAGGTGGGTTTGAGGCCTTTGGCGCTCATTTGGGTACGTACCCACGCACTTAAGTCGTCATTTTTCAGTTCGTCAAAATTCACCACGCGCCCAGCCTCGCCGCAAGCGTCGGCAAGGGCCTTGTCTGTTTTTATTTTTTTAGCGTCGTTATGCGTAAGCACGAGCGTGGTAGTAGCAAGCGGGTTTTGCGCGTAGGCCACCAGGGCGGCTTGCTCTTTGGAGCCTTTACGCAGTTTATCAATCCCGGTCAGTACAATGAGGCGTACGTCGGAAAATACAGGGGCGGTATTGGCTTGGGCCAAGGCCTCGCTTACGTCGGCCGAAGTGGCCTGTGCTTTGAAAAAGTTAAAATCATCCGGATGCAAAATCGTGCGCAGTTGCTCAATGACTAACCCTTTGCGGTACACATCTTCCCCCGTTAATAAATAGACGGGGGCCGTAGTACCTTTGGCCAGTTCGGTTTGCAATTTATCGGCGCTGATTTTGGACATATTAGTACGATTCGGTAATCGTGGTATATTCCGGGTTGTTCATGACTTTGCGTTTATCTTCGCTACGTACGGAACCAAAGCCGTCCACAGTGCGTTTAACAATATCTTTGGAAAGTTTTTCAAAGATAATATCGCGCGCTTGCTGTTCGGTCATGCCGCCGGGCAGTGTAGAGGCCGCATAAATTTGCGTGGATGTGAGGGCCGGCTCGCGCCAGACGGGGGTATTGGTGGTAGCGTCCATAAATACCACGTCCAGCCAAATATCCATTTTGTAAACGGTGGGGATGAGTTGGCTATCGTATTGAATCGGTACGTTTAAGTAGCGCGTAATGGTGGTAACTACTACGCCTTGGGCCCCGTCGTTTTCCGGGACGATTTGGTAGGAACCGTTACGCAAAAAAGTATCATACAACTCGTTGTAAAACTTGTCTTCCAAGGCAAATACTTCGGTGCGGTTAAGAATCGGGCGCACCGCAATTTTTTTGATGTGTTGCGGCATAATTTGCGCTTGAGGGGTATATACTACGGACCCTTCCGCGCAAGCCCCTACACAGGCACAGGCACATAGCCACAGCCAAAATTTTTTCATACGTTTCCTCCGCTCAGGCCCGTTGGGCCGTGTTATTTTTTGGGGGCCGCCACAATGCTGACCATGCGGCCGGGCACCACAATTACTTTTTTAATTTCCAATTCTTTTAAGTAACTTTGCACTTTGGCACTGGCCAAGGCTTGTTGTTCAATTTCTTCGCGCGGCGCGTTGCGGGAAATGAGCAAGCGTTCGCGCACTTTGCCGTTAATTTGCACGCCCATATCCACGGTGTCATCTTGCAACAAGGCTTTGTCTGCAATGGGCCATGTGGAGTTAAGCACAAAGCCTTCGTAGCCTTTTTGCTGCCAGATTTCTTCCGTCAGGTGGGGGGCAAACGGGTGTAAGATTTGGATAAATTTTTGGAACGTTTCTTGCGTGATCCCGGGCAGTTTGCTCAGGTCATTAAATAGCACCATCAGGGCCGAAATGGCGGTATTAAAGCGCAAGTTCTCAATATCATCCGCCACTTTGGCGATGGTTTGGTTGAGTAAAATAGCACTTTTCTTCGGTTCGGCCTCTTTAGTAAATGTCACGCTTTCGCTCCAGGCGTAAATGCGTTTTAAGAAGCGGTTAATGCCTTCAATGCCTTTCATGTCCCAGGGTTTTTGGGCGTCAAACGGGCCCATAAACATTTCGTACATGCGGAAGGCATCCGCCCCGTACTGGTTCAAAATTTCGTCGGGGTTGATGACGTTCTTCTTGGATTTACTCATCTTTTCCACCATGGAAGAAAGTTCTTCGCCGGTGGTTTTTAAGAAGGCTTTGCCGTCTTTGAAATCAATTTCGTCATAGGCGTGATAGTTGCCCATTTTGTCCCGGTAGGAAAACGCCAAAATCATGCCTTGGTGGCGTAATTTTTGGAACGGTTCCGGGTGGGAAAGAACGCCTAAATCAAACAGCACGCGGTGCCAAAAACGGGCGTAGAGCAAGTGTAATACCGCGTGTTCGGCTCCGCCGATATAGCAGTCCACCGGGCCCCAGGCTTTTTCCAAGGCCGGGTCCACGAGGGCCTTGTCATTGTGCGGATCCATATAGCGCAAATAGTACCAGCACGAACCGGCCCATTGGGGCATGGTGTTGGTTTCGCGCTTGGCGGGGCCGCCACAATGCGGACAGGTCGTGTTGACCCAATCGGTCACCGTGGCCAAAGGCGATTCACCCGTGCCGGACGGTTCAAATTTTTCTACTTGCGGCAGCGTCAGTGGCAGTTCGCTTTCCGGCAGCGGCACTACGCCGCATTTGTCACAATGCACCACGGGGATCGGTTCGCCCCAATAGCGTTGGCGGGCAAATACCCAGTCGCGCAGTTTGTAGGTGGTTTTGGCGTTGCCGACGTTGTGCTCGCTTAGCCAGGCAATCATTTTGGCTTTACTTTCTTTGACGCGAAGGCCGTTTAAGAACCCGGAATTGACCAGTTCGCCGTCGCCGGTGAAGGCTTCTTTGTCAACGCCTTGTTCGCTTTTAATGACTTCAATAATTTTAAGACCGAATTTTTTGGCAAAGGCATAGTCGCGCTCGTCGTGCGCGGGCACGGCCATAATGGCACCGGTCCCGTAGCCCATCAGCACGTAATCGCTGGTCCAAACGGGGATTTTTACACCGTTAACGGGGTTAATGGCATACGCGCCGGTAAATACACCGGTTTTTTCTTTATTGAGTTCCCCGCGTTCCAAGTCGCTCTTCTTGGCGGCTTCTTTTTGATAAGCGGCCACCGCGGCTTTTTGTTCGGGCGTGACAATTTTCTCCAAAATGGGATGTTCCGGCGAAACGACCATATACGTAGCGCCGAAAAGTGTATCCGGGCGGGTGGTAAATACGGTAAGCGTATCGTCAAATCCGTCCAGTTTGAAAATCACGTTGGCCCCTTGGCTCTTACCGATCCAGTTCTTCTGCATGGTGAGCGTGCTTTCCGGCCAGTCTAATTTATCTAATCCTTCAAGCAATTTTTCGGCATAGTCGGTAATTTTCAAAATCCATTGGCGTAGGGCCTTGCGTTCAATGTCGTGGCCGCAGCGTTCACACTTGCCGTTAAAAACTTCTTCGTTGGCTAGGCCCGTTTTGCAGGACGGACACCAGTTTATCGGTACGGTAGACTCGTAGGCGAGGCCTTTTTTGAACAGTTGCAAGAAAATCCATTGGGTCCATTTATAGTAATTCGGGTCGGTAGTATCTACTTCGCGCGACCAATCGTACGCCAAGCCGATGGATTTGATTTGCCTTCTAAAGTTATCAATATTTTTTTGCGTGGTAATGCGCGGATGTACGCCGGTAGCAATGGCGTAGTTTTCGGCCGGCAAGCCAAACGCGTCCCACCCCATCGGGTGCAGTACGCTGTATCCGTTCATGCGTTTGTAGCGGGTGAGAATATCGGAAGCGGTATAGCCTTCCGGGTGGCCTACGTGCAGGCCCGCGCCCGACGGATACGGGAACATATCTAAACAATAAAATTTCTTGGCACCGGGGGTGCGGGGACTGGCAAAGAGGTGGGCCTCTTCCCAGCGGGCTTGTTGTTTTTTGTCAATAGAAGGAAAATCGTTCATATTTCTATTGTACTAAATTTAATGCCGGCGTATAGGTACTTTTGGCAATACAGGATGGATCGCTTTGCCAGTGCAACAACGAAATACGTCAAATTAGGAAGAAATCAACTGTGGGGGTGGCTGGACGCTGAAGAGAAGGGATTTCAAAGCGAGAGGGCGTAGTATACTGTGCGTAGCGGCGCGGCAGCGCCGAGGTATTCAAGCCCTTGAGCAACAAAGTCCTAGTGCAAATTAGGAAGAAATCAACTGTGGGGGTGGCTAGACGCTGAAGAGAAGGGATTTCAAAATAATTTGACGTAGTTCTAGGCGAGAAGTTGCGAAGTATACTGGCGGCACGCGCCCGTAAGGGCGGAGGTATTCGAGCAACTGAGCAACAACGAAATACGTCAAATTAGGAAGAAATCAACTGTGGGGGTGGTATTTTTTGTGTTTTGTCTTGAGGTCCCGCACATCCAAATGCGTATAAATTTGCGTGGTGGACAAGTCGGCGTGGCCCAGCATTTCCTGCAGACTGCGCAAATCGGCCCCGCCTTGTAACAGGTGCGAAGCAAACGTATGCCGAAACAAATGCGGATGAAGCGGCGTAGAAATATTGGCTTTACGCCCCAGGGCGGCCAGGTCTTTCCATACGGTTATGCGGCTTAACTTGGTACCGCGGTTATTGAGAAATAACTCGCTGGAAACTTCGCGCCCGAAGAAATGTTTTTCGCGGGCCTCCAGATAGGTTTGGATACGCGCGCAGGCCTCGTGGTGAATAGGTACAAAGCGTTGTTTACTGCCTTTGCCAAAGGCCAGTACCCATCCTTCTTTGAGGTTTACGTTCTCCAGCCTTAGCCCAATCAGTTCGCTTACGCGCAGGCCGGCGGCGTAGAGTAGGTCAATAATCGTAACGGTACGCAATTCTTCAAACGTTTTGGCGGGGAAGGATAGCAAGCGGTTCATCTCCTCGCGCGAGAGTTGCTGCGGCATTTTAAGCGTGCGCTTGGCAGATTTTACAAAACGGGTGGGGTCTTCGTTGATGCGACCTTCGGTAAGTAAAAACCGGTAAAAACATTTCACCGCTTCCAGTTTGCGAAAAATACTGGCGGGGGCCAGTTGTTCAATTTCGCGCAGTTGGGTATGGTATTGCTCCATAAATTCTGCCGTAGCGGTTAGCGGGTTTTGCTCGGCTGCCTCACAGTATTGCAAAAAAGAGTCCACGTCGCTCCCGTACGCTTCAATGGTGGCGTTGGAGAGTTGGCGTTCAAAGGACATGTGGCTTTTGAAATCATCTAAGAGGTACGAGTCCATACCAGTATTATAGATTTTAGTTCGCGGCGGGGTCAAAAAATCCCCCAGCGCATGGCTGGGGGATTTTTTTGTCTAAACCAATTTTATTTAGCGGCTTTGGCTTTTTTGGCGGTTTCTTCTTTGGGCTCGGCCGCCTGTTTGCCGTTGTAGTGAATACCCAAGTATTTCACGTAGAGTTTGTCTTCTAACTCATCGGCTAATTGCGGATTATCCTTGAGGTACTGGCGGGCGTTTTCGGCGCCTTGGCCTAATTTCTCGTCGCCATAGAGGAACCAACTGCCGCTTTTTTCAATGATGCCGGCTTCCACACCTTTATCCAAGATGCACGCTTCGCGGCTAATGCCTTGGCCTAAAATCATGGTAAATTCGGCTTGGCGGTAAGGCGGCGCTACTTTGTTTTTAGTTACTTTGGCGCGCACGCGGGTACCGATGACCTCGTCGCCTTTTTTGAGGTTCTCAATGCGGCGCACGTCAATACGTACAGAAGCGTAGAATTTTAAGGCTAAGCCGCCGGGAGTAGTTTCCGGGTTGCCGAACATAATCCCGATTTTCTGGCGCAACTGGTTGATGAAGATGATGCTGGTTTTGGTTTTATTCAAAATGCTGGTCAGTTTGCGAAGTGCCTGACTCATCAAGCGCGCTTGCAACCCTACGTGTGCGTCGCCCATTTCGCCTTCAATTTCGGCTTGCGGCACGAGGGCGGCTACGGAGTCCACAATAATCAAATCAATGGCTCCGGAGCGGACCAATTTTTCCGCAATTTCCAACGCTTGTTCGCCGGAATCGGGCTGAGAAACCAAGAGTTCGTCCACGTTTACCCCTAAATGCTGGGCGTAAACGGGGTCCAGCGCGTGTTCCGCATCAATAAAGGCTACGGTGCCGCCCATTTTTTGGGTTTGCGCCGCTACATGCAGGGATAACGTCGTTTTACCGCCGGCTTCCGGCCCGTAAATTTCAATTACGCGCCCGCGCGGCAGACCGCCTACGCCTAAGGCCAAGTCTAGCGATAAGGCCCCGGTGGGGATGGCTTCCACTTTTTGTACGGAACCGCCGCCCAGTTTGCAAATGGCTTCTTTGCCAAAGGCCTTTTCAATTTGGCCGAGTGCTAAATCTAGCGCTTTTTGTTTGTTTGCGTCCATGTAAATCCTCCTAGAGAGATACCGTTTTTTTCTTTCCTGCTGCCGCGGTAGCAAACGTTAACTTTCCGGCGGTTTTGTCGAAATCTACTTTAATGTGCGCACCCGATTTGGGGCGGCTGACCAAGATAAACTCAGCCAGCGGGTCTTCCAGTTCGCGCTGGATGGTGCGCAGTAAGGGGCGCGCGCCGAACTTGGCATCAAATCCTTTTTCCACTAAGTAATCTTTAGCGGCCTGGGTGAGTTTGATAGACAGTTGGCGGTCGGCCAGTTTGTAGTCCACTTTTTTAAGCGCTACTTCCAAAATGGCACCAATGTTCTCTTTAGAGAGCGCGTGGAACACCACAATTTCATCAATACGGTTGATAAATTCCGGGTTGAAAGTCTTTTTGACTTCGTCCATCACGTTTTGGCGCATATCTTTGTATTCTTCTTCGGCCGATTGTTGCGCGGTAAAACCTAACGAATTGCCTTTGTTGGTAATTTCGCGCGCGCCGACGTTAGAAGTCATAATGACCACGCAGTTTTTGAAACTGACTTTGTGGCCTAAATTGTCGCTAAGGGCGCCTTCGTCCAATACTTGCAGTAAGATATTGTAAATATCCGGGTGAGCCTTTTCCAATTCATCTAGTACCACCACGCTATACGGGCGGCGGCGCACGGCCTCGGTCAGTTGGCCGCCTTCTTCATAGCCTACGTAGCCGGGCGGCGCCCCGATCAGGCGCGAGACAGCAAATTTTTCCATATATTCGGACATATCTAGGCGGATCATGGCTTCTTCATCCCCAAAGAGGAAGGTAGCCAAACTTTTGGCCAGTTCCGTTTTTCCTACGCCGGTAGGTCCTAAGAATAAGAATCCACCAATCGGGCGATTGGGGTTGCCCAGACCGGTACGGTTGCGGCGAATCGCCTGGGAAACCGCCTTGACGGCGTCTTCTTGCCCAATGATGCGTTTGTGGAGGTGTTCCTCCATGTGTAAAATTTTATCGGTTTCGCTTTGCGTCAGGCGCGTCACCGGGATACCCGTCCATTTGGAAGCCACCAGCGCAATATCTTCCTCGGTTACTTTGGGGGTATGCGCGGCGTGATCTTCCTGCCATTTCTTTTTCAAATGATCTACATATTCACGCAGGCGGGCTTCGGTGTCTTTAGCCTCGGCGGCTTTTACAAAATCTTTTTTGGCGAGCAGGGCCTCTTTTTCGGCAGTAGCCGCTGCCAGTTCGTTTTGTTTTTGTTTAATTTCCGGCGGCAAGATGGCGTTTTTAAGGCGCGCCCGGGCCCCGGCTTCGTCAAATAAATCTAACGCTTTGTCCGGCATGGCGCGGTCGGTAATGTAGCGGTCGGCAATCGTAGCCGCGGCGCGTACCGCGTTATCGGTATATTTCACGTGGTGGTGCTCTTCGTATTTCGGGCGCAAGCCTTTTAAGATGGTAATGGTTTGGTCCACGTCGGGCGGGTCGGCCACGACCGGTTGAAAGCGGCGTTCCAGGGCGGTGTCTGCTTCAATATATTTGCGATATTCGTCAAAGGTAGTGGCGCCAATGCACTGCACTTCGCCCCGGGCGAGCGCGGGCTTTAACATATTGGACGCATCAATAGAGCCTTCGGCGGCTCCCGCGCCGATAATGGTGTGTAATTCGTCAATAAATACAATGGCGTTTTGCGCGGCGGCCAGTTCGTCAATAATATTTTTAAGGCGCTGTTCAAATTCGCCGCGGTATTTGGTGCCGGCCACAATAGAGGCCAAATCCAGGGCGAGCAAGCGTTTATCGGCCAATACGTCACTAATTTCGCCTTTGGCCATTTTTTGGGCCAAGCCTTCCACAATAGCGGTCTTTCCTACACCGGGTTCGCCAATGAGCACCGGGTTATTTTTGGTGCGGCGCGCTAAAATCTGTACAATGCGTTCAATTTCGTCATCGCGCCCAATGACCGGGTCTAATTGATTTTTGGCGGCTAGGGCGGTCAAGTCGCGCGTGTATTCGTCTAGCGTAGGGGTTTTGCTTTTCTTTTTAAGTTCCATCGGGCGGCCGGGATTGGCAGGTTCGTCGGTTTCTTCCGGTTGGCGCAGCATATCGGGCGTTTTTTCTTCGTCGTTTAGTTTGCCTTCCCCTACGGAATTGACTACCGTGTCGCGCACGAGGGTTAAACTAAGGCCCAGGTTGCCCAAAATTTTGCCGGCCATGCCTTCTTCTTCGCGAATCAGGCCCAGCAAAATATGTTCCGTACCGATATATTCCGAATTTAATAATTGAGATTCTTCTACCGAAAATTCCAACACTTTTTTGGCACGGGGGGTAAAGGGAATTTCTCCCAGCAACATAATGGTATCGCCAATGCCGACCATTTTTTCAATTTCCAGGCGCACCTTGCGAAACGTCACCCCGAGCGAGGTTAAAATCTGGTTGGATACGGTGCCTTCAATGGCACACAAGCCTAGTAAAATATGTTCCGTGCCTACATAATCATGATTTAAGCGTTTTGCTTCTTCTTGCGCAATTAAAATAATTTTTTGCGCGTTTTCGGTAAATCGTTTTGCCATATACTATACGAACCTCTATAAAAAAGTGATTACCCCTATTATATAAAAAAATAGCCGGTTTGTATGGGGCGGTTGAAGTGCTTTTTGCGGGGGGCGTTAAGTTTTGTATAATACCTTATATATGCAAAACGCGCAAGAACGTGCTAAGCACATTAAACTCATCTTAACGGATGTAGACGGTATTTTGACGGACGGCAAAGTAAACTTCTTTGTGGCGCCGGACGGTCATTTGGACGAATTTAAGTCTTTTAACACGCAAGACGGTATTGCGCTGATGTTGTGCCACAGTGCGGGCATTTTATGCGGTATCATTACCGGGCGGCGTCATCCTACCACGGTGGCGCGTGCCAAAAATTTAGGTTTTAAGTATATGTACCAGGGGTTTTTAACCAAAATCGGCCCGCTTAACGATGTGCTGGAAAAAGAAAATCTTACCGCTGACCAAGTGTGCTATATCGGCGACGATATTACCGATATCCCCTTGCTGGCCGAGGTAGGTTTTGCCGCCACCGTACCTAACGCGGTGGATGTGGTCAAAGACCACGCGCACTATATTACCAAACGTGTGGGCGGGGACGGAGCACTACGCGAAGTGGTGGATTTTATCTTGGAAGCACAAGGCAAACTGGGCCCCATTTTGGAGCAAGTCAAAGCCTCCGCCTGGACGCACGGCCCGCGGCCGGAAATGGAAATTATTACCTCGCAGGAAGGACTTAACTAGACGTATGAAAGGAAAATTTATTGTGTTGGAAGGGCCGGACCGCTGCGGCAAATCTACCCAAGCCAAATTATTACTTAATACTCTTTTGGAACACGGCAAAGACGTTATTTTAACGCGCGAGCCGGGCGGCACGGAAACCGCGGAGAAAATCCGCCAAATTGTACTGGAGCCGGACTTGGATGTGCGCCCGATGGCCGAACTGTTTTTGTACGAAGCCTCGCGTGCGCAACACACGCAAGAGAAAATTTTACCCGCGTTGCAAGAGGGGAAAATTGTGCTGTGTGAACGCTACACCATGTCCACCTGTGCCTACCAAGGCTACGGGCGTAATATTGACCTCAAAACCATTGATACGCTTAACAAAATTGCCACGTTGGGCCTGGTGCCGGATTTGACACTCGTGTTTTTAATGTCGGACAAATACTTCACGCAACGCGGCGAGTATTTATTTTCCGACCGGTTGGAACAGGAAGATATGACCTTCCGCCAAAAAATGCGCCAAGGATATTTGGAACTAACTAAGAAAACCAAAAACGCGTATTTGATTGATGCCGATAAAAATGTAGATGTGATTGCACAAGAAGTGGCCGAACTGCTGCACAAGTGTAAAATTTTAGACTAATGTTTAGCGAAATCCTAGGGCAAGAAAAAGCCACAAACTATTTACAAAAACTGGTGCGCGAAAACCGCACCCCCGGGGCGCTCTTGTTTTGCGGGCCGGAAGGAATCGGCAAGCGCAAAGCCGCGCTGGAATTTGCCAAGGCCCTTAATTGCGAAGATTATTTCTCCCGCCAGAACGGGGAAGCGTGCGGCGCGTGTGCCAGTTGCCAAGCCATTGAAAAAGGCACACACCCGGATGTAACGCTGGTAGATTTTTTGTATCAGGCCCGGCTCAATTTGAAGGAAGGGGCCGACGAAGAAGAGTTGGAAAAAGAACTGGCCAAGCAGCAGCATATCAGCGTGGAAACGGTACGTAGCGTTACCGCCAAGGCCCAGCAAAAAGCCGCCTTGGGCGGTTGGAAAGTGCTCATTATTGACCAGGCCCAAACCATGCAAGGGGCCGCGGCCAACGCACTCTTAAAATTTATTGAAGAGCCGCCCGCTAAAACCGTGTGGATTTTGATTACTTCTAAACAAGCCACTATGCTTAGCACGATTCGTTCGCGCTGTCAGCCGCTGTTGTTTGCCCCTTTAAGCCAAGCGCATGTGGAGCAACTGCTTAAGAAGCACGCCCCGGAACTGGAAGACCCGTCCCGGGCGGCCCGCTATAGCGGGGGCAGTGTGACGGGCGCCCTGCAGGCGGCCCAAGCCTTGGCGCTATTGGAAGAGGGAGAACTGGGCACCGCCCAAGGGCCGGCCCAAATAGCGGCGGGGTTATCACGTACCGCTCCTTTGGCGCGGCGCGAAGCGCAAGCCGTGCTGGATGTGCTCATTAACGCATTACATAAAACATGGGCCGAAACGGACGAAGCACACCGGGCCCCTTTACAAAGTACGCTACACAAATTTGAAGATTATAAACGCAGTATCGGGCGCAACGTGTCGCCCGCGCTCGTGCTGGAAACGGCCCTAATGAGCCTGGACGGTTTGGGCGTTAAAATTTAAGAGGTATTTATGACGAAGAAAATGTATATTACTACTCCTATTTATTATGTAAACTCGGTGCCCCATTTGGGCCACGCCTATACTACGATTGCGTGCGATATTTTGGCGCGTCACTATCGCCAAAAAGGAGTGGATATCCGTTTCTTAACCGGCACGGATGAACACGGGGCCAATATTGAAAAATCGGCCGCCGCCAAAGGGGTATCCCCCAAAGCGTGGACGGATGAAGTGTCCGCCAAATACCAGGCCCTTTGGAAAACGCTTAATATCTCGTATGACGCTTTTATCCGCACCACGGACCCCGCGCACGAACACGTCGTGCAAGCCATTTTTGAAAAATTACTTAAAAGCGGAGACATTTATTTAGGGTCCTACTCCGGCAAGTATTGCGTTTCCTGTGAACAATATTATGACGAGAGCGAAATGCTGGAAGGCGGCATTTGCCCCGTGCATAAAAAACCGCTCACGGAAGTGCACGAAGAAACGTATTTCTTCAAACTGTCTCGCTACGAAAAACCTCTTTTGAAATATTACGAAGAACACCCGGAATTTTTATCCCCCAAATACCGCGCCAACGAAATTATCAATTTCGTCAAAGGCGGGCTGCGCGACTTGTCCGTCACGCGCACCAAAGTAAAATGGGGCGTACCGGTCAAAAGCAATCCCGCGCATACCATTTATGTCTGGTTTGATGCGCTGATTAACTATATTTCCGCCGCCGGGGCCGGGATGTTCCTGTGCGACGGGGACAAAGATGAACACCAAGCCAAGTTGGACCTAATTAAAGTGCAGAATTTTGAGGAACTTTGGCCGGCTGATTTGCATATGGTTGGCAAAGAAATTTTCCGTTTCCACACCGTTATTTGGCCGGCCGTGCTGATGGCCTTGGGCTTGCCGCTACCCAAAAAAGTGTTTGCACACGGGTGGTGGACCGTGGAAGGGGAAAAAATGTCCAAAACGCTGGGCAACGTCATTGACCCGGCCGAATTGGGGGCCCAATACGGCGTGGACCCGGTCCGCGCGTTTTTGTTTCGCGAAGTACCTTTCGGTCAAGACGGTGATTTCTCCATGACCAGTTTCAAAAACCGCTACAACGCAGACCTGGCCAACAATATTGGCAACTTGCTCTCGCGCACGCTCAATATGGTCAGCAAACAACAGCCGCAACTGCCCGAAGTGATTGACGTAGATATGAACGTGGTGGAAAAAACCGCCACTACCGAGGCGGCTATTGACCGCGCGTATGAAGAACTGGCCTTTGATAAAGTGCTGGAGCAAATCTACGGATATTCGGCAGATCTTAACAAAAAAATTGCCGATACCAAACCCTGGGAACTGGCTAAGACGGATCCGGCCGGTGCGCTTAAAATCTTACTAGAAGTGATTGCCTGCGAGCGCCAAGTGGCTAAATGGATTACCCCGTTTATGCCGACGATTGGGGCCGAAATGAGCAAACGTTTGGCGGCGGGACCTATTGAAAAGTATGCCCCGTTGTTTCCCCGGATTGCGGATAAATAGTTAGGCTATTTTATTATTGGCCAAGAACGCGGCCACTTGTCTAAACGCGCGCCCGCGGTGAGAGAGTAGGTTTTTCTCGTCGGTGGTGAGTTCGGCAAAGCACTTGTCTATTTCATCTACTACAAAAATAGGATCATACCCAAACCCGTTGGTTCCTTTGTACTCTTGGGCGATATGTCCGTTACAAATTCCTTCAAAATATTTCACGCGTCCGTCCGGCCAAGCCAAGCACGCTACCGTGCGAAAGCGGGCCGTGCGTTTTTCGGCGGGGACGCCTTGCAAAGCGTGGAGTAATTTTTGGTTATTGGCGGCGGCATCCGCATTTTGCCCGGCGTAGCGGGCGGTATGTACGCCCGGGGCCCCGTGTAAGAAATCTACTTCCAAGCCGGTATCGTCCGACAGGGCCACCAGGCCGCTTTGCTGGGCGGCATAGACCGCTTTTTGGCGGGCATTTTCAAATAAGGTGGTGCCGGTTTCTTCGGGCAGTGTAATAAAAAAATCCGGCAAGATATGGTAGGTAATCGGTTCGTTGCTGGGCAAGCGAACAGGCAATACGCGCTTAAGTTCGCTTAATTTATGCGTATTGCCTGTTGCTAGTAAAAGTTGCATGCTGCTTACTGGGCCGGGTTTCTGCGTTTTTTAGGAGTTGCAGTAGGGGCGGCAGTAGTTGTCGCCGAGGCCGGGATGCGCAGCATTTCGTCAATCATATTTAACGCTACTACATAGGCGTTAAACATATCTTCTTCGCTGACCCACTCGGTAAAGTTATGGGCGTTGTTTTGACCCGTAAATACGGTGTAAGCCCCATTACCTAGTTTGAGCATTAACATAGAGGCGGTTGTTCCGGCGCGTTCTTCCAAGAAACGCGGGGTTACGCCGGCACGTTCACAAGCGCTTTGGACCACTTGCTTGGCGTACGGGTGAATATTTTCGGAAACGTTTTGGTATTGTTTGAATACTTGGCGTTCAATTTCAACATCAAATTTTTTGGAAATAGCGTCTGCTTTTTGTTCGGCGTATTCCTTCCAGGCATCAATTTCGGCTTGTTTGAAAGAGCGTAGGCGAAAGTCCAACTCGGCTTCGCTCATTTTACCGTCTACCATACCCATGTGGTGCAGTTCGGCATAGCCTTCAGTGCCGGTGCTGTTGTTAGGTAACCACTCTTCTTTAGCGCAAGCGGCGCCTAATTCACAGGCGGGGGCCCAGGCGTTGCGGTAACCGTTTTCCGCCGCGTGCGATTGGTGCCCGTTGACGCCTTTTACGCGGTAAATTACTTTTTCGGCGTTGAAGTTGCCTACTACAATTTCCCCGTCGCTTCCGCCGTCAAAGTCAAAAGCGATATCCGGGTTGTAAGGGGTTTCTTCAATGTAATCGGCACTGCGGCCCACGTCTTCGTTGGGGGTGATTACGACTTGAATTTTGCCGTGTTTTTTCTCAGGATGTTCGGCTAAAGTTTGTAGCAAAGTTACCATGATGGAAACCCCGGCTTTGTCATCCCCGGAGAGCATGGTGGTACCGTCGGAAGTAACGATTTTTTTACCAATCATTTTTTCCAAATACGGGTCGGATTTGAAATCCATTACGTGCCCATTTTTTAGCACAATCGGTTTTCCGTCATATTTTTCAATGACTTGGGCTTTGATGTTTTTACCGGCAATATCCGGCGTAGTGTCATAGTGAGAACTAAACCCTAACGTAGGTACTTGCGTTTTTACGTTGGAGGGAATTTCTACATAAATATAATAGTGTTCCGATAAAGTGGTAGGGAAACCGAAGGACTTAATTTGTTCGTACAATTTTTTGGCGGTTTCAATTTGTTCGGGGGTGATGTCCAGGTCGTTGTCGCTTTGGCTGTCGTACGTGGTGTAGGTCAGGAAGCGATCAAACATTACGCTGCGGTAATGGTTGGCCAAGGCTCGGTTGTCCGGCATGACGCTGCGCGGAGCCCGGGCAAAGGCCGTGGTAGAGAGTAGCAAGGTACTCAGTAACAGGGCAAGTAACTTTTTGTGCATTATTTTCTCCTAAGAATTAACTTACAAATGTATTGTAATAAGATTTGCAAAAAGGACGCAAGGGCAAAAAGACCTAGTTGGTTTCTAGGTCTTTTGGATTATTTTAGACGAGGAAACAAAATTAGTTTTTGGTTTGCAGGCCCCACAACCCGGTTAAGCGCAGTAGCGTACGCAGGCTGGCTTCCATCACATCTACGTCGGCATATTCGCGCTCGCTATGGGCATTGAATTGGCCGGAAAACAACCCCGGGGTAGGTAGATTTTTAGCAGACAAAGCCGCCCCGTCCGTCGTGCCGCGCGCGGCGTGCAACACCGGTTTAATATCTTCCTGCATGAGGGCTTGGCGCGTAAGCGTAAGCAGGTCAGCGGGGATTTTGTCGTGCAAGTTGGTAAATTGGTCCGTCACTTCCAGCGTGGCGGTGGCTTTGTTGTGCATGGCTTTTACCGTGCGGAAGGCGTGGTTAAGTTGATGGGTCAGTTGGTCCATTTCCGCGTCGGTAAAGGCACGCAAAATGCCGGTTAGGGTGGTGGTATCGCCCTGGGTGGTAAACGTATCTACATAAATATAGCCCCGGCGGCCGGACGTGGTATCCGGGCGGGCTTGGCGCGGCAGCAGTGTATAGAAATCGGCCGCCATTAAAATATTATCGGCAAAAGGCGAGTTCATGGCTTGGCCCAAATCTACGGCATGCTCGCCGGTGAAGTGGGCGGTGAAGGCTTTGCCGGTAAAGGTGTCGTTGGTGATTTCCCCCAATGCGCCTCCGTCTACGGTGTAGGCATAATCGGCCCCCAGTTTTTGCGTATCCACCAGCCGGGCCCCAAGGCCGATTTCCTGGTCCGGCGTGAAAACAATTTTCAGCGGTCCGTGTGCCAAATCGGGGTAGTCATAGAGGTATTGCACCAGGGTCATTACAATAGCCACCCCGGCCTTGTTATCGGCCCCCAATAACGTGCCGCCGGAAGCGGTAATAATATCGTGCCCGGTAGCCTGGGCCAGTTGGGGTGCGTTTTGCGCGTTAAGGACTAGGTGGTGCTCAGCGTTAATAACAATGTCTCCGCCTTGATAATCTTTATGCACTTGCGGTTTTACGTGTGCGCCGGAAAGTTGCGGGGCGGTATCGAGGTGGGCCACAAACGCTACGGTGGGGGCGGGTTTATTCGTGGTGGAAGGAATATCCGCCGTTACGAGGGCGTGTTTATCCACCTGCACATTTTTGGCTCCGTACTTTTTGAGTTCTTTGGCCAGTTCTTTAGCCAGGGCCAGTTGCCCGGGGGTGCTGGGCACTTTGCCGGCGGAAGGATTGGCCTGCGTATCAAACGTTACGTAGTGCGTAAACCGTTTGGTCAGTTTCTCTTTGGCTGATTTTTTATCGTACTTGGTGACGGACTTCCAATCCGTTACCTGCGCGCTTGCCATTACAGCAAGCACGCAGCAACAAATACCCAGTAAGGTTTTTTTCATTACGCTAAATCCTCAAGCGAGGCGGTCACCTGCGCCAAGGTTAACTGCGCGGCGGCCAACTCGGCTTTGGTTTTATCAATTTGCTCTTGCGGAGCGTGTTTGAGGAAGTTCTCCTGTGAGAGACGCGCTTCGCGCGAAGCAATATTGGCTTTGGCAAGTGCGAGGTCTTTCTCTAAGCGTTTGCGTTCTTTGTCAAAGTCAATGAGTCCGGTAAGCGGTACGTAAATGGCTACATTTTCAAACGTGGCGGTAGCGGTTTGTTTGGGTTTGGCTTCGTTGACGCCTACGGTCAAATTTTCCACCTTGGCCATCAGTTTAATGTAGTTTTCATACGCGCGGATGGTTTCTAAGTCTTTTTCGTCTTTGGCGGAAATGACCGCGGAAATCTTTAACGCCGGCGGCACATTAAATTGGCTGCGGATCGTGCGGATTTCTTTGGTTACGCCTTGGATGATTTGCATGTTGCGTTGCGCGCTTGCATTGACAAAAGCGTCGTTTGCCACGGGGTACGAGGCGTTAAGCAAAAATTCCTCTTGGGCCCCTACATACGGGCGCAAACTGGCGGCAATTTCTTCGGTCACAAACGGGATGAACGGGTGAAGGGCTTTGAGCGTATTATAAAGGATATGTACGCACAGGGCCATCACTTTTTCTTTTTCGTTTGTTTGGAAGCGTTGCTTGGCCAGTTCAATATACCAATCGCAAAAATCATCCCACAAGAAGTGGTAGAGCGTGTTGGCCGAGAGCGCGAGGTTGTATTTTTCAATGCCTTCGCGCGCGGTTTTCATGGCGGCGGTGTAGCGGTCCAAAATCCACACGTCAGCCAGTTCTTTGACGTCCGTGGGCATGGGGAGCGGCCCGTTAATGCCTTCCATATTCATTAAAATAAAGCGCGAGGCGTTATAGAGTTTGTTGCAGAAGTTGCGCGCACCCGTGATGCTTTCTTCGCTATACGGAATATCCTTGCTGGGCACCGCCTGCATCAGCAGCGAAAAGCGCACCGCATCCGTGCCGTACTTGGCGGTCATATCCAGGGGGTCAATGACGTTGCCCTTGGATTTACTCATTTTCTGGCCCGATTTGTCGCGAATAATTCCGTTCAAATAGACATCTTTGAAAGGGAGTTTGCCGGTAAAGTTTAAGCCGGTCATCACCATACGTGCCACCCACAGGTACAAAATTTCGTACCCGGTGACCATCACGCTGGTAGGATAGAAGTGGTCCATTTGCGCGTTCTTTTCCGGCCAGCCGAAAACGGACATGGGCCACAAGGCGGAAGAGAACCACGTGTCTAGCACGTCGGGGTCTTGCACGAGGTCGTGCCCGTGACAATGGGGGCACTCGGCCGGTTTTTCAAACGAAACAATCGGCTTGGCGCCGTCTTCAAAAGAGACTTTGGTAAGTTGTTCGTGCCCTTGTTGGTCGGTAGCAAATGTGAGCCCGCCCTTGCTGCACGCGCGGCAATACCACACGGGGATACGGTGCCCCCACCAAATCTGGCGTGAGATGCACCAGTCTTGGATGTTTTTAAGCCAGTTCAAAAACGGGTTTTTCCAGTTGGCCGGGTGAAACTGCAGTTCGCCCGTTTCGGCGGCTTTGATAGCGGGGGCGGCAATTTCGTCCATTTTTACAAACCACTGTTCGCTCATAAACGGTTCAATCGCGCTACCGCAACGGTAACAAGTGGAAACCGCATTTTGGTATTTTTCTTCTTTGACCAAGAGGCCGGCGGCGTCCAAATCTTTGACGGTTTCTTTGCGGCACAGTTCCCGGTCCATCCCCAGGTATTTTTCGGGGCAGTTGACCATCTTGCCTTTGTCGTTAATTACGGTCATAATGGGCAGGTTGTGGCGTTTGCCCACTTCGTAGTCCGTAGCGTCGTGCGCGGGGGTGATTTTTAAGGCCCCGGTTCCAAATTCCATTTCTACGGCTTCATCGGCAATAATCGGGATGGCGCGGTTAGCCAGCGGGATGATTACTTTTTTGCCGACCATGTTGGCAAAGCGTTTGTCTTTGGGGTTGACGGCAATCGCGGCGTCGGCGTAAATGGTTTCGGGACGGGTGGTGGCAATCACAATGCCGTCGCTGCCGTCCTCGCCTTTGTAGCGTAGGTGCCAGAGTTTGCCGTTGTGTTGTTCGTGTTCTACTTCAATATCAGACAAAGCGGTAGAGCAGCGCACACACCAGTTGATGAGGCGTTTGCCGCGGTAGATATATTTTTTATCCCACCATTGTTTGAAGCACTCATAGACGGCGCGGGCGCGTTTTTGGTCCATGGTAAAGCGGATGTCGCTCAGGTCCAGTGCCCAGCCCATTTTGCGAAATTGGGTATAAATGGCGTTGCCGCATTCGTTGTACCAATCCCACACTACTTTGACAAATTCTTCGCGGCCCAGGTCGTGGCGGGATTTGTGTTGTTCTTTAGCAAGTTTCTTTTCAATAACGTTTTGCGTGGCAATCCCACCGTGGTCCGTGCCGGGCACCCAGTAGGCATCTTCGCCAAACATGCGGTGCGCGCGGATGAGCACATCTTGCAAGGTGTTAGTGGAGGCGTGACCCATGTGCAGGGCACCCGTGATATTGGGCGGCGGAATAACAATCACAAAGGGTTTTTTAGACGGGTCGGCTTGGGCGGCGAACAAATGGGCATCTTGCCATTTATCCGCGAGTTTTTTTTCTACTTCTTGCGGTTCATACGCTTTAGGTAACATATTTACTTCCTTCGGTTTTGAATTTACGTGATGTGACTTCACGCGTAACCTATTTATATTTTACTATTTTTGCACCTCTTTGGGCAGTTTGCTATAATGAGCGTATGTTATCGAAAATTTTTCTCATAATCATATGGTTGGTTGTGTGTTACGTCATGGCGCGGGTTGTGCTGTGGGTTACGTATCGCCATTTCCCGGGAAAATACAAAGAATTAAAGAAAGTGTATGGTGAACCATTGGCTGAATATGGTGGTTTAAGCGGGGGTGCACAGTGCCAAGGGAGACTGATGTGGAGATGTCAGCGGTTTCTTAAAGTGTCTGTGTTTCCGCAAATGTTATGGGTGAGTGTGTTTGGGCATACATTGATGATTCCTTATGGGAAATATCCTATTTGTAAGACTACGTGGTTGTTTCTTAACTCAATTGAAATCAAAGATTTGCCCAAAATGGATATTACCGGCGAAGAAGTGGAGTCGGATGACAACGGTTCGCCGGTTACATACACCATTTATATCCAACTGCCAGAAAAGAAAGTTGATTTTATTTTAGATCAAGTGCGTCTTTTTCAAATGGAAAACGCAGCCCAACCGCGCGAAAAAGAGAACTTATGAAAAAACTACTAATTGCACTATACTTGATATTTTGTGTGGGATTTTGGTGCCTTTGGATAAGCGGACAACGTAATGTCGACGGAAGCCTTGTGTTTTTTGGTGGCGTATTCTTTTGGGGAGTTTACTCTGCGTTGTTTGGGGTGTTTTATTGGATAGTTAAATTGAGCGAGAAATTCTCTGCTGATATGGATCGTTTGCTTTATTGTGAAAAATATGACGAGTTAAAAGAGAAATATGGCCCCATTTTGAAAGAAACAGTAGTCGACATAAAATATACTAAAGAATATTATCTACATAATGAATTAAGCATATGCAAAGAAGCTCTTTTCCTTACGGATGCGAGGGGCCGTTCTATTTGTGTGCCTTATTTGCAATATGCCATTTGCAAGAAGAATGAGCTGGGTGTTGGTGAAATTTTGGTTATTGTGGATATCATGCCAATGGAAATAGCTGCAGAGACGTTTTTAGTTCGTGATTTATACATTCGGTTTTTGGATTCCAAAGACATAGACTTTATTCTTTCCCTCGTGCAACAAGCGCGCGAAAAAATTGCCACGAAATGAACCCACCCGCTAACAAAAGCACCCTTGCGGGTGCTTTAAATTCATCGGAGAGGGAGAGAGTTCGTCCTGCGTCAATTTCCTGACGGAAATTGCGCCCGGAACAACGGGGAAAAGTTTTCAAAATAAAAGGCCCTAATTCTAGGCGCGAGTTTGGAAGGTATACTGGCGGCACGCGCGCGATAGCGCGGAGGTATCCGACCAAACGAGCAACAACGAAGTAGGGCTTTTTAGTAAGAAAACTGGCGGAGAGGGAGAGATTCGAACTCTCGATACGGTTTCCCGTATGCAGTCTTTCCAGGACTGTGCCTTAAACCACTCGGCCACCTCTCCAAAAAACGGTGTGCGGGTTTAACTGACCTTATTATTATATCAAATTAGTTGCGTTTGCGCACGCCCAATGTGCGCATAATAAGCGTAAACGGCAGAATAATACAGACGGACAAAATCAAAATAAACACCGTGACCAAAAATCCTACCGCCAGCGTTAAAAATCCGCCCAACATACCACCCAGGTCCCCTTGCGGGCGGGCGTGATCGCCGGGTGTGTGCCAGGCAGGCGGCAAGTTGGCGCGGATGATTTTAGGGCGCACGGGCTCGCCGTCGTTTAGCGTTTCTTGCTTGGCGTTGTCGGTGGAAAAATCCTCTACAATTTCCGCTTCAATAATTTCGGGTTCGTGGGGCATTATTTCAAATGTTTCTCGCAGGCTACAATTTTTTCTTCGTACGCATCAATTTTATAATTGAGGCGTTTCAGCGTGGCTTGCCAGGTTTTTATTTGGGTTTGGATGCGCTCGCGCTCGTCTAATAAAAGTTGCTTGCGGGCGGATAGCGTTTTATCGCCTTTTTGAAACAGGGCCACGTATTTGTGCAGCGTTTCAATGGAAAGCCCCGCCGCGCGCATACATTTAATAAATTCCACCCAGTTGCAATCTTCGGGTTGATAGTCGCGCAGGCCCGCTTCGGTGCGGTGTACGGGGGGGATAAGTCCCTCTTTTTCGTAATAGCGTAATGTGTCGGCGCTGAGGCCATATTTTTTACTTACTTCAGAAATTGTCATACAGACCCCCTATACCTTTATTATAACTCTTAGCGCGTTCTTTAGGAAAATTTGTTTTTGGGCCCAGGGAGGCGGTAGGTCTTTATACGTCGGTACAGGCTGGTGCAATTTGATAAAATAAAACTATGAAACGCATGGGAATTTTGTTGGTACTTACGCTGGGCCTGTTGGTAATAGGCAGCGGCGACGCGTGCGGCATCCGCCTTGGGCGTAGTGTGCGCCCGTACAAGCGGCCCATGCCGCGGCTTTCCACGCGTGTGAATCGCCGAGTATTTCAGGCGGCGCGGATGCGTGAACGCCCCGCCGCGCAAGAAGTGTCCCGGGTACGCCAACGTTACTTTACCCGTCAAAACCGCTGGCAGCGCGAATACACGCAATCGGCCCAGCAGCAGGCCCGCCAACGCGCGGCTGATTTACGGATTCAAAAACTGCTGCAAACCGTTTCGTCGCATCCGCGTATAGAGTTGTTACGGCGGCGTGCTTTCCCGGCCCGGCAAGAAGTGGACGCCGTGATTTTTGATTTGGACGGTACGCTGTTAGATTCGCTGTGGGCGTGGGAAAATTCCGGCAGTAATTATGTGCGCTCGCTGGGGTTGGAGCCGCCGGCCGATTTGGACGCCAAGTTGGAAACGCTTTCACTCATGGACGGGGCAAGATACGTCAAAGAGATGTATCACCTGCCCGACCCGCCCGAAGTCATTTTAGAAAAAACCTTAGAGCCCATAAAAAACCGTTACTTTTATGAAATAGAACCCATGCCGGGTGTACGCGAACAACTGGCGCAACTCAAAGCGCAAGGCGTTAAAATGGCGGTGGCTACGGCCTCGCACAAAGAGTTTGCCGAGCGCGCCCTCAAACGGTTGGGGATGTTAGATTATTTTGAATTTATTATCACGTGTGATGAAGTGGGAATCGGCAAGACCAGTCCCAAAGTGTATGAAGCGGCCCTGGTGCGTTTGGGCACGCTCAAAGAACGCACGCTGGTAGCCGAGGACGCACTGCACGCGCTGGAAACCGCGCACCAAGCCGGATTTCCTACCGCGGCCATTGAGGAGGCACACTCGCTGGAACAAGCGGCGCAAAAACTGCGGGTGGCCGATTATTATATCACTCAGTATAACGGACAAAATACCCTGGGCAAATAACTTTTTTGGGCAGTAAAAAACCCCCGCACGAAGCGGGGGTTTTGTTTGATATTTCAAACTTATTTGGCTTTGTTGAAACCTTTCCAAATAAGAGCAGCAATCGCGGCACCGATAAAAGGCCCCACGATAAATACCCACAGTTGGCACAAGGCTTGTCCGCCAAGTACCAAGGCAGGCCCAAAGCTGCGGGCCGGGTTGACGGAGGTACCCGTGAGCGGGATGCCCATAATGTGCACAAAGGTCAAGGTTAAACCAATAACCAGGCCGGCGATAGCGGCGGTTTTTTCAGTGGAGGTTACGCCTAAAATCGTCAGTACAAAGATACAGGTCAAAATGGCTTCCACTACTAACGCGCCACAGGCTGTAAGACCGATGGAGGAAGCCGCGCCGTATCCGTTGGCACCTAACCCAGTGACAGCAATGCCACCCAGGTTAGTCATATTGATGATGGCAGCCAAAGTTAAGGCGGCTACTAATGCGCCCACGCATTGGGCTACTACATAACCAAAGAAATCTTTGGTGGTCATTTTGCCGCTCATCCACACGCCCAAAGACACAGCCGGGTTGATGTGGCAACCGGAAATATCGCCAATGGCGTAGGCCATGGCTACGATAGACAAACCAAACGCAAAGGCAATCCCTAACGTGCCCAGCGCCGCACCCGCAATCGCCGCAGAACCGCAGCCAAAGAGGGTCAGTACAAACGTACCTAAACATTCAGCAGTATATTTTTTCACAGTTTTCTCCTGGTGCCGCTTAGCGTTTTGCACGCCGTGCGGCGAAATGTTACCTATATATTGTAGCAATTTTGACGGATATCGAAGAGAGAAATTCCTTTTTATTTTTTTGTTACAATATAATATAGTTAGTTTAAAAATGAGGAGATACGTACCATGTATACAAAAGGTTTTACGTTAATTGAGCTATTAGTTGTTGTGCTCATCATTGCGGTTCTGGCCGCTATTGCGTTGCCGCAATATCAAAAAGCAGTAGAGAGAAGCCGTGCTATGGAAGCCATTTCAGCTATTAAGGCTGTTTATGATGCAAACAAAATATATTACATGACACATGGGGTTTATGCAGATAGTTTTGCAAAACTAGATATTTCTTTACCCTGGGAAAGTGATACCAAGTGGTATAACTATCACCATGATGCCAAGGGAACGAAAGATTGGACGATGCACTTACAAGGAGGCGGTGACAAAGATGATGCTGCCATCTTCATTGCTCGGAAAACAGGGCCTTATGAAGGAGCAGGTTTTATATATCAATTAGCTGCCAAAACTTTCGTTGATATGCCCGTTCATGAATTGCTTTGTACGGAACAAAGCAAAAATCCACACCTGTTTAAAAAGGAAGAGGGTGCCTTTTGCGAAAAGTTAATGCATGGAACAGAGGTGGTTCTTCAGAAGAAAACAGGCTCCCTGCGCGTATATAGATTTCATAGCTAGTAGTATTTGCCTTCCTACGATAAATCAATTAGGTGCCAGTTCTCTTGATATAACTCTTGTAGTTTGCGTTTGAACGGGGCGTGTTCGGGTGCAGTAAGCGCGGGGTCCGCCGCTAAAAGTTCGTCGCGGTCCTCAATGGCCCAGTACAAAATATCGCGGTCCTTAAAAATATCGCCGGCCTTAAATTCCAACTCGCCCGACTGGCGCGTGCCTAAAATTTCGCCCGGTCCTCTAAGTTGCATATCGCGCTCGCCAATTTTGAATCCGTCGCGCGTGGCACAGATGATGTCCACCCGTTCTTTGGCTACACTGCCGGCGTGCTGGGGGACCAGCACACAGTAACTTTCGTGTTCGCCGCGGCCTACGCGCCCGCGCAACTGGTGCAAACTGGCCAGGCCAAAACGCTCGGCATTTTCAATGACCATCACAGTCGCGTTTTTGACGTCAATACCTACTTCTATGACGGGCGTGGCAACCAAAATATCGGTTTTGTGTGCGGCAAAATCCGCCATGACGCGCTCTTTTTCCTGCTGGCTCATTTGGCCATGTAGCACCGCCAAGCGAAACTGCGGGAACACTTTTTTGAGTTTTTCAAATTCTTCGGTCACGGCCTTGGCGGAAATCTTTTCGCTCTCCTCAATCAAGGGGAACACGATATACGCCTGGCGGCCTTTGGCTACTTCACTGCGCACACGGTCGTAAGCTAGTTTAGAGGTGGCTGTTTCGGTCAAAATGGGTTGGCGACCGGGGGGAAGTTCACTCAACGTGGAGACATCTAGGTCCCCGTAAAACGCCAGTGCCAGCGTGCGCGGAATGGGCGTAGCGGTCATGGTGAGCAAATCCAGCTTGGCGGTTTTCTCTTTGAGTTTACTGCGTTGCTTAACGCCAAAGCGATGTTGTTCATCAATTACGGCCAGGCGCAAATTGTGAAATTGTACCGTGTCCTGGATGACCGCGTGCGTACCTACCAAAATGTGGATTTTCCCGTCGGCCAGTTCCTGCAGAATTTTCTTTTTGGCGGCGGCCTTGGTACTGGAAGTAAGCACGGCGATGTGGACCGGGAGTCCCGCCAGCATGCGCTTAAACGTAAGGAAATGTTGCTCGGCTAAAATTTCGGTCGGAGCCATCAGCGCGGCCTGATACCCGTTCTCTACCGCCAGTAACATGGCGCACAACGCCACGACTGTTTTGCCGGAGCCTACATCCCCCTGTAGCAAGCGGTTCATCGGGCGCGAAGATGTGAGGTCACTAAAAATTTCGTTAATCACTTTTTTTTGGCTGTTGGTAAACTCAAAGCCTAACTGCTCGCGAAACGGGGTCAGCAAATTCTTTTTGATTTTGTAACCGTAATCTTTGGCTAAAATTTTAGTTTGCGTGCGCTTAATGCCCCACGCGGTAGCCAAGAGCAAAAATTCTTCGTACGCCAAGCGCGTGCGGGCGGTATCCAATTCGGCTAACGAGTTGGGGAAATGAATAGAGCGCAGGGCTTGCGGCGCGCTTAAGAGGTGGCGTTTTTCCAGTAAGGTTTTGGGCAGAATTTCGGGCGTGTCTGTAAGCGTTTGCGATTGGAGTGCCTCGTACATAAATTGCCGGAACTGTTTATTGGTCAGCCCTTCGGTCAGCGCGTAAATGGGCGTAAGCCGCCCGGTGTGCAGCGAAGTCAGCGCGTCGGCCGCCACGTACGATTCTTCCACCGTAACTTGGTTGGCAAACATCGCCCCGCGGTCGTTCTTTCGGCCAATCACCCACACTTCGTTCCCGACGGTAAAATCTTTCTTAAGTGTGCCAAACGGGTCAAAGCGAAACGCACGGTACATCCGTTTTTTGAACCAGGTACACTCCATTTGCCGGCCTTTTTCATCTTCCAGCACGGCCTTAAAAATCAGCACACTGCGCGCGGGAATTTGTTGCGTGCGTAGTACGCGCCCTTTGAAAACGACCAACGCGTCCGAATTATATTCGTTGGGGGGCGTGTTTAAGCGGCGGTCCTGATATGTGCGCGGATAGTAGTGCAGTAAATCCTGGATGGTTTGCACTTCCAGGCGTTCAAACAGTTTGGCTTTGGCCGGGCCGATGCCTTTTAAGAATTGAATTTTTACAGGCGCGCTCATACTTAAATTATAGCAATAACAAGCCTTTCCTTGAAATTTTGGCGTTTAGTCTTATACTTATAATATAGTAATATGGGTAAAGGGGATAGACATGAAGAAACTCAGTGTGCTCTCGCTTTTATTGTTTTTGGTGCTTCCTGCCATGGCGGTGGTAACCCGTTCCGGCCACAGGACGCAGCAGAACTTTGTGCTGATGGACGAAAGCCTTCGGAGCGGACCCGGGGGTACACAACAGTTGGCGCGCACAAATATTCTTTATAAAATACGCGCGGGGCAGCCCCTATTTGTGCAAGTAAAGGCCGACGGCATTGACCGGACCGAGGCCCAACTGCTGGAAGCGGTACACGCGTATTACTCCCATTGGTTTGAAAATGCCCGCCAGCATATCCGCGCCCAGCGCCTGGAAAAAGAATTTCAATGGGCGTTGCCGTTGTTGCAGGAGCAAAACATCCAAATCGTTCCGGCCGGGAACCGCGAGCCGGACCTGATTTTCTACTGGCAATCGGAGGAGCAAATTGCGCGTGGGGGACAAACGGCTAACGGGGCCCGGCGGACCGGTTGGCAAGCCGGCAAAGAGGTTGGCTGCCCGCTAAGCAGTCTTACCAATCCGCGCGACAGCGTCTGCCTGCACGAAGTAGGCCATACCCTGGGTTTTGGCGAACAATACCCCATGCAAGGGGCGGACCGCAAAAGCAGTGCGCTGGGTAGTCATCGCCGCGCCGAAGACGGGATGATGGGCTGGGAAGATTCTTCCAAACAAAACCGCAAATTTCATTGTGATGATGCCAACGGGCTCTTGGTGCTTTTATCGCTCACCTTCCCCGAAGAGCAACGCCCGGTTGTTAAGAGCGTGTGCCCGGGCTCGGATGAAGTGTTTGTAAACGGGATGTCCACCCGGGGGGCCCCGCTAAGCATCACCCAGGACCCTCAAGATAAAACCGTTTTTTATGTAACGCGGCAAAACTCGGCCAAGTATTCCGAACGGTTTGAACTTGCCATGAACACCCGGTTGGCAGATACGCAATCCTGGCAACTGGTTGAAGTAACGGAGCCGGATGCTTCCGGCCGCCCGGTGATTGGCAAAGGCCGTCAGGGTGAGACGATTTACTTTGCGTACACAGGTGGGGATGACCAGCGCGGTGCACGAAATATTTTAGTCGTTAAAAATAAGAAAGTAATAGTTTATCTGCGTAACGAGTACACCCCGGATGTCAACGTGCGTGTGGCGAACACCATGGCTCTATTTGGCTCGGGCGGGAAAAACCTAGTGCAAGCCTTCTATTTTGCCGGTAACCGTACACACACCCAGGGCACGTTGAAATGGAGGCAGGACGATTTGCACACTGAGAAGCATGTGGATTGTACGTATCAACTGCAAGGGGATAACGTGTCGGTAAAGGAGGGCACGCGCGGGGGATGTATAGAGCGTGGCGCGCAGCGTACAGCCGAAACTTCCGCCAAAGAGCAAGCCTTTCAATCCCAATTATTAACGTGGAAAAAACAACTCATCCCCCAACTGGAAAAGGTCCCGCTGGCCTGTTTGTTACGCTCGTTGGGGATTAAGTGCCCTTCTCTGCGTTAGCGGTTTTCTTACCAAACGCCGGCCGGCCCCTTGACAAAAATTCGTTTACGCCTATACTTACTATATATGCCTTTAGCGCAAAATCGTTTGGATCGTTTGCGTAAAGGGGGAGAGATTTTATGAAACGTGTACTGGCGTTGCTACTTTGTGTAGGGGTTGCGTTACCGGCTTTGGCAGTGCAGAAGCCGGGGCAACCGCCGCGCTTTGCCAGTACGTTTGCCCTAAGGGAGGACGAAGACCAAGACCAAGGCATACACAGGACGATACTTCTTAAAAAACTGACTTCCGGACAACCTGTCCGGGTAGCCATTACGGTTGATGACGAAACAAAAATGGAAAAATATACGCAGGAAGTGAACGAGATCCTTCCTAAGATATTTGAGGGGTGGTTTTCACAGGTAAGAAATGAAATAAATGCTTCCGGCCGGGCGGCCGAGTTTGTGAAAATGCTGGAGTACGTAAGTCATCCCGTCCGCCTGGAGTTTGTAGACCCTGGCGCGAAACCTGACTTAAAAGTGCACGTTTACGATTCTTGGGAGGCAATAGGGCAAGATTGTGGCCGCGATGCGTTAGCGTGTGCAAACGCTTGGCTCACTCCGAACGAAATGTGTATTCCTAGCAAAGAATTATTTGTTGTGAAATATGGGCAAGAAGGCCTCTCAACATTTCACCAGACGTTGACCCATGAAGTGGGGCATCTGCTTGGGTTGACAGACCAATACGCCTTATTGTCAGAAACTCCCTATGTAAGGAGCCATCTCCAGGCACGTTCTTCCGATTTGGCAGAATATGGGGAAAAAAGCGTTATGGGAGAGGCCTTAGATGTTAGCCCGGATGACGTGGACGGCTTGATTAACGCGATTGATGCTATGTATGGCACGGAGCCGGCCCGCGCCCAGGGATGGAAGGGGTTTGCCCATCCGAACGATACCTATTTGAACGGACTGTTAGTGGGGGCCAGCCCGTATGCCATGTATAGAGATGACAATGAAAACGTACATTTGGTTACCTATCACAACGGTAAAGAAGTAAGTGACCAGACGTTGGAGTGGAAGCCTGCCACCAGAGAGGTCATTACTTCCATCCCCGGAGGGATGCCAACCGCTTCAAGTGATAGAGAGGAACTCCCTGTCCATATCCAAAAAGAGAATGGGGTAGAAATATATTTTTCTTACAATTATGATAGAACTTACAAGTTGGTACTTCAAAACGGGAAAGTGCAAACATTTGCCCTATACTTCCCTTGGTATACGGGTGCGGAAGAGGACTGGTGTAGTGAGCAGAATCCCTGCGCCTCCTATCAAGTTGGTTTTTTCTCCCAGGCAACCCGGCGCTATAGTGTATTTAAATTAACCGTGAGCCGTCTTGACAAGGAGGTGGCGATTGGTTATTCTGAAGTGGAACAAGGGGACGAGGTGTATGCCTTAAGTGCTGTGGGATATTGGAAAGATCAAAAACTGATTCTAAAAGGACAAGTGCAGAAATATGGTCGCTTTGTGCCGGACAAATCGGTCCAAAACAGTGAGCAACTCTATAAACTGCTCCTCGCTTGGATAGACCGAGAAACGGTCTTTCAAATTTCGGCCCCGGTTAAGAAGGCTAAAACGCCCCGGAGAAAGAAGTCGGCCCCGGTTAAGAAGGCTAAAACGCCCCAGAGAAAGAAGTCGGCCCGCGCACAGCGCGGTCAAAGCGGGGGAAAACAGTTCGCGCGTTAACGGGGAATTTTATGAAACGTGTACTATTTATTATTTTATGTTTGCTGGGGACGGCACTTTGGAGCCAGGCCAAGGCGCCATGGTCCCAGGACGAATATGTTGTGAGCGCGTGGGAGGAAGGAAGTACCCTCCACCTCTCAGACGTTACGCTACTGCCGCTTATCGTGGAGGGAAAACCGATTCGGGTGCGTTTGCAACTGGATAACGAGCCTACCCCGCAAGCCACCCAATACCTGCAAGAGTGGGTAACACGGGCCTATAACGAGTGGTTTTTGCGCACCGCGCAGGCTATTACCCAGCGGGGCCGCCGGGAAGAATTTAAGGACGTGTTGCCTATTTTAGAGCGGGGCGTTACATTGCAATTTGTGCAAGATCCCGGGGTGCGCGAGGATGTACGCCTCACGTGGAAGGACGATTTGGAACTTCTCAAACAAGTGTGCGATTGCGATTGCTTGGGGTGTATGTACAGTGCCACGCCGGAGGAACCCATGGAAGTCATTGTGGCGGACGGAGGCAACTTTTCTACGCTGCTGCACGAAATCGGCCACACGTTGGGGATGGACGAAGCCTATAAAGATAAGCAAACCTTCGAGGCCCACTCGCACCGCTCCCTGGAACTGGTAGATTATTCCGTAATGGATGATGACGATCAGCCCATTTCCATGGATGATGCGGACGGACTCATTAACTTGATTGACTTTTATCAGTTGCAACGCATCAAACGGACGTATCCGTCCTCGTGGTGTAGACGCATTAGTCCGCGCGTGCGCGAAGGGTGGGATAGTTTATTTATGGTGGGCACGAAATCGCTGGACCGCTACCGCATGGGCACGAGTGAAGAAATCTTGCCGGACGAAATGAAATGCCCGCCGCAACCCCCGGTGAAACGCCCCAAAGTAAAACGCGATATTAAGATGCCCGTACGCCGGGCCACGCACTAAAACCGCTTGCCCGTACGCCGCGGCGCAACCCATCTATAAAAAACCCCCGCACAAGGCGGGGGGTTTTATTAGCCTTGATAATCTTTAAGCATTTTGGTACGGCTGGGGTGGCGCAATTTGCGGATGGCCTTGGCCTCTATTTGGCGTACGCGCTCGCGCGTGACGTTAAACATCTTACCCACTTCTTCCAGCGTGCGCGGATAACCCGAGTCAATCCCAAAGCGCAGGCTGATAATTTTGGCTTCGCGCTCGGAAAGGGTAGCCAGTACATCGGCCACTTCTTGCTTGCGTAAAAAATCTACCGCCGCGGTGGTCGGGTTGGGGCCGCTCTTATCTTCAATAAAATCTTCCAGGTTGGAGTCTTCATCCTCGCCGATAGGCGTGGAGAGGGAGATCGGGTCCTGCATGATTTTGAGCACGCTTTTTACTTTTTCTACCGATAAATGCAACGCCTTGGCGTAATCTTCAATGGTCGGTTCGCACCCGTGTTCTTGGCGGAACTTGTTGGTTACTTTGGTCAGTTTGGAAACCAGTTCCTTCATGTGTACCGGGATGCGGATGGTGTTGGCCTGGTCGGCAATCGCGCGGTTGATGCTTTGGCGGATCCACCACGTAGCGTAGGTAGAGAACTTGAACCCGCGTTTGTATTCAAATTTTTCCACCGCTTTCATCAGCCCCAAGCCGCCTTCTTGAATCAGGTCGGAAAGTTCCAAGTTGGAGTTGACGTGCTTTTTAGCGATAGACACCACGAGGCGCAAGTTGGCTTTGATGAGTTTTAGTTTGTCTTGCAGAATCATATCTTCAAAGAACACAATGCGGTCATTGAAGGCTAAAAATTCTTTTTCACTCATGGGCAGCATATCCACCATTTGGTCGTGGCGGCGGCGAATCCCGTCAATGTTGGTTAGCGCGCGTTCCAGTTCTTCTAGCGAAAATTTAGTCGCTTTTTTGAAGGCACGCTCGGTGATTTTTTTCGTTTTGAGGTCGTGTACTAATTTTTTTACTTGGGCGTACGGGCCAAAGTAATCGTCAAAGCGTTTGAGGTCGTTGGAAGTTTCGCGCAAGCGGTCGGCCAAACTTTTGATTTTGTTGGTTAAGCGTTTGATTTTGTTTTGGTTGAGGTTGAGTTTGTTAATACGCGCTACCACTTCTTTTTGTTTGGCTTCCAATAGGTCAATGCAGTGATTGCGGCGTTTTTCGCTGATAGTGTTGGAGCGGATTTCCTTCATCAGTTTGGTAATTTCCTGCTCGCGCTTGCCGATAAACTGCGCGGCTTCTTTGAGTTTGCGGCGCATGTTGTTAAGTTCGCGCGTGGTGCGTTTGCCGCGGGGCATAAGTTCTTTGGTGGTCATTTCTTCCTGGTCCACCAATTCTTCCCAGTTGCAAATTTCGCGCATGGTAATGGGGGATTCCAGCACCAGTTTGCGTAGTTCTTTTTCGCGTTCGCGGATGTTGCGCGCCAGGGTAACTTCTTCGTCGCGGCTGAGTAGCGGCACGCGTCCCATTTCAGACAGATACATCCGGATGGAGTTGGACACATCCAACCCGGCCGCCGTGGTCAGCGTGTTCCAATCTTCGCTGATGTTTTCTTTTTCGGCTTCTTTGAATTTCTTTTGGTCCACTACCTGAATGCCCAAGTCGTCCAGCGTACCCATCACGCCTTCCACGTCTTCGGCACTCATGTCGGCCGCGGCAAAGGAACGGTTCAGTTCGTCAATGGACAAGAACCCGCTTTCTTTGCCTTCTTCTACTAAATCTTTTAACGCTTTGTTTCCAGATGCCATATACTTCTCAACCTCTATACTTTTTTAATTTTTGTTGCAACTGCATGTATGTTTGAAAGACGTCCGGCGGCACGTTGCCCGTGCCATAACTTTTCATTTGCTGGGTCAGTTTTTGTAACTGACGTTGCAGGCCGGTCTGTTCCAACTTGGCCGCGCAGGCGGCAATGTCGCGCGCGGGGTCAAAATCGTCGGGCGTAGGCAACAGGGCCAACTTGACGATTTCATTTTTTTGTGCGGGCAGTGCCTGGGCGGTCTGTTCGGTTAAGTTATCCGCCTGCGGGTACTGCATATGTGTTTTTACAATCGCCTGGAAAATCTCCCACAACGCCGGGGATGAAAAATCCTGTGCGCTTAGTTGCGCACACAATACCGTGTGTTGCGGGCTTTTTAATATCCAGGCTAATAAATCTTCTTCGGCAGACGGGAGTGAGGCAGTCGGGTCTGCGCGGACCACGCCGGGTTTGTGCGCCGGGGCAAAGCGCGTGCTTTGCGTGTTGGCGCGTAGCGTTTGCGCGAGGCGTTGCTGCACCAGCGGCTCGTCAATGTTCAGCGCCTCGGCTACGTATTTTACCCACTCGCGCCGCACAATACCGTCAGGTTGCTGGGCGATAATTTGCGTCAGTTCGGTGACGATATTAGTCTTGGCTTGCGCGCTGAGCGGGGTTGTGTGCCGGGCCAGTTGGCGCGCGGTGGCAAAGGCTATTAACTCTTGCGCGTGGTTCAAAATATTCTCAAAACTTTCTTTGCCCTGTTTGGCGATATATTCGTCGGGGTCTAGTCCGTCAGGCAGACTGGCTACTTTAACAAATAGCCCCGCCTGGGTCAAGATGAGGGCCCCGCGCAGCGCAGCTTTGAGGCCGGCTTCGTCCGGGTCAAACAGGACCACCACATTTTGCGTGTAGCGTTTTAACAGTTTGGCGTGTTCTTCGGTTAGGCTGGTGCCCAGCGGGGCCACCGTGTACGCCACGCCGGCTTGATGACAGCCGATTACGTCCATGTATCCTTCCAAGAGGACCGCACGGTCCACCTTGCGGATGACCGGCCCGGCAAAGTTGAGGCCGTAGAGCACGTGCGACTTGGTAAATAAAATCGTTTCCGGCGAGTTGAGATACTTCGGCTCGCCCTCGCCCAAAATGCGTCCGCCGAATCCCACGGTTTCGCCGCGCGGGTTCCAAATCGGGAACATCAGGCGGTTTCTAAAATATTCGCGCAGGCCGCGTTCGGTTTGTACACACAGGCCGGCGTCTTTGAGGTTTTCTTCGGTATATCCGGCTTGTTTAGCCGCCTGTACCAAGGCCCCGGGGCCCAGCGAAAGGCCCAACTCAAACTGCTCGCAAGTTTTTTGGGTGAGGTTGCGGCTTTTTACGTACGTGCGCGCGTGATCGCCCGCGCGCGAAAGTAAATTCTTGTGGTAATACGCACGGGCCCAGTCCAGCACTTTGCGGGTGGTGGCGCGGCGTTGTTCTTCGGCACTGAGCAGTTTAGCCGGTTCCAATTCCACGCCGGCCATCGCGGCCAGTTTTTCCAGTGCCTCGCGGAAAGTCAAGTTCTCCATCTTCATCACAAAGTTGAAAATGTTTCCGCCCTCTTGGCAGCCGAAACAATAGTAAAGCCCCTTCTCGCTACTGCACGTAAACGAGGGGGTCTTTTCGTGATGAAACGGACAACAAGCCTTGTAGAGTTTTCCCGCCCGTTTCAAACCGGGTACATATTGGCGGACTAACTCTACAATATCTATTTTGTCCTTGATTTGTTCAATGGCGTCTGTCTGCACAAAACATCCTATAAACAAAAGGCAAATAAGGCAATAGCCCTATGTTGCAAGGACTATTGCCTGGGTTGCGGAAAACTTAAAAGCGGCGGCGTTTGGTACGGCGTGCGCGGCGCTGAGCTTCCTCGGATTTGAGTTTGCGTTTTACGCTGGGCGGAGTGTAGGTTTCGCGGCGTTTGATTTCGCGCAAAATACCGTTCTTTTCGCATTCGCGTTTGAAACGTTTAATCGCTTCTTCCAAGTGTTCGGCGTCTCTTACTTTTACAAAAACCATGTACTTTCTCACCACCTTCTACGGTCAATAGGTAAAAATTTGTTCCTATATATTATAGGTTATTTGGGTAGAAAATTCAACCTGTTTTTAGTAAAATGGATTTGTATTTTTGAGCGGGAGGCAACTATGAAACAACCGGTAAGCGTATGGCTGGCGGTATTGGTGTGCGGCGCAGTAGGATATTGGGCGGGGCAACGCGACCCCGTACCCGCTTCTGCCCCGCGCAACCGACAAGTAATTGAACAATTACTGGACGCATCAATCCCTTTTAGTCAGTTAAGTGATGAAGAATTGGCGGCTACGTGTGAGGTAAATGCAACCCCGTGCGCGCAACTGGTGCAGAAAATGGCAGCCCTGGATGCACAGGACGCTGAGGCTATGGAAACGTTAGTGGGGGCACGCACTGCTGACGGACTTTGCGGGGATTACGGCTATAACTTGGCGGACGGACGCACGCTGTATGTGGAGCGGTGTACGGATTTGGATTTGTTGGAGGAATATTCCCCCGCGGTGCCGGAAACCCCGCAACCGCAACCGTTTGTGCGTATACGCTATCCGGACGGACGTACCCTGCAATTTGCCTCCACAGGGGATTTGCTTCAAATCGCTCCGGCATCTACCTCTTCTTGCCAAGTAAACGGGTGGCCTTGTGTGGCGGTCGTGCGGGAATTAAATAATCCGCACCGTCGCGTAACGGACCGGGAATTGTTGGGCACGCAGCAACCCCCGGTGTGTGGAATCGGGGGCGATAAAACGGGGTGGATTTATCAACTGCCTGACGGAACACGTCTGTTGCATCAAACGCAAAAGGCCTTTTTGGATACGCAAGATACCCGCGGATTTGTGGCGTTGTTATTTCCGCAAAAAGGACTATCTTATTTTACCAAAGAGGGGTATGCGTACGATACAGACTTTAGCGGCGAGTGGGTGCGTTTGGCCTATCCGGCCCTACAGGATGCGCCCGCCCCGCAGGCGGATTAGTTAAGAGGTATATGATGAAAAAACTGGGATATATTTTACTTATAGCGGTGGGTGCGTTAGGCGGCTTTGGCGCGGGGAAGTATCAGCGTGGGGTGCGCCACAAACAGGCCCGGGCGCAACACGTGCGCTTATTGCAAGACGCCCTTACTTACACGGACCCGTACGCGGCATTAAGTGATGAAGAATTGGCGGCTACGTGTGAGGTAAATGCAACCCCGTGCGCGCAACTGGTGCAGAAACTGAACCAAACCGACCCGGCCCGGGAAACCCAACCCGATCAATTAGTCGGGCAAGCCCCTTCCTACGGGCCCGACGTGAACGGAAGCCGCGGCTATTTATTGGCGGACGGGCGGACGGTAGATTATAACCTGGAGAAGGAATTAGTCTCGTGCGACGTGGTGCCTTGCCCCTTGGAAGGCCCGCTGGAGACGCTGGTAAACGAGGGGAAAGATAAGCAAGTCCCTTCCACGCAATACGGGTTTGTGACGGTGCGTTATCCGGACGGACGGTCTTTGTTGTTTAATGCGGCGGGCGAGTTGGTCAACGTAACCCAGGCTTCGTACGAGGAGTGCCGCTTGAACGGATATACGTGTAATGCGGTGGCCAAAGCCCTCAACGACCCGCGGACCCAAAATTTTGCACACGAAGTATTAGGCGTAGCCCAGGGAAGCGAAGATTGCACCCAACTGCCGGTCTTGGGGGTCGCCCCGGCGGGCGTTTCCTATAAATTAGCGGACGGAAGCGTAGTGATGCACCAAACCGGTGCGGGGGGAATTTTTCCCCTGAAGGATACCAAAGGTTTTGTGCTGGTGCGGACACCTCAAAACGAACTCTTTATGTTTGATCCCCACGGACATCCGTGGCCGATTGCCGCTGATGATTCATTTTCCTAACTCTGAAAAATCCCCTTCTTATGCGAAGGGGATTTTTGCATTTCAAACGGGAACTTTTACCCGGCAGGCCAGAGAAATCTCCGCCCGGCCATTAGGTGAAAGTGTAAGTGGCCTACACTCTGCCCCGCGCCTTTGCCATTGTTGGTAACCAGGCGAAAATCTTTGAGGTCAAACTGGTTTGCCAGTTTCTTGGCTACCAGCAAAATATGCCCCAACAGGGCGGCATCTTTTTCGTCCGCTTCGCTTAAGCGCGCAATATGCTTGCGCGGGATGATGAGTAAATGCGTGGGCGCTTGGGGGTTTAAGTCCTTAAACGCGACCACGTGTTCATCTTCATAGATAAGTTGGCTTTTCACTGAGCCGTCGGCAATACCACAAAATATACAGTTCATACGTTTATTATACAAAACTAGAGCGGGATTGTAATTGCTTCCCAATTTGCGTCGCAACTTTGTTACGCGCTTGCTCAAATACCTCCGCCCTAAAGGGCGGTCTATGCAAGTATTCTTCGCAAGTGCAAGCCGCGTTGCGCCACAAATTTCGTTGCAATTACCACGCTATAGAGCAGGGGGTGATATTCTATTTTGTAGTACGGGCACCTGGGCCCAAAATAGGTCTTTTTTATACTTGACAATGCTAACATATCTTGCTAACATAGGAGTACAGTACCCGGGGCGGTTCTTGCGCCGGGTTTTCACAACAATTTGCCACTGTAACACCCCAAGAGTCCGAGCCCCTACCTCTCTGACTATAATGCTGACAAAAGGAGTAAAATTAACGGGTGTTAGAACTGGTGTCTAGTCAGGCTATAGAGGTCAAAGCAACGTGCTACCCTCACGACTTTGCCACAGGCATACCCCGCAAGGGGGACCCTCTACAGCCGAGTACGCTGATAAATAACCCCGCATAAGTGGGCCGGACGGGTGCAACCTTTTTTGCGCCGCGTGCGACAAGTAAGTATTTTCTTTACTAACCACTAAACCGGGTAAATGCCACAGCGAGCTACACAGGAGCAGACCGAAATCTTGCCAGTTCTCTTTGTCTGTTTGCGGGAACATGATTGCTCCTATAGCACTTGCTGGGTGCTGTAGTAGTTAAATGCCTAGGGGTAAAGGGTTTGGCTTGGCGGCGGCGCACCTTTGCAAAGGCCCGGTGGAACGCAAAATACCCAGGCCCCCGGTAGGACCAAATACCCTTGAAAAATAAATATTTTTTTGATTATACTGTGGGTATACAATTCTATATGCGTTAGGGGCGCGTAGAAAAGAGCGCGGCTTTGACGCGGGAGGTGCTGATGTCACCCAACAAGCACATGCACACACGCAAGACAGCCTTGCCTATCTGCCGGCCCGGCTGGTATTTGGCAAGTATGCTTCTCTTCTTGGCTACCTGGGCCCCGGCACAAACTGTGGGCGAAAAATCTTCCCTCTATACCAAGACCGAGCGCAAAGTGACACAGGCTGTGGCTACGCATGACGGGGCCGACACCCGCCCGGTGCCGCCGCCTGCCCCGCGTACAACCCCCGTTTCTACCCCCGTACCGCCGCCTCCGGCTCGCCCGGCAGTTACGCTACCCGCCGTACCGCCTCCTCCGGCTCGCCCAGTAGTAACGCAACCCATTGTACCACCGCCTCCGGCCCGCCCGGCAGCAGAAAAATTTGTCGCCGTGCCGCCGCCTGCGCCGCGCCCACACGTGGGGCAATCCACCGTGCCGCCACCCCCGGCGCGTTTGTTGGCCCGGAAACCGGTAGTTCCTCCTCCTCCCCGCAAGCGGACCCCGTAACCTGTTGCGCGTACGGACGGTTTTAATTTGGTATAATATACCTATATTATTTGGGAGACCCGAACATGGCTAAAAATGACTTAACCACGCGCAACCTTATGCTGGACAGTTTGCGCCAATACGCAAAAAATCGTATTTCGTTTAACCTGATTCGCGAACATGACGCGAAAAATGAAATCCCTTTAGACATCCTTAAAGAAATGTATGACCACGACGTACTGGGTGTACATTTGCTACTCATCCCCGAGGAATACGGCGGACTGGGCGGTCAAACCACCGAAATCTACCGCATTTGCGAGCAACTGGCCCGCATTGACCTGGGGATTGCTACGGGCGTATTTGCCACCTTCTTAGGCAGCGACCCGATTAACGTAGGCGGTACGCCGGAACAAAAAGCCAAATGGTTCCAAAAAATTGCCCACGAAAATAAACTGGTAGCCTACGGGGCCACCGAAGCCGACGCCGGATCCGATTTAGTTTCCTTGCGTACCCGCGCGGAACACGTCGTCAAAGACGGTAAAGTAGTGGGGTACAAAATTACCGGCAGCAAAATGTGGATTTCCAACGGCGGCGTAGCCGATATTTACACCGTGCTCGCGCTCGCTCCCGGGGGACCCAGTTGGTTTATTGTAGAGAAAGGCACACCCGGTTTCACGCAAGACGCGCACGAAGATAAACACGGCATCCGCCTCTCCAACACGGCGGGGTTGGCGTTTGATGAAGTGTATGTGCCGGCCGAAAATTTAATTGGGCTCAAAGAAGGCCAAGGTTTCCTGCAAGCGCAAGCGGTATTTGGCTACACGCGTTTGATGGTTGCCGCGTTTGGTTTAGGCGGCGGCGAACAAGCGGTAGAAACCGCGCTGGAATATGCCCAGCAACGTATCCAAGCCGGCGGTCCGCTGGCGCAAAAACAGGGGTTCATGTTAAAACTCATCACCCCGCACTACGTCCGCTTTGAAGCGGCGCGCGCGTACATTGACTGGACGGCCAAACAGTTGGAAGTCAATAACCACGGCTTAGCCACCGAAGGGGCGATTGCCAAACTCTACGCTACCGAATCGGGCAACAAAGCGGCCGAAGACGCCATCCAAGCCATGGGCGGCTTTGGCTACACGAAAGAATTTGCGGTAGAAAAAATCAAACGCGACGTCAAAATTACCTGCATTTACGAAGGTACCAGCGAAGTATTAGAGATGACGATCTTCCGCGGACGCTGGCAAGAACACCTCAAATCGCGCGGGCAGTATTACCTAAGCCAAGCCGACGAATTTGACGCTATCCACGCTCAAAACCCCGACGTTGGGGCCGACAGCGTGGCGTTAGGCTTTCGGGCCTTGGCGCGCGTGCTGGAAGATTGCCGCGTCAACAAATTAACGCGTCACCAATACGTTACCTTTATGCTGGGCGATTTAATCAGCGAAATGGAAGTCGCCGCGGTATTTACCCGCCAATGCGCCAACAAGTTGGTAACCGAGGGTAGCCGCTTTGATATTGCTTCACTTTGCACCATGGCCCGCGTCAATGCGCGCCAAAGTGCGTTCAAAGTAGCCAGCGAAGGGTTGCGCCTGATTTTAGGCACGTGCCCCCACATCAACACCGCGGAACTCAGCCAGGCGGTCAACCTAGTCGGCATTGAAGACAAAATGCGCGGCCTGATTAACGATATGGACACCGTGTCCGCCAAACTACGGGAAATCTTCAAAAAATAGGACGAAAGTATGAACATTATTGTATGTATTAAACAAGTACCCGATTCTACACAAGTAAAAGTGGACCCCAAAACCGGTACGCTCATCCGCGCCGGCGTGCCCAGCATCTTAAATCCGTACGATCACTTTGCGCTGGAAAAAGCCCTGGATATCAAAGCCAAAACCGGGGCCAAAGTTACCGTACTTTCCATGGGCCCCAACCAAGCCATCGCGGTCCTGCGTTTGGCACTTGCGTTAGGAGCCGACGAAGGCATTTTGCTTTCCGACCGCGCCTTTGCCGGCAGTGACACGTGGGCCACGTCCTATGCGTTGGCTACGGCGATACGCAAAATCGGTCAGTATGATTTGATTCTCTGCGGGCAGATGGCTATTGACGGGGATACCGCCCAAACCGGCCCCGGCATTGCCAAGCAACTTAACATCCCGCAAATTACGTTTTGTACCCACGTGGATGCCAGCGGCAACCAAGTGGTCGTTAAAAAACTCATTGAAGGCGGCAAACAAGTATTACAGGCCGATATGCCGGTGCTAGTCACGATGACCATGCCGGTAGATTACGCGCCCAAGTACCCGTCTTTTTTGGCCGCGCACAAAGCGCAAGATAAACAAACCTACACCTGGACCGCCGCCGACATTGGCGCCGAGCCGCAAAAGTTAGGCCTTAACGGTTCACCCACGCGTGTGGACCGTATCTTCCCGCCGCCGGCCCGCCAAAAAGGCGAAGTGTTGACCGGGACCGCGGTGGAACTGGCCGGTAAACTGGTAGAAATTTTGAAAAAGGAGAGTTTTGTAAAATGATTCAAATTTCGCAAAGCTGCGTAGGATGCGGCAAATGTGTATCAACCTGTCCGTTTGGAGCGCTCTCCATTGTTAACCGCAAGGCGGTAGCTTCGGCCGCGTGCACCATGTGCGGCGCGTGTGTGAGCGTCTGCCCGATGAAGGCGTTGTCGCTGCCGGCTTCGGCCGCGGGCGCGGTAAAGAAAGATTTATCCGCCTACAAAGGCGTGTGGGTTTTTATTGAAATCAGCGACGACGGACGCACCCAAAAAGTACGCCCGGTAGGCTTTGAACTCTTGTCCAAAGGGCGCGAACTGGCCGACCAGTTAAACGAAGAACTTTGCGCGGTAGTCATTGGCGACAACGTGCAAAACTACGCGGCGGAACTTTCGCAGTACGGGACCGATAAAATCTACGCCGTGAGCGCGCCGGAATATCATACCTATAATACGCTGGCATACGCCAACGCCCTGGTTACACTTATTAAAAAGTACAACCCCAGCGTGGTACTCTTCCCGTCTACGTATATCGGGCGCGACTTATCCCCGCGGATTTCTTCCGAACTGTTTGTAGGCTTAACCGCGGACTGCACGGGCCTTTCTATTAAAGAGGGCAACCTCATCCAAACCCGTCCGGCCTTTGGCGGCAACATCATGGCCGATATTAAATGCCCGGACTATCGCCCGCAAATGGCCACCGTGCGCCCTAACGTATTTAAGAAAGTAGTCACTACCGCGGGCCGCATGGCACAACTGGTTAGCGAAACGATCCCCGTGCCGGTGGAAGCCGGCAAGGTGCGCGTGATTGAAACGCAAATGGACCCGGTAAGCAGTGACCAACCGCTTGATGAAGCCCCGGTTGTAATTGCCGGCGGACGCGGGATGAAAGACCAAGAAGGTTTTGCGCTGTTGCAAAAACTGGCCACTACGCTGGGCGGGGCCGTGGGAGCCAGCCGCGCGGCCGTGGATATGGGTTTTCAACCTAAAGAAAAACAAATCGGTCAATCCGGCGTGACGGTAGCCAGCAAACTCTATATTGCGTGCGGCATTTCCGGTGCGGTACAGCACATTGTGGGGATGGAACACAGCGACGTGATTATCGGCATTAACAAAGATGCCAACGCGCCTATCTTCAACGTGTGCAAATACGCTATCGTGGGCGACGCCAAGCAAGTGCTTGCCAAAGCCTTGGAACAATTAAAAAAATAAACTAACACACTAAGTAAAATCCCCGGGTAACCCCCGGGGATTTTTTTGCAAAGCCTACACGTACCCGTGCGAAATTTGCTATCATACTACATATATGGAATATACAGAACTGGATAGCGCAACCGAGTATTTTAAGAACTTGGGAAAATTATCCCAAGAAATTGACCGCGAAGAAATGGCGCGGTTATGGAAACGTGTAAAACGTGGGGATAAAGAAGCCAAAAAACGGGTGATGGAAATGCACCTGCGTTTAGTCATCCCTACCGCCAAACGGTTTTTGCGCCCCGGCATTGAACTAATGGACTTGGTGGAAGAAGGTAACTTGGGCCTGATGCAAGCCATTGACCGCTTTGACGCGCAAAAGGGATACCGCTTTTCTACCTACGCTATTTATTGGATTGAACAATACATCCGCCGCCACATTGAAGAACAAACCGGTTCTATTAAAATTCCGTCGCACGCGTGGGGAAAACTGAAAAAATGGTTCCGCGCGTGGAACGAACTTAAAGAAGCCAACGGACGCGATCCGTCTTTGCGTGAAATGGCCGAAGCGTTGGATTTGTCCGCCCGCCAAGTGAAAACGATTGTGGACACGCTGGAGGCCGCCCAAGGGGTGGACTCCCTCACCGCCATCATGCACGAAGATGATGAACTGACGCTGGAAGAAATGATTAGCGACGACGGAAAAGGCAACCCGCATGATGCCATTGTGTCCAACGAAAGCCACGCCAATTTGCGTGAAAGTTTAGATAATTTGGACGAACGTGACCGCACTGTAATTGCTTTGCGTTACGGGCTGGATGATAACACCCCCAAAACGCTGGGCGAAGTGGCGCAGATTATGGGCCTCTCGCGCGAGCGCGTGCGCCAAATTGAAGAACGCGCCGTGCGTGCGCTACGCAATGCCGCTATCAAAGCCGGGATGTTTGAGGCGGAAGAACAAGATTTCCGCACCACTAAATTCCACCTCTCGCTAAAAGACAACGTCAAGACCGACATCCTAGGCAACGAAGTGGAAAGCCCGCTGGCCAAATTCATCCGCCACAAAGTGGCCCAAGCCAAAAAACAAATCGCTAAGCAAAAAGCCGCCCGGGCCCGCGAGGAAAAATCCGCTAAAAAACCGTCCAAAAAGACGACTGCCAAAAAAACCTCCGCTAAAAAAACACCGGCTAAACCGGCTCGGAAAACGGCCAAAAAAGTTTCCAAAAAACGATAACGCCCCCGTAGCTCAATTGGATAGAGCGATTCCGTCCTAAGGAAGAGGTTGCGAGTTCAACTCCCGCCGGGGGTATTTCTTCGTAATTTGCTCTAGGGCGTTGTTGTTCGGTTGCTCGAATACCTCGGCGCTACCGCGCCCGTTCCTACAGTATACTTCGCAACCTCACGCCTAGCCCTAAAGCAAATTTCTTTGAAAACCCGGAGCGCTTGGGAAGGAAACGTCCGCCGGGGGTATTTCTTCCTAAAATGCCCCGCTTCGTTGTTGCAAACTCAGTTGGATACCTCGTTGAAATTGCGCCGGGGTAAAGTTTTTTTCGCGAAGGTGCGGTTTCCATATTTGGCCTATCTAAGGCCGACTTTCACTCGCGTACCTGCAACGCTGCGCGTTGTCTTGCAGACGTACGCCACGTCCAACTTGCGGCCTTACCTAGTCTCAAATCTGAAAACAGGGGAAGACTTACGCTTTGTCCGGTGCTTTTTTGAAAACCCGGGAATTTTGCCCCTTTGTTTTCTAATCAATTTTGCGCGTTGACGAAAGACCCCAAAATGCGTAACCTACTAACACAATAGGAGGGAACTTATGAAACACGAGTTTTTGGACTTAATCAAACAACGCCGCTCCCGCTATGATTTGACCAATCAAAGCACACTGCCCAAAGACGAAATTGTGCAACTGCTTGAGCAGTGCGTGCTCCATACGCCTAGCCCCTTTAATAGCCAAAGCACCCGGGTACTGCTTTTGTGCGGGGCGCGCCAAGCGCAATTTTGGCAACTGGTCAAACACGAATTGCAAAGTGTTATCCCGCCGGAAAATTTCGCCCCTACCGAGGAAAAACTCCGTGCCTTTGCCGCCGCGTACGGAACGATTTTATTTTTTGAGGATCAGCGCGTGGTGGAAGCGTTGAAAGCGCAATTCCCGACGTACAAAGACCATTTTGCGTATTGGTCCAACCAAGCCAACGCCCTGACGCAGTTTGCGGTGTGGACGTCTCTGGCGGAAAATGGGATGGGGGCCAGTTTGCAACATTACAACCCGCTTATTGATTTGGAAGTGCACCGGCAATTTCACGTGCCGCTGGACTGGAAACTGATTGCCCAAATGCCTTTTGGCGTGCCGCTAAGCAAGCACGCACCGGATAAAACGTTCTTGCCGGTAAAAGAGCGCGTATTGGTAGCGTGTCCGTAGGGAACGCTTGAGCATAAAAAATCCCCACGTGTGTGGGGGTTTTTATATGGTTTCCGGACTAGGCTCTCCTTCCGGTAAAATTCCTGACGGAATTTTCCTGCAGTCCGGGCTCGCGGTTTTTGCCTTTCGCGGCTTACGCACGCTCAAACAAAAACATCGCTGCGCCTTTCTCGTCCTAACGCAACACCCAGCAGTGGGTGTTGCTGTCCGAAGACACCAAATAAAAAAGCCCCACGTGTGTGGGGGTTTAGAAGATTGGGGAAATGGGGACTCGGTCACAAGTCGGCTTACTGACGTGCGCCGCTCGCGACCCCGCCTCGCCATGCTCGCCTTTCGCGCTGCGCCGGTGCGGCTTGCACTCAAACTCGCATAAGGCTCCGGCTTTCTCGTCCTAGACGCGGGCAAAGCAGTTTGCCCGCTTCCTACACCATACAAAAACCCCCACGTGTGTGGGGGTTTTTATATGGTTTCCGGACTAGGACTCGAACCTAGAATGACTGGACCAAAACCAGTAGTGATACCATTTCACCATCCGGAATTAAATGGTTTATTCTTTTACCAGTGTCAGACTGGCCGGAATCGGGCGGCCTTGTCTTTCCAACTCGGTCTTGTAAGCGTGCAAGACGTTTCGCTCTAAGTAGTGGCGGAAGTCTTGCGTGGTGGGATGGGCCAAATCTTTATGGGTCTCATCCGCAGTTTTGCGTGAAGGCATACATAACATCAGTCCGTTAGGTCCTTCAATTACTTTCATATTGCGTACCGCAAAACAATGATCAAAAGTAACACTTACAAACGCTTTCAAACGTTCTTCATCCATGAGATGAACTTTTATCTCCGTAATTTGCATGCACTGGCCCTCTGTAAAAAGAAACCGGAAAGACAAGTCTCTTCGTATGTTGCATTTTCTCTGCAAGTTCTTGCACATGTTGTTTAGTGCCAACTAATGTAAACACGGTAGAACCAGAGCCAGACATTCTGCCTATCCCTTGATTGGCTTGTGTAAGGGCGTCTAACGCCTCTTGCACGGGGGGGACAAACGGAAGAACGTATTGTTCTAATCTATTAAAGAGCAAACTACCCCATTGTGCGGCGGGGAGGCCATCTCTAACGGCATTTATTAGTTTATCTAATTTGGTGTTATTTGTCAATATTTCGTCGGCCGGGGGTAACGTCATCCGTCCAAAAACTTGCTTGGTGGATACAGCCGTTTGCGGATAAATCAGTAGCAAATAGGGCAGATTATCTGCCGCCGGGAGGGGGGTTAGTTTTTCGCCGATGCCTTCCCCTTTTAAGAAAGTTTGCGGATACATAAATAACGGTACATCCGCGCCCAGTTGCGCCGCCACGTCCAACAGATCCATCGGGTCCTTGCGGAAAATTTCACACAGGCACAGCAGTACGCCCGCCGCGTCGGAAGAGCCGCCACCCAGCCCGGCCCCGGTGGGGACGTGTTTATCCAACTTCAGGTGAATACGCGCCTGCAGACAATAATGGTCCAAGAAGGCTTGCGCGGCTTTGCATACCAAATTGTGCGAGTTAGCCGGGATGCGTGCGCGTTGCGGCCCGGTCACTTGCAAGGTGATGGCGGTATGTTTGGCCGGGGTAGCGTCTACGGTTAGGCGGTCGCCCAAGTCAATCTTGGCAAAGAGGGTGGAAAGTTCGTGGTATCCGTTGGGGCGTTTGCCGGTAACTTCTAAAAATAAATTTACTTTGGCCGGGCAGAAACGGGTGCACTTCATAGCGCGTTACGCTCCGTATTGTGCACGATATTGCCCCAGTGAAATTGTTCGCTGGTGAGCACGTTGCCTTGCTCGTCGTAAGAGGTGCGCTCGCCGTCCAAGAGTCCTTCGGAATAAAATTCGCTCATGCAGGGTTTTTCGCTCAGGTAATATTCGGTGCGCTCTCCGTCCAAGCGTCCGTTTAGGTAATGTTCCTGATACCACTTCTGCCCCGTGGGGAAGAACAGCGTGCGTTCCCCCTGTAGTTTGCCTTCCACCCAAGTTTCTTGTGCTTCGGGCGCACCGGACGGATAAAAAGTGGCGCGCGGTCCGTTCAAGCGGCCCCGGGCGTAGAGTGCTTTTTCGCGCACGGTACCGTCTTTTTGCGTAACGGTCAGTTCTCCGTCCAGCACCGCATTTTTGTACGTACACCGGGTGCACCGTACGTTGTTTTTGGTGTAGGAATAGTATTGGGCCGGCCCTTTGAGCAGACCATTTTCGTACGTTTCTTGGAATAAAATATCCCCTTTGTCGTTGTAGCGGGTCAGCACGCCGTTTAATTTATTATCTTGATAGGTGGCTTCGGTTTTTAGTTTGCCCGTATCGGTAAATTCTTTGACTTCCCCGTTGGGGATTTCACCCAGCAGTTCCAGTGTGGCCCCGTTGGAAGATAAGGTCTCCTGCGCAATTTGTTTGCCGTCCACATAAAAAGCGCGCATATCGTCGGTAGTTTTCATAATGGTACCGGGGTAAATGGGGGTGGCCTTTTCGCTGGGTTGGGCGGCAGTTTGGGCGGGGGAAACCGGGGAGAGGTTGTGCTCGGTCACGTGGACCAATTTGCCGTGGTCATATTCTTCACTAAAGGTAACGGAGTGGTCGGCCAGGTTGATGATTTCCAGTTTCCCGTGCAGTTTGCCGTTAAGAAAATTTTTGGTAGTTACGGACGAGGTGGAAAATTCCGCCACGGTTCCATCCGGGATTTGCCCGGTCATATTAACAATGTTATTATCTTTATCTAAAAATTCTTTGGCAATCGGCGTAGCCTTATAATATACCCGGGCATCCGGCGTGACAATGCAAAATACCTTTTCGTTCATAAAATATCCTCTTTGTTTATTGTACAATACTTTGCCGCAAAAATTTCAATAAAATTCCCCGAGTGCGTGTATTGACAAAATCGGGTTTGTATCCTATACTATAAAAGAGTAGGTTCATTGTATCAAGGAGAATTCATGAAAAAGAAAGCATTTACATTGACCGAGTTACTGGTAGTAGTGGTAATTATCGGGGTATTGGCGGCAGTGGTACTACCCAAGTTTACCCAAGTATTGGAAACACGCCGCACCACGGAAGCGGAAGAGATTATGCGTGCCGTGCGTAGCGAGCAGGAAGCGCGCTGTACGTTAGACAAAAACTATGTAGGTGAAGTGGATAAGGCAGAGTTGGCGTCTTTCCCGGCTAACGAAGGGAACAACTATCACTACACGCTTACCGCCACGGGGATAGCGGCGGCCAGCAGGAACAAAAACTACACTTTACGTATCCAAAGTTACCGCGACGGAGAAATTTGTTGTGACGGGGATGATTGTGCCCATTTAGGCAAAACCTACCCGGTGTGTCCGGCCCGTGTTGTGGCGGTGGACGAATGTGCGGCTGAGACGGCGTGTAATTTGCGCAGTTACAGTGAAGCGTGCCCGTCCGGTCAAGAAGGGCAAGTGCTCTTTGTTCCGAATGCGGATTGTACCGGGTATGAGCAAGTTAACCAATGTCACGATATTACTGTTGGCCCTACTACGTGTAGTGAAGGGGAAACCCGTCATGTGAACTCCAATTGTACTGGTTCCAGCGGGGAAAGATGTGAAGGCGGTACTTGGAAACATTTTGCAAGCACGGATGACGGCACTCCCCAGCCGGGCGATACCACGAAAACCTGTTCCACGGGGGAAAGCGTAACGTGCACCTATGAATGTAATACTACAACCGGCGCCTGGGAACCGAAATGTGGCGAATGCCCCACCTGTACGGAAGGAGAAGAACAGATTACATCGTCCAAATGTGGTAAAAAGAGCGGCAAGCGTTGTGTAAGCAATGCGTGGGTTTTCTTTACAGATGAACCGACCGATTTAACACAGGATGAAAAAGAGAATTGTACTTGTGAAACTAAACCGCAAGATGAAACGCGTAATTGTCCTGATGGAAAAACGGGCACGCAAACCCGTACGTATACCTGTGATCAATCTTCAGGCGAGTGGAAAGCTAGTACCTGGACTGGTACATGTCGGGATGCCAATACCTGCCCGGACCCGAGTGCCCAACAACTTTGTGAACAAAGCGAAGGCCAAGGCGTATGGACGGATTACCCAGACTGTAAATGTACTTGTCGGCAAGGCACCCTGGTGGATGGCGAATGTGTGTATACCGAGCCAACTGGTCCGGAATCTAAGGTGTGCAATTGGGTAGTGCAAGAAAACTATACAGGGAAGAATAATGGAACACTCTGTGGAATGTGCGAATACATTTTAGAGAACTCTGGCCCGCAAAACTGCAACGAAAGTACAGCGGGTCAGATATTTAGACACTTTAACCAATATTCCACATGCCCTGCCGGTGGATGTATGGAGGATTTGTTGGTCCAAACATGTGTGTGTGAGTGATAGTTTAGTGTAGCACTAAACCCCCGGTCCTTAGGCCGGGGGATTTTATTTGCCTTTGCCGGAAGGAGTCCTTGCTATGGGCGCAAGGGTATATTTGCAAACCGTTCGTTTTTTGCTATACTAATTTTATAAATTAGTTGTGAGGTTGTTATGAGTGAAGTCATTTTAACTGATGCCAATTTTGAACAAGAAGTGCTTAACGCCAAAGAACCCGTGCTGGTGGACTTTTGGGCTACGTGGTGCGGCCCGTGCCGTATGCTTGCCCCCGTGGTGGAAGAATTAGCCAACCAGTATGCGGGCAAAGTAAAAGTCTGCAAATTGGATGTGGACCAAGGGATGAACACCGCCGGGAAATATCAAATTTCGTCCGTGCCTACGCTCATTGCGTTCAAAGGCGGGCAGATTGCCTTTCAAACCACCGGCTTGCAATCTAAAGACGGCCTTGCCGCTAAATTAGACGAACTACTTAAATAACTTCATCTTCCCGCCTTGCTTGCCAGGGCGGGAAATTTCTTCCCCTTTCCTTTTTATAATATGACACAACCTACGCCGCAGTTTTATTTAATTGACGCTCATGGTTTTTTGCATCGCAATTATCATGCGCTTCCTAAACTGTCCACCTCTACCGGGTTAGAAGTGGGGGCACTCTACGGGTTTTTGCGCTGGATTTTGAAAATGCTCAACACCCAACACCCCGATTACGTAGCCGTGTGTTTTGATTCCCCCGGCGGTTGTGCTAGGCGCAAGGCACTGCTGCCTTCTTACAAAGCCAACCGCGCCGCGCCGGACGAAGCGCTGGTGCGTCAACTGAATTTAGCGCGCGATTTGGTACGCCAGTTGGGCCTAACCGTAGTGGCGCAAAGCGGCATTGAGGCCGACGACTTGATGGCCTTTCTCGCACGGCAGGCCGCCAAAGCCCAAGTGCCCAGTGCGCTCGTCACGTCCGACAAAGACGTTTATCAATTCTTAAACGAGTGGATTTCCATTTGGCCCTCGGGCAAAGACGCCATCAAAGGGCCCGAAGCCGCGGTAGAAAAGTTCGGCCTGGAACCGCAATTTCTGCCCGATTATTTTGCTTTGGTTGGGGACGCTTCGGACAATGTGCCTGGCGCAGAGGGAATCGGTCCCAAAGGGGCAGTGGAACTCATTAAAAAATTCGGCCACTTGGAAGATATTTTGCGTGCCGCCCATAACGGCGACCCGCAATTAAAACCGCTTCAACTAAAAAAACTGCTCGCCAGCGAAGAAATGGCCCTGCTTTCCAAGCAACTGGTGGTGTTTGACCATAGCCTCAATATGCCCTTTGTGCTGGACGATTACCGCGTGCACTTGGCAGACCGCGCGACGCTGGCCAACTTGTTTGCCCAATATGAATTTAAGAATTTGCTGGACCTTGTCCCCGGGCAATCTGCCACGAAACCTTTGTTCCAGGCCCCCGCCCCCGTGCAACCAATGACGCTTAGCGAGGCCCTAAAACAAGCACAAAGCGCCCCGCGTGTGTTTGTCCACGCCGACGAAGAACGCGTGATTGTGGGCCTAAACGCCACGCAAGCGGCTGTTGTGCCGGTGGCAGACATAGAGCCGTGGGAATTGGACGCGCTTAAACAAATTTTTCTAAATGATGCGATTGAAAAAATCGGCTATGATTTGAAACTCACCTTGCGCCTATTAGATTTGAATTTAGACGGGCATTTTTTGAATTGTTTTGACGGGCGGCTGGCTAAATATTTGCTGGACCCGTCGGGCGATTTAAGTTTTAGCGGGTGCGTGGCGCAGTATTTTTCCGCCACCGTGAGTGAAGAAGACCCCGTGGCCTTACTGCAAACCTACAACCAATATATATGGCCTCTGCAAGACAAACTGACCCAGGCCCTTCAAAAAAGCGGACAGTATGACTTGTACCGCACGCTGGAACTGCCGCTGATGATGGTGCTGGCGGATATGGAGTGGCAAGGACTTCGCATAGACCCGGCGTGGCTGGAAAGTTTTAAGGTCCTCTTGGAGCAAGAAATGCAAGAGTGCCAAGCCGCGGTGGACGCCCAAGCCGGCTACGCGGTCAATATCAATTCTCCCAAGCAACTGGGCACCTTACTGTTTGAAGAAATGAAAATTCCGCCCGTGCGCAAAACCAAAACGGGCTATTCTACCGACGAAAGTGTACTGGAAGAAATCGCCGACACGTACCCGATTGCCCGTACTATTTTGGACTATCGCGCCAGCAGTAAACTCAAATCTACCTACGTAGATAATTTGCTGCTCCTGGCGGATGAAAATAATATCGTGCACTCGTACCTGGATCAAACCGGCACGGTTACGGGGCGGCTTTCCAGTTCCAGCCCCAACTTGCAAAATATCCCCGTGCGTACCGAAAAAGGCCGCCAACTGCGCCGCGCATTCTGTGCCGCGCCGGGAAATGTGCTATTAAGTGTGGACTATTCGCAAATTGATTTGCGCGTCCTGGCGCACGAAAGCCAAGACCCTATTTTAATTGACTCCTTCTTAGAAGGGGGGGATATCCACACGCAAACCGCCGCGCAGGTGTTTGGCGTGATGCCGCTGATGGTCACGCCCGAAATGCGCTCTAGCGCAAAAGCCATCAATTTTGGTATTATATATGGACAGGGACCGATGGGCCTGTCCCAATCACTAGGCATATCTTTACGCGAAGCAAAAGAATACATAGACAATTATTTTAAGAATTACCGTGTAGTGCGCGAATGGATTGATAAAAATATTGCGCTTGCCCGCCAAAATGGATATGTCAAAACAATGCTCGGCCACGTGCGTTACTTGCCCGAGTTTAATATGGGGATTGGCAGTATGGCCTCGTTTGCCCAGCGTGCCGCTATCAATACGATTGTGCAGGGCGGCTCGGCCGATATTATTAAAAAAGCCATGCTGGACGTGTTTAACGCGTTGCACACGTCGCCCGTGAAAATGCTGATGCAGGTGCACGACGAACTGATTTTTGAATTACCGCAAGCCGAACTGGCCCAGCGCGTGGGGCAAATTAAGGAACTGATGCAAAACGCGGTAAAGTTACGCGTGCCGCTTTTGGTGAGTGCCAAGGCCGGCAAAAACTGGTACGAACTTGAAAAACTTTCATGATGAGTTTTCGCAATAAATCAAAATGGGTGATTGGACTAACGGGCAGTATGCTTAGCGGCAAAAGTACCGCGTTGGCGTACTTTGCGCGTTGTGGAGCGTGCACGCTTTCGTGTGATGATTTGGCGCGCGAACTACGCAGTCGCCCTACGGTACAGCGCAAAATTCAGGCCGCCTTGGGCACCGCGGACAAAGCGCAACTGGCCAACTTGGTTTTTAAGCACGCGGCGAAACGCCACGTATTAGAAAATATTTTGCATCCGCTTTTATTAAAAGAAGTGCGTGCGCAGATTAAAAAAACGGATAAGCCGTGTGTGGTGGTGGAAGCCCCGCTACTCTTTGAAGCCGGGTGGGATAAACTGACTGATTTGAATATCGTTGTGCTGGCAGACCCTCGCACGTTGCCCGCGCGGCTTAAAGAACGTAACCTCACCCGGGCCGAATTTAACCGGCGTACCCAACACCAGTGGCCGGATGAAAAAAAAGCGCAACATGCGGACGTGGTATTTTTTCACGCCACCAAAGCGCAACTGAAAAAAAGTGTCGAACGATTTTGTAATGTTTTAGAAGTATTACCACATCAATAGGAGTAGTTCATGGAAGAACAAGCAAAGCAGGAAAAATCTACCAAACCTGCCAAAGAAACCAAAGCCGCTAAGGCCTCTGCCAAAACGGCTGTAGCAGAAAAACCGGCTTCGGCCGCCGCGGATAAACCGCGTGAACAACGCCCGGCGCGTAACAATAACAACAATCGCCCGCAACCGCGTGCCTTTAATAATAATAACGCACAGCCGGTGCGCCAGCCTAATGGCGCTAAAGTATTGGACGCGCGCGAACTCAATAAACTCAGCGTGGCCGAACTGACCAAACTGGCGGTGAATTACAATTTAGAAGATATTTCCGGCCTTCGTAAACAGGAACTCATTGGCCGCATTATGGCTATCCAGGCCAAGCAAAACGGTTCCGTGTATGGTGGGGGCGTATTGGAAATTCTGCCCGACGGTTTTGGCTTTTTGCGCTCGGAAGAAAACAACTATCTCTCCAGCGGAGATGATATTTATGTCTCCCCTTCACAAATTAAACGCTTTGGTCTGCGCAAAGGGGATACCATTGAAGGCCTCATCCGCCCGCCCAAAGATAACGAACGTTATTTTGCTATGCTCCAAGTGCAAAAAGTAAACGGGATTGAAACCGACAAAATTTACAACCGCCCGTTATTTGAAAACTTGACACCGTTGCACCCCAACGAACGCTTTACCTTGGAAATGGACAAAAACTCCATCACCCAACGCGTGATTGATATGATTGCACCCATCGGCAAAGGGCAACGTGCGCTGATTGTGGCTCCGCCCAAAAGCGGGAAAACCATGATTTTGCAAGCCATCGCGCACTCTATCGCCGAAAATTACAAAGATACCGTGCTGATGGTGCTACTCATTGATGAACGCCCCGAAGAAGTAACCGATATGAGCCGCAGCGTCAAAGGCGAAGTGGTAGCCTCTACCTTTGATGAGCCGGCTGACCGCCACGTCCAAGTGGCCGAAATGGTACTTAATAAAGCAAAACGCTTGGCCGAACAAGGCAAAGATGTGGTAATCTTGCTAGACTCCATTACCCGTTTGGCCCGTGCGTACAATACGGTAGCTCCTTCTTCCGGCCGCGTACTGACCGGCGGTTTGGAGGCCACTTCTTTGCAAAAACCCAAACGCTTTTTGGGGGCCGCGCGCAACATTGAGGAAGGCGGTTCGCTTACCATTATCGCCACCGCGATGATTGAAACCGGCAGCCGCATGGACGAAGTTATTTTTGAAGAGTTCAAAGGAACCGGCAACAGCGAACTTACACTGGACCGCAAACTTTCCGAGCGGCGTATTTTCCCGGCGGTAGACATCAACCGCAGTTCTACGCGCAAGGAAAATTTACTGTTAAGTGAAGATGAACTTAACAAAGTGTGGATTATGCGTAAAGTCCTAGCTCCGCTGAGTTCTGTGGACGCGATGACCATGCTGCTTTCCAAACTTACAGCCACGAAATCAAACAAAGATTTCTTTAAGCAAATGGAAGTCAACGCATTTTAGTGTAGGGCGGGAAAAGAAACTTGTTTCCAAATTCCCGCCAGATATGCTATAATAAACTATAAGATTTTGATAAGGAAGACAAAACAATGAAAGAAAAATTACACCCCACGTATGAATTCGTAGAAGCGGTTTGTGCCTGCGGCAACAAATTTATGACCCGCTCCACCGCTAAAACCCTAAAGCTGGACATTTGCTCCGCTTGCCACCCTTTCTTCACCGGTAAACAAAAATTACTGGACACCGAAGGTATGGTAGAAAAATTCAACAAACGCTTTGCCAAAACCGAAGGTAAAACGATGGTTCGCAAACCGAAAACCGAAGTAAAGGCCAAAGCCAAACTCAAAAAACCGGTGGCCAAAAAAGCCGCAGTAAAAAAACCGGCTGCTAAAAAAGCCGCCAAAGCTGAAAAAGCCGAAGCCAAAGCTAAATAGCAACGCTTTATAAAAAGAGCAGACTACCGCAAGGGGTCTGCTCTTTTTTCATAGGAAAACTTATGGATACCTCTAAATACGCACAAGAATTTGAAACGCTGGAAAAAGAATTATATTCCGGCAATTTGTCCGGCGCCGAACTGACTAAAAAGGCCAAACGCCACGCCTTCTTAAAACCCATTATTGAAAAAGAAAACGAAATCGCCCAAACGCAAAAAGCCATCGCTGACGACCGCGCCCTCATTGAGGCCGGCGAAGATAAAGACTTGGTTAAAATGGCGGCTGAAGAACTGGCCGAACTGGAAGCCAAACTGCCCGAACTTCAAAAAGAACTGCGTATTTTGGTGATTCCGCCCGATCCTAATGATTCCAAAAATATTTATTTGGAAATTCGCCCCGGGGCCGGGGGGGATGAGTCCGCCTTGTTTGCGGGGGAACTCTTGCGCGTGTACCAGCACTTTGCACAAACCAAAGGCTGGACCACAGAAATTTTGGAATTTACCCCAACCGGGCTTAAAGGATGCAAATACGTGAGTATGTTTATCAAAGGCGACGGGGCCTATTCGTGGCTGCGTAACGAAGCCGGCACCCACCGCGTACAGCGCGTGCCGGATACGGAGACTTCGGGTCGTGTGCATACCTCTACGGTTACGGTAGCCATTATGCCGGAAGCCGAAGAAATTGATATTGAAATCCGCCCGGAAGACCTGGAGTTGGAAACTTCCCGCGCCGGCGGACACGGCGGGCAGAACGTTAACAAAGTGGAAACTGCCGTGCGCATTTTGCACAAACCGACCGGCATTGTGGTATCCTGCCGCGAAGAACGCCACCAAGGCGCCAACCGCGAAAAAGCCCTGGCTATGCTTCGCGCGAAACTTTACCAGATTGAAGAAGAAAAACGCAACAAAGAAATTTACGACGAGCGCAAAAGCCAAGTGGGTACCGGGGACCGCTCGGAAAAAATCCGCACTTATAACTTTCCGCAAAGCCGTGTGACTGATCACCGCACCAACATTTCTTACCATAATCTTTTAGAAATTATGGAAGGAAACATTGAGCCGATTTTGACCGATTTACGCACATACCGCGTAGAACAAAAACTCAAAAACTTGCAAATCTAATGACGATTGCCCAACTCTTGCAAACAGCCACTGCCACGCTTGCGTCCGCCGGCTCCGATGAGCCAGAAGCCAACGCGCAGTGGCTCTTGGCATTTGTATTGGGTGTTACGCGCACGTGGGTACTGGCCAACGCCGATTTTGAAATTTCTGCCAAAGACCACGCTCACTTTGAAAAACTGCTGGCGCGCAAAGCCGCCGGTGAGCCGCTTTCACATATCGTAGGGTTTCAACCGTTTTGCGGGTTGGATATTTTGGTCACGCCGGACGTGCTGACGCCCCGCCCGGAAACCGAAGATTTAGTAGAGCAAGTGAGTGCCCATTTTGAACGCAAAAAACCGTATGCCTTTTTAGATATGTGCACGGGGAGCGGATGCATTGCGGTGGCGCTGGCTAAAAAATTCCCAAACGCGCGCGTACTGGCAGTAGATATTTCACAAGCGGCGTTACAAGTGGCCCAGCAAAATATCCGCAAACATAAGGTAGAAGAGCGCGTGCAACTGCTCCAAAGTAACTTGTGGGAAGAAGTCATGGGCACGTTTGATTTGATTGTTGCCAATCCGCCTTATATCCCTACCGAAAATTTGCAAAATCTCACGCGCGAAGTGCGTTACGAGCCGCGCCTGGCCCTAGATGGCGGTGCGGACGGATATGACGTGACGCGCCCTTTGTGCCAAGCGGCAGACGGATTTTTGAACCCGGGTGGACTATTGGCCCTGGAATTAGATGACGGGCAAGCGTGGCCGCTGGCACGGGGGCTCCAAGAAATCGGCTGGCAAGCCACGGTAAAAAAAGATATATTTAACGTAGAGCGTTTTGTGTTTGCAACGCGTAATTAGGAGAATTTTATGGATCGGTTTTTAATTGAAGGCGGAAAAAAATTATCGGGCACGGTGCACATTAGCGGCAGTAAAAATGCCGCGCTACCCATTTTGGTGGCTACGTTGTTAACCGACGAAAAATGCGTACTTCACCGCGTACCTAATTTGCGCGATGTGCGCACGACACTTAAAATTTTGGAATATCTGGGTAAAAAAATTACCTATCAAAATAACACGGTTACCGTGGAAGCCAACGGGCCGCTTAAAAATAATTTGCCTTACGAACTGGTTAAGCAAATGCGCGCCAGTTTTTGGGTGGCCGGGCCGTTACTTACGCGCTTTAAGGAAGCGGATATTCCGCTGCCCGGCGGCTGTGCCATTGGCGTGCGCCCGGTAGATATTCACCTCAAAGGCTTTGAAAAATTAGGCGCCCAGTGCGACGTGCAATCCGGCAACGTCATCATCCGCGCACAGGAGTTAAAACCCGCGCAAATTGTGCTGCGTTTCCCCAGTGTGGGCGCTACGCAAAACTTGCTGATGTGCGCCGCACTCATCCCGGGTGAAACCATTTTAGAAAATACCGCCAAAGAGCCTGAAGTAGATGACGTGATTTTATTCTTAAACAAAATGGGGGCGCAAATTAAGACGGACGAAAAAGGACGTCTGCTCATTAAAGGGGTAAGTAAAATGCACGGGGCCGAACATACCGTAGTGGCGGACCGTATTGAGTCGGGCTCGTTCCTATTGGCGGCGGCGGCTACGCGCGGGGATGTTACCGTGGCGGATTGCGTGCCGGAACACAACGCGATTTTGTTAGATGATTTGCGCGAGGCAGGCTTTACATTAGACGTGACCGAAACCGCTGTGCGGGTGCACGCGTATGACGGGCCGATTGCTCCCGTGCGGGTGCGTACCGCGCCTTACCCGGGGTTCGCTACCGATTTACAGGCCCCGTGGATGACACTCATGGCTTTGTGCAACGGGACCGCGGAAATTGATGAAGATATTTTTGAAAACCGCTTTATGCACGCGCCGGAACTGGTGCGTATGGGGGCCAATATCTATACGGAAAAAAGCGTGGCACGTGTAACGGGAGTAAAACAACTTTCCGCCGCCCACGTGCAAGCATCGGACCTGCGCGGTGGGTTTGCGCTGGTCATGGCGGGCCTGTGCGCGCACGGTGAAACGGAAGTGGAACGCGTCTATCACATAGACCGCGGGTACGAAAATTTAGAGCAAAAATTAACCGCGCTCGGGGCTACGATTCGCCGCTACAACCCCGATAAAAATGAATTTTAACGACTGGTTTTTGGACTTGCAAACCCGCACGGCTCCCAACGCCGGGGCGGGTTTGGTGGCCTTTGAGGCGTTGCTAAAACGCGTGGAAAACCCGCAACAAAAATACCAAATTATTCACGTAGCCGGAACGAACGGAAAGGGAACGGTCTGCACCCTTTTGGCGCACGCGCTGGGGTGCGGCGGATTGCAAACGGGGTTATTTGTTTCGCCCCATTTATGTAGCCCTACCGAGCGTATCCAACTAAACGGGCAGTCCATTTTAGAAGAAGATTTTATATCTTGCGTGCAAACCGTCCTGGCGCAAGCGCAAGAGCCGCTTAATTTTTTTGAACTGATTACGGCGGCGGCCTTGGTGTATTTTGCCACAAAACATGCGCAATACGTGGTGCTGGAAACCGGCCTGGGCGGGCGCAAAGACCCTACCAATGTGTGTACGCCGGTGCTGTCTGTCATCACTTCTATTGGCCTGGACCATACCGCTATTTTGGGGGATACCCTCGCGCAAATTGCGTGCGAAAAAGCCGGCATTATTAAACCGGAGGTGCCGGTTCTCTGTGGGCCTGTGCCCGACGAAGCGGCGCGCGTCATTGAACAAACCGTTTTGGACCGGCACGCCCCGCTGACGTGGGTGCAAGCCGGGGACCCTTTTTATGAATACGCTTGCGATTTTGTAAACGGGTTTACCACCTTGCACACAGCCGACCAACAGGAGTGGGATTTGCACTTACTGGGTAGTAAGCAAACGCAAAATGCGTGCTTAGTCTATCACGCGGCAAAGCGACTGGGCGTGCCGGATCAGGTAATTAAAACCGCATTTCAAACCGTGAATTTGCCGGGCCGTTTTGAGCGGATAAAATATCAAAATTCCACCCTTATTTTAGACGGGGCGCACAACCCACAGGCGGTTGAGGCGCTGCTGGAATTTTGGCAACGTACGCCCTATGCGTTGCAAAACCCCACGCTTTTGTGCGGATTTATGAAAGACAAAGATTTCCCGGCTATGTTGCGCCGGCTGGCCCCGCATTTTGCGCGGGTGATTGTAACGCCTCCTCCGTCTGCCCGGGCGGCCACGCAAAACGAGTTGGGCGATTTGTTAAACGCGGAGAACATTACTTTTGTGCCGGATTACCGCCACGCACTCACACAGGCGCTAACGTCTAGCGTGGTGCTTTGTACAGGGTCGTTTTATTTGGTGGGGGCCGTGCGCGCGGCACTGGGGGCGGAAAGCAAAAATAGCCCGTCTTAAAATCAGTTGACACAGGTTGTGCAATGTGGTTTAATAGAAATAAGGACTTTTTGTAAGGGGTTTGTATGGCGTTAGATAAAGATTTTGACGGGAATAACGATATTGCTCAATTCTTAGAAAAATTCAAAGAACAACCGTTCCCCTCCCAAAGTGCGGCCCAAGAGCCTGCCTTGGATCCGTCCGCGCCGTCTGTGCGCCCGGCCCAATACGCCCGCAGTTTTGAAAAACTGGAACAAAAAATCCACGAATTAGAAGAAAAATTTGAAGCCTCTACCACCCAAAACCGTTTGATTTTGTCCGAACTGGCCCGCACGCGCGAAGTGGTGGAACGCCAAAAAGACAAAGACGCTTTTTTGGAACATCTCTCCCGCACGATTGCTACCTTGCGTACCAGCGTGGAAAATTTGGCCCGCACGCAAGAAGAAAATACGTTTTCTTACCGGCAAAATACTACGCAACGCAGTTTTGACCCGTTGCCGGATGTTTTCCCTTCGGCCCAACCGCCGATGGACGCTTATGAAGCACAAGCCCAACTGCAGCGCGAACGGGAAGAACAAACCCGCCGGTTTAACAGTTTACGCCAAAAGGCTTCCCAATTAAAGGCTGTGAACAGTGCGCTGGACCGCGAAATTAAACGCGCCCAGCAAGAAAAAATGGACGCGCTTAAAAAATCGGCCGACCAAGCCAAAGAAATTTTGTCCTTGCGCGACCAGTTAAGTGCGGCGGAAGAACGTTTCAAATCGTTTGATTTTGAAGGACGCATTATTTCCATTAAGCAGGAATATCAGCAAAAAGTAAACAGTTTGGAATCGCGCCTGAAAGAAATGTCCGACACGTGCATGCAGCAAGTGGAGGAAATTGAATCGTTAAAGGCTGAAAATGTAAAACTGCAAGCCGCTTCTGCCGAAAAAGAAGCCTTGCAAGCGCAACTGGAGGCCAAGGAAAAAGAACTGGCCGCGGTGCGCAGTACAATTGCTTCGCTGCAGTCGCAAAATTCAGGGGAACACAGCAAACTGCTCGCTACGTTTACCGCCCAAGTGCGTGTGCTGGAAGAACAGCGTGACCGTTTAGCGGTAGAGTTGGAACAATCGCAAATGGCGTTGGAAAGCATCCGCAGTGAAAAAGAAACGCTGGAAACCAATTTCAAAGAGTTACTGGCTAAAATCAATCAAAATGATGCGGTAATTGACCAACTTAAACAAAAAATTGAAGTGCTGGGGGCCCAAAACAGCCAACTAACCCAACACAATGAAGAACTGACCCAGGCCAATAGCGTGCTCAGTGCCGATAATGCTACATTGTCCCAAAACAATGTCGAATTGACCAACCGCAACGCGGCCCTTACGCAAAACAACCAAACGCTCACGCAAAATAATGCCGAGTTGACCAGCCGCAACGAAGCGTTAAGCCAAGATAACCAATCCCTTTCTCAAAGTAATGCCGAACTGACTACCCGTAATGCGGCCCTTACGCAGCATAACGAACAGTTAGTAACTCACAATGTGGTCCTTTCCCAGCAAACACAAAGTTTGGAAGGGGAAGCGGCCTCGTTAAAGAGCCATATTGAGCAATTAACGGCCGACAAGCAAGAACTGTCCCAACACACGCACGCGTTGGATGTTGAAAAACAAACGCTCCACGCCCAAGTGGAACAACTGGCCCAAGATAACCAAACCTTAACTCAAGAACATACCCAACTGCAAAGCCAAGCCCAAAACTGGCAAGAAGAAGTGAAAAATTTATCACAGGAAAATCAACAGTTGCGCACCCAAAGTGCGGCACTTTTGGCCGCCCGCTTGGTGCAGGAACACCGCCAAAAACAAGCGGCCCAGCGTGCTAAAGACGACGTGACCCCGCAAGCACCGGCCTCACCGATTTTGCGTAAACCCGAGGCCCCCGTGCTACATTCTTTAGGGCGCAAATTATCCGTTTCCGTACACCAAGAGGAAGAAGATTGGGAAGTCATCCCCGCCAAAAAACCGCTTGCCAATGCCCAAAAAACGACCGTAAAAACGGAAGAAGATTTGCCGGAAATTAAAGTAGCCGAAAACCCCGTCCCGGAGCCGTTGTTTGACGGAGAAGATTTCTTGGAAAAAACCGATAGTTTTATTGGACGCATGAAATGGTCCATCTTCCGGGAAAACCGCTAAAATCTATGTCTCTTACTAAAATTATGGTCTTATACGGTGGTAAATCCACCGAACATGAAGTGTCTGTTCACAGCGCGCAAACGGTATGCCGTTTGTTGGCCGCGCAAACGGAAAAATATCAAGTTTATCCCGTTTTTATCAATAAAGAAGGATATTGGTTCTTGCAAAAAGTGTGCGGGCCGCAAACGCCCACCGATATAGCCATTACCCCGGTATTGTGCGCAGATAAAACTGTGCAGGCGTTGGACGGATCCTTTGCGCTTAAGGCGGATGTAATTTTCCCGGTGGTGCATGGTACGAACTGCGAAGACGGTACGTTACAGGGTTTTTTGGAAACGCTGCAAGTTCCGTATGTGGGATGCGGGGTGCTTACCTCGGCAGTGGGGATGGATAAAGAACTGACCAAAATGTTAGCGCGCGAAGCCGGAATTTCTATCGTGCCTTATCAAAAAGTATCGCGCCAGGAACCGTATGATAAGAAATCCCTTAACGCCTGGGTCCAAGCCAATTTGCCGGTATTTGTAAAACCGGTGCGCTTAGGCTCGTCCGTGGGGGTACATAAAGTAACCGATTTGTCCCAGTTGGACCGGGCCCTTGAAAATGCCCTTTCGTTTGATACGGAAGCGTTGGTGGAAAAAGGCATTGACCACGCACGGGAAATTTTTTGTGCAGCATATGGGCAGGGCAGTCACGTGGTCACTTCGGCCTGTGGCGAACTACGCACCGTGGCGGGCGAATTTTTTGACTATAATGCCAAATATGTGGTAGCGGGCGGGTGCGAAACCCAAGTGCCGGCCCACATTACCCCGCAGGCCGAGCAAGGGATGCGCCAAGATACGCAAACCTTGTTTAAGGTGTTGCAAGCCAACGGATTTTTGCGGGTAGATTTTTTGATGGATAAGGACGGAACGTACTATATGTCCGAAGTAAATACTATCCCCGGCATGAGCGAAACCAGTTTGTTCCCGCAACTGTTTGAAGCCAGCGGGGTTAATTATCCGCAAATTTTGGATGAACTGATTCAAATGGCACTACGTACTTACCGCCAAAAGCAAAGTTTGTCCACGTCGCGTTAACGTATGAAATCACTTCTTAGGCGCTTTTTACGCTTTCCCGTTTTTGTACAACTGATTTGGTGGTTGTGCGTGCTGGGCGCTTTAATTAACCTGTGGCTCATGGGGCGCGATTTGATGACCAACCCGGTGTTACTGCGGTTACATTTGGGATACTTTATCCTATATGTGGGGCAAATTGTGTTTATCTTGCTGCAAGAAAAGTACGTGGCCTGCCTGACCCTCCTGCAAGGAATCATTGCCCTGCTTACTACGGTAGATTTTATTTTCTCACCCGTGTTACAAGCCCTGGGGCATTTGTACTATTGGGCGTTTACTCCCTCTGTAGAAACCTTAAAAATATATCAATACGTGTTTGTCTCTGCCGCGTTTACCTTGCAAATGGCCGGTGCGGCCTATTTGTGGGGTTATCTGTGCGCTAAAACTTCCCATAAATAAGATGTACGGTTGTGTTTAATACCCCGTTTTGACTCCCGGGGCGGTAGCGTTTGAAATTTTGCTTGACAATTTAGTTGAAATTAGTTATCTTATATATAACACATTTAAGTTAGTGCCAACTAATCTAAAATGGTTAATCAGAGCAACGCCCCCGTTTCTAGCGGGGGCGTTCGTATGTAGCGGTGAATTTAATTAGTGACCGATAAGTTTTAATGCTTCGTCCCGTGTGGAGACGGTACCCTCCCACTGCGCTTTGCGTACCTGTAACAATAACTTGGAAATATTACGCCCGTAGACGCCCAAGTCTTTGAGGTCTTGCCCCTTGAGCACGCATGGTTCCAGTGCCTGAGGCAGCAAGTGGGGGAAAAACGTACGTAAAATGCGTAGTTGAAAATCGGCCAGCGAGGTAAGCGGGCTGAGGTGTTCTTGCGCCACTTTCCATGCCCCTTTGATGAGGGTGGACAGGTCTTTATGCGGGTGCAAACTGTGCAAAAACTCTTCCCCGTTTTCCCCTAAACTGCAGGTCAATAAGCCCAGGCGTTCCTGCGGCGTGGCGAGCGTTTTTAATCCGTCGTGCCAGGCTAAACTGGGCCAGGCAAATTTCAGCAAATCAAACTGTACCAAGTAATCAAAGACCGCTTGGATGTTTTCTTCGGAAAGTACCTTAAAAAACTCTTGGCTAAAACGTTCGCGCGAAATTAAAAGAAGGGCTTGCTCGCGGTCGGCTTCCAAAAAGAGTTGCTTGGTCTTGGGGGCAGCTTTCCAACCGAAACGTCCGGCAAAACGTAGCCCGCGTAGCATGCGGGTAGGGTCGTCAAAGAAACTTTTTTCGTGCAGTACGCGAATTAGCCCGGCATCAATATCTTTTTGGGCACCATACGGGTCCACACTTTTGCCAAATTCGTCAGGCAAGATGGAAAGGGCCCAGGCGTTGACGGTAAAGTCCCGGCGGAATAAATCCTCTTTTACGTTGGTGGTAAACGTTACTTCCGGCAAGGCCCCCGGGAACGCATAGGTTTCTTTACGCAGGCGTGCTAAATCTAAGTGTAGGCCATTATCCAGGTTTACCTTATACACGCCGAATTTGGAAAATTTGCGCTTTTCTCCACCCCACATTTTCAGGCAGAAATTGGCTACCGATTCTTGCGTACCGTCAAAGGTGAGGTCAATGTCTACGGTGTCGCGCCCTAGGTAAAAGTCGCGCACGGCACCGCCCACTACCCAGGCGCGCAAGCCGAGTTTCTGTGCGTATGCACCGATAGATAACAATAAATCGTGATATTTTTCCGGTATGATTTCGCTCATAATAAAACAGGAGCCTGGGCGTTCGGCTCGCTCATGTGGTCCTTAAAATTGAGCAAAAGCGTGGAGTTTAGGCCGCTTTTAAGCACCTTGGCGGCGGCTACGGCGTAGTCGTTAGCGGTAGGTTTTTTGGCTACCGGGGCCGGCACATAAAGCGGAAAATGATGTTGGCGTGCATAAGACGGTTTTAACCGCGCCACCTCAAAGCCTTGTGTAGCGGCTGCGGCGGCTACTACTTCCGATTCGGCGGTATTTTTTTCCTCGTGATGTAGTAGATGTTGCAGTTCTTCTAACCCAAACACACAAAGGGGCGGATAGTCCAAATGCAGTTCTTTTAACAGCGAGTTTTTAATAATTTCGTAATCGTGAGCAATTTTATCGGTTAGTTCTTGCTGGCGCGCTTGGTCTTTGGTGGCAAACACAAAGGTAAGCAGTTCGGCCGGAGCATCAAAATAGATGATTTCCCCGTCATGGTGGAAATACGCGCCGCATTCCGGGCAACGTACCAGGTTTAATTCCCCGCCTAAAATAGCGGATTTCAAATCGTCATTTTCATCGCCGCGCACCAAAGACCAATAGGTAACGTCAAAATCTTCGCACCCGTTAGGACAGTGGGCGGCGGCTTCATTTTGTAAGGATCTCATAGCAGTATTGTAATAAAAACAAACTGGGCGTTTCAAGTGGAAAATGCGCCAGCAGTTGCCCCCATAAATTGCTACAATACTTGTATGCCCCGTTAGCTCAACTGGATAGAGTACTGGTCTTCGGAACCAGTGATACGGGTTCAAATCCCATGCGGGGCATTTTTTCTGCTGAATTTTGCGTAATACTTTGTTGCTCGCTCGGTCGGATACTTCCGCGCTGCCGCGCGCGTTTCGACAGTATTCCTTCCTCGTTCGCGTCGCGTCTTACACAAAATTCCTTTGAAAATTAGTCGCGCCTAGAACTAAAACGTTTTTCATTGAAAAACCAGAACAGGTGCGCCGGAAGATGCGGGGCATTTTTTTCTGCTGAATTTTGCGTAATACTTTGTTGCTCGCTCGGTCGGATACTTCCGCGCTGCCGCGCGCGTTTCGACAGTATTCCTTCCTCGTTCGCGTCGCGTCTTACACAAAATTCCTTTGAAAATTAGTCGCGCCTAGAACTAAAACGTTTTTCATTGAAAAACAAGAACAGGTGCGCCGGAAGATACGGGGCATTTTTTCTGCGAAAAACGTTTGATTTCGTTGTTGTAATAATTTACTTAATAATAATGTTAAGTACGTAAGGGTTTTGCGTCAAGACCCAACGAGGCAAAAGGGTCTTGTTTTTTTCTGCATAAACCCTATACTTCAATAGGGGGAATTTTCCTCCGCAATAGGAGAAATGTTTATGATATATACACACAAAGGCTTCACATTGATTGAACTACTGGTGGTAGTTCTTATTATCGGTATTTTGGCGGCTATTGCACTGCCGCAATACCAAAAGGCGGTGGCAAAATCGCGCGTGAGTGTTTATTTGCCGATTATGAACGCCATTGCCAATGCCAAGGAAATCTACTACCTGGACTACGGGCACTATCCTTCCCAAGGCCAGGCCTTTGATATGGATGTGCAAATGCCCTCTACCTGTAGAAATCTTAAGACAGGAAACGGTAGAGCACTGAACGACTGGGCTTGTGAGGACGGGTTCTTGTTTGATATGAACGGAGCCGCCGGGGTGCGTTTGGCGTACTGCCCGGGGAAAGATGCCAACGGCAACGAATACACAGCCGGCGGGCAGAACGTGTGTCTAAGGCATATAAAGTATCAGATATGGCGTTTCCAAGACCATGCGGATCCGCAATGGAGCCGTGGCCAACGCTGGTTCTGTTTTACGGAGTTGACCGACTTGGGCAGAAAAGTTTGCCCCTCGTTAGGGATGACCTGGTACGACGAATAAGTAATTTCTTATACAAGGGCACACTACGGTGTGCCCAAAATATGCTACAATAAAAATATCTTATTCTAAACCAAGGAGTAACCCTATGGGTGGACATTCACACTGGGCCGGTATTAAACATAAGAAAGCCCTCGTAGACGCAAAAAAAGGTAAAGTATTTACCAAAATTTTAAGAGAAATCACCATCGCCGCTAAAATGAGCGGCGGCAACCCGGATCAAAACCCGCGCCTTCGCAAAGCGGTAGACGATGCCCGTGCGGCCAATATGCCCTCGGAAAACGTCAAACGCGCTATTATGAAAGGGACCGGGCAACTTCCCGGCGTTTCCTACGAAGAAATTACGTATGAAGGATACGGTCCCGGTTCCGTGGCTATCATTGTAGAGTGCACCACGGACAACAAAAACCGCACCTTCTCTGAAATTCGCAAAATTTTCACCAGCCACGGCGGTTCTATTGGGACGGCGGGCTGCGTGTCCTATATGTTCAAAAGCAAAGGCATGGTCATTGTCAAAAAAGATGACATCAGCGAAGATGATCTCATGAACCTCGCCCTGGAAGCCGGCGCCGAAGATGTGCGTAATTCCGGTGATGTGTATGAAGTCATCACCAACCCGGATATGGCCGAACTGGAAGCCGTAAAAAAAGCCATTGAAGCCAAAGGCATTACCCCGGTATCTGCCGATTTAACCATGATCCCGGATACGGAAGTTTCTATTACGGACGAACACACGGCTGAAACCTTGATGAAAATGTTGGAAGCGTTGGACGATCACGATGATACGAAAAACGTGTATGACAACTCCGACATTGCCGAAGATATTGCCGCTAAATTAGAAGCATAACAGAGGTGTTGTGAACACTAAAACGACCACCGTTTTAGGCATAGACCCCGGTTTAGACAGAACGGGATGGGCCATCCTCACTAAGGACGCCCGTTCCGTTCTTTCGCTTGTAGCGTGCGGACTGCTGCACACAGAGGCCGGGCAAGAACTGCCTGTGCGCCTGGAATATATCTACAGCGAACTTCAAAAAATTCTGCAAACGTATCAGCCCGATGAAGTAGCCATGGAACAGAACTACTTCTTAAAGCGGGCGCAAACGATGGCCAATACCGTCATGACGCGCGGGGTGATTATCCTGGCGTGCCAGCAAGCCGGCAAACAAATCACGTTTTATCCGCCACGCCGCGTAAAAATGATGATTTGCGGTACGGGAACGGCTGACAAAAAACAAGTGCAGCGCATGGTGCAACTGACGCTCCACTTGGATAAAATTATTAACCCGGATGATACCGCCGACGCTGCCGCCATTGGTATCTGCCACCTCAAAACCGCGCCGCTTAACAATATGATGAACGTGAAGGCGGCCTTTCTGGAAAAACTCAAAGCCGCCCAGGCCCAAATCAAAAAAAAGTAAACCTTGCGCGCGCGTACGAAAAAAACCGCGCTAAAACCGTGCAAAATTGCTAGAATACTGGTATGGATATTATTGTTTTAATTCCGGTACTGTTTTTATCTATTATTTTGCATGAAGTGGCCCACGGGTATGTTGCCTACCGCATGGGGGATGATACCGCGTATTTGAGCGGCCGCTTGACGTTAAACCCTGTTTCGCACGTTGATTTAATTGGTACCTTGGCGGTGCCGGCGGTGTGTTGGCTGTTTGGGTGGCCGCTTTTCGGGTGGGCCAAACCTGTGCCGGTCAATCCTACGCGTTTGCCGTCTCCGCGTAAGGATATGGGCAAAGTGGCTTTTGCCGGGCCCGCGTGCAATTTGATATTGGCTACATTGTGTGCGGCGCTACTTAAATTGACGGTAGTGTTTCAGGCACATTTGGGCCAGCATACCGTAATGGCCCTATTGCACATTTTGCAGTATGGGTTATTTGTAAATATCTTTTTGGCGGTGTTTAACTTGATCCCGATTCCACCGTTAGACGGGGGGCGCGTGCTTACCGCCTTGCTCCCTATCCGGGCCGCTATGCGGTATGACTATTTTGTCGGCCGCTACGGGATGTGGATTGTGTTTGCACTCATATTGACGGGCGTGGTGAAATATTTTATTTTCCCGCCCACTTTTGTGATTGCCAACGTGTTGGCAAAAATTTTTGGTTTATAGAGGTTTTTATGGCAGAAAATAAAATTGTACTTTCCGGGATGCGCCCTACAGGGAAACTGCACTTGGGCAATTTTCACGGGGCCCTTAAAAATTGGGTCGCCCTGCAAGATAAATATAATTGCTATTTCTTTGTGGCGGACTTGCACTCGCTCACAACGGCGTATCAACATACCGAAAACTTGGCGCAAAACAGTGAAGACATGCTTATTGACTGGCTTACCGCTGGGTTGGACCCGCAAAAATGTACGATTTTTATTCAAAGTGACGTGCCCGAAGTCAGCGAACTAAACACGCTACTAGGTATGATTACCCCGCTGGGTTGGCTGTTACGCAACCCGACGTACAAAGAGCAAATTCAAGAACTGTTAAAACAAAAATACGCCGGCCAATTAGACGAAAAAACCTTAGGCGAAAAGGTGGCCTCTATCGCGGCGGATGACGATATTTCCTGCTTTGGCTTTTTAGGCTACCCGGTGCTGATGGCCACGGATATTTTAATTCAACAAGCCTCGTACGTGCCGGTGGGCAAAGACCAAACCGCCCACCTGGAAATTGCGCGCGATTTGTCCCGCCGCTTTGCGGAAATCTACGGCGAACAAGTGTTTACCGAGCCGCAACCTTTGTACACTACCGTAGCGCGCGTGCCGGGGTTGGACGGGCGCAAAATGTCTAAATCGTATAACAACTCTATTTTTCTGGGGGAAGATTTAGAGAGCGTACGCAAAAAAGTAATGACCATGTTTACCGACCCCAACAAGAAAGGCAAAAACGATCCGGCCAACCCGGAAGGGTGCGTGGCCTTTGCCTTCCACAAAATTTACAACCCCAACTGGCAGAAACGGTGCGAAGAATGCAAAGCCGGGGCGCTAGGTTGTGTGGCGTGCAAGAAGGAACTTTTTGCCCTCATGGAGCCGGAACTGGCCGCCTTTAACCAACGCCGTAAAACATTTGAAAACGACAAAGCGCAACTGGCGCAAATTGTATCTGCCGGTAAAGAAAAAGCCCGCGCTAACGCCGCGGCCACGTTAACGAAAGTAAAAAAAGTCATGCGGATTATTAGATAACTATGATTACTAACGCTCCTACTCCCATCAATGTGCACATCAACGTCTTTGAAGGACCGATGGACTTGCTGCTGCATTTGATTAAAAAAGATAACCTGGATATTTGCGACATTAACATTGCCGAAATTACCACGCAATACCTGGATTATTTGAACGTGATGAAGGAGTTAAATTTAGAAGTAGCCGGCGAATTTTTGGTCATGGCCAGTACGCTTATGCAAATTAAGGCCAAGACGCTGCTGCCTTCCCAGGCGCCCACCAGCGAGGACGAAGGCCCCAACCCCATGAAGGAGTTAGTGGCTAAACTGGTGGAATACCAAAAATACAAAGAAGCCAGCAAATACTTAAACGAAAAGTTAGAAGAAAATAAAGATAAATTCTACCGCGCGGCCCCTATTTTTGACAACGGTGAAAAAGTGCTTAATTTGCAACTGTTTGACTTGCTTGCCGCCGTCAAGCGCGCCTTTGACCGCCTGGATGAGCGTAAACGCATTGAACTTTTAAAAGTAGAAGAATTTCCCATTGAGTCCAAAATGGAAAAAGTAGTAAATTTGTTCCACCAGCGCGAGTGGGTACTTTTGGACGATATTTTTGTAGGGGAAACCAAAAAACGCGGCGTAATTACGTGTTTTATGGCGGTGCTGGAATTGATGAAGATAAAGAAGATTATCGCCCGGCAAGATGAGCGCGAAGGCCAAATCCGCATTTATCTAAACCCCGAAAATAAAGACAAAGATTTTAGAACCTTAATGCATGGCGACGAAGCCTAACGCAGGAGAATTTTTATGACTGAAGAATTGCAAGATACAACCCCATCCCCAGCCGAACAACCGGCAGAATCAACGGCGGCAACCGTGCAAACGCAACCGGAAAGTGCTACAGGTACGGATGAACAACCGGCTCCTACGCTGTTGGAAAGCGAAGATTTGCAAAAAATTATTGAAACCCTGCTTTTTATTACCGATCGCCCGGTCAAAGTTTCGCGCCTGGTGGACGTGATTGAAAACACCAATGCCAAAGAAGTGCGCGAAGCCATTACTAAATTGCAGGATATGTATACCGTGCGCGGCAGTGCAATTCAAATTATGGAAATTGCCGGCGGCTACCAAATGTGTACCAAGCCGGAATACGGCCGCTGGGTGCGCCGGTTATACAACGAAAAAATGACTACGCGTCTTTCCAACGCGGCGTTGGAAACGCTGGCTATTATTGCCTACAAGCAACCGCTTACCCGGGCGGAAATGGAAGCCATCCGCGGCGTAGATGTGGCCGGCCCGCTGGAGAAATTGTTAGACCGCGGCCTGGTGCGCGTGGTGGGGCGCAAAGAAACCATCGGTCACCCGATGGTATACGGAACTACGGATGAATTTTTGCGGATGTTCGGCCTAAACAAAGTAACCGAACTGCCCGATTTGCAGGTATTTGCGGCAAAGAATTTGGAAGACAAACAAGAAGATTTGCCGTTTGGGGAGCCGCTGCCGCCTTTGGGGCAGCCGCGCATTATTCCGTTGGAGGAACTGGAAGGCGAGGAACGTTTGGAAGCACTGGAGGCTTCCACGCCCGATCCGTTCTTTAAGCGTAATAGTTATAATCAGGGGGACTTAACACTTGCGGGGGAATCTGCCAGCACTACGGCCGACGAAGGGTTACCGTTTGAAGACACTGCTGCTACTTCGGCCGATCAAACAAATACGCAAGCGCCACAAACCCCCACGCAGGAGGAAGAGAAATGAACATTGTTTTAGCGGCTAGTGAAGCATTTCCGTTTTGTAAAACGGGGGGGTTAGCCGACGTGGTTGGCGCACTGTGCCAACAATTCGCCGGATACAAGGGAAATAAAGTTTTGTTGTTTTTGCCGCATTACCGTAATATTGTGCGGGTATCTTCTCTTAAAATTGTACCGGGGGTGTATTTGATCCCGGTGGGGGATAAAATTGAACAGGCTTCCCTTTCGTACATCAACTGGGGAAACGTGCTCGTCTTTTTTGTAGGCAACCGCAAATATTTTGACCGGCCCGACTTGTATCGCACCAAAGAAGGCGAATTTCAGGATAACGACGAACGTTTTATTTTCTTTAACCGCGCGGTCCTGGAAGGATGCAAATTTATCGGCTTTCGCCCAGATATTATCCACTGCCACGATTGGCAAACCGGCCTAATTCCGGCCTACTTAAAAACCGTCTATAAATTGGACGCGTTTTACACGCGGACCCGCTCGCTCTATACCATCCACAATATTGCCTATCAGGGACATTATTCGTATGCGGCATTTCGCAAAGCGGGGTTTCACCCGGTAGATTATACGCCCGAAAAATTTGAATATTACGGCGGAATTAGTTTCTTAAAAAGCGGGCTTGTGTTTGCCGATAACATTAACACCGTCAGCCCCAACTACGCGCGCGAAATTCAGCAAGATAGCGCCATGGGATTTGGGTTAGACGGGGTACTGCGTGCCCGGAGCAAAAATTTTTGCGGCATTGTAAACGGGATTGATACCGATATTTGGGACCCCGAAATTGACCCTGTGCTCTCGGTAGGGTATGACGCCAGTGACCCCACGCGCGGCAAATTAGCCGCCAAGCGGGCCTTGCAACAACACTGCAAACTTACGCAGGATGAAACGAAGCCGCTGGTGGGGATTGTCTCGCGGTTGGACTACCAAAAAGGGTTGGATGTGGTATTAAACCTCATTGAAAAACTGCATAAGCAAGTGCAATTTGTTGTTTTGGGCAAAGGCGACCCGATGCTGGAAAAAGCCTACCAAAGTTTGGCCCGTTCTTATGCGGGTGCGGTCAGTTATACCGGCCGCTTGGATGAGGAACTGGCCCATAAAATTTATGCGGGGGCTGATTTGTTTTTGATGCCTTCGCGCTTTGAGCCGTGCGGACTTTCGCAACTGATTGCCATGAAGTACGGTACGTTGCCGGTGGTATCCAAAGTAGGGGGGTTGGTAGATACCGTAGTGGGGTTTACGGGAAAAAATGAAAATACCGCCACGGGATTTTTCATTGATTCGTTTACGGATGCCGGCATTTATAATGCGCTGGTAAAGGCCCTTGCTATCTACACGAAAAACCGCGTGCTGTGGAACCGCTTGATGCGTAGTGCCATGCGTACGGATGTGTCGTGGGATAAGTCGGCCCAGACGTATTTGGAACTGTACCGCAAAACGATTGCGTAATTAGAGGAATTATGGACGAACTTTTTGAAGAAAAACAACCCAAAAAGAAACAACCTTCCAAACAGGTAGGGCATTTATACCGCAAATTATTTTTGCTCGTGTTTGCAATCGCCCTTTTGGCGCAGGCTTTGTTGTTTGTAGATAAGGGCCTGGGTGACTATTATAATACGCTCAAAGACTCTTTTAAAGTAATTTTGACCGTGGATGTACCGGCCGAAAGTACCGTGCTGGAACAATGGGGCCAAACGCTGAACCAAAAGCAGGATATTACCAGCGTGCGGCTTTTATCGCCGGAAGATGCCCTTACGGTGGTGCGTCATAAAAACCCACAGTTGGTAGATTCGTTACTGCTGATGGGGAAAAACCAAATGCCGGCGTATTTTGAAATTACCCTTTCGGTACCGGCTATCAATAATATTCGTCCGTTTGTGGATAATTTGGACGCGGAATATGAGGACCTTACCCCGCATTACAACGCCCAGCACGCGCAAATGCTCTTTTATGTGGGCTTTGCCGCCAAAGCGGTACGTATATTGGGCGCCTTGGCCTTGCTGTGTTTGTTGGCTTTTATGTTTTTGGTGGAGGCCTTCCCGTACGAACAAGGCCACGCGTTGGGCGGCGTAATTTCCGGCGTGTTAGCCGGTGCTTTGTCGGCAGTTGCCTTGGGAATACTGATTTGCCCGCTGGGGCCGCTGGCGGATGTGCTAGCCTATTTTACCACGTGGCACCGCCAAGTGTTGTTGGTGGTGTGTTGCGGACTATTGGGATGGACATTTTCTAAATGGCAAAAATTCTAGGCTTGTTAGTAGCAGTTTGGGTGTGTACTTCCTCTGCCTGGGCAGATGAAGCGGCCGACCGCAAGCAAGAACTGGCTAAACTTAAAACGCAAACGCAAAAAAAACAGGCAGAACTTAAAAAATACCGCGAACAAGAAAAGAAAATCTCCAAAGAAATTACGGCCCTGCAAAACCAAAAAGCCCAAGCCGAACGGATGAAAAATAAAGTGGAGATGGATATTTCTGTTATTGAACAAAATTTAGTATCTATTGAAGATAAACGCACCGCGCTGGAGCGCAGTATGCCCATGTGGCGCGGCCTAGTGTGGGAAGAAGTTAAAAACTATTATGTGGAGCCGGCTTGCACGGCCTGTGTGCAAGACCGGGTGGAAACGGACCTGTTTTTGGATAGGATGCTTTCACACAAGGCGGCCTTTGCGGTGACGTTGCAAAACGAAAATAAAGAGGCCAAAGAACGTTTTGAAACATTTACCCAGCGCAATAAAACCTTGCAAGCGCAAAGTAATAAACTAAAAAAAGAACAAGCGGTTATCTCGCAATCGTTCCAAAAGAAACAGCAAGATTTAGATGTAACCAAACGCAAAGTGGATAGTGTGCGTAAAGAAATTAACGAACTCAATAAATCCGCCTCGGAACTGAATAATTTGTTGGCCTCGTTTGAACGCAAACGCAAAGAATCGGCCGCCAAAACTTCTACCAAAAAACCGTCCGGGCCCAAGATCAATATCCCGGCGCACTCGCTGCCGTGGCCGATACAGGGCAAAGTCATCAGCCAATTCGGCAAAGAGTACCGCTCGGACCTGAACACCTGGATTTTTAGAGACGGTATTAAAATTGCCGGCGCGTCCGGCGCGTCCGTACGGGCCAGTGCGGCCGGAAGTATCATTTATGCCGGTCCGTTTCGGTCTTACGGCAACGTGGTGATTATAGACCACGCCAAAGGATTTTTTACCATTTACGGATTTTTGAAAGAAATTCGGGTTTCCGTCGGCGATAAAGTAGAAACGCAAGGCGTAGTGGGAACGGTGGGTAAAGATACCCAATCTTCCTCCGGCACCGGGCAAAGCGCGGTGTATTTTGAAATCCGTCAGGGTACTACGGCGGTAGATCCGCTAGATTGGCTTAAATAAGAGGAATTATGAACAGAAAAAAATTAAATAAACTTGTCGCGTGGTCGGCTGTGTTATTTTTTATAGGAACGTTATTTCCGTATGCGTATGGCGCGGTAGACGGAAGTTTGCGTAAACTGCGTACACTGGTGGACGTGTTGGAATTTGTCAAAGAAAACTACGTGGAAGCCACCGATACCGACCAGTTGGTGTCCGGCGCGATTAAGGGCGTGGTGGAAGAACTGGATGATTTTTCCTCGTATTTGGACCCGAAAGATTATAAGGAACTTAAAAATGACACGAAGGGGGAATTTGGCGGCGTAGGGATGCGCCTGCAAAAAGTGGACGGATTTATTACTGTAATGACCCCCATGCCGGGAACGCCGGCCTTCAAAGCGGGGATTATGCCGCAGGACCGCATTTTGTTTGTAGATGATAAAGACGTGTCTGATTTGAAATTGGACGAAGCGGTGGCCCTCATGCGCGGAAAAGCCGGCAGCAAAGTAAAATTTACCATTAGCCGCAAAAATAAAGACGGCGAATACGAAAAATTGCCCGATATTACCCTCAAACGCGATATTATCGTGCCGGAAGTGGTCTATCACCGCATGTTGCCCAATCAGGTAGGGTATATTTATTTGGTGGATTTTTCGGGCCACAGCAGCGACGAAATGAAAAAGGCCTTGGCCGATTTGTCCAAGCAGGGGATGAAGTCGCTCGTGTTGGATTTACGCTTTAACCCCGGGGGCCTGTTAACCGGCGCGGTGGATATTGCCAAACTCTTTCTGCCCGACGGGAAAATGATTGTATACACCCAGGGGCGCAAGCCGGAATATTACCAAGAATATAAAACATCCGGCGACCCGTTATACCCCGATATCCCCTTGGCGGTGCTCATTAACCAAGGCTCAGCCAGTGCCAGCGAAATCGTCTCCGGTGCTTTACAGGACAATCACCGCGCGGTGATTGTGGGCCAACGCTCCTTTGGCAAAGCCAGCGTGCAGCAAGTGATGCCGTTATCGGGTGGGGCGGGCCTGCGCTTGACGATTGCCAAATACTATACGCCTTCGGGTAAATTGATTCAACGCAATTACCGCGATAAAACCAAAGCCGAAGAAGGCGGCATCTTCCCGGATGTAGAGGTGGAATTTGCACCGGAAGAAGAAGCCAAAGTTTTTATGCAGTACAATGACATTGTATATACGCCGGGCAAAGCGGCCAAACAACCCGAATTTAAGGTCAAGGACCCCGTTTTGGAGCAAGCCGTTGAAATTCTAACGGGGAAAATCTCCCTGGAAGAGGCCCAAGCCAAGGCAAAGCAAGCACGCCAAGAAAAAGAAAAGACCGAAAAGAAAGACGATAAAAAAGCAAAATAACTATGAAACAAGCATTTACCATTTTAGGGATTGAGTCTACGTGTGATGAAACTTCCGCCGCGGTTTTACAAGACGGTAAAAAGTTGCTTAGCAACGTGATTTATTCCCAAATAGACGAACACAAAAAATATCACGGGGTTGTGCCGGAACTGGCCAGCCGGGCCCACGCGGCCAAAATTGCTACGGTCATTGAGGAAGCGTTGCAAAATTATACGATTGATTGTGTGGCGTTTGCCAGCGGCCCGGGGTTGCCGGGCGGACTGATGGTAGGGCGTGTGGCGGCGGAAACGTTGGCCGCGTACAAGCAAGTACCGCTGGTGGGTGTGAACCATTTGGAAGGACATATTTTTGCGTGCGATTTTGAAAACGGCGAAGTTAAAAACCGCTTGCAATTCCCGTTGGTGGCGTTGGTAGTGTCGGGCGGTCACACGGAACTTTGGTACGTTAAAAATTACGGACAATATAAGGTACTGGGCAAAACGCGGGATGATGCCGCCGGGGAAGCCTTTGATAAGGTAGCCAAACTGTTGGGACTGCCCTACCCGGGCGGACCGCAAGTGTCGGCCCAAGCGTTAAAAGGCCGGCGTGATGCCATTGCGTTTCCGCGGCCGTTGTTGCCGGGCACGTGGGAATTTTCGTTTAGCGGAATCAAAACCGCGGTCAGTTATTATTTGCGCGATCACCAAAATTTTAGTATACCGGATGTATGCGCCAGTTTTGAAACTGCCATGGTGGATACGCTAGTTACCAAGACGCTGCTGGCGGCTAAAAAATATAAGGTAAATTATATCGCGGTAGGGGGCGGCGTGGCGGCCAATAGTTTACTGCGTGAAACCATGCAAGCACGCGCCCAAGAACAAGGCAAAACGGTGTTTTTCGTGGAGCGCAAATTATCTTCGGATAATGCCGCTATGATTGCATTAGCGGCGTATAAAAAGTTAGAATATGCCCAACAAACGGGTAAACCGTTTAAGGCCAATATAGATATAGACCCTAATATGAAAGTACGCAGTTGGTAGTACAAGGAGTGGGAAATGATTTTATGGACAATGCCCGATGCCGGGGACCAAACGAAGGAAACGTATGCGTCTTTCTTAAATTTGTTTAAGAAAGAAAACCCGCATATTCCCGTATCGGTGCGTGTGTTTACGCGTAACGTACTTTGGCGCCGAATGTTTACTATAAAGCACCCTACTTACGAAGAAGAAGTGCCGGATATTATTCAAATTCCGCATTATTGGACGGCCCTTTTGGTGCGTGAAGGCGTGGCGGAAAATCTTTCCCAGCTGGACCCGGGTCTCTCGCTTTCTACGTGTTTGGCTCCGCTCAAAAATCATTGTTATAAACCGGGCACCAAAGATATTTATTCTTACCCGTGGTGGTTTGATATTAGTGCCTTGCACTACCGGGCCGACCACTTAAAATTAGTCACAAATACCCCCGAGAAAGACTTAGCCACTTGGGACGGTTTTTTGAAAATTTGCGCGGCCCTGCGGGAACAGTTCAAAGACGTGCCGGGGTATTATCCGGTACAAAATGGCGACTGGCGCGGCTCGCTTTCCATGCGTAGTGCGCTACCGTGTGTGTGGGGGCGCGGGGTAGATTTGCTGACGGAAGATTTGAAACAAACCTCGGTATCTTCCAAAGCCTTTAAGGAAGGCCTGCGCGATTATGTAAACTTGGCTATTCATAATTTTATGCCCATTTTGCGTGAGCGCGGCTCTTTGGGTACGATGGTATCCGGCAAGGCCAGTTTGATGCTTTCGCGCAAATTGGGGCTTAGCACGTTTGATGCGCGGCGCGGTATGCAGGTGCACACCGTACCGGTGCCTTCTACGGGGGAAATTTCCGCGGCGTATATGTCGGGGATGAATTTATTTATCAACACGCGCTCCCAACATAAAAAAGAAGCCCTTGCCTTTATTAAATTTTGCGCCCGGCCGGAAATTCAGGTGCACTACGCTAAACTGCTAGAAGTGTTCCCCGCGTTTGAAGATGCCCTGGAACTTTTTATGCTTTCTTCCAGCCGGCGGTTGCATATCTATGGGGGAATTTTAGCCAGTGCGCGCACCTTGCCCAACATTACCATTATGGGGACCATTATGGAAATTTTGAAACGCATTTTGGCGGTATGCGCTACCCAAATTGTAGAAGGGCGTTTTACGCAAGCGTCGCTGGACCGCGAACTGGATTTAGCCGCCAAAGAAATAGAATATTTGCTTTCTATCTATGAGAGTTAATTATGTTTGATAAGAAATCCTATACCGTCTATAAATTTCATAAGCAACTGAATCAAGCATTTCAAAATAAGCGCGAACTGCTGGAAAGTGCCTTGCCCGTTTTGCGTAATTTATTTAAGTTGGACCGCATTTACTTTTTTGATTGGCAGCAGGAGCGGGCCATTTTGTCTTTGCGCATGATGTGCAAAAAAGAATATTGCATGGACAAACAGGAAGATATTTCCGTGATTGGGGAGTCCAACTTTCTGCGTAAATTATTGCAAGAGGGACTCACCGAAACTGCCGATTTAAGTTACCCTGCTATTTACGTGTTACTCAAATGGCAACGCCCCAGTATGGAGTTAAAAGGCGGCGAAGTGCGTACCTATATGCAAGACAAAGTAGGCGTACTGCGCTTGGAGCGGTTTAATAAAAAGCGTGCGTTTAGCGCACAGGAAAAAGAACTCATCAAAGCGCTTGGGCAGGAAATTTCGCACAATTTGCGCAATACCGAAATTGACCAAGCCAAAAACCAACGCTTAAATGTTTCTACCGCACTAAACGATTTATCTACGGTGTTTGCTTCGTCGCTACGGTTGGATGACGGGTTGGAACTTATTTTGCAAGGGGTCCAAAAATATTTCCGCTTTGACCGCGTGCGTTTGTATTTGACCGACGCTTACGCACGGCGCATTAAAAGTGTGCTTAGCGTGGATATTTCCGGGCAGGTTACCCGCCAAACCGGCGACGAAATCACCGCACCGGAACAAGGTATTTTGAAGGAAGTATTTGATGCCGGGGTGACGTACCGCTCTACGCGCAGCGTCATTTATATTCCGCTTAAAGTGCAGCGCAGCAAAGTAGGTTTTTTGGCGTTTGATAATGTGCTTTCCCGCCGGCAAATTGGGTATTTAGATTTTATTTCACTCCAGCAATTTGCCTCGCAAATGGCCTTGTCTATTGACAATGCCCGCCTGTTTGAACGGGTGCAGGAACTTTCCAACTATGACGAACTGACCCACTTGCCGGTGCGGCGGTATTTTAATGAAAAATTTGCCGAAGAAATGTACCGTGCCAAACGCTTTGATTTAACGCTTTCGCTACTGATTTTAGATATTGATTTCTTCAAACAAATCAACGATAATTACGGTCACCAAATTGGGGACTGGGCCCTCCAGGAGGTCAGCCGCGTCATCCGTACCAGTTTGCGCCAAACGGATGTGCCTTGCCGTTTTGGCGGCGACGAAATGGTGATTATGCTGCCCAGCACCAATAGCGAAGAATCCAAAATAATTGCCAAACGTTTGCAAGAGCGCATTAACGCCATTACGTTGCCCACCAAATACACGGACGGGAAAGAAATTCGCATTTCTATCAGTCAAGGGATGGCGTCGTTCCCGGCGGATGCGGCCTCTACCGAAGAACTGCTTGAAAAGGCGGACAAGGCCCTCTACGTAGTCAAGAAAAACGGTCGCGGGCACTTTGCCGTTTACCGCGAAGTGGCCGACCAAACCACAGATTATCAAAAAGAATAAAAATAAGTTTGATCCCTGAGGGGTGGTTGCTCAGGGTCTACAACGCCTGTTGTTTTAGTGTACTGCCAACGACGAGGATGCGTGGTAGGTCCTGAACAGAAACCTTTCAGGACGTCAGTTAATTTTATATACTTTTTTCATGGGTTTTGTTTACATTTTTACCAATCGTTCTAATAATGCCCTGTATATTGGAAGTACCAATCATATCATACGTCGTGGGTACGAGCATAGAGAAAAATTGCTTCCTGCCTCTCATACAGCCAAATATAACGAATGGAAATTAGTATATTACGAAGTATGTGATAACATACTTGTTGCGGCTGCGCGGGAAAACAATTAAAAATGTGGCACCGCGCTTGGAAACGTCGTTTAATTACTAAATTTAATCCTCATTGGCGTGATTTGTATGAAGAAATTTGTTCCAATCCAAACATCCCAGGTAAATAATTTTAAAAAGGCCGAATCCCTGAGGGGTGGTTGCTCAGGGTCTACAACGCAAGTTGTTTTAGGTGTAACGTCAACGACAGATGCGTGGTAGGTCCTGAACAGAGACCTTTCAGGACGTCAGCCTCATAACATGCCGCTTTTCTTTGTTTTTTCTTCATTTTTTCTTTCTTTTTCTTTTTTGGGTTTCTCTCTAAAAAAAGTATTGACAACCCCGTCAAAACTTGCGACAATTAAAGTGTGTAGTTCTCTACGAGGATTTTTAGGGGGACACGCACATAGCTAGAAAACCGAAACTGCGTTTTATTTTGAAAAAATAAAATGCGGTTTGTATGTAGTTTTTATGTGTAAAATTTACTACAATGTAGAAGACGCAAAGTAGTAATAAACCTTGCAAGGGATTAAAACGAAATGACAAAACTTCAAAATTTATTTTCTAACTTTTTCAAATCTCAGACGGTAAAAACGTCTCTTTTAACAATAATTTTTGTGGCGCTTTGTGCCCCGCTTTTTGCCCAAACCGTAAACGTGGTCAGCACCGGTGTGTATTATACGGACAACTATACGGCCACTAGTGGCGATACCCCGCAGGGAAGTTTGCTCTATTGTAATGGCGTGCAAGGGCAGGGGGCTTGGAAGCCGACAGATACAGGGGATGATCGTAGTTTTATTGTGTCCAACGGTGATCAGGTTAACCCCGATTCCAACCGCACTACTAATGACCCGTGGGTTTCTTCGGCTCTCATTGAGTACGACCAACCTTACCCGTCTCCCACCGTTGCAAACAACTACCCCAACCACTGCTTGGGGTTGTGCGCCTCTTTCTCTTGTAGCAATTTGCCTGTCGGGCAAACTACGTATTCCGTAGCGTTCCCGATTCAGCGCGTAACCTTTGATATTTTTAAATACTACAACGGCAAAAACCCCAAAAGTGCCGATGAAACCCCTACCATCCGCTCCATTGACGTGTACCCCATGAGAAATACCTCCCATCCTGCGGAGTATATGTGCGGTTCTTACCATTGTTCCAATGCGGGAAAGGATAAAACCGGTGGGGATGTACGTGAAGCGGAATGTTTAGGAGCGCATTGGGTTTGCGATGGGGCTACGGATAGTGCTACTGCTGCTCCCTCTACATCAATCTTTTGCTGGCCTGCTACTATGACAAGAGCAACAGCATGTGGAAACTCTACGGCTGGAGCGGCTCCAGATACTGAACATAGCGAAAACTGTCACGGATTTAAGACTGTGACTTATGACGATGGTGTTTGCAAGGTGGATTATTCTTCTGCTTCGGAGTATTTGGGATGTTGTACCAAGGCAGGTCATAGTGATTGTGTGGTTTTTGATAATAACGGTGCGGAAACAAACGAAGCTTTATCCTTCTGTACCGGGTGGGACGGATTTTATGAAATTGCCGGGGAATTTGGTAAATCCAACGGGGACTTTGGTTTCCGTGCAACGGCATATACTAATGTACCTTCGGACGGGGTGATTGCCGACCGTATTGAAATTGAAGAACCCGGCGTTTATCCGGGCCACAACGGGGCCACCCAAATCCCGATACAAATTGACGTTACCAACGTACACATGGTACGCAGTACGCCCAGCCTGGTGGGTACTATTACCCCGGTGTCTGCGCAACCTTATACATTTACCTATCGTTTAAGTAAAGATGCGGATGTACGCATTGCCATCTTTGATGCCTCCACCTTAGATTCTGCTGCTTATGCAGAAAGCGAAGCTACCACTATCACGACTACGCATACCGTAACATATGATCTGCCGATAAGTTTTAACAGTATATGTGACACCTTGGGTGGTACACTCAATAACAACACGTGTGATCTTACGAGCCAATATAACGTGGCAACCAGTTGTACCGGTGTTACGGGTTGTTCGTGGGTTCCCGAACAACAAAAAACGGAGGTGACACTGCCTGCCCCTAAAGAGATTTGTGAAGATGAGTTTGGTGGAACGATAGAGGCCATGGATGGATGTGTAGTAGTCACACCGCCTCAACCATATGCCGAAACAGAGGTGTTCCGCTGGTGCAATGCTGTCGGTGGAAACCCTGATGTATGTTACGGAGATACAGATTGTTGTAAATTTACCGATGAACAACTTTTAGAAACGTCTTGTACCAACCAGGATTACTCTTGGGAGAACGGTGTTTGCTATGAACTTGGCACCGCCGAAGCCTGCCAATGTTCAAATAGTGCTGACCTATGTACCGCAGCTGGCACCAAAGAGGGTAAAGACTATTTCTTTCAGGGAGGTCGTTGTTTAGTCAAAGAAACCAGAGTAGAAACTGATGTTATTTCCACAAATGCCTCTGATACCAGTTTTGCGGCAAATTATATAGATGCAACCAATAAAATCGTGCGCACGCTGGTAGATTGGCAACCCCGCACCGGCGAAGGCATGAAAGGGCAAGAAAAAGATACCCAAATTTCCGACTTTGACTCTTGGGATGGCCGTAATGACGACGGACTCTTGCTCCCCGCGGGTAATTATTTAGCCTCTATTCAAGCCAAATCGCAAGATGAATGGCCGGGGATTGACTTCTCGCGCGCGGTCACACGCCAAGTATCTTTGGACCCCTTAAAACTGACCGACGTGCAAGTGACCGGGCTTAACAAAAAGTCCACCGCCTATGCTACCATTTCTTACGTGCCGACGGAACCTTCCACCGTCTATTGGGAAGTGTATACCCCCGGTACGCGCTTTGTAACCAAAGAAATGACGGATACCGAAGGAAATGCGGTCTCGGCCGTGCTTACCAACTCGTCTGCTCCTACTGGGACTGGGCCTACGCAAGATACTACGGAGGGAAAAATCACGGGTTCCTTGGTATACCGCAGCGCAGAACAAAAGTCCGGCCGTATGAATTATACCGACCGTTGGGATGGCACCTGTCAGGCTACTACTACGGATAATACCGGCAAAGTGATACCGGCTAACTGTGTGCGTTACTATACCTATAACGAAAGAAAATCTAACGGTAGCATCTGTAAAGAGAAAACAGGCTGCCAAGAAACCTTTGCCTACGGGGCCCCGATGCCGGATGGAAACTACGTCTATGTATTATGGGCAGAGATACCTTATAATGGATGCTATACAAATGCTGCCGGGGCGAATGTAATTACTAGCGGCGGCAATACGTATTACGGTGCACCGAGTTTTTCACCCAATGAGTCTTGTGATTATAGTGCCGCAAACAACAACAAGCAATTTACCGGTGTAAAAACCTTAAAATACACCGTGGGAACGTTGGAATTGGAACGCGGACTGGTGGGTATTACGTTGCAACCGGTCGGCTATGCTACGTTAGGCTCCAGCCCCACGGCGTACGGGTTGGATCCGTTCATCTTCAAATACGCACTGGACCGCGACGCGCAAGTAATCGCTACGGTGGAAAACACCGCCGGTGTGGTAGTAAAACATATTACCTTAAAAGAGGGCGAACCGAACGTTTCCCAACAACTTAACACCTTAACGTGGGACGGGCGCGACGATCAAGGCCGCATGGTCTACCCCGGGACCTATATGTTCCGCGTCAAAGCCATGGATGCTATGTTCCCCGCGCAATCTAACGAAGCCATTGTGGTCTTCCCCGTGGATATGTACCGCGTGGTGGACGTGGCCACGACGGATGTTTATGGTGATAGCAACGCAAAGGCTACGATCTCGTATCATTTGTCCAAAACCATGAACACGCAGATCAATATATATAATAAGGATGTAGTCATCCCGGATTATAATGCCTTGACCGGAGAATATAACGGGGCCAAAGTAACTGCCACGTATACCGCAAAGAGTACTGATGTTGCAGTTGGGAGCTTGGCCGCATACGGTATGCATCTTACCCCTACAAGTGGCGGAGAAGTATATAATTTGGCGCCAATTCCTGCCAACGGGTCTATTGTGGAGTATTCTACAGCTACGATTTCGGACGTTACGAATACGAAAGTGCGCAACACGTGGACCAGTGCCAGTGAATATAATATTGAGGGCGATCGCGACTTAAATGCTGATTTAACAAATTATGATGGGGAGACCAACAACGAGCGCAACGCAAATACATACACTGTCTACCTCAAGCAAGAAGTATTGGATGTAAATACTGATGTAACGGCCGCGTGGCCCCCCCGAATTTGTAATACAACGGATGATGTAAAATACGGAGCATCCAAAAATCAAAGTATTTTCTATAAGAATGGAGATGCTGACGTAGTCAGTGGAAAAGCGAAAGTAGGTGCTGTAAACCCTGCCAAGGTTAATCAGTATAATGCTGCTTGTATCTACGTCAATGATAAGACGTTTACCAACTACCCTGCCACTGCCGAAGAGGCGGCCTCGGGCGTGTTGGATGTGCGCTTGCAACCGATTCACACCATTAACCGCACTAAACTGAGCAACGGCGATGACGTGATCAATATGGAAGAATGGGATGCGTTGTATTTCTACAACCCCACCCCGGATTCCGGCCGCCATACCCAAGAGGAAATTACCAAGTGCCAGAACCAGAACGAAAAGGCCAACTGCCCGTACGAAATGTTGCCGGATGGTCAATATCCGTTCTTCCTCTCTGCGCGCTCCAACGAGCCGTTTAACCGGTATTATTATGACGCACAACGTGATGCGGGCAAAACGTTTGACAGTGGTCATACATACACCATTTCCGGTGAACCTTTCAGACAAGGCCGGGAAAGTGATAATGTACAGAACATTGACGTCCAACAAGAAGACTACCTCTACGCTTCTGACAAAGTGGTCAGCAAAATCAACGTGACCCGCGGGCCGGTGTACTTCTTGGATGGCAGTGTGGCTGTGTTTGCCAACGCACCGCAACTCTTTAATGCTTCGTCCACCACGCTCACCTTCATCCCGCCGTATGAGATTAACTTCTCTATCTCTCGCGCGGCGCAGGTGGAAGTGGCTATCGTAGCGTTAGAGCCGAATATGTGCTCGCCGGTGACCGACAACGTGCTTTCCAGCAACGTCAACGTGTACGAATCCCGTACCAATGCGGCGGGGGAAATCTGCAAGTTCCTCTCCACCATGACGATTGCCAACACCGGTCACTTTGACGCTAACGCTATCCGCAAAATTTACTGGGATGGTACCGATCATACCGGCAACTACGTCAAACCGGGTATTTACGAAGTGCGCCTTACCGCGCGCAACTATCCGGATGCCGGCCTGTATGATCCTACGGTTAAATCCATCACGCTCAATGCGGACCTCTTAAAAGTGTTTGACTTGTTAGAGGCCGACAATTATGCTATTTCCGAGCGCGGTCAAAATATGAAGATTGGCTATCAGGTATCTGTACCGATGAAAGTAGCCATCCAAATTTTCAAACCGGGTACCACGATCTTTGACTATTCCAAAGGTACGTTACGTAACCCCACCACGGGCTTGGAAGTACAAGATATCCGCGAAGTGCTTGTGCGCTCTATTGTGGGTATCCGCCCCGGTACAACCTTGGTAGAAGAAGTATGGGACGGCCTAGACTATGCCGGCCAAGAAGTACCCGACGGAATCTATCCGTTCCGCTTCGTAACCTCGCTGGATACCGCGGCCATTGATACGGTAACGGGCGAAGTGCTCTTTGGCGACGACACGAGCGCCGACCCGATGAAATGGAAGATTCAACGCGTGGCCGATACGTACGAATACCAAAACTTGCACAAGGCTACCATTGCCATTGGCGACGGACGCTTCGTCTGCGACGATTGGAAGAAGACGGTGTTCTTCTACCCCAACCCGCTTAACGACGCCAGCAAAGGTACGCTGGAAATTACCAAGATGCCGGTGCCGGGTACAATATCTATTAAATACTTCAACTTGGCGGGCGACCTGGTACGTAATGCCGATTACGATTGTGTGGACGCGAACAACTACCGCACCACTATCGGTTCTAACTTCTACTTCCAGCCGGATAACAACATCAGCACCACGCGCTTAACGAATGATGAACTGGTGGAGTCCGGCACGTTTAGAAACGTACGTAACGCGGCACTACGCTGTAAGTGGGACCGTACCAACCAACACGGTAAAAAAGTAGCCCGCGGGGTGTACTTCGGGTTGGTAGATTTCAAGGCTTATAACGGGCGCGAACATTGCCAAAAGGTGGTTAAAATCTTAATCCCGTAGGTTACTTCGTGCTATAATATAAGAGGAAGAACGAATTTATGAAGATATCAAACTTAGTCATCGCAGGTTTATTAGTTGGACTGTTAAGCACCAACGCATTGGCTATCAGCAGCAAAGCCGGTACCAGTGCGGGGGCCTTCTTAAAGATTGACGCGGGTGCCCCGCGTGCCCAAGCGCTAGGGAATGCGTTTGTGTCCGTCGCCGACGGGCCGGAAGCCTTGTTTTGGAACCCGGCCGGTTCCGCCAGTGCCACCACGCGCGAACTCCAGTTTACCTATATGGATTATTTGCAAGGCTACAAAGCCCGTACGTTGGCTTACTTGCAACCGATCGGTAAAACGATTATCGGCTTAACCGTCAACTATATGGATATGGACGACTTTGATTTCCGCGACGAATGGGGGGACAAAAACCCGGAAGTAGGTATCCCGGTGCAAAACTTTGTAGGCAGCCTGTCTATTGCGCGCGGATTTATCAACCAAAAATTACAAATCGGCGCCACTGCTAAATACGTAACGGAACGTTTGTACCGCGGGGGCAACAGCGGCGGCCACAACCACTACGATAACGTAGGTTTTGATGTGGGGGCCAAACTGCGCCTGGTAAACTGGTTAGGCTTAGGCGGCGCCGTGGTAAACATTGGCGATAAAGACGAAATGCCGCGCGGCCTACGCTTAGGGGCCGATTTGAACACGCGCTATTTCACTATTTCGGGTGAATATACCAAATATAGCGATGATAAGGCCCGCTACGGGGTAGGGTTGGAAATCCATATTCCCGAAGATTTACTCCAAGTGGCACGCTTTGATTTGCGCGTAGGGTATTATACGCGCGACAATACCGGCATCAATACCGAGGATAGTTGGGTAGAAAAAGTAGGGTTGGAAGAAACCTCCCGCGTGTCCTTCGGGGCCGGTGTATATAGTGGGGAACTCTTTGGTTACGGCGCCTCGCTGGATTATGCAGTTACCCCGTTTGGGGCGTTAGGCACGTCGCAACAGATTGCGGTGTCTATCCAATTTTAGGATATGTTGAAAAGCGGAAAGAAAGTTCTTACTACAAAAAAAGGCCAAGGTACGGTGGAGTATATTATCGTAGTGGCCGGGTTGATGGGGGCGTTCCTTTCTTTCTATATATTGTATTCGCACTTGGTGCCCCAGCAGTTTGACCAAGGTGCCCGAATTATTTTGACGGATTATAACGCAGGATAAAAATTTAGGAGTTAGGAGGATGTTATGAAATACATCGTAATGTTGCAAAATAAGGTAGATATGCTCAAAGCCAAAGCCTTGGGTACGCTTACCAAAAAAGAAGGGCAAAACACCGTAGAATACGTGCTCATGCTCGTAGTGGTAGTGGGGGTTGCCTTAGCTGCTGGGGGCTTGATTAAGAGTGCTATGCCTGAAGTATGGGACAATGTAAAACAAAAAATCTTGGGTAGTATCAACAGCGCCAACTAAGTTATGCGAATTTTTCATAGGAGGCGTGGCCAGGTAACCGTAGAGTTAATGCTCATTTTGCCCGTATTCATATTAGTAATTTTCTTTGTACTGGAATATGGCAATATTGCTTACCGCACGATTATATTAAATCACGCTTCCTATGAATTTGCGCGTATTGCTGCGTTAGTGGGCACGGATAAACCCAGCGGTATTGCCAACCGTACCGTTATGCAGCAAAAAATTGAGCACGCCAAACGGAAAGTCTTTGGGCAAGAAGCTGAACGACTTACCGTGCAGGTGAAGGTGGAAACTACGGGTATTGACCCGATGTACAAAAAACACCGTCACCAAGATGTAGTAGTAACAGTAGTGTATCCGCTTAAGTTGGCGTATCCGGGTACCAGTTATATTTTGGCGGATGAACCCCGCACAAATGGGATCCGTAAATTAAAGGCTACGGCCCGTATGCCTGTGGAAAAGGCGTATTTGAGTTCGGATCAACGATAGTACCGATTTTAGATTGTATTTAATTTAGTTGTAAGGAGACAAAATGAAAAAAGGTTTTTTACTACCGCTCTTACTGGCTGTGTTAGCAGCTATAGTATATGCTATGATTGTGAGCCGTGCCGAAAAACGGCTTAACGCGTCCGCTAATTCCAAATATGTGTTTGTGCCTACGCGCGACATTAAAGAACGCGAAGTCATCAAACGCGATTTTATTAAAACGGTCCCGGTACCGGCAGCGTACTTACAAAAAGATGCTTTCACCTATACCACGGATGCGGATTTCAAAGCCATTGAAAATGCGGTAGCACGTATTCAAATCCCCAAAGGGAACCAGATTTCCAAATATGCCATTACCTCCTTGTCTCCGGAGGCAGGGCTATCCAGCAAAATCCCGGTTCAAATGCGTGGGTTTATTGTTTCCGATATTCCTGTGGCTACCGGTTCGCTCATTAAACCGGATGACAACGTAGATATTTTGTTTACTTTCCAAGCTACCATGAAAAGCGGTGTTCAGCAAAATATTACCGTAACCCTTTTGCAGAACGTAAAAGTGTTGGGCGTGGGGAGTGACTTGGGCCAAGGGTTGGATGCCAAAACCGCCAATGCCTTAAAGAACAAAGATGATGACGCTTCCGCCTATTCGGACAGTACCTCTTTGGCGTTGGCACTTTCGCCGCGTGATGCCCAGTACCTGGCCTTAGCGCAGCAAGAAGGTAAAATTTCTGTAATCTTACGTTCTCACGGGGATGTAACGCAGTATATTATGGAAATTGCCACATTTGAAAAATTATTTAATCAATAGGACGACACATGACAAATAGAAAAATTACATACGCAGTTGCAGGGGCAGTTTTCTTGCTTAGCATGTTAGCACCTAGCGGTGTACAGGCTAAAAAGACGCGATTGGTGGCCGTTAGCGCGGATGTGGTGGAAATCAGCGGTTCACTACAAAGTGTAAAAGGGTTTTCTTGGAACCAATTATTTGATTTTGAAGAAGCCACCATCCCGGGGATTTTGTCGTTAGGGGAATTTCAACGTAAAACAGCGGTTACTACGCGTTTGCGTTTGATGGAAACCGAAGGGCGTGCCCAGGTGCTTTCCAACCCGAAAATCGTTACTGCGTCCGGTAACCAGGCCCGTATTACGGTGGGGGGCAGAGTCCCGATACCGGTGGTAAACAACCAAGGGGTAGGCTCCCAGTTGGAAGATTACGGTATTTTGCTTAACGTCCTTCCTACTATTATCCCGGAACGCAACAACATTATTGACGTGAGCGTCCAGTTGGAAGTCTCCACGGTGGACTATTCCCGTACGGTTGTAATCGGTACCGCTACGGCACCTTCTTTTACGAACCGTTCCGTGGAAACCCACGTAGAGTTAAACAGTGGGGAAACGCTTGTAATCGGCGGCTTAAAGAGCAGTGCGCGCAACGTCAGCGAAGACCGCGTACCGTTCTTGGGGCGCATCCCCTTAATCGGGCTTTTGTTTAAGAATAAAGACGTGACGGAAGAACAACGTTCGCTTTTCTTATTTATTACAGTGGAAATTGTTGAATAGTTAGATATGGCAGCAGAACAAAATAAGTCGGAAGCAAAAATTATTGCGTTCTCCGGGCCGAAGGAAGGCGCGGGGAAGACCACCCTTACTCTTAACTTGGCATTAGGCTGGGCCGGTATTCAAAAACGCCCGGTACTCATTGTGCCGTTAGATCCGTTGGCTCGTCAAGAACATAGTTTCTATTTGAATATTAAAAAACCGGTCAGCGTGGCCGATATTTTGCAAACGCTAGGCAATACCAATATTGCGGTGGTAGGCGGACTGTTGCGGGGTAAAATCTCCATGTCCCAATGGGGCGTGGGTGTATTGCCGTTGGGTAATACCCGGGCACAGGTAGCCTCCATTAGTCCCAAAATTCTAATTCCTATTTTGTCGCGTTTGGCGCAAACTTTTGATATTTTCTTGGATGTGGATTCCAGTTTCCCTATGCAGGCATTTGCCTTTGATATCGCCGACAAGATGTTTTGGATTTCGCAGGCTACGCGCTCGCACTTAAATTCCACCGTACAACTTTTTAACGATTATAAAGAACAACACTATCCTATGGACCGGGTCAGCGTGATTTGTAACGCCTTTGATATGCCCGGCTCTATCCCCTACGAAGAAGTAGAACGCTTTTACTCTTCCTTGGGGCAAGAGGTGGATGTATTCTTGCCGTGGGACGAAGATGTTATGGCCACGTCCAACCGCAAAGAAGTGGAAATTGTGGTAAACCCGCAAGCCGAGTGGGTAAAAGGCTTGCGCCTGGTGCTGGCCAAAATCCGCGATTTGAAACCCGCTCCCAAAGATTGGACCTCCTCGGTAAGCGACGCCGAATTTACCCAAGCCGCGCAAGAGATTTGGAGCCCGGTGCTGTTTAATAGCGGGAAAACGGAGTCTGCCCAAAGCCACGTAGTGTCCGATGAAGGAGACGAAAAAACAAAACTGTCGTTCTGGGATGACCTGAAACAAAAAGTGCACAAAGAAGTCGTCCACACGCTGGAAATTGAACACATTGTGGTAAGCGACGAAAGTTCCGCCAGCGACCAAACGCGCAAACGCGTGGCGGCGATTGTAGATGATATTTTGCAAAAACAACCGAACCTGCAGTTCTCGCGCGAACAGCGGGCGCGTTTCTCGTCGGAATTATTGGACGAAATTTTAGGGTTGGGGCCGCTGGAAGTCCTCATGCGCGACCCGGCCGTTACCGAAATTATGGTCAACGCGTTTGATAAAATCTTTATTGAACAAAAAGGGAAACTGACGCTGACCAAATACAAATTTAGAAACAATGACCAGGTAGTCCAGGTAATTAAGCGTATTGTGGCCCCGTTAGGCCGCCGTATTGACGAATCTGTCCCGCTTGTGGACGCCCGTTTGAAAGACGGTTCCCGTGTAAACGCCATTATTTCACCGTTGGCGGTTTCCGGGCCGACGCTGACAATTCGTCGTTTCTCGCAAAAACCGTTCGGGCCGGAAGATTACTACCGCTTTGGAACCATTAGCCCGGAATGTATGGAATTTATTAAGCAGTGCGTCAAAATCCGCAAAAACATCATTGTTTGCGGCGGTACCGGTACCGGTAAAACCACCTTCTTAAATGCTATTTCCGGCTATATTGCAGACGACGAACGTATCATTACCGTAGAAGATACGGCGGAACTTCGTTTGCAACAGCCGCACTGGGTTTCCTTGGAAAGCCGTCCGCCAAACGTAGAAGGCAAAGGGGCGGTTACGATTCAAGATTTAGTAAAGAACTGTTTGCGTATGCGTCCGGACCGCATTGTAGTGGGGGAGTGTCGTGGCGGAGAAGCATTGGATATGTTACAGGCCATGAACACCGGGCACGAAGGGTCCCTTACCACCATCCACGCCAATACGCCGCGCGACGGATTATCCCGTTTGGAAGCCATGTGCTTGCAAACCGGGGTAGATTTGCCGGTACACGTCATCCGCGAAATGATTTCTTCAGCCGTCAATATGATTGTGCAGTTGTCCCGTTTTTCGGACGGGTCCCGTAAAGTTACGTATATTACGGAAATGCATGGTCAAAAAGATGGCGAAATCCAATCCACCGATTTGTTCCGCTATGTGCAGACCGGCGTAGATGAAAACGGCAAAGTGCAGGGGATATTTGCCCCCACGGGTAATTTGCCTACCTTCTATGATGAATTTGAAGCCAAAGGCTGCCCCGTAGGGCGCGAAGTATTTTCCAAGGGGGCTGTGCCGCTGGATGAAAACGGCGAGCCGGATTTGCGGGCGATTGGTATGATACAAAATGCCGAACCCGCCGCCCCGCAGGCCCCAGTAGCGGAACCGTCTGCTCCCCAGGAACCGCAGGCTCCGCAAGCACCCGAGCAGCCCCACGTTCCGCAGGCTCCGCAAGCGCCTGAAGAACCGCTAGCGCCCCAGGCTCCGCAAGAGCCGCAAGCGCCGCAGGCCCCGAACGAGCCGCCTGCCCCGCCGGTAATGTAGAGAAAGTGTATGAATAAACAAAGAAATTGGCTGAACATAGGCGTAATGATACTGGCAATACTGTTATTGCCGGGGATGTTGTGTGCGCGTTCGTTAAATACGGAAGATTTGAAGAAAATTCAATGCGCGCAAGACAAAATGCGTATTTTGGCAGGTTTCTTTAATATAGACTCAACGGAAGAAAGTTATACACTCACTGATTTGTGCGGTGCGGCCGCGCAAAAGCCGGTTGTCAAACCGGAGTGGTTTAAGGAAGAACTTCCCCGTATGAACAGCCAAAAAGTATTGTATGTTCAAACGGAAAACCAAACCTATAGCGAAGTAGATTTGTGGCGGCAGGCTTTTTCCAACGTGTATTTGTTTTTAGACCGGGCGGCCCAATCGCTAGACCCCAACAAACCGATTGTGCTTGAGCAGTTATCCCGCGGGTATGTAGGGAATAGACTAAACTTAATGGCTACGTTGGACCGCTTGAATAAAGATTTGCTACGCTCCAACCAACTCTATGTGATGAAAGACAGTATGGACGGGCGTGCACGTTCTATGCTTTCTACGTTGGAGTTAATCAATAACGAATTTTTCAGCACGATTGAATCCTTTTCCAGTCCGGTTTCCCAGCGCGATAACAAATACCGCCAATCTGTGATGGCAGTAGTGGTGCTTGCTAACCACTTATATGCCCAGTTTATGGGTTCTGCTATCCCGGCGGCTCCGCCCAACCCCAAAACCTATCAAACTACGAAGGCCGACCGCCTTTTTAGCCTCACGTTAATTTTAATTGGGGCTGTGTTGGCGGGGATGTTTGTTTATTTCCTCATCAATAACAAGCAAGATTCCATTTCTAACATGATGGACGATTACCGTTCCAAGAGTGCGGCGTGGGCCGAAGATTTTAACCGCCAATTTGTAACGATAGATGTAAAGTATATCGTGTTTGGAACCATTATTTTATTTATGATAATCGGGTTCTTCTTTGGGTGGATGATCGGCGGTTTTATGGGGGTATTTGTGTTTTTGGCCCTGCTGGCGTTGGGCGGGGTAGTCAGTATCCGTATCCCGGCCAGCATTTTGGAAACGCTCAAACGCAGCCGCGGGGTAAAAGTCAATAAACAGTTAATGGACGCGCTGATTTTGCTATCCAACTCGTTACGTTCCGGTATGGATATCGTACAAGGGTTTGAAATGGTCTCTAAAGATTTGCTGCCGCCTATTGCGGACGAATTTGGATTGGTAGTTAAAAACTATCGGTTGGGTACTCCGTTTGAACAAGCGTTAGACGGGATGGTTTCCCGCGTGGACAGCCGTATGTTGGCCTATATTGTCAAAGCGATTATTATTCAGCGCCAAGTCGGTGGTAACTTGCCGGTCATCTTTGCCCGCTTGGTGGAAAACATCCGCGAGGAAAGCAAACTGGAAGAAAAACTGCAGGCCATGACGGCCCAACAGCGCATCCAGTCCATCGTCGTAAGTGTCATGCCGTTTATTATGATGATGGTCATGTTTGTATTTAACCCCACACAGATGATTTCGTTCTATACCAGCCCCATCGGGATGGTGATTTTCTTGTTCTGTGTGGTGTGGATTTTCATCGGGATGCAAGTCCTTAAGAAACTGGGGAATATTCGGGTATAACTATGACAAACTTAATGAGCCTTGCGTTAAAGTTATTAGTATTACTAGGTGCCGGATCGGTGTTTGTAGGCATCTTCCGCTTATTTGCGCCCAGTGAAGAAAAAGAAAATATTGTGGATATTTCGGTGCGCCGGTATAAATCGGCCTCCAGTTTTGCGCGCCTAGACCCGGAAAATAAATTGTTTGACCGGATTGCGTTGTTTTGTTTACAAACGTTCCACCTGGAAGAACCCCTGGAAACCATGTACTTGCAGTTGGGTAGCCCCGAAAAACCGCAACCCGTAGATATTTTGAATATCAAAATTTTAGTAGCCGTGATATTGCCGGCGGCGATGATGCTGTTATTCAAAGCGTTTTGGCCGATTATCTTTTTGCCGGTAGGTTTTATTTTGCCTGACGTATTGATTAAAAGCCGCATCCAAAAACGTCAGCAAGAAATTTTGGGCAACTTCTCTACCACGGTAGATTTAGCCGCGTTAATTATTGAGTCCGGGTTGGACTATTTAACCGCGTTTGAAAGAATTATCAAGGTTGCCCGCGAAAAAACCATTTTGGAAGAAGAGTTGGAAAAAACAATCGGGGAAATTAAACTGGGGTATTCCCGCCGGGAAGCGTTGGAACGCTTTGCGGCGCGTACCGGCGTGCAGGAAGTGCGCTCCTTGGTAGGGCTTATTATCCAGTCCGACGAGTTAGGTACCAGTTTAGTAGACTTGCTACGTAACTTCTCGGCGGATTTGCGCTCGCGCCGTTTGAACAAAGCCGAAAAGTTGGCGGCCCAAGCCTCTACGAAGATGTTATTCCCGTTATTTATTTTCATCTTCCCGACGATTTTTATTCTCATTTTGTCTCCTATGCTGGGCGGACTGCTCTCCGGGGGACTTGGATTCTGAGGAACTGCTATGAATAAACATCTATTCACCGTGATTTTAGTAAGTATGGCTATGCAAACTTTTGCGACCACGTTCGTGCGGGAAGTGCCTACGCGCCAACATGGGAAGGAAGAAGGTATGCTGTTGGACCTAGGTAAAATTTCTCTGGGTACATTAAACGACGTGGAAGAAAAAAAGCAATACCTCTCTACGGTGCAATTAGAAAAACAGCGCATCCAAAACTATACCTTGCGTATGGTGTATGAAAACGCTTACCAACTCTACAAACAAGGCGATTATCAACGCGCACAAGAATTGGCGCAAACCATTTTGAGTATTGACCCGAATTTCAAACAAGCCCAAACCTTGGCTACGCAAGCCAATCACATGGGCACGTATGGTACCGTGTCGGAATCGCAAGTGATTGACTCTAAATTCAAAGAAGCGGCGGCCTTGTACGATAGCGGGCGCCTGGTGGAAGCCAATGATAAATTAAACGAAATTTTAACGATTCAGCCGGGGAACTCCAAGGCACTATCTTGGAAACGCCAAATTGATGCCGATATTGCCAAAGAATATACGCGCCGCGGGAACGTGGCCGAAAAAAATGGCGACTATCAAGCCGCAGTGGATGCCTGGTATAATGCGTTGTTAATGCGCAAAGACGACACTACTTTGGTAAGTAAAATTTCCGAAGCGGAAACCAAACTGCGCCAACAGCAATTACAAGAAAATATGAAGCAAGCCTTGGAACTTTATAACAAAGGCCAGTATGTAGAGGCGTACGCGGTGTTTGAACGTATTAAAAAGATTCAGCCGGGCGATCCACGGGTGCAGAAATATATGTCCCAATTAAAGAACGAAATTGCCGGCGGCTATTATACAGCCGGATGCCAGGCTTTCGGTTCGTACCGCTATGACAAAGCCATCGCATATTGGAATAACGCCAAAAAATGGGGCGCGGATGCGGCGGCCATGGATAATATGATTAAACAAGCGCGCAACGCCAAAGAACGCTATCTGCGTGAACAAGAATTGCGTGCCAAACAATTAGAACTTGATGCCCAAAAGGCGGAACAGGCTGCTCAAGAAGCCGCCGAAAAAGCCAAACAACTAGCCCAACAAGCAGCTCAAAAACTGGAAGAACAAGAGTTAGAAACTACGGTGGTGGATGATCCGTTCTCTGTTATCCCGGGTGCTTTGCCGGGTACCACTACTACCACGACGACTACCACTACCACCACTACTTCCTCTACCGGGTTACCGGGCATGAGCGAAGTGGTACCGGGGTTAAGCGGTAGCGGTATGACGCGTGTCTCTGCCGAAGCCAGTGCGGCCTCTCGGGCAAAATATATTGAAGGGTTAGATGCCTATAACCAGGACGATTTTGAACGTGCTCGCCAAGCGTGGATTGTGGCTAAACAATTAGATCCGGGCAACGCCGATGCCGAATTGGGCTTGCGTAAAGTGGAAGAGCTGATGATGATTAAATAGGAGTATGTCATGAAATTAACTTCAAAATGGCTTTTATGGTTTGTATTGGTTACGGTGTATGCTGCCGTAATCGGCGGTTTATTCTATTACAACCTATTCAAATTTGTATTTGATAAAAAATTGCAAAATGAAATGGTGGAAATGGTGCGCTACCGGGCCCCGCAGTTGGTGCAAGGTTTAGCGGCCAGACCAAAACAGGTATCTTTCAACGAAGCCAGCCAAATGAAAGAGATGATGCAAAATGATGCCCGCATCAAGAGCATTGTGTATCTTAATTATGACGGGTCCATCCGCTGGCATGAAAATACCAAATTTATGGGCATGTCCTACACGGATTATGATAGTTCGGTAGGGTTTGATACCAATGCTGCCGTGCAGGCTATTCGCAGTGGGTTGCCCCGCGCCATTTTAGCCAATAAAGGGGATATCTATGATATGGCGGTGCCGCTGTTAGCCAAAGGGAATACGGTGGCCGGGGTAGTCAATTTGACTGTTTCCCGCGCGGCCGCCCGGGACCTGATCCGCTCTTCTATGGTACGCTATGCGGTAGGGGCGGCCATTATGATTTTGCTCATCGGGTTTGTGCTGTATCTGTTTTTACTACTTAAAGTGATTCGGCCCTTAAGTTCGCTCAAAGACAGTATTGATGTGGTGTCTCTCAATAATTTGTCGTTAGATTATCCGGAACGCAAAGACGAAATTGGCGACGTGGCTAATGCTACCCGCGGCCTGCTGGTAAAATTAAGCGAAGATGTAAAGAGTTTGGAACATGGTGAAATTTTAGCCTTGGAAAAAGAAAAAACGTGGTGGAAGGCCATCTTTGCCGTAGCTGTCCCCAAGGGAACCCGCGCTATTGTGGTGGATGAAAACAACAACGTACTCTATACCAATTTTGAATTAAAAGAGTTGGAAGAACGCAAAGTCCACTTGTTGGATATTTTTGACGGACGTCAGCAAGAAATTATCCAAGTAGTAGGCGAAGCCTTGGAAAACCCCACCAAAGTATTGCGGGGTTCTGTGATGAACGGAAACGTCAAATGCATTGTCAAAGCCGTGCAGTTGCCTGATGATGCAGGCAAGAACCGTATTGTAGTCGTATTAGAGCCTGAAAAATAAGTATATTTAGGAGAGTATATGAAAGTAGAAATAAAAAAAATATCTATTAAAGATGTGTTCTTTTCAGTATTTCCGCTGGCCGTATTTGTGCTGATGTTAATGACGGCTTGCTTGGAAGTATTCAAACCGGAAGCCACACTCACCGTTTCTTATTTAATGGGGTTGGTGATGTACGCGATTCAAGGTACCATTTTATTTCTAGTATCTACGGTTGTTTTCTTGTTTGTATATAACTTTTTGTGCTCGTTGGGGATCCGCGGCGTACGGGTGGAATTAGAAGATAAATAGAGGACTGTATGAAGAAAGCACTTTCTATTCTGCTGGTTGCGGCGGTAGCCGTACCGTTGTGGGCAGCCACTTCTCAACAAAAAGCAACCCCCAAAAACAAACAAGCGCAGGCTCAGTTTATTATTGTGGAATCCGGTGAATATAAATCGGGCCAGGAAGACGCCCGCTTAACAGCCGGCTTGGGCCAATTTTTAGGGATGGAACCGGTAGTGACCAAAATGACCCAGTTGCAAGCCTTGCAAGATGAAACGCTGGCCAATTTGGATTATAGTTTCTTGCCGTTGTACTTGATTAAGAAAACCGATGAAGTACGTTCCAAAATGGAACTGCCGCTTAAACAAGGCATTGTACAAGAAACGGCCGATTATATTGTGTTGGCACACCAAACCCGTATGGGCGTGTATACCCAACGCGAAGCCAAACCCAATGTGATGGAAATTTTTGTTATGTCCCAATGCCCTTACGGGGTCATGGCGGAAAATGCTGTGATAGAAGCCAAAAAGAACGGGGAATTTCCCAAAGATAAAATCGTCAAATTGCGCTATATCGTCAGTTATGATCCGGCCAAGGGATTTTCCAGCCTGCACGGTTCTGCCGAGTGGGAAGAAGATGTCCGCCAATTATTGATTGCCAAATACTATCCTAACAAACTGTGGCAGTATTTATCCGTGCGCAATCAAGATTACCGCTCCAGCCGCTGGGACAAAGCCATGGAAGCGGCCGGCATTGACCCTAAAAAAATCATGAAGAAATTTGATACGGAAGGGTTGGAATTGCTTAAGGCCGAGGCCGCCTACGGCGAAGAATATAATATTAACGCCTCTCCTACCTTCTTGTGGGAAGGGAAAGTATTGTTAGATTTTGGCTCCGCTTCGCAAATTGAAGGGTTTTCGTTCTTAAATCCTTCTAAAGCGCGTGGAGGTGCTGCCGCCGCTCCTACCGGCAGTTGCTAGTTATTAGTAGGTTTTAGACGGGGGCTGGGCCTGTACCTGGCCCCCGTTTGTACAATAGATTAGTGAGGTTGTACCCAATTCATGAAAAGTAAACGTTTTCAAGGCCTATTTGCCAAGGCGGTGATCGTTCTTTTTATCATCTCCATGGTGCCGGTATTGGTAATTGGATACCGCACGTTGAAGATTAACGAACGTTTGCTTAAAAATGAAACGTTGCAAAAGCAACAAATGGTGGCGGAACGCTTGGCCCATACTGTGAGTGATGCCCTCAAAGACCAGGAGCAGATGCTTAGCGAATTTGGCGAGTTGCACGCCTCCGTAAGGGCTTTGGGGCTGGTTTCGGAGTATGATTTAGCGTATTTGCACCGTCATATCCCAAGTTTATTTTACGTTACACTTATTGATTCTTCCAAACAAGTTATTTTTTCAAACGGTTCGTTCCCGGCACTGAGTTTTTCGCAAGTGCGTTCCACGCTCATCCAAACGTGTTTGGCGGGGAACCGTTTTATCAGTGATGTTTATTATACGTCACAAGGCAAACCGTTTATTTGGATGGCGGAGCCTTTGTACAGTGACGACAAATCTTCCGAAGTGAAAGCGGTTTTTGCGGTGGCGTTGTATTTGGATGATATTATCAATACGCTGTTGCAGTTATATCCGTTGAATATGGATGCGGTTTTGGTTTCTTCCCAGGGAAGGATTCTTTCCTATAATGGGGCTCCGGCCGGTTTGACGGCGGATCAAGAGGCGACCCTGCAAAAACAAGTACAAATTTTCCGCGAACAACTTAACGAGAACACCTCAGCCACGGTGCGTTTGAGTAATCGCGAGAAACTATTAGTATCGTCGGTGCGGGTAGCCCGTACAAATTGGTATATGTATTTGTTCCAACCGGAGGAAGTAGTTTCCCAAGGGTTTGTGACGTCGTTCTTCCGTGCTTCTGTGATTGATTTAGCCGTCATTATTTTAGTGATGATTTTATTTGTAGGGGTTGTAAGTTATTTGGTTATTATTCCCATTACCCGTCCGTTGGCCCGTTTGCGGGAGGCGGCTATTCGGTTGCGCGGGGATGAGAATTTTGTTGTCAAACGGACGGATGTGGAAATCCCAAACAATGAAATCGGGGATTTGGCCAGTGCCTTTGTGGATATGTCCGAGGCGTTGCATGAACGCCGCCAGGAATTGATGAAAACGCAAGAAGAACTGGCGCAGATGAACCAAGTGCTGGAAGAACGCGTGGACAAACGTACCAAAGAATTGCAGACCGCTACCCAGGAATTGGTAAAAACAGAACGCTTGGCAGCCATTGGAAAAATGGCTTCCATTATCAGCCACGAAATCCGCAACCCTTTGGCCGTGATTGGTAACGCGACCCGTCTTATTAAAACGTTAGTACAGCCCACAGAGAGACGTTTGTTAAAACAATTTGATGTCATTGAAGGGGAAATCCGCCAAGCCAACAGTATTATCAGTGAAGTGCTGGACTACGCGCGCACCCGGGAGATGATTTTTACCATGGTGGATGTAAATAGTTTTCTGCGGGAACTGGTACTGTCGTTCCCGATGCCCGGTCATATTAGCGTGCAGGAAGAGTTAGACCCGGAGAACGTCCATGTGAAAGTGGATGCGGAAGAAATTAAGCAGGCTTTGCGCAATATTATTACCAACGCGGTAGATGCCATGCCGACCGGCGGTACGCTTACCGTGGGGAGCAAAGTGGGGCGACGCGTGGTGTGCCTATACGTAAAAGATACGGGGGTGGGTATCCCCGAAGACATCCGCCAAGAGATGTTCTCTCCGTTCTTTACCACCAAAGCACGCGGTACCGGATTGGGGCTGGCAGTAGTGCGTAAAGCCATTGTCCGCCATAAAGGCAAGCTATTTATTAAAAGCGAATTAGGCAAAGGAACTTGTTTTTGTGTTTTCTTAAAAATTTACCGCAAAGAGGGAGATACCAATTATGGATCAGCCAGTTAAAATTTTAGTTGTAGATGACGATAATAACTTGCGTGAAACGCTAGTGGATTTGCTGGAAATTGAAGGCTATAAGGTCTATCAAGCCGGCAGCGCACGGGAATGTTTGGAAATTTGCTCCAGCGAGTTTTTTAACATTATGTTGGTGGACTATAACTTACCTGACGAAAAAGGGGTGGATCTCATCCGCAAAATTCGTTCGTTCAACCAAGATACGCAAATTATTATGATTACCGCGTATGCTTCCCTCAATGCCATTATGGAGGCTATGCAGGAATCCGTGTACGATTTCTTGATGAAACCGGTAGATTTTGATTATTTGAAACGTACCATTAACCGCGCGTTGGATAAGTTCTTCCTGGAACAAAGCAACAAAGACCTGTTAGCCCAATTAAAAACGCGTAATGCCGATTTGGACCGCTTAAATAACATGAAATCCAAATTCTTTTCTATCGTCTCGCATGACTTGTCCAATTCGCTCATGACACTTAAGATGAGTTTTGATATGCTTAAAAAGAAACTCAACCCGGATGAAGAACAACATAAAAAAATGATGTTTATGGATGAATCCATTGCGCAGATTGAACACCTCATTAAAGACTTGGTGGATTGGGCTGCCATTGAAAAAGGAAAACTGCGCATTGAAAAAACACATTTTGAATTGACCGGCAGTTTGCGTAAAACCGTGGAAATTTTTAAGGCGCGTGCGGAAAAACGCAATATCCGCGTTACGTTTGAAAGTAGTGAGCAAATCCCCGTATTTGCCGACGAGAAACGCATCCGCCAGGTCATTTCAAACATCCTGGAAAATGCCGTACGCCATACCCCGGATAACGGACAAATTGCCATTGTAGTTAGTAAAATTGATGAAAAAAATGCTAAAGTATCGGTAGCAGACTCTGGGGATGGTATTGAACCGGAACAGGCACCCAGTTTATTTACAAGTTTTGCCCAATTTGGGGACAAAAGCCGGGTGGGCCGTTTAGGGTTGGGGTTATCCATCGCCAAAGATATTGTGCTCAACCACGAAGGCCGCATTTGGGCACATAGTGAAGGAATCGGCAAAGGGGCCACGTTTAATTTTACGCTGCCTATTGCTAAATAGATTTTTGGAAGTGAGAGGAGATTATGCCAACAAATAAAAAGAAAAAAATCACTGTACTTATTGCAGATGACCAAACGCTATTCCGGGAAGGTATCAAAGATATCTTAACGGGTGAAAAATGGGTAGAAGTAGTGGGGGAAGCCTCGGACGGGGTGGAAGCCGTTGCACTAGCCAAAAAGTTAAAACCCGATGTGGTACTGATGGATATTAAACTGCCCAAGATGGACGGTATCAACGCTACGCGCAAAATCCGCGAAACTTGCCCGCAAGTCAACGTACTCATGCTTTCCAGTTTTGAGGATGAAGCGCACGTATTGGATGCTATCCAAGCCGGGGCCAATGGGTATTTGTCCAAAATGTTGCCGGCGGCAGAATTAGTCAATTCCATCAAAACCTTCACCAGCGAGGGGCTCATGATTCCGCAACAACTGATGGGCAAATTATTGCACGGTTTGCGCAAGATGGGGGATTCCAGCGTTCCCTCGCAAGCCACGCTCACCAAAACGGAAATCAAAATTATGGATTTATTGGGCAAAGGGCTTAGCAATAAAGAACTTGCCAAAGAATTAAATTGCAGTGTTAAAACGATTAAAAATCACTTGAACAGTGCCTTCCATAAATTAGGGGTAAGCAGCCGCACGGAAGCGGTAGTAAAAGCCATTGAAAAAGGGCTTATTTCCTCGGAAGGGAATATCGTTTCTGACGACGAACTATAATTGTATGAAACATTGTAAACCCGAGGAAAAGGACTTTTCACGCGGGCAAGCGACCATTGAATATGTGTTATTGCTTGCCTCGGTGGTAGTCATTTTTTCGGCGTTTATAACTGCTTTTCATACAGATATGGTGCATTACTTGTTCTCATTTATCGGGCAGTTACTGCCGGAAGGACAATAAAATGAACCTTGCCACGCATATTCAACGCACTTTACACAACCGCCGCGCACAACTCCTCTTGCCGGCGGTGCTGTTGTTGCCGTTGTTTGTGCTGGTTATTTATTTGCTAGTGGAAGTGACCAAGGTGTCCATCGCCAAAGTGCGTCACCAATTCGCCCTGGACAACGCCGCCTATACGCAAATGACTACGGTTAGCGTATTCTTAAACGCGGTGGGGGTGCTTAATGGGCCGCTGCCTTTCCGTGTACTTAAAACGTATGAAGAAAAATTAAAAGTCGTTACGCCGGAAAACCCCTACCGGGATTCTCAAAATTGGACGGTGTTTGATCTGTTTTTCCAGGCGGGGGCCGTCCCCACCATTGGGCCGGATTACGACAAAAATGCAAAAAATAATCCACCGCCTAAACAGGAATCAGTAGACTGGGGCGTACACTATGCCAAATATGACGGTATTGAGCAAGCCGTGGATGACGAGGGAAACCCGCTTTACGAGCGTAGTGATTGGGAAAAAGAAACCCCGGCCGAGATTAAAGGACCGGTCTATGTCATGAATCAGGAAATGGTCTCCAAGCACTACATAGCCGCCAAGAAGGTAGGGCTTCCGGCCATTATGGCGTACTTGAATACCTACGTGCAAGTAGGGGACACGTTTAACTTGCAGAAAGATTTGTATCAAAAATTGATTAAAAACGCGGGGATGTTCCGGGAAGGGTATTTCTTAAATGTGGACGACTGCAAAAAGAAGGAGTGCGCACGGCAGAGTGCGTCGCGCCTGGTGCAATATTTATCCATCCCCACCAAACGCCAAGAGGCCGAGGATATTGTGGTATTTGTGTCCGCTTCCGATATGGCGGGGGGAACCGGCGGCGCGGTCAAAATTCCGTTGAAAATGAGCGAAGTTGGCGCGGAACCGTTATTCTTCTTTGCGTATGTAGAGCCCACAGGGCGCAGCCGCTTGCGTTCCTTAAAACGGGGGGTTACGCTCAAACAAAATTTCCCGCTTCCGCGCAATCACTTTAATATTGATTTGGTGGCTAAGTACAAACCGTATGTGCGCAACACGGTTATTTTGAATTGTCCGCGGGCCAACAACAACTGTGTGTGGCCCAACCCGTTGCCGAAATATAACGTCATTTTGAGGCCTTAGATGAAGCGATTGTTAACTGTAATTTGTCAGCGTAATGGGCAGTCCACTACCGAAATGGTACTGCTGTTCCCGGTGCTGATTGTATTTGTATTATTTATTATCAAAATTACGGGGCTATTGGTCTTAAACCAAAAAATGCAGATGGCCGGGACGTACGTAGCCCGGCGTTACCAGTTGCAATCACACGTAACGGAATACTATGCCAAAGGGTGGGATAGGCGTTTTCTTAAAAAGGATATTCAGCGCAAAGTAGAAGATATTGTAGGGTTGAACAATCCGGGCACGCGGCAGTTTTTAAGTCTTAGTGCGTTGCGGGTGGATATAGACACCAAAAATAACTGGACCAAAATTACCCTTACTGCCAACACCAAGGCTCCGCGTATTGCTTTTTTATGTAAGTATGATAAAAACAAAGTGTGCGATAGAGACAGATACTGCTTTAGAGGGTATAACTTTTTGTGTGAAGAAGGGGCCAAAATCCAAGTCATTAAATACGCCGGGCCGAACGAACGTCCTGCCCCGTATGTCCGCCCCGAAAATAAATAATAGCGTATTGGGAAAATAGGCCGCAAACAGGCCTTGACAAAATAGGCTATTAGTCTTATACTTAAGGTAGAAGTATCACTCTATGTTTGAGCGCACGCGCAGGCGTGTCGGGTCAGCAAGAGGTGATTTTATTTGTATATAGGGTAATTATATGTTTAAACTATTTAAATTCAAACAAAACAAAGTATTTACAAAACTTAATAAAATGAACCGCAAACAGGCTTATACGATTGGGGCTGTTGCGGTTGTGCTTATTGTGGCACTGATCCTGGTGATTTCCTCTGCCACGGGGGAAGATGATTCTTTTGCCGGCATGGATGCGCGCGGGTATGACTTGGCGCAAATGCCATTTGCTACGGACGAAGCCGAGCAATACCTCTTGTCTAACGTATATCCCGATATGCAAGAAAACGGCTCTTCGCTCTTGTATAGTTTGCAAGAGAAGGAAGAACGCCAAGAGGAAGACGAACGCACGCTGGATTTTATAGATAACGACGAAGAAGATGATGACGATACGGATTATACCGGTGACTCCGGCAGTTCTTATAATAGCGACAGTTCCTATAATTCGGGTTCTTCGCGCGGATATGGTGGCTACGGGGGATACGGAGGCCGCGGCGGTGGCGGAAAGACGGAAATCGGCACGTTGTCTTCAGCCGGGATGGCTACTTCCGGCGGGGGCGGTATCAATTCTACGTATGGGCCGTCGGGCGATTTTCACCAATTCAAAGGGCGTGAAGACCGCGGGGATGAAAAACCCGTTCAACTCAAAACCAATGATGCCAAACAAACCTTGGCCCAATTCCGTTCCGGCAGTTTAGCGGCCGCCCGCTTAAACGAAAACAAAATGAAAAACGCGGGGAAAGCGCTCTTTGGCGGAGACATCCGGGGGAGTGATGCGTTTGGCAAGGATGGCTCGGTAGATTTAAGCAAGTTGCAATCGGGCGGTCTGTCGTTAGATACTTCTGCCCCGTCCACTACCACCGATTTGAACAATTTAGATAAAAAAGTAGCCGAAGCCGCCAAAAATGCCCAGGACAAGAAAAAAGAAGAAAAGAAGAACAGTTTCTGGACGGATTTGTGGCAAGGTTTAGTCAAGGATGTTGCCGGTAAACTGATTGATGTGGCTACCAGTAGTTTGGGGGATGCCTTGGTGGGAGCGCGTTCCGCATTCGTAGCCGGACGTGATTTTGACAGATCCCAGGTGGGGAAATCTTTTGGTGATTTGGAGCCTGCTGTACAAAAGGCATATATGGATGCGAAAGGATTAGAGTTTGAATATGATGATAAGGGGAACATTACAGACGAGTCTTGGAACAAGGTCGCTCAAGGATGGGCGGGCCTTACTGCAAAACAACAACAGCAAACGGCTCATGACTCGGAGGCGCATAACATGGCCCGAAATCAAGGGGCAGCCGGTGCCGCAGGTTATACCAATGCGTCCTCTACTAAACATGACAATGATACAAATCTAGGGCACGGACTTGACTGCGGGGGAAAATCTCCGATCCAGGAAGAAAAGACGGATGCAAACGGTGTTAAAACGGTTACTTATAGGTGCCCGTAGAAAGGGAAATAAAATTTTCTCATAGGGGGAACGAACTATGAACATACTTAAATGGTTAAAAGATAAAACAGGCAAACTGCCTATCAATTTGATGCAAGCCGCGGGGATTACCGCGGTGGTGGGGGCCGCCGGTTTTGCGGCTATGAGTTACCTCAATACCCCTACCGACAACACAACCTTTATGCCGCCTTCCGCGTATGAACAACAAGGCGGAGATGTGGTGTATGTTGCCCAAGGGGGCGGTGGCGGTCAATATACATCTAACGGGGATGTAGCCTCTACGTTCCATGCTACAGCCAAGACGCTAGAACTGCAGGACCGTCAACTACGCCGCGAGCAGGACGCCCGCGCGTTGGCCGATGCGGATGTACAACCCTTGTATGCGGAGGGAGATGATTCTTCCGTCGGGATGCCCAAAGCCTATCAAATGGGCGCCGGGGAAGTAGGCTTAGGTATGGGCGGCAGTGGCGATAAACAATTAAACGGGTCACTGGATGCTTTTGCGAATTTACAAAAAGAAATCCCGGGTTTAGGGGATGCTATTAACAATGCCCAAGCGCAAGCGGCCGCCGCTGCGAAAGGTGCCGGTCAGCCGGGGGCTACATCCGGGAATGCTACTAAAGGGCAAACAGCGGCTCAACTGGCCAATGCCCCGCGCAACTGGGGCCAAGGCGGTACGGTGCGTGCTGGTAGCGGCAGTAATGTGAATAACTCTTTTGCGGTTCAAAACAGCGGGAAAAATCAAGATAGTAATAAAGCCACCGCGAATGCTATGGCCCAAGCCGGCAACGTCATGGCGGATGCGCAAGCGGCCCTTAAGAAAATGCAGGAAGGTAGCCGCATGCAGGCTTCGCGCGCCAGTTTTGGTAATTCGTCCGGGCTGGGCGAAGATAAGGATGCACGCGGGCAAGGGTGGCGTACCAATTATGGCAACGCCCGTAGCGAGTTAGCCATGATCCGCAAACAAAGCGGAAAGATTGCCGCCAACAATACCAACTCCGCCAACGAAGGGGGACGCCCGTTCCTTTCCAGTGCGCAAATTTCAGGTGGGCTCACGGTGGATGCAGACGGACAAGTAACCACCGGGCAAGGTTCTTCGTCGGGTGATTTAAGCACCGCCGACCGCCAAATGCGCGGCCTGAAAGGCTGGGCCGCCGGTGTGCAAGCCAGCCAGGACGAGCGCGATTTAGCGCGCAATGAATTAAAGCAATGGTTTTGGCAAACCTTGTTAATGTCTATTGGTGCCATGCTTGCAATTTCATTTTTAAGGACTATACCTATATGGGGATGGGTCGCGGCCGGTGTACTTGCTGCCGGAACTATAGCGTACATTTGGATTACGGGTATTAAAAAGATTACGGCGTATCACCATCTGTGCGGCGGAGATAAATGGACTGTCTTGGGATGGGTCCTGGCGGGCCTTTTAACGGCGGGGGTAGGTATTTCGCTTATTTGGGGACCTCAAATTGCAAAAGCAATTAAAGGTTTGTTCTCTAAAGCCGCTGACTCAGTAACAGGGACGGGAACTTATTCAAATGCTTCTTATGGTACCAGTCTCGGCTCGAATCCCTCTGTAGGAGCCGTGCAAGAGGCGATGAAGCCACAAAATTTCTTTGGGCATTTTCCAAAGTAAGGGGACTATATGGAAACAGCTATGAATTCGAAAACTTTAGGTTCGGTACAAGCAAATAACTCGGAAAGGTGGCCTAGATGGAAAGGAATTTTGTTCTTTGGCGGAATAGCGGTATTGCTAGTTGCGTGGTTTGGATTAGGGTTTTATCTGCACATGCAAGTAGTGGAAAGCCGCGCCAAGGTGGAGAAAAACCGCATAGAGGCACAGCGTAAAGATGCACGGGCCCGCCGCGAGGCGCAATACAAGCAAGAGGTGCAACAGCGCACCAAAGCGCCGCAGACGCGCAACGTTTTCGACGGAAGAAAATAAAACAGTATAACCGTTTTATAAGGAGGACGTATGAACTTACTTCGTTTTCTCAAGAGCAAAAAAGGTGCTATTAAAACTGGGCCGGCTTTGTGTCTTTCTGGGACGGTAGCCCTTGGATTCTACTTTATTGCCAATACGGCTGCCCACCATCAGGCTGCACGCCAATTGCGTGCGGTCAGCAGCATAGAACAGTCTTCCGCACTTAATGGTATGCAACGTCAGAATGGGATGTTAACGTCTATCCAAGTGCGTGATGGACGTAACCAAGTAGCCACCGCCGAAGAACGTGCCGCGATGGGTGGCAATAGCGCCTTGGAACGCTACAACGCCAACCAACGCGCGTTAGGCAATATGGAAGCCTCCTTTGGCCGCGCGGCTGAATTTTCCGACGCGGATGGCGGATTAAATACCGGCAACCGCGATTACGAAGAAGGAAATACACGTTTTTCAGTTGGTAACCCCAATGTGCGCCCTACTGTGGGCAACCGTTCCGGTTCTGATGGCGGCGCAGAAGATTACAACGATGCCTACCGTTCCGGTGCGGCGGGTTCTTCGCCGGCTACCTTGGCACATGCGTCTATGGCGCGTGCCTCTGGCAATTCTTTTGGCGGAACTTCCGGCCCGATTGCTTCTGCCGGCTCTGGTGCGGGTAGTGGCAATACGTCCGGTGCCACGGGCGAAGGGGCCCGTTTGTCCGGTGCTATGCCCGGCGGAAGTAACATTGTTTCCAAATTAGGGTTGGAAGGCGCCAACGCAGGCGCAGGGACTTCCTCTTTCGGGCGCGACCGTGATGCGCGCGGCAGTGGGAGCAGACGTAACGGTAGCGGAAAAGGCGAACTAAACGATATTTTGAAAAAATCTGCCGAGGCGGCCGCCAACAAAAATGCCTCCGCCAACGAAGGCGGACGTGCGTTCTTGGCCGGAGGTAGATCTTCGGGCGGATTGAGTGTAGACGGGAGTGGTACCGTAGGTTATGGTACGTCTTCGGATTTGTCCTCTAACACAGCTAAAAAACTAAAAGCCATTGGCAACCGCTTAAGTGCGGAAGAAGCCTATCAAAAAGAACGTGAGGCAGCCCACAAACATGTACAAAATATATTCTGGGGCATGCTGGCTGCTTCCGTGGCATCTATCGTAGCAATTTCTTTGTTACATAAAGCGACAACTGCTAATGGAGTGATGAAGTTGTGGGCTAAAATTGTCATGTGGGGATTAGTTGCGGCGGTGGTGGTGATGCAGGAAGAAGTCATACGGCATGTGATAAAGTTTACGCATAAATACCCGGATGGCGGAAATGCATTTACTAAGTTAATGGTGATTTTGGCTCCTGTCTTGGTAGGGGCGGCGGTATACTCTGCTATTGTTCCAGATGCCTGGGGTAAGATTTGGACGACAATTAAAACGAAATTTATGCAAATGTTTAGTTTGGCAGGTATCGTGGGTACCGTTACAGGGGCCGTTAGTGGTTCGGTCAAAAGTGCTGTTGGCGAAGCCGTGGGAAAAAAGGGAAAATAAATTTAGTTGTTAGGGGACTCCTTTCGGGGTTCCCTACATCTATATAGGGTTTGTATGAGCGAACATAACGAAGGGATGCCGTTTGTTCCGGAAGAGGATTTGAATCTGCACGAGAATTTTCAGCCGATTATCGCTGAAAACGGGCTGATTCGTCCTACGCAACCTAAAGAAGTACCGCAACATATTACCACTTCTCCGGACACTACGTTCACCCGTATAGATACAATTCAGGATTTAGTACAAATCCGTCACGCCGAAGAAGAATCTAAAGCCGCTAAAACCCCTCAAACCAAAAAGACACCCCCTTCTACGCCTGCTGCGCCGCTGCCATCCCCGGTGGCGCATACTCAAACAGTGCCTGCCGAAGATTTTGCGACCCCTGCGGCAAAACCGCCCAAGCCGCAAGTTCCTCATGCACCCCAAGGCGCGGGCCCTTCGCAAGATACAACCGCTTTGCCGGAAATCCAGGTCATCCAGCCGGCTCTTAAAACACGCCGGGCCAAAGTGCATAAATCTAAACAAGAACGCAAATTAGCCGCCAAAGCGGCCGCTACTATTCGCAAATTTGTAAAAAAGCCTGTCAAACTATTGCCGCAACACGCACCCACAACGGCCCCCAAGCCGGCCCAAGAGGTGCCCCCAAAAACGGCTGCAACGCCGCCCGCGGCCCAGCCGACGCCTACTCCCAAGAAACACCGCCGCTGGCCCTGGGTATTGGCGGTGTTGTGTTTCCTGTTTTTGGGCACGGTAAGCGGCGTAGTGCCCGTAGAAAAAATTCCTTTTTTACGTAATATTGCCTATGCCATGGGTTTTAGTAAGGATGATACCGCGCGGATGTCCTTCTTGCGGGCGTTACTTACTTGGACGGATAAAACCGCGGGCCGCCCGGCTCTGCAAGGAGAAAATGGGAGAACTTCCTCGTGGTGGGCGTGCTTGTGGGGGATAGAACCTCCGCTAGGAGATAATGACGATTTGGACAGTATCTATGGCCGGGCCCAGCGCGAAGGCGGCCAAACGCGGTTGCTGGATATCAATATGCTTAATACCATGCAGCGCAAAAAAGGCCTTAAGCCGGACGAGGTCCGCGCCTCTATTGCGCCCATCCCCGGCAAGGAAACCGAGGTAGACCCTACCGTGCTCAAGGACGACAACGCCAACGTGCAAACCGAAGCCAACCGCAAAACCGGCGACGTGTATTTCGGCAGTGATGTCAATTCCGTCATGCGCAATTTCCAAGACGGGTATGATTCCGTCAATGCATTCAAAAAAGTAAAAGGCTTGGATATTGCCAAAATAGAGTCTAGCGATTGGCTGCAAAATATGGTCACCAAGATGATGAAGGCCGACGCTGGTATTGGCGGCACGAATAAAGAGTTGGGCGGGATGCAGGTAAACTGGGGGAGCGACGTAAAAGAAGTCGGCAAAAACAAAGAACACCGCGATTTGTATCACGCCTGGATTACCAGCCGCATGACGAAATATACGCCCAATTTAATGCTCAAAAAAGCCCTGGCAGACACCGGCTTTATGGGCGCGGCCTTACCCAGCGTGGCTACCAATATGGTGGGTTTCGGCGGGATTCAAATAGATACTTCTGCCCTGCAAGAAGATCAAGAAAGTTGGCAGGAATATTTGGAATTTGAAAAACAATGCAAGGCGGCGATTGCCGCAAACTCGGATAAAATTGACACGGCTGTGACCAACTTTAATAACGTAGTAAACAATGCGTCTAGTTTGGGGTATCCTACCAACTGCTATGAAGCGTTGCAATATGAAGCATTGCCGTCTGGTTTTTCTGCCAATGTAGGAAAAATTCAACAATCGTGTAAAGATTTGGAAAGTGGCTATGAGGCGTTAGAAAGAGATTGCCGCATGAAAATTTCCCACTCCAATATTGTCTGTGACACTATTGAAGGAAACTACGAAAATAAGTTTGCCCAATTTAAGCAAGAATGCTCCGCCCAATACCAAGCGTTAAAAACCGCTTGGGAAGCCCGGTGGTCGCAAGCCCATCAAGGGCAAACGCCCCCGTCCAATGCGTATAACGACGCAGAAGATGGGTGGAAGAAAGACGGACAAAGCGAAAACATGCTGGAAATCTCTATCGTAGGGGGCGAAGGAAACACCATGCTCTCTACCATTAAGCAAAATGGTGGTCAATTTGCCACCTGGGTACGGGCCACCTGCAAGACAGATGACAACGGGAATACAACGTGTGAACCGGAACCCGGCGATGTGGACAAAGTTAAATATACCATTGATTACAACGTGTTGAAGGTAAACGGGAAGTAATATCTAGGCCCAAAATAGGTCCAAAAACTCAAAAATTGGGTCTTGAAATTATGAACAATAGTTGTATAATAAAGGTAAGAGGTAGTAGGAAACGTTGTCGCACAATGGGTAACCAGTTGTGGACAACACTTAATTTATTTATGTTCTAGTACCCGCGGAAAGTTGATTGTACGTCGTAAGCGTTCCGCCAGTTGTAAGCACAGACGCAGTTTTATTTTACATAGGAGGCTATTATGCCAGAGGAAAAGAAAGAAAGTTTCACCTTTAGCGATAAGATTAAAAGCAGCAAACCTGCTGGCAGTAAATCTTACGCTAAATCTTCCTCCAAAATTGGGAGAGACGGCAAACCGAAGCAAACTCTCTTTGAGAGAACGCGCCGGGATGCCCCGTTCTTCATTGCCGCGTTGGTAGCGCTACTCTTGTTACCGTTCTTGTACAAGTATAGCGGCCAATCTACCAGTGAAGAAACCTTGTTAACGCCGGGTAGCGAAGAATCTATGTTTGACCCGGAACGTTACGGGTTTGATACCGCTATGGTTGAGGATCCGGAAGGGCAAGTGGCCCAGTTGTCCGGGCGTAGTTCATTTGACTTGATCCGCGGTATGGGTAATGACGAAGAAGACTACGGTGCCCGGGACGACTTTGATTTTGACGCGTCCAGCACGGCCAGTGGGGAATACAGCGCCGAAGGCGAATACGAAGCCAAGCGCAACGCCTCTACTCAAATTGATGAAGAAGAAAACATTACCAATATTTATAAACGCCGCGCGCGTGCCGCTACGCGTGCTGCTTTCCGCCGTGCTCCTACCGCTATCGGCTCGTTAAACCCGGCTGCATTGCGTCGTGGAAGCGGGAATAAATTAGGCATTAACCCCTGGGGGGGAAGCATCAAAGAAGCCGCTAATAAGGTAAAAGCCTCCAAACCGAAAGATGCTCCTAAACCGGTTTCTCTGCAGCCGTTGCGCGCAGGTGGGCCGGCCCGTTCCTCGTTTGGACAAGGGGCCGCGGCTGCCGCACGTAAAGGGTTGGATAACATGGGTAAAGCCAACGCCGCAGAAGCGTTGCGTGACTCCTATGTAAAACCGGTTGACCCGACCCGCGTGGGTGGGTTAGATTTGGCCGCTGATGGTCACTTTGGCGGCGGCGGTAAGTTGGACCGCAACATCAATATCGCCCCCGGTCGTGAGCCGTGGTGGTGGGATATGATGAAAACCCGTATGCAAAAAGAATGGGAAGCCCGCTTTAACTATAAATGGGGCTGGATCAACTGGGCTACGGATATTGCCAAAAACATCTTAAAAGGCCTTATTAACTGTTTAATCACCGGAAACTCTGACGGTGACCCGGATAACTTTTTGGGTGATGTCAGCGTCAATGGAAGCAGCGGCGGTAAACAAGAATGTTGTGGTAAAGAGGAATCTTACTTCAATAGCCCAGAGGAAAAAGAAATTATTGCGACTGTAGGTTTCAAAAAGTTCTGTAAGGGAAGCAAGGGCCCGAAGGCTCAAGGGAACCCCATTTGTAAGAATCACAAAGAATGGAAAGACACAGTGGGGGCTGGTGCTGGTGCTTCTGTGGGCTTCTTTGGCCAACGCTTGAAATGTTTAGGTATCAACGTGGGTGGCTATGCTTCTGGAGAACTTGGCCTCAATGGGGTAGGGGGTAAAGATATTTGTGAAGATATGCCCTACCAGTATCAAGTAATTCCGTCCGGCCAGGCGCGCAAATGGAAAATCTATACGTTTGTCACCGCGCGTAACTACTTCCCGGAATCGCTCAAGAACGAATTCCAAGGTAAGATAGAAAATTTCCCGCGGGGAGGAAACTTGTTGTGCGTCCAGTCCGACATGAAACACGGCGGTAGTGGTTTTAACCATACCGGTGGTACCAGTGCCGGGGCTGGCTATGGCTCTGCGGTCGCGGGTGACAAAAACGCAAAAGGAACGGATGTAACCCAGCAAAACAGTGTGAAACGGTTGGAACGTTCCAGCGAGTATGAAGAAATCCGCCGCAACACCTTGGAAATCAACCCGGATGCTAAATATCACTCCTGTGTGATTTACGTACAAAACAGCGGTACGTTTAACTATGAGGTGTTTAAGAACCAAATTATTGACCAATTCAAAACGTTGTTAGGTGGTCAGCCCAATCAAGAAGAATTGGCCCAAAGAGCCTTCCAAGAATTGGACTTGTTGTCCGTAGAGTCTGTTGCCATGAAGGATAACCTGGCAGCCGGCCGCGGTAGTTCCGTGCATAAAATCTACGACAAAATGTTACCCATGCTCTATTGGGAGTTTGAAAACGCCTATATCTTGCACAAAGGGGTAACTAACCGCCAAAATGGGCATGATAACGACATCTCCAAAAAGAAATATCGGGTGGAAGGCCAGGATATGATTAGAGGAGAGGAATGTCAGTTTGCTGATTGGATGTTTGATTGTGGGGACCAAGATCAACCTGTTGCGATACTTAAAACACGCAAAGGTCAGCTTGTGGGTGACCAGTGGGTGGAAGCTCAAGCGAAACCCAATGAGTTTACGGTAGTTGCGGAGCTGTTTTACCTCAATGGTCAAGAGCCTCCAATTAGGCGACCCGTTGCCATGGAACCTGTGGAAGGGAAATCGTCCAGTTTCACATATGTTATGAACTTGGAGAACCTGAACCTGCCGGATAACTTTGAAGGAAATATTGTCTGGACAGCTACGCACCATAACGGGGCCACTAAACGCACGATCAAGCATACCTGCCCGTTCGGTACATTTGGCTACACCAAGCCCATCCACGAGAAAACATGCGAAAACGCCCAACAAAGTGCGGACTGCTGTAAAGAAATTATGGAAGCCAACGGGTTAGTAGAAGGGGAAGACTTTATCTGGGATCCCAAAGCCCCTGTTGGTAGCCAATGTAAGAGAATTGAACCGGAACCGGAATGCAAAACGGGGAACGAAAGCTTGGCCTGCTGCCATCAAGTGATGGGTCCGGATTATATGTGGGATCCGCAACATAATCCCCCGTGCTATAAAGAAGGGCCCCAACCTAAACTGCAAACGCGTTTAGCCCCGGTGCTGTCGTGGGTGCCCGGAACAGGTACTACGGACTGCCGCAAAGAAGCCGGTGACGAAAATAACCCGAATGAAGCCGTGTTTAAGGACTGTAGCAAAGTGCCCGGCATTAGCCGCACAAAGGAAGAACATTGTGCTTCTCAAATCCCGCTCATGATGGACTCGCAAGCGGCGGCGGACTTCGTCAAAGACGTGGTGGCTAAGTACAATGCGTCTATCGCAAATAAACCGACGGAAAAGAGACTGAGCGATAAATTCTATAGCAACCTCTATCCTACAGATGGCGAATTTGTGGATGCTTTGTTCCTCGCCCGGAAGATCGGTATTAAAGAAGTTCCTTCTTCTGCCGTGTGTGAATTAGCGCGTGATATGGTACGTATGTCTAAGGACCCGCATGCGGGACACATGCAGGCCGCACAGGGCGATGATTTTAAGGGTCTTGCCCGTCCGTTCCGCAATGACTTGGGCGCCTTCTTAGTATATGTGCACCCCACGTCTGTCTTGTATCCTAATGCGTATTATGGAGCAGGAAGCCGAGAATGTGATTGGCGTTTCCGCCCGGAAGGTAGTTCCTGTAATGGCAGACCCAGTCACTTAAAAATGGGTAAAGCCTTCTACTATAACTACTATAACGATTCTGCCCATGGCTCTAATTTGCAAGCGTATTTGGCTTCGTTTAGAACCGTTGGTATTAAGGAAACGTATCCTTTGGCTCAACTTGTTGCCGGACATACTGACTTAGCACATAATTGTCCGAACGATAATTGTGCCAGCAACCGAAACAAATATAACAAGGATGATTCCTTCGGTTTGATGATTTCGGATCACGATTCTGTGGACGGTCATGGACAAGCGTGTGTGGCTTTTGCCGGCGGAGCAAAAATGTCGGTAGATAAAGCGATTGAATACGTACAAAATGTCTGTGAAACCGGGTTGGATGCTAAACCGTATGGAAACCAATACAGCAGCAACCCTGGCCCGGCACAGTATAAGGCTGGACAAAAGTTCAAAGGCAGAACAGGTACCCGTCCTGGTAACGACGGTGGTGTCCAAAAGCCTAGAGGCTAATACGTAACTAAGTAACTTTAATCCCCCGGTTTAGGCCGGGGGTTTATTTTTTTGCCGCCGCGCAGATGAGTAGAAATAAAATGCTATTATATACCTATGCGCTACGCTCTTCTATTCTTATTATTAGGGTTGGTCCACCTGCCTTCTTACGCAGGGTTTCCGTTTTCGTTTCGTAAACAGGAAATCAAAACGGACTATTCCCAAACCGTGTGGGACCGCCTAATGACGGAGCAATCCTTTTTGGAAATGCGCCGCGGGATGGGGGAAATGGCCCGCGCTAACTATCAAGAAGCTTCCAATAGTTTTGCCCGTGCCGTTATAAAAAATACCAAAGACCCACTTCCCTATTTGCTTTTGGGGGCCGCTATGTATTGGGAAGGCAAAGTAGAGGATGCCATTAGTGAGTATAAGGAGTCTCTACGTTTGGAGGCTAAAAACCCGATGGCCTATCAACTCTTAGGAATTGCCGCCGGGTGGAAAGGCAACGTGCAGGAAGCACAGGACTATTTCCTCAAGGCTAATGAGTTGGACCCCAATAAGGCCGATACCCACATGAATTTAGGCTCTACCTATGCTGTAGAGCAAAATTGGGACAAAGCCCTAGAGCACTTTCGCCGGGCTGTAGATTTGGCTCCGCGTGAGCCTCTGTATCACTATCAATTAGGGACCCTTTACGAGGCCCTCGGGCGCGACGTGCTGGCCGAAGAATCTTTCAAAAAAGCACTTCACCTCTTTGGCGGATATGAAGACGCTATGCTCAGTTTAGGGGCCCTGTACGAAAAACTAAATCGCCCACAGGAAGCCCTCAAATACTATAAAAAAGCGGTCAAAACTAAACCCGGCGATTTTGTGGCGCGGCTACGCTATGGGTTTTTGCTCGTGCAACAGGGCCAGGTAGCCCAGGCGCGCGAAGTCATAGAGCAGGCTTTTTCTATCATGCGTTTCAAAAATGACGGGTTGGCGTTAAACGCAGTTTACCGCGCCAGCGGAAAAACCGCCCAAGCGTTTGAACAGCAAATTGCTTCTTTCCAAGAAAATTTGGAACGTGTGCCCGCCGGCAAAGCGGTGAACATAGAGGTCACGCTGGAATTTCAACCCGCCACGCCTCCCCAAAAACAACCCACTAAACGCGGTCAAACGTTTGAACAAGCCTACGAACGTTTGCGCGCAGATAGTGCGTTAGGGACTAGTTCTGCGGCATTGGAAGCGCAAACCTTCAAACGCATGTTTACCCTAAACGCCACTAACGAAGAGGACCGCCAAACCCAAATCCATAATTTTATAGAAGGCTTGCGTACCGCGGTGGCTCAGGCAGACGGAAAGTACAACGTGAATTTGTCACTTCAAGGGCGCACGCTGGACTATAAGTCTCCTTCCGCGCTTACGCAAAACCGCACCACCGCTCCCAAAGCAGTGTATGACCCGCGTATTGTGGGTAACGACATGGGCCTTTGGGTAACAGGGCGCACGTGGCTATTGTTTGTGGATGAAGCAACTGAAGATTTACAAGAATATAAAAAATGTCCGGCGGATAATACGTGCGAATTATTACAAGGGTTAGCCTCTTTAGCGCGGGGAAATGGGAGTGAGGCTGCCGCTACTTTTACACAAGCGGCCGCACGTTCCCCCAAAGATCCACTTGCCCAACTGGGCTTGGGTACGGCGGCTGTTATCAACGCGCAGGATGAACAGGCCGTTACATATTATAAGCAGGCATTAGCGTTGGACCCTAAAAACAAAGTGGCTATTAAAAATCTAAAAGTATTGGTGGATGAAAAATGAGCGGCCGGCAAATTCAAAAATACGGACAGCATTTTTTAATTTCGCCGCGCGTGATAGGCGAAATTGTAGACGCGGCAGAAGTGCTCAAAGCCTCCAATTTCGTGGAAATCGGTCCCGGCCAAGGGGCCCTGACGCAAGAATTTATCAAGCGCGGACGTGCGCATTTTTCGGTAATAGAAATTGACCCGGAAATGGTGCACTATTTACAGCAGCATTTGCCGGCGGCTGCGCAGGTTTGTGTTTGGCAAGCCAATTTTTTGGAATTTAATTTAGCCGCCTTGCCCGCAGTTGCCACCCAATTTGTCAGTAACCTTCCCTATATAGATGCGGCGGCAATTTTGGATAAAGTGCTGGCGTGGCCGCACTTTCAAACCGCCGTGTTTATGTTTCAAAAAGAGCAAGCGCAAAAAATTACCGCTAAACCCGGCGAAAAAGGATATGGCGCACTATCAGTGCTTAGCCAATTACGCGCCCGCATTAGCCTAATTTGTAATGTGGGGAAAGGGTGTTTTAATCCGCCCCCTAAGGTGGATTCGCGCGTGCTGGCTTTTGAGCGCATAGAAGCACCGGACAACTGGCCCCTGATAGAACGTGTAGTGCAAAGTGCGTTTTTGCACCGCCGCAAAACACTACTTAATGCCTTGCTATTGGCCGGCTATACGCGTGAAAAAATTACAGGTGCACTTACACAGTTGAAACTCCCGTTAACGGTGCGCCCGGAAGAATTGACTCCCCGGCAATTTGTAGCGTTGGCGCAGTGCCTATCCTTGGGACGTTAAGGCTTTTTCCAAAATGCGTTCTTGGGGTACAAAAGTGTGAATTTTGTCTAGTAATAAATGCGAGACGGCTTGGGTAATCAGGGACTCTTCGTTCGTTTCCGCGGGGGCGTAAAAACGCCCGGCTTGTAATAGGGCTTCCTGCGGCACCAGGCCAATCAGTTCACTGCCGGTGATGGCTAAGCCTAGAGAAGCGGCCTCGCGTTTGCAGGCTTCAAATACGTCTTGTAAGTTGCTTTGGTGATAATCAGTCAGATTGCACGAAACTTGCGCGCATACATAATGGGGCATATACCACCCGATGGCTTTTACACCCGGTAAGCCCCCGTTTTTCTCGCGCAGTTTAGCGGCAATTTGCTTTGCGGCGGTAACATCTTGCGTGTTCAAAGACATATTAAACGCAATTAAAAAGGAACGCGCCCCTATTACGCTAGCCCCTGTTTTGGCTATAGCGGGGGTAAAGTGACGGGGCCCGAAATCGGGGGGTAATACGTCCATCTTGATCGGTAAACTTTCACATTGTCCGTGGCGTAAAAAGGCTAGATTTTTGCGCTCGCTCGTGGTGGCGTTGGCTTCGTATAAGTAAATAGGGATATGCAGTTCTTGCGCTACAAGGCGGGCCAAATTAGTGGCCCATTGGGCAGTTTGCGATAGCGTAATTTCTCGTAACGGGATCAGCGGGCATACGTCCACCGCACCTAAACGGGGGTGGGCCCCTTCGTGGAAACGCATATCAATATGTTCCTGGCAAATCTTAAATAACATAAAGCAAACCCGTACAATTTGCGCCGGGGTGCCCACTAAGGTAAGTACGGTGCGGTTAGCGTCTATATTACTATCAATATGTAATAATCTGGCCCCGCCCAAGACGGTGCGTAAATCCCCCAAGATACGGGTTAAATTTTCCGTATCGCGGGCTTCCGATATATTAGGGACGGCTTCTATGAGTTGCATAATTTTATTATACCTAAAAAAATACTTGCAATTTTTTTTTAGATTTATAGTATAATAATTGTAGGTACTTATTAAGTTTAAGTACTTGATATAATTAATAAAAGGAAGTATAAGTAAATGCCTAAAGGAAAAGTAAAATGGTTTAACGACCAAAAAGGTTACGGTTTCGTGACCCCCGAAGATGGTTCTAAAGATCTCTTTGTTCACTATCAGGAAATTCAGGGTGACGGTTTTAAAACCTTAGCCGAAGGCCAAGAAGTAGAATTCGAAGTAGTCGAATCCGAAAAAGGCCCGAAAGCCGTAAAAGTTGTCAAACTGTAATTTTTGGTAACTTTATAAGGGCCCCGCAAGGGGCTCTTTTTTTATGGTGTAAGATGAACGCAAAACAATCTATTCATACCTCGCTGGGGGAATTGTGGTTCTTATCCTACCCGTTGATTGTCACCATGGCGGCGCAAGTGGTGATGCAATTTGCGGACCGGATGTTTTTGGCGTGGTATTCCCCGGAGGCGTTGGGTGCCTGCGTGCCGGGGGAAATGCTGGCTATGACGTTTGCTGCTATGTTTATGGGGCTTGCCAGTTATACGAGTGTGTTTGTGTCGCAATTTGATGCTAAAAAGAAAAAAGCCTCAGTGACGATCTCTTTATGGCAAGGGGTATTTTTGGCGGTTTTATCTTCGCTTATTTTAGCGGCACTTACGCCGGTGGGTAAGGCCATAATCAATACGTTTGATCATGCCGCCCCGGTGCGTTTGTTAGAATTAAAATATTTTGGACTCCTTAACTTATTCGGTGGTTTTGCGGTGGTGAATAATGCGCTGGCCAGTTTCTTTAGCGGGCGCGGCAAAACTAAAATACCTATGTTTGCGGCATTGGCGGGCAACGTGGTCAATATTGTGCTGGATTATGTAATGATCTTTGGCAAACTGGGTTTCCCGGCGATGGGAATTGAAGGCGCGGCTTGGGCCACCATTATCGGCAGTGCGTTTATTACGGCTATTTTTTGTACACTTATTTTTGCCACGCATACACGCATTACATTTAAGGTAACACGCCTGGCCGGGTTTTATAAACCTATTTTTACGCGCTTGGTCCGTTTCGGCCTGCCCAACGGATTTGGCTTTTTAATGGATGTAATTTCGTTTACGTTATTTACGTTTATGGTGGGCAATATTGATACGGTTTCCTTGCAGGCCAGCAATATTGTAATGAGTATGCAACCGGTGGTATTTACCGTAATTTTGGGCCTGGGGGTAGGGATACAAATCTTGGTCAGTAAATACCAAGGATTAAAACGCCCCGACGTAAGCGCGCAAGTAGTTAAAAATGCCTGTATTATTGGATACACGTATGCGGGTAGTATTGCGCTGTTGTTCTTTTTCGGTGCTCCTTTATTTTTACATTTATTTATTCCGGCGGGAACTGCCAACGGGGCGGAAATTGCAGCCAAAACGTGGCCGCTAATGAAACTGGTCAGCATTTTTGTATTGGGGGATGCCACGTATTTAATTTTTGGCGAAGCAATCCGCGGCGCCGGCGACACAAAATTTTATATGCATGTCATGATGGCGTGTGCGTGGTTGCTGCTTATTCCGGGTACGTGGATTTTAGTCTATAAATTACACGCGCCGGTAGTGTGGGTGTGGAGTTGGCTGACGTTTTACGCGTGGCTGACTGCCGTTTTTATGCTGGTACGTTTTTTGCGCGGAAAATGGAAAACGATAGAGGTAACATCCGCGTAAAAATGTGCTACAATGCAAGAAAAGGAGGAGTCTATGGAAATATTACATAAAGCAGACATTGGTGTATTTGGCGGATCCGGTTTTTATAAATTTTTAACTGATATTGAAGAAGTAAGAATTTCTACGCCTTATGGCGAAACGAGTGATAACGTGTTTATCGGCACGATTGGGGCGCACAAAGTGGCCTTTATGCCCCGTCACGGGCGTAACCACACGATTGCCCCGCATCAAGTAAATTACCGGGCCAACGTATGGGCCATGAAACATTTAGGTTGCACGCGTGTAATTTCTCCGTGTGCGGCCGGCAGTTTGCAAAAAGAAGTGGAGCCGGGGCATTTTGTCATTTGTGATCAATTTGTAGATTGGACGGACGGACGCAAAAATACTTTCTTTGAAAAACCGTTCATGTTGGAAGGCCCCTCTGTCCAGCATCCTTCCCCGGCTGATTTGTACTGCCCAGAGTTACGTAAATTGGCGATTGAAACCGCCAAATCGCTTAACATCCCCGTGCACGAAACAGGTACCGTGGTAGTTATCAACGGGCCGCGCTATTCTACCAAGGCGGAGTCCGCCTTCTTTACGCGCCAAGGGTGGCAAGTAATCGGCATGACGTCCTTCCCGGAAAATTATTTGGTTAAGGAACTCAATATGTGCCCGCTCAATATTGCGCTCATTACCGATTATGATGCCGGGTTGGTGGGGGATGTAGCCCCGGTATCGCACGAAGCGGTACTTAAAGTTTTCAATAGCAATATTGAAAAATTAAAAGCGTTGTTATTTAAGATGATTGAAAAAATCCCCGTGGATGACAAACGCACCTGCCCGTGCGAGCACGCCACGCAACTAAAGTTCTAATTGTTTGGGTTATGTTGTAATTTGAAATCCCCGCGTGATGCGGGGATTTTTTACAGGGATTTGATAGGCTAATAAAAATAGACAAAGCGCGTGTTCCCTTGAATTTACCGTACAAAGAAGTTATACTTATAATAAGGACATAGGGGGCCCTGGGCCTTGTGTGTCCTTATTTTTTGGAGGAAAATTTATGAAGAAAGGTTTTACGTTAATAGAACTTTTAGTAGTGGTACTTATTATCGGTATTTTGGCGGCGATTGCCCTGCCTCAATACCAAAAAGCAGTAGTTAAAAGTAGATATAGTGGCTTAATGCCTATTGCCGGGGCAATAGCCAACGCGCAAGAAATTTATTATATGGACAAAGGCAATTACGCCAGTGATATTACCGAGCTAGACATCAAGGCGCCCAGCGGCGGTGTCAATGCTAATATTGAAGTGAGCGACGGAAGTGATGAGCGTTTTGAATATGTGTTGGCTACCAAGAATGACTTGCCGGGCCTGGCGTATGTTATTTATCAAAAGCATAGTCCGCAATTTTCAAATACCGTGATGTGCGAAGCCAATGAAGAACAAAACAAACAATCTACGTGGCTGTGCCGCGATAGCCTAAAAGGTACCGAGGTAACCTCGGGCAGTTTGCAAGGTGAAGGCTGGACTGCATACGTATTAAAAGGAAATGTGAACTCGGGCGATTTTAGCACGACGCAAGAAGGAACCCCAGATGAACCGACGGAGCCACTTACACTTGCTGACCTTAATGAAACGTTTACAAAAGTATTTAGATCAAATGGAGCTGATGATTCGTGGCGGTTTTACTCAAACGACGTGTTAAGTAGTGGGGGTAGTATTTCGGTTATTTCTCCTAACGAAATTATTGTGTATGATTCAAATGGAAAAGAATATGACCATTATCTATTTAACCCAACTGAACGCTACATGGACTCCATAGGAACTGATGGCGGCATTATGCGGCGTTATCTTGGGGCAGAAGATATGGGGTGGTATAAGTGCTATGATTTGCTCTCTCCAACAGGCGAAGTTTTGATTAGTAATTGCTAATGTTTCTTAATTTAAGAAATCCCCAGTATTTACTGGGGATTTTTTACGGGGATGTAATGAGAATTTTAGCGGGTGGATTTGAGGTTTAACAACTCTTTAATGATGTTTTCGTGCACGCGCCACAGGGCCTCGTCACGGCCCACTAAATTATTGGCAATCATCGCAAAAGCAATCAGCCGCCCGTCTTTATCGTGCACGTAGCCGGCCACTGCTTTTACTCCGTCAATTGTGCCGCCTTTAATGCGCACATCATCTACCTGGTGTTTGGGTTTTAAGAAGCGGCGCAAAATGAGTAAATCTCCGCGGTCATCCGGCGTAGCCAGGGATTTGTAGTAATACTCAAAATAGGGGCTGGACGCCATAAAACTAAGCGTATTGACCAGTACGCGGGGGGTAATCATATTATCGCGCGAAAGGCCGCTCCCGTCATAAATTTTGGTATCTGTTGGCCCGGCAATTTGATTTTCTACTAAGAAATCTCTCAAAGCGGCCAGTCCGTTTGAAATACTGCCCGGCTTGCCTTGTGCCAAGGCTAGGTGTCTAAGTAGCATATCGGCATACAAATTAAAACTGCGTTTATTGACAATAACTACAATGTCTTTCAGTTCCGGGGATTGGTAGGTATGCAAGTGTTCCAACAGGCCGTAATCGGGCGCTTGGGGTAACACTTGCGGCGTACCGCTGACCGAAATGCCTTTTTCCGTGAGGGCTTGTTTGAGGGCTTGCACGGTAAACAAGGCCGGGTTGGGCATGGCCGCGCGGATTGTAAAGCCGGTAAGCGTGGTAGGGATGGAGCCGAAAATTTTTAAGTTGTATTGGTCGGGCGCCCCATATACATAGGCGTTGTCTTTTTTGCTTTTGGCATCCGTGGTGACAAAATTTTGAATTTCTACACCGGGGATTTGCGGATCCAGGGCGGCTATTTCGGTGGGTTTGTTGCCGGTGAGTTCTCCTTTGAAATGGACCTCAAACAAATTGTCGTTAAAGCATAGCGCGCTGGCGGGGGCGGCAAAATAGTTTCCCATATTTTCCCAATTTACTTTGTCGGAAATGGAAGGGCCTTCAAATAAGGAAACGTCTGCATAAATAGTACCGTCAATTTTTTTAATGCCGGCTTTTTCAATGGCATTTACCCATTGTTTTAGAACGGACTCATACGATTGGGCCCCGCGTACACGTCGGGAGCCTAGTGTCATATCCCCGCCGCCGCGGATAATTAGATTGCCGGTTAACGTTCCGTGGCTATCCGGCAGGGAGGAGGCGTATAATTTAGTTTCAAAACGGTGATGTGGCCCCAAAGCGTGCAAGGCGGCCGCGGTAGTAAGTAATTTAAGCGTAGAAGCCGGGGCAAAGCGTGTGTCTGCCTTGACGGAGAAAATTTCTTCGTTTGTAGCGTCCGCGTAGGCGGAATAACCACCCCACCATGCCCCCTGCAGGGCGGAAAGTTGCGTGTTTGTTTCTACGTAATTTTGTAAGGCTTGGGCCTGTAAACCCACCGATAATACACTTAGTAAAACAGTTAAAAAATAGCGCATAAAAAATCAGTAGTTAATTAAACCAGGGGTACCATTTGTCGCGGTCTCGGATGCTAATCAATAAGGAGAGAGCCAGTAAGTCGCGCGCGTTGACGGCTTCCGGCTTGTCTATATTGCATAGACTTTTGTTAAATAGCGCGTGCGTATTTTCAATAACCCCGTGGCTATCCATGACGCCGGAAATATCGTAATCGGCCCGTAACAGGCCCCACAAATGGCCACAGCACATCCGTACCAGTGCGCGTTTGACGGAGCGTTCTTTTATCGTGGCAAATTCAATTTGGTCTTTGCTTAGTAACGTCCACTGGCGGCGCAAGCCAAAGCGTTTGCGTTTGGCCAGGAGTATTTCTTTGGAGTTAATAAAGAAGAGTTGGTAGCGTTCTTCAAAAAGGCTATATCCTTTTTGCAGTAACACGGCGGCCTTTTTGCCCTTTCGGTCAAAGAGGGAAACCTCGTTCATAGTTACTTGGCCCCATACAATCGCACAGAAGAAAATTAAAAACCCTAAGGGAAGTGAAAGGGACGTGACGGAGTAAACGGTATTATACGCAAAGGCCGATAGATGAAGCAAACGCAGTTGTTCGCACAAACTGGCCCCGGCCATGGTGATTAAAGAAACTAACATCACAATAATTCCAAAGAACATCAGTAGCGAATCCCACCGACTGGAAAGAGCCGTTAAAATGTTACCTTGGTTATCTTTGGCGCGGAAAATCATAGAAGGCGTACCGTATAAGCGTTCTAGCCGGATAGGATAGAGCGAGTTGGGGTTCACCTGTAAATCTAAGCGTTTAGGGCGCACAAAGAAGCGGACAATTCCGGCAGCACACCATAGGATAAAAAATAGTCCCAACAGCAAAATAACCGCATCATACACGTGCCCCATTTCACGGATATAAGGGGGCATGTTGGCGGAAACAAGCGTGTGCACGGGGAATTGCTGCCAACGAATTTTGAATTTGCGAAGGAATTTCTTTACCGGGTCCAACGACGAGGTGGGTTGCGCGTCAGCATTGGTAGTAACCGGAACCGTGGCCGGGGAAACAGAGGGCTGTAAATCGTCTATTTCAATATCGGGCATGGCTTGGGTGTCGTACGAGTGCAGCAGGTCAATTTCGCCCACGTCGTCTTGCACGGTAGAGGTGGGGACCGGCACTTGGGTTTGTTGTAATACGGGGGCAATCGTGGCGAAAACCAAATCGGCCTCGGCGTAGGTGAGGTTTTTGGCTAAGGCGGAATAGCCCTGCCCGTTTAGCAAAAAGTACCCGGCGCTAAAATCGCTTTTAGGGGTGTAAAAATGAATATAATAAAAAGGCTCGCCGGTGGAAAATTCAATACGTTTAATTTCTTCATCCGTGTACGTGTTTTTTAACACCGTCATTTGTTTGGTTTTGACTTCGGCTAAATCTTTGTTGATGTGTTCGTCCAGACAGGTTTCCGTGGTGCAGTCGGCCGTTTTAATATCAATGCGGGCTTCTTTTTTCTGCAGGGAAAGCACACTGTTTTGTGCGGGGTCTTTCGCGGGAGTCCAGCCGGCAGGCATGTCCATCGTAAAACGGCCATCCTGAGAGGTAAATAAATCAGCGGCGCATGGAATAGCCACCGTGAGACAGCAAAAACACACAAATAAGCGGATGAAATTTTTCATATTAGTATTATATATAATTATTCCCGGCAAACGTCAATTTTTTCTCTACGCGCGCGGGCTTGTATTGTGGGAGACGTAAAAAAGTGGTAAAATATACCCAGAGGAAAAATAGATGAAATTAGATCAGTATATTCAAGCCAAATTAAAGGCCGCACGCCTGTATATGCGCGCACAAAAATTAGACGGACTTTTAGTAACAAACAATATTGACCAACTCTACTTAACGGGGTTTTTCTTTTATGCCGACGAGGCTGTTTTTTTGATTCACGCCAAAGGGATAGAGGCTGTTACACGTAACTTGTATGTGGAATCATTTGCTAAATATGCCCCCTATATCCACGTGTTTGGAAACGACGAGAACCGTGTGGCGGCCATGATTGCTTGTGTCAAAAAATTAGGTCTTAAACGTGTCGGGTTTGACGCCGCCAAAGAAATGTACCCTTCGGGGGCCTTGCTTCGCAAAAATGGGTTTGTGGAAACGGGAAGTATTTTCTCTAAACTGCGTGAAACCAAAAATGCGCAGGAACTTAAGCAAATGCGTGCCTCTAACCGCTTGGCCTATATGACGTATGAATATATCCGCCCGCGCATTAAAACCGGGATGCAGGAATGTGAAGTAGCTGCCGAAATGGAACGCTTTATGCGGATTCATGGGGCCAAGACGACTTCGTTCTTTACGATAGTGGCCTTTGGCGAAAATACCGCCAATCCGCATCATGAAACGGGTACCCGCAAACTAAAAGATAATGAGGCTATTTTGTTGGATTTTGGGTGTGTATACAACAATTATTGCTCGGATATGACGCGCAGTTGGTGGCACGGCAAAAAAGAACCTGCCGAATATACCAAAATCTGGAAAATTGTAGATACGGCCCGTAAAACCGGTATTAAGACGGCCAAAATCGGCGTGACGGGGCAAGCAGTAGACGCTGCTGCGCGCGGCGTAATTGCTAAGGCCGGGTATGGCGAATATTTTACACACCGCACCGGCCATGGGGTGGGGTTGGATATTCACGAGGAGCCTTGTAATGACCCTACGTGCACCCACAAATTGGAAGAAGGCAATATTACCAGTGTAGAACCCGGAATTTATCTGCCGGGCAAATACGGGGTACGGTTGGAAGATTTGATTGTGGTAACCCAGACCGGGGCCAAAATTATAACGAAGAAATAATATGACAAAATCACTAGCAAGCCAGCGCATGCAACAGTTGCGCCGCACCTTAAAACAAGCCGGTTTAGGCGGCTATATTACCACCGCACGCTTGGAACAACGTTATTTATCGGGGGTAGAACTCTCTGACGGAGAAGCCGTGTTTTTGATTACGCCGGCGCAAGCCTATTGCGTCACTAAAAAACTCATTGTCGCCAAGATGGCTTCTACCCAAAAATTTATTAAAACCATTGACGTGCCGTACGGAAGCATGATAGAAGGCGCGCTAAACTTAATTAAACAGAAAAAGTTGAAAAGAGTGGCGTTTGACCCCGCCCAAGTAGGCTTTGAAACAGGGGAACTTTTCCTAAGGCATAACTTGGTACGCACCTGCAGTTTAGTAGGAGATATGCGTATGCAAAAATATGCGGACGAATTGGCCCACCTCAAAAAAGCCTGTCAAATTGCCTCTGCGGCATTTGCCGAAGTAAAACCACAAATAAAAACAGGGATGACGGAAGATGATGTGCGTATTTTGATGGCCCTGGCTATGATCAAACGCGGGGCCAACTCTATTCCCTTTAACATTGTGTGTTTCGGGGAAAATACAGCCGACGCCCACCACATGCCTTCTAAAACGCGTAAACTCAAAAAGGGCGAGGCTGTTTTGATGGACTTTGGCTGTTTTTATGAAGGGTATACGTCGGATATGACGCGCAGTTGGTGGCACGGAGGCAAAGCCCCGGCTGCTTATACAAAGATTTGGAACATTGTAGATGACGCCCACCAAGCAGGGGTAAAAGCCTTGCGGGCGGGGGTCAGCGCGGGGGACATAGATAAAGCCTCCCGCCAAGTGATTGAAAATGCCGGTTACGGAAAAGAATTTTTCCACACAACCGGGCATGGTATTGGTCTACAGGAGCACGACCGCCCTATTTTGCGTGCGGGCGCGCCGGACATACTGGAAGAGAACTTTGTAGTTACCGTGGAGCCCGGGATTTATTTTGACGGGCGCTGGGGTATCCGCTTAGAGGACAGTTATTTAGTCACTAAAACGGGTTCCAAAAAATTAACGAAGTAAATTTGGGCGGATTTCCGCCTAGTTAAACGAGGTACAATATGTTAAGCACAACCGAATTTCGCGAAGGACTGATTTTTCAGGATGAAAACGGTCAACTGGTGGAAATTATTGAATTTCAACACCATCGCAAATCGCAAGCTCGCGCCGTGGTACGCGTAAAATTACGCAACATCAATACGGGCGCCATGATTGAAACGGCCTACCGCCCCGAAGATAAATTTACTGAAGTAGAAGTAGAAAAACGCCCGTTCCAATACCTCTACACCACCGGTGATATGGCCACCTTCATGAATACCGAAACGTATGATCAAATTGAAGTGCCCACCTCTAAATTGGGCGATTTGACCAAATACTTAAAAGACAATATGGACGCGACCGGTATTTATATTAACGACCAACTTTTTAATGTGGAACTGCCCATTAAAGTACCGCTTAAAATTGCCTCCACTGTTCCCGGTGTAAAAGGCGATACGGTTGCCAACACCACGAAAGAAGCCACCTTGGAAACGGGGGCGGTTATTAAAGTACCGCTTTTTATTAACGAAGGCGATACCGTATTGGTAGATACCCGCACGGGCAACTACGTAGAACGCGTAGCCGCTTAGTTTTATGCGACGTGTAAAGTGGGCGTTAGTGGGGCTGTGCTTGTTAACGCCTACTTTGCATGCGTGGGATGTTTCTTACGGAAGTTATTTGAAAATTACGGGGATTACGCGCACGGAGGGTAGAATTTTACTCCCGGTAGAGCGTAAGAAGTTTTATAATGTGCGTATTTTAAGTCAAAATACGTATCAGTTTGTAAGAACTTGCCAACCCCCGTGCCGACAAGCGGTAACGGACGTAAATGTAGATGTTTTGAACGTGCGCGCTGCCAAAGAGCAACCCGATATGTGGATTGCTACCCTGGCTTTTAACCAAGATTGGCAAGGAACGTTTTTAGTGTTTCGTCGGGGAGATACGTATAGCGTAAAATCCCCGGCGCATTTGATCTTTTTACAACAAGCACTTAAACAAAAAACAGAGGCGGCTATTATAGCGGCTATTAAGGAATTAAAATGAAGTGCCTAAATAAACGTACCGGGGCAGAATTAGCCCGGCAAGTAGAACGGGCTGATACCTTTTGGGCTAGGTTAAAGGGACTCATGTTTCGTAGAAATCTCCCCGATGGACAGGCACTGTTATTGGACCCCTGCCCGCAAATTCACACGTGTTTTATGCGTTTTGAAATAGATGTGGTATTTTTGGATAAACAAAACCGTGTCGTGGCCGTGCAGGAACGGGTAAAACCTTGGCGTATGAGTAAATTTTATCGCCACTCCCGTCGTACGTTAGAACTGGGCGGGGGGACCTTGCAAGGGCGTGTGCAGGTAGGGGATGAACTGATTTTTAACTAATTAAATTAAGGAAATAAGTATGAAAAAAATATATCTTGCTTGTATGATTTGTGTGTTATGTGCCAGCGGCGCGTGGGCCAATAACATTTGGAACGATTTTAGCGCCAATGTAACCGAAAAGAACGTCCGTGCTTTTACGAAAGACTTGGGCGGTTTAATTGGCTCCGGCACGTATACTACGGGACGTGTGCTCGGCTGGGGAGGCTTTCAAATCGGCCCGCGCGCCAGTATGATTTTCAAAATGAGCAAAGGCAATGGGGAAACCGCCGACGAAAAAAACCATACCGCCTTGGGCGATCGTGATAAAGTAGGTACGGTGTTTTATCCGTGGTTACAGGCGGATATCGGGCTTCCGTTTCGCATTGACGGTTTTATCCGCGCCAGCAGTTATGAAGGGATGACAATTGCCGGGGGCGGACTACGCTGGGGGATTACCCAACCTAATGAAATGTTAGGTTCACTGCAACCGATGTTGGTGGTAGCGGCACACTCTGCCAGTGCGCGTGACTTTTCGGCCTCTCACTACAACGCCAGTTTGGTATTGTCTATGAAAATCAAATACTTTGTGCCCTACATTGGGGGCGGTGTGGACTACACAACGCTACACGTAAATTCGGTAGCGGCTACCGCTTTGGCCGGTAAGCGCGAATATGCGGCTACGGCCCGCGCAACGGTAGGGATGAACTTTAAGTTGCCGTCGTATTTAGACTTAAGTTTGGCTGCCAACTACGCGTATTATGGTTTAGGAGCCGAAGCCTCGTTATCGGTACGGTTCTAATTTTTTGTACATACTTATAAAAACACCCCGGGTAGAAACTCGGGGTGTTTTTCGTGTGTTTTGTTAATGTTTTAATACCCATACTTCATAAGGGGGTAGATTTTCTTCCTTCTTACGACCGTATAGTGCTTTGAAAGATTTATCGGTTAGGGTGGCCGGTAGCGGTTGCGGCGCGTTAGACGTGTTTAGTAATACGCTATACAGGTGATTTTTGTACCGCCATGTTTTCATTTTCAAAGGCAAAGCGACTGTTACTGGGTTTTCGGTGAGGGTACCACCCTCTATAATTTTCTTAAACTTGGCTAGTTCGCGTAGCACCTTGGTAACACGGGCCCAATACTTGGGCGCGCTTTGCGGCAGCGGTTTGCCCAAGTGATTAAATGTAAAATAGAAAAGGCCCGTGGCTCCGTTCAAAATACCGTCGTAAGACATAAAACGGATTTCTTGCTCTGTAGGGAAGCGGCCGATGCGGTCATTATCTGGGCGGTGTTGCTTAAAGTTTTTCCAATCAAAAATTTGTACCACGCCCCACAAAGGGTGATCGGTACTGTTCGCGCGGACTAATCCTTCCTGTGTGTAGCGTACATTGTCGCCAAAAGAAGTAAGCGGCAAGTGCGGCACCGGGTACCAATCCATCATCATAACGTCCGGAATATCATAAAAGGGCGTCGCGGTTTTACCTTGCCCAATCACGAGGGCGGTAGCGTGGTGGGGAAAAGCCGCTTTGGCCGCTTGGTGTGCCTGTATCACACGGGCGCGGCTCCATTTATGCACGTCGGGCTCATCTACTAAATACCAGGCTAGTAGGGGCCAATTCTGCGCTTGTTGCTCATAGGGAGTCCCTAAAATTTGGTTTGGGTAAAAAACTACTTTCAAGCCTTGCTTTTTAGCCGCTTGAGCCAACGCGGCCAAGGTTTCGGGGTCTTGCTTATAGGATTGAAAGCACGAAAAGCCTGCCTTTTTTATCGTTTTCAAATCGTCCGGATTATTCACACTGTAAAGGCATAGCGGAAATTCCCGTGCGCTTAAAGAACCCGCTGCCAGTAAAAACAAGGAGAAAAAGGTGAAAAAATTTTTCATTAGGTTGTATTAACGCGAAAAACTGTTTTTTTCAGTAAGTTGATACCATAACTCACGAAGGCCTTCTTCTAAAGAAACCGAAGGCTTGTACCCGAGTGCCGTAATTTTGCGAATATCGGCAGACGATTCATGCACGTCGCCGGGGCGTTTAGGATGGCTGACCCGTGTTAATTTGCGGCCGGAAATTTTTTCTATCATATCGGCCAGTTCCAACAATGTATACGTGTGCCCGCTGGCTACATTGTAAGTTTCGCTCGGTACACCTTGGATGGCAGCCAATAAATTGGCTTGTACTACGTCTTTTACGCTCACAAAATCACGTCTTTGCAGTCCATCCCAATCAATGCCCAGCGGTTTATTTTCTGCGGCCAGTTGCATAAACTTGGCAATTACAGCGGCATACGCGCAATTGGGGTTTTGCCCGGGGCCAAAGACGTTAAAATAGCGTAGGATTACGGTTTCCACTCCGTAAACTTTGGTGTATAGTTGGCAAAGTTCTTCGCCGGCTTGTTTACTCCAAGCATAAGGAGATTGGCAATCCATGGGGGTTTCCTCTGTATAGGGGAGTTCGGGACGGGTGCCGTACACCGCGGCGGAAGAGGCAAAGAGTACACGCTTGATACCATTTTGTTTAGCAGCCTCCAGTACATGGGCAGTCCCTTGAACATTTATTTGAGATGTTAATTGCGGGTTTTCCATGGATTGTGCTACTGAAGTTAAAGCCGCTAGGTGTACAATATAATCTATGCCCGTGCAAGCGGCTTGAACGGTGGAAAAATCGCAAACATCTCCCTTAATAAATGTGATTTGGTCGGCTACAGAGTCTAAATGGGTTCGGTCCCCGCTAGATAAGTTGTCTAGCACGGTTACTTTTTGCCCTTGCTCTACAAGTTGCTCTACCAGGTGAGAGCCGATAAACCCGGCTCCCCCGGTAATTAACCAATGATATTGTTGTTGTAACATACTAAAATTTCCAAATTGCCCCTATATTGTATCTTATTTTGAGCGGGTTGTTTAAGTGAATAGAATTTGGTGGACTGGTGAAGCAATTTTTGATTGTTTTTTAGGTGTTTTTCCTTTTATCTGTCCTTAATAAAATGGTAAAATATAAATACATGTATGATGGCTTGGTTTTAGCATGAAAAAGAAAGCAAAACACGCTCCATGGCACTTGCCCCGCTGGCAGCAAATTGTGCTGTATTTAATGGCTTATGATATTATAGCCGTTAATGCGGCTTATTTTGCCGCCCTTCTCTTGCGGTTTGATTTGCAATATTCTGCCATCCCGACAGACTATTTATCAGCGTACCTGTGGTTTGCGCCGCTCTATACCGTAGTTTGTTTGTTCGTATTTTGGAAGTCTAAACTGTATAAGAGTCTGTGGCAGTATGCCAGTATTAACGAAGCGGCCCGTGTGATAATGGCCTGCGCCATTACTACGTTATTTCAAATCGTGGGTATTACGCTGCTACTAAGGCGGATGCCTATTTCTTACTACATCTTTGGGGCCTTATTTCAATTTCTCTTTATTTCCGGGGTACGTTTTGCCTATCGGTTTGTTTTGTTGGAACGCTCCAAACGGGATGCTAAAACCTCTGCGATAGATACCGCCTCGCACATTTTGCTGATTGGGGCCGGGGATGCCGGGCAGCTGATCTTGCGTGATATTCAGCGTTCTAAACTCACCCGCAACGGAAAAGTCTACGCAATTATTGATGATAACCCCAATAAATGGGGACGCAATATAGCCGGGGTGCCTGTCGTGGGGGGGCGGGATGAGATTTTGTCGGCAGTTCAAAAATATCATATCAATAAAATTTATTTTGCTATTCCTACTGCCTCGGCTGAAACCAAACGAGATATTTTGAATATTTGCAAAGAAACCCAATGTAAAATTAAAGTTCTGCCCGGGATTTATCAACTCGTCAATGACGAAGTGTCCGTCAAAAACATGAAAGACGTATCTCTGGAAGATTTGTTAGGGCGCGAACCGATTCAAATGGACACCACGGACGTTTTTAACTTCTTAACGGATAAAACCATTTTGGTAACCGGCGGTGGGGGAAGTATCGGCAGTGAACTGTGCCGCCAAATTGCCGCCCATCAGCCCAGACAACTTTTAATTTTTGACATGTATGAAAACAATGCCTACGATATTGAGCAGGAATTAAAACGCAAATATCCTACTTTGAACTTAAAAGCGATTATCGGCTCCGTGCGCGACAGCAAACGTATTGCCCGCGTATTTGAAATGTACAAGCCGCAAGTGGTCTATCATGCCGCCGCCCATAAACATGTACCGCTGATGGAAGGCTCTCCCTGTGAAGCCGTAAAAAATAATGCCATCGGCACCTATAAAACGGCCTACGCTGCTATGAAAAACGGGTGCCAGCGCTTTGTGCTCATCAGCACGGATAAAGCCGTCAATCCTACCAACATCATGGGGGCCACCAAACGTCTGTGCGAAATGATTGTGCAAACCTTTGACTACATGATTAAAAACCACCGCGAACAGGAACTTCCTTTGCTTCACGCCCATATGCGTGACGAACTTTCCTTTATGGAAAAGAAGGCGCAAGAGATTCACTCTAACACGCAGTTTGTGGCGGTACGTTTTGGTAATGTGCTAGGCAGTAACGGTTCGGTGATTCCTCTTTTCAAACGTCAAATGGCGGAAGGGGGGCCGCTTACCGTAACCCACCCCGATGTGATCCGCTATTTTATGACGATTCCGGAAGCTGTTTCGTTAGTGTTAAAAGCCAGCGTGATGGGCAAAGGATCCGAAATTTTTGTGCTGGATATGGGCTCGCCGGTCAAGATTGATACGTTGGCGCGTAACTTAATTAAACTTTCCGGTTTGCGTCCGGATGTGGATATTAAAATTACCTACACCGGTTTGCGCCCCGGCGAAAAATTGTATGAAGAAAAATTGATGGCAGAAGAAGGCCTGACCCGTACAGAAAATAATTTAATTCACATCGGCCGCCCGATTCCGTTTGATAACGACACATTTCTCAAAGATGTAAAACTGTTAATGAACGCTAGCTACAGCGAACAGGAAGACTCTATCCGCGCTTTAGTAGCTAAAGTAGTAAACACGTATCATCCAGTAACGCATGAAATAAATGCAAAATAGAGGATTTATGGCAATTAAACCATTTGAAAAGAAGTTACCGAAAGATTCTCTGCTTATTTTAGGGGCAGGAGGTCTTGGACAGGCCGTGGCCGAAATTGCCAAGATTAGCGGTAATTTTGCGCGGTATGCTTTTTTGGATGACAAAATGGATGGTGACCCTGTATTGGATGCGCTTGATTACTTAAACAAATATAAGGCCGATTTTACGCATTGTATTGCCGCTTTTGGCAGTAATTCGTTGCGGGCGTTCTATACAGCCAAAATTAAGGAACTTGGTTTTCAACTGCCGGTTATTATTCACCCGTCTGCTGTCATTAGTGCTATGGCGCAAGTGGCCCCCGGAACGATTATACGCGAAAAGGTGGCCCTTAGCCACGGGGTAACAGTAGAAGAAGGGTGTTTGCTTAATATGGGGTGCTTAATAGACCACAACTGCCATATTGGGGCCTTTAGCCATATCCCTATGGGTGCTATTGTACGTAATGGGGCCCACATACTTCCTCAAAGCAACTTTAAGCCGCAGGAGGTTATTGAAAAATGATCACTGCTCCGCTTAGCACGTTAATTTGCCTGTTTGTATTGCTAAAAGTAGTGGCCTTTATCAAAAAAGACCCCACAAATGTAAATGCTCAAAACCCGTATTTGTTCCCGCAGTACATTGACCCTTTGTTGGACTCGGCTATGGCCCAAGCCGCCCGCCATATGCCTGTTAAACCTGGATACGTGCCCTCGTTTTATGCGTCGTATATAAAACCCTTGTTAGATATGGGGTTATCCTTTGTGGGAATTTTACTGTTAAGCCCTGTATTTTTGGTAATTGTGATTGCGATTGTGGTGGATGACCCCGGGCCGATTTTCTTTAAGCAAAAACGTGTGGGCAAAGGCAAAACTTTTTTCTTGTTGCATAAATTCCGTTCTATGAAAATGTCCACCCCGCATGATGTGCCTACACACCAGTTATCCAACCCGGAACAGTATATCACGCGTGTGGGCAAGTTTTTACGCAAGACGAGTTTGGATGAGTTGCCGCAAATTTGGGATATATTCCGCGGCAAGATGAGCATAATCGGTCCGCGCCCGGCACTATGGAATCAAGCCGATTTGGTGGCTCAGCGTGAGCAATACGCCGCTAATGACGTAATGCCCGGATTGACGGGTTGGGCACAAATCAATGGGCGCGATGAGTTGGAAATCCCCGTAAAAGCCAAATTTGACGGCGAATATGTCGCTCGGCAATCATTTTTATTTGACTGCAAATGCTTTTGGGGCACTATTGTGTCCGTCCTCAAGCACGAAGGCGTTGTGGAAGGTGGTACAGGAGAATTACATAAACAGGAGCAAGCGAAATGACACAAGAGTTTAAATTGCGCCCAGGTGTGCCCGCTAATGAGCCGACTCCTGTTTGGGGTTGTGATAAAACATTTTCTATTGATTTAAAAGCACAAAAACGGGTGTTAATTACCGGAAAAGACAGTTTTATCGGTAACAGTTTAATACGTTACGCCCAAACGCATTACCCGAATCTTTCTTTTGACGTACTGGATATGCGCACGCCGGCCTGGAAAAAGCACGATTTTTCTAAGTATGATAGTGTGTTTCATGTGGCGGGACTGGCACATTTGGAAATTGCAGCCAAACAAATGGATTTGAAAGATAAATATTATCAAGTAAATACGGAATTGGCTATTGAAACAGCCCGCTATGTAAAACAAGGACAAGTCAAACAATTTATTTTTATGTCATCTATGAGTGTTTACGGAACTTCCGCGTCTTATGGTAAATTTCATAGGATTGTCCGCCATACCCAGCCTGCCCCTACCACTTTTTACGGGGATTCCAAGTGGCAAGCCGATAAAGCAGTGCGGGCCTTAGAAAATGAATTTTTCCGCGTGGCTGTATTACGTCCACCGATGGTATACGGGCAGGGTTGCAAAGGAAACTATCCCCTTCTGCAAAAATTAGCCCAAAAATTGCCTGCATTTCCTAACGTGCACAATGCACGCTCTATGGTCTATATAGACAATTTGTGTGAGTTTGTTTGCCAACTGATTTTATCCGGCGAAAACGGTATTTATTTCCCGCAAAATCCAACGTACACACGCACGGCGGAAATGGTTAAACTGCTCGGTAAAGCAGAAGGAAAAAATATCCACCTTTTATCCATTTTGAATCCTTGTGTTAAACTGGCCTCTTGGGTGCCCGGCAAAATCCGCACGTTAGTCAATAAAGCCTTTGGCAATTGTTGCTACGCACAAGAACTGAGCCGTTACAACGGACTAAATTATCAGATTTATAACTTACAAGAGTCTATAGGCCCCAGCCGGGAGCAAGTAAAATGACGCAAACATTTCCGCCTTTTTCAGTATTGATGTCGGTCTATGCTAAGGACCGCCCGGCTTGGATCAAACAAGCGTTAGACAGCGTTTTGAACAACACGATTCGTCCTGCCGAAGTTGTTATTATGGTAGATGGACCTGTAAGAAAAGAGATTCAAGACGTCCTGGATGAAACAGCCCAAAATAGTATCGTAAGGGTTCTTTCGCATCCTGTTAATATCGGCCGCGGAGCGGCTTTGGCCATAGCTGTTCCCCAGTGCCAAAACGACCTGATTGCTCTGATGGATGCGGATGATATTTCTCGTTTGAATCGTTTTGAAAAACAATTAGCTGTTTTTGCTGTTAGTGCGGACTTGGCTGTAGTGGGGGGGCAAGTGCAGGAGTTGGAAGCCGAAACACTCAGTCCTTTTGCCCAACGTTGGGTACCGCTAACAAATGATGAAATTCGAACCTATCTCAAGAGCCGTATGCCATTTAATAACCCTACGGTTATGTTTCGTAAATCGGCGATCTTGCATAGCGGAAACTTCCAACCTTTGAACTTGATGGAAGATTACTATATGTGGGCTCGCGTGGCAGCTAAAGGTTATCAAATGGCTAATGTGCCTGATATTTTAGTGGATATGCGTGTAAACGCCGCCCTGTACGGTCGGCGAGGCGGGTGGCAATATTTCATAATGAATAAAAAAGTATTTGAAAAAATGCGCCAATTGGGGCTAGTCAATACGTGGGAATATTACTATATACTTTCCGTGCGATTTGTGGTACAAGTGCTAATGCCGAACTGGCTACGCGGTTGGTTTTACCGCAGGGTATTACGATAAATATAATGAGGAAGAAAAAACAAATTTTAACCCGCTATCAAAAAGGAGAAAATGGATGAGTGCACAACTAACCCCTTTGCAGCAAAAGTTGCTGGAAAATTTGAAATGGTTTCATGATTTTTGTTTGGAACATCATTTGAATTATTACGTTTTAGGCGGAACCATGTTAGGGGCGGCCCGCCACCGGGGATTTATCCCCTGGGATGATGATGTGGATGTGGGGATGCCTGTGCGAGACTATGTGCGTTTTATTGCTCTCCTGCAACACGGGATCACAGATAAGTATATGTTGGAATCGCCTGCTAATCCCGGGGAAGGGTACTGGTATCCGTTTGCCAAATTATACGATACTTCTACTACGCTAATTGAAAATACGGCAGCCCAAATTAAGCGCGGAGTTTATATAGATGTGTTCCCGTTGGAAGGGATGGGAGATACCCCCACGCAAACCCGGTCTAATTACCGTGCGTTAGCATGGAGAATGAATTTATTGCTGGCGCGTACAGCGGGGATCCGACAAGGACGCAAATGGTACAAAAACCTCTTTGTGCGTATAGGTCGCTTGCTACCAAACTGGCTGGTGAACAATGCCAAACTCTATACGCAAATTTACCATTTAACTACGCAAACTGATTTTGACAGTAAAGCCTACGGTGGAAACCCCAGCGGTGCTTGGCGCATAAAAGAAATTATGCCACGCGCTATATACGGAAAACCGACACTCTATCCCTTTGAAAATATGCAGGTCTTTGGCGTAGAGAAGGCAGACGAATATTTAACGCATATGTATGGAAATTGGCGTCAATTACCACCTCAAGAAAAGCAAAAAACACACCACGATTTTATTACCTTTGATCTTCATTCCTCTTATTTAACAGGGAGTACCCAAAAATGAAACGTGTAATTACATATGGAACTTTTGATTTGTTACATTATGGGCATATCAATTTATTAAGACGCGCCAAGAAACTGGGAGACTATTTAGTGGTGGCTCTCTCTACGGATGATTTTAACTTGCTGAAAAATAAGAAATGTTATTTCTCTTATGAGAAACGCAAGGCTCTGCTAGAGGCCATCCGCTATGTGGATTTAGTCATACCGGAAACGTCTTGGGAACAAAAGAAAAACGACATGCATGAATATCATATTGATACATTTGTGATGGGAGACGACTGGAAAGGAAAATTTGATTTTTTAAAAGCCGAAGGGGTGGAAGTGGTGTATCTTTCCCGTACGCCGGAAATTAGTACTACCCAAATCAAGAAGGATTTGAATTTACAAAAAAAATAATTGTTGTATGGTACAAAGCAGGGGCGGAGGTTATCTTGTTTTGGTGCCGCAAAATATTTGCTAAAGAACCAGTTAAATTATGGAAAAGAAACCTATTCGAATTTTACAAATTGTAACTAACTTAAAAGTGGGTAATGGGGTAATGTCGGTGGTGCTGGGCTGGCACGCACACTTAGATACCTCCAAATACCAATTTGATTATTTGTATTTTGATGAGTTTCCTGTTTCTCACAAAGAGACCATTTCCAAATATGGTGGCAAATTTTATTATTTGCCGTACCGTGATAAAAATTCATTTAAATTTGTATGTGAGGTTTACAAGTTCTTTAAGACACATAGATATGAGATAATTCACTGCCATATGCCGCGCTCAACTACTTTTATTTATTTGTTTGCAACGTTATTTGGGGTTAAATATAGGATTCAACATGCCCACCTGACGCAGTGGAGTAAGACAAAATTAGGAAAGTTACGTAATTTCTTCTTGTTGCATACTTTGATTACGCATAGAGTGGGGTGTTCTTATGCGGCGGGTAAAGGATACTTTGGGGAAAAAGACTTTGTGGTTGTTAATAATGGTATTGAATTGACAAAATTTTCCTATAATCCCGCTATGCGCGCTACCAAACGCAAAGAATTGGGATTAGATGACAAATTCATCATTGGTAATATCGGACGGTTTGTGGCGCAAAAAAATCATTCCTTTCTCATAGATGTCTTTGCCGAAGTGACCGCGCGTGACGAGTCTGCCTGTCTAGTTTTGGTGGGATGCGGCGTTTTAGAAGAGCAGATAAAAAAGCAGGTCGCTGCCAAAAATTTACAGGGAAAAGTGCTTTTTTTAGGGCAGCGACGGGATATTAGCGAATTGTTACAAGCATTTGACGTATTATGTTTCCCTTCAATAATAGAGGGATTCCCTGTGGTTGGGGTGGAAGCCCAAGCCGCGGGATTGCCTTGCGTGTTTTCTGATGCTATTACGTCCGAAATTCTACTGCTTCCTACATCCCGCATGCTATCGTTAAAAAAATCGCCTAAAAAGTGGGCGGAGACCCTGTTGGTGTTGCGTGGGCAACCACGCTTAAAAGCCGATACGGTGCAAAAGATGAAAGAATTTGATATCCGGCATACTTGCCAACACATCTACGACGTATATTCAAAATTAGGAGAAAGCTTATATGCATGATGCTCCGCTGATTTCTGTAATTGTTCCAATATATAACAACGAAAAATTCCTGCCAAAATGTATAGATAGTATTTTGGCACAGACCTATTCTCATTTGGAAATTATTTTGGTTGATGATGGCTCGGCGGACAGCAGTGGAGAAATTTGCGACCAATACGCGCAAAAAGAGGCGCGCGTAAAAGTAATCCATCAGCAAAATCAGGGTATTTCGGCAGCGCGTAATGCAGGGATTGCGGCGGCAAAGGGAGAGTATATTTCCTTTATAGATAGTGACGACTGGGTGGACGCAACATTTATTGAAAATTTGCTACAAACTGCACGGGAGAATAATGCCCTTATTGCGGTGGTAGGCATATATGAGGTGTTTCCGGAAGGGATATGCCAGAACCAAATTTCACTCAAGCCGAACGAAAAAAAAGTATTTGCGGCCTCGCACGGAAATTTTACAGCCGAGGAGTCTCTAGAATTGCTCCTGGTAAAAATGGATAGATATGTAGCCGATAAATTATATCACCGCTCTCTATTTGAATACGCTTTGTTCCCGGTAGGTATGGTTTACGAGGATATTTGGATACTGTATCGGTTGCTTCAGCGCATGGATAAGGTCGCCGTGTATAATGCCCCGCTTTATTACTACAACCGCTGCAATGAAAACAGTATCAGCAAAGGGAAATTTACCCATAAACAGTTAGATTATTTTAAGGTGTTTGATGAATTTATGGCAGATGCCAAAACTTTTAAGAGCAAACGTATCTTGCGTTTGCTCCAGCGGGAACGTTTGGGACATATTTGCGGATTCTTTAAGCGGATGATGAATTCAAATTTTAATGATTGGACTATTATTAAACCAATGCAACAAGAGTTGCGCCGGAATTTGTGGATTTTATTGCGGCATCCGAAACCCCTGCCTGTGAGCGCCTTTGGCGTAGCCTGTGCTATTAGTTTTACTATGACGAAATGGTTTTGGCAGTATATGCCCCAACGCGTAAGGGGATATTAGTATGAAGGAAAAACTTACTATTTTGTTTCTGTCTAAAATTACGGGGGATCGGGCCGCGGGGCCTACGTACAGCATCCCGGCTCAGGTGGCCGCGCAAGCCAAAATAGACAACGTGCTATGGTTTAACAATAACTATAATAAGCCGCAAGCCTGGATTGATAACAAATTGCCCGCGCTAAATTTGACGGATATCCCTTCCGGCCGCCTAAACGATTTGCCCGCCCCGTTCAACCATCCGGATTTGATTGTTGTAGAGATGTTCTATATGCATTTTGCCAATAAAATCATTGCAGCCGCACAAAAACAGCATATCCCTTATATCATTATTCCGCGGAGCAATTTTACTAAGCAGGCCCAGCAACATAAACCCCTTAAAAAGTGGCTGGGTAATGTTCTCTATTTTAAGCGTATGGTACGTAAGGCCGCCGCTATACAATATTTGACTCATCAAGAACAGGTGGAATCTGGCCCGGGCTGGAATACAAATTCCTTTGTAATACCCAATGGAATTTCCTTACCTGTGTTGCAAAATAAAGTTTTCCCGGCCAAGTGCCTTCGGGCCGTTTATGTGGGGCGTGTGGAAAAATATCAAAAAGGGTTGGATTTGCTGGTAGAGGCTATGGGAAAACTTCAAAATCAATTGCGAAGCGCACACTTTACGTTGGACATTTACGGTCCTGACCGGCATAACTCGTTGGAACCTCTTAAAGAACGTATTGCCAACTTAAAACTGAGTGATTTGATTTCATATAAGGGGGCGGTGTTTGGCGCAGAGAAAGCACGCGTATTGCAAGAAGCGGATATTTTTGTGATGACCTCACGCTTTGAAGGGCACCCTATGGGCCTTATTGAGGCACTAGCCTATGGGTTGCCATGTGTCGTTACCACAGGCACCAATATGCGCGAGGAAATTGAAAAATTTGGTGCTGGTTGGACGGCCGATAATACGGTGGATAGTATTGCGGCCGCTCTTACCAAAATACTCAATGAACGCGCGCAATTTGCACAAAAAAGCGCTCATGCCCGCGCTTTGGCTGAGCAGTATGACTGGGATAAAATTGCCCAGCAAAGTCATCAAATATATGAAGAAATTTTAAATCATCTAAAGGAGAATACGGGGAATAATTATGACATCTCGCTTTCGCACCCTGCTACGTTTAATACCCGATAGAATTTACATCCAAATGCAATATTTTTATCATTTTCACCGTTTCGCGAATTTCAAAAATCCGCAAACGTTTAATGAAAAATTACAATGGCTTAAACTCCATGACCACAACCCACTTTACACTACGTTAGTAGATAAATATGCTGTCAAAAAATGGGTGGCGGATAAAATTGGCCCACAATATATTATCCCCACGCTGGGCGTATGGGAAAAAGCGGAAGATATTGATTTTGATAAACTGCCTAATCAATTTGTGCTCAAGGTCAATCACGACTCCGGTGGGCTGGTCATTTGCAAAGATAAGGCCCAGTTAGATAGACAAGCCGCTATAGCTAAACTATCCCGTGCACTGGAAAATAATGGCTATTGGTATGGGCGCGAGTGGCCGTACAAAAACGTAAAACCGCGCATTATTGCCGAAAAATATATGGAAGACGATAACCAGGCGCTGAATGATTATAAATTTATGGTTTTTAATGGAAAGGTTAAATGTTCTTTTACTTGTACGGAACGGTTTTCTAAAGACGGGTTAAAAGTAACGTTTTATGATGCAAACTGGGATATAATGCCCTTTGAACGACATTATCCGCGCAGTAAAACCCCTATAACTAAACCCTTAAATTATGATGAGATGGTAGAGTTGGCAGAAAAACTTTCAAAAGATATTCCTTTTGTACGGGTGGATTTTTACTCAATTAAGGGGAAGATATATTTCGGGGAAATGACGTTTTATCCCGGTTCTGGATTGGAAGAGTTTACACCACAAGAATGGGATAAAAAGTTAGGCGATTGGCTGGAGTTATCCCATAAATGAAGGATATAAAAAAATGCTGAACAAGTTAAACATATTACAGATACCCTATGGCGGACTGGGCCACTCTACCCCCAGCGCGTGGAATAGTAAAGTAGGAGATTTATTGAGCTTTTCCAATTAGGAGATACAATATGTATTTAACAGAACGTTTAATTGCCTTGAGTATTTATTGTATTATTCTTTTTGGATTTTGCCTGTCTATTACCAAAATTAAATATACTCGTACGCAATTATTTCTATATGTTGTGATACTGGCTACCATGGGGTATTTATATGTGCCGGACAGTGGGTCTGATTTATCGCGTATTGTCCCATTACTTCCTAGTTATGCACGCATGTCCTGGCAAGAATTTCTCCTAAATATTCAGCATTATTCAACTCCTATGGCCGGTGTATACTACCATTTTATTGGAAAATTAAATAATGGCGCACATTGGTTGCCAGCTATAAACGCTTTTATCACGTTTTCAATGTGTTTCACCGTATTATATAAATCAAGTAAAAAATATCTGCTCTCGAAGGGCCTTCTATCGCTTTTACTTTTCTTTTTTATGTCTCGCGGATTGTTAGTTGTAACGATTGCCAATATACGTACTATGATTGCCTTGGGTATTTTGGGGTACTGTATTTATAAAGAGATGCTGGAAGGTACTTCTATTTTAAAGCATTTGCCTTTGCTAATAATTGCGGCTTTGTTCCATGCTACCGCTATTGCAGGTTTGTTGATTTATTTTACCTTCGTTATTTTTTATAATCTAAAATCTGGCAAAACCTTTATAACTTGGATTCAAAACTGTTTGGCGCTTTTGTTGTTGGGGGGCGCAGGGGGATTTTACTTGCAGCGGGCTATAATAAAGGGGTCTAATTACATGGCTAGGAGCCAAATGGGAACGGGTTATTTTTATATCTGGGAACTGATTCTTAGTATTCTTATACTACTATTAACGTTATATGCGATTATGCTCTTTTGCACTCAAAAGCCGTGGTTCCAGAGAGCCTTGGCTCTGGGCGAAAAGAGATTCCTTTTGTTTATGAGTTGTTTTGCCGGGGTTGATTTGCTTGCTTTGATGATTGAGTTTAATATTGGTTGGCGTCTAAGCTGGCTGGTGACTATTTTAGATATACCGTTGTTTGCAATGATTTTGGCCAATAAAACATTATCTCGTAAACGATTTATAAAAATAAAATACACCATTGTTTTAGTTAGCCTAATTGTTTTAATTTTGGCGTGTGCGCGCGGACATTTATGCAGCTTGAAATTTTTTGAATATTTATGAAACACCAACGGCTTTTCTACAATACATTTTTTTCTTTTATCAACCAGTTGATTGTGTTGATATGTACCTTCATTTTACCGCGGCAGATTTTGCTTTATTATGGGTCGGATGTAAATGGGTTAGTGTCATCTATTTCGCAATTTTTAGGGTTTATTGCATTGATGGATATGGGGGTGGGGGCTGTTGTGCAATCTTCTCTCTATAAACCATTAGTAGAAAATGATAGCGAGCAAATCAGCAAAATTATTAAATCAGCTCAACGGTTTTTCAATAAATTGGGGACTTTATTAGCAATTTACATTGTATTATTGTGCTATTGCTATCCCTATTTTTCCCATTCTACGTTTTCATTTTCCTTTATTGCCCCCTTAATTATTGCAATTTCTATTAGTTTTTTTGCACAATATTTTTTCGGCATCGCCCGGCAACTGCTTTTGAGCGCGGACCAACGGGCGTATATTCATTTAATTCTAAGTAGTATTGTGCTTGTTTTAAATACTGCCATTGGTGTTCTGCTGATTCATCAGCATTGCTCTATCCAAACAGTTAAGTTTGCCATGGCGTTCGTGCTACTGATACGCCCTTTGGGAATGTGTCTATTTGTGCGCAAACATTATAAGATTGATACGCATATAGAACTAACGGAAGAGCCTATCAAACAAAAATGGAATGGCTTGGCCCAACATGTATCGGCTTTTTTTCTGGGACATACAGATGTTGTAGTGCTGACGTTATTTTCCACACTTAGTAATGTGTCTGTGTATAGCGTGTATTATATGGTGGTAGCTGGCATACGCAGATTTGTCACTACACTCATGACGGGGGTTTATTCTTGGTTTGGGCAAATGTACGCAGCAAAGGATCCCTCTTTGGAACATAAATTTGCGTTTTATGAGTGGCTACTTCATACCCTGGGAACATCTTTGTTTACAACCGCCGGCATGCTTATTGTGCCTTTTGTGATGCTATATACACGGGGGGTGCATGATGCAAATTATGTCCAACCTGCGTTTGGCGCCATCTTATTAGCAGCCTATGCTATGTTTACAGTTCGATCCCCTTATTTGATGATGATTTTAGCAACCGGACATTACAAACAGACCCAGCATATTTCTTTTATGGAGGCGGGGTTAAATGTGCTGATTTCCGTCGTGGGTGTTAAACTATGGGGATTATGTGGGGTGGCAATAGGGACCCTGGTATCTATGACCTTTTGTACGTGTTATTTTGCGTATTATTTACAGGAGACCATTTTATGTAGGCCTATGAAACATTTTATAAAACATTTAGCCGTAGATATTTTGACAGTTGTATGTATTGTATTCACTACACAGGGGTTGGTGCATGGCGTATCTTCCTATATAGATTGGGTATATATGGCTTGTAAAATTTCAACTGTTGTGCTGATAGAAATATTAATTTTAAATTTGCTGTTTTATAGACACCATCTTTTCTGGTTGCGGGAAAAAATATTAAGTTATGCAAATAAATAAGGGACAAAGTTTCTTGCCAAATTTAGATTTTGTGCGTGTTTGCCTGATGGTATGTATTGTTTTTTACCATAGTGCACTTTTTTGGGGAAAGTATTGGTTCTATATTCCTACTACACAAACAGCCCCCCTATTAGCTTTTATAGCTAAATGGCTAAACTCTTTTCATATCTATGGGTTTGTATTTTTGTCTGGATATTTATTTTATTATTTATCCGTAGAGAAGGGAAAATATACTCAATTTAAAGAATTTTTCAAGAACAAATTTGTTCGTTTGATTATCCCGTATATATCAATATCTATTTTGTGGGTAATCCCGTTAACATATGTTTTTCGTGAAGATGTATTGTTAGAGATCGTTCCTAAGTTTTTATTTGGCATATCTCCAGCCCAACTTTGGTTCTTGCTCATGTTATTCGGAGTATTTATGCTATTTTATAAAACCCGTCGGTTTCATCCAATATTATTAGCGCTTGGCAGTTTCGGAATATCCTTAATTGGCAGATTGCTGTTTGCTAATGTGTTTCAAATTTGGAATGTGTTTGCATTTTTACCTTTTTTTCAACTAGGATATTATTCTAGAGCAGGAAACGTATATAAATATCTGAACCCATCTAAAATCTCTGTGAGTGGATATGCTTTCTTGCAAATTGTTTTGTTTGTAATTATATATTATATGCCAGTTGATAATTCCCTTGTTTTTAGAGGAATCAAAGAGCTCCTTAGTTTTGTTTGCCATCTATTGGGGGCTTTTGTTGCTTTTCATGTATTAACTTTTTATGCACCAAAGAAAAATTCCTACATTTTGACCAAATTGGCGGCTTGCTCTTTTGGAATTTATCTCTTCCATCAGCAAATCATTTATGTGGTTTTGACATTAACTGTTAATAGGTTGTCTCCCTATTTAATTACTTTAGTTTGTTTTATCATTTCTTATTTGCTAGCACAATTAATTACAGCTCTTTTTTTATCTAATAAATATACCGCAATTTTGATTGGGAAAAAGGGAGAGAATAGACAAAATGAGTCGTAATTTATTTTTAAAATGCAAACTTGGATTTTTGGGGATGTGTTTTTTATTAGTTATGTTTCAGCAGTTTGTGAGGGAACCTTTAGGAAGAAAATGCAGAGGCGTATATCGGGAATACAAGTTGTTTTTGATTTGATAGCGTGAAGCTGACAAACCGAAGTCATTATATGAAAAAATAGGTATTTTAACTTTTCATAGAGCCAATAATTATGGGGCTGTTTTGCAAGCGTATGTTCTTATGCAGACGTTGCTCTCTTAAATGGTTAATTATTTAAGTTTGCTGTTTAAATAAAATGTTTTATTCTATTTGTTATAAATGATAAAATTTTTATTATTCCTTTAAAAATGTTCAATCTAAGATGAAAAACGCTACTCCTTTAATTTCCATTATTATTCCTGTTTATAACGTCGAGAAGTATTTGCGTCAATGTGTGGATAGTGTTCTGGCACAAACCTACCAAAATTTGGAAATTATTTTAATAGATGACGGGTCTGTGGACAGTAGTGGCAAAATTTGTGATGAATATGCCGCACAGGACCGCCGGATCAAGGTTATACATCAAAAAAATCAGGGGATATATGTTGCTCGCAACGCTGGGTTACTAGGGGTTACTGGGGAATATATCGGTTTTGTAGACAGCGATGATTATATTAAGCCTGGTATGTACCAAGTTCTCTTGGAGGAGGCTTTGAAAAATCAGGCGGATATTACTATGTGTGGCCAGTTTTTACTCAAACCAAATGGGGTAGAAACCGTTAGATTCCCCCAGGAAGCGGCCTATATCTATCCGGATAATGCTGCCTGGTTAAAGGATTTAATGACCTATCCGTTTGCTACGCAGGTGTTGTGGAATAAATTATTCAAAAAGCAGGCTATTGGCAATATAATCTTTAATCCTCAACTTAGAAATTCCGGAGATTGCCAATTCTTATTAGATTTGTTATGTAAGCCTCTACGTATTGCCTATATACCCCAACCGCTATATTATTATGTTGTTAGAGATAATTCTATAACCCATCGGTATTCTATCCGCTTTTTTGCGGGGAGATATTCCGTTTGGAAATGCGCAATCGGTATAGCTAACAAAATGTATCAAAAGGGGAACATCCCATGGATGAGTGTGGTATATAGAGAGTGGTTTATCCCAACCGCATTTATGCTAGCCGTATTTATTATCCTGCAAGACGTAAATAACGAATATAACAAGGAATTTCAGGAAGTGCATTCTGTTTTCTATCGGTTGCAACAGTCCCCGATGAGGCGTTCCCTGCGTCCGATTCACCGCATTTGGACCTATTGTTTTGGCAAGTTCCCTGCGTTTACAAGGACTTTCTGGCGCCTGCCTATTGTAAGGCAACTAGCCATTTATTATATTTTACATAGATAAATTATAGGGAAAGATTAATCGGGCTTTGTTGAAGAGAAAAGTGTTGCTGGTTTTATAACGTACATTGGCGGAAAGCCAAGGTTTTTATATGAAGAAAATAGGTATTTTAACTTTTCATAGAGCCAATAATTATGGGGCTGTTTTGCAGGCATATGCGCTTAAGCAGACGTTGCTCTCTTTGCATGCTCAAGTTCAACTGGTTAATTATTTATGCCCTGCTATAGAAGATTTCTATTCCTTTTGGTCGGGATCTTTTAGCTTAAAATGGTTGGCGCTTAAAGTGGGGAAATTACTGTTTTTGGCTAAATTTTTATCAAATCAGCGCAAATTTGAGCAATTTAGGTCACGGTATTTGACGGATACAACGCCGGTAGCGGCGGCTGATATAGCAAAACTAAATGCGATTTATGACCTATTTATAACAGGCAGCGACCAAGTATTTAACCCGCGGATTACGGGCTTTGACAAGAATTATCTGCTGGATTTTGTGCAAGATAATTCCAAAAAATATTCGTATGCGGCCAGTGTGGCTGTGGAAGATATTTCTGCCCGGGAAGAAAAATTTTTAAGCAATTATCTAAAAAACTTCGCAGGTATTTCCGTGCGTGAAAAACAAACGGTAGAAAAACTTCATCAGGTAACGGGTAAACCGATATTGGTACACTTGGACCCCACGTTACTTTTAACAAAACAAAACTGGCAACACATAGCCTCTTTACCCAAAAACCAAAGCAATTATATTTTGCTCTATTTAATGGATGAAAATTCTAAAATTATTGATTTTACCCAACGCCTATCTAAACATACAGGCTTAAAAGTAATTCATATTAGCGCTTCTCTTCGATCTAAAACCCCTTTTAAGTCAATGTGTGTTACCCCGCAACAATGGCTGGGATATTTTTTAGGGGCCACGTATATTGTTACTAATTCCTTCCACGGGCTTGTGTTCTCTCTCAATTTTAACAAGCCGTTTTTTGTGGATGTGGTGCGCGCGGGCGACGCACGTTTGCGCAACGACCGCATTCTAAATATGCTTGAATTGACTGGTTTTACAAACCGGCTGATTGAGCAAATTGGTACAAATTACGAGGAGCCCCTTAATTTTTCTGTTTCAAACAACATTTTACAACAAGAAAAGGCGCGTGCCTTGGCCTATCTAAAAGAGATTGTAAACAAGCCGGGAGAACAACCCCTATGCTAAATCAACCGTGTGTATCTTTAATTACTCCTTGTTATAACGGAGAAAAATACATGAGTCTCTTTTTAGACTCTTTGCTAACGCAAACTTATAAACAGGTGGAGTTCTTTTTCATTAACGACGGAAGCCAAGATAAGACAGAAGAAATTTTTCTTTCTTATAAACCACTACTAGAGAAAAAAGGATGGAAAGTATTTTATCACAAACAAGAAAATAAGGGCGTTGCCCATGCCTTTAACTATGGCTTGCGTCGGTTTACGGGGGAGTATTTGGCTTGTGTGGATAGTGATGACATCTTATATCCGGATTTTCTTTCTGCCAAAGTGTCGTTTATGGAGCAGTATCCCCACTATGCCCTTTGTTATAGCGGTGTGGAGATAGTAAAAGAAGAGGCCCCGGCTCAGGTAATTCGTCGCATCATGCGTAAGCCACAGGCTAAAGATGACCTATTTATAGATTGCTTGCTGGGAAGAAACGAGGCCTTATCTGCGCCTGCCTTAACTTACTTTTATAGAGCCAAAAATTGGCTGGCTTGCAATACTCAACGACAAATTTATGAAGATACCCCGGTGGGACAAAATTGGCAAATGTTGCTACCCATTGTGTATAGTGGCAAATGCGGCTATCTAAACAAAGTATTAGCCAAATATGTTATGCGTCACACCTCTCATAGCCATACTCGCAAGCGCCGATCCGTAGCGGAACAATGCCGGGTGGAAAAACAGTTGCTATTTCGCATTTTAGATGAACTGCATTTACCGAGCATAACATACAATAAATACAAGGCAATCATTGAGAAGAAATACCGCAGGAAATGGCTGGCGGGGAAACTAAAAAAGGTGCCCGGATTGTTTCAGGTAGTAAAAAGAATGTATCAACATTTTAAGCACTAACATACGGTATTGCCAAGGGATTAAACCAAGGTAATATTTTGAAATTCGTACAATAGGATAGAGATATGAAGAAAATAGGTATTTTAACTTTTCACGCGTCACATAATTATGGGTCTATGTTGCAAAATTTTGCCTTGCAACAGGTGCTTAGAGACCTGGGATATGCGTGCGAGACAATTAACTTCCGCTCCCAAGTGCAACGATTGTACTGTTCCGGGCAAGTAGCGCGCCCTACGGAGAATATGCGAGATGTTTTACGCAAAATCGTCCTTTTCCCTTGGCGAAAAGATTTGAAGTTAAAATACGAAAAATTTGAAAATTTTCTCCGTAAGGACTTGGCCTGCTCTGCACAATATAACACAGAGGAGGAGGTGCTTAAAGAGGGGCTTCACTATGACATTTACCTAGCCGGGGGAGACCAAATATGGAATGTGAAGGCAAAAGATTTTTCTTGGCTTTATTTCCTGCCCTTTCCCGCGGCCAAAAAGATTGCTTACGCGCCAAGTTTTGGGGATAAGCCCACACAACTATTAACCGAACAGGATAAAGTTAAAATTAAGGAATATTTGCGCACGTTTAGTGCGGTAAGCGTGAGGGAAGAGTCGGGCGCAGATTTGCTGGCCTCATTTACCAACCGTCCGCAGGTCACCCTAGACCCCACTTTATTATTGGATGCGGACCAATGGAAAAAATATATCTCCCCAGAGCCGCTGATTAAGGGAGAATATCTGTTTGTATATGTTCCGTATAGCAGACCCCAATTATTAAAGTCTATTCCGCCAGGCAACCGCCTTCCTTTGGTAATCAGTTTGCCGTTGGGGATTTCCACGTTGTACAAGCCAAATTTTATTAAATATTTTCAGGCCGGTCCGTGGGATTTCTTAAATCTTATTTATTATAGCAAGGGCGTGGTGAGCGGCTCTTTCCATGCGGCGGTTTTTGCCAAACTGTTCAATAAACCGCTTTATTGTATGAATATGGGGCCTGGCAGCCGTATTGCTAATTTGGAGAAGAATTTTGAACATTTGCAGCAGGATCGGGCCCAAAGTATTCAGTTCCTACGGGAGGCCCTACAATGACAAACCTCATCTGTTCACACGAATTTTGTACCGGTTGCGGTGAGTGCCTGACGGTATGTCCGCAGCATTGTATCACGTTGCAGCCTAACCCCCAGGGGCATCTATACCCCCGGATTGATACGCAAAAATGCGTGAATTGTAATTTGTGCCGCCAAAAATGCCCGGCTAATACGCCTGTTGTGCTGCATGAGCCACAGGCTTGTTGGGCGGCGTGGGCCAAAGAAGAGAAGGAACGCACTACTTCTTCTTCGGGGGCAGCTGCCAGTTTGTTTGCAAAATATATTATTGCAAAGGGGGGTGTGGTATATGGAGCGGCCCTGGAAAAGGGCGAAATTCGCCATATTCGTGTGCATCAAGAACACGATCTCGGCCGGCTCAAAGGCTCCAAATATGTGTATAGTTATGCGGCGGATGTATATGCCCCCCTGCGGCAGGATTTAATGGACGGTAAAACAGTCTTGTTCGTGGGAACACCTTGCCAAAATGCTGGGGTATCTAACTACGTGGGAGACCACCCCAATTTGTTTTTAGTAAACTTAATTTGCCATGGAACGCCCTCTTTTCAAATGCTTAAGGACCACCTAAAAGAACGGGGGGTAACGCAAATTGACACGATTCAGTTTCGTAACAACAACAATGCTTATGATTTTCGTTGTAATGATTACCGTGCTTTATCCCGTTTGTTACCGGATGAATATGTAACCTGTTTTTTAATGGGATATACGTATCGCCCAGCCTGTTATAATTGCGCGTATGCCAAGCCGCAACGCGTGGGGGATGTAACCCTGGGCGATTTTTGGGGATTAGGCAAGCAAACTCCCTTTGAAGGGGGAGATACTTCTAAAGGATGCTCGGTTATCCTCATAAATACCCCTAAGGGAAAACAACTGCTGGAGGCCTGTCGGGATAAAATGCATCTTTTCCCGCGCGCCTACCAAGAGGCTCAGGCCGGTAATCCGCAACTGTGCGGCCCTGTCACCTGTCGTGCCATAGCGGATAAATTTAGTACATATTATCCCCGCTACAGTTTTGCCGGGGCAGCTTGGCGCACGGTGCCGCGCTTATTAGCCACGCGGGCCTTGAAAGACATATTAAAACGACGTACACCCGCTTTGCGGATAAAAAGAGCCTTGCAAAATTGGTTGGCCCGCTAAGTGTCTTATTCTGGCATAACGAAAAATAGTATAATTTAATTAGAAATAGACTTTTGCTGATTGCCCTGTTATCGGGCGACATTTCTTCTTGCTATTACTGCAGTCTATGCAAGGAGAAAGCATGTCTGTATTACGCAAATTATCACATTGTTTGCCGGATGAACTCTATATTCAACTTCAATATTTTCACCATTTTCACAAATTTGCCAATCTCAAACATCCGCAAACCTTTAATGAAAAATTAAACTGGCTCAAACTTCACGATAGAAATCCGCTCTATACCACGCTAGTGGATAAATATGCCGTTAAACAATGGGTGGCTGATAAAATTGGGGCGCAGTATATTATCCCCACGCTAGGGGTATGGAATAAGGCCGAGGATATTGATTTTGACAAGTTGCCCCATCAGTTTGTGCTGAAATGCACGCATGACTCGCACAGTATTGTGATTTGCCGGGATAAATCTAAATTGGACAAGCCTCAAACGATCAAAAAATTGTCTGCCCGGCTTAAGTCTAACGGGTATTGGTACGGTAGAGAGTGGCCCTATAAAAATGTGCCACCGCGTATTATTGCCGAAAAATATATGGAAGATGCGTCTACGGGCGGATTGGTTGATTTTAAGTTTCTCTGTTTCAGCGGCCACCCTCAATTTATAGAGGTACATAGAAATCGCTTTACGCAGAAGTATTCACAGTTGTTTTATGATATGCAAGGACATGTACAAGCCTTTAATAATAAAAATTATAAAACGTTGCCGGTGGCCGAGTCACTACCACAAGAGTTGCTTTGCCAAATACGCCCTTTAGTAGATGTTTTGGCAGGTGGGTTTGCACATGTGCGCGTTGATTTCTACTATATTGATGCACATCCTTATTTTAGCGAAATGACTTTTTACGATGGCTCCGGTTTTGTCCCCTTTGAGCCTCCTCAAGTCGATCGGGTCCTGGGAAATTATCTCACTTTGCCTAAATTGCTATAATAAGTATATGGCAAAAAATCAGTTAAATTTACAGGGAAAAACGATTTTGGTGACCGGGGCCGCCGGGTTTATCGGGGCGGCTTTAGCACACCGGCTGTGTACGCAAAATCCGTCCGCGCGTGTAATCGGCCTAGACAGCGTGAACGATTACTACGACGTTTCCATCAAAAACTACCGCTTGGAACAATTAACCGTGCTCCCTAATTTTACGTTTATCAAAGGCAATTTGGCAGATAAAAAACTGATTGAAGAAATTTTTGCCCAGTATCAGCCGCAAATTGTGGTTAATTTAGCCGCGCAAGCGGGGGTGCGTTACAGTATTACCAACCCGGACGCCTACATTGAGGCCAACCTCATCGGTTTTTATAACATGTTGGAAGCCTGCCGCCACTCGTACGACGGGGGAAAAACGGGAGTAGAACATTTAGTGTACGCATCCAGTTCTTCCGTCTACGGCGCCAACAAAAAAGTGCCCTACGCGGTGGAAGATAAAGTGGATCATCCTGTTTCCCTGTATGCTGCTACCAAAAAAGCCGATGAGTTGTTAGCCCACGCTTACGCCAAACTGTATAATATCCCGTCCACGGGGCTGCGCTTCTTTACCGTGTATGGCCCGGCCGGGCGGCCCGATATGGCGTATTTTGGTTTTACCAATAAGTTAGTTAAAGGCGAAAAAATTAGAATTTTTAATTTTGGCAACTGCAAACGTGATTTTACCTACGTGGATGATATTGTGGAAGGTATGATCCGCGTGATGCAAGGTGCCCCGATGCGCCAAAAAGGGGAAGACGGCCTTCCTATTGCTCCGTATGCCTTGTATAACATTGGCAATAGTGTACCGGAAAATCTGTTAGATTTTGTGCAAATCTTACAGGAAGAACTCATTCGTGCGGGTGTATTGCCGCCGGATTACGATTTTGAAGCACATAAGGAACTCGTCCCCATGCAAGCCGGAGACGTGCCTATAACGTATGCGGATACGTCTGCATTGGAACGCGATTTCGGCTTCAAACCCCAAACGTCCTTGCGCGAAGGCCTACGCAAATTTGCACAGTGGTACAAAGCATTTTATTGTAAATAACTCCCTATAATTTGATGCAAGAAAGCGAAAATTCCGGACTTCTCTTCGGAAAAGAATTTATAATCGGCTACGTCCACGGGTGAGTTCTAAATGAAAATCCCACCAGGTTTCGCGTCCGCGCGGAAAGATACGTAAAATTGTGCTTTTGCCTCTCCAAGGCCACGGATTGATGCCGTGTTTGGTGCTAAAATCGGCTAAATACCCGGCTTCAAATACGTGCGGGCGGACGTGTTTATCAAAAGCGCCGGCTCCAAAGGGATAGCAAAATGTACGTGCCGGGCAACCCAGTTGTTCTTCAATTATTTTTTTGCTTTGGGTAATTTCATAGATAATTTCGTCTTGTGTCAGCGAGCGTAGCCGCCTGTGTGAACACGTGTGTGAGCCAAATTCCACCAGGCCGCTTTGTTGCATCTCGCGGATTTGGTCCCACGTCATATAACCGGGGGTTCCTACCAAATCGGTAATAATAAAAATAAGGGCCGGCGTGTGGTGTTTCTTAAGGATGGGAAAGAGGTGAACATAATGGTCATCCGTGGCATCATCAAACGTAAGCAATATAGGCTTTTCCACGTGTTTATGGCCGGTTTGCTTAGCGTGGAATAATTGCTCGGTAGAGATAGGGGTAAAACCATGTTCGTGCATGTATTGCAGTTGCTGTTCAAAGACGGTGGGGGAAATGGCAAAGGCGTAATCCGCCGGATTGTCGGACGGTTCTTCTTTGATGTGGTGGTACATGATGGCTACGAGCCCGGTGCGCGGCAAAAAGAACCAGGCTTTGCGTAAATCGGGATATTTCCACACAAAGTAAATAATCCCCAGTATAATGAGTGCTACACACCCTAAAATCATTTATGCTCCTGCTCTAATTGCCACAGTTTAGCGTATTTTACATACACATAATAGGTGGAAAACGAAGCCCATAAAAGTCCGCGCATACCGTCCAAAATGCCTAACTTAAGCGCGTAGCGTTTGAGAAATTCATAAGGCAAGGTAAGTAATACTTTGAGTAAGCAAAAGCGTTTGCCGTTGGCATGCATTTGTTGGGCCGCTAGCGAAGTGTATTTATTAAATTTATTGAAATAGGTTTCAATCGTGTCGTACGAAAAGTGATTGACGGGGTTTTGGAGCGTTTCCAAACGGCCATCCACTTCTAACCCTTCATGTACTAAACCCCCTACATAATGGGCCTTGGGCGTACGTACTAAACGCAAGTGTTTTTCTTTGTTAAGCCCGCTAAAACGCATTTTTTTGCCCAGGAAATAATTGCAGAAGGGTAAATAGTAGCCGGCTACCTCTTCGTGCGTTACGGCTTCTAAAATTTCTTCGCGTAGGCGGGGACTAAGTTGCTCGTCCGCATCTAAATTTAGTGCCCACTCGCCGGATACTTTAGACAGAGCGAAGTTTTTTTGGCTGGCAAAACCGTCAAATTCCCGCGTGTATACTTGGGCCCCTAATTCCTTGCAGACCAAAGCGGTTTTGTCGGTGGAAAAGGAGTCCACCACAATTACCTCGCTGACAATATCCCGTGCACTTAAAATGCACGAAGCAATACGGTGCGCTTCATTTTTGGCAATAATAAACAAAGTAATACGCGGTTTTTTCATAGCAGTATTATAGCATTTTGACGTGAATATTCGCTCATATAAAAGGGGTAACCGCTGTAGCAGGGTTTGGGACTACAGCGGTTTGGGATGAAATTCAAATTGTTCTTGTTACACTAATACTATAGTAATTGTAAAGCGTACAAAACAGGGTCTTAAGACCTAAAAGAGGATAGAAAAAATACCCAGGCTTACTTGGGCCCAATGTGCTATAATACAATAGAATTAGACGAGGAGAATTTATGAAAAAATTAGTATTACTTGGTTGTGTCTTTTTGGCGGCCTGCTCCACCCTTAAAACATCGGGGGAATATATTATGCGGGGTAATGGGTATTTGAAGGACGGCAAGACCGAGGCCGCTATTGATGCTTTTAATAAGGCGCTAGTATTAAATTCATCCAATATGGACGCCTATGAGGCCCGCGGGGCGGCGTATTTCTTTAAGGGTCACTATGACTTGGCCCAAGCGGATTTTGAGCGCGTGTTAAATACGGACCCTTACCGCATTTCTGCCTACACCGCGTATGCTAGCGTGTTGGCCTCTAAAAATGATTTTAACAACGCGTTGAAAGTGCTAAATTTGGTGGACAAATTAGGGAAAGCCACGCCGGAGACTTATTTTGCCCGCGCCGGGGTGTATTATATGCTGGGGCAGTACGATAAGGCCGTGGCCGATTATACCCGGGTATTGCAGGAACGCGTATCTGCCGATGTGCTCAATGCACGGGGTAATGCCTATGCCCAGTGGGGAAAACCGCAGCAAGCACAACGTGATTTTGAACAGGCCCGTACGCCTAATATTCCGCAGCATTTGAACGCGTATACGGAGTTAAAATAAAAAAAAGGACGAAATGGCTTTCGTCCTCTAAAAGTGTCACCGGGTGGGCTCGAACCACCGACCTATTCCTTATGAGAGAATCGCTCTAACCAGCTGAGCTACGGTGACGTAAATCGTACCTAATTATTATAACAAAAGTGTGAAAGCAGACGCAAGTTTTTTTTAGAAACGTATAAAGTTGGTGCAAAAACACTAAAAATGTACTATGATAAAGGTACGGAGAATCTATGAAGAAAATCCTTGTATTAACTCTTAGTTGTTTAGGTTCTGTTTCTATCTACGCACAATCCACTTGTGAAACACGCGTGGATGCCCATCAAAAAGCCACCACCAATCAACGGGTGGCCTATTGCTTGACGCCGGATTATATGGCGCCCGATTCTACCTATTCCGAACTCGTTTTTTCCGGTGTGAGTACCCGCAATACGCAAACGGCTCCGGCCACTACTGTGCGCACGACTACCAAGCCGGGACGTTTTGCCCCGGAGAAGGTGTCCGTCTATCGTAGTTATATCCCCTCTACTCAATTCCCGGAATTGTCGCAAGATTATGAGGGGCAACCTGTAGACGAAGCAACCGTCATGGTTTCTTCTACCTATACACCCGCTCCGGTTACCCAAACGGGAACAACGGTTGCGCAAGCAAACCTTGCGCCGGCCCCGCAGGAACAATTTATGTATGTAACGTCTCCTATGGTGCCGCCGCATCCGAGCACGTTGGGCAATAGTGCCTTGCAACCGGCCGAACATTCTATGTTAGATGAGGCCGCGGGGAAGACGCGTACTCCCTACGCTCAGCCTGTGTATGAAACAAAGGCCGGATTAAAAGCCCGTCAAACAAAACCGAACCGCCGGGTAATAGCCGCTTTGGTTCCTGCGCCGGAACCGGCTGTATCAACGACGCAAACGGAACCGGTAGCACAAACCGGATCGCAAGAACAACCTAGCACGCAGCCCAGTGTGGATATGCCGGAAGATTTAACACAAACTTATACCCCGGATACGCTTAGCGATAATACGTATACGGAAATCCCGGTAGATACAACGGGAACGGAAACTTCTTATTAAGGGGAATTTATGCAAAAAGTAATGGCTTATATTAAACAACCATATCAGCAAACAGGGTTTATTCGTGCTACGCTGGATTTGGCACTGCGGTTATTGACTGTGGTAGTGTGGGGTTACTTGATGTATGTTTTGGGCCATTTGTTGTTTGATGCCCTGGTGCGCAACTACGATCCCGTAATGAAATTATGGTGGTGTTCGTATTGCTTTATTATTTTCTTTGGGGCCACGTGGTTGGCGTACATTCTGTTATTTGTACGTAACTATTACGAGGCAGAATAAACCTAGTAATTTACTAAGAAAAACAGCGCTTTTAGGGCGCTGTTTTTTATGGGAAAGTGACGCTTTTAAGTAAAGCCCTAGCCTGTTGTTTATCTTGCGCTAGCTGGGCCTTGAGGGCTTCCAGACCGTCAAATTTAGTTTCATGGCGTAATTTTTGATAGAACCAGATGGTGATCTTCCGTCCATAAATACTTTGTTTGAAATTAAAAATATGCACTTCTACCAAAGGCAACAGGGTGCTTAGCGTGTTTACGGTAGGGCGAAAACCGATATTGCAAAATCCGTCATACATTTTAGTGCCCACCCGCACTTTTACCGCAAATACACCCAGCGGTAAAATTTTGTAAATGCCTGTTTCTAAATTGGCGGTGGGGTAGCCTAGTTTGCGCCCTAATTTGTGCCCGGTGATGACACGGCCGGAAAGTTCGTACGGGCGGCCTAGTAAGGCGTTGGCGTGAGGGATATCCCCTTGGGCCAACACTTTACGGATGAGGGAAGAGGAAATCTTTTCATGGTCTTCGGTAAAAAAGGGGGCCACTTCAAAGGGAATATTTTTCTGGGAACAGGCCTCGCGCAAAAATACAGCGGAGCCTTCCCTGTTTTTACCGAACGCAAAATCGGCCCCAATGAGTAAGCCGCCACAATCAAAATGATTCAGCAAACGGTTAAAAAACTGCTGGGCGGATAGTGACCGTACACGGGAAAAATCCAAGGTTTCGGCACGTAACCCCAAGGCCTTGAATAGCCGTTTCTTCTCATCCGGTAGGGAGAGAACCGTCATTTCGGGGTGCGCGGTTTGCAACGTTTTGGGGGGTAACGGAAAATAGAGTGCAAGGGGCTTAGCTCGGTGCAGCACAGCCCGCGTTTCCAGCAAATTAAACAAATGCTGGTGCCCGCGGTGAACGCCGTCAAATGTGCCGATAGTGATAAAATTTTTCATACAGGTTGTACCCAATTATATAGGGTATCAGTTTGACACTCTTTAAGCAAATTTCCGTCAAAAGCCTGGGTTACTTGATACGGGCCGATGGCCAAGCGGCGCAAACGGGAAAGGTGGCCTAGCGTACCTAATTTTTGTGCAAGTATATACCCCAGTGAACGTACGTAGGTACCGCTGGTCCCGGTGAGTGTGAACGAAATTTCAGTAGGTGAAATCAGTTGTACCCCGCTCCACGAAACCGTAACCGGGCTAAACCGCGGGGTTAATTCCACGCCTTTGCGGGCCAGGTCGTACATTTTCTCACCTTTTATTTTTTTGGCACTAAAAGGGGGAATTTGTTGCATGATAGGGCCGGATAGTTGCGCCACGGCTTGCTCCAGTTGCTGGGTAGTAATAGGGGGCACCGGGACGGTGTGGGTGATTTCGCCATAGCGGTCCCAGGTGTCGGTAGCCGTGCCTAAAGAAAGGATGGCTTGATAGGTTTTATTGAGTTGCAAAAATTCCGGTTGGCGGCGGGTGGCTTCGCGCCCCACGAGCAAGATTAAAAGGCCGGTTGCCATGGGATCGAGCGTGCCGCTATGCCCAATGGTTTTGGTACATAAAATGCGTCGTACAATCGCAATAACATCATGCGAAGAAAAATCCGCCGGTTTATCTATGAGTAAAAGGCCGCTTTTTTGCGGTTTAGGCAAGTTTTTTAACGACATCAGCTACCACGTCGGCCAGTTCCTGTGCTACTTGATCTACCGGTTTGCCTGTTACCTTAAAGCCGGCCGCACGGGCATGGCCGCCGCCGCCAAAGGTTTGGGCAATCTGGCTTACATCGGCTCCGCCACGAGAGCGTAAATTGACGGAAACTTTATCGGGTTCTTCTTTGATAAGTGCGGAAACCTCTACCCCGGGGATCATGGTCGGTTGGCTGACAATGCCTTGCGTTTGAGAAGGGGTGGCCCCAAAGGTTTCAAAATCGCGGTGGGTGAGGATAATTTCGCTATATTTATTATCAAAGCGTAGTTGCATTTTCTCCAAGGCCCGGCCTTGTAATTTTAGTTCAATGTAAGGCTTAGTAAAGTAAATAACTTGATTGATTTTGGCAATATTCGCTCCCAACGCCACTAACGCAGAGGCTACGCGCAGGGCTTCGGCTGTGGTGTTGGAGTGGACAAAACGCCCCGTATCCGTAACTACTCCGGTGTAGAGGTTAGTGGCTTCTTCGGGGGTGGGGAGGAAATTTCCTTCCGATTCCTCAAAAAGCTGAAAAATAATTTCCGCGGTGCTAGACGCCCCGGAATCAATATGGTTTACATCTCCGTAAGCGTCGCTGACCAGGTGGTGATCAATATTGACCAAGGTGTGAGCGGCGGTTAAAATTTCTTCCAAATCGCCGCCGCGTTTTCTATCGGAACATTCCAACAAAATGACCGTGTCAAAATCAATTTTTTCGGGGAGTTTATCTACATGAATTTTAGAAATACCGGGCAAAAATTGCAGGTCCGCCCCAATAGCCGGCGCGGCGTAGGCATACACGGTTTTGCCCATGCGTTCTAAGAGCGAAGTCATGGCTAGGGTACAGCCCAAGGAATCTCCGTCCGGGTTTAAGTGCCCGGCAATAAAGAAGCGTTTTCCTTGGTTGATAGCACGCCAAATAGCCTGTAAACTTTGCGCTCTATTTTCCATCGGTTTTTTCCTTATCAATAATTTGAAAAATAGACTCTACCCGGGCTGCTTTTTCGGGGGTGTCGTCGTATTCAAAGGTAAAAGAAGGAATCCGTTTTAAGTGTAACCGTCCGCGTAGGCGGGCCCCAATTTCTTTACGAAGTAGCGCCAGTGCCTCTTGCGTTTTTTTGCGGTCTTCGGGGCTGCCAAAGACGGAGAAAAATACCTTGGCGGCAGTTAAATCTTTGGAAACATGAACTGCTGTAATGGTAACAATTCCGCCAAAATCTCCGTTGGCGGACATTTTGGTAATAAGTGTATTGATTTCTTCTAAAAATAAAGTTTCTAAGCGTTTAATGCGGTCAATCATACTTATATTATAGCATTTTGCCTAGCGCTTATAGGGGAACAAAATGTGTACTATAACCTACAACCCAAGCAAGTGTTTGTATTGAGGAGAATTTTTAATGAGTTCCTGCTCAAAGGCGTCCGGCCCTACCTGTTCAACCCAGGTTTTATCTTCCCGCAATAGGGAGGTCCCCAGTCCCAGTTTGTGGGCAGAAGGGAGGCCTAATAAGTCTAGCAAGGTGGGGGCCCAGTCCATTTGGCTGTAAAGCCTGTCTATGTGCTTGGGTAACGGTATCCCCGGGGCTATGATGCAGAAGGATTGAACGTATCCATGGGGAAAGTGTGTATCTAGGGTCGTTAACGCTATAAAAAAAGGTTGCTTTCGGGCATCCAGTTCCTGTAATTTTTGCTTAGCAAATTGAAATAAAGCGGAGTCATTAACGCCAAATTCTTCTAAACCAATATCGTTTTGGGTGGCAAAATGTTGTTCAATAAGTTCATCTCGGCCCCATAATTCGTTGAAGTGGTGTTCCCGTACAAATACATCCGTGCCGACAAAAGGCAAATAAGTCCCTCCGGCAAATACCGTATAGTATCCCGCTTGGGATAAAATGTCGGGTACGCAAACGGCGTTGGGTAAAAAATGCTGGGTTTTGGGGCCAAGTTTGTCACGTAACTGCACGCGTAGCGGAACCCCGCAAAACGTGGCCACTTGGGAGGCTAATGTCCAGTTGGTGCCATTGATGGAGCGATAGCCCGCGATCGTGGTATTTTGGGCCGCCAAAGAGGATAAATGGGGAATCAAATTAACTCCGAAACTGGAATCTGTATAGTTTTTCTCCATAGATTCGGCAAAGATGAGAATCAGGTTTTTGGGATGTTGCGGCAGCGCAATAGTAGGGGTTGGGGCCAAGTGCCGGTAGATAGAAGTGGTTTGGGTGGAAAGCCACAGTTGCCTAAGTAAAGAAATGGGTTTATCTTCTTTTATTTCGGAAACGTGTACGGGTTGATACGTAAATAGTACCCACGCAGCAACTGCCAACAAGGGAAGGCCCAGGTAGGGCTTTTTTAATGTCAAATAGGTTAATACTGTCGTAAAGGCCAAAACTAAAAAAATAAGGCGTGGATAAGTGGCCAAAAAACTGCTATCTAAATAAATAGCATGAAAGATAATTTGATTTAACGAAGTACCGGGAAAATGAATTTCAATAACTCCCAAGGTGACTATGGCAAATATCACCCCCAGGATTAAAATCCCGGCCAGGATACGGAGTATTTTTAGACATAGGGTTCGTATCATGGTAGATTAGAGGGAACGGACTTTTTCTTGCGGAACACCACCCATTTGTTGAGGGAGAAACTAACCAACGCTACCAAAAGCGAACTGGTCAATCCGGCCACGTACAGGTTGGTTACGCCCACCAGCGTCAGTACGCGCAAAATACCAATATTTAAGAAATAGCAAAGTGCATATACCGCAATAAATTTGAAGATGAGCATATTATCCGGGTTGTCAAAAACCATGGTGCCCATAGTCTTAAAACTAAAGCAAGTGCCGATAACGGTGGACAATAACACCGCTAACGTGTAATGCGCGCCTAAAAAGATAGACAGCGCATAAATGCTATAGGCAAACACCGTGTTTACCCCGCCGATAATTAAAAACCGGATAAACTGCTCCGGCAGATGTACAATACGAGCAATCCAACAACAGAATTTTTGAAATAATTGCATACTTTTATCCTTGGATTAACTTTAAGTAAAAGAAGAGCGTGTCTTGCGGGGCCAGGTGGTGCGGCTCTAGCAGTTCCAGGCGGGCATACACCGGGAGAAACATCTTGCTGGTTTTATCAAATTTCCATTTTTTATGTCCCTCTATGCGAAACACTATGGCATAGTTTTGTTTTTCTTCCGGGCGATCTTGCAAGATAGTATCTAATTGATCGGTCCCTATAAAAAGGTCGGGGAGCGGGCCTTGATTCCAAGCCTGTAGGGTTTGTTCGTCTTGCGCTTGCGTGCGGGCCTGATGCATATTATACCGGTACGGGGTAGCGGTGTTAAAATTGGCAAACAAGTTGCGCGGCGCGTAAAAATTAAGCGTAGTGGCTAAAGGCAAGTAGTGTGTGTTTGTAAGACCGTTGGGGTATACCGCTTTATGCGTATCAGGAATATCCTGCGGCTTCACTTGCCACCAAGTGATAAAGATGCGTTTATCTTGTAACTGGTGCGTTTGTAAAAAGTCATAAAACGGTTTGCCGGAGAGTTGCGGTTGGGTGGCCTCGCTAAAGAGGGTGGCGGACGTCCAACCCAAGGGGACAAATAACAACAGAGCGTAAAATGCTTTAAGATAAACGGGACATTTAGAGGGGGTTTTCCACCCTATCCACAGGATAAATAACAAGAGAACAGCGGCCAAGCCAATGTGGTGCTGCGACATATAATAGGCCAGGATCAGGCTCATACCCAGATAAGTAGTATATAGAAACGGACGCGCTTTTTTAGACAGGCAAACAAATAAACTGCCCCATACGCACAGGCCTACTAAAACGCCGGATAGGAGAGGGAGCCAATTCCCCAGCGGGAAAACCGAGAGCCGCTGATCCACAAAGAAAATATCCGTAATAAATGCATCCGCCGGCATGATAAAGAGTAAATAAATCAACCGTTGCCACACAGGGGTAGTTTGAAATTCACTCCCCATTGCAAACGTGTCCGGCCGCGGGAAAATCCACACAAGCAGAAGAATAGCCCAGCCCAACAACCCCAGTAACCAATGAAACCGTCTGTCACGTCCCAGATTGCAAAAATATGTTTTCCACGTGCAAGTGCTTTTCATTTCCCATAGCCAGGCTAAGGCAATTCCACCGGCGATAGCAATCCCGTACAAGTGGCACGCGCACAACGCGGCTAATAAGCCCACAAATAAGCCGGGGCGTTTATCTTTTTGCGGGAAATATACCGCTAACAAACACATTAAAAAAACTAGGATGTTGTAGGGCCGCACAATGACGCTGTACTGATAAAATAAAAAATAGGAAAAGGGCAACGTTAGCCGGGCCACACGTGGGAAGGGAGATTTGAAAATAATTAAGTACGCCGACGCAATGCTAAACAAAGCACCGACTAGCGGCAACCCCAGTGTCCCGCTGATTCCTAACCGTGCCGGGATGGCTAAAAGCAGGTGGAAAAAGGGCGGGTGCCCTTCATAATGCGGTAGCACAAATAGCAAATCTTTCCACGGGGCATCTTGGGCAATAAACCACGCCTGGATTTCATCAAACCAAGGTTCGTGTACGTACATGGCAAAGAGTAACACGCCGATAAACAGCATCCATACAATCCACTCTGCACGTTGTCCCTTTGTCAGTTGCCCAAGTAGTTTCATTTGCTTTCGTGGTACTCTTTTTCCGTATTGACGTTCCAAATGGGGCTTTTATCCGTTTTCCCGTTTACAATCGCGTCCACCGCTTCAAATGCGGTCACCATGGAGTGGTCCATATTGTTATAGCGGTGTTGCCCGTTACGTCCAATGCAGTATAAGTTGGTAAGCGTATTAAGATATTCAATGAGCGTATTGATTTCGCTATATGTGTCAAAATAAGCCGGGTAGGCTTTTTTCACACGTTCGCGGTGGCTGGCCAAAATGCGGGTGTCTTGGGAAATAATCCCGATTTTTTGCAATTCCTGCGTGGCTTGTTTTACGCAATCTTCTTCGGTCATATTCCAAAAATCGTCGCCTTCGTTGCAGAAGTACTCCAACCCCACCCATACGGTATGTTGTACGTCGCTCACCATATAAGGGGACCAGTTATTAAAAATTTGGATACGTCCCATTTTTACGCCGGTATCTTGCACGTAGATCCAGCAATCCGGGATGGTGTTTTGGAACGTAGGAATTTTAGTGTTGTTGGGCAAGGCTAATTTATCAACCAATACGCCCACGGTTACAAAATCGCGGTAGGGCAAGTGCTGGGCAATGCGCTTGGCGGCGGGGGTGGCTTGCGCAAGCCCGGCTACCAAGTCTTTTAGCGGCATGGACGAAATTACCATATCGGCGGGAATTTCTTGCCCGTTGCACACGACGGATGTTAGTTGATTGCCTTGTTGTGCAAAACCGGTAACGCGACTATTGAAAAGCACTTTGCCGCCTTGTTTTTCAATGCGCTTGGCTACCGCACTCCATAATTGGCCGGGCCCGTATTTGGGATAATAAAATTCTTCAATCAGGGAAGTTTCTTTTTTGGCGGGTTTGGTGTGTAAGATACGCTGTACCAAATCTTTTAACACGGCCGAAATGGACAACCCTTTCACGCGTTGGGCCCCCCAATCGGCAGAAATGGCGCTGGGGTGGCGGCCCCATAATTTTTCGGTATAGCCTTCAAAGAACATGCTGTATAATTTTTTGCCAAAGCGGTTGATGTAGAAATTTTCCAAAGAGGTTTCCGGCCGCTTATGCAGTTGCGCCGCCAGGTAGGAAAACCCCGCTTGCATTAACGTAAAAAAGCCTAAGTTATATAAGGTTTTGGCCGAAAGAGAAAGCGGATAATCAAAGAAAGTATGTTTGTAATAAATGCGGGAAATCCGTTTGCGGATTAAAAAAACTTCGTCTTGTGTTTGCGGGTCCGGCCCGCCGGTCACTACGGGGGAGTGGCGGTGAAGCAGTTGGTCATCTAACGAGGGTTTGCCTTGGGCCGCAAAGATAGAAAACCACCAATCCATCACACGCGGGTCTTTTGAAAAAAAGCGGTGTCCGCCCAGGTCCATGCGGTTTTGATGCGTTTCTACCGTGCGGGAAATACCGCCGGCTACCGAATCGGCTTCCAATACAGTTACCTGATATTGCGGGTATTTGGTTAATTCATAAGCCGCCGTTAAACCGGCGGGGCCAGCCCCAATGATGACGATTTGTTTTTTCATATATTCTTATATTGTTTAACAAAAGCAAGCATAATGCTTACGCAAGGGGACCCCTTGCCATCTCCTTGTATAATTTCATCTATATTATACTATATAATAATATGGACATTTCACCTATAAAAGTGCAGGTTGCCGCGGTCCTTTTGGTGCATAAAACCGGGGAAAATACAGACCTATATCCCCTGATTTTCAAAAAAAATGTTTATGAAAAAAAGAAATACCACCGACGGGGACCGCCCGGTTTTGGGCCCATGTCAAGACCCAATTTGAAAAAAAGACTTGCAATTTTTAAAAAATATTGTAAACTATTATGTAGAAAGCTAACCACTTTCTATATTAACTTGTAGGAAAAGGAGAAAACTTATGAATAAAGGTTTCACGTTAATTGAGCTACTCGTAGTAGTGCTCATCATCGGTATCTTGGCCGCAATCGCCTTGCCCCAATATACCAAAGCAGTCGAACGCTCCCGCATGGCCGAAGCTGTGCAAGTATTAGGTGATGTGGCTACCGCCCAAAGCATCTTCTACATGCAACACAACGAATTCGCCGACGGTTTGGACGACTTGAATAACAGAGGGGATGTAACCATCTCTGACCCGACCGCTGATGGTAAATGGACGTTAGCAGTAGGTTCCAAAGATGGCGTACAAACCATGACCCGCGACGGTGGTATGTATGACGGTGGTGTATTAACCTTGACCGTACATGAAGATGGTTCTATTGATAAGAGCTGCAACGACAACGGTAAAGCGGGTTTCTGCACCGTCGGTGCCTCTATGGGTTATTCTGCTTCTTAATTGAACGGATAACTAAAAGATTCACAAACACCCCGCATGTGGTCCATGCGGGGTGTTTTTTAATTGCCATTTGACAAGGGGCCTTATACTTGTTACAATATATATGTTCTTAATAGAGCGACTTGGTATCAAGTCGCTCTTTGTATAATAGGAGAGTTTTTATGAAAGATCCTAAAATAATTGAAGAAACCATCGCTAAAGCACTGGCCCCGCAAGGCGTAGAACTGGTAGATTTAGTCATCCAGCATCAAGGCCGCAAAGCCGTCCTGCAGTTTTTTGTAGATAAAGTAGGCGGCGTAACGTTGGATGACTGTGGGGAACTGACCGATAAAATTGATTCCCTGTTAGAAATGGAAAATTTAATGGACGGAGCCTACATCCTGGAGGTTTCCTCCCCCGGCGTAAACCGGGTGCTCAAAAAACCCGAGCATTTTAAGCGCTTTGTGCAAGAACGTGTAAAAGTTGTACTCAAAGTGCCGCTGGACGGACGCGGCAGTTTTACCGGCGTGATCGCTTCGGCTGATGACGACGCTTTCGTTTTAGACGACGGTACCAACCAATTCCGTTTTGCCTATAACAATATTAAAAAGGCAAACCTGGACCCGGTACTTGAATTTTAATTAAAGGAGAAATAATCCCCATGGAAACCAATGCAAAAGAATTAGTAGCCGCTTTAGAAGGCTTAGAAAGAGAAAAAAATATCAAACGTGAAGATATTTTGAAAACGATTGAAGATGCCCTCATCTCCGCGTTGCGCAAAAATTTAGGCAAAACGGCCCAAATTACCGCCAAGATTGACGTAAATACCGGCTCTGTACAAGCCTTACATTTACTTAACGTTGTAGACGTAGTGGTCAACCCGGAAATGGAAATCTCCCTGGAAGATGCCAAAAAAGAACAAAAAGGCGCCAAAGTGGGGGATGTAATTTCCCACCCGCTCCAGGTAACCGATTTTTCCCGCATTGCGGCTCAAATTGCCAAGCAAGTGCTTATCCAAAAAGTGCGCGGCATTGAACGCGATAACTTTTATAAAGAATATAAACCGCGCGAAGGGGAAGTGGTGATGGGTACGGTGCGTCGCATGTCCGACCGGGATATTATTGTAGACCTGGGGAAAATTGAAGCCATTTTGCCCTATTGCGAACAAATCCGCAGAGAACGCTACACCAACGGTTCGCGCATTAAAGCCGTGATTGCCAAAGTGATGAATCAAACCGACTTGGCTGCCGTAGGCCCGGAAGATGCGTTGCTTTCGCGCTATAAATCGGCCGCGTTTCGCATGGATAAAGGGCAACGGGGGCCTTATGTGTTTTTGTCCCGCGGGAACGGACGCTTTTTAGAAGAATTATTTAAGGTGGAAGTGCCCGAAATTAACGAAGGCATTGTAGAAATTAAAAAGATTGAACGCGACCCGGGTTTCCGCGCCAAAGTGCTTGTTAGCAGCATTGACAGCAAAATTGATCCAATCGGTACCTGTGTCGGGATGCGCGGGATTCGTATCCGTGCGATTCAAAATGAACTTTCCGGCGAACGTATTGATTTAATTAACTACTCCGCCGAGGTCAGCACGCTACTGATGAACGCGATTGCGCCCGCCAAGGCTAACTTTGTGCAGATTATCAGCCTGAAAGATAAAAAGGCTCTTATCATCGTGCCCGACGACCAATTAGCCATTGCAATCGGTAAAGATTGGCAAAATATTCGCTTGGCTTCCCGCTTGACCGGGTGGGAACTGGACGTAAAGAGCGAAAGCCAAAAAGCCACCGAAGAAAAGAAGGCGACGGAGTCTATTCAAGCGGTATTGGCCAGCATTGAAGGCATTGGCCCCAAGACGGCCGAACTATTGCAAAAGGCCGGTTTTACAACCGCTGAAAAATTAGCCAATGTAGAAGTGGAACATTTGTGCACCGTGCAAGGTATTGGTGATAAAACCGCCGCTAAAATTATTGAAGGCGCCAAAAAATATATCGCCGAGCACCTGGAACCTGCCGAGGAGGTAGCCGATGACAACCAGCAAGAAAACAACTAAAGAGGGCGAAACCTCCGCTAAGAAAAAACCGGCTGCCAAAAAAACCGCTACCAAAACCGCGGTTAAGAAAACAGCGACTAAAAAGGAAACCACGGCTAAAAAGACGACCGCCAAAAAAACGTCTGCTAAAGCGACGAAATCTACGGCCAAAAAGGCGCCTGCCAAAAAAACGGTAAAAACGGTTGCCACGCAAGAACCGGTGGTAAAACCGGTCGCTGCGGCCCCCAAACCGCAAGAGGCAGTTAAACCGGCGCCTGTTGCAAAACCTACGCCGGCCCCGGCTCCGAAACCGGAACAACCGCGCCCCGTCAATGTGACCCCGAAACCGGCCCCGGTGGTAAAACCGGCTCCGGCTTCCGTGGCACAACCCAAACCGGTGGTACAGCCTGCCCCTAAACCGGTAGTCCAGCAACCTAAAGCGCAACCGGCCCCGGTGCAAGCACAACCCAAACCGCAACAACCGGCCGCGCCTAAAGCGCAACCGGCCGCCCCGGCAAAACCGGCGGGGAAGACTGTGCGTATTGTGGGCAATCCCACCGTCAAAGATTTGGCGGAAAAGATGAATTTCAAAATCAACGATTTTATTAAAAAGTTGATGACCATGGGCATTTTTGCCACCATTAACCAACGCTTGGAAAAAGACATGATTGAACTCATTGTGGATGAGTGTGGGTTTGTGGCGGAAATGGTAGAAGAAGATTTGAAGGAAGCGACCGCTGTGATGGAAGTGCAAGATGACCCGGCCAGCTTAAAACCGCGCAGCCCTGTAATTACCATTATGGGCCACGTAGACCATGGTAAAACCAGCCTCTTGGACGCTATCCGCAAATCAAACGTAGTAGCGGGCGAAGCCGGTGCTATTACCCAGCACATTGGTGCGTACCGTGTTAAAACGCCGCGCGGTGTGCTGACGTTTTTGGATACGCCCGGCCACGAGGCCTTTACCGCCATGCGTGCGCGTGGGGCACAAGCCACCGATATTGTAGTGCTTGTGGTATCCGCTACAGACGGTATCATGCCGCAGACCATTGAGGCTATGGAACACGCCAAAGCCGCCGGCGCGCCGATTATTGTGGCTATCAATAAAATTGATTTGCCCGGTGCTAACCCGGACCGTGTAAAACAAGATTTGTCCGCCCGCGGTTTAGTGCCCGAAGAGTGGCAAGGCAATACTATTTACGTGGAAATTTCCGCCAAGAAACATATCAATATTGATAAACTCTTGGAAATGATTGCGCTGCAGGCGGAAATGATGGAACTTAAAGCCAACCCGGACCGCTTGGGTGTAGGCGTTATTTTGGAAAGTAAACGCGACAATAAACGCGGTGTAGTGGCTACCGTCCTCGTACAAAAAGGTACGATGAAGGTGGGCGATCCGTTCCTCGTAGGGACCAACTACGGTCGTATCCGCGCACTGATTGACGAAAATTCCCAACGCTACCAAAAAATCGGTCCCAGCGTTCCTGCGGAAATTTTAGGCATTAACGGCGAACCGCCGCAAGTGGGCGATACGCTTTACATTATGGAGAGCGAAAAAGAAGCCCGCTACGCTGCCGAAAAACGCAAACTGGCACAGAAGGAAGATTCGCAAGCCACGCGTAAGCAAATGTCCTTGATGGCTCTGGGGAAAGAGGACGAAGAAGGCAACAAAGTCAAAAAGTTAAGCCTGATTCTCAAAGCCGACGTGCAAGGCTCCATTGAGGCTATTAAAGACGCGCTACTTCGCATCCCGTCTGACGAGGTGGAACTGGATATTGTGCTATCTGCTCCGGGGAACATCAACGAAAGCGATATTCTCTTGGCCAAGGCCAGTAATGCGGTAGTGATTGGGTTCCACGTTTCTACGGAACACAAGGCGCAAGCGGAAGCCGAGCGCGAAGGAATTGAAATCCGCAACTACACGATTATCTTTGAACTGTTGGAAGATATTAAAGCCGCTATGGAAGGTTTGTTAGAACCGGACGTAGTAGAAAACGTGGTAGGTACCGCCACCATTAAGAAAGTAATGAAGTTAAGCAGCGGCTTAATTTCGGGTTCGTTGGTGGATAGCGGTACTATGGTGCGCAATTATGAAGTGCGCATTAAACGTAATGGCGAAGAAGTAGGCCGCGGCAAAATTGGGGGCCTTAAACGCTTCAAAGATGACGTCAAAGAAGTGGAAAAAGGTTACGAGTGCGGTATCTTGATTGAAGGATTCAAAGGCGTGCAGGAAGGCGACCTGATTGAATGTATCAAGAAGGAAACCGTCACCCGACGTATTAAAATGTAAATAAGCAGTATTTCTAAAAAAACCCCGCCCAAAAGGCGGGATTTTTTACGGTAGAGGAATATTTAGCAAAGGTTTGTTTTTCCAGCCGCGTTTGTCAAAGTGCCACCACTCGGTGCGCGTGTAGGTAAATCCGGCGGCTGTCATAATTTTTTTAAGCGTTTCGCGCCGTGCTAAAATGTCGGCCGGTAAATCGTAAAAGTCCATGTGGGCGCGCCGGGTAAAATTATCAAAGTCTGTGGGCATAGGCAGGGGACGACCGTTAAAGTCACACGGGGTTAAATCAACCGCCATCCCGCGGCTATGACGTGAGCCTTTCTTGGGCATAGCCACATAACTGGGGTTAGGAAATGCCTGCCACAATTTTTTGTGTTCGTCCTGCGGTCGGTAGCAATCCCATAAGCAAAAAGTAAAAGGTTCCTTTTCCTGCGCGGCTAGTTGGACGGCCTTTTGCAACCCGGCGACGGCTTCTTTATGTAGGTAGCACTTCTCTGACGCATAAATACGACTTTTGGTAAAATTCTGGTCCGTGGCGTAGCGTAAACTGACAAAAACCGGTAAATCCGGTACGGATTGCACATCTACCAGGTTCGCCTCTTCCAGCGGACCGGCGGCCACGGGCAAAGCGCATAACAGGAGTAAAAGCACGCGTTTCATACTTTTATTATATAATAAAGATATGGACGAGAAAAACTTTAAGAGCGGTTTTGCTGTACTGGCCGGCCTGCCCAATGCGGGTAAGTCTACGTTGCTCAATAACCTGGCGGGGGGACTTCTTTCCGCGGTTACGCACAAACCCCAAACTACGCGCCAAAATATTTTGGCCATTAGCGAAGGGGAAAATTATCAAGTTGTTTTTGTAGATACGCCCGGTTTTTTGAAACCGCAATACAAGTTACAGCAAACGATGGCCGATTGTGTGGACCGCGCGGTAAGCGAAGAAGCGGACGTGGTACTTTTCCTGCTGGATGCTACGGTCCCTTACGCGCAAAATGTCAAGTTGGTGGAAAAATTAAAAAAAGTTTTCTGCCCGATATTCCTCGTTCTCAATAAAATAGATTTAGTAAAACAACCCGGTGTGTTGGCCCAGTTGGAAGAGCAAGCCAAAAAAGATTTGCCCGTCCAAGGTGTATTTGCTATTAGCGCGGCTAAAGGCCAAGGCATTGAGCCTCTAAAACAGGCGGTGGTCCAGGCGTTGCCCACTAGCCCGGCGTATTTTCCGGCGGGGCAGTGGACGGACCGCTGGGAGCGTTTTTACGCGGCCGAGTTTATCCGCGAACAAATCTTCCAACTCTATCAGCAGGAAATTCCCTACAGTACCTACGTGGAAGTAGAAAAATTTACCGAAGACCTGGGGGCCAAGAATTTCATCCGAGCCAATATCCACGTGGAGCGCGAAAGCCAAAAGCCGATTATTATCGGCAAAGGCGGCAGTATGATTAAAAAATTGCGCGAACGCAGCCAAAAGCGCATTGAAGAATTTTTGGGGCGCAAATACCGGGTGGAACTTAATGTGGTCGTGTCGCCGAATTGGCGCAACGATACCGACTTATTGGAGCAATTTGGATATATCCAAAAAGATCCGCGCGAAATGTAATTTGATGTGCTTAAGAGATGAACCGCTGTGCGATTTTATCCAGCACAGCGGTTAATTTTTGATATTGTTCCACACCGTCGGTATCTACAAACGGGAAACACGCAATACGCAAACTTTCTTGCGCTACCGTGCGGTATTTTTTAAGTCCGTCCATCAGGTTTTGTTTGCCCGTTTCACGTAACGCTTGAGCAATTTGTTCCCCCGTAATTTGCGGGTGTGTGATAGCCAGTGTGAGCGTAGTAAAAGAGCGGTATTTTTCGTTGGTAATTAGCGGTTTAATCCAAGGGGAATTTTCTGCCCAATTTACTAAATAGTCCGCGTGTTGTTTGCATAAATTTTCCATGGCGGCCAGGCCCCCGTGCGTGAGCATCCATTTGCACGCTTCGTTTGCCATCCAAATATTGATGGTGGAGGGGGTATTTAGCGTTTGATATTTATCGGTAAAGCGCAGGGCGTTTTTAAGATCCAAAAAATACGGAATCAGACGGGTTTGTTTTTGGATTCGTTCCACCGCCCGCGGACTTAGTGCCAGTACGCTTGTTCCGCCCCCGGCCCCCAAACATTTTTGCAGCCCAAATGCCAAAATATCGTAGGCAAGCGGAAATACACGTCCGCCCGCGCAGGAAGTGATGTCCCACGCAACCAGCGTATCCGGGCCCCGTTGCTCCCACACGTTTTGTAGATAATCGTCGGGAAGTTGGACGCCGGTGGCTGTTTCGTTCGGGGTTAATAAGACTAAACTGGCTGAATCGTCGGGTAGTGATAGCGGTAAATAGTTTTTATCCGCGCGTACAAAAAGTTGGGCCGTATTGGGTACGCGGGCGGCTAATTGCTCACACCACAGGCGGCTAAATGCGCCTATGGCCACCCCGGTAATACTGTCTTTGGCCAAATTCCACACCACGCTGTCTAATGCGGATGTAGCCCCGCCGGGGAAAAATAAAAGGGTGTAATCTGGCGGAATTTGCAATAAAGCGCGTAGGTTTTCGGTAGTTTGTTTATAGAGCCCGTCAAACGAAATATCCGCCGCGCGGTGGCTGCGCTCAAAAAAAGTTTCGTATAAATGGGCGTTACGCACAGCGGCTAACCCCTGCCCCGGCCCGCAGGAAAAACTGGAGGAGGGGAGTTCTTGCTCGCTAAACTGGAAAGAGGTCTTTGTCATTTTTTCTTTTTCCCGACGGTGTTCTTTTTTGATTTTTCCGCAGAACGGTGAAGTTGCTCGTTCGGGTGCGCGGCTAAATAACTGTCCACGGCGTCCAGTTCCGGCTTTAAGTATTTGCCGGTGTATGATTGCTTGCACGCGGCTACATCCCGCGGAGTTCCTTCACAAACAATTTGACCGCCTTTGTCGCCGCCTTCCGGCCCCAGGTCAATAAGCCAATCCGCGGTTTTAATTACGTCTAAATTGTGCTCAATAATAAGTACGGTGTTCCCTTTGTCGGCCAGGCCATGTAGTACATGTAATAGTTTATCAATGTCGGCAAAGTGTAAACCGGTGGTAGGTTCGTCTAAAATATAGAGCGTGTTGCCGGTGCCCTTGCGGGAAAGTTCGTCGGCTAATTTGACACGTTGGGCTTCGCCGCCGGATAAGGTGGTAGCGGCTTGGCCCAGTTTAATATAGCCTAGGCCCACGTCATTAAGGGTTTGCAAATAGCGTTTAATTTTAGGAATAGCGTCAAAAAATTCCAACGCCTGCGAAACGCTTAAATCCAGCACTTCGGCAATATTTTTGCCTTTGAATTTTACTTCCAGCGTGTCTTCATTAAAACGGTTCCCGTTGCACTCTTCGCACTTGACGTAAATATCAGGCAAAAATTGCATTTGAATTTTCAAAATACCGTCGCCTTGACACTTTTCACAGCGGCCACCCTTTACGTTGAAAGAGAAACGGCCCGGCTTGTAGCCGCGGCGTTTAGCCTCGGGCATTTGGGCAAACAAATCGCGAATATGGGAAAATACCCCCGTGTAGGTGGCTGGATTGCTGCGCGGCGTTTTGCCGATAGGGCTTTGGTCTACAATAATGACTTTATCAATGTTATCCAACCCTTTGATAATTTCGTGCTCGCCGGGGACGTCTTTGGCCCCGTAGAATTTGCGGGCGAGCGCCTTATACAAAATGTTGTGAATCAGCGTACTCTTGCCGGAGCCGGATACACCCGTTACGCATACAAATTTGCCGAGTGGAATTTTAACGTCAATGTTTTTAAGGTTGAATTGACGCGCCCCGTGAATCGTAAGGAATTTCCCGTTGCCTTTGCGTAGTTCGGCGCGGGGCAAAATGATTTTCCGCCCGTTGAGATACGAGGCGGTGAGCGAGTTTTTGTCTTTCAAAAAGTCTTTGGTCGGTTCGCTGGCTACAATTTGCCCGCCGTTTTCGCCGGCGGCAGGCCCTAACTCTACTACATAGTCGGAGGCTAAAATTGTGTCTTTATCGTGCTCTACGATAATAAGCGTATTGTCTAAATCGCGCAAGTTTTTAAGCGTTTCAATCAAGCGGTCGTTATCGCGCGCGTGCAGACCAATGGTCGGCTCGTCCAGTACGTATAACACGCCGGTTAAGCCGGAGCCGATTTGCGTGGCCAGGTGAATACGTTGCGCTTCCCCACCGGAAAGAGTCTGGCTTTTGCGGTTGAGCGTTAAGTAAGAAAGGCCCACACTGTTTAGAAAGTTCAGACGGGCGTTAATTTCTTTGAGCACATCTTTGGCAATAATTTTTTCTTTGTTGGTAAGTTGTAAATGGGCAAAGAAATCTTGTGCGGCCGAAACCTGCATGGCGGAAATTTCATAAATGTTTTTCCCGTTAATTTTAACAGACAACGCTTCCGGTTTTAAGCGTTTGCCTTGGCAGACGGGGCACTCTACTTCACGCATAAAACGCTGGGTAACTTCTTCCTTTACAAAATCGCTTTCACTCTCGGCCACGCGGCGTTTTAAGTTGGTAATGACGCCTTCAAACTCTTGCTCTCCGCCGGAGATAATAGAAGTATAGGTGGCTCCCCCGGTACCGTAGAGCAGTAAATCGCGTTGCGCTTTGGGCAGTTTATTCCACGGGGTAGTCATGCTGATGTGATTTTGGCGGCAAACCTGTTTCAAAATATCATAGTAATAACCGCTCCAGGAACTTTTCCAACGGTGGGTACGGGTGGTAACGGGGTTTTCCCACGCGTCAATGGCACCTTGGTTAATAGCCAGGGTTGGATTAGGGACTACCAACGCTTCATCTACTTCAATTTTAACACCCAACCCGTTACATTGCGGGCAGGCCCCGTACGGGGAATTAAACGAAAATAAACGCGGCTCTAGTTCGCTAAAGCCAATCCCACAATGGGCGCACGCATTGGATTCACTATAGGTAAATTCTTGGGGCGTTTTGCCTTCGGTTTCTACAATGTGTACTAGGCCCTTGGCATAGCGCAAGGCATTTTCTAAACTTTCTACCAGCCGCTCGCGGTCAAATTCTTCCACAAAAATTTCGTCGGTGACTAATTCAATAGTATGTTTTTTATAACGGTCTAAAACGGGGATATTGTCTAACGTAACCAGCGTACCGTTTACACGGGCTTTGACGTAGCCTTCCTTTTTAAATTTTTTGAAAAGTTCCTCGTAAGTGCCTTGACGGCCGCGGATGACAGGGGCCAAAATATAGACGGTTTTTTCATTGAATTTGCCCAGAATATCTTGCGCAATACCTTGTACGCTCCAGGCTTCTACCTTGCGCCCACATTGCGGACAATAGCGTTGCCCAATGCGGGCAAATAAGAGACGTAAATAATCGTAAATTTCCGTCACGGTGGCTACCGTGGAACGGGGGTTTTTGGAAGGGTTGCGCTGTTCAATGGAAATGGCCGGCGATAAGCCTTCAATATGCTCTACATCAGGTTTTTCCATCAGTTCCAAAAATTGGCGCGCATAGGCGGACATACTTTCCACATAGCGGCGTTGCCCTTCCGCGTAGATGGTGTCAAAGGCAAGGGAACTTTTGCCTGAGCCGGACAACCCGGTTACTACCACCATTTTATCTTTGGGAATTTCTACGGAAATGTTTTTCAAATTGTGCCCTTTGGCGCCAATAACTTTAATGGACTTCATATCAACCTCTTGCCGGGGAATCGGTCCCCATTACTCTAAATATATTATATAATTTTTATATATTAACCTATAGGAGCCTGCGTGTGAAAAAACCGCTTAAATATCTCCTCTACGCCGTCGGGATGTTGCTATCTGTGGGCATCCTGGCCGTGATGATCTATCACGCCAAAGACAGTTTTGTTAAAATTTGGCAAGGCGTACGGACAAAATATCTATTTTTATCGTTATTATCTTCCGTGCTCATCTATATTGCGATGGGGATGAGTTTGTATGAAATGCTACGCATTATGGGGCGGCGCATTAGCAAAAGTGCGGCCATTGGGATTGCCCTGGTTTCCACCACGGTCAATTATTTAATTTCTTCGTTAGGGGCCAGTGGTTTTGCGTTGCGCGCACACCTGTTAAACCGCCGGCGCATCCCCTTTGGCATGTGCGTTACGGCCAGCATTGTGATTACGGTACTACTGTATTTTGTGTTGGCGGTTATTATTTTGCAAGGGTCTATACTGATGTTGTTTAACTCGTCGGCTACTACGTTACAACTGGCTGAAAATTTTGGGTTAATTATTGGCATGTGTATAGTCTGTGTGCTGATTACGGCTTTCTTGTTCAATGACGAACTACGCTCTAAATGGTTACGTAAAGCATTTAGGCTGTTAAATAAAATCTCTTTCCATGTATTTCGGGCCCTTATCCCCAAAGACCGCTATACCGATTTTGCCGCCCAGTTGGATGAAGGCATTGACCTGATTCACAAAAAAAGACGCAAACTAACCAGTACCATTGTGTATGTCTGTGCCGATTGGTTCTTTACTATTATGGTACTCTATTTTGCGTTCCGCGCGGTAGGTGTATATATATCGGCCGGCGTATTAGTAGCCGGTTTTGCGGTAGGGATGGTTACTACCCTAATTCCCATTTTACCCAGTGGGTTGGGGGCTATGGAATTAGCCATGACCGCTGTTTTTAATCAAATGGGTATTGATTGGGATGCCGCGCTAATGGCCACACTGATTTACCGGGTGGTGTATTACGTGATTCCGGGAATTATTAGTATTTTTATTTACTGGGGACTGCAACTTTCCACCCCGGAGAAGGAATCCACCCGTAAACACAAAAGAGGCAGAGCATGATTGAAAAATTAGACCAGTTAACACCCACGGTGCCGGCCAGTTGCTTTGTTCATCAAACAGCCACGATTATCGGTCAGGTAACTTTGGGAGAAAATGTGTCGGTATTTCCCTCGGCGGTGTTGCGGGGAGATATTGCGGCTATTACCGTAGGGGAAGGATCCAATATTCAAGACAATGCCTGCCTCCACGTAAATTACGGGGCACCGTGCCAGATTGGAGCCGGGGTGAGCGTAGGCCATGGGGCGGTAGTACATGGCAGCCGGATTGGCGACAATGTTATTATTGGGATGAACGCTGTAGTAATGGAAAGTGAAATCGGCCCGAATTGTATTATTGGGGCAGGCACAGTAATCCCGGCGGGAAAAAATATCCCGGCCGGTTCCTTGGTGATGGGCGTACCCGGCAAAGTAGTCCGCCAGTTGGAAGAAGAGGAAGTAAACGGGATTTTGCAAAATGCCCGTGAATATGCCAAGGCGATTGTTATTTATCAAAATAAAACACAAGAACTATGAAAAAAATTGTTTTAATTGAAGATTCCAAAGTATTAGGGACTGCCTTGGTAGGTGCCTTGCAAGTAGAAGGGATAGAGGCCCACTGGGCGCAAAACGGGGCAGAGGGTGTAACGCTAGTTAAACAGCAAAAGCCGGATTTGATTTTGTTAGATATTATGTTGCCCAAAATCAGCGGATTTGATGTTTGCAAACTGCTCAAAACAGATAACGCTACCTGGCGCATCCCGATAGTTATTATGTCTACCTTAACGGATGAAGAATCGCGCGAACGCGCCACAGAGGCCGGGGCGGATTATTTTATCCCCAAACCATATAATTTGCCGGAAACTTTGGCTGAAATCAAAAAATATTTGAAAATCTAGGAGGGTGTATGGCTGACGTGGAGAAAATTTATGAACTGCTGGAAATGAACGAACCGACCCGCGCCCTGGCATTACTTAAAAATGTGCGCAAAAAAACGGCCCAAGACTTATTTTTAGAAGCAGAGGCTCACCGGCAACTAGGCTCCTTTGAACGGGCCTTAAAAACCTATGCCAAAGGGTTGGCCATTGCGGACGAAGTGGAAGGGCGTATGGATATTCTGTTGGCGATGTCGGCCTGTTATCGCACCCTCGGGCACGCGGCCCTGGCGTATGAACTGGCCCTTGAAACGTTGGAAATGGCCAAAGAACTGGAATTTGATGACTATGAAATCCGCGCCATGCAAGAGATGGGTATGTCCCTGCGCGCGTGGGGCAAATTGGATGACGCTTTAGAACTGCTGGACGCTGTTTTGGCCGCTTATGTGCAATTAAAAGACTATGCGGGGCAAAGTTTTATTCACTGGGCCAAAGGGGGAATTTTCCGCCTCCAAGGGCACTTTGAAGAAGGAATTGCCCAATTTAAGAAATCTATTGCACTGGCCAAAAAAATCGGCGATAAAATCAATGAAGCCTACGGGTATTGCGGGTTAGCGGGCATTAGCCGCATCTGCGGAAAAATTGATGACTGCGTGAAAAATTATAAACTTGCCGAAAAAATCTTTAAGCGTAGCGAAGATGTATTTGGCAAAGCCTATACGCAGTGCGGTATGGCTAATGGCCTACGCCAACAAGGCAAATACGACGAGGCCCTACGTCATTATAATGTGGCGGACAAGTTGTATTCATCCATTGGCGATAAGGTAGACCTGGGATTTGTAAAATGGGGCCGCGCCGATGTGCTGAAACGCAAAAACAAATTAAATTTGGCTCTAGCCGATTTGCAGGCGGCCCGTGCTTTGTTTGACAATTCGGACGAAAAACGCGGGCAGATTTTAACAAAACTTTCCTTGGCGCAAGTGCTTTATTCCTTGGGCCGCACCGACGAGGCCGAAGAACTTTACGAGGCCGGCGTCAAGCAAGCCAAGGCTGAAAAGTTACACACCTATTTAGAAAGTTATACCTAAGGGAATAGGACTCATAAAAAACCCCGCGCTTTTGGCGCGGGATTTTTTATTGAGTAAAATTAGGGGGTGTTCCCTCCTAAATGAGATTCAATATCGGGAGCAGATCCTCCGGTTCCGGAAGAAGAACTCGGTACGGTATAGCCGGCGGTTCGGGCCATGGGACAAAAACCGTCCGGTCCGGTACACGTTTTGGTAAGAGAACCGTTGGGGGCTACCGTTAGCGTAAGTGTTCCGCGGTTGGCGGCGTTACCGTACATTCCGGCCCAACGTTGGGCGGTCAGGGTGGCGGCTGCCGGGGTACCGGTCACTGTATAATGGAAACGTCCGTCATCACTGGGGTCAGCCATCACAATATCCCCTTCGCTCAGTCCGTCAAAGCCGGAAGCAAACGTCCCATGCTGCATATAATAGATTTGCTGTGCAGTAGCCAGATCGCCTAGTGTTTGCACCGCTTCGGCCATGCGGGAGCGTTCCACTGCTTTGGTATATTGGGGCAAGGCTATTGCCGCCAAAATACCGATAATAAGCACGACTACCAATAATTCAATTAACGTGAAACCGTGTTTCATAAGATTTTCTCCTTAAACAAAAAAACATAAGGAACACACGGCCCCTATGCCTTACTATAAGTATAGTGCTTTTAGTCGTAAAATTCAAGGCCTATAGACTGTGTGGGCCGCTGATTTTTTAATAAATAAACGCCCCAGTTCACTACCGGGGCGTTTTAAGTTTGGTTATTCTAAACTTTATTTTTTTAGTTTATAGAATTTAGCAATCGCGTCCCAGGCTTCTTGGGCGGTATCTACGCGGATGGTGGTGTCTTCGTCCGGGGAAATCACGCCGTAATCTGCCAAGGCTTGCAGATTGACTACTTTATCCCAGAATTTCCGGCCGACTAAAATCACCGGTACATCCTCTTTTTTGCCCGTTTTTACGAGGGTCAAAAATTCAAATAGTTCATCATACGTGCCAAAGCCGCCAGGGAACACCACGCACGCTTTGGAGCGCATAACCAAGTGTAATTTGCGGATAGCAAAATAGTGAAACAGGAACGACAAATTATCCGATATATATGGGTTGGGTTCTTGTTCGTGGGGCAAGGTGATGTTCATCCCAATACTGCGCCCACCCGCTTCATACGCGCCGCGGTTGGCGGCTTCCATAATACCCGGCCCGCCGCCGGTTACAATGGCAAAGCGTTTGCCGGCTTTTTTGGCTACAAGTGCCCCAAATTCGCGGGCAATATCGTAATATTTGCTTAATTTGGCGACATTTTGCGCTTCTAACAATTTGTTTTTAAGTTGTTTGCTGGACGGGTGCTTTTTCAGGGCTGCCTGTGCCTCTTTAATGGCTTTTTGCGCTTCTTTAGCAGGTTTAATACGCGCACTGCCGAAGCAAACAATCGTTTCATTGATGTTAAATTTGCGTAGGTAAATTTCCGGTTTTAAGGTTTCCAGTTCCATACGTACCGGGCGCATGTCCGCGTGTTTTAATAACTGGACGTCTTCATACGCTTTAATGTAAGAACTAGACGGAACTTTGGCTGTTTTCGTTGTTTTTTTCATACATTCCTCACTTAATTTTCCATTGTGAAATATGTTTTACGATAGCATTTTCACTAATGCCTACTTGATCATAAAGCAAAGCTGATTTGGCATGGGGGACAAACTCATCCCCAATACCTAAACGCAACAGGTGGGCGTCTTTGTTATGGTCGGCCAAATATTCCGCTACGGCCGAGCCAAATCCGCCGGCGAGCATATTGTCCTCTACGGTTACCAATTTGTTGGAACGTTTGAGGGCTTCATCAATAATTTTAGTATCCAGCGGTTTTACAAAGCGCATATTGATTACCCCGGCATCAATCCCTTTGTCGCGCAGGGTTTCGGCGGCTTTTAAGGCCGGGTGGACGCGGTTGCCAATCGCTAAAATGGTGACATCTTTGCCTTTGGTCAGCCAGGTGCCTTTGCCCAAATCTAAGGGTTTTAATTCTTTGTCTAACGTAACGCCAAAACCGGCGCCGCGCGGGTAACGTAACACGAAGGGCGCGTTTGCGGCAAAAGCGGTTTTAAGCATGTGTTGCAACTCGTTTTCATCCGCCGGGGCCGCCAGGATGAGATTCGGGATGCTACGCAGAAAACTTATATCAAATACCCCGTGATGGGTGGGGCCGTCTTCGCCTACTACACCGGCACGGTCCAGCGCAAAGACGACGGGCAATTTCTGCAAGCAAATGTCGTGTAAAATTTGATCATAGCAGCGTTGGGCAAAGGTGGAATAAAGGGCCACCAACGGTTTTTGTCCGCCGGCTGCCAAGCCTGCGGCAAACGTAGCGGCGTGTTCTTCGGCAATACCTACATCAAAATAACGTGCCGGAAATTTGTCGCGAAACGCATCCAAGCCGGTGCCTTCAGGCATGGCGGCGGTTATTGCGCAAATTTTTTCGTCCTCTTCGGCTAATTTTAATAAGGCTTGTGAAAATGATTTTGTAAAGGTAATCGCGCCTGATTTGCCCAGGGAGTCTCCGGTTTCTACGTCAAAAATACCTACGCCATGGAATTTGGTGGGGTTCTTTTCGGCGGGCTCGTAGCCTTTGCCTTTTTTGGTAACTACGTGAAGCATCACCGGCCCTTTGACGGTTTTAAGGGTTTCTAATACTTCCAACAGAGCGTTAATATCGTTGCCGTCCACGGGACCAAAATACCGAAATCCCATTTCTTCAAATAGTGTGCCGGGAAATAAAATAGAGCGAGCCCGTTTGGCCAGTTTGGCGGCGTTATTGCCCAGTTCATCAAAACGTTTTAAGAAGTTGGTCGCTTTTTCTTCGGCTAATTGTACATATTTCTTGGTCAGTAATTTTGTAAGAGCGGTCCCTAATGCGCCTACCCGTTGCGAAATAAACATCTGGTTATCATTTAAGATAACCAGCATATCCGTGCGTAAAAGGCCCGCGTTTTGCATGGCTTCATAGGCCATGCCGCCGGTTAAACAACCGTCACCTACTACCGCAATTACGCGGTGATTTTGGTGTTGTTGATCGCGTGCGATGGCTAAGCCCAAGGCGGCAGAAACCGCCGTAGAAGCGTGGCCCGCGCCAAATACATCATATTCGCTTTCGCTACGTTTTGGAAACCCGCTCAGGCCCCCTTTGGTGCGGATGGTTTTGAACTCTTTTTGGCGCCCTGTTAACAGTTTGTGGGCGTAGGCTTGGTGCCCGGTATCAAATACAATTTTATCTTCGGGCGTGTTATAAACATAATGAAGTGCGGTAATAATTTCCACAGCGCCCAAACTGGACCCTAAATGCCCGCCGTTTTTGCTGGCAGTTTCAATGATTGTGTGGCGCAGTTCTTCACACAAAGTGGGTAATAATTCTTTTTTAATTAAACGCAAATCTTTGGGGCTGTTAATGCTGGGAAGCACTTTCATATATACTCCTTAATACGTGCGAGTTTTGAAAAATTCGGCCATTTCATACAAGGGCCACAGTTGTTTTTTCTTCACGTTTTTGAGTTTATCTAACGCTTTTTGCGCGTTGGCAATAAGTAACTGGGCGTGTTTGCGGCTTCCTTCTAAGCCAAACAGGCTGACAAACGTTAGTTTCCCATTTTCTTTGTCGCTGTTAGATTTGCCTAATTGTTTGGCGGAAGCGGTAACATCTAAAATATCATCTACAATTTGAAACACTAGTCCGATACAGTTGGCGTACGTCTTAATATGTTTGAGGTCAGCCCCTTTGGCTCCGGCCAAAATCGCACCGGTTTCTACGCTACCGCGAATCAGCGCGCCCGTTTTGTTGGCGTGAATATAGCGCAAAATAGTTTGCGGGGTTGTTTCGGCGGTGGTGGGGGGGAGCATAAAATAGCGTAGTGATTTATCTGCCAATGTTTTGGAAGATTTTTTTAGTTTTTCAGCCCGCAAACTTTTGGCTTCTTGTGTGCCCATCCCTTCGGCATAGACATCTGCGGTTTGCCCGCCTACCATGCCGGCGGCCCCTGCGCAGTTGGCAAAATTTTGCAGGGCTCTCAGTGTATTTTCGGCACCAATGGCTTTGACGGAACCGTTTTGGGCAAACACTTCAAAGACGTAAGTCAGCAGGGCATCCCCGGCTAACAAGGCCAAATCTTCCCCAAAAACTTTGTGGTTAGTGGGTTTGCCGCGGCGCAGATTGTCGTTATCCATGCACGGTAGATCGTCATGAATTAAAGAGTAGGTGTGTAGCATTTCCACCGCGCATGCAGCCGGCAGTACGTCGGCAGCCTTTTTGCCAAAGGCTTCGGCGGTGGCCATTAGTAAAATAGGGCGGACCCGCTTGCCTCCGGCTTGGAGGGAATAATTCATAGAGTCCGTCAAAATCTTAGGAGCATTTTTAATTTTGCTAATGTATTTAGTTAAGTTTTTTTCTACCAGTTTGGCACGTTCTTTTTGGTAAGTCTCAAAATTAGTCATAAAATCCTCTTTATCAGTCTATACTTGTATTATACTTAATTCTGCGCGTTATAACTGGGTTTTTGTATAATGGAGGTATGGTACAATTAAACAGACCTCGTATTGGATTTTTCGGCAAAATGAACGTGGGCAAAAGTTCACTGGTCAATGCCCTTACGGGCCAGCAAGTATCTGTGGTGGCTCAACAACCGGGTACAACCACCGATCCCGTTAAAAAAATCATTGAACTAGCGGGGATTGGCCCGGTGGAACTGATTGATACCGCCGGCATTGATGACAAAAGCGAACTGGGCCCCAAAAGAGTCGCCCGTACCCAAGAGGCCTTGGACCAAGTGGATTTGGCCATTTTGGTGTTTGCCGGACAGTTTGACCAATACGATCAAACCCTCTTGGAAACGTGCAAGGCGCGCAAAGTGCCCTGTTTTTTGGTGCAAAATAAAACGGATTTGCCCACTACCAATGTGGAAATTAAAGGCATAGAGGTAGTTGCTTTTTCATGCCGCACGCCGCAAGTGCCGTTATTGCTTAAAGCGATTGAAACCCATTTGCCTAAAAGTTCGTATGCGCCGGATGTTATTTTGGATGATTATATTCAAGCGGGGGATGAAGTTGTTTTGGTGATGCCGATTGACGCGTCTGCCCCGCAAGGCCGGCTGATTTTGCCGCAAGTCCAAACGATCCGCAATTTATTGGACATCGGCGCCACAGCCATTTGCGTAAAGGAAACCGAACTGCGTGCCTGTTTGGAAAAACACACCCCTAAACTAGTAGTGACCGATTCGCAAGTATTTAAGTATGTCAGTTCGGTGGTTCCTTCTCATATTGCCTTGACTAGTTTTAGCATTTTGTTTTCACGCCTCAAAGGCGATTTTGACGCCTTTTTGAAAGGGACTCCGGCGATTGGTAAACTGCAAGAGGGGGATAAAATTTTAATTTTGGAATCTTGCTCGCACAGTGTCAATAAATGTGATGACATCGGTCGTGTGAAAATTCCAAACTGGTTGCAACAGTTTACCCATAAAAAACTGCATTTCACCACTATTAGCAATTTGGACCCGTTGCCACAAGATTTGTCCAGCTATAAACTGGCTATCCAATGCGGGGGATGTATGGTAACCCGTACGCAAATTCTGCGCCGTTTGGAATTATTAAAAGAGGCCAAAGTGCCCGTTAGCAATTACGGTTTGACGATTGCGTGGTGTAACGGAATTTTTGACCGGGTGACGGGATTGTTTCGCAAGAAGGGAATTTAATCAATCGTTTAGCCCAATAAAAAACCCTGTGTTTCTTCAACACAGGGAAGTCATTTCGCTTTTTTCATAAGTAAACGCCTTTGCAGGAAAACATACCAACTACTCAGTTTGACGACGGTTGCCGATTCCATCTCCCGGGGGACTCCCCGCACCCGCAGGTGCTAGGCACCGGGCTCGTGAAACGGTATTTCAACCGTCCGCCACGCCCAAGCGTTGTATGTCTAAACTTCTATCCATCGCCCTACTCGAGCCCACGTAGCAAGCACGACCAACACAACGGATAGTTCTTTTGTCACCTTTCGGCCAAAAGACATTGGGCCTGTTCCAGCGTACTATAAGTATAAGCGTAAACGGCAATTTGTCAAGACCCAGGGCCTTTTTATTGTACGTCCGTAATTTTGCGTACCACCAGGCCGATCGGTTGTACCATTTGCGGGGCAAAGGCCTTGTATTTTTTATCGTTGTCGGAATAAAGCACAATTTTATTATTTTCTTTGCGGATGCGCTTAATCAAATAGCCTTCTTGTACTTTGACCAACATCACCTTGCCATCCAGAAAATCTTGCTCGGGTTTAATGAGGCATAAATCATCATATTCCACGCTACCTTGCATGCTGTCTCCGCAGCAGCGTACCAAATATTTGGCGCCTTTGGCATAGCGGCGGGGCAACGTCCACCATTCTATTACGTCGGCTTCGTTAAATTCGGGGTAGCCGGCCGGTACGTTGGCTAGATAAGGCAGTGACACACTGTTGCTTTGGGGCATAAGCATTTCCGTTTCTCTGTCAGCGTTGTAAACCCCGTCGGCGGTTTCGTAAAAGGCAGAAGCACGCGGCGTATTTTCCGGGTAAGAGGCAGACATAAACAAGCGTAATACTTTGTCGTCGGTCATATTAAATAACTTGGCCATCAGGGCGATATACCCCTTAGACGGGTTGCGTTTGCCGGTGGCCCACAGGGCTACGGTGGCAGTAGATACCCGGAGTTCGCGTGCTAACTTGGCTTGCGCTCCGCGTAAGGAACCATCGTTCCAAGCGGCGAGTGCTTTTTCAAATTTATTCATTGTAAACCTCGTTAATGTAAAATAGGTCCTTTTTGGGCCCTTAAACTGCTTGACAAACACTAATAATACTTGCTATACTAACATTAGTAAGAGGGGCCGATCACTCCGCTTACTTAGTTGTATGTGTACGTACTTATACCTAAATACTACCTATAAATCAGGTCGTTTAACTGCTAAACGAAGCAACTGCTTAGTTGCCTAGTGCCCTGGTTTATGCGTTGTGTAAGCTGCCAGGCTTACTACAACTATATTATAGCATAAAATGCCGGAAAAGGGTTAGCAAAGTTTAGAAGGTTATGGTTCCGTCTCGCAGATTAAAAGAGCTCCGGCCTACCCGCAAACGAAGGCAGCCCTTCTCAAATAGGTCTCCCGGAAGATGTCCCCGGGAGACTGAATTAGTTACTCTGTGCTGTGGGTTTCTATGTGCAAAACCTAGGTGGCGTTTGCGCACCGGATATACACGGCCTGTTTTCCATTTAATCAGGTAGGAGTAGGGATGAATTGTTCGCAAAAAATTTCGTTAGAAAATGCTATTTTTGCGCGGGCCGACCAGTTACAAATGACGGTTCATGCGCGGGCCGGGCGGCTTGTGAGTCACGCAAAGGATGCGTATTTGCAAGCCTTGCTACGGGTATATAATGCGTTTTTTTATCAAGAGAACCGGCAAAATTATGAAGCGCAGGAAAACGGACTGGAAGGTCTAAAAGATTTTCCGTTTCGTTTTTCACGAGCGCCTATTTTGTCGGATAAAGAGTATAAGTTTGAACTCATAGTAGGGGGAAAATGTGTATAAAAAAATAAAGTATCAGCCGGAATTTTGCCAAGAGTTGCTTTCTTTTTTTAACGGGGCGGCTTTTTTGGTGACGGAGGTGCAAAAGCGTGATGGCAGTATTCATTTGGTGGAGACGGCTTGTGAACTGCCCACGTTTGCGGCTTTCGCTAAAAAAATTGGTGTAACCTGTGCGCAACTGCGCGCTTGGGAAGCCAAACATCCGGCCTTCAAGTATGCCTGTGAGCAAGCGCGGGACCGTCAAAAAAATATTCTTATCCAAAATAGTTTGCGTGGAAATTACGCCGCTTCTTTTGCGGTGTTCACCGCTAAAAATTTACTTGGTTGGAAGGACGAAAAAGACGAAGCCACGGCGACAGGACCGGTGCGCGTGGAGTGGGGGGAAGAAGATGAAGGAAACTAAAAAAATTGTACGCATTTCATATACGCCGCGCCCGGTGCAGAAAAAAATTCACGCAGCCCTGGAAACGCACCGTTTTTGTGTGCTGGTAACGCATCGTCAGTTGGGTAAAACCGTGTGTGCGGTAAACCATCTCATTAAAATGGCTCTGGATAATCCGCGCCCCTATCCGCGTTATTTTTATGTGGCACCCTTTTTGAAACAAGCCAAGTTGATTGCGTGGGATTATTTGAAACGTTATACACGGAATATCCCCGCTGTAAAAATACTGGAAGGAGAATTGTGTGTGCAACTGCCTAACGGGGCGCGTATTTGGGTATGCGGGGCGGATAACCCGGATGCGTTGCGTGGTACGTATGCCGACGGTGTTGTGCTGGATGAATATGCGCAAATGAAACCGGACGTGTTTACGGAAATTATCCGTCCTATGTTGTTGTCTCGTCAAGGATGGAGTGTATTTATGGGAACCCCCAAAGGACAAAACGCGTTTTTTGAACTGTTTAATCAGGCTCGCAAGCGGGCGGCCAAAGAGCCGGATATTTGGTGGGTGGGGGTATTCCGTGCCGATGCGTCCGGTGTGATTAGCCCTGAGGAGTTGACGCGGTTGCGTGCGGACACGCCCGAACTTATTTTTCGGCAGGAATATTTGTGTGATTTTACGGCCAGTGCGCAAGATATTCTTGTTCCTATTGATAGCGTGCTTGCGGCTTGCCAACGCGCCATTACGCCGGAAGAATTGCGCGGCGCGCCTAAAGTGATGGGGGTAGATCCGGCGCGTTTTGGTGCAGACCGCAGTGTCATTTTTTGCCGGCAGGGGTGTTGCGCGTATGCGCCGCTTGTATTTCAAAAGGTGGATAATATGACGTTGGCTTCGCGGGTGGCGTGTGAAATTGATCGCTTTCATCCGGAAGTAGTGTTTGTGGATGCGGGGTGCGGGGGCGGCGTTATTGACCGTTTGCGCCAGTTGGGATACCGCAATATTGTGGAAGTTCCGTTTGGCGGCAGTGCCATGCGTTCCGGACAGTATGCTAACAAACGCGCGGAAATGTGGCACGAGATGGCCCAGTGGATTAAAACGCGCGGAATTCTGCCGGATTTAGCGGACCTTAAAACGGATCTTTGCCAGGTGCGTTATGATTATGATGCGGCCGGGCGTTTGCGCCTGGAAAGTAAAGAAAAAATTAAAGAGCGTACGGGAAAGAGCCCGGACTTGGCTGACGCGCTGGCACTTACGTTTGCGGCTCCGGTCTGTGCGAACCAACCAACCGGCGGCCGGGCGGAGTTTGCCGCGAGTGAATATGAAGTGCTATAAAAAATGGGTCTTTTTTGGGCCCTTTTGGGGCTTGACAATATTAACAAAACTTGCTAATATATAAGTATAGTAACACCTATTCATGTGCCACCTACCTTCAAAAGCACTTATCGGCACTGGTTACTAAAATAAAAAATCCCGTCAACATTAGACGGGGATTCTCTAAATAAGTTGTTTGTGTTTACAGGGTTGTAAACATCACTAAGGCTAAAATGGCTACTAACAACGCTGTCAACACATAGGATAAAATCCGTGCCGAGCGTTTGCTCTGCTTGGGAAATAGCGCCCGCGTAATCAAATAAAATCCCGGTACGGCTAATAAAATTACAAATAAAAAAATGAAGAATGGTCCCATCATATTTCCTCCTTGGTAAATATGATAGTAAATTTTCCATCCTTCTGCATAAAAATCAACTATGAAAAAACAAATACAAAAATACCTGGCGCGGTATCAGGCGCTCAAACAAGCACGCATCCCGTGGATGCGCACGTGGAAACAATTAGCTACCTATTTGTCTCCCACGCGCGGTTTCTTTGAGGGGGACCGCACTAACGACGGTAAACCGATTGACCACAAAACATTGTTAGATAGTTCTGCCTCGCTGGCTGTAGGAATTTTGGGGGCCGGGATGATGAGCGGACTGACCAGTCCGTCAAGACGTTGGTTTAATTTAACACTGCGTCCGGCTGATCTGTTGCAACTTCCCGGTGCCAGCGAATGGCTTAGTTACGTGCAAAAAACAGTAGAAAGTGCGTTGGCTAAAAGTAATTTGTACTGCGTATTACAGAGCATTTATGAGGAGCTGAGTGTGTTTGGAACGGCGGCCTTTTTGGTGGAGGAAAATCCCCAGGGGGGTATTTATTGCCGGCCTTTTACGGTGGGGGAATATGTATTGGAGGCAGACGATAAAGGGCGTGTAAATACCTTCGGGACGGAATATTGGATGACAGCGGCCAAACTGGCGTCGTCGTTTGGAATTCGTGTGCTACCGCCGGCCATCTTGCAGGCCCTTAAAGAAGAAAATAATCACGCGCGGTATAAGGTGTTTCATTTGATTTTTCCCAATGAGTCCCGCCCTGCGGAAGGCAACGCGGGGTATTTTGAATATGTGTCCGTATATTTTATGGAAGACGGTACCTTGTTAAGGCAAGGCGGGTATCATGAATTTCCGGTCATTTGCGCACGGTGGGAAACTAAAACCTCCACGGAAACTTATGGACGGGGCCCCGGTTGGAAATGCTTGGGGGATGTGAAAATGTTGCAAAAAATGCAAAAGGCCAAATTGGTCGCATTGGATAAAAATACCAATCCTCCGGTGATGGTTTCGGCCAACGTACAAGGCGAAGTCAATTTGCTACCCGGCGGAATTACCCGTTGTAATAGTTTAACAGACAGTGCCATTAAACCGGCTTACCAAGTACAGGCGGATTTAACGTCGCTGGAGCAAGCCATGGAAAGTGTGCGCCAAACGATTCGCTCTCACTTCTTTGCGGACGTGTTTATGATGTTGGCTACGCAAGATCTGCCTCATATGACTGCCACGGAAGTAGCCGAACGCCGGCAGGAAAAAATGCTTTTATTGGGGCCGGTACTCCAGCGGCTTAAAACGGAGTTATTAGACCCGCTTATTGAACGTGTGTATTATATTTTACTTCGGCAGGGGGCCATCCCGCAGGCTCCGGCTTACTTAAACGGGCTGGAAATGCATGTGACGTATATTTCTACTATCGCCCAAGCACAGCGAGCCAGTATGCTTGAGCCGCTTGCACAAGGCTTGCAACTGGCCGCACAAATTACGCAGGCGGATCCGTCTACGGGAAATCAAGTGAATTATCCGCGTGCGTTAGCGGAAGGATTTGAAAGTTTGGGCCTTGCTTATCTATTACAACCGGAGGATGGGTATGAATCCCGCTAAACTACAAAAACGAACGATAAGTGATTTGCAAACAGTGCTTAAAACAGCCGCCGGCCGCCGGGTACTGTGGCGTATTTTACAAGCGGCCCAAGTACGTCAGCATGGGTTTGTGCCCGGGGATGAATTGGCAACCGCTTTCCACTGTGGGCAACGCAGTATAGGCCTTTTTCTATTAGAAGAAATTGAACAAGCCCATGCGCAGGCTTACCAGCAAATGCGTAGCGAATACCAAGCCGAAGTAACGGCTTTGCAAAATCAATTACAACAGGAGACAGAACATGAGTGAACCAACCGATTTGAACGCTTCGTCTGCGTCTGAAAATACAGACCAGACGCCGCAACTTCAAGACCCGTATGCAGCCATTGTGCTGCCGGAAAATTCTTTTCTCTCGGCCGATATGTTAGCGGCCCTGAAACAACAAGCAGCGCAAATCAAGTTGCCTTTGCCCGTTGTGCAAAAATGGGTGGAGCAAGAAAATAATCGCTTGGACCAACAAGCTAAGCAGCAAGCGCACGAGAAGCAAGAACAGGTGCGTGTGTGGGCCCAAGAAACCCGTGCTTTGTATGATGAGGAAGAAATTTCCCGCGCGGTGCGGGCGGCAGACGCCTTCGGCGGCCCGGAACTGCGCCAGTTATTGGAAGAAACGGGGCTTGGAAATCACCCGGCAATCGTCCGTACTTTTGCCGCGGTGGGAAAGCGGATTGCAGAGGATATTTCGGTAGTGGGTACGGCACAAGCCAGTACCGATAAAACTTTTACGCAAGCGTTGTACGCAAAACAATAAGGAGAAATTATGGCAATTATTGCAGATAAACATTATAACTTAGTGGACTATGCCAAACAGTTTGACCCGTCCGGTCAAGAGTTGGCCATCGCAGAAGTGCTTAGCCAGTCCAATGATATTATCGCCGATGCGGTAGTGGCTGAAAGTTCGTTAGATTCCGGGCACGAATATGCCGTGCGCACCGGAATCCCCGAAGGAACTTGGCGCCGCGCTTATCAGGGTATTGAGCCGGCCAAGGCCACTACCAAAGTAGTTGTGGAAAGTTACGGCACTTTGTCTGCCTATTCGGTAGTAGACAAATTAGTAGCCGAAAAAGGCGGACACGTTGATGCGGTACGTACGGGGCAATCGCGTGCAATTATAGCAGGCATGTCCGGCTCTATGGCGCATAACTTAATTTACGGTAATTCCGGGGCCACCCCGGAGCGTTTTACCGGGTTAGCCGCACGTTACAGTGCCTTGTCCGGCGCAGAGTCCAGCCGCAATGTGATTGATGCGGGGGGAAGTACCAACGGGCAAAATTCCTCTATTTATTTGGTGGTATGGGATACCGATAAAGTATTTACCTTCTTCCCTAAAGGTTCCAAAGCCGGTATTGAACGGGTGGATTACGGCCTGGTAAATCATGTGGATGCCAACGGTAACGAATACCCCGCGTATAAGGAATACTTTGAGTGGAAATTGGGCCTTGCCGTGCAAGATTGGCGTTACGCCGGGCGTATTTGTAACATTGATGTTACCAATGTGCCGTCCAACCTCATAGACAAAATGTGTGACTTGGAAGAAAAAATCCAAAGTCTGTCCCTGGGCAAGCCCGTGTGGTACATGAACCGTACCGTCAAAGCGGCGCTTCGTAAACTGACTACCAACCGCACGAACATCCAATACACGCCGGATCAAATTACGTCTAGACCACTGATGACGTTTAATGAAATCCCCGTGCATATTTGTGATGCTATCCGTGATGATGAAAATGTGGTAGCCTAAGGCCCGCCGGGGCGGGGCAAATTACCCGCCCCGGGATATTATTTATAGGAGAAACTATGTTACTTGATCAAAATGTGATGTTTTCGGATGCGCAAGCCTTGCGCGCTACGGGTGCCAGTACCCATACGGTAGATTTAACCGCCGCAGGAGACGCTGCCTTGGGCCGCTTGGTGGTGCTGGCCCATGCCGATACGGCCTTTGCGGGGGCCACGCAGGTGGTTTGTGCCTTACAAACCTCCGATAAGGCGGACTTTTCGTCCGGGGTGGTTACGCTAGCAAGCGCCACGGTTAGCGCAACGCAGTTGGCGGATACCGCGCATAATCTGTTTGCGTTTGGAATCCCGGCTGGGATGAAACGCTACTTGCGGATGTATTACACCGTAACCGGTACCATTACCGCAGGGGCCATTTCCTGCTGTGTGGTGGATGTTGCCGAAACCAACTAAACAGCCGCGGGGCGGCGTGCGTTTTTGGTGCGCGCTGCCCCTTGCCTGGATGTGCGGCGCTTTTGGGAGGCAATTTATTTGATTTTAGAGGGTAAAAAGGGTCGGCACACAGCGGAAAAAGGCAAAATAGCGGTATTTTTGCGCAAAATAAGGGTTTTTTCCCTAAAATTGCCCTATAAGAACGCCTAAATAGAGAAATAAACCGTTTTTTTCGACGAGTGTTAGACGTAAAATCAGGGACAAAAAACGGTATCCGTAAGGAAATGATGCTGAAATAAATCAAAAATAAAAAACTGTATAATTATCGTTTATAAAAATAATATTAAAATTAAAAATACTTAAATTTTAAGTATTATTAAAATTATATGCTAAATTGAAGTCTATTGTTTTTGTAAAATTAAATACAAATTTGCGATTATTAGCGCATATAAAAATATAACTAAAATAAAAAATAATTAAAAAATAAGTATTTATAAATTCATAAGGAGAATTATGTACTCACAAACTACGATAGCAAATCTGGCATTGGCCTATTTGGGGCAGGCTCCCATTGCTTCTTTACAACAAGATAATGAGCCGGCGCGGTGGCTTTCCTTGTTTTATGAGCCGGTTCGCGATGAGGTATTACGTACCCATGATTGGGCCTTTGCCACAGTGGAAAAGCCGCTGGTGCAATTGGCCGCAAACCGCCCCCAAGGGAAATTTGTCTATGCCTATCCGGCAGATGCGCTGTTTGTCCGGCGCGTGTATAGTCCGCAAGATCCGCATACGCCAGTCCCTTTTGAGGAACGGTTTGATCCCGCTTCGCATGCGCGGGTGCTGGTAACGGGGGTGGAAGAAGCCGGGGTGCGTTATACGCGCCGCGTGACGGATGAAACCCAGTATGACCCGGCCTTTGTAAAGTGCTTCGCCTTAGCGCTAGCCTGTGATGCCGCCTTAGCGCTTACGGGAGATGTGGATTTGTCAGCCCGCTTACAGCAAAAGTATACGTTGTATTTGGAAGAGGCCCGTCGTAATAATATGGCCGAAGGGGCCTTTGTGCTGCCCCAGACAGATGCTTTTAGCGAGGTACGCTAAGATGGTGCTATCTCATTTACAATCTTCGTTTACGGGGGGAGAAATCAGCCCTTCGTTGCAGACGCGGGTGGACGCGTCCAGTTATCATACTTGGCTGAAAAATGCCCAAAATATGTGGGTGCATCCGCAGGGGGGTATTTCTAACCGCCCGGGCACTCAGTATATGGGAACTGCCAAACAACCTGACCAGCCTTGCCGGCTACTTTCCTTCCCGATTAGTGCCCAAGAAGGATACGTGTTGGAATTGGGGGCCCACTATATGCGTTTTTTCACGGCCGACGGGCCCGTGCTAGACGCAAGTGGCAATCCCTTGGAATTAGTTACTCCCTATGCGCAAGAGGCTTTAACGCAAATCCGTACGGCACAATATAACTACGAATTGTATTTGGCACATAAACAATATCCGCTGATGAGGTTGACCCGTACTGCGTTAGGGAGTTTTACCTTAGAAGAAGCCCCACTACGCTACGGTCCGTTTATGCCAAACAATACGCAGGAAGATAAAAAATTACGCGTCTATCCGCAGACGACGGTGGTACAAAGCCAAGGCGTGGCGGCCCAGTTGGCTTTTGCCCCGGTAAACTATCCCAACCTAATGGTATGGGCTTATTTTGACGGGGATTGTTTTTACGTAGGGGAAAATTATGGCCTGCGCGTGGCGGATATTGCCCATAATTTTAATACGGCTTATCAGGCGCAAGGGCTTAGTGCTACGGCCCAGGGGAACATCTTACGCATTACTTCTTCGGCGGCCGATGGCGGAGACTGGAACGGAAAATCTTTTGTGCTGGAATATCGCAATTATTTTACGGGGCCGGCCGAGTACACCGTTACGCAGGTATTATCCGGGGGCGAAAATGCCGGTACGCAAACCGTGGCCCAAGCGGGACGTTATATACTGGAAAGCAATACCCCCTTATTTACCCCCAATCATGTGGGCGGCCGCTTTTGTTTGATTCATGCGGTAGAGGCCAATTATCAGGCGGGCACGCTAGGGTATGAGGCCCTTTCGGGGGGGATTTCTTCCGGGGGTGACTGGACATTGCGTACCTGGGGCACTTGGACGGGGACCCTGACCTTGGAAATTTCACGCGACGGGGGAGATACGTGGCAAACCCACCAGGTATGGACGCGCGGGGAAGAAGACGATAATTTCTACATAGTGGGAAACCTCAACGAGGCAGAAAATAAAATGCAGTTCCGTCTGCGTTCCGGGCAAAATACCGGGGAAGTAACGTACGAACTGAGCGCGCAGTCTTTTATCCAACGCGGGGTTGTCAAAATTGTCAGTTATATAAGTGCTACACAAGTGGTGGTGGAACAGGAGCGTGCGTGCGGCAGTGACACGTGGACTAGCGCCTGGGCCGAAGGTTCGTTTAGTCCGGCGGCCGGATACCCGTCGTGCGTGTTTTTTTATCAGGACCGGTTGGGGTTAGCCGGCACCCAAGCCGAGGCGCAAACGCTGTGGTTTTCTAAGACGGGGAATTTCATGGATTTTGGTCGCGCACGTGACACGTTACTCAGTACGGACGCACTTTCTGTTCGCTTAGCCAGTACCAAATTAAATGCCATTACCGCGGTGGTAGTTCTTAACAAACTGCTTATTTTTACCGTCGGTAGTGAGTGGACCCTCTCTTGTAACGGAGCGTTGTCATTAGACACGATTGAACTGGCCCAGCAAAGCGAACGCGGTTCGTATACGACTGAGCCGGTGTTGGTAGGAAACCGGGTGGTCTTTGTGCAGGCACGCGGTGGGGTATTGCGTGATTTTGTGTATGACTATACTACCGCTTCTTATACGGGGGATGATTTAACGCTGCGCGCAAAACATTTGTTCTTTAATCGCACGGTAGAACAACTAGCGTATGCCCAGGAACCGGATTCGCTGCTTTGGTGTAGAACGGACGATGGAAATTTGTGCTCGCTGACCTACGTGCCCGAACAAGGCATTTATGCGTGGAGTCATCATCAAACCGCCGGTTCGTTTGTCAGCCTGTGCACGTTTGCCAATCACGGACAGGATGAATTGTGGGTGGCTGTGGCGCGTAAAGGGGGCATTTTTATTGAGCGTTTGGGGAAACGCTTGCCGGAAAAATCTCCTCAAACGGGTGTATTTTTAGACAGTAGTGTTTGTGTGCGTAACAGTACACCAGTGACCCAAGTAAGCGGACTATCTCATTTGGAAGGGGAAACGGTGTGTGCGTTGGTGGACGGAAATGTGGTGCGCGATTTGAAGGTGTCTGCGGGAAGTGTCACGATGCCGCAAGCGGGGATGTATGTGCAAGTGGGGCTTGCGTATGAATCTTGTTTGCAGACATTGGCTGTATCTACGGCGCTCGCCCGGGCGCGCAAACAACGCTACGTGTCGGTACGGGTACACGTGTTAGACAGCCGCGGCGGATATGTGGGGAGCAGTGAACATACGCTCACGGAATTAGTGCAACGGACGCAGGAAGCCTATAATGCACCGGTGTCCCTGCAAACGGGGAGTTTTTCAGTCGTATTATCTACGAGTCATACGCAAGAACCCAGTGTGTATGTGGTTCAAAAAGATCCGCTACCGCTTAGCGTAATAGGGTTATGGATTAGCGTGGCATAAAAAAGGACTTTCGGATTGGCCCGAAAGTCCCCGGGAAATACGTGGCTGTTACTGGGCCGCGGAAACAAGACTAAAACTATGGGTCATATCTTGGGCTTGCTTGGCAATCTGCGGCGTATCATTGAGGGCTAACACGCCAATATAATATATCGTGTGCGGTTGAGCCTGCAGCGCGGTTAACCAAAAGTTTAATTTGCCGCGGTTGGAATAGGCTTCCCCGTTGGCTTGATACGCAGGCATCCCGTTAATTTGAGTCAGCGAGGCCTCTTTGATTTCAATTTGACGGCTTGTTTGCGCGGAGGCTAACTGGGTTTGTACGGATTCAAGCGGATCCCCGGTTATATTATCCTGACGTAGCAAAAGCGCGATGGAAAAATCTTCCGTAGATTTCTTTCCGGCGGCATCTTTTTTGAAAGCGTTGGTATCAATGCCTGCCTTTAATTGGATATCCCCCAGCGAAATCCATTTGGAAAAATCCATCCCGTCATACACGTGAAGCGTAAAGGGATATTTATCATCCGTGTAGGTGCGTTCACCATATACGGGGGCCGGGTTGGCTTTGACGTTAGCCATAATTCCTTGGAACGGAGCCAGGACCGCTCTGTACCCCATATAGAGCACGCTTCCCATCAGTAATGCACAAAGCAAGGTGCACACGCCGGCTCCCAACAAGGGACCGCGGTTCGTATTCTTTTTGCAGATCATCCAAATGAGTTTGAAGATCAAAAAGAATACGGCAAATACAACCAGTAGCACGATAAGTGCCATGAAAATAAGTAGTGTCATAGTTTCATTATATATTTTTAGGAGGGAAAATGATTGAGATAGGAAAGAATTTTCTGTGGGGCCTGGTCAGTGCCAAACAGCAGGCCCGGCAGCAAAGAAATACATATAAGGCATTAACGCAACAAGCCCTGCAAGATGCACAAGCCTTACAAGATGCCTATGAACAGCAAATGGCGTATCTGTTCCGTACGTCGGCAGAGAAAACGCAACTTGCTTATGAAAACGCGCGCAAACAATTGGCAATCTGGCAGGCTAAACGCGCCGCGAGCGGCGTGTCCGGGCAATCTGCCTCAGCCGTAGATGCGCAACAAACAAACTTGCTGCAACAAACGCAAGCGCAACAACAAACGCAAGCGCAACTAACTGCGGCGGCTACCCAGCAAACCAATATCTTTGAGCGCAAATGGAACGAACTGCGCGCCGCCCTCGCACAGTATTATAAACAATCCAAGCGTCAAAACCGTTTGGGAAGTTTGGGCCGCGCGTTGGCCTCTTTATTGAAATAGGAGAAAGCGATGACAGTATCTTCACAAATTTGTAAACGAATTTATCAGGCGGATGGGGAAAACCGTCAATGGGCGATTGATTTTCCGTATTTGTCTGGCGCCGAACTAAAAGTATATGTTACCAATGAGGCGGGCCTAGAGACCGAAGTTACTTCACAATGTGTACTTGACGAGATAGAACAGGAAATTATTTATCCAACCCTTGCCAGTGCGCAAGAGCCTTTGCCTAGCGGAAATACGCTCACAATCCTTCGTGTTACCACGCCCACGCAAACCCTGCATTTAACGCAACAGGGCACCTTGGACGCGGCCGTTTTGGAAAAGGGATTTGATAAACTTACCCTGCAAGTGCAGGAATTGGCAGAGCAAACCAAGCGTAGTATCAAATATCCGGCTTCTTCTGCAAAAACGGAGGTGGATGCGCAACATTTCCTAGCCGATTTGCACAACGCACAAGCGGCGGCTTTAAGCACAGCACTGGCCGAGGTGACAGACGTTAAATCAAGTTTAGAGCAAACTGTTGCCGACGAGGAAACGGCCCGCATAGCGGCGGATCAGGCGTTGCAAAGCGCTATAAATGAAAAGCAAAATGCTTTAAGTGCCGCCCAACAACAAGCGGTCAATAGTAATATTACGGCGGCGCGGGTGGCTAGTTATGATACGCATTTGCTTGAGACGAATAATCCCCACGCGGTTACAAAAGAACAACTGGGCCTGGGAAATGTGGATAATACGGCGGATCTGGCAAAGCCCATTTCTTACGCTACCCAAGAGGCACTGGAACGGATAGATGATGAGTTGGAGCAAACTAGACCTTGGCAAAAACCTGCCGACTGGGTGGATATTCGCAGTGGGGCGCTTAACAACAGCATTTATGTATTGGTAGGCCATGCGGCGGACTTTAGTAAGTATGCCAAGTTTTCGTTTGTAGCAAATACCAGCACGTCGGGCAACACCTATGATGTGTATGTGGATGGAATCAAACAAACTACTACGGCCAGTGGCACGGCCACTACGCTGGATTGGCAAACGCTGGCTTTGGATAGTGGGTATGACGTAACCTATCCTGCTGCTTTGCGCACACACATTGTACGGATAACCCCCACGCAAAGTACGGATACCTTTACACGTTACCGCATTTATGCTATATCGGGGCAAAGGGACCAAGGATTACTATGGTTGCATTTTGAATTAAGTAATCCCATTCAAATTGCCAGCCTTTGTGCTACAGATACGTCTGTAAGAAACTTCCTCTTGCAAGCCGTAACAGCCAAGAACGATAACATTACTTATACAGTAAATAGCAATTCTGTTAACTCGGGTTTTTACGGTGCTTTTAGAAGTTGCACCTCGCTTAAAAAAATACCCGTGCTCACCGCAGAATCAACTCAATATGCCAGCGGTACATATATTAGTTTTGTAGATGTACCATTAAAAAAAGTAATTATCAAAAATAATTCGGGCAGAGAGGAACTTAGGCTGATAAATAGCGCAAAAACACAAGAATTTGACATAGAAAACGGGGTCATATTATCGTCAACATCTTCGGGTATTACGGATGCTCACGGGGCAGTAAACTTAAAGAAATTACCCCCTATCAATGCGTCTGATGCAGCAACTTTCCAGGCACACGGGCTTACCTCTTTGCAAGATACTTTTGTAGATGATAGTTCAAATTCTTCTCGTAAATTGTTCCGTTTTTATGGAACCGGTGCCGAGCCTGTACGGGGACTTAAGGGATTAGTTGTGTCAAACGAGGCCCCTTTTGACGGGGAAAGCCCGCAAATTAACGTGGCCTATACCGGGCTGGACCGCCAAGCCTTACGCCAGTTATTTAAGTCTATGCCCACGGTAAGTGCTAACCAGGTTTGTAACATCACGGGCGCAACGGGCGCGGCTGATTTAACCGCCGAAGATTTAGCGATTGCTACCGACAAAGGGTGGACGGTTACGAGGTAAACAATATGGTCTATAAAAAAATTCAAAACGAACAAGGTAGTTACATTGACAAGCAACAAGTGCGCTGGGATATTTTAGAAGCGCACGAAGCCTATACCCCGCAAGGCAAAAACGTGGGTTGGGATGAATATGATAGTTTGGAGCAAGCCGCCAATGCGTATGGACTGAAATACGACCCTGTGGAGGTAAACAATGCCGATTGATACGGAAACCATTTGGAAGATACTGGGCATAGTCTTTGCCGCCGGGGCCTTTTGGCAGGAACTGCGCGCGATACGCAAAGATATTGCCCGGCTTGAGGAAAAGCAAGATAAATACAATAACTTGCAAATACGCGTAGCAAAGTTAGAGGCTAAAATGGAGGGTAGAAATGCATGAACGGTGGATGCGTTACACACGACGCTATGAAGGACTTAATGTTTTTCCGTATACGTGCCCAACGGGGCATCTGACCATTGGTTACGGGCATAACCTAGAGCACGGAATAAGCAAAGAAGCTGCCGAATTTATTTTGCAGCAAGATCTGGATGCAGTGCAGACGGCAGTGAGTAGACGCTTTGCCTGGTGGCAAAAATTAAATGAAGTACGTCAGTTTGTGTTGGTAGATATGTGCTTTAATATGGGTCTTGCCAAATTGACTACTTTCAAAAAAATGCTTCACGCGCTCAAACAGCAAGATTATCAAGCCGCCGCGCGCGAAATGTTAGATAGCCGCTGGGCCGGACAGGTGGGGCACCGGGCGCAGGAATTAGCAAGTATGATGAAAACAGGAGAATATTATGATTAAGTTTATAACTACACATTATGCTGAATTATTAGAAATTATAGGAGCGGTAGTAAGTGTGGCTACGCTAGTGGTCAAATTGACCCCTACGCCGAAAGATGACCACGTGCTGGCCAAACTGATTAAACTGCTTTCTGCTTTATCTTTATGTAATGCGGATGGCTCATTTATCGGGTGCAAGGAAGAGAAATGAGTGCAGTGGGTGTGAGTGTGTGCGGGGGCGTGCTGGTAGGACTGATTGCCTTATGGCTAGCCTATCGGTTAGGCCGCCTAGCGGCCCAGGCACAAGGCCTTAAACAAGCCCTGTGTAAACAGCAAGCGGAGGGGAAATATGTACAGCAAATTAGTCATAGGGTGTATGCTCTTCATGGGGATGATGCTAGGCGGCGGCTGCACGAAATTGCAAGTAAGCAACGCTAGCGCGTGCCTAATACCCTTTGACTATGCCGACGAAGGTGTCAATGAACAAAATGCCCGGGCCTTACTGATGTATTATTGTGTATGTAAAGATGCGCGGATGTGTAAATAAAAATCCCCGGCTTAAAAGCCGGGGAAAACAGAATTTGTTCTTGATTAGAAATCGTTAATATTTCCGCCAGCAATAGCGTTGCAGTAGGCTATGGAATCGTCATCGTTAGCGATAGGCGTGCAAGAACGCGTGGCAGAATAAGTGCCGTTGGCATTAGCCACTACCGCGGTAGTTAAGGTGTAGCCGTGGTTGGCTCTTCTTCTCGTCGCCGTAACCGTAAATCCGGCATCTGTAGAAGCCATGGTCACGCAGAAATTCTTGCTACCAAAGGCGGGGTCGCAGTTGTTTACATTGGCTACAACGGGGGACGTGGGAATATCTACATCTAATTGGTTAAAGGAGGTAGGCCAGGATTCCCGTTGGGAGTGGAAACGTTCGGCCGCAGAGCGGATGGCGCTCATTTGGGTTAACGCTTCCGTAGCGCGGGCACGTTCTACCGCGGTTTGGTATTGCGGCAGAGCCACGGCAGACAAAATGCCAATCACCAATACAACTACGAGTAATTCAATCAATGTAAAACCTTGTTTCATAATATCTCCTTGTAAGTATAATCGTTGCTACTATAAGTATAGCAAAAAAAACAGAAAAATCCAGTAGTATTTTTGGGCAGACTCCAAAATAGTGAAAAAACGAGGAAAATTGACCTGTTGCCCAATGAGCCGCGCGTGCAAGCAGGGTAAGATTGACGAAAAATTATAAAAAGTGACAAATGCAAAAAAAAATTGTATGATAAAACTATCGCATTAATCTGGCTGTGGTATTAATTGGTATTTTTCTAATTATACAGTGCCCGTTCTTTATGTGGGGGTATATTGGGTACCCCATACGTTAAGAACTTGTTGTATAGAATAGCGGAGGCCGATCCGTGTTCAAAGAAGCATTGATAGAAATTTGCCGTTTAATAATACTACGCACTCCCAGTTTTTCAATACAATGGCTGTGCTTGCGGGGGATTATTTCCCTTCGCAAGGGAGGATCCGTATGCGCTTGCTAACGATCCTTTTGTGCCTATTTGTATCTTTTAATGCCTATTCGCAAAATAAATTTCAGCGTGTAAAAAGAAGCACAAGAGGCATACGCATTAAACGTACCATTACGGTATTGCCCCAGCATGCTAATTTGGCCTATACGTTAGCCTCCCGTCGGGCGCTCTTAGTGGAAGCAAAAGTGGAGCGCACTATTGCCCATGTAACCGCAGAATATAAGCAACCCGTGGACAGACCTTATAAAATAGCGGGGGGATATAATTATTTGAAAATGATCGGCAAAGCCTTCAAAAAACGTCCGGAGTGGCGGTTCGCGGGGGAGAGCGGAATTGGCGGATATAATGGGGCGCATCATATTGTTACGCAGACGGCGATTACGGAAATTGCTAAAGAATTAGATATTGCCGATCCCGTGGCTATGAAGGCCAATGCCCCGGCGGTTTATTCCCTACTGCATAATCACCCCCTGTATAGCGATTTGTTCCATGATCATCAAACCATCTTAAATACCTACCATAAACGGGGCGTGTATGGCGTGGTAACGGATTTCTTTACCCGTTTGAATGAGGTTAATAAACGCTTGGGCATTCCGTTATATGATGAAAAATTCATTGAGTTGGAATTGTTGGAAGCCGAATTATGGGCCAAGCATTGGGGAATCAAGTGGAAATAAAGCCCCGGCCGGTATCAATTCAAAAACCCCGCCTAAAGCGGGGTTTCAAATTTCAGCCAAGACGGGGCGAGTTTTCGTGGAAGGCACGCTGACTATTATGCTGACTCATTACAAGATGTTAAAAATCAAAAAAAGCTGAAGAGAAATATATATAATATAAATTATGGAATCTAAAAACAGAGTTTCTGAGTTTCTGACTCGAATTGGCTTGCAAAGAATTTTCCCTTTGGATTTGGTCACATTGGCTGAAAAAATGGGTGGGTGGAAAATTTACTATATGGCTGAAACAGCCTCTTTTTTTAATCGCGCAGAAGCTGCCATAAATACAGAGGATAAAATATTTTTACTTCACCCCCGTTTTGATAATGATACAAAAGAGAGTTATTTAGTTGGAAGGTATATTCTATGTAAGGCTATTGCACATGTTGTATTAGGCCATATACCAGAAAATACTGGATGGGTAGAACCCAAGAAAGAGTTTAGAGATGACATTGACAAAAATTTAAATCATTGCACCGCGGAATTTGCATACGAACTTTTGTTACCTCAAATAGAATTTATGGAACAATGGCAAAAGATGGGGGAGAATGTAAAATTGATGTCTGAATATTTTGGGGCATCACAACAGCATATACTTGAGCGAAAAAATTTTTTAATGGACACTAAAAATGCCCCAGGAAGATAATAAAAAAGTTAGAAAAACTGCAACCAGTTACCGAACTACGAAAAAGTCTTCTAAAGGAGAATTTTCCTGCTCGTGGGGTACTTTTTGGCTTGCGATAAGTGTTATCCTTGCTGCCCTATATGGTGGTTATAATCATTTTAAGGGGCTTATTCAAGAGCAAATTAGACCCATTCAACATGAAATGGAAATCATCCGTAATGAAATTAAAATTAACGAAGAGAATCGTGATAAAAGCGTAAATTTGCAAATCCAGATTATTGAACAAAAGATAGAAGTTTTAAGACTTCAAAAAGATGCAAAAACGAAGTAATTATTATTTCTTGAAATCATGTTGCGTGTATTAGATTTTATCAGTGCAATGACCTCGGAATGAACTATATGAAAAACATAGAGCTATTTTATGGAGACTGCATTCAAGTAATGGATGATTTGATAAATAGCGGTGTGAGAGTGGATGCTATTATTACTGATATACCATATGGCACAACCGCTTGCGCGTGGGATAGTGTTATACCGTTTTCTGAAATGTGGAGGTGTATTAAGAAAATTAGAAAAAGCAATGCACCAACTGTATTATTTGGGAACGAACCATTTAATAGTTTACTGAGATTGTCCAATATAGATGAATATAGATATGACATTTACTGGCAAAAAGAGAGAGCTACTAATATCTTTCAGTTAAAGAAAAGGCCTGCTAAAGTTATTGAGACAATAAATGTTTTTTATAAATCGCAATGTACTTATAATCCACAAATGACTACATATACCGGGCCTAAAAGAACAAATAAAATTAAAAATGGCAAATTAGGCCTGCTTGTGGATTCTAAAAACAGAAAACCATATGAATATCAAGATACAGGTAAAAGATATCCATTGCAAGTAGTCCAATTTAAGCGAGATATTTTGACATCAAATCTTCACCCTACTCAAAAACCGGTGGCCCTTATGGAGTATTTGATTAAAACATACTCTAATGAGGGAGACTGTATCTTGGACTTTACAATGGGTAGTGGAACTACCGGAGTTGCATGTAAGCAAACAAATCGGCGGTTTATTGGCATAGAATCGGACAAAAATTATTTTCATATAGCGCAAGAACGAATAAATAGTATTTTATTATAACCAAATAAGGAAGTTATTATGGAACGGTTGATCAATGAATTAAAAGACAAAATTCTTATCATGAATAAGAATTCCAAGAATAAATATGATCTAAGTAAGGCCTTTTTAGATAAATTATATTCTGTTTATCCTTTTAATGAATTTGAGTATGTTATTAGTCATCTAATTGGTACAGATACTATCACACTGCAGCAGTATCTTGATATTCGGAGCAGATACTTAGAGCGTAACAAGTATCTTTATGTGTTTGAAATTACAGCTCCGCGTTCTTTTGGGGAAACTTGGGCTCAACGACATTTAAATGAAATTGTTCCAGAATTAAAAAGGCCATCTACTGCCTACGATCCTAATTATTCGGGACAATATGATTTTTGGTATGACGGTATTAGGATTGAGGTCAAAGCGTCTAGAGCAGTTCAACGAAAAAGCGGAGATTCGTTAATTATTAAGGCCTTGTCAAGCAATTCAAAATGTGGTTTTGATATGAATTTCCAACAGATTAAGCCCCGTTGCTGTGATGTTTTTGTTTGGATAGCTGTATGGCGTGACAAAATTCGCTATTGGGTTTTGTCTAGTGATGAAGTCGAAAAAAATCCCTATTATTCTATCGGGCAACATCGCGGTAATAAGGGGGAAGGTCAGTTGTGGCTAAAAGAAACAAACATTGCACAATTTGATAAATATGAAGTAGGCGTGCGCGATATATTAACAAAGATTAAAGAGAAAAGCAAAAAATAAGTTTACTGATAGTTAATACCTTTGTGCTGACTCTATACTGCCCCCGCTGCTTCTTCATAGGGCCGTTATTGCACCCTATTTCATACCAATTTTCGACGGTAATAACGCGAAACGACGGCGTTTCTTTTCATAAAAAAAGCCCCCGACGAGGGGCCTAAAAAAGAGCCAAGACGGGGGATCGAACCCCGGACCTGCCGCTTACGAAGCGGCTGCTCTACCAGCTGAGCTATCTTGGCATACAAATCTTTACTACCTATATATTTTACTAAAAATTGTGTGGCTTTGCACTCAAAATTTTAGGTATCAAAATAAAACCCCGCCGGTAAGGGCGGGGAAATGTAAGAAAGAGATTAGACTAGATGGTCATAATTTCATTTTCTTTTTTCTTGATGACTTGGTCAATTTGTGCAATAAATCCATCCGTCGTTTTTTGCACGTCGCCTTCGTAGCGTTTCAAATCATCTTCGGTAATTTCGGCGGATTTTTGGGCTTTTTTGAGTTTATCCATTATATCCCGGCGGACGTTGCGCACCGCGACCTTAAAATCTTCGCTCATTTTAGAAATATTCTTGGCGAGTTGTTTGCGGCGTTCTTCCGTCATAGAGGGAAGGGTAATGCGGATCACTTTGCCGTTGTTTACGGGGCTGGCACCCAAGTCTGCTTTTTGCAACGCTTTATCAATATCGTTTAGGGAAGAAATATCCCACGGTTGGATTTCTAATGTTTTGGCATCTAATACATTGATAACCGCCATTTGTTTGATGGGGGTGGGGGTACCGTAATAATCTACGCGTACATTTTCTAACAAGCCGGCGCTGGCACGTCCGGTGCGGATAGTAGCCAAATCGCGTTCCAAGCGGGCGACGTGTTCGGCCATTTCAGTTTTTGTATTTGCAAGTAAAGCAGCAACTCCTTCCATAGTATCCTTCCTTTTAAGTAAGATTTTCTTTATTATAGCATTTTAGTTCAAGGGGGATGGTATCCTTGTAAAGGGCCCATCCGTAGATTAGGTCTAATACTTTGATAAAATGGGTCCAAAGACTCTCGCCTGCCGGGGGATTAGTTTCTATAATAAAAATATATGCTAGGTAAACAGGTAAAATTCTGTCAAATAGGGTTATTATTAGTATTGCTATGCGCCCCCGGTGCTTACGGCGGTATGCGTGCGGTTAAGAAACCTGGCAAAAAGGGGATTGTTTACCAGGTTGCCCGTCGTGTATTTCATGCTAAGTCCCGAGCGCGGGTTCCCCGGCAGATTAGCCTGCACAGCCGAATAAAAAGCGTTTCCTTAACGTCTAGCAAGCCTACAAACTTTACACGTTCACCTAGGTTGTGGGATGATCCCTCTGGGCAAGCAAGTAATCTGCTTTCCCGTAGCATGCAACAAAAAGTGGCCCGGCAGGCACGTGCCTATTTAGATGAAATAGATTGGACCCGGGTCCCGCAGCAACCGGCCTCTTACAGCAATGTAAAGCGCGGCATTTATACCTTAGGAAATTTAACCCGGATGAGCGAAGAACAATACGCCAAGGGCAAAGAAGCCTATGAGCGTGCGGTGAAATATATGCAAGAAGTGTCCAAGGCGATCAATGCGGAAATTTATTATTTAGGTACTCCGGAAATGGTGTCTTTGTTTCCTGAACAAATCCGCCAACGTCTTAGTGAAATTTCCCACGGGCAAGATTTGGTGGCCGATGCCCGTGCTATATGGGGGGATAATTATACATTAGTACGCGTGGCTACTTATTGGAAAAATATGCGCGATGTGTATAGCACGCTTGGAACGGGTATGCTGGATATGATGGGCAACGGAAAGTTGGAGACTGTAAAACGCCCGGACGGCCATGTGTACGTAGCCAAAGAGTTTGGCTTGGTGTCGGAAGGGATAAAGGCCGAATTACCGCAAGTTGATTGGCGTGACCCGGTATCCTGGTTTGGCGTATATACCAGAGGGGCCCTTCCGGAGCGTTTGCGCGTGGCTGTGTTGCAAGATGATAAAGATGTGATTGCCAGTATGAAATCACTAAAAAAACGGGCGGGTTTACGAAAATGGACCTTAGATTTTTATGACGATCCGGAGGTTTTTCTAAATCAAGGGGCCTATTCGCAGTACGATATGATTTTAACGGATGTGTTAATTCAAAATGGGGGCGGCCGCTATTTGGCCCGACAACTGCGTAGCCGCGGCTATGAGGGAAGTATTTTAACGTTGTCCGGTTTTGAAGTTACCCACGGGGGCGAAGAGTTTTTCAAAGATGGAATTGACGGGATGATTAGTTTGGGATGGACGCCCAACTTGACTGAGCGCATTTGGGCGAGTCTCAATAACTATTTTATCTTAAAGAAAAAATACGGGTGGACACACTAAAATCTTTAATTGGTAAGGAAGTATCTATGCTAAGGAAAAACAGAAGAATTAGTAAACTTATTTTGTTGACGCTACTTTGCTGTGCGTCCAGTGCCTATGCCGGGGTTTATCCTAAAAAACCCCTCAAAGGAGTACGGATTGTTCCGCAAGCAAGACGTATTTTAAATGCGGGCAAGTGGAAGCAAACGGGCCGGGCCCCTATCTCAACCGGTCGTCAATCTACCCAGGCTGCCGTCAATACAGGTAAGGCGGTTGCTACACGTCCGCCGCTTACGCGTGCTACACTAGTTACAGAACCGATTTCTTCTTTCCCCGTGAACTCGTTGTCCCGGCGGATGCAGCAAAACCTCGCGCGGGAAATGCGTCCTTACTTATACAGTTTTGATACTTACATTGCCCCGGAACGTCCCCCGGCTTTTGATGATGTATATGGCGGCTTGCAGAGTGCCGGGAATTTAACTGAAATGAGTAAGCAGCAAATGGCCGTTGCGCAAAAAGCGCACCAAACGGCTATGCAACAAGTACGTGAGGTAGCCAAAACCGTCAATACCAATATTTATTATTTGGGTACCAGTGAGACGGAACATTTGTCACCGGAACATATCCGCCAAATGGTAGGGGATATTGAAGTCGCGCAAGATGCCGTTGCCGGCGCACAAGTAATTTGGGGACAGGAACCTAGTTTGGAGAAAGCCTCCCTCTATTTACAACAAGTGCGTCAATTTTATTCTATGCTGGGAACGGGCATTTATGAACATATCAATCCCATAGCCAATCCGGTTATCAAACGGGCCGACGGACATGTGTATAATGCGGAAGAATTTGGTCTTCGCTCACGTCAAGATACCCACGAAATTCCGCGCGTTACTACTGCTGAGCAGGCCGCATGGGTGAATAGTACCTATGGTGAGTTACCCCAACGTATGCGGGTAGCAGTGCTGCAAGATGATAAAGCCATCATTAACGGTCTACACGTGATGCGGCAAAGGGTCGGATTAAAAGATTGGACAATGGATTTTTATGAGGACCCGGAAGCATTTTTGGGAAGTCCAAAAGCGTTGCAGTATGATATGGTGTTAACGGATGTGCTTATTAAAAATGGGGGCGGACGTTATTTGGCCCGTCAATTAAGGAGCCGCGGTTATGAGGGTAGTATTATAACTATATCCGGGTTTGAAGCCTCTACCCATAGCGGGAAATCTTTTTTTGCCGATGGCATTGACGGGATGATAGCCCTGGGGTGGGTTACCGATTATGCCGATAAAATTTGGTATAGTCTTACCAAGTATTTCAAACTGAAAGCCGAGCATGGCTGGATTCACTAGTCTACGCAACTTGTTATACCTATAAAAAACCCCACTCGCAAGAGTGGGGTTTTTAGCAATAGTAAAACTCTTAGTTGTTGGTTACTTCAAGTTCTACACGGCGGTTTTGATAGCGGCCTTCAGCGGTTTTGTTGGTGGCAATCGGGTTGGCAGCACCAAAACCAATGTAGGACACGTTAGCAGCCGGGATGCCGTCTTGTACGAGGCGTTCGGCAACGGAGTGAGCGCGGCGTTCGGACAGATCCATGTTGTAAGCAGCATTACCTAAAGAGTCGGTATAACCGGCTACGCGCACTTTGGCATTAGGATATTTTTTCAAAGCGGCGGCTACTTGGTCAACGGTGGAGGTGGATTTGGCATCCAAGGCATCGCTGTTATATTTGAAATTGATCGGTTCTTTGAAAGACAATACCGTGGCTTGGGCAGTTTGTTTTACATTGGCTACTGCGGCAATAGCGGCATCATTTTCTACTTTCGGGGCCGGGGCCGGAGCCGGGGCGGGAGCCGGTTTGGCAGCCACTACAGGGGCCGGAGCCGGAGCTGCTTTGTGGCATTTGGGGCATTTGCAACCCGGTTTGTGTTGTTTGTGGGTGCATTGGCAGGCAGGTTTATTGGTATATCTGCCGGCGGTTTGAGTGGTGCATTTGGCACAATGGCAGGCGCCTAAAAATAAAGCGGCGGCCAAAACAGTCATTACTTTTTTCATGCGTTTGAGTCTCCTTATTAAGATGTACATCTTACCTACATTTTACAAAATCTGGCAAGTTGGTGCTCCCTTTTTTTTCATTAGTTTGCGGTAAAGCATATAAATGGGTTCGTGGAACTGGGGATGCACAAAATCCGGCAAGATATAAGAGAGAGGTTTTAACACGAATTCCCGCTCTGGGATGCGCGGATGGGGGATAAATAAGGTATATTCGGGGGTGTCCTCAAAAATCACTTTATCCTCATAAAATAGAATATCTAGGTCAATCACGCGTGGCCCGTTGGGGAACGTCGGCACGCGTCCCAGGTCTTTTTCCAGTTGTTTAAGGGCCCGTAACAGTGGCATGGGCTCCAGTTGGGTTTGCAGTATAAGCACCGTGTTCACAAAATCCGCTTGTTGGGAATATCCTTCCGGTTTAGACACAATATAAGGGGCCACTTCGCCCACCGTTCCCACCTGTGCTAAGGCTTGGATCGCGCGGTCTAAATTTTCCTTGGGGTTACCTTGATTACTCCCCACTGCCAAAATGACTTGTGCCATTTAATTTTCTCCTGTATATGTAATCCAGCGGTCGGGTGCTTCACATACTTTGACGCAGGTTAGTTGCGCAAATTGGGCGCGCACAGTATTAAAAATCCAAATGGCCAGGGCCTCGGTAGTGGGATTTTCAAAAAGCGTGTTCAGGTTCGCCTTTTCTAAGGGCGACGTAACAGCCCGTGCCAAAAAATCTTGCAGGACACGAAAATCAATTAAATATCCCTCTTTATTAAGCGGCCCGTGGAAGGTAACCTCGTACGTAAAGGTATGGGTATGGGCGGTCTCGTTTAACGTACCGGCGTGGGCGTGCGCGGCGGTAAATTGCCCGCATTGGGTAAGATAGACTTGGGTCATTGGGCAGCCTCCAATTCAGTATAAAAATCCATCATTTTGCGGGTATCGCGTACGTCGTGTACGCGCAAAATGTCCGCTCCGTTTTGTAAGGCCACTAAATTAGCGCAAAGAGTTTGTGCTTTTCGTTTGGGGGGCAGTTCGCGCTTTTGCGCTAAAAATGTTTTGCGTGACAAGCCCACCAGCATCCGTACGCCCAGTGTTTTAAAATCATCTAGGTGTTTTAACAGGGCGTAGTTTTGCTCGCGCGTTTTGGCAAAGCCAAAGCCGGGGTCTATGATGATTTGAGCGTTCGTTAATCCGCACGCCTTGGCTTGCGATACTTTTTGTGCTAAAAAGTCGCGAATTTCACCCAGTAAATCGGTGTAATCGGTTAGTGTTTGCATGGTTTGCGGCGTGCCGCGGCTGTGCGTGATGACGACTTGCACATTGTACTTTTTGACAAGGGAAAAGAGTTCCGGGTCCGGTGTGCCGCTTACGTCGTTAATGATTTGCACCCCGCGTTTAAGGCCTTCTGCCGCCACCGGAATTTTTACCGTGTCTAAAGAGAGCGGAATTTTAGGCCATTGGGCGTGCGCGGCCTCAATTAAAGGCAGTACGCGGGCCAATTCTTCTTCGGCAGACACAGGGGTTGCCCCCGGGCGGGTGGACTCGCCGCCAATATCTAATATGTCAGCCCCGTCGGCCAAATAATCGGCGCACTTTTTAAGAAGCGCGGGGAGATTGTTTTCCGGGTTTCCGTCGTAAAAAGAATCAGGCGTGGCATTTACAATGCCCATGAGCTGTGCCATAGGGATCCTATTTAATCATTTCTAAAAATTCGCTGCGTACTTCTAACTTCTTAAATGCTCCGCGAATCGCGCTCGTTACCATAACCGCATTGTGCTTTTCAATGCCGCGCGAACTAATGCACATGTGCTTGGCTTTGCACACTACCATTACCCCGTGCGGGTGGAGCGTTTCCATTAAACTGTCGGCAATTTGCGCGACCAGTTTTTCTTGAATTTGCAAGCGGCGTGCAAACACTTCCACCAGGCGCGCTAATTTGGAAATGCCCAGCACACGCCCGTTGGGTAAATAGCCAATGCTAATAGTGCCGAAAAAAGGTTGCAGGTGGTGTTCGCACGTGGAGTAAAACTCTATGTCTTTTAAGACGACCATTTCTTCGCACGAACCTTCCACAAAGGTTTTCAAAACGTCTTGCGGTTTCTGTTTGTAACCACCAAAAAGTTTATCCCAACTTTTTACAATGCGTTTGGGGGTTTCCAATAAACCCTCGCGTGACGGATCATCCCCAATATAGGCCAAAAGTTCGCGAATATTTTCCAGTGCTTGTACTTCGGTTATTTTACGTTTAGCATTTTGTGCAGTTGCACGCTTAGGCGCGCGCTTGGATGTTGTTTTACCAGTTTTAGGCATAGGGCAATGTTCTCCTGTAAATTATCTAAGGGTTGCAAATAAAGGGTCGTTTTTTCGTTCTCGTATGGGTAATATTTTTCTATTTCCTTCAAATCGGTTTGTTGGCCTACGACTAATTTAATCACGTCGGCTTTTTGCAGCATCTCTTTAGATACGGTTTTTTTGGGCGAAACGCACACAAAGTCAGCGTGGCTGACGTCGCAGTCTTTGGCTCCGTTTGTTTCCAAGTGGACGATATGCCCGGCTGATTTAAGTACACTAATTAGAGAAGGCAAATCTTGCTCGGTAGGTTCTCCGCCCGTTATTACTACCGTCTTGCAAGGATACTGGGCCAGGGCCACTAAAATTTGCAAACTGTTTAGGGACGTTCCCGGGGCAAAAGCGTACTTGGTATCGCAAAAATCGCACCCCATACTGCACCCCGAGAGGCGCAAAAATACGGCGGGCATCCCCGTGTGGCGGCCTTCGCCCTGAACGGAATAAAAAATTTCGCTAACGTTCCAAGATAGCGGCGGCATTTTCGCTCTCCCACACTTCAATAGATTTAAGTGTTAAATTTTTCTCCGCCAACGCGGAGAAAATTTTATCAAATAGGTATTGTGCCAAATTTTCCGCGGTGGGGTTTTCCACGAAATCATTTAAGAATTGGTGGTCCGGCAGATTGTCATCCAACAGTTTTTTTATTACTTTGAAATCGCACACCATACCATCTTCGCGCACGGGGCCTTCTATGATAAAGACGGTTTTCCACGTGTGACCGTGCAAATCGTGACAGGGCCCGTTGTATTTAGGCAGACGGTGAGCGGCAGAAAAAGAGCGGATGAGTTTAATTTTCATGGGGTATCTCCGGCAAGGTATTAAAAATTTGCTGTGCATAAATAATGCACACAATCAGTTGCGCAAACGTGAATAACGGAACGGTTATCCACAAGTGAACAAAGAAAAGTACGCTAAGCGGCCCCAGTAAAAATGCGGCCCATTTGAGTAGCACCGTTTTGGGCAGCAGTACCCGTTTTAACGCGCTAAAAAAGAATAACACACCCAGGGCCATACAATAATCAAACACTAAAAATAAAAGCAGAAGCAGTACCGCAGTCAGAAAAAGGGCCACGCGTAGCGATACGGTTAAGGCCGGGGTGTACTTTTCAATGGTTTGCGCGTCCGAAGTAAAATTTAGATTTTTGGGGAGGTCTTGCGTTTGTAGTCCGGAAACCGAAGGCATGTAAAGTTGGTTGCGGTGTACCCAAGCCAAGATGTGTTCTTCTATCAATTTCTCGGCAGAGGGGGGGGTATTTGCTGCCGCGTCAAATACAATTTTGTAATCGGTATGGGGGACCGGGGCCGATACCGGTTGTTGCGGTTGGGTCAGCACGCCGTTTTCAAACGTAATTTGCGGAAAGTTTTTTAAGAAAACGGGCAAATTGTTTTTCACAAAAGACCCGGTAAAAAAGAACAAAACAAGCGTACTTAATAAAAATAGATACACCACAAACCCTATCACCGGCAACAAACGCAACTGCGCCAAGCGGTGATAAAACCGAAAAGAAAATAATGTCTTAAAATGAATAAACAACATACTTATATTATAGCAAACGCTTTTTGCGTTATTTGCGGGTGTTTTTATCTTGGCAAGTAATTTGCGAACCTAAGAAATAGATTTGGTTTTTCTTAAATACGCAGGCTAGTTTTTTGGCTTGCGGTTCCCCCGGGGCCGCGTCCGGCAGCGGTTGCCAACAAGCAATGCGGGTACAGGTATAGGTTTTGCCGCATTCCGGGAAGGAAGAGGATGGAAAATTGGTAATAAACCAAGAAAAATCTAAATTGTATTTAAGCGCCTGCAGAAAATTATCACACGTCAGTTTCCCGGTAAAATTACATTTAGGCTCGGCGGTGGTGTCTTGGGTAGTAACAGCCTGGTCCAGCAGCGTATAGCGTTCCTGGTCCATCGGATCGCCTTCCACGCGGTAGACATCAAAACAGGTAAATCCCGGGGTTTGCTCCTTGGTGCAGGTAAAGGGGTTTATGATATCGGCCCCGGGGCATGTGTCCGTTACTTGCAGTGCATCCGTAGTTAAGTATTGCGCCGGCGCACGTTGGGTACGCGGTTTGTAAGTCTTTTTATCGGCCCCAAACGCAGGTAACATGAGTAGTAAACACAAAATCAATCCGCCGTATTTCATATAAAAGAGTATAGCAAAAAGGAACTGTTTTTGAATAGGTTTATTGACAGATAGCGGGGAATTTTTTACACTATCAACAGGAGGAATCTATGAAGAAACAGGGGTTTACCCTTACGGAATTATTAGTTGTGGTGGTGGTGGTAGGTATTTTGGCCTCAGTGGTTCAACCCAAATTTCACAAGGTAGTTGAGACGTATAAGGCCCTGGAAGCCGAACACATTATGGCGGCTGTACGTAGTGAGCAAACGGCGCGCTGTACCCTGGATAAAGACTATACGAAAGAGCCGCGTAAGTTGGTATCTATGCCGGCCCATGATAGCCGGAATTTTGCCTACGAATTAACTAAAACAGGAATGATTGCGAACAATTTAACTAAAAACTATTCTCTAGTGATGCCTTCTTACCAACATGGGTCTATTTGTTGCCAAGCCCAAAATGTCAAGGCGGACAGTTACTGTAGCGAGTTGATCCGAAATTACCAGGATTGCACAATAAGAATTAAAGATGATACTGGATGTGATGCGCCGGACAATTGATTAGCCTGCCTCTATCTTTTGATAAACCCCCTGTCTCAAACAGGGGGATTTTATTGGCTGATAAATGCTACAATATAAATATATGGCAAAATTAGTACGTGGATTTCGTGATATTTTTGAACCTCAAGCAAATGCTTTTACAGAACTGGAAAACTGCGCGCGTGGCGTGTTTTCCACCTACGGTTTCGGTGAATTGCGCCTGCCAACGGTAGAACTCAAGGAATTATTTGTAAAATCTACCGGGGAAACGACCGATATTGTACAAAAAGAAATGTACGCCTTTGAAGATGCCGGGCATCGGCAGTTGGCCATCCGCCCCGAGGGTACCCCCGGTGTGGTGCGTGCCTATTTAGAAAACAATTTTGTACAAAATGCGCCGGTGCAAAAATTCTATTATATCGGTAATATGTTCCGGGCCGAACGTCCGCAAGCGGGCCGTTACCGTGAATTTGAACAAATCGGGGCCGAATATATTGGCAACGCGGCTCCTGCTGCGGATGCGGAAGTAATCTTGATGCTCAAAGATATTGTCGCCAAGTTCGGTGCCAAAAATTACGTGGTTAAAATCAACAGCCTGGGGTGCGACAAATGCCGCCCGCTCTATCGTCAGGCACTCATTGACTTTTTATCCAAAGAAAAAAACACGCTGTGTGAAAACTGCCAAGTACGCTTGGAGAAAAACCCTTTGCGCGTACTAGATTGCAAAATTGACGGTAGCCGCTTTGCGGGGCGCGTGCCTACCATGAAACTGTGCCCGGAATGTCAGGAACATTTTGATACGGTACAGACGTTACTGAAAGGGAAAATTGATTTTGTGGTAGACCCCATGTTGGTGCGTGGGTTAGATTATTATTCCCGCACCGTATTTGAATTTCAAGCGGGGGATGTGTCGCAAAATGCCATTGCGGCCGGCGGACGTTATGACAGCCTCATTAAAAATATGGGCGGCCCGGCTACCCCAGCCATTGGGTGGGCCATGGGCGCGGAACGCGTGATTTTAGCCCGGGGCGAACAACCGGCCAGCAAGCACAAAAGCGTGTGTATGGTCTCGTTGGAAAAAACCTGTAATCAAACCGCTTTTAATTTTATGCAAGAACTTCGCCGGGCGGGTGTACGCACGGAGGGGGGCCTGTTTGACAAAAACGTCAAAGGCCAGATGAAACAGGCGGACCGCTGTGGGGCATCTTACGCGCTGATTTTAGGCGGGGATGAACTTGCCAAACAAGTCATTACGCTAAAAGATTTAACTACGGGCGAACAAAAACAAATTCCGTTTGCCGAGGTTGTAAGTGAGGTAAAAAAATTAGTATGAAACGGACCAACTATTGCGGCGATGTAACCGCTGAATTTTTAGGAACGAAACAAACATTGTGCGGCTGGGTCAATTCCTACCGCAACCACGGGGGCGTGCTATTTATTGACTTGCGTGACCGTAGTGGTATTTGCCAAGTGGTGGTGGAACCCAGCAGTCCTTTTTTCAAAGAGGCCTCCGGGGTGCGTAATGAGTACGTGCTTGAGGTTACCGGCACGGTGCAACGCCGCATTGACGGGGCCGTTAATAAAACCATGAAAACGGGTGAAATTGAAGTAGTGGCGCAAGATTTTAAGGTGCTAAATACTTCTATTGCGCTTCCGTTTGATGTGGATAAATCACGCGGTGCTTCGGAAGAAATCCGCTTAAAATACCGCTACATTGATTTGCGCAATCCCAAAATGTTTGCCAATTTGCAATTACGCCACCGCATTGCACAAGCGGCCCGGCGTTATTTGGATGCCCATGGATTTATTGAAGTAGAAACCCCGGTTTTAACGCGTTCCACACCCGAAGGCGCACGCGACTATCTCGTCCCGTCCCGTGTGCATCATGGGCAGTTTTATGCGTTGCCGCAAAGCCCTCAAATGTTCAAACAAACGTTAATGGCCAGCGGCATTGACCGCTATTTCCAATTAGCGCGTTGTTTTAGAGATGAAGATTTGCGGGCGGACCGCCAACCCGAACATACCCAAATTGATATGGAAATGTCGTTTGTAACGATTGACGATATTCATACGATTGTGGAAGGGCTCATGCAAGAAATTTTCAAAACCGCCGGCAAAGAACTCCAAACGCCCTTTATTAAATTACCGTTTAGTGAAGCCATGGAACGCTTCGGTTCCGACAAGCCGGACTTGCGCTACAGCCTGGAAATGAAAAACGCCCGCAGTGTGTTTGTCCACACGGGTTTTAAGGTATTTGCCGACGTACTGGCGCAGCAAGGGGCCATCTATGCGTTGCGTGGGGAAAAAGGCGCGGCCTATTCCCGCGGACAAATGGACAAACTGACTGACCTTGTAAAAAAGAACGGGGCCAAAGGCTTGGTGTGGCTGAAAGTAAAAGACGCCAAAGTGGAAGGCCCGTCTGCCAAATTCTTTACCCCGCAGGAATTACAAGCGGTGAAGGAATTGGTCGGTGCCCAAGAAGGGGATGCCATTTTTATCGGGAGTGATGTAACTACGCGCACCTGCCAAAGTTTTATGGGCGCGCTACGTAAAGAATTGGTAAAGGAACTTCCTAAACAAAGCGAGTGGGCTTTTGCCTGGATTACCAACTTCCCGCTTTTGGAATATATCCCGGAAGAAAACCGCTGGGATGCGGCCCATAACCCTTTTACCGCTCCGGTGGAAGAAGATTTACCAAACTTGGAAAAAGATCCCGGTTCGGTCCGTTCATATCAATTTGACTTGGTCCTTAACGGTAACGAGTTAGCCTCCGGCTCCGTGCGTAACTGCCGGCGGGATGTACAAGAACGCATTTTGGCCTTGATGAAACATTCCAAAGAAGAAGCGGCTCGCCGTTTTGGCATGCTCTTAAACGCGCTGGAAGCCGGTGCCCCGCCCCATGGCGGCATTGGCTTGGGGTTGGACCGTATCACCGCGTTACTGGCTGGGGAAGAATCTATCCGTGAAGTAATTGCCTTCCCGAAGACTGCACAAGCCGTGTGTCCGCTTACGGAGTCACCCAACGTGGTGGATGAGCAACAACTTACGGACCTGGGCATTACGCTTATAAAAGAATAATAAGCCTTGCGTGTAATTAGTTGCGTAATTTTTCAAAAGACCTAGAGAAATCTAGGTCTTTTGACACTGGTAGAAACCTACAAATTATATTACACTATAAATATATGAACGAAGATCAACGAAGTTTGAAAGTTTTTTTGGGCATTTTGGCAGTGCTTGCGGTACTGGGTGCATTGTGGCGGGTGATGACGTATCAGCCGGGTTCCCCGGTACCGGTTACACGACCGGCTGTTACACACACACAAGCGACCCCTGTGGCGGAAACTGTGCCCACTCCCAATGGAACAGTCAATGAATTATTGGCTGAACCGACTTCTTCCGGTGTGCCGGGGCAAAACCGCCCAAATCGTTTGCCGGCTACGTCTGCCCAGGTGGAGACGTCTCCCCGGGTGCCTTATCCGCAAAATCGGTCCACCGTCAAACAAACGTACGTTCCGCGCGCGCAAACCGGGCAACGCTACGTAGACCAAAACTTTTATACTCCCGATACCAAAACGCCTACTTCTTATCAAACTGGGACTTCTTCTTATTCTTCTTCCGGCTTTACAAGCCCGCAAGTTAATTTTAATACGTCCACAGCAGCCCGCTTGCAAGAAGAGCGTGCCAGTATGTTGGCCCCGTATTTGCGCCCTAACAAACAAGATAAAGCCCGGATGGATGCCCAGTGGAATAAGATGGCGGCCGCCTTGGAGCGTGCGATTGCCAAAGCCTTAACGCCTAAAAGTAAAAAAGAAGAAATGATTGAAAAATATGTGGGCAAAGCGCAAAGCGCGGTTGCCTCACAAACGCCCGGTTTTACCGGGCAGTTGGCCCCGGTGGGTGAGCAGTTGGCGGTGCAGAAACAGCAAATGATGCAAAGTATGGGGAGTGCCTTCGGTTCCGCCGCCGCCCAGCAAACGGGGGGAATTATGGATTCCTTCGCCGGGGAATTGGCCGGTATCTTAAATGCGCCAAATCTTACCGCCGCCGAAAAGGAAAAACAAGTTAAAGAGTTGACGCACAAATACCAGGATAAAATGGATAAACTGGCCCAGAAAAACCAATATGATAAATTTGTGGCAGCGCGTACGGAACAAATCAATCAGCAAAAGGAAGCCTTCCGCGCCAAATATGACGAACAACTGAGTGATAAACTGGGTCAAATTTTAGAAGATGAATGGCAACAAGAACAACAGTTAGCCACGCAAAATTTGCCGGTGGATGAATATAATACGAAAATCGCCCAGTTGCATCAGCAAAAACGTAATGAACTGCAGCAGACCGTTTTGGAACAAGGGCAATCGGTCAATCCGTTATTGGAAATGGAAAAACAACAAGAGGAAAAAGCCCTCAAGGAACTGCAGGCCAAAGTGGAAGCCGGCGAGGTGGAGAGTGTGGCGCGCGCCGCTACCCCTAACGAGATAAAACAAATGCAAGCCGACTTGAAAGTGAAAAGCGCCGATACATTAGATAAAATTGCCAAAGACCCGCTTTTAGGGCCTAAAGCCGCCGAAGAATTTAAGCCGATTTTGGATAATTACCAACAACAACTCAACACGCTTTATCAGCAAGAACTTTCTGTGGACGAACGACGTCAAAAAGAAGGGGAATTGCTAAAAAGTGTCAATCGTCAATTATTAGATAAGCAAATTGCGTCTATTGAAAAATTGGATCTGCCGGAAGCACAAAAGCAATCCATTTTAGATGAACTCAATCAGGCGTATAATGCCTTGTAATTTGCTTTCTGCCTTTGTTTCTTGTCGCAAAGTCTTGAGTTCCCTTTGTTAAGACTAAACATATTTGTCATATTTTTTTGTGAAATTCATACCTAAAACTGCTTTACTTTTGCGCTCTCATTTACTACAATATCTATACATGGGCGAGTGGCGGAATGGCAGACGCGTACGGCTCAGGACCGTATGGACGAAAGTCCTTAAGGGTTCAACTCCCTTCCCGCCCATTTCTTTTTTTCAGGGTATTGTATGAGAAAGTATGGCTATCAACGTCCCAGCGCAACTTTAAGGGTTACCCGCAAGCGCCCGGTACGTCGCAAAAAGCCATCCTTTTTTTTTAAGTTTCTTTTCCTTCTTTTTCTCTTAATTGTGCTACTGGGCGCGCTCTTTTTTGGGGGGCGTTACCTTTACTTCACCCTTAAAAACGCGCAAATTACCGATTGGCACGTTAAATCGGTAGCGGTGGAAGGCCTTTCCGGCGTGCGTGAAAAAGAAATTTTTAACAAGGTAGTTGCGCTGGAGGGCAAACCTTTTTCCGGGCGTGAGGCTGATCTGCTGCGTCAGGAATTGGTAGCCAAATATCCCACGCTTGCCAAAGTGTCCGTTTCGCGCGGGATGCTTAGCGGCAAACTGAAAATTACCGCACGTCCCCGTCAGCCGGTGGCACAATTTATCCTGCCGGACCAGTCCCGTAAATACATTGATGAAGAAAGTATAGTATATGCCGACCCGCTGGAAATGCGCGCGGTGCTACCCGTCAATTTGATAGGCAAAGTGCCCGCCAAGTTGGATGAATCTTTTGTGGAACTGGTGCAAAATTTATTAAAACTTAAAAAAACGCTTGCGTTTGAATCCATAGAATATAACGCAACCGACAATACGGTTACGCTCACGTTGCCGGACCGAAGTGTCATTCATTTTGGGGCTGCCGTGCAACTAAAACAGAAGGTGAAACGGGCCGCGCAAATTATGATGTTTGCACGTGAAAAGTATCATGAGCCGGTTTCGTTGGATTTTACGTTTTTTGAAAAAGGTAAAGTTTTTTTGACAAAGAGTCCTCAATAATTCTTATAATAGAGGAAGAAGATTTTTTGTAGGGGATTTTGTATGGCAAAACCGAATTTAATTGTTGGATTAGATGTGGGCAGCGGCAAAATAACGGCAGTGGCTGCGGCTCATGATGAACGTACCAATACACTGCAAGTGCTTTGCGGAAGAAATATCCCGTGCCGCGGATTGCGTGGCGGTATGGTAACCGATATTCGCGAAACTTCTGCGGCAGTTACGACGATACTGGGCAGTATTGAACGCGAAACCAATCAAAATATCAGTCAGTTGTTTGTGGCGGTACGCGGGCCGCATATTGAATCATTTTTTAATCACGGGACGTACAATATTTCGCGCCCGGATAAAGAAATTGGCCCTGCCGATATGGAACTGGCCATTGAAAATGCCAAAGCCGTACCGATAAAAAATGACAATGAAATCATTGGTTTGTTTCCACAAGGGTATGCGGTTGATAAACAGCGCGGTATCCACAACCCGGAAGGGATGGAAGGCTCTTTGTTGGAAGTAGATGTGCAAATTATTACCGGTGCTTCTACGCACCTCAATAACCTAGCCAAGGCCATCCAGCGCCCGGGGTACCGTATGGAACAAACGGTTTACGGTCTTGTTCCGTTGGGGGATTGTGTGCTGTTGCAAGACGAAAAAGAAAACGGAGCCATGCTTATTGACTTTGGCGGTGAAACTATTTCCGTAGGGGTCTATATTGGGGGGATTATGCGCTTTTCGTGCGATATCCCGTATGGATGTGATATCTTAACCAACGACCTTTCCACTTACTTAAATACTTCGCGTAAAGCGGCCAAAGAAATCAAAGAAAAATACGGCGTTATCCACCCGGAATTTTTGAAACAAGAACACGAAATTTCAGTCCCGTTGTTGGACGGCAGTGCTACCCGTATGATTAAAAACGTGGAAATTTTAGATTGTCTGCAACCTCGTATGGAAGAACTGCTGGAACAAGTAGAACATTATGTGGGGCTGAACGGATATAAGCCCAAAAGTATCCCTATGGTAGGTGTAATTACCGGCGGCGGTTCCGTCATGCCGGGGATGACTACCTTATGCAAGGATATTCTGGGCCTGAAAGATGTGCGCCGGGGAACGGTGCGGCGTGATTTGATTACGTGCGGGGACGAATTCTTTGCTCCGTCTTACAGCACGGCGTTGGCACTGGTTATTTATGCCATGGAACGCGCCTCCGAAGAAAATTTGTATGGAAAAAAGTCTTACCGTGACAGTGGCTCTGCCATTGATAAATTGAGTAATTTTTTTAGAGGAATGTTTGGATAATTTATGCACATGCAAGATTTATTTATGCCTGCTGCTCAATTTGAGAGCAAAAAAGCCAAAATTAAAGTCATTGGCGTCGGTGGCGGTGGCGGAAATGCTATCAACCACATGGTACGCAGTGGCTTAAAAGATGTGGACTTTATTGCGGTCAATACCGACGCACAGGACTTGCGCCGCAATCAAGCACCTTATTTAGTGCAAGTAGGCGAGAAATTGACCAAAGGATTGGGGGTCGGCGGAGACCCGGATCGCGGACGCAAAGCGGCCGAAGAAAGTAAAGAAAAATTAAAACTCATTATCGGCCAATGCGATTTATTATTTATCACCGCCGGGATGGGCGGTGGCACCGGTACCGGGGTTGCCCCGTACGTGGCCAAACTGGCCAAAGAAATTTATGGCGACGATTTGTTGGTAGTAGGCGTTGTAACGCGCCCCTTTAATTTTGAAGGGTACGTGCGCGAGAAACAAGCCGATAAAGGCATTGTAGAAATGCAGAAGTACGTGGATTCCATGATTATTGTGCCTAACGAAAAATTGTTTGCCAATATTGATCCCAGTACCTCTTCGCGTGATGCGTTCAAAATGGTAGATGAAGTATTGTTGCAAGCAGTGCAAGGCATTAGCGAAGTAATTACCAAACCCGGCGAAGTAAATATTGACTTTAACGATATTCGCAAAGTGATGGCCCACTCGGAAAAATCACTCATCGGGGTGGGGGAAGCGTCCGGCCAAGGCCGGCATTTGGCCGCCGTAAAGCAGGCCATTTCCTCCCCGCTACTTGAAAATGCCGATATCCGCGGGGCTAAGGGATTTATTGTACACTTTGCGGCCGAAGAAAATTTAACCTTGGTGGAACAAGGTGAAGTGATGAGCCTGATTCGTCAATATGCCAGTAATGATTCTATCATTATGTTCGGTTATTCCTACGATCCCACCCTCAATGGCAATTTTAAGGTCACGGTGATTGCCACCGGGTTTAGTGCGGAAAAGGCCGGCGCCTTCCAGGCCCGTCGTCCGTTAACGGCTTCTAATGAAACCAGTGTACGTGCCCATAGCGTGGCCGAAGATTTGTTTACTACATTTGAACCGCAACGCCCTACGTTTGAGGATCCCATGCTGATCCCCGCGTATTTGCGACGTAAAAAACGTTCTGTATAGTAATTGATAACAAGTGCGAAACTAAAATACAAAGGAGAAAATTATGGCGGTAGGATTGCAAAGTTTATTAAGAACAGTAGTGGATAATAAGGCCAGCGGGTTGCATATCCGCGGCAATTCCAATGCGTATGTGCGCTTGAACGGACAAATGAAACCCATTGATGATAGTTTCGTATCCAATGAAGAGGCCAAAAAAATGGCGTATGCCTGTATGGGCGAACGCGAAAAACGCATTTTTGAACAATATAGTACGGTAGACTTTTCCTTAGATGCTAAATCGTATGGGCGTTTCCGTTTTAACGTGTTTCGCCAAATGGGCAGAATTTGTATGGCTATCCGCCATATTCCGCCGCAAATTCCTTCCTTTGAACAATTTCACTTGCCCGGCGACATTTTGCGCAAAATGGCCGATTCGCGCCGGGGTATTGTGCTGGTAACCGGTATGACCGGTTCCGGTAAAACTTCTACGCTAGCCGCTATGATTGACCACATCAATAAAACGCGTGCCAACCACATTTTGACGGTGGAAGACCCGATTGAATTTTTACACCCGGATAACCGCAGCGTGGTCAGCCAGTTGGAATTGGGAGTAGATACTCCGTCATATACCAGCGCGTTGCGCGCGGCTATGCGTCAAGACCCGGACGTCATTTTAATCGGGGAATTGCGCGACGGGGAAGTAATGAAAGCCGCTATCGCCGCTGCCGAAACCGGGCAGTTGGTGCTTGGCACGATGCACACGGTAAACGTGGTGCAAACCTTGGAACGTTTAGTAGATGCCTTCCCGGCTGAATTGCAAAATCAAATCCGCTTACAACTCTCCGAATTGATCCGCGGGATTGTATGTCAGCGTTTGTTGCCCAGTTCCAAGGGGGGGATGTATCCGGCGTTGGAAATTTTAGTCAGTACTCCGCAAATTCGCAAACTGATTATGGAAAATCGCCCGGGCGATTTAGTCAAACAAATGCAACAGGGTGAGTTCTACGGGATGAATACCTTTGACCAATCGTTAGCCAAATTATATAAGCAGGGCATTATTGATATGGAAACGGCCCAATCCGCGGCTACCAGTCCGGATGCTATTATGTTGGCAATCCGCGGGGTGACCGATAGCCTAAACGTGGAAGGCGCCTAATGCGTAAGAACGGACTTGTGATTGCTATTGACGGTACAGCCGGTACGGGGAAATCTTCAGTCGGCAAAGCGGTTGCCCAAAAACTGGGGTACGGTTTCTTGAGTACCGGGGAACTCTACCGCGCGTTGGCTTACAAGGTATTTGAAACTCATACCGAGCCGGAAGACGGAGCCGCCGTATTGGCCCTTAGTAAACGTCTGCGCTTTACGTTTGAACGTCAACCGGACGCAGTGCTTAAAATGTTTGTGGACGGGGAATATTTAGGGGCCAAACTTCATTTGGAAGAAACCGGTAATGTGGCCAGCAAAGTGTCCACCCACAAAGAAGCGCGTGCGGTGCTAACCGAAAAAATGCGCCAAGCCGGCGCCGAGGGCGGTATCATTATGGAAGGGCGTGATATTGGCACGGTGGTATTTCCAGACGCTGATGTGAAAATTTACATGACTGCGTCTGCCGAAGAACGCGCTAAACGCCGCGTCAAGCAACTGCGCGAAAATGGAGAAACCCCCGATTACGAACATATTTTGGCCCTTATTAAAGAGCGTGATTACCGGGATTCGCACCGGGCGGCCAGCCCGCTAAAACCGGCACAAGGGGCTATCATCATTGATACTTCTACGCTTAATTTAGAACAAGTGATTGCGCTTGTCTTGGAGAAAATTTCCCACTATGGTGCTTAATTTAGTAAAATATGTAGCAAGGGTATATTTCAAACTTTTCTACGATTTCAAAGTAGAAGGTTTAGAGAATATTCCGCAGAAAGGTGCTCTTTTAATCGCCGGGAACCATTTGTCCAATGCAGATCCGCCTGCTATCGGTGCTTTTGCCGGGTTGGTGCGTGATTCGCGTTTTGTGGCCAAGAAGGAACTTTTTGCTATACCCGTCTTAGGATGGTTTTTCCGCCATTGTAACTATATCCCCGTAGATCGCAAACGGACGATTGGCGATATGGGTGCGCTCAAAGAAGTGGTGGATGCGCTGACTAATGGGGAAAGTGTGGTCATGTTTCCCGAAGGGACACGCAGCAAAACGGGCAAACCGCAAAAACCGAAAAGCGGTATCGGGTTTTTGGTGTATAAGACGGATGCCCCTGTACTACCTGTGAAAATAGAGGGTACGTTCGGGTGGCCGTGGGTGCGTAAAATCCGGGTGAAATTTGGCACGGTAATGCACCTGCAAAAAGATCCGGCGCTGGAGCCTAAAATGCAGTATAAACAATTTGCAAATCAAATAATGGATGCAATAAATTCAATAACTATCTAACGGAGGTTACGGCGATTTTTGAAAAAAAACCGCTTAAGTACTTATGACTATGAACGAAGAAACCAATACTACGCAAGAGACTAACGAGCAAGAACTGACGATGGACCAGTTGATTGCGCAGCAAGATTCTTTACTGGAGAAGTTGAATAAACGCGAAATTGTAGAAGTCCCCGTCGTACAAATCAATCAAGACTATATCTTAGTAGACACTGGTACCAAAAAAGAAAGCGCCATTGCTGTGAGCGAATTTGAAGGGAAAACGTTGCCTTCTATCGGGGATAAAATCTCTGTGGTCCTCGTAAAACGCGGCGGTGATGAACGCCCGGCTATTTTGTCTCACAAAAAAGCGTTGGAATTTTTAGGATGGGATGTCTGCAAAAAAGCGTATGAAGCCAAAGAACGTGTCAAAGGTACTATTTTGCAGCAAGTAAAAGGCGGTTATATTGTGGAAGTATTTGGCGTTAGCGGATTTATGCCGCTCTCCCTGTCCGAATTGCATACCGCGTATAAGCACTATTTGCCGGTAGGCGCCAAAATTAAAGCTGTTATTGTAGAATTTGTAAAAGAAAAACAAAAACTTATTATTTCCCGCAAACAAGTGTTGGAAGAAGATGAAGCCGTGCGCCGTGAAGAAGTGCTGAGCACCATTAAAGAAGGGGACGTGCTGCGTGTAGTCGTTTCCAAAGTAGATAAGGACAAACTTTTCTTACGCTTCCATGGGATTGAAGGGGTGGTTGCTTTAGAAAATATCGCTTGGAAAGAACCCGAAACGGCCATTTCTAATTTCCGCCGCGGGCAACGCTTGAAAGCCAAATTATTGAAGTTGGACAAAGAAACCCCGCGTTTGGAATTTGGTTTGAAACAGTTGTTCCTCAACCCGGCTGATGCCCTCAAACGCCGCTATCCGTACAAGAGTTCCGTAAAAGCCACAGTTACGAAGGTATCCGAAGAATACGGCGTGGAATGCACCATCGGCAAAAACAACACGAAAGGCTTTATCAGCCCCTTTGAAATGGGTCGTGATTTTAACGCCAAAGAAGGCGATACCATTACCGCTTTGGTCATTGGCGTAAATCCGGAAACCTTCACGTTAAACTTGTCTATTAAAAAGTATGATCAAGCCCAAAACCGCAAGGTAGTGGCCCAATACTTAAAACAAGCTCCTCGCCCGACGTTAGGGGAACTCCTCTCCGATTCGTTTGGCACGAGTGAAGAAACTTCGGAAGAAACCGAAGAAAAATAAATCTGTTAGATAGTAACTCAACAAAGCACCTCCCGCAAGCGGAGGTGCTTTGTGCATAGAGCGAAAAAATTTCCCCAATTTGTGCCAAATGATATATAATGAAAATAGGGGAAGTTTTGTGCCCCCATATCAAGGAGCGTATATGAAAAAAATTTTATGTCTTATGTGTGTCGCTGCGTTGGGTTTAGCAGCCTGTTCTAAAAATAAAAAAGAAGAAACTGCTAACAGCACGTATAATACAAACTACAATATTACCACAGCGGATGCACGCAACGGCAATACGAAATCTGCTAAAGATGCTAAATATCAAATTATTGATCAAGAATTTGACAATATGCTCGCTCCGGAAACTGATTATGAGGCTATCCCTGCCCATGAATTACAAGCGTGTGAAGATTCGTACTTGCCGCTCGTAGAACCGGATTGCTGTGGCAAAGGCAAAGCAAAAGCCTCTGCCGCGGTAGCGGGCAAAGCCAAAGCAAAAGCCAATGCGGTTAGCACGGCTACCACCCGCGCGAAAAAGGTTACCAACACGACGAACATTTACTACGTAGATGGCAACCAAACGATTCCTGTTTCCTCTACGTCCACCACCAAAACCGTCTATAGCAGCAGTGGCTCGGCTATCAGCACATCTACTTCCTCTAGCACAGATCCCGTGACTAAGAAAACAGTAAATGCGGATGGCTCGGTCACTACGACTACTACCTACTCCAGATAAAGGTGTATTTATGCCGTATACGCAAGCACAAATTTCTGCAGAAGCCCATCGTTTATATGGGCTTCTTGCATGTGTATCCAAGAGTAAAGCCGCTAAATGGACCTTGCAAGACTGCCTGGACGCGGCCCCGTATACACTGGCTATTAACGAGTTAAAAAAAGAAAAAAACGCGGTCGTTTTGGCCCACTCTTATACAACGCCCGACCTGGTGTATGGCGTGGCGGACTTTCGGGGGGATTCGTACCAATTAGCGCAACAAGCACGGGCCTGTGAGGCGGATGTTATTGTGTTTGCGGGCGTGTGGTTTATGGCCGAAACCGCCAAGATTTTAAACCCTACCAAACGGGTGCTGATTCCCGCCGGGCGTGCCGGTTGCACACTGGCCGATTCTATGACGGCGCAAGATGTTCAAAAGTTGCGTGCCCAGCATCCGGGCGTGCCGGCTTTGTGTTATATCAACAGTTCAGCCGAAGTAAAGGCACAATGTGACGCGTGTGTTACCTCCGGCAATGTGTTTGATATTGCCCAAAAAATGCCGGGAGATGAACTTATTTTTGTGCCGGATTTACTCATGGCCCAAAATATTGAAATTGAGCTAAAACGACGTGGTACGCCTAAACATATTATTGCTTCGGGCGGGTCCTGCTGTGTGCATGATAAATACTTGCCGCAACATGTAGAAAATTTACGGGCTACCTATCCTAATATAGTTGTACTGGCGCACCCGGAGTGTGCCCCGGACGTGTGCAAACTTTGCGATTATGTAGGCAGTACCAAAGGGATGGCGGACTATGTGTCCAAATCGTCGGCTAGCGTGTTTGGGATGCTGACGGAATTTGGCCTAGTCAACCGCTTGGAAGCCGAACACCCGGATAAACAATTTATTTGGCCGTTTGGCGTGTGCAGTTATATGAAGAAAAACAATTTGTTAAATACGTTGGGGGCTTTAGTAAACCCGCGTGCGGATCAAATTGTAGAAGTGGATGTCACCGTAGCGGACGGTGCGCTAAAATCTATTGAAAAAATGTTTGAGTTAACAAAATGATACTAGATAAAATTATTGAACTTGCCTTGCAAGAAGATTTAAGTTTAGGGGATATTACCTCGGACACTATTTTTACGTCCCAACATAAAGCCAAAGCAGTGATCCGCGCCAAAGAGGATTTGGTGCTATGCGGCCAAGAGATTGCCCGCCAAGTGTTTGGCGAGGTGGATGCCCGTGTACAATTTACCGCGCTTAAACAAGACGGGGATGAAGTCAAAAAAGGGGAAACAGTTGTAGCGTTGGAAGGCCCCACGCTTTCTATTTTGAAAGCGGAACGCACCGCGTTAAATTTTATGCAACGCCTAAGCGGTATTGCCAGTGCTTCGCGCGCCTTTGCGGCTGTGGGTAAAAAATATGGTGTTATGATTGTAGATACCCGTAAAACCCAGCCGGGTCTTCGCCGGCTAGATAAGTATGCCGTGCGGGTGGGCGGATGCCGCAATCATCGTATTAGTTTGGCCGATAGTGTAATGATTAAAGATAACCATATTGCCGCCGCAGGCTCCATTACCGCAGCGGTAGAGAAAATTAAATCGGTTATTGGGCACACGCCCAAAGTAGAAGTGGAAACTACCAATGTGGACGAAGTAAAGGAAGCCCTGGCGGCCGGGGCCGATATTATTATGTTGGATAATATGACTCCCGCGCAAGTAGCGCAGTGCAAAGACGTGATTGCGGGGAAGGCCATTATTGAAGTTTCCGGCGGCATCAATGCACACAATTTGGAAGCGTATTGTAAGGTAAAACCGGATGTAATTTCCATGGGGGCCTTAACGCATTCTGTTCCGGCCAAAGATTTAAGCCTAAAAATAGTAGAATATATGTAGTTAAAGAAAAGGAAGATAACCATGGATTATAATCGTTTATTTTCTAGTGTGGTAAGCCGTTCTAAAGCGTCGGCTATTCGCGAGTTGCTTAAAGTAATCGCTAATCCGGAAATTATTTCATTTGCGGGGGGGTTACCGGACCCTAATTTATTTCCCACCCAAACGATTAAAGATGTATTTGATACCATTTTTGCCAAGTCTGCTAAAGAAGCCTTGCAATACGGGGCTACAGAGGGGCAAAATGGGTTAAAGCAAGAACTGATCCGCTTGGTGAAAGAGACGGAAAATATTACCGTTTCCCCGGACCAGATTTTGGTAGTATCTGCTTCGCAGCAGGCACTGGATATGTCGGCCCGTATGTTTGTAAACCCTGGCGATAGCATTATTACCGCATGCCCCACCTATTTAGGGGCTCTGCAGGCTTTCCAGGTGGCGGGAGCCGATATTATTGGGGTAGCCAGTGATGAAAACGGCGTGCTGGTCAATGACTTGCAAGCCAAGTTGGAACTTCTTAAAGCCCAGGGAAAACCCTGCAAATTTATCTATTTAGTGCCGGATTTTCAAAATCCTACCGGTACCACCATCCCCGAAGACCGCCGGATAGAAATCTTACAATTAGCCAAGCAACATAATACGTTTATTTTGGAAGATTCCCCGTATCGTCAAGTGCGCTTTGAAGGCAAGGCCCCGCGTACTTTTTACGAATTAGACAAAGGCCAAGGAAACGTGATGACGTTATTTACGTTTTCTAAAGTTTTTGTGCCGGGTTTCCGGTTGGGGTTTATCATTGGGCCGGCAGACGTAATCCGCAAATTTGTTATTTTGAAACAAGCCATGGATTTGTGCTCGTCGCCTACGTTGCAAGTGGCCACCAGCGAGTTTTTGCGCCGCGGGCTCTTGCAGGCCCATATCCAAAAGATGATAGAAGTGTATCGCCAAAAACGCGATTTAATGCTTAAAACATTGGCTGAGTATATGCCGCAAGGGGTCACGTGGACGCGCCCGCAGGGGGGATTGTTTTTGTGGCTTACGCTACCTAAAGGGATAGATGCTACCAAACTGTTACCCAAGGCCATTGAAAATAAAGTGGCGTATGTGGCGGGGGTGGATTTTTATCCCGACGGAAATGTATTTAACGATTTGCGGTTAAATTTTTCTTATTCTTCGCCAGAGCAAATAGTAGAAGGGCTCAAGCGTTTAGCGCAAACCATTAAAGAAAATCTGTAAATTAAAAACCCCGGCTGGTAGCCGGGGTTTTTTATGTCGTCAAATGGGACTAAAAAATCCACACTTTGATTAGGTAGAAGAAGGCCGATATCAGGGCAGCCGCCGGGATGGTGATAAACCAAGCCCACACAATGCGTTTGGCCGTTCCCCAGCGCACACCCGATAAACGGCGCAACGCGCCAATCCCTACAATGGCCCCGGTAATGGTATGCGTGGTGCTTACCGGGATGCCCAGGATAGAAGCAAAGAAAATAGAACAGGCCGCGCCGGATTCGGCGCAAAAACCATCCACCGGGCGCAGGCGGGTTATCTTTTGCCCCATCGTTTTGACAATGCGCCATCCGCCGGACAGGGTCCCCAACGCAATTGCTCCTTGACATAAAATCACAACGGATAAAGGAACCACAAATTGCCCTTGAGAAACTGCGTGCATTTCGGCGTGTGTTAAAAAGAAATCGCGCACGGGGCCTACTTCCGCCCCGGCCATGCCGCCTAATAAAAGCATACTGATAATACCCATAGTTTTTTGAGCATCATTTCCGCCGTAACCTAAGGCATAGGCAGAAGCGGAGAATAATTGCGCTTTGCGGAAGAAACGGTCCACTTTGAAGGGATTAAAGTGATTGGCTATATTGAAGATAAGCACCCCCATGAGCGTGCTTAAAAAATACCCCAGCAACGGCGAGATGAAAATAAAGGCCACGGTTTTCAAAATGCCGCCTGCCACCAAGGCCCCAAAACCGCCTTTTACAAGGCCGGCCCCTATCAAACCGCCAATCAACGCGTGGGAGGAACTGGAAGGTAACCCAAACCACCAGGTAATTAAATTCCAACTGCACGCTCCCATTAAGGCACCAAAAATCAGGCTGGAATCCACTACCTGAATATCTACAATGCCCGCGCCGATCGTTTGCGCTACGTGGGTTTTGAAAATTAAAAATGCGGCAAAGTTAAAAAACGCTGCCCAGGCTACCGCAAATTTAGGGGATAACACCCGCGTAGAAATAACGGTAGATACGGCGTTAGCCGCATCATGAAACCCGTTGAGATAGTCAAAGAATAAGGCCAGTAGAATTAAAAAGATAATCCACATCATATATTTGTTACCTTAATTGTTTTTGACTAAAATGGATTCCACCATATTGGCTACGTGTTCACAGAAGTCGGTGGTTGTCTCAGCAATTTCATATAATTCTTTTTGCTTGATGACTAAGATGGGATCTTTCTCATTGGCAAACAAATCGGAAATGGCTTCGTCACGCAGTACGTCCCCTTCGTTTTCCAAACGGTTGATTTCTACACAATGGCGGTAGGTGTCCTTCATGTGTTTATTGCTACGCAAGGTGGCTACTGCCTTTTGTAATGCACGGGTGGTTTGCTCAATGGTATGGGCTAACTTTTTGCTATAGTCGGTCGGTTTTTGAATTTGATAGAGGTGAAAGCGGTTGGCCAGCAAATAGATATTATCAATAATATCGTCTAAACGGTTGGCCAGAGCCAAAATATCTTCACGATCAAAGGGGGTAATAAACGTTTCGTTTAAGGTGTTGATGATGGTGTGGGTCATTTCGTCGCCATAGTGTTCAAATTCGTGCATTTCACGTACATTTTCCGGTGTAAAAGAACCCTCATTTACGATTTTATTATAGAATTCGGCCGCACGCACTAAGTTTTCGGCTTGGCGGTCAAACAAGTCAAAGAATTTATCTTCTTTCGGTAATAACATGGTGTTTTCTCCTCTTACTATCTTAAAAAAAAGCCCGTTTGAATTTACACAAACGGGCGGCACAAATCATTTTTTTAACTCCTGCTTTAACGCTTCAGGCAGGTTAATAGCAGCTTTTAATAACGACGGGCGTTTTTTAACGTCTTCTATGAACGCGGCGTCGCGCAGTTTATTGCGGTAGTCTTTCTCTTGGAAGATATACCTAAACTTGGTATATACATCATACGTACCGGCCAGCAATGCCACAATATCTTGCACACCCACAATTTCTTCGTCGGTGGGGATGACAAATACTTTTACGCGGGAATTGTCTGCCGAAATGCGGCATTCGGCTTTGTTGGTGTTGGCGGCTTCGTTACGTTCTTCGTCTATAATGATGCCGAAATTTTCAAGGCCTTTTAAGACGCGGGCCCGTACATCCGGGGCGCGTTCGCCAATGCCGGCCGTAAAGACAATGCTATCTAAGCGGCCCAATTCCAACATATAGGCCCCGATATATTTGCGGATGCGGTGGGCTTGTACTTCTACAGCCAATTTGCAAAGTTCATCGCCTTCATTGATGCCTTTACGCACATCCCGTTGGTCGGAATAACGATCCCCGGTGAGGGCATACATCCCGCTCTTTTTATTCAAAATCGTGTACATTTCGTCCGGGGACATATGGAGTTTGTGCATCATGTGGAAACACACGGAAGGATCAATATCGCCGGAACGGGAACCCATGACTAAACCTTCTAAGGGGGTGAGCCCCATGCTGGTATCAATACACTGCCCATTTTTTACGGCGGTTACACTGGCGCCGGCCCCAAGGTGGCATACAATCGTGTTGATTTCATCTACTTCTTTGTCCATCAGTACCGCGGCGCGGCGGGAAGTATAGAGTACGGAAGATCCGTGAAACCCGTAACGGCGGATTTGATAGTCCGTATACCATTTGCGCGGCAAGGCGTACATGTAGGCCGAGGCAGGCATAGTTTGGTGAAAAGCGGTATCCATAACGCACACGTGGGTTACATTAGGCAGTAACGCGCGCGCGGCTTCAATCCCCATAATATGGGCCGGATTGTGCAGGGGGGCCAAGTCGGAAATGTTGCGCAGTTCTTCCACTACGCTGTCATCTACAATGACGGACTTGGCAAATTTGCCGCCATGTACGATGCGGTGCCCTACCGCACTAATCACGTTAACGTTTTCAATGACCCCGTATTCCTTATCCGTGAGGGTATCAATCACTAAGTTAATAGCGTCCTTGTGGTTAGCCAGGGGCTTGCGGATTTCTACCGATAATTTACCCGGTCTGTCGTGGGTAATAAGGGAGCCTTCAATCCCAATACGCTCTACACCGCCGGCGCATAGGCTTTTTTTCTGGTCCCAATCGTAAACACTGTATTTGACGGAAGAACTTCCGCAGTTTAGAAAAAGAATAATCATGTGCTCATTTCCTTACGTATAAAATCAGGTTACTTCTATTTTATCAAATTTATGGGTTTAATGCCGCTTTTAAGCGGGCGATGTGTTCTTCTACGGCCTGCATTTGCGGGTTTTGCCGGTTGCGATTCAAAAATTCTTCTTCCGTTACGTCCGCCGGCCCTTGCCGGTACGCGTGAACCCAGTTTTGCGCTTCCGATACGTCATGGCGCAATAAGGCCATGTTAATCAGGAGTAAGTAGGTATTTACATTGACCGGATCTAATTTGAGCGCTTGCAGAAACGCTTGTTTGGCGTGGGCAAAATTATCGGTTGCCAACTGATTGTAATAGAAAGCCTGTTGCGGATCGGCTTGTGCCTGTGCTAATTGGCGCATGGCAAACGCATAATATAACTGGCCCTTTTCTTGGTGTAAAAGAGCGTGATTGGGGTTGTGTTTTTGTACAAAAGCAAGGTCCGCTAGAGCGCGTTCATAATCGGTACGGGGAACATCCGTGTCGCCCAAGGCTGCATTAAAGCGTTTGGATAAATCCAACGTGGTGGCAAATACGTTGGCGCGGTATTGGCGATATTCAGCCAAAAACGGATTGCGTTTAATAGCATCGGTAAACGCCGGCAAAGCGGCGTAAGGCTGTTGCAAATTGATTAGTGCTACCCCTAAACTGTAATAATGGTTCGCGGTGAATAGATTAAAGAAAAACAGACAAGGCCCCAGCGAGGCAAACAGCACCACACATACCCATACGCGGGTTGTTTTGCAGAGGATCCGTAGGTACATATACCCCGTACCCAAGATACAACCGGCAAAGGAAATCAGTGCCAACGCATAGAGTAATTTTTCGCCTAAGCCTGTTAACGCTAAGTGCGTTAAAATCGTCTTAAACTCTACGCATACATAGCCAAGTGCCGCCAGTACCGCTACCCCACATACAACGCGCGCTACCAGTAACCAACGCGGATGCACAGCGGGTTGGGCAGGGGTGGGAGAATTTTCAGCCCGAGGCATACAAAGGGCCAAAATAACGCCGACAAATACCGCCAATAACAGACCGCTGGAAGCAAAGTGTAGGCTGATGTCCACAAAGGCATGCAGTAATAAACCGGCTATTGCGGCGGCATACCCAAGCAAATACACGCACATGTTTTTATCTTCGGCAGAAGATTTATCCGGGGTATAATTTTTGAGATTTTTGAACGTGCACGTAAATAAAAAGGCAAATAACCATAGAAAGAGTGCCAGGCCTACAATCCCGCCGGTAGCCGCCTGCTCTAAATATTCATTTTCGGCGTGTTGGGTTTCGTTATTGTGGGCGTTTTCAATATAAAAAATTTGAGGACGGCGATAGGCCGGATACACCAGTTTGAAACTACCCGGTCCGGTACCTAGAAGGGGGGCATCTTTTACCATTTCAAAAGAAGATATCCACGTATACGTACGGAAACTGACGGACTGAAAACGCTTGGCGCAATAAATTCCGGCTCCCACCATAGCCAGCAGTAAACAGGCTAGCGCAATCACATTTATTTTTACCAAGTGTTTTTTGAGCGGAGCCAAAAAATTGGTGTACGCAAACGTAAAGAAAACGGCCATGGCTCCGTAGGCCAGCCACGCGCCCTTGCTCTCCGTAAAAAAGAGGTCTATTAACCCGATGGCCAGTAGTAGCAGTAGCCTTTTTTGGCGCGTACGCACAAATTCGGCTCCAATCAGGGCGGAGGTAAACACGATAAATGCGCCAAAAAAGTTAGGGTTTGCTAGCGTGGAAAAGGTACGCCCGGCAAAGAAGTTATGCCAGAGTAAAAAGTCTGCAGAAGGCCACCAAATCGCCAGCACTTGTACCAGCCCGTAAGCAAAGGCAATCCAGGCCGACAAGAGGATAAATTTAGTAAGTGTGCGAATATCTTGGAGGGTAAATTCACAAGCAATTAGGGTGCTAATGGTGCCATACATCAGTAAACGGATAAATTCTTCAGCCGCCTCTAATTTATAAGGAAAGCACAAAAAACTAAGTGTTTGCCAACCTATATATATAAATAGCGGTGCTAAAAAAATCCACGTGTTACGCACAAATGGATTTTTGCGCTCAGTAATTTTTAACGCTGCCCATAACGTCAGTAATAATGTGGCGCCTATTTGTAAAAGTGTTAATTTAACGTGTGCGGAATCATACGTGGCGGTAAAAAACGAAAGACTGACCAGAAAAACCAGCCACCCGGTTGTAAGCGTAAGCGCGCGCCGGATAAAAGCGGTACAACCGTCTATGGCAGGTAAAATTGTTTTTTTTGCTTTTTTAGCCATACTTATATTATAGATAATTAAGATATCTTTTATAGTATAATAAAACTGTTATGTTAAATACAAAAAATCCAACGGATGTATTTTTATCTAAGTTTTTCATGAAAGAAGATTCTGGGTTTACTTTGATTGAACTTTTAGTAGTTATTTTAATCATTGGTATTTTGGCAGCTGTTGCCTTGCCGCAATATCAACTGGCAGTAGCAAAGTCCAAAATGATGGAAGCAGTCGCGTGAACACAACAGGCTGCCCAGTCTGTGGAATTATATTATATGACGCATGGCAGCTATACGGATGACTTGGCTACTTTAGAAATTCCTGCTCCAAAATCTGTTTGTACGCCCCAACGGGAGACCTACGGGAAATATTACGGATGCCCCGGAAATTGGGCCTATGGTATTTATGACGGGGCGACCAATGTACAGGCGGGGTATATGACCTCCACAAAAAAATTACGTTATTTACGTTTTTTTAGAGATGCCAAGGTTGCAAATGTATCATATAAGAGAGGGGAGCGGGTTTGTTTTGCAAAAGGGACTATAGAAAAACGGATTTGCGAAAGTTTGGGCGATATTAAAAGCAAGAGCACATATACTACCGAAACCCGCTATGTTTATCGGTAAAATAGGCTATTTCATTAACAGACATACAGAATACCCCGGGTGCAATCCCGGGGTATTTGATGAAATAACGCTGATTGGTACTTGTGTCATTTTGCCTAAAATTATAAAATATACAAGTAAGTAGATTTAGGCTACTCAAATTAAAATAAAGGAAAAGGAAACAACGTATCATGAGAAAAGCATCTGTTCTGTTGCTGTTACTGGCACTCGTTGCGGTGCCTGCGGCCGCTGAAAAGCCTCTTCGCTTTATCGCGTCCGAATCCGTCACTTATGATGATAACATCTATTTGACCAAAGATAACACCAAAGATTCTTTCATCAGCACCACCCGCTTGGGCGCGGAATATAAAGCTCCGATCCCGTCTACAGGGTTGAAATTAACGGCGGACGCTGGTGTAGGTTATCATGCGTATACCGAAAATCACGATAGAAACAATTTTTGGGAAGCGTTAGGCGGTTTAGATTTGAGAAACGATCAATTCAACTTGGGCGATCGTATCCACTACACGACCGATCCGGCCAACAATGCCGAAACCGAACGTCACAAACGTTTAAGCAATACGGGGTATTTCTCTTATGCCACCTCGTATGACAAAATGTTTGGTTTAGGTTTCTTTGCCAGTGATATCTTTGACCGCTATTTTGAATCTGAAATGCAATACTTAAACCGCAACCGTGTCAATTTGGGTACCCGCTTGTATTACAATATGAGCGCCAAAACGCACTTCTTTGCTGAATATATGTATTCTGATATTGACTACCAAGAAAGCAAAGGCAAAGTGAAAAATTCCCACGGTCACAGCCTCGGTTTAGGGGTGGAAGGTCAAGTAGCTTCCAAAGTAACCGGAACCGCCAAAGTTACCTACGATATGCGCGACTATGAACGCGAATTGGAAGGTGCCAACAAATATAACGATTTAGTAGGTTATTATGTAGCATTGGAATGGAAACCCACCATGCGTGATGTGCTCCGCTTATCTGGCGAACGCAGCATGCAAGAAACCTTCTACGGTGGTGTAAACCGCTATTTTGCGGATACGCTCGTTTCCTTATACGGCGCGCACAAATTAACGGACAAATTAACTGCTTCGTTAACGTTAGCCTGGGATAACATGCACTATTCCAAACGTGTAGATAATACCAAACGCAACGACGATTTATTCATCGTCCGCCCGGAACTGGACTACCAATTCAAAGAATGGTTATCTGCCGGTGTATGGTATCAATTCCGCACGCGTCACTCCAACGTAAACCGCTTTGATTACGACAGTAACAAAGCCGGTGTATTCGTGAAAGCCACTTTCTAAGTTTGTAAGTGACCCATTAAAAACCCCGCCCAAAAGGCGGGGTTTTTGCATAAATTATTGCAAGTAAATAGGTTACAGGACCGGGTGGCCGTTGAGCCATACCAGCTGTAACTGATAGGTGGGGGATACTAATACAAACGTGGCGGGTGTGTTTGCTCCCAACTGCTCTATGGGTAAATGAAGCAGTTCGGCCGCGTTAGTGCTGGTGCACCGGCTGGCTTCACACAGGCTATATCCGGCGTGTAATAACTGTTCAAAAGCCCCTTGCATAGTCAGGGCGGAGCCGGCAGTTACTTCGTCGGTCTTACGTTTCCATACGCCCTCACATAGCATTACTTCTTCTCCATTGGCGATAAACGGCCCCTGGCTTTGTTGCGTAGGGCGTAAAGCATCTGTAACCGCGGTGATTTGTGAAATCGGTTTGACTTGGCGCAGTAAGGTCAGCAAGGCCGGATGTACGTGTTTCCCGTCGGCAATTACCTCACAGGAAATATTCGGGTTGATAAGAGCCGCCCCCAATACCCCCGGGGCCCGTTGGTGCAAACCGCTCATGGCGTTGCCCCAGTGGGTGACCCGACGTACGCCCTTTTCAAACGCGGCTTGCATTTGCTCATACGAGGCGTTGGTATGTCCGGCTTGCAGGACAATATGATGTTGCAGACAAAATTGGATAATCGGGTCTATGCCGGGCAGTTCCGGCGCTAGGGTAACAAGGGCTATTTTCCCTTCGGCTGCGTCATAAATTTGCTGAAAATCTGGCAGGTTGGCCGGGGCAATATCTTGCGGTTTCATCACACCCGGTTTTTGGGGAGAAATAAAGGGCCCTTCTAAGTGAAATCCTACTATCTTGGCACCGGTTTCCCGGCCAATCGCCGGGGTTAATTGGCGTAATAGTGCGGCCATTTGCGCCGGCTGTGCACAATACAAGGTGGGGCAGAAAGCGCCTACTCCCTGACGGGCTAACACGGTAGATAATTCTAAAAGGGCTTGCGGAGTGCCTTGTTCCGGGCCAAACCCACCCGTTCCATGGATATGTAAATCAATCCATGCCGGCAGCATATAGGCTTGTTTGGCATCAGTTACTTGCCAGTCCGGCGTGGTGGGTAAAGCGGAATTGATTTGTACAATGCGCTCATTTTCAATCCACACATTGACGTTTTGTAATACCTCGCTGGGAGTAATGAGGTGAACATGGTGTAAAACGTGGCGCTGGGTCATAGCGGTTCCTTATCTTCTACGGACAATACCCATTGTTCCGCGTGTGGGTCCGCTTCCATGGCCTCATCCAGTTGTGTTTTCAAATCGCCGGAGAGCAATACACACGCCTCTAAATCAGCCAGCAACGTAGCACGCGGGTGCAGTTTGAGGGCCGTAAGCGGCCAAGTCGGCGTAACCGGCTGCGTAATGAGGTGGGCTATTGCGGCGGCCTTTGTCACGCCGGAGGCAATAAATAGTAATTCTTTGGCATCTAAAATAGTTCCAATCCCCACCGTGATTGCCTGGCGGGGCACGCGGGTAAGATCATTTTGGAAAAAACGAGCATTGGCTTCCCGGGTGCTGGGGGTTAAATCGGCCACGTGGGTGCGGGAATTAAACGGGGTGCCGGGTTCGTTAAAAGCGATATGCCCGTTGCGCCCAATACCGCCAATAAATAAATCAATGCCGCCGGCTTGTACCATGGCCTCTTCGTAACGGGTACACTCCTGTATGAGGTCTTGCGCTTGGCCATTGGGCATAAAGATATGTTCAGGTAGCAAATTGACGTGATCAAACAGATTGCGGCGCATATAGCTGTGGTAACTTTGCGGATGTCCGGCGGGTAAACCCACGTATTCGTCCATATTAAACGTAATAACGTGCTGAAAATTAAGCAACCGTTCTTTGGCAAACGTACGCAAAATGGCGTACATATCCAGCACGGTACTGCCGGTAGGCAGACCCAGTACAAAAGGTTTGTCCAAAGCCGGGGCAAATTGTTTGACGGTATTTTTGATATACGCTGCCGCCCATAACCCCACGCTGATTTTAGTTACAATTAACCGCATGACTCCCCTGTAATGGCCCCCTTTATCTACGTTGTATTATAGTATATTTTAGAGGTTAACTACGCGGAAATTTTTAGGCTTTGCGCACGGCCAACCACATCCATAACGGATAGATAGTAAGTAGAGCAATTTTAATAAACAATACGCCCTGAATAGAGTGCTTGCCGACCCCATAGACAATGGCGGCAGAGGCCACACACGCCGCGGCGATGACGGCTAATTTTTTATATTCATACGGGATAGCATAATTTTTTTGCGTAAAGCAGAACAACGCCAATGCCATCGCCCCGTAACTAAGCGCTACAGCCCAGCCGGCCCCTAAAATACCGATATGGGGGACTAAAGTTAAGTTGGTAGTAATGCTGGTAACAGCCCCCAGTAACGTAATCCATAACAAAATACGGGTCTTTTTGGTCATCACCGGGCCTACCATAAAATTGACGTAAAGTCCGTAGAAAAAATAGCCTGTTAACACGCACGGGATTACGTTCATCCCGCTCCAATAATTGGGACTAATTAAGTGAAAATTACCCAAAAGATTACTTTGGATAATGGGCGGCATTAGGAAGGAAAGGCCTAACAAAAACCAAGTGCCTAGCGCGGCAAAACAGGTAAGCACGCGCGCAAAGGTTTGGCGGGCATCCGGTTCATTCGCGTGTGCCAAGAAAAATGGGCGCCAGGCTTGGTCAAACATAGACACCAGCAACATCATAAATACGCCGATTTTGAAGTTGGCTTGATAAATCCCTACTTGGTCCAAGCCTACCAGGTGAACAAGAATAGGCTTATCAATTACGCTAATTAGCAAACTCGCCAGGCCCGACGGTACAAAGGGCCACGCAAAGCGTAACATGGCGCTAAACAGTTGCTTGTCAAAGGTTGGCTTGTGGGCCCGTAATTCCTTCCAAACAACGGGGGATAATAATACAAGCGAAGTAAGAGAGGCAAAGATATTGGCCCATAAAATAGAAGCAATTCCCTTTTTAAGTACCGCAATAAAGAAGATGTTTCCCAGTACGTTTACCACAATAGAAGCGGTACGTACGCCGGCAAAATACCACGGGCGGCGTTCCAAACGTAGTTTGGTAAAGGGGATCATGTTGAGTACATCCAGTAAAAGTACCCATACCGCCAAATGCACTAAATACGCATACGAAGAGCCAATCCCAATGAGCGCGGCAAACGGTTTGGCAAACAGCCACAACAGGAGTGACAAGATACACCCGTTTATCAGCACCCCGTAAAAACAATGCTGAAAAACATGTGTCTTTTGCGTGTGTTCGCTGGCAAAGCGCAAATAACTCTGGTCCATCCCAAACAGGAATATTACATTGAGTAGCGCAATTACAGCAAATGTAGTGGCGATGATTCCATAATCGCCCGGCAGCAAGTAATACGTATAGAACGGAACCAAACAAAAGTTCAACAGGCGCGCCAATACCGTTGACGTGCCATAAATGAGGGTTTCCTTTCCTAAACGTTTAATACTTGCTGCCATAAAAGAAGGGCGCAGTTATATAATGCGCGTACAAGTTTACAGTTTTACAAATAAAATTTTCAACAAGTCCTGGAACTTGCCGACAATTTTTTTTGTCTCACGGATGGTTTCTTCGTGAGAGAGGGGCGTTTTGGCAATACCGCAACCCATATTCGTTACCCACGCCATACCTAATACGGATAACCCGCATTGGCGGGCGGCCAACACTTCCGGCACGACGGACATGCCCACTACCGTGGCCCCTAGTTTTTTGAACATTTGGATTTCGCTGGGGGTTTCAAAGTTTGGCCCTGTGACCGCAAAGTATACTCCCTCGCGGGCATTGATTTTGGCCTTTTTACAAGCAGCCAGGGCTACTTTGCGCATATTTTTGTCATAGGCTTCGGTGAGGTCAAAGAACATAGGACCGAAGGCCGGTTCATGGTTATTGCCGATTAACGGGTTATTGCACATAAAGTTAATGTGATCTTTCAAAATGCACAAAGAGCCCGGTTTAAGTCTCATATCCATTGAGCCGACAGCGGCGGAAACTAACAATTTTTGGACCCCTAACATTTTGAGCGTGCGGATGGAAATGGCTAAATCTTTCATGGGGTGCCCTTCATAATAGTGAAAACGCCCTTGCATGACAACGATATTACGCCCTTTGTAAACGCCAAAAATCAAATTGCCGGTATGCCCGGGAACGGTGCTTCTTAAAAAGCCGGGAATTGTAACATAGGGAACCGTAATTTTATGGGATAAGGGCGGCACCGATTCCGCTAACCCCGATCCGGTAATTAAGGCAATTTCCGGCTGGAAATTCTTTGTTTTCTTTCGAAGGAAAGCCACTGCTTTTTTTACTTGTTCTAATTGGGTCATAACATCCCTCCTTTATAAAGTCATCCGGGCCGGAACAAACGCATTTTCAATATGCTCTAGGCCCGTTGGCAATATGCAGATTACATCAAATCGTATACTATCATAGGATAGATTTTTATTTTGTTTAATAAATTGAAGGGCCGCATGAACAACCCGTTTTTGCTTGGTGGGGGTGACCGCGGCTATAGGCCCCCCAAAGGCATTGGAGGCGCGTTCTTTCACTTCCACAAATACCAAGGTCTTTTTCCAAAAAGCAACAATATCAATTTCTCCGCCCGTAGCACGGAAGTTGCGTGCTAATACGCGGTATCTTTTTTGGGTTAAATAGTGCGCGGCCTGTTCTTCCGCCAGGGCACCTGTAGTGGATGTGTTCATGGTAACGTGTTGGTATTGGTTAATAATCTGCGGACCGGGCCAAATGTACGCCGGTGTTCCGCACAGGGGCCCAGGCTGCGTAGAGCCGCTAAATGCTTAGCCGTGCCATATCCTTTATGCCCGGCAAACCCGTAGCCGGGGTAAATGTTTTCAAGCACTTCCATATAGTGGTCCCGGGTTACTTTGGCAATAATGCTGGCCGAAGCAATGGCTAGGGATTTAGCATCCCCATCAATAACGGCGTATTGCTTCATGTGTAAATCTTTAACGGTATAGGGCCCGTCAATCAAGGCGCAGCAATCCGGTATTTGTAAAAATTTTTGGGCAGCCCGGCGCATGGCTAAGAAAGTAGCCTGTAAGATGTTAAGTTGGTCAATTTCCTCGGCGGTGGCAAAACCCACTCCGTAGATGACTCCGCTTTCGCCGGTTAGACGCGCAAATAGTTTCTCGCGTTTAGACTCTGTTAATTTTTTGCTGTCATCTACATCTCCGAAATCTTGCACAATGGAAGGGGGAATAAAACAGGCACAAGCTACCACCGGCCCGGCTAGCGGACCCCGTCCGGCTTCGTCAATCCCCACGATAAAATTGGACTCGTGGGCAATTGCCTGTTTTTTATCAAATGCACACAGGGGACTAAACATGCCTTTATTATAACAATTCTACGTCGGTTTCGCACGCAAATTTTAGGGCTTGTTGCCAAAGTTCTTTTTTCTGAAGATAATTCAAAGATGCATGGGCGGGACTGGTGGAAGGTAATACCCGATACTGCTTGCCAGCAAGTTCTTTGTCAAAGAATTTATGAAAATAATGCCACGCTGCTTGCCCGTTGAACAATAACGTACGTATAGCCGGATATTGCCTAAAAAGAAACGGAAAATCATTAGGAACCGGGGTTTGAATATGACTATCTAAACTGCCCGTGCGTTGGCAAGTTTGCAGGCTGTCCCATAGGCCAAAACCATGAGTAAGAAGTAAGCCGCATTTGGCTTGATAAGTGAAACAGGGTTGCCCGTTGTTTAGTATATCATGCATAAGGGGCCAAAATTGGTTACGGGGGTAAGCATAATATTGCTTTGCACGTAAGGATGCCTCTCCCGGCATACTGCCGATAATCAGGGTATGTGTGTGACGGTTAAGTAGCGGCGCAAAACTACGGCGCACGTTACTTGCCGTTTGTGTAGCGCGTATACGGGGTAATAACCAAGGTGTTTTTGTCATGTAATTGCATGCGGCACCACGTGGGTTTGCCGTCTATTTTAAGTAACGCAATCACTTCTTCAATTTCGTTGGCGGCAATATTTCGGTCGGCATTGATAATATCTGCCTTTGAAAAATTTCCGCGTATTTTGAAAATAGTCAAAATCGGCTTAGGGCCTAAAAATTTAGAACCCCAATATTGGGCGTGTATCGGCGAAGATGTTAAATTGATAATCGGGTGCGTTGCAAAGTAGCGGATGGCTCCGTGTGAACCGCCCGATATGGATATATTATAACGGTTGCTTGCTACAGTGCGATGGCGTTCCATGCCATTGGTTAAAATATGACGAATATCTGCCGGTGTTAAGGCCATACCGCGGTAGGCTATATGGGGTTCTTTAAGAAAAGGCAGTGCGGGGGCCTGTTCTCCGTCAAGAGTTACGGCCTCTCTAACCAATTTGCGGTCCATTAAAGCACTTAAAAGGGGAATATCAATCGGGCGTGTGTCCGGGAGCATGCCCAGTAGTGTTTGATCTGCAATTGTTACCGCTTTGTGGGGCAGAAGGGAAGGCAAGGACGCCTTAGCCAATTCCAGTTTTTGCTGGGCGGCATAGGCGCGGTTTAACTGCGCGCGTTGACGTTTGAGTTGCCAAGCCTGAAAATCACGCATTTTTTGATTCAACCAGGAGCGGTTTTGCGTTAAAACGCGCGCCGTGCGTGAAGTAATTTGGGGTACATCCGGCAGTTGGGCGGAGGCACTGGGGGTATGTTGAGTTAAAACAGGGGGGGTAGAGTGGGTAGTGCGGAGGGGTCTTCGTTCTACCGGGGCAGCATGAACGGGCCGTTTGTTAAGTACGGTTTGTACGCGGACAATTTTAGCGCGTCTAATTTTTGGTACGCCAGCCTGTGCGACGGAAAAGATCACGCATACGCACAAAATTACAGATAACACTCTTTTCATACTATATATTTTATATAAATCACCTTGTTAAACATAGGGTCAAAAGACCTACGTGTCTGTGGGTCTTTGAACCTATATGAAATTTTCTTTTACAAATAAAAACCCCAACTATACGTTGGGGTCTAAATGGCTCGCGGACTCGCCTTCCGGTAAAATTCCTGACGGAATTTTCCTGTAGGCCGGGCTCGCGGTACTCGCCTTTGCCTTTGGCAAAACTCGTACAACGCTGCGCCTTTCTCGTCCTTACGCAAGCAAAGCAGTTTGCTTGCTCAGGGCAAATAAAAACCCCAGCTATGTGCTGGGGTCTAAATGGCTCGCGGACTCGCCTTCCGGTAAAATTTCTGACGGAATTTTCCTGTAGGCCGGGCTCGCGGTACTCGCCTTTGCCTTTGGCAAAACTCATACAACGCTGCGCCTTTCTCGTCCTTACGCAAGCAAAGCAGTTTGCTTGCTCAGGGCAAATAAAAACCCCAACTATACGTTGGGGTCTAAATGGCTCGCCCTGAAGGACTCGAACCTTCAACCTACCGGTTAACAGCCGGTCGCTCCACCATTGAGCTAAGGGCGAATAAATTTTTGCTACACATTTATTATAGTAAATCAAAAAGAATTTGTAAACAGATTTTTAAGATTGCGGTTTGTACTCCCGTAATAATTTTGCGACGTCCTGTTTTTGTTGGGCCTCTGCATAATAAAGAGGTGTATGATTGTATACATCTTCTATCGTCGGGTCGGCTCCTCTTTTTAACATATACGTGAGTAAGTCCAAACGTGCTTTTTCCGTGGGATAATCTTGCGTAACTACCATGGTTAGCGCAGTGGAACCCAAATTAGTTTGTGCGTTTAAGTTGGCCCCTTGGAATACAAGCAGTTTGGCGGCTTCAGCCTGGCCGTCGCGCGCAGCAATAAATAACGGGGTCCATCCGTCAGGAGTAGGCCCATCAATATCCATCCCTTGCTCCAGTAAAAACAAAATTACATCTTCGTTCCCGCCGGAGGCCGCGGCTTGCAACGCATTAAAGGTTTGAAACGTATACTGCCGGCTCGGGTCTTCAAATGTAAATTGATAGTGTAGGGGTGCCCCCTGTTCTACAGCATTTTTTACGTCTATTAGGTCTCCGTAATACGCGTGCATTACTAAATTTGCCCCGCGTTCTTGCATTACATGCGCGTGGTACGTTAATACTAGCCAACCTATTAAAATCAAAAGTAATAATACTATATACTTTTTCATACGGTTTATTGTAGCAAATATGAGGTATAATAAGGATATGAATAAAATAAAGGCTATTGCAGCATTATTGGATCCGCACCAGCAAAGTTTTCTGTTTTTCCGTTGGAGTAAAACAAAACTTGTGTTGGTAGTTGTTGTGTCGCTCTTTCTCACGCTTATATGGAGAAGTGCCCTCATGCATGCGTTGCTGGATAATGTGTTTGTTTATTTGCCTAATTATTTAACCCATGAGATGATGGGGCACAATTTTGTAGGAGGGATATTTTTTCAAGCATTCTATCATTCATACCGAGAATTGGGCGAATGGCTGGCCACGCTGGCTGGGAATGGGGTGGAGACACTGTTCCCCTTACTACTTTTGTTAGGTGCCCTTCGCTTGCAGGGTGGGCGTTGGTTAGTAGCACCCCTGCTTTACTGGCTTTCCACCACGTTCTATGGGGCGGGAGTCTATGCACAAGATGCCCGGGCATGCAGTTTGCCGTTGACAATGTCTGACATGATTACCAACTATGCCCCCGGTGAAATTTGCGGAGATTGGAATCATATTCTGGGACCAATTGGACTTTTGAATTTTGACCAATGGGTTGCGTATACTTTTTTATTTATCGGCAGTTTGTTATTTGTACTTTCCATTTATAGCGTGTGGTATTATTGGACGCATGCCGATCAATATACCTATGTGGCCCCGGTGGGGGATCCGCTTCACTTAGATGAAGACGAGTGGCAGCCCCCCAACATATATACTCCTCAGTAGGGGGACTACCGAGGAGTAGAAACTATTAGTCCTGTAGGGAGCTAATTGTTAATGTCTATGCCCAGGATAGTGGGATGCGTGCCCGCTGGAGGGATGTCTATGAAAAGGACGTCCCGATACCACAGGCCCCCTAGGCCGCATAGGTGGATGATGCCTAGATACAAATACAGGACGGGGACTTTCTACCACGACTGCGGGCAAGAGTGCCTCCGTATAAATATCTCCGCGGGGTGTAATGGTGGCGGTGCAACCGCCCACAAGTCCGGCTAAGACTATAAGTGTTCCTATTTTAAGTCTCATAGTGATACCCTCCTGCTATAAAACACCGGGCCGATTTATTTTATTGCACTGTTAGAGTGGGCTTTGCTTTTATATAATATAAGTATGACCTTAAATTTGCGAACTACCATAGATAAAATTAAAGACATTATTCATGTGTCTTTGAAAAAATATGCTGTGTTTGTCCTGCATTTAACGCCTCACCAAAACGTGGCCCAGACAATTTTGGTCTACACTTTTTTGGGGTGGATTGTATTGTCTTTGCCGTTTATGACACGCGGCGGTGTAGGGTTTTTGGATAATCTCTTTACGTCGGCTGCTGCTGTTTCCACGGCTGGGTTACAAACGGTTAACTTTGCCGATTCGTACACATTTTTGGGCAAACTGGTCGTGCTGGTTTTAATTCAAATCGGCGGTGTGGGGTACATGACGTTTTCCTCCTTCGTGTTTTTGTCTCTCTCGCAAAAACACCGCTTGCGTAAAAGCCAGGAACATGCACTCACCGCGGAAGTAAAATTGCCCAATACGCTAAAACTTTCGGACTTTTTGTGGGCGGCCATTGTATTTACAACGATTGCCGAGAGTATCGGGATTGTGTTTTTATTTAATTATTTCCGCCATCACGACTATACCATCCTAAGTGCGGCCTGGTATAGCATTTTTCACAGTGTAAGTGCCTTTTGTACGGCGGGATATACGTTGTGGAATAACGGACTGGTTGATTTTACGGATAGTAAAACAATCAATATTGTAATGTCCTTGCTGGCCTTGTCGGGCTCTATGGGCTTTATTGTAGTGGCGGATGTGTTTAACTTTGTCCGTCGTAAAACAAAAGAAATTTCTTACACTACCAAAATTATTATATTGATGACGGTTTCGCTGTTGGCGTTCGGTACGTTTACGTTGTTTGTTACCACGCCCTCTTTAAGTTTGGCGGAGGCTTTCTTCCAAACCATGGGTGCTTCTACGACGGCCGGCTTTAATACCGCGGACATCAGTTCGCTATCGTCCTGTTCCTTACTTATTTTATTGCTGATTATGTGTATTGGCGGCTCTCCCTCCGGCACAGCGGGGGGGATCAAAACAACCGCCTTTGCCAGTGTTGTGGCCATTGTGTATAGTCACTTGCGCCTTAATCCGCGGGTAGAATTTTTGGCGCACCGTATCCCGATACAACGCCTGTATTCGGCTACTTCCACGGTAGTTTTGTATATGGTATTTTTATTTATCAGTGTGTTTTTGCTTACGTGGACGGAGAAAATGCCTTTTTTGAATTTACTGTTTGAATCGGCCGCCGCACTTAGTACCGCCGGTTTTGCCGCCGGAACGACGGAGCAATTATCGGTGTTGGGGAAACTAATTATCATTGCTACGATGCTTGTAGGCCGTATCGGCGTAGTTACCTTTAGTATGGCGGTACTCGCCAGTGACGAGGATGACGATAAACCTAAGCCGGTATCTCAAGAAGATGTGGCGGTATAGTTTATGAAATTTTATGTAATTAGCCTAGGGTGCCCCAAAAATCTCACCAACAGTGAGGAGTTTTCCGCGCGCCTGCTTGCTAAAGGCCATAAAATGGTGTTTACCCCGCAAGAAGCCGACGAGATTATCATCAATACCTGCGGGTTTATCGCTTCGGCCGTCAAAGAGGCCAAGGCAGAAATCCGCTATGCCCTGGAACTTAAAGAAAAGGGGATTGTTAAAAAAGTAGCGGTGACCGGTTGTCTGGTAGAACGCTTTAAGGAACAAGTAGCCAAAGAATTTCCGCAAATTGACACGGTTTTCTCTATTGCCGCCCAGGATGCCACGGAGCGTGTTCTTAAGCACACTGGGACGATTTTAGAGCCCTTGCCAACGTCTTTATATTTACCTGAATACAAGATGAGTCTTACCGCCCCGCATACCGCTTACTTAAAGGTGGCGGATGGGTGTAATAATCGTTGTGCATACTGCACGATCCCCTTTATCCGGGGCAGATACCGCTCTAAACCGATGGCAGATGTGGTGCGCGAGGCCAAACTGATGATTGAAAACGGTGTGCAGGAAATTTCGTTAATTGCACAAGATACCACCTCTTACGGGATGGATTTATATGGTAAACCACAGCTTTTGGAATTGTTGGAGAAATTACTCAAATTAAAAGGTTTAGGCCGTTTGCGCATTATGTACGGGTATCCGCACCGCGTCACGAAGGAAATCGCCCGCCTTATGGCCGGCACCGATAAAATTTTTCACTATATTGATATCCCTTTGCAGCATATTGCGGACCCGGTACTTAAGCGTATGAACCGCCATTGTGATAGCGCGCAAATACGTCGTACGTTGGATATGCTCAAAACAGAAGTGCCGGATATTTCTCTGCGTACGAACTTTATTGTGGGTTTTCCGCAAGAAACGAAGAAAGATTTTAACGAACTAAAGAAATTTGTGCGTGAGTATGAATTTGACAACATGGGCGTGTTTGAGTATTTCCGCGAGAAAGGCACCGCCGCCTATGAGATGAAACAAATTCCCGCCGCTATCAAGCACGAGCGCGCTGCCGAACTGGAGTACGAACAAAGCCGCGTAATTGATAAAATCAATAAACGCCTGTTAGGCACTACGCTAGAAGCGATTGCGGACGGGCCGGACTTTGGCCGCACCTACAAAGATGCGCCGGATATTGACGGAAAAGTAACATTTACCAAGCCAGTCAAAGTGGGGACTATTTTCAAAGCACGCGTGGTGGACGCCGAAGGGTACGAGCGCGTGCTGGAACCGATTAAATAAATTTAATATAGCACAACAAAAACACCCCGCACAAGTTGTGCGGGGTGCTTTTGTTACTAGCTAAAACGTAATTATTTAGCTTCGGCGGCCGGGGCTGCTTCAGTAGTTTCTTCTTGAGCACCGTCGGTCGGTTTTTTGAGTTCTTGCAAGCGGGCAGCTTTACCAGAGAGTTCGGTTAAGTAGTTCAGTTTGGCACGGCGTACTTTACCAATTTTGAGCACTTCAATGCTGTCCACGCGGGGGGAGTGAATCGGGAAAATACGTTCCACGCCTACCCCAAAGGAGATTTTGCGTACGGTGAAGGTTTCACCAATGCCGCTGCCTTTGCGGGCAATTACTACGCCGTCAAAAGCCTGCAAGCGTTCGTTGTCGCCTTCTACTACTTTTACTTTTACGCGGACCGTATCGCCTGCTTTAAAAACCGGGATGTTGGTTTTTAAGTTGTGTTTAATGTCACTAATGTTCATAAATTTTACTTCCTCCGAATTACTTTCTTCTTCGTTTGGCCTTTTGGCTTTGGTTGAGAGGCGCTAAGCAAATCAGGCCGAAACTGCTTTGTAATTTTTAAGGATTGTTCGTGTCTCCACGCTTCAATCTCTTTATGGTTTCCGTTTAAGAGCACTTGCGGAACCCGTTTGCCGCGCCATACTTCCGGGCGGGTATATTGCGGGGCTTCCAGCAAATTGCCTTCAAACGACTCTGATGAGGTTACATCAGCCTTTTTGAAAGTTCCCTTTTGAAGACGCGTAATGGTGTCAATCATCACGCACGCGGCTAATTCCCCGCCGGTTAGGATAAAGTCTCCTAGAGATACTTCCAAATCCACCTCTGGATATATCCGGGCGTCAATTCCTTCATAATGTCCACACACAAAAATGAGATGTCGTTTTTTAGCCAATTTTTTAGCCAATTCTTGGTTAAACACTTGGCCGCGTGGACTTGTTAAAATCACAAACGAAGATTTTTTGCGCAGTTTGTTAATGGCTTGGTAGAGAGGCTCTGCCTTCATTAACATCCCGGGCCCACCGCCATACGGGCGGTCATCAATCGTTTTGTGTTTGTCCGCGGTAAATTCGCGCGGACTTAAGGTACCCAGTTTGATTATCCCTGCTTGGCGCGCCCGACCAACAATGCTTTGGTTAAGCGTTTGGTCTACCATATCGCCAAAGGCAGTGATAACGTCAATTTTCATTTATCTTCCAACTTCAAAGTAACTTTTTTGTCTTGGTTGGTCGCTGCGGCGGTAAGTACCGTGCGTACTGCTTTAATGATACAACCATCCTTGCCAATTACTTTGCCTTTGTCAGCGGCGTCCACTTGCGTGGATAAGAAAACCCGATTCTCTTCTACAGTTTCATTTACTACCACGTTATCAGGCGTGGAAGAAAGTGATTTTAAGAGCAGGGTGGCTAATTCTTTCATAGCGCACCTCTGGGTTATTTCGCGCTGGCTTTTTTGATTAAGCTGGCAACTGTTTGAGAGGGTTTAGCACCCACTTTCATCCAGTATTCTACGCGCGGCATATTCAATTTTACTTGCTGATTTGCTTCAGGATTGCAAGGATTGTATTGGCCGAGCACTTCTTTGGCTTCACTGCCCACGGCGGATTTCTTTTCAATCGCCACGACTCTGTATTGAGGCTGGGCTTTTTTGCCAACTCTTTGTAATCTAATTACTACTGCCATTGTATGTCTCCTTATCTATTTTGTTTTTACCGAGGTAAAAACTATTAAATTTCCGGGCTTGCCTGTTTAATTTGCTTGAGGGCGAGTTCAGGCTCCGCGGCCGAAAAAATTGCATTACCGGCTACCAACGCATCGGCTCCGGCTTGGATAGCCACGGGAGCGGTGGTTGCATTGATGCCGCCATCTACTTCCAGCCAAATGGATTTGCCGGAAGATTGAATAATACTACGTACTGCCTGGATTTGAGCGGGGGATTTTTCCAAAAAAGCCTGTCCGCCAAAGCCGGGGTACACCGTCATTACTAATACCAAATCAATATAATCCGTTAGCGGTTTTAGCACGTCGGGGTTGGTATCGGGTTTAATAGATACGCCTGTCTTTACCCCTAAATCGGCAATTGCTTTTAGGGTTTGAATCGTATCATCTTGCGACTCTACGTGAATAGTTAACAAGTCCGCGCCGGCCTTTGCAAACGGCTCAATAAAGTTGCGGGGATTGGTTACCATCAAATGCACGTCTAACGGTAAATCTGTATTTGCTTTCAAAGAACGCACTAGGGCAGGGCCGAAACTTAAATTCGGTACAAAATGCCCGTCCATAATATCTACATGCAACCAATCGGCCCCGGCACTAGCCACGCGGGCCACATCCTGCCCCAGGTGACATAAGTCCGCAGACAGAATAGATGGCGCAATAGATATTTTACCATTTACGGCAGGCATTTTGGAAGCGTTTTTCATTTTACCTCACGTTCCCGTACTAATACACCGTCTACAAATACTCGTACGGTGGCGTAACTGGTAAAGGGAATTTCCAGGTCAATTTTAGAACCGGGTTGTTTAGTTTCGTTCATAACGTCACTGGTACCGGTTACATCTTCCACCGTTACGCGCACCAGGCTCGTTTTCTTGCCTTGGGGTAATTCATAGTGCAAGTGATAAGATTTTTCATCATCCGCGGTAGCGCGGCGGCTTACCACCACTTGCACGTTAGAACGGGGAGAAACTTGGCTATCGGCGGCGGGTGATTGCTCCGCAATGACCCCGTTGGGGAAGACAGAGGCAGGATCCTCTTTGATAATCAAATTGATATCGTGATTGCTGGCCCACAAGGTAGCCTCGGATAATTTTTTGCTCTTAAAGTTAGGCACCAGTACCACGCTGGCCGGCGGGGCCCCGTTGGAAGAAATAAGAGCCACTTTGGTCCCTTTTTGTACCATGCTGTCCGGTTTGGGGTTTTGGGCAATAATCACCCCTTTTTCATACGTAAGGGAATAGGCATTTTCCACTTTTTCAATGTTTAGACCCGCTTGGCGGATGGCCAACTGTCCGTCCCGTAACGTAGAGCCTACCGTATTGGGTACAAACACCATTTCGTCTCCTTGGCTGAGCCACACGCGGATAATTCTTCCTTCGCGCACGGTAGAACCGGCAGAAGGAATTTGACGCAGTACAGATCCGGGGGGAACATTTTGAGCAAATTCCACACCTGCTTGCTTGGCGGCCAAATTTTGTTTGGCCAGTAAATCTAATGCTTGGGAGACCGGTTTGTTGACCAAATCCGGCACGGTAACTTCCTTGCGGGTATGAATCAGGGCCCCCAGTACCCAGTCAGCCGATACAGCAATCAGGGCGAGAAAAAACACGCAGATAAGCGCCACAATCATCCACTTGGTAAGCGGAGATTTTTTCCGTTTTAGAAATTCTTCAAAATTTTCTTCTTTATTGGACATGTTCAGTAAATACAACTTCGTTTAATTTAAGATTGCGCCCATTGGCAAACGCTTCGCCCGCCATGGGTTTCTTGCCGGCGGGTTGGACGGTTTTTAGCCATACAGCGCCCTCTTTACATTTTACTAAAATTCCCTTTTCGCGTTCAATAGAAAGAACGGTCCCCGGAACTGCCTGAGCGGTCGTCTCTGCGGACTGTGAACTCAACACTTGAAGCCACTCGGTATTTGCATTGTGCAAAAACGGCACTTTGGGCTTGGGCCCGCACGCCAGGCCGCGTACACGGTTGGCAAGCTGCGTAGCCGTTAAATTCGCCGGGCGTAACAGCGCATCTTCTTTTTGTAGCATAGGTGCCAAAGTAGGCTCGCCCGTTTGGGGAGTTTGTACATTTTCTCCGTTTGATAGACGCGCGAGAACTTCTTTGAGCCCGTCCAGCCCCAGCGGGATCAATTTTTCAAACAGGGTTTGGGCGTTATCTTCGGGTAAAATGGCTAGTTCTTTTTGCAAAAAAAGCGGTCCGTCATCCATCCCGGGGCGAATCCAAAAAACGGAAATTCCGGTTTGGGTGTAGCCTTGAATAAGGGCTTGTTGCACGGGGGCTGCCCCGCGTAGTTTGGGAAGTAGCGAAAAGTGGACATTCAAAATACCCAATTTGGGCAGTGCTAAAAAATCTGGGCGGAAAATTTTCCCGTAGGCTACGGCAACTCCCAAATCAAAGGGGGTGGCGGCAATTTTGTCAAAATCGTCTTTGAGTTTTTCAGGCGATAAAACGGGTACACCCAGTTCCAACGCACGCGCTTTTACGGGGCAAGGGGAAATTTCCATCCCTCGTCCGCGCGGTTTGTCGGCTTGCGTCACAGCCAGTTGCAAATCGGTATCTTGTTTAACAAGTTCTAAATACGGCACGGCCAGTTGCGGCGTACCAAAGAAAATTGTTTTTAACATAGCCATATAAGTATTTTATCAAAATATAGTTCTAATGACTTGTTAAAAATGAAACAATTTATGAGTTAGTGCATTAAATAAGCGTCGTTTGTGTTAAGGGTAATTTTTTCTCGGCTGCGCGATTTGCAAAAACTGGTACCCCGCGCATTTTGGGGAACACACGCCAGTTGCTTAAAATTATTCACCGAAGTAATTTGATACTGAGCACCACCGTTTTTGCGGGTAAAAAGAACTTCCCAACAGGGGAAATTTCCGTCGCGGCAGACCAGTTCTACCGTAAAATTTTTCAGTTTCGCTTTTTGCATTTGTTCGTTAATTTTTTCCAGGTCGCTGTTAGAAAAGTTTTTGCCGGCTAAATACCCTTTTCCGCGTCCCCACAATAGTCTAATTTCGGTAAGGCGCGCGTTTTCCACCGCATTAAAATAATAAGGGAGTGCCACGGCACTGAGTATGCCTATAATCAGCACCACCACTAACATTTCCAGTAGCGTAAATCCGCGTTTCACTGGGTTACCTCGCTAAGGGATTTTTTGACAAGTGCCCGGATGTCTGCTGGAGTGATCTGCAAGCCTAGTGACCAGGCCGCCTCGTGGAGTAAATCTTCCAACAGGGTGGGTAACTGGTTTTGCAAATCAGTTAAAAATAAATTGCGGTCCAGGCGCACATAATCTTCCAGTACGCTGGCTTGTTTGGTGCCTATGAGTGCGCGCTTGCCGCGGGTATGTTCTAATTTGAAGCGGAAGGATAGCGGTCCGCCAAAAGAAAGTTTATCCAAAAATTTGCGCGCGGTTAAAAAGAATAGCACAAAGTTTTGGCATAAATTTTCTACGTGGATTGTTTGCGCTACGTGTCCGTTAATCATTTCGTCTTGGCTGGCTACCTGTTTATTCATAATCAGTCCGTACGAGTTAAACTCCGTCAACTTATAGGTGCCGCGCAGATTGGAAATAACGGTAACCCCGTCTTGCACGGGTTTTAACGGAAAATCCGGGTTGGCCATCACGCCATACGGGGCGCGGGTGGAAGCGGCCGCTACCAACGTGGGCAGTTGTTTGTAATCGGTCAACGGCTCTTGCGGATACAGGGGGACAAAAGAAAGCGTGCTGATAATTTCCCCGTTAGCGGATACCGTACAAGTTTTGAGATAATTTTCAAAATGGCTTTCGGCTTTGTCATACAAAATGTGGCGCAACCGTTCGGATTTTTGGCGGTGGTCTAAAAGCCAGGGTAGTTTATCCGGGTGGACAATCATTTCCGGGCGAGAAGATTGCCCGGTGCGGATATAGGCCCGCTTTAATTTGCCGACCAGGTGGGGGGTTAAATTGCTTTGCGGAATATCAATGACCACAAACATACGGTCCCCGCGTTTGTTAATGCAGATGTTTACATCCACAAATACCACAGGGTCAATGTTTGTTTTGATAATATCTTCAATAGAGTTGCGTACTTTTTCGTGATAGGCAATCCCGGTAAAAGGGGGGGCGGGTTTATCGTTTTTGTCATCTTGTACGCCGATAATAATAGTGCCGCCCATGGCATTGGCAAACGAGGCAATCGTCTTAGCAAATTTTTCATGGTTTTTAGGCAACATATATTTGTAGTCTAACTGTTTATTTTCCGGTAGACCGCGTTTACAAAAGGTTACCACATCTTCAAACGTAAGTTCGTGCACTGGTTTATCAAAAAGCATAACGCCCCCTATAAAAACCCTCTTATATTTATTATAATGATTTGGACAACTTTATCAAGGGAAACTTATGCCTAAGAAAACAATTTATAATTTGTCGTTTAATGAAACTTTAACGTATGTTATAGACGGTTTAACGTATGTATGGTTACGTGTGCCCGGCGGGTGGAATTTGACCGTCATCAATGAGAAAAGTTTAAGTAATAGTTTTGTACCGCAAAGTAACGAATTTAAGGAAACGTTTCGCGAACTGGAAAATAAAGCCACGGACGTAGTGGGACGACGTATTTTGAAACGAAAAACTCAAAAACAGCGGTAAATTTTTTATAATAACAGTATGAATAATCAACCCATGCATGCGCTGGCTAGCGTAATTACCGAAAAATTTATTGCGGCTTCCCCTAAGGAAGCGGCGGCGGCGCTTGCCGGCTTGGCCACGCATGAGGTGTTACTGCTAATCGGTTCTCTTAAGGCGCAAAGTATTGTGGCAGTGCTCAATTTTATGGATCCGCCTAAAGCCGCGGCGGTGTTACGCCGTTTACCACTTAAACAGGCTTCTTACGTGCTTGCGCGTTTAGAAGTGGCCCAAGCGGCTAAACTGTGGAAGGAGTTTTCGGCTCCGTATCAGGAACGCTTGACCAGCGTGTTGGAGCCGGCTTTTGTAAATGTGCTCAAGACAGCCAGTGCCTATGCCGCAGATAGTGTGGGGCGTGTCATGCATACCGATTTGGTGGCAGTGCGCACGGAAACAAAAGTGGGGGAACTGGTAAGCCGCCTTAAAAATATGCCGCGCAAAAAGTTACCTGCGGTTTGTTTTGTAACGGCCAAGGATGGCACGCTCAAAGGGGCTATTCGCACCGCCGAATTAGCATTTTTTAATGACCAGGCTGTTTGCGGAAGCGTGATGAATAAAATGTGTGCGGTGCATCCGCAGGATAGTTTGGCTGAGGTGCAATCCGTTTTTACGCAGGAAGAAACCTCGTTGCTCCCGGTCGTGGACGCGGAGGATATTTTGTTGGCGGTCTTAGAAAAAGAAAGCGTGTTAACCTCCGCTCCCGCCAAAAAAACACTATGGGAAAAATTAACCCAATAAATCTTCTTCCTTATCTTTCCCGCCGATCGACCCGTACTAATACGGGGACTGGTTTTACACTCATTGAAATTTTAGTTGTTGTGCTTATTATCGGTATATTGGCGGCGATTGCTTTGCCGCAGTATCAAAAGGCGGTCACACGGGCGCGGGCCTCGCAATTAAATAGTATGCTTTCTACGGTGGTTGACGCGAGTAATATGTATTATTTGCAGCATGGTTCTTATCCCACCTCGTTTGACGAGTTGGAGGTGGATCTTCCCTTTCCCACCTTGCCCCGGAGCGAATCTACGTGTGATAAAAATTTACTGCCTACTTCGGTCAAAAGAAACGGGAATTTGGAATTAACGATTTATAATGCCAATGGAAATTTGCAACACAACTTTATCTCGGCTCACTTTATAGACGGTAAATACAAATGTTCCGGGTTTGTCCATTATAATTATACCGGCAACGGGTGGGGCAATAATGGGACGTGGATGAACGGACACACCTTTTGCGCAGAATACTTATATAATAGGAATTGCGGTGAATATAATTGTAAGATTTTTTGCCAACAAGTGATGGGCAAACGCTTTAAGAAATACATACAACTTATAAATTTATTTGAGTAAACAGAATAAAAAACCCGCTCATTAAGAGCGGGTTTTTTGTGAAACTTAAACTTATTTTACTCTGCCGGCGGAACCAAATACGTTTTCGTTCTTTTCGGCATACATTTTGATGAGTTCTTCGCGGGCCGGGCCTAAATATTTGCGCGGGTCAAATTCAGCCGGTTTGGTAGCGAAGATTTTGCGGATGGTGGCGGTCATTACTAAGCGGCCATCGCTATCCACGTTGATTTTGCACACGGCCGATTTAGCGGCCTTGCGCAGTTGTTCTTCGGGGATGCCGGCGGTGTTGTCCAATTTGCCACCGTATTCGTTGATTTGTTTTACAGCCCATTGCGGTACGGAAGAAGATCCGTGGAGCACAATCGGGAAACCGGGCAAGCGTTTGGAAACTTCTTCCAAAATATCAAAGCGCAGTTCTGGCAGTTTTTCGCCGGGTTTTACTTTAAATTTATAAGCACCGTGAGAAGTACCAATGGAAATAGCCAAGGAATCTACGCCCGTGCGTTTTACAAAGTCTTCTACTTGGGCCGGGTCCGTATAGGTGTGGTGTTCGGCGGAAACTTCATCTTCAATACCGGCCAAAACGCCTAATTCGCCTTCTACGGTTACATCATGTTTGTGGGCATATTCCACTACTTTTTTGGTCAGGGCTACGTTTTCTTCGTACGGTAAGTGGGAACCGTCAATCATTACAGAAGAGAAACCGTTGTCAATGCAGTCTTTGCACAGTTCAAAAGAATCACCGTGATCCAAGTGTAAGCACAGCGGAACCGGTTTGCCCAGTTCGGCCATCATTTCCACTGCTCCGCGGGCCATCCAGCGAAGTAGCGTGGAGTTGGCATATTGGCGGGCGCCTTTGGATACTTGTAAGATTACCGGGGAGCCAGTTTGTACACAGGCTGTTACGATAGCCTGGAGTTGTTCCATATTGTTGAAGTTATAAGCCGGGATGGCGTAGCCGCCAGCCATGGCGTCTTTGAACATTTGGCGGGTGTTTACCAAGCCAAGTTCTTTATAAGAAACGGTCATGTAAAAATCCTCCTAGGAAATTAACTACTGTCTTAATTATTTTACAATTTTTTCAGTATTTTGTTTCATTTTTGTTGCCTTTGAGCCAGATAGATGTTTCCGGTTTTAGGCGTACGGTGCAAGGCAATCCCGATAGAAAAAACACTTGCTTTTTTAACCGTTTTGGCGTATAATGTAACTACTTTATTTCGCGAAAGTGAGTTAAAATGGCCCATAAACTTGATTTTTCTCTTCTTAAAACTTTAACCGAACTGCCGGGTATTTCCGGCCGGGAAGGGGTTGTTGCCAATTGCTTAAAAGAGGTGCTTGCCCCGTATGCAGATGCCTGCCGCACAGACGCGCTGGGCAATTTGATTTTTACCAAAAAAGGCACTTCCGGCAAGACGTTACTGCTTTGTGCCCACATGGACGAAGTGGGCCTTATGGTGCGCCATATTGACGAGCGCGGTTTTGTCCGCTTTGTAACCGTGGGCGGTATTGACCCGCGCACGTTGCTGGCGCAACGGGTACGCGTGCAAACTAAAAAAGGGGCCCTCTTGGGCATTATCGGCACGAAACCGGCCCATATCACTACCGAGGCAGAACGCAGCAAAGCCGTGCCGCTTACTGATCTCTTTATTGATTTAGGGCTTCCGGTTGAGCGTGTGCGTGAACAGGTCAGCGTGGGCGATTTTGCGGTGCTGGACCGCTCGTATGAAGAATTTGGGGAAGGGCTTATTTCGGCTAAATCTATTGATAACCGTGGCGGTGTTTTTATTTTGACGGAAGTTTTTAAGCAACTTAAAAACCCGTATTATACCGTGCAGGCGGTATTTAGCGTACAGGAAGAAGTCGGCGTACGGGGTGCCACTACTGCGGCGTATGGGATTGAGGCTGACGTGGCTTTGTGTTTGGATACCACCGGCGCGGCCGATATTCCCGGAGTGCCTGCCCAAGAATATATTACGCGGGTGGGGGGCGGCGTCGGGATTAGTGCATTAGACTCTATGACCATCACCCCAAAACCGCTTTTTGATGAACTGACTCAACTTTGCACACAGCATCATATTGCTTACCAAGTACGTATTGCCCAACGGGGTGGTAATGATGCCGGAGCAATTCACTTGTCCAAGACCGGTGTGCCCACCTGTGCGCTGGCACTGCCTACGCGCAATATTCATAGCAACGTAGAAGTATGTGCCAAGAACGACGTGCAAGCCATGACCGATTTGACCTTATTGTGTGCACAAGAAGGACTTCATTTTTAGGGAGATACTATGAAACCGTTTACGATGAATCAAAAACGTGCTGTATTTATGGATGTAACGGATTATGCGGATAATCCCACTTATCGTATTGCGTTAAACGAAGCGGCCGCCCTGGAACGCTTGGATGTAGTATATCGTGCGTTGGTGGCACTTCTTTATAATTATGTTCCCTCGTCCGGGCATCCGGGGGGAAGTATTTCCAGCGGGCGTGCGGTCTCTCACTTATTATATAAGACCATGCAGTATGACTTTTCGCATCCGCAAGAGGATAGCGCGGATATTATTTCTTACGCGGCCGGGCATAAGGCCCTGGGCCTGTATGCGATGTGGGCGCTTCGTAATGAATGTGTGCGTATTGGGGACCCGGAATTTTTACCTGTCAATGAAAATCAACAACTTCGTTTAGAAGATTTACTTGGCTTTCGTCATAATTGCAAGCAAGGCACGCCGCTTTTCACTAAATTTCACAGTAAACCGCTAGGCGGCCACCCCGAACCGACGACGCCTTTTGTGCGTACCAGCACAGGGGCCAGCGGGGTTGGTTTGGCAGCCGCAGTGGGCTTGGCGCTTGCCGCGGCGGATGCGTATGGGGAAAATTGCCCCCGGGTGCATGTGATTGAAGGGGAAGGCGGTTTAACTGCGGGGCGCGTCAGTGAAGCGTTAGCCATGGCCGCTACCGCCCAACTTAAAAACATTACCTTTCATGTAGACTGGAACCAAGCCTCTATTGAGTCGGAACGTGTAACTGCCGAAAATAACCAACCCGGCGATTACGTTCAGTGGACGCCTACGGAATTATTCTACATGCACGATTGTAACGTAATTTACGTTCCTAACGGACACGATTTTAATCAAATTTATACCGCCCAAAAATTGGCGGCGCAAATTCCCAATCACCAACCTACAGCCATTATTTACCGCACGGTTAAAGGCTGGAAATATGGTATTGAAGGCAAAGCCTCTCACGGGAGCGGACACAAGTTTGCCTCGGAAGAATTTTACAAGTCTCTGAGCGAATTTGAACAAACCTTTAGTGAAACGTTTCCGCGTTTTGAAGGCGACAAGACCCCGGAAAATATTGAAAAATATTACTGGGAAAGTCTCCTTGTTATTCGCCGCGTGTTAGAAAGTGATTCGCAAATCCAACAATTTGTAGTGGCTCGGTTAAAAGACTCCGCCCAACAATTAGCCTTAGCCAAACGCACCGTGCGCCCTACGCTGGGAGATGTAAACAAAGCGTACGCGTGCAATGTGTCGCAAGTGCCGGCAGAATTTACCTTTGAGGTTGGTAAACAATATACCACGCGCGGTATTTTAGGCAAAACATTATCGTATTTGAATAAAGAAACCAAGGGGGCCTTGCTTGTCGGTTCGGCGGATTTATATGGTTCCACCGGAGCCGGAGCGGTAGCCGAAGGATTTGCCGGCGGCAATTTCAATACGCTTTCCAATCCTACCAGTCGCCGTTTAAGTGCGGGGGGAATCTGTGAAGATGGGATGGCGGCTGTTTGTAGCGGGATTTCGGCATTTGGCCGTCATATAGCGGTATCCGCGTCGTACGGCGCTTTCCTGGCTTTTGAACACGTAGCAGCCCGTTTACACGCGATTGGCGTTCAAGCCTCGCGCGAGGTGGGTTTACACCCCAATACGCTTATCCTATTTAACGGGCACGCCAGTTTGCCCACCGGGGAAGACGGCCCCACCCATGCTGATCCGCAAAGTTTGCAATTAGTACAAGATAATTTCCCCAAAGGAACCTGTATTACTATAACTCCTTTGGAAGTGGACGAAATTTGGCCGCTTGTGGCTAGCGCATTAGCCAAAAAACCGGCGGTCTTTGCTCCGTTTGTTATCCGCGCATCAGCCGCGTATATGGATAGGGTCAAATTAGGCGTGGACGCTGCTAGCGCAGCCAGCAAAGGCGTGTACTATTTGCATCATGCAAAAGAGGCTAATGCCGGCACTGTATTTGTACAGGGGGCTGGGATTGGGCGTATTGTAGTGGAAAGCGTATTGCCGGAAATTTTAGCCGGTAAGGCGCCGGATGTAAACTTAATTTATGTGACCAGCCGGGAACTGTTTGAACTCTTGCCGCAAGAAGAGCAAGACCAATTAGTTCCGCCGGCATTGATGCGGCAGGCTATGGGGCTGACGGATTTTACGCTCCCGACGTTAGATTGCTGGATCCACAGCCAGCAAGGGCGTGAACATACAGTATATCCGCATAAAAACGGGCGCTTTTTGGGTAGCGCTTCTAGCGCCAAAGTCTATGCAGAAGCCGGTATGGATGGCGCATCCATAGTGGCGGCTATCCGCATGTATGCGGACAATTTGAAACGGGCGGCTTAGTACGCGCCCAGTGAGGAGAGAAAAATGGCAGAAGAAAAACCTTATTTAACCGGAAGAACTTATTTATTTAGACTTCCCAAGGGCAAAGATTTATTAGAGGAGTTGATTGATTTTTGTCACGATAACCAAGTCAAATGCGGCATTGTATCCGTGGTGGGCTCTGTTTCCAATGCAACGATTGGCTATTATGACCAAGCCAAAAAGAAATTTGAAAAATCGTTGTTTGATGAGGAATTGGAACTCTTAAATCTAACAGGAAACGTAAGTATTCAGGACAACCGCCCCATGGTGCATGCACACGTCACCTTGGCAGATAAAGACCATACCGTTATTGGCGGGCACTTATTGCCAGGCACCAAAATTTATGTGTGTGAAGCCTATATCCAGGAATTGGTAGGTGAGCCGAAAGTACGTCGTAGCGACAAAGTTACCAAACTAAGTCTGTGGGCGTAATCGTTCTATTTACAGCCAACTCCCCGGCATAATGCCGGGGAGTTTTTTGTGGAGAATCTACGCATACCCGCCACGTTGCCTTTCAAATTTTGTAAAATATACTGGAAGATTTATTTTATTAAGGAGACTTATTTCATGAGTTGTGAAAAATGCACCCCTGAAGTACAAGCCATGTGCTGCGTTTGCAAAGGCGCCAAACATGAGCCGGCCCCGATTCCTGAAGAAGGAAAATGGGTCAAAGCCAAACAAATTACCGACATTAGCGGCCTTACCCACGGGGTAGGCTGGTGTGCCCCGCAACAAGGTGCCTGCAAACTGACCTTGAACGTCAAAAAAGGCGTTATTAAAGAAGCGTTAGTAGAAACCTTGGGTTGCTCGGGCATGACGCACTCCGCCGCTATGGCCGCGGAAATTTTACCCGGTAAAACCCTTTTAGAAGCCTTGAACTCGGACCTCGTGTGTGACGCTATCAACACGGCCATGCGCGAACTTTTCTTGCAAATTGTATATGGCCGCACGCAAAGTGCTTTCTCGGATGACGGTTTACCGATTGGTGCCGGCATGGAAGACTTGGGTAAAGGGCACCGCAGCCAAATCGGTACCATGTACGGTACCGAGGCCAAAGGCGCCCGCTATTTGGAAATGGCCGAAGGCTATGTGCTCAAAATCGGTTTAGATAAAAACAATGAAATCATTGGTTACCAATTTGTCAACTTGGGCAAAATGATGGATGCCATTAAGAAAGGCGAAGATCCCAAGACCGCGTTTGAAAAGAACGTCAGCAAATATGGACGCTTTGATGAAGCTGTCAAAGTCATTGACCCCCGCAAAGAGTAACCCAAGGAGAAATTTTTATGGTAACGTTTGAAGGATACGAAAGAAGAATTGAAAAAATCAATGCTACGTTAAAAGAATACGGCATTGCCTCCTTGGAAGAAGCCAAGGAAATCTGCACTAAAAAAGGCGTAGACGTGGAAGCCATTGTAAAAGGCATCCAACCTATCGCTTTTGAAAACGCTGTGTGGGCCTACACGGTAGGTGCCGCTATTGCGTTCAAATCCGGCGTAAAAACCGCGGCGGAAGCGGCCGAAAAAATCGGCGTAGGTTTGCAGAGTTTCTGCATCCCCGGTTCCGTAGCCGACCAACGTGCGGTAGGCTTGGGGCACGGGAACTTGGGTGCCATGTTACTGCGTGAAGAAACCAAATGCTTCTGCTTCTTGGCCGGACACGAAAGTTTTGCCGCCGCCGAAGGGGCCATTGGTATCGCCCGCACCGCCAACAAAGTACGCAAAGAACCCCTCAGAGTTATTTTGAACGGGTTAGGCAAAGACGCCGCCTACATTATTTCCCGCATTAACGGTTTTACCTCTGTGGAAACCGAGTATGATTACAAAACCGGCAAACTCAACATTGTAAGCGAAAAAGCCTTCTCCAACGGAGATCGCGCTAAAGTAAAATGCTATGGGGCCGATGATGTAAACGAAGGCGTAGCCATTATGCGTCACGAAGGGGTGGACGTTTCCATTACCGGTAACTCTACCAACCCGACTCGCTTCCAACACCCGGTTGCCGGTACCTATAAGAAATGGGCCACCGAAAACGGAAAGAAATACTTCTCCGTGGCTTCCGGTGGTGGTACCGGCCGCACCTTGCACCCGGACAATATGGCCGCCGGTCCTGCCTCTTACGGTATGACCGACACCATGGGCCGCATGCACAGTGATGCGCAGTTTGCGGGTTCCTCCTCTGTACCGGCTCACGTAGAAATGATGGGCCTTATCGGTATGGGGAACAACCCGATGGTAGGTGCCACGGTAGCCGTAGCAGTAGCGGTAGCCGAAGCCAAATAATTATAGACGTTATTACGTTGAAAACCCCTCTCATTAGAGAGGGGTTTTTGTGCGTTAAAAAACAATTATATGCCGCCAAAGCGGCGGGTGCGTTGGGCGTAAGCGTCTAACGCTTTTTTTAGTTCTTGTTCATTAAAATCGGGCCATAGAACGGGGGTAAAATAAAACTCGCTATACGCGGCTTGCCACAAGAGAAAATTAGATAAACGTTCTTCGCCAGAGGTGCGGATAATTAGTTCCGGGTCCGGTATAGCCGGCTGATATAACTGAGCCGAAATATCTTCCATAGATATTTCCTTCTTCCCGGCTGCCAATAGCGCATTGACTGCGTGGGTAATTTCCTGCCGCGCCCCGTAATTAAGTGCTAAATTGACGGTAAGCCCCGTGTTGTGTGCGGTAGATTGCACCGCCTTATCTATCTTCACAAGTACCGTGGAGGGGAGTTTTTCGCGCGAGCCGCTTACCAGCAAGCGGTAATTCTTTTTTGAGGCTTCGGTAGTGTACGTGTCTAAGGTTTTGCTAAGCAGGTCCATAAGTCCGTCAATTTCTTCCTGCGGGCGGGACCAATTCTCGGTAGAGAAAGCGTAGAGCGTAAGGAACTTAATCCCCGCCTGTTGTGCGGCTTCAATCGTGCGTTTGACTGCCTCTGCCCCGGCACGGTGTCCGGCTAAGCGCGGCAAATGTCGGCTTTTGGCCCAGCGGCCATTTCCGTCCATAATAATTGCTATGTGCAGGGGTGTTGTATTACTCATACCCATATTCTAGCATTTTGCGGCTTACTCATGCGTTTGCAAGGTAATAGGGGACCCATTTGGCAAATGATTTCTTTAATGATATAATAAAAATGTCTGGACCAAAGTTATCTACGCAAAACGCTTTTTGATACGTTCAAAATTCTAATTATGATGGAGAAAATATGCAACAACAAAATATAAGTAAGTATTTGGAAAAATACTCCTCGGCAAATTCAAATCAGGGCTGTCACTTCTGGGGACGCGGGTTTACCCTGATTGAACTGCTAGTGGTGGTTCTGATTATTGGCATCCTTGCGGCTATTGCTTTGCCGCAATACCAAAAAGCGGTTCTTAAAAGCCGGTTTAGTAGTTTGATTCCCACTACCAAGGCACTTCGGGATGGTAATGAAATTTTTTATATGACTAATGGTAGATATGCGCGTAATGTGTCTGAGATGGATGTAGTGGCCGAAGATTCGGAAGAGATGAGTTTTGAAATCAGCGACGACCCTGAATATGCGTATGTGATTTCTTACCACGAGGGACTAAACAATAACCTGATTATGTATCAAAAACATAGCGAAAAATTTGCCGGCGAAACGCACTGTGAAGCCTTGCAAGATGACGAAAATGCCAACTGGTTATGCGAAAAAGGTATGAATGCAACCCAGACATTGGGTGAAGGGCTAACCCCCGGCTATATCACCTATGTATTGGAAGGAGAGGGCACTGGCGAATTCCCTCCCAAGCACCTTCGCGGCGATATTAACCAAGATGGAAGGGTAGATTCCAGTGATACGAACGCTATGGTGAATATTATGCTTGGAAAAGGTACGTGTGAAGATTGGATGGATATGAACGGCGATGGCAAGTGCGATGTGACTGATACGAACTGTATTACTAATATTATACTTGGAAAAGGAGACACCTGTTTGTAATAGTAATTGAAAAATCAAAACAGTTTGCCGAAAAAGCCCCGCTGATAAGCGGGGCTTTCCTTTGGTTAAAATATTAAGGACGGATTTTATCCATCATACGCGGGAACGGGATCGTTTCACGTACGTGCTGGAGTCCGCACACCCAGCGTACCATACGTTCAATACCCATCCCAAAGCCGGAGTGCGGCACGCTTCCGTATTTGCGCAAATCCAAATACCAGTCGTACCCGGCGGGATCCAGGTCTTGTTCCTTCATGCGTGTCAGCAGAGCATCGTAGTCGGTTTCTCTTTCACTGCCACCGATAATTTCGCCGGCGCCTTCGGGCCCGATAACGTCTACCGCTAATACCACTTTCGGGTTTTTAGGGTCGCGTTTCATATAGAAGGCTTTAATAGCAGCCGGGTAGCGGTGAATCATAATTGGTGTATCGTAATCTTCCCCTAACAGGGTTTCTTCATCTCCGCCAATGTCGCCACCCCACTGTGTGTTATTGCCCTTTTTATGTAAAATCTCAATAGCATCCGTATAATCAATGCGCGGGAATTTCTTTTCCACGGTGGCCTGTAACTTGGTGGTATCGCGTTCCAGTGTTTTTAAGTCTGCCGCACAGTTTTTAAGCACTTGCGCCACAATATACTTAATAAAATCTTCGGCCAGGTCCATATTGTCATCCAGGTCGTTGTAGGCTACTTCAGGTTCTACCATCCAAAATTCGGTCAGGTGGCGGCGCGTTTTGGACTTTTCCGCCCGGAAAGTAGGCCCAAAACAGAATGTGCGGCCCAGGGCCATGGCGCTGGCTTCCCCGTAAAGTTGTCCGCTTTGGGATAAGAACGCTTTTTCGCCAAAGTAATCGGTTTCAAACAGCGTGCTTTTCCCTTCGCACGAGGCCGGCGTTAAAATCGGCGAGTCGGACAAAATAAATCCGTTTTTATGGAAGTATTCGCGGATAGCAAAAATAATTTCATCACGAACGCGCAAAATAGCCATCTGGCGGGCAGAACGCAGCCACAGGTGGCGGTTATGCATCAAAAATTCCGGCCCATGCTCTTTGGGCGTAATGGGGTAATCTTTGGCCATTTGTACTACTTCCAAATTGGTTACCCCTAATTCAAAACCAAGGGGAGAGCGTTTGTCTTCGCGCACGGTTCCGGTGACAATGATGGAAGATTCCTGCGTTACCTTGTCCCCTAATTCAAAAAGTTCGGGGCTTACTTCTCCCTTAAACATGACGCACTGAATAATTCCGCTACCGTCACGCAGTTGTAAAAAGTGTAATTTGCCGCTGGAGCGTTTGTTGTAGAGCCAGCCCTTTAAGGTAATTTCTTGGCCTAAGTATTGGCCCACATCTTTCACACGGATTTTGCTAGACATAAGAATCCTCTTATAAATTGAAATATATACATATTTTATCTTTTTAAGAGAGAAAATGGAAATAGTACGCTAATATAATACGTATGAAGTAGATCTTGCGGGAACTGGGGGGATAAAAACAAAACCCTACTTCGGTAGGGTTTTTTAGATGGTGGACGTGATCGGGATCGAACCGACGACCTCCTCGTTGCGAACGAGGCGCTCTCCCAGCTGAGCTACACGCCCGTAAAACAATCTTAAAGCGAATTGGATATATTTATTATAGCATAATCTTACCTGCAACGCCATGGCTTTTAGCCAGCCCACGCGCTGAGTTGTGTATGTATGAAATTTTGTTTTTTGCTAGAATATACTAAACCAATTAGGAGTTTGTATGGATTTATTAGCCTTAAAAGAAAGTTTTCAAACCAGTGCCTTAGGGCGTGGCGTATTAAAAGCGGCCAGTAAAGTATATGGCTTGGGGGCACGTGTACACCGTGCCCTGTACGAAAATGGCTGGAAAAACGCACAAAGCGTTAATTCCCGCGTGGTATGTATTGGCAATTTAACAGCCGGCGGCACCGGGAAAACAACTACGGTTTTATTGGCGGCTACCACGTTGGCAAAGCAAGGTACGCGCGTGGCGATTGTATCGCGCGGGTATAAGCGCCAGCAAAAAGCCAAGGGGCCAATTATCTTATATGATAACCCGGATGCCGATTGGCGGCTGGCGGGGGACGAGCCCTTTATGATGAGCCGCATTTTGAGCAAATACCAGGTACCGATTGTGATTGCCAACAGACGTGTGGACGCGGCTAACGAGGCTCTGCGCAAATTTAAGAGTCAGATTATTCTGCTGGATGATGGCTTGCAACACTTCGCCTTAAAGCGCGATGCGAATATCGTCTTGGTGGATGCCAAAAACCCGTTTGGCAACAAAGAAATGCTGCCGTATGGTATTTTGCGCGAACCGTTAACCGGGTTGCGCCGGGCAGATTTGGTTGTTTTAACGCATTGTGATCAGGTTTCCGCGCGTGAACTGGAAGACGTACGTGACCAAGTCCGTCTGTATAATGACACGGTGGAAATTATTGAAAGTGAACACCGCCCGGAATATTACGTGAATATTTGCACCACGCAGCAAGTAGAGTTGGATGCAATTAAAGGCCCTGTGGCGTGTTTCTGTGCGCTAGGACACCCGGAGAGTTTTGAGCAAACCCTCACCGATTTAGGGTTAAAACTTCAACAAAAATGGCGCTTCCCGGATCATCAGTATTACACGGAAGAAAACCTGCGTACGTTTGAACAAACCCGCGCGGGGCTGCCGCTGATTACCACGTTTAAGGATTTTGTGAAATTTCCGGATAACTGGCGTGAAATTTTGACCAAAGACGTCTATGTGCTATCCGTCAATTTGCATATTCGCGGAGGGGACGAAGAATTTGCCAAATTTACCAATACGCTCTATCCCCGCAAAAAGTAATTCACTTGTGATAAAAAAACTCCCCGGGTGAATATCCGGGGAGTTTTTACGTGCAAAACTATTATTTTGCTATTCGCTTTTCTAACTCAGATACGGCCTCTGTTAAGTTCCAGCGTACGGATTCTTTGTCTTTGCGGTTTTTGTATTCGCATTGTCCGTCTGCCACCGTGCGGGAACTAATCACCAAGCGGTGCGGCAGGCCGATTAAGTCCATATCTTTGAACTTAATGCCGGGGCGTTCGTCACGGTCATCCAAAAGCACAGAAATCCCCTTGGCTTCCAACGCGGCGGCAATTTCGTCCGCGTGTTTTTTTACTTCCGGGTTGGAGTCATAATCAATCGCCACTAAGGCCACCGTAAATGGGGCCAACGGTTCGGGCCAGATAATTCCATAGTCGTCGTGTGATTGCTCAATAGCGGCCGCTACCACGCGGGAAATCCCAATCCCATAGCATCCCATAATCATCGGTTCGCTGGCTTGTTTTTCATTGAGGAAGTTGGCCCCCATGGCGGCGGAGTATTTCGTTCCCAACTTAAAAACGTGCCCGGCTTCAATGCCGCGGGTAAAGTTAAAAGTGGCACCGCAGCGCGCGCATTGGTCGCCCGCAGAGGCCATTTTAAGGTCCGCATACACGTCCACTTTAATGTCGCGTTGGGGGGTAACGTTAATGGTATGGACATCTTTTTCATTTCCGCCGGAAACCCCATTGACAATATTTTTAACGTAGTTATCGGCGTAAATCATCACAGACGGATTTTTTTCTTTAAGCCCTTGTGCGCCTGCAAAGCCTACAAAAGACCCCGTTACTTGGGTGTACACTTCTTCGCTGGCTTTTTCCAGTTCGTTACATTTTAAGAGGGCTTTGAACTTAAATTCATTGAGTTCATGATCCCCACGTACTAAGGCAACTACGGGATTTCCGTCGGCTGTAAAGACCAAAAGTTTAATGATTTTGTCGGTGGACACATGAAGCAGTTCCGCCACGTCTTCTACCGTATAGACCTTGGGCGTGGCTTTGTTTTCCATCGGTTTTAGATCAGCCGGGTTAATTTGGATGGTTTGCGGAGCCTTAATTTCCGCTTTTTCCGTGTTGGCGGCATACCCGCAGGAAGGGCAGTTGGCAATGGCATCTTCGCCGGTATCGGCTAATACCATAAATTCGTGCGAGAAGTTCCCACCGATAGACCCCGTGTCCGCTTCTACCGCCTTAAATTCAAACCCACAGCGTTTGAAAATACGCTGATACGCATCATACATCTTTTGATACCAAGCGTTGGCTTGTTCGTCATTGGCTGAGAAAGAATAAGCATCCTTCATGTAAAATTCACGCGCACGCATGACGCCAAAGCGAGGGCGGATTTCATCGCGGAATTTCGTTCCAAACTGATACAAACAAAACGGCAGTTGCTTGTAAGAGGTGGTATCTTTTTTGACTAAATCGGTCATTACTTCTTCGGCGGTGGGAGCCATGCAAAAACCGGCTTTTTTGCGGTCCTCAAAGCGTAACAGTTCCTTTCCGTAATACGTCCAGCGGCCGCTTTGTTCCCATAGTTCTTTGGGTTGCACAATGGGCAGCCATACTTCACAAGCACCGGCTTTGTCCATTTCTTCACGCACAATGCTTTCTACTTTTTTAAGCACGCGTAACCCCAGTGGCAACCATTCATACAGTCCGCTGGCTACTTTGCGTATCAATCCGGCGCGGATCATGAGTTTAGCCGACAGTGTATCGGCATCTTTGGGGGCTTCTTTTAAGGTGGGGATATAATAGTTTGATAGTTTCATAAGTTAGTCCTTCTTCCAATTTTTTATTTTATCAATTAAAAATTCTACCCATTTTTCTTGGGGCAGTTTGAACATAGTTTGCCCGTGTTCAAAGTATAGGCCTTCGCCTTTGCCGCCGGCAATACCAAAGTCGGCATCGCGCGCTTCGCCGGGCCCGTTGACAATGCACCCCATCACGGCAATTTTTAGACCGGTAGCCTTTTTGAGGAGTTCTTTGTCACTGTAAATTTTTTCTTCCAGGGCGTGAACGGTACCGGTCACGTCTACTTGGGTACGTCCGCACGTGGGGCAAGAAATTAAGTTAGGTCCATACGTGCGTAGGCCCAAGGCTTTCAAAATTTCATAGGCCGTGCGTACTTGCATACGCGGATCTTCGGTAAGCGAGACGCGAATCGTGGCTCCAATGCCTTGTTGTAAGAGGGTACCCAGTGCTACCGCGCTTTTCACGGTGCCGCTTAAAAAACTGCCGGCTTCCGTCAGTCCCAAATGCAAAGGAATATCGCTTTGCTTGGCAAACAGTTCATTAGCCAGTACCGTGCGGCGGAAATTATCCGATTTTAACGACACCACTACATTTTTGAAATTAAGTTGTTCTAAAATATTGGCTTGCTCCAAGGCTTCGTTGACCATAACTTCGGCCCATTTTTCGTCGGAAAGTTCCATGCGCCCTTGAACGCTTTTAAGGTATTTTACACTGCCTGCATTTACGCCAATGCGGATGGCTACCCCGTGGTCTTGGGCGGCTTTGACTACTTCTTTAGTGTTTTCTACCGCGCCGATATTACCGGGGTTGATACGCACTTTGTCTACGCCTTGTTTAATAGCCTCCAGGGCCAGTTTATAATCAAAATGGATGTCCGCTACGAGGGGGGAGTGAATCCTTTTTTTAATTTCTCCCAAGGCTTGGGCGGCTTGCATATCCGGTACGGCCACGCGGTTAATTTCGCATCCGGCGTCCTCCAGCGCGCAAATTTGGGCGGCTGTTTTTTGGGCATCACGCGTATCCGTATTGCACATACTTTGCACGCGTACCGGGTGACCTGTTCCTAAGATGAAATTGCCTACTTTTACTTCTCTACTTTTGTACATTAGGGGCCTCTTGTGTGGCGGGTTGTTCCACCGTGGTTTTGGGTTTGAAGAAAATGCGTTTAATGTCAGAATAAGACGCATACACTACCAGTAAAATCAACATATACATGCCGATATTGACGGCCACGTTTAATGTTTTTTCCGTGGGGAGTTTATGGGTTAACCCTTCCCATAAATAGACTAGCGCATAGCCACCGTCTAATATCGGGATTGGAAACAAGTTAAACATCCCTACCGCTACGGAAAGCATCGCAATTAAGAACACAAAGTCCAGTAAACTGCGGTGGGCGGCTTGGTGGATGATATTCACAATGCCAATAGGCCCGGCTAGTTCGGGTGCTTTTTTGCGGGCGAAGCTTTTGCCAATGGACTCCAGGGAATATTTGGTCCAGTAATAGCACTCATACACCCCATATCCCATCGCTTTCCACCAGGACACGCGCATATATTCGGCCTTTACGCCAATGCCTAAGGTTTGCGGAGCGGCGGGGTTAAAATCGCTTTCTTTGACGGTGACTGTAAGATTTTGCTCGCCGCGCGTGTAAGCCAAGTGTAAATCGCCCGTGCGTGTTTTTAATAAATCGGTAAGGTCTTTCCACGTTTTGATAGCGGTTCCGTTTACGGCGCTAATTTTGTCGCCCTCTTTTAAGTCAATGGTGGCCGCCGGATAATTTTTAGCAATAGATCCGACGACAGGTGCCATTTTGACGGGGTCCGTTTGCGGATACCCCTGAATCATAATGAGTACGCTAAAAATCAGGGCCGCTAATACATAGTTAAACAGGGCCCCGTTAATGACCATAAAGAATTTAGCATACCACGGTTTGGCGGCAAATTCGTAGGGTTTTGGGGGCTCTTTGGCCCCTTCGGGATGAAACATCGGGCCGGCCGGTTCCACAAAGCCGCCAAAGGGGATGGCGCGCAGTTGATAATCGGTATCGCCTTTTTTCTTATGCCATAAGATTTTGCCAAACCCAAACGAAAATTCGTTCACGCGTATGCCCGTTAGGCGGCAAGCCAAAAAGTGTCCAAATTCATGAATAATTACAATCGGGCTTAATACCACAAGTACAGCAAGAATAGATAATAACATAACGCTCCTTAAATCACAGATTTCTTATACGAACCGTCTTGCAAGACGGCCAAGGCGGTTTCGCGCGCCCACTGATCCGCTTCTAAGGCCTGATTGATAGTGGCCACTCCGCCGGTAGATGGTGTTTTGCGTAGGACGGTGTAAATCAGTTTGGAAATATCGGTAAATTTGATTTGCCCGTTTAGAAAGGCATCCACCGCAATTTCGTCCGTAGCACTAAGTACCGCGGGGGTAATTCCGCCCGTGCGCGCGGCGGCTAGGGCCAAGTCCAAACAAACAAAGCGGGATAAATCCGGCTTGAAAAATTCCAGTTTGGCGGTTTCAAACAAATCTAGTTTTTTGACGGGGCTGGGGGCGCGGTGCGGGTAGGTAATAGCGTACTGAATAGGCACGCGCATATCCGGCTCGCCCATTTGGGCCAAGATAGCCGCATCATTAAATTCCACCGCAGAGTGGATAATTGACTGCGGATGAATAACAATTTGCACTTTTTCATCCGGCAGGTTAAACAAATTCATAATTTCAATTTTTTCAAACCCTTTGTTCATCAGCGTGGCGGAATCAATGGTGATTTTTTTGCCCATTTTCCAACGGGGATGTTTGAGGGCTTGCTCGGGGGTAACGTCATCTAAAGAGCCTTCGTATTTGGCAAAAGGTCCGCCGGAGGCTGTCAAAAATACGCGGGAAATGTCCGGGGCGATTTTGTGGTAACCGTGTTCGTTGGTCATGCCGCACAAACATTGAAAAATGGCGGAAGGTTCGCTATCCACCGGGATAATGGCGGCTTGCCAGCGTTCACATTCTTGCATGATGGTTCGGCCCGCCATGACCATAGGCTCCTTGTTGGCTAGGGCAATCGTTTTGCCGGCTTTGATAGCGGCAATCAGCGGCATAAAGCCAACGGCCCCCACTACGCCGTTAATGACTAGGCCGGCAGACGGCAAAGAAGCCATAAACATAAGGCTGTCAATTTCCGGGGGGAGTAAACGGGTCCCCTGCGGGATTTGATCTTTAATTTTGTCGTACGAGGCGGGATTGAGCACTGCCGCAAAACGCGGCTTAAAAGCGTGAAGTTGTTTTAGAAATAAATCCGTATTATTATTGGCCGATAGACCAAGTACCTGGTAGTCTTTACCTAGGCGGGAGATAACATCTAAAGCAGAAGTGCCGATAGAACCGGTAGATCCTAAAATAACAATTTGTTTCATAACTCAAGTTTTAATGCGTATACTACCACATAATAAAATACAGGGGCTAGTAACAGATACGAATCAAAACGATCTAAGAAACCACCATGCCCGGGAAGTAAATTGGAAGAATCTTTTACCCCGGTAGAGCGTTTAATGACGGATTCCGCTAAGTCGGAAATTTGGCCTACCACCGCCACTAATAACCCAAGCCACAGGGCGGCTGGTATACTTAACAAACTGCTTAAAAACAAATTGCGCATCACTACAGCTCCGCCAAGGGCCAATAACGTACCACCGATGGCTCCTTCCCAGGTTTTCTTGGGGCTGACTTCCTTGTTTAATTTATGGCGGCCCAAGAAACGTCCGCTAAAGTAGGCGCCGCTATCACTGACCCAGACGGTGATAATCATAAATAAGGTGAGATATTCGCCATAGGTAGGGATGTCGCGCAGATTAATCAGATGCGCCAAAGACCACGGAATTAAAAACACGCCTGTAAACGTATTGCATACACGTTCCCAACTGCGTTTAGGGGTTAACACCTCAAACAACAACACGCCCAGTAACACGGTGCTGATGGCCAGCGGATAGATATTGTCGGGGACGGACAGATTTTGCGGGTGCACCCGTGCAAAAATGGCTACCGTACCGAGCAAAATTCCCCATAACATAAGCGATAGTGTATGCACGGGGCGTTTGCCTGCGGTCAGTACCAAACTATATTCGTATAAGCAAAGTAAAATTACACAGCCTACAAAGGCCATATATACGATACCGCCCAAATGAATGGCGGCGATGATTAACGGGATGCCCACAAGGGCGGTCAATATTCTGGGTAATAGCATATATATTCATTATACCTTTTTAATGAGGGGATTTCCCATTATAATAGGTAGGCCTTGTATTGTTTTTTTTTTTTCTTATAATGGGCTATACGCGAAAGTATTTTTGTATAAATAGGAGGATATGGGAAATGAAAAAATGTTGTTTCTGTGGCCGTATAAGTAAAAATGGCTTTACGCTGATGGAAATGTTGGTAGTGGTTTTAATTATTGGGATATTGGCTTCTATTGCAATTCCTTCTTACATAACCGCTGTGGACAAAGCCCGGTTTGTTAAAATGATAGAGGCGGTGGATACTTTGGCCAAAGCGGAAGAAGCCTATTATCTGCAATATAGAAAGTATGCCGTAAGTATACAAGACTTGGATGTTAAATTAAATTATCTTCTGGGTACAGTGAAAGATACAGTTGATAGAGATAAAAATGAATATCAAACAGTGAGCTCCTACAAGTTCCCTGGAGAGGGATATGTAGACATATCGCATGCAGAAAATTATGCGTGGAAAAAGGATGCAGATGATAATTTCATTCTTGATGAACAAGGCAATAAAATTCTGGAGTATAAGCAAGAAAGATATGTGTGGGCTACCGGTCATCCCAAAGGTGTTTCGTATTTAAGGTTTCTAAATCATAGAGCAAAAAGACCGGGAACCCGTTGGTGTCATGTCCCTGAGAAGTATAAGGATAATGAGAGAATGAATAAATTGTGTCGCAGTATGGGGGGGGTGCCAGATTCAGATAGTGGTTATCCAACAGGGAACTGGTATCTGCTCCCTTAAATCAAACCCGTTCCATTATAAGCCCCCCGCTACAAAGCGGGGGGTAGTTTACAAAACGATTAGGGTAAATAAAAATCCCGCCTTGGCTTACGCTTGGGCGGGATTTTTTTACTTCAAACTAAATTATTTCTTTTTGGCTACTTTTTTGGCCGGTTTTTTGGCTACTTTCTTAGTAACTTTTTTGGCCGGTTTTTTTACAGCAGCTTTTTTTACGGCTACTTTTTTGGTAGCTTTTTTGGCGCAGGCTTTTTTAGCACAGGCTTTTTTAGCTACTTTTTTTACAGCGGCTTTTTTTACTGCTACTTTTTTGGTGGCTTTTTTAGCGGCCACTTTTTTCACGGTTTTTTTAACAGCCATTTTTAATCTCCTAAGACAACTAGTTTTAACCTCATAAAAATAATAGCACAAAATTCTCAAAATTGCAAACTTTTTTCCGTCGGGATGATTTTTTTTGTAAAAAAATCAAGTTCATTTTTTTACGCATTTTATAAGTATTTTTTATTTTTCTACGACGAGAAAAATTATTTTTTCAAAAAATTATTTTGCTTGACATACTAAAAAAAATAATTTTGAAAATGTTGAAAAAAATACTTGACAACTATTTAATTTTTCCACAACTTGTGCAACATTTCTGCGGTTTTTACTTTTGAAATTTTTGCTTTTTGCAATTTGGTTTGGTATGAAAATATAGTTGCAAATTTTTCTAAGTGTTCTGTTTTTCCGCGTTTTAATTCCAGTTCAATTTCCTGCATATAAACGCGGCGCCCCGCTACATAAATGCTCACGCGGTCCAGTGCCATTTCAAGCGTACTGCCTTGATAAGTAAACACATAAATCGTGCGTTTGTTGGTAAGGGTAAATTGCGGGACTAAATCTCGGGTTGAAATGCCTTGCCAGGTTTTGCGTTTAGCGAGGGCATGTAAGGCTTGCGTTTGTGTTTTTATATGCGGCAAGGGGAGGGTTTCTTCCCGCCGGGTGGCTTTTCCGTTTTTGATTTTTGTACGCGTTTTAAAAGTGGCTTCCCACGTTCCGTCTGTATTTCGCACCCGCAAGGCAATGAGTTGCTTAGATAAACTATGTTGTGTATCATCCAAATAGATATCTTGGATGTGAAGCGTTTTTGCTGTGAAGTTCGTGCAGAGAGTTTGCAAAGCGCGTGTTGCGCGGTAAAAAGCGCGCGGAGAATTAGCATCCCATTTATATTCTATTTCCATGTGTTTCATAAGTAAAGTATAATATTTTTAGGAGTAATTTTATGAAAAAGTTAAAACAACCCACCTCATTACAATGTTTTGCCTGCGGCAAAAAAAATCCCTTGGGACTAAAACTGGAATGGTTTAATGATTACGAAAATAACCAAGTGGAAGCCCGTTTTGAATTGGACGATAATTATTGTTCCTATCCGGGCACGGTGCATGGGGGGATTGTGGCTACTATTTTGGACGAAACGTCCGGCCGGGCGGTGCTGCTGGGCAATCAATTTGATCGTTTGATGGTTACGTTGAAAATGGAAGTTGTGTACAAACATAACACGCCTACGCATACTCCGTTGCGTGCTATTGGGCGCATTTTGCGTGACGGGGGATCACGCGCACAAGTGGAAGGGGAGATTGTTCTGCCGGATGGAACGGTGTGTGCAAAATGTACGAGCATTTTGTTGAAAATCCCGGAAGCGGTAAAAGCAAAATGGGGGCCTGAAGCGGCGGAATGGAAACGCACCACTCCCAGTGAAGAAGAAGTAAAAGCCTGTGGATGGGAAGGTATTTCCTGCGACGATAAAACGTCGGCTCAAGCAAAATAAAGTTGAGCCTTCGGCTTATTTTTGTTATAATATATAGGTAGTTTGAAGTTGAATTTAGGGATCGGTAGCTTAGTTGGTAGAGCGTCCGCCTTACACGCGGAAGGTCACAGGTTCAAGTCCTGTCCGGTCCACCATTTAGAAACACCCGCAAGGGTGTTTTTTATTGTGCTGGGAGCAAGCAAACTGCTTTGCTTGCGTCAGGACTTGAAAGGCGTAGCGATGTTTTTGTTTGCCAAGCAAGGCAAAAACCGCGAGCCCGGCCTGCAGGAAAATACCGTCAGGGATTTTACCGGAAGGCAAGTCCTGTCCGGTCCACCATTTAGAAACACCCGCAAGGGTGTTTTTTATTTTTCTATAATCACTAAACTAATCAAAAAAAGCACCGGCAAAGTTTTGCTTTGCCGCTACCCAATTATATACAATAAGTACAATAGGAGGCATATTTTATGGCAGCATATAAGGATTATTACAAAATTCTCGGCGTGGGGAAGACAGCGTCCGAGGCAGAAATTAAAAAAGCCTTCAAAACACAGGCGCGTAAGTGTCACCCGGATATGCATCCGGAGAACGAAAAAGCCAAGTGGACCGAAAAGTTTAAAGATTTGAACGAAGCCTATACGGTACTTTCCGATAAACAAAAACGCACTATTTATGACCAAGTGGGCGAACAAGGGTACCAAGATTTTGCGCGGGGAGGAGGAACGTCACGTACCTCCGGCGGGGCGGGTTATGGCGGCAACCCCTATCAACAATACCAACAATACACGTATAACACAAATACCGGCCAAGGGTTCGGTGGTTTTTCCGGTGGGAATGGTCAATTTTCCGGCGCGGATTTTAGTGATTTCTTCCAAAGTATTTTTGGGGGAATGGGGGGCGGTTTTGGCGGATTTGGCCAAAACTTCGGACGTAGCGCTGCGGCGGGGCAAGCCTCCGGGGATGTGGAAGCCGAACTCACGCTAAACCTGGAAGACGCGCACCGCGGCGGAAATATGCAGATGACGATTCCTAACGGACGCACCGTGACGGTAAAATTGCCGGCCGGTGTGAGTGAAGGTAAAAAAATTAAACTCAAAGGGATGGGCAATCCTACACGGCGCGGCCAGGGCGATTTGTATCTGGTAGTTAAAATTCGTCCGCATGCCATGTTCCGCTTGGAGGGGGAAGATTTGTCCGTGCCGGTGGTCATTATGCCGTGGACGGCCGCGCTGGGCGGTACCATTTCTGTCCCTACGCTGGACGGACCCGTACAAGTGAAAGTTCCTGCCGGTACCCATAACGGGAAAAAATTAAAACTTAGCGGCAAAGGATTAAGTGCGAAGGGAAGTCTATTTGTAACACTTACGATTGACGTGCCGCGCACACTTTCACGTGAACAAAAAGATTTATTTAATAAACTGGCACAGTTAGGTTAGGGAGAATATGACAACTATTTCTTGCACATACACAGGGGACGGAACTACGCAGTTAGTACACGGCCCCACCGCAGAGAAAATCCAAACCGATTTGCCGCCCGACAATGGCGGACAAGGACGGAAGTTTTCTCCCACGGATTTGTTGGCCGGTGCTTTTGCGGCGTGCATTTTGACGATCATGGGCAAAATGGCGCAGGCGCGTGGTGAAAAACTGGACGGAGCGCATATTGAGATAGATAAAATCATGGCGCAAAATCCGCGCCGCGTGGGTGAATTTCAAATTCAACTTACGTTCCCGCCGCACTTTTCTGACGAACAAAAGAAGTTCTATGCTACGGCGATTAACGCTTGCCCGGTACATCAGACGTTACGTCCGGATGTAAAGGTAACCGTTACGGTTAAATAGGAGGATACTATGATTAAAACTACCCTTCACCCAAACTTACAAACCACCAGCGAAATAGCCGGAAAAAAAACATTGGCTACTGCGTTTAATAACCCGCGCGAGGACGTTAATCCCGGCGAAATGTTAGCCGCCAGTTTAGGCGCGTGTATGCTTACCATGGTGGGCTTTATGGCCGGCAAACATGGCGAAGATGCCGCCGGTACGTATGTGGAAGTGCGTGCACAATTTGACGATAAACATTCCCGTATTGCGGGGTTTGATGTTACGTTTGTTTTCCCTGCTACGTTTACGCAGGCGCAAAAGGAAAAGTACGCCAAACTGGCGCAAAGTTGCCCGGTGCATAACAGTTTGCGCGAAGATATGACGTACCACATTACAGTTAAATAAAATCCTTATATTCACAAAAACTCCCCGGTCTTATGGACCGGGGAGTTCTGTTTTGACACGAGAATTTTTTTAGTCGTGTGCTTTTTTGAGGGTTAATACGCCATCTTCAAAAAACCACTCTTCAATGAGTTTGCCGTTTTCATCAAATTTTTTAGTTACCCCATGCGGCTTACCGTCTTTGTGGGGGGAAATAAGGGCAATCGTTCCATTGGGGTGGTAGATGAGTTTATCCCCAATGATTTTATCGTTCTTGTATTTACACTCACTGCGTAGTTTCCCTTCGGGGGTATATACTTTGGAGTCCCCGTTTAGATACCCTTTGCGAAATTCGGACACTTCCAAAAATTTCCCGTCCGGATAGTATTTAATTTGTTTTCCGTCTTGTACGTCCATGGTGTAGTGAATTTCCTTATACAACTTGCCTGTCGGGTGAAATACTTTTACTTTACCGTCCAGCACACCCTTTTTATAATTTTTTTCAATGTTAATTTTCCCGTTGTCAAAGTAGATGCGGCAGATACCGTCGCGCTGACCGTTTTTGACTTCACACTCAAAATAGAGTTTTCCGTTTTCAAAAAATTCTTTTACAGTACCGTCGGGCAAAGAGCCGGCATGCTGTTTAATATCCAGGTTTTGGTCCAATTCTTCCTTATAGACTTCTTTCCCATCCACGTAATAGGTACGCATAAACCCAATATTAAGCGGATCGTTCGTACTAGTTGTTTTACGGATAATTTCAGCCATGGTATTTCTCCTTAATTGTTTGGGCGGCTATAAAGCCACTTGCCCAGGCAAAATGCAAATTAAAACCCCCGCTCTTGCCATCCACATCCAACAGTTCCCCCGTAATAAATAACCCCGGGTGCAAGCGGGACTCAAATGTATTATAGTTTATTTCACTCACTTTTACACCCCCTGCGGCCACCATGGCTTCTTGCCAGGGGCGCATGGCAGTAACCGTTACGGGCCAGGCTAACAGTGCCTCTATAATGCGGTTTGTGTCTTGTGTGTGGATGGGGGCGTTTTTCTTGAGACCCTTAAAGTCAATTAGCAAGTTGGTAATGCCTTCGTTGAGTAGTCCGGTAAAAAAATCTTTCGGCTTGCGTGTGCCGAACTGGGCCAAACGTTGGCGGAAGAACTCGTGCGGATTTTTTAGTTGTGGGAAAAAATTGATTTCCAAGGAAACGGGGCCATTAGCCAACACCTGTGATATTTCGTGACTAATGTTAAGTACCGCCGGGCCGTTAATACCGTAGTTGGTAAAAATAAGTTCCCCTTCGGCTTGGGCGCTAGGCGTCGTTTTAATAGTAGTGCGTACCTGGCATTTAATGCCCGATAATCTAGTCAGGGCACGTTCTTTTAAGCACACGCCGCTTAGCACCGGGCGGGGGGAAATAAGGGTATGCCCCAGGGACCTTGCCAACTCGTACCCGGCGTTCGTGCCGGTTACTTGCGGATACGCACAGGATCCGCAGGCTAATACTACGTGGTGTGCGCGAAAAGAATCATTTAGTTTCGTTGTAACAATAAATTGCGCGGCAGCTGCGCGAATATGAGTCACTTCTTGCCCCGGTAAAATTTCTACATCCGCTTCTTTAAGTGCCAATTTCAGTGTTTCGGAAATCGCGGTAGATTTGCCGGATGCCGGGAACACGCGCCCTTGCGCTTCTTCGTTTAGCAGTACGCCTAAACCGGTAAAATAATCCCAACAATGTTGGAAGGAAAATCGGGAAAGTGTTTTTTCAATGAGGTTTGGGTCGGTATGATAGAAACCGGGTTCCACATAGCGGTTGGTTACATTACAACGTCCGTTTCCGCTAACGAGTATTTTGCGGGCGGCTTGCGGATCTTTTTCAAGCACTAATACGTCTAATCCGGCGCGTGCGCACTCCAACGCGCACATCAGTCCGCTGGCTCCGGCCCCTATGATGATTACATCATACAGTTCGTTCATACGTATAGTGTAACATAATTTATAGTTTGTTGCAGAGAAACAAAAAGGAAAACGCCTGCCTAGAAAATAGGCCCATAGTCCTAGAGAAAAATGGGTCTTTAGACTCTTTCGCTACGTCAGGCAATTATGTTTCAATACAAGTATGAACAAGTACGTATTTATATCTATTATGTTGATTCCATTGTTTAGTGGACAATGTGTCCATGGCGGTGTGAATGTGGGGAAAATGGCCGTGCGTGCCAAAGGGGTTGTAGGGAAAGCTAAAAATGTTTCCCGTGTTCGGAGAATTACCTTGACTCCCGAAGAGAAGGCAATTTTGCCTGTTAACGGAATTGCAACACATCGGATTCGTTACTCCCCCAAAGAGGCAAGAGTTTACTCTTTGTTTGAGCGTACCAGCAAAAAAATACACAATCTTGATACACAAGTGTCTGAATTGATGAGTCAAACACTTACATGGAGGTTGCGACGTTATACAACTTTTTTAGATCATGATTTATTTCCCCGCTACGCTCAATTAAATGAACAAATAGTGAGGGATGCTCAGCAATTTTCCATGAATAATTTGAAAAGATGGATTCCTCATGAAATTGAATTTTTAAAATATCTGCAAGTTGAAACTTATCGGAGTATTCCTTGGGAAAAATATTTACCATCGCAACCAGTAGATTTTATTGTCATTGGGGAAACGCATAATCATATGGGGACTTATCGGACGATATTACAAGCAGTAAAAGCGCTGAAAGAGAAAAATCCGAATCGCAAGATTATTTTTGCCACAGAGTACGTTTCGGATACACTTATGAAAGGGAGTTTTCCGGAGAAATCAGAACCCTTATTTGTGAGAAATTCAACGGAATTAGAGAACGCTTTAGTAGTAGATAAGAATGAGATGGCGTTGCACTTCCTCACGGAAATATTTGATATGGATGTCGAAATTGTTGGTATCGAACCACGTAGTGCCATAATAAATGCGTTTCTCAAAGAGAGAGGGTTGACAGAAATGTTAAAAACAGAAAAAGATAATCATTATGCATTTGCGAAAAGTGAGGTGATGATAAAAGAGCGTAATCAAAAATGGGCAGAATATTTAAATCAGCTGCGTACTCAAAATCCTGATGCCTTGATTATTGGTCATTGTGGATCGAGCCATTCCAACTTAAATACTTTGTATTCATTTCCCAGTTTACTAAAAGGGAACAAATTTGTGATCCAATTTACACCACAACAAGAGTTGTCGAATATTTCTCCTGCGTTTTATTTGGAAGTGGTTAGCATGAATTTGCCTCAAGAATCTTTTAGTTTGGGGGATAAACAAGTTTTCTCCTTCAAACCTAGTATGTATTCTCTCCCCCTTGCTACACAACAACTTTTTAGAACAGCTTGGGGGGCAGATTTGGTGATTTCTTTAACGAGATAGTTTGTAGAATTTGTAATCCTGTAATTTGATTCCATAAAGATAGTAAAAGAAAGCCCCCTCGAAAAGAGGGGGCTTTGAATACTTCTGTGAAGTTTTATTTCTCTACTTTTTCGTTGGGCTGGATGGCCGCTAATTGTTTGTAGAGATCTCTGCGCCAGGCATATTCGGATTCGGCCCGTTTAATGAGTTCTTTGGCCAGTTCCGGATTGTCACGCATTAAGCCTTTGAAGCGGTTTTCACCACTCATATAATCGGCTAACGGCAACGTCGGCGCGCCCAACGGGGAATCCACGTGCAGCGGGTTTTTGCCTTCATAGCGGGCTTCGGGGTTGAAGCGGTAGAGGATCCAGCGCCCGGCTTGTACCGCGCGTTTGGCTTCGCCCATACCTTTGGACATATCAATCCCGTGTGCAATACAGTGGGAGTACGCAATCACGAGGGCCGGACCGTCGTACGCATCGGCTTCTGCCAAGGCTTGGATAGTCTGGTTCATGTTGGCACCCATGGCTACTTGCGCTACATAAATGTTACCGTAGGTCATGGCAATCATACCGAGGTCTTTTTTCGGCATTTGTTTGCCGCCTGCAGCGAACAAGGCTTTGGCACCTAACGGAGTGGCTTTGGACATTTGACCGCCGGTATTGGAGTATACTTCGGTATCGAGCACCAAGATTTTGATGTTTTTACCGGAGGCTAATACGTGGTCCAACCCACCGTAGCCAATATCGTAGGCCCAACCGTCACCACCCAAAATCCATACGGATTTGCGAATGAGGTAGTCAGCCAAGCTGAGGATCCGTTTGCAGGTTTCGCAACCTTTTTCAGCCCCTTTGTTTAGGATGACTTTCAAATCAGCCACGCGCGCACGTTGTTCTTCAACGCCGGCGTCTGTGGTTTGATCAGCGTTCAAGATGGCATCAATCAAGGCTGTATGCGCTTTGAAGTTTTCATCTTCTTTGGCAGCTGTCAAAGCGGCCTTGGCGTCATGATTGAGTTGGTCAAACGCTAATCGCATCCCTAGACCAAATTCGGCGTTGTCTTCAAACAGGGAGTTTGCCCAAGCCGGCCCTTTGCCGTCTTCACGTTGGCAATAAGGCGTGGTCGGCAAGTTACCACCGTAAATGGAAGAACAACCCGTAGCGTTGGCAATGGCTAAACGATCGCCAAACAGTTGCGTTAAAAGTTTTACATAAGGCGTTTCACCACAACCCGCACACGCACCGGAGAACTCAAACAAAGGTTTGCGCATTTGGGAACCTTTGACGGTTTCTTTTTTGGTTTTTACTTCGGCTTGTTTTACACGCAAGAAGAAATCGTAGTTATCAATTTCTTGGTCGCGCACGGAGAGTTGGTGTACCATATTGATGGCTTTCTTGGTCGGGTCTTGTTTGTTTTTGCCGGGGCAGTTAAACACACACGCACCGCAGCCGGTACAATCTTCCACCGCTACCTGTACAGTGAATTTTTTGCCGGCGAGGTCTGCTTTTCCGTCGGCAGATTTAAAGGTTTTGGGCGCGTTTTTAAGTTCGGCTTCATCATACGCTTTAATGCGGATTGCCGCGTGCGGACAAACGAGCGAGCAGAAACCGCATTGAATACAAGACTGCGGATCCCAAGCCGGTACCATCAGCGCGATATTGCGTTTTTCGTATTGGGTGGTTCCGGTGGGGAATACGCCGCCTTCCGGCATTTTGCTGGTGGGCAAATCGTCCCCGCGGCCGGCAATCATTTCACCTAATACGTCTTGCACAAAGGCCGGGGCTGTGGCGGGCACAGGGGCTTTGGTGTGTAGTTTGGAAGATACGGTGGCCGGGTATTTTACTTCTTGCAAACCCGCTAAGGCCGCATCTACGGCTTTATAGTTCTTTTGAACGACTTCTTCGCCTTTTTTAGAATAGGTTTTTTCAATGGCGTGTTTGATGTCGGCGATGGCTTTTTCGGTCGGGATGACGCCCGCAATACCGAAGAAGGCCGTTTGCATAATGGTATTGGTGCGGCTGCCCATGCCGGTTTTGAGCGCAATTTCGGAAGCATCAATCACATAGACTTTAAGTTGGCGGTCAATGATGATTTTTTGCACTTCGGCGGTTAAGTGGTTCCATACTTCGTCCTTGTTGTAGGGCGAGTTGATAAGCACGGTGGCGCCTTTTTTGGCTTTGCCTAACACGTCGTATTTGTCTAAGAAATCAAACATGTGCACGCCGATAAAGTCCGCGCTTTGAATTAAGTACGGGGCGCGAATGTAGTTTTTGCCGAAACGGATGTGCGAGGTGGTCATAGACCCGGATTTTTTGGAGTCATAGACGAAGTACCCTTGCGCACAGAAACCGTTGGCAGAAATAATTTTCATGGTGTTTTTGTTGGCACCCACGGTACCGTCGGAACCCAACCCGTAGAACAACGCGGCAAAAATGTCGCCGGCGGCATGGGATTCTAACGTGGCTTTGGGCAAGGAAAGACCGGTCAAATCGTCGTTAATGCCAACGACAAATTCTTTTTTCGGTTCTTTGGCGGCTAAGTTATCAAAGATGGCTTTTACGTCGCTGGGCGTAAAGTCTTTGGAGCCGATACCGTAGCGGCCGCCCGCGATGAACGGCGTGGTCGGGAATTTGGCTTTGGCTTCTTTAGTTAAGAACGCCGCGCAAACATCTTGGAAGAGCGGTTCGCCCAAAGCACCGGGTTCTTTGGTGCGGTCCATCACGGCCACTTTCTTAATCGTGTTGGGGATGACGCGTACAAAGTCGGCAATGGAGAAGGGGCGGAATAATTTCACTTTGAGTACACCCACTTTTTGCCCTTTCATGGCTTCTACCGCGTTTTGGGCCACGTCGGCGCCGGAACCCATAATGACAATTAAGCGTTCGGCATCCGCGTCTCCAAAGTATTGGAATAAATCGTAGCTGCGGCCGGAGATTTTGGCAAACTTGGCCATTTCTTCTTTAACGATACCGGGCACGGCGTTGTAGAATTTATTCACAGCTTCGCGGGATTGGAAATAGACATCCGGGTTGGCGGCAGTACCGCGCACGGTCGGGTGTTCGGGGTTTAAGCCGCGGCCTTTATGTTGGGCGATTAAATCGTCCGAAATCATTTCCTTCATTTGCTCTTTGGTCAAGGGTTCCACCATGTTGAGTTCGTGGCTGGTGCGGAATCCGTCAAAGAAATGTACAAACGGTACACGGGCACGCAAGGTGGAGGCTTGGGCAATCAAGGCCATATCCATGGCTTCTTGCGGGTTGTCGGAGCAGAGCATAGCCCAACCGGTTTGGCGTACAGCCATTACGTCGGAGTGATCCCCGAAAATAGAAAGAGCCGTCGTGGCAATAGCGCGGGCGGACACATGGAAAACCGTGGGAGTTAATTCACCCGCGATTTTGTACATGTTCGGGATCATCAAAAGTAACCCTTGGGAAGCAGTAAACGTGGTGGTGAGTGCCCCGGCTACTAAGGAACCGTGCACAGCCCCGGAAGCGCCGCCTTCGGATTGAAGTTCGTTTACGCTAGGGACGTTACCCCAGAGGTTGGTTTCGCCTTTGGCACTTTTGGCGTCACAGATTTCGCCCATCGTAGAGGAAGGCGTAATCGGGTAAATAGCAATTACTTCGTTGGTAGCATGGGCGACGTGCGATACTGCTGTGTTGCCGTCCATAGCAACTAATTTAGCCATATAGAGAAGTCTCCTTGTTTAATGTAAAGCGGTTTGCATGAAAAACACGCAACACTGGACGTAATCCAGTACCTAAACATTATACCATTTTGAAAAATCTTTGAAAACCATTAAATAAGTGAATATTTAAGCAGAAAATGCCTACAAATCCGGTCCATTTGGCAAAAAAATCCCCTGCGCACAGGCAGGGGAAAAAGGCTATTGGTTAAAAACTTCCAAAATGAGCGAATTGGTTTCTTTGATCCATCTTTCGGCAAAATTGCGGACCATGTATTCAAAATACCCTTGGGGCGAGAAAGTCAATACACCACCATAGCGGTAATCTCTGATTGAAATATCATCCCCTTGCAGTTTTACTTCAAAAGTAAACGTATAGAAACGGACTTTCTGGTCAATTTCTTTGGCACGTTTGACTTCAAAGATTGCCGTTTCCAGTTCGCCATTTTCGTCAGCTAAATAATATGTGCGCGACGTAGAGGCATCCATTTTCCCGGGGGTGTCGTTCTTGTAGTTTAATTCGCGCGTTTGGCGGTAAGTTCCTTCTTCATCGCGCTCATATAAGTCGGCCCAAAAAAAGGTATCAAATAATTCTTCGGTATTACCGGCATTTTCTTCTTCTTGTACAGTTAAAGTGTATTTCCCTTGCGTGGGGGCTTTTTTCCCTCTAGAAAGTTCATGTTGGTAACTGTTGCTTCCTTGCGGAGAGGGAACAGATTCAAGGGGCACGCCCGTGAAATAGGTTTTCAGGGCAAAACAGGGAGCAGCCAATAAGACGGTGAGTGTGAGTAACAATAGTTTTTTCATGTTTTTATCTCCTTTCCTATATTTTACTGACTAAGTACGGTAAATCCCAGGGCCTTTGGACCTACACCCCCCAAAATTAGGGCCTATATTTTATAGGTCTTTGCGTGATTGCTTGATTCGTTTTTTTTATAATGGACTATATGCTAAAATAACTTCATATAAATGAAAGGAGTATATATGCAAAAGAAAAGTTGTTTTGCGGGTGGATTTACGCTCATAGAATTGTTGGTAGTGGTGCTAATTATCGGCATTTTGGCGGCGATTGCACTGCCGCAATATCAATTGGCGGTGGAAAAGGCGCGGGCTGTTCAAATGTTGCCTTTTATGCGTGCCGCTTATAATGCCTTGGCTCTGTATAAACTACGCAATGGAGCATATTACAAAAGCGATTATGGCTCGCTATCTTGGAACGATTTGGAGATAAAACCTTCCTCCGGGTTTGAAACGGATGATAATACCTCGGAATATTGGAACGAGCAGTGGTATTGTTTTCCCAATGAAGAATTGACGGGATATGTGTATTGTGATAGAGAGGACTCACAAGGGAACTATTTGTATGAGTTGTGGATGTTCCAACCGGATGAAGATAATTATCCCGCCGCATTTGTAGGTAAACGAATTTGCATGTCGAATACGGACTTGGGTATCAAAGTATGTAAAGCGTTAGGCGGAAAAAAACTGGAGGTTGCCGGGTGGTCCAATATATACGAGTTCTAACGTTACTTGTTTTGACAAAAGAAAACCCGGGGAAAAATTCCCCGGGTTTTTAGTTGCATAGTTTTTACAGTGTGGATAAATACCGCTCTAATTCATAACTGGATACATGCGTGCGGTAACAGTCCCACTCAATATCTTTATTAGCGATAAATTTTTCAAACGTATGCTCGCCCAAGATTTTTTTGACCAGTTCTGAATTGCGCGTGTAGTTCACCGCTTCGTACAAATAAGCCGGCAACGTATCAATTTGATGCGCGGCGCGTTCTTCCTTAGTCATGCGAAAAATGTTTTCTTCGGTAATGGGCGGCGCTTGCAATTTGCGTTGAATCCCGTCTAATCCGGCCCCTAACATCACCGCAAACGTGAGATACGGGTTGCAGGCCGGGTCCGGGAAGCGGCACTCAATGCGTGTGGCATTGGGTTTGCCGATTTTTACTTGCGGGATGCGTACCAGCGTACTGCGGTTTTTGCGGCCCCAAGCAATATAAGCGGGGGCTTCGTAGCCGGGCACTAAACGTTTATAAGAGTTTACCCACTGATTAGTTACGGAACAAATTTCTTTGACGTGGGTCAAAATGCCGGCAATATAATGGCGGGCGACGGGCGATAAATACAAGGGGTCATTTTCGTCAAAAAACGCGTTAGAACCGTTCTTGAAAAGCGATTGGTGTACATGCATGCCGCTACCGTTAATTTTGGCAATCGGTTTAGGCATAAACGTGGCATAGACCCCATTGGCTGCGGCCACTTGTTTAACAACGGTGCGGTAAGTAATTACCTGGTCGGCCATTTTCATGGCTTCGTCGTAGCGTAAATCAATTTCGTGCTGGGAGGGGGAAACCTCGTGGTGGGAATATTCCACGCGAATCCCTAATTTTTCCAACATTTGCATCGTTTGGCGGCGAATCGCGTACGAACGGTCCAGCGGGATCGTATCAAAATACCCGGCACTGTCTAAGAGTTCGGTGCTTTTATCGTCCTTAAAATAAAAATATTCCAGTTCCGGGCCCACCATAAATTGGTCAAAGCCGGCCTTTTTCATTTCTTCCAAATTGCGTTTGAGGATGTAGCGCGGGTCGCCTTCAAATTGTTTCCCGTCCGTCGTTTTAATATCGCAGAAAAAACGCGCAATCGGGGCACCGGTAAACTCAGGTGGGAACATTTGAAAAGTGTCCAAATCCGGGATGGCTACCAGGTCGGATTCCCACACACGCGCAAACCCTTCTACGGAAGAACCGTCCAACCCCATCCCTTCGGTCATGGCGTATTCAAATTCGCGGTAGGAAACAGAAATGGATTTAAGTTTACCCAAAATATCTACAAACCACAGTTTAAGTACCTGGATGTTATTCTGTTCGGTTAATTTTAAGATTTCTTTAATTTTTTCTCGTTCTTCTGCGCTGCGTTGGTACATGAAAGCCACTCCTCTTTAATATAAATGTATTGTACCTTTTTTGGATATATAAAAGGAAACTCTCGCCCAAGGTGGGCGAGAGTTGGGAGGAATGCATTATGTTATTTGGCAACTTGAGGTTGCGTTTTAGGACAAGGACAAACCGTTTTTCCATCCGGGTTAGCCGCAGGTTCTTGCTGTTTAGGGGCGCAAGTGCACTTGTGAGCCCGTTTGTATACCTCTTGCGTATAATCAAAAGGGTTTGTTATATCTTCCGGATCCAGGGTGTTGAGCATTTGTTGTACTTCGGTTTCGGCTCTCACCCAATCTTCCGGTGTAGGTTGGTAGGATTGGCAGTTGCAAGCCGGGGTTTGTTTTTCCTCTTGCGCTTGGGCATCGGTCTCTGCCACGCGTTGCGCAACAATCCGTTCTAATTGCTCTATTTTCTGGGAGGTATTAGACGGCACTTCTACGTCGTTGCGTTTAAGTTGCAGTTTGCCGTTACTTTTGCGTACAATTTTCCCTTGGGGCGCTTTTTTGGTAAGTGTGCCCTTGTATTTGGTCCGCGCTAATTGTTTGGCTTTGGCGGTTTGATTGTACAGGGTCTCCGCTTGAGCCAAGGTCGGTAATACACAACAACCGGCCAGTAAAATTGATAAGGTCCATTTCGCAGTATTCATGTGTCACCTCTTTTTATTGAACCAATTCTTCTTCCGGCAAGAATAATAACAAGGCAATTTCAACTTCTTCTTGGCTTAATTTGCCGGTCTGGGCAAAATGATCCAAAGAAGTAATTACCATCATAAGCATCAGTTGATCGCTCAAATCTTGCTTGGTAAATTCTTGGTCAGTCGGTTGGCCTAAAGAGGCTAACATTTGTTTCATTTGTTGATTAAATTCATTGACATCTACTTGTTCAACAATGGGATTTACAATTACTTCTAACGCGGCAGATAATTGGTCGCGGTAAGTTTCTAATTGTTTTTCTTGCGTAGGGGTTAAATCTTCGGCACCACTTTCACCAAATTCTTTTACTACGGTAATCATCCCTTTAAGAGGCGGCAGAACCGTTTGGTCAAAGGTTCTATTGAGTTCCTCCATTTGGGCGGCATATTGTTGCATGGCATCCGCCGCGGGAGAATTTTCCTCCAACGTGGCAGGTAAAGCAAACGACACGGATGCTACAGCTACGGCTAACAACGACACGAACCACTTTTTTAGTTGCATACGATTCCTCCTGATTGGTAATCTTACTGGTAGTATAGATTGTTTGGAGGCTACTTGCGAGGGCCTTTGGGCCCAGAAAATTGAACTATTTGGGCCTATGGGCGGCAGGGCCTTTTGCGCAATTTGCGGCAATAAACTATAATATAGGTATGATTATACCTACAATTATTGAAAAAAATGTTGGATATGATATTTTTTCCCGCCTGTTAAAAGATCGCATTATCTTTGTAGGCGGCCGCGAAGGCGAAGTAGATACTGCCAGTGCCAATATGATTATTGCCCAGCTCCTCTATTTGGATGCGGACGACCCAAACCGGGAAATCAACCTTTATATTAACTCGCCCGGCGGGATGGTTACGGCGGGGTTGGCTATTTACGATACCATGCAATTTATCAAAGCCCCTATTACCACTATTTGTATGGGTCAAGCCATGAGTTTTGGCGCGGTCCTGTTGGCGGCCGGTTCTAAAGGCAAACGCTATGCCTTGCCACATGCACGCATTATGATTCACCAACCCTTAATTTGGGGTGGCGGCATTTCCGGCCAAGTAACCGATATTGAAATTGAAGCGCAGGAACTGCACAAAAACAAAGAACACTTGCTGGATATTTTGGCGCACCACACGGGTCAAGATAAAGAAAAAATCCGCCGCGATAGTGAACGCAACTATTACATGTCCGCGCAAGAGGCCAAAGAATACGGCTTAATTGATGCCGTATTGGAATTAAAAAAATAACTAAGCCTGTATTGCAAAGAAAAGTATTTCCTTCGTCAAGGCCCACGTCTATGCGTGGGCCTTGTGTTTTGCCCAAAAAGTCGTAGACTTATAGAAGGGAGGAGTGGATTCTCCCGGATGATTATTATGTTTGGTAGGAGGTATTCTTATGAATAAAGGTTTCACGTTAATTGAGTTACTCGTAGTAGTGCTCATTATTGGTATTTTGGCATCTATTGCGTTGCCGCAATATACCAAAGCTGTTGAACGGTCCCGCATGGCTGAGGCTGTACAAATCTTGGGGGACTTGGCTACCGCGCAAAGCATTTTCTATATGCAGCATAATGCTTTTGCCGACGGTCTGGATGACCTAAATGATCGGGGCGACATCCAACTGCCCGGCCCTTCCGGCAGTAACTGGGAACTGGAAGTAGGTAGCGAGGATGGCGTGCAAACCATGACGCGTGCGGGCGGTATGTATGACGGAGCCGCGCTGCGTTTGACGGTCCGGTCCAACGGGGCTATCTTAAAGGAATGTCTGCCCTACGGGCATGACGATTTCTGTGTGATGGCAGAAACCGCCGGTTATGGAGAGGAACAAGCGGCGGCTGGTGCCGGGCTAAACTCCTTAATAAGGGACTTCTACAGACCCGCTGTAGAACAGAGAAGATATAAGGATGAGGGAGCGGTTAAACTTGCAGAGGATGTTGCAGTCTATGAATTCAAGAAATATACTGAAGCTGAAATGAAAAAACAAGTGTAATGGGAAAGATTGTAAAACCCCCGGCTTTGCCGGGGGATATTTTTTTATTTTAGTCAAATAAACTAGGCTGGTGGGGGGCTTTTTTAGCCGTCGCCTTGGCCTTTTTTTCTGTACGTTTGACAGGGGTTACTTCCACCCCGTTTACCCGGTTTTGGGGGGTAGGAGTTGCCAAAATGTCCGCATCGTCCGGCAAGTGTTTAATGGGGTTAAACCCCAGCGACTCTTTGGCATCCATGGCTTTATTGGCTAACGCGTCGGGTGCTTTGTTAAATTCGCGTAGGACGTGTTTAATGTGAATCGTAAACGGGGCCGCCAATTTGCGGATAACTTGCATGCGGGCCTGCAAATCGGGGTTTTTAATTTTGTATTCGCCGGTGAATTGTTTGACCAAGAGTAAAGAGTCCCCTTCAATAAACAGTTCCGTGGCGCCCAGTTCTTTGCATTTAATGAGCGCTAGTTTTAAGGCGGTATATTCGGCCTGGTTGTTGGTACAATGCGTCATAAAATAGCCTTCTTGCGAGAGGATATTCCCTTGCATATCACAAATCACATACGCCGAGGCGCCCGGCCCGGGATTTCCGCGGGAACCCCCATCAATATTTATTTTTACTTGCATACGTTTATTATAGCAAAATGAAATTTTACGCGTCACCAGACCTAATTAAGGTATAATGAGTGTATGATTAAATTTAGAAGACGAAAACTGAATTTGAAGTTGAAATGGGGTTTACTCCCACAAGTAATTTTGGCGATTATGGCCGGGATTATTTGTGGTCTGTTTGTGCCGACGTGGTTTGTGCGTGCGGTACTTACGTTTAACGGATTGTTTAGCAATTTCTTGGGATTTATTATCCCACTACTCATTGTCGGCTTGGTAGCCCCCGGGATTGCCGAATTGGGCCGAAACGCCGGGAAACTATTATTTATCACGGCGGCTTTGGCGTATGGGTTTACGTTAGCCAGCGGATTTTTTAGTTACGGGGTGGCGGTGTGGACGTTCCCGTATGTGCTGGACCCTGCCGCCGGGGCCACTTCGTTTGGTAAAGTAGCCGAACTCAAACCGTACTTTGTAATTGCTATGCCGGCTTTATTTAGCGTGATGAGTGCCTTGGTATTGGCTTTTACGTTAGGATTAGGGATGGCCGTCATCCAGGGAAGCCGCCTAAAAGGAGTCATGTTGGATTTGCGCGATATTATTGATAAAGTAATTGTAAAAATTATTATCCCGCTCTTGCCTATTTATATCTTTGGCATTTTCCTGAATATGACGATTAACGGGCAGGCCATCGCGGTACTGGGTGTATTTGCACAAATTATTGTCATTATTTTTGTGATGACGCTGGTGATGCTGCTGATACAATTTATTATAGCGGGAATTATCGGGCGTAAAAATCCTTTCCGTATGCTCAAAGAGATGATGGTAGCGTACATGACCGCGTTAGGTACGCAGTCCTCCGCGGCCACGATTCCGGTGACCCTGCGCCAAACGGAAAAAATCGGCGTGCGGGATGAAATTGCCGGCTTTGTGGTCCCGTTGTGTGCTACGATTCACATGTCCGGCAGTACGATGAAGATTGTTGCCTGTGCCTTAGCCATTATGATTATGGGGGGGCAAAGCGTTACGTTGGCGCAATTTTCCGGCTTTATTTGTATGTTGGGCATTACCATTATTGCGGCCCCGGGGGTTCCCGGCGGAGCTATTATGGCGGCACTGGGCATCTTGGAAAGTATGCTTGGGTTTGGCCAAGCCCAACTGGCGCTGATGATTGCGCTCTATGTGGCCATGGATTGTTTTGGCACCGCGTGCAACGTCACCGGGGACGGAGCGATTGCGGTCATTGTAGATAAAATCTACGGACGCAAGCACATTTCAACCATGCCTTAATTTTAGTTGAATAAACCTAACATAAGGGGCTTTTGATAAGCCCCTTATTTTTTGCTATTTCTTTAGAATATTTTCGGAAGGCTTAAAGCGTACTTTTTGTTTGGCGGGTACGTCTACGCGCGCGCCTGTTTTGGGGTTGCGCCGTGTAACCGGGCGGGCAGTCTTTAAGTGGAAGGAACCGAAGTTGCTAATGACTACTTTGCCGTCGCGTTTAAGACCGTGTTTAATAATTTCAAAAACTTTATCTACGGTAGTTTTGGCTTGTTTTTTGTCTAACATGGTCCGCGTCAAGTGGCGGATTACATCATCTTTATTCATAAAATTATTTATTACCTCTGTTTATAAATCCCATTGCGTGCAGCAATACGCACGGTTTTTGCCCTTGGCAAACCAGTTGCCAAATCGCATCAATAATGGGTGTATGTAAATTGTTTTTGCGTGCAATATCATACACGCTCTGTACCGAGTTTACCCCTTCGGCAATGGTGCCTACTTCTTTTTTGGCTTCTTCCAGCGAAAGGCCCGCACCCAGTTTTTCACCTAAGCGGCGGTTGCGGCTGATGGCGGACATCCCCGTTAAAATAGCGTCGCCAAATCCGGCCAAACTGTAAACGGTTTGGGGTTGGCCCCCTTGGCTGGTGATAATGTCGTTCATCTCCTGCATGGCTTGGGTGATGAGCGCGGCTTTGGTGTTGGCGCCGTCGCCAATTCCGTCAATGACGCCGCATCCAATGGCCAGTACGTTTTTCACGCCGCCGCCATATTCTACGCCGCGCCGGTCCGTAGACGGTACAATGATAATCGGGTCTCCGTTAAAGACATCGGCCAGTTGGGCAACCAAGGTTTTGTCGGCCCCGGCCAGCATAATTTTGGTCGGCACGCGTTGGGCCACTTCCAGGGCAAAACTCGGCCCGGAAAAAGCCAGCACTTTATCTTTAAGTTGCGGGAGTTCTTCTTCCACAATTTCACAAATCGTTTTGAAGGTTTTGTCTTCAATCCCTTTGGACGCACTGACTACCGGCACCACGCGCCCGTTTAGTAGGGGTTTAAGTTGCTCGCGGCAGAAAGTGCGGATGGCTTTGGACGAAATAACAAAAATAATAAGGTCGGTATCTTGCACGGCTTGTGCTACGTCGCCGGTGAGGCGCAAGTTATCGTGCAATTTGAAATTAGGAATATTCGGGTGGCGCCCCATGGTTTTAAGTACATTTAACAGTTGTTCGTTGTACTCCCACAGACGGACGGAATATCCTTTTTGGGCAAGATGCTGGGCAATTACACTGCCCCAAATGCCCGCTCCCAATACGGTGATATTATTTATTTTCATGAGATTTGCGTTTTTTGGCACCGTCTTCAAATTTAAGTTCTTTTTGAGACAGCAACCGTTTGATGTTCGGGATATGTTTGTAGATGACTAACAACCCCACAGCCGTAACCATAATTTTTTCAGCCAGGGGATAGTTCATACACCAACTCACCAGCGGCAACACAACACACGCCGCAATGGAACCGATGGAAATACGTCCCCAAATGGCTACTAATATAACAAAGGTAATAAAGGCGCACGTGGTAGGGATCGGTGCGAGTGCAAAAAACACCCCGGCCGAGGTGGCCACGCCTTTGCCGCCGTGGAATTTAAGGTAGATCGTCCACATGTGGCCTAAAATGGCTACTACGCCGCAGACGATAGCAATTACATAAATATCCGGGCAGAACACGCGGGCCAAACAGACCGGCACAAAGCCTTTAATGGCATCAATTAAAAAGGTGGAAACGCCGGCCCATTTGCCTACAATGCGGTAAACGTTAGCCGCGCCGGGGTTGCCGGAGCCATGTTCGCGGATGTCAATATGCATGACGTGTTTGGCAATCAAATATCCCGTGGGGATAGAACCTACTAAATAACTAAACAAAATAAGTAAAACGATGGTGATATTCATATTCATACGTTCATTATACTAAAAATAATCCGTTGCGTGCCAAGAATTGAAAAAATTTTTCACAAACACTTTATGTTTTTTGGGATGATCTATACAAAATATTTATAACAAGTAGTCTGTTGTAAACTGTTTTTCCTAAGGATCTTCCACCCGGCGTCTTAAAATGCTACAATAATCGTAGGGAATTTTTATGGCTATTACGCTTAGCAGCCGGGCGAGCCAAATCGGCGATTCGCCTACACTTAAAATCAATGCCAAAGCACGCGCCCTCAAAGCCGCGGGCCAACCCGTCATCCATTTAGGCGGGGGCGAACCCACCTATCCCGCGCCGCAAGCCGCCGTAGATGCCATCATCCAAAAAGCACAATCTCGCAAAATTAAATACACGCCTTCCTCCGGCACGCCGGAACTTAAACAGGCTGTGTTACAATATACTAAAACTCATTATGCTCACGCGTTTGAGGTTTCCAACGTGCTCATTTCGGCCGGGGCCAAGCAAGCGCTATTTAACTTTTTGTTAGCGGCCGTGGGTTCGGGGGATGAAGTGGTTTTCCCGGCACCGTTTTGGGTAAGTTACCCGGAAATGGTTAAACTAGCGGGGGGAACCCCGGTCATTGTAAAACCATCTCAAGGTTTGCGCGTCACTGTAGAAGAAATCAAAGCCGCTGTTACGCCCAAGACCAAAGCCATTTTGCTAAACAGCCCGTGTAACCCGGCGGGGCATATTTTCAGCGCAGATTTCATTAAAGAACTGGTGGAATTTGCCGAGCAAAAACAAATTTTCCTTGTGATGGATGATATTTATCATCAACTGGTTTTTGACGGAGCCAAAACCCCCAATCCGTGCGCGTACGCCAAAGATTTTAATAATTTAGTAATCATTAACGGCGTATCTAAATTATACGGGCTTACGGGGCTACGCATTGGCTGGGCGGTCAGTGCCAATCACGATTTAATCAGCGCCATGGGCCGTATGCAGGCGCAAAGCACCTCGTGTAATAGTGACGTAAGCGAAGCAGCCGCGTGCGCCGCGCTCAACGGTTCGCAAGATTGTGTCAAAGATTTGTGTGCGGTATTGGAAGATAACCGCAATACCTTGCTTGCCGAACTGGCTAAAATTCCGCATATTCGCGTGGAAAAACCGCAGGCTACGTTCTATAGTTTTGTGGATTTTAGTTATTATAATAAGGACTCCAACGCCCTGGCTACCTATTTATTAGAAAAAGTATTAGTAGCCGTAGTACCCGGTAAGGCCTTTGGGGCCGAAGGGTACTTGCGTATCAGTTTTTGTGCGGATAAAACCGCCATTGTAGAAGGTGTACGCCGTATAGCAGACGCCTTAAAAAATCTGCCCCAACAGGGGATAAATTAGTTAAGAGGGAACAACATGAAAACATTGAATGCAAAGCCGGACTTCTTCAAACCGACCTATGGTTTAGATAAAGCCGGAATCAAAACCAGCAAGACCGTTTATTGGAACCTTTCCACCCCGGCCTTGTATCAAGAAGCCTTGAAACGCAACGAAGCCAACGTCGTCTATGGCGGGCCCTTGTGCGTAAGCACCGGCAAACATACCGGCCGCAGCCCCAATGACCGTTACTTCGTAGAAACCAAAGATATTGACGGTAAACTCTTTTACAACAAAAGCAATAAAGGCATCAAAGAAAAATATTTCAACCAAATCTTTGCCAAAGTACAAAAATATGTAGCCAACAAAGATTTATTTGTGCGTGATGCCTACGTCGGTTCCAGTGAAGCCTCCCGCCTCAAAGTGCGCGCCATTACCGAATGTGCCTGGACGAATATGTTTGTAAAAAACATGTTCATTGAGCCGGAACAAAAAGACCTCAAAAAATTTGTACCGCAGTTTACTTTAATCTGCTTGCCTAAAATGAAAGTAAACCCGAAAACCGACGGAACCGTGTCCGAAACCGCTATTTTAATTAACATCAAGAAAAAACTCATCTTGGTTATCGGCACCGAATACGGCGGTGAAAACAAAAAAGCCTTGTTTACGGTCATGAACTTCCTCTTGCCGCAAAAAGGCATTATGACCATGCACTGCTCTGCCAACGTCGGCAAGAAAAATGACAGCGCCATTTTCTTCGGTTTGTCCGGTACCGGTAAAACCACCTTGTCTGCCGACATTACCCGCGGACTTATCGGTGATGATGAACACGGTTGGGACGAAGACGGTGTATTTAACTTTGAAGGCGGCTGCTATGCCAAAGTAATTCGCCTCAACGAAGAAGCAGAACCGCAAATCTATTCCACTACCCGCCGCTTTGGTACGGTCTTGGAAAACGTAGTTTTTGACCCGGAAACCGGTAAACTTGACTTGGATGACGACACGCTTACCGAAAATACCCGTGCTTGCTATCCGCTTAACTTTATTGATAACGCGGTAGAATCCAAACGTGCCACCCACCCCAAAAACATCATCTTCTTAACCTGTGATGCTTTCGGTGTGATGCCGCCTATCTCCAAACTCTCGCCCGATCAGGCTTTGTACCACTTCATCAGCGGTTACACCGCCAAAGTGGCCGGTACGGAAAAAGGCGTCAAAGAACCCACCAGCACGTTCTCTACCTGCTTTGGCGGGCCTTTCATGCCTTTGCACCCGTCTGTGTATGCGGAACTTTTGAAAAAGAAAATCCAAAAACACAAAGTTAACTGCTGGCTCGTTAACACCGGTTGGATCGGCGGCCCTTATGGGGTAGGCAACCGTATCAGCATTAAATATACGCGTGCTTTACTCAATGCGGCGTTAGACGGTAAACTGGCCAAAGCCAAATTTGTGACCGACCCTGTATTCGGTTTCCAAATCCCGACGGCTTGTGCCGGTGTGCCTGCCAACATCTTGAACCCGCAAAAGACCTGGAAAGACAAAAAAGCCTATATGGAAAAATATATGGCGCTTGCCAAATCTTTTGTTGAAAACTTCAAGAAATACGAAGCCGGCTGCAGCAAGGCCATCTTGTCTGCCGCTCCGAAAGTAAAATAAACTTTCCGACGATTCAAAAAATATTGGGGCACCCCCTATACAAAGGGTGCCCTAATATACTATACTAAAGGTAACTTAATTTAAAGGAGGCCTATTATTATGGCAAAAGCAAACGCTCAATTTATGAAACCCTTAACCCCCAGCTCCACCTTGGCAACCATCGTGGGCAACAACGCTCTTCCCCGCACGGAAGTAGTCAAAAAGATGTGGACCTACATTAAAAACAACGGTTTGCAAGACAAAACCAACAAACGCATGATTAACACCGATGCTAAATTGGCTCCGCTCTTTGATAACAAAACCCAAATCAGCATGTTTGAAATGAACAAATATCTTTCCAAACACCTCAGCTAATTGGAACTTGGTAAGAGTTTAACCTAAATAACCCCCGGCGATAAACCGGGGGTTCTTGTATGTTAAAAAAGGGAAGGCTGCATAGGGTCTAGGTCTGGCGTGTTGGGGGCGGAAGAATCTTCCGGTTCCCCGGGGGTAAACGCCGGCTCTTTGCCGAAAAATACCGTGGCGCAAAGTTGCTGCTCTTGGGCATAAGTTTCAATTTCTTGCTGTAATTGGTCCCAATAGGTTTGATTATTTTGTACGTAAATCTCGTTATACAGAGGTAGTAAGTGCGGGTAATGCACGTCTATAAAGTCCATAACCTTACGCTGAAACGAAGGGCGCATATTTAATTTATCAAAGCGAAATTCCTTCGCATAGGGGGCGGTTTGTTGGATGATTTGTTTCCACTCGCTAATGCCCGGCAAAAGCGGGGCCGCCATAATAGCCGTAGAAATGCCGGCGGTGTGTAGCGTTTTAAGGGCGGCTATTTTTTCTGTCACGCTACAGGTGCCCGGTTCCACGAATTGACGTACCTTTTCATCTACCGTAGAAAACGAAAAGGCCACCTCCGCACGGGGTAATTGCTGCAGTAAATCTACATCGCGCACCACCAGGGCAGACTTGGTCAATATAGATACGTACGCCTGGCAGTGTACTAACTGTTCCAAAATGCGCCGGGTAACTTGGTATTTTTTCTCAAATATATTATACGGGTCCGTTACCGAACTAAGCAGTACGGGTTGATGAAAAAGTTGCCTGGGTTGTAGCGGTGCGGCCCCCGTCTTTACGTCTAAAAAATCACCCCACGCTTCCCGATGGGCGGAAAATTTACACATAAATTGGGCATAGCAATACAAACACTTATGCGGGCACCCCACATACGGGTTAATGGCGTAGCCGGCTCCGGGTATTTTGGATTTTGTTAAGTAGGATTTTACAGGCACCGTAGTTACACGAATCATACTTCTATTGTAGCAAAATCGTTCTAATTAATTTTTGCGCTGGCAAAAAGAAAGTATTTGCTGTATGATAGAAACACAAACTAGCAGAAGGGGGAAGCGGATGAATCAAAAATTATCCTCCTGGTGGGAGGAAAAGACACAACACCCGTACGTGGCAAAGCGTTCGTTAATTGCTCCGGCCCACGCGGACAAATTTGCTCCCTTTACGCATTTTATCGTATATTATTGTGGAGCCGATTTTAGCCCGCCGCAGATACCGCTGCAAGGGGCAGAACTGGGGTATTTAATTCAGGGGGAAAAAGAGCCGCCCAACACACCGGACCAGGACCCTTGGGTCCCCCGGGCCGAACAATTATTAGACGTGGTGGGGGGAGCCTTGCGGCAAGACCCGGTGGAAATTATCCCTGTATTATATGTGTCTATGGGGTTTGGCAAACAGGACACAACACGCTCTTTTTCCAGCGACCAGGTGCCTATCAACGAAGATGCCAACCGCACGGTGCGTGTAGTATGCGGGCAATTTGAAAATGCGGTACATCCTGTAGCAGTGCCTCAACAGGTAACGGTGCTGGACGTAGTGCTCCCGCAGGGCGGAAAATTTACATGGAATCTGCCTGCGGATCAACAGGCATTTATCTATGTGGTGGGTGGCAACGTGCAAATCGGTACGCAGGAGTCCTTGGCTAATTGCCGGGCCGATACCTTGGTTTGGGCCACGGGAAAACGAATTTGTATATCGGCGGCGTGTGCAGGCGGACGGTTTTTAATAGGAACGGTCCCTTGTACCTCAAAGCCGAACGCACAAGAAAGTTATGTGCAAGAAATACTGCCGGATTTAGATCGGGCAAAAACTAAGTAAAGGAGTGTGTATGAGAAAATGGATATTAGCCGTGGTATTGGCAGGCATTTTACTGCCGGCCCATGCCCAATTACAACGTAAGTATCAATACGGGGTAGAACCGACGGAGAACATTACCAGTTTGGAAATCAACCCCACGTTTACCGCGATTGATGATAGCGCGGGAATTTCCACCAGTGGGGTAACCGCCAAGATGTATAAAACCATTAACCCCAACTGGAACTGGGGAATTGAAGTCCCGCTCACGCGGTTTGAATCCCCGGAAAAATCGGTAAGCGGCCTGGGTGATATTACCGTAGCGGTGAACTGGATGCGTCCGGAAAGTATCCAAGGGGGCTTTGGGTATGGGGCCCATATGGAAATGATTGCGCCTACCGCTACCGATAAACGTTTGGGAGCAGGACAAGTACAAGTGGGGCCCGCGGCATTTGCACTTTATTCCTGGGATAACGGAATTTTTACAGCGTTAGGTTATAAGCATATGCTTTCTTTGTTTGGAGATCATGCGCGCGACGATATTAACATGGGGCGTTTGCGCTATAATTTATCGTATTTGTCGCAAAACAAATGGTGGATCCAAGGCAACTTGTACTACTACCATGATTTTGAAAACTCCGGACAAATGGAAGTGGTGCCCGAGGTAGAGGTGGGAACATTGATTAACGACGGGACCGCCATGTATGCTAATTTTAGCACCCACGCTGCCGGAAATGCACACGCTAAAGACTGGAGCGTAGGCATCGGGTTTAGAATTCTATACTTGTAAGTGCCCATAATAAGATGAAGAGGCTCCCTATTTTTAGGGAGCCTTTTGCGTGGTTTTCAAATTTGCGCCCGACGGGAGTCGAACCCATATTTCCAGCTTCGGAGGCTGACGCTCTATCCATTGAACTACGGGCGCGTAAATCTATACTTCTATTCTACAAAATTAAACGCTTCTGTGCTTTCTTTATTCGTACGGGAAGAGCCTTAATTTATAGTCATACGCGTTGCTAGATTTAGTATAATTTGTATATGAGGAAATATACCTTTTTATTCGTTTGTTTAGCCGCTTTACCGGTAGCGGCCCAACCCTTAAGTGGGGTGGCCAGTGCTGCTGATACGTTGGCAGAGAATGTGGCGGAGCAAGCCCCTGTACAGACGGTTTCCAAATCGTCTATTGCCGCTAAACGTGCCGATAGCAAACTCAACGAAATTGCTATGCACAAAACTGTGTTGGATTATGCTTTGCCGCCGGAAATTGCCTCCACGGCCCAAGCATGTACCCAGGAAGAAGAAGATTGCTATATTGCCTTTAAGACCTTTGAAAACGCCAGTGACCCGCACGTAGCGGCCGCGGCTAATTTGGAACTGGCCGTGCTTGCCTTGCAGCGCGGACTGGTTAAGCAATCTCTTGCGTATATTACCCGTGCCAGTGAACTAAATCCGGATGACCCTTTTATTGAGTTAACTAAAGGCTGGATTTTGCTGTCCGCCGGTAAATATAAGCAATCGCGCGAAACGTTTGATCATTTGCTGTATTTGTCTGCTGATTTTGAATATGTAACGTCGGCCAAGTTAGGGTCGTCGTTGGCGTGGTATTTTGGCGGGAATAAAGAAAAAGCTGCCGAACAGTTGCAGTATTTGTATGTTTCCAATCCGTATGCCATTTCTTTTGTGTCTTATATGTTGGGGCGTATCGCGTCGGAAACCAAAGCCGCCAAAAAAATGGCTCCGGTGTTTTTACAGCAAGCCCTTTCTCATGACGAGAAAAACTATGCCGCCGCTAAATTGTTTGCCCAATTAAGTGAAAAAGACAAAGATAAATTACGCGCCTGGCAGTATTATGCCACACTATACAGTTTGGATCCGCAAAATACGGAACTGGCCGCCAAGGTAGAAAAATATGCACAAGATATGGGTGATAAGCGCATTGATTATTTGTTTTATTTGCGTTTAGAGCAACCCATTGTGCATGAAATGACGTCCACGCCGTCTACAGTTGTGAAAATGGCCCTGTATGCCAACCGCGAGCAAATTCCGCAAGAACTTAAATCTATTGCGCTTACGGCATCGGGCACTTTACGCATCACGGATGAAAAACGGGGAGAGGTCATTAAAGTACCTTCTTATATTGAAAAAACGATTGAATTTAACCCCGAAACCAAAGGGGTAGATTTCAAAAATTCCAAAGGTCAGGTAGAGTTTTCGGCCGTCTATCCCTTCAAAATTATGTTGGAAAACCCCAACAAAACGCTCTTGGTGCGTAACGCCCAAACCGAAAATATCTTTGCTGCCGATTTAAGCGATAAAGAACTCAAGGGGGACTTGGTGGTAATCCCTACCGAAAACGGATTTAAGTTAATCAACAAAGTCTACGCGGAAGACTTAATTCCGGCGTTGCTTGCGGCCCAAGTGCAAGATGTCACGCATGAGGCGGCCTTAAAATCTTTGGCGGTGGTGTTACGTTCTGCTATTTTGCAAACGGTGGCCCAACGCAAAGATGAACCCTACCATATTACAGATAACGACGTGCAATTCCAATTCAAAGGCATTAACCTCATTTTCAAAACGCTCTTAGACGCTTCTAAAGCCTCGGGAGAAATTCGCCTAACACAAGCCCAGGCGGATGCCTACAACAGTTGCGGAGTCGTTACCGCGCGTACTACGGCTAATACGGCTCAAAAGCCTGCTTACGTGTTCTCTCCGGCCAATGTAAGCAAGTATTTGCTGTCTAACCCACCGGCGGATTTATTTTCTCGTCCACAAGATCCGACTCAATGGTCCGCTGTAAAATGGATTTATTTGTATGAAGCGGCGGATATTGAAAAACGCATTGGGTATGTGGCCCATATCGGTAAATTGCGGGCCATTACGCCTACCAAATTATCACCTAACGGACGCGTGTTATCTATGCGCTTTGAAGGCACTAAAGCCAATTATGAAGCGCTTACACCGCAAGAAATTTCTTTTATTCTAAGTGCAGGAACCCTACGCTCTAACTTCTTTGATATTGTCCCCTTGTACAAGGGCAAAAATATTAAGCAAGTCCTCGTGCGGGGGTATGATACCGGGTTGGGTGAAGGCCTTTGTCTGCGCGGGGCCGAAGGCCTGGCTAAACAAGGGACCGATTACCCGGGAATTATTAAATATTATTTCCCCGAGGCCCGCATCTTAAATACCCGCACAGGGATGATAAACTAATGGAAAAAACGAAAATATTATATTTTATTACTCGTTTAGATCAAGGCGGCGCGCAAGCCAGCGTGCTCTCTACGATGAAAACGATTAACAAACAGCAATTTGATACCTACCTGGCTACCGGCCCGGGAGGTCGCTTAGACGGTAAATTTAAGGGGGATTCTTCCCACGTCTATTTTATTAAAGCCTTAAGGCATGATGTGAAACTTAAATATTGTTTTCATGACTTTATCGCGTTACTGCAAATGGGGTTTGTGCTACGCAAAGTACGCCCGGACATTGTGCATACTAATGCGCCTAAAGCCGGTATTTTAGGGCGTGTGGCTGCGCGCATTTTTTGGCGCAAGGCCAAGGTAATCCATACCTTTCACGGGTTAGGCTTTGCCAAAGAACAAGGCGAAAAACATTTTAAGTTTTTTGTCTGGGTAGAGAAAACCTGCGCCAAATTTACGGACGTATTGGTTTTTGTTTCCCGCAAAAACGCTGCCGAAGCCAAGGAACTGGGTATCGGCAAAGGCACCCGTACGGAACTCATCCGCGCCGGGGTCAATTTTCATCCTATTTTGCCCTTAAAATTTGATCCTGTGGCAAAAAAGGCGTCCTTGAATATCCCGGCCAATGCCAAAGTGGTATTAGCCCTGGCTAACTGCAAACCGCTCAAAAATCCGCTTCACTTTGTCTTTGCCGCTTACAAAGTGTTGCAACAAATGAAGAACGTGTATTTCATTTTCACCGGAGACGGTCCCTTGCGTGAGCAAGTGCTTAAACTGGTACATAATTTGAATATTGAAAAACAGGTTTTATTCCCGGGGTGGCGTAATGATGCGTTGGAACTTTTAGCCATTAGTGACGTCTACGCCAGTGTGTCTTTGCGGGAAGGGTTGCCCATGTCTTTGCTAGAGGCTATGGCGATGCGCGTGCCGGCTGTTTGCTATGACGTGGACGGTATCAGCGAAGTCATTACCAATAACAAAACGGGGTTTTTGGTGACTCCCAGCGATATTAACACGTTTGCCGATAAATTAAAAGTTTTGCTGCGCCATAATGCCTTGCGCGAACGTTTTGAAGCTGCGATTGACCGCCGCGATTTTGCCGAATTTACTTCGGCCACCATGGTAAAAAAACAAGAAAGGCTCTACCGTAGTTTAGTGCCGCCTACGAAGAAAAACGGAGGCAAACGCCGCTTTTTCCGTCGTAAAAAACGCTATGCAAAACCTGTTGCTCAAGGGGGAAAATAATGGACTACGCAATCAACGAAATGGAACAGGAAGTGCTTAACACTACGCGCGAACTGGCCCAAAAAAAATTAAAACCCTTGCGTGCCGAAATGGACGCCAAAGAAACATTTTCCAAAGAAATGTATGAAGAGTACCGCAAGTCCGGTATGTTTGGCCTGTGGTTGCCGGAAGAATATGGTGGCTTAGGCGGGGGAATTACCTGTCTGGCCATGGCGTTTGAAGAACTTTCCCGGGCGTGTGCGGGCCTTGCCTTAACGCCGGGTACATCTGCGCTGGGGGCGATTCCTATGTTTTTGGCGGCTACCCAAGAGCAACGCGAAAAATGGTGCCCGGACCTAGCCAGCGGCAAAAAATTGTGGGCCTTTGCCCTAACCGAACCGGAAGCCGGCTCGGATGCAACCGCCCTTAAAACGACCGCGATTAAAGACGGTGATTTTTACGTAGTCAACGGAACCAAACACTTTATTTCTACCGGCAAAGAGGCCGATTTTTATACCGTGGCGGTCAACACAAACCCGGCCCGCGGCCCGCGTGGAATTTCACTGCTGGTGATTGAAAAAGGAACGCCCGGTTTTACGTTTGGCAAGAAGGAAGAAAAAATGGGGATTCGTTCAAACCCGACGTATGAACTTATTTTTGAAAACGTGCGTGTGCCCAAAGAAAATTTGCTAGGTAGTGAAGGCCGCGGCCTACTTTACTTGCAGGAAACGTTGGATTATTCTCGCCCGGGTGTAGCGGCGCAAGCGGTAGGGATTGCGCAAGGCGCGCTGGATACGACCATCCCCTATTTGCGCACCCGTAAACAATTTGGTCAACCCATTATCACCTTCCAAGCGCTGGGTCACAAAGTGGCAGAACTGGCGGCCAAAACGGAAGCCGGCCGTGCGCTAGTTTACAATTTAACACACCGCATGGACCTGGAGTATTTGCCGGCGGTCAAAAATGCCATGGCCAACGGAACTACCGTGCATGATGAACTTAAAAAATTAAAAGGCCAACGCTGGACCAAATACAGCGCCGAAGCCAAACTTTTCTGCTCTAACGTGGCCATGGAAGTGGCGGATGAGTGTGTAACGCTGTGCGGCGGGATTGCTTATATGCGTGATTTCCCGCTTGAAAAATATATGCGTGATGCCAAAATTACCCAAATTTACGAGGGTACCACGCACATCCAAAAGAACGAAATTTTAACGGCATTGATTAAAGAATATGCCGCCAAAGCCGAGGAAGAGTAATATGCATATTGTAGCTTGCGTAAAGCAAACGCCCAAATCTGACAATGTAAAAATTGATCCCGCAACGGGTTGTTTAATTCGTTCCGGCACCGAAAGTGCCATGAACCCCTTTGATGAATTTGCCTTGGAAGAAGCGGTTGCCCTCAAAGAACAAGTGGGGGGAAAAGTCTCCGTGATTACCATGGGGCCGCCCCAAGCCGAAGCGGTCCTGCGTGACAGTATTGCCCGCGGGGCGGACGAGGTTTTTCAACTGGGGGACCGCGCTTTTGCCGGCTCGGATACGTGGTCCACGTCTTACGCGCTTTCTAAAGGGATTGAAAAAATCAATCAATTAGCGCCGGTGGATTTAATCATCTGCGGCAAGCAAACAAACGATAGCGATACGGGGCATATCGGTCCGCAAATTTCCGCCTGGCTTAAAATCCCCAACGCGGCCTTTGTAAAAAAAGTAGTGCGCGTAAACGCAAAATCTATTGTCGTGGAACGCCTTACCGAAGATGGCAGTGAGGTAGTGGAACTAGCCTTTCCGTGCGTAATTTCTGTTGTTAAAGAAATTAACAAGCCGCGCGTGCGCAGTGTAAAAGGCCGTATGCTTGCCAAACGCGCCAACGTAACAGTATGGACCGCGGACGACGTGCAGGCCGATAAAAACAAATTAGGTATTGCCAACTGTCCCACGCGGGTGGTAAAGTCGTTTGTGCCCAAACGTGAGGTAAACGCCGTGGTGGTGGAAGGGGCAAACGGGAAAGAAAAAGCCGCCAAACTGGTGGAACTGCTTAAAGAAAATAAATACATTTAAGGAAACAATATGAATTTGAAAGATTACAAAAACGTATGGATTTTCGCCCAGGCACAACGGGGCAAGTTAAGCCCCACTGCCTACGAACTGCTCACGGCCGGCCGCCAATTAGCCGATACGTTGCACGAAAAATTGTGCGCAGTACTACTTGGGCACAATGTAAAAAATTTTGCGCAAGATTTAATCAACCACGGGGCCGATGTGGTTTACGCGTGTGATGACCCGGCTTTGGAAAATTATGTAGATGACGTGTACGCGCGCGTACTGGCTGATATGGTGGCGCAGTACAAACCCAACAAATTTTTAATCCCGGCTACTAATATGGGGCGTTCGCTCTCCGCCAAAACAGCGGTATTTGTTGGAACCGGCCTAACTGCCGATGCGACCGATGTTACTATTAACGAGGCGGACGGGCAACTCCATGCCACGCGCCCTACTTTTGGCGGTAATTTAATGGCCACGATTACGTGCGCCAAAACCCGCCCGGAAATGTGCTCTTTGCGTCCCATGGCCTATGAAAAAGCCCCGGCACAAAAAGGCCGCAAAGGCGAAGTAATTGAATTTCCCTACGACGCTAAAAAACATGCGTGCGCGCTTGCTAAATTTATGGAATTTATCCAAAGCAAAGGGGAAGGGTTGGATCTTTCCGAAGCGGAAGTAATTGTAGCCGGCGGACGGGGCGTGGGCAAGCCGGAAGGATTTAAGTTGTTAGAAAAATTAGCCGCACGTTTAGGCGGCGCAGTGGCGGCCAGCCGCGGGCCGGTGGATAGTGGCTGGATTGACTACCGCTACCAGGTAGGCCTTACCGGGCGCACCGTAAAGCCGAAACTTTATATTGCGTGTGGTATTTCGGGGCAAATTCAGCATATGGCCGGGATGAGTGGTGCCAACGTAATTGTGGCTATCAATAAAGACCCCGAGGCTCCCATGATGAAAGCCGCGCACTTTGCCGTGGAGGGAGATTTGTACGACGTTATCCCCGCCATGTTGGAAGCGTTGCATTAAAAATAATACCCCTGGGCTTTGTAAAAAAATATAGAGGAGTATAACCATGAAAATAATCCGTTTAATAGCCGTATTATTGGTAACTGTTTTTTTATTTGTGGGCTGTGGGAACAAGAACGATTCTCTCATTCAAGCCAGCAGAACCGGGGACGTAGCAAAGGTGGCCGAATTACTCAAAGCAGGAGCCAACGTCAATGTGCAAACAAAAAATGGGGCAACGGCTCTTATGGTTGCCAGTCTAAACGGTTACACGGAAGTAGTACAGATGCTGTTGCAGGCAGGTGCCAACTTCAATGTGCAAGCAGAAAATGGAGCAACGGCCCTTATGTTGGCTAGTCTAGGCGGTCACACAGAAGTAGTACAGATGCTGTTGCAGGCGGGAGCTAACGTCAATGTACACGCAGAAGATGGGGCAACGGCCCTTATGATGGCTAGTCTAGGCGGTCACACAGAAGTAGTACAGGTGCTATTGAAGGCGGGTGCCAACGTCAACTTGCAGGACAAAAATGGAGCAACGGCCCTTATGTTGGCTAGTCTAGGCGGTCACACAGAAGTAGTACAGATGCTGTTGCAGGCGGGAGCTAACGTCAATGTACACGCAGAAGATGGGGCAACGGCCCTTATGATGGCTAGTCTAGGCGGTCACACAGAAGTAGTACAGGTGCTATTGCAGGCGGGCGCCAACGTCAATGTGCAAACAAAAAATGGGGTAACGGCTCTTATGGTTGCCAGTCTAAACGGTTACACAGAAGTAGTACAGGTGCTATTGCACGCGGGTGCCAACGTCAACTTGCAGGACAAAAATGGAGCAACGGCTCTTATGGCGGCTAGTCAAAAAGGTCACACGAAAATTGTTAATTTGCTTAAACAAGCAGGCGCGAAAAGATAACCGTCTGTAAATTTATAAAGACCGCCCCGGTTAACCCCGGGGATTTTTTACAATTTTTTAATGGCCCAGTTTTTGGGATACAAATTGTTGGCTCGGTCCCCTAGGTTTTTCATAAATCCTAGGGGTTGTTTTTGATACGTAACAATTACAAACCCGCGCGGCGTACCCGTTGGGAGGGGAAAAGCCTCCCGGTGTAAATAACGCCGGGCCTGCTCTAAAGATAATTCCACGCGGGGGTACTCGCTAGGTTTTAAATCTAATGAGAGTGCCTGTGCGGCGGTAGGGATTAGGTCTTTGCCTTTTCGTTCGCCTTGCGGAATTCCATCCGATAATAAATGTATAAGTTGATTGCCTTTTAGTTGCCCGCGCAACAATAGGGGCAAAGTGGCGCGTGCGGGGCCGTCACTTGTTTTGCGAAGTACGGCCATAAATAAGCCTTCACTTTGCGTTACACCCGGGATAAACCGATAGACGGGCTCGTTCCATCCAGTCAGTAAGGAACCGGTTAAGTTCCACGATGGTTGCACGGGGACGGTCAAAATTTCCGCACCTAGTTCTTCACAAATCCAGCGTACGTTCTCTTCATTTTCCCGCGTGTTAAACGTACATGTGCTGTAAATCAGCAACCCGCCCGCACGCAAACAAGGCCAAATATCCGTTAAAATTTCGTGCTGACGTTTTTGGCACATGTGCACATTGGATAAACTCCACTCGTTTACTGCGTTTTCATCCCGCCGAAAAAGTCCTTCGCCCGAACACGGTACATCCGTCAATATGACGTCAAACACTACGCCCGTTTTGTGAAAATCACGCGGCAAATTGTGCGTAACCAAAACGCCCGGGTGGCCCTGTTTTTGCATATTTTCGGTTAAGATACTGGCGCGGCGGCGGTCTACTTCGTTACTGACCAGTATGGACCCTGCCGGCAGGGCGGCGCGCATTAAGGTGGATTTCCCGCCGGGTGCGGCGCATAAATCCAGCGCGCTGACCGGTGTTGTAACCCATTGGCGTAACACGGTGTCTAAAAAGAGAGAGCCCGCCTCCTGCACGTAATACGTGCCCGCATGAAAGAGCGGATCTAGGGTGAAGTTTGGGCGGTCTGCCAGCCAAAACGCGTCTTGGCACCACGGTACAGGCGTGGCACTGGCAAAGGGAAATGGCACGGGTTTTTTCCACGGATTAAGGCGCACACTGACCGGGGCAGTCCCTTCAAGTGCCCGCAAAAAGCGCGCCCAGCGTTCCGGGCCGAACAGCGCGGAAGTGTACGTGGTAAAATCTGGCGGTAAGTTCATACTTTTATTTTACAATTATTTAGCGGGGTGCGGACATACGTCCCTCGTCTATATTTGCTAAAATATAGAGGTATGATAGACATTAAAACGCTCTCGTTTCACTTTGGCTTGCGTACCTTATTTGAGGATACCTCCGTGCTTATTCACGACGGACAAAAAGTGGGCCTGGTGGGCCCGAACGGGTGCGGAAAATCTACTTTATTCAAACTAATTGAAGGCAAATTCTCGCCGGATGGGGGAAAGATAGAAATTTCACGCGGAACGCAAATTGCCTCCGTGGCGCAGGATATTGCCGATCCGTCCGTATGTCTATTAGATTATGTTTTATCCGCCGATAAAGAACTGATGCGTTTGCAAAAAGAGTTGGAAAACCCGCAAATTACCGGCGAACGCATGGCCGAAGTGTTTGACCGGCTGGAGTTTTTGGGCGCGCACAGTGCCCAAGCCCGCGCCAGTGCTATTTTAAGCGGTTTAGGGTTTGTCAACGAAGATTTTAAGCGACCCTTAAAGGAATTTTCCGGCGGATGGCAAGTGCGTGCGAACGTAGCCGCGTGTTTGTATGCCCCGTCTAATTGTTTGCTATTAGATGAACCCACTAACCACCTGGACCTTGAAACGGCTATGTGGCTGGAAAATTACCTGGTGCGCGTAGATAAAACCGTTTTTATTATCTCGCACGACCGTCATATTCTAAACCGCTTGTGTGACCACATTATCCACGTGGAAGAAGGCCAATTAAAACTCTACAACGGCAATTATGATACGTACGAACGTACCCGTGCCGCCGCCATAGAAGGGGCGAAATTGGCCGCCGCCAAGCACGAGCGCGTAGTAGCGCACTTGCAAAGTTTTGTGGATCGCTTTCGCTATAAAGCCACCAAAGCCAAGCAAGCGCAAAGCCGCCTTAAAATGATTGAAAAACTGGGTGACGCGCCCGCTATTCCCAAAGACCCGGAAGCGCATTTTGAATTTCCGTCGCCGGAAAAATTAAATAATTCCCTCTTAACTATTGAAAACGGCGTCGCCGGATATGACGATAAACCCGTTTTGCAAAATTTAGATTTACGCATTGAGCCCGACGACCGCATTGCGCTACTGGGTGCCAACGGAAACGGGAAATCTACGCTGGCTAAAATTCTCTCGCACCGGCTTTTGTTAATGTCCGGCAAAATGACCACCGCCAAGAAAATGAAAATTGCCTATTTCTCCCAACACCAAACGGAAGAATTGGATGTAGAAAAAACTCCGTACGAAATGTTAAGTGCGCAAATGCCCCTTTCCACGGAAACGCAAATTCGTGCCCAACTGGGGGCCTTTGGGTTAAACAAGGCCAAGAGCGATACGCTTATCGGCAGTTTGTCCGGCGGGGAAAAGTCGCGCTTGCTACTGGCCCTCATTACCAAAGATGCGCCGCATTTGCTGATTTTGGACGAACCTACGAACCACCTAGATATTCAATCGCGCGCGGCTTTAATAGAGGCCCTTAATAATTATGAAGGCGCGGTGGTGCTTATCACGCACGATTTGCACGTCATAGAACTTACGTGTGATACGTTGTGGATTGTGCGCCGGGGCACTTGCCAAACCTTTACGGGTGACCTGGATGATTACAAAGCACAACTGTTAAAAAATAATGACCGCAACGACCTGGCCAGCGACAAAATGACTTCCAAAGAGCAAGAACGCCGCGAGGCCGCCCAACGGCGTGCGCGCGTGGCACCGCTTAAAAAAGAAATCCGCAAGTTGGATGAAAAAATTGAAAAACTAACTACCCGCAAAGCCGCCCTGGAAGAACAATTACTCACCCAGTATTCGGCGGATAGCAGTATTGAATTGGCTTTGCTTAATGACGAACTTAAAAAGACGGAAGAGCAGTGGATTAGTTTGAACGAAGAAGTAGAAGCCGCCATGGCGGAGGGAAAATGAACGTATTTGAAACCTTGCCGGAATTTTTACAAACCGCGTTAACCCGTATGCTTATTACACAGCCCACGCCTATCCAAACGCGGGCCATGCCGGCGGCTTTGGCGGGGAAGGATGTCTTGGGTACGGCCCAGACCGGTACCGGCAAAACCTTGGCATTTTTGCTTCCGCTTGTGGTGCGCCTTACCAATCAACCGACGGAAAATGCGCTTATTTTATCACCCACGCGGGAACTGGCCGAACAGATTTTTAACGAATTGGAAAAATTAACTACCCAGTTGCCCGCCGCACTGATTATAGGGGGGGATAATATCCACAAACAATATGCGGCCCTGCGCCGCAAACCGCGTGTGCTGATTGCCACTCCCGGGCGTCTAATAGACCATATCGGCCGAAAAAGTGTGGACCTTTCGCGGGTGCATTTTTTAGTGCTGGATGAAACTGACCGTATGCTGGATATGGGCTTTATTGACGATATGCGCCGCATTGTAGCCACGCTCCCAACGCCGCGCCAAACGCTTTTATTTTCGGCTACGCTACCCAAAGAAATTACCGCGTTGGCTCAGGAATTTTTAACCCGTCCCGTGCGCGCGCAAGTGGGGGAAGTTACCTCGGCCGCGTCGCACGTGTTGCAAGAAATTGTGTATGTAACCGTGCGCGAAAAATTGCCGCAACTCTTGCACGAATTAAATACGCGGGCCGGCTCTATTTTGATTTTTGTTAAAACCAAGCACGGGGCCGAGCGTTTAGCCAAAGAACTAAAACGCTATGGTCAAAAAGCCAATGCAATTCACGGGGAACTGCGCCAAAATCGCCGACGGCAGATTATGGAATTTTTCCGCAGTGGCGCTGTGCGTATTTTAGTAGCAACCGATTTGGCCGCCCGTGGGTTGGATGTGCCGCATATCGCGCATGTTATCAATTATGATTTGCCCCAATGCCCGGAAGATTATATTCACCGCATTGGACGCACGGGCCGCGCCGGCAGTGTAGGCAGTGCGCTTTCGCTCATCAGTGACGACGGGTCCAAATGGCAGGATATTTGCCGCGTAACCCAATTTGCCAGTGCGGTGAAAACAATTCAAAAAACCATTGAGCCGCTTCCGGCCCCCAAGTTTGTAGCGCACGAAGAAGGGGCCGCACACGCCAAACGCCGCAAAGCCAAAAAAGAAACAGCCCCCCAGCGCGAACAAAAACCTTCCGCCTATACGCAACGTGCCAAAGAACTTTTACAAACGGGAGAGGTAGATTTGCCGCAAGGCACTACGTCAACTTCCATGCGCCAGGCAAAAAAACCGAAAACCTTCAAAAAAGCCACCGACGCGGCGCGTATTTTAACCCAGGAACAAAATGCCACGCCGCAACCTTTTCACACGGTCAAAGTGGGCCTTAGCAAGAAGGCACGCGCTAAGTTGGAACGGGAAAAAATGCGTGCGCCAAAGCCAACGGGTAAGCAAAATTTTAAGAAATTCTTTAAGCGCAAACGCAAATAAAAACCGCCTCGTAAGAGGCGGTTTTGCATTTCTACATAGTGTTTTATTGGATGATACATACCGAGTTGGTACAGTTGGTACCTAAGGATTCGCATATATCCTGAAAGCGGCTGTTTGAATACCTACACGTATATACATCCCGTATATTATTACGCCGGTAGTGGGCCTCTAAACAGTAGGTGTTTGCTGAACTCGCCCCGTTGGATAGGCGGCACGCGGATACAATTCCGCCATCATTGGGGCTAAACGTATATTGAAATTCGCCCATGGTTCCGTCTTCGGCTACGTCTAGCAGTTCCACATCCAGTTGGTTTACGGCTGTCGGCCAAGCGGAGCGAGACATTTTGAACCGTTTGGCGGAATCAAAGATTGCTTTTACGTTGGTTAGCGCGTTGGCGGCTTCGGCCCGTTTAATTACTTTGCGGTATTGGGGCAAGGCGGCGGCCGTTAAAATACCCAAGATGATAACTACAGTTAACACTTCTATCAATGTAAAACCTGATTTCTTATTCATGGTAATTCTCCTTATAAGTAGTATAACGGTTTTTAGAGGGTTTTGCAATAAAATTCTTGAAAGTATGTAAAAAAAGGATATAATAATAAAAAGTGAGGAATTATATGATTAAAGAAAAATTAGGTTTTACGTTAACGGAATTGATGGCAGTGGTAATTATTGTTTCTATTTTGGCGGTACTGGGTGCCGGGTATTACAGAAAATCGGTGGAACAATCGCGCTTTACGGAGTTGTTATCAAATACAAATGCGGTGGCGGAATCCTTGAACCGCTATATTATGGAGAAACAGGCGGAAGGTTTAGCCCTTGAAAATATTCCCGCCCCTAATTTCACAGATTTAGATATTTCTTTTGCTTCGTGTGGCAAGACCAATGTTTGTAATATAAAAGGACGCTATCGTATTATACTTAATCCGTTCCGGTTTATGGTCGGGGGGCAGCCTACCCAAGGCCTGTTTTCGGGTGGGAACGCATATACGATATCAGTTAATTCCCATTTTGTTGCTCCAAAAGACCGGGTGGGTTGTTCTTGTAGTCCGGCTAGCCAGGAAGCCCGAAATTTTTGCGAGTCTATGGGCTTTACCCAATGCGAAGAAGGGAATCCGGTGATGTGTACCCAACCCATAAGATAAATACACTTTTTATGTAGCAACACGAAGCCACGGAAAACCCGTGGCTTTTTTTGTGTAAGTGAAAATTATACAATATAAGTATGAAAATACTTTCTACGGATTGTCTGGTCATTGGGGCCGGGATTGCCGGCTGTGTTTACGCACACGAGGCCGCCAAAAAAGGCCTGAAAACTATGGTGCTATGCTGTGGGGAAATGTCCCAGGCCAATAGTGATTTGGCGCAAGGGGGCATTGTGTATGAGCCTCATTTGCAAATGGAAGATTTACTGGCAGATGTTAAAATGGCCACCGCGCAAATGTGTAACGAGGCCGCCGTGCGCGAACTTTCCGCCGCCGGTTGCAAAGCCGTAGAAGAGATTTTTCTTAAAGATATTAGTGTAAATTTTGACCGGGATGAAAAAAAACAACTTCGCTTTACGCGCGAAGGAGCCCACCGCAAAAACCGCATTATTTATTCCAAAGATACCACCGGGCACGCCATGTTGGCGGCTATAGCGGCGGCGGTGCGTAAAAATCCGCTGATTACTGTCAAAGAATTTTCCAGCGCAATTGATTTGTTAACGCTTTCGCATAGTTCCACCAATTTAATGGACCGCTACTATCCGCTTACGGTCTTTGGCGCGTACGTGTTGGATAACAAAACGGGCGAAGTGTTTGCGGTAACCGCCAAAAAAACGGTTTTGGCTACCGGCGGTGTGGGGCAACTTTACAAACATACCACCAATTCCGAACATGCTTACGGGCACGGGATTGCCATGGCGTACCGCGTAGGGGCGCGTGTAATGAATATGGAATTTGTACAATTCCACCCAACTGTATTTGCCAAAGGAAAAAGTTTCTTGCTTTCCGAAGCGTTACGGGGAGAAGGGGCCATTTTACGCAACGTCAACGGCGAAGCGTTTATGGAAAAATACCACCCGCTTAAAGATTTGGCTCCGCGCGATATTGTGGCACGTGCCATTGAACAAGAACGCTTAAATACGTCGCACGATTGTGTGTATTTAGATATTACCGCCAACCCGGCTGAGGAAACTAAGGACCGGTTCCCGGCTATTTTTAGCAAATGCTTAGAGGGCGGCTATGATATGACCCAAGTGCCTGTGCCGGTAGTGCCGGCGGCGCATTATTTCTGTGGCGGTATTTATGCCACCCCGGCCGGACGCACCAATATTGCCAACCTCAATGCCATTGGCGAAACCGCCTGCACGGGGTATCACGGCGCGAACCGCTTGGCCAGCACGTCACTTTTGGAAGCGGTGGCTATGGGATATTTGTGTGCGGCCGAAGATGCAAAAGATATTGCCACGCAAACGTTTCATATTCCTACACCCAAAGCGTGGGTGATTCCCCAGGAAACCCCCGACGTCAACCTCATCAAGCAGGACCTAGATACCTTGCGCAGTACCATGTGGAACTACGTGGGCCTCATGCGAAGCCGCAAACACTTGATGCGGGCCGAAAAGATTTTGCGTCACCTACATAACGAAATTGATACGTTCTACAAAGGCGCCCAGCCTTGCCAGGAACTTATTGACCTGCGTAACGGGGTGCGTACCGCGCTGCTGATTACGTATGCGGCATTACAAAATAAACGCAGCGTGGGTTGCCACTACTTAACCGACGCACAATAATTTTTGTAACCTCAAAAAATACCCGGGGCACGTTTCGACGCGTGCCCCGGTGAGGTTACGACTAATTGCCCTAGGTTTCGGTTGCCATCGGGCAGCAGGAAAGTATTTGCCATACGGGCATTCCCGCGCGTATTGATCTCGACATAAATCAATTTTTAATTCGCGAGGGGCCGGTTTCTAACAACTTACGTTGCGTTTAATAATACTGCGTACAATGCCTTCTACATGAAAGGCAGTTTGGTCGGCCACAATGGGGTTGTAGGCGGGGTTTTCCGACTGTAAAATTACGTTATTACCGTCTTGGGTAAAGCGTTTTACCATTACCTCTCCATTGTTTACGCAGACTACAATATCTTTATTTTTAGGAGTGTGGCTTTGCTCCACAATCAGCCAGTCGTGTGGGGCAATCATGGTTTGCATAGAGTCGCCCTTGGCTTCCACCATAAAGCCTTTGCACGCCGGAAAATAAATCATACTGGGGTCCACCGGCACTACACGGGTGGGGGTTCCGTCCAAAATTGTTCCTTCCGGCCCGCATTTGGCCATCCCGTACATATTCAAATAAATCACGTTGCGTTCCGGGTCTTTGAGCACAATGTAATCGCGCGGATTGGCCGGATTGCGTTTGAGGTATCCCTTTTTTTCCAGTTGCGTAATGTGGTGAAAAACCACGCTTTTGCTGCTGACATTTAAGCGGTCCGCTAATTCTTCCATAGTCAGCGGATCGGAAATATTGGCCTTCAAAATTTCCAACAGTTCTACTTGTTTGGCGTGCAACGCTTTCATTTTGGGGCACCTCCTATTTTTAGACAAAATTATTTTGTTCTATATATTGTTCTATATAATTTTGAAAATAAATGCAAGTTATTTTTATAAATACTTAAAATATAAGTATTTTTTTACTAATTAAAATCTTGCAATTTATAAATTTAGTTCTATTTTCTAGGCAAGTAAAAAAAATTTGTGTTCACGAAATTGCGCCTGTGCCAACCGGAAAAAACGCATTGTTTAAGTGAGCCGTCTCCTGCGCGGGGCCGTGTGATTTGATATAATAAAACCATGAAAATATGGTTAATTGGGATTGTATGTGTGCTGGGAATTATCTTTTGGTGGAAAGGTAAAAAACCGACTATTAAAAATTTTCCAAATAACAATGTGCCTATTGTTGCCTTTGGCGATAGCCTTACTGCGGGATACGGGGCCCCGGCCGGGACCAGTTACCCGGATGTACTGGCCCAAAAGGTCAATCGTCCCGTCATCAATTTAGGCCTTTCCGGCGAATTGGCGGCGGATGCTCCCGCGCGCTTACAGACCGTGCTAAACGAACGCCCATATATGGTGCTTATAGAGTTTGGTGCCAACGATTTTATGCGGCAAAAAAGCCGGCAAAAAGCCGTGGAGGCGGTGGCGCAGATTGTAGACCAAGTACAAGCCTTTGGGGCGATTGCGGTCGTCGTAGATACGGGCGGCCCCGGCATGGGCGAATATACCAAAGCCTATAAAAAACTAGCCCAAGACAAAGGGGCCCTGTTTGTGCCGCGTATCTTAAAAGGCATTTTCTTTCATCAAAAATACAAGAGTGACCAAGTGCACCCCAACGCGCAAGGGTACGCCAAAGTAGCCGACAAAGTCCACAAAGTAATCAAACCGTATCTGTAATCTGCCGCAATACGTCTAAATTTCATACAATATAGGTATGCACAAGTATACCCGGCAGAGTATGATTATTGTCTCTATTGCTAATGGCATTTTGCTGTTTGGCTACGGGTTATCGCTGCCCTTTTTTACCATTTATCTCATTACGCAGTTACACTTGCCGGCGGCAGTGGCCGGGTTGATTGTGGCGCTAGCAGGGTTGTCGCGCTGTGTATCCAGTGCTATTTCAGGGGAATTGGCCGATACGTTTGGCCGCAAAGCCGTCATGATGTGGGGGTTATTTTCGCAAATCGTAGCCATGTTTGCGCTGGGGCTGTGTATTGAGTTACATGCCAATGCCGCCTGGGTATTGGTGACGTATTTCTTAACCACGTTTTTGGGCGCGTTCTTCCGTCCGGCGGCCAATGCCTGGGTCACCGATAATACCACCGGCAAAAACCGCGTAGAGGCCTTTGGCATTATTCGTATTGGGCTGAACATTGGGTGGGCGTTGGGGCCGGCGGTGGGCGGATTCTTGGTGCGTTATTCCTACAGTATGGCGTTTTTCTTTACCGCTATTTTGTACGGGGTCACTATTTTGTATGTTTCGCGCTTGATACACGACCGCAAGCGCGTATTGGCCCACCGAAGAAAGCCCAGTTTCGTTTCTACGCTTTTATCACTCAAGGATACGCGTCTGGCGAAGATTTGCCTCTACGTAGTGATGATTACAGCAGTCAATTCGCAATTAGTGGTGGGCCTGTCGGTACACTGCAAGCAATACTTGCACATGCCGGAATATTTTATCGGTTGGTTTTTTACGATTAACGGGGCGGTGGTGGTGCTTTTACAGGTGTGGGCCACCAAATTGATGGCGAAGATGCGCCTTTCTACCGCTATGTTGATTGGCTGTGTGCTCTATGCGGTAGGGTTTGGATCGGTGGGCTTTTTCGGTTCGTTTTGGCTCATTGGCTTGGGGGTGTTTTTAGCCGGGGTAGGAGAGTTGATTGTATCCCCCGGCGAGCAAACCTTAGTATCCAATATCGCCTCGCGTGAAACACGCGGGCGTTATTTGGGGATGCTGATGGTGTTTTACAATTTTGGCTCGGCGGCTGGGTTTTTTATGGCGGGGGTATTGTCGGACGCTTTGGCCCCCACGTGGCTGGCCTTACCGTGGCTGGTGGTAGGGGCAGTGGCCATTTTAGCGGGCCTTGGGTTTTTCTGTATGCGCCATAGTTTAACGGATCAGGAAGATGGCAAACAAACTGCCCCGATCCCGATCAAAAAAGATACAATAACATTAAGTTAGTTTAGAGAGGAATTTATTTATGCGTGGACTCGTTTTTGCGTTACTGACTATTATTTTGGGCGGCGTGATTGGCCTGGGATTAGAGTATTGCGCCGGCTTCTTGCCTGACAAAATTGACTGGGCACTGACCCGCGTGTACACGTTTGGTATTCATCCTATTAGCCTAAGCATAAGTATTTGCGGCATTTTGGGGCTCATATTTGGCTACTTAATTATCGTCAAATTTGTGAAGAAATAATATGCTTATTTTAGCTTCTAAGTCGCCCCGGCGCATTGAAATTTTACATAAGTTAGGCAAAAAGTTTGAAATTATCCCTTCCCAATGTGCCGAAAAAAGCACTAAAAAACGTCCGTCGGCGCGCGTAACGGAACTGGCCATGCAAAAGGCTTTTGACGTAGCCAACAAATACCCGGCCGCCACCGTTATTGGGGCCGATACCCTGGTTTTTTGCAAAGGGGAAATTATCGGTAAACCCAAAGACAAGGCGGACGCACTACGCATTTTGAAAAAACTAAACGGTTCTTGGCAAAGTGTATATACCGGGGTGTGTTTAGTGTGTAAAGACGCGCAAAAATTAGTGTATGGGTACGACGTATCCCACTGCAAAGCGCGCAAATTATCCGCGCAGCAGTTGGCGCATTATGCGGGCAAGCACATGGACAAAGCCGGTGCCTACGCTGTGCAAGATGACGACGACCCATTTATTGAAAAAATAGTAGGCAGCCGCACCAACGTGGTGGGGTTCCCGGTAGAATTTTATCAACAATTACAAAAGGAGTTTAACAAATGAAAGAGAGAGATTTAATTATCATTGGCGCAGGTCCTGCCGGTTGCAGTGCGGCTATTTATGCGGTGCGTGCCGGGTTAAAGCCGCTTATTTGCGGCGGTGCGGTGCCCGGCGGGCAACTGTTGCAAACGAGCGAATTGGAAAATTACGCCGGCTTTGTAAACCCGATTGGCGGTTTTGAGATTATGGACAATATGCACAAGCAGTGCAAACGCTTGGGCGTTGAATTTTCTACCGACGAAATTGCCAAAATTGAGGGGGAAAAATCACCCTTCACGCTGACTACCACCGGCGGCGAGCAATACCAAGCCGTTAGTGTAATTATCGCCACGGGGGCCAAGGCGCGCTGGCTCAATTTACCCGGCGAAGAAAAACTGCGTGGGCATGGACTTTCTGCCTGTGCTACGTGTGACGGATTTTTTATGCGCGGCAAAAAAGTCTGCGTAGTGGGGGGAGGAAACACCGCCTTTGAGGATGCGCTATTCCTGGCGCAGTTCTGCCCGGAAGTAAACTTAGTCCACCGGCGAGATGCCTTCCGCGCCGACCAAGTAACCGTGCAGCAAGCGCGCAAAAACCCACACATCAAATTTGTGCTTAACAGTGTGCCGGAACAAATTTTAGGGGATAGTGCTGTTACCGGCCTACGGGTAAAAAATGTACAAACAGGGGAAACCACCGAGATTGACTGCCAAGGCGTATTTGTAGCCATTGGGGCCGATCCGCAAACCGCGTTTTTGAAAGATTCCCTGGTGGCTTTGTCGGACCGGGGCCTGGTGCTTGTGGACGAACGCACCCACACCACGATTGAAGGCATTTTTGCCGCGGGCGACTGTGCCGATAAATATTACCGCCAAGCAATTATTGCCGCCGGGTCGGGTGCCAAAGCGGGCATTGAAGCCGCCGCGTTTGTGAATTTGCACCGCAAATAAACAGAAAATCTAAAAAAAATCCCCGGGCATTTACCCGGGGATTTTGTTATTTTATCAGGTTTGCTAAATTGCGTCCGCTGGGTTGCTGGTAGGCGTATAGGCCAAACTCCGGCAGTACCGCAAACAAGTGGTCAAATATATCCGCCTGTAAGGCTTCGTATTGCGTCCATACCGTCGTGTTTACAAAGCAATATACTTCCAGCGGAATCCCTTGCGAATTGGGCGGCAGTTGGCGTACCATCAGTGTAAAGCCAGGGTCCGACTGGGTTACAAACGCGCAAGATTTTAAGTATTCCTGTGCATAATGGCGGAACGTCCCCAAGTTGGTCAGTTGGCGTCCGTTGATTAGGTTTTCGTGCACGTTATGATCTTGATTGTAAGACGAAATTTCTTTTTCTTTGCCTTCTAAATAATCTTTCAAAAGTTCAATTTTTTTCAAACGGGCCAACATTTTTTCGTCTAAAAATTTGACCGTATCAATATCAATTAACATACTGCGTTGGATGCGCCGGGCCTTGGCGTCGTACATGCCGCTCCAGTTTTTGAACGGTTTGGAAATTAAGTCATACGTCGGGATGCTGACAATGGTCATATCAAAGTTTTGCACGCGTACACTGGTCAGCGAAATATCCAAAATGTTCCCGTCGGCCCCGGCGGAATCTACGGTAATCCAGTCGCCAATTTTAATGAGGTTATTCATGGTCAGTTGGATACTGGCGGCAAAGCCTAAAATCGGATCTTTGAAAATTAACGAAAATACAGCCGCTAACGCCGATAAGCCGGTAATAATGTAGAGCGGCTTGCGGCCCAAAATAAGCGAAATAAAGAACAGGGCCGTGGCCATAAACAAAATAATCTTAAACACTTGTACAAGGCCTTTAATCGGTATTTTGGGGTTGCGCCCGTAAAGTTTATCCAGCGTGTTTAAGATGGTATTAAACAGATAGGCAAAACTCAGCAATACAAACGCGCCCGTTACTTTAATCATCAAGGCTTCCAGCCAGGCAATTTGGTTGGATACAAAAATCGGGTGCAGGTTAATAGCGGCCATGGCGGCAATGACGATACCCAACGCGGTAAAAAAGCGTTTTTCAGTAAGGGCTTTGAACCATTTTTCCGCTTTGAAAAATTTTACCAAGCGCGAGAGGTAATTGTTGCAGAACCAGGTAAACACATGGGCCAATATATATAACAAAAGCACAAATACGATGGCGGAAATTATTTGGGCGGTCAACGTGTGATAATGTGCGGGGAAATTGGGTATTTTTTGTACGTAGGTTAAAATAAACTCCATAAATGCTCCTTGCAAAAACTTACTATAATAAAGTGTATGAAAAAAGTGCTTTTAGGCGCAATAGTAATTCTGCTGGGCGGTTGTTACACGCCTATGAATAATTCGGGCGTGGCCACCACCAAACCGTGGATAGAAATCCCCGGCAAGCGGGTGGATTTTGACGGGAAACAATATGACTCGTGCGTGCGGTTTGACTTGCGGTTTTGGCCGCAGGAAGCCGCCGAGCGGTTGGATTTGCAGAAAAGTTGCATTACTGCTTGTTGCTGGCGTAGTGAACAAAGCGAAATTGTATTGGATTTTAACGAAAAATTTGACGAAGAAATGGAAAAATACGGGCACGCGCGCAAGTATACGCCCGGCAAAATTACGCTCAAAGTTACGCACTCCAATTTAGTCAACGTCACCAAAGTAAAAACTACGCCGCAAGGCGTTATTAAAAATAACGGACTTGTAAAATTATCCTACAAAGAAGTGCGCGACGAAGAACGCATAGAACAACTGGCTAAACAACGCGCATACCGCGCCCAGCAAGCCTATCAAGAGGCTACCCGCACCTACGAAGAACCCGCGCCTGTTGCGTCCATATCTCAAACTCGCCCGGCGGTGAGTGCCCAGCCTACTACGCCGGCCCGTCCAACTCCCGCACCTACGCAGACGGGGGAGACACTCGCCAAATCTATTTTGCAACGCCAATTTGGGGCGCAAATTGATAATTATTTCTACCAAATGAATAAGACGTATCTAAAACAGGGCGCCTTGTTTATTTTAAGTTCCCGCTTGCTTCTTGCCAGCCAACAGCCAGACGGTACGTATTTGATTACGTGCCACGCCAAGGCCCGTACAGGCATTGATGAAAAACACTTAAACCCGTCGGACTTCCCTTGCGGGGTGTGGTTAGTGGATGTACAAGCGGCGATGGTGCTCCCGCAAGATAAAAAAGCCCGGCAAATTAGCCAGGCTCAATAAAAATACGTCGCGCATTATTACATTTTGAAGTCTTCGCCTAAATACAACTTGCGGGCGTTGCTGTCATTAAGCAAGGTGTTCTGGTCGCCCTCCACCAAAATTTTGCCGTCGTAAATTAAATAGGCGCGTTCGGTAAGGGGGAGCGTTTCACGCACGTTGTGGTCCGTAATCAGTACGCCAATACCTTTATCTTTTAACTTAAAAATCATTTGGCGTAGGTCAGATACGGTAATCGGGTCAATCCCTACAAACGGTTCATCTAACAAAATAATTTTCGGGTTGCTAATCATACAGCGCGCAATTTCCATGCGGCGTTTTTCACCGCCCGAAAGGGTCCACGCTTTCTGCTTGGCCAGTTTGGTGAGTCCAAATTCATTAAGCAGTTCATCCACGCGGCGTTTTTGGGCCGTTTTATCATCCAAAATACGTTCCAATACAGCCAGTAAATTTTCTTCTACCGTCAGCCCTTTGAAGATAGTCGGTTCTTGCGCCAAATACCCCAGCCCGTGGCGGGCCCGTTCAAACATAGGCAGTGCGGTAACATCATCCCCGTCAATAAAAACTTTGCCGCTTGTCGGGCGGATGAAACCTACCATCATGTAAAAAGAAGTGGTTTTGCCGGCCCCGTTAGGCCCCAACAGGCCCACAATTTCGCCGGAGCGCACATGAATATCAACCCCTTTTACTACCATGCGGTCTTTGTATACTTTTACGATTTTTTCACTGCGTAGTTCCATAACGTCCTCTAAAATTTAGTATTTATTTTATTGTTATTTAATTCCGGCGATACCAGCCACCCCTGTACTTTGCCATCCAGGGTAACTACATTTCCCTGTGCATCCGAGGAAATAGTATCTGCTATTATAGCAAATGTGCCCTGCTCCGTGGAGCCGGTAGCCAACGGGCGCGCCCCGTAAGCATGGGCCTGATTGTGCGCCCCGTCATAAATGACGGTATCGGCTTGTAACGTGCGCAAATCGTCCGCCAGTACGGCATTTCCTTCCAGTAGCAAATAATCTTCCAACTGTTTAAGGGTCGCTTTTTGGGCGCGGATGGTTTGGGTGCCTTCGGGCGTAGTACGTTTAGCGTCCACGTTCCCGGTTAAAACAAAAATTTGTTGGTTGGTATCAAAGGTAATTTGCTTGGCCTGGGCCGTTACGGTTTGGGCGGCCTCGGTTAAAATCAGGCGCACGGGGTTTTTAGTCGTAGATTTAAGCAGCCCTTTGCCGGTTTGATAATTGTAGCGGGCATAATCGGCATACGCTTCATAGACGGTATTTTGAGTATCTTTTTGCTTGGCATATACGTTGCCCGAAGCGGTAAACGTGTGATTTTTGCGGTCGGAAAGCGCATAGTTGGATTGGAAGGTATAGGCCCCGTTATCGTAAAATACATGGCCGCTAAATTCTTCCTGTTCTTTATCTTTGTAGATAATCCACTCGTCGCTTTTTACAATGCCGCCTAATACTTCCGGTAATTGGGTGGCTTGTTTTTTCTTTTGGGACAGAGCCAATTTTTTTTGCGCTAAGGTTTGTTTGGCGGGGCGGGTAATGGTTTCGGTAGGGGTTTGCACGGGTACCCCGCGGCACGCGGTTAGCAAGCACCCCAGACTTAAAAAAGCATATACTAGGCGTCGGCTCATAGGTTGGCTCCTTGGAGTTCCCGGCGGTTAGCCGGTAATTGCGTGGCGTGCTTTTTGATGACAATTTTGGTCAGTTTGGAGTTCGTTTCTATGCCGTTCAGTGCCACCGAGCGGGCACTGCCGCGTGTAATGGTGGTTTTGGCATCGGACCAAATTTTATCGGTTTCTACGTTATAAAAAAAGCGCGGGGCGGTAATGCGTGTTTTTTCGGTCAACGATTCTACGATGGCATTTCCGTCAATACTTACCAGTTGCTCGGCATAGTCAAATTTGCCTAGGTCGCCGGAAACGGTGGCACTGTCTTTGCCGTCTTGTTTAAGCAACAGGCGCGGGTTTTTAAGCGTAGCACTTTGCATATTTTCAAAGTTGACCGACTGCGCTTGCAAAATCCACTGTTTTTGATTTTCTTTAGAAGAAAAAATGGATACGTTGGTAGCAACCTGGGCATCTTCTTCGGGCACAGGGGTTTGCTTATCCGCACAGGCGGACACAAACACAAACGCTAGCAAACAAATCCAAATCTTTTTCATTTTTTATCCAACATGGCCAAAAATTCAATAAGGTCTTTTTCGTCAATAATACCCACTACTTTGCCGGTTTTATCCAGCACAGGCAAGTTATCTACTTTGGTTTGGTGAATCATCTTGGCGGCTTCAATTGCGGGGACTGTGTCCAAAATATGATACGGATTTTTGGTCATTACCCGGGTGATAGGTTGATTGATGACGTTGGCATTGGTTTGCAAAATACGGCGCAAGTCGCCATCCGTAAAATACCCCAATAGTTTGCCTTTATTATCTATAATACTGCACGCCCCGGCCGCACCGGTTTTTGTCATCACAAAGAGGGCATCCTTGACGGTGGCAGTTTGCTTGACCGTGGGATTATTTTTCCCTTTGCGCATCACATCTTTGACTTGTTGCGTGAGTAATTTGCCCAGGGAACCGCCCGGGTGAAATTGGGCAAAATCGCGTTTTTCAAAATGTTTAATATTCATTAAACAAATGGCAAGTGCGTCCCCTACCGCAAGCGTAGCAGTTGTAGAGGCAGTGGGGGCCAAATTGTAGGGGCAGGCTTCGCGTTCAATATGCACTGTAATGTGAATATCCGACATAAGTGCCAGTTTGCTATGGGCATGGCCTGTCATGGAAATAATGGTTAGTTTGCGGCGTTCCAGCGAGGGCAAAATTTTATTGATTTCTTCCGTTTGCCCGGAAAAAGAAATCGCTATAATCACGTCCCCGGGCATAATCATCCCCAAATCACCGTGTAAGGCTTCTACAGGGTGCACAAAAAAAGAAGGCGTGCCGGTAGAGGCCAGCGTGGCTGAAATTTTCCGGCCGATAATACCGCTCTTGCCAATCCCCAGCACTACTACGCGCCCTTTGCAGTTGGCAATTACGTCCACGGCTTTGATAAATTGGTCGTCAATACTTTTATGACTTAGGGCCAAGGCTTCGTGTTCAATATCAAGCACTTGGCGGGCCATACGTTTTACAGCAGCGGGGGTAATGGTAAATTTTTTCATATTCGTTCCTTTAGTCGTTCCAGGGCGTGGTTCCTTGGGCAGTGGTACGGGGTTGATAGGGGGGCGGTAAGTGATGGGTTACCGCGCACAGGACAGCGTACCCGGCGATACAAGCCGCCAGTAAAATCCCTAACGTAATGAAGTGCCACTTCCAAGAAGGTTGCCACAGCGTCATAATTATTTGAATTTTTTTACTACTGCGTCAATGGCGCACAGTTCGGTTACCATTTTGGCGGTAAGGGCATAATCTAGCGAGTTCGGTCCGTCGGAAAGTGCCTTATCCGGGGTGGGGTGCGCTTCAAAGAACACGCCGGCAATCCCTAAGGCCGTAGCCGCTTTGGCCAGTACAGGGGCCAGTTTGCGGTTACCGCCGGTGGCACTGCCTAACGCGCCCGGTTTTTGTACAGAGTGCGTAGCGTCAAAAATGACCGGATAGCCAAACTGTTTCATCTGCTCTAACGAGCGCATATCCACAATTAAATCGCCGTAGCCAAAACAAGCGCCGCGTTCCGTTAATAAAATATTCCGGTTGCCGCGGGATTCAATTTTTTTAATCACTTGTTCCATCGCCCCGGGGGCTAAAAATTGGCCTTTTTTCACGTTAACGGCTTTGCCGGTATCGGCACAGGCAAGTACCAAATCGGTTTGGCGGCACAAAAACGCCGGAATTTGCAAAATGTCGGCCACTTGGGCGGCTTCTTCGGCTTGCCACGGTTCGTGCACGTCTACTACTACGGGTAGCCCGGTGGCTTGTTTGGCCTTGGCTAAAATAGCCAAGCCTTTGGCTAAGCCGGGCCCTCTGTAGGCACTCACTGAGGTACGGTTGGCTTTATCAAAGGACGCCTTCAAAATAAACGGATGACCGGTTTTTCCAATAATTTCTTTTAATTTTTTAGACGTGCGCAGATAATGTGCTTCGCTTTCAATGACGCACGTGCCGGCCATAAAAGCCAGCGGCTTTGTATTAGCAAGTTGATATGGGCCAATTTTAATTGTTTTTTGCATACCTACATCATACCAAATTTGCCTCATTTGTAGAAATATTTGATATACTACAAGTATCCAATAGGAGGGGATAATTATGAAAGGTTTTACCTTGATTGAAATGCTAGTTGTTGTAGTGATTATTGGCATACTGGCCGGTATTGCGGTGCCGCAGTATCAAAAAGCGGTAGAAAGAAGCCGCATGACTGAGGCTTTAACGATTGGGCAATCCATTGTGGATGCGCAAAACCGCTCGTTGGATGCTTTTCCCAACGCAGATGTAAATAACCGGGACGCGTTAGATATTGCGTTGCCGGGCGGCACATGGAACGCAGATGGCACCGTGTATACCACGGCCTTCTTTACGTATACTTTAAGAGATAATATGGTAGAGGCCTGCCGATTGCGTAACCATACCTGCTTCTATACGTTGCAACTGGGTAACGCCAATCACGGAGATCTTAGAAACTGTCAAGGAAATGAATCTTTCTGTGCCAATTTGCGTGAATATGGCTTTTGGGTGGAAGTGAATAGCGGCTCTACGGGGGACCTTGGGGACCGCATTAAACCGGGGGTAGACCTCAAACCCATCAATCAGGGGGACTTCAAGCCTGTAGATCTGAGCGAGCGCATTAGAAAATAATTAACGAGTAGATCTAAAAAAACTGCCACTTGTAAGTGGCAGTTTTGTTTTGTAAGAAAGGGTTTACCCCTGGGTGCTGTCAAAATGTTTCTTGTTGCAAAATAGTTCACTGGCATCACTGCAGCGGTTGAGTTCGGCCTGTATTTCTTTGGCGGCACGTTCAAAATCTTCTTCCGATTTTACCCATACCGCTTTGCCATACGTAAGGGCCGTTTTGCCAAAGGGGAGCGGAATACGCATTTTATCCCACGAGCCTACTTTGAATTTATGGCTTAACGCGGTTCCCACGGGAATAATCGGCCAGCCCAGTTTTTTAGCCAAAAATAAAATACCGGGTTGAACGGTGTAAATCGGGCCGCGGGGACCGTCGGGCGTTAACATGGGGCAGTAGCCCTTGCGGGCGGCCTGCATCAGTTTAATTAACGCGCGTGCCCCACCGCGTGTGGTGGAGCCGCGTACCGCAATCATCCCAAAATGCGGCAACACCCGGGCGATATATTCTCCGTCACTGGATTGGCTGATCAGGGCGGCCACTTTCTGCTTGCGGTAGGGATAAAGTAAAAAGAGTTGCTGGTTGTGCCACGCGGCATAAATAATTCCTTTGCCTTGTTCTTCCAAGGCGCGTGCTTCGTCGGTTTTGAACCAATAGATGCGGGTAGTCCACCCTAAAAACAACGTATACCACCAGGCAAGTGTGGAACCCAGGGTGTGTTTAAGTGAAAAAGGGGTTTTCTCTGTAGAGGACATTATTTCTTTCCTTTCTTTTTAGCCTTTTGCCACGGTACAAAAAATACCGACGTATACGTAGGCAGTAATTGCCCGTCCGGTGCCAAAGACACTTCAATTTTTTCCGCGTGCAAATGCGGTAAAATAGTGGGCAGTGCTTTATCGGCCACGGTTTTTTCTAAGCGTACCGCTTCGCGCAACATTTTAGGCGCGCCGGCGGCCCCGAAGGGGGGAATATATACAAATTGTAGGTCCAGTGTTTCGCACTCTTCTTTTTGGGCTTGCTCTTTAATCAAGTCTACTACAAACAGGATAGACGTTTTCAAAAATTCTAATATAACGGTGATAGCGGCGGTGCGTTTGTCGTCATTGGGCAAGGCCTGCAAAAAAGGGGCCAATTTGTCGCCCAGGGTGACCGCACACGCGGAAAACATTTCTTTGTGCAAAATGCTTTGGTCATCCAACTCCCAGTGGGCGTCTTGATTAAATTCGTACACCACGCCGGGGTCAATTTGCTTAAAAATTTCTGAAATAAACGCGGATACTTCCGGCTGGCTTTGAAACCCGGCCCGGCGTAATAGCGGTAACTCCCGCATGAGGCGGTTTAGAATTTCGCGTTCGCGTAAAGTGATTTTGAAACGTTTTATTTTGCGCATAGTTTGGGTGCTTCAAACATCTTATAAACCGAGTCTTATATAAAACTCCCTTTATAAAACGTCCAAACAGAGCCCCGGTTACGAGGCTCTGTTCGGGTAAAACTTAGTTATGGCGTTTATGGCGGCGGCGGTTGCCATTGGATTGGCGCACCATCCGTTTCGCAGCCTGATAAGCCGCTACTTGCTCCGCATTTTCACGCGTGGCGGGTTTAAGGGCGTTTTCATCCCCGTCGTGATATTGCCCGCGGCTCCAGGTGTACACCAGCGGCGTGGTCAGGGCAATCGTGCTGTACACACCCGAGATACAACCAATGAGCATGGCAAACGCAAAGGAGTTGATTACTTCGCCACCCATGAAGTACAAAATCAGCAACGCAAACAACACGGTCAGTGTGGTGATTACGGTACGGGATAATGTTTCATTGATAGACAAGTTAATCAGTTCGCCAAAACTGATTTTGGGGTGCAAGCGTTTATTTTCGCGCATGCGGTCAAAGATGACGATCGTGTCGTTAATAGAGAAACCGGCTACGGTTAAGAAAGCCGCTACGACTACAAGGTCAATTTCGCGTTGCGTGATAGAGAACGCCACCGCCATGAGGAACAAGTCGTGGAACAAGGCTACTACGCCGGAAATACCCCACAAAATGTTGCTAAAGCGGAACGCTACATAGATGATGATAAATACCATGGACAAGAGGATAGACCACAGGGCGCGTTCGGTCATGTCGGACCCTACAGCCGGCCCTACGGAGTTGGTCTGGAGTACCGTATAGGGCACGCCTAAACTATCCAAGGCGTGGGTAATGCGTCCTTGCACTACGCCTACTTCGTCCGTGGAACTTTTTTCGCTGATGGCAAAGGAATTGTCGCCAAACGATTGCAGTTCGGAGTTGGCCCCCGTGGTGCTAAGTGCTTGACGGATTTGTTCCATTTCTACGGGTGCCTCAAATTTTACCTGTACCATGGTACCGCCGGTAAAATCAATCCCCATGTTAAATCCTTTGGTAAAAAAGCAGATTAAACCGCCAATGAGTAGAAGCCCAAAGAGCGTAAAATATACTTTTCTGTACTTAAGGAAATCAATGTTTGTTTTAGGAAATAAAGTCATCATAAGCTGATCTCCTTGGTGTTAGAAGTTAAAATCAGTTCGTAAATCGCGCGGGTTACAAATACGGCGGTGAACAAACTGACCAGTAAACCCACAATTAAGGTAACCGCAAACCCTTTTACCGGGCCGGTACCGAATTGTAACAAACACGCACCCACGATAATGGTGGTGATGTTGGAGTCAAAAATGGCACTCCAGGCTTTGTCATACCCTAGGCTGATAATTTCGTGTACCAATTTGCCGGCACGTTTTTCTTCGCGCATACGTTCAATGATCAGTACGTTGGCGTCAATAGCCATGGCTAAGGCCAAAATCATACCCGCAATACCCGGCAGCGTAAGCGTGGCGGAGAAATAACTCATTACAGCCACCGTTAAGATGAAGTTTAAGAGCAAAGCAATATCGGCAATAAAACCGGCGGCTTTGTAGTAAACTAACATAAACAAGAGGATGATGATAAACGCAATGGCCGAGGCGGTTAACCCTGATTTAATAGAGTCTTCACCCAAGGTCGGCCCGATGGTTTTCTTTTCAATCACGCGCACCGGGGCCGGCAAGGCACCGGCTTTTAAGACGATGGCCAAACTGCGGGCTTCTTCCGGCGTGAAGCGGCCGGTGATGCGGCCTTCGCGGGAAATGCGGGATTGAATCGTGGGCGCGGATTGAATGGTGTTATCCAATACGATAGCCAAATTCTTTTGCAAGTTGGAACCGGTTAATTTGCCGAATTTTTGCGCGCCGTCCGTATTAAAGCGGAACGATACTTCGGAGTAACCGTTTTCGCCCATCATCACTACGCGGGCATCTTCCAAGTCGGCACCGGTTACTTCTACGGCCGATTCTACCAAGGTGGGGCCGCCTTCTTTGCTGCGCATAATTTGGTAGCCTTGCGGAACCAATTTAGCAATTTCCGGGTCTAAATTTCCGTCGTCATCAAACGGGTTTTCCGTGGCTTCCAATTTGCTAAAAGCCTCTTGGGCAACGGATTGGTCGTTTTTGACAATGCGAAACTCCAACATAGCGGTTTTACCGATAAGTTCTTCGGCGCGTTGCGGGTTGGAAACACCGGGCAGCTGCACCATAATCCATTTATCGCCTTGTTTGGTGATAGAGGTTTCGGCTACACCGTATTGGTCAATGCGGTTGCGGATAATTTCAATGGCGCGGGCCATGGCTTCGTGAAGCGGTTCGTTGCCCGGCAATTTGGATACGTCTAATTCTAAGAGTAAACTGGAACCCCCGCGTAAATCCAAGCCCAAATTGAGCATGCGTTTGGGGCGTTCGCCCAGGGTATCCAACTTTTCGCGTTCGGCGAGCGGTTTAGAATACCATTTATAATTGGGGTAAATTAAATAGATGGCCCCGAGTAAAATGACGATAATGAGTCCCCATTTTACGGCTAATTTATTTGACATTACTTCTTGCCTCCTTGTTCCGTAGTTGCGTTGGCAGTACGGTCATTTAAAAATCCGACAACGGCATTTTTCAGTACCGTCAGTTTTACCGATTCGGCCACTTTTACTTCCAGGGCGTTATCCTTAAAACCAACTACCGTACCGATAATACCATTTGCCAAAATGATTTGATCTCCTTTCTGTAAGGCGTTCACTTTGGTTTGGAGTTCTTGCTCACGTTTTTTTTGGCTGCGTGCGGGCAGAAAAATCACCACGAACGCAAACGCAAGCATAATCCACCAAATCCAAGCGGCGGAGCCTTGTGCGGCTGTTTGCATAAAAATTCCTCCAAGAGTTTATAATAATACCTCAGTATTGTATCATATTTTACGAGAATAGTCCCGTTAAGAAAATCTTACTCTACCACAAACGTACTCATCAGGCGGATGAGGTCTTTATCTTGCGGATTGCGGGAATTTAGCGGTACAATGCGCTGGTTATACCAGGTAGTAATGAGTGCGTAGTCTTCCTTAATATCAAATACAGTACGGTTGGCACGCGTGTCAAAAATGCTGTGGCCAAACATCCCTTTAGGGATTTTAATATCCAGCAAATCTAAAATGGTCGGGGCAATATCCAACTGAGACATCAGTTCATTTTGGGCAATAGACGCCCGTATTTTTTCCTTCGTCACAATGATAAAAGGCAAGTTATCAAATTGCGGTTGGAAGGGCCGAAATAACGCGTTGGTTGGCGTGTTGGAATAGGACGGATGGTCCGGCATGATGAGTACCAGCGTATCATTATCAAAAAGCCCTTGTTCTTTGAGCCCGCTTAAAAAACGTTCCACATCTTGCCCAAAACGTGCAAACGCACGCGGCATTGTGGGGGAGGTATAAGCCGGGTCATCAATTTCCTGGTAGGCTTCCCCTAAATAATCTAACCGGCCCAGCGGCACGTGCGAGTCCACCGTTAGCAGTGTAATAAACGTCGGCTCGTTTTTATGGAGGCGCAAATATTCCAGCGCATAGTCAAAGAGTTTGCGGTCCAATAAACCCCACCAATCAATATATGGTTTGTAATCATCACGCGTAGCAAAGTACGTGGCCCCGATTACTTCGTCAAATCCCGCTTTTTGAAACAGCACATTTTCGTCCATATACGTTTCGTTGGCTCCGCGCAAAAACGCCGTATGAAACCCGTGCTTGCGTAGTTCCTGCACCATAGAGAACGGATAATCGTTTTCATACGCCAAGCGCACAAACGGGTGCGAGGTAAAAATGACCGATAATCCATATAAGGTAGAAAGCGTGACGTGCTTAAGCGACGCGGACGGGTTCTGCTCAAACAGCGTGTCCAGCGGGGCACTGGCCTCGGGGGGGATATTCAAATTAAAATGGTGCATATATTTATTGGAAAGCGACTCGCTGGCAATCAAAATCACGCGCATATATTTTTTGCCCACGGGCGTTTGCCGTGCGGAAAATACATTATATTGTTTGGCTAACTGGGTCATTTGCGGATCTAGTTGTGGGGTAATATGCGCCTGCGGCTGGCGGGTGAGTACCGCACGCACTGTGTAGACGATAGACGGGGGCATCATATACGAACCGTAAAAATTTCCCGGTGCCGGCAATAACCACAAGGGGTTTGCCAGATAAAGAAATGCCGTCCCTACGGCGCATACTAGCAAACGGTGAAAGGCCACTTTGCGGGGAGCATCTTTGAGTAAATACCGCACCGAACCCACACTAAACAGTGCCAAAAATACTAAATAACTAATTACGCGCCAATCGGTTATAAAATTATAATCGCCGCCTTCTAACGTGTCCAGATATTTAGCCCCAAAACGCTCCTTAAAATACCAAAGTAGCACCAGGTCGGCTGTCATAGCCACATAATAAAAGAACATCACTATTCCCAAGAACCATTTGTTTTTAAGTCCGATAAGTTGCAGTGCAGATAAAATGAGTCCCAAAAATAAAAATTCACACAAAAATTTGACGAGTTCCGCCGGCACCAGTAAGGCGGGGTCGGTAATGCCCAGTTGGCTTAGTCCAAACCAACCTAATAAAACCGCGGGGAGAGAAAGTACCGTGAGTAATTGCCAAGTATGTTGAAAAGGTTTGAGAATCAGTTTAGTCATAAATTCCAGTTCTATTCCTACCTTATTAAATGATATAATTATTATATCTTATAACGAGGCCTTTTGGGGCTGGCTCGGTCATCGTGGCTGACATCCCCAATCGGAAAAATACATGGAAAACCAAGACTTACAAATCAAGCGCCACTCGTGCGCGCATGTTATGGCGCAAGCGGTGCAGCAGTTATTCCCCGGTACGAAACTCGGCATCGGGCCAGCTATTGAAAATGGCTTTTATTACGATTTTGATTGTCCCAAGCAATTCACTCCCGAGGACTTAAAAGCCATTGAAACTAAGATGAAGGAAATCATCAAGGCCAAACAACCCTTTGAACGCAAAGAAATGACCAAGGCCCAAGCGCGCGAATTATTCACTAAGCGCGGTGAAACGTACAAGCTGGAACTGCTGGAAGAATTAGAAGACGGAAATATTACGGTATATTTTAACGGCGATTATGCCGATTTGTGTCGTGGCCCGCACGTGGAACATACCGGCAAAATAAACAGTTTCAAATTAACCGCGATTGCCGGTGCCTATTGGCGCGGCGACGAGAAACGCCCCATGCTCCAGCGCATTTACGGTTTGTGCTTTGACAATAAAGACGAACTCAACGCCTACGTCAAACAGCAAGAAGAAGCCGCCAAGCGTGACCACCGCAAACTCGGCCCGGAACTGGACCTGTTTAGCATTAACGACCACATTGGCCCCGGCTTAATTTTGATGCACCCCAAAGGCGGGATGCTACGCAAAATTTTGGAAGACTGGATTAAAGACCAAAACCTTAAACGCGGGTATGACTTGGTCGTCAGTCCGCATATTGCGCGTTATCACTTGTTTGAAATTAGCGGCCACGCGGGTTTTTATAGTGACAGTATGTTCAAGCCCATGGAAATTGACGAAGAAAAATATCAAATCAAACCCATGAACTGTCCGTTCCACGTGGAAATTTACAAAACGCACTTGCGCTCATACCGGGACTTGCCGCTACGCTTTAGCGAGTTAGGCACGGTGTACCGCTACGAACGTTCCGGCGCGTTGCACGGCCTTTTACGGGTACGCGGATTTACGCAAGATGATGCACATATTTTCTGCATGCCCGAGCAAGTAGAGAGCGAAGTTAAACAAGCCTTTGAATATGCCATGCATATTTTCAAAACGTTTGGTTTTGAAAAATACGCGGTGGAACTTTCCACGCGCGACCCGGAACACCCGGAACATTTTACCGGTGACGTAAAAGAATGGGAACGTGCCGAAAGTGCGCTCAAACGCGTGTTGGAAGAAAACCATATTCCGTACACCACGCACGCCGGGGAAGCCGCTTTCTACGGGCCGAAGATTGATATCAAAGTGATGGATGCGATTGGCCGCTTGTGGCAGCTTTCCACCATCCAGTTTGATTTTAACTTGCCCGAACGCTTTGACTTGGAATACGTTGCGCCCGAAGGCAGAGAACGTCCGATTATGGTGCACCGCGCCATGTTTGGTAGTATTGAGCGTTTTATGGGGGTACTCATTGAACACTACGCGGGTTGGTTCCCGTTGTGGCTGGCCCCTGTGCAGATGAAAATCTTGACACTCACCGATGATCAAATTCCGTTTGCTCAGGAAGTAGCCGCCAAAATGAAAGCCGCCGGACTACGGGTGGAATTGGATATCCGCCCGGAAAAACTGGGCCTCAAAATCCGCGAAGCGCACATGCAGCGCATCCCGTACACCGCCATTATCGGCAAGAACGAAGCCGCCAACGGTACGCTTACGGTCCGCCTCAAAGACGGTACCAACACGCAACCGTTAACGGTGGAGGATGCCATTAAACAAATGCAAGAAGAGGTGAAGACGTTTAGTCTAAAAAACTTGCTGAAATAAACAAACTGATTGCAGAAGACCCCGCTCCCCGGAGCGGGGTTTTTTATAGGTCCAAAGACCCAGTACCCGGTAGGCCATTGGCTCCTGGAAATTTGTTTTCTTGTGTTTATACTATAAGTATAACAAGACGTAATTGGGGGAAAAGCATGAATAAAAGGATAGTCTTTGCTGTACTATTAAGTATGTTAGGGGTGGGCGTATATGCGCAATCAGCGCAGGTAGCACCCGAACCGGTTTTGTCAATTTCTGACGAAGGGATTGAAACATCCGCTTGGATGTTGTCTGCACAGCCGGGCGCATTACAACCGCAGGATCCGCTCATTGTGGAAGCCTCTATTGTGGGAAGAGATGACCGCCAAGAAATTACCGGCAGGGCCACGGGGTACGATAGAGGATCTGTGGTGCTTAGCACAAAATATAGAAAAGGGGGTTCAAGTTGCTCGGGCAGTATGATTTCCCCAAATGCAGTTTTAACAGCCGCCCATTGTATATTTAAGGATGGAGAATATGCCCAGCGCGTAGAAGTGTATGCGGTGGGTTTACCTCATGATAGCGGTAATGGTCAAACGATTATTCCGCGTACTCCCGAAATCCCCGGGCGGGAAAAACCCACCTTGCCGCCCAATCTCCAAGATTTATTGCGTAATCAAAAACGTTCCGGGGGGACGTCCTATCCGGGTACTGGCATTGATCGCTTGAAGCAACGGCTAATTTCCAAGGTCACTCGTGCACAGGCAGACGATGATGGACTGTCCAATCAATTGCGTAACAAATTTGGGGGCGTTTCCATGAAAGGAATCCCGATGGCTACTGCCACCAAGATGTGGGCCGCCACCGAATATAGAAGATTAGGCGGACGTAACTATACCAATGAAGCCATTAAATATGACTATGCTGTCATTATTTTAGACAAACCGTTAGGCAATCAAACCGGCTATTACGGGATGACCTCCCGCGGACATAACGCCCTGAGAAATGCGCGGATTGATGTGATTGGCCGCGGCGGGGATAAACCGCTTAATACGTTATGGAAAAGCGCCGGCAAAGTAGGCCAAGTGCAATCCCGTGTGATTTTGCATAATGCCGATACAAAGGGGGGCAATAGCGGGGGATGTATCGTCACGCAGGACAACCCGGGCTACATTATTGCGCTGAATAATTATCATCATATTCCCGCAGACCCTGAGTCCATGAAAAGGCAACAATCGCCCGAAGGAACATATCCCAACGGAGGGTTACTCTTAACAGATAAGATTATCCGAGAAGTGTTAGAAGTAATTGCTAAATAAAAAATCCCCGGGTCCGCCCCGGGGAATTTTTTTGTTTACTAAGAATTAGTCGTTAATTTCTTTAATTTCCACGTCAAAGGTGAGCGTTTTGCCGGCTAGCGGATGGTTGAAATCCAGCACTACTTCCGTGTCGGTAATTTCTTTAACGACCGCGCGGAAGGTATGCCCGGCGTTGGAAGCACCCACCATATCGCCCACTTTTAAGTGTTCGGCCCCGCCGATAGAGGTTTTGGGTACGCGGCGGATGGCTTCTTCTAATACTAAGCCGTAGCCTTCTTCGGGTTTAACGGTGACGGTTTTTTTGTCGCCCACGTTCATACCGGTCATTTCTTTTTCCAGCCCTTTAATAATATGCCCGGCCCCGTGGGTATATTCCAAGGGGGCGCGCCCGGCAGACGTATCGGCTACTTGTCCGTCTACAGTAAGGGTATAGTCAAATTTCACTTTGCTTCCGTCTTTAATCATAGTTTTCTCCTAATGCGGGATGTTTTATTGTAGCATATTATTCGTTACCAAAAATGGTATTTAATTGCCGGTTTACGCGGTAGAACGTAGCGCATTTGGGCATATCTTTGAGGCGTTTTGCCCCGATATACGTCATACAACTGCGGATGCCGCCTAGCAGGGTAAGCAAGGTGGGCTCTATTGGGCCGCGCAACGGGATTTCTACCACTTTGCCTTCACTGGCGCGGTATTTTTTAGTACCGCCGTAATGCAATTCTTGCGCGTAGGCGGAACTCATGCCATAGAATTTTTTGAAATGTTTTTCTTCCAGTACCATGGCGCAGTGGTCGTCATCTAGCAAGTTAACTTGCCCGGTTTGAAATATTTTGGTACTTGTCTCGCCGGCACTTTCTTCGTGGCCGGCCAGCATACCGCCCAGCATCACAAAGTCCGCCCCGGCGCAAAGTGCTTTGCACACGTCCCCGGGTACGGTGCATCCGCCATCGGCACAAATCATACCGCCTACCCCGTGGGCGGCGTCGGCGCACTCAATAATGGTGGAAAATTGCGGCCGTCCTACGCCGGTAATTTTGCGGGTGGTACATACGGACCCCGGCCCAATACCTACCTTTACAATATCGGCCCCGTTTAAGATTAAGTCCTCGCACATATCGCCGGTAACTACGTTACCCGCCATAATCAGGGCTTTGGGCCAGGCCTTGCGTACTTTGCGTACATAGTTAATTAAATAGTGGGAATACCCGTTAGCCACGTCAATACAAATGTTATCAATTAGTCCGGTAGCCATTACTTTGGTTAATTTTTCAAAGTCGGCATCACTTACGCCGGAACTGACAAAAATTAAATCGTTGCTGGCTTGTTCTTGCTGGTTGGAGGTTAAAAAGTGGATGATTTCTTCGGCCGTGTAGTGTTTTTGCAAGGCGCAGAACATAGACTGTTTTTGCATTTCGCGCGCAATTTCAAAGGTACCGGTGGTGTACATATTCGCGGCAATAATACCGGTGCCGGTAATGGTTTTGGCATACCACTTAAAAGAATAATTGCGTAGCACTTCCACTTCCGAACGGGAAGATAAAGTGGAGCGTTTGGGGCGCAAAAGCACATCGCAATAGTCTAACTGAATATCATCATGTATTCGCATAGTTTTCTCCGGGCGTAAGGATAGGGGCAAACCCTGTATATCATAGCAAATTTTAACGCAAAAGTACCCCAGCAAGATTTTGAAATAAATTCACGTGCATAAAATAATAATTTTAGCTATAATGGTATTGTAATTTTTCAAAAAAGTCGTATACTATATTGTAGGGGGAAAGGTATGAACAGAAAAGGTTTTACGCTTATTGAACTACTGGTAGTAGTGATGATGGTGGGTATTCTTACCTCCGTGGCGTTGCCGCAGTACCGCAAAGCCATGAGACGCGCGCGGACGGCCGAAGTGTTACAGATGTTGCCTGCCTTGTATGAAGCGCGCGAACGCTGGGTTTTGGAGAACGGTTACCACTGGGATGGAGATATGATTAAAGATGCCAACGGAACCCAGGTGCGGCCTACTATAGCGATGTTAGATATTGAAGTGAAAGCCGCAGGAGCCGCTCCAGATACCCAGACTTTTTGGACGGAAAATTTTTCTTATGGACTAAGTGTCTGTAGCACCTGTCCGGGGAACAATGGGCGTGCGGTGCATGCCACCCTACGTTGGGCTAATACATCGGACGAAAAACTGACCCAGATCTATTATAGGGGTGGAAAGGTATGCTGCTATGGTTCTAATAAAGTGTGTAGAGAGTTAAACATTGAGGTGTGCGAGATTTGATTTAGGAGACTAGATTATGAAAAATAAGCAAGGTTTTACGTTAGTAGAAATGTTGGCGGTAGTAATTATTATCGGTATTTTAACGGCCATTGCGCTGCCGCAATACCGCCGGGCTATTCAAAAGGCCAAAGCCACGGAAGCGCTGGTCATGTTACGCACCATTAACGACTCGGCCGAGCGGTTAGCCGCCCTGGCGGGTTACCGCGATTTTGCCCGCATGGCTGCGGCCGTGCCGGCACGGGCCACGTTCCCGAATATGGATATGTTTGACTCCAACACCTTGGCCTGTACGGTGGCGGATCAAACCCTTACGTGCGGATCGTACACCTATTCCTTAAATAGAGGCGGATCCTTTGCCTTTGCGACAAAAAACAATGCCCCGTATCAAGGGACGCAATTCCGTTTATACCGCGAGGATAACCCCCGGCTTACGTGTGTAGGCACGCAAGAGGCTTGCGATTTGTTTAATATAGAAAAGGAAGAAGTCTCCACTGGGGGGAGAGAAAAAGATATTGGGGACGTTGGCACCTCGCGGCCGTTTACGCCCATCGGTACCGGTATCGATGATGTACGTGACCCGATAGGGACTAGAGTACCGTAGGTTATGTATAGAGGGAATCGTATGCAACATACACAGGGTTTTACACTTATTGAGCTGGTAACTGCCATTATCATTGTAGTCATTTTAGTAACGATGGCGGTGCCCTTGTACGAAAAAACGGTGGAGCGTTCCCGCCTGGCCGAAGCGCGCACCATTTTGGCTAAATTGCAAGATGCCAAATTGGCCGCCATGGATAATATGGAGTGCCGCCCCTATAATCCCGAGTCTCCTAACTGCCCTAAAATGCGGCACTTAAATGTAGCGTTTGCAGATAACCAGCAAGAATTGGGCTTTGATACGGACGCGTTTCACTTTTCTATCGCACCCCGCCGCGCGGGCAGCTCGTGGGTGGCCAACGCTGTATGTGCCAGCCGGGTAGGGGGCGATTATAACGGTACTATTTTCCTATACGCGGCGCCGGGGATACGTGCTGATAATGCGGCGGCAAGATTTGACTGTGTAAGAGGATCGTGCACAAATTATGGGTTAACTGCGGCAACTGATTTAAGAGCCTTGCAGTGCCCTTAATGAGGAGAAAAAATGATGAAAAAGTTTTATTTTTCTTTAGGTAAATGGTTTATAAGTGCGGGGGTAGTGCTACTCCCCGTGGGGGCTTGGGCCACGAATGAGATTCAAATGGAGTCGTATTTCCCTACGCCTTATGTAACTTATAACAATGTGTTTGTTAGTCAGCAGTTTGATGTGGGAACGTCCAAAGGCCCATTTACCCTATCTTTAGGCAGTAATAGGGGGAACCCGACACCTTCCTTACAAATTGACCCAATTCCCTTTAATAACAACTCTCTGCAGCCTGACGGCACCGCAAATGCTTTTGCTCACTTAAAAACGACTCCCAAGGGCGGTCCTACCCTCTCTTTTGGGAATGTACAAATGAGAAGTCAAGCCGTTCGGTTTGGCAGCCCAACGGACCAAGTAGACAATGCCGAGATGACTTTTGGGAATTTACGGATTGCCACGTTGAGTAATATGAAAGCCAAACCGGTGCAAGAAATCAATGCCACAAGCGTACAGGTGGATGAGCAGATGTACTTAATGGACGACAGATTTGCTAACCTGGCCGGTGCCGCCTTGCCGGGTTGTGACAAAACGGTTTCTTGGCGGAAACTTGCATTGGGTAACGAGTCGGACGCCTGGTACTTAGTATGTGGGAACCCTGTAGAAGGGGGTGGTACCCCGCCTGGGGAATCTTGTCCGAGTGGAAGATATGTATGGGTGGTAGATACAGCCTATATTGTATGTTCTTTGAAGTCTGTTGACTATGTGAGCGAATACTGTAATACAATACGGAGTGGAATGGATCTAAATGCCATAAAACATATTCTGTCAATCAGTGATTGTGATACTACTGGAATGGCTGATTTTTTTGGGGTTAAAAGTAAAGCGTTAGGTGACACCGTCCTAGAGAAACCTACAGAACCGGGGCTAGTATATTGGCTTTATGACACCCAGCGGGGAATAAATGCATGTAGTGATGACCCGGCGGATAAACCTGCTACGTTTTCGTGGGGTGAAACGATTAACTGGAATGCTGCAAACTTAGTTAATACTGGTTACTTACAGTGGACTGCCGAAAAAGGGGTTGTTAGAGCTGAATCATTTTGCGAATAATCTACATGGCGAAATGCAGTTTAAAAGTATGATATGATTTTCCCCGGGCAATTTGCCCGGGGATTTTTTTAGGCTTATCAGGCTGAACCGCGGCCTTTACCGCTGGGCCGCGCCCCGTAGTGTTTTTGTACGGGGTCTCATACATAATAGGATTCAGGATCTTCCACGCACGCTGTTACCACACGTTGCCAAACGACAGGCGTTGAAGATGCTGATTTCCATCAGCATGACGGATTTTATGAAATACAATGAAGATGTCATCCCGGACTTGATCCGGGATCTTCCACGCTTGTCGTTTGCCGTGTAATTGCGCAACAACGGAACAACAAGCGGTGGGGATTCCCGATTACCACCTTCGGGAATAACGCCTTATCCGCACACCTATCCACCCCACAAAAAACCCCGGCCTAAGCCGGGGTTTGGAACGTTCTAAATTACTTATTTATTGCGGTACAAACGTTTTAATTCACCGGGTACGTCCGCCGGGGAAACGTTGCCCATTTCAAGCAGCCAGGCAGTGACTGCGTTGTAATCTTTTTCTTTTTTGAAGTATTTGTCCGCATTTTCCTGCCAAATACCTTCACCCAGTACGTAACTCACCGCTTCGCCGGGGTTACTTAATACGTCATCTACCATTTGGGTAGCCGTTTCCGGCGCAAAGCCGTTTTGTTCCGTCAAAAAGTTCAGGGCTTCTTCATACGTGTATTGTTGCGTGTTAAAGCGGTAATCTACCACTGCGCTTACGGTGCGTACAAAGCGTTGCCACGCCGCAAACAATAATTCTTCATCCGTCACAAACACGTTGGCTTGCTGGGCTACACGTAACGCATACAACGTCCATCCGTTAGCCAGCAAAGGCGAGCCAAACAGCCGGCGCATCCGGTTTTTTTGCGCTTGCGCTTGGTAGAAGCGACCGGGGATAATTTCTTCGCTGATAAACAGTTTGGCTGCGGGTTCGTTAAAATCGCGGTTGAGGGCTTCGGTCTTGGCCAGTTCGTTGCCGGTGGGCACGCGTAACCAAAACGTGGAAAAGGCCGGGTACGTCAGGAATTTTTTCTGGTAGGCAAAGTACGGTAACAGCGACTGTATTTTGACGGGTACCGGGCCTACCAGCGCGTTTTGTTTTAACAGCGCGGCACTTTGCGCGTTGGTCTGCGCGGTGAATTGTTCCAGCAGGTTTTCACTGGTGAACGAAGAGACTAATTGCCCGGCTACTGCATAAAATTGATTGGCGGTGGGGGGAACATATTCCAAAGTGGTTTTGTCTTTCTTCGCCGGCAGTTTTTCCTGCGGGCGTTGATTGAGGTCCTCCACAATCACCATTTCTTCTTCATCCGCGGACAATTCAAACGGGCGCAACGCCTCAAAGAGTTGATGTTGCGCTTCATCCCAGCGGGTGTTCAGCTCGGCTGCTACTTGGTCCGTTTTTTGCGTAATTTGATAATAGTGATTTAATTTTTGCGCATAATCTTTTGGACTAATAGTGGTAGTCAGCGCGAGGGAATCTTTAGATAAATTTTTGAATAATTCAAACAAATTGGAAATGCTGGCTTTGGCTTTGGTGAGGGCGTTTTCAATTTTGACCGTATCGCGCGTGTCGGTCGTCAGTTCGCCTTTGTTGGTGACGTGCTCTTTAATAGTATCAAAGGATAAATACGCATAGTAGGCTTTTTCCATCGCCAGCCGGGCCATACGGGGGGAGACTAGCGACAGGTTTTTCTGCGCTTGTTCGTACACGGTGGGCAAGGCTTCCAAGCGGCCTAAGAGTTCGCTGCGTTGCACCAAGGGGTTGGTAGCCGGTTGTTGTAAAATATCAAACAAGGCATCTAAGGCTTGGGCATAGTAAAGCGGATTTTGCATCAAGCGGTTTTGTTGCAGAGCCCAAATATTGCGTTGCAGTAAATCCTGGAATAAATGATATTCAATGCGTTTACCGGCGGATAAATTTTTGGGGTTAATTTCTTGCAGCGTTTTGCGTACGCTTTCTAAGGCTTGCAAGGTTTGCGTGTCCGTTTGGGCGGAGCGGTCATTTAAGCGGCTGTTGGCGGACGTAAAGCCCAAGCGGCTGGCCTCTTCCGGCTGGAAATATACCAGCACCGACGTATAACGTGCAAACGCCTCGTGTAAGTCGTTTTCTTCTAAAATGGCGGAAATATCTGCACTGGCATAGTCCGTTTGTGCGTGCGACGTGGTAGCAATAGTAGCAAATATCCCTATCAGTAAACCCAAAAACAGCAATTTTTTATTCATTCGTTGATTCCCTTTGTTGTGATAAATATAAATAAGTAGACGGTAACACCTACCCACTATATTTTAGTGTTTACGTGGAAAGGTTGTCAACTGGATTTTAATACAGCGCGGCGGGAAAATTTGTTTTTAGCCCGAGGGGGAAAAGGCGCGCTTGCCTGCCCTATGGTTTACGGCGCGCGTAATTTTTGCTATAATTTCTAGGTAGCCTTTCAATCGGGCCATTAGCTCAGTTGGTAGAGCAGACGCCTCTTAAGCGTAAGGTCGTGAGTTCGAGCCTCACATGGCCCATATTGTTTTCAAGGTAAAATCAAACACGGACGGATGGCGGAATTGGTAGACGCGTACGCCTTAGGAGCGTATGGTTCACACCGTGAGGGTTCAAGTCCCTCTCCGTCCATATTTTTTGGCTTAAGCCAAGGATGAGGAGACGTAAACCCATGTCTATTTTCAAAACTGCCCAAACCGGGGAAGTAAAAACCAAACAACTTTCTAAAGAAGGCTGCCGTGTCACGTTATCGGTAGAAGCCGCCCCCACGCTAATCACCAAATCTTTCCAAGATGCCGCTATCCAGGTGCAATCGCGCGCCCAAATGCAGGGCTTTCGCGCCGGTAAAGTACCGCTGGATTTAGTCAAACAGAATTTTGCCGGACATATCAAAGAACGCGCCTTGGATATGGCGATTAAAGCCGCTATCAATGCCGCATTGACCGAAAGCAAATTGGACGCAGTGGCTGTGCCCACGTTAACCAAAGCAGATTTTAATACCTTTGATGACGGCAAAGCGTTCACTTTTGAATTGGCGGTAGATGTGGCCCCGGAATTTGACGTAACCGGCTACAAAGGGATTGCCATTACCAAAAAATCTCCAACCGCTACGGATAAAGACGTGCAAGAAAATTTGGACCGTGTGTTGGATGCCAATGCCCGCTTAGAAAGCGCGCAAGACGGTGCCACCATTGACGATACCTGCTACGCGGTCGTCCACTACACCGGCAAACGCAACGGCACGGATGATTATAAATTGTCCGCCGACAGTGAACTGATTGATATGTCCGCCCCGCAAACCATGACCGGGTTGGCCGAAGCCATTAAAGGGCTCAAAAAAGGCGACGTAAAAGATTACGAAACCAAAGAGGGGAACGATACGCTTTCCTTCCACGTAACGGTGGATGAAATTAAATACAAAAAAGTACCCGCCCTCAATGATGATTTTGCCAAGGATATGGGTTTTGAAACGTTGGACCAACTCAAAGCCAAAGTAAAAGAAAATTTGGATGCCGAGGCTAAACGTGCCGCCGAGCGCGACGAAGTCACCCAAATTGAAAACGCCCTCGTAGCGGCCAACACGTTTGAATTGCCGCAGAGTTTGGTGGAAGAATATACGGAATCTTCGCTGCACAATTTTGTACATAGCATGACGCAGTTGGATCCGCACAAACTCACGGCCGAACAACACAAAATGTTTGCCGAACGCATCCGCCCCAGCGTAGAGAAAGACTTACGCATCGGCTACATCATCCACGCCATTGCCAAGAAGGAAAACCTCCAGGCTACCGAGGCCGATTGGCAAGCGGAACTGGACAAGAGTTTAACCGATAAGAACAAACAAGCCGACGATAAACAAATTAAAACGTTCTTTAGCGAACGCAAAGACCAAATCATTGCTACGCTCACGGAACGCAAAGTGTTTGAGTTCTTAAAAAAAGAAGCCAAATATAATTAGTTTGTAAGATGACAAAAAAATCCCCGGGCTTACGCCCGGGGATTTGTTATGCACTTTAGTTACTTGGCTAGGGATATATCGGCTTCTTCAATTTTCCGTTGGTGGTAATACGACGTCCATCAACCCATCCTGAAGCAGTTCTGCTATAGGATTCCACGCGTTGCAATACGCCTTCTTGGATGGTTTGTAAGCCATTGTTAAGTTTGGTGTCCTCTTCTTTGATGTCAAGCAGAATATCCTTTTGCGCTTTCTGAATTTCTTCATCACTTAACGTTTCGTTCGCCTCTAGGCTATAGAGTTTGGTAATGTTGGTGACGAACTGGGACCAGTATTGGGTAATCAACTGCGTGGACTGGGTTTTGTCATCATCCGTGAAGAAGATACCAAAGTCCTGTTCAATCAAAGTGACATTTTGTTCCAGCATTTGCGCTTGGGCCTGGGCCGCATAGGCTTGGATGCCTTGGCAAATAATATCCACTCTGGAATTGAGAAATTTTGTCTTGGCTTCGGCCGCGATGGTGATGGCCTCGCTCGGGTCAGTATCCAGGGCTTTTTTGGCCTGTTTCAAGGCCTGCTCATAGGTCTTATATACTACCTTCATGTTCTTTTCGCCATCCGGCAAGGCTCCCACAAAGGCGGCGATATTCGGGTCGGACAAATATCCTTTGAGACTGTTGAGTTCGTTTTCATTGGCCCCCAAGTTGGCAATTTCACGGTTCAACACGGTTTCAAAGAAAGCGCGGCTGATTTCATTGTTCAACGCGTTTAATTCGTCTTCAACTGTTTTTCTGGCTTTGTCAATGCGCTCTTGGGCCGCATTTTGCAACGCCGTGGGATCTTTCTTGGAGTCAAGGGCCTCGCGGTCGGCGGTATAGAAGGCCACCAAGGCTTGCTCGCGTTCTTCGTAGAAGTTGTTAATAATCTTGGTCATTTTATCCTGAAATTTTTTCTCTTTAGAGAAATAGTTCGGAAAGTTCTGCTCAAAGATTTCCGTCTGGTCTTTCAGGGTTTGCGCTTTTTCGGTTACCAAGAAGGCTTTGATGCCGCTCGTCAAAATATCGGCTTTTTGTTTGATAAACGTTTTGAAGGCATCTTCTACCATCTCTTGCGCTTTCTTTAAGTCAGTCGGAGCGAGGGCGCTAGACGCTTCTAACGCTTTGATGTAAGCATTATAGACGGTTTTCATTTGCGTTTCGCCATTCGGGAGTGCTTTTAAGAAAGCTTTTATGTCTTCATTTTTGAGGAAGTTTTGCATTTCCTTTTTAATGGCCTTGATTTCTTTGTCATTGGCGGCTTTAATTTCTTTAGCATCATGGCCGTCCATCGCTTTTTTTACGTTTTGATTGTGGGCCGCCATGCTGTATTGTGCATCAGCCGCGCTACCATCTTCCACGACGGGGGACGGGTCGCCGATTAACACGCCGGGCATCAAGAGGATTTGCGCCGGGGTGGGCAACGCTTCGCCTACATTACCGGGGAATAAGCCTTTCACCGGGCCGTCTACGGCTTCAATAATTTGTTCGGTTTTCTTGAATAACCAGCGGCGTCCGCGTTGGGCCCAATCGGGCAAGATGTAGTTCAGGCCTTGGTTGACGGCTAAGAACATACCGGAGAAAGCCGCCCAGCTGGAATCGTTTTCATCGGGATGCACCCCTTGTACTTTGGCCAGGTAATTGCTGTCGTCAATTTCTTCGGCCTCTTCTTGCTTGGACGATTGATCCAACTGGTGTTTTTTAGAGAAATAGGCATCTTGTTCTTTGGCGAAATTTTCATTATACGGTTTGGTGTATAACTGATACACGTAGGGATCGGCTATTTGGAAAGCAATCATCAGTTTGGTAATACCCACCATGTCTTTCACGATCGGGTAGCGGCTGCCTAAGTAGCTCGCTACGATCCGGGACGGTACCGGGTTGCCTCCCAAGATCATCCCTTGCGCTACGTTGTGGGCCACTTGGGTGGCTTGTTCGCCTTCGGCTAAAACCGTTCCTACATATTCACCGGTTTGTCCATTGAAGATATTGTTGGTGGCCGGGTCCAGTTTGAAATTGCTGGGTAAGCCGCCGGTGGGGCTGACCAGTTTAGAGCTAGCAGGTGTTACCACTCTGCCGGCAGGCGTTTCTACCACGGTAAAGGAACGGCCGGTGGCTAATTCTTTGCGAGTCGCTTGTACAACAGCCTGCTCATCTCTTAAGGCACTTTGTTCTACTTTGGACAGTGTTTTACCAAACGACGTTTGGGAAGTGCGTTCAACGGCTTGGCCGGCTTTGCTGGTGGCTTTGGCAGAACCTTTGGCGGCAGTTTGGGCCGATCTGGCGGAGATGCCTCTTAATTCGCGTTGGATGGCGCGGTTAAGCAGTACACGTCCTTTTAAGGTGCGCGGTGCGATCCCTTCGGCTGCAATTTTAAGCGTTTGGTTTTGGAACCCTTCGCGGGCAACATCCACGATAAAGTATTCGCCCCCTTGGCTTTGACGTATAGAGAGTCTTTGGAGCATGCCCTTGCCTTGTTTGGTAATGCTCATAACGCCCATTTCTTTTTGCCAAGCGCCGGTGCTGTATTTCCACACTTGAGAGAATTTGCTTTCAAAGCGGGCTAATTTGAAGCCTTTGCTGGCTTTGACAGCAGAGCGGCCCGCAATTAGGGCAACTTTGCCGGCTTTCCAGGCATATCCTACGGCTTTGAAGGCGGCACCCCACAGATACCAGGTGAAGGCTTCCCACATAATATCGGAGGCAATCGCTTCAAATTTCAGGTAACGGTTGTCGGGCAATGTGTTTTCCATAGCCATCAGATTGCCTTTGCTGTCCGCTACTACTACGGTTATGCCGGTATTACCAAAGCGCATAATGCTGGGTTCGCGGGAGCATTTGGCTTCGTCTTGGGTATAAGCCTTTCCTTCTTCGTCTACCCCATAGACTTGGAGGTGCAGAGACGGATTTTTGGTTCTGAGTAATTCGGCGCGTTGCATCATGCGCAGTTTACCGGTGTATCTGCGTCTTTCACAGCCGCGGCGCAACCCTTCCGTAACGCGTTCCGTTTTCATCTCCGGCTCTTGCACCGGCAAGAAGGCACCGAAGATGGTGGACAAATATTGGCTAAATTGAGCCAATTCATCTCCTCTGCCCAAGCCATACTCTTGAACCGGGGTGGAGAGATTGGTATAGTGTTTAGATACGTTAATCGGGCGGGTAGGCGCATACAGGTCTACCGCATAGGCGGCCATAGTTTGACGGAAATTCTGCTCATTAAAAATCCCTTTTTTCAAGTAAGGCATGTCGGTTATTTTACTGCCTTCATACGGCGTATAGGTTTTGCCTTCGCTGGCTTCACGCAACATAGCGGCTAAGGCCAAGGCTTGCACACGCACGTTGGCGGCGTTGGTAATTTTAGTGTTATCCACGGTCCCTTGCGGGGCGGCGGCGACGGAGAGCAACTGCTTAAACCATACTTGTTGCTCGTGCGACGTGGGGATGGTTAAGAGCACGTTGTACAAAGCGCCGAAATATTCAATGACTAAGGCGGAGTAATACCCGTTTAACTCATTGCCGTCTTTGTTGATTTTAGTTAACAAATAAGTTAATTTGGGCAGGTCATTGACGGCTATTACATGGTGTACCAAGACAGATAAGTTGACGCGTAATTGCTCGTACGATGCACTATCTTGCGAAGGTTTGCTTTCAATGTGTTTAACTACCTCATTATAGAGCGATTGCGTTACATTGCCGACTTTCCAGTTGGAATAAGTCTGTAACCCGGCGTTGAGTTCTTTGGTGATCATATCATAGCCGGGGCGGTTGCGGTCGTCTGCTTTTTCTTGTTCCGTTTCGGTATAATTTTGTTTTAAGAACACATCTACTTGTTCAAGCAGTAAAGCCAGGTGAGAACGTGCCTCAATAAAACCGAACGTTTGTGTATTTAACAGGTGCAGAACACGTGCTTTTAAGCGTTTGGCCATCCACAAGGCGTGCGTTTTAGTTTCGCTGTCCAGCGCGACGGTATTGGAATTATAAGAAAGGAAGAAAATATACAACAGTTCGGCTGCGTCGGAGGTATCCGCCGCGTGGGTGGCAAAAGGTTTGCCATTGATAGGATCTAAATATTCAATTAGATCTTCCATGGTAATTTTATCTTGTTCCCACAGGTCCAGTATTTGGGATTGCTGTTGGGCCATTTGATCGGGAGAGAGTCTGTATTCGGTGCGGCCGGTAGTAATAGCATCTGTGGGGTTGGTATAATGCCCCATGAGGCGTTGTTTGTCTTCGTGGATTTTTTGTTTTTCTTGATGGAAGGCTTCGTCTTGTCTTACCGCGTCGCTATGCAGTTGGGTGGCCTCATTATGTAAAGCAGCGGTGCCGGCCCCTACCCAAGTTAACGAATTGGCGCTTTGGTAAAAATCATTTAACGCTTCTAATTTTTCCAAAACGGCTTCGCGCACTTTTAAATCATCAATGCGTTTGGTATATAACCGGGCGATGCGGGTGTTGATGTCATCATAAGGGGTGGAGTCTTTGGAGATTTCGTTAATCCACTCTAAGTTCAGGTTGACAATTTCAAGTTCCAAATTGGCAAAGTCGCGTTCGCGGGGGGACAAATCCTTTTGGGCAAGATAAGCCTCTAATTCGGCTTTTTCTTGCTTAAATTTGTTCTCTTCGGAAACGGCATTTTCTACTTTTTGGGTTAAGGCTTCTTGATTGAATCTAGGTGCATTAATCTTCTTTTTAGCAAACGCTTCTACCGGTAGCGTATTGATGAAGAATAGCACTGCTAAGATCCGACATATCCACGTATTCATACTCTCTCCTTGGCATACTTAATGGTATTGCCTGTACTATTAGTATACGCTTAAACGGGAGATTTTCAAGGGAGATTAAGACCCAATCTAAAACAATAAAAAGACCTAGGACCTACGGGACCAAAGGACCCAGAAAGGGGAAAATAAAAATCCCCGCGTAGAGCGGGGAAAGAGTTGTGACGAAAAGGGTGCTAGGCCTACGGAATCGCATCCATAATTTGGCGAAGTTCCTCTTCGCTTTTGTCGCGTACTTCTACGGTTTTTTCTTTGCCTTTGGCACCTTTTACCAAAATAATACTGTCCTCTTTTACATTAAAGAAATCCGCCAGGAAGGTTTTCATCATAGCATTTGCCGGGTCATCATCCACCTTTTTGGTTTTAATTTTTACCCGTAGCACGCTACCAATGCGGCTAATCACTTCGTTGCGTGCCGCGCCCGGAATTAAACGAACTTTTATAATCATATCCCCTCCAAATCTTACTTAAAAAGCAAACTTCCAATGCGCGGCAAGGTTGAGCCTTCCTCCACCGCAATTTCAAAATCTTCACTCATCCCTAACGATAATTGCGCCTGGGGATGGGTGGCAAAATCGGTTTCAAACGCGTGTGCCAGCGGCTTAAATAAGGCCCGTAAGGTGGGGGCGTCGGCCCCTTGGGGGGCTACTGCCATATATCCGCACACGTCAATATTTTCAAAGGACCCGCGCAACCGGGCGGCTAATTGGCGCGCTTGCGGCAACGGCAAGCCGGATTGCGTTTGTTTGTGGGTCAATTTTACCTGCACCAATACCCGTAGTATTTTGCCGGCCGGTACATGCTTGGCCAGCGCGCGCACTGTTTCGGGTGAATCTATAGAATCTATAAAATCAAACAGTTGGGCGGCCTTGGCTGCTTTGTTTGTTTGTAAATGCCCGATAAAGTGTTTGCGTACTTTGCTAAAGGGAGCAAAGCGGGGATCTTCCTGCCAGCGGGCCCAAGCCTGCTGCACGCGGGACTCACCCACATCCGTCAACACACCCTGTTTTAGCAGGGCCAGCACATCTTCATCACTTGCGTATTTTACTACGGCCAAGAGGGTAATTTTTTGCGCCTCACGTCCCACCCGTTCGGCGGCGGCTTTCAAGGAAGAACAAATATCCCGATAGTTTTGCAAAAGTGCTTCTTCCCGGTGCATCATAAAAATTCCCTTGACATATTATACCAAATTTACTTTAATACCACAATTTTTTGACTGACAGCACGGATAGCACAAAAAACCCCGCCGGGAGAGGAAAAGTATATTTGAGATTGTGCTTGTCGGGTACGGATGTATTTACTTTTGCATTTCGTTGTAAAGACGAGGGGGAAAGTGCGCTCCTATGTTCAAACCTATTTCATTGGAAGCGCCTACGTACGCGCGAGATTTTACAATGCGGGGGAAAGTTCGGCCAGCGGGAAGTAATGTTTCAAAATCGTTTGATAGCCCTGTCCGGCGTCGGCGCGTCCGGCGGCCCCGGTTTGGCAGAAACCTACCCCGTGGCCCCAACCGCCTCCGTAAAAGACAAAGTATTTGAGTTGGTGATTTTCGTAATTGGGTTGCACAATAAAATAACTGCTACGCAGCATCCCTAAACTTAAATTATTGCGGATGACGTTTTCTTTATCCAGCGTGACGGTGCCTTTCGTGCCCTGGACTAATAATTTGGTGACGTACCCGGCGTGGGTGCGTTGCAACGGGATGAGCGCGGTAATTTGCCCAATATCTTTCTTTTGGTTTTTGATGACGGTACGTAGTTGCGGCTCGCTCACCACGCGTGCCCAGCGGAAAGCCGCCATACTGACGTTTTTGTCGTACTTACTGTAAGCGGCCGGCGGATATTGCAAGAGTGACTTAAAGTGATAAGGCTCAATGTGTTGGAAATCAAATTCCTGATAATCCGACACGGTGTCCAAATACGGCGTGGCGTTCCAGCCGGCGTCTTTGGCACTTTGCGTGGCCCCGCCGCAGTTGGCCGAAAATACACTCTCAATGGGTTTGCCTTCATAGGTAAGCACTTCGCCCAGCGTGGCTTCCACCGCGGCGTTGCCGGCGTCGGTTTCGGCACTGACGCCGTTGTACACTTGGCAGTTTTGCGTATCGCACAAATCATAGCCTTGTTTTTTGTGTTTACCTAAGTGTTTTAGGGCGTACGTCCGGGCCAGCACCGCTTGCGCGCGCAGCGCCTGGGTGGGAAAGCCTTTGGGCATTTCGGCCGCAATAATCCCCTGGACATATTCATCCAAAGAAACGATATTGATCGGCACCAGGGTTTGGGCTGAGGAGTTGTGTAATACTTCCAACTTGCCGCGGTACTCTTTGGCCCCTACGCTGGCCCAACTCATCCCCGGGCCGCTGACTAAATTTTTGACGATAAACGTGGGAGCCTGGGTGGGGGATTCCACCTGCGGGATAACGGTAAGCGATTTGGTAAAAGCAATCTGCCTCCCGGCGGGACTTTGCAAAAAGGGTTTATTGTTTTTGAGGATGACACTCCACTTCTCTTGGGCTTTTCCGGCGGCTATTTGTTTGCCTTGCGCGTTTTGCACCACAAACGAGGTAGACGGACTAAACGTTACCTGCGTACGGGGCGAGGCCAAGCCGCTTTGCGTAGTGCCCAAGCCGATTTTTACTTCGGTACTTTGCACCCCGGGGGGCAACACGAGCGGTTGCACGGCGGTATGTTCCAGTGGGGAAGATTTCACTTTTTCTTCTTCTTTTTGGGCTTTTTTGGCTTTGGGTTTTAGGCGGGCCAGGGCTTCGTGGGCGCGGGTATTTTTGGCGTCGGCCGCGGCAATCATTTTGTACTGGCGGTAGGCGTCGTTATACTGTTTGGTTTGTTCCAGCATACGGGCCAGGTGCACGCGCGCTTCCATAAATTGGTGGTCATAATCAACGGCTTTTTGGTACGCCTCGGCGGCTTTTTTATAACTTTTGTCCTCTTCGTACACTTGCCCTAACAGGAAGTTCGCCAGGCTGGGATGCGAGCCGGCCTTGACCGCTTGTTTCAAATTGTAGATAGCCAGTTTTTTTTCGTTCAGGCCCAGTTGGGCGCGGGCCAAATTGATGTGGAAGAACCCAGCGGTTTTGTCGTTTTCGTTTAGGAGCGATAAAATACGTTCCGCGGCGGCATATTGTCCGTCGGCCAGTAGGGCCTCGGCGGCCATTTCTATAATATCGTTATCTTGCGGATAAAGCCGGTAGGCTTCCAGCGCAATATCCACCGCTTCTTTGGGGCGGTTTTGTTCCATGGCAATATAGATAGCATTTAGAAAAGCGGTCCGCTCCCCGGTATCTTTGGAAATTTCTACGTATTTGGCTAGGGCTTCTTTGGGTTTGTAGGCAAAGTACAGAGCCGACGCTTCTTCCAACCGTTCCTGCACGGTATACGCGGCCCCGTAGGCGATATTCATCCCCGCTAGTAATCCCAATATGAAAAATAGTTTTCTCATAACCCTATCCATATTATACCTTTTTGTGGAACTTGGTATAATATGTTATATGACACTGCCCGTACCCGATTGGTTAAAACTGCTGGTCCGCACAAATAAAGAGGCACTGCGCACGTCGCAAGCGCTCACTGCGGAGCAATCTATTTCGGCCCACGCCTTGCACACAGTATGCCACGCGGCTAAATGCCCCAACCGGGGGGAATGTTTTAATTGTGGGGATGCCACGTTTATGGTGCTGGGCAATATCTGCACGCGCGGTTGCCGGTTTTGCGCGGTGGACAAACAACGCCCCTTACCGCCCGATCCGCAAGAACCTAACCGGGTCGCCCAGGCGGTGAAAGAGTGGCATATCCGTTACGCGGTACTCACCATGCCCACGCGGGACGATTTGCCCGACGGGGGGGCGCAACACTTTGCCAATGTGCTGCAGGCCATCCACACCACCACGCCCGACGTATTGACCGAGCCGCTTATTTCCGATTTGCGGGGGGATGAACACGCTTTGCAAACTATTTTGGATGCGCGTCCCACCGTGCTGGCTCATAACGTGGAAACGGTGCCGGAACTCTATGCGCAAGTGCGTTTGGGGGCCGATTATCACCGCACGCTTACGCTCCTGGAAAATGTCAAAAAACGCGCGCCCGGATTGCTTACCAAGACCGGTTTTATGGTGGGCTTAGGCGAAACATCCGCCCAAATCACCCGGCTTATGAAAGATTTACGCCACGTGGGGGTGGACCTGTTAACCATTGGGCAATACTTGGCCCCGTCTGCCAAACACTATCCCGTGCAAAGTTACCCGGAGCCGGCGCAGTACCAAGCCTGGAAACAAGAAGCGTTATCCCTGGGGTTTAAGGCGGTAACCAGCGGGCCCTTGGTGCGCAGCAGTTACCGGGCCGGGGCGTTATACCGCCAAGCATTACTTGAAGCAAACGTGTCTAAAAACGTATAATATCCGTATGAAACATCTGCTGGGAATTTTTCTATTGTCCTTATATCTGGTGGCGTGTGCCGGCAATCCGCCTGCGTGGTGGAACCCGGGCAACCGCTACGGGCAAACCCCGGCGTCTGCCCAAGTGACGGACCAAGCAGCTGTGCAAAAACCGACGGTTCCGCAAGAAGAGAATATAGACCCGCTACCGGATAATTCCTACGAAGAAGAAGTAATTGCCCCGCTGCCGGAAGAAGAAGATACCCCAACGGTGCAACCAACCGATGAACCGGGCGTAAACACATTGCCCATGCCCAGCGTGTTGGAGTAAATTTACCCAAAAAAAGACCCCCGAACTGTTTTTTCAACAACCCGAGGGCCTTAAACAGCACCACTACAACATCCCATCTTATTTTCTCCTTGGTCCGCACTTTGTATCGGTCAGGACTTATGTCGCCGTATCAACGCCGCAGACTGTAACAACTCCACACCTGAGCCCCCAGCGTCTGCCGCCCCGTCCGAACCAACCGAACCTCACGGCTCTGCACTCCCGAAATCAGCGGAACTCACCTCTTTCGGCACGCTTTGAATAACCCAAACGGTTATGTGACTCAACCGCCCTCGCCTTCAAAACGCTTTCAGCACAGCGGGCAACCCCCTTACAGCAACGCCCAACCCGTACTACAGTTTGAACTTCCATACCCATAGTATAAGCATAAATGCCAATTTGTCAAGGCCCAAATTTGAAAATTTTTTTCTTCCGTCGGTAAATGCGCTGTTTTGGGTTTGTTTTTTGCCAAAAAAAGGCCCATTTTACTAAAAAATGAGCCTGTATCGGTAAGCGTTTTACAGGGGAGGCCCGTATGCGCTTTTATAATTGGGTAATATCGGCGGTTTGGGTAAGCAACCGGCGCACCCGGGCCAACAGCGCTAAACGGTTGGCGCGGATTTTTTCGTCCGGTACGTTAACCATCACGTCGGTAAAGAATTTTTCCAGCGGCGCCTTAAACACGGCTAAGGCTTTGAGCGCACGGAGATATTCTTGCTCGGTAGCGGGGTGCGTTTGCGGCACTTGGCTAAGCGTAGCAAAGAGTTCTTTTTCGGCGGGGAGTTCAAACAATGCCTCGTTAACATCCCCAGTCGGCGCGTCGGCTTTTTTGAGGATGTTGCTTACGCGTTTGGCGGCTTCACGCAAGGCGGTAAAGTCGGCCGCGGTTTGCACTTGTTCCAGCGCACGCACGACGTTTTCCACCTGACCAAGCGGCATGTCGGCCCAGTTGGAAATGGCTTTGAGTAACCCGTCGTTGCGGCCGCGTTCGCGCAGTACTACTGCCACGCGCTGGGCGATAAAACTGCGTAGTTGCTCGCTAAGTTGCGCGGTCCATTTATAAGTAGGCGTGTACGCGTTTTGCACGATAGAAAGTACCTGGTTGACACACAAGTTCCAGTTATTTTCCAACAAAATACGCACAATGGCAAAGGCTTGGCGGCGCAAGGCAAAGGGGTCTTCGCTGCCGGTGGGGATTTGACCGATTAAAAAGTTGCCGGCCAGCGTGTCTAACTTGCCAGCCAGGGAGACCACATTTCCTGCCACGGTCGTCGGCAAAGCAGAGGACGACGTAAGCGGCCAGTAACTTTCTTCCATGGCTTTGGCGGCGGCTTTCTCGTCGGCGGTTTTAGCGGTAAGGGCCGCATAACGCCCGCCCATATATCCCTGCAATTCCGGAAATTCATACACTACGTGGCTAGCTAGGTCGTCGTAACAATGCAGTGCGGCTTGTGCAATAGCGGCTTTCTCTTGCGTCAGTGCCAGGGCATCCGCCAAAGCGGTGGCAATTTTTTCCACGCGTTGGGCTTTGTCTGCCAGCGTGCCTACGCCTTCTAAAAATTGTACGTTTTGCAATTTGCGGTGGAAAGCGTCCATGCCTTCTTTTTGGTCGTTCTCGTAGAAGAACACGGCGTCGGACAAACGCGCGGACATCACTTTCTTAAACCCGGTGCACACTTCGGTTTGGTTGACCGAAGACCCGTCGCGCACGGCAATAAAGTACGGTTGCAGTTCGCCCTGTTTGTTAATCACCGGGAACATTTTAAGTTGCTGTTTTAAGACGGTAGTGATTAACAGTTTCGGCAGCGTGAGGGTTTTAAGGTCCATATCTCCGCAGACGGCTACCGGGTGTTCGGTAAAGGCTACGGTTTCGGCGATTAAATCTTCGTCCAAATCGGCTTGGTAGCCGCGCGCTTTGGCCTCGGCGGTTACGCTTTGAATTAAGGCCTCGCGGCGTTCTTGCGGCAAGACAAAGATGGGGGGATTTTGGTCGCGCAGTAACTGGATGTACGCGTCCAAATCGGCGCTTTCTACTTTGAGCGGTTTGTTGCCGTAAGAGAGGAGCCCGTGCGTGTAGCGCGACGAAGTTACCCCGGCAATCGTAAATTTAATAAGTTTATCGCCATAGAGCCCAATGAGCGAGCGAATCGGCCGCCCGTAGCGTAGGCCGGAATTTTCCCACACCATATTTTTGGCAAACTCTAACCCGGTCACAATGCGGGTAAACACGTCGGGCAACAGTTTTTCGGTCTTTTCGCCTTTGATGCGTACGTCGGCGTAAATGAAGGGACCTTTGTCGGTTTCTTTGATGAGTAAATCTTGCGGTTTAAGACCGTTTTTCTGGGCAAATCCGGCTGATTGCGGCGTGAAATTCCCGTTGGCATCTTTTAACAGTTTGGCGGGTGGCCCTTTGACTTCTTTTTGGATGTCGGCCGATTTTTCGGCCAGTCCGTGTACAAATACAACTAATTTGCGAAACGTACCCAGCGTTTCTACGCGCTCAAAAGAGAGGCGTTTTTCGTTGAGGATATTTTCGGTGATGGTTTTAAGTTGGCTTAGAGCCGGTTTCATAAACCGGGCGGGTAGGTGCTCGGTTCCAATTTCTAAAAGTGCATTTTTGAGTGTCATAGTGTTAGTTCCTTGTTTGTATTTTCAGAGTTGTTACCTGGTGTCATCCCTGAGTGTTTTTGTCGGAGATCTCCTCCTTGCGTATTTGCAGAGGTGGGGATTCCCGGTTACAGCCCGCGGGAATGACGCTGTATGTTATGAACAAATCAAATCATATAAATCAGACCAGGTTGGATTAAAATCGTTAATCAATTTGTTTTTCCAACTTCGGTTCCACTTCTTTAGTTCTTTCTCGCGAGTAATTGCTTGCAAAATGTTGGAGGTTTGCTCATAATAAACAAGTTTATGTAATTTATAACGTTTAGTAAAACCTTCCAGCATCTCATGTTTATGTTCATATACTCTGCGAATTAAATCATTTGTTACACCTATGTATAGCACGGTATTATACTGGTTGGTTAACATGTATACATATGCCATAACTTTCCTTATTGTCATCCCCGAGTGTTTTTGTCGGGGATCTCCTCCTTGCGTATTTGCAGAGGTGGGGATTCCCGGTTACAGCCTGCGGGAATGACGCCCTATTTTTTTACCGCTTTCTTTTCCACGCTGTCCACATACGCTTTGGCGCAGGCTTTGGCCAGGTTGCGGATTTTGGTAATGTTATTGGTGCGGTCTTGTACGCTAATCGCGCCGCGCGCTTCTAACATATTAAAATATTGTGACAGTTTCATCGTGTCGTCATACGCCGGCAGATAGAGGCCTTTTTTGCACAGTGCATAGCACTCTTTTTCGCACTCGTCAATGTAGCGGCGCAAGTGTTCCACGTTGGTCTCTTCAAAGTAATAGTGCGAGAATTGCTTTTCTTGCTCCAGGTGCACGTCACGGTAGGTAACGGTGTCGTTCCAGCGTAAATCAAAGACGTTATCTACTTTTTGGCAGTACATGGCAATACGCTCCAGCCCGTAGGTGATTTCGGCCGTAATCGGGTTTAACGCGTAGCCGGCCATATTTTGAAAGTACGTAAACTGCGTAATTTCCATCCCGTCTAGCCAAATTTCCCAACCCACGCCACTGGCACCCAGGGTGGGGGATTGCCAGTCGTCCTCAATCCAGCGTACGTCGTGCTCTTTGGGGTCCAGGCCGATGGTTTTAAGAGAATTTAAGTAAATCGTTTGGATATTTTCCGGCGCGGGTTTCATGATGACTTGGTACTGGTAGTATTTGCCCAAGCGGTTGGGGTTTTCGCCATAGCGGCCGTCTGCCGGGCGGCGGCAAGGTTCCACATACGCGCGGTTGACGGGTTTTTTAGTAAGAGAGCCGAAAAAAGTTTCGGGGTTATAGGTGCCGGCGCCCTTTTCCAGATCGTAGGGTTGTACTAAAATACAGCCTTGTTTAGTCCAGTAGTTGTTCAGCGCGGCAATAATGTCTTGAAAATTCATTCCGTGTTTCATAGATGCTTATATTATACCAAATATAACGCGTGTAAGGGCGCGCGCGTACGGGCTCTGGTGGGGTGGGCCTAAAATAGGTCTTTTTTATGCTTGACAACACTAACAAATCTTGCTAACATAAGGCTACAGTACCCGGGGCGGTTCTTGCGCCGGGTTTTCACAACAATTTGCCACTGTAACACCCCAAGAGTCCGAGCCCCTACCTCTCTGACTATAATGCTGACAAAAGGAGTAAAATTAACGGGTGTTAGAACTGGTGTCTAGTCAGGCTATAGAGGTCAAAGCAACGTGCTACCCTCACGACTTTGCCACAGGCATACCCCGCAAGGGGGACCCTCTACAGCCGAGTACGCTGATAAATAACCCCGCATAAGTGGGCCGGACGGGTGCAACCTTTTTTGCGCCGCGTGCGACAAGTAAGTATTTTCTTTACTAACCACTAAACCGGGTAAATGCCACAGCGAGCTACACAGGAGCAGACCGAAATCTTGCCAGTTCTCTTTGTCTGTTTGCGGGAACATGATTGCTGCTATAGCACTTGCTGGGTGCTGTAGTAGTTAAATGCCTAGGGGTAAAGGGTTTGGCTAAAAAAGAAAGTTAGTTAAGCAGTTCGTCCAGGTCGGCCGGCACTTCTTCCAAAGACGAGTAAATCTTAAACGCGTGCTGTTTAACAAACGAGTCCGGGCTTTTGATATTAGGCACCATACAGGTCCGCATCCCGGCGCAAATGGCGGCGGTGGCCCCGGCTACGGAGTCTTCAAACACCAGGCACGCACCCGGGTCGGTTTTGAGTTTGGCGGCGGTGCACAGGTAAACCTCCGGGTGGGGTTTGAGGTGGGTGACATCCTCGCACGTGGTAATGACAGGGAAGTATTTGAGTAAGCCTTTTTTAATTAAATAAAAGTCCACCCAGCGGCGCATATTGGAGGACGCCAACGCCAGTTTTAACCCGCGTTTATAAAACAGTTCAATCGTTTCGCGGGCCCCGGGCAGAAAGGGAATTTCGCCCCCGTGGGAAAGGTAGTCTTCCACCAGCGCATAGGTGCGGTTTTGCAGAGAATCGGTATCGGTATCTTGCCCGAAGTGTTGCTTGATGAATTTGTTGGCTTCTTCACGCGAAATGCCCACCCCTTGTGCAAACAGTTCAAAGGTAAAGTCAAGGCCCATTTCGGCGGCGGCTTTACGGTAACACTCAAAGTAGATATGTTCGGTATTAAAAATGGTTCCGTCCATATCAAAAATGACACTGGTAATCATACCAACACCGGCTCCTCTTGCCATACGGTGGCGGTTTCTTCCAATCCCAGCGGTTTAGTGGTGTGTAAGGGATAAGTTAAATAATGGTTCAAAAAACGCCGCACCACGCTGTTGCACTTGGCCAGTTGCAGTAAATCTTGCGGATCCTCAAAGCGTAAATTGGCAAAATCATCCTCGTGCATACGCTGCCAAAACCGGGGCGTAATTTGCAAGACGGGGTGATCCAACCCAAACCCTGCCAACATCATCAGCCGCAAGGTAAACGCGGCGGCAAACGCCGGGGTAGGTGTATGATTTTCCAGCGAAAAAAGGGCCTGGCTAAGCAGTTCAAATTTGGGCGTGCTGACTTGGTGCAAAGGCGTTAAACGCAACATCAGTTCGCAACAGTGCAGGGCAAGCGTTGTGCGTTTCAAATCGGTATGGATGGCGGGGAAAACAGTATCTATCTTGCCGCCGGTAATCGTGCCCATAATGCCCCCGCGCTTGACGTAAATGCGTAGGTCCGCCCGGGTAAGCGGCTCGCAAAAGGCTTTGAGTTTTCCCTTCGTGTGGCTGACCCCGGGGCACCGGGCATTGAGGCGGCCGTGTTCGCGCGTGTAGATAGAAACTACGCGGTCGTTTTCGCGCAAGGGTTGGCGCAAGAGAATAATGCCCGTATCGGTAAAAATCATAGTTATATAGTAGCAAATTTGCCCGTCTCTGTCTTTAGGGCCCTTTTGGAATATAGGTCTAAATAGATTGGCAAATTAGGTCCAAAGACTCTTTTGGTATTTTCGTGTTTATGTCATAATATCGGTAAGGAGAAAATATGAAAAAAATTATTGTGGGAAGTAGTATTGCTGTATTGATGGTGTCTGCTTTGCAAGCCTATGCAGGGCCAAAAATTAAAGTAAAAAAAGTGCCAACAACGGGGGTAAACCTTACACGCATCAGCCGCGTTTCCCCGGCTATGTTGCGCCAAGGGGTACGTTATCTTCCGCGGGAAATAAGAACTGCGGGCCAACCTACTCCATCTCAGGCGGCTATGCATACGCGTGGGTTATCAACCGCATTACCCGCTACCCCGTTTACGCAGGCTGTTACACGTCAAGTTGTCCAGGCTGAAAAACAAATCAGTACCGCGTTGCCACCCTTTAGAAACCGTGCCGAAATTCCTACCCGCGTCCAAGCGTCCGAAACGTTGGAACAAGCCAGAATACGCAGTAAAGCGGAACAAAATCCTAATATACTTGTAGGAGCCGAGGTAGAAAATTCCTTTGCGCGATACAAAAGAAATAAATTGAGCAAACAATTAGAAAATGAAGTCAAGCAATTGCGTGCGCAAGACCCAAGCGCGGCTTCTCAAAAGCGGGCGGCCCATTATGACGGATTAAGAGAGCAGGAAATAAAACGTTATGATGAGACCAGACGGGCGATTTTGGAACGTCAAATTGTGCAGGAAGACCCTAAAGCACAGCATGAACTGGAACCGGCATTAAACCGCCACTTAGACGAGTTGGACCGCATTAACGAGGCGGAAATTGCTGAAAGGACCCGTTTGCTGTAACGGATTAAAACAAGAGTATATAAGAGGCTTAGAAATTGTATGAACAGGTGGATTGTGTTAGGTTGTATTGCGGGTTTACTGGTAAGCAGTTTGCCCGGTATGGCTCTGCCTAAACCGAAAGTTGTCAAACGTGTTTCTGTCTCAGCCGCCGGACGGTATTACAGAACCCGTCCGCAAGTGCGTACAGCCTCTCTCTCCCGTGTTACCTATCATCCGGCCCAAGCCCAACGCACCGTGGCCCGTCAAGTTCATACCGCACTTCATACGCCCATTTCCGCGCAAACCATTTATACCGACCAAGCCACTCTGGCGCAAGATATTGTGGCTATGTACCGGGGAAAGCAAGCCGGTCAGGCGGCCAAAGATCCGTTTGGGCGCATAGTCGTTTTGTATGAACTGCCCCAGCAGGCGATCACCTATGCCCCGTACGGGCGCGAAGCACGCCTGCTAAACCCCAGTGAGGAAATGCTGGTCTATAACCCGACCCAACAACGCGGACAGTTGGTTAAAAAAGGCGTTGTGAACCAACTCTATACCCTATCGCAAACCGTGGTGGAACCGGCGCGTACGGTTTCTACGCACCCGGTGGCAACCCCCGGCTGGACGGGCAAAAGCCTCTATCAAAGCCAAGCCGAATTGGCCCAGGATGTGGCGGCCTGGCGCGGGATTGAAGGCGGCATTGTGGCCAAAGGGCCGCTGGGGGAAAACGTCCTGTTGTATGAATTGCCGAAAGTGAAAATTGAATACGAACCATACGGACGTATGAACCGCACCCTGGACCCGGAACTGGAAATGATTGAGTACGACCCGGTCCGCCAACGCGGCAAAATCGTTTTTAAGAAAGCAGTGGCAAGTTTGTATACCCTGGGGTCTTCAGCAGGTGAAAACGCTGGCGGACTTGTTAAATAATAGGAGATTGTATGAACAGATGGGTTGTACTAAGTTGTATAGTCGGTTTGCTTAGCGCTGGCACACAAAGTTTTGCCGGTATAAAACGGCCCAAATTTAGTAAACGCAAAAGTGTAACTACGGTGGAAAAAGCTGAAGCACACGCGCCCCGCGTCAACACGCCGGCGGTTACGCGTACAAAACAACTTCCACTACAAGCACTCAAAGAAGGAAAGGTGTGTTATGTTCGCCCGCAGGTGAGAAAAACAACTACCAACGCTAAACGGGCCGCAATACTCCGTAAAAAGGTCCGCCCTGCTTCACGCAAGGGGGCAAAAAACAGGACGCCACTTGTGGAGCGCAAAGTTATGCAAAGCAGTGAACGGACTTATCCGTGGAAAAATGCCAAATGTGTGGTTTATGATAATATGGATAATTTCGTCCGTGATGTAGTGGCATTTTACGGCGATGAAGGCGGCCAACACATCAAAGGAAACGAAGGGGAAGAATTAATAAGATATGAATTACCCCAAGACGTTCGTTTCTTTCGTTACAATGCTTCTGATAAAATAGCTGTGAGATTGCATATAAGGAGTATAGTGTACAACCTCGCTACTGGCAAATATGGCATGATCCAAGCAATTAAGGGGGGACCTTCTTATCCTGTGGTAGTATACCCATGGTAATTCCTAGGGAGGTATTAAAAAATATATGAAAAGATTAATTCCATTGGGCAGTATGATTTTGTTGTTGATTTCCTCGGCTAACGTGTTTGCATTACCCAAAATAAAACGCATAAGGATCTCCAGAACTGGCACCCGATTGCAGCGAATTGCAAAAGAAACGATTGTAAACGGAAAATTGCGTTATATTCGTCACGGAGTGAGCGAAACAACTCGAGCAACTGCTTCCACTACGGCCCAGCAAGTGGAACGAGCGGCGGAGCAGGCACAACAATCCCATGCAAAAGTTATTTTACCGGCAGTTACTAACCACACGGTTCCCCCGGGATATTACCGCACCCGTTTTAACCCTGTACAAGTAGACAGAAAAGCCATGGAAGGCTTACAGTACGTAGGGCGCAAAACGCCCTTGCCGGCTACCCCCAAAGCGCCGGACGTCCACAAGGTAGTGGAGTTGCCTGTGTCTGCGTTGGAGGAAAGACTCTATACCCCTATGGCGGTGCGCAAAGCCCGCATGGAGCAAGCCTCGTTTGAATATTCGCAAAAGATGGCGGATAGGACGCTCCGCTCGCTCAACCAAGGCGAAACGATTCATGCCGTGGCCCTCTTAAAAAGTGATTTTGAAGTCATGTATATAAAAGACGTCCATATTGAAATGAATACGGAAGGATTGGAGCAACTGACAGAACTGATCCAACAGGCCCGCAACGAACAACCCGGCTCTTCCTTTTTGGTGGTACAAACGCACCAATCGGCCGCGGTTTTCCGTCAAGTAAACGGAACCATGAAACCCGGTTGGGTACGTCAGCCGCGTAACGTCATTGAGTATGTATTTGACCAAAACGATATGACCCTGTTGGACCGCGCGGCCGATGCACCGGAATTGGCGACGGACCGGTTTCACTTCCTCTTAGACAACGTACGCCCGTTGCAAGAGCACTTTGCGGAATTTGCCTGGAAGGCCGTCTATGAGGACTCGCTGGAATTAGCCCGGGACGTGCACGAAGCCTACGGCGGACAGGGCGGGGTAAAATATATCAATGCGTTGGGGGAAGAACTGGTAGCCTATGAGTTGCCGCAAGGCATTGTGTATAAGTCTCCAAATAATATCTTTGCCCGTACGATAAATCCGAAACAAGAAGTCGCAATCTATTATCCGTCTTTACACAAAGGGCAACTGCTTAAAAAAGATATGCTTCGTTTGTTTAGAAAAGCCGATCGGCCCGTAGCAGAACTGCCTAAATTAGAGGAAGAAACTGTTGTAAAAACCCAAGAAGGATCGTCTGCCGCCCAAGAGACCAAGGCTACCCCGGTACAGACCTCCGCCCCGCGTGCGGCCTCTGCCACGCCGAATCCTTTTGTCGGGCAAGAAGTCTACACGGCCCAGGCAGACTTGGCGCATGACGTAGCGGTCTATTACGAAGGCCTTGGCGAGCGTGGACAGATGGTAGAGGATATGTTCGGGCGCTATTTTACCATTTACCAATTACCCCGGGAAGGCATTAGGTATCAACCTTTTGGGCAAGCCGCACCGGAAGTGCTTGCGCAGGATGCGTATATTATTTTGTATAACCCCCAACAAAACGCCGGGCAACTGATGAGAAAAGATTCACCCGCCTTGCGCTATTATCAAAATGTGGGGCAATAAAACCGCTTTTAGGTAGGTATCCCAATTAATACCTAGCTAGATAAATGCGAAACTCCCCAGCGGCCCTGGGGAGTTTTTCTTGCCAAAGTTGTACAGAAAAGATATAATATCCCTGTGGTTTTTCAACCCATTTATATTAGTATAAGGAGTTTGCACGGGTAGCACACCGGCTACACGTGCGTTAAAGAATTATGTTACCGACATACAGACCTAATAAAAGAAGACGTGCCAAACACATCGGCTTTCGCGCCCGCATGGCCACTGCCGGGGGACGCAAAGTATTAAGCGCCCGCCGTGCTAAAGGCCGCCACGAACTCATCCGCGCCGCCTAAACCCATGTTACCCAACGGTCTGCCGCATAGCCGCCGTCTGCATTTGAAACGCGATTTTGAACGCATTATCCAAGGCGGCTTACGTTATCAACAAAGTGGACTTGTGCTGTGGACGGATAGTTCCCGCCAAGCCGGGCCCGCGCGTTTTGCGGTAGTGGTCTCCCGTAAGTTGGGGCCAGCGGTTGTGCGTAACCGTACCAAACGAATTTTAAGAGAGGCCTTTCGGACGATACAGGTCCGTTTGAAACCCGGGGCAGATATTATTGTAAAGCCCCAACATAGCGAAAAACTAAGTAAAGTGCAAGCAGCGCGTATGGCGCTCACGTCACTGTGCGAACAAGCCGCACTACTTATTGATTAGTTTCCTATATATAAGGAAACACCCATGAAGAAACTTTCGCTTTTCGTAAACAGGGTCGTTTTAGGGCTATTTGTAGCAGGGTATACGTGCGTGCGCCCGCTTTTGGGCCCGCGCGGTGTGTGCAGATTCACACCCACCTGCGGCCAGTACGCCAAGTTGGCACTACAAAAATACGGCGTACTAAAAGGTTCGTTCCTTGCCTGTAAACGGGTGCTTAAATGTCATCCGTGGCATCCGGGCGGGTACGATCCGGTCCCTTAGGCCTCCTCTTACGTTCCACTCGTGGAACCGACCTAGAGGAGTAGTATGAATAACAGACAATTCCTAATTACCGCCATGTTTTTCCTCTTGGTAATTACGGGGTATAATCAGTTTGTGGCATTGCCGCGTGCGCGTGCCGCCCAACAAGCCGCCGAGGCCCAGCTGCAACAACAAAACGCCTTGCAACAGCAACTGGCCGCTACCCTGGTAAGTACCGACGGAACAAACATTTCCTCCTTGGCGGCTACACCCGCCAAACCCGAAGAACTGGTCACGCTGGATTTGCCGCAAGCGGAGGTGACGTTCTCCTCCAAGGGTGCCGGCATTAAGACCTTCTTATTCAAAGATATTTTAGGCCCCGTGGACCTGACCCCGTATACGGGCGAAGGGTATTTTGCCACCTTGCCGCAAGTAGATTTTGAAGAGACGGCCCGCACCCCCGATACCATTACCTTCACCGGGAATTTAGCCGCCGGCGTACAGGTGGAAAAAAAATATCAGCGTATCAGTGAGGGGCTTTATAACCTGTCGCTTACAATTACCAACCGCACTGCCGCCCCCGTCAAACTGGCCGATTGGCAATTTAACTTTGGCCCGGGGTTGGCTACGGTTAAGAGCGAACTTAAAGATAACGAGCGCGAAAGCAAAGCCGTCTATTTAGTGCAAGAACAGGGCAAGAAAAACCCCACGCTGGAAACCTTCACTAAAAACGAAAAGCAACCCACCCTTCCGTGGAAGTGGGCCGGTATTGATAACCGCTATTTCTTGGCGGTGCTCATCCCGCAGAACTGGACGCCCGGCAAACTGACGACCGAAAAAATCGTTATCGGCAAACAGAAAAAGTTTTGGGGTCTTAGCGAGGGTGATTTGCACGGCCCGCGTTTGCAAATTACCGTTCCCGGCGACGTGCTGCAAGCCGGTGCCGCTAAAACCTATGACAGCAAGTTCTACTTCGGCCCGAAAGATTACCAACTCTTCCAAACCCCGGCGTATGAACCGTTCCGCTTTGAACGCAGTATTGCGTTTGGGTTCTTTGGCGCGCTAGGCAAAATTGCCCGCAACGTGTTGGAACTTTTCTACAAATGGACGGGCAACTATGGCGTAGCCATTATTATGATTACCATTTTACTTCAACTCATCTTGTGCCGCTTTACCGTGATGCAACTTAAATCCGCCGCGCAGATGAAAAAAATTCAACCCGAAGTAAAACGGATTCAGGAAAAATACAAAAACGACCCTGCTTCTTTGCAGCGCGAAACGTTGGCGTTGTATCAAAAATACCACGTCAATCCGCTGATGGGTTGTTTGCCGCTGCTGATTCAATTGCCGATTTTCTTGGCCTTGTTTAATGCGTTACGTACGTCGTGGGCGTTGCACGGAGCCAAGTTTGTGTGGTGGCTGACGGACTTGTCCGCCAAAGACCCGTATTACATCTTGCCTATTTTGATGGGGGGCGTGATGTTCTTGCAGCAACGGGGCAATATCCCGCCCGGAACCGACCCGGCCCAAGCCGCTATGTTCAAATATATGCCGCTGATTTTTACGCTGTTATTTATGAACTTCCCGTCTGGGTTGGTGCTTTACTGGCTGACCAACAGCCTCTTAACGTATGCGGTTCAAACACTCGTCAATAAAAAACTGGCAAAGGTCCAGTAAGGAGATTTCTATGTTAAACAAAGTTAAAACTCAAGGTAAAACAATTTCGGAGGCTATTTCCAAAGGCCTCAAAGAAATGCACCTGCGCCGTGATCAGGTAGAAATAAGCGTGCTGGAACATCCGCGCAAAGGGTTTTTGGGCATTGGGGCCAAACCCGCGGTGGTGGAAGTAACCAAAAAGCGTTGGATGTCCGACTCGTTAGACAGTGAAATTTATATGGACGTCCCCAAACGCCGCCGCGGCCGCAACGGTAAACGCGCCGCCAAGGGGGGCCGTCGTTCTTCTTCCCACCGCCACAACAGCCGCCGCGCCAGCGACGCCGAAATGACCTCGCGTGAACCGCGGGTCCGTACACCCAAAGCCAATGAACCGCAACTCTTGCCCAGCGAGGCCATCCAAAACGCGGTCATCCCGGAAAATATGCAAAAACCCATGGAACTGGCCAAAACCTATGTGACCGACGTACTGACCCACATGGGCATCAAAGCCGAAAACGTCCACGTCTGGTGGGATGAAAAACAACAACGCATTTTAGTAACCTTTGATTGCGACAAACCGGCCATCGTTATTGGCAAAGAAGGCAAAACGTTGGAAGCCATCCAATACTTGTCCACCTTGGCGGTAACGCGTCAGTTTGATATGCCGATTTCCGTCGTCACCGATACGCAAAACTATTGGCGCAAGGCCGAAGATAAAATTGAGGCCGATATTGCCCGCGGAATTGATATGATTAAACACGGGGCGTCGGTATTTCGTTTCCGCCCGATGAGTTCCCAACTGCGCCGCTATATTCACCGCGCGGTAGAAGGCAACGAATACGTACAAACCACTTCCGAAGGGGAAGGAAAATGGCGCAAAGTTACCTTGCGCCCCACGCAAAAAGCGTTGGACGAAGCCAAAGCCGGCGTGGCCCCGGCGGATTTTGTACCGGGCGTCATCGGCGAGGATATTCCCGAGGCCCAACCTACCGAACAAGCGGCTACGCAAGAAGCAAACCAGCCTACCGAACAAGCCGCTACGCAAGAGGCGAACCAACCGGCTACGCAAAACGCGGCTGGCGAAGCGTACGAACCGTTGCAACTGGAAGAAACGCCTACGCAAAAATTGGCTACGCAAACGGTGGCTACTACCGTTACGGAAACGGTGATTGATTCGGCCGAACATACCGTAGTGGAACACTCCGTAGTGGTCACGACCGAAACGCAAAATCAATAAACCGCCAAGACGTTATTTTACACCCCGGACCGTCTAAGTACGCCGGGGTTTTTTTACGGAAAATTTCAGCCCCGCATCGCCTCATAAATTGCTACAATAAAAGTACACGATTTTGAGGAGTATTTTATGCCCAGTAATTTATTAGATGAACGCATCCCACCCCAAGCCCTGGACGCCGAAATGGCGGTGCTGGGTTCCATGCTGATGGATACGGACGCACTCAATGATGCGTTGGAAATCTTAAAGCCGGAACATTTTTATAAAGACGCTCACCAAGTTATTTTTGCCGCTATCCAGGCTTTGGCCGAGCGCAACCAAGCGGTAGATATTGTGACGGTGGTGGAAGAACTTAAACGCCAAAAGGCCCTGACCAAAGTGGGGGGCGAAGTGTATTTGGCCCAACTGGAAAGCAAAGTTTCCACCGCGGCTCACGCCAAGTATTACGCCGAAATTGTTTACAAAAAATACGTCGTGCGCGATTTGATCCGCACCGCTACGGGTCTGGTGCAACGGTGCTATAAAGAAGAAGATGACGACCCGCAGATGCTTATTGACACGGCCGCCGACCAGATTTATAAACTTAGCCAACGCCAAAAACTGACGGGGTTTGTATCGTCCAAAGACCTGGCCCCCGAAGTCATTGAAATGTTGGAAACCGCCTTCAAAAATAAAAATACCTTACAGGGGGTTCCTACCGGGCTGAGCGAATTTGACCACAAAACGGGCGGACTTCGCAAGTCGGATTTGATTATTTTAGGCGCCCGCCCCAGCCAAGGGAAAACCGCCCTGGCCTTGAATATTGCCCACCACGCGTGTGTGGATTGCAATATCCCGGTGGCGTTCTTCTCGCTGGAAATGGGACGTCATATCATTTATGAACGTATGATCGGCGCGGCCGCTATGGCGGAAATTCACAAACTGCGTAACGGGTATTTTGAAAAAGGCAAATGGGCCGACATTTTGCGCGAGGCCGACCGCCTGAAAAATGCCCCGCTCTATATTGACGATACGTCCGGTATTTCCATTACCGAACTGCGTATGCGCGCGCGCCGCTTGGCAAGCGACCTGAAAAAACAAGGCAAAGAACTCGGCCTCATTGTAATTGACTATTTGCAACTGATTCGCGGGGGGGAAAGACGCAGCGAATCGCGCCAGCAGGAAGTGAGTGAAATTTCCCGCTTGCTTAAAGATTTGGCCCGTACGTTGGATGTGCCGGTGTTGGCTCTTTCGCAGTTAAGCCGTAAAAACGAAGATAAAACCCGTACCGACAATAAACCAATGCTTTCGGACTTGCGCGAATCGGGCTCTATTGAACAGGATGCCGACGTGGTGGCCCTCATCCACCGCGAATCGTATTACAAACGTGACGACGAAACCCTCAAACGCAAAGCCACGCTTATTATTGCCAAACAGCGCAACGGACCCGTGGGGGACATTGACCTGGCGTTCTTTGGCGAGTTTGCTTTGTTTACCAACCCCGCGCCCGAAACGGTGGAAGATACGTCGGGCACGGTGGGGATGGATACCCAACTGGAGATTGCCGAATAATGATGCCGATTCTGCGCCCTACGATTGCCGAAGTGGACCTCACCAAATTGACGCGCAACTTGCAAAAAGTGCGTAGCCAAGTGGGGCCGCAAACGCAACTGTTGGCTATTTTGAAAGCCAACGCGTATGGGCACGGTGCGGTGAAAATCGGTCAACATATTGAAGAAAATAAACTGGCCCACTGGTTTGGCGTGGCCTCGGTAGAAGAAGGCATCGCCTTGCGCGAAGCCGGCCTCAAAACGCCGATTCTCGTGCTGGGCAGTATCTATCCGTTTGAAGCCTTTGAATATGCTATCAAGTATGACCTGGCGGTAACGATTGCCAGTTTGCGTGCGGCTCAGGCGGTGTGTGACGTAGCCGCTAAACTGGGCAAAAAAGCCGTCTGCCACCTCAAGCAAGATACGGGGATGGGACGCATTGGTACGCGCCGCGGCGGAGTCGTCAAAATGATGGAGTTTTTGCACCAGAATCCGCACGCGGTATTGGACGGGCTTTATTCCCACTTGGCCAGCGTGGAAAGTGACCCCGCTTATACCGAGCAACAAATCGGCTACTTCCGCGACAGTTTGACCAATATGCAACTGCGCAATATCCACGTGCCGCATATTCACTTGGCCGCTTCCGCCGCGTTAGTCGCCCGGCCGGATGTGCACTACACGTTGGTGCGCCCGGGCCACAGCATTTACGGATTGGAAAAAGGCTACGAACCGATTTTATCGCTCAAAACCCGCGTGGTCTATGTCAAAGATATTCCCGCCGGCTTTAGCGTAAGTTATAACCGCAGTTTTATTGCCACGTCCCCGGTAAAAGTAGCCACGCTGCCGCTAGGCTATGGCGACGGATACTTGCGTGCCCTTTCCAACAAGGCCGACGTGCTTATCCGCGGGCAACGCTGCCGCGTACTGGGCAATGTGACGATGGATATGATGATGGTAGATATTTCACACGTGCCGCATGTAAGCGTGGGGGATGAAGTGGTGGCGGTGGGACGTCAACAAGGGGAAGAAGTAACGCTAAGCGAACTGGCCGATTTAGCAGGGACGATTGATTACGAAATTTGCACGCAGTTAAATGCCCGCGTGCCAAGGGTGTATAAGTAATATGTTTACGTCTATTGGTAAATATATGATGTATTTGTTTAGTGAAATTGGCGGCGCAACCCGGATGTTGCGCTCGTGCGTGTTTTGGTTGTGGCGTTCCAAATTTGAGTGGCAACAAACCATTGAACAAAGCGTCAATATCGGCGTAGATTCTTTTGGCGTTACCGCGCTGACCAGTTTGTTTACCGGGATGGTGCTGGCCCTGCAAGCCGGTAACACGATTGGTAATATTTTCGGCGATCCGATTTTTGTCGGTACGATTGTAACGTTTTCGTTAATTCGCGAATTAGGCCCTGTGCTGACCAGCGTCGTCGTGTCCGGCCGGGCCGGTGCGGCGGTGACGGCGCAAATTGGTACGATGGCGGTAACCGAGCAGATTGACGCCCTCTACACGCTGGGCACGAACCCGATTCGCTATCTAGTAATTCCGCGTATGTGCGGCTTTGTGTTTACGCTGCCGATACTGACGTTATTTTCCAATTTGTTTGGTATTTTGGGCGGCTATTTGGTGGCGGTGTATGCCCTGCATATCCCCGGTGAAGTGTACCTGACCGATATTACCTCGTACATGGGGGTAGGCGATTTTATGCACGGGTTTATTAAAACATTTTTCTTTGCTTTGATGATTGGAACGGTGTGCTGTTACAAAGGCATCAGCACCCGCGGCGGCGCGGAAGGCGTAGGGAAATCCACCACCGGCGCCGTAGTTACCACGATTGTACTGATTTTGGTGCTGGATTATTTCCTCACCGCTATTTTAACCGCCTTTGGAATTTAACATGATAGAAATTAAACACTTGCAAAAAACATTTGGCGATAAACACGTTCTTAAAGACGTGAATCTGCCCATCCCCAAAGGCAAAACCACCTGTATTTTGGGCGGGTCCGGTTCCGGCAAGAGTACGCTGATTAAGTGTTTAATCGGTCTCTTGGACGTTACCGGCGGACAGATTTTAGTCAATGGCAAAGATATTACGCGCATTAAGAGCGAAATTAAACTGGCCGCCATCCGCCGCAAGTTTGGCTATTTGTTCCAAGAGGGCGCGCTGTTTGACTCCATGACGGTGGGGCAAAACGTCACCTTCGGCCTGAAATATTTGACCGACGTGCCCGAAAGTGAATACCCCAAAATCATCAAAGAAAAATTAGCCTTGGTGGGGCTCAAAGAAGACGTAGCCAAGTTGAACCCCAGCGAACTTTCCGGCGGGATGAAGAAACGTGTGTCGCTCGCGCGCGTACTGGCGGTAGAGCCGGAAGTAATTTTGTATGACGAACCTACCACCGGGTTGGACCCCATTATGTCCGACATTATCAGCGACCTGATTATTGACCTGAAGGCGAAACTGGGGGTAACGTCCGTGGTCATCACGCACGACATGCACTCCGCCTTTAAGATTGCGGACTATATTGCTTTTTTGTATGAAGGAAATATTTTACTGTACGGTACACCGGATGAATTTAGAAAGACGGATAACCCGTATGTAAAGCAATTTGTAACCGGTTCCAGCCACGGGCCGATTCAAATGAAACTGATGAAGGAATAAAATTTCTAAGCAACAAAGTATAGGAAGAAAAAATGAAATCAGAAACGAAATTAGGGATATTTACGGTATTGGGACTCATTTTATTTGGGTTCTCACTTTACTTCTTGGGGGGCATTTCCGTCACCAGCACGTATGATTTGAACATCAAGTTTGCCGACGCGTCGGGCCTGCCTGTAAAAGCCCCTGTAAAATTAGCCGGGGTGGAAGTAGGTAAAGTGAAAAAAATTAAAATTGAAGGCGAGGACGTGATTGTCGTCGCGGAAATTCAGGACGGTATCCACATCCGCAAAGGCGCGCAATTTAGCGTGGTAATGACGGGGATTATCGGCAGTAAATACCTTAAAATTGTCCAGGGTTATGCCGGGGCCCCTGTGTATGCGGCCGGAGAATATATTGACGGGGTCAATGACGTACCTATGGATGTAATGATTACCCAAACCATGGGCAGCATTAAAGAATTTGTAGACAGTGTCAATAATAACGGCATGCTGGGCAGCCAACTCAACCAAACCATGAACGAACTGCGCCAGTTATCTACCAACCTCAATCAAATGATTGCCGCTATGCGCCCGTATTTAACGAACTCGGTACAGAATTTAGATGCCGCCAGCGAAAAACTGGCCGCTCTGCTTACCAGCATTGATAACGGCGAAGGGGTGATTGGCAGCCTGGTCAAAGACTCAGACATGAAAACCGAAGTCAAACAAACCGTGGCAGATTTGCGTTCCACCATGGCCGAAGTTAAAACCGTCGTCGGCAAAATGGGGAAATTCCAAGTGTATTGGGATTATGACTTCTTCTATATGCCTAAACCCAAACTCTCCACCAGCGACCTGGGGGTAGATATTTACACGCCCAGCGGATACACGTTCTATCACGTGGGGATGGCCAATATCGGCAACGAAGACGATACCCTAGACGAGAAAGATTATATAGAGAAAAATAAATTTGATGTGCGCTTGGGCTTGTATAACGAGTGGGCCAAATTCTCCGCCGGGCTTATCCGCGGATCGGGCGGGGTGGCCCTGGAACTTAAACCGTTCTATCAGCAAGAATTTTTGGACCGCTTCACCGTCTCCGGCGAATTTACCGAGTGGGGGCGCGACCGCACCATCAACGGACGTCACTTTAATAAACCCAACATCAGTTACGGGGTGGACTTCCGCTTTAACAAATACTTTAGCGTAGGGGCCTGGGCACGCGACGCACTGGAAACGAACAATTTCGCTATTCGCGCCAATGTATCGTTTAACGACCAGGACATTTCCTCCTTCTTTGGGTTAGCCGCTATGGCAGGGTCTAAATAATGAAATTCAAAACGGTCTTTGTATGCCAGAAATGTGGTTATGAAGCGCCCAAGTGGGCGGGCAAATGCCCGGACTGCGGGGAGTGGAATAGCCTGGTGGAAGAGGTCAAAGCGCAAGAGAGCAAAAAAGCGCCGGCCCGTACCCGCAGTTTCACGGAGTTTTCCAGCGAAGTCGTCAAACTGGCAGACAGCAAAACCGTGCACGAAGAACGCATTGCAACCCATATCGGCGAGTTTGACCGCTTGCTGGGCGGCGGCCTAGTCAAAGGGCAACTTACGCTCCTGGCCGGGGCGCCGGGCATTGGCAAAAGTACGCTGATGCTGCAAGTGGCGGCGGAACTTTCCAAAGATAAAAAAGTATTGTATATTTCCGGCGAAGAAAGCGTCAACCAAATTTCCGGCCGGGCCCAACGCTTGGGCGTTAAAGGCGACAATATTTTCCTGCACTGTGAAACGGACATCCAAAAAATTGTAGAGTCTGTGGAAAACGTAAACCCGGACGTGCTGATTTTAGATTCTATTCAAACCGTGTACCACCCGGAGTTTACTTCTTCCGCCGGCACGGTGGCGCAAGTGCGCGAATGTACCAGCGAACTGGTGCGCTTGTGCAAACCCAAAGGCATTATTACCTTTGTGCTGGGCCACGTAACCAAAGACGGCGAACTGGCGGGCCCGAAAATTTTGGAGCACATGGTGGACTGCGTGCTGTATTTTGATACGGAAAAAGACAACGTGCTTCGCCTCTTGCGTCCGCACAAAAACCGCTTTGGTTCTACGGGGGAAATCGGGTTATTTAAGATGACCGGCCACGGGCTCCAGTCGGTAGATAACCCCAGCGAATATTTCAGCCAAACCTCGCGCGATAAAGCCCTCAAAGGCCGCGCCTATTCGTTAGCGTTGGAAGGCGCCCGCCCGTTACTGACCGAAATCCAGGCGCTCGTTTCGCCTACGCACTATCCCTATCCGCGCCGCGTAACCACCGGGGTAGATTTGAACCGGTGCTTGGTACTTTTTGCCGCGCTGGAAAAACATATCGGTTTGCCGCTGGACAATAAAGATATTTACGTCAGTATCGCCGGCGGCGTAAAACTCAAAGACCCCGCACTGGACCTGGCCATCTGCGCCGCGGTGATTTCCTCGTGCAAAGAGATTGCCATCCCGTTTGACCACGTGTTTATGGGGGAAGTAGGCATTTTGGGCCAAGCCGCCAAAGTGCCACTGGTAGACCGCCGCTTGGAAGAAGCACAGCGCTTGGGCTTTAAGCGTGCGTTTTGCCCGCCGGTCACGCGCGAAGAAAAAAGCAAGTTAACTTCCCTGTCTTTGGCGCAAATTGCCGACCTGAACGATTTGGCCCTTCAACTCAAATAAAAATCTAGGTCTTTTTTCTGTCTGCACGTGGGCCCAAAGGCCCATTCACTCCCGTCGTTAAGTTAGTTACAATAGATTTGTTAGTGAACTTAACTGTGAGGTGTGTATGAAGAAACTAATCGTACTAATTATAGGCGTATGCTGTTTGGCGATGCCTATTAGCGCCGCTACGAATTTTTATGTAGAAGAAAGCAGCGGCCAAATTATTTGGGGTACTACCGATTGTTCCGGCGAGGAACATTTAGTAGCGGTATTAGATGGATTGCCGGATGATCCGCCCACCGGGGCCACGGCCTCTAATCCGGATGATGACGACCCCGCTGCTGCCCCTACCGAAGAAGATCCGGCCGCGAACGAAGAAGATCCGGCCCCTACCGACAACCCCGGCACCCCCGGTATCAATACGGTAGAAGCCTCCCAAGAACTTATTAACATTTTATTGGGCCGTAATGATCCGCAAGTTACCAACAAAACTTTACTGACCCAAAAAGCCGCCGAAATGAGCGACGAAGATATTGATAACATAGACTTTGAAGACTTGCAAGAAATGCTACTGGCCTTTGTGCGCGACGTCAACTGGAAAACCGGTCTTAAAATTACCTATCGCGATTTAACTTGGTTTAACCGGTTGAAAATGGCCTGCCGCGGAATCAATCAAATGACCAAACCGGTACGCGCTAATTTTGAAGCCTATATCGGGGATATTAGTTCCAGTTTGGATCAAGCCAGCGACGCTATTGTAGATCGCTTGGCTACTTCCTCGCGCGGACGTTCGTTTGATTCTATGGCGCGTTTGTCCGTCGTAGGGTTGGTCAACGCCATTGATACCAAAAACCCGTTCTTGCTGATGTTAGTAGATCACGAAACGTACAACCAATTAGTCAGCATTGAGCCGAAAATTGCTCAGTTGTACCAAGATATGTTTACCTTCTTCAAAATCCGTGCCGTGCGTATGACCGGTGCCGATTATGATAGAAACACCAAAGAACTGATCCGCGTATCTAAACTGGGCGAAGGTAACTATATTTCTACGTGGCACGCGATGGCTGAATATGCCCAAAAAATGATGGTGCTGGACCGCAGAGGTTTGTTAAATCAGCATGATGAAAAAGATATTCATATTGTGCGTTTGGAAGCCTCTATACGCTACATTAAAGAGCAAACCCGGGTAGAAAAACGGGCCGCTGAAATTGCCATGGCCGACCCGAACAACGCCGCGATGGTCTATGAGTTGCAACACGGGGCCAAAAAGAAACCTTCTTTGGATGAAAAAGCCCTGGAATTATTAAAGACGCTCACACCCGAGCAAACCAAAGCGTTAATCTTCAAATACAAAATGAAATAATATCCTCCGTAAGTTCCCAACTCCGCCCCAACCGGGCGGAGTTTTTTGGCGTAAAGAAAACCCCACGCTAGGCGCGGGGTATGTTTTTTACACAACAATCCCCGGGAGTAGCCCGGGGAACGTAAGTTAATTCTTTATCACGCTGGGGCGTTGGAGTTCTATTTGTTGTGTTTCTATATTGTACCAGTGTTGCACTTTGGTTTTATCACTGCGGGTGCGGTTTTCATGCAGCACTTCTACTTGGGTGGGGTTATCCAACATATCCAGGGTTTGTTCACTTAACCGATTGGAAGAAACAGGGTCAAATTTCCACTGGGCTTTGCGGGTAGTAATATGCAAATATTTGCCTTGTGGATGTTGCTGCATGGCTTGGCGCAGTTGGGATTCGGAATATTTTCCTTCAATATTCTTTTGTACAAGCAGTTTCCCGTTTGCGTCAAATACCCGGTAGGCTGATACATATTCATCTACATTTAACCGGGCGATTGTATGTCCGTCCAAGGCTAAATCATACAAGGCGGTCCCGTTGTTGTGATAGGCGTCTACTAACTTTTGAATAAAACTGGCGTGCGTGCCAAAACTCACATCCGCTTTGTCTCCCTTATACTCTACCGTGCCGGTGTGAATAGCCACCACTTCGCCGTTGGCATTTAATAACGGGCTACCGCAAAAGCCTTCGCGTGCGCCTTCAATGGCTTGGTTGGTACGCAGCGAAAGAAACGCTTGTGAATTGACCGAGCGCGTAATTAGAGTAGGTTTCCCGGCGGCATAGCCAAAAGAATAAAGTTCTTCGCCCAGTTGGGCCGGGGCATCCGCCAGTTGCAGGGGACGGAGTAATGCTTCATCTTGCGCCGCAAATTTGACCAGGCTGATATCCAGCATGCTCTCCGGCGAGATTTGTACTACCTCAGCCGGCAGACGGTGTACATTACCGGAGGCATCCGTCATACGTACATAAAATTGCTTGGATAAGTTGGCATAGTTGGCATCCGGCAACGCATGGGACGGAAGTACGCCAAACACTTCCTCGCCTACTTTTACTACCGTGACCGTGTAGCCCAGTTCTTCGGTGGCCAAAAGCGGGGCATACAGGACCGATTTACCAAAATCTCTGTCAAACAGTAACCCTTCCTGCTCAGTGAGCAAGGCCTGTTGTTCGCGCTCTAACTGCGCAAGGCGTGCCTCGTCGGTAAGGGGTTGCCCGGAAACGCGAGGTTCTGCCCCCGCGGCACCGGGACGCGGTGTGGCGGCTTCGGCGCCGGCAGCGAGGCGTTCTTCCCTGGGTTTAGCAAGCGGTTCAAGCGGCCGGATGGATTCTTTGTTGGATACCAAATCGGGAATCGTGCTCTTGGCACCGGTTTGTAGGTGTTTGGCGGATTCAAAGGTTGCTAAAGGAGTAGTACTATGTGGCGTACTAAGAGGGGGTTGCGTATGCGACGTTTGCGGCGTAGTGGAACTAGCGGAAGGATGCGAAGACGCATGGGGGCGTTCTGCCCCGCGTGCTGCGCTCGGTGCTTTAGGGGGCACTTCGCGTGCTTTCGGGGCCCGGTGTGCCTCGCGTTCTACGGCACGGCCGGCTTTGGATTCTACCCGTCCGGCGGAGGCTGCTTTGCCGCCTTTGCGCGGACGTATCCCTTTTTGGGCTTGTAAGGTAAGCGTTCCTAACAAAAAACAAATCAAAAGGGTAATTATCTTTTTCATGATATTCCTCCTATACCATAGTATGGGAGGAATTATCTTAAAAAAACAGGGTCTAAGGACCTAAAAGTTTCCTGGGCCCTTACGGAACAGGCGTAATCAGTAAGCGCGGGTGTGAATTGTCATCCAAGATATAACTGCCTTGGGCGTCTTGTTCCCAGAAGGATTTGCCAATCGTCAGGCGGATGTACGCCGCTTGCGGATGATTGGCCAATTCCTCTTCGGCGGCCCCCAAGGAGAATTTGGCCTTGGTATCTTCCTTCCAGAGCGTACGGTAGGACGCGTCTAAAATTTCAATACGCGATACAAATTCATTCACAGCCAAACGACCGATTTCCCGCCCGCCTATAGAAAGCAAAATAGGCTGGGTATCTGCCGCGTGATAGGCCTGGATTAAACTTTTAATGGTAGATAGTGGGGCAATATAGCCGGTGTTGGTGGTATAGGAACTGCCAATATGAATACCGGCGAGGCGAAAGTCTTTGGTAAACACCGGGGCTCCGCATAAGCCGGAACGCTGGCCCAGTTCGGCCGCCGGCAAGTGGGAAGTCAACGTACCCACAGAAGTCATACCGACAATCGGGAACGTCTGTTTGGATAAAATATTACAGGCATATCCTTGCGAGTAGCCTTGTGCGGGTAGTTTGAGTGTAAAATCTTCCAGCGGAATCGGGTCAAACAAGATTTCAAACTCCGGGTCAAATTTTACCAAGGCTAAATCACGCATGGAAAAGGGGGAAAACTGCACTACTTTAGCCGGGATGATATGGGCTACGTTGCCGTGTACATAGACGGCTTGGAATTCCTTATTGAGAAATAAACCAGCCGAATAGGGAACCCCCTGGAGCGCGTGGGTGGCCACAATGCCAAAGATTTCTTCCCGCCCTTTATAATTATGTTTAATAATCGTACCCGTGAACGCATGCCCGGAGGAGCTTTCATAAGGGAATGCACGAAATACCGCCCGGCGGGCCCGGTCAAATAATTGGCTTTGGTAGGCGCGTTCCAGTTGGTTTTGGGCCGCTAATTGGGCATTTTTTTGTTCCAGTTCGCTAATACGCCGGGCCAGTGCCTCGTGGGTTTGTATTCCGGCGGATAACGAGCGGGTTAGTCGGCTGGTAGACAGCCGCACCCGTTTTTTAGGGGTAGATTTTTTGCCGGCGTAAAGCGGCGTGCTCTGCGTCAGCAGAACCCCCGCTACAAATAAAAGAAATAAACGTTTCATAGTTGTATTGTATCGTTTTTGACAGTAGGGCCGCTAGGGCCAAAAGACCCAGATGCCGGAAAAATAAAGACCCAGAAAAAAACCCTTCTCGTACGCGCGCGAAATTGCTAAAATATATCTATATGAACGATACCATTTGTGCGGTCTCTACCGGGCCTGTCAGTGCTGCCGTGGCGGTGGTGCGGATGTCCGGCCCGCAAGCCTTGACGATTTTGAACCGGGTGGTGCTCCATGCACGTACCTGGCAACCGCGGGTACAAACCTTTTGCACGTTATTTGACGGGAAGGAAGTGCTGGATAAAGCCTTGGTAACTTTCTTCCAAGCACCCCACTCTTTTACCGGGGAAGACGTGGTGGAGTTGGCTGTTCATGGTTCCTCTTACATTAAAGGGCGTCTGTTGGAACTGTTGTGTGCGTATGGGGCCCGTCCGGCTCGGCGGGGGGAATTTTCCCAACGGGCGTTTATGCACGGTAAAATGGACCTGATAGAAGCCCAAGCCGTTTGTGATTTAATTGCCTCGGGTAATCAGGCGGCGCACCGGTTGGCTATCCATACGTTAGACGGTAAATTATCCGCCCGTTTGACCCAACTAAAAACCACGCTGGCCGAATTGCTCGCCCAAATTGAAGTACGCCTGGATGACGTGGACGAAGAAATGACCCCGCTGGGGACGGACTACATTACCCAGCAAATTCAATCGGTCCTGACGCATATCAAAGCGTTGGCGCAGACGTTTTCCGTCGGGCGGCTTATTAAAGACGGACTCAAAGTGGCGCTGGTAGGGGTACCTAACAGCGGTAAATCCAGTTTGCTTAACGCGCTGGTGGGGTTTGACCGGGCGATTGTGTCCGCCCAAAGCGGTACCACGCGCGACACCGTAGAAGAAACGTTGGATATTAACGGACAAAAAATCATCCTCACCGATACCGCCGGCATCCGTGATCACGCGGTAGATGTGGCCGAACAGGAAGGTATGCGCCGCAGTGTGCGCGCCATGGAAAAGGCTGACGTGATTGTCTGGGTTACGGACGGTTCCTTGGCACTTAGCGAGGCTGAACGCACGTTGTGGCAACAAATTAAAGAGCAGCATAAACGCACGCTCATTGTGCGTAATAAAATGGACCGAACCGTCGTCCCGCTGGACTTGCCGGCCGACACGCAGGGTTTTGTCATTGTGGAAGTATCCTGCAAGAGCGGACAAGGCATCCAAGAACTAAAAAATTCGCTTGTTAAAGATATGGACGAGGCGGAGACGGTGGACGGAATTTTAATTTCCAACTTGCGCCATTATGAGGCGTTACTGCGCGCCCAAACCGATTTGGAAGAAGCCTTGCTACAGGTCAACGCTGGGGGCGAATTTTTGGCGGAGCATATCCGCAAGGCGTTATTTTATTTGCAAGATTTGCTGGGCGAAGTTACGCCCGACGACGTGCTGGGCATTATATTTTCAAAATTTTGTATGGGGAAGTAAATGTTTGTCTGTAATGATACGTATGATGTGATTGTTATTGGCGGCGGACATGCCGGGTGTGAGGCCGCGTTGGCGGCGGCCAAACTGGGCGCACGCACGCTCTTGTTAACCCAAAGTTTAGATACAATTGCGCAAATGTCCTGCAATCCGTCTATCGGCGGAATTGCCAAAGGGCAAATTGTGCGCGAAATTGATGCCTTGGGCGGAGCCATGGGGCGCGTAACAGATGCGTCCTCTTTGCACTATCACATGCTAAACACCGGCAAAGGCCCGGCGGTTCACTCTCCACGGGTCCAGTGCGATAAAAAGCAGTACCAATTTACCTTTAAGCACCTGCTGGAAAAACAACCCGGCCTGGATTTGATGCAAGATGAAGTAGTTAAAATTGATACCCACGATACCGGGGTATGTGGCGTGGTTACGTTGCGCGACACGTATTATAAGACGAAAAGCGTTATTTTAACAACGGGCACTTTTTTGGCCGGTACGATTCACATTGGTACGGTGATGACCCCTGGCGGCCGCTACAACGATATGCCCGCTAACCAACTGGCCCGCAACTTGCGCGAAGATTTACAACTGCACATTTCCCGTTTTAAAACCGGTACGCCGATGCGTATCAATGCACGCCACCTGGATTTTGCCCAATTCCGTCCGCAACCCAGCGATCAGCCGCTTTGGACCATGAGCCATTTTACGGATGTGTCCACCCTAGCGCATAAAAACTTTGGCCAATGTTATATCACCCACACCACGTTGGCTACCGATAAAATTTTGCGTGATAATTTTATGCGCTCGGCCTTGTACGGAGGCAATATTCATAGCCAAGGGCCGCGCTATTGCCCGTCGGTAGAAGATAAAATTAAAAAATTCCCGGAAGTCACTTCCCATCCGCTCTTTTTAGAGCCGGAAGGTTTTTACACCGAAGAATATTATATCCAGGGGTTTTCTACCAGTATGCCCGAAGAGGTACAGCGCGCGCTGATTGCCTCCGTACCCGGGATGGAAAAATGCTCCATTACCCGCCCCGGCTACGCGGTGGAGTATGATTTTTCCGACCCGAAAGATTTATACCCGTCCTTGCAACATAAAAAAGTACCCGGGTTGTTTTTAGCCGGGCAAATTAACGGAACTACCGGTTATGAAGAAGCCGGCGGTCAGGGATTGATGGCCGGCATTAACGCCGCGCATTACACGCAGGGTAAGGAGCCGTTTGTCTTGCGCCGTGACGAGGCGTATATTGGCGTACTCATTGATGATTTAGTCAATAAGGGCGTTAATGAACCGTACCGGATGTTTACGTCGCGCGCGGAGTACCGCATTTTACTACGTAATGATAATACAGATTTACGCCTAACCCCACACGGACTCAAGTTGGGATTAGTTGATGCTGTCTATCAAAAACCATTTGAAAATTACCAACACTTGTGCGAAGCCCTTTGTGCCGGCAAACAACCGGATATTGACGTGGAACTGGGCCCGTGGACATTAGCCAAAGCCCAGCATTATGCCAACGTGCAAGCCAAGTACGCGGGATATTTTGAACGCAATAAAAAAGATGCCGAAAAGTTGGCCGAAATTGACCATATCAAAATCCCCGAAGGCTTTGACCCGTCCACCGTGCGCGGGCTACTGTTTGAAAGTGCCCAAAAGTTGCGTTCGGTAAAACCGCAGACGTTAGGGCAAGCCAGCCGCATCCCCGGGGTGACTCCGGCGGATATTCAACTTTTAGCGGTGCATATTGAGCGATTTAGGAGACTGCAACATGCCAAAAAGTCTGCTTAAGTATGCCGCGCAACTGGGGTTGCCGTTAACGCTGCCGCAAGCCGAAAAATTAGTAGCGTATGCCCAATGCGTGTGGGACAAAAAAAATCAACTCAATTTAACCAGTGCCCAAACGTTTGAAGAAGTGCTTGCCCGCCATATTTGCGACGGTCTTACCGCGGCGGCACGGGTGCACGCCCTGGGCCTGACACACGCCCAACTTGCCGACGTGGGCGCGGGGTGCGGATATATTGGGATGACCTTGGCCGTTGCGTTGCCGCACGCGCAGATTACGCTAGTGGAAAGTATAGAAAAGCGTTGCAAATTTATGAACTGGGCGGCTATGCAGACCGCCATTTCCAACGTGCACGTAAAACAAGCACGCCTGGGCCAGGGCACGCAGTTTGCTTTTGACCTGGTGACCGAACGGGCTATGGGCACGTTACCGGATATTATGGGAATTTGTATGGGGGCCGTAAAAGCGGGGGGAATTTTTATGGCTTTTCAGGGCGAAAACCCGCAAACCGCCCAAGTAGCACCTACCCCGCTTGTAGAAGATTTTACTTATCAACTGCCGGGGGATTCTATCACGCGTCATTTGGTAACTTTTAGGAAGGAAAATGCGTAAACAGGTTTGGGTATTTTTAAGCATGGGAACTATGTGCTTGGCCGGAATGGGGGGTCTGGCGGTGCATGGCTTGGATATGAAGGACATTTTCCGTAGCCTGACTGCCGAGCCGAAACGAGCCGATTCTGCCAAAAACCAACCCGCTAGCACGCTGATAACACCGCAAGATCAGTACCGCGGGCGCGCGCAAGAAATGCGCCCGGATATTTCCGTGCCGCCACCGCCATCTTCGGCAGACGCAACGCAAGTGCCGGAAGAACCCCAAGCGCAAGAAGCACCTACCAGTCAAATATCTTCCCTGATTTCCGGCTTGGAACATATTGCCGCTATGGCCCCTTCACAAGAAGTAGAGGACCATATCCCGCTGGAAGCGTACCGGCCGGTCAATTCCGCGCAGAAAGTCCGCTGGATTCCACCACCGCCCGGATTTTTGACGGGAGAGACGTTTAATTATCTTATTTACCGCGAAAAAGACTCCGTCACACCCAAAGTGAAAGAAGTGCTGGATACGATCCACGGGAACTTGATGCTGGATTTGACCCCCTTTACCATTGTAGCCAAACCCGGTAAAATTTTAGTCATGCTTTTTAACCAAAAGCAGTCTTATATGGACTTCACCAAACGCCCGGCGTGGAGCGGCGCGTCGTCGGATTTGCAATCGGACACGATGTACGTCATTGAAAAGACCGGCTTCTATTCCCTGACCGTGCACGAACTGACACACTTGTATTTTGACCAGTATTTCTTGCCTACTATCTCACCGTTGTGGCTTTCTGAAGGGATGGCGGTGTATATGCAAATTTATGCCTCTAAACAAAAACCGGCTTATATTGTAAAGCGGCTTAAACAAATTTTAGAAACGGGCCAACTGATCCCTTTTGAGGAAATGATGGACGCGCAAACCCTGCAAAATTACTCTACCGATCAGGCTGAACTGTGGTACACGCAAGCGTACAGTTTGGTAGATTATTTGTTAAATGCACGCTCGCGCGACGAGTTTTATAAGTTTTGTACGGAATTGAAAAACAAAACGCCGGTCTATCAGGCTTTGTACCGTTCGTACGGGATGCCTTTTAATAAAGTGAGTACGTTGCAAAACGTATGGCTCCACGACCTTCAAAAAGCCTATCGCGAAGGGAAACTGCTAGCCGAGCCGCGCGCAGGAGGACAGTAAGATGGAACCGGTGTGGACACATATCCCCATTATGGCCCCGCAAATAGCCCAGTTGCTACTGACCAACCCCTCCGGTACGTATATGGACGGAACCTTGGGGTTGGGGGGACACACGAAGTTCTTTTTGTCTAAATTGGATGCGCAGGCACATATCTACGGATTTGATAAAGATCCGCACGCTTTGCAAATGGCTGTGCAACGGGTGGGCGACTTGCGCTTAACCGCTTGTCATGCCAGTTATAGCCGGGCGGCAGAAGTGCTGGCGGAACACGGCGTAAAAGAAATTGACGGGGCCTTGTTTGATTTGGGGCTTAGTTCTTATCAATTGGATGATCCGTCGCGCGGGTTTAGTTTACTGCGTGAAGGACCGCTGGATATGCGCTTTGATACCACGCAAACACTGACTGCCGCTACGATTGTAAATACGTGGGGGATGGACGAACTGGAGCGTATTTTCCGCGACTATGGCGAAGAACACCGCGCGGCCCAAGTGGCTCACGCTATTTTAACAGCCCGGCGTACCCAACCGCTTCAAACCACCACGCAGTTAAAACAAGTGGTAGAGACGGTTCTGGGCCCCAAACGCGGACGGATTCACCCGGCTACGCAAATTTTTCAAGCGTTGCGTATTGCGTGCAATGAGGAATTTGCCCACGTGGAACAAATAGCCTTAGTCATTGGGCAAGTGCTTAAACCCGGGGCGCGTGCGGCGGTACTGACGTTTCACTCGTTGGAAGACCGCCTGGTAAAAAATCAATTTAAGGCTTTGGCCGCTACGGGACAATGGAAATTAGTCACAAAGCATGCCCTTGCCCCCGACTACGAAGAAGTAAAACAAAATCGGCGGGCGCGGAGTGCCAAGTTACGGGTGATAGAAAGAGTATGAAAATTTTTTTAGCAGTTATTGTGATTATTAGTTGGTTTTTTTTAATTACCGTAGTACACGTGGGGATGCTGCGTTCGGGAAGGATCGTCAGTAAATTGCAACAAGAAGTAGAAATTAAAGAAGCGCGCAACCAATATGAACAGTTGGAAATTTCGCGCCTGTCCAGCCCGGAAGAAGTAACCACCTATGCCCAAGAGCACTTAGGGTTTGTGCAAGCCAAACCCCACGAAATTATTGTACTGGATGAACACAAATGATGAGGTTTCAGCGAAATCGTTTTTCTTCGCCGGGTGTATTTAATGCCAAGCAACGGATGCGTGGGGTAGTGTATTTGATGATGATTGCTCCGCTGCTGATTACGTCGCGCTTGTGTTATTTGCAACTCTTTCGCCATGAGGAATATTCGTCCCGCGCGGAACGGGCCATTTATAATTACTTGGCCGAAGACCGTTTGCGCGGCGGCATTTATGATGTGAACGGGAACTCGCTGGCGGAATCGGTGCGTACGCACTCGTGCGGGATTGTTAAACGCTATGTAAAAGATAAAGAGGCTACCGTTTCGTTCTTGGCGCAAACGTTGGGGATGTCTCCCAAAGAGATTACAAATAAATGGAATAAACATAAAAATTTCTTCTTTGTGGCTAAAAAAATTAAACCGGATGTGTATATGCAACTGGCGTCCGTGCGCCGCAAACCGCTAGGGCAGGGGATGGAACTGACGCCGGAATATGAACGCATCCACCCGTTTGGCAAAAGTGCTCTGGATATTTTGGGGCAGGCCAATTCCAAAAATGTGGGACTGTCGGGCATTGAACAAATGTATAACGAGGAATTGACGCAGGACATCAGTAAGAAACGGGCCCGTCGTTCGGCTAGGGGGGAAATTATTTATGACCGCCACCTCAAAGAAAAAATCAATGTAGGTAACGTCTATTTAACGATTGACGAAACCGCCCAATTTTACGCGGAGCGCGCGCTCAAAAAAGCCGTGGAAAAAAACAATCCGGACCGTGCCATCGCCCTGGTGCAGGACCCCCATACCGGCAACCTCTTGGCGGCGGCTTCTTACCCGGTGAAGGACGGACAGTCGCTGGCGTTCCAATTTACCTACGAGCCGGGCTCCACCTTTAAGGGGATTTCCATTGCCGCTGCCATTGATTCCGGCACCTTGGCCCCCAACGCTTCTATCTACATGGAAGGGCGTAATTGGGAAGTAGCCAAAGGGTTTATCGTGCGCGATAAACAACATAATAAGGACTATTTGTCTTTAGCGGAAATTTTACAGTTATCTTCCAACATCGGGGCCGGGAAAGTGGCCTTGGAAATAGGAGCCAAGACGTTATTTTCGTATTTTAAGGCGTTTGGGTTTGGCAGTAAAACAGACATCAATTTTAATGGGGAATCCAAAGGCAGCGTCTCTCCTTATAACACGTGGACCAAAGTGGACTTGGCCACCAAAGGCTACGGCTATGGGGTTGCGGTTACGCCTATCCAACTGATTACCGCCTATTCGGCAATTGCCAACGGGGGCTACCTCATGCAGCCGCACTTGGTGGACCGCATTGAATATACGGGCGGCAAAATTGAGAAAAAAGCCAAACCGGTTAAAATCCGACGCGTCATTAGCGAGGAAACCTCCAAAACTATGCGCGCGTTACTACAGACGGTGGTAGAAGTAGGCTCCGGCAAACGCGCCCAAATTAAAGGTTACAATGTGGCCGGCAAAACTGGTACTGCTGAAAAACTGACTAAAGAAGGCGGCTACGCCAAACGTCAGCACGTAGTATCTTTCTGCGGGATGGTACCGGCCAGCAAACCGCAATTTACGATTTTAGTTATTTTAGATAATCCGGAAGTATATGCCTTCGGTAGTACAGCGGCGGCCCCGGTATTTAAGGAAATTGCCGAGCCGTTGTTGGTGATGAAAGGCGTTGCGCCGGATCAATTAGATTTTGAATAATAGGAGTGTATTATGAAATTACAGTGGACGGTTCGTAAAATGGCAGAAATTACGGGAGGCACCTTGCAGTCTGCCACTCCCACTATGCATGTTTCATCCATAGTGACGGATTCCCGTATTGTAGGCAAAGGCGATTGCTTTTTAGCGCTCAAAGGGGAACGTTTTGACGCGCGTGAATTTATCCCGCAAGTGCTTCAAAAAGGCGCAAGCGTAATTATTGCACAAAAAGGCTACAACGTACCGGCCGATACTACCGCCTCTTTTATTTGGGTGGATGATTCCTTAAAAGCCTTGCAGGCCTTGGCCAAATACCGCCGTCTAAACAGCACGCTCAAAGTAGCCGCTATTACCGGTTCCAACGGCAAGAGCACCACCAAACAAATGTTGCGCGCCATTTGCAGTGCCGCCGGAGAAACCGTAGCCAATATGGGCAATTTGAATAACCAGTTTGGGGTTCCGTTTTCTTTGTTGGAAATTCAACCCAAGCACAAATACGGGGTGTTTGAATTAGGCGCCTCTCACCCCGGCGATATTGCCGAAACAGCCGCCTTGGCGGTGCCGGATGTGGCGGTGATTACCAATGTGGGGCCTTCTCACTTGGAATTTTTTCACGATTTAGAAACCGTCTATCAAACCAAAACGGAAATTGCCCAGCACTTAAATGCCGGCGGTACGTTAGTGTATAACGTGGATGACCCGCTGTTGGCCCGTTTGGATACGCAGTTTAAGGGCAAACATATTTCCTTTGGGTTTAGTGAACGGGCTGATTTGCGTATTTTAGAAACCGAAAAATTTGCCTTTACCTACAAAGGCGAGGCTTATTTGTTTGACGTGCATTTTGAACGACACGATAAACTAAATGCCGCAGCAGCCTGTGCGGCGGCGATTGCTCTGGGCATTTATATGGACCCGATTAAGCAAGGCTTGTCTGCATTTACTCCTATGCCGATGCGCTTGGAACGTGTTTGTAAAGGGAAGACTGATTTTATTTTAGATTGCTACAATGCCAACCCGGCCAGCATGCAAAATGCGCTAGCCATTTTGGGTAAAGCCACCAAATCGCCCCGTATTGCGGTGCTAGGCGATATGAAGGAACTGGGCCCCGGCAGTAAAGAATATCACCGGTTAGTGGCCCGCCAGATTTTGGATAACGGCGTAAACTACGTGTTTTTAGCCGGGCCGGAAATGAAATATGCCTACGAACGCTTGCAGGACGTAACCGGCTTGTGGGTATGGTACGGTAATACGCCCCGCGAGTGGCTGGAGGATCTTAAAAAAGTAGTCAGCCAAAAAGGCGGCACTTGCTTAATTAAAGCCTCTCACTCTATGAATTTTGAAACAATCTTTAAGGAGATTTAACTATGTTTTACTATTTATCTTTGTTCAAAGATGACATTAGTTTCTTAAATATTTTCAACTACATTACGTTTCGTACGGGTGCGGCGATATTTACGTCGTTTTTCCTCACGCTTTTGATTGGACCGGCGGTGGTACGCAAATTGCGTTCCTACAAAATTCAACAAGTGGAGCGGGAATACGGTCCCGCGTCGCACCTGTCTAAAAGCGGCACGCCTACCATGGGTGGAATTTTGATTTTTGTCAGCCTGTTGGTAAGTGTGTTATTATGGGGGCGGCTGGATAACGGATATATTTGGTTATTGTTATTTACCACCGTCTCTTTAGGCTTTGCCGGCGTGATGGATGACTATACCAAACTGGTAAAAAAGAACCCGGAAGGGATGAAATCGTCTATCAAATTGGCTATTCAATTAGTTACCGCTATTGTGGTAGTGGGTTACTTGGCCATTAACCCGCCCAATGCACAGTATGCTACGTCGCTGATTATTCCATATATGAGCAAGATGTTTATCAACTTGTCCGTTTTCTATTTTGCCTTTGCTATGTTGGTGATTGTAGGCACTTCCAACGCTACCAACCTGACTGACGGGTTGGACGGACTAGCCAGCGGATGTATGGTGTTTACCGCTATTACCTATGGTATTTTTGCTTACGTAGCCGGGAACGTCAACTTTGCCGATTACTTAAAAATTATTTATGTGCCCGGGGCGGGGGAAATTACCGTATTTATGGGGGCCCTGATTGGGGCGTGTATGGGGTTCTTGTGGTTCAACGCCTATCCGGCCCAAGTGTTTATGGGGGATACCAGTTCGCTCTTTTTAGGCGGGGTGATCGGTACCGCGGCGTTGTGCGTAAAGCAGGAACTTTTACTGCCCATTGCCGGCGGATTATTCCTGGTGGAAACGCTTTCCGTGATGTTGCAAATGGGATACTTCAAAATGACACACGGGAAACGTTTATTCAAAATGGCTCCTATTCACCACCACTTTGAACTGATGGGCATCCCGGAGCCGAAAGTAATTGTACGCTTTTGGATTGTGGGCGTGGTGCTTATGTTAATTTCGCTCGCTTCCTTGAAGATTCGTTAATATGGTAAGTTTATTTTCTAAGCCGCCCAAACGGCGTAATACATTTATGCAAACCCCTGCCTCTTTGGTGGGGCGGAATCAGTCGCGCCAAAAATGGAAACCCCTTAAACTGGACGGAACGATTGCCTTAATTAGTTTTATTTTTGTGCTGACGGGATTATTATTTACCTATTCTTCCAGCGCATTTGAAACGACGCAATACGTTAAACGTCAGTTGATATTTGATATTGCCGGTTTGATTGCCGCGGGGTTTTTGTCGCAAATGTATACGCGGATCCAGCGGATGAAAATTTTCCGCCCGATTAACCTACTGATGATTACGTGGGTACTTTTGATTATTGTGCTCTTTACGCGCGAACAAGCCAACACGCACCGGTGGATTGACTTGGGATTTATCAAAATTCAACCGTCTGAAATTGCCAAAGTAACCCTGGTTATTTATATTGCAGATTGCTTGGATAAAGTGTCCGGTAAATTAGCCAAAAATTGGCGTGCCATGATTCACCCTATCATCATGGCCGGTATTACTATTTTACTGGTCTTGGCCGAAAAAGATTTAGGAATCCCGGCCCTGATGGGCGTTGTGTTTTTGGCTATGCTCTTTGTAGCCGGGGCCAAATGGTGGCATGTAGCCGGCATGGGCGGGATGGCTGTGGTAGCGGGTGTGGTGCAAATGCTGGTAGTGCCGTATCGCCGGGCCCGTTTATTTTCGTTCTTGCACATTGGCAACTATACGGACAACAGTACCAACTATCAGGTAATGCAGTCTTTCATGGCAGTCGGTTCCGGCGGTTGGTTAGGTAAGGGGTTAGGAAACAGCGAACTGAAAATGCAATATCTGCCGGCGGCCCATACTGATTTTATTTTCTCGGTTATGTGCGAGGAAGTGGGCCTGTTTGTGCTGCTGGTTGTATTCGGGTTTACCTGGCTTTTGATACGGGGGGTGATGTTGGCGCGTATCGCGAAATCCACCTTTAACAGTTTGGTGATTTTCGGCCTTACCCTTACGCTATGCGCCCAGGCATTTTTTAATATGTCCATGGCAATCGGCTTGGCCCCTACCAAAGGGATTGCGTTGCCGTTCTTTTCCTACGGGGGAACGTCGGTAGTGATGACGCTGGTGATGATTGGGATTATCTTAAATCTGGTAGCCGTAGATAATGCGCCTGCTACCGTGCGCGAAGATTTTACATATTATAAAAATAGGAACCGTCTATGAATAACACACGTTTTTTGATTGCTTCCGGCGGAACGGGGGGACATTTCTACCCGGGTTTTGCCTTAGGCAAAGCCTTGTATGAACAAGGCAAAGAAGTTTTATTTGTGGTGCGCCAAAACGATCCGGCCATTACTACCTTGTCGGCCCAAGGGTTACCCTACCAAGAAATAGATTTGACGGGATTTCCGCGTTCGGTAAACCCACTCGTACAAATGCGTTTTATGGGGAAACTGATTAAATCGTTACGTCAAACACGTCAAATTATTAAATCGTTTCAGCCGCAAGTGACTTTGGGGATGGGGGGATATGTGTCTTTCCCGCTTATTTTTTGTTCCCATCAAATGCACGTAAAAACCGCAGTCCATGAATCAAATGCTATTTGGGGTCTTTCTAACAAAGTATGCGCTTCGTTTGCCGATTTGCGCCTCATGGGCCTTCCTATGCAAAAAACGTACAAAAATGCGGTGCTTTCCAGTACGCCTATCCGGGCGGAATTTGCGCAGGCTGTCTCGCGTGAGGAAGTGCTTAGTGCCCTAGGCTTAAACCCGGCGTTACCTACCGTGCTGATTATGGGCGGTAGTCAAGGGGCTAAAGGCCTTAACGAAGCCTTGCCCGGTGTGATTAAACAATTTACGCAGTGGCAGTTTATTCACCTGACGGGGAAACGCTGGTATGAAACGCAAGTGGCGGCTTATGAGGGGTTGCCTAACGTCAAAGCATTGGCCTATAGCGAAGAAGTGTACAAGTTGATGAAGGCGGCCGATTTGATGCTTTGCCGCAGTGGGGCCAGTACGCTGGCGGAAGTAATGGCTTGCCAAGTCCCCGCGGTGCTAGTACCTTTCCCGCATGCGGCAGCTAATCACCAGTATTTTAATGCCAAAGTATTGGCGGATGCCGGCTGCGGCGCGGTGGTGGTAGAAGGGAAAGATTTTGCTACGCGGCTGGCTGCCACATTAGGCAATTTATCACCTAATACACTGGAGACTATGCGTAAATCCTACGCGTCTTTGCAGGTGCCTAACCCCTTGCAAGCCACCCAACGCATTGTGAAACTACTTATTAACTTATAAAAAAACCCGGCCTTAAGAGCCGGGTTTTTAGGTGTTGCTTGCAAATTATAATTCTGTAAACAAACGGCACACTTGGGTATAATCCCCTTCGCAACCGTTTCCGGCCACGGCGGGAGATTCAAAATTAGCATACGTAATGGTGTAGATAGGAGTTACGTTATTACGATCATAACGTTGAACCGTTAAACTGCCATTGTTAATCGTGTAACAGAAGTTTCTGGTACTAAAAATATTTTGGTTGTTTGCGCTGCAAGTAGCCGATCCTGGAGTATTACAAGAGTTTCTTGTCCACTGGCCACCCTTTAACTGCACATCCGCAATTTGCATACAATTGGTTACCGTTTCCCCGGGGAATTCCTGGTCGTGGCGTTGCATAGCATCCAAAATCGCCTTCGCATTTACCAAGGCTTCCGTGGCGCGGGATTTTTCTACCACGGCTTCATATTGCGGCAAAGCCACCGAGGCCAAAATGCCGATAATCAACACGACTACTAATAATTCTATTAACGTAAAACCTTTCATAGTTCCTCCTTATTAAAACCAACTACTAATAGTATACAATTTTTCGCGAATTTGACAAGTGATTTGACAAAAAACTTTTAATATATTATTATATGAACATATATTCATATATTGGAGAAAATAATGTCTACCAAACACATAACCAAAACCCCATTAGATATTAGTGATGAACGGCTTTATGCATTGGCTGATTTATTTAAGGTATTTGGGGACAGTACCCGCTTACGTATTATTTGCTGTTTGTTTTCGTGCGAGCGTTGCGTGCAACATATTGCGGAAGAATTGCATATGAATCAGTCTGCCATTTCGCATCAGCTGCGTTTTTTGAAACAAAATAAATTAGTAAAGAACCGCCGGGAAGGGCGCACCATTTTTTACGCACTGGCCGACGAGCATGTAAAAACGATTTTTAATCAAGGTTTTGAACATATTAAGGAGTTTTTATGACGTGTCATTGTAACCAAGAAAAATGTGCCGCACACCGGTTTGCGTGGAAAGAGTGGGCGGGGCTGGGGGCCGGCGTCTTATTGTTACTGGCGGCGGTGTTGTTGCCTTTACCGTGGGCGGTGGCTTTTGGCCTGTTTGTGGCGGCGTATTTATGTTGCGGGGTGGAGGTGCTGTTGGCCTCTTTTCATAATCTGCGCCGCGGGGAAGTGTTTGATGAAAATTTTTTGATGACCGTAGCCACGTTGGGCGCGTTTGCCATTGGCGAATATCCCGAAGCGGTCAGCGTAATGCTGTTTTATCAAATCGGGGAAAAATTACAGGACTATGCTTCCGGTACTTCCCGCCGCAAAATTACGGCCTTGATGGATTTGCGTCCGCCTTTTGCCCGGGTACTGGAAAAAGACCAAGAGCAGGTAGTGGACCCCACGCGCGTACAGGTAGGTCAGTTTATCCGGGTGCGGGGGGGAGAACGTATCCCGTTGGATGCCGAAGTGGTGCGCGGGCAAAGCCAGTTGGATGCGTCGTCGCTTACCGGGGAATCACGCCCCATAGAGGTAAACGTGGGGCAAGAGGTGTTAGCCGGATGTATCAATATGACGGGAACTTTAGATTTGAAAGTTACTAAAACCTATGCCCACTCGGCCGTGGCGCAAATTTTGGAATTAGCCGAACATGCCGCTAGCCAAAAATCCAAGACCGAAAAATTTATTACCCGTTTCGCGCGCATTTATACGCCTTGCGTGGTAGTGTTAGCCTTGCTGGTGGCCGTAGTGCCGCCTGTATGCGGGTGGGGAACCTGGCACGACTGGATTTATAAAGCACTTATATTTTTAGTGATTTCGTGCCCGTGCGCGTTGGTGTTATCCGTGCCGCTGGGATTCTTTGGCGGAATCGGCGGAGCCGCGCATCATGGTATTTTGCTAAAGGGGGGCTCATATTTGGAATTACTGACCCGCGTGGGAACGATGTGCTTTGATAAAACCGGCACGCTGACGCAGGGCGTTTTTCAAGTATTGCAAATTAAACCGCAAGCCGGAACCACTGCGCACGAATTACTAACCTTGGCGGCCGCCGCAGAGGCGCACTCCAATCACCCGGTTGCCAAAGCCATTATAAAGGAATATGCCCAAGTCCCGGCGGCGGTTACAACCGTGCAAGAAATCGCCGGTGAGGGGATGAAAGCCATCTACAACGGACAGGAACTTGTAGTAGGTAACGTGCGCTTATTGAAACAGGCCGCTATTGAAATGACAGACCGGCCGGAAGGTACGTGTGTGTTGGTGGCCTACGGCGGAAAATACAAAGGATTTATTGAATTGGGGGATGTGTTAAAACCCACCACGCTGGATGCGATAGCGTTACTTCAAAAAGGCCGGGTAAAACAATTGGCCTTGGTAAGCGGGGATGCGGTATCCGCCGTGTGTAAAACCGCCCAAGAGGTGAAAATTGACCGTTATTTTGGCGGCTTATTGCCGGCGGGCAAGATGCGTGTGTTAGAAGATTTTATAACCCACGATAAACCTTACCGCGCTACCGTGTTTGTGGGGGACGGCATCAATGATGCGCCCGTCTTAAAACGCGCAGATGTAGGGATTGCCATGGGGGCCGCCGGCACGGATGCGGCAATGGAAGCGGCAGATGTGGTGTTGATGGGGGATGACCCTCTGCAGGTAGTACACGCCATAGATATTGCCCGGTTTACCATGCGCATTATCAAACAAAATATTTGGCTGGCATTACTGATTAAACTTATTGTGTTAATGTTGGGGATTGCGGGCCTGGCAAACCTCTGGATGGCGGTTTTTGCGGATGTGGGAGTGTCCCTGTTAGCGGTGGCCAATTCTCTTCGTACGCTTTACTATAAAATTTCATAATGCAATAAAAAAATTCAAACAAGTGTTTGACTTTTATACAACTTTTATTGTACAAAGAAAGTAAGGGATCTTTCTTTTTGTTCTGTACCCTAAAAGTGAGATCTTATTATAAAAGGAGGACACAATGCACTTGTTGAAAAAAACAATGCTGGCAAGTCTCATCGCGGCGCTACTACCTGTGGCGTCTTTTGCACAGACCGAAGACGTATCACCTGCTGATGATGCAGCGGTAGATATTCAATCCTACTGGGCTGGCAACAACGAAGAAGCACTAGAAGAGGCGTTTGAAGATTATTCTCTTTCGTGGGGTTCCTATATCCTTAGTTTAGGCCACGAATCTAAAGAATCTACCCGCTTTAGTGACTTGTTCCATGCTTTTACCGCAGATTTTACCCAAAAGTATGGCGTACCCCCGCAACAGGCTACGCTGAGCCAGTTGCAAAATTATTACAAACTGCGTAAAGATAATTTTGGCGGGGAATTATTATTGCCCACGATGGCGGTGTGGAATAACCGCCCCATGTTAAGCATTGTTCCGCTGCCGGATCAATTAGACGCTTACTGGACCAACCCCGATCAAGCCGCCGACACGTATGATTATATGGCCGCCATTGACCACGACGATACCCTGTATTATATGGGGTCTCATATGGGGGCATTTTTCGGCCATCCTACCAAACGCAAAACCTTGGAAAATTTTTGGAAGAAATGGTTAAAACGGGATGATAGTTCGGCCGCTAAGCAAGATGTCAATTCGCTTAAACGCATTATGCTGGCGGAAATGTTATCGCACGACCCGGAATATGCCGTACAAGAATTGGCCTCTAAGAAAACCGATTTGTGGCCGGCTGTATACACACAACCGGTTACCGAAGAAGAATCGGCCCGGGTGCGCGAAATTATTACGGACTATTGTTTGAAAGATCAGGACCAAGGGCAAACCACTGTAACCGATAGTTGTATGAATTTTGCCAAATACGCGGATCACTTTGAATATACGAACGATATTGTACAGGCTATCCGCGAACAACTGTCTAAAAATAAAGCACAGGGTGCTGCCAATTATGAAGAAATTTATAACAACTCTACTACCTATGTTATTACGGACCCGGAACTGGTGTGGCCGTATGACCCGTGGTATGGTTGGTATTATAGAAGCGGCGTATACATCTACATTTATAGCCCGCGGGTGTTTATCTCGCCTTGGTACTGGCGGTATTGGAATTGGTACTGGCATCGCCCGGTGATTATCGGTCGTCCGGGGCATCACCGTCCGCCGGTAATTCATCATGGGCATCGTCCGCCGGTAGTGCATCCCGGTCACGGGGGACATCACCCCGGCAGACCCGGTACACACCGTCCGCCTACCGGTCGCCCGGGCCATGGCGGCGGGCATCACCCCGGCTCTAACGGGCGTCGTCCCGGTGATAATCATGGCAATCAGGGGCATTCTGGTGGTAATGGGGATAACCCCGGCCACAATGGGCATAATGGAAACGGGCATAACCCCGGCGGAAACGGACATAACCCCGGCGGTAACGGACACAACCCCGGTGGGAACGGGCATAACCCTGGTGGAAACGGGCATAATCCCGGTGGTAACGGACACAATCCCGGCGGAAATGGTGGCTCTCATGGAAATGGGGAAAACCCAGGCGGCAATCCGCCCACTACGCACGGGGGGAACACCCACCCCGGTACCATTACCAACGGACGCACCCGTCCTTCTGTAACCAGAGAAGATCCCAAACCGGCTACCCGTTCCGAAGCAACACGGGAAATCGGCCCGGTACGCCGCAATACGGGTAATATCGGCCGCGCGAGCACGTATCCTTCCTCCGGATATAACGGCTCAAATTCCCGCCCGTCTACCACAACTCCCAGCCGCTCTTCCGGTAGTAGTTTTGGTGGATCCAGCCGTCCTTCCGGTAGCAGTTTCGGCGGCTCCAACCGTTCTTCCGGCAGCAGTTTTGGTGGATCCAACCGTTCCTCCTCTTCGGGGCGCTCCGTAACGCCAAGCCGCTCTTCCGGTAGCAGTTTCGGTGGATCTAGCCGGTCATCCGGCAGTAGTTTCGGTGGATCTAGCCGTTCTTCCGGAGGATTCTCCGGTGGATCTCATGGGGGAAGTTCCTCCGGCTCTCGTGGGTCCGGTAATGGAGGCGGACGTCGCCGCTAAATAAAAACGATATGTACAAAATCCCCTGTTTGATGACAGGGGATTTTTTTGTTATCTTATACAAAAATATCAGCGGCCCCGGATCCGTTTGATGTGACGTTTGTGTTCATCAAACGTGCGGGAAAAAACGTGCCGGCCGGTATTGTCCGCCACAAAATACAAGGCATCAAAATCAGGTTGCGGGTTAAGTACCGCTTCTACCGATTTTACACCCGGGTTGCAAATAGGCCCGGGAGGAAGCCCGGCATTACGGTACGTGTTGTAGGGGGAATCTATTTTAAGATCTTTGTACGTGAGGCCTTTTTTCCAATAGCGGTTTTCTTGCAAGGCAAAACCCAGCGCATATTGTACGGTAGGGTCTGCCTCTAATCGTTTGCCCATGTAAAAACGGTTTAAGTATACCGCGGCAATTTTGGGGCGTTCATCATGCACAATCGCTTCTCTCTCTACAATAGAGGCTAACGTAAGGACTTGGTTTTCGGTTAAATCGGTTTTGTATTTCTTAAATAACGGTTGTATGCGTTTTTTGTATTGACCGTACATTTCATCTACCACTTTTTGGGCGGAAGTATTATCGGCAAACAAATACGTAGAGGGGAATAATTTGCCTTCCAAGTTTTTGGCCCGTACCAAGTTCAAAAAAGCGTGTCCGTCCGTAATGCCGCTGGCGGCTAAAGCCTCGGCCATTTCTTCACTGCGCCAGCCTTCTAAAAAAGTGATTTTTTCGTAATGGGTACACTGGCCTGTTTTGATACAGTTAATAACTTCCAGGTCCGACGTGTTTTGACGTAAATCAAACCGTCCGGCTTTCAAATCCGTAGCGGAGGAGGTAATACGCAAGAGAATTTTGAATAATAACTCACTGCGAATTACGCCTTTTTGCTTGAGCAGATGGGCTACTTCACTACCGGTTTGACCCGGGTAAATACGCACGGTTACCAAAGGCCCTTTGCTAAAGAAATAGGTTTTAGCCGCCCAACATCCTGCGGCGGCTAATCCTATTAAAATAAGCAATAAGGCCAGTAATTTTTTCATTTAACCAGTTTGAAGAAATGACGTTTGCCTACTTGCAGTACGTCACCATTTTCAAAGGCAATCGGTCCGTCGGCGGATACTTTTTCGCCTTTGAGGCGCACCGCACCTTGCAAAATAAGTCCGCGGGCTTTATTCTTGCTTTCAGCGGCCTTAGCGGCAAAAATAACGGCCGACAACAAGGCTCCTTCTTGCGGCTTAAACTGCGGCATATCGGTAGGAAGTTCCTTTTTAGAAAATACCGTTTCAAAATGCGCTTGCGCGGCGTTGGCGGCATCTTCATTATGAAAGCGCGACACTAAAATATGCGCTAGTTTTTTCTTGGCGGCCATGGGGTGCATGGCTTTGATTTCATCTAAATTTTCTGTGGTGAGTAATTCATAGTACATAGGCATTACTTCGTCGGCAATAGACATAATTTTGCCAAACATATCTTCCGGCGCATCCGTTAGGCCTACATAGTTTTTGTAGGATTTACTCATCTTTTTAACACCGTCTAACCCCACCAGAAGCGGTACGGTGATAGCCACTTGCGGTTCTTGCCCGTTATTTTTTTGCAGTTGACGACCGACGAGTAAGTTGAAAATTTGATCCGTTCCGCCCAGTTCCACATCGGCTTTTAGGGCCACGGAGTCCTGCCCTTGGAATAAACTGTAGAGCACTTCCAAGAGGCTAATCGGGTTGCCGGCGGCCATGCGTTTTTTGAAGTCGTCCCGTTCCAATACTTGCGCTACGGTAACGTGTTGGAGGGTGGTGAGTAAGTCGCGCCCGGAGACAAACGGGTCTAACCATTTGCTGTTAAAGCAGACTTCCGTTTTAGCGGGGTCCAATACTTTGAAGGCTTGCTCGGTATAAGTTTTGGCGTTGGCTAAAATTTGTTCGCGGCCCAAGACGGGGCGGGTAGAATCACGCCCGGACGGGTCGCCAATGGCGGCGGTAAAATCGCCAATGACGAGTACTGCTGTGTGGCCTAAATCTTGGAAGCGGCGCAACAGGGAAAGTGCTACGCTGTGACCTAAGTGCAAATCGGCAGAAGTTGGGTCGCACCCGAGTTTTACTTTAAGGGTTTTGCCGGATTCTAATTTTTTGGCTAAATCGGCTTTGGAAACTACGTCTACACAACCGCGAGTTAAAAAGTTAATCTGTTCGTCAATAGTCATAAAGCACTCCTAAAATATACTTATATTCTAGCAAATTAGTAGAAATTATACGGGTCGGCGGTTACTTGAATAGTCACCTTTTTGGTGGGTTCAAAACTATCCAGTTGTGCCAGTAAATCCAAATACCGCGCTTCGTCCGTCTTAAAGAGCAAATACTGTTTTTTGAGTTTATCCGTCTTTTTGGCACACCATATCGGGCCTAATATTTCTAGCGTGCGGCCTTCGCCCACTTGCTTGATGCGGGCCGTTTCCGCCTGTAACAAATCTAATTCTTTGGCCTTCAGCGTAACGCGGATTAAATGCGTGTAGGGGGGATAACCAAAACTTTCCCGTAAGGCCAGTTCGTTTTCAGCGGCGGCCGGATAATCATCTGCTAATAATGGCGCGTAATCATACCCGTCCTTATCGGCGGTTTGGATGAGCAAACGCCCGTTAGGCACACTGGCCAAATGGCCGCGTAGTTCAAATAACAGTTGGCCAAATTTTTCACTCGCCCGGAAGTCCGGCCCGTCCAGTTCCAGTTCAGCATCCAAAACCGCGGCTAAACTGACGCGCGAGCCGCGTAACCCGCCCGAGGCTAAACGGGTGCCTACAATGATGTCGGCTTGCCCGGTTTTAAGCGCATGAAGCGCCTCAAAGCCTTGACCATCTTTGGTTTTTAATGTGTCGGAATCTAGGCGCAATAACTTGGCCGCGGGGAATAGTTTGGCCAGTTCTGTAACAATCTTTTGCGTGCCGCCGCCGCGGGATTTGAATACCAGGTTGTGGCACTGGGGACACGTCTGTTGCATCCCTTCCACTGCCCCGCATTTTTTACAATGTAACCGCTCGGTACCGTCGTCTGATTTTTCGTGTGTTAAAATAGCGCCGCATTTTTTGCACTTGGCGTAGGCCCCGCAATTTAAGCAATAATACGTGCCGGCATAGCCGCGCCGGTTCAAAATAAGTAATGCTGGCTCGTGCTGGGAGATATTTTGTGTAAGTTGGGCTAAGAGTTCCTTGGAAAAATAGCGGGATTGCTCGCTTTTCTTTTCGGTGAGTTTTACTTGCGTAGTCTGCGTTTTACAAACAAAGTCACGTAACGTAATAGGGGTTACTTTGCCGGTGTGTGCCCAATGTAGCATTTCGGCACTGGGTGTGGCGGACACATAAGCCAATACGGCTCCGTGACATTGTGCCCGGAAAAACAATACATCCCGTGCGTGATAATAGGGTTTGTTTTCTTCTTGCTTATAATTGTCGTCGTGTTCTTCTAACATGGCACAAAAACGTAAATTTTTGAAAGGCAATAACACACCGGAGCGGGTGGCAATGACAAGGCAAGGTACCCCATTAGAAATGTTGGAAAAATATTTTTTCTTTTGGCTTACCAGCATGCGGCTATGCCACGCATACACATAGTCTTGCCCAAAACGTTGTTGTGCCTGGCTAATAAATTGGCGGGCGGCTACAATATCCGGTACCATCAGTAACACTTGTCCGTAATTTTTTAGGGCCTGTTCGGCCGCACGTAAAATAGTTTCTGTTTTGCCGGTACACGCGGGGCCCTGGAGTAAAAAAGGTTTGAATTGATAAGCCGGTACTTCAAGGAGTTGGGTAAGGGCTTGTTTTTGTTGGCTTCCCAGCGTCAGGGACGAAGGTTTAATATGCGGCGGTACTAAGGCCGGCGGCGCATTTAATTTGAAATAAGGCTGGGGGGGAATTAACGCAAAAAGAATTTGCCCGATCGGGCATCCCCACCGGCTTTTTAGAAAGCGCGCCAAGGGAAATAAGTCGGAGCCAAACAACGGTTTTTGATCTACCACCGACGTAATAGGTTTTAAGGTAATATGTGGGGGTACGGTGGTAATTTCACTTACGGCTACCACTAGCCCGCCGGTAAGTACCCGTCCAAACGGAGCGGTTACACGCACGCCGGGGACTACTTGTTTTTCCAATTCGGGGGGAATCAAATAGTCAAAATCGCGGTCTAGCGGTACATCAAAAACGACCTTGCAAAACATATTATTTACGTGCGCCTTTAAGGCCTAGTTTATCCATGACCATTTGCAAATCAATCCAGGCGTCCTTTTTCCAGTTCGGGTTGCGTAGCAAAGCTGCCGGGTGAAAGGTGGCAATAATTTGCACCGGTTTAGGCAGTTCCACGGAGTCTAAATGCAACGTATGAAATTGCCCGCGTAATGCCCCTAAACTTTTGGCATCGCTAATCAGCGCCTTGGCGGCTACGCCCCCTAATGCTACTACGTACTTGGGGCAAACGATCGCAATTTGTTGCTCAATGTATTTGCGGCAACAGGCAATTTCCTGGGCGTTGGGGGCCCGGTCGTTACCGTGTTTTTCGGGATGAAGCGGATCGGTCATGGGGTGGCATTTGGCGATGTTGGCGATAAATACTTTCTCGCGCGTGAGGCCCATGGCTAAAATCATTTTGTCTAACAGTTGCCCGGCACGTCCCACAAACGGGCGGCCTTGGCGGTCTTCATCAAACCCGGGGCCTTCCCCTACAAACATCACATCCGCATTGACGTTTCCTTCGCCGGGTACAGCGTTAAGGCGGGTGGCTCCTAAGGGGCAACGGGTGCAGGACGCAATAGTCTGCGCCAGTTCGGCTAGGGCGCGGGTTTTATCGGCTTTATTCATAGTAGAAGTCTCCGTAGGGGCGGTAGGTTCGTGTTGGTGTACAAACGAAATATCCAGCGTACTGTCTGCCGCCATGGGGGGCAATTCCCCGGTTGTGGACGGTGCAGGTGCCGCCGGGGCAGGCGTAGAAACGGCTGCACGCACAGGTGCAGCCGTCGTTAAGAATTCATCTTCTTCTTGAGCGGCTAAGAAACGTTTGAACGCCCCGGCTAGCTCACGCACAGAATCAGCCATAATTACAGTTTCATGGGTTCTTTGGCTTTGCGTTCGGCTTCTAAGCGGGCTTCTTCGGCGGCTTTTTGTTCCGCAACATAGTTAGAAGTGCTCAGGTTCAAAATGTCTTCTTTGCTTACCCGTTTGGTCAAAATAGCATCTAGGGCTTCTTTGATGACGGCAGCGGTCGGTTTGTTTTTGAATTCCGGTTTCTTTTTGAGTTCTTTGGCATACATGGAGGCGAGCACTACAATATCGTAGCGGTCTCCATCAAAGTCAGTCAGTTTTGCGGCTAATTCTTGATCATTTTTTACGGACATATATACTCCTGTGTGCTATTTTAAAATCTTTAATTTTTTATCTTGGCGAGACACCCGGCATTGTTCGGCAGTGATAATGCCGCTCATAATACCGATGGCTTCTTTCAAATCGTCATTAAGTAAGGCGTAGTCATACTTGTCAATTTCCTTCATTTCTTTTTTTGCGGTTTCCAGGCGGATTTCAATATCTTGCGTGTTATCGTTACGCCCCAAAATACGCTTTTTAAGTTCTTTAAGCGAAGGGGGAACAATAAACACTGTAGCCGCTTGCGGATACTGTGCCTTGACCGTACGCGCGCCTTGCACATCAATTACTAAAATGGGGCAGATATTCTTTTTAAGTAAATCATCTACGGATTTTTTAGGGATTCCGTAGTAGTGCGTATGCACTTGGGCCCATTCCAACATTTGATGTTTCTTTATGGCTTGTTCAAATTGTTTAATCGTCCAAAAATGGTAATCTTTGCCATTTTTTTCGCCTTTGCGCGGCGCACGGGTAGTGGCCGTAATCACACGGGAAACCGTTTTGTTTTTCTTCAAAACCGCATCCACAATCGTGGTTTTGCCAGCACCCGACGGAGACGAAACAATAATAGGAAAAGCCTTCATATTGCTATTATAGTAAATAGGGGGGAAAGGGCGCAAGAGATCGTGGTAAAGATTATTTAACTACTTTTTTGAATAAGAACACGTGCAAATGCCTCTTTTCCGTTGAAATGAGGAGTATATCTTTTTTCTTGCACGATTTTATATCCTTTTTCCAAAATACCATTTAGAATAGGTCTACCTGAAATTGCAAATGGGTGTTTATAATCAGAAGGAATGTAATTATTATCAAATAGCAAAATATTATTATCATCCTGTCTTACATATTTTTCTGGTATTTCTTTTAATGGTACTATCCTTAGGTTCTTCCATTTCAGACGGTTTTTAATACAAATATTTGTGTACCAATGTCCTGCAGCTCTTGTTTGTTCACGTTTAGGATTTAAATACCAATCCACACTGTTTTGTCCAGGCCACACTTGCTTGTTCATAAAATATGGGATATACGCTGTATTTACTACATTAGTTATATTTGAAATAATTAAAAACTTTTTACCGCTTTCTATAACAGTTTTCCAATAAGGTATTGCAAGAGAAAAAGGAGGATTGGTGCAAACAATATCGGTTTCTTCGTTCAAAATCTTTAATGAAAGAGGATCAGCGAAATCCCCTGTGTAACCGCGTGGGGCTGTAACCAATTCTTTAACTCCTTTTTTAGTAAAAATATACCCCTTTGCGCCAGCGTGGAATAAGTCCATTTGCCCGCTATAGTGGGTACATATTAACTTTTTAAGTCCTAACCGTACAAAATTCTTAATGAAATACAAGGCAAATGCCGAACTATCTTTTTCGGTCCTGGTTTCGCCTACCGCGTCGTCACAATTACAAAATACGCACTTATCTTGCCATACCTCTAACGGGTACATATTAATTTCTTTCGCTACATCCTCGTAACGGGTGTAAAATTCGTTATTTTGCATTTTTTGAGCGCGTTTCATTACGTCACGATAAGTCAGTCCTCTTTCGGCTAGAGTGGGCGTAGTTTTCTTTACGATTTTGACAATTGTTTTCTTGTCGGGTTCTTTAACAAATGTTTCTTCTATAAAATATGCGTGGGCACGGATAAAACCCACATAATCATTAAATAGTGCATTATTATAAAAATAAATCTCTCGGCTAGATTGCTCGCGCAGGTGAGGAAATTGGTTTTTAATGTCGTTTTCCACCTGTCGCATATTCTTTACGCGACCCGTAAATAGATATTTGTATATATTGTCTTTGGACTGACCTGTGGTTGAATTGTATTCTTTTAAACGGCGTTCTAAATTGTCGGTAATGCCGATTTTACACTTGGCAGGTTCTAGGGAAGATTGTACGATGTAGATATATTCCTTAATTGATTTTTTATCAGTTAAAGGGGAAGATTGCTGTTCGCTGTTCGCTGTTCGCTGTTCGCTGTTCGCTGTTCGCTGTTATTTATATTTTTTTTGAGCATTTTTGAAGTCCTTTATCAATATTCTATTTATATTATACTCATTTGAAACGTAAAAAACGAGTAGCCCTTCAAATACTTTGCGTGTTTGAAGGGCTACCGTTAAAGCGTTACTTCACAGGGAAGTCGTTTATTTTTTCTTTATGGCGAGTACGTCTTTAGCGGCGGCTAAACGCGCTATCGGCACGCGGAACGCAGTGCAGGACATATACGTGAACCCTTTGCGGTGGCAGAACTGCACACTTTCCGGGTCGCCACCATGTTCGCCGCAGATACCAATCTTAAGGCCGGGTTTTACTTCGTAGCTTTTAATCTCAGCAAGTTAAATTTACGCTATAAATATCCATGTGGCAGCGCGGGCGGGGGCGGTGCTTGGGTAGTTTGGAGGGCTTGCATCAGGGGGGATAGTAGAATTTGGGGATTTTGGTCTATATTTTCTTGTAATTGTTGTACACAGGCGTTGGGGACCTCTCTATCAAGCGGCAGACACGCGTCTATTTGCGCTTTGAGGGAAAGGGGGAGTTCTTTTTCTGCGGTAGTGAAAAAGTCATACGCTTGCGTGTAGATTGTATCATCTCTTAACAGAGTACCCAGCAGATTTTCCAAGAAGGCATCGGGCGTATAGGGTTGCTGTTGGTACGTTAATTGTTGTTGGGTTAAAGCATGCCAATATATCAAGGCGGTAGAGAGGGAAATGTCACTACGCATCAAGGGGGAATTATAAGCCTCAAGCAACTTTTGGGGGGAAAGGGAAGGCAAAATTGCCAGGCCCAGCACATGCAAGATATATTCATTGGGTAAAGGGACCAGCGCATACCCTTTGCGCGATGCAGTTAAGCGGATATCCCGCACCCCGTAACTAAACCATTTTGCATCCTCCACTTCCACCGGCAAACCGTACTGGTGTTGAGCATAAAACGAGACTAATTCGGACAAAGATAAAACCGTACTCTTAGCGGCTAACACCGGTAATAAGTGCGCGCCCTCGTGCATGCCCAGCGTAATGGCGGCCGGGGCGGTCCGGTTAGCGGTAGGGTCTAGTAAAATGGTAGCCTCTTCCACTTGCACCCGGGTACCTTGGTGCGGCTCGCCCAGTTTTACCTGCAAGGGCAGTTGCTCTACAATACCGAACTGATGTGCCACGTAACGGGCCCCTAGATATACCCATAACGCTTGGGGAGTATATGTATCGTCTTGTATATCGCGCGTTAAGGCGGCTTGATGGGTTTTGAGCCACGTCAAAAAATCATCCACCCGGTACCAACCGGTAGTATGGTCCGGATCTGCAAAGTCTGTACGGTTATAGTATTGTTGTAATTGCGTGCGAGTAGAAGAATATAAGGAAGTTGTTGGGCTGGGTTGAGGCGCATTAAGCCCCACCGCATAAAACGGTTGCCACAATAGGAAAAAATATAGTAATAACTTTATTTTTTTCATGTCTGCGCTTACAAGCCTTATGCGTTTGAAATTCCTACTCTGCCCCGTACTGCTTCCATAACTGTCTTATTCGGTCCACAAATGTATTTTCTCCGGCGGGATATTGAGACATCAGCCGTTTAGCTGTAGCATAAAGACCATATTCTTGTTGTTGGGCCGCACTATACTGCGCCCTTGTTTGGTCTTTGCCGTTCCAACCGTATGTTTGCGGGATACGTCCTTCCCGGGCAATAAAATCTTCAAGAAGGTTCAAATGGTATCTGTAACTGTTTCTCTCTTGCATATTGGCTATCAATTTATAGCATTGTTTTAAGACCAAATCATCCCCATGATAGACATGTTCCGGCATACGATCCGTCATCTCTTTTAACAACTTTTTCCCTTCAGTCATAAACTCGGGATTATATATTCCTGCTCTAAGCAGATTATCTTCGCGTTGGGAAAACTTAATAACTTCCCGCATAGCATCCACTAGCCCTTTTTTACCGGCGCGGTTAAAGGATTCATATAACTCTATCAACTGCTTAACTGCGGGATATTTTTCGTCTCCATACAGCATTACCTGGGTGGCTAAATTGGCTAATTTTATCTCTTCCTCTGTTACGCCTTTTACAGTGTACTTGTTCCAAGCGGCCTCCGATTGAAAGGGGGATCTACTACCACGCGTTGAGCCCTCCATCCAGCGGCCACGTTCTGCTACGAACTCTTGGACACGCATGGAAATTTCATGCGAGGTATTTTCTACTATTTGTAGCACATCGTTTTGTGTCATTGATTTCAGAGGTTTGAACATGTAAGTAACTCCTCTTTCAAGCGTAGATGGAGATATAGTTCTTGTAGTACGAGGAGGAAATGGTTTCCTGGGAGTATTTTTTTTGTGCAAAGATTGTGTAACTTTATGGGGGGCTTTAGGTTTTTTGATTCTGCGCGATTTAATAGCATAAACCGGGGGAACGCTCATCATTAAAGCCAATATGATTGTAAGCAGTTTTACAGGGGCAATTGATTTCATAATTATTCTCCTTTGATATATGCTATTAAATATTCAAAATCTGTAAATAGGGCCAAAAGACCCATTTTTTATGGAAAAAAGGCCTATGTAGGATGCCTCAAAATAAACAGGCCCCTCGCGGGGAGGGACCTGTAAAGTTTTACATTTGCTTATGGCGCGGGAAAGCCCGTGCGGCAAGCACTTATTTGCGTTTCTTTTTGGCCAAGACGTCTTTAGCGGCGGCTTGTGCAGCGGCTAAGCGGGCTATCGGCACACGGAACGCAGAGCAGGACACATACGTGAACCCTTCGCGGTGGCAGAATTCCACGCTTTCCGGGTCACCGCCGTGTTCACCGCAGATACCAATCTTGAGGCCGGGTTTTACTTCACGGCTTTCAATCACAGCGTGTTGAATTAAGCGGCCCACCCCGTGTTGGTCCAAGGTTTGGAACGGATCGTGTTCCAAAATACCTTGTTTGAGGTATTCCGGGAGGAACGAGCCAATGTCGTCACGGGAGAACCCGAAGGTCATCTGCGTTAAGTCGTTCGTACCAAAAGAGAAGAAGTCCGCTTCCGTGGCCATATCGGCGGCCAATACGGCGGCACGCGGGATTTCAATCATTGTGCCCACGGAGAATTTAAGCTTTTTCACTTTGGTTTTGGCAACTACTTCGTCATAAGCGGCGCGGATGAGCGCTTTTTGGGTGACGATTTCGTTCTTATCGCAGGTGAGCGGGATCATTACTTCCGGCTCGGCCTTAATGCCTTCTTTAATTAGTTCGGCCGCGGCTTCAAAAATAGCACGCGCTTGCATTTTGGTAATTTCCGGATACGTGACACCCAAGCGGATACCGCGGTGACCCATCATCGGGTTGACTTCGTGCAGGCCGGCGGCACGTTCACGGAAGGTTTCCATGGAAATATGCAAGGCTTCAGCCAAGTCGCGTTGTTTTTCAGGCAAGGCAGGCACAAATTCGTGCAGCGGCGGGTCCATCAAACGCACGGTGACGCCATAACCGGACATGGCTTTCATCGTGGCTTTGATTTCCTTCTTCATATGCGGGAAGAGTTCATCCACCGCGGCTTTGCGTTCAAATTCGTTACCGGCCAAAATCATTTTACGCAAAATGAACAACGGCGTTTCGGAATGTTGACCGTAGAACATGTGTTCAATGCGGAACAACCCAATGCCTTCGGCTCCAAATTTGCGGGCTTTAATGGCGTCGGCTTCGGTATCGGCGTTGGCACGTACTTTGAGTACACGCACTTTGTCGCACAGCGCTAGGAAGTTGGTCAAGTTTTTGTTGCCTTCACCGGCACCTAACATTTTAAGCGCGCCTTCATATACATAGCCTTTGGTACCGTTTAAGGTTAAAGCATCGCCTTCTTTGAAGGTTTTGCCACCCATTTTGACGGTTTTCTTGTTGAGGTCAATTTCCAATTCTCCGCAACCTACAATGCAGCATTTGCCCCAACCGCGGGCCACTAACGCCGCGTGAGAGGTCATACCGCCGCGTTGCGTTAAAATACCCGCCGCAGCGCGCATCCCTTCAATGTCTTCGGGGTTGGTTTCTTCGCGCACTAAAATAGCGGGGATATTTTTGGCTTGCAAAGCGATGGCATCTTCGGAATTAAATACAATTTTACCACACGCACCACCGGGGCCGGCAGGCAACCCTTGGGCGATGGCTTTAGCGCCTTTTTCAGCGGCCGGATCAATGGCGGGCAATAAGAGTTCACCTAATTGAGCGGGCGTTACACGCAAGACAGCTTCTTCTTTGGTAATAAGTTTTTCTTTTACCATGTCTAAGGCCATTTGCACCGCGGCAATCCCGTTGCGTTTGCCGACGCGGCATTGCAACATCCACAAGCGTTCATGCTCAATGGTAAATTCAATATCAAGCATATCGTGGAAGTGTTTTTCCAATTTCTTTTGAATAGCGTCTAATTCTTTGTATACCTTGGGCATTACTTTTTCCAAGGTGGGCAAGTGTTTGGAGTGGGCATTGGTAGACCATTTGTTCATCGGGGAGGGGGTGCGGATACCGGCTACGACGTCTTCACCCTGGGCGTTAATTAAGTATTCGCCGTAGAAATGAGAATCACCGTTTCCCGGGTTGCGGGTAAAGGCCACACCAGTAGCGCTGGTTTCACCCATGTTACCAAATACCATGGTCTGTACGTTTACGGCAGTACCCCAATCGTTAGGGATGTTTTCAATGGCGCGGTAGGCAATAGCGCGTTTCCCGTTCCAAGAGGCAAATACTGCCCCGATAGCGCCCCAAAGTTGTTCCACCGGGTTGTCCGGGAATTCTTTACCGAGCACTTTTTTAACGGTTTTCTTAAATTCTACGCAAAGTTTTTGGAGTTCTTCAGCCGGGATTTGCGTATCGTCAGTTACTTTCAGTTCGGCTTTTTTGGCGGCCATCATACCGTCTAAAATTTTGCGGATGCCTTCGCCGTCTTTGGGTTCAATACCGGCGGCTTTTTCCATTACTACGTCGGAATACATCATAATAAGGCGGCGGTAAGCGTCAAATACAAAGCGCGGATTATTGGTTTTGGCAATCATGCCCGGAATTGTTTTTTCCGTAAGACCAATGTTCAAAATCGTTTCCATCATACCCGGCATGGAAGCACGGGCCCCGGAGCGAACAGATACCAAGAGCGGGTTGGTAGCAGAACCAAATTCTTTTTTGGTTTCTTTTTCTACTTTTTTGAGGTTGGCTTCTACGTCTGCTTTTAAGGTTTTAGGATAGGTTTTTTTGTTGTTCCAATAGTAGGTACATACTTCGGTGGTAATGGTAAAACCGGGAGGCACGGGCAGTTTAAGTTGGCCGGACATTTCAGCCAAGTTGGCCCCTTTACCACCCAAGAGTTCCTTCATTTTGCCATTTCCTTCGGCTTTACCTGCCCCAAAGGAATAAACATATTTCGTGTTTTTAACTTTTTTAGAAACGGGTTTTTTTACAGCAGATTTCTTCGTAGCCGCTTTTTTGGTTGCGGCTTTCTTTACGGTTTTTTTAACCATGGTTTTCTCCCTAATAATTAAGTTAACGCGCGCGTATGAGCGCACGTGAATATTCCTGTATATTGTAGTATATTTGGGGCGAAAAGAGCAATTTTTTTACTTGCCTTTTAGATAATCCCCATGGAAGCCCTTACTCGGGGAAACGAAACGGCCGATAGATTCTATCTTGTGCTGGATGCACCCGCGGCACTGGGCTGCAGAATCACCCGTACAAATTTTGCCGGGATACAGTTCGTATTTCTTACGGTAGTCGCCTTCGGTTACGTTGGGCATGACTACATTGGCCCCGCATTGTAAGGCAATCATACGCCCTTGCGGGTGGAGTGTTTCCATAGCGGTCGTAGCCGGGATGTTAATGTCCGGCAGTAACAGACGCATAATGGCCATCATTTTTAACGAAAGGTCAAAGTGCCCGTCTGCTTTTTCGTGGGCCAGCGGCGTGTGCGGGTGGGGAATAAACGGGCCAATGCCCGCCATATCTACAGGAAACTCTTTGAAAAATAATAAATCGGCGGCCAAGTCTTCTAAAGTTTGCCCGGGTAAACCCACTAAAGAGCCACTACCTACTTCATAACCTAGTTCTTGGAGATCTTGCAAACAACGCACGCGGTTGTACCAACTCATGTCCGGGTCTAATTTTTCGTACAAGGCCTGATTGGTTGTTTCAATACGCAGCAAATACCGGTCAGCACCCGCTTGGCGATAAGCGGCATATTCTTCGCGCGTTTTTTCGCCGATACTCAGCGTAATAGCGACGTCCAGTTTTTTGATTTCTTGAATCACGTGGCACATTTTATCTGTATCAAACCACAGATCTTCGCCACTTTGTAAGACCAGTGTCTTGTAGCCATACGCTACCGCCTTGTGCGCCATGTCTATTATTTGCTCAGGGGACAAACGATAGCGTTGCGCGCGCAAGTTAGAGCGGCGTAACCCGCAATAGAAACAATCGTTTTTACAATAACTTGAAAACTCAATTAAACCCCGCAAATACACCCCGTCCCCTACGTTTTTTTGGCGTACCGCATCCGCGGCATCAAACAAAGGTTGAGGTTGGGGGTGCGCCAATAATTGGACGATTTCTTTAGTTGTTAGTTGATGGGTTTGTTGCGCTTTTTCAAGCAAGGTTTTCATAATACTGTAGTGTAGCAAATTTTGTTATAATAAAGTATGGATAAATTTGTGGAATTTTGTCAGGAAACTTCCCAATGTATGCAAAACCCGCAGCAAGATTCGGCCGGGTGGCTTTTGTGGATTATATGGATTGGGGGGCTGTTGTTAGTTATCGGCGGATTTATCGGCAGTGTACAGGCCCGCAAATTTTTGCTCAATGTGCTTCGTAATCCTAGCGAATATCGGGGCCGGATGGGCAAAGAAGAATTTTTGTTAGTCTATTATCCGCTGCAAATATTGCGTTGCACCACTATTTTAGCCATCATTTTAACGACGGCTATACTAAGCCATAGCCGCTGGGTGTATCTTCCGCTGGTGTTGGGAACCTGTTTATTGCTCTGGGCGAGCGTTGCCCTGTATTGTGCCATTATTAGACGTGGGCATGATTTTGGATTTAAGGCTAAAGAATCTATCAAGGCTTATGTCTTTAGTGCCCCGTTTCTTATATTTTTAAATAGACGAAATGATTTTGCGGCCGACTACCTGCATACATGGTCGGTTCTACGTAGTCAAAAAGGCTCCCCTTTTGCTAACCTATACGGTTCGGCTCCCGCCGAAAACAATTACCTGCTGGCTGGCCGCATGGAAGAAACACGCTTCCCCTCGGTATGGGATGAGGCCGACTGGAACCAAACTAAAAAATAGGTCCTAGGACCTAATTTCACCTGGGTCTAAATGCTAGTTTTTTTAGGCATAATGACCCTGTTTTTAACCGCCTAAAACCTGTATGATAAAAGTGTAAGGATGATACTAAACAGGAGGTGGCCGTTATGTCAGAAACTTTTACTTCGCAATCGTTGGCCTTACAATTTATCAAGATAAGCCGCCTAAATTGTGAATTTCAGGGTTTGAACGAAGATATAGAGTGCTTATACAATTTATTTTAGTGAACTCTAAACCTCCTACAAGAGTCCCACACGCCCGCTTCTCCAAGCGGGCGTCCCATTTGTAAAATCATCTTACCCTTGCCAAAATCTTATACAAATGTTATACTGAAACATATGATTCATTTTATTAAAAATAATATATATGCTTTGTTTCATTTTCTCTCTCCTTCCGGCAGAGACAGCCGCCAAACTTTCTGCGACGTTTACAAAGGAAGCATTTTATTGGTTTTTGTAGGGATATTCGTAGCCGTATGGCGTAATACACTTTCCGTATTATATTTGCGGGAGTGGTTAGCCCTTTCGGAAACCGCTTGGTGGATTATGCTGGCGATATTTGAAGTGGTTGTCCTTCTTTCTTTTATCTGTGCTACGGTGCGCCGATGGCAAGATTTAGATATCCGTATGCCGGCTAATGAATCCGTGCGGGAACTTATCCAACGGGCCCGCTTTTGGAAAGTGCTCTCTACGGTAGAAGGCTCTACGGAGACAAATAAATACGGGCCTGCTCCGGCCGATAACCCCAAATCGCTGCTGACGGAGGGGGAACTTCCGCAAGAAGAATTACAAAAACAATTATTTGTAGACCTAGGTGGCATAGAAGAAATCAAATAAATGGTAACGATTTACTAAAAAACGCCCCCAAGGGCGTTTTTTATTTGCTATAATAAGGTGTACTTTAAGTATAAGTATAAAATTAATAAATAGGAGAAGAGCTCCGCTTCGGCTCGGTTGTGATTCCGGATGAATCCGGCTTGGTCGATAGGTTGCAGCTCTAAGTGTACAAAAAAATGGTACTTTCTAACCAAGACAGAAAAGACATCATCAGCAAATTCCAAACCAGCGCCAACGATACCGGCTCTGCCGCCGTACAAGTGGCCTTGATTACGGAACGTATTCAGTATATTTCCAACCACCTCAAAGCCAACCCGAAAGACTTTGCAGGCGAAACCGGCCTTAACAAATTAGTCGGTCAACGCAAACGCCTCTTGGCTTATTTGAAACGCACGGATTTTGAAAAATATCAAGCCGTGACCAAAGAACTTAAACTCAGAAAATAATAGGAACTCTAAATGCCTAATTTTAACCATAACTTTGATATTCAAAGCGTGGAAGTTACCGTTGGACGTGATACCATTAAACTGGAAACCGGTTTAATTGCCAAACAAGCCGACGGGGCCGTAGTAGCCAGCATGGGGGATACCCGCATTTTGGCCACTGCCGTTTCCACCAAGGAGCAAAAACCCGGTATTTCCGATTTTACTCCGTTAACGGTCAACTATAAAGAAAGAACCTATGCCGCGGGCAAAATCCCGGGCGGTTTTTTCAAACGTGAAGGCAAAGCCAGCAAAAAAGAAACCTTATCTTCCCGCATTATTGACCGCACCATGCGCCCGATTTTCCCGGAAGGTTTTGCTTGCGAAACCAACGTAACGGCCATGGTGGTATCTGCCGACCCGAATAACGATGCGGATATTTTGTCCGTACTCGCTTCCAGCGCGTCTGTAGTCATTTCTTCTATCCCGTTTAACGAGCCGGTTGCCGCTGTACGCATTGGCCGCATTAACGGAGAGTATATTGTCAACCCAACCAAAGAAGAACAAGCCTTGCCCGAATGCGATATGGACTTAACAATCGCCGGTTCGGCCCAAGGTATTTTGATGGTAGAAGGGGGCGCCAAAGAAGTTGAAGAAGACGCCATCATCCGTGCCATGGAAGTTGCCAAGCCGGAAATTGACAAAATGTGTGCCGCGCAACTGAAACTGCGCGAACTGGCCGGCAAGCCGAAATTTGAATATGTAGTTGAAAAATTGCCGCAAGAAGTAGTAGATTTGGCCAACGGTGCTTTCCGCGAAGAAGCCAAAAAAATCTTGCATGCGTTTAGCGATAAACAAACCCGCGATACGCAAGTAGCGCAACTCAAAAAGAACTTTGCCGATCAACTTACCGAACAATATGGCGACAATGCCGCTACCTATGCCGGGATTGCTTTGGAAAATATCATGTACGAAGAATCCCGCAACTTGGTATTGCACGAAGGCGTACGTGTGGACGGCCGTAAACCGACCGAAATCCGCCCGTTAAGTTCTTTAGTGGGCTACTTGCCGCGTGCTCACGGTTCTGCCGTGTTTACCCGCGGGCAAACGCAATCGTTAGCGGTAGCCACCTTGGGTACCAAAGATGACCAACAAATGGTGGAAGGGTTGGAAGATACTTCTTACGAACGCTTTATGCTCCACTACAACTTCCCGGGCTTTGCTACGGGTGAATGCAAACCGGACCGCTCTCCGGGCCGTCGCGAAATCGGCCACGGGGAACTGGCCCGCCGTGCGTTAATGCCGCTCATCCCCAGCGAAGAAGAATTCCCGTATACGATTCGTGTCGTGTCCGACATTACCGAATCCAACGGTTCTTCCTCTATGGCCTCTGTGTGTGGGGGTTCCTTGGCCCTGTTTGATGCAGGCGTGCCGATGAAATCGCCCTGCTCCGGGATTGCCATGGGTGCCATTAGCGGAGAAGGCAAATTTGTCGTCCTCTCCGATATTATGGGGCTGGAAGATCACCTGGGAGACATGGACTTTAAGTTGACCGGTTCTCGCAAAGGGATTACGGCCTTCCAAATGGACGTAAAACTCAAAACCGGTATGCCGCTAGACGTCTTACGCCAAGCCATTAAACAAGCCACCGAAGGCCGCATGTTTATCATGGACCACATGGAAAAAACCATCGCAGAACCGAGAAAAGAAGTTTCTCCGTATGCACCGGTTATTTACAAACTGCAAATCCCGGTGGACAAGATTGGCGCGGTCATTGGGCCCGGCGGTAAAAACATTAAACGCATTACCGAATCTACCGGCACCAAGATTGATATTGAAGAATCCGGCGTGGTAACCATTGCGGCTGCCAATGCAGAAAAACTCAATCAAGCCAAAGCGGAAATTGAAATGATGACGGCTGAACCCGAAGTAAATAAAATTTACAAAGGCAAAGTAGTCTCTATTCAACCCTTTGGGGCGTTTGTAGAAATCTTGCCCGGCAAAGACGGACTGTTGCACATTTCCGAAATTGCCAAACACCGTATCAATAAAGTAGAAGACGTGTTGAAACTCGGCGAAATTGTTGAGGTAAAATGCGTTGAAATTGATAACAACGGTAAAGTACGGCTTTCCCGCAAAGCCTTGCTGAAATAAGCAGTTAATTCGTCTTTAACAACCAGGCCCTGCCCCAAGCGGGGCCTGGTTGTTTATGGTGTGTGCGGTTGCTTTTTGATATAATAAATTTATGAAACGAGTGTTTGCTTTTTGTGTACTGGGTGTAGTGCTGGCCGGTTGTTCGTATCATCATAAATTACCCCGCGATATTTTTGCCGCTCCCGGCGCGGAGCAGCGCATTAAGGCCCGCGTAGTGGTAGCCTCCGATAAAGTAGCTCAAAAACAGTTTGTCTTTAAGGACTATCATGCCAATAATTCAGTCCATTCCTATAAAATAGACCTGGCAGAAGGCTCGTTGATAGCCACGGCCAATGCGCTGGCCACCTTATTTACCAGCGTAGAGGTAAACCCTTCTAAAAAGGTGGACACGTATGATTACCTAGCCCAATTAACCTACACGGTGGGCGGCACGCAAACCGATAGCCTGGATAGCGTACAATGGCTCACGGGGCAACCGCCTATTTTAGAAACACGCGTGATGGTGGAAATTTACAACACACGCACCCAACAAAAAGTATTTTCTATGTTTGCTTCCCGCCAAAACCGGGTGGAAATGACGGATGCTTCCGCTGCTGCCCAACGCGTGGAAGACAAAGGAACGACGCTGTTTTTACCTATTACAGGGCCTGTATATACCCAACAATTCGGCAACGATTTACGTTATACGCTGTCTAGAGATTTATCCGAATGTTTGATGGAAATTGCGCAAACTTTGCAACAAAACCGTCGCTTGTTTGAACAGCGTCCGTAAAATAATGTAAAATAGGGTAAATAGTTTTAATGAGGATCTTATGAAAAAAACAACTACCAAAAAAACTACCAAAGCCGTTAAGACCGTAAAAAAGACGGCCGAGAAAGAATCTCCCATTTTAAAAGACGTTAAACAACTTTATAGTTTCATGCAGGATAATAATTTAGAAACCATTGAATACGACCAAAAAGGCTTGTATTTGCGCTTGGTAAAAGCCAAACCGGCCATGATTCCCGTCCCTGTAAATGTAGGGGGGGCCGTCAACGCGGGTAATGGGAGTGCTTATGCTCCTGCGCAAGAACAATATAAGGAAGTGATGAAATCGTCCCTGACGGGTATTTTCTTCCGTGGGTCTACCCCCAGTGCCCCGCCCTTTGTAAAAGAAGGGGCCCAAGTAGCCAAAGGGGATGTAATCTGCCTGATTGAAGCCATGAAGGTCTTTAATGAGGTACGCGCGGAATTTCCGTGCATTATTAAAAAAGTATTAGTGGAAAATGGCAAACCCGTTAAACAAGGGGATGCCCTCTTTGCCATTGAACGGGTATAAGTATGAATCCTTTGCAAGAAAATATTCACGACGCAGTTAACAAGATGAGTGATTATCTCGCTGCTAATTCCAAAGCCACCTCTTGGCAACTCAAAGTAAAATTTCAGTTGTCCAGTTCGGTGCTTTATTTGGCATTGGGGCAGTTACTGGCGCAAGGAAAGATTACGTTGGAAGCCGATGGTATTAACTACAACGTAACGTGGGGGGCTGCCGCCGTACAAAAACAAGCGGCCGAAGCGGCCAATCCGTTCCAACCAAACTAAATTTACGCTCAAAAGAAAACCCCCGAGAAAATCTCGGGGGTTTTTATTCTGGTTAATAATCTTATCTGCGGTCTCGTAACTCTTTCCCTGTTTTGGCTCTGTTTTCCTGAAGGATTTGGATAATATTTCCATGTACATTGTCCCCATTAAGCGCGGGCGTTTTATAGGCTAAATCCAACGCCGTGTCCCCATTGTTATTAACAATATTAGGGTCAGCCCGTTTGCTAAGTAGAAATTGCACATGTCCATAATCTTGAACTTTTACAGCAAGCATTAGGGCTGTCCAATCGTAATAGGCTCTCCAATTTACATTAGGTTTCTGGGTTGGGTTTTCAAATAAACTCTCCATAGACCACTCTTCAGAGTAATTTTTGGGGTAATAACTTCTCTCGGCCAATAGGAGTAGTGGGGTATATCGTCCGCCGGTGGAAACGTCAAGCCGTGCTCCGGCTTTTACCAGAAGTTTAATCACGTCTCTTTTCTTTTTGCGCGCTTGCCAAACCTCTTGCATATCCTCGTATTGTGCAGCCAAATTGATACGGCACACATCTATTAAAACCGGATAATTAGATTTGGGGTTAATTGCATTGGGATTGGCTTGTTGCTTTAACAAAGTATCTACCGCCTGCACGTCAAGATTCAGCGCGGCTTCTAGCAACGCCTGGTCTTTATTTACCGGCTGTGCATATCCCATATGCCGGCAAACCCCTATCAAAAGGGCACACAAGCCCGTGAGAGCAACTAACGTAAAGAGTCTGTGAAATTTCATAATTATCCTCCTTATTTTCACATTATATAGAACGATTGTCAAAAAAACAAGGCCTATTTTTAGGTTTTACATTAAAATTCTGCACATACATACCTCAAAAAAGGTACAATATCTCTGTATGGCGCGCTATTACTACACGTACAAAAAATCAAAGAAAAAAAAGGCTCAATCTAATACGGCCTGGTTGCGTACCGCACTCTATATTTTAATGGGGGCGTTATGTGTGTGGTTATGCGCTATTTTATGGTTTCACGCCTCTAGCGGAAAACTGGGGGGATCTATCGCCAGTGAATTGCACGCGCTCTTAGGGGTCAGTGCCTCGCTACTGCCTATTTTTCTGATTTATTGGTTTGTACAGACGATTCGCCACAAGAGTATTTCCTTTTTATTTTTCTTAATCGGCACGTCTATCACCTTAGCCAGTTTTTCCAGCATTTGCACGTGTTTAAGACAGATTTTTACAGAGTCGCTCATTGCCGGCGGTATGGTGGGGGATAAACTGTTTTTTGCGTTAAAAGGCGTAGTCGGTTCCGTGGGGGCGGCCTTATTCTCCCTTGCATTTATGCTGGTGGGAGTACATATTTTAGTGGCTATCCCGTGGGGAACCGTCATCCGCAAGGCGGCCGAACTTATACAAAACGATTTTAACGGGTGGATGGATTCCCGGGCTGAACTCAAACAAAAAGTAGCCGAAGGCAAACAGGAAATAAACGAACGAACACAAACTGCCGAAAACCGCCCCGTGGCCGAAGAAGTAAACCAGTTGCCGGAAATCCGCCGGCCCAAGCCGGAAATTCGCCGCCCGGTAGCCGAGGCAATTACCGAATTGCCGCGCACGAGCGAAGAAACCGCATCCAAACCCTCTGCCCCTAAAGAAACAGAGAAAGAAGAACCCAAAGAAAACAATGGCGAAGTAAAAAAATTTGATCCCAAAACTTTCAAATTACCGTCTCTAAATTTATTAAACGATCCGGCCGGCAACGGACTGGTTGGCCCGACGGACGACGAAATTGCCAAAGCCACCAAACGCTTGGAAGATACCCTGAAAAATTTTGAAATCGGGGCACACGTTACCGGGGTTTCCCCGGGGCCGGTGGTGACCCGCTACGAAATTCAACCGGATGCCGGCGTAAAAATGTCCTCTATTACCGCGCTCACGCAAGATATACAGGCCAGCATGCAAGCCCGTTCTATCCGCGTGCAGGCACCGATTCCCGGTAAAAGCACCATGGGTTTTGAAATTCCTAACGATAAATCCGTCATGGTGACCATGAAGGAAATTTTACAATCGCCCGTATATGCTAATTCCAAAGCGGTACTGCCGATTGCCCTGGGCCGCCACGCCAACGGGGATCCCGCCGCCACGGTTGCCGAGAAATGGCCGCATATTTTAATTGCCGGCGCCACGAATAGCGGCAAATCCATTTGTTTACACACCATCATTATGTCTTTGTTGTTTAAGCACAAACCGGATGAAGTTAAATTCTTAATGATTGACCCCAAACGTGTGGAACTTACACTCTATGAAGGCATCCCGTATCTATATGACCCCAAAACTTCGTGTGATGATGCCGATATTATTACCAAACCCAATGACGCGGCCAAGTCTTTACAGATGCTGGTAAAAGTCATGGAAAAACGCCTAGATATGTGTCAGGCTGTCAAGGTAAAAAACATTGAAGGCTACAACGCCTGGGCCAAAGAAAACAACGAAGAAAAAATGTTCTATGTGTTTGTGATTATTGACGAAATGGCAGACCTCATGTTGCAAACGAAAGCCTCTATTGAAGATTCCGTCCAGCGTTTAGCGCAAATGGGACGCGCTATGGGTATTCACCTGATTTTGTGTACGCAACGCCCGTCTGTAAAAGTGGTAACGGGTATCATTAAGGCCAATATGCCCTCACGTATTGCACTCCAGGTAGCCAGCGGCATTGACTCCAAAGTTATTTTAGATTCTGTAGGCGCGGAAAATTTACTGGGCCGCGGGGATATGCTTTTGTTAGACTCGTCTACCCAAACACCGCTTCGTATCCAGGGGGCTTACGTATCGCCGGAAGAAATCAAAGCCGTGGCCGATTTCTTACGCGCACAAGGCGGGCCCGATTACCCGGTACAAATTGTACAGGAACAACAACCCGGCATGCGCCCGCAAGACGGACTGGGCACGAAACCGGAAGAAATTTTACAAGCGCTTAATTTAATTAAAGAACGCCGGCGCGTCTCGCAGGATTTACTGAAAGCGCACTTCGGTTCTTCGGCCCGCGCGACCAATATGCTTAGTGTGCTTGAAATGCGCGGTTTTATTACCAAACCCGAAGGATCTAACCGTTGGGAAATCCACTATGATTTGATTGATAGTGCCATTGAAGAGATGAGCGGCTTACCTTACGAAAAGGATTATAAAGAACCGGAATATGAAACTATTTATAAATAAATATACGTGGCTTTGTGTGGGTGTGCTTGCCGTAGCGGCCTGCACCGCCAAACCCGAAGAACAACCCGTCCAAGAACCCGAACCGGAAGTAGTGGTAGTAGAGGAAACGGTACCCGCACCGGCAGTGTCCCCGGAGCAAACAAAACCCCAACCCACCCAACCTGCCGCTTCCGCCACACCCGCTAAAAAGACGCTCTATCCCAATGAAGTAGTGTTACAGGTAAAAGCGTGGGATAAAAAACTAAAATTTTTAACTACCCATTTTGAACAAACCAGCGAATATGACGGGGTACTGATTAGTAAATCCCAAGGAACTTTGTCGTACGATAAAGACAAAAATTTACTGCGCCTAGACACCTTAAACAATGATAACGCCGTAGAGCAAACCGCCATTACGGATAAAAAACAAATTCTAATTTTAGACGGGCAAGGACGCGAAATTACCACGCTATCCTGGCAAGAGTGGCAACAAGGGCAACCCAATCAAGCCCTCTTTGATTTTGGCAATTACACCGCCTTGCTGGACCGTCACCATGCGGTGCTTACAGAGCCTTATCTCTTAGAGTTAACCCCGAAAGAAGGGGAAAAATATACCCTTTATTTAACACTATCTGAGCAAGATTATTTCCCCACGAATATTAAAATCGTGGCTGACCTAATGGCTACCGAAGCCAAACTGACCCAGACGCAAAAAAATACACCCCTTTCGTTTGATACCTTTCGTGCCGGAGGACTTTTTAAATGATGACCCTTGCCAATAAAATCACTTTAATACGCGCCGGATTGGCGCTGGTGATGTTTTTCTTTCTCTTAATTCCCTTCTGGTGGGCCCGTTTTATAGGTATTATTATTTATATTGTAGCGGCCAGCACGGATTGGGTAGATGGAAAAATTGCCCGTGAAACAAACACGATTACTCCTTTCGGAGCGATTGTGGACCCGTTTGTAGATAAAATTTTAGTCATTGCGGCCTTCTTTGCTTTTGTCTCTATTCGCCCCTTAAATGTGCCGATTTGGGCCGTATTTTTGATTTTACTGCGCGAACTAATGGTATCCAATTTGCGCGCTATCGCGGCCTTAGATGGCAAAGTAATGGCTGCAGAACGGTGGGGCAAATTCAAAACGGTGGTCCAGATGTCCGCCATTGGGGTAATTCTCTTTGTAATTTTACTGATGCATTTAACGCAATTATTGCACGGGCCGGCGCAACGTTTTTGCGCTATTTTGTATGTAACGCTACTACAGTTTCCGTATGCAGTTACCGCTATTGCCGCGGTGATTACGTGGGTAAGTGCGGTTTCTTATTTGCGCAATAACTGGGACTTATTAAAAAAATCATGGAGTTTGCCATGCAAATAATTTGGAAGGCATTGGCTACCGGTTTATTTATTAGTTATTTACCTACCAAAGTCATTAAATTCAAAAAAAATACCGGGGCCGGCTTTTTAGGCACGTTGTGGGGAATCCCGCTGGTCTTACTAATACCGACGGATCCCGTATTGTATTTAATCAGCATGCTTTTGTTTTGGGTGCTTGCTGTATGGGTTTGTAAAAAAGTAAAATTTGTAGGATACACAGGGCATGATAACCCCAAAATCGTCATTGACGAAATAGCCGGTTATATTACCGCTATGGCGTTTTTGCCGCATACGTGGACGTATTTGTTAATAGCCTTTGTGCTATTTCGCACGTTTGATACGCTTAAACCCGGCATGGTAAAAACTTTTGACAAAATGGAAAATGCTTTTGGAATTGTATTTGATGATGTATCTGCCGGATTACTGGCTAACATTTGTATTCAGATTTGTATTATTTTAATAAATTTAAGGTAAGGAGAACGTATGGACTTTTCAAGCATGACAAATATTCGCGAATTACTCGCCGCCGGGGGACCCATCTTAATTATTTTAATTTTGCTCTCGGTTTATTCTATTTCTGTGATTTTAGAACGCTATTTCCGCTTGCGTAAAGCCATTAACTATTCCCGTCGGCTAATTGCCTATTCCCGCAATGCGTTGCAAACCGGGAACTATTTCAAAATAGAGGAAGCCTGCCGCAAAGAAACCGTCAAAAGCACGCCGGCCGCTGTTTTACTACTTCGTTTGTGCAAAGAACGCAAACGCACTAAGGAAGATATAGAAAAAATCTCTGCCAGCGTCATTGATTTTGAAACCGCCCAATTGCAACGCCGGCTATCTATTTTAGGTACCTTGGGAAGCATTACCCCGTTTATTGGGTTATTTGGTACGGTAATTGGGGTTATGCACGCTTTCAAAGATTTAGCCGCTAACACGGCCACCGCGGGGGGAGCCTCGGTCGTAGCGGCCGGTATCGCCGAAGCCTTAGTAAACACAGCCGCCGGCTTATTTGTGGCTATTCCGGCGGTTATTGCCTACAACTATTTCTTGTCCAAAACCACCTATTTTGCACAAGAATTAGATAGTGTAGCCCAAGACTTTATTTATAACCGTTCTTCTTCCAGAGAGTTCTAATATGGCCCGCAGACGAGAACGCCGCTTGATGGCAGATATTAACATGGTACCGTTTATTGATATCACGTTAATCTTGCTGATTATTTTTATGGTCATGAGTCCGCTGTTAGTACAAATGCAACTCACCGTAGATTTGCCAAAATCTAAAGCCATTAACACCCAAACGGATGAGGACGTGATCCGTATTGAAATTCAAAAAAACGGCACGATTACGGTCTTAAAGAAAACAGTAACCCTGGCCAACCTGGAGCGTGAACTTATTTTGCGCCTGGGAAAAGCCAATAAGAAAACCATCTTGGTAGAAGCCGATAAAAATGTACCGGTCCAACAGGTGGTGGATGTGTTTGATATTGCAAAAAAATTGGGAGCCGCCAAATTAGGCATTGGCGTCTTATCTAAGAACTAATGAACTGGTATTTAGTATATTCAGGCGGATTGCACGCCCTAGCCGCTTTAATCGTTATTCTACTTATAGCACCGGGTGCTTCAAAACCCAGTGCTACATATACGATTGACTTTATCGGCTCCGGCAAAGTACAAGCCGTTACGGCCCCTAATACCGCCCCTAAAACCACCGTAAAAGCCCCTGAACCGGCGCAAGAAGCCGTAGCGCCCGCGCCTACCAATCAAAAAGCATACGTATCTAAAACGGAGATTTCTGCCGACCCGGCCCCCAAGAAAAAAACCTCGGCGGCCACCCCGGCCCAAACGACGCAACCGCTTGCGGGGCCCAGTATCTTAGATGAGGAGGAAGAGGGGGGAACTACGGAAGAATTTGAAGGGGGAAATATTACGACCGATTTTGCTAATTTTCCCTATCCCTGGTATATTACCCAAGTACGCAACTCGTTGTGGGTAGAGTGGGAAAAACGCCGCCCCGCAGGCAATGTCCTTTCCGCTATGGTATCATTTGCAATTGCCCGCGACGGAAAAATTAAAAACCTTCGGACCGAACGTTCTTCCGGGGATGACACGTACGATTTTGCTGCTACCTCGGCAGTAATTAACGCTGGGCCTTTTGCGCCGTTGCCCATGTATTATGAAAAAGACGAATTAACTATTACGGTAGAATTTAAACAGGAGAAATAACTATGATTGGATTACAGCGTTTTTGCTTACTCATTTTATGTTTAGGGCTTATTATGATTTGTTACCCGGATTACGGAGCCGCCGGGTGGGCCTTTGCCGGAACTATGATTTTAGTGTGGGCCGGTATTATTCTGATTATGTCTGTGGTGGGCAGTTTATTTGGCCTGTACCGATTTGAAGGGATTAACCGCTTCTTGACGTGGATTTTTGTGCTGTGTGTGTTGGCCTCCCTTTTTATGTTCTTTCCGCAAGAGGATAAAGTAACCCCGTTACAAAAACTCCAACAAGGCAAAATCCCTACGGGGGCTGATATTCAGCGCGGCCTAAATAAGTTTACGTTTAACTTTGCGTTTGACAGACGGAACGCCCGCAGTGATAAAAACTTTGTCAATCAAAAAGATGCCAAACAAGCCGCCGAAGAAGCTGCTAAAAAAGAAGCCGAAGAGGCCGCACGTAGAGCCGCTAAAAAAGCCTTACAAAAATTAGAAATTATTGTGGATGATAAATAATGACAAAACCTACGATACTAATTACCGGCGGAAATGGATTTATTGGGCGTGCCTTAACGGATAAATTGCTTCGGGAAGGATATGCCGTGCGGGTGCTTACCCGGCGCCTACCGGCAGATGCCCACCCCGCCAATCCGGCCGTAACATTGGTACAAGGCAATTATATGGACGTGGCTTCCTTAAAAAAAGCCATGGACGGGTGTGAAGGCGTCTTTAATTTAGCCGGTACTATTTTTGGATTTAATTACCAAGATTTTGAAAATGGCAATGTAACTGCTGTACAAAATGTAGTAGCGGCGGCCAATCAAACCGCATCTATACGTACGTTTGTACATGTTTCCAGTTTAGCGGCCAGCGGCTATGCCAAACGCTTGCGCCGTCCGCGCATAGAAAAGGATGCGGCCTTGCCGGTTTCCGATTATGGACGTACCAAATTATTAGGGGAAAAAGCAGTCCGGCAATTAAATCCTCGTATTAAAAGAACAATCATCCGTCCACCGATTGTGTATGGAAAAAACGACTCCGGGGTTTCTAAAATTGCTTCCTGGGTAAGACGGGGACTAATGGTAAATACATCGGGTAATGGGTATTTTAGTTTTGTATATGTAGAAGACTTGGTAGAGGCTTTGTACCAGGCTTATCAGCGTGAAGACACCAACTGCGAAGTTTATTTTATCGCCGAGCCCAACTTGTATACGTGGGATTATTTTATTACAGAAATGGCAAACGCGATGCACGTTCGCAAACCGTTTATGCCCAAGGCTCCTATATGGTTGATGCGTGTAGCCGCCTGGGGATATGAATTGTGTGCAAAATTAACGGGGACCCAACCGGCCCTAAACTATGATAAAGTGGCAGAGGCTGTTATTCCCGGTTACTGGATTTGCAGTAGTGAAAAGTGGCAAAAACTAACTCAACAAAAATTCACGCCCTTAAAAAAAGGACTTGAGAAGAGTTTTTAGAATTTGTTATAATGGTTGTGTTGGAGAGGTGGCTGAGAGGCCGAAAGCGGCGGTTTGCTAAACCGTTATACGGGGTCAACCCGTATCGAGGGTTCGAATCCCTCCCTCTCCGAAGTTTATTAGTATGAGTAGTTTAACTATATAAGGAGTCGTTTGATGAAAAAAATCCTAGTTATGTTATTTGCTTTTTCTTTATTAGGTGCTACCCAAGTTATTGCGGCCACCAATACTGAAACTGCAAAAGTATCTAATACCCGTATTGTGAAAGCGGACAAAGACACCAACCTCACCTACGGCAAAGTAAAATTCTTTGTTCCTGCCGGGCAGGCCCTGGTATTAGGACAAGTTGATAATGGCTCTGTCCTCGTACGCGCTGCGAGAATGGAAGGGGTTAAAATAGGGAAAGCCACAATTGATTCTAAATTGCCGGTGGCTCTTTATGTAGATCCTGCTACCAATGCAATTATTGTTGACCAAGGGAAAGACGTTCAATTAGTAGATAATAATGGCCGCACTGCTGTAATGTCTCAAGGAGCTGCTGTTTCCGGAGAAGATATCCGTCTCTCCGTGCCGCGCTCTTTCTTAGTAACGTTACCGTTGTCTTGGCAAACCAAATCTCAATTTGTGAACCCCAACCCGACCCATAACAACAACAAAGTGAATCAGACGGTGGTAACCCCCGAAGCTGAAGCAGAAACGTATCCGGACTTCTTGTCTGACGACGAAATCTTGTCCTCTACGGCTTATGAACAAGCTGTACAAGACGTTGAAGATTCGTTAAGTCCGTCTGCTCCGCGCAACTAAACATATTTGTTGTAACAACCAACCCCTCGCCTAGCGGGGGGTTTTTTATGGTACTATAATTATCTCCCTTACGAACCTAGGCTCATCCCTTCTAACTACCTATCCATCACGGTTTAAGATTCTCTGTTATCCTTATATGTAGCTGCCCACAGGGTTAGAAGCCTTTCACGCGGCAACTTAAGCAGTAAAATGCACCCTACGCAAATATCGTAAGCGGCCAATTACCATATCTTTGGGGGGATAGCCTTTTTTTATAGAAGCCTTACCTGTAAAATTGTACTCAAACTACGCGCTTAGTGGTTGGTTTTAGGCTGAAAAATATCCCCCGCTAAAAGAGCGGGGGAAAAGAACTGCCTAAACGTAATTGTTAGTTCTTCTCGTCTGAATAATAGGAATAACTTTTGTAATACCCGTATTTCCCGTACGAGAGGCCTTGGTTCTTATAGTGGCCTAGGACTACCCCTAACACCTTTACGCCGGCCTTTTGGAGTTTATCCAGGGCCATTTTGGCGGAGCGTACATTGGTTTTACCATGCTTAATCACAAAGATCGTCCGCGGGATATATTTACCCCACAACATGGTATCTGCCACCGGCAAAATAGCAGGGCAGTCTACAATAACTTGGTCATAGTTCTTTTGTGCCCATTCCAAAAAGTCATGCAAGCGCGGGGTATTGAGCAAATCCGTAGGATTTGGCGGACGTTGCCCGGCCGTCATCACAAACAGATTAGGCACATCTGCAACCGGTTGGATGTTAGAAGCATAATCGGCCTTTTGAGGGTCACGATCCCAAATATTACTAAGACCCTTTTCGGGGGAAACGCGAAATACTTTATGCAAACGACAGCGGCGTAAGTCGCCGTCAATCAGTAGCACTTTTTTGCCGCCTTGGGCCAAAGCCACCGATAAGTTAGAAGATAAGTTGCTTTTCCCTTCACCCTGCATAGAACTACTGATTAAGAAGGGGGCATTTTGATTATCCGCGAGCGTAAAATCCAACATAGTACGGATATTGCGTACGTTTTCCGCCAGCAAGATATTTCCTTCTTTAAGCATAGCCGCGTATTCGCTTTCCTTCTTTTTTAATTTTTCGTGAGGAACAAACCCCAAAAATGGCAAGCCCAGTTTCTTTTCCAGATCTTCGCTGGTTTTGATGGTCTGGTCTAAAAATTCCATCACAAATATAAGCAAAAATCCTATTAAAATGCCGCCAAAAATACCAATCGCTAAATTGAGTAGTTTACGGGGCAAGACAGGGTTTTTAGGCGCAATAGCCGGGTCTACCACCCGGATATTATTACCGGAAAATTGACCGGAAAGTTCAATCTTAATACTTTGCACCAAACGACGTGTTTCCAACGCAATTTGCGCCCTCACCGCGGCTAATTGTTTATTGACGGATACCACTTCGGGGTGTTGGGAAGTATATTTGGCGGAAAGTTGCGCTAAATTACGTTCCAAAGCGGCTTCCTGTTGTTTGAGCGATTTGATAAAGTCGCTATTTACTACCTGCGGCATGGAGTTTAATAATTCCTGGTCCGCGGAGTTGGTTTCTGTACTTTCTAAGGCACGGATAATATCCTGCCCCATAGAAATACGATTGCTGATATTTTCCTGCACAAAGGTATTGGCTAAAGAATTAGCAATCTCCGTAGCTAAAGACGGATCATAAGCACGCACGGATACATTGACTAAGCGGCTGCGTGTAACCGGCGCAATTTTAACGGCCTTACGTAACTGAATGATACCTTTGGCAAATTCTTCATATTGTCCCAAATCCAGTTGTGTGTAAACAGTTTCCAATAGCGAGCGGCTTTCCAACAACTGATATTGTGTACGGTAATAATCTTCCATACTGGCAAAACTGCCGTAGGGGGAATCATCCAATTTCCCGGCGTTTTCTTGGTTGATCATCATTAAGACGGTTGATTCATATACGGGCCGCATAAACGTATTGACTAAAATAGCCGCTAGCAGTCCTAAAATTGCGGTAGCAACAATCAGCCAAAAATGCTTAAATACCATGCCTACCAGCGCGGTAATATCTAATTCTTCTTCATTCATAGAAATTCCTTGCCTTAAAATAAACTTTGCGGGACAAAAATTACGTCGCCGGGTTGTAATGTAATATCCAAACTCTTATTACCTTGCTTCATGATTTGGCTTACGTCAACGTCCATACTTTGCTGTTTGCCATCTTCTACACGCAGTACACGCACTTTGGACGTATTGGCAATATCCGTAAATCCGCCCACGGAGGTAACAGCTTCTAATACAGTAAGTTGTTTCTCCGGCGGAATTTGAATAGCCCCCGGTTTAGAAACTTGGCCTAATACGTATACTGTTTTATTGCCGTATTCTTTGACCAACATAGATACTTGAGGTTGTTTCAGGTAAGCCGTCAGACGTTCGGCCAGTTTTTGTTCGGCTTGCTCTAAAGAAAGACCTGCAATTTTGATATTCCCGACGAGGGGAAAAGTGACGGTACCGGTACCGCTAATACGCAAGATACGGTTCATATTATCTTCCATATATACACGGATATCTACTAAATCGCCGGGTTGTAATACATACGATTGGGAGGAACGTACCTGCGCTAAAGCATCGGTAACTTCCTGTGTGGAAACAGCGTCTTTGGCAGCACCAGGCACGGTACCCGTGCTGGCACATCCCACTAAAACGCTCATGAAAAAGACTAGACTTACAGGTGCTAAAATATGAAGTTTCATAGTACCTATATTTTAGCAAATTAAAGGGAGATTTCCTAGTTAAGATGCCGCCGTGCATTGAGATACACGCGGGAAAGTTCTTTGTCTTTGGGATAGATTTCTAAGTATTGCTGGGCCGTTTGCTGCGCCATTTGCATATAGTAAAGTTTATAAAGCATATCCTTGCTATGTAGCCCCGCTTTATAATAGGCAAACGCTAAACGTGCCGCATAGCGGGGGGTAGGATAATACGTAAGGCCTTGTTCAAAGGCTTCTATCTTGGTTTGTGTTTTGAGCCCTTTACCCATAAAAAACGCCCGCCAACAACGCGTTTTTTGCAAGGGGATCCACCCGGCACTAAGCAAGAAAATCAACAATAGTATACGCCCCACCAGCGGTAGGGACAACTGATGAATATGATGTTTGTGAAAGGTGGGTGCCAAAACGGCCCCTAAAATTAAGAAAAACACCAGCGCGCACCCCGGAATAAAGAAGTGGAAATCCACCAAACTTCCTACCGCCATAGCCACCAGCGCACTTAAAAAAGAAGCAAATAAAAACTGTTTGCGGATATTTAAGCGTTTAAGACGTTGTAATGCCTTGTACCAAAACCACAAAAGGCCCCAAAGCACCAGCCCTGTCCCTATACACCCCATACCCAGTGCCATTTCCAGCCAATCGTTATGCAAACGCTCAATGTAACTACGCACTTTCCACTCGGTGTAAGAAGGGATAATCACCGGTATCGCGCCAATACCTACACCCCATAACGGGTATTTTTTTAATATATTCCCCGAAGAGCGGTACATCATAGTGCGAATTTCGGTAGACATCCCCGACGTGCGATGTGAAAATTCATTGATTTCTTCCACATGCGTATATACCCAGCCGATAGATAAAATTAAAAGCAAAAACGTACAAAAAAAGCCTTGCAAGCGTTTTTTAAGTTTATGGGGGATACACCACACGCACAAGAAGGCATACGTAAATAATCCTATCAAAAGCGATAGCATGGCCCCGCGCGAACGGGTGAAAATGGCCGCTACCATTAGGCCAATAGCCAACATAGCCAAAGCACCTTGCTGCACATAAAAGGCTCGCTTTTGCGTGCGAGTAATCATAACGCCGTATTTGAGTTGACGTGTAAAGAATAACCCCCATGCCAGCAAAGCGTTTAACACAAAGTACATCCCGGCATGATTGCGGTTTACAAAGGGGCCAATCGCTCCGTAATATTTAGTTACCCCGGTAAGTTTAGCCACATATTCCCCGTCGGGGAACGTTAGCGCACATAAGGCTACTAAAACCGCACTTGCTACCATCATCCATACCAGTTGCGTTACTTGGGTTTTGGATTGGAATAATTGCATGGTCACTACCACTATCCCCAAATAAGTAACAAACAGGCTGGCGTGTTCTAAGGTATATAAGCGCATGAGGGTAATGGGATAAAATGGCACCGCTTCCAGGAGCGTTTGCGGAAAACAACTTTGGATAAGGCAAATGCCTATGACGACCGTAAAAATATATAAGATGGGTTTACTAAGAGAAGGATAAACAAGTTCCCGGCGGCTAAAGAGCAATAAACCGGCTATAATCCCCAAAATACCTTGCATAATGGAGAAGGCCCAAGGCTCTGTGGCCGCAAAACTAAACGGGGTAAAGATAAGGAGCAATAAAACAAGAAATTTGACCAATACAATCATATAGTTATTGTATCAAATTTGCTATAGTAATATAGATGAAGATACTATGTATTTGCCATGCTAACATTTGTCGTAGTTTTATGGCACAGGAATTTTTGAAACGTCTCTTGCCGCAAAGCGAAGTCTTTTCCCGCGGGATTTATGCGGACCCGACTTATAGCGTTCCCCTAAAAGTAATACAAGCCTTAAATAACCATCAAATTATATTTACCCAACATACTTCTACCCCTTTGACAGCGCTTGACTTGCAAAACGCAGATTTAATTTTTTGTATGGAACAAGCACACGAAGAATTACTTTTGGACCGCTATCCCCAATATACACATAAAATTTGGCTGCTTACGGAATTTGCCTATAACAAGCCGAAAGATATAGAAGACCCTATTTCGCTGGAGGGGCGTGCTTTTGAAAAAGCCGCTGACACGCTATATGAGGCCTGCCAACAGGCCGCCCAACGAATTAAACAGGAATTTTGTGCGCAAAAATAGTACCATAAAACAAAGGAGACCACTATGAAAGGAATTATTTTGGCAGGGGGAGCTGGCACTCGGTTATATCCCGCGTCGTTACCTATTTCTAAGATTTTACTTCCCATTTACAATAAACCCATGATCTATTACCCGCTATCCGTACTGATGCAAGCGGGCATACGGGAGATTCTAATTATTACCAATCCCGAAGATAATGACAATTTTAAGCGCGTACTTGGGGATGGAAGCCAGTGGGGGATTAAACTTTCCTATATCGTTCAGCACGTTAAACGCGGGATTGCGGATGCGTTTATTTTAGGGGAAACCTTTATCGGGAAAAGCGACTGTGCCCTCATTTTAGGCGATAATATTTTTTACGGAAATGGTTTTGAAACACTCCTGGTGCAGGAAGCACAACCGCGCCCGGGGGCCACGGTATTTGCCTATGAAGTAAACGACCCGGAACGTTTTGGCGTGGTGGAATTTGATAAACAAGGCAAAGCCATTTCGCTGGAAGAAAAGCCGAAAAACCCCAAAAGCAATTTTGCCGTGACGGGCCTTTATTTCTATGATAACCAGGTAGTAAAATTAGCCAAAACCTTACAACCATCCGCGCGGGGAGAATTGGAAATTACAGATTTGAACCGCCTTTATTTACAGCAAGGCAATTTGCACGTAGCGCACCTGGGGCGCGGGTTTGCGTGGTTAGATACCGGCACCCACGAGAGCGTATTACAAGCCAGCAATTTTGTACACAGTATGCAACTCAATCAAGGAGTAGAAATTGCCTGTTTGGAAGAGATTGCACTGAACAAAAATTTTATTAAGCCAGCGCAGTTACAAGCCCTATTAGCAAAAGCCCCTAAAAATAATTATTACGACTATTTGAATAGACTTTTATCCCGCATAAACTAGCCTTATGAAAAAATATATCCTTGTCGCATTATATTTTTTGATTGCCAGTTACGGTTTAGCGGCAGAACGCATCACCGATTTTTCCGTTCACATGCGTGTCAATGCTGACGCATCAGCCGAGATCACGGAAACTATCAGTATCGTAGCGGAACATCAGCGAATTAAACGGGGCATTTACCGCGACTTACCCCGCGAAAAAGGAATCACCTTGCGTAATATTTCTCTAAAAATGGATGGGGATTCTCATCCGTTTTTCCTTGAGAATAAAGCGGGCTCTACCCGTATCAATTTTGGAGACAACAACTACCTCTCCCAGGGGCCCCATACGTATCAATTACATTATAAGATGGACCATCTGGTTGATACGCATCGTAAATATGATGAAATTTATTGGAATGTAACGGGAGAAGGATGGGTATTTCCGATTGAGCAGGCTTCTTTTCGCTTGGAACTGCCGGAGGGGGGCACCCCCATAGAAGAAGGGATTTCCAGTTATGTAGGGCGTGCCGGTACCAAAGGTACTCCGGCCTATAGACGGGGATTATTCTTTGAAACGTATCATACAATTCAACCGGGGTCCGGCTTTACGGTAGCAGTCCCCATACAAAAAGGGATTATTCATGTTGATCATACAGCAACGTATAAGGTGCTGGCCGGATTGTCGGTCTTTTTTTTACTTTTGTGGGGATATTATGGATGGGCCTGGAACCGCGTAGGCAGAGACCCCAAGGCCCGCGTTTATACACGCTATGAACCCCCGCGAGATATTTCTCCCGCCCAGGCAGGTTATATATATTCCATGGGTATGAATGAGGACCGCCTATTCCCTGCCGCTATTGTCAGCATGGCTATGAAAGGGGCTGTTTCCATTAAAGAAAAAACTTCTTTTTTTAAGGGACGTCAAATTGAACTAATAAAACACAGGGTAAAAAAGCAAAATTATGCGGCACTATCCTCAGAGGAAATGGTTGCACGCTCCGCATTGTTTCAGTCCGAAGAACGAACGTCACTAGACAAAGCAGATATTCCGGATGCTTTGAAAAAATTTGCCAACTCCTTAGAAAATTCAAACAAATCCTATTTTATTACCAATGAAGTGTATAATCTACCCACCTATGTTGGCATAATACTCGTTAGCCTTTTGCTTTCTCAGAAAGATTTGGGGCTGTTTGTTCTACTCTTGATTACCCAAACAATCGGTATGACTGGCATGTATTATTATGTAGCTCAAAAACACGTTCATTGGTTCTGGAAATTATTCGCTTTATGCGTACTCATGGTGGCCCCTCAAATCCTGTTATTCGCAATTTTCCCGATGTGGAATCCCACTTGCTGCGTATTTGTGCTACTTGTCATAGTCAGTGGTGGCTTATTTATGCAATGGATCAAATGCTATTCCGTTGCCGGCCGGGAAATTATGGACCACATTGAAGGTTTCAAACACTATTTAGAAGTAGGGGAGAAAGGCCGTATTGAAATGTCCAACCCCACCGATGCGCTACGTATATTTTGCGATTATCTGCCCTATGCCTATGCACTGGGCGTGGAAAGCAAGTGGATGCGGCAGTTTAAGCGCGTCTTTTCCAAGCAGCAACTAGACGATGCGTTGCACTCCCGGGGATTTAGGGTGGTCCATTTAGCCAGTGTCTCCCGCTGTGTATCGGGTTCTTTTGGCGGGCGTGGCTCCGGCGGTTTTGGCGGGGGACATGTTGGCGGCGGACATGGCGGCGGCGGTGGCGGCGGACGCTAAGGAACAGTTTTTATTCTTCATTTCTACTGGATTCAAACAACTGTTTGAATCCGGCTTTATTTTTTGATATAATCTAAGTATGAAGGACACACGACTTAAACTCTTAAAAACTTCGGCTCGCATCTTTGCACATAAAGGCTATACCGGCACCTCTGTACGAGACATTGTAAACGCAGCTCACGTCAATGTGTCGGCCATTGCTTACTATTTTGGCGGAAAGCGGGAACTGTTTTTTGAAACCATCCATTACTTGCTTAAAAATCACCGCAAACGCGTGTGGGGGAAAGACAATCCTTTATTTACTGCCGAGCAATTATCCCACTATACTTATAAACAAGCGTTAGAATTACTACACCATATTTTTGACCAATTATTGGATAATGGATTAAGCAGAAAAAATTTATCCATGGAACGTATTTTTACCCAAGTGGAACTGGAATCAGCCGGTATGCGTAAAATGCTACTGGAATATATGGCTCCGTTTCACGATACACCTTATAAATTACTCTCTTTAATGACGGGGTTACCTGAAAAATCACCCGAGCTACTTTGCGTGGCGCACAGTATTTTCGGGCAGATAATGCTTTCGGAAACGCACCGCTTAGCCATTGAACACCGCTTGGGAATTACCAAAAATTATTCGCCCACGCTGCAAGCAACTATTAAAAAAACCGTCTGGGCGCATACAGTAGCTATTTTGAACTTATATAAGAAAGGAAGCAAATTAAAATGAAAAAACAAGCATTACTTGCATTGTTATGTGCTATGGCTGTACCTTGTACAGCGCTTGATCCGCTATTTACATCCAGCGTACAGGCACCCAAAGGGTGTATTGATAAAAATATTACTACCGACGAGTTAGCACTCTCCGATTTAATGCAAATCGGCATCTGCACCAACCCGTCTTTAAGTGCCCAGTATATGGGCGTAAAAGCGACCGAAGCCACGTTAGGGGCCGGCAGAAGCCAATATCTGCCATCCGTAACCGTATCGGGGGTAGCCAACATCAACGGGGCCCGGGTGGAATCCCACGGGGGATATACCCAAACGGAACCCTATACCGCCAAAGCCGAAGCCAGCTGGCTACTGTTTGATTTTGGCGGACGGGAAAGCCGCGTCAATACCCTGCGAGCCTATGCCAATGCGGCTAACTTTCAATACAATGCCGCCGTTAAAGATTTAATGCTCTCTGTACAAAGCGCGTATTTACGTTTATTAGCCGCTCAGGAAACCTTGGTAAGCGCCAATGCCAGTTTAGATTCTTACAAACAATCTTATAATGAAGCGCAGAAACGTTACAAACTGGGCATGGTATCGTTAAGCGATAAATTACAGGCCCAAACCCGTTATGAGCAGGCGTTACTCTCCGTGGTGCTTGCCGAAGACGAAGTAAAACAATATAGCGGGCAATTAGCCGTACTACTTAATTTGTCACCCAGTACCCCGCTAAAATTGGTAAAACCGCAATTTGATACCCAAACTACCTCCATTGAAAAGGATGACGTGGAAGCCTTGATGAAGGATGCCTTGGAACAACGCCCGGAACTACGCGCGCAGGAAAATGTAGAACGCGCGGCAAAATCCAACATGACGGCCGCCAAGGCGGAGATGTTACCCCGCATTAGCGCGGTGGCCTCTTCTACCATTAACGACACCAGTTGGAAACACGACTCTCTATATGCGCGCAATAACACAGCCGGCCTGGCGGTAAGTATGCCGCTGTTTACCGGGTTCTCTAATTTTTACCAGGTAAAATCGGCTTCTTGGCTCTACAAACAAGAACAAGCGAACACACAAAATTTACGTCTGGCTATTCAAAACGAAGTGTGGCATAACTACCAAAATTATAAAACAGCCGTGCGTTCGTATGAAATCAGCCAAACCGTGTTAGACAGTGCCGAAGAAAACCACCGGGTAGCCTTCCGCTATTACCAAGTGGGCAAGGCGGATATTTTGACCTTGCTGGACGCAGTGGCCCAGTTGGCGGATGCCCGTCAAAATAAAATTTCTGCTTTCTATAATTTACTACTTAGCAAAGCAAATCTATATAAGAGTATTGGGAAATAAATTATGACAAAAAGAACAATGTATCGCTATATTAAATATCTGCTCTTGGTATTTGCCGGAGCGGCTATAGGGTTTTTCGTTAAGGGAAAATTCTTTTCACACGCCGGGCCGATGGGTTTTGGCGGAGCCGGACAAGCCAGTGTATTAGTAAAAACGCTGGAGAAAAAACCGGTTGCCTTGGGCAAAAACTTTATTGCCCGGGTGGAAGCCATTAACGCTTCCGACGTGGTTCCGCAAGTTTCAGGCTATATTGACCAAGTATTATTTGCGGACGGTTCTTTAGTCAAAGAAGGGGACGTCCTTTTTATTATTGACCAAAAACGCTACAAAGCCGCAGTATCTTCGGCCGAAGCCAATTTAGATAAAGCCAAAGCCTCTTTGAAACAAATTCAAAACGACTACAACCGCGAATTAGCCTTGTATAACGATCAAATGCTTTCTAAAGCGGACTTAGAACTTTCCGAGAGCAATCTCGCCAATGCCAAAGCCAACGTAAAAGCCGCCCAGGCCGCGCTGGACTTAGCCAAATTAGACTTGGAATATACCAAAGTAAAATCTCCTATCACCGGCTATATTGGTAAGGCGTTGCTGACCAAAGGCAACTTAGCCACCGCCGGGGCCAGCCGCTTGGCCCGTGTGGTACAAATGGACCCGATCCGTGTCGTGTTCTCCATTACCGACAAAGAACGTTTGTCCGGTATGGATCAAGTGACCAATCCCAATATGCGCCCGGATATCCAAGTATCCTTGCCTAACGGGCAAACGATTGAAATGCCGGAAGCCTCCTTATTTGCCGATAACGAAATTAACGCGCAAACCGCTACCATGGCGGTCTATGCCCAAACGGATAATAAAGAAAATAAACTTATTCCCGGCAACTATGTAAATGTTACGGTGAGCATGGATAAATTCCGCCCCGTATTGCTGATTCCGCAAACTGCTGTCTCCCAGGATGCCACCGGCCAATATGTCATGACGGTAACCAATGAAGGAGTAGTGGTACAAAAATACATTACCTTAGGTGATATGGTGGGTACGCAATATGTGGTTATCTCGGGTCTTAACGAAGGGGACCGTGTGGTAACTATCGGCCAACAAAAATTGCAAAACGGGCAGCAAGTAAACGTAAGCGAAACAACCGCCCCGGATGCAACCCCCGTTGCCCCTAAAACGGAAACACCCGAAACCAAACCGGCTGAAGAAAAAGCAGCCCAAGCATCCACCACGGAGGCTAAAAACTAATGTTTGCCAAGTTTTTTATTAACCGTCCGCGTTTTGCGGTCGTCGTCTCACTGATTTTATGTTTAGCGGGGGGAATTGCGCTATTTAATTTGCCAATCGCCCTCTACCCGGAAATTACCCCGCCCGAAGTAGTGGTGCGTGCCACCTACCCGGGGGCCAGTGCGGAAGTAATTGCTAAAACCGTAGGTATTCCGTTGGAATCGGCTGTAAACGGGGTGGAAGATATGCTTTATATGTCTTCGGACTCTGCTGACGGTTCCTACATGCTTACGGTTACTTTCAAAACGGGGGTGGACCCGGATATCGCCCAAGTAAAAGTGCAGAACCGGGTATCTCAAGCCACTCCGTTACTCCCCACAGAGGTAACCCGCCAAGGGCTTAGTGTATTTCGTCGCTCCTCTAACATTTTAGGGTTGGTATCGTTTACCTCCAGTGACGGTTCTCTTTCCTCTCTAGAAATCAGCGATTACTTAAACAACAACGTTCAAAAAAATATCAGTCGTGTAAACGGAGTGGGGGAAGCTACCGTTTTTGGTGCCTCTAAAAGTATGCGGGTATGGTTAGATTCCGATAAAATGGCCGCGTTGGACATTTCCATCGCTACCGTTAAAAACGCGATTGCCACCCAAAACTACCAGCCTTCCTTAGGTAAAATCGGGGCTATGCCTAACGACGGGACCGTTCTCACCGTATATGCGTTGCAAACGGACGGACGCTTGAATAATGCGGCCGATTTCCAAAATATTATTGTTCGTACGGATAATCAAGGCGGGTTGGTGCGTTTATCGGATATCGCCCGCGTAGAAGAAGGGCAAGAGACGTATAGTTTTGACGCTACGTTTGACGGCAAAAAAGCTATTCCTATGGCAATTAACCTTTCCTCCGGGGCCAACGCGTTGGATACCATTAAAGGCGTGCGTAACGAACTCAAACGTATGTCTCAGTTTTTCCCGCCCAGCTTGGAATATGAATTTTCAATAGATACTACGGACTTTATCAACGCCTCTATTGAAGAAGTAGTGTTCACGTTAATTCTCACGTTTATCTTGGTAGTAATTGTGTGTTACGTCTTCTTGCAGGACTGGCGCGCCACCTTAGTACCGGCGGCGACTATTCCCGTATCCTTACTAGGTACGTTTGCTGTTATGATGGCACTGGGATATTCTATTAACATGTTTACGTTGTTTGCGTTAGTATTGGCTATCGGGCTGGTAGTAGACGACGCAATTTGTGTAGTAGAGCGTGTAATTGTGCTGATGAACCGCGAAAAACAACCCGCCAAGCACGCCGCTGAGCAAGCCATGGATGAACTTTCTAGCGCGCTTATTGCCACTACGCTCGTACTCTTGGCTATCTTTATCCCAATTACCTTTATGGGGGGGATTACCGGTAAAATTTACACCCAGTTTGCCGTTACGATTTCTGTAGCGGTATGTTTCTCTACCTTAAACGCACTCTCGCTATCTCCGGCTATTTGCGCCACCATGTTAAAACCCATTAAAGAAACCAACATTTGGGTGCTACGTTGGTTTAATATGGCTGTACAGCGCGGCTCGCGCGGGTATCGCTCTGTAGTACGCAAACTGGCCCGCAAATTCATTATTGCCCTACTGTTTGGGGGATTTGTGGCGTTAGATTTTGCTCTCTTGCAAGTTATGCCTACTTCCTTTATTCCGTTGGAAGACCAAGGGATTGTGCTGGTGGACGTACAACTGCCGGAAGGGGCCACTGCCATGCGTACACGGGGAGTGTTGGACCAAGTGATTGAGCAAATCCGTCAAACGCCCGGCGTCAAACACGCTACTTCCGTACAAGGGTTTAGTTTATTAGGCGGTACGGGGGAAAACACCGGGATTGTATTCGTAGGGTTAAACCCGTGGGGGGACCGAAAGAGCCCCAGTTTCTTAAAACAGTTATGGTATAAGATTATTAAGAAACCGGTTACCCAACAAGCCCAAAGTGCCATTGCCACACGATTTAACCAACAGTTTGCCGGCATTGCGGATGCTACGATTCGCGCCATTGAAATGCCCTCTATCCCGGGGTTAGGTACTTCCGGGGGGTTAGATTTGCGTATTCAATCGCTCAACGATTTTGACTACCAAAAACTAGCCAATGTGGCTACCGGCATGGGTTATCAAATGATGATGGACCCCAGTATGCAAATTGCCTACTCTACCTTTAAGGCCGATACGCCCAATATCTATTTGGACGTCAACCGCCAAAAAGCCGAGTCTATGAAAGTGCCGGTATCTAGCGTGTTCTCTATCCTAGAAAACTACTTGGGTTCTTCGTACGTGGGCGACGTAAACTTCGGTACGCAGATTAACAAAGTAATTATGCAGTCGGACAGCAAATTCCGTATGACGCCGGAAAATATTAACAAAATGTATGTAACCAGCACCACGGGGGAACTGGTCCCGTTAATGGCCTTGGTAGATCAAAAATATATTTTGTCTCCGCGTCAAATCACGCGCTACAACCAATACCCGGCTGCCACCGTCATGGGGACCCCCAATGCCAACTCCAGTTCCGGTCAAGCCATGGAAGCGACGGAGCAAATCCTTAAAAACTTGCCACCCGGTTATGCCTATGAGTGGACCGGCATGAGCTATCAGGAAAAGCAAAACAAAGGGCAAATTAACATGCTAATTGCCTTGGCGGTAATCTTTGCCTATCTGTTCTTGGTGGCCCAATACGAAAGCTGGACAATTCCGGTGCCGGTGCTGATGTCTGTAGTAGCGGCTGTAGGCGGGGGGTTGTTTGGTTTGTGGATTAGCGGACAATCACTAAGTATTTACGCGCAGTTAGGGCTTGTATTACTGGTTGGTTTAGCCGCCAAAAACGCTATTTTAATTGTAGAGTTTGCCAAAGACGAGCACAAAACCGGCGCCAGTGTGTATAAGGCCGCTATGGACGGACTGATTCAACGTTTCCGCCCTGTGCTCATGACTGCCTTTACCTTTATTTTGGGGATGGTGCCGATGGTACTGGCCACGGGTGCCGGAGCCGCCAGCCGCCGCGCGTTAGGGGTACCGGTATTTTACGGGATGCTAATCGGTACGTTAGCCGGCTTAGTGCTTATTCCGCTGTTCTATATGTTAGTACAAAGCCAGGTAGAGCGTTACGCCCGTTATAAAGCCAAAAAGCGCGGGCAAACCGTAGAGCAGGATCCTGACTGGATTAGAATTAAATAAGATAAAAACTCCCCGCTAAAACGGGGAGTTTTTAATGATAATCTTTTATCCTTTGAAGGCTTATGCAGCGTTTATCAATATTTCCGGTTGAGTTCCCAATTCCACGCGGTTTGGATAATATCTTTAATACGGGTATATTTCGGCTGCCAGCCTAACACTTCTTTAGCCTTTGTATTATTGGCAAATAGCCGGGCCGGATCACCTGCCCGACGCTCTACATATTGCGTGGGGCATTTTTTCCCGCTGACCTCTTCGGCCGCGGTGATAATCTCTTTGACGGAAGTGCCAATTCCCGTTCCTAAGTTAATACACCCGTTATACGTACCCAGTTTTTCTACCGCCAAACGGTGCGCCAATGCCAAGTCTTCCACGTGGATATAATCGCGGATACACGTACCGTCGGGAGTGTCATAATCGGTACCAAATACTTTAATATCTTTGCGTTCGCCTTTGATGGCTTGCAAAACAAGCGGAATTAAGTGCGTTTCCGGGGAGTGGCTTTCGCCAATTGTGCCATCGGCCGAAGCCCCAGCCGCATTAAAATAGCGCAGGGCAATATGCTCTAACCCATACGCACGCTCGTAATCGGCAAAGATTTGCTCAATCATCAGTTTCGTGCGGCCATACGGGTTAATGGGATTTTGCGTGTGTTTTTCGTCAATGGGTGTGTACAGCGGTTCCCCATACGTAGCACACGTGCTGGAAAAAACAATTTTTTTGACTCCATGCGCCCGCATGGCACGTAGTAAGTTGACCGTTCCCATTACGTTGTTGTAGTAGTATTTCTCGGGCTCGGTTACGCTCTCGCCTACATACGCAAATGCGGCAAAATGCACCACCGCATCCACCGGATGATTCTTAAATAACAAATCCAATGAATCCGGGTCCAATAAATCCGCATGTACAAATGTGGCCCGTGAGTCTACCGCTTCGCGATGTCCGTAAATTAAATTATCGGCCACCACCACCGGGTACCCATTATCCAAAAAATGACGTACGGTATGCGACCCGATGTAACCTGCGCCCCCTACTACTAATACACGTTGTTTCATTTGCCCACTCCTGTAAATTCAAAACCGGCTTGCGCTAAATCTTCGGTGCGGAAGGTATTGCGTAAATCCACAATGCGTTTGTGATGCATGGTTGTTGCTAAGCGTTGCAAGTCCAATTTCTTAAATTGATTCCACTCGGTTAAAATGGCAAGAACATCCGCCCCTTTGGCCGCTTCATAAGCGTCCGGAGCATATTGGACTTTGTTGCCCAATAATTTTTTGGCATTTTCCATCGCTTTAGGGTCGAACACAGTAACTTTGGGACCAGAAACTGCTAAAATTTCATTTAATATAGCCATCGCAGGGCTTTCGCGGCAGTCATCCGTTCCACCCTTAAAGGCTAGGCCAAGCACCGCAATTTTTGGGGTTTTTTGGTTAGATACAGCGTCTAATATACGCTTGGCCATGTCTTTTTTACGCTGCTCGTTGCCTTTAATGGCGGCTTCAATCAGGCTCAAATTAACCCCGTTCATACGGCCCATATATGCCATCGCGTTGGTATCTTTCGGGAAACAACTACCCCCATATCCGGGACCGGGATTTAAGAATTTGGGACCAATGCGGCTATCTGCGCCCATACCGGCGGCCACTTCATATACATCCGCACCGGCTTTTTCGCAGAAGTTGGCCATTTCATTGATGTAATGAATTTTAATAGCCAAAAACGAGTTGGAAGCATATTTAATAGTTTCGCTGGAACGACGTTTTACAAACATCATATTGGTTTTGCCTTTGAACGGCTTGTATAGTTGCGAAATCACTTCACGGGCGCGTTTGGTATTTGCCCCAACTATAATGCGGTCCGGGTGGAAAAAATCATATACCGCAAAGCCTTCACGTAAAAATTCCGGCAACGACACAACATCAAAATCAGCGGTGGGGTTTTTCTTGGAAATAAGCGATTCAATATCATCCCCGGTTCCTACCGGCACAGTGGACTTGGTAGCAACTACCGTGTAGCCTTGTAAGTAATCGGCTAATTCCGTGGCAGCCGCATGAATATATTTCATATCCGCTTCTTTGGTAATAGGGTGGGGGGGCGTACCTACTGCAATGATGACAATATCGGCACTTTGCACGCCTTCTTTCATGGAGGTAGTAAAATGAAGACGTCCCGCTTTTACATTTTTATGGAATATGTCTTCCAGCCCTTCTTCAAATAACGTAATTTCCCCTTTCTTCAAGGCGTCTATTTTGCTAGGTTCGCGGTCAATACAGGTCACTTGGTTTCCAAGTTCGGCCAGTCCTACACCCGTGGGCAACCCCACATAACCTGTTCCAATAATAGCGACTCTCATTATCTTTCCTCCACGTTTGGGCTTACAGCTTGACACCGTTTTATTTAATCCTTCCCATGTTTGATGTTGGGCCACACTCTATTTTTATAGTCCGGCAAACATATAGACAAGGCGGAAAATTGTCCCTCGTCAAATTTACTTATATTATATCAAATAGCAGGCCCGCAAGAAAAAGTCTCCCTCTATAGGAAGGAGACACTAAACAAGGTAACCAGACTTACGGAGTTGGGCAAAAGCATCTATCTACCTTTTGAACCCATACTTAAACGGATAGGTAAGCACATACTTCAAAAAGCGGTGCGGATGCATTTGCGGATCGGGTGAACGATCAAAAAACGCAAAGCGTTGCAGATTGTATTTCTTAATAAATTTAAGCCAGGCATGTTCTTTATCTGTATGCGGCTCTCCGCCCATTTTGAGATATTCCTGGTAATATTTTTGCCACGGACCGTTCCACGTATAGGTCCAAAACCGCACCCCGCCGCCGGCACAGTGATACACCAGCACATCGTGGCGGTTTTTATCTAAATATTTTGGATTGGAGGGAAGGCAGTTGCAGGTATCCGGCAAGACGTCTATCGGGATGTTAAATTCTTGGAGCATCACGTTTACGACTCCTTGGTCCGGACAAACTAAATTTTCTAGCCATTCAGCGGTTTTGTGATAGCACCACATCCGTAACTTGTCTTGCTGATTCATCGGGCGAGCAAACAGGGTCATCCCGGCGTTATAACAAGGAACGGTCATATCATATTGAGGCAAAGGCTCTTTGAAGTTTTTGGTAATAAGCGTAAGGCCCTTTTGGGTGTCTTTGCACATGGCCACCCCGCCTTGCTTGGCGTAATTTTCAAAAATAGGTAACAATTCACCACCAATCATCATATCCACATCCATATAAAGCACGCGTTCGTACTTGGTCAGCAGGTCAAAAATTTCATACCGGGCAAATGTTAGTTGTGTAAAATGCTTAAAATTGATGTTTTCAAAATCAGTTTGTACCGCAAATTTGTATTCAGTAAATTGGCAAGGCAAAATGCGGTTTAGGAAAGCCTGGTCTCGCTCGGTAAGTCCTTGGTGGTACACCAGCACATCGGCTTTTTCAAGCACTTTGGGGGATTTATCCCGCAAACTCATTAACATCACGGCTAACGCAAATAGAAAACGCCGGTTCGTGGCAAAAAATAACGCGTATGGTTTCATAATTCCTCCGCAAAGACCTTTTATATGTTACAATTATAACATATACGGGGGAGCAGTATGAGCCAAAATTTAGATTCTTTCAAATTAGCCGGTTTACGCGCCGGTGCCTTGGTGGAAGCCGCCGCACAAGATAGTGCTTTGGTGCGCGGTGCCATGAAATTTAATTTGTGGCGCAAACGCACAAAACTTCGTCTCAAACGTTTCTTTAAGAAAGCCACTCCCCCTACCGGAGACTTAAAAGTATTGGTACACATTAAGGGGGGGATTGGGGATGTATGCATGACCCGTGTGCTAATTAAAAAATTGCGTGAAGTTGTACCTAACGCACGTATTTATTTTGCCTACGATCATAAAAACATTGTGGATATGGTGTTTTCAGATGGGTTAATTGACGAATTTTGTTCCAACAAATATATCCCTGCGTCTTTTGATTTGGTCATTTCCGGATGTCACCTCTTAATGTACGATTTCATCAACGAAGGACGCATTAAAAAATTAGCACCGCACTTGTGGCCCCTAATTGAAAAAGGACTAGACGTGCAACGCTGTTTCAAACCGTTTGCCACCTATACGCCTTATTTGGATGGGCAATTAGCCGAAATTGCCATCGCGCATGGAGGTAGCCGTATTACCAATTTAGGATGGTTTACGGGGTTGGAAGTGCATCAAAACGATCCGGCTCCTTTGGCATTAGACGAGACTATGACCAAGCGCACCCTGGACCGGCTGGGATTAACAAAGGATACGTATATTACGATTCACGACGGAATTAACCCGCATACGGATCCTACCCATAGTGACCGTACCCGCAACTGGCCACGCTCGTATTGGGAGCAACTGGTCAAACTGCTCAAGCAACAATTTGCACATATAAAAATAGTGCAACTGGGGGGAAACACCAGTGAGCCTTTTGATTTTGTAGATCTCTCGCTTGTAGGGAAAACCGCTATTGCCGACTTACCCCATGTATTAAAAGGGGCCCGCCTTCACTTGGATGGAGAAAGCGGCATGGTACACTTGGCCAACCTTACACAAACCCCGTGCGTGGTGCTTTTTGGTCCGTCAAAAGCAGCGTATTTGGGTTATTCACGCAATACCAATATAGAGGCCCCGTTTTGTGGGGGATGTATGAATATCACTAAACATTGGATGACTCATTGTATGCTCGGATACCCGCCCGAAAAGCAATGTTTGGCAAGTATTACACCACAAGTAGTATTTGACGCAGTACAAAATACATTCAAAGGAATTTCCAGGTAGTCGTTTACTACCAAGATGAATTCATGATAAAAAGATTATTTGCTAAAATTTTTGCTTCTAAACCGCCTCACGGCAAAATTGATTTTACGGATGTGCAGTCTATTTTAGTAAATCCAATAGGCTCTGCTGTGGGGGATGCCATCGTCCTAACCGCAGCCCTTGGCCAGCTAAGGTTTACTTATCCCCGTGCCAAAATTGGCGTTATAAGTCATCCCCGAAACGAATTTATTTTTAAAAACAATCCTCTTAATGTAGAACTAGTCAAACAATCTATTTTCTATGCTTTAACGCATAGAAATAAATGGCAATTGTTTTTGGACTGTTCACCCCGGTTTACTACAAAGGGAATTTTATTTTCGTTTTTGCTAAATTTTTCATACGTAATATGTTTTGAAAAAGAAATAAAGAAATCTTATAACACCAGTACCGTCAAAAATTACAATGAATATATTTCTCAACTAGATCATATTCATTTAAGCCAGCTTTTGACACTTACCAGCCTAAACCAATATTTGAGAGACCAGTCCACTAAATACCGATTACCCTCCGTAGAAAAAGAAGAAGGCAACATTAACCAATTTATTAAAAAAGATAAATTAAACGTAATGGTGTGCCCTTTTGGGAGCACCCGGCAACTAGATCCGCAGGAATTTAAAACCATTATGAAACGGGCGTTAGAAGGAAACGAAGGAAAATTTCATCTTATGTTTCCCCAGGGCCATCAAAGCACTTTGTATTTGCTTTCAGACGCCAACATTACACAAACCATTTTGCCCCGTCAAACGTTAGCTCAATGGTTTTGTTTGATCTCTAAGGCAGACCTAGTAATAGCGGTGGATAGCGCAGCCGTTCATGTGGCATGCACCTATCAAAGGCCATTAGTGGCCTTCTACGGCGGTAAAAGGCCCTCTATTCAATTTGCGCCTTTACCCTATATGGGCTCGTTTGCCATCACGCCCATTCATCCTATGCCAAAAAACTTCAACGGCATCATGAAAGGATACGACCTCCAAAACACGGCCGCAAAAATAAAAAATGTGGTTTTACAAAAGCAACTATTTTAAGGTGGACAAGTAGCCTCCTATCTTGGAAAAGACAAAGGAAGGCGTGAGTGCCTTCATACAAACACAGTCGGTGTTTTTCACGCATTCTCTTAACCAATCCCCATGATAAAACTCACAATGGATAGGGCAGGCACTACTTAACAAGTTTATATTTTCGGAATATCCAAGTACTTCGGGGGAAGAAGGGCCAAACAGGACACAAGAGACCCCGCCTTTTAACGCGTGCCTTAAATGCACCAGTCCGCCTTCTCCGTCTATATGAAGCAAAGAATTTTTTAAAACAACTTTTATTTCATCAAGGGAGGTTTTACCTGCAAGATTGTGATGAACGCTTTTCATGGGGGTCCCTTTTCCCGTGCCGACTTCAACAATCGTATATTGCGGAAACGAAACTTTCAATTTTTCAATTACTTTCAAATAATTCTCCATCGGCCATAATTTGGTGGAATTACTGCCGCCTATTCCTACTTCCCGATTAACGGTAATATACTTTTTCTTCTCTAGTTTGAATTTTTTCAAAATTGTTTCTTCATTTGGCATTTCTATGGGAAGAATAAAGTCTTCTGTAATATTAAACAGGTCCAGTATATCGGGTTGGTGCCAACGTTTTACATTGGTAGAGGGGACATTGTATGTAATCGCATCTCTTTTGTATGAAAGCCTAAAAAATACGCCATATTCTTCTTCGGCGGAAATATATTTAGTAACGGCATCAAACAATTCCGGATTTATTTGCTTTATTTTTTCAAAATTAGCATAAACAACCTGAGGACATCTTACCAGAAATATTTTTAGATCATATCGCCCTTTTTCCGTTGCCGGAGAAAGCGTCTTTTTAACAAAACCGGGAACGAAACTGTCTAAAATTTTTTTATTAAAAGAGGAACAATCTATATCTACATCTTTTCCCTTACAGAATTTATTATAAAAGTAACAAACCCAATTTAATGATATCACCATTCCACCAAGGCCTTCCCCGATATCAATGAGTATTTTTAATCTTTTACCAGAAGGGTTAATAACCTTCCTTCTTTTTTTATCAGCAAGTAAATGTATAATAAAAGGAATCAAATGAAGCAACATTTGCCTAGAGTTGGCATATCTCGTGTTATAAAGATCCAACCTTTCGTCTAAAATCTTAATGGTACGCTTTTTATCAAATTGGATTTCTAATTTCTTTAATTCATTCATGAGTAAACCCTCTGTCCATGCCCAAAAGGTTGGATTGTTTTGATATAAAGATTATACCAAATTAGTTACATTGATTAACTTACCACCCATTTCCCCAAATAAAATCTTGCCAAACTGTCCTCATTTTTAGTTTAATAGTGTAAAAAGTCTCTATGAAAAAACTATTAAATAAAACTATTTCTCAAAACGTTTTAGTTAAAAACTTCCGCCGCATGTGGCCGTTTATAAAACCCTATTGGTTTCGGGCACTTTTAGGTGTAGCACTTACCATTCCTGTGGGCGCGTTAGACGGCGTGGTAGCTATGTTTTTAAAACCGTTTATGGACAAAGTCATGGTGGAAAAACAATTACAATTCTCCAACATGGTTCCGCTACTTATTGTAGGCTTTACCATTGTCCAGGGAGTTTTAATTTATGCCTCCAACTATCTAAACACATGGGTAGCCAATAAAATTACCATCGGCGTAAAACGTAAACTCTATGCCAAATTGCTATCTATGGACACCTCTTATTTTGACACCAATAACTCAGGCACCGTATTATTTCGTTTTTCGGGGGATGCCGACACCGCCTCCAACGCACTTGTCAGCAATACTAAGCAGTTTTTGTCAAAACTCTTCTCTTCCATTGCCTTAGTTGGGGTTATGTTTTACAACTCCTGGCAATTATCCATTATTGCCGTAGCTGTGTTAGGCGGATTTGTGTACCCGATGTCTATTGTGCGTAAAAAACTTAAAGAAATTATCAAAAGATCCGTCACTAACGCCTCTGAAGTAATGACCACTTACAATGAAACTTTTGCCGGGAATAAAACAATTCGTTCCTTCACGTTGGAAGACTTTTTTGTACACCGCTTTCATCACATTACCGATACGTCCTTTGGCCTAGCCATGAAAAAGGTAAAAAACACCAACTGGCTCAATCCACTCATGCACATTATTATGTCCTGTGGGGTAGCATTCGTTTTGTGGCGCGGAAGCAAACTGATTGTAAGCGGAGATATTACCAGCGGTAACTTCGTGGCGTTTATTGCCGCGCTTATGATGTTATACACACCGCTTAAATCCGTCGGTAACAACTATATTGAAATCCAAAACTCGTTCTTGGCCATTGACCGTATTTTTGAAATTTTTGACTGGGAACCAGCCATCAAAGATAGTGAAACCCCAAAAGAACTCAAAGAAATCAAAAAATCTATTGAGTTTGATCATGTTCACTTTGAATATGTCCCCGGCCGTGAAGTGTTGCATGACATTAACTTAACTATCCCCGTAGGCAGCACCGTCGCTTTAGTGGGTAATTCAGGTGGGGGGAAAACAACTATTTCCGCGTTAATACCACGCTTGTATGATGTAAACAAAGGTGCTATTAAAATTGACGGCAGTGATATTAAGAACATCTCTCAAAAAAGCTTGCGCAAACAAATTGCCATGGTATTCCAGGATAACTTTTTATTCTCTGGGACGATTCGGGAAAATATCCTGCTTGGTAATGAACATGCTGATGAAAAAACCATTTGGCAAGCTCTCAAAAATGCCTGTTTAGATGAATTTGTAAAAGGCTTGCCCGCCCAATTGGAAACCGAAATTGGTGAACGCGGCATATTGCTTTCCGGCGGGCAGAAACAACGTTTAGCAATCGCTCGCGCCTTTGTAAAAAATGCCCCGATTGTTATTTTGGACGAAGCCACCAGCGCTTTGGACAACAAATCGGAACGCGTGGTACAGGAAGCGTTAGATAACTTGATGAAAAACCGCACTGTCATTGTAATTGCGCACCGCTTGACGACCGTGCAAAATGCAGATAAAATAGTAGTAATTAACGATGGTTGTATTGCCGAATCGGGCACCCACGAAGAACTTATTAAGTTAAATGGGGCCTATTCCGCGCTCTACTCCATGCAGTTTAAGGATACCCAAAAAGCCTAGGAGGATTCTATGCCTACAAAAAAACCCGCTGTTCTTAACGAATTATTTGCAGTGGCTGCACGCACCCTTAAAAACTCCTACTCACCCTATTCTAAATTTAAGGTAGGGGCCGCTGTGCTTACCGGCAGCGGCAAAATCTACGGAGGTACTAATATTGAAAATGCTTCTTTTGGGCTTACTAACTGCGCCGAACGTACGGCCCTTTTTAGTGCCATAGCGGCCGGAGAACGGGAATTTAAGGCCTTGGCCATTGTATTTAGCCAAAAGGGGTTGGGAGACTTAAGCACTCCCTGTGGGGCCTGTCGCCAAGTAATGGCTGAATTTTGCCCTCCTGCTATGCCGATTTACACGGCGGATGTATCTTCCGGCAAACCGGAGCGGATTGTACAAAAGAAATTAAAAGATTACTATCCCTATCCGTTTAGTCCGGAGGCATTACAAAAGAATCCGCGCCGCACCAAATAGCACTTTTCAAAGTCCCCTAAACAAAGGGGACTTTTTTCATCCCCTAAAAATTTGTAAAATATATATGTAAGTTATTAAAATCCATGGAGGAAGTACCAATATGATTAAAGTAGGTATTAACGGTTTTGGCCGCATTGGTCGTTTTGTATTCCGCGCGGCTCAAGAACGCAAAGACATTGAAATCGTCGGTATTAACGACTTGTGCCCGGTTGACTATTTGGCTTATATGCTTAAATATGACACCATGCACGGCCAATTTGAAGGCACCGTAGAAGCCGACGTTGCTAACAGCCAACTCATTGTAAACGGCAAAAAAATCCGCGTAACCGCTGAAAAAGATCCGGCCAACTTGGCTTGGGACAAAGTAGGCGCTGAATACGTAGTAGAATCTACCGGTTTATTCTTGACGCAAGAAAAAGCAGAAGCCCACATCAAAGCGGGTGCCAAATATGTAGTAATGTCTGCTCCTTCTAAAGACGCTACCCCGATGTTCGTAGTCGGTGTAAACGAAAAAACCTATGTAAAAGGAACCCAATTTGTATCCAACGCGTCCTGCACTACCAACTGCTTGGCCCCTATCGCCAAAGTACTCAACGATAACTTCGGTATCGTAAACGGTTTAATGACCACCGTACACTCCACCACCGCTACCCAAAAAACGGTAGACGGCCCGTCTATGAAAGACTGGCGCGGTGGCCGTGCGGCTTCCGGCAACATTATTCCTTCTTCCACGGGTGCTGCTAAAGCCGTGGGTAAGGTAATCCCGGAACTCAACGGTAAACTCACCGGTATCTCTATGCGCGTTCCTACCTTGGACGTATCCGTAGTAGATTTGACCGTAAACTTGGCCAAACCGGCTACCAAAGAAGCCATCTGCGCTGCTATGAAAAAAGCTGCTGAAGGCGAACTTAAAGGCATTTTAGGTTATACTGAAGATGCGGTCGTGTCCTCTGATTTCTTGGGCGACAAACGCACCTCTATCTTTGATGCCAATGCCGGCGTGTACCTCACCGATACCTTTGTAAAAGTGGTATCCTGGTACGACAATGAAATCGGCTACTCCAACAAAGTGCTCGATCTTATCGCCCACATGGCCAGCGTAAACAAATAACTTTTATAAGTTAAATGTTAAAACCCCCGCTCAATAGAGCGGGGGTTTTTATCAGTTTACCTATTAAAATACGGCGGTTCCCTGTTTGACTACTTTGGCTCCTAACCGAGTACATTGTTTTTCCAGTTTATTGCCTTTGCTGGAACCATACGTACACGTGATCTTTCCCGCCATTTGATAACATTTCTTTTGATCCCCGGAATTTTTCTGTTCCGCATAGCGAGAACAAAAATAAATGTTAATATCATTACTCCCTGTATCGTTACCGCATTGGTCGTTGTTTCCGCCACGTGTTTTACAAACCCGCATATGCAGTACACCGCCGGTTAGTAACCCATAGCGAATACCAATACCGTTGCCCATATTATAATAGATATAATTTTGCTTTTTAGACGTTTTATGCGTCGTGGGTAATTGAGCCAATACGTTGCCGTTAATATCCGTGGCCCCTGAAGGAGCGCCGATTGTAAATTTATTCCAATCGTACACGGTACTCCAATCCCCATGCTCCAAATAGTGCATATCCAGCGAGTCCATCATGGATCTACCAATGGCCAACCCCGACATGACCCGCGCCTTAAGCACCGCTTGGTTATATAGTGGCAGTGCAATAGCGGCTAAAATACCGATAATAAGCACCACCACCAATAATTCAATTAATGTAAATGCTTTTTGATTCATAAACCCTCCTATAAAACTCCTTACTCTAAGTATACGACTAATACCCAAAATTTCAAGTGAAATTAGATGTAAAAAAGCCCCAGTGAACCGGGGCTCTATAGAGTAGTTATTATTTTGCTTCGCTAAAAATATGGCTAAAACTAAAAGAAACGCCCACGTACACATTTTCGCCGCGCGGGCCAATATACTTGCCTTGGGCCGTATAATAACTAATAAACGGGGCCACAAACAAGTTTTTGTAAAGTTGTACATCTAAACGGGCATTGGCTTCAAATTCCCAATCCAAATCCGTAGGATGTCTTTCGCTAGCATCCAAATAGTCGCGGAACATGGCATCAGTTTTGAAGGTAACCCCTTCGCGTACCGGGGCTTCCAATTCAATGCCGGTTTCCCAGGCTAGTTTGCTGGAATAGGGGGAATAGGTAAAATCCCGTTCGCCCACAACTGCGGCATACAGTTTTTTAAGGTATTTTCCGTCAAACAATTTAGCACCAGCCATACCCCGTAATACACGTTTGCGCGGGGAGTGATGCGGTTTGGTAAATTCGGTTTCATAGCCTACGGTCGCAAACGGACCCGCGTCAAAACCGCCCAAAAAATCTTCCACGTGCCATAAGCGTTGCGTATACCCCGTTTCAAAAAGGATGCGGTCTGCATTTTCGTTAGTTAACGATTCCCCGTCCACTGGGCGAATTTTCGTACGTCCATAATCCATTAAAAGTTTGTTGGTCCATACGTAATGTTCTGCATGATAATCGGCAATAGAATCCCAGCTTCCGCGTACGGAGGTTTGCGAATCGGAAGTTAAACGCGCATTGGAAAAGCCGTCATATTCGCGGGCATGTTTTACTTCCGTGCTGGTCAAATCAAGTGCTAATTTTTTTAGTTCAACTTGCCAACCTTGTTTGCCATCTTGGGCAAAAGCAACCCCTGCTACCAGTAGGGCCGTCATGATAAAAAATACTTTCTTCATAATTCTCCTCTATATTCAAAATAAACGCCCAACATCCAGCGTTCTTATTTATATTGTAGCAGTTTATAATGACAACCGTCTCAAAAAATAATAAAATAGATATAAATGGCGCGAAACAACGCGCCTATTACTTTGTTATGATAAGGAAATTTTATGTTAAAAAATAGTGATTTCTGCAAAATTGTCGCCACCATTGGTCCCGATACCAGTAGCGAAAAAGCCATTGAACAACTGGTTTTGGCGGGGGTGTCAGTATTTCGCTGCAATTGCAGCCATGGGTCTTTACCGGAATATCAAGAACGGGTAAATAACATCCGCAAAATGGAACAAAAATATAATTGCAGCCTAGGCATTTTATTTGATTTACAAGGGCCTAAACTGCGCATTGGCACGTTTAAGGATTATGCGGTTACTCTTGAGACCGGGTCCAATTTTCAAGTTGATTTGGACCCTCAACCCGGCGATACCACCCGCGTGTGTCTACCGCACCCTGAAATTTTTGCCGCCATGCATGAAGGTATGGACTTACTACTTAATGACGGAGTGGTACGTTTGCGCGTAAATTCTTTTACCGCTACCTCGGCCCAATGTACCGTAACGGCGGGGGGCCCCCTTAGTAATAAAAAAGGGGTCAATATTCCCGGAGTCAAACTCCCCATTTCGGCTCTTACCCCAAAAGATCGGGAAGATTTGAAAATAGCCGAGCAACTAGGAGCGGATTTTATCGGTCTCTCTTTTGTGCAAGATCCGAAAGATATTGCAGAATTACGTAGCCTTATGCAATCCCAGGCACATATTATTGCCAAGATTGAAAAACCCTCTGCCATAGATCATTTGCGCGAAATTATTGATTTAACGGATGTGGTGATGGTAGCCCGGGGAGATTTGGGCGTGGAAACAAGCCCGGAACTGGTTCCCGTATTGCAGAAAAAAATTATTTCCGGTTGCCGCAAAGCGGGCAAACCCGTCATTGTGGCCACCCAAATGTTAGAATCTATGATTCATAACGTCATGCCTACCCGGGCCGAAGCGTCCGACGTAGCCAACGCTGTGTATGACGGGGTAGATGCCGTAATGCTTTCGGCTGAAACCGCCCAAGGGGAACACCCCATTGAAGCAGTAACTACCATGCGGCGCATTATTGAAACGGTAGAGGCCGATCACCGCTACCGGAAAGGACTTGTTTTATTGGAACGACGTAATGACTCCACCAAAGAGGGTGCTGTAACTACTGCGGCCAGCGTCGTGGCCACGAACATGGATACCGCCAATGTGATTGTCACTTTTACCGATTCCGGCTCCACTACGTTGCGTGCTTCCAAGCAACGGGCCGGCGGCGTGCCTATTTTGGCCCTTACGCCCAATGTAACTACGGCCAGGCAACTGTCCTTGGTATGGGGGGTAAAACCCATTGTGGTGGAGACTTTGCGCAATTTTGATGATATGGTCCGTGAGGCTCGCAAAGCGGTTATTTCACAAGAACTTGCTAAAGAGGGGGATAATGTAGTCGTTACCGCGGGGATTCCCTTTGGCAAAGCGGGCACTACCAATATGCTCTATGTACTTAGCGTATAAGTAAACCCTTCCCAGTATCTATAGAAAAACCCCCGCCAATACGGGGGTTTTTCATGAAACAATTTGGAGTAATTATTTTTCTTTGGTAGCGGCTTCCTTCTTCCACGTGGTAGCGATACAAGCACCTGCTAAAATACACGCAATAATACAGGATACATATACCCCTTTCCAATCGTATTGTTGGCTAATATAAGCCGCCCCTTTACTGGATAACATGGCACCGAAATACCCAAACATCCCCGTAAATCCGCACGCCGCAGAGGCTGCTTTTTGCACGGTTACACGGGAGGCTTGCACACCGCCGGCCAAGTTTTGAGGGCCATCTACAAAGAAACCAATCAAGGCCGCAAAAACGGCGGTCATCCAGAAAGCATCCGGAGAAGCTACTTTATAGAATCCCCAGCAGCTAGCCGCTAAAATGGCCAAATAAATCAAGTTCATTTGCGTACAACGACCCCCAAACCAACGATCTGCCAAATATCCGGCTACGATACCACCGGGCATCCCTAAGAAAGGCATGGCAGACGCGGCAGACGCGGCCGCCGCTTCCGTAAAACCACGTTCTTGGTTGAGAAAGGTGGTTGCCCAGTCCAACGTGGCAAAGCGTACGTAATAAATAAATACGTAAGAAATAGCCAACGCCCACAGGAAGGGGTTGGTCAGTACGTATTTTTTAATAATTTCCCATTGTGTCATGTCCGCTTTTTCTTGTTTCACGGGCATAACGTCGTTGCGATAGATTTCAATAGCGGGTAATCCTACGGATTTGGGCGTATCAGCCATATAATATACCATAAAAATACTGTAGGCAATACCCATGGCGGCCGGTACCAAGAAGGCCATTTGCCATCCGCATTTGAGCCATAATAATAATGAGATTAACTGCGCTACAAAGAAAGCACCAAACGTGTGGGAAGAAGACCACAACGTCCATTTAGTAGCACGTTCAGAGGGGGAGAACCAGTATACAAGCCCTTTGGCTACCGGCGGGAACCCCATAGATTGGGCAGCCCCGTTTAAGCCCCACAAAAAGGCTGCCATAAACGTGATAGAGAAAGGCAGCACATGTTGTAGTTGAGGTAAGAAAGCAAAGAGAATGTTAATTACTGAGGAAGCAAATAACCCCGTTGCCATAACCGAGCTGATATTACAACGGTCTGCAATGGTACCACTAATAAATTTGCCAATACCATATGTCAAGTAAATCAAAAAGCCGATCGTCCCTAACTGTTCTACGGTAAAAACACCGTTGTTAATTAACACAGGCTTAATGATATCCAGGTTTTTGCGGGTAAAATAGAATAACGCATACCCGAAGTACATGGAAAAGAACATTTTAATACGCCAAGAACGATACAACCGTTTAATTTCCTGTTCATCAGTAAGCGGTTGTGCGTCCGGAAGTGGTTTGAACCAATCTGCAATTTTTGCGAACATATTGTCTCCTGTAATAAAATAAGCAGATGCACTTTTCATCTTTCCGGTATGGGATTCCCTCCGCATACGCGCTCGTTAGAAAAAGGAAAAGTATTCCTGCTTGTTAACGCTTTGGCGGTAAATCAATTACCGCTACAATTCCATTATAACAAAAAAACGGACAATTTTCAGTTGGTATTTACGCCAAAAAAATCCCCTGCTAAAACTGCTAGCAGGGGAAATTTTACAACCCATTATTAAGGATATTGCTTTTCTAGTAACCTGTAGGCATTTCGTCAGGAATACCATCTAACATATCACGTAAGGCTTGTACATCTTTCATGCTAACGGGGCCTTTATTGAGTTCTAATAGACCGCTCGTGGCATCTGCCTTCTTTAATTCCTGACAGATTTTTATTAATTCTTGTTCCATAGCCAATACACGGTTGGAATCGGCTACATTTAATTTGCTATAGGCTACTAAGTTATCACGTACACGGTTATAATAGTCCATGAATAACTGGTACGTCGTATTCTGCACGCCTTTTCCATCACGTATTTGACCCGCCAAATTATTCATTTCTCTGACCAACAATTTGGTTTCTTCAAACTTTTCATATTCCTGCGGCATAGTATATTGATTTTCAGGAACATATACTGGGTTTTCAGGTACTTGAGCCAATAAACCGTCCACACTAATCGTGTTGGTAAAACGTTGAGATTCACGTTCCAACATCGTTGACATTTTGTGCTTGGCTAATAACGTCATATACGTATTGGTTAACTCATAGAGTTTGTTAAATTCAGCCGTTACGGTTGGAGTCATGCCCTCCACTTCGCGAATAGCTACTAACCGGTTATACGACATGGTTAACTGGTTAAACAGATCCGTCATCTTTTTCTCGGAAATTACGCCAAATACAACCATACCCTCTTTAAGTTTATCTAATTCTTTTCTTACTTTAGATAAATTCTGTTTGGCATTTTTAGCCGAGATACCAAAAGTGGAGGCACTTACTTTACCTTCTGCAATATTTTCCGCCGTAACACTAGTCGGTTTAATACTGCGGAAGAAATCCTTCGTCAATCCCCAGTTTTTGATAGACAAGAACGAAAGCACTCCGGTTGACATTAAGAATATCAAGCGCTGCATCGTGAGCGTATTGGATTCATCTCCGTAGAGGTCCATAGAAGTTACCAACGAAGTAATGGATCCTAAGGAATCGCGAATAGCAGACAAAATGCTTTGAGCCCAGTCCGGCGCTTGATCGATAAACAATATTCCCGCTAAAGCGGCGAGCACTACGCCGCCTTCGCCCCATCCGTTTGCATAGGAATAAGAGGCAGAGGCGCGGGACGCCCAGTCTTTTTCTTTGCGTTTTAGTTTATTCAACGCTTCGTCTTGCTGCTCTTTTGTCAGGCTGGAATCGTTTAATACAGCCTGTTTTTCTTCTTGAATTAAAGCCGACACCATGTTTTGCATACGGGTGTTATCCAACTGCCCAGGCACAGCCGTTCCTACATAATGGGCCGCTGCAACCAACGCGGTGGCAATACCTACCCACGCAAATTGATAAGGCAATACCGTCAACAACGCCGCGGACACTGCCAATAACGGAATAGACATACCGGTCAACTGGTCATCTGTCCGTTTTTTATTCTTTACTTGATTGGTAGCATAAGTACGCATACCCAAGGTAGCAAGCATAAACGCAGCCGTCATAGCCTGCCCCAAATCTTGTCCTAATAACTCGTTGGCAATTTGACCAATCATCATCAACGAGGCCGCATATGCCCAGTATACACCGCGTACACGGGTTACCATATCGGACACGGCTTTAGTATGACGGAAATTCTTGCTGTAATCCGCGGCAAATTCCTTCGTCTCCGCTTTTTCCTGTTCTTTTTGCTGACTACGCATTTCCTTCGGGTCTAATCCCGCAGCACGCCATTGTTCTTCTTGTTTTTTCTGTTCTTCGGCTGCTTTTTCTTTTTCTTTTTGAGAATTTTTCATAATAGGCGTGTTAAAGAACAGTAAGGTAGATAACGCTACTAAGCCAGCCGCTAAAGGCACCACAATGGTCCAGTCTCCGCCAATGGCTTGAATACCCAGCAGAGCGGTAATACCAGTAAGAGCTAAACGAGACCACTGTTTTGTAGTAGCAAATTGCAAATTAGCTGCCGTGCGCGCAGTGGGGTCTTTATAAATATTTAGAATAATCGGTACCAAAGAACCAAACAAACTGCCCGTAATCACCATTACTGCCAATGGTAAGGCTAACTGCCCCATTAAGGACCATAATAGCGTTGTATTAGTCGGATCAGCCTGGAATTGTTTTACCATATCCGGGAATACAGACCAACCATCCATCCCAGAGAGATAAGATAAAACTAATGTTGCCCCTGCAATTCCAAATAATCCAAGAATGGATTTTGCATATCCAATCTTCTTCATAAAGGGCAGAGCGGCAGCACCAATCCAGGGGGAAACATATCCGAAACCACCGATAAAGTTACTAATCCCTGTGGCAGGCCAACCTAACTCAGACGTGGCTCCCATGGTTTTCTTGTAAGGACCCGTTAACGAGTTAGCAGAGTCCATCCCAATATACGCACCGAACCAAGTCAAAAATTGTCTAAAAGAACTCGGCGCATTGAGCGTAAGTTGTAAGCGTCTATTGGGGTTATTTTCTAACACTTTGGCCATAGCAAGCAATTGGTCCGTTGTATAAGGAGTATCCACGGCCACGTGTTTAGAACCTTTCTGCTGAATTTCGTCTAAAATTTTCTTGGAAGCCGGGATAGATTCCACTACAGACAATTTTCCCGGCTGAACGATTAGTTTCCATTGCCCTTGTTCATCTAATGCCAACACAAATCCTTTGGCTAAGTAAAAACCAGGTTTATCGGCTAACAACTTAAAAGGCACCTTAGAAAGTATGTGGTTAAGTTTATTGGCTTTTTCTTGTGATAACACACCCACCGGTTCCGGGCTGAGTTCCCCACGAGAATTACGATAGTAGAAAGGAACTGTATGCGCGTAGTAAACTACATCGCCCAAGTCTTCGCCTTCGGGGACCACAAATCCGTCCTTTTCACGGAAAGTAGAGGCGATTTCATTGATATCGGTCTGCGACGGCAAGGGAACGTCCCCTTCAAAGGAACCTTCTGCCGCAGAGAGTTTTTCCAACTGATTGAACCGCGCCATTGCTTGCGCACGGAATTCCGGCGTATTAACAATAGCACCTACTTCATCCAATAAGGATTGAACCGCTATATTGTCTACTAAATTGTTGACCTCTTCAGAAATAATACCTATTTGATACAGAGACAATAACTGTTTACCCAACTCATCTCTCTTATTTTGGTCGGCTAATTTTTGAAGTTGCTGACGGGTTTCGTTCGGCAGGCCATCTATAATGGCATTTAACGCGCCCGCATCATACAGACCCAACAGAGCCTGTTCCCGGTATTTGTTATCCGCGTTACTAACAACCACATTTTTGAGCGCAGATATTAGCGGATATTGTTGACCTAATGTAACTCTGGCTGCACGGTTTGCGGAAACAACATCTTGCTTGGAAGAACTACGAGTAGCACCCGTCAACCAGTTCAACCAAGATTTTCTCATCGGGATTAAACTGCTTGCGGCAATCCCGCTGGTGGAACGTCCACCCATAGTTACAGCACGCGCCTTGCTCGCTGCGTTAGTCACAGACGGACTTACAGAAGAAGTAGCAGGTGTTTGCGTTTTAACTTTCGCGTTTTCACGCACGGTACGTTCGGCGGCTTGTTGTGCCACCATACCACCCGTATTGGGGGTACCGGTACGCGCGCTAGCCCCCGGGCCGGCATTAAACTCTTCCAAACTGATAAAATTGTTTTGAGCCGTACGTACATGTTCCACCATTTCCATAGCCGGGGCTTCATGTACAGCCGCTTCCGCTGTTAACGGAGCCGCACCGGGGAATATCCCCATCCATCCATAGCGCGACGTAACAAACATACGTAATCCAACTAAAGTGCTCGCAGCATCTACACGGATGCGATCCCATATACTAAAATTCTTGCCGGCAGAAGGCGTGGTTTTAGGGCCTACATAATCCGGGTTTTCCTTCCAACTTTGTACTTCTTGGCCCAGTTTATTGGTAACGGTAGTTTGAATATATTGCGGATTGGGGTTTACCGCCGCTTGTTGGGCTACAGCAGGTTCTTCCGCTACGGCGTGTTCAATAGGGGCTTGCATCACGGGTTGCACTTTACCCGTATGGGCTACAGGCGCACCGGCACTGGCATATAACTCACGAGAAGCGTTTTCCGTAGCAGGATCCACCACACTAAACTGGCCTTCCATATCGCCTTGGGCCAACCGGCCTTCCATATCGCCGGATACGGTTTTCCCTGCATTGGCATAACGGAAAGTAGAAAATTCATCTAAACGCGCCGCACAAGAGGGCAAATCCCCATATTTTTCCAAAGCGCCTTGGAAGGGCCCCATATCCACTGCGGTACGTTGTTTTTTAGCAATCGTCAGCGTCAACTTATTGGCCTTAGCATACGAAGAAATTCCATCCCATAATTCAGGAGCGATGGAAGAAATTTCAGACATTTTGCTTAATTCTTTATAGGCCTCTAAGCGTAACAAAGCGTGGGAAGTAACCGTAGTAATAAGCGGTTCCGCGGCGGTACCCACCGATTTTTGATACAATTCAAAAAGAATCGGCGCATCATGTTCCGCTACGCCAATTAAACCTAAAGAAGAAATATTTACGGCTGTTTCCGCTAGAGCCTCCACGGCTTGCGGTGCGGAGGCCAAAGATTGCGGTAGGGCATCAAATTTAACAGATTCTAGGTTTTTGCGATAAAATTCAAGTCCTTTCGTTAGATCAGCCGGTGAAACAGTCTTATTTAATACATTTATCGGGAAATCTGCCAACATCATCAGCCGTTGTTCGGCTAGATTAGCGTGATCTAAAATCGTTCCGCCTTGCGGGAGCAAACTTCCGTAAGTAGTATGCAACGAAGTTCTTGCATTATTAAATACAACTCTTTGCGTTTGGGTGGCATTTAAGGTAGTGCGTCCTTTAGAGGCGGCAGAACCGACGGAAGATGTACGAGGAGATTGCGTAGGCGTTGTAGCCGAAACTCTACCTTCAGCACGAGGAGTAGTAGGTCTTACAGCAGGGGTTGTATGCCGAGGAGTAGTTACCGTTTCCCGCTTAATAGGTTCACGAGGCGTTTCGCGCATAGTAGAGCGCACTTTCTTAGCAATCGGCCTTCTTATAGTCACGCCGGCTAACGATGGGGCCACGCTCATAAAAATTAGGGTAAAACTTAATACACACGAAATGATTTTTTGCATATATTCTCCTCTACAAGGCGAAAAATAATAATCTTCCCTACTCATATTTTAGTGGAGTAATGCCTAATCCACAAGGGTCTTTGGACCTAGGGAAAAAATAGGCCCTTTTTCCGTATAGAGAATATAAAATGTACAGACGAGACTACACAGCAAGATGGCGTCGCACAAATTGCTGCCAGAGTTGGTATTGTATTTGTGAAGCAGATGCCGAAACGGTAGGCAAGATTTTACGTCGGGGGAGAACTGTCCAGGGGGGAAGATTTCCCTGTAAGTAGTATGCGGCTAAATAGGCACTGCCCAAAACGGTACTTTCCACTTCGGGTAATTGCCAAACCGGGACCCCGGCCACATTCGCTTGAGATTGCAATAAATAGTCGCTTTTACTTAATCCGCCGGAAGTTATCAAGGATTCTACAGCCAAGTGATTTAGACGCAAATACGAAATAATATCTGTCACACGACAAGCGATCGCCCGCAACGCGCCCGCTATCCAATCCGCGGACTGCGTGTTTTGGGTTACATTTTCAATAGACACACTTACTTTGTAATTCCAATAAGGCGCGCCTAAACCTCCTAGGGCCGGTAAAAGGAAAATAGGATTTTGCGCCGAAGTAGCTACTGGGTCCAAATCACTATAATTTACTTCAATATTTTTCGTCTTAAGCCACTCCAGCAAACTGCCTGCCGTAAAAATAGGTCCTTCTAACAGGAAGGCTTGTTTCGTGAGATCTCGGGTAGCCGTTACCGAGGAAAGCATCCCGGGCAGTATGGTTAGTTGCGTGCCTGTATGATGCAAAACAAAAGCGCCGGTGCCATAGTTAACCGTGGTCTGCCCGGCTTGCAAGGCATGATAGGCCACCGCCGCCTGTTGGTCAGCCACACATACGCAAATAGGGATGGATACACCCTTATATACATACGTGCCATAATCGGCTTGCGTAGGTTGCAGAGTTGGCAAGCAATTCAAGGGGACACCAAAAACTTGACACAGGGAGGCACTCCAATTTCGGGTCTGAATATCCCATAGCAAGGTCCGTTGGGCCAGCGTAGGATCGGTAGCAAAAACACTCCCTTTTGTTAAATGCCAAATCAAATAAGAAGCAACAGGCGCCGCCAATAACACTCCGGTCTCGGCAGCATGCTTAGCCTCCGGATGATTAGCTAAACACCACGCAATTTTAGGGGCGGAAAAATACGGAGTATTAAATAATCCGGTTTGTTGATGAATTTCCTCCTGCGTAATAGGGGCCGCTTGCGACTCTTTGAGCGCGCGCCCGTCTTCCCACGTGAGGACCGGTGCCACCGAACGCCCGGTATTTTTATCCCATAGTACCACGGTAGAGCGTTGCGAACAAACCGCTAATGTGGCGGCTTTTTCCGGCCCCACTTCATCTAGTAACGCATTGAGCACTTCTACTTGATTAGTCAGTAATTGTTCGGCCTGATAGAAAGACAACCCTTTTTGAGGGCGATGGGGGGAAAAAACTTTACTTTTTTGAGCACGGATTTTACCGTCACTATCTATGGCAAATGCCCGGCAACCGGATGTTCCCTGGTCAATGGCAATAATCCACTTATCGTCCATGAGACACCTCGTAGTGCGGATTATACCAACGATTTTCCTTGAGTAAGGTGTAAGCGGTTTTATTAAGGGCCAATAAAGCACTTTGCGCTTGTTGGACATCAAAATCATCTGTATAGGGTTCTACCGTTAGTAATTTGGTGCCGGTGTGCCGGATGGCCCCCTTATCGGTAATTAAGCCGATATTGCTCCCTTCTGCCACCATAGCCAGGTGCGGAGCCGCCGCATCAAACATATCACGCCCGAAAGCGGTATATACAGGCGTTAAACCAGCCATATTATACAACGTGGGCGCAATATCTAATTGCGATACCACATAATCAATCTGGCGCGCGGCATAATATTTGGGCGCATACACAACCAGCGGAATATGAAAATTGCGTTTTAGCGTTCCTTCTTCGCGCGGGCCGGAGGTATGATCTGCCACAAATACAAAAATAGTATCGTCAAACCAACCTTCTTGCTTGGCTCGTTTCAATAACTCGCCGATAGACCAATCGGCATAGGCAAGTGAGTTTAAGAAACCATGCTCCCACGTATCATTGGGATAAATATCAAATTGAGAAAGCGTGGAGATAAACGGCTCATGCGTAATGCCGGTAAATATCATCCCCATAAAAGGTTGGTCTTTATGCTTAGCAATTTGATCGGCCGCAAACTGCATGGTATCATAATCGTATCCAAAAGGAGCCTTTTCGTTATAGTTAAAGCGTTCGGGAATATCTTCCCAGCCATAACTGTCTTGCACGCCTAAATAGGAAGCCAACGCGCACAAACGGTACGAATCGCGGTGGGAAGTTTGTGCAAAAAACGTGTAATAGCCGGCTTGGGCAAAATGCTTGGGGAAGGGGGACAAAGAGGCCATTTCAAGACCATACCCAAACATGGGTAACCCCGGAATCAGCGGAATACTGCCCAGCACCGCCGCAAACCCGAATATACTGCGCTGGCCGGCCGCATACGCATTGGAAAAGACGATCCCGTTTTTAACAATTTCATCAAATACAGGCGTTACCTTAAAATTCTTATGCCCAATCGCATCAATATATTGCGGAGGCCACCCTTCCAATAGTACGATTAAAATATTCGGTTTTTTAGAAAATGCAACTGAGGAAACTTGCTTGCGTTGGCGCATAAGCGGATAGGACGCTTCGGGTACATTTTCCTGCGCAGCAATCAGTTGGCGCTGCGTAAACGCAATCGCTTGCTCTAACGGGAAATTGTTTGTAAACTCTTGCGTTCCTTTACGCCCCACCTGATAAGCCGTAAAGGCACCATTTAAGGTAAGTGCCGCCCCGGCCGAAGACTGTGCATAATTATATACATCTGCCACCCCCAGCGATTTTCCGCGGCCTAAATGCCCGCGGATGCCCAACACTACAAGTAGCAAAATGCACACAAGCGTTAGTATGGTTTGCTTGCGTGTTCTGCCCCACGTCGCGTTGGCAGAAATATATTTATAAATATAATGCAAGGCAATCCCTAACCCCACAAACAAAAGCAGCAAGGCCCACCACAACTGGGTAACAGCGTAAGATACCACATATCCCCAATCGTTAGAAACCTGAATAATCTCTTCGGCAATATGTCGCCCCACGTTTGGAAAATAAATATAGTCGGCTACCAAAAAACCGGTAATAAAAATAAATTCCACCAGTAAAACCGTGACCCATATTTTGGGCCACTTTGTTGATTTAACAGGCAGATTTAACAGTAAAATAAAGGGCCCCATTAGCAAGGCCGTCATATAGAAATCAAATTGTAAGCCATGCAAGAAAGCCGAAGTAATTTCCCCGGACGAAAGGGAGGCAAAGAACGCCGCATTTCCCAGCCAAATCGCTACACGTGCTAACGTAAAAACAAACATCATTACCAAAGGTAACAGTAGGGAAATTTGCAAACGGACGTCACGCGTAGAGATAGAGGGCATCAGTCGGTTTTCTCCATATCTAAAATTTCTTGCGTTTGTACCGACGCCAGTTTGGACAAGGCCGTTTTTGCCTTAGTGGGCACTGTTGGATCGGCTAACAAAGCCGCAATAGTACTTTGCGTAGGGACCAGCGTTTTAGCCAATAAATTATATTTGCGCAGTAAGGCCAACACGGCCTCTGCATCCTGAAATTTGGTAACAATTTCCGTGTGAATTTCAGCCTTGTATTGCGTACCATAGTGGCGCGTAAATTGCTGTGCTTTCATCAAGGCTATAATTTCATCTCTAAGTTGCGCCAGTTCTTCGTTAAGACTTCCGTAACGATCAATTTTTTCACTTAAAATTTCTTGTGTCGTTTTAGAAAGATCTTGCGGTTTCTTCTCAACCGGAGAAGCGGATTTGGGGGTAGCAAGCGGAGCCGGCCCTTTTAATAACGCAAGGGCCGCGGCCCCGGAAGGCCCTGCATATTCCTTGCCGGTAAATACCGGGCAGATGTTGCGGTAATCACACCACCGGCATTGGTTTTCTCCCGGAGTAGGTTCAAATTGCCCCGCCCGGATATGATCCGCTATTGCCAATACTTTTTGCCAAAATTCAAAAATTTCTTTGTCAGGGGCACGCTCAAACGTCATTTCCGTAAGAGACGGTAAATGATAAAAAGCCAACTGCCCTACTTTTACTTCTTTAACTGAGGGGTCTTTCTGTTGTACCAGTGCTTTGATGAGCGGGGAAGTTTCTACTACTTTTTGATACATATACAGTTGGTCCGGCTCGCGTTGGACCGTCTTCCCCGTTTTGTAATCTAAAATTTTTACTTGCCCATTGCCCAAGTAATCCATACGGTCTAAAATACTAATCAAACTTAACCCGTCAATTTCCAACGTACTGCGCATTTCCACAGACAACGGGTGGGTAAACGTAGATGCGTTCTTGGCATAATAGGCTTCAATTTGGCGCCGTCCCTCGGCATAGCCGGCCAATTCTTTATCCACCGAAGCATAGCCTTTTTGCTCCCAAGTGGTTTTATTCCATTCATTATCAAAATAAGCAAGCGCTTCCGCCAACGTCGGGAAAAACTGACGTGCAGGGTCATACACAAACTCCATAACACTATGCAAAATGGAACCGAACGCAAAATAATACTTAGGCAGTTCCGGTATCATATGCACATAGCGGAATTTGTATTTTTGCGGGCATTCCTTATACATGCCCATTTTGGAATAAGAAAAAGATAAGTTTTTAGCCATATACACGCTCTAACAAATATATTGTAGCATTTTGCAAACTATCTTCCCAATTTATCAGATTTTGTAACTTTTATTAAATTTTAGTAAAATAAATGTGTTGCCCCCATAGCTCAATGGATAGAGCACCTGCCTTCTAAGCAGGGGATTACAGTTCGATTCTGTATGGGGGTAACTTTTTGCTTCCCTTACTTTCTCTTACTTCGAATTTTGTATAATTTAATAAATATTTTATTTAGGAGGGGTATCATGCCCAAATGTGCTTGTTCTGAATTGCAACAAGAACGCGGTAAATTTCAACCCGTTCTTCCTAGTATTCTTAAAAAAGGTCCGGCTTTTGTAAAACCTAAATTAGGTAAAGCCACCAAATCAGTAGCCGATCAGGCTACGGTGAAAAAAATTTTTCCCAATACCTACGGATTGCCGGCGGTATCTTTTGTAAAAGGCAATAACGCCGCTGTATGCAAAAAAGCAGTACGGGTGGGCGTAGTTCTTTCCGGCGGACAGGCCCCGGGCGGGCACAACGTAATTGGCGGCCTTTTGGACGGTCTTAAAAAAGCCAACGCCAAAAACAAATTATTCGGTTTTTTAGGCGGGCCCAGCGGGATTGTAGACAACAAATTTGTGGAAATTACTCCGGCTTTGATGAAAGATTACCGCAACACCGGGGGATTTGATTTAATTCAATCAGGACGCACCAAAATTGAAACGCCCGAACAATTGGCGGCCGCTAAAAATAATTTGCTCAAAAACAAAATGGACGCCTTAGTTGTAGTGGGGGGGGATGACTCCAACACCAACGCTTGTGTCATTGCTGAATACTTAAAACAACAAGGGGTGGATATTTCTGTAATCGGCGTACCTAAGACGATTGACGGCGACTTAAAAAATGAACATATTGAAACCTCGTTCGGTTTTGATACAGCCACCAAAATCTATGCAGAATTAGTCGGCAATATTGAACGCGATATGAACTCTGCCCGCAAATATTGGCACTTTGTACGTTTGATGGGCCGCAGTGCCAGCCACATTACCTTAGAAGTGGCCTTCAAAACGCACCCGAACGCCGTCTTAATCGGTGAAGAAGTGCTGGCTAAAAAGATGACCTTGGGCCAAGTAGTCAACCAATTGGTAGACCTGATTGTAAAACGCGCCAAAGCCGGTAAGAATTACGGGATTGTGCTCGTACCGGAAGGGCTCATTGAATTTATCCCGGAGATGAAGGAACTTATCAGTGCCCTTAACGACGCCTTAGCCGATCATGAAGCGGCCTTGGCCAAACTTTCCTCCTTGGCCGAAAAGAAAGAATTTATCTTAGGAAAATTGCCTAAAAAATTGGCCGACCTTATGAAATCGCTCCCGGCAGGGATTGCCAGCCAACTAATGCTAGACCGCGATCCGCACGGCAATGTACAGGTTTCTTTAATTGAAACGGAAAAATTGCTGGTGGAAATGATTAAGACCCGCCTAGCCGAACTAAAAAAAGCCGGAAAATATACAGGTAAATTTTCCGCCATTACCCATTTCTTTGGGTATGAAGGCCGTTGCGGAGTGCCCTCTACCTTTGATGCCAACTACACCTATGCGCTGGGTTACAATGCGGCGGTACTGGCACTCAATAAATGCACGGGGTATTTATCTTCCGTTAAGAACCTAACCAAAAAATCCCAAGATTGGGTTTGCGGGGGGGTTCCACTCACGATGATGATGAATATTGAACGCCGCAAAGGAAAAGAAAAACCGGTTATCAAAAAAGCCTTAGTAGAACTTAAAGGCAAACCGTTTATGCACTTAGCCAAAGTACGTGCGGCTTGGGCCACCGAAGATCTGTTTGTCTTCCCGGGCCCGATCCAATTCTTTGGTCCGGCTGTAGTAACGGATATTACCACGGTAACTTTACAGTTGGAAGCCGGTAAAAAAATAAAATAACTGGTTGTATCAAAATCTACAAAACCCGTCTATTTATAGACGGGTTTTTTAGTCCTACCAATTTGCTAGGCCCTTTGACCCTGGAAACAAATACAGATATCCCGTATAATACTGGTATGGACCAGTTTATACAACGCCAAGGTTTTTGCTTGCAACATCCGCTACGCGTGTTCGCAATTATGTTACTGCTAGCAGTGGGCGCAAGCGAACTGCAGGCACAACGCATCCCGGCTTGGACACGCCACCTCACTCCTCACTCGTGGAAGAATCTTACGCGCGGGGTGACATTTCGTCCTACAATACGCGCTCCTTTTACCCGCTCTATACGCCCGATTAGTTCCAACAATCTTGTTAAAACAACTGATAGGAAATTTATTTATCACCATATAAATTACTCGTCAGTTTTTTCCAAAGCCGAAAAAGAAATGTTGTTAACGCCTATCTATCCGCAAGCCACCTTGGGGCGTATTGCTTATTTGCATGACAAACATGCGGCTTTTTTCAGCACAATCGTTACTCAAGATGCCTCCGTCCTAAGTGAAACTGCTTTTTCCAGACATCAAGACATTTTAGGTTCTCTGTTCACGGGATTGGAAAAATACTATCTTCAAAACATTCGGGAAAAATTAGCCTCTGACGTATTTTCTATAGAGGAAATTGCGCGTTTGCAAGCCCAAGCGCAACTGCCGGCTTATCTGTTAACACCCCGGGAATTAACCTTTTTTTCACAACTACCCTCTTTAGATGCCCAAAAAGAATGGGTATCGCGCATGATGGTATCTCTTGATCAACAGGTACAAAGCCTGTTAGCCAAAGACACCTTTACCCTTAAACCGGCTGAGTTTGAAAGTTACTACCTACAAAATAGACGTTTAGGGTATTTTAATTCTTTAGCCGGAGTATTGGAGCGCGCCACAACTAAACGTCCATCCGCTATTATCCGCTATAAACGTCCCTTACCTATTCCTGGGGAAACCGCACTACTCACGGACGCCCAACGGGCCGGTTATTTGCAATTTATGGCAGATACCACGCCGAATCCTACCCTGGCAAAATATATTGAACAGTTCAACCAGGATTATGGTAACTATGCGGTTGCGGAAGCCCTAGGCGTTCCCTATGAAGTGTCGTTGTCTGCCTATATGTATACGCCCGAATTACTGGGGGCGGAAGAAGGAGCCCGACTTAGGCAACTGGGACCTCGCAGTTGTTTAGCAGAACTGACACCTAAAATTTTAGAATTGGACACGCAATTAAAATCTTTACGCCAAGCTCCCGCCAACACCCCCGAATTTTATACTGCCTACTACCGGGTATACGCTACCCAACAAATCTACAAAGCACTTACTGCCCGCGCAAATGCTATAATTGAACTTGAGAATTATCGTCGATGAACAATTTGCGCTTGTACCAAAAATCTACGGGAGCTTTTTACACGCCCGAACCCTTGGCACGCTTGTTAGCCCAAGAAGTGCTGGCTTGTTTGCCGGGTAATACAGACTGGAAAAAATTACGCATTTTGGATCCGGCCGCCGGAGAGGGGGGGTTACTGCTCCCGTTTGCCCGGGAACTTGCTCACCGCCGCCAACTTCAAGAACCTACCACCTCGGGGCAAGATCTTTTGCAAGACATCCTAACACATCAACTTTTTGCCGCCGATATTTGCGCCCAGGCCCTTGAAAAAATTCCACTCCCGGCAACGCATTGTTATATAGGCAATGCCTTGGATGCAACAGGGGAAAAATCGGTATTAGACGAGGCCTTTGGTACGTCGTTTGATATTATTTTAGCCAATCCGCCCTATATCGGGCAAAAAGGACATGCCCCGTTATTTCGGTCCTTACAAAACCACCCCCTTTGGGGACGTTATTTTACCGCTAAAAACGATTTGCTGTATTACTTTTTTTATTTAGCCATACATTTATTAAAACCCCAAGGCCTAGCCGGTTTTATTACGCCCCCTTATTTTACAACGGCCGCAGGGGCCAAACGATTGCGCCAAACGCTGCGTGAAAACACTTCCTTTTTACGGTTGATTGATTTTGAAAATCAGCATTTATTCCAGCAAGCAGATCCCCATACGCTACTCAGTGTCTTTCAAAAAGGGGAATCCGGCGCCAAATGCCTTGTGGGGCGTGAGGATACGGTCTCTATTTCGCAAGAAAATTTATTTTACGGGCCCGATCAATTTCTACAAACACGCGCTTCAAGCAATCACCAATGCCTACTGACTAACATGGCAAAGGCTCCCGTAAATTTAGGACAAATTGCCCATATCTCTAACGGACTTATGACCGGGTGTGACAAAGCATTTATCCTGACAACGGCAGAAAAAAATGCGCTAGCGCTTTCTTCAAAAGAAAGAACTAAATTACGTCCATTTTTCAAAAATTCCGACATTTCAGCCTATGTGCCTACTACGCAAGCACGTCTATGGCTGATTGATTTTTTCTATCCCAATGACCGGGAACTAGATATCAAAACCTATCCGCATTTGTTGGCGCATTTAGCACAATTTAAGGAAAAATTATTAGCACGTAAACAAAACAATAATGGCATTGATAAGCAACTGGCCCAAGGGAAATTTTGGTTCGGCTCTGTCCGCCGGAAAATGAATTTTGAGGGGGAAAAACTGGTACTTGCACACCGAGCCAAAACGGTATCGGCCGCCTATTCCAACGCCCCCTGGTATGCCAGCAGCGATGTTTATTTTATTACCGACCCTCAGCCGCCCTATACGTTGTGGAGTATTTTAGGACTTCTTAATTCGGCCCCTTATTTAACGTGGCTACGGACGAACGGAAAACGCAAGGGGGAACTACTGGAATTATACAGTGCGCCACTGAAACAGCTGCCCGTTCCCCGACTGACTACCGACCAACAAACGCATTTAGACACGCTAACCAAAACCATTTACCGGGCTATCCAAAGCAACAAACAGGCAGAGGCAAACTTGCTTCAACAACAACTGGACGCTTTCGTAGAATCTCTTTTTTGAATACGCCCATACCGGCAAACACGATCAAAATGATAAAATATAAGTAAGAAGAAATTTTGTCAGTGAGTATTTTTATTGTATGACGTTGCATGCCCCAAGACTTTCCCGCAAATGGATGATTTTTACCGTTACCGCTAACGGGACCTTTATGTCCACATTATCGGCAGGGATTGTAAATATTGCCTTGCCCACTATGGCAAGCGAGTTTAACGTCTCTTTGGAAAATATCCAGTTAGTAGTTAGTTTTTACTTATTGGTGCTTACTTGTTTATTGCCGGTATTTGGCAAACTCAGCGACATGTACAGCCGCAAATGGATGTATTTGGGGGGATTTATTACCTTTGGGGTTGGGGCATTATTTGGGGCACTTTCCAATTCTTTGCCGATGATGTTACTGGCACGCGGTGTACAAGGTATTGGCTCTTCGGCCATGATGGCTACTTCGCAAGCGCTTATCGCGCAAATTTTTCACGGGCCTTCCCGCGGAAAAGCCTTCGGTGCTATCGGCGCGGTCGTGGCCGGAGGATCCCTAGCGGGGCCGGCTATCGGCGGGGCGTTAATTCAGGCTTGGGGATGGAAATCAGTGTTTTGGATTTGTATTCCAATTGCTATTTTGGGAGTATGGCGCGGCATTTATTTAATTCCCCGTTTTAATGCCCACAAACGCGTCAAAATGGATTGGCCCGGAGCCGCCCTCTATACCGCTACCAGTTTTATTTTTCTATATGCTCTTAACACCGCGGCTGACCGCGGTTGGACCAGCCATTTTATCTTGTTGTCCTTTGCGATTTCTATGGCCTTATTCTTATTTTTTTGGCAACGAGAATTTTCTGCCAAACATCCCTTTTTGGAACTCTCTATTTTTAAGAATAAAACGATTTCATACGGATGTCTAGTAGCCATGTTAGGCTACACAGCGCTTTTTTCTAACTCGGTATTATTACCCTTTTATTTAACCGATATTATGCACTTAGATCCCATCAAAATCGGTCTTTTGATTATGCCCTTTCCTGTTACGTTAGCCATCGCTTCCGCGGTTTCCGGCACGCTTAATGCCAAATGGCCCGCCAGCATCCTAACGACAGCGGGGTTTGTACTTTTAATCATTTCTACGTTAATGTTTGCGTTTATTGGGGCGGCTCCCAGCATATCCTACATCATACTGGCGCAACTGATTATGGGTGCGGGGAGCGGAACTTTCCAGGTACCCAATAATAACACGGTTGTCAGCGCGGCCCCTAAAGGCAAGTTAGGGGTCGTAGCCAGTGTCAATGCCCTGTGCCGTAATGTGGGGATGATTTTTGGAATTGCGTTTTCCGTAGCCATTTTTTCACTGGTACAAAGTTGGGCCACCTCACACGGGCAAGATACCCAGACAGCCTTTTTGCAAGGCTATCAAGCCGCGTTACTTATGGGAACAATTTGTTCGGTAGTGGGGGGAATTTTATCGGCTAAACGATAAATTAAAAACATAAAAAACCCTAGGCTCAAAGCCTAGGGTTTTTGGTTTAGTTGGAAATTAGTAGTTTTCCGGGTGAATCATAAAGTAGGCTTGCGGGTGGGCGCAAACGGGGCAAATTTCAGGTGCTTTTTCACCAATGCAAACATGGCCACAGTTGGCGCATTCCCACATCACAATACCGGCTTTTTTGAACACTTCTTTTGCTTCTACATTGTGCAAGAGTTTGCGGTAGCGTTCTTCGTGCATTTTTTCAATCTTACCCACTGCTTCAAACAAGAAGGCCAATTTATCAAAACCTTCTTCTTTCGCGGTTTTGGCAAAACCGGCATACATATTGGTCCATTCATAGTTTTCACCATTGGCAGCATCTAACAAGTTGGCAGACGTGTTGGGGATTTCGCCGTTATGCAAATATTTGAACCATAATTTGGCGTGTTCTTTTTCGTTGTTAGCCGTTTCTTCGAAGATTTTAGCAATTTGTACAAACCCTTCTTTTTTGGCTTTAGAAGCGTAGTACGTATATTTATTGCGTGCTTGGGATTCCCCGGCAAACGCAGTCCATAAGTTTTGTTCAGTTTTTGAGCCTTTAAGTTCCATATTCGTCTCCTATAAAAACATTCCGTTATTAACGGTTACAATTTTTGCAAATTCCTTTAAATTGAACATTTACCTGTTTAATTTCACCCGCATTTTGCGCGGAAAGCGGCCACGAAATTTCTTCGTGTTCTTGCGGAAAAATATCATACACTTCCCCGCATTTGGTACATACAAAATGACAATGCGGCCTCAAATCTCCGTCAAAACGTGCCTTAGAAGATAACCCCACTTGGTGTAACAGCCCCATTTCTTCCAAAGAGGAAAGCGTGCGATAAACTGTATCCAAAGACACATTAGGCAGACTTTCGCGCACCTGTAAAAAAACAGTTTCCGCGCTGGGATGCGCACTGGACTGCGCTACAGCCCGGAAAATTTCTTGACGTTGGCGCGTAATGCGTAACCCCAATTCTTTACAGCGGGTTTCAAAATAATCTAAACGCATTTGTACATCTGCCGCAGGTGTTAATAAAGACATAAATAGTAATTTTTCCTATTTAGAATATAGTTAGTATAGCATATTTTTTAAAATTTCTTCTTAAATTTTTATATTCTTTATTTATATGCTAACTTATCATACGGTCATTATCGGGGCGGGAGCCAGCGGATTATTTTGCGCAGGCTCTTTTAACGCGCCAAAAATTATTTTAGATCACAACAGAGTGCCTGGCGTAAAACTGGGAGTCAGCGGTGGGGGAAAATGCAACTTTACCAACCGGTTTGCTACCTCTGCTAATTACCTAAGTCAACGCAAGCACTTTTGCAAAAACGCTTTAGCCGCATTTAAGCCTACCGATTTTGTGCATTTACTGCAAGAACAGAATATTTCATACGAAGAACGCAACCACGGGCAGTTATTTGCCCATAAGGCGCAAGATATTGTGCAATTTCTCGTAAAACGGGCCAAACAGGCAAATACCGATTTCTCTCTGTGCACTCAAGTTTTTGGCATTGAACAAGGGCCTGCCGGCTTTATGGTTAGAACCTCCAGCGGGCTACTCCAAGCCCAACACGTTGTTTTAGCCACGGGGGGACTTTCCTACCCGGTGCTGGGGGCGGGGCCTTTTGGTATTCAAATGGCACGTCAATTTAATTTATCTGTTATAGAGCAAAGACCGGCCCTTTGCGGCTTAACCTTTCCCAAAGAACTACGTCCCCTATGTAAAGCCTTAGCAGGTAATAGCACCCGGGCCACCGTTCAAATAAACAAACACACTTATACAGAACAACTCTTATTTACTCACGAGGGAATCAGCGGCCCGGCGGTATTGTCTGCCTCTTTACGTTGGAAAGAAGGAGAGCCGGTACAACTTAATCTACTGCCGGACCTAGATATATTGGCCTGGTTGTCCGCCCATAAAACCGTTAATAAGAAAGTTTCCGCACTGCTCAATTTGCCGGGGCACATGGCTCAAATTTGGTTAGGACGTTTGGACCGTCCATTAGCAAACGCATCTAAACAAGATTTGCAAGAGATTGTCAAACAACTTACCCGGTTTCAATTTATCCCCACAAACACTTCAGGCTATACCAAGGCCGAGGTAACTGCGGGGGGAATAGATACGCAAGAAATAAACCCTTCTACTTTTGAAGTTAAAAAAGTTCCGGGCTTATACATCATCGGGGAACTGTTAGATGTGACGGGCGAACTGGGCGGTTTTAACCTCCACTGGGCATGGGCAAGCGGATACTGTGCCGGGCAAGACCTTGCCAAAAAAATTTAACGCAAGCCAAAGTGCTTTTTGTATAATAAAAAGAAAAGTCATTTATAAATAGGGTGTCAAAATGGATATAAACAAAAAACAAAATTTATTACGTCTGTGGCTAGAAAGTTTTGTAGTCGTTAACCAATGTACCGGCAAATTGATAAAAGCCGTCTTATGTTTGTTAGTGGTAGTGGCCGTTATTCTAACGATTTTGATACTTGCCATGGGGGGAACGGCCGTATTGAACCATTTACAAATGATGGCGAACCCTCAAATAGCAGGAATTGGGACCGGATTACTGTATATGGGTTCCTCTCTGCTGGGCAACCTATTGTTCCTATTTTTTATGACGGTAATTTTCCAAATTATTGCTACCCAGGTTCTACAGGTGAAACAACCTCTCACGGAAACTTTTTCCAGTTCGGTTTGGCCTACTATTTACCAAATCGTAGCCAGTTTTCTACTTGTCATCCCGGTAGTTATTGCCAGCATCATCTTAGCCGTACTTACCAAAGGCAACCAATGGGCCGGACTGATTGGCCTAATTTTAATCGCCTTCTTATCGGTACGTATTTGTTACAGTTTTATTGCGATAGCCGTTGACAATAAAGGCCCGATAGAGGGTTTAGTACATAGTTGGAATTTGACAAAGGGTTCCAATTACGTGGATGCTTTACTGATGTGTCTTATGTTGGTAGGGTCCGTATTCTTACTTTACGCACTTCTATTTGGCCTGGGATATGTGCTATATATTGCTATCCCGCTCTATTTCCCGAATAGTTTTAATTTAGCCCATCCTTCCCTGATTTGGTGGCTCTTGCTATTAGTGCTCATGGTGCTGGGAATTTTCTATTATATGGCCTTGTTGGCTTTCCCTATCTTGGTATATCTAAACAGAAATGCCCAGGAAAATCCTGTTAAACAACAACAAACTAAGGATGATGAAATTTTTATTCCACTGCCGGAATTAGAAACGCCGGGCACTGCCCAAGCGGCTCCGGCCCCGGTAACGCCGCAAACGCCTACCCCGGCAGAAACACCTCATACGCAAACGCCTCCTGCCGGGATGGAAATATTGGGGGTTACCAAAACTTCCGTTAATACGACGGAGGCCGAAACCAATGATCTATCCCAACATTTGGACCAGGTCTATACGCCGCGTGATAAAGAGATTGCCCAACACAAGGAAGAAGACCGCATGCCCACCATCCTTTTTGATGATGAACTAGCCAAACAGTTGGAAGGGCAGTTCTTAGCTGAACAGCAACCGAAACCGGCCCCGAAAGAGGATGGAAATTCATCGGGGGACGATCCGATTCAACTCTCTAAATAACGGGTAAATACTATGTCCCAAAATCCGATTGCGCTACTTAGTGACGTAAAAACATTTTTTACGATGACCAAGGCCATCGTTCAAGGCAAATATAAAATGCCCTGGAAGACATTTTTTTGGGTATTATTGTGTGCTGTTTACTTTTTGTCTCCCATTGATGTATTGCCGGATATTTTGCCCGTTCTGGGTTTTGCAGATGATGGGGCATTTATTTTATTTGTATTGCTTTTAATTCATAAAGATTTAGAAAATTTCCGGGGTGCTAGTCACTCACAGGATACGATTATAGAGGCAGAAGTAGTAGATGAAGATAATAAAAAAACTCATTAAATGTTGTGTGGTATTTTTTTTAATAATCGCCGTGTTAGTTATAGCGGCGTTCTTTACGCTTAAAAAGATGTATCCCCCGGCCAAGTTAAAGGCCATGGCCCAAAATTACGTCAGCCAAAAACTAAACCGCGAATTTACCTTTGACTCCATTTCATTTACCTGGATAGGTTTTACCCTTACCCAGGCGGCGTTGTCGGAAGATCACACTTTTCAAGAGGGAACCTTTGCCAAAGCCGAAAAATTAACGGCCCACATAGCCGTCAAACCGCTACTGGAGAAACGCATTGAAATTAGTACCATAGAAGCCGATGGATTACAAATCAATGTGGTAGTGCAAAAAGACGGGACCTATAATTTTGACTCGTTGCTGCCCACGCAAACAGAAACCCAAACGAAGGTGACAACCGCACAACCCGCCCAGCCGCAAACGCAACCCCTTGTTATTACCGCCCAAACCATTAAACTGACTGATTGTGATTTAGTCTATAAGGACGAGCAATCCGGCATGCGTACCGCGTTAGATGACTTAAATATTGAAATTACCAACTTTGATTTGGCTAAACCGTTTGATACTACGCTTCGTTTTACAACCGATATATCTGGCACTTCCCAACCGGATATGAGTCTGCCGGTTTCCATCCAATTTACTACGTTCTTGGCTGATTTACAACTTCAGCAAGCCTACGCCACGATCACCCAAGCCACAGCACATTATAAAACCGTGCAATTTAACTTGCGGGGGGATATTAAAAATTTTGAAGAACCCAGCGTAGATTTAACGGGCGATTTAACAGGTATCAATAATACCGTACTAAGCGACTTGGCCCCCGGACTACCCAACTTTACACTGCCGCCCCTTAACTTATCATTAAAGGCGCAGGCGAATATGGAGCAACAACAAGCCACCATTTCCCAAGCCAAATTAACGGTACAGGACAGTACCCTAGCCGCCCAAGGTACCCTTGCCTGGAACACGCCTAACGTAACTTATAATTTGTCCGGCTCGTTACAGGCGATAGTCGCCCAACTGGTGCAAATGACCGATACATTAAACGATTTTAATCCTACGGGCACTATCTCCGCAACCTTTAAGGCTACCGACAAGAAGAACTATCGCGATATTAACGGCACTATTTTACTAAAAGATGCCAGTTTCCTCTATGATCTCTTTGCGTTTACTGAACTTAACGGCTCTATTGTGTTGGCTTCATTAGACAATATTTCTTCGCAATCTATCACGGGGAAATTAAACGCGGAGAATTTTGCGGGCTCTTTTGCCTATCAAACGCTTGCTAATGCAATCAACGTGATCTTACACTTAAAATTAGATAAATTCACCCTGTCGCAATTTTCTTCTAAAGGCAGTGCTACTTCGGCCGATACGCCCACCAAAACCCCGTCTCCCGCCACACAAGACCCGTTGCCTATGAACGTGCAGGCTGATGTAACGGTAGGGGAGATTAAAATCCCGTACTTTCAAACCCAGGGGCTGACACTAAACGCCAACCTAACAAATATCACAGATTCTATGGCACACGCCCAGGGTACTGTAAACTTTGCGTTGCAACCGGGGAAAATTACCAACCTGGATAATTTTATTAAGGATAGCAAAATTGCTAAAATTCTGCTTTTACCGGTGTTTATCATCAAGAAAACATCCGGGGTTTTGAAATTAAATCTATTCCCAACACCGGACGAAAACGGGACCTCTGTTTCCTTCACACAAGGGGAGGGAGCCTATACCTTTACAGACGGGGTAATGAACATAGACAAAACCGTATTTCAATCTTCCGTTACGGATATTACCGCCAACGGAACCGCTAATTTTCAAACAGATGAACTGAATATGAAAGCCAAGGCCACCTTGCTCACACAAGCGGCCCCCGTATCCTTTAAGATAACCGGTACCATGAGCAACCCCAAAGGGAAATTAGATGTGGTCAACACCGTCACCTCAGTAGTGGGGGGAATCCTCAATGGGACAGCGGTTAAGTCTGCCGCTAACGGGACGGCTTCCCTAACCCAAGGAACTGCTACTGTGGCCACAGGCACTGTCAAAGAAACCGTATCCACCGCCACCGAGTTAATAAAAGGGATTGGGGGATTATTCAAAAAGAAAAATACGCAAGAGAACACGGATACGGTTGTGGAAGAATAAATTAGCCACTTACATAAAGAGGTCCGTCTATAAGACGGACCTTTTTAGTATATATTAAACGTGTTAGTTAGCATCTGCCCTAATAGGGTAAAAAATGTCCGGCTGAATAGTCGCCCCATCCTCGTTGGCATTCACATCCAACTTTTTCCAGGTAGCCTTTGCTCCAAATATCGTATCATCTAATGTTCCACCTTCTTGAATAAAATGAAATTGCTTCTCTAAATTCCTAGACGCTTCCAATTCGTTAGCGGCCCTTCCGTTCTTTGTATACGTGTCATTTTCTATCAATAAGGTATCTTCCACTGTTAGCGCCGTCTCTTTAGTAGAATCACTGGCGTTTGCCAGTGTAACTTCATTAGCAATGAGCGTTTTTACATTAACATTGGCATTTTTTCCCAAAGTAAGCGTTTTCATAAACCAATGGGTGTTACTGGAAATGGATGTTTTATGTTCCATTTTCAACGTATGTATTTCAAGAATGTCCCCATTTATGTTAATCGTGCCGCCGGCTGATTCTTGAGATCCGATATTAAAAGTTCCGTTAATGCTCGTGGTGCCGCTATGAGGCTGTGTGACTATTTCTGCGAAAGAGCCATAGGGCGCATATATACTGGATACAAAATGAAAATGATTCGCCGCGCTCTGTCCCCACGTAGGAACACAAAATGCCAATAACACAAAAATAATTAGCCATGATTTCATAACTAGGCCTCCTTAAATACACTACTCAAAGTATAACTAAAAAACGCTCTAAAAACAAGACCTATTTTGTAAAAATTTTCCTCTTGGCGACACAATATCATATAATAAATGTATGGGAATTTGCTTACTATGGCTAACGAATTTGGCTTTCCCGTTTGTGGCACTGGGGATATTATTTTCTTTTTTATTCTCTGGTCGTCGGCGGTTGCTTGCCCACTTGCAAACAGAATTGCGGGAACGTTTTGGGCTGGAGAAAAAAGACGCGCTACCCCAAGGGGCTATTTGGATACATTGTGCCAGCGTGGGGGAAGTAAACTCCATTAAAGGGTTAATAACGGTCCTCAAAAACTTCTATCACAAAGAAATTCTAATTACCACCTCCACCCAAGCCGGTAAAGAAACCGCTCTTAAAAACCCGGACATTACCGCCGCCGTATTAGTTCCCTTAGATTTTTATCCTTCTTGCAAACGTTTTATACGCATTGCCAACCCGTATCGGTTATTTGTAGTAGAGCGGGAAATTTGGCCTAATTTGTTATGGGCCGCCCACAAAGCGCACGTTCCCTATGCGCTAGTAAATGGACGTATCAGCAAAAAATCCACCCGTGCCTACTGTTGGATACGCCCGCTGTTTAAGATGATTTTTGAACCATTAACCTTTGCGGCATTGCAAAATAAAGAGGCTGCCAAACGTTACGAAAAACTAGGCGTTTGCCCGGATAAAATTTATGTGTGCGGAAATATCAAATATGACACGTTATCTGAAAATCCCACTAAACTGGATTACGTACACAACTTACTAAGCCAATTAGGTTGGGGGGGTAAACCAATTTTTGTGCTGGGTAGCACGCACCCCGCCGAAGAAGTATTATTATTGCGCACGGCAGACGATATTCTAAAAACAGGCGCTAAAATTATCTTCGCGCCACGTCATTTAGAACGCAAGCCGGAAATTGAACAAGCCTTGCGGCAAAGCGGGTTGCATTTTGCGTTTTCCAGCCAAGAATCTTTTGATAAAAATACCGATATATTATGCATTGATAGCATGGGATTATTACTTTCCTTATATGCCTGCGCTACGTTAACGTTTGTGGGGGGGTCCATTGCCCCGCGCGGAGCGCATAACCTGTTAGAGCCGGCCATCTTGGGCAAGACCGTCCTCTTTGGAAAACACTTTTATAACACACCCGATACCGCACGTGCCTTATTGGAACATGGGGGCGGAGTGTTAGTAAATGAAGCAAACTTTAAGCAAACCGTCATACGTTTGTTGGGCGATCCGGAACAACTGGATAATATGAATCAAAAGGCCCGTCAAATCGCTTTAAGTTTTAAAGGAGCAACTGATAAAATTAGGGGAGTAGTAGAGCAATATGAACACAGATAAACAACCTAATATTCTTGTGGTACGATTTTCGTCTTTAGGCGATATTGTACTGTCGTCACCGGTCTATAAAAACATCAAGGCCGCTTGGCCCAATGCCCGCATTACCCTGCTGGTAAAACCGGCTTTTTCGCAAGCCCTTGCCGGACACCCGGATATTGACGAAATTTTGGTAGCCAAACCGACGTTATGGGGAATTGTCCGCCAAGTACGCGCCGGGCATTATACCCATTATTTAGATTTACATGCCACGTTCAAAAGTATTTTGGTGGGATGGCTTAGTCATATTCCCAACCGGGCACGGTATGATAAAAATACCATCGCTCGCCGGATTTTTGTGAGATTTCACAGAAGTTCTCCCGTCTTAGAAAAACACTCCTTGGAGAAATATTTGGAAGTGTTAAAAGTATGGAACATCCCGGTCAAATACAAAGAACCCAAACTGGGAGACTGGGCCTATCGTCATACAGAAACGGCCGGACGCAAAATCCGCAAAATTGGGATTTTTCAAACCTCATTTATCGGCGATAGCGTGCTGACTACCCCTTTAATACAAAAAACTAAAAAACTCTTCCCCGATACGCAAATTGTAGTGATTACCCGCCCCCAAACGGAAGATATTTTCAAACCGCTTCCGGAAGTGAGTGAGGTAATTCTAAACGACAAACGCGGTTGGAACAAAATTGCCGGCGTATGGAAAACAGCAAAAGCAATCAAAAAATCAGGCATTGATATTTTGCTCGTTCCGCACCGCAGTTTTAGAAGTGCGTTAATCGCATGGCTTTCCCGCGTGCCGATACGCATCGGTTTTACCTCCAGTGAAGGATGGTTCCTGTATACCAAAACCGTTCCGTTTAACTGGATGATTCATGATGCGGAACGCAATCTTTCGCTGCTGCAAGGAATTGCCAAAGAAAAATTTGCCGCGGAAAAACTATCCATGTCGTTTACACCTTCCGCCGAAGAAAATGTAGCCCGCCTACTTAAAGACTTTAACTTAGAAGGCAAAAAGTTAGTCGGGATTCACGCCGGCAGTGCCTGGCCTACAAAATGCTGGCCTATGGATTATTATGTGGAGTTAATTTCCAAATTACAAACCGAATTGGGCGTACAGGTAGTATTAGTTGGCGGTGGCAAAAAAGATGCCGACCTGGGTGAAAAGATTTGCCAGCTTTCCAAAGGGCACGCGGCCAGTTTATGCGGAAAAACCAGCCTGGCGGATTTGATGGCCCTGATGAAACATTTCTCTCTATTTATCACCAACGATTCCGGCCCCATGCATATTGCCACGGCTTTTGAGGTGCCTACCCTGGCTATCTTTGGGCCTACTACGCGGGAACTGGGGTTCTTCCCATATGGGGAAGGGCACCGCGTCCTGGAGGTGAAGGATTTGCCGTGCCGCCCTTGTGCGTTACACGGGGGGAAAAAGTGCCCGCTTAAACATTTCAAATGTATGCGGGATATCGCCCCGCAAACGGTATTTGATAATGCCAAAGAAATGTTAAAGATGTAACTCTTAATTACCTATAAAAATCCCTCAGCATCAAACTGAGGGATTTTTCATGGGGAACTAACTTAAAAATCTATATCCGGGACCTCATCAAGCGCCGTAAGTGTCTCGGCAAACAATTTCCTTATTTCCGTCCACTTATTAAGAGGCAACCAAATTCCTTTTTTGGTAAAGCCCTTATCCTGCTCCCATTGGCGCAGTTCCAAGCCGCGCTGTCCGCGAAACTCAGCCACCGTCACCACCACGCAAATTCCAGCCCGCTTGGCTAATTTGGCAATTTGCCCCAATTTCATTTGTTTTTCTTCTGCCGGCAACTGATTTAATACCGGTACTAAGGCACGAATCATCTCGGGTGTAAAAGTAACTCCGTCGCGCGTAGGACCTACGAAATTATCCGTTCGTAAATAACGGCGCACAGACACATACCGGTATCCACGATAGGCATCAATAGAAAAATGCACTTCTTCTTGCTCGCTAAGAACCAATTTTCCTATATCTCTTAACAACATAAAACTGCTTTCTAACATAATAAACTCTCCCGGATGAAATTTTCCTGTGTTTGCGCTAAAAATATGATATGATACCTATAGTTATATTTTAATGTTTGTGTGGCGTAAAATCAAGAATAAAAGGAAAGTATATGGCTGGGGAACAACAAACTTCACTCGTAGGTCAAGAAATTTCTGGATGTGAAATTCTACAAAAAGTAGCCGTAGGTGGCATGGGCGCTATTTATAAAGCCCGCCATAAAGCCTTGGACCGCATCGTGTGTGTTAAAATTCTTAGTCCTTCCTTAACCAACGACAAAAAAGCCGTAGAATTATTTTTAACGGAAGCGCGCGCTATTGCCGAATTGGAACACCCAAATATTGTACAGGTATATAATGTAGGCAAGGAAAAAGGCTATTATTTTATTGTGATGGCCTTCATTGAAGGGCAAACGCTTTCACAACTGGTCAAACGCCACAAAACGCTTCCGCTGGATATTACCCTCAATTTATTTGAAGGCATTTTATTAGGGTTAGATGCCGCACATTCCAAAGGCATTATCCACCGCGATATTAAACCTTCTAATATTTTAATCAACTCCCAAATGCAGCCTAAAATTGTAGACTTTGGTATTGCTAAAAAAGTAGACAAAGAAAAAGGATCCACCAAAACAACCGAATTGGCCGGTACCGCTTATTTTATTGCCCCGGAACAGGCCTTGGGACGCGATTTGGACACCCGCGCCGATTTATATTCCATTGGGGCCAGTCTGTATTATGTATTAACAGGGCAATTCCCTTATAACGGCAAGAACACCATTGATATCATCCAAAAACATATCAATGACCCCGTTCCTAACCCGGCCGATTTAAGACCTAATCTGCCTGCTTGGTTAGCGGCGGCCGTCCAAAAACTAATGAGCAAGAAGCCTGAAGACCGGTTTCAAACCGCTAAAGAAACATATGTCTATTTCCAAAAAATGCACGCTGAAGATCAACTGCATGTAAAAAAAGGAACCTCCATCAATTTAGGGGAAAACAGTGGTTTAAAACTTGTCAAGGAAGAGAAATTTTCTACTGACCAAATAACCCAAGCTCGTCAAATGGAAAAGCAAATTAAAGTGTCAACCACTCCCTCAAAGCCCTCTTTGCTTCCGTCAGTGGAAAAAGCGGTTACCCTTCCCAACACCTCTTCACATAAAAAGTCGGCCGCCAATGCGCCTGCCCCTGAAATGCTGGATGCTCAAAGCGCCAAAAAAGTGAATATATACACTCCCGCGACCGGTATTGTAGAGGCACAATTACGAGATAAAGCACGCAAAACGGCACACTTACTCTTTAATGTGCTTGTTAAATTACCTATCCTTATGTGTTTTACAGGGCTCATTGCCTATGTATTTCATAAATTTGGGGTGATTTGCTCGGTTCATACCTCTGTGGACAATGGACTGATTGGAAATTTAGTGAGCCCGTTTATTGCACAGCAATATGCCCCCAACCAATTCCTATTTATGGGGATTGCCGCCGTGCTACTTATATTGATTTTTGCTTCTGCGGCCGTGAAAGCGTTTGCACGTTCTACCATGACCCTATTCATTTTAGCCCTGGTAGCCTATATGGCAGGCTTATTTACGCCTAATACGCCCTTCTTAGATATGCACTACATTAAGGACTTTATTTTCACGCCCGAGTATTATTTGTGCTATTTATGTATTGCCTTGCTATGGGCAGTGTCTTTATGTTTTACCTACAACCGAAGCATCCTGCAAGGCTTTTTAGCCAGTGCCTTGGTAGCACTTGTAATGACGCTGTGCTATTTAGCGGCACATTTATCCATCCCGCCCGCTGACTATATCATTACTTTTAAGGCGTTCTTTTATCTCTCTATTTTCAGTGCCATTATTGCTGTGTATTATTTGGCAAACCGAAACGAGAAAACAGCCGTTATATTACCCGTTGTCTTTTTACTATTAGGTAGCGGTTTAATGTGGATATATATGGTATCCGGTGCTGCCCAAACGGTACGTCATACGACAGAAGCTGTAGCCAGCACGATTCATGCCAAAACCTTAAATAATACAAACTCCAACACGGAAATTGAAAAAGAACTTAATATTTCTTCCAGGCGCGAAGTATTTGCTCAACTTAACAAAGTAACCGATATATCCTCTATGGATGATGAAGATTCTCGTGCATTCTTTACACGTCACTTACAGTTAGTGGCTCCCGAACAATTCACGGAAGAAAATTCACCCTTGTTTATCCGTTTGTTAAAAAATTATTATAACGGGGGAGAAAGCAAAATGAATAACGAAATATGGTCTTATGCGCTGACTCTTCCCATTGATAATTTCAACCGGAATGCCCAAAGCAATAACGCCTATTCGTTTATGATGCTATTGCTCATGATATTAAGCATTAGTTTTTGCATAGGAACTTTATTATTAGGTGAGGAATAAATTATATGGCTCACTTTGATATAGAATTTGCCGCTGTTACCGATATTGGAAAGATTAGAGAAAAAAATGAAGATAATGTCTTAATCTCTTCTGATTTGGGCATTGGCATTGTGGCTGACGGCATGGGGGGACATAGTGCCGGGGAAATAGCCAGCAGTATTGCCGTATCCGTACTAGCAGAAACGGTACGCAAAATAAATACGGGAAAACTACAAATTCCTACCTCCTTTTTACCTAAATTATCCCCGGTAGAACGCAAGATTTTGTTAGCAGCCAACTTGGCCAACGCCGCTATTTATTCTACCGCACAGTCCGCCGATAATTACCGCATGATGGGGACTACTCTAACCGGGGTGCTGTTGGATAACGATTGTGCCACCGCCGTACATGTAGGGGATTCCCGCCTCTATTTGCTACGTAATAATAAGATTATTCAAATCACTACCGATCATTCATTGGCCATGGAACACATCCGTAGAGGCTTATTAACCAAAGCCGAGGCGGATCACTCTAAAATTCAAAACATCTTAACCCGGGCCATGGGTATTAAGAAAAATATTGAATTTGATTTATTAAGATTCCCGGTTCATATAGGGGATATTTTGCTACTATGCTCGGACGGATTATACAAGGGTCTTAATGAGGATCAAATTGCCAGTTTATTGCGGGCGGGCAAAAACTTGCCTTTAGTAAAACTATGCAAACAACTGGTGCATAAATCCAATGAGGGAGATGGCCAAGATAACATTTCTTGCGTGTTGATTAAGATTCTCCCCAAACAAAAACTCACCTTAACACAGCGCATAAAAGCCTTGTTTAAAAAATAAGTTTTATTGCCGAAAAACTCGTCAAAAAACTTTCTCTTAATTAGCACTCTAACAAATCGCTTGACAATTTTGTTTTATATATGCTAAACTAGCATTATAACAAAGCGAGTGCTAAATTACACCGCAATAAAACTAACTATTTTAGGAGGGATTCTATATGGCAGAAATTAAATTCAAACCGTTGGGCGACCGCGTGTTTGTAAAACCGATTGAACGGGAAACTATGAAGGGAGGAATTATCATCCCGGATACCGCAAAAGAAAAACCCATGGAAGGCGAAGTATTAGCCGTAGGGGCGGGTAAACTAACCGATAAAGGCGAACGAGCCCCCATGGATATTAAAAAAGGCGACCGCGTATTATACGGCAAATATTCTGGTACAGAAGTAAAACTGGATGATGAAACCTTTTTAATTTTGCACCAAGATGAAATTTTAGGTATTTTAGGGTAAGCGATTTATAAGGAGTAAAATATTATGGCAAAACAAATTATTTATGGCGACGAAGCCCGTGCCAAAATGAAATCGGGTATTGAAAAAGTAGCAAATGCAGTAAAAGTAACATTAGGGCCCAAGGGGCGCAGTGTTGTTTTAGAAAAAAAATTCGGTTCTCCTTTGATTATTGATGACGGAGTAACTATTGCCAAAGATATTGAACTGGAAGATAAATTTGAAAATATGGGGGCGCAACTTATCCGGGAAGTAGCCTCTAAAACGAACGATGTAGCCGGCGACGGTACCACTACCGCTACGGTACTGGCTAACGCCATGCTTACCGAAGGGATTAAAAATATTACCGCCGGTGCCAACCCCACCTTAGTCAAAAAAGGCATTGAAAAAGCCGTTGAAACCACGAAAGCGGCTTTGGAAAAAATGCATAAACCGGTCAAAACCAAAGAAGAAAAAGCACAAATTGCTACCATTTCTTCCAACGATCGTGAAATTGGTAATATGATTGCCGAAGCCATTGAAAAAGTAGGGGCCGAAGGCGTCATTACCGTAGAAGAAGGCAAAACCGCTACTACCCAACTGGATATTGTAGAAGGGATGCAATTTGACCGCGGGTATATTTCACCTTATTTTGTGACCGATCCCGAACGGATGGAATGTGTGCTTGAAAACCCGTATATCATTATTACCGACAAGAAAATTTCCTCTATGAACGACTTGTTGCCGGTGCTTGAAAAAATTGTACAAAGCGGCAAACAATTCTTAATCGTGGCGGAAGATGTAGACGGGGAAGCCTTGGCTACATTGGTTGTCAACAAATTGCGCGGCACCCTAAAAGGTTGCGCCGTAAAAGCCCCCGGCTTTGGCGACCGCCGCAAAGAAATGTTGGAAGATTTGGCCATTTTGACCGGCGGAAATGTCATTAGCGAAGAACGCGGCATGAAACTGGACAAAGCCGAACTGCCTATGCTCGGCCAATGCGCCCGCGTAGTAATTGACAAAGAAAATACTACCATCGTTTCCGGCAAAGGAGAAAAGGCAGCCATTGATGCCCGCACCGCGCAAATCCGCAAACAAATTGAAAATTCCACCAGCGACTATGACAAAGAAAAATTACAAGAACGTCTAGCCAAATTAGCCGGTGGGGTAGCCGTAATTAGCGTAGGGGCAGCCACCGAAACCGAACTGAAAGCCAAAAAAGCCAAAGTAGAAGATGCTAAAAATGCTACCAAAGCCGGCGTGGAAGAAGGGATTGTACCTGGCGGCGGGGTAGCTTTAGCGCGCTGCCAAAAGGCATTAGATAACATTAAAGAAGAAAATGAAGATATCCGCACGGGTATTAACATTGTTCGCAAGGCCTTAACGGCTCCCTTAAAACAAATTGCGGTAAACGCCGGATTAGACGGTGCCGTAGTAGTAGACAAAGTGCTCAATATGAAAGGGGCAGCGGACGGTTATGATGCTGACCGCGATGAATACTGCGACCTCTTAAAAGCCGGCGTAGTTGATCCGGCCAAGGTGGTCCGCACCGCACTGGAAAACGCGGCCTCTATCACCGGTACAGTGCTATTAACCGAAACGTTAGTAGCAGATGCTCCGGAAAAAGAACACAGCCACGCTCCTGCCGGTATGCCCGGTATGGGGGGCATGGGCGGTATGATGTAATATCCGCCACTGATTCTATTGCAAAACCTCGGGCTTAGGTCCGGGGTTTTTTATCTAACCGCTCAAACCGAACTAGGTCCTTTTTTCCTAAAATTTAGGCCTTTTGGACCCTTGAAATATTGAACAAAAAACATAGACTATAAGTATCTAAAGCGAAAGGGGGACGTATGCGAAGATTATCAATGTGGCTGTTTATGCTTACATGTTGTTTGGGGGGATTGACGGCCCAGGCAGGAAATAGTGGAGTAATTGATCAAAATCAACGGGTAGACTTAGATATTCAGGAATCCTTCACCGACACCCATACTCATCAAAATTTTGGTCCTTATGATGCCCAAATTGGCTGCAAGGCTTATGTCTTAGATAGTTACTGGCTCGTTGTAGCCGGTACCTGTATGCGATATGATAACGGAGCCATTTTTGAATCCGGAGATCAAGCCTATATGAAACGCTACGGACGAAAAGTCACCGGGCTTGTTTCTTCCTTCAAAAAGAATCCCGTTAAGCGTGTATTTACGGGCCTGGATGCGTCGCATCATGCCGAAAATGGAAATATTATGCTGATTTGGAGCCATACGCCCGCGTTTTTTGGCCCGTACGTAAACATCCTAGCCACATCCTCGCCGGAAAATTTATTTACGTTAAGCGCCAATCATACCATTAAAATCAACACGGCTCGGGGAGGCACTAATAGCACACCGACACGCACCTTAAAGAGCGGGTCAATTAAAGGCAGAACCTTTGAATTAGATGAAGGGTGGAGTGACTTGTCCGGAACAGCTACCGACCCGCTGTTTTTAATTAACCCGGCCCGCAACGAATTTTTATCCGCTTACAACAACGGCTACGTTCACTATGCCCTGCAAATGAGACTTGATGACGTAACCAATAGTTCAAGCGGGGGAACTTCGCCACGCTGGTACACTTTATCGCAACAAGATTTGCATTTCATCCGCGATACCATTCAAAAACAACGTCCGGGGGATTGGGCGCGTATCAAAGGACGCTTATTCTTCAACCAAACCAATACGCCTTATTTCAAATAGTCTCCCTCAAACGCAGTAAACCGGCCTTTTAGAAAGGCCGGTTTTGTTTTAGACGAAATTTTATATAATATTTTCATCTTATATTTAGGAGAATAAATTATGGCACAAAATCCTATGTTTAACGAAAATGCCTTTAGGCGCGCCAAGGCGGAACATCAACGCGGCTTTCAAGCCCCGCAAGATGAATTAACTCAAGAACCGATGCACTTGGTTCGCGGGGAAGATACCGCCCAAGCCATGACGTTACAAGGGACCATCAACAAAACCTTCTTCTTGCTTTTTATTTGTGTAGTGGGAGGCATGCTTAGTTGGACCCACCCCCAAGCATGGCTGGCGTACACGTGGATTATTGCTATTGCAGCCTTAGTTATTGCCATCTGGACGTCTTTCAAACCGTCTGTGGCCCGTTTTACGGCCCCTATTTATGCCTTCTTAGAGGGAACCTTGCTCGGCGCAATTTCCGCCTTATACAATGCACAATTTCACGGTATTGTATTTAACGCCGTAGCCATTACCTTCTTAGTATTCTTCTTCATGCTCGCCTTATATAAGTTTCAGATTATCCGCGTGACACGCGGCCTAATGATGGGGATTTTCTGCGCTACTTTAGCCGTAGCAGCGTTATATGTAGGGTCTTGGATTTTATCGTTGTTTGGGGTAAACACGGCCTATCTAACCTCCAATTCTCCGCTATCCATTGTCATTAGCGTAGTGGTATGTATTATTGCGGCATTTAATTTTTTGCTGGACTTTGAATTTATCAATCAAATGACAGACAAGTATGCCGCCCCTAAATACATGGAATGGTATGCGGGCTTTAGTTTACTGGTCACACTTGTTTGGCTCTACATTGAAATCTTACGCCTTTTGGGCAAAACAAGAAGTCGCTAATTGCCAGGATATTTCATGCGGGCCCCACTACCAGGTGGGGCCTAAATTTTGTAAAATATAAGGGTCAGGTCAGCGCAAGCTGCCCACATCATATTAAGGAGTCAGGAAACTATGAATTTTAACAGCATCAAAAAAATCCAAGACATGGATTTGAAAGATAAAAAAGTGCTCGTACGTGTTGATTACAACGTGCCGCTTAAAGATGGCAAAGTAGATAACAACAAACGCATTGTTGCTACGGAAAAAACGATTAAATATTTGTTGCAAAATAATTGCCGCATCGTATTGATTGCCCACTTAGGCCGCCCGAAAGGCAAAGTATGCCCGGAATTTAGCTTGGCTCCTGTGGCAGACGAAGTAGAAAAGTTATTTGGCGTCCCGGTTCATTTTGCCAAAGATTGCATCGGTGCCGAAGCCGAAAAAGTAGTGGCTGAAACCAAAAATGGTGAAATTGCCTTGTTGGAAAACTTACGTTTCCACCCCGAAGAAGAAAAGAACGACCCAGAATTTGCCAAACAGCTGGCCAAACATGGCGAAATTTTTGTGCAAGAAGCATTTGGTACCGTCCACCGCGCCCACGCTTCTACTAGTGCTGTAGCCGATTACTTACCCGGTTGCGCTGGTTTTCTCGTACAAAAAGAAGTAGAATTTTTGGGCAAAACGCTTGAAAACCCGGCCCGCCCGTTTGCAGCAGTTATCGGCGGGGCTAAAGTATCCGATAAAATTTTGCTCTTAAATAACCTCTTAGACAAAGTCAACGTGCTCATCATTGGCGGGGGTATGGCCTATACCTTCCTTAAAGCCAAAGGCATGGAAATCGGTAAATCCCTCGTAGATGACACCAAAATTGACGAAGCTAAACAAGTCATGCAAAAAGCCGCCGATAAAGGCGTTAAAATGTTAATGCCGATTGACTTCCGCGTTTCCAGCGAATTTTCCGAAACCGCTACCGCTACTGAAGCCGATGTAATTCCGGCGGACAAAGAATCCATGGACATTGGTCCCAAAACTGAAAAATTATTTACGGAAGAACTCCTTAAATGCAAAACCATTTTCTGGAACGGGCCGATGGGCGTGTTTGAATTCCCGAACTTTGCTAAAGGCAGTTTTGCCATTGCTAACGCGATGATTGAGGCCACCAAACGAGGTAGCATCTCCATCATTGGTGGGGGGGACAGCGTAAACGTCCTCAAAAAAGGCAAAATTGACCAAAAAGCCTTCTCTCACGTTTCTACCGGCGGTGGTGCCAGTATGGAATTTGTGGAAGGGAAAGAACTCCCCGGCTTAGTGGCTTTAGCCAAATAATAATATTTGAACTATCCCTCGGTTTATACCGGGGGATAGTTTTGTATGCTTAAAAATTTGTATAATGTAGACATATTGATTTAGGAGAGTATACATGTACGGACTTATTTTAACGTTGCACTTTATTGCTTGTGTCTTGTTAATTTTAATCGTTTTATTACAAAGCGGAAAAGGCTCTGCCGCCGGTATTTTTGGCGCTTCCGGGGCTGATAACTTATTTGCAAGTCCCACGGCTTTTAACGCAATCAACAAGTTTACCGCCGTATTGGCTGTAATTATTATGTGCACGTCTATTGCTTTGACGATTGCCTCCAACAAAGCACGTACAACGTCGGTACTTGATAACGTAGAAATTCCGGCCTCTGCACCTGCCACACCGGCAAAGTAGGTTGCATAGGTCCACGAAGTTTTGTAAAATAATTAGGTAGTCCCTCGTAGTACAATTTGAGTTTTCGCGCAGGTGGCGGAATTGGTATACGCGTGCGTTTGAGGGGCGCATGCCGCAAGGCTTGAGGGTTCGAGTCCCTCTCTGCGCAAATTTAAAAACTAGGCTTTTGCCTAGTTTTTTAATTTATGCAGAAGCACACCAACTGCTTGGTGTGCGTGAGGGACGAGAAAGCCGGAGCCTTATGCGAGTTTGCGTGTGAGCCGCATAGGCGAACACGAAAGGCGAGCATGGCGAGGCGGGGCCGCGAGCGCCGCACGTCAGTAAGACGACTTGTGGCCGAGTCTGCCTAACCACACCAACTGCTTGGTGTGTGTGAAAAAAAGTCTAATCTCTCAAATTGATATAATTTAATTATGAACTATTCCGCATTATCAGCCGCTTGGATTTGCTGGGCATTAGTCGGTCTTTCGCCTATCATGGGCAAATATGCCGCCGGCCTGATTAGCCCGGCAGTGCTTGTATTTTTGGGAACCTTACTGGGGGTGCTTTATTTTACCCCATGGATAACCCAACATCATAAGTGGGGGGAACTTTTTTCCCGGCATACCTGGGGAAAATTTTTATTTATCGGCACCTTTGGTACCGCACTTCCGTTTACGGTATTATTGATTGCTCTTCACTATACTACGCCGGGAAATGCCGCCATCTTACAACAAAGCGAACTGATTTATTCGCTCATTTTTGCGGCTATTTTCTTACACGAGTTTCCCAGTAAAGGCCAGTTGGGGGGGAGTGCACTTATCGTGCTAGGTGTGCTGATTATTTTACTTAAAGAACAATATACCCCTCGTTGGATGGGCGATTTACTTATTGTAGGCAGTACTTGGATGTTACAAGCCGGTTCTACGGTTGCCAAAAAACTGCCCAAACAGTTAGATTACCGCGTGATAGGTATGGCACGTAACTTATTTGCGTTACCCGCCCTCATTGTGATTTTAGGGATCATGTATTTCCTAAATCAGCCATTTACCTTTCGCCCAACCGCTACGTCTTGGATCGTACTAGGATACACGGGATTTTTAAAATACGGACTAGCCATGTTCGTGTGGTACAAGGCTATCCGCGCGCTGGATTTAAGCAAAGTAACCGCCATTTATTTATCATACCCGGTTTTGTCACTTCTGTTATCGGCTTTGTTGGGACTGGATAAAATAACTCCTCACCAATTACTGGGACTAGCCATTACGTGCGCCGGGGCTTATTGGGTCAGTTTGACCGTGCAAAAAGAAGGGCATTAACCGTCCTAATAAAGTATAATATAAGTATGTTTAATATTTTACCGGTTTATGCTATTTGGTTGGCCTGGTTAGCCACCTCTATCAATGTCGTTATTTCCAAGTTGGCGGTACCGTATGCCACCTCCGCCCTTTTCTTATTTTTTACGTGTGCATTTGCTGCTTTATGTTTCCGCATTTACTTCGGTAAATCCGGCGAGTGGCAACAATTATTCCGCAAAGATGTTTGGTTAAAAGCGCTCGGCATGGGAACTTTTGGTACGGCCCTTCCCATGACGATGTTTATGATTGCATTAAAATACACTACTCCGGTTAACGCCTCTATTGCCAACCAGGTAGAAATGATTTATTCCCTCATCCTGGCCGCTATTTTACTCAAAGAACGCCCCACCCTTAAACAAATTGGCGGATCTATACTGATTTTGATGGGCGTCATCCTGATTATGTTAGAAGGGGGAACGTCTATTCAGGCCAAAGGGGACTTATTAGTAATCGGCTATGTGTGGATGTATCAAGTAAGCCACATTTTTGCTAAAAAACTCCCTGCCGATTTAGCACCCCAAACCATCGCCGCCGCCCGCGCTTTTTATGCGTTACCGGCGCTGGGGTTATTAGTGCTTTGCTGGCCGCTATTAGACGGGCCGATTGTGCTGGACGTGCACGCCGCCCCTTTATGGATTATTTTAGTAGTCAGCGCGATTATAAACTATTTCTTAGGCAATTCTTTTTGGTATAAAGCCATCCGTAATATGGACTTAAGCAAAGCCACGGCTATTATCCTTTCTTACCCGGTAGGTACGTATATTTTATCGGTTGCTTTCGGGCAAGATAAAGTTACTTTACCTAAAATTGTAGGGATGATATTGGCTGTAGGCGGTGCGTATATTGTTACGGGAATTGTGAAAGCAAAGGGAGCAAACCAATGAAAAAACTCGTTTTATTTGATTTAGACGGAACCCTCGTTACGACGGGAGGAGCCGGTTGTCAGGCCCTTATTAAAGGCACCGAAAAACTCTACGGCAAAAAGCCGGTCTTTGAACATTCCCTGATTTCCGGCCGCACCGATTTAGACAATTTTACAATTGTGTATGGCCTACTACATAAAGGCAAAAAGCCTTCCAAAACCGAGTTAAAAAAAATGGAAAAAGCGTATGTAGACCAACTACCTACCGAGGTACACGCTTTGGTCCGCGCTAAAAAATACGATCTTATTGCCGGTGTAGATAAATTCTTAAAAGATTTATCCAAACAGAAAGACATTGTGCTCGCCTTAGGTACCGGAAATGTAGAAAAAGGAGCCTATATTAAATTGGAACCCAGCGGTCTTGGCAAATACTTCACCTTTGGCGGTTGGGGAACCGACGGACATACGCGCGAAGATATGCTCAAAGCCGCCGTAAAACGCGCAGAAAAGAAATTCAAAACTAAATTTGAACCCGACCAAGTATATGTTATCGGTGACACTCACCGCGATATTTGTGCCGCCAAAAACTGCGGTTTTCACAATGCGGTAATTACTACAGGCTTAGGGGACCCGAAAAAGATTTTCCGGGCCGCCGCGGAATTAGAAGTAAAAGATTTCAAAGATCCCATGTTGCCGGTATGGCTGGGGCTCAAGGCTGATCCCAAAGGGGTCAAACGCGGACGCTATATTATGCCGGCCAGTGCGATTGAACACGTGTTCTTCAGCCGCACCGGCATTGATGAAGACCGTCTGAAAATGCTTCGTATTAAAAAATATGAAGATTTATCATCCGGCACTATTATGTAAAGGAACGCTATGAATTGGAACCAGGGCGCAGAACAATTTTTAACGGCACTTTCCTCCGCCGAACCAACACCCGGAGGGGGGGCCGCTGCCGCCATGGCCGGGGCCATGGGTTGTGCGCTTATCTTGATGTCCATCGGCACCACTCTTAAACGCAAAAGCACCCCGCAAGAGCACAAAGATTCCTTACAAAAAGCACAACAAAAATTTTCCGGGCTACACGTTTCTCTAAAAAAACTGATGGAACAGGATGCCCAAGCCTATGAAACCTACATGACCGCGCGCCGGTTACCTCTTCAGGAAACCACCCGCGAACAGGCCCTGCAAGATGCCCTATGGTTTGCTGCTTGTGTTCCCGCGGATATTGCCGCAACTTCCGTGCAGGCTTTACAGGCACTGCACGCGCTCGAACCCTTGATTGCGCCTATTATTTTGTCCGATATTTTTTGCGCCAAACATCTGCTAAAATCCGCTATTATGTGCGGTATAGAAAATATACAAATCAATTTACAGGGTATTACAGACCCAACACGCGTTGAAAATTTACAAAACCAAATACACACTTTTGAGAGGGAAATAAAATGAGTCAAACGCCCCATAAACGCAGCGGGATGTTAAGCACTATTTACAATATGCTACCTGGCATTGACAACGATTATGCCGCTAAACTCGTTTACACCCTAGAAGACAAAAAAACGTTGGAAGAACTCCAGCAAGATATTGCCGATTTGGCTACGCAATTAAATTCAGACTCTCCCATGACGGATACCTTAATTGCTAAAATGATGCTGGATGAGTGTACCCTCTCGGCCGCGTTGCGCCAACTGCGTATTTACAATAATTCCACTTCTATTACAGAATTATGCGCTGCCTTAGATATCCCGGCACAAGATACGGGAAAACTTTTGGAAACCTACGCCTCTTTTTCCTCACGCCATTACTTTGATGAAGCCTTTGAACAGGCGGTTGAAAAAATAGAAGAAGAAAACTTATCCGACGAAGAAAAGGCACGCCGGGCCCTTGCCACTTTGCTTCAAACCTGTCAAGAATTGGCCCAGCGGGATGCCCAAACCATTGCCACCAACCGTACGGATATTTTTAAGTTAGCCGATGAATATCATTTACCTGTCAAACTGACAGCCGAACTGGAACTATTATATTCCCAACCTTCCAGCATTTTATTCAAACCCGAATTTGAACGTCTACTAACCCAGTTACAGACATACAATCCCAAAGTAACGTTATGCGCCTCCTTGGCGGCCCGTACCATGCTGGGGCAGATTACGGCCAAAGACGCCCAGGATATTGCGTTAACTTCTAAATTACTTAATGATGAACTGTTAGAGGACGATTTACTCATTATTGCTTGCCGCTATTTAAAAGTAAAAACACCCCAGGATATAGCAGCCGCTTATGATGCCGTACTTAAAAAATTACCTTATGTGGATAACCCGGAAGAAAATTTTGGCTTAGCGGTGCGGGTCTTGTTAGACGGTACTCCCGCCAGTTTTCAACAGGCCACTCAAGCGGCCACCTTAAAGCGCAATTGTGAGATCCTTAGACGTACCTTAACCAAAAACACGTTGTATGACGGGTTTGAATACGAATTAGCCCACCATTACGCCGGCAAAAAGACAAGCAACCAACTGGACCGGGAAATGCAAGATTTACTTAAATCATTACCGCACTATGCTCAAGAAAATGAGAATAAAGAACTGGCTTGTAAAGTATTGCTGGGCTCCATTACACTAGAAGATGCCAACGCCCAAGCATGCTATATGCAAAATATGAAAGCCACTTCGGTTACCCAAGGCTTGACTCCTAATTTAATGAAACACTATTTAGGAACTAAATCAGCCAAAGAGTTAGTAAAATTTTTTAATAAATCCCTAGCTCCATTTACGTTTTGGAAATCCAATCGCGAAAAGCACCTCTTTGCTTTACATACCATGATAGATGAACTAAATGGAGTCTATAATAGACAAGTGACAGATTTTGTATTAGAAATGTTAGAAAACGGGTCTTCCATAGAGGTACTGACGGATATGATTAGCACTATTCGTCAAACCAAGCGTTCCCCTAAGCAATTACAAACGCTGTTAGAAGGATACCGCGTCGCACGCGCCAAAGCAAAATCCATATAAAGGGTTTCAAAGGGCGTTATAATTTGCTATGCTGTTATCATACCGTTATCTATCTTTATTACAGGGTGAGAGTTTATGAGATATTGGGTGTATATTAATAACAAAGTTGATGGACCATACGACGAAAACAAATTGGTCACATTAAATGGGTTTTCGCAAAACACATTGATTTGCTCCGAAGAAGTCGCCTCTAATGGAGGGCAAGAATGGGTAAAGGCTTCTTCTGTCTTTGAATTTGATGAAGTGCCTGTGCAGGAACCCGTTGCAATGCCGCAACCTGCCACCCATGCAAATACACCCGCCGCTCATGCCGGTTCTTCCAACCAGGATGTACTTCTCTCCAAGTTAAATTCGTTAACGGATGAACTTTCTTATCTTCACAAGAAATTGGATTCCATGCAAACGCATTTGGACAAAGCGATTGAACAAAATGAACGTCTCTCGCAACAATTAGCCTTGCAAACTGCGGCTGCAGCCGCAGCTGCTTCACAACCGGCTGTGGCATCCCCCAAAATCCCTGAAGAGAACCTAGCCCCGGCTCCCGCCGCGGGCACGGGCCAAGAGCCTGCCGCTGTAGCCCCTGTACATGAGCAAAATTTAGATAACGTACCCGATGCTCAAGAACAAGTAGCTCCTAAAGAAGAGGAAGAGTTAATTATCCGCTCGGCACTTGACTCCATCTATGGGGGGAAACCGATTCAGCAACCTGCCGACGATGAAACTTTCCAAGATTTACTACCTGAAAAAGAAGCGGAAAAAGTAGAAAAAATTGAAGAAGAACTCACTTTCACTCCCGAAGAATCCGCTCCCCAGGAGAACGTTGTAAAAGAAGCGCTTATCACCACGCCTTCTGCGGAAGAAGCCTCCCGCGATGCACTTATTAACGAACTTACGGCTTCGCCAAAAGAGGATGTTTTAGATCAAATTATTCAAGAACATCAAAAAGAAGAAAGTCACCAGCTTCCTGTAGGAAATCCGGCAGGAAAAGATTCTTCTTGGAAAGGGGCCGCCGCAACCGGGGCCGCCGTAGCCGGCTTAGCAGGTTTAGCGGCTTTATCCGCAAACAAAGACGCCACCCCAGCTGCCAGTGAAGAGGCACAAACGCCTTTTACAATGGCCACTGACAGAAATAATCCGGACTCGTTAGAAACTGTTTTGCCTGCAGATCAAATGCCGGCAGATGCAGCTCCCGCAGCGCAAAAAGAAAAAATTACAGATTTGCCTTCTTTAGAGGCAGTTCCCGAAACCAATAATATCCCGGGAAAACAGGAAGACCAATTCATAGAACCACCTGCCGAAGCGGCCGACGTACACGAAAATACAGTACAGGAACTTGTTCCGGGCGTTTCCCTTAAAAAGGAAGAGAAGGAAGTTGAAGGCATTTATGACCTTCCGTTACAGGAAACTGAACCAGCCGCTCAGCCGCAAACTGATCAACCGCAAGCCGAAGCAGATCCCAACGCCTTAACCGCAAAAGATTTAGAAGACGCTTTTGGTCCGCAAACCGAATCGTTCGCTCCCACGATTACGGAAGTGCCCGATAACCAAAACCCGAATGATTTAACCGAAATTGAATTAAAAGAAGGATCTACTTATTTGATTTCCGATTTCGTACCGCCCGCCCAGGTAGGGGATGATGCCGCCGCGTTGGATGCGTTAAATGCCACCTTAAACCAATCCGTAAACAAACAGCAAGAAACCATTATTCAAGACATGTTAGCGGTTTCAAATAAAGCCGAAAAAACCCAATTGCTTCCTACGGATGGATTACCGGAAGATGCGGAAGCTACTAGGGTCTCGTTAGAAAATACAATTCAAGCCAAACGCGGAGCCTCTTTAGACATCAAAACAGCTCCCATGGTGCCGGAACCGGCTGATTCTCCGCGCTTAGATGTGGATTTGGATGACGTAAATGCCCAGCATGACTTAAAGACGTCCTCTACGGGGATGAAGTTAACCAAAATTGTCATTGGCGCATTAGTAGGCTTATTGTTATTGATTATTCTATATGTGGTATTAGGAATTATGAATCTGTTACCGCAGTCTATGAATATATTCTCTAAAAAACAGGCTGCACCCGCTGCTACTATCACCCAAGAAATCTTGCAAGATAATAACAACGAACCCAGTGATGATTTCGGCGCAGAAGAATATGAAGAAGAAGGCCTAAATGGAGAGATACTAAGCAGTGTACAAAATTTTGCGTTGCCTAATGACATGACGCTTAAACAACTGGTACAAAGCAAGCACCCTACCATTTCCGAAAACCTAATTTCCTGGGAAGTAGCTGACGCTATTGATCCGGATAATTATGCAATCACTATCAAGGTTCCGCCGGAAAATCCGCAAAACTTCAAAACGGTATATCGTTTTAATTACAATGCGGATAATGGGCTACTGGAGCCCACCATATCGGATGCTAAAAATCTATTAGACCAAGCCTATGGCACCCAAGCCTAAGCCGAACACAAATCTAAAAATCCCCGACTCCATAAGTCGGGGATTTTTAGTTATCATCAAGCAAATAAGGCTTAGGCTTTTACAGCGTTGTGTACAATGCTTTGCAAAACATGCAACGTCTTTTCCGCCCAATTCAAACTGCACCACTCGTAGGGTCCATGCGGATTTTCATATCCTGCAAAGATATTGGGGGTAGGCAAGCCCTTAAATGTCATCTGGGCGCCATCTGTACCCCCGCGGGCTTGTGTAAGTTTATAAGCCACTTTGTTTTCTTTTAAGGCGCCTTCCAATAATTCCATAGCTTGCGGGCGCGCCTGCAAAATATCGCGCATATTGCGGTATTGTTCCTTAAACTCCACCTCAATTTTAGCCGCCGGATATTTGGCACGCTTTTGGTCTACCAAATCTAACAATAATTGCTTAAAGCGGGCAAATTTAGTTAAGTCATGCTCACGCACAATGCCTTGTACTTCCGCTTTTTCAAGACCGCCCGTAATATCCTTAAATAAAATAAATCCTTCCTCACCTTCTGTGGTTTCGGGAAGTTTATCTTCCGGCCAAGAAGATACAATATCAGCCGCAATACGTACAGGGTTTGCCATAAATCCTTTGGCAGACCCCGGATGACACGATTTACCGGTAATGTGAATTACCACGCTATCGGCATTAAAGTTGCCACAATCAATATCACCCAAATTGGCCCCATCTACCGTGTAAGCAAAATCGGCCGCGAATTTTTTTACGTCAAAGTACCCAATACCGGTCCCAATTTCTTCATCAATAGTAAAAGCCACTTTTACCGGGCCATGGGCAATCTCCGGATGAGCAATTAAATCTTCGGCTAAGGTCATAATAATGGCAATTCCCAGTTTATCGTCAGCCCCCAACAGCGTATTTCCATCGGCAGTCACGATATTATCGCCCAAGCATTTAGATAAATTAGGCGCGGTCTGTGCATTTAAGACCATATTTTTTTCAGCACTAATAGTAATCTCGCCGCCTTGATAGTTTTCATGCAAGACGGGTTTAATATTGTGTCCGTTGTAGTCACTGACCGTATCCATATGGGCAAATAAACCAATAATAGGCGCGGGTTTATCGCTGGTAGCGGCAATAATTCCCGTCACAAAACCATATTCATCTACTTCCACATCACTAAGGCCGATTTTCTTCATTTCGGCCGCTAATTGGTGGGCAAAAGAAATTTGTGCATCCGAAGAGGGAACAGCGGTGCTTTCCGCATTACTGGTAGTATCTACCGCTACGTAGCGCACCAAGCGTTGATATATCTTTTTTTGTAAATCGTTCATAATTATCTCCCTAAATATCTCTTTTTATTATACAATTTATTTATCTTACTCTTGGAGGATTTTGATGAAAAAAATACTGTTCTTACTCGTATGTATGGGTTTATTGGCCGGCTGTGCAACCGTAAAAGAAGCCGCCAATTTAAAAAATTGTACTTATGCACTTAAGAGTGTAGAATTGACAGATGTCAATTTAACCTCGCTCAATTTTACCATTACCATTGCCATTACCAACCCCAACAAAACGGAAACGGCTAAACTGAAACGTTTTGTAGGCGTTTTAACGGCTAACGACGATAAAATTGCAGACGTAACCCTTAGCGATATAGAAATTGCTCCGCAAGCCACCTACAACGCCAAGGCAAAACTGGTGGTTCCCACGGTTACGTTAGGGAGCAAATTGGTAGGCTTATTGGCCATGGGTAGCGGCACGGTAGACTATCACTTAACGGGCACAATGTATTTTGAAGGACCGTTAGGGGTGGAAATTCCACTACCTGTAGATATGGGACGCATTGGTAATTATAATTAAAATTTAGTTGTCACAAAAAGCAACCCAAAAGGACCTAGATATTTCTAGGTCCTTTTTGATTTTGCTTCTGGGTCCTTTGCCTCTGGTAAACACACGCAACATTCATAAAACTAATAATAGCAGGGAATAATCGGAGGGAGGAAGAGTATGAAGAAAATGGGAGTGTTGTTAAGTATAGTAATTATGTTAGGCGTTACACCGGTGTTATTTGCCCAAAGTGCTGCCAGATACACACGTTTGGAAATGCACAAAGAAGGGGCAGCGGCTCAACGTAATTACGTAGAGAGAAAAATTGCGAATGCTCAGGCCGAACAGGCCAAAAAAGAAGCCGCCCAAAAAGCAGCACAAGCCAAAAAAGAAGCCGCTGAAAAAGCCAGACAAGAAGCCGTATCCAAAGAAATAAGACAGGCTAGTGATGAATTATTGAATTTAACGTTTTCAGGGGCCGCCACGCCTAGCGAGAGCAAATTCCTGGATGCCATGTGGCAATTACTCGGAGCGAGAAATGAAACATCCTGTTCATTTGAAAAAGCTAGTTTGACAACTTGCGAAATAATCTTGACACAATGCAAAATGATTGTACTAAACAACGAACAGATTGTACTAAACGACGAACGTATTGTACGAAATAGCAAATCTATACTAAATATTAAGAGATTCATAAGAGGCAAACACTCTCAACAATTAAAAAAAGCTGAACAACAACTCAAAAAAGATGAACAAAAACTCCAAATGAGCAGACAGGATCTTAAACATGCTGAAGAAGAAGTTGCTTGTGCCCAGAAGAAACTTAAGGATGCCCAAGTGGCCACAACCAAAAACTATAACGAAAAGAAGGCAAAATTTGAGCAGTTAAAAAAGAAGTATCCTGCACTTGCTAAAAAATATGCTGGCCTTGAAAAAAGATTGCATCTATAATATGTAAAAATCCCCGGGAGATATACTCCCGGGGATTTTTTTGTCCAAATACAGCCTTATAATAAAATTGTCCGTAAGATAATGGCCGTAAGCGTAGAAAAACCCAGTGTTAACAAGATTACCCGTACCGTATCTTTCCACCCGCTTTCCCGCAACATCACAAAGAACGTTGCCACGCAAGGCATATACATGCTCATAAACACACAGGCAACTACCAACGCTTGAGGCGTTAAATGGAACGAATCTAACAAAGCAATAGACACATCTTTACGTAAAAAACCCAGTATTAAGAGGGGGGTAGCGTCCGCCGGCAGACCTAAGACCCACTCTACCGGGGTGCGAAGCACTTTGGTTAGCCACCCGGTAATGCCAGAGAGTTGCATTAAGTCCACAAATAAAATACCAATCAAAATAAGCGGGAGCGCATCAAACAAATATTCCTTCATGCGAATCCAAATCTTGCGCGCCAACGGACGTAGTTGCGGAATTTGCCAGGAGGGGATTTCCATAAACAGTTCCGGAGTCTCGCCCTTCATCATATAGTTTAATAAGGACCCGATTAAAATACCGTTAAGCACAAGCGCCCCAAAGACCATCAGCATATATTTAATACCATAAGGCGACAAGATGGAAATAATCATGGCCGTTTGAGAAATACACGGAGCAAGTACCAAAATCAAGGCGAGGGCAATCACGCGTTCCCGGCGGGTTTCCAAGACGCGGATTCCCATGACTGCCGGCACTTTGCATCCAAAACCCAACATAATGGGCAATGAACCGTAACCATGTAACCCAATTTTATGCAGGATGCGGTCCAGCAACACCGCCAAACGCGGCAAATACCCCAGTTCTCCCAAAAAGCCTAACAAAGTGTAGAAGGCAAATACGTATGGCATTACATCAATAAGGGCAATATGCAAACCATCGGTCAACACGCCGAAGTAATTTTCGCCGCCATCCCCCAAGAGGAGCAACCCCAGCACATTATCTTTAATGCCTCCAAACAATTTTTCTAATAAAGGCACGTAATAATTTTCATACAGCGGGTCTAGCAAATTTATGAGGTTTTCACCCACAAAACGCACTATAAAAAAGGAAACAATTAACGTTAGCAAAGCCAAGGGCAAGCCGGTAGCAGGTGCCGTCGCCCATCCCTGCAAATGTTCCCAAAACGAAGGATGTTTGTGCTTTACTTGCTGAACGTCCTGAATGATTCGTCCAATCGTCTGCCATTTTTCTTCGGCGGAGGGGGGAATTGTAACTGCTGGCGTTTGGGTGGGGTGATTCACTAATTTAATGGCTTCCCGCTCCAATTCTTTGAGTCCCTCACCGGTAGTAGCAACAGTGGCAATGACCGGGATTCCTAACAGTTTAGATAACTTTTTAACGTCAATTGTAATCCCTTTACGTTGGGCCTCGTCAAACTTATTTAACATCAAAATAAGTGGTTTTTGTAATTGCAAAATCTCCAGTACAAAAAACAAATTGCGTTCCAAATGCGAGGCATCTGCCACACATACAATAAAATCGTATTCTAACTCTTTGAACAGATTTCGTTTTTTCCCTTCAATACGCCATTCTTCTTCCAAGCGGTACAAACCGGGAATATCAATAATATCATAGGCTTCCCCTTTGAACTGTGTTTGCCCATAGTTTAGGCCCACGGTTGTCCCCGGGAAATTAGACGAAATAATACCAATCCCCGTAAGGCGCGAAAAAATTAAACTTTTACCCACATTGGGGTTCCCGGCTAACAAAAAGGTGTTTTTGCGGGCCGCAACAAGAATCTTCTTGGCGGTTTCACGCCCAATGGCTACTTCAGTGCCCGATACACTAATCACTACCGGGGAAGACCCTTTTTTACGTGTAACAAATTGTCCCCGCGCAATGCCCATAGCCGCTAATTTGGCCGCCATTTTGGCATCCGTTTGAATTTCTTTAATTTGTGCTGTATTTCCCGCCTTTAATTGATATAACGAACGAAGCGATTGGTTTTCCATAAAAGTTAGTCCTTCCTTACTTTTATATTGTACCACAATTTGGCCCTCTTAGCAACCTCTTTTCACCGACGTAGAATTTAGTTTTCGTGATTTTTTAGTATAATATGAATATAGAATTTCATTATATATAGGAGACTGAAATATATGGCTTATAAAGTAAATCCTGAAGTTTGCATCAATTGCGGTGCCTGTGAATCTTCCTGCCCCGTGGCTGCTATTAGCGAAGTAGACGGAAAACGCAAAATTGATGAAACCAAATGCATTGAATGTGGTTCTTGCGCGGGTACCTGCCCGGTTAGCGCCATTTCGTTGTAATAGAAACGGCTGTTTTTACGTAAAACCCCACGGACAAGTGGGGTTTTTATTATTTTAACACCCCCAGGCAAAATTTTTACTATTTTTTCGCTGGGATTGTTATAATATATGGTATGGAGGATACTATGAAAAAACTTACTTTTATCATTGCTTTCACCGCCACCACATTACCTTTAGTGGCGCAGAACAGCACGAGTCTCTACAGCGAAGAAATGGCCGAACGCAATGCGCGCAAAGCCCGTTTAGCCGCTCAAGCCGCCGAACAACAGGCTATCAATAACGACGGGGTATACCGGGGAACTGTATTTGGCGCCCAACAACAAACCTACACGGGTAGTACCTTAGGTGCCGCCACGCAAAACAATACTGCCAAAACGAAATATGTTTATGACACCTCTTTAATCCGCGCTATTAAATTAAATGACGAAGACCGCGTACGCACGCTTATCTATGCCAACGTAGATGTTAGCGAACGCAATTATGCCAATATTACCCCGTTAACCTTAGCCGCCGAAAAAGGCAACTTAACCATTGTAAAATACTTAGTGGAAGCAGGGGCCAACGTCAATGATGCCTCTCCTTATGGGGTCACTCCGTTAGTGGCTGCCAGCGCCGCAGGAAACCGGGACGTTGTCAATTATCTATTGTCTCAAGGGGCTAATGCCGCTGTAAAAGATGAAACCGGTAAAACACCTTTAGCCTATGCGGCGCATTTTGATGATACCAAAATGATCTCCGCTTTAGCCGCTACCACCCCGGCGGCCGTGAACTATCCGGATGCGGCGGGAAATACTCCTCTTATCTATGCGGCCCAAAAAGGGGCTAACAAAACCGTAAAGGCCTTGTTAGATAACAACGCTAATCCCAATTTCCGCAATTCCTCCACGGGTATTAGCGCACTGGCTGCTGCCGCGGCAGAAGGACACGCTGACGTTTTAGATACACTGGCCAGAAATCAAGGCAATGTAAACATTACCGACCTTAGCAACCGTACTCCTTTAGCCTATGCGGCAGAAAAGGGGCAAACCAACGCGATCCGTACGCTGCTTATGCAAGGGGCCGACCCGAACTTTGCCGATACCAATGGCGTCACTCCGCTAATGAGAGCGGCTGCCAAAGGCGATAAAGAAGCAGTTTCTGCCTTGTTAAAAAGCCCGGCTATCAATATTGAAGCCAAAGACGCCCAAGGTCGCACTGCCTTATTATATAGCGCCACCGCGCCTACCAGTGAAGCGGCCAATGAACTCTTACGCAGAAAAGCAAACATAGAAGCCGTGGATGCCGCCGGAAATACTGCATTGCTCACAGCACTTTCCAATGGCAATGAAGCCTTGGCCAATTATTTAGTAGCACAAGGGGCCAACACTGCCCGTGTCAATGCAGTTGGGCTTAACGCCTTGGAAGCAGCCAAGCAAAATATCCCCGATTCTGCCACCGCACAGCGCATTGCAGGTCAAGCCAATCAAGCCTATCAAGATGCATTACAAGCGGAAGCCGCCAGTTTGGCTCAGGTCCGCCAATTAGAAGAACAACTGGCCCAAGAGGAAGCGCGCGTACGTGAATTGCAAAACTTACCGCAACAAACGGCCACCCAAGTAGAAAATCAATATAATCAAACCTTGGATGATGTGCAAGCCCAATATAACCAAGCCGTACAAAATGCACAAAACCAATACAATCAAGCGGTATTAAACGCACAAGAAGCCTATAACCAGGCATTAGCAGAGGCCCAAAAACCTCTCCAAGAAGTAAATGCCGCTTATCAAAATGCACAAAATCAGGTAACTACTGTTGCTAGCGAAGCACAACGCAAAGCGGGGGAAAACGCCCAAGCCTTGCGCAATCAAGTAGCGGCCGAACGTGCCGCGGCAAACCAAGCCGTTACTGCAACCCAAGCACAGGCTAAAAATATGGCAGAGGTGACTAAGCAAACCGCGAAGAACACCCAAAAAGCCGCCAAAAACACAATCCAAGATATGCAAGTGTTGAAGCCTCGCTTACGCAGCATGGCTGACTAATCACTAATGTTGTTTTAACCAATCCCCGGGCCCCTAAGCCCGGGGATTTTTTCGCAAGAAGGCAGCATTTCAAGACAGAATTTTTTTGTAAAAGATATAATATAAGTATGAATATAAAGCAGTTATTCTCGTTTTCCGTCTTATGTGCCTTAGTCTGGTCTATCCTGTCCCTTGGTTTTTTTCATGTCAACGGATTTGCTACTGATGCGTTGGGAATTTTATTTACCTTTTGTTTAATTATAGGACACATCTTTTTATTTGCGTGGGCGGTCTGGGGGCTTTCGCTTCCCTTTGTTCTGTTGGGGCCGCGTACTACCCAAATAGCCGCTAGCGTATGGGGGGCAATTACCTTTGTATTTTTGCTAATAGACTTATTAGTATTTTCTCAGTATCGTTTTCATATTAGCCCTGCGATGTTAGAACTCTTTTTCGGCCCGGCTGGGCGGGAAATATTTGCTTTTTCCACGTGGATGTGGGTACTGGCCTTGGTGGCTATTATACTGATTTTTGCAGGCTGTTTTGCCCTTACTTACCTGGCCAAACGCTGGGTGTTAAAAGGGAAATATATTACCTTAATTGTAGTTGGCTGGTTTTTAATCTTCTTATGTTACAACGGCATCTACGCATGGGGTAAGTTTAATATGATTTCTTCCGTCATTTCCCAACGGGCTGTCTTACCTTTAGCCAACCCCTTTTCGGCCAACCGCCGCTTGCGCAAACTTGGCTTTGAACCCAAAAAGGAACTTTATGCCACCCCAGCACATGGCACGTTACGTTATCCGTTATCTCCTTTAACTTGTACGCCTTCCTCAAAAACCAATGTCCTTATTCTGTTAGTAGAATCGTGGCGGGCCGATAGCGTAACCCCTGAAATTATGCCGCATGTAACAAACTTACTTACCCAACCGCATACCACCTATTTTACGAATCATCTTTCAGGCGGCAACGCCACAGAGGCCGGCGTATTTTCCCTCTTTTATTCTATGCCTTATGCGTATTGGAACGACTTTACCGGCCGCCAACTACCGCCTGTTTTAGTAACCCAAGCCCTAGCTACCGGCTATATCCCGGCCATTTATGCCAGCGGCAAATTAAATAGTCCCACATTTCACCAAAATATTTTTGCCACTATTCCGAACCTTCGTTTAGATTCTAAAGGAAATACCAAATGGGAAAGGGATGTAGATTCTATTCAAGATTTTGAACAATTTCTTACTACTTATCAGGCTACTCAACCGTTTTTTGGGTTCTTATTTTTAGATGCTACCCACGGCAGTAGTTATCCACAAGAGGATGCGCTATTTACCCCGGCGCAAGAAATTAACTACTTACTTGTAAATAAGAATACCGAGCCTACGCCTTACCTCAATGCCTACAAAAATGCCGCTCACTTTGTAGACCGCATGATTGCACGCGTGTTTAACGATCTACAAAAACAGGGTTTATTGGAAAATACTTTTGTTGTAATTACCGGGGATCACGGCCAAGAAATCAACGACACCCGCAACAACTTTTGGGGGCACAACAGCAATTTTGCCAAATATCAAACCCATGTGCCTTTACTGATATGGGATCCCCGAACCAAACAGGCCCGCACGATTGACTACCGCACCAATCATTATGATATTGTGCCGACCATTTTGCAACAAATCTACGGTTGCACAAATGCGCCGCACGACTATTCCATTGGGCAAAATTTATTTGACCCAACCCCGCGGCCTTTTTCGCTTATTTCCAGTTATACCAAAAAAGCCATCCGCACCGAGGATCAACTGACAATTTTAGATCAGTATGGCGGCATTGAAATGTATGACGAGAATTTTACGCCTTCTCAAACAGGGGCCGATCCGGCGGCTATTAAAGAAGCCCTAAAAACCTTTGCACAGTTTTATGAGTAACTTTTGACTTGCCAACTTGCTTTTTTTTATTGTATCCTGAAGGTAGTTGTTAACTCTATGAAAAGGAGGAAGTATGTTTAATACGTATTTCTTAGATGTAATCAAAAATCACTACATTGATTTTGCCGGAAAAGCGACCCGCAAACAATTTTGGCTGTGGGTACTTTGGTCCTTCATCGTGTTTTTAGTATTGTCTATCGTGCTTAGTTTCTGCGGTAAAGCCGGGGACGTTATTTATTGGTTATGCTCCTTGGCCGTGTTGCTCCCTTCCTTAGGGATTGCGGCTCGCCGCTTACGCGACGGAGGTTTCACTCCGTGGTTATTGCTTCTTTTGTTATTACCTGTAATCGGCGCGATCATACTATTTGTATTGTATTTGTTGCCTAGCAAAAAATAACCAGGAATTTATCCGCCTCCATACCCGTGGAGGCGGATTTTTGTCTATGAAGCCCTATAAACTTATTTTATTAACGATTCTTTTCGCTGTAGTATGTGCCTTTACGTACGTATCCTTTATGTATGTATATACGGACCATATGTTTGCACCGATTGTTCCGCTGGATAGACCCCATGAGATAACCGACATGAAGCCTTGGCCCGCTACAATTACCCCTTTCATCCATAAAATCAATACGCCGCAACGGGCCCGTCAAAAAGATAAAAAATTTAACGGATTTGAGGTAGACGTACTACCGTTGGAGGGGAAACTGTTAGCCGCACACGATTTACAAGAGGCCAAACGCGATATTAGACTGGCTGATATATTTGCCGCCGTTGCCCACCCGCAAAGCAAAGTATGGTGGATTGACATTAAGGGAGAACTCTCCGATGATCATCTAAACGAAATTCTCCTATTGGCGACGCATTATAATATTCCCAAAGAGCACCTATTCTTTGAAGCATCACCCAGTCCAACCGCCAAACGCATCCAGCAAAAAGGTCTCAACTTATTATTAACTTTGCCTGATTTTTTTGATCAAGATCTAAACAAACCGGCCGTTCGTGCCACACTCAACGCCAACGTATTGGCCCTATGGGAAGAATATCAACCGCACGCTCTTGCGGCCAGTTTTGGCAAATACGCGTATTTACAGACGTATTTCCCTAATATGCCTAAGGCAATTTATTATTCGGCCACGCAACGCCCCAGTATTAAAAAACCGTTTATGCGCCAACACATGGCGAAAGATTCGTCCGTTAAAATTTTTATGACGGACGAATACACCTGGATTAACCTATGACCCGTGAACAAGCACTAAACTTACTGAAAAAATACAATCAAGAGCCTTTTCACCTCTTGCACGCGCTTACGGTGGAAGCGGTTATGCGGCATTTAGCGGCCCAATTAGGCTATGCCGAGCAGGCTGAGTTTTGGGCTTTATGCGGCTTATTGCACGACGTAGATTTTGAGCAATTCCCTGCCCAACATTGTCAAAAAGCACCGCAACTACTGGCAGAAATTAACGCCACCGACCAACTCATACATGCGGTCTGTTCACATGGATATGGTATTGCCTGTGACGTTAAGCCGGAACATGACATGGAAAAGGTGCTTTTTGCTGTGGACGAACTAACCGGTCTCATTGGAGCCGCGGCTAAAATGCGTCCTTCCAAAAGCGTGCAGGATATGGAAGTCAGTAGTCTGAAAAAGAAATTTAAGGACAAAAAATTTGCGGCCGGATGTTCGCGTGATATTATCAAACAAGGGGCCGAAATGTTAGGCTGGCCGCTAGATACATTGTTTGAAAATACCCTCAACGCCATGAAGGCTACCGAATCCTCCGTGCAAACTTCCCTGCAAGCGCTACAAGGATAATTCTTTGGCTAAGGCTTCAAAAAACTGGGTTGCCGGTTGTGCAAAATACAAATCGGTAATGCGGCCGGTATAGGCCGATTCGCGCGGGTTAACCTCTATAATTTTGCATCCGTGATCCTTGGCGGCTAGCGGCAAACTACACGCCGGCATTACTTGCCCGGCGGTACCGACAATAATCATCACATCCGCCTCTTGTGCCATCTGGGCCGATTTTTCATAAGCACGCGGAGGGATACCTTCCCCATAAAATACGAAATCCGGTTTTAATACCCCGCCACATAAACAAGTGGGGGGAATATCGTCCAAATTAAGGTCTTCCAAACGGTATTTGCGGCCACATTGTAAGCAAGAGAGTGTGTGGATGGTGCCGTGAAATTCCTGTACATTGCGGCTACCGCCCCGTTGATGGAGCCCGTCAATATTCTGCGTAATAACCCCTTTTAACAGGCCCTGTTGTTCCATTTTGCCTAAAACTGTATGCGCCGTATTGGGTTGCGCTTCATCCATATCCGTAAAGAAAATTTTCTTCATTTCTTGCCAGCTGCGTACAGGGTCGGAAAGGAAAAAATTGATTTCAATAAATTTAGGGTCGTATTGATTCCATAATCCGCCCACCCCGGTAAACGGGGCGATGCCACTTTCTACGCTAATTCCTGCGCCCGTAAAGGCTACAGCGTAGGAAGCCTGTTTAATCCATTGGGCGGCTTGTTGTAAATCGTTCATAGTTCTATTGTATCTTAATTTTATGCATAACTTACAGCAAAATTGATAAAATAGAGGTATAAAAATCTAAAAGGAGAACTTACATGAAAAAAGTAATGTTATTAGCTGTATTAGCCGCGTTTGTGGCGGGTTGCGCTTCCACTACCGGTACCACAACCACCACTGCAAACCAACCCTTGACCTTAGAGGAAGCTTTGCAAAAATCGGCTGAAACACGCCAAAAATTAGAAGAAGCCAAACAAACGTACCAAAACGCCAAGAACGCCTCTGCTGCGGCCAGCGCTTCTAATTCTGTATCGGACGCTGTAAAAGCGCAAATCAAAAATCAGATTGATACTTCCAAACAACAAATAGATAACGAAGTACAAGCCTGGAAAGACGTATTTGATAACTAATTGAAATTGCTTCTTAGAAAAACAACCCCCGGGCTTTTGCCCGGGGGTATTGTTTGAGTATTCAACAGAATCAGTCTAGAGTCCAAAGATCCGCTTAAGTACCTGTGTTGGAGTGTTTCCATTAAGCGGGAAGAACAGGGCATGATTGCAAACATACATCTTGCCATCTTCCAAAGGTTTTAATTCCATATAATGAATATGTCCCAAACCTCCTTTAGTAAATCCTTGTTCATGAGCGCCAAATCGCCAGTTTTCAAACGTTCCACCATTTGAAAGAAGGTATTCTATAATATTTGTCGCAATGATTTTAGGCAATACTCTTATATCAAGTTCTAATTGAATTTCTGGCTCTGCGGTCCATACTCCATTTCTGGATACAACACGCGTAAATGCCGGAGTCTTCTTTGGATCATCTGATCTGTAAAAACAATCTCTGTATTTAAATGCCTCCGCAAAGCCAGGCGTTACCCCTTTTAATTTGGCAACTTGCGCTACTGTTTTCGTTCGGTTCACCCCGCAACCGCTTCCACTGAAAAGCTTTGCACTATTTAAAGCGCCTGGCGTTGCATTAGGAGATATTCCCGACGGCAGGTTTCCACAAATATGCTTATATAGTGATTTTGCAGCAGTCGCTGTCTCAGGGTCACTCCAGTTAATCCATACATCTAAATCCTTGACAAAGATTCTGTTTGGCAAATCATTATTTTTTTGGCGACAGGCACGCCCCTTATACATACACGTCACGCTTTTTTTACTTTTTGGCTTCGCTAGTTCAATTGTTGCTGTCCCAACTTTGGTTTTGGCAAGAGTTGTATTAACCGGACGAACTGATGACGTTGACTTATTCATAACATCAATAGTCAGTGCGCCACACACATTCTCAAGAGGAACAGAAACTACCATCTCTTCTGTTGGAGCAGAGGTGCCCTCTTGGGATGATGAACCCGGCCAGGGAATTGACGAAAGAAGACCCGTTACAAAGTTCTGCACATAACCTTGACGAAATGCTTCATTCAGTTCGTACGCGCCTACACCCACAAAAACAAACGCAATCGTAGCCGGAAGAGCAACAGATCCACTTGCTACGGCTCCGCCTGTTGCTACTCCTGTTCCTACTCCGGTCGCATCCACTGCCACCGTTGCTCCGCCTGTAGTTGCTAACAAAGTCATCATTACAGTAGCGCCATTACTGGTGGGGCAACTATCATAATTTACGGTAGCCACCTTCGCTGTTTCCCGTTGATCCAAGCGGTACAAACGCAATATATCTAACCTCTTGCCCATGCTGTCTTCCTTATAGGTGGAAACAGATTCGCGCAACACTTTTACCGCTTGTGCACGTTGAGTGCTATTTAATTTCAAATGGCCCACAGGTGCTTGATTAGAAACTAGCCCACCATTTGCCCCAATACTAGATTCGGCAACTTCTGCCACAGCACTGGCTGTTACATAGCGTATATATTCCCTTTTATTCGTTATGTACTGCATGATTTTTTGTGCTTCATTGGGCTTTAAACTATACGCATACATTAAAAACGCCATTTGAATCAACTGGAAAGGCACATAGTGCGTATCGCTCGGGTCCAGGCTACTATCTTTTGCTATTTGCGCAATGAAGGGCCCTATGTCTTCTCCATTTTCAATAGCCATTTTTAATTTTTCTGCCATCTCTTGGAAGACTTTAGGCAAATTCTCGGCCTTTTCTTTACATAATTTTTCAAATTCTTCTTGCGTAAGGTTTAGCAACAAGCGAGAGGTTTGATTGTCTTTAGCATTCCTATTTCCGCCTTGGCCGCTTTTTTCGGAACCTTGGTTTGAATTGCGGCCAACGTTCTTGTTTTTATCTACGCCATCTTGTGACGAACCATTTCCCGTCTGCATCTCATATTGCTGGGTGTTTGGATTAAAGTTATATACGCTGGTAAGCCCTGACTGTACTCCAACAGCCACCATTATGTCATATAATTTGCTCCACGGAGAATCTTTTCCACAAAATTTTATTTTTGTAGGGTCTTTTTCAACGGCTGTTTGAACATAAGTACTACAAAATCTAGTAGCGGTGTTTACCCCTTTTATTAGCTGGGAACGACACGTCGTTTTATACTCGGGGTGTTTCTCTACGAAGTCCGACATCTTCTCCATCTTATTGTAATCTTTCCAGTCCGCTCCGTTAGGATTTTTTAACATGCTTTGTACTGTAGAATCTTTGATTCCATTTGCAGGACAACTATTTTTGGAAGATGTTGTTTGCTTTGGTGTAGATGATCTCTTCTTAGACGAAGATGCGCTGGAAGAAGATTTTCCCTTAGACGAGTGCCCCTTTGCCTGTAACGGAGCAGAAAAAGAAATCAATAAACTAATACTTACGCATAGGCTAATGAGTTTTTTCATACGTTTCTCCTCAAAAAGTTAACATAAAATATGTTTTCAGTAGTTGAGATTTTGTGGTCGGAGAAACAAAAAATGGCATTGTAAACTAAATTGGGAACCTTCCACGCGTTTTGTTTCCAAACAAATAAAGATTTACGACGTAAATTTAAGGAAAAAGAGAGAAAAACCACAAAAAAGGGCCTATTTTTCAAAATAGGCCTTGAAAAGGGGCAAAAGTTGTGTATACTATAAGGGTAGACCGTAGATGTTCCTAGTTTTTACGTGCTAAAACGGAGGGGCAACTACTGAAAACATATTTTATGTTAACTAAAAATGCCCCGCCTACTCAGGCGGGGCATACATCTAGTAACGGATTTGACTTATTTTTCTACCGGGCGCTCTACAGGTAGTTCCGCATCCGGGGGAGGGGGTAATTGTTTCCCTTTACCAAAACGCGGACCTTTTCTGCCGAAGAAACCTTTTCTGTGAGGATGTTTCATGTGCGGACCTTTGGCATCACCCATGCGCGGGCCTTGCCCGGGGCGGGGTTCAAAAAGTACCCGTAAACTACCTTCATTAGCAATTACTTCTTCCGTCTTTTTGGTGACCCATTCTTGTTTGGCTTCGGACGTATTTTCCTTGGTTAATTCTTCCTTCATGGCGGCTAGGCGTTCTTCAAACTTGGTCAACTGTTCTTGTTTAAATTTCAGTTGTTCATCGCGCATAGTGGCCACTTCTTTTTCAATTTCGGCCCGTTTGGCATCTTTCTTTTTACCTTCTTTGAGTTTGTTATACTCGGTTACTAATTTGCCCATTTGAGTTTCTTTGGCTTTGATTTTCTCCATTTGTTCCTTATGGGCTTTAGCAAAGGCTTCATGCCCGCGGCCAAATTCTACAGCCGGTCTCTCTTTTTGGGCAGCAGCATCCGGCGCTTCCTGAGCCAAAAGAGGCCCACTTACACACACTGCCAACATCGCTAATACTATTTTTTTCATACACAACCTCCTAGTATATTTGTTCTAACAAATCTAAATCCTGCGCAAATGTAACATATTCAGTTTGGTTACTTTGATTCATATATGCCACAAATTCCGCATGGGTGGCCGGCTGTTGGTGCATATACATACCCACTCCTACCGCTAGTGCTACCATCGTCATACTACCGGCTAATACCATCCTAAAACGCTTGAAGAGACTGGGCCGGCGAGTGGTCTTCTGCAGCACTTTTTCTATCAGCGCGGCCGGGGCAGCTGGGGCAGTAAGGCTTTGCTCCGTAGCCTGGGCAAGTGCCAGACGTGCTTGACAGGCTTTACAAGTAGCCAAATGCTTTTTGAAGGCTTCGGCTTCTTGCGGGTTTAATTCCCCACTTTGATACAAAAGAATTTGTTTGCAAGTCATAACTCTACCTCTAGTTGGTCCATTAAAATTTTACGTATCTTCTCTAAACCCCGGTGGCAGTCCGCTAGTACAGTGCCTATCGGCTTGCCCACCATTTCCGCTATTTCCTTAAACGAAAAATACGGTCTTAAATATAATACTTCCTGTTGATGGGGGGGCAAACTAGATACAATTTCACGAATTTGCTCTACGTGCTCCTGCTGGGTTAATTGCTCTAATTGAGAGGCTTCCCCATCCGGCAATATTTCATGCCAAAATTCGTTTCCTTCTTCGTCTTGTTCATCCAGCGAGGAAAGGGATTTGTGGTCGCGCAGATAATTTAATGACTTATTACGCGCTGTTAAAAACAACCACGATTTTACCTTCCCTTGCGCCTTAAAATCCGCGGCGTGCGTATAAAGCGCCAGGAACACTTCCTGAAAAAGATCTCCGGCGGCCCCCTCGTCTTTTACCAGAGAGAGAATATATTGATATAACCCATTTTTATGGCGCAAGAGGAGTTCTTCAAAAGCCTCACTTTGCCCTTGGGCAAACAATACCACCAATTCATCATCACTATGCGCGCTCATAATGTGTTCCATAGTATAATAACACAGTTCCTTATTTATTTATTGCAATTTGTTACAAAAATAATCCCCCGACGTACAACCGGGGGATTGAAAGCCATTTATTCGTACCTTAGTGCATCAATGGGGGTTAATTTGGAAGCCTTATACGCCGGATAGTACCCGAAGAATATCCCGGTAGCAGCAGAGAACCCGGCCGATACTAAAATAGCCCATACACTTAGTTGCGCCGATAATGACATATACTTGGCTACAAACACGGTAAATATAATCCCTAAAATAATACCGATCAACCCTCCCATACAAGAAAGGGTAACGGATTCCACTAAGAATTGAAGACGAATATTCCAACTGGTGGCGCCAATTGCCATACGAATACCGATTTCACGGGTACGTTCAGTCACGGAGACCAGCATAATATTCATTACGCCAATACCACCCACAATAAGGGATACCGCCCCAATAATACCCAAAAATAAGCTCATGGTATTACCGGTGCTTTTGGCTTGCTCCACAAAGGAAGCAAAATCATCTAACTGGAAATCATCCTTCCCAAGTGGATGAATATGGTGGGTGTTTCGTACGGAGTTGGCAATATCCACTTTTGCATTTTCAATTTTATTGAAATCCTCTACTTTAATAACAACTCGGTCCAAGGCACGACGGTTTGCATTGCCCCATCCGGCGTTTAGTTTTACCTTTCCGGTCGTGTAGGGAATTAGTGCGCCTTCATCAATGTTAAAACCAAAGCCGCTAGAGCCGGTTTTCTTGGTAACGCCCACCACGGTAAACGGGATATTATCCAGCACGACCGTCTTGTTTAGCGGGTCTACATCCCCAAAAATAGTTTGCGCCGCAGTTGCCCCAATCACCATTACTTGCGCATAATTGGCAATTTCCTTTTCCGTAAACGGGCGTCCTTTTGCCACAGACCAATCGTAGGCCTTTAGAATATCCGTATCCGTAGCCAAAGCACTCAGGCTGACGCTCGTGTTTTTGTATTTTACATTAAAACTGGTTTGGATATAAGGCGCCGCGGCGGATACGCCTTCAATTTCCCGGATAGCCACCACATCATCCATCGTTACATCTTTGGGCGAAGAAATAGATTCATCCAAATCCCAAGGCTGGCGCAAGAAAATAATGTTTGTGCCCATGTTGGAAAAACGTTCCGCAATGCTTTTTTTAGTCGCACTACCTACCGCAAGCACGGTAATAACCGCCGCCACTCCAATAATAATACCCAGGCTGGTAAGTGCCGCCCGCATTTTATTGGCGAAAATGGCTTTGAGTGAAATCTTAAATACCGCTAAAAAGGAATCAAGCATCTGTATCCTCCTGGGGGGAGGGTTTGGCTCCCGTGGGCGTTTGACGTTCATCGCTCATTTTTTGTCCATCCTTAAATTTGATAAGGCGCGTGGCATACTGAGCAATATCCGGCTCATGCGTGATTAAAATAATAGTTTTGCCCATCTCTTTATTAAGGCGGGTAAATAAATCCATCACTTCAATACTCATTTTAGTATCCAAGTTTCCCGTCGGTTCATCAGCAAAAATAATGGGAGCATCACAAACTAAACTACGCGCAATAGCCACACGTTGCTGCTGTCCGCCGGAAAGTTGATTAGGCAAGTGATACGCACGTTGGGCCAAGCCCACTGCCTCCAACGCTTCCATGGCTTTTTGATGACGTTTTGCAGCAGGGGTATGGTTGTAAATCATAGGCAGTTCCACGTTTTCAATCGCCGTAGTACGTTTAATGAGGTTAAACCCTTGAAATACAAACCCAATCTTATGATTGCGTACGCCGGCCAACTTAGATAAATCCGTAGCGGTTACATCAATACCATCCAAAATATACGTGCCTCTGGTCGGTTTATCTAAACAACCTAAAATATTCATGAAGGTAGACTTCCCTGAACCGGAAGGGCCCATAACAGCCACAAATTCGCCCTGTTCAATAGAAATACTGACCCCGTTAAGGGCCTTTACTTCTACGTCACCCACTTGGTAAATTTTATACAAATCGCGCGTGTCAATTAACGACATAGGGGCCTCCTATCTACGGCGCGGGCCGCCTCGCGGAGGAGTCATGCTTGTCATCCCGGCGGATTTAAGATTATTCTCCCCAATAATTACGCGATCGCCTTCTTGCAGGTCTCCACCCGTAATTTCAGTATTTTTAGTAGCAATAATACCGATAGACACATCTACACGTTGCGGCTCTTGCCCCCGTTGCACTTTCCATACGCCCGTATTATCATACGTCTTTTTATTAAAAGAGGGGGAGAAACGCAGGGCTTCGTTGGGGACTACAAGCACATCATGTTTATCTTGTGTGTAGATGGTCATGGTGGCGGTCATCCCCGGTTTCAAACGCAAATCGGCATTATCCACATCCACTATCACCGTATAGGAGGTGCTGCTAGATGAATTGGAGGAACTGGAGGTATCCACATAATTGGTACGTACCTGACGCACTTTCCCTTCAAATTTTTCACCCATATAACCGTCTAACGTAAACGAAGCGCGTTGCCCCGGTTGGATTTTGACAATATCCGCCTCAGACACTTTGGCTTCAATTTGCATTTTAGTTAAATCTTGGGCTACCACAAATAATTCCGGTGTAGAAAAACCGGCCGTAATGGTTTGCCCTTCGCTTACTTTGCGTGTTAAAACGACCCCGTCAATCGGCGAAACAATGCGCGTATTAGAAAGATTTTTCTCGGCCGTATCCACATTGGACTGTGCCCGCACCACACTGGCCTTGGCCGCGTTCAAGGAACTCTTAGCATTTACATAGGCCAATTCGTATTCTTCCAACGCCACTTTGGAAACATATTCCTTCTTATATAATTCTTGGTAGCGTTGATAATTTAATTTGGCTAAGTCATAGGCTTTGGTAGACGAGGCTAGACTTTCCTTGGCAGAGGATAAACTGGCACGCGCTTCCTCTAAACTGGCCAAAATTTGCGTTTGGTCAATCACCGCCATCAAGTCTCCTTTTTTTACTTCACTATTATAGTCTACGTAGATTTTCAAAATCTCACCCGAAACCAAGGCCCCTATTTCCGTGGTGTTTACGGGATTGATGGGGCCCGAGGCCTCTACCAAGTCCGCAATGTCTCCCTTTTCTACCTTAGCAATTCGGTAGGGGGGTAACGTGGGGGCCGAAAAATACCGCGCTTTAATAAACCATATTCCGGCCAAAATCAGCGCCACAATAATCAATTTTACCCACCAACGAGACTGCCAACAGGCGCAAAGTCCGCGTTTGATTAAATTCCATGCTTTTTTCATATCAGTAAGTCCCCATAGCTTGTTTTAAGTCGGCCACTGCAGAGCCGTAATCATAACGGGCAGTCAGCAAACTAATTTGCGCGTCTGTATAAGCCACTTCGGCATCTTTGAGTTCAATCATATCGCCAATACCTTCGTTATACCGGCCGCGCGCCAGTTCCATATTCTCTTTAGCCTTTTGGGCATTTAACTCCGCCAGCGGAATACTTTCGGCCGCTTCGTCTAAAGCAATATAGGCATTTTGTACTTCCAAAAAAACATTATTTAATAAACTGCGGGAATTATTGCGTGTATTTTCCAAGGCGATATTGGCCTGTTTAACACTGTTGTAGGTCTTAAACGCATTAAAGAGGGGGATTTCTATCCCTACCCCCACATGAGCATTTTCACTGTCCAAATAAAGGCTTTCCCCGCTTTTTGTGTAGCCGGCAGATAATGACACCGTGGGGAAATAACCCGCCTTGGCTTGACTTACCCGCAAATTCCCTAAACGCAAATCTAATACAGAGGACTGCACATCCGGACGGTTTTCATAGGCCGTTTTCACAGCCTCTTCCATCGTCAAATTAGGATGCTCAAAAGAAACATCTTCCTGCACCTGCAAAATAGCCGACGTAGTAACCCCTAACGTATTAGCAAGCGAGGCACTGGCAGTTTTCACCGCATTTTTGGCACGGATAAGACGTAGCGATTCATTATTCAAATTGACCTCAGCCGTAGTAACATCTACTTTAGGACGTAATCCCAAACGATAATATTCCGCCGTGCGCTTGTATTGATCTTCATATACTTCGCGTGATTGGGTGCGGATAACCACCGTGCGTTGAGCCGCCAGCAACGCATAATATTTTTTGCGTACGGTACGTACCAAATCATTCTTAACACTTTGAAAATTCAGTTCTGCCTGCTCTACCGAAATTTGTTGCATCCGCACATTACGGGCCAAGTCCGTAAGGCCGCTTAATGTTAAATTTGCCGAAGCCGCCACATTAGAGGTTCCGTAATCATGTACCGAAGAGCCCATATTATACCGGCTACCGAAATCGGCGGACGCAGTGGGCAAAAATTGAGACTTGGCCAAATTCAAATTGACATGCGCATTTTGCACAGCTAATTGCGCGGCAACCGCACTAGGGCTATTAGCCAACGCCAAATTGACACAATCTTCTAAAGACAGGGTTCCGTAAATATCCAGCAACGGTTTCCCGTCTGCCCCCAACGGGACAGGTTCCGCTACCGGGGTAGGGCTATCGGTTTTTACGGAAACAATTTCCGCCCGCACCCCCAGTGCACACGTAACCGCCAATACTAAAACCCCATATTTAATCGTGGAGAGATTCATAATAGCACCCCTAAAACATTCTCTTTACAAACACAAACAAACAAAAATTTATTGCATTTTTACCATTTCTTAAATACAAAAAAAACAGCCGCTACCAAACATAAAAACCCTACCAGGTGATTCCACTTAAAACTTTCTTTGAAATACCAGGCACTAAAGCCGGCAAAAACCGTAAGGGTAATAATCTCTTGCAGGACTTTTAATTGAGTCACGGTGAAATAGTTGCTTCCGATCCGGTTGGCAGGAACTTGCAAACAATACTCAAAAAACGCAATACCCCAACTTGCCACTATCACTAACCATAATGCCCGGGATTTGAATTTAAGATGCCCATACCAGGCAATAGTCATAAACAAATTGGAAGCGCATAATAATAAAATGGTCTTATACATATTTATTTACAGAAATCCTTATCGGAGGGAAATAACATACAATAATTTCGGCTCATACCTGTTTGAAAAGGACTTCGCGCGCAGCAATCTGCCGTCGTGTAAGCACACTGGCAAACATCCTGCTGTCCCTTCTCGTTAATAAAAAACCAGTCATGGAAGTTACAATTATCGTAGGGGGAAGTGCGGATCTTTACCAATAATCCTGCCTCAAAATACCACATAACATTTTGATCCAAGTGCGAGGTTACCGTTCCATTTACAGAGGCCACTGTTTCGCTTTTTAAGTTTCCGTCCACATCATAAATACCGCGGGTAATGGGGCCCTCTGCACTCATCAGCCAATATTGCTTAATGTCCGTGGCTGTTTTATCCGACCAGGCACAGGGGAAAACTTTATTTTTCTTACATTGAAGTAGGCCCTTTTGATAAGGGGTATAAGAAACTTTACGTTGTGGTTTTTTAATTTTCACAGCCATCGTGGTAGCCGGGCAAACCTCCGGCGCAGCCTGCTCAGCCTGCTCAGTTTGTTCCAGTTCCTCATTCATATCTATTACTTCTTGTGGAACAGGGATTTCTTCTTCTATTGCAGGAGTAGCGGGGGGAATAATAGGTGCCGGCACGTCTGCCATATGGGCAGGAGCATCTACATTTTCTTGTGCAATCGGTTTTTTAGAAGAAGAACCCGTACTTTTGTGCAATACAATACGACCCACCCAAAAGACGAACAAAAATAAAACGGCCAACAAAACAGCCAACAACGGAATGAACCACAAGGCAGTGGAAATATTTGATTTTTTTGACATATTTATATTGTATAAAAATCAAGCACGTGATTTGATGCAAAAATCCGCATCATTCGGAAATAGCGCACAATATCTACGGGGACCGCCCGGCTTATATAAGAAACTACGGGCACAACAGTCTTTAGTCGGCACGCCGCACAAACAGGCGGAGATTTGTCCATCTTTTCCAATCAAAAACCAATCACGCAAGTTCGGGTTATCATACGGAAAAGTACGTACTTTTGTTAATAAACCATTTTCAAAATATAACTCTGCATAATCCCCTTGATAGCGAAGGACAGCCCCGTCTAACGTAGAAAATGTTTGGCTGATTATTTGGCCATTAGCCTTATTATATATGATGCGTTCCACGGGGCCCTGTCTATTTCTAAGCCAATATTGTTTCACAAGGGCACTCCCGCTAGCATCTTTCCACCCACAGGGAAATGTTCTGCCTTGTTGGCACAACACAAGCCCTTTGGCATAAGTAGCAAATAGATCTTTAGGTTTTGAATTGCGAGCAGGTGCCGGTTTAGCCGAAGTGGCCGGACGGGCGGGTTTTTGCGGGGTAGACACATCTTCCAACGTGTAAGAGTATTGCTCTTTTTGCACCCCGGGATCTTCCTTCGGCGCGGATTCGCCTTCAGTTTCATCTACTTCTTCCTCATAGCAATCTTCTTCGTCCTCGTAGCACACATCCTCTTCTTCATCCGCATATTCTTCCGCAGAATCAGCATCCGAAGCAGTATCCTCGTTAGCCGCCTCTTCTGCGTTTTCACTCTTACCCTCAACGTTCTTATTTTCTTCTTCCTGGCGTGCGGTAGCGGCGCGCTCTAATAGTTGTTCCCGATCCGCCTTGGCGGTTTCAATGGTAGGCGCGGTAGTAGTATGCACTAACCTCCACGTGACATATCCACCGAGTAAAACAACCCCCACGGCCGCAATAGCCAGTAGGGTCCATAATAAATTGATAAGATTTGATTTTTGGCTCATAAGTTTATTTTATAATTTGTGCAGTTTATTTTGTGCTCTATTTTTTACTATAATAAATTATATGACAAATAAACAAGTAGCTGCCCAGCAGCCTGAAAAAGATGTACTTCTGTCGTTTTTATCCAGCATAATTGCCTACGTAAAAGCTCACAAACAATCTGTTATAACTATCGTGGTCATTTTAGTGCTGGCCGCCTTACTAGGTTATACGTATGATGCGCATGTAAAAAGCGTGCAAGAAAAATCTTGGGCGGCTTATTATAAGGCTCAACTAGCGGTCATGAGCGACCCATCCGCAGTCACACAGTTAGATACCGTCTCTTCACAATTTCCTAACACTAACGCCGCGCAATACGCGCAACTACTTAAAGGGGATTTATTGTACGCCCAAGAAAATTATGCCCAAGCGGCAGATGCCTATGAACCTTTATTAAATGCGCATAACGAAACGTTACGCACTGTAGCCACCCTTAGTTTTGCAGCCGCCAAGCAAGCCACGCAAGACTATGAACGGGCTGTGAAGGAAATGACGAACTTTATTCAAAAAAATTCAAAAAGTTTTGCACTTCCCCAAGCTTATTTTACCCTGGCTATGAGCCAAGAACTTGCCGGTAAAAAACAAGAAGCCATAGAAACCTATAAACAAATTTTAGCGGACTACACCAAGACGTATTTTGGCGCAGTTGCTAAAGAACGTTTAGCCGTATTAACAAAATAAATTTGTTCCCCGCCCTTAAAAGCGGGGACTTTTGTGTAGTATAGGAGAGTTATGAAAAAATTCTTATTAACAGCAATTCTTGCTGCAGGATTAACAAACCTTTCTTATGGGGCTGGGTTTGCGTTGTATGAATTCAGCGGACGCTCTACTGCTATGGGCGGCGCTGTGATGGCTAGCTCGGCCGAACCGGCCAGCTTAGCTGCTAACCCGGCGTTAATTACGGAGTTAGAGGGAACACAGATGCAACTCGGTGGAACTGTAGTTACCGCCCATGCACGTACTAAATTTGCTGGTCAATCTCGCGAATTAAAACGCGATATTTGGGTTCTTCCGAACTTCTACATTACTCATAAGTGGAGTGATGAAGTTAGCTTTGGATTAGGTGGCTTTAGTCGTTATGGTTTGGGAGGAACTTATAAGAATCACAACACTTGGGCTGGCAGCATTTTAGCCTACAAAGTAAAACTGGAAACCTTCTCTTTTACGCCTACCATTGCCATTAAGGCCAATGATCAATTATCCATGGCTATGGGGCTTGAAGCCATGACGATTGATTTTACACAGAAAGCCAATGGAATTAACCCCCCAGGTAGCACATATGAGATTCATGGAGATGGACTAAGTTGGGGGGGAAACTTCTCCCTAGTATATCGTCCTGAATGGGCAGAAAAATGGTCGTTAGGTGCGATGTATCGTACCAAAGTAAAACAAAATTTAAATGGATATATCCATACATCTACCGGCACGAATCTAGTTGTACCGGCCGACATTCTGCATGCCGATGCAAAAGGGTCTATTACCTTGCCTGATAGTTTTTCATTAGGAGTTGCGTTCCGCCCGGATGAAAACTGGACTTTTGAACTTGGCGCCGTGGGCACGATGTGGAGCTCGTATGATCAAATTACCATTGAATACAAGGACCAAGAATCCGCTCCCACTATCCACAACAAGAAAGAATATAAGGATACCATCCGCGCCAATTTCGGCGTAGAATATCAATTTGTCCCGAAATGGTTTGCACGCATGGGGTATGTGTATGACAAATCCCCAATTAATGAACACATGATGGATACTCTAGTCCCCGTAGATGACCGTCACTTGGCCAGCATTGGTCTAGGATATAAAGGGGAAACCTGGAGTGCGGATTTCGCTTATGCGCATATATTTGCACGTCACTTAAAAGGAGATCGCCCTATACGCGGTATGGGGGATATTCCTATGAAATATTCCGAAGGACGTAGCGATATGTTCGCATTCACAGTCGGATACAAGTTTTAACAACTTGCCAAACTAATCAAAAACCCCTGCTACCTAGCGGGGGTTTTCTTTTCTATAATATATATAAGGAAGGGGGAAATATATGACTAAAACACCTAAAGTTAATAACCGCAAAGTAGCCATTATCGGATGTGGATTTGTAGGATCGGCCACCGCGTTTGCTCTCATGCAAAGCGGATTATTTAGTGAAATGGTTCTAGTAGATGTAAACCATCAAAAGGCAGAAGGCGAGGCCATGGATATTTCTCACGGGGAAGCCTATGCCCGACCCATGAATATTTACGCCGGCAATTATGATGATATTGCCGATGCCGCCATTATTATTATCACCGCCGGGGCCAACCAAAAGCCGGGGGAAACAAGATTAGATTTAGTCCAAAAGAACGTAGGAATTTTTAAGACTATTATCCCCGAAATTGCCAAGCGAAATTATCAGGGTATTTTACTAATTGTCGCCAACCCTGTTGATATTCTTACTTATACCGCCCTGAAACTTAGCGGACTACCCGAAAACCGTGTCATCGGTTCCGGCACGGTATTGGATACGGCACGTTTCCGCGAAATTTTGGGTACGCACTTAGGGGTAGATAGCCGAAGCGTACACGCTTTTATCGTCGGTGAGCACGGAGACAGTGAAATTGCTGTTTGGAGTACCGCAAACGTTGCCGGCGTCCCCATCAATAAATTTTGCGAGTTGCGCGGACACTATAATCACGTCCAAGCCATGAAGAAAATTGCGGAAGACGTTAAAAATGCCGCTTATGAAATTATTGAACGTAAAACTGCCACCTATTACGGGATTGCCATGGCTCTTAAACGCATTTGCGAGGCCATTGTGCGTGATGAAAAATCCGTATTGCCCGTATCAAATATGATGCACGGGGCGTATGGCATTGACGATATCACGCTAAGTATGCCGGCCGTCGTCGGAAAGAACGGGGTAGAAGTGCAAATGCCCATTTCTCTAAGTATGGAAGAAGCCACCGCACTCAAAAAATCGGCAGACATCTTAAAACAGACCGCCCAAAAAGCCGGCGTTACCGACTTAAAAGCCTAAACTTTTCTATACCCCAAAAACTCCGCTTTCAAGCGGAGTTTTTTATATTTGTTCCAACAATTTTTGCATCAGGCGAGAAACAGCATATTGTGATAATGAATCGGCGGGAATCTTCTTAAACTCATTAGGTACTTTACGGGTACGTGGCACCTTCACCTTATATATATAGGCATAGATAATTTGATGAGAAAGAACGTGTTTAACCGGTTTCCCCACCGGGACCAATTTGGCTGTTCCAAACCACGCAGGCACATGCTTAACGGGTAAATTTTTATTTTTTCCTTCAAGCAAGGGCACTTCATACAAATTTTGCCATATATCCCCGGCCCCGCGTTTGGCTATCCACGTATATTTCCCTTGTTCTACATATATATAATGGAAGTAGCGCGTAGTTACCTTGGTCTTTAGCCCCTTGATGGGTAGTTGTGCTTGGATTTTTTTCTCAAAAGCCTGGCAGCGGGTGCGTAACGGGCACTGCGCACACTGCGGAGATTGAGGGGTACAAATAAGGGCCCCAAAGTCCATCATGGCCTGGTTAAAATCCCCCGGGTTACGCCTATCTAGTAATTGCTGGGCAAGTGCGGTAAATTGTTTTTTCCCTTCGGAACTATCAATCGGCGTGTGAATATCAAACACACGGGAAAGAACCCGATACACGTTACCATCTACCACCGCATAAGGCATATTATAGGCAATAGAACAAATAGCGGCGGCTGTATAGTCACCCACGCCCTTCAGTGCACGTACTCCTTCATAGGTGGTGGGGAATTTCCCGTTCATACTTTTGGCTGCCGCATGCAAATTACGCGCCCGCGAATAATACCCTAACCCTTGCCAAAGTCTTAAAACCTGGTCCTCACTGGCACGTGCCAAGGAAAGGGGGGAGGGGAAAGATTCAACAAATCTATTATAATAGGCCAGCCCCTGGACAATGCGGGTTTGCTGCATGATAATCTCACACAGCCAAATTTTATAAGGGTCTTTAGTATGACGCCAAGGCAAATCACGCTTGTGCTGATGATACCAAGAAAGCAAGGTAGGGGAAAAAGTCTTCATGAAATTATTTTACAATTTTATAAGAACGGGCTGGGAAAGATATACTTTTGGCAAAATCCCCCACGCAAATTTAGGAGCAATTTTGCAAAGTTGCTTTTCAAACGCCACAGCCACTCCAAGCAAAAAACTGAGCGATTTTTAGATACCGAAACCAGCCTGTTTCTAACTGTCCTTCTAGTTTGCATTTTTGCACTTTATTTTGCATTAAAATCTAAGTTTTGTACTTACATTTTGACATCCGTTTTGCTTATTTATCGTCGTAAAAACAAGGTTATTCACAGTTTTTGACATATAATAGACATAAAATACATATTTATTGACATAAAATAAAAAAATAAGTATTATATGTATATTCTGGGGGATAACCCCGGTGGAAAACCTAAAAAATACACATGTTATAAACATTTATGAACAACTCAACCGAACCCACATTAAAAATAAGATTTCGCCTGCCCAAAGGGGAAGAATTTGAAGCAGAAGGACCGCGCGAATTTATAGAATCTCAGCGCAACTATTTTCTACAACTTATTGGCAGCACACAATCTTTTTCTACACAGCCCGGTTCCGGTATCAATCCGGGCAACAACGCACCCCGGCACACAGAACAATATCTGTGGGAGATGATCTTTAAACAAGATGCAGATACGCTAATCATGAGAAACAAGCATAAACTTCCTACAACCGATATTACCTTATTGCTAATAGCCGCAGCGCGTATATTGCTTCAAAAGGAGGAATATAGCGCCCTAGAACTTGCTAAATCGCTCAAGGCCAATCACATAGAGGGGATGCGGCTAGACCGGCTATTAGCGCCCGCTATGCAGGCCGGTTATTTATCCGCTCAAGGAAGCAAACGCAGCCGCACTTACAAACTAAGTGACAGCGGCTTTGCAAAGGCCTACATGTTAGCTGAAAAAATCCGCCAAAACTAGGGGGGAGATAAGTTTTTTGCCCCCTTCTATATAAAATGAAAAATACTTAAAATTTAATACTTTTTATTTTTACCGTGTTTTTTATATTTTTGCCTATATTTTGACCCGAATTTTCATAACTTATCAGCAAACCATCATAACAAAATTACAATTTTGCATTTTTACTTTGATTTTTACAGAAGAGGGGAGTATTTGTCTTTATATATTTAACTAATGAGAATATATATTATGTTAACTTTTATATATTCAAAAGTTCATTTTCCTAAACTATAATCAATATTATATTTTTCTGTTTTTATATTATTTTATAAGCATTTTTATATATAAACTTATATTATTTATAAGATATTTTTTAATAGCACGGCAGAACTATTATAAAAACGCACTATATTTTGATTTGTAAAATACTCAGATATACTAATCTGTCTCTTATAAAATTGATTTGATTTTTGCATCTATAGTTATAAGCATATAATATCAAAATTAGATGCATTTTTTGATTTTACTAAAATGCCCTAAAACGAATTTAAGGGTATTAGGGTATGGGTCAAAATTGAAATCGCGTTTAGGACAGCTGCCCTAAAACGAATTTAGGGGTATTAGGATATATGACCAATCAAAATAGAGTTGTGGGAAATACCCACATAAGGAGTTAGAAAATCATTAGGTCATCAGGCTTATAGGCTTGTAGGGGACGTATTTATCTTTTCTCACATACATTTGCCACACTATTAGCCAGATTTGGATAGGGAACCAACTATTTTCTAAAGACGTTAGAGGGGGAAAATCCGCCAAAATTAAGGGGGAGAAACGTCATTTTTCTCCCCCCTTCTCACAAATGAACTAAACCGTTTATTGTTGTTGCTTTTCCTTAAATTTTGCGCGGTCTGTCAGCAATTTCTCCAGGCCATCTAATTTAGTGTTTTGTTTAGGATCTACGTCCATATCTTGGGCACTTTGTTGTGCCCCCAGCAAACTGGACTTGTTGGCGTTATCTTTTTCAGTCACGTTTGTATCATTCCCTAATTTTACATCTCCCCCACCTAACGGAGTGGCTTTTTCCATCGTGGGCGGCTTGGCAGATAAATCTTTTGCCTGCATGGGCTTAAAATTGCTCATAGACGTTGCCGTTTTAGAAGAAAATCCGCTGCCCTTCCATGAGGACCCATTTTCGGTAGCACCTTCATCGGTTACCTCTAGGGTTTGAGGACGTAACATTTCCACCGTTGTCCGCGGATGAATCACTTCCACCGTTGTTTGGGGATGTATTACATTTACTTGCGTTTGCGGATGCAAGAGTTCCACTTGCGTTGTAGGATGGTTGACGCCTACCTGAGTTTGCGGATGAATTACCTGCACCTGAGTAGCCGGCTTTACTACGCCCACGGACGTAACCGCATGCGTGGTTTCCACGGCAGTAAACGGACGCACTACCGTAACAGAAGTGCTAGGATGACGCATCTCTGTAGAGGTACTAGGTCTTGCTTGTGCACTAACGACCAACGCACTCATTACCAATAAAACCGATACAGTATGTGTCTTCATAATATCCCTATTTCTTTACCGGGGTGGATGTCGGTGCTGGCGTCGTTGGCATAGCCCCCCCCATCAATGCGGATAAATCAGGCATACCGGCAGGCATTGTAGGTACCGCATTGGCTTGGCCGGTAGCGGCCGGTTGACCCGGGGCCGGGGTCCCCATCATATTTTGTATATTGGGCATATTTTGCATCATCGCTTGCGCTTGTTGGAGCATAGCAGTAGGATCCGCATTTGCGGGCATTCCTGTAGCGGCAGCCGGTTGTTGAGCCGCAGGGGTAGCAGTTGTTGGCGGTGTTGCCACCGGTTTCCCGGTAGATTTGGGGGCAGCAACCGTTTGTTTACCAACGGGTTGTTTCTTCTCTACGGCTTCAAATTCAGTAGCAGATGTACCGGCTATATTGGTTTGAACCGGTTTGGTTTGCACTCCCTGGTTCCAATTACGGTTATTATAATTTGTGAAAGTGCGGTAGCCATTTTGGGCGGGTTGCTGTGAGGCATTTGATCCAAAATTAGCACGCCCCGCCGGGCCTGCTTGATAAGCCGCCAAGGGAACAGCCACAAATAAAACGATTAAAAAAATATATCTCTTCATATTAAATCCCCCTTTCATCCTCTATAATAGTATAGTGTTCAAAGGGGGATTTGTCAAGAAACAGACCGGTCAATAAAGTCCAAACAACTTACTTTCGTTTGTATTTTTGGGCCACTTTTTTGCGTGGGGAAGGCTTCTTCTGGTTTACCTTCTTGGCTATTTTTTTAGTGCCTTTCTTGGAAACCTTCACTGCCGTTTTTTTTGTTTTTTTGCCTTGTTGTTTTTGGGCAAATTCCTTCCACCCTTCCAACGCCAAAGGCAATACTTCATCCATATGTTTTACCGGGATAAGCGTCATCTCTTTACGTACCCGCTCCGGGATTTCACTCACGTCTTTCTGATTCGTGTGCGGGTAGAGAATTGTTTTTACTCCTTCGCGGTACGCCGCCAAAAATTTTTCTTTAATTCCTCCCACAGGTAAAATACGCCCGGTAATGGTCACTTCACCCGTCATAGCCAGTTTCTTTTTAACAGGCAGACCGGTAAGCAGGCTGATCAGCGCCGTAGTAATTACCCCTCCGGCGGATGGACCATCTTTGGGAATGGCCCCTTCCGGGAAGTGGATATGAAAGTCGGTTTTATGGAAATCTACATCTTTTCCGTATCCGCGGCTTTGGGCGTAAGTCAGTGCGGCGCGGACAGATTCCTTCATCACATTTCCTAACATACCTGTTAAGATAAGGGCTCCCTTGCCGGGGAGTTTGGTGGCTTCTATCGTCAGGGTTTCTCCCCCCACACTGGTCCACGCTAAACCGGTAGCAATACCGACACCGTTTTCCTCGGTAGCAAAATTGGAATATTTAGGTACACCCAAGAAATCGTGCAAGTTTTCTTTCGTTACGACTACTTTCTTTGTTCCTTCCACCAATTTCTTAGCCGCCTTACGACATAGGGAGGCGATTTCACGCTCCAAATTACGCACACCCGCTTCGCGTACATAGTCGCGCATCAATAGCGAAACCGCGTCATATTGCACTTCCAGCTGCCCTTTTTTAAGGCCGTGCATTTTCATTTGTTTGGGTAACAGATAATTATCTACAATATCGTGTTTTTCATATTCCGTATACCCATCAAAATCAATGATTTCCAAGCGGTCACGCAGCGTGATCGGGATGGACGAGAGCGAGTTGGCCGTAGTAATAAACATAACTTTAGATACATCAAAAGGTAGATCTAAAAAATGGTCCGTAAAGTCTTTATTTTGTTCCGGGTCCAACAGTTCCAGCAAAGCGGCCGCCGGGTCGCCGCGCCAATCTGAACCCATTTTATCTATTTCGTCCAATAAGAAAACCGGGTTGGCACTCTTGGCTTTACTAATGCCTTGAATAATCCGCCCCGGCATAGACCCAATATACGTGCGGCGGTGCCCGCGGATTTCACTTTCATCACGCACGCCGCCCAGACTCATGCGGACGAATTTGCGTCCAATGGCCCGCGCAATAGATTTGGCGAGTGAGGTCTTCCCTACGCCAGGGGCTCCCGCAAAACAGAGTACCGGGCCGCGCAGCGACCCCGTCAGTTTATTGACGGCTAAATACTCCAAAATACGTTCTTTGGGTTTTTCCAAACCGAAGTGATCTTCATCTAATACCTGACGTGCTTTTTTCAAATCCAGTACATCTGTTGTGGTCTTATTCCACGGCATATTGAGCAACCAATCCAGGTACGTGCGTGCCACTGTGGCTTCCGGTGAAAAGGGCGCCATTTTAGCCAAACGGTCTATTTCTTTGGTAGCCTCTTCGGCCGCATACGCCGGGAGACCGTTTTTCTTAATCTTAGCGCGCATAGCGTCTAATTCTTTTTGAAAATCATCCTTTTGGCTAAGTTCCTTTTGGATGGCTTTCATCTGTTCGTTCAAATAATATTCTTTTTGGTTTTTATCAATTTGCGCACGGACTTTGTTATGGATTTTGTTTTCAATATCCATAATTTGAATTTCCGACGTAATTAGTTTAAGGATTTTTTCCAGGCGATCCGTAATTTTAACCGCTTCTAAGATTTCCTGACGTTGGGCCGTTTTCACCATCATATTGGAGGCCACCGTATCGGCTAATTTAGAAGGATCGCTAATTTGGCGCAAGAAGGAAACACCTTCCACAGCTACCCGATGCGAAATACGGGCATAATGGTCAAATTCGTCAAGCACTTGACGCATTAAGGCTTGCACCACCGGGGAATTATCTTCTTCTTCCTCTATATATTCCACCTGGGCAAACCAAGCGTTTTCTTGCGGATTCACCTCTAATTTATGCACACGCGCACGGGCTAAACCTTGTAAAAATACTTTCAAAGAGCCGGTCGGCAAACGTAAATTTTGAGAAATTTGGCAAATCACCCCAAAATGATACAAATCGCCTTCTTTGGGTTCTTCGTTCTCTGCATCTTTTTGCGAAACAGCCAAAATATAATTGCCGGGAACACGTAACGCGTGTTCTACCGCTGAAATAGATTTTTCACGATCTACGGACAAGGGCAAACTCATCCCCGGGAACATGACTACATCCCGGATAGCAACTACTGGTACAACCGTAGGCAGGGAAAGCGTCATTTTTTTGATTTCTTCCATAAATATTCCTCCAACAAGGTTCAAATCTTTCTGTATGTTTTCCGTCATTTTAAGACGATAAACCCTATTTTATAGGTACATTGTAGCAAATCTATTCAAAATTAGCAACTGTTTTATTAGAGTGCTGATTATAAATCATTAAAAAGGCTTTCTTTTCCTTACAATTTGCGCTGTATATGAAGAAAGCCTTATCAAACTATTCTACTTCTAACAGACCGTAACTGGCAATTTCACCGCTATCGTCCTTACAAAGCACTACACGCCAGTTTATGTCTTCATAAGAACCCTTTTTGTTGCGAACCTCCAGCGTAATAGTAAAAGCATTTCCTTGCGCTTGGTGTGCAGCCTCGTGGAAGGAACGTTTGGACAAGTCCGCATTGCGTACCAGTTCCTCAAAGAAGTCCCGCCCCATCATATTGCTAATGTGCCGCCCTGTATAAGACAGGAGCGGGTCATTGATAAACGTGATTTGATAATCCAAATCTAATAAGGCCGCCGGCTTATCCACATACTCCAGCGTACGGGCAAACGAACGAGAGGCCTCACTCAGCAGCTTACCGGTTTGTCTAAGTTCAATACGCACAGCGAGCATTTGTCCCAACAGGCCCATAAGTTCCTCTGTGCCGCTTTCAAAGGTTTTTCGCGCTGAGGTAGAGGCAAAACACAACGCCCCCATTACCTTTCCGTTTACAAATAAGGGAGCCGCCAGCAAGGCCCCAAAGTTTTTCTTAATATGCACGCAGTTATGACAGGCTAATCCGGCCAAATCCGGCCATACTAATACGCGTCCATCAGCCACGTCATATAAGCATTCTTCTATGGGAAAAGCCATACTGCGTTCCAAGGCCATATCATTAGAAGTTACATACATAATATGGCTCATCAATTTCTCTCCTTCCCGGACAAAACGAAGCACAAAACCAATATCCGCATGGAAGGTTTTTAGACCAAATTCCAAAATTTTATCCACTTGCTGCGTCATGGAAAGGCCCGGCTCACTGGTGAGAGTGTAAAGCTGTTTTACTTGTTCTTCGTGCGTATGCCCTTGGGATATATCCTTGAGCCATAAAATTACTTCCCCCCGCCCGGCAATCGGCGTAACACTGACATCAAAATAACGGGTCATATTTTGTGTCTTCCACTCTAAATCAAAATTGGTGGCTACGTTGATAGACAAGGCTTCTTTTATCGTGAACATTGCCCGCTGAGCGGCTTCTTTGCTCCAGAACTGGGCCGGTTTTTTACCAAGAAAAAGTTGATTGGCTTCTTCTTGCGGTAAATATTCCAAATTAGAATACACTTCTTGCACTTTACCGGCACTGTCTGTCTTCAAATACATCCCCGGCAGGGCAGAACGGACACTTTGAAGTTCTTGTGCTTCTTTAGAAGTACGGGACCAGATATCGCGTTCTTCGGACACATCACGCAACACAACCAAAGCCCCCTCTTGACCGGGCAAGTCCAAGGCTGTAATCGTAACCTGTGCCTCAAAACGGGAACCATCTTTACAGGCAATCGTTCCTACAAACGTCGTAGTATCTTTTTCCGCTAATTGTTTTTGAGCCTTACTTAATAGGGCCTTTTTCTTAACGGTTTTTGTATCCAAAAACAAGTCTTCAAACTGCATACGCGTCAATTCATCTTGCGTGTAACCTGTTTTTTGGGAAAGATACTGACTCACGTTATCAATTCCGCCAAATTTGCCCTTGTTTAACAGGATGGAAAAAACTACCCCGTTGGTAGAGGCCAATAACGCATTTAATTGAGCGGAACGTTCTTCCAATACTTTCATCAATTGTACGTGAACGGTTTGATTGCGAAGTACAAACAAGTAGTGACCGCCTTCCTCTTTGACACCGGTCAAACGGACTGTAATCTTTTCCAATCCACTGGCAGGATTGATGCAATAGTCCCGGTTGGACAAAGTTCCTTCCTTAGCCAATGTGCGAAGATCGGCTTCAAATTGAGACAAAGACCCCTCATCAATGATATGACTAATAAACTGGCCTATCAACTCTTGCTCTGACAATTGGCATAATTCACAGAACAACTCATTGCAAGAGATCATTTTGAAATCAGCCGAACAAAGCACATACGGCTCGCTATTGGGCAAGATGAGCATTTCCCGCGCGGCCACGGCCGGCAGAATCTGCGTAGGAGGCAACGGCTTACGTAATAATTTGACGTTAGGGATTTCCTGCGGCAAATTTCTACCATCTGTAGTTATGCTAACTATATAATCAGATGATACCGTGCCATCTTTAGCATCCCGGCGGTTGATAGGTTCAAACATTAAATGCAAGGGCAAATCTGCCTTAGTAGAATCTAACCGCCCCGGGAATTTAGGAGCCATGCGTGAGAATTGGAACGTATAATCCATGTGGGCACTTTCACCGGCCCGTAATTTACGTCTTACATCTAACGTCAATCCCGGGCGGACATACACATTTCTGTAGAACGTCTTATCCGTGTCCTTAAACCCGAAGAGCGCCCTACAAGATGCGTTCATTAAACTAATATATCCGTTACTTAATAGAATAAATGATGGAACGGCCGCTTTTTCAAACGCAGAGCGATAACTATCTCTTTCACGTAAAAGATCACGTTGAGTATGATTAAAGGTTGTTATATCACGCACGAAGCACAACACAATTCTGCGCCCTAAATACCTAGACGCCATGGCTGCGAACTCCACTTCCACAGGTTGCCCATTTTTCTTATGTAAGGAAAGAGAAATGGTCTCATCCGTTTTTTGGGAATCCGAAATAACCGACTCATATTTTTCTTTAAGGACGTCTTTATAATCATCCCCGGCCAGATCAATTAGTGGGGTACCTATAATTTCTTTTACATCACCATACCCCAACATACGACATAGGGCCAAATTAGCATACATCACTTTACGATCTTCCGCTAACAAGATGCCTTCCCGGGCGTTTTCAATCAACAACGTATTTTTATCGCTTGCCTCACGAATTTGTTTTTCCATACGTGTTTGCGCTGTAATATCTTCCGACACGACTACCAAACAGTTGGGGGTACCATCTTCATTAAACACGGGTGTTTTGACCGTGTGCATAATTTTGACCCCTTCGTTAGGCGTAGAAATCAATTCTTGCGGAATATTTTGCTCCTTTTTACTCTCAAACACTTTGAGGTCGCTTTCTCGTAAGAATTCCAGTTGTTCTTCGTTCACATCCGCCCGGTAAGAACTCCGTCCGATCATATCTTTGGAAGAGGCCCCAAACAATTCTTCGCTCTTCTTATTCCATAAAATATATTTGCCGGCGTAATCTTTCACGGACAGGGAAACAGGCAAGTTGTTAATAACCGCTTGCAAAAAGTTTTTAGCATTTACAATTTCTTCTTCTTGGGCCTTACGTTGCGTAATATCCTCGGCCACCGTCAAAATCATAAAGACTTTCCCTTCCTGATCCACTAATGGGACCTTCACCAGGTGCAAAATTAACTCTTTGCCTTCCAATGTGGTATATCTTTCCTCGGGAATATCTACAGTCTGCTTTTTCTCTATAATAGACAGTTCCCGCTGGTCATAAAAATCGTTACCTTCTGGTTTTTCTTCCTCCTCCTCACCGGGGAACAATTCCATGGCGCGGCGGTTGACAAAGCGCATAGTTTGGTTAATACCACGGGCATAGATAGCCACCGGAGTATTATCCAACACGGTTTGCAAGAAGTTCTTGGTATCCAACAAGTCTTTTTCCTGGGCCTTGCGCTGCGTAATATCATCTACTACCGAAAGTACAAATGAGGTAGCATCCGAGTCCCCCTTCACAGGCACCTTTACAAGACTTAATGTTTTAACAGTCCCATCCGGCATTTGATAAACTTCTTCGGGGATATATTTGATTTGTCCGGATTCCAAAACCTCCCGTTCGCGTGAGAGATATTTTTGGAGTTGTTCGGGATTTTCTTTTTCAGCAAAGGTTGTGGTACTACTGCCTAACGAAGGCATCAATTCTTCTTCATCAAACATGTCCGCACTACGACTATTGGACAAGATCACCTTTCCTTCCATATTACGTGCGTACACACCTAATGGCAAATTATGAACGATAGCATACAACAAGGCGTTGGCACGTTCAATTTCCTTAGCTCTGGTTATTTGTTCGGTAATATCTTCCACAATAGAAAGCACCAACGGTTTAGGGCCGGCATCCATCAAAGGCACTTTACGCAAATGCAAAATACGTTTATTCCCCTGGCTATCAGTGTATTCTTCGGTGGGGTAGTCCCTAATTTTACCATCTCGCAAAATTTCCTGTTCACGGCGTTTGTGCATAGCCGTATCGTCAGCGGTTTGATACGGATGTGCCCTCCCCACGTTTTCCTCATTATTTTCATTTAACACTTTAAGGCTTTGTCGATTGTAAAAAGTGATTTTATCCTCACAATCACGCGTATACAAGCCCAGAGGAACGTTTTCCAGAACTGCACGCAACAAAGTACGGTTTTGCAATAAATCCTGTTCATAATGATGACGTTGCGTAATATCTTCAAATAACGTCAAAATACGCATATCTTTGCCCGCTTCGGCAGGCAAGAAAATTTTTGTTACAAGTAAGACGACCTCTTGATTATCCGCATTTGTATAAATCAGGTTAAAAGGCTCTTGTGAGGCCCGTTCTTGCAAAATTTTATCGTCCACATGTTGCAAAGAAGAAACTAATCCTTTTGGCAGGAATGCATAAATATCCTGCCCCAGCACATCACTTTGCTGGTAACCAAACAATTTAGCAGCCTGATCCGACCATAGCACGCAAACTCCGGATAAGTTTTGAACCACTATAGCTGACGGACAAGCATTTACTAATCCGCGCAAAAAAGAATTATCCGCAGTAAGTTTAGAAAAATGAGGAATAGACTCTAACGTAAGCAAAATAAACGGAGTAGACGCCAAAAAGGAGGCCGCCGCTCCCACAAACACAGAATCAGCCTGGTCATTAACAAGTTCCAGCACGACCTTACGGGGCGGAGTAGACTGCGCCATAGAACGCACCTTTTCCATCGTCAGTCCAAAACGATCTACATACGAGGAAATCAACGCATTATGATCCGTCTGTAATAGCCGGACGGCACTGGGATTAGCAAATATAATGTGTCCTGTAGCGTCTATTAACAGCAGTGCCAAAGGATATTGTTCCAAAAATGCAAACATCTCAGCTGATAATTCAGTAACAGCCGGTGATTTTTTAGGTGAAAAAAATGAAAATACTTTTGCCATAAACCCTCTGTATATCCACGGTTCCGTACGCGCGAAACGCGAAATAATTTGCTTACGGTTATATCTTAATAAATTCTGCCTAGGCGTGCAACTGAGTTTATATAAAGAAACAGTTTTATTTGTACAAGCAGCCGGAAAAAAGTACAATGTTACTATCTTATAACAAGGAGAGATACAACACATGAAAAAAACAATCTTACTAAGCACACTGTGTGTGTTATTAGTAGCCGCTTGCACCACGCCGGGCAAACGTACGGCTATCGGGGCCGGGGCCGGAGCGGCCGTAGGGGCTGGAGCCGGAGCCTTAATTTCTCACGCCACCGGTGGTAAAGCCGGAACCGGCGCGCTGATTGGTGGTTTAGCCGGGTTAGCAGCCGGGGGTGCTTTGGGCAATTATTATGATAAACAGGCCAAAGAATTAGCCGCCATAGCCGATGTAGTCAAAGGCGATAACGGATTACAGGTATTCTTGAAAAATGATATTTTGTTTGACGTTGGCAGTGCGGAACTTTCTGCGGATGCCACTCAAACCCTTACGGACTTAAACCGCGTATTAAAGAAATATCCCAAAAACCGCATTGTGGTGCAAGGATATACGGATTCCACCGGTTCTGACGAATATAACAAAACGCTTTCTGAACAACGCGCCAAAGCCGTATATGATTATTTGGTGGCTAACGGCCTAAAGACCTTAAGTATCAACTATGTAGGTTATGGAAAATTAAACCCGATTGCCTCCAACGATACGGAAGCCGGACGCGCCAAAAACCGCCGGGTAGTACTAGCCATCACCGCAAACGAAAAAGACATTAAATAATTACATATCACGCACACAAGCCCTAGGCTAATAGCCTAGGGCTTTTATTTGGAATATTCACTCTAGACAACCCTTCATAAATTTACTATCTTGTAGATATGACACAGGCAGATAATTCCCGCTTAAAAGCACTTTTTAAACTGATGGAAACAGAAACGGATCAATACGGTCCGCTGTTAAAACAGGCCTTAGCCAGTGCTATTAAAGCCAACCCGGATGAAGTGCAGCGCACGTTAGAAGAAGAATTTGCATCTTCTGCGCCGCGAGCGGTTGTGCACATGCTGGAAGAAATTTGTTGGGAGGACTTAGCCACAGCCCTTTCTTATTTCAATGCCAAGATTAACCCTAATTTAGAAGAGGGACTGCTACTATTGGCTAAATTTACCTCCCCCACTACTCAACGCGGCGTAATTGCTAAACCGCTAGAAGATATGGCGCAAGAATTGCGGCCGGCCCTCTTAAATGCCACGGATTACCCTGAAATTATTGCGTTACTGGGACGGTTTATTTTTGAAATCAAACAATTTCAAACTATTCCCGCTATTTCGGATATTCGGGATTTATCTTTTCCGCGCTTTTTACAAACCAAACGAGGCTCCGCCCTTACCGTTGCGTGCCTTTATTTGTGCTTGGCCCAACGCTTTGGCATAGACGTAGACTTAGTAGATTTGGCCGGTCGGTTATTGGTCCATATGCGCGATAGCAAAAATGCGGTGTCTTATTTAATTGATCCCTTAGACAACGGCAAACAACTGTGCGAAGAAGACTGCCGCGCCTACATCCGTTCCCGTGGCCTAACCCATGAACCCGATTTATTTACCCCGTTATCTTCTCGTTTAATTGTACGGCGGTTTATTGCGAATATGATATATATTCTTAATAAAATGCACGATACCCGTCGTTTGAAATTTTTACGTAATTATCTGGAAATTGTTAAAAATTAGGAGGTCGCATGAATTATTACATATATCTTATTATCGCGCTGGGATGTTTCATAGGGGAACTGTTTACTATGGAATTTTCCCTCACGTGTCTGGGCATTGGCCTATTGGGGGCAGCCTTGGCATCTTGGCTTGGCCTATCGTTAGGGATGCAAATCGCGGTCTTTGCGGTGCTATCCGTCATTTGCTGGATTGGGATCCGCCCCATTGCGCTGAAACATCTTTACAACAAAAATAAAGACTTAAAAACTCCCTCTGAAGATATTATCGGTAAACAGGCTATTGTGGAGGTGGATATTGATCCGGTACAGGGAACGGGCAGAGTATTAGTATCGGGAGAAAGCTGGAAGGCTACCGCAACTACTGCCTTAGCCAAAGGAACAAGTTGTGTAGTGGAAAAATTAAATGGGGTCACTCTTTTTGTAAAAGAAAATAAATAAGGAGAATAAACATGGAAGAAATTGCAGGGATGGGATTGCTGTTCTTAGGTGCCTTTGCTTTTTTCATCGTAGTGATGATTTTCAAAGGTATTTTAATTGTAAAACAAGGTCAATGTGTTATCATTGAACGTTTCGGGAAATTTAGTGAGATCAAAGGACCCGGTATTAACTGGATTATTCCGATTATGGATAAACCCCATAAAATGGAATGGCGTTCCAGCCGGGAATATATTGACGGGTCCGGGCGTTCCCGCTCGTTACCGTTTACGGAATACAGAGATGTAGTAGATATGCGTGAAACTGTGTACGATTTCCCGCGCCAAAACGTAATTACGCGCGATAACGTGGGTATCCAAATCAACGCATTATTGTATTTTCAAATTACCAACCCGCAGGATGCTGCTTATAAAGTAGAATCGTTACCGACAGCCATTGAAAAACTAACGCAAACCACGTTACGTAACTTGATCGGTGAGATGGACTTAGACCAAACCTTAACTTCCCGCGAAACAATCAACACCCGCTTGCGTGATATTTTGGATACCGCCACTGACAAATGGGGTGTCAAAGTCACTCGGGTAGAACTCCAGGATATTACTCCCCCCGCTGCGATTCAAGAAGCGATGGAAAAACAAATGAAAGCCGAACGTGACCGCCGTGCTATGGTAACCGAGGCCGAAGGTACTAAAAAAGCGCAAATCTTAAAAGCCGAGGCCATCCGCGAATCGGAAATCAAAAAAGCGGAAGGTATGAAACAGGCCGCCATTTTGGAAGCCGAAGGGCAAGCCGAAGCTAAAATCAAAGTAGCGCAAGCCGAGGCTGAAGCGGTAAAGATTGTTGCCTCTACGGTAGCTCAATCTTCCAACCCGGCCAGCTATATGATTTCTATGAAGTATATTGAAGCCTTAGAACGCATGACGGAAGGGAAAGATAACAAAATTATCTATATGCCCTACGAAGCCTCTAATGTGCTAGGTGCAGTAGCCGCCATTAAAGATTTAACCGGTGGCGTACCTGTTCAAAAATAGAAATACAATCACCCAATAAAATGCCTCATAAACAATATGTTTATGAGGCATTTTTCTAGCGAAGATTCAATGATTATTTTACAGTTTTTTTCGTTTCATCAACAGACGTATTCTTTTCTTGAATAGTCCCCTCATGCACAATTTTTTCTACCGGGCCCGTTATTCCCGTCTTGCCGGAGAAAGCTCCCGTTGTGCCACTCCCACCTGTTGCACCCAAATTTTCTTCCCGGAAAAGGCCCAACGATTCGCAAACGGCACGACTCTTTTCCAAAGCAGCACCGTTAATTCCTTCCACCGGCGCACATTGTAAGGCCAAAGAATTGCCTGTGGTACCACGCGTATAGGGGTTCCATATTTGATATTGATAATTGCCCCCATGAATACGGGTGGCTAAAATGCCATTACAATCTGTACCTGGAACAGATACAGGAGAACCGGCCAAGTCAAAACGAAAAAATTTTGTTTCAATCGTATTATCCGCATTGTCATCTTCATTGGCATCTTCCACGGTAATCGCTAATTGGCTAAAGCGCGTGGGGCAGGCTTCTCTTTCTATAAAAAAAGCATAAATAGAATCATTCATGGCTTTAATAGCCGCCATAGCCTCTGTAGCACGCGAACGTTCTATGGTTCTTGTATACATAGGAAGTGCAATGGAAACTAAAATTCCCACAATAACTACCGTTATTAACAACTCTGTTAATGTAAAACCTTGTTTGTTCATATTTTCCTCCGTGTCTAAATTGTAACAAATTACAGCGTTTTTAGAGAACATATTCGCTGGGCTGCTTGTTTAGTAAGGCTGGGCGTATTAAATGCTGTCAATCGGAAATATCCTTCACCGCACTGGCCAAATCCCACCCCCGGCGTTCCTACCACTTGGGCCTTTTGCAGCAACAAGTCAAAAAATTCCCAAGAAGAGATTCCTTGTGGCGTCTTGAGCCAAATATAGGGGGCATTTTCCCCGCCAAAAGCGGTTAAGCCGACCTCACGCAACGCTTGTAAAATTACTTGCGCATTTTGTTGGTATAGGGCTATCACTTTTTTGATTTGGGCCTGTCCTTGTACGCAATATACCGCCTGCGCGGCACGTTGGATAATATACGGCACCCCATTAAACTTAGTAGTTTGCCTACGTAACCACAACGCGTTAAGCGGCTTATTGTTTCCGATGCTATCGCGCAGTTGTACCTTTTTGGGCACTACCGTATAGGCACAACGGGTACCGGTAAATCCGGCTGTTTTAGAGAAGGAACGAAATTCCACAGCTACTTGATCCGCCCCGGCAATCTCAAAAATAGAGTGAGGCAACTGCGGCTGAGAAATATAGGCCTCATAGGCAGAATCAAATAAAATAATGCTTTTATGTTCTTGGGCATATTGTACCCACGCGGTTAATTGTTCTTTGGTCAGCGTAGCACCCGTCGGGTTGTTGGGAGAGCATAAATAAATTATATCAACATGCTGGCGCGGAAGCTGTGGTACAAAACCATTTTCCTCCGTGCAAGGCAAATAGACAATTTTTTCAAAACGCCCGTTTTCAAAAGCACCACTACGCCCCGCCATCACATTTGTATCTAAATAGACAGGATATACCGGATCCTGAAGAGCTACCACGCTCTCTTGGGAAAATAATTCCTGAAAATTGGCTACATCACTTTTGGCTCCGTCACTTACAAAGATTTCATCCGGTGTAATCTCAATTCCCCGAGCCTGATAATCATGCGTGGCGATGGCTTGGCGCAAAAATTCATAGCCCTGTTCCGGGCCATAGCCATGAAAGGTTTCTATTTGGCCCATTTCTGCGGAGGCTTGCCGGAGTGCCTCCACCACAGCCGGCACTAAAGGCTGACTTACATCCCCAATCCCCAAACTAATTACAGGGGATTGCGGGTGGGCCTCTTTATAAGCACGTACGCGTTGCGCAATAGTAGAAAATAGGTAACTTCCCTGCAGACGCAGGTAATTTTCATTTAATTGTGTCATAATTCTATTTCTCCCTCAAAGACCTTTTGAGCGGGCCCCGTCATAAAAATTTCCTTTTTATCCGGCCAGGCGATGTGTAACTCCCCCCCGTCCAGTTTGACCGTAATAGAAGAGTCTGTTAATCCTTGGGTGATACACGCTACTGCCGTAGCGCACGATCCTGTTCCACAGGCCCGTGTAATACCGGCACCGCGTTCCCATACACGCATACGGACGGTGTTTTTATCCAGCACTTGTACAAATTCTACATTGGTTTTATGCGCAAACGCAGGATGCGTTTCCAATAAGGGGCCCCATTTTTCCACCGGGAACGATGCAATGTCATCTACTAAAATTACAAAATGCGGATTTCCCATAGAAACCGTCATCCCCTCAAATTTCTTTTCCTCTACCTGCACGGTCAAAGGGGAAATTTGCTTCGCGGCTCCCATGTTCACCCTTACTAAATTTTTTTGCACATCTATAATTTCTGTATCAATAATTCCGGCCAAGGTTTCCAAAGTCACGTGCTGTTTGCCAGATTGGCCTGTTTGTGCCAGGTACAAGGGCACACAGCGCGAAGCATTACCGCACATTTCCGCTTCACTACCGTCACTGTTAATAATCCGCATACGAATATCCGCTACCTGAGAAGGCAGCAGCAACACCAAACCATCCGCGCCAATCCCCGTATAGCGATCACAAAGCCGACGCGCCAACGGGGCAGGGTCTTTCACAGCCAAGGCTGTGGCACCCGTCAAAAAGATGAAATCGTTTCCCAAGCCATTATATTTAGTAAAGTGCATAATATTTATTTTATAAAAACAACGTACGAATTTGCTAAACTATTTTTAGAAATAAAAAAGGGAGATTATTATGGACGTAAAAACCGCTATTGAAACACGCCACAGCATCCGCCGATTTAAGATGCAGGCCGTGGAACGTGAAAAAATAAATGAATGCTTGGAATCGGCCCGGATGGCCCCCTCGGCATGTAACTCACAACCGTGGCATTATATTGTAATTGATGACCCGAAACTAAAAGAATCCTTTTGCAACGAAATCTTTAGCGGCATTTATTCCATTACTTCCTGGGCCGCCAAGGCCCCTGTGTTGGTTGCAGTCGTATCCGACAAAGGCAATTTTACCAGCAGGCTGGGTAATTTCTTTCGCAAAACGGAATTTTATTTGGTAGACCAGGGAATTTCGGGAGAACACTTTGTGTTACGCGCCTGGGAATTAGGCTTGGGGACTTGCTGGATTGGCTGGTTTAATTCCAATAAGGCAGAAAAATTTTTTAAGTTGCCCCGTGGGCAAAAAATTGAACATTTATTTGCGGTAGGATACCCGGACGAGGACCTGGAAAACGCCGGCATCCACGGGCGCAAGAAACTGGAAGATATCGCCAGTTATAACCGATATAAATAAACGCTAATTCAAAAGAGCCTCGCATACTGCGAGGCTCTTTTTTATAGTTTTTAATCACGCGGACTCTTTATTTTTTCTTTGACGAAGACTTGGACTGTGGAGTCTGGGAGGGTTTATTACATTTGGCAAGTAACGACGTAGGACTGTAGGCCTGATTTGCCAAACCTTCTTTTGCTCCCACAGAAACCAGATAATTATAAATTTCCCTTTGGCACGTTCTCCCCGCCCAACCTAACGGAGTCAGTTCCGGTACATTTTTAGCCGGACTAATCTTATATTCCAACATCAGTGCCAATTGTCCTTTGGCGCGCGCTTTTTGGACCAACCACTTAAGCAATTCCGCATTTTTGGTGGCTACCGCAATATGCAGCACATTGCCCAAAGAGGACACTTCAAATAATTTAGCCCCTTCACTTACAAAGTAGTCTGCCAGTTGTTTTTGGTTATTTTCCACCGCCACCAACAAAGGAGTGCGACCCGCTTTATCTTTAGACGAAATCAGCATGCGATCTTCTTGTAATAATTCTTGTACACGTTCCAGATTTCCCTTAGCGGTAGCCTCAAAAATATTTTCTTCTTTTTCCGTGTTTTCGGTTTCTTTTTGTTTCGCCAACAGTTGCGCATTATCTTGCGCTATAATTGCGTTTTCTACTTCACGAATATCTTTATTAAACCATTCCAGTACTTGTCCGCGTCCATTTTTTTGAGCAATGGCATACGGAACTAGGCCGTTATTGGCGGCAATGGTCGGGTCTGCTCCTGCCGCAAGCAAACGTTTTACCACTTCCACATTTCCCTTAGCGGCCCCCCAGTATAAGGCGGTTTCACCGGCTTTGTTTTGGGCATCCACATCCAAAGGGGCCTGCATAGTCTGCGGCATCAACAACATTTTAATGACTGCCGGATGATTATACCGCGCCGCATAAATTAACGCCGTATTTCCGTCCTTATTAGCAGTGTTAATATTGGCCCGGTAGGCCAGCAAATTTTGCACGCTGGGCAAATCACCCAAAGAAGCCGAAATAATCAACGGGCTATTTCCTTTTTCATTGGCAATATTGGGGTTAATGCCACCTTTAAGCATAGCCAGCACACCCAGTTCATTTTTATTGGCAGTAGAACGGAAGAGGTATTCAGGGGTAATCCCTTCCTTTACACCGCTGGTTAAAAACAGTTCAATCATAGGCACATTGCGCTTTTCAAGTGCCACGTACAAAGGCGAATGATGATAATTATTCTTCGCATTGATATCGGCGCCGGAATATACGAGACGTTGTGCAATTTCCGTATGACCATTATATAGGCTACGCAATAGGGCGGTATCTTTGGTAAAGGCATTGGGTTTATTGACATCTACCCCGGATAGAATCAATTCTTCCACCGCAGAATAATTGCCTAACGTAGCAGCCGCTACCAAAACAGGATCTCCCTTCGTATTAACAATATTAGGGTCCTTTACTTTCTCCGATAAAATATCTAAGAAGGCCTGCGTATCTTTTTTTTGCAAAGCGGTAGTTAGTTCGTCAGCGATTTCCGTCGGCGTTTGTGTAATTAAAATTTTAGCCGGGCTTGTTTTGGAAGATTTGAAAGGAACCCAGTTACTCTTAAAAGTAAAAGCCAACAGAATAACCACCGGTACAGCCGCCACTATGGCCAAGGAAGTCCACGGTTTGCGTTTGGCCACTTGTACCGTCTTAGCCACTTTGCTATCTGGCGGAACAGTAATCTTTGACAGAGTATGTTTTTTAGGTCTAGGTGCTGACATAAGCGTTTTACTTGTGTGATTGTTGTAATTTAATTAAGGCACTATGCGCGGCCGCCTGCTCTGCTTGTTTTTTATTATGTCCCTTACCGGTGCCTAATTCTTGACCGTTCAAACTTACGCGCACGGTAAAAGTTTTATCGTGTTCGGGGCCGACGGTCTGGATAACTTCATATAGGGGCGTATGCGGGCCTTTTTGTTGTATTACTTCTTGCAGAAGGCTCTTAAAATCTTGTGCGTCTTGCGTGAGTTGTTGGGTACGTACCCAAGGCAGAATAAGTGCGCGGGCGGCCGCATATCCACCATCTAAATAAACCGCTCCGATCACAGCCTCCACCGCATTGGAAATAATACTATCTCGTTCGCGTCCGCCCGTGGCAAGTTCCCCCCGGCCTAATGCCATAAATTGGCCTAGGTTTAACTGTTTGCCCCAAAGATACAGGTTACGCCGGGAAACTAAATTGGCTTTTATTTTAGAAAGCACCCCCTCTTCATCATGAGGGCATTCGTTATAGATATAATCTGCAACGATCGCACCTAAGATACTGTCCCCCAGGAATTCCAAGCGTTCATTGTGTTTAATGCCTCGGTGTTCCCCAGCAAAAGACTTGTGAGTGAGTGCTTCCTTTAAAACAGCGGGATCTTTGAAGCGATATCCAAGGATTCGTTCAATATCCGTCTGCACAATTATTTTTTGGCGTTTTCTTGAATATAAGAAATGGCTTCGCCTACCGTTTTAATTTTTTCGGCTTTTTCATCCGGAATTTCAACATCAAATTCTTCTTCCAAGGCCATGATGAGTTCCACCGTGTCCAGGGAATCGGCACCTAAATCGTTTACGAATTGGGCTTCGGGCTTTACTTGATCAGCTTCTACACCTAATTGCTCCACGATGATATTTTTTACTCTTTCTTGTACGTTTTCTACAGACATGTTAGTCCTCCAATTAAAAAAAGGTTACCCTTTATTAAATTATATATATAAACCGCCGTTTACAGCAAGTACATGCCCTGTAATATAGGCGGCCTCCTCACTTGCCAAAAACATAACCGCTTTGGCAATATCCTGCGCTTGCGCAAAGCGTTTAAGCGGAACAGACTCAAGCGCCTTGGCTTTTACTTCGTCACTTAATTGTTCTGTCATCGCCGTTTGTACAAACCCCGGCGCTACAGCATTTACACGCACATTGCGTGAACCAAATTCCTTAGCAAACGTTTTAGTAAGGCCGATAATTCCCGCCTTGCTGGCTACATAGTTAGCCTGACCGGGGTTGCCCATTTCTCCTACCACAGAGGAAATATTTACAATACTGCCACTGCGTTTTTTAAACATAACTTTAAGGGCCGCCTTGGACATCAAAAACGTTCCTTTCAAATTTACATCAATTACCGTATCAAAATCTTCTTCGCTCATACGCACGGTCAAATTGTCTTTGGTAATCCCGGCGTTGTTAACGAGCACATCAATTTGTCCAAATTCTTTGAGCGTATTTGCTATAAAACTATCACAATCTTGCGCGCAAGCGATATTTACCACCTGTGTATACACGCGAGCGCCCAACGCGGCTAATTTTTCTGCCGCCGCTGCCAAGCCGGTTTCATGGCTGGCACAAATGGCTACATGCGCCCCGCTTTTAGCAAATTCTTCCGCAATGGCTAACCCAATTCCGCGAGTAGCCCCCGTAATCATAACTGTTTTTCCGGAAAAGTTTGCCATTAGTGATTCTCCTGGTGGATTTCTTTTTCCAAATTATCAAACGTAGGTTTCAAAGCCGCCATCTTGGCTGCAATATCGCCTACAAAATTCTTTTCTACTAACCGCGCGGCTGTTTTAAGGGCATTAAAGATAGCAAAATCGTTAGATTTACCGTGCGAAATAATAGCCACACCGTTGACCCCTACCAAGGGTGCCCCACCATAGCAATCGGGGTTGGTATGTTTTTTGACAGCCTTAAACGCGCCTTTAGATAACAACGCCCCCAGAATAGCCAGCGGGCGTTTTTTAACTTCGCGTTTAATCATGGCAATCATTGTTTTGGCAAGCCCTTCGGCAAGTTTAAGCACAATATTGCCTACAAACCCGTCACAAACAATTACATCCGTTTCGCCGGTATTTACATCCCGTCCTTCTACCGTGCCCTTAAAATTAACACCGATTTCCCGCATATGCGGAACCGTATGTTTGACAAGCATATTTCCTTTGGTTTCTTCTTCCCCAATGGATAAAACGCCTACAGACGGAGCCGGAATATCAAACACTTTTTGCATATAAGCCGAACCCATTACCGCAAATTGCAGTAAGTGAATCGGTTTACAATCAGCATTGGCGCCACCGTCTAGCAACAAACTCACCCCTTTATAAGTAGGCATAGGTGTTGCAATAGCCGGGCGCTGCACGCCTTTAATACGGCCCAAACCAAACAAGGCCGCTACCATCGTGGCTCCAGAATGGCCGGCAGAAACAAACGCATCTGCTTCTTTTTTATGTACCAAATTGGCACATACAATGATGCTGGCGTTTTTCTTGTTGCGGCATTCTTTGGCAGGTTCTGCTGCCATATCAATGGTATCGGGAGCGTGGACAATGGAAATATGCTCTGGTTCTTTGGCGTAGCCTAAATCGGCTAATTCTCGGCGCAACACAGCCTCATCCCCAACTAGGATAACATCCAAGTTGAGTTTTTTAGCCGCTTGCAAGGCCCCCAATACATTGGGTCGTGCACCAAAATCTCCGCCTAAAGCGTCCAGAGCAATTTTCATAAAGGCTCTTATTTAGCAGCCGGTTCTTCTTTGGTTTTCTGCGCCACTACCACACGGTCTTTATAGTAACCGCAAGAGGGGCATACGTTATGAGGAAGACGTTTGGCATGACAATTAGGGCATTCCACGAGTTGCGGAAGTTCTACCCCAGAGTTATGGGATCTTCTCATATCCCGGCGGGAACGAGTGTGTTTTTTCTTTGGATTCGGCATTTCTTATACTCCTATATTTCGTAAAAATTCGCAAGAACTTTACTATTTAAATTTACCTTTTAGAACGGCAAAAGGCGACAAATTTTCTGCTTTACATCCACAAGGGCCTTCGTTCAAATCCTGGCCGCATTGAGGGCACAAGCCTTTACAATCCGGCGAACACAGAAAGCGAATATCTTCCGTCAACGCCATGGTTTGTCGTACAACATACATTATATCAATTATTTCAAGGTTCGTGCTAAAAGTTTCAGAAAATGTTTCACTAAACGGTTGTGTAACTACACGCAAACAACGTGCGCACTGCACTTCACGCTCGCCGGAAATAGTACCGGTTACGATCATTTCTTTATTCGCCACGGAAAAAGAAAGATTCACTGCCGCTTTGGTAATTTTATTAGGGGCTTCCAGCACATCGGCAAAATTTTGGGCCGGCAACTGAGCCGCACAATTCAGCCCCCCCATCCGGATAATATCGTGTGTCTTAAATCGTAAGTTCTGCGGAACGTCATATTCCGCGTAATTTAATTGCGTCATAGAGATATTTTACCAAATTTAATGCGTAAACGCTTTGTTTTGCCATTTACAACTACGCCAACGGCGCTCAAACACGGCCGCGCGAATCAGTTCGTCCAAAGCCATCGCCAACCAAATACCTACGAGTCCCCAACCCAGCCACACCCCCAGCACGTAGGCCAGCAAGGTAGCCACCCCCCACATTACAATAACTCCGGTCCAAAAAGGGAACAAAACATCCCCGGAAGCGATGAGCGAGTTTACTGCCGTAATATTAACTGCACGACCAATTTCAAGCACTACATCTACCCACAAAACTATAACCCCCAAACGAATTACATCCGGATTATGGGAAAGTAAACTAAAAATTTGTTTGCCAAAAATGGCAGTGAGTAAAGAAATGGCAACACTAACTACAAGTGCCCACCGGATAGAATATTTTTCCAACGAAAAAGCCGCTTGATTGCGTGCACGCCCTACCAAATGTCCAATTGTAATAGAGGCCCCGTGTCCAATGGCAATGGCAAATACGTACGAAAACATAACAATGTGCATGGTATACGTGCGCGTCGTTAAAGAGGCGGCCCCTAACAATACTGCAAAATAAGTAATAACCACTTGCGACAAATCATACGACAAATTTTCCCCTGCTGCCGGCAAACCGACAATTAGTAAATTTTTAATTTTATCCCAAGGGAAAGGCTTAAAATACCGAAGCGGCGGAACCCCCGTTACCCGCGTAAATAAGATATAGGCCAACAAAATAACGGCCACAAAGCGGCACGCCATCGTAGAAATACCCGCCCCCACAATGCCCAAACGCGGCAAACCTGCGTGTCCAAAAATAAGTAAATAGTTTCCAACTATATTGATAATATTTATAAGGAGTGCTACCCACATGGGATAATAGGCTTTATTGTGGCTACGCAAAATGGCGCCCAGCGTCATCACCACAGCCAAAAACACAGAACTTCCCCCCACAAGGCCCATATAAGGCAAAGCATAATCAAACAAATGCGCTTTAAGGCCCATGAGATGTAGTAACTGCGGGGCAAAATAATACAACCCGGCGCTTACCACAACCCCCATAATAAGGTTTAATAAGAGCGATACGCCGATCACTTGTGCTACATTCTTTTTCTGTTTTGCACCCAAATACTGCGCGCACAACACAGATGTTCCCAGCGTAGTAATCATATAAACAAGGCATATTAAAAATACCAACTGATTCACCACCCCGCTGGCCGCTACCGCATCATCACTAAAGCGGCTAAGCATAAAAACATCCGTTGCTCCTGTGAGCATTAAAAGAAGTGTTTCAAAAAAAATGGGATTTGTTAAGTGAAACAACTGCGTACGTAGCGCACGCGCAACCTTTGGAGATTTTTTCTTTGTCATAATTACAACTTACTCTTGTTATGAATATTTTAGCAATTTGGTAAGAAATTGTGTGAACAGAACATAAAAAAATTGCTAAAATAATTGCGTATTATCAAATGGGCCGACTGCGGACGTTTGATAAACTATATTAATTAAGGAGAAGGATCAATGAAAAAACTAGCAGTATTGTTAGTAGCATTACTCGTAGCTGCCCCTGCTTTTGCTGGGGATAACGGCATCCTCAAATTGTCCTTGTGGGATGATATTGCCGTGGCTTTGCCCAATAATACGCAAACCGTTAGAGGGGTTGATTTGGGTATTGGTTCTAAAACCAACTCTATCTATGGTTTACAATTAGATTTGTTAGTAAGTAAAGCCGGCGAACTACGCGGTATTAACGAAGCCTTAGCCGTCGCTAAGATTAACGAAGGGTATGGTATCAACGATGCTTGGATTTATGCCCGCTCTAACAGATTATATGGGTTGCAAAGCGCTATCGTGGATATTAACGATTCTCACTTTGGCGGTGCCCAATTTGGTATTGTCAACTTTGCCCATGGTACTTTAATCGGTGCCCAAGTAGGTATCTACAACCAAGTAGAAGACTTGCACGGGGTACAACTCGGTATTGTCAACAATGCCCACCACATTACCCAAGGGTTGCAACTCGGTATCGTAAACATTGCCAAGAACGGTTGGTTCCCGGTCATGGTATTGGTCAACGGTCGTTTCTAATTTTAGTTGCAAAAAACCGCGTACCTTGTGTACGCGGTTTTTTTTTGTTATAATTTACCTAGGTGTATTGAGCAAGAGTGCGCCCCAAGTTTGTAAATCAAAGCACGTCTTGACGGCACCCAGGCAATCGCCACCGAGGTATCCTCTACCTTAATTTAGGCGTGCGCCACAGGAGAAAAATAATGAGTAATGTATCTATGAAAGCCATGCTGGAAGCTGGTGTACACTTTGGTCACCAAACCTCCCGCTGGAACCCCAAAATGGGCCGCTTTATCTTTGGAGAAAGAAACGGTGTGCACATTTTAGACCTTCAAAAAACCGCCAAAGAACTTAAAAAAGCCTGTGCTTTTGTAAAAGAAGAAAGCAAAAAAGGTGCTAAATTTTTGTTCGTAGGCACCAAGAAACAAGCCCAAGAAGCTATCAAATCCGAAGCCGAACGCTGTGGTGCTTATTGCATCAGCGAAAAATGGTTAGGTGGAACTTTGACAAACTTCCAAACGGTCAAAAAGTCCATTGAACGCATGAACGAACTTGAAAAATGGGAAGCTTCCGGCGTATTCAAAGCCATCTCCAAAAAAGAAGCCAGCCGTCTTACCAAAGAATTGGCCCGCTTGCAAAAATTATTAGGTGGCATCCGCGATATGAAAGTGCTCCCCGACGTGGTTTTTGTGATTGACCCCGTTGACACCATGGGTGCCGTGCGCGAATCTCACGTGTTGGGAATCCCGGTGGTAGCCGTATGTGATACCAACGCCGATCCGGACTTGATTTCCTTACCGGTTCCCGGAAATGATGATGCGGCCCGCTCTATTAAATTATTCTGCGGTGCCATCGCCGATTCTATCCTGGAAGGAAGAGCCGAAGTAGAAGCTGCCAAAACCACGGAAGCTGCCCCGGCCGACCCGGAAAACCCGACCATGGCCAAAGCCTTTGAATCTGCCATGTTAGAAGCGGAAAAAGCGGAAGAAGCCAAAGAGGCTCAAACTGCCCCGGTAGTGGAAGTGGTAGAAGAAATAGTGGTAGAAGAAGCACCTGTCGCCGAAGTAAAAAAAGAAGCCGAAGAAAAACCGGCCAAAAAAGCAGCTGCCAAAAAAACCACGACTAAAAAAACCACTGCTAAAAAAACGACAGAAACCAAAACTGCCGCCAAAAAAACTACCGCTAAAAAAACCACTACAAAGGCCAAAAAAGCGGACGCTAAAGAAGAAACAAAATAACATTCTTATCCCAGTTCCCGTTCAAAGCGGGAACTGGAACGATTGAAACTTTAGGAGATATGACATGTCTTTAATGGACGATATTAAAACCTTACGCGAAAAAACCGGTGCGGGCATGATGGACTGCAAAAAAGCCCTCATGGAATGCAAAAATGACATGGAACAAGCCGTTGTATATCTGCGCAAAAAAGGCTTGGCCGCCATGGCTAAACGTGCCGATCGCGAAACAAAAGAAGGCAGAGTAGTCGTAAAAACCGACGGGAAAAACTTTGCTATGGTATACTTAGGTTGCGAAACGGACTTCGTAGCCAAGACCGATGGGTTCATTGCATTAGCCAATGAATTAGCCGATTACGTACTTGCTCACCCGGGCGTAAACTACGATACCGACGAAACCATCAAAGCCAAAATCACCGAACAAGCTCCCAAATTTGGGGAAAATACCACATTAAAAGGTGCTTATAACTGGTCCGCGGCCGACAATGCTGTAATGGCCTATTATGTGCACTCCGACAATAAAAAAGCCTCCTTGTTGGAAATGGCTGTTGCCGGTAATGTGGACAAGACCAAAGCGGCTGAACTCGCCCGCGAACTGGCCATGCACACCGTCGGTATGCAAACGGGCTGGATCAAAGCGGAAGACATCCCGCAAGAAGTCATTGATAAAGAATTAGACATCTACAAAACCCAAGCGTTAAACGAAGGCAAATCCGAACAGGCCATTGAAAAAATGTTGCCCGGTAAAGTCAAAAAGTTTGCCAAAGAGAATTGTCTGTTAGAACAAGCTACGATTAAAGACAACAAAAAAACCGTAGCTGACTATCTAAAAGAACAAGCGCAAGCCTTGGGCGGCGAAGTAACCGTTACCCGGTTCGTTCGTTTCTAATAAAGTCCCCGCTTCGGCGGGGCTTTTTTTTGTGCGCATACACTAAACAGGTGCGCAGAAGAAAAAGATTTATGATACAATACTAAAAATAAATGGCAAAGGAGACCCGTATGTCAGCTACCCACAAAAAACGCATCTTACTTAAACTATCCGGCGAAGCACTTAGCATGGAAGGCCACCGCGGTATTAACCCGCAATCCTTAAAAGAAATTGCTACCGAAATTGCCGAGGCCTACAAAAAAGCGAACTGCCAACTAGCTATTGTGATTGGCGGCGGAAACGTGTGGCGCGGGGTGCGTGATGGCGGCGGCGTAATTGACCGTGTCAATTCCGATAATATGGGCATGTTGGCTACCGTCATCAACGCCATTGCCTTGCAGTCCGCCATTGAAGATGCCGGCGTTCCCACCCGGGTGCTTACCTCCATCAATATTTATCAATTAGCGGAACCGTTTGTGCGTCGCAAAGCCATGCGCCACCTTGAAAAAGGACGCATTGTTATCTTTGCCGGCGGTACGGGGAACCCATATTTCACTACCGATAGCGCAGCCGCTTTACGTGCCAGCGAAATCAACGCAGATGTTTTACTCAAAGCCACTCAGGTAGACGGTGTATATGATTGCGACCCCAAGAAAAATCCGCAGGCTAAACTGATTGAAAAAATCACCTATGCCGAAGCCATTGAAAAACGTTTGCAATTTATGGACACTGCGGCGTTAGCCATTTCTATGGAAAACAAATTGCCCATCCAAGTGTTTAACTTGCACCAAAAGGGAAATATTGAAAAAGCCCTGTGTGGCGATAAAATCGGCACGGTAATTTACTAAATCGTAATTCCCCCGCCCCTGCGGGGGTTTTTTATGCCTCATTGGGCAGATACAAACAAATATGCTAGAATAGAAATATGTCCAGTACGCGTTTCCAAAAAACCCCTGCGCACTATCTGCAATACCTGGGCCTTAAAGGGCTCTGTATTGTGTTCTCACTACTTCCGTATCGGTTTTGCGTGTGGTTGGGCACATTTCTTGTGGGCGTTTCTCGGGTATTTCTTCCCAAGCGTTTTAAGCGGATGCAATACGATATTCACCGCGCATTTCCGGAAAAATCCCCTCAAGAAGTACGCCAAATTGCCATCAATTCTTGGCGCAATATGGGTACTATTCTGGCCGAATTTATCCAGCTCTCTCACACCAGCCGCAAAAAATTCAAGGAACACTGCCGCGTAGAAGGCTTTGAAAAAATCCAAGCCGCCGAAGGCAAAACAGGGGGCATTATTCATATTGGCCACTTTACCAACTGGGAAGCCTTTGGCTTTGCGGCTTCCGTTTACGGGGCAGACAAAGCTGTTTTAGCCCTTCGGGCTGACAACCCCTATATTGACGAAGAAATGAATCGTCTGCGCAACATTTTTGGCGGACGAACATTTTATAGCAACCACCAAGATCAACCGTTTTTTGCCTGTATGCGCTGGCTAAAAAAGAAAAAATTGATTGGTATTTTAATTGACCAAAATGCCAGTTCCAGCCAGGTTTGGATTCCGTTTATGGGGCGCATAGCGGCGTTTTCCCCTATTTCGGCCCTTTTGGCAATAAAAATACAAGTACCTGTTTTCCCCGTGCAAGTGCACCGCGAAGCCGACGGCATGTTGGTATGCCACGTCAAAGACCCGCTGATTCCCCCCACCGAATATAATCCGCAAAATGTACGTTTATTTACCCGGCAACTTATTGAATTTTATGAAACATGTTTGAAAGAAGATCCGGCCAGTTGGTTATGGGCACATAACCTATGGAAACGCGACAAAGAAGGCGAGCGATACTTGGCCCAACACCCGGAGGAAAAAGTATGATTAAGGCCGTATTTTTAGATAGAGACGGAACTATTATCTACGAAAAGCCCGGCGTTTATCTTTCCGAACCGGCCCAAGTGCGCTTGTATAAGAGCACCCAACCGGCCTTAAAATTACTTTGTGAACACGGTTTTAAATTATTTATCGTATCTAACCAATCCGGCATTGGCCGCGGATATTTTACAGCCAACGAAGTAAACGCCGTGCACGCCCATTTAATTCATTTACTTAAACCGGCTCGTATTGAAGAAATTGTATTTTGTCCGCATGCTCCGGACGAAAAATGTGCTTGTCGCAAGCCGCAACCTAAAATGGGATTAGATCTTATTAAAAAATATCATATTGACCCGAAACAATCGTATATGATCGGAGACAAGAAAGCCGACGTAGAATTTGGCCATGCGCTGGGCTGCAAGAGTATCCTTGTAACCACAGCCAATGGGCATCGTCATCTAAAGAAATATCCCGATTTACACCCGGATAAAGTAGCCACCAATCTACTTAATGCCGCTAAATTTATTCTTGCAGATAGCGAGGAATTGCCATGAAAAAGATGTTATGCGCTGTATTATCTTTAAGTTTTTTAGGGGCCTGCCACTACACGTGCAACACTTCCCGGCCGGTCTCTATCATCCAACCCGACACGGTTCAATCTTCTCTTGCCACACAGCCCGAGAAAGAAGAACTATCACAACCGGTAAACGAACAAAAAACCTCGGCAAAACCCGTTTCCGCCGCATTACCTTCTGCAACGTCCGCGCCAACTGTTACGACAAAAACAACAACGACCCCGCCAGCGAACAAACCAATTATTGCTGAGAAGGAAGTTAAACCTACTGTTTCCACCGCGTCTGCCTCTACGGTTCAAAACGCTGCTCCCGTTTTTGACCGGGAACAAGCCCAGCAAGTAATTGCCCAAGCACGTGCTCGGCAGACACTTACAAAACCACAGGCAGACAAGGCTGCGTTTAAGAAGGAGCCTTTATTACCCACGGACGGACGTTTACTAAGTCCCTTTTCATACGAACCGATTTTGCCGGACAACACCCATGCGCCCTGGAGTAACGAAAATTTAAAATACGGGCTTTATTATTCTTTTGTAAAAGCCGGCACCGCTTATATTAAAAACCGCGGGCTCACCAACATAAACGGGAAAATGGCCTATTTAATTCAAACCACTGCCTTTTCTGCCAGTGTCATTGACTCTGTATTCAAAGTGCGGGATGTTAATTATTCCTGGTTAGATGCCAATACTTTTCACTCGCTGGGATATTCGCAAAGCGTACGTGAAGGCAATTACAAACGGGACGAGTGGGTGACATTTGATAACAAAAACGGACGTTTCTACGGTGAAATTCAAAAGAAGGAGAAACCCCGCGCGATTGCAGGCCATCTGGATATAGAAGTGCTGGATATGCTTTCTTCCTTATACTTTGTACGCAAACAACCGCTAGAAAAGGGCAAAGATGTTATTTTTGATATTATTAACCGCGAAAAACAATATCCGCTTGTAGTAAAAGTATTAGGAAAAGAAACCGTCAAAACAGAAGCCGGTAAGTTTGATTGTTGGATAGTTGAGCCCCAATTCAGAGGAGAGGGTATTTTTGTTGCCAAAGGCAAAAGCCTCAAGGTATGGCTCACGGATGACCAATACCGTATGCCGGTTAAAATGTCGGTAGAAGTGTTTATTGGCAGCGTCTATGCCGAACTACTGGAATATCAACGCAATTAAATATATAATGGGATTTTAAGGAGATCATTATGGCAATTACTACCAAACGCTTAAAAACTATTTTGAACAAATTTAGAGGACAGGAAATTATCGTCGTAGGCGATATTATGCTGGACCACTTTATTAAAGGGTCTGTGTCGCGCATCTCGCCGGAGGCCCCGGTGCCGGTGGTAGCCGTAAACAACGAATTTTTTGTAGCTGGTGGAGCCGGAAACGTAGCCGTTAACTTGGCCGCTTTAGGTGCTAAACCCATCATGATTTCCGTCGTAGGGCCGGACCTGGGCGGTGAAATGCTTAAAGGATTCTTACGCGATAAAGGCATCAACACCTATGGCATTTGCGAAGATTCCGATCGTCCCACCACGCAGAAAATCCGCGTCATGGCTGAACAGCAACAAATTGTCCGCTATGACCGAGAAAGTAAAAAAACCATTTCCCCCTCTATTGCCACCCAATGTATGAAAAGTTTTGACCTCGCCATCAAAACTGCCAAAGGGGTTATTTTATCAGACTATGGCAAAGGGATGCTTAGCGACCATAACATCAAAGCCATCATTGATAAATGTCGTAAGAAAGGGATCCCGGTATGCGTAGACCCCAAGATTGATAACTTCAAAAAATACAAAAATATTACGTGCATGACCCCCAATACCAAGGAGGCCTGGGAAGGCGCGGGCGAATCGCCCAAACCGGGTGAAGAAGCAATTGAAAAACTTGGGCAAAAAATTCTCAAGATGCTCAATGCCGATTCCATTTTAATTACCCGCAGTGCTGACGGGATGAGCCTGTTTGAAAAAGGCAAAAAGAAACCCACTACCGTTCCCACCGCCGCCCGGGAAGTATATGATGTTACCGGGGCCGGGGATACGGTTATTTCCGTCTTTACGCTAGGCTTAGCTGCCGGAGCCAGTTTACCGGAAGCCGCGGTACTTTCCAACTACGCTGCAGGGATTGTAGTAGGCAAATCAGGCACAGCTACTGCCACCGTAGAAGAAATTGAGAAGGTCCTTGCATGAGCGGCGTTGTCATAGCGATTCCGGCCCGTTTTGGTTCTTCCCGTTTCCCGGGCAAGGTAACGGCTCTATTAGCCGGCAAACCGGTTATTGAGCACGTGTACGAGGCCTGCTTAAAAACCGGCTTAGGCCCCGTTGTTATTGCTACGGAAAGCCAACGCGTGGTGGAAGCATGCAAATCTTTTGGAGCGCAGGCTATAGTAACCAGTGATACATGTCAAAGCGGTACCGACCGCATTTATGAAGCTACACAAGGGCGCGATGAATCTTTTATTATTAACGTACAAGGCGACGAGCCCTTTATCAACCCGCAGACGATTATTAAAATTGCCGAACTCTTACGCCGCGACCCATCCTGCGATATAGCCACCGCGGTCATGGCCACCACAGAGGACACTAAAATTGACAATCCAAACTGTGTAAAAGCCGTGCTGGGCAAGGATATGCGTGCCTTGTATTTTTCGCGCTCCCGCGTACCGTTTAAGCGAGAACCGTCTTCCGAAAATAAAGATTTTATTTACTGGCATCACTGTGGCATTTACGGGTATCGCAAAGAAGCCTTAAAACGCTTTGTGTCGTTGCCGCAAAGCCCGTTAGAGAAAATAGAAAAATTGGAACAACTGCGCGCGCTAGAGGATGGGATGACTATTAAGTGCGTGCAAATTGAACCGGCCGGCCCAGCCATTGATACACCGGATGATTTGCGCCGCGCCGAAGAATATTGGAAGGCGCATCATTAAAAATTTAACTATTTACGAGGAGAACACATATGTCTAAATTCATTATTATTACAGGCGGAGTAGTCAGTTCGCTAGGGAAAGGAATTTCCGGCGCGAGCATTGGCAAACTCTTGCAATTAAACGGGCTCAAGGTGAACATGATTAAGTGCGACCCGTACATTAACGTAGACCCCGGCACCATGTCCCCCTACCAGCACGGTGAAGTATTTGTAACCACCGACGGAGCAGAAGCAGACTTAGACCTGGGCCACTACGAACGGTTTTTAGACATTACCATGACCCGCGCCAACACAAATACCGCCGGTAGCATTTATCAAACGGTAATTGATAAAGAACGCCGCGGCGAATATTTAGGTGCTACCGTGCAAGTGATTCCTCACATTACAAACGAGATTAAAAAACGCTTTACCGCGTTTGAAAATGACGTAGATGTATCTATTATTGAAATTGGCGGCACCGTGGGAGATATTGAATCACTTCCGTTCTTAGAAGCGGCCCGTCAGTTATGCCTGGAAAAAGGACCCGAAAACGTCATTTCCGTACACGTAACGCTTGTTCCTTATATCTCGGTAGCACAAGAACTCAAAACCAAACCTACCCAACACTCCGTCAATAAACTGCGTGAAGTGGGTATTGCCCCCAGCATGCTTATTTGCCGCACAGAAAAACCGCTTTCAGATAATTTGAAAAAGAAAATCTCCCTATTTTGCAGCGTGCCGGTACAAAATGTGATTGAATGTGCGGATGCCAAATCTATTTATCACGTGCCCGAAATGTTCTATAAACAAGGCGTTGATAAAGAGATTATGCACATGCTGGGCCTAAAACCCACGCAGGAAGTAAACCCCGCTTGGTTTGAGTTTTTTGACAAAGCCATGACGCCCAGCAAATCGGTACGTATTGCTGTAGCCGGCAAATATTCAGAATTGCAAGATGCCTATAAGTCTATTAACGAAGCCCTGCGCCATGCGGGTATGAATAACGATGCCAAAGTAGAAATCGTCTACGTCAATACCGAAAAAGACAACGTGGAAGAAAAACTGAAAACGGTGGACGGAATTTTGATCCCCGGCGGTTTTGGTACCCGCGGTATTGAAGGAAAAATCAACACCATTAAATATGCGCGTGAAAACAAAGTTCCGTTTTTGGGTATTTGCGTAGGGATGCAATGCGCTGTGATTGAAGCGGCGCGCAACTTGTGCGGGTTGCATGATGCCAACTCTACCGAATTTGACCCCACCACCAAAGACCCGGTGGTAGATTTGACTCCCCAGCAAAAAAACGTTGTTTACAAAGGCGGCACGATGCGCCTAGGCAACTACACCGCGGACCTCAAAGAGGGCTCCTTAGCGCGCCGCTTGTACGGCAAGGATCAAATTGTGGAACGCCACCGCCACCGCTACGAGTTTAACCCCGTCTACGTAAAACAATTAGCGGATGCGGGCTTAAAAGTATCCGGCTGGCACGAAGGCGTTCTGCCCGAAATTGTGGAGCGCGAAGATCACCCGTACTTTATTGCGGGGCAATTTCACCCGGAATTTGGCTCCCGCCCGATGCGGCCGCACCCCTTGTTTGATGGCTTAATTAAAGCCAGCTTGAAGCAAAAAGAAGGGAAAATAGAAACGCCCAAGGCAACTGCTACGCGCAAAGCCAAAACGTCCGTAACCGCGTAACTTTTGGAATACAGCAAAACGCCCGCTTTTTGGCGGGCGTTTTTTATGGCAATACCTCAAAAGTAATTTTATCCGTTTGACCGCCACACGTTACGGATACCGCATGTTTTCCCTTCACCAACGGCCACCAAGTTCGGCACGTAGTCTGCGGCAAAGCCTGATTGTCCACTTTCCAATGACAAACAGGTTGCGGGCAGGCAGCCTCCAACTTTACTTGTTGGCTGGCACGTGGGGCGGCCGGATCCACCATAAATTTATCAGCCGCCTTGGGAGAGATGATTTCCACTTGAGATTGAACCGGTTGATGTTGTCCGCTGCACCGCTCCGGTTGATTTGTAACGTCAAACACTTCTTCGTGCGTGTGCGTACAAGAAGGCCCCGCCAGCAGACCGCTTTCACTGCAAACTACCTTGCGCACCACCCCACCGGGTAGGGAAAAAGACATAGCCGGATATTTGGCAAAAACAGCCAAAGCCACGTCATGTAAAATCGGCCCCGCTCCGGTTATGCCGGATACTTTTTGCATAGAACTGGCGTCAAAATTACCCACCCATACCCCTATTGTCCAACGCGGGGTATAACCAAGGGCATAGTTGTCTTTATAATCTTTGGAAGTGCCCGTTTTGGCAGCCATTTCAAAAGGCATAACCAGGGCAGAATTTAACCCAAACGCCGCCGAACGGGCTTGATTATCTGCCAACATATCACTTACCAAATAAGCGGTTTTCTCGTCCAATACCCGTGTTACTTTTCCGGGCAATTCAATCACGGGGCGGGTAGCCAGCAAGACCGGTCTAAAAAGGCCTCCCCGAGCTAATGTGGCATACGCATTGGTTAACTCAAGCAGTTTCACTTCTCCGTTACCGAGCGAAATCCCCAATCCATAAAAATCGGCAGTTCGTGTTAACGAGGTAAAACCCAGCCGGTGTAAAAAGGTAAGCAGTTGCGTAGTCCCCACTTGTTCTGCCGCCTTTACTGCCGGGATGTTATACGAACACGCTAACGCGTTACGCACAGATACTAACCCGTGGAAAGTTTCATCATAATTGCGCGGGCGAAATCCCCCCTCAAAAAACGTGTCCTCGTCTGCCAGCAAGGTTGCCGTAGTCAATTTGCCCTGTTGCAAAGCCAATGCATATACAAACGGTTTTAACGCAGAACCGGGTTGGCGTAATGCCCGAACTCCGTCCACCTGGCCACTATGTTTTTTATCAGTAAAATCGGCCGAACCGACGTAAGCCAGCACCCCCCCGCTGGTATTATCCAATACTACCACCGCCGCATTGGTCACGTTACTATCGGTTAAGCGGGCGAGATTATTCTTTACAATTTGTTCCACTTGTGTTTGTAATTCGCGGTCCAACGTGGTGTAGATTTGGGTACTACCGTCAGGCAAATACGACGAGAGAAATTGGGCAAAGTGCGGGGCATAAAAGGCCCGTTGTTGGGTAGAAAGGGTGATTTTTTCTTCCAAGGCCAAGGTATACATTTCTTCGTTAATAAAACCGTTTTCTTTCAGTTCCCCCAGCACATAATCACGCCGTTTTAAGGCCCTGCTAAAGTGTTTGAGTGGGTTGTAGTACGTGGGCGATTTTAGGAGCCCTGCCAAAAACGCCGCTTGCGACAAAGACACATCCGCCGCATCGGTATTAAAATAAAACTGACTGGCCGCCTGTACCCCTTGAGTCAAATTACCAAATTCCAAGAGGTTAAAATATTGCTCCAAAATTTCTTCTTTCGTATATTTCTGTTCCAGCCGGGTGGCAAAAAAGGCCTCTTTGGTTTTGCCCCACAATGTTTTAGGCCGCGGGGTAATGGCACGGGCCAGTTGCTGGGTAATGGTAGACGCGCCGGATACAATTTTCCCTTCCTGGACATTTTGCCAAGCCGCCCGTAAAATAGCCGCCACATCCACCCCACTATGCGTATAAAAACGTTTGTCTTCCGCCGCTACTACCGCACTAATTAGCCAGGGCGATATTTTATCTAACGTAACAGGTTGATAATAGGTATTATGTTGGGACAGCACACCACGCAGCGGCAACCCCACCCGGTCATAGAGTTGTTTAGACGGAGTTAAAATTTCTTCCCCACCGCAAAGGTAGGGAAGAAATAAAATAAGTGCTATTACTTGAGTATACTTCATTACTTAATTACCAGGGTACTGGTAGCGTTTCGCCCAAAGACCGCCGAATCATACATTTGCATCGCCCAGGCAGCGGGATAGGTATAGGTACCGGCAGAGATAGCCGTTACTAAATAACTAAACGTATGCTCGCCGGCAGACAGTTCGTCCGCAAAGCCATAGATGCGGTCGTCATATTGTTCCACACGACCAAAAGCGGTATTATCCGCCGCTAAGGCTTGCGCCTGTGTGGCCGATTCCGTAGCCAAGGTGGTATTCACGAGTACAAATCCGGCCGGAATAAAGTCTTGCGCGACTACAAAACTGCGCGTAGCGGCATTTTTGATATGCAGGGTAACTTTGTAGCGTTCCCCTGTTAAAAGTTGTTCAACAGGTTTACCGTCCAACGTGCTAATAGTACGCGTGACCTTAAATCCGCTATCCACCGGCGAAGTATAAGCCGCCGGCGTATAATATTGGGCCAAATTATAGTACAACGTACCCGTTCCCTGTTTGGCAAATTCCACGAGGGTTTCTTTGCCATTTGCATAGATTTGCTCAAACGGAACGGAAACCATTTCTTCCTTGAGGCTTCTGCCTTGGAAATTGGCAGAGAGGAGCGCATTATTTCCCTGTTTGACTGTGGCCGTAAAACTAGGGGTCTGTGTTTCACGTGCGGTATAGTACGCCTGCAACGCGCGCAGTACGGCCGCACTGGTATTGGTATCTTGCCAGAAACCTTGTGCATTTACTTGGCTTAATAACCACGAGACTACTTGGAAATCATTATCCAGCGGTAAATTGGCCATGAGCAAGGCTTGCAACGCATGCGCCGTGGTATTTACGTTATTGTTATGAATCCACGGCATAGACGTTGTTTCGTCTATATAGGCTGCGGTAGGCGTATACACTAATTTATTGGTAAGTTGTTGCGCCAAATTTTGCTTAATTTCTTGACTGCGTTTGGTAATATGCGCGGCCTCCAGCAAATACGCCACCGCCCGTTTGGACAAATCCGTCCGCTTGGCATAGAGCGTATTAAAAAGGCTATCCACATTTTTTCCGTAACGGGCCAATACATACGCACTATAGGCACGGGCCGTATCGGTTTCGTACAGCGAATAAGCATAAGCATGTGTAGTCTGTTTATTAAATGCGCCTTGCAACCAACTCACCGCCTTGTTGATAGAAGCGGTAGGTACCTCGTAACCGGCTTGTTTAGCCGTCTGCGCCATATCTAGCGCATAGGCGGTAACGTAAGCATCCGGTAAAGAATTCGGCCAATATCCGTATCCGCCCGTTACGTGTTGATACGTAGGCAAGGTTTTAAGAATTTCCTGGGCGCGCGTGCGCAGATCTTTTGGATCAGCCAAGTTGAAATCACGCACTAAGGTTTGCGCCCCTACACTGGCCGCCAATTTAGACATTTGCTGCTCTAAACAGTTATACGGGTAAGAAAGCAAATATTTCAAGGCTCCTTTCAATTGTAACAACGCGGTGGAGGCCAATGAAACTTGCACCCGGTTCTTGGCAAACGTATTTAATGATTGCGGACGAACCACGCCTTCTTGTTGCTTATTTTGGGTGGCTCCATAAACCGCCAGGGTTTGTTCCTGCTCGGCAGCAGAAACCGCAATTTCCGTTTGCATACCATCTGTGTATTTCCCTTTGGCCATAATAGCCACAACCCCAGATCCCGTTTGGGTTGCGTTACATATCCACGTTACTTCGCGCGATTGACCTTTGGGGATACGGAGTGTTTGCTGACTAATGCCCTGTGCTTGGATATTGCCCAGGGTGTTAATTTGCACGGTAAAGTTTCCTTTTTCATCCTCAAAGTTGTATACTAGTGCACCACAGTTAAATTGATCCCCTTCGCGGGCAAAGCGAGGCATATTTGCCGTCACCATCACCGGTTTAGAAACGGTAATTTTATCTTCGGCCTTGCCAAATTCTTGCGTAGTGAGCGATACCGCCATCAAGCGGAAGGTAGTCAAATTATCCGGCAAATTGAACGAAACTTGCGCTTTCCCGTTTGCGTTTGTATGCACCGCTGCTTCGTAATACGGGGCAAACAAGAAACGCGAACGCAAATCCGTCCCTGCCAGTTTACTGGCAGCCGCTCCGCCACCGCCGCGGTTTTCGCCTTTCTCGCCAAAACTGCGCTGACCGATTACATAGGAACGGTTATCCATAGTAAACACGGAAATTGGTTTAGAACCGTAAAAGAGATTAAACAAGTCCGGCGTTTGGTAATTGCTAAGCGCCAAAACGCCTTCGTCTACCGCCATAACTACCACTTCGGCGGGAGTGCCTTTCCCCGCTACTTGGGTATTTATATTCAGGGTTACTTTCTCTCCCGGTTGGTATTTTTTAGCATTGGGTTTTATGGTGGTCTCCAAGCGTTTTCCGTCCGGGACAACACTCAAATTGACATAGCCGATTTTACCTTGCGGCTTTCCCAAATCTTCCTTATCCGTAGCCGGTTTTGCAGTACGTCCTTGCACCAACATTACACTGACATACGCGTTGGGAAGGTAGGAGTCTTTAATCGGTACTTTAATATCCGCGGTAGGACCGGTAAGGGTGGTCGTCCAAGCATCCAAAATGCCTTCACGCTCTACCGTAATAAGTGCTTGCGCGGTTTCATACGGATTGGCTACCCGGATACGTGCGGTTTGACCTACCTTGTATTCATTTTTATTTTGCTTGAGTACCAAAATATCATCATCCCGACGTTGATTATAGGCATTGCCTTGGCCATATACATATACATCCGTACCGCCCAACACCGTGCGGCCAAACAAATCTTTAGCCGTTAGTTTAATAAAGTACGAACCACCCTCTGCCGGCACAAAGGTAAGTTTGGCCCCTTTCTTGCCGATGGACACTTGTTGGGTAGTCACGGGGGTTACCTTCTTTTCGCTCACCCATTCCAACCGGCCCGCTAAACCTACTTTACGCACACTATAGTATTGTTCCCGATACACTTCTGCGGTGGCAGTGGTGGTGGTCGGTTTTCCGTCTGGGGTGACTGCGACTAATTTTACATCTACCGGCTGGCCTTGTTCATAGGTATCCTTTTCCGCCTTAGCACCTACATACAGATCCGCAGGGTGCACTAAGAAAGAAGTCCGCTTAAACAGGTTTTGATGAGCCGGGGAAGCGATATCTATTTCCGCATAGACACGCACCGGCAATGCAAGCCGCGGCATTTTAGCATCAAAGAGCAAAGCGCCGCGCGAATCCAGTTCGCCCGAGGATTGCAACAGTAATTTGCCATTATCCTTGATAAGATCTTGTTGTAAGAAATAGGGAGTAAAGGTATACCCGTCATATCCTTTGGGGGTAAACCAGGCATTTTCTTGCCGCAAGGTCCATTTGGCTTTGGCATGGTCCAACGGGGCCCCAAAATAATATTGTGCCGCGGCAGAAAATTGGGCTTCTTCCCCCCCGGTGTACGAAGAACGATCCGCTTTAATATATACATTAAAATCAGCCGGTTTTACGGATTCAACCTGAAAGGAAACCGACGCCCCTTGCGGATCTTTGGCCTTTGTTTGCGGGACAAAAGAAATGTCCCAATAGCCGGTAGCGGCTGTTTCGGGCAGATCTAACTGAGTATCAAAACTTCCCCAATTTGCCGAAATTACTACGTCTTTTTTGAGCACTTCTTCTCCTCTGGCATCACTAATCGTAAGCGTGCCGCGTAGGTTAGAAGGCAAGATCCATTTTCCTTTTTCCTGCTGACGTACAACGCCTTTAATATGCACCATTTCTCCAGGGCGATATACCCCCCGATCCGTAAACACATACGCAAGCAAATTTTGGGCCAAAGGAGTATATTCGTAATCCATATTAAAACGCCATGGCTCCATACCATCGTTCCACACATTGCTCACCACGCTATCCCCGTTGGGGCTGGTTACAAAGGCATACAACGTAGGTTGGCCCCACTCTTTAGTAGGCACATCTAATTTGCTCCACCCGGGGGCCTGCGCCAACCCGTTAGCATCCGTCACGCCGCGCCATACAACTTTGTTTTCTTCACTGCGCAGTTCCACCGGTAAGGCGGCTAACGGTTTTCCCGTTTTGAGAGAAGTCGTCCAGATCAAAATAGAATCAGGCGAAGTTTTAAAAGTAGTACCGATATCGGTAATATTATCGGTAGCGGATACCCAGCAATCTTCCTGTTCGTTTCCGCGTTTTAACTTATATTGGCTAAAGATAATACTGTCTGTAGCGGTAGGCTTAAACCGAGTTAAATCCACAAACGTACGGAAAGTTTTGTCTTTGACATCCTTAAACGTATAATTGCCCGAAAAGGTGGAATTGGATAATTCTTTACGGGCGCAATAAGAGGCATTTTTAGTGTAGAAGGGAATAAAATTATCCCGGTTCAAATGCGTGGCTTCTACAAAGACAGAAGGAATATTCATTAAAGCAATCGGCAACCGGGCCGGCAAATAACTTTCTAATATCCCTACCCCATCAGCCGAAAAATCTACCGTCGGGCAATACCCGGTATTGGAAATCGTAAACGTTTCGTCTTGGGGTAACGAATTGCCATAAATATCTTGCAACCCTTTTTTGAGAGTTAGTTTGATAGGTTGGTGCGGTTGTACCTCAATAAACGAAAGAGGCATTCTAAAATAAGCCTCGCCCGTTTTATTATTAACAAACTCGTAACCTAAAGAATCTTTTTCATTTTCAGGTAGCGGCTTCTTCGCCGAAGCAGGCGTAACTTCCAACGCGTTATATACTTCGCGTTTGCGCACTGGAGAGGAAAAGCGAATTTCGGGCATATAAGGTAAACAGCCGGTGGACAACTTGCCTTCCACACGCAAAGGAGGATAAGTATAAAAGGAAGTTTCGTAGTTATTCGCCATACCTAACGTACCGGTTTTAGCCGGCAAACCCCGCTGCAGTACAAGCGTATATTTTTGCCCCGGCTTTAAGGTACGCACTGGATGAACCGCGAACAAACCTTGTTTTTCTTCTTCGGAGAAATAGGAGAAATTCTTTTCAATTTCCGGCTTGGTAAGCGTGCGAACTTGCACCGGAACGGCGGTCCCCTCCTGAGATGTTAACGAAATGAACCGGGCGGCTTTATCTAAATTCACAGGCAAGGTGGTGGCCACATACAAACTGGGATTTAGCGCAATCCAATGTTCGTTGGTATACGGATAGACCAGCGTCACTTGCGGAACTTGCGTGGTAAACGCAAATTGATAGGAGCTGTCTAACTTTTGACCGGAAACCGCTGATTTAAACCCTTTTGCCACCATTACGGTAAACTGCGTGGCGGCCGGCCAATTTTCCGTGGGTTCAAACAACAAAGTTTGCGTACCGCTAAACCGGCACGAGCCTTCCACTTTGGGTGTAATTACCAAGGGACAATTCTTAGACGAGAAAGCCGTTTCTTCGCCCAGTTTTACAACGGGTTGATTAAAGTGAACATTGACCGCTTGGCGACCCATATTTCCTTGCGCCCCTTTTGGCGAGGCAGAAAGCACTTTCAAGGCCGGCGCGGCGGCTTGAGCCGGACAGATAGATAGTACAAGCAATGTTCCTGCAAAAATAGATTTTAGTAATTTCATAAATTCTCCTTATAAGTATATTTTAGCATTTGTACGTGCACGTAAACACATCATGATATTTTTCTCCTTGCCTATATGCAAATTTAGTAAAATATAGATATGTCAGCAGCCGTCCAAACACTTAAGAACCCGTTTAAGGACAAAAAATTATCCAAGTTACTTTTCAAATTTTCGGCTCCCGCCGTAGCGGGGATGTTTGTCAACGCGTTATTTAACATTATTTCCCGTATTTATGTAGGGCAAGATGTAGGCGCCATAGGGATTGCCGCCATTACGGTTATTTTTCCGCTGGGTATTTTATATATGGGGTTTAGTGCCTTTATTGGCATTGGCAGCAACGCACTCTTTTCTATCCGTTTAGGCGAAAAACGCCCCCAAGAAGCCTTGCGCGTATTAGGTAACGGATTTATTTTGCTGATTATTATGGCGGGCATTGTTACAACATTTAGTTATATGTTTCTGGACCCACTACTGCGTTTTTGCGGAGCGGATGATGCCATTTTACCTTATTCGCACTTATATGCTACGTGGGTATTTCCGGGATATTTTGTATTTGCCATTGGCGCGGGGATGAATCACTTTATCCGTTCTTCCGGCCGTCCTAAAACGGCGATGGCTACACAGTTTATTGGGGCCTTTGTAAACTTAATTGCCGCCCCGCTGTTTATCTTTAAACTGGGCTTAGGCATTAAAGGCGCTGCCTTAGCAACGGTATGCGGACAAGTTATTTCGTTTAGTTGGGTAATGTACTGTTTAACCGGGCACCGGGCCCCCTACCGCCTTATGTGGAAAAATTTCAAACTGCGCCTGCAAATTGTATTAGATGTTATGGCGATTGGTTTTTCGCAATTTGCGTTCCAGATTGCTTCCAGTGCGCTCAACGTAATTTTGAACCATGCTCTGCTTAAATACGGTGGCAACTTGGCAATTTCGGCTATGGGCGTCGCCCTAAGCATCAATACTATTATCATTATGCCGACGTCAGGTATTTCACAAGGGGCGCAACCGCTTATTGGCTACAATTACGGCGCACGCAAATACAAAACGTCTATTCAAACGCTTAAAATGGCGCTACGCTGGGGGATGACGGTAACGACGGTAGGTTTTATTATTTTGCAACTTTTTGCCCGACCGATTGCCAGTATTTTTAACGGGCAAGATACCGCACTTATTGACCTAGCCAGCCGCGTGATTCGTTTAGTAAACATCTTACTGCCCATTGTGCCTTTGCAGATGATGGCCACAACATTCTTCCAGGCAATCAACCAGCCCCTCAAGGCCGCCTTACTCAGTCTTTCGCGCCAAATTTTACTGGTTATTCCGTTGGTGCTGATTTTACCGCTTTTTTGGGGATTAGACGGCGTGTTTTTGGCCCCGGTGGTGGCGGACGGCGTATCCACCTTAATTGCGGTCCTTCTACTCAAGCACTTCTTTGACCAACACGACCAAACAGTATTTTTTAAGCGCAAGAAATAATTGATTGTACTTAAAGTCGTTAATATATAACCAAAATTTTACCTTACCAGCCAGTTCAGCCTAAATTTGCTACAATGTGGTAACTACTTGTCACAGGTTACACAACATCTATGAGCCGGGATATTTTAGCATTAGATTTTTATGGCAAAACAATTCTAGCCGCCCTCGCCTCGCTAGACGAAGAAACCGATACCTTACGTATTCGTCATATTCTTCGCCACCACAGCGACGCCTTTAACGGGGCCTTTGTGCGGGAACGATCTAATGCACAAGACGAACTTAACCGCGTATTTGCCCAAATGGGTGAATATACCGATAGAACCTCCACTGTCATTGTTGGGGTTCGCGGAAACTTTTTATCTTTCCGGCATAACACCGGCTTTACGTTTACCGAATCGCGCCAGCGCATCATCCGTGAAAGCGACGTCAACAACGCAATTCACGAATCACTGCCCAAAGATTTAGACGATTCTTTAGAGGTAATAGATGTTTTGCCGCTTTCCTACATCATTGACGATCAGGCCGGAGCCACCGACCCGGTAGGGATGTTCGGCTCTTGCTTAGGCGTGGAAACATTTGTTTCGTACGGGATAAAAACACATTTAACTAATTTTAGAAGCGTATTAAATGCGTGCGGCTGTGAAGATTTTCTCTGGATGCCGTCTTCGGTAGCACTTGCCGAAATGGCACTCACTTCTGCCGAAAAATCCTCTAGCGTGCTTATTGATTTAGGGGAAGACAGCACCTCGGCTATCTTATACCACAAAGATTCTTTATTAGAAGCGTGGGAAATCCCCTTTGGGTTAAACCGGGTAGCCGAAGGCATTGCCGACCAGTTACAAAACGATTATCCTACTGCACTGGAAGTGCTTCGTCATTACGAGCCGGACCCTGTGATGGATGAAGTATTGATAGAAGCGGCCACGCCGGTCATACAGGCTATTCACAAAGAATTAGCACACTCACTCACGTATATCCAACACCCCCCCGCCCAATTGATCCTTGGCGGGCAAGGGGCAGTACCTGTTTTGCAAAAACTTCTTAAAAACATCCTGGGCGTACGCAAAGCGCGTTTGTGTTCTTTTGATACGCTCATTGCGGATTGCGCCCTGGATTCTCCCCAATATAACGGCGTATTGGCACTCCTGCAATATGCCTTGATGCGCGAACAAAGCCAAGCGGGCGTTTCCCCGGTAAAAGACGAAGGATTGTTGGGTAAATTATTTAGCAAGTTTGGGTTTAATTTGTTTTAATCTTCCCTTAAAAAACCCCGCATCCATAGGCGGGGTTTTTCACAAAGCAATCTGCACATTCAATTAGGCTTCTTCTTCGGCCTCTTCGGCACGCTCGGTACGCTTACGCAAGAGGTGCGAAAGAATTTTCTTGCGCAGACGTAACGATTTAGGCGTAATTTCCACCAATTCGTCCGGCGCAATATATTCTACCGCCTGTTCCAAACTCATTTGACGCGGCGGCGTTAGCACATAAGACTCATCGCTGGCTTTGCTACGCATATTGCTTAAATGTTTAGCCTTGCAAGGGTTGACGACTAGGTCATTAGCGCGGGAATTTTGCCCCACAATCTGCCCGGCATATACTTTTTCACCGGGGCCCAAAAAGAGTTCCCCGTTGTTTTCCAATGCGTACAAAGCATAGGGCGTGGTTTCGCCATCTTCTTTGGCAATTAAAACCCCGTTGTGACGCAAATCGGGCAAGTCGGCCTTGGGGTAATATCCCTTAAAACTATGGTGCATAATCCCCGTACCGCGGGTACTGGTTAAAAGTTCGTTCTTAAAGCCAATGAGCGCGCGGGAAGGAATCAAATATTCCAAACGCAGGCGGTCTTCACCTTCGGTCACCATATTTTCCAACTGCGCGGCACGCGTGCCTAAAATGGTAAACACGGCGCCCTGATATTCACTCTTAATATCCAAAATCAAGGATTCCATCGGCTCCAAAATTTGCCCGTTTTCTTCTTTATAAAGCACTTCAGGGGAAGATACGGCCAATTCAAACCCTTCGCGACGCATATTTTCAATTAAAATTGTTAAGTGCAGTTCCCCACGGCCATACACTTTAAATTTGCCTTCGCCTTCCAATTGTTCCACCTTCAAACCTACGTTCGTTTGAGCCTCTTTTTCCAAGCGGTTTTTAAGGTGGCGGCTGGTTACAAATTTACCTTCGCGCCCGGAGAAAGGGCTGTCGTTGACTAAGAAATCCATAGACATGGTAGGCGCATCAATGGTAAGCGGCGGAAGCGGTTTAAGCGCATCGGGGCGGCAAATTGTATCGCCCACGTCCACACCTTCTAACCCGGCAATAGACACAATGTCTCCGGCGGTAGCTTTTTCAACTTCTACTTTTCCCAGACCTAAAAAGCGTTCAATTTTGGCGGCCTTGGCTTGGGTGGTTGTTCCGTCGGGATGAATCAGCGCTACGGTCTGCCCTTTGGTAATATTTCCGGCCAAAATGCGGCCAATACCTACGTGGCCTAAAAAGTTGTTGTAATCTAGCATGGTCACTTGCATTTGCAAGGGGGCATCCGGCTCAGCGAGCGGCGCAGGCACGTGCGATAAAACCGTATCTAAAATAGGGGCAATATCTTTGCCTTTTTCTTCCATTTTTAGGCTGGCCCATCCGGCACGGCCCGAAGCGTAAATAATCGGGAAATCTAACTGTTCATCCGTCGCACCCAGTTCCATAAACAGGTTAAATACTTCGTCTACTACTTCGCTGGGGCGGATATGTTCACGGTCCATTTTATTGATAACTACAATCGGTTTCAAGCCCAAGGCCAAGGCTTTACGCAGTACAAAGCGGGTCTGCGGCATGGGGCCTTCCACCGCGTCAACCATCAAAATAGCGCCATCTACCATTTTTAAGACGCGCTCCACTTCGCTGCCGAAATCGGCGTGGCCGGGCGTATCAACAATGTTAATGGTATGGCCTTTGTAGCCGATAGAGGTGCACTTCGCTAAAATGGTAATGCCGCGTTCACGCTCCAAGGGGTTAGAGTCTAAGACCGTATCTTGTGCTTGGTCTTCTTTTACTTTAAATTCTCCGGCAAATTTTAACAGAGAATCAACCACAGTGGTCTTACCGTGGTCCACGTGTGCAATAATGGCCACGTTGCGTACATCTTCGCGGGTATTGTTCATATTTGTTACGGTTTCCTAAAAATAAAGATTGTAGATATATTTTACCAAATTATAAGTAGTTCCGCCCGTAGATTTAAGCGCCCGCACGTTTATTTGTAGAGCAAAGAGCGAAATTCTTGCGTTTGGTTGATGTCTTTAAACATCCAGCCTTTTTGGTCGTCATCAAATAAGGCTTCGTAATTTTTGAAGTTATGTTTGAGTGCTTTTTGCAAATTCGCGTAAGTGTTTTTGCGGTCTTTTTTGTACGTCCAATACGTGCCGGCCAGGTTGACATAAGGCGTAGGGGCCGACGGGTCCAACCGGATGGCAGTTTCAAAATCTTTTTTGGCTTTTTCCCATTGTTTCAAATTCATGCGGGCAAAGCCGCGGTTATTATAGGCTACTGCCCAACGCGGGTTGAGTTCAATGGCGCGTGTATAATCGGCCACGGCCTTATCAAATTGTTTGTTTTCTTCGTGCACTAATCCCCGGCGGTTATACCAATAAGACTCCGGTTGCAATTCAATCACGCGGTCATAATCTTCTAAGGCGGCTTCCAGGTCTCCCATTTCGCGGTAGGTTGCCCCCCGCCACTGATAAGCTAGCGACCACTCGCTTTTGCGGTTAATAGCCTTACTAAATGCAGAAACGGCTTCATCCCATTTGCTTTCACTGTGGAAAATACGCCCCTGCCAAAAATGACGGGAAGCCGAGTCGTCCCCTAAGCCTGCCAACGCATCTACTTGCTGTTGCGCCACCTCGTAGCGGTAGGCTTCTAAACTTACCGGGATTGTTTCTTCCAATAGCCCTTTTTGGGCTTTTTTCCAGTCTCCCACATAGCGGGTATAATCGGCCAGGGCTAAATTGTATTTTCCGATAGAACGATATTCGCGCGCACGCGCCAGGTAGAAATTTTTATAAGACGGTTTTAAGTGAATCGCCTTCGTAAAATCGGCTAACGCCAGTTGCGGTTCTTTGAGGTGCGAATAGGCCAACCCGCGCGCATAATAACGAAAAGGATCTTTCGGACGCAACGCCACTACTTGGTTATAATCGGCAATTGCAAGGCGCGTATTACCCAGTGCCTGGTACGCATCCGCCCGGTAATGGTAGGCTTGCACGTGCTTGGGCGATTTTTCAATCACTTGGTTTAACAACTCAATTTGGGTGTGCAAATCGGCCTCGCGCTTGGCGCGTTCAAAAAGTTGCCCGGCAGTCTGTGCAGACGCACTCGCCACCGCCACGCATAATATACCTATCCACAAATACCGCATATATTTATTTAACTATTATTTCAATAAAAATACAAAATAAATATTAAAAATAATAACTACCGCCCCCACTAAATAACACATCCCCAGTAAAAGCGTAGCAAAAAAATGTAAATTCAAAAAAATGGCCCCTACCAAGGTAGCACGTCCGGCAAATAATTTGCCCAGTTGAATCGTCCGCCCGGACCACTTCATAATTTTAGCGCAAAGTACCGCCCGCATGGCCGCGGCCAACATGCCTAGGCACAAAATTACCAATCCGCGCGGCAAGCCGGTTTGTTGCTGTTTTACAGAAGAGAACACCTCCCGCACACTGCCGCGGACCAAGTGAGTGGCTTCCGGCTTGGTAAGCCCCACATTCATATCCGCCAGTTGGCTTGCGGTACGTTGCTGTACCAGTAACAGTATATTATCTACAAAATCGCTCCACTCGCCACACGCCAGGCGCAAGGCAAACACGCAAGAAGTAAATAACGAATACCCAAACGCGATCAATCCGTATACAGATAATACGATAATAATTCCTATCCATCTAAGTGCAAAATGCCAATTTGTAAACAGCGTGGACCCCGTTACGTACGCTACCAGCATAAAGATACCGATTCCTGCCAACAAGTGCGGCAGGAACCAGCGTTTGAGCGCGGCGACAAAATGCGCCATAGAATCTTTCAACAGTGCAGTCACGGGGCTCGGTGTGTTAGGCAACACGAGGTCTGACGCGGCAGAAAGCGGAACCGAATTAGTGTCCATGGCAGCAACAGTTTCCACAGCAAGTGTGGGATTTCCCTTTTTGGCAGGAAGGCACATGGTCGGAGATTTTAACCATTTTGCCTAATTTTTTATCGTACACATACGTACCGGTATTTGTCTGAGTCATTGTTTGTTCCTCATTTGCTCAAACCAACGCAAAATCCAATCCGGCTTATAGTCAATAATTTTTTTATTATGACGGGTATAACTTTGCGCCGGAGCAAAAATTTGTTTCTCACGCGGTAAAAGCGGATAGATATGATTGGTTACTACTTCTATATTGGGGTACCACAAATTATGCACTTTTTTATCAATCCAATGTTGCAGGCCCAAATTAGGCAACCCCAGTCCGGCTGAGGCCGCCCAAAATACGCTGTTTACCGCAATTACGTACAGCGCAAATTCCTGTTTCAGTGTGGCTAATAATTGCCAAGTTTGATTGATAGACAATTTTTTAATATCAATTTCCACATAATTCTTATTATCCACCGGACCGCCCTTGGTAACGCTCATTACAAAATAGCCTTGGTCTATCAGCCCCTGGGCCAATGCTTGAATATGCGGATACACGTAATTAGAGCCGCGCGAATCCAACTGTAAAAATACAATGCCCTTCTTACCCGGAGCCCCTTGGCGCGCCTGGGCCAAGTACCCGGCCGCCGGAACCGGAAACTGCGCCGGGAAATACATCTGCGGGGCGGGGATATCCGCCGGAACGGGCAAATCAAATGTGTCAAACAGGCTGACTACCCGGTGGCGTATCTGCGTGCCGTACTCATAATAAACGGGAATCACCAAAAACCCTTCCGGAATATCCTTAAAAGCATCCGTATAATCGTAGTTTTTCCAAATCAGCGGGTGGCGGACTCCGTCAAAATAAAAGACTTTTTCAAAATAAGGATTTTCCGCCAGTAATTTGCCCACCAGCGGGGAATTGTTACGGTCAAATTTACTACCTACGTAGCCATAAAAAGGGAGCGTAGGATATTTCTTTTTAAGGGCCGCTAATACAGGGGTAGTATACAGGTAGTCCCCAATGCCCATAAAAAACACAAACGCAAACCCTTTTACATGCGGGTGGACCGCCAAGGCATTATCCAACCGATAATACACCTGTTCATGCATATACAAAGGGCGGGCAATATGATACCACTGTGCATTTAACGGAAGGGGTTCTTGGTTAGTAGGTTGCGGGCGGTGGTCAAACCCATACCATACGGGGGTGTTTTCCGGTTTGCCGCAAATTTTATGTTTCAGCCAGCGGGCACTTTCGTAAACTACACACAAAGGGCGGTGGGCACGCAAATAGGTTTGCATCTTGTTCATACGTACAGTATATCAAAAATTGCCCGTACTACAAAAGCACGGGAAAGCCTTGTATAGCACAACAAAACCCTCCCCCAGCGTAGGCTGGGGGAGGTTCGTTCACTTAAATAGACAGCAAATTACGGTACTACCCGCCCCGCACACGTCTCCGGCGTGGACACATGTAAACAAGCCTCAGACTCAGAGATGTCGAACCCCAATATAATATCTATCGCACAGGTTATATCATTTGTATCTACACAACCGTCATCGTTGATATCATAATCTGCCAGTTCTCCTGTTTCTTTACCCAATATCGCGTTAATGCCATACGTGACGTCAACGACATCCAAATGGCCATCCCCGTTGATATCCGCACAAAGCCCACTATTGGTAGACTCCCGTCCGGCTTCCAGTTCATAGGCCCGGTAGGATGGGGTAGAACCCTGCGGTAATAAACGGCCATTAAGGCCGTGCTGGCACAGCCAGTTGGCTTTTTCATCATTTACGTGGGCCTCGCAATGGGTGGCTCCGGGATTTTTTAAACTATGGTCCATATACGCAACTAGCCGGGCATTGACGTTGCTATTAACGGGCTTGCTAATCACCGTTGCACACCACCGGTTAGCGCGCACCCTAATAGCAGCATCCCTTACTTTTACGTCCAATTCCTGCGGATTACTGGTATAACGGCGGTTCATTAAGAAATAAGCATCTTCCCCGTCACGCAAGGCATTGGCTCCGGGCATTAACGCCACATAACGGCTTTTTAGCAAAGCCCGTTGGTATTGCGGCAAGGCAACAGTGGCCAATATGCCAACAATCAGCACAACAGCCATCATCTCTATAAGCGTAAAACCACGTTTATTCATATTTTTCTCCTTCTTTTATTGTATTAAATTTTCACGAACCCACCTATTTAATTATTGTACGCAAATGCCCAAAAGTCAAGACCTAATTTTTAGCGTAGGCTGATAAGTTGCATTTCCAGCACAATTTTCCCATCTTTATAAACAAGCGTATGCGGCACCTGGATTTGCCCGTCGGCAGACAACGGCATATAATCGGCATACGTCAAATCGGCACTGTTTAGCGTAGTGATGGTGCGTGCCGAAGCGGGGTATATTTTCCCCGCCGGGTAGGTAAATGATTCTTTGGCACGGGCCGCTTTGTATAGAAGGGTAGTGGCACCGTTTTTTTCGTGCCGAAGGCCCGCATACACCCCCGGCTTGGTTAGTAACAAATCCAGCAACTGGGTAATGCGCCCGCGGATAAGGGGATTGTCCACTTCCTTAAATAAATAGCGGTATGCAATCCCTTCCGGGCTGACAATAGCATGCAACACCTTATATAGTCCCCCCGTCAGCAACACGACTTCAAAATCTTCTTCTCCGATTTTTTTAACAGTGACTATCCCGTCCGTCATCATATCGTCCATCGTGCCGGACACTTTGAACCCCGCCTGGGTTTTCCCCTCGGCAAAGAAATTTACTTTTTTATAATTGTACACTTCGGCAGGTACTTGTTTTACACGCGTAGTAGCACAAGCCGCCAACAGCAGTAGCATAGAAAATGTTACAATGTGTTTAAACATACCCCCTCCTTTTTGATATTATACTGATTATGGAGTTACATGTCCTGTATTTTATTACGTGTGTATGTGCGGCGGCAGTGAGTGCCGGGGCCGTTCCTGGGTTGCGCCGTTTCGTCGGGCCGTTTTTAACCGATACCCCCGGCGGCCTGAAAACCCACACGCACGCTGTACCCATGCTGGGCGGCTGTGCGATCTTTTTGGGAACGCTTAGCAGCCTGGTACTCATCCGCTTCATTACCAGTTTTCCTACAGGTACGCTACACAGTTTGCGCGGTATTTTAAGTGCGGGAACCCTCATCTTTTTACTGGGCCTAGCCGACGATTTACGCAAACCCAAAGGCCTGCCCATTTGGCTACGTTTACTGGTACAATGCGTGGCAGTAGCCTTGCTGATTTATTACGGCGTTTTTGTGCAAGTGTTCGCGTTTGCGTGGCTCAATTATGCTGTTACTTTTCTGTGGCTGCTGGCACTGACCAATGCGTTTAATTTATTGGATATTGCAGACGGACTCTGTGTCAGCCAGGCTATTATTTGCGCCGGCGGCCTAATATTTATTGCCCTGCCGGGCGAATTATGGTACGTTAATTTCGCCGCCCTGGCCCTGTTAGGGGCAAGCCTGGCGTTTTGGCCCTTCAACCATTGTAAACGTAAAATTTTTCTGGGGGACAGCGGAGCGACGTTCCTAGGGTTTATGATTGCCGTTTTGGCTATGGGAACCCAATACACGCAACAAAACCCTTATGGGTATGCGGCCCCTTTATTTATTACCGCCGTTCCGTTGTTGGATACCGCTTTTGTGAGTGTGGCCCGCGTATTGCAAGGGAAAAATCCCTTGCAGGGAAGCCCCGACCATTTAGCCTTAAAACTTAAAAATGTATGTCATTTTTCACCGCTATGCGTCCTAGGGTTGTTTGCCCTGGCGGGTATGGCTTGCAATTTACTAGCGGGAGTAATTACAAAACTTTCCCCCTTGCACACACAAGCCGTATGCGTGCTATCTTTGCTGATGGGAGGGATGGGTATCGTATGGTTGCTACAAAAACTTTACACGTCCGCACGTTAATCATAGGTGGCGGTATCACCGGCCTTAGTACCGCCTATGCCCTAGAGCAACGGGGCTATAGTGATTACTTGATGCTGGAAGCCCAAGATCATCTGGGCGGTTTATGTGCCACTACCCACCAAGGCGGCTACCGCTTTGACTACGGGGGCCATTTACTGCATCTCCACACGCCCGAAGGAAAAAAATTCGTCAAGCAACTGCTAGGTGCTAATTTACAAAAACATACGCGCCATGCCTTTATTTACACCAACGGGATGCGAGTGCCCTATCCGTTCCAGCAAAATTTATGGGCCCTCTACCCGGAACTGCGCGCGTTGTGTGTAGAAGAATTAAAACACTTACCCGCCACCCCTTTCACCCCGCACAATTTTGAACAGTGGTGTTTGCAATCTTTTGGCCACGGTCTGTATGAAGCGTTCTTCCGCCCGTATAACGAAAAATTATGGGGCTGCCCGCTAACCGAACTAACGTGCGATTGGTGCGGCCCCTTTGTGCCGGCTCCTATGCGCCAAAATATTATAAAAAGTGCCCAGAAAAAACCCCGGCAAGCCTGCGGTTATAACGCTACTTTCTATTATCCTAAAACGGGCGGGATCGGCGCGTTAATTTACGCCTTAGCCCAAAAAATAACACACGTACAAACAAATACAACGCTCACCCGGGTAGACCTGGCTCGCAAAATAGCCTATACCCATAACAAGCAAACAATTCATTTTGAACATATAGTCAACACAATACCCCTGCCGGACTTTGTGAACTTGCTAACGGCAAACGCGCCCCTCAAGCACAAAGCCTTATTATTAAAATCACAACCTATTACGGTATATCATTTGGCCATTGCGCGCCCCGTACCCCACTTTAGTTGGATTTATTGCCCCGACCAGGCGCAACCCTTTTACCGTGTGGGGTTGCAAAGCGGATTTGCTAGCGATATGACCCCCAACCGTTCGCAATCACTTTTCTATATTGAACTGCCCGGCCTTGTTCCCCAAACACCGGCTATGGAACAACGCATTTGGCAGGGGTTACATCAAAAAGGAATTATTCGGCAAGATGACGTAAAAGTATTTAGTGCTTGGCAGCAAATTTCCCACGCCTATGTGTTATTTAACCAGCAACGAGCCGAGGTCGTGCCCTATTTATTAGACGCGTTGGAGAAGAAAAACATTTACTGTGCCGGCCGTTACGGCCGTTGGGAATATAGTTTTATGGAGCGTTCCCTCTTGGAAGGCCAACAACTAGCCTCCAAATTAGTAAAACTGGTATAATAAGTGAGTATGAAAGTTCTCGTTTTTGGGGGCAGTTTTGACCCCGTCCATAAAGGACATGTTGCTCTATTTCGCCGCGCCATGAAGGTGGTTGCTCCTGACGTGGCACACATTGTACCGGCCTATCACTCTCCGTTCAAGGCCAAATCGCCCACGCCGTTCCGCTTGCGCATGACCATGCTTAAGCAAGCCTTCAAAGGGGCCGGAAAAAATATTATTTTTGATGATTACGAACTAAAACAAGGCGGCAAAACCTATACCTACCAACTGGTCCAATACCTTAAAAAACGCTACAAAAACCCGGAAATTTTCCTACTGGTAGGAACGGATTGTCTAAACGATTTACACAACTGGAAAAACCCTTCTTATATTTTTGAAAATGCGGTAGTGGTAGCCGGTAAACGCAAAGGCTATGACGAAAATCCGGCCACGTTCCCCCACATTTTCTTGCCGGGGTTTTTCCCAAAATTATCTTCCAGCCGTGTGCGTGCCCACATTTTATCGTGCGGGGACATCCCGGATACAGTTCCTTCGTCCATTGCTCCCACGATTCGCAAAAACAAACTCTATGGCCTGGCGGTGCATGATTGGTTAAAAAGCCACTTAAAACCCAAACGTTATTTGCACTCCAAGAACGTAGCAGAAATGGCCGCCGCTTTTAGTGACATTTACGAAATCAATGTAGAAGCGGCTGTCAAAGCCGGAATCTTACATGATGCCGCCAAAGGCATGGACGGACAAGACCTAATCAATTTTTGTAAAGAACATAAAATCAAGGTTCCCTTCTTTGAAGATATTTGTAAAATGGAACCGCAACTGCTGCACAGTTATGCCTCCCGTTGGTTGGCTAAGCACTTGTTTGACGTGCACGATAAAGAAATTTTAGATGCGATTGCGGAACATACCTTAGGCAGTTTACACATGAGTACGCTCTCTAAAGTGCTATTTGTGGCAGATATTTCCTCTAAAGACCGCAAATACAAGGACGCGTTTGTCATCCGCACACTAGCGTTGCAAGATTTAGATAAGGCACTGCGTTATGCCGCCAACCGCAAGTTACTTTTTACGATTGACTCGCAAAAATGGCTCTGCCCTTTAGGGATTGACTTATGGAACCATCTCATAAAACACGAAAAGTAATCGGCCGAATCCTGTTACTGATAATGTTGGCTTTATTGGCAGGTAGTTTTTGGTCTCATTACACCTCCCCCCTGATTCAACATCTTGCCGCTCATACTGACGGGCCTATCCGCGTGGCCATTTTTACCAAACCGGCTATGCTATTTTCCTACACTCCCACCACCCACAAAGCACGTGTCACGGTAACTTCCAAATCTTGTTCGCAAAAAGAATACAAGAACTGTTTTAAGGAACCTGTGAATACCTTTTTTACCCCCAAAACGCAAGACCAGCAAACGTTTTGGAATCAACTGGGGGATAACTTGGAACAGTGGCGTTTTACCCCTAAGGGGGTGTGGGAGTATGTAAGGGCCTATGTAAATGCGTTGGTACAAAAACGGACCAACTTACGCCCCAGTGAATTTTTACTACTATCTAAAGAACTTATACAACTTTCCCGCACCGATTTTGCCATCGAGTACCCGGTAACCCCCAAAAAGAAAAAGCACACACTCAAAGCCCAAGATGAAAAAGTGCAAGCAGATGCCAAACCGGAAGTCATCTTGCCCAACACGGACGCCGATGCCAAACCGCTGGTAGTAGAAGTACTAAATGCTTCCGGCAAAAAAGGCTTGGCACTTAGCGTTACCCAGTATTTACGTGAACAAAATACCAAGGGACTGCTGCGCATTGATGTATTGCAGTATGATAACTATCCATCGGTGCAAGAAAAATCTTTTATTGTAGACTATAGCGGCAAACAGGTGCAAGTTTCGCAAACCAGCCAGGCGTTAGGTATCCGGGGAGAAATTCGCTCAGAAACCTCTACCACCGCTATTTGCGATACACGCATTGTACTAGGCAAAGACTTCAAAATGCCTCTTTAGGTTCTCTCTCAAAAATGCTAGGATAATAAGTGATAATATAGAGGAATTATATGAATACAAAACAATTAGTATGCTTAGCCGCCCGTATTGCGGATGAAAAGAAAGCCGAAAATATTAGCGTCATAGACCTAAAAGGTCTTTCGTCACTTTGTGATTATATCCTAATTATGACCGCCACTTCTAAACCTCATTTAGAAGCCGTGGAAGAAGAAATTAGCAAAAAATTAAAAGAACTCGGCTACTATAAAACCAACCGGGATGGGGCCGATAGTTTACAATGGCGCGTAAGCGATTATGGCAGTTTTTTAGTACATATTATGACACAAGAAGCGCGCGATTTCTACGCCCTGGACAAAATTTTTAGTTTCGGCGAGACGGTTAATTTTACTGAACCGGCCCAAAAAACGAGCGCGAAGAAAAAATCTACCGCTAAAACGACCCGTAAAGCCACCCCTAAAAAAACGGTTGCCAAAGCGACTAAGAAAACCGTTAAAAAAGCGGTTTCTAAAAAAACAACCTCTAAAAAATCTACTAAAACCACAAAGAAGAAATAACCATGTTAGAAAAATTAAAAAATGATGTTTTTGTAAAACTTTCAAGCGCAGACTACTTCAAAGGGCAAGAACTCCCTGCCGTAGAATTTGCCCCCGCCCCCGCACATACCGGGGCCGATATTTCCTTAGTTTGGGCCATGGCCGCCGCTAAAAAATTACATAAAAATCCGCTGATGATTGCGCAAGAAGCATGCAAAATTCTTAGCGAAGTAACCGGGATTGCTTCCGCTACAGCTACAGCACCCGGCTTTATTAACATCACATTAGAGGACAAATTTATTATTGATACGGCAGCCGACCGCCGCATTAAAGGCAAACCCAACGAGGCTCACAAACAAAATATTTTAATTGAATTTGTGTCTGCCAACCCCACCGGGCCCTTGCATGTGGCCAGCGGACGGGGAGCCAGTTTGGGCGACAGTTTAGTAAAAATTCACCGGGCCCTGGGATATGCCTGCGATAGCGAATACTACGTCAATGATGCCGGTAATCAGGCAGAATTGCTGGCCGTTTCCTTAAAAGCCCGCAAAGAAGGCAAAGAACCGCCGGAAAACGGTTATCACGGTTCTTACCTGGTAGAATTAGCCAAGCGCATCCCGGCAGATTTACCTGAAGAACAATACGGTCGCTGGGCTATGGAAGAACTGATTAAAACCCAACAGCAGGATATGAAAGATTTCCACGTGGATTTTACACGTTGGTTCCGCGAGTCTGACCTGCATAAAGAGGATGCCCCTAAAAAAGCGGTTGCTTACTTAACCGAAAAGGGCTACACCTACGAAAAAGAAGGTGCCGTATGGTTTGGTTCCACCCAAGATAAAGAAGCCCAAGACGACAAAGACCGTGTATTAGTCCGCAAAGATGGACGCCCCACTTACTTTATGGCCGATATTGCCTATCACAAAAGCAAATATGACCGCGGATACACCACACTGATTGATATTTTGGGGGCTGACCACCATGGCTATGTACCGCGTATGAAAGCCGCCGTACATGCGTTAGGTCATGATGAAAAAACCTTTGTACCGATCATCCATCAACTTGTACATTTAACCGAACACGGTGAACAGGTAAAAATGTCCAAACGGGCAGGCCATTTTATCACACTGCGCGAATTGATGGACGACGTAGGAACAGATGTATGCCGCTTCTTCTTTGCCAGCCGCACGCCTAACGCGCATATGCTATTTGATATGGACCTAGCCAAAAAACGTACGAACGAAAACCCGGTTTTCTACGTACAGTATGTGCATGCGCGTATCTGCTCCATCTTTGAAGCCGCTAAAGAAAAAGGGTTCAAAGAAGGGCTCACTGCTCAAATGCCGTTGGCCCCACAAGAACGTGCGTTATTATTAAAATTGGTTTGGTTCAAGTCCGTCTTGCAAAACTGCGTAGCCGATTTAAGTCCGCACCACTTGACTACGTATCTGGTGGAACTGGCGGGCTTATTCCATGCGTTCTACGATAATTGCCGCGTAATTGACGACACCAATCCCGAACTCACTTCCGCCCGCTTGTTTATCTGCCAACGGGTAGCCGAACGTATCCGCAAAGGATTAGAGTTTATTGGCGTAAGTGCACCGGAAAAAATGTAAATAGGAAGCGTGCATTGTGGATATTGCATACCTGCTATTTTTACAGGACTTTCGCCAGAGTATCCAAGATATTGGGACGCCCTTTCTGCAAGGGGTGTCCCTTTTCTCTATTTCTTATTTATTTCTGATTCCCATTTTTATTTACTGGTGCATTAGCAAACGTAGCGGGCTTTACATTTGGGCCTCTTTTTGCGTGGCATACGCATTAAACTCGGTACTCAAATTAACAGTCTGCGCCTACCGTCCCTGGATACGTGATCCGCGTATTATCCCCGCCGGAAACGCCATAGCCACTGCGGGTGGATATTCCTTCCCCAGCGGACATACGATTTGCGCCTCCACCCTCTATGGAGGAACCGCCGTCACATTGTGGCGTTATAAAACTACAAAATGGCTAAGTTATCTTTGTATATTTTTCATATTACTTACCGGGTTTTCCCGCAATTATCTGGGGGTTCATACACCGCAAGATGTGTTGGTGGGACTTATACTTGGTGGACTGACCCTATGGGGAATGAACCGTCTATTCATATATTTAGTCTCGCATCCCGAACAAGAAAACAAATGGCTTTTAGGTGGATTTCTGCTGGCAATTGCTATGCTCCTATTTATTACCCTAAAACCTTATCCACACGATTATGTAGACGGAAAATTACTGGTTGATCCCCAAAAAATGCTCAATGATGCCTACCATGCGATTGGTTTTTTGCTGGCTTTTTGTCCCGCTCGGTATATAGAAAAACGCTGGGTAAAATTTACAGAGACCGGTTTTTCTTTCAAAGGGATACTTGTAGGCTTATTAGGTTTGTTACCCGTTGGATGGATGTTTAAACATCTAACCGCCCCTTGCGTAGCCTTTTATGGGCCCCACTGGGGCAGACTCGTATGTGCTGTTTGCATTATATTTTACGTTATTCTCTTCTTCCCTATCGTGCTTAAATTTCTCTGCCACTCTACAAAGCACAACTAGACCCCAGGGCCTTCCCGTCCACGCCAATAAACGAGTAATTTTCCCCTTATTTTTTTATAATAATGGTATAGGAGAATTTATGAAAAAAACAATTACGTTATGCTTATTATTTGTTGGCGCACTTTTTACACATGCCCAAACGCTTACCCAAGCCGAAAAACTTTATCAAGATGGCGACTTTGCCACTGCTCAAAAGCAATACCAAGAAATTGTCAAAACGACTACCGGCAATACCCTTTATCAAGCGCAACTACGCCTCGCCGCGTGTCAATATCATAAAGGCGAATATTTAACTGCCGCCAAAACCATGCTGGCCTACACGTTACCGGCTGACCCCTTATGGCAAGCCCGGTTCTTACTCTACCGTACGTATATGGCCCAGCAGGCAGCCAATATTTATCACCCCATTTTGCAAGAACGTGAAATAGAACAAAATAAAGATGCCGAATATTGGGCTCCCGCCCAATGGCATAGCCACATCCAAAAAGATTTTGAGCACTTGTGGAGTTTACGTAAAGATCTCATCCAAATTCCTATCGTCCAAGAAACTTTGATTTTAGAGTTGAAAGATACGGACACAAAACGCATCCCCACCCTTTTTGACTTTGCTACGTATCAATGGGTCCAGTTTTTGGGAGATACCGAGCAAACGATACCGACTCAAGCCCCACGCACCTACCTGGAAGGGGCCGCAACGCCTGTTAAACAGTACAGCAACCGAGCCCATAAACTGGCGGACATTTTGCAAACCGCGTACCTATTAGAAGGAAAAGACCGACAGGATGCCCGTATTTTTTGGCAAACCGATTATCTATTACTTCCCTTTGAACGCGGTGATTTTTTTGAAATCAAGGATAAACAAAAGGCATTAAACCAAGTTCTTCCCACCCTTTATGCGCTAAGCGGATATAATACCTCATCTAACAGTTGGTGGCAAAAATTAAAAGGCGTTGTTACCAACAGTGCCAACCAATATGGCAGATCTTATGCGGCCTATCGCACGGCACAATTATTATGGGATAATGACGAACGAGCCCAATCCTTATCCGTCTGCCAATATGCGGTCAAATCTTTAGATAGTTCCTACTATACCTATCAATGTGAGGAACTGGCCCAGCGCATCACCCAGCCTGAAATTTCCTTTAGCACCCTGCCCCAGGCGTTACAACCCACTAAACCCCAAGTGAAACTGACACTACGCAATATACCTCATGTATATGCGCGCATTTACCCCGTTACACGGGATGAATTGGCCCAATTTTACACCAACCAACGATACCACCGCACGCTAAGTGAATGGGATGACTTAATGCGCCTGTCGGAAAATAACGTAAAATCCCTCTTATCCTCTGCTAAAAAGTACCAATCGCTGGAAGATAACATTTCGTACAAAAAACCTTATTTTTCACAAGAGCACACGCTCACGTTACCGGCTTTAACCCAAGGCTTGTATGTGGTGTTAGCCAGCGAGGGAAATGCCTTTGATACGGCCCAACACGCCGTTGCGGCCACCGTTATCAATATTACCGATTTGGCTTTGTTTGTAAGCGCCGGTATTAACGATAATCCCGAAAAATATGTACGCACCCTAAAACAAGATAATTTGACCCACAACCCGGAAATTTTCCGTTTCTATACGGTAGACTTAAAAACAGGGAATCCTGTCCCTAGCATCCCCTTGGATTTATTCACCGATTGGAACGGGTCGCGCAGACAACAACAAACCAATGCACAGGGGATTTCCACCTGGGCACGTCCTATTCAGATAGCCGCACATACCAACAATTCCTACCGGGTAAGTGTATGGGCCCAAAATAATAAAGATGCGGCGTACTCCGCCCATAGCACCGGCTTCTATTTTCACCCCAATCGTCCGGTCCGTTTATTTATACAAACCGATCGTGCCATTTACCGCCCGGGACAAAAAGTTTCCATTTCCGTTCAAGGATTCGAAAATACCCCGCGCGGTTTGCAAGTATTACCGGCTAAAAAAGTAAATCTTACGGTACGCAGCCAACAAAATTGGAAGCAGATTTTCCAAACCACAGGTACCCTTAACGAATTGGGTACTTTACAAACCCAATTTACTCTGCCGGAAGGAAACGAGATTTTGTTAGGTCGTTTTTCAGTGGAAGCAAACTGCCAAATCAACGGGGAGTCTTATGCTGAGGAATATACATTTTCCATGGAAGAATATAAGCGCCCGGAATATGAAATTGAGCTAAACGATCCCAAGGTCCCCCTTGCCTATGGGCAAACCGGTACCGTAACCGGGAAAGCTTCCTATTACACGGGGATGCCTTTACAGAAGGCAACTGTTAAATATACCCTAACCCGCCAAGAGTATATTCCCCCCTTCTATTGGTGGCGCATGTGGCTTCCTACCCCGGCTGAACAAATTGCACAGGGTGAAACCACTACAAATGACAAAGGCGAATTTTCTGTCTCGTTCAAACCGCAAGCCAAACGCACGGATGAAACCGCCGCGCAATACACCCTTAAGGCAGAAGTATATGACGATTCCGGCCGCGCGGTTGAAACCAAGCACACGTACAAAATCAGTAAATTCCCGCGTTTATTTAAGGTGGATTTTACACAAGGTTTTTATGATGCCAATCAGTCGGCTCCGTTAGCGGATATCACGCTTACCAACGCTGACGGAAAAGCGGTTACCGGCAGTGTAGTGGCCCGTATTTCGCGCGTGCAAGACACGCCAAAGATCAACGAAGACGAAAAGGCTTCTCTGGACGCTTGGTATAAGGACGCTAAAGATAGCACAATCATCTTGACCCGTACGTTAGATTTCAAAACGCCGCAGGCACAAACCTTACAACTGCCCGCCTTACCGGAAGGGATTTACCGCTTAACTTTGAGTGCCAAACAGGCCGAAACCCAGTCCATTATATTTGTGGTAACTGCGCCGAAATCCGCCTTGAAATTACCGGATATTACCTTGCCTCAATACAAGACGTACCATCCCGGCGAAACCGCACGCATCCTGCTTGGCAGCAGTGCGCAAGAAGGGTCCAAACGGGTGGAAGTATATCGCAAGGATCAGTTCCTAGCAACAAGCGAATTATTACCCGCTGGGGTAAGTATTTACGAATACCTTGTAACAGAAGAGGATCGGGGCGGAATTGGTCTCTCGTGGTTTGGCGCAAGCAATTATGTTTTCCACCACGGGAACACCAGCGTTACCGTGCCTTTTGATAATCAAGAACTCACCCTACAGGCAGATATCGCGCCAACCTATAAACCCGGGCAAACTGTAACGTGGAAACTATTCGTTAAAAACGCACAAAAATTACCCGTCAACGGGCAAGCCAGCCTTAGCGTGTATGACAAATCCTTAGACTATTATGCCCCTAAAACGAACCCGTTTGCCTTAGGCGTCTTATTCCCGTCATATACACAACACCCTGGTGTTACGCTAAGTAATTTGGTATCCGGGTATCTCTCTGTCTTTACCGGAAAAACCGAACGCAAATGGCAAGAACCGCCCCAATTACCTACGCTAAATCTTATGATGCAAGCGCGCTACTACCGTAACTCCCGTGCTTTACTTGGCGGAAAGATGGCTATGCGCAACGCGGCACCGATGATGATGAAAGCCATGGCGTTGGATGACGTAAAAATGGATATGGAAACCGCCGTTGAAGCCGATTATGGGGCTGTAGAAGAGTCCGCTCCGCAAACCGCAGCTACAACCTCTGCCGCCGGGATACAAGACGTTTCCATGGATACATCTACTATCCGCACAGACTTTGCCGAAACCGCCTATTTCAATGCGCTACTTCCTGTTAAAAACGGGATTGGGCATATTAAATTTACTATGCCACAGAGCGTAACCACGTGGAATATTTTAGGTTTTGCCATCACCCAAGATGCGAAATTTGGCGAATTGTCTGCTTTCACCATTACACGCAAAGATTTTATGGTGCAACTCCACTTGCCTCGCTTCTACCGGGAAAAAGACACGGGGATATTGCAAGCCTCTGTAGCCAATACTACCAACCGAAAGATTACTGTACCAGTTACTTTATCTATCACGCAAGACAAAGTAAACAAGGCCTCAGTATTTGGTGTAAAAGACGCGACCCAAACAGTTACGGTAAACCCCAATTCTACCGCGTACGTTTCGTGGAATATTACTGTACCGACGGCACCGGGCCTCTATCAAATTACCGCGGTGGGCCGCACTGCTACAGACAGTGACGGGGAACAAAAAACGTTGCCTATCTTCCCCAGTTTATCGCGCCTGTTGGCAAGTGCACACACGGTCCTTAAAAACGGCACAAACACGCTAACGATTACGGAACTTAACGAAGTATCTGACGCCCAGCCGGAACTGGCCGCCTTAACGGTCAACCCCAGTTTGGCACTATCCGTTCTTAATAGTATGCCCAATGTGCTTTCCTCTCCGTATAAGGACTTAATTTCTTCACTCAACCGCTATGTGCCCTTAGCCATTGTACATACGTTCTACAACACATATCCGGAACTAAAACAAGCAGTCAAAAAACTTCCTAAGCGTCAAGGCATTTCCGCTTCGTGGGATGAGCAAGACCCGCTACGCCTGACTATGTTGGAACAAACCCCCTGGCTACAAACAGCCTTAGGTAAAACGCAATACACTGCCAATATCATTAGCCTGTTTGATGATCAGGTGGTAGCAAGACGTTTAGCCCAAGAAAGCGTAAACGTCATTAAATACCAAAAATCCAATGGGGCATTTAGTTGGTTTATCGGCGGACCGGATGACATCTATTTAACGTTGCGCGCGTTGGAAGCGTTTGCCCAAGCGGTACAGTTTGGGGCTACGGTGCCTCAAGCCCCTGCCCAAAAGGCAATTGCGTATGTTGTTCCGCAAATTGAAAGACAACTCAAAGAAGACAAAACCGGGTCGGCTGGCACGGTCTCTTACGCCTTGTACGCGGCTTACACGCTCTCCGCGTTCCCGGCTAACTGGACGCAAATGGCTAATGCCAAACCCTATATTAAAAAATGGGTTGACTATGCCACCGAACAAGCCCAGTTTATGACGCCGCTAGGGAAAACGTATGCTGCCGCCATCTATCATCGGCTAGGAGATGACGTTAAAGCCAATCACTATTTAGACCAAGTACTCGCTCTAATGAAATTTAACCCGCTAACGGGGGCGTATTTTGCGCCGGAAGCGCAAAGCTGGGTGTGGTACCAGGACACTATTACTACACAAACTACTACGCTTAAAACCCTCTTGGAAATTCGCCCGCAAAGCGACAAAGTGGACCCCATGGTGCAGTGGCTACTATTTAACCGCCAAGTGACCAGTTGGAAGAACCCCACCGCCGCGGCTAAAACCGTATTTGCTCTTTTAGACGTTATGAAGGCCAAAGGGGCCTTATCTTCCCCTACCACTTATCAAATCAACTGGGCCGGCACGCAAGAAAAGCGCAATTTTGAACCATTTGATTGGACCAAAGATTTGCAGTGGGTCAAGCAAGGGACCCAACTTACCCCAGCCGCTTTAAGTGCCACCGTTACCAAGCAAGGCAAAATGACGGACTTTGCTTCTTTGAACGTGATTTACACGTCGGCCGAAGCCAAAGCCTCCCCCAAAGGAGTGCTTAACGTAAACCGCGAATATTTCATCCGTTTTACGGAAAATAATATACAGAAATTACGTCCGGTAAAAAATGGGGATGAAATGAAAGTAGGCGATGAAGTAGAAGTACATCTCACGCTTACGTCGGACAGTGCCTTTGACTATGTACAACTGACGGATCCCAAACCGGCGGGATTTGAAAGTGCCGAACTGCAAAGCAAATGGACCTGGAACCCGGTTTCCATGTATCAGGAAATACGCGACGCAGACACGAACTTCTTTATTAACCGCCTACCGGCCGGCAAGGTAGAACTGCGCTATGTTCTACGCCCCACGGTACCTGGTAAGTTCCACGCCAAACCGGCACAAGTGCAAAGCATGTACGCCCCCGAATATGGCGCACACAGTGCGGCGGAAAAAGTAACCGTTGTACGCTGATTTAAAAGGTGGAGATCCTGAATCAAGTTCAGGATGACAATTCAAAAACCCCGCATACAGCGGGGTTTTTATTAAAACTTAATGGTGTTTTTGAATTGTTTTTCCATCTCGCGTGAGAGGTCCTTTTTCTTCAAAGATTCGCGCTTATCGTAGGTGTGTTTGCCTTTAGCAAGGGCCAGTTTTAGTTTGGCCCACCCGTTTTTGAAATAAACTTCCAGCGGCACAAGTGCATAGCCTTTAATTTCCGCCTTGGATTCCAACTTGCGCAGTTCTTTTTTAGTTAAGAGTAACCGCCGCGGACGGGTAGGGTCCAACTCTGCCAAAGAATTAAATTTATAAGGTTTTACGTGCATTTGATATACACGCGCTTGCCCGTTTTCCACACGCACAAAACTCCCCTCCAGGCTTAGTTCTTTTTGGCGGATGGACTTTACCTCAGCGCCCAAAAGTTCTAACCCGGCTTGGTACGTGTCTTCAATAAAATAGTCGTGGTAGGCTTTGCGGTTGGTGCAAACTACCAGTACACTTTCTTTCTTCGGCATAGGTATATTATAGCAAAATGCCGGGGTGCCTCTAAAAGTGGTAAAATAGTATATATGATTATTAACGATGAAAAATTACACAAAGCCCTTGAAAAAGGACAATCTTACACGGACGCTGACGTTGCCCGCATTCTAACGAAAGCCAAAGAACTAAAAGGCATTTCGCTAGACGAAGCCGCCGTACTTCTTTCTATTACCGATTCCAAACTCTTAAACCAGTTATTTGAAACCGCCAAATATATTAAAGAAGCCATTTACGGCAACCGCATTGTACTTTTTGCGCCGTTATACATTTCCAACATTTGTACCAACGAGTGCGTATATTGTGCGTTTCGCAAATCCAACACGCACTTAAAACGCCATGCCAGCACCCGGGACGAAATCCACCAAGAAGTGACCGAACTGTTAAAACAAGGCCACAAACGCATTTTGATGGTAGCCGGCGAGGCCTACCCCGGTGGCACGCTCCAGTATGTTTATGACAGCATTAAAGCCATTTACGAAACTAACTGGAACGGACAGACCATCCGCCGCGTAAACGTCAACATTGCGCCGCTTACGCTGGAAGAATTTGCCGAACTTAAAAAATGCGGCATTGGTACCTTCCAGGTGTTCCAAGAAACCTATCACAAAGAAACGTACGAAAAACTGCACCTGGCCGGCACCAAGAAGGATTACCAGTTCCGCCTGGACGTCATGGACCGCGCGTTGCAAGCCGGCATGAACGACGTAGGCATTGGGCCGCTACTCGGGTTATATGACCACAAATTTGAAATTTTGGCCACGCTTGAACATTCCTGGCACTTAGACAAAACCTACGGTGTGGGGCCGCATACCATTTCCATCCCGCGCATTGAACCGGCGGACGGTAGCGACTTTAGCCAACACCCTAACGACGTGCTAACGGACGAAGAATTCAAACAGTGCGTGGCGGTTTTGCGTTTGGCTGTACCCTATACAGGCATTATCTTAAGCACGCGCGAACGCCCGGAACTGCGCAACCAATGTTTGGAACTGGGTGTATCGCAAATTTCTGCCGCCAGCCGCGTAAACCCGGGTGGGTACTCGTACGATAAAGAGAACGGAAGCCAGTTTACCTTGACGGATGACCGCACACTTGCCGAAGTGATTGATGCGGTGGTGGATGCCAAGCACATGCCTTCTTTCTGCACGGGGTGTTATCGCTTGGGCCGCGTAGGTAAAGACTTTATGGATATGGCTAAGCCGGGGCTTATTAAAACGCACTGCTTACCTAACGCCATGTTCACCTTTGCCGAATATTTAGAGGACTTTGCCCCCGCCCCCCTCAAGGCCAAGGGCTACGCGCTGATTGAGTCCACCGCCAAAGAGGCTTTTGCGCCGGGAACGCCAATTAAAAAAATGATTGACGAAAACCTGGCTAAAATTAAAGCCGGCAAGCGTGACTTGTACTTCTAAACATAATTATTTAATAAAGAGCATCATCCCCGAGTTCTCCTTCCGCGAACTCGGGGATATTTTTCTATAAGACCGACTGAGCAATAACGAAATAACGCAAATTAGAAAGTCCGCAACAAAAATCACCAATCACTTCGCACGCATACGATTTTGTCAAACGAATTTGCGTTAGTTCTAGGCGCGAAAGAGGGAGGAATACTGGCGGAACGCGCCGGAGGCGGAGGTATCCGACCGATTGAGCAACAACGAAATAACGCAAATTAGAAAGACAAAAATAAAACCCCCGCTCGTATGAGCGGGGGTGTATTCATTCTAATAACGTTGAATAATTAGAATTTAATTAACATGCCAAGTTGGCCTTTGACGTTGTCTTTGCCATAAAACCAATAATTTTCTTCGCTTTGGCTATATTTGGCATAACCTAAGCCAGCAAATAATTGCACATATTCGTTGTGGTCATATTTGACGGTCAAGTCAGCTTCATACGTGGCAGAATAATGCCCAAAGCGGTCTTGGAAAGAGTAGCCATCCAAAGCCACAGTCCATTTTTCAGCCGGTTTATAATCTACACCAATGTTGAACAAGCGTACTCCACCTTCGCTATATTCGTCAACATATTGTTGGAGATAATGCCCAATAAGCAAACCGGGGGTGAAATTACCAAAGTTCCAAAAATCTGAAGTTTCATAGTAGAACATGCCACGCAAGTTCAAAGCATCCGTCGCTTTTACAGTACCGTCTACTTTTACCATGTAACCAATACCTTTGTGTTCTTTGATTAAGCGATCCCCGCCAAAGTTACGAGCATATTCCGCGCTTACCAAGAAAGCTTCCGGAGCAAAAGTCAATTTAGCACCATACAGTCCCGCATAAGCATCGTAATTCATTCCTTCGTTCTCAAGCCAACCGCTAGTGTTGCGCCAGCTGTAACCATATACTTGAGCGGTTAAATCTTCCGTTACATTAAATTTAACATCCGCACCAAAAATGGTGGTGGGTTCATAGGTATCGAAATCCGAATCTATGGCATCCATATCGGCAATTTTACCAGCCATTACCGTAAGCGCAAAAGAATCATTGTTATAGGCCAATTTTACAGCGTCCAAAGCGCGGGCATATTGACCACCTTCGGCGTTGTAATGGTTGGGACCAAAGTACATTACGGCGCTGTTTTCATCACCATAAAATTGGCGGCCCACCGTGGCTTCCAACGCACCAAACAGGTTGGAAACGACCACATTGGCATTTGCCAATTTGATGCCTTCGCCGTTGGAAAAACCGAAGTTATCTTCGTTTTTTTCGCCCCATTGGTAGGCATATTGGAACAAGATGTTGGCGGTTACGTCTTCCACTAAGTCAGCGGAAAGACCGGCCATGGCACGGGTCCAGGCACCGCGATTATAAATATCCCATTCTAGACCATTTTTTACATCAGAGGCGATGGTTTGAATTTCGCCTTTTACTTCCACGTTACTAAGTACAGTTGCGCTAACAGGCCAAGACATAGTAATGGCTAGCAGCACGCCTAATAGTTTCTTCATGGAGTTCTCCTTAAGTTTAAATAAACTACCCTTTTATCTTACCCTATCCGCTTGCAAATGTCAACCCTCCCAGTTCCCGCGCTTTTATGTAACTACAAGCGTGGAAGATTCCAAATCAAGTTTGCAATGACATCTTTATGAAAATAAAACCCCCCGCCGTAGCGGGGGGTGTATTCATTCTAATAACGTTGAATAATTAGAATTTGATTAACATGCCGAGTTGGCCTTTGACGTTATCTTTGCCAATGGATTCTTTGTAGGTATCACCAAATCCAGAAATCACATTGAACATTTCGTCATTGCCATATTTGGCATAGCCGACGCCGGCAAACAATTCCACATATTCGTTGTGGGCATATTTGGCGGTTAAGTCAGCTTCCCAAGTGGCGGCGTGATGGCCGGTGCGACCTTGGAAGGAATAACCATCCAAAGATACGGTCCATTTTTCAGCCGGTTTCATGTCAAAACCTACGTTGAACATGCGCAAACCTTCATTGCTGTAGTTGAAAATGTTTTGCAGCATGCCGACGCTGTAAACATGGCCCATTAACAAGCCGGGAGCATAATTACCTTGAGAGAGGAAGCCTTCTTTGGCATACACAAAGCTACCACGAGCGGTTACGGCTTTGATATCAGCGGCGATGTCCGCTTTTACCATGTAACCGGTACCGAGTTCATCAAAGTCTTCCAAACCGGCATGACCGGCGCCATGTTCTTTAATGAAGCGTTTGCCAGCAAAGTTGCGGGCATATTCAGCGCTGGCGCGGAAGGCTTCGGTATTGAGGGCCAATTTGGTACCCCATACGCCGATGTGATCCCATTCCATGTCAGCGGGAACGTGGTGATATTCTTCACCGTCAGTCGCAGTACCATCGGTAAAATCATACAAATAAGCACCAGCGGTAAAGTTTTCGTTGACGTTGAATTTCACATCGCCACCGAAAATGTTGGAACGCAATTCAAAACCAGGCATCATACCATCCAAGACATCAGCCACACGACCGGCAATCAAGGTGACGGATTTTACGTCATCGCTGTAGGTCAATTTAGCAGCGTCTAAAGCAGTGGCATAGGCACCGTTTTCGGCGTTGTAGTGGTTAGGCCCGAAGTAGATAGTGGCGCTACCATCTTCACCGTAGAATTGACGACCAACGGTCAAGTCAAAAGCACAGAGCAAGTTGTGTAAAGCCACATTGGCGTTTACCAATTTGATGCCTTCGCCATTGGAAAAACCGTTGTTTCCTTCGTTGTTTTCGCCCCACATATATGCATATTGGAACAAGATATTGGCGGTTACGTCTTCCACTAAGTCAGCGGATAAACCGGCCATGGCACGGGTCCAGGCACCGCGGTTGTACATATCAGCATCTTCCAGATCGTGTCTTACATCAGAGGCGATGGTTTGGATTTCGCCTTTCACTTCAACGTTACTAAGTACGGATGCGCCGGCAGGCCAAGACATAGTAATGGCTAGCAGCACGCCTAATAGTTTCTTCATGAATACTCCTCCTATATAATTTATACTCCCTACACTTTTATTAAATCTAATTTGTGCAACCCGCGCAAGAAATTTTTGAAATTTCGCTTGACACAATTCTTTTTAAGTGGTATCCTGTTACACTTTTTCGGAGATCTATCGTTTTTTTAGACGAAGAAAACAATTAAACTCTCAACAACTTGCGTGGAAGATTCCAAATCAAGTTTGCAATGACACCCTGTAAAATTATTCCATAAAGTCCGTCATGCTGATGAAAATCAGCATCTTCCACGCTCGTCGTTGGTCGTCCCTTGCGTAACAACATGCGTTGAAGATCCTGAATCAAGTTCAGGATGACACCTTATAAAATTATTCCATAAAGTCTGTCACCCCGTACTTGATACGGGGTCTTCCACGTATGCCATTTGCCATAAAAAACATCCTCTGAGTTTTCTCAGAGGATGTTGACTGAACGATACAATAATTTTATTTGGGCTGTTGCAGCGTAATGGTTCCGTCCGGGGCGCGGTAATAGGTATCAAATCCGCCATTTTCGTTGGGAACTTTTATCTCATAGCCGCTTTGGCGAAGGCCCTCTTCCACCGTGCCAGTTACACGGGTTTGGCGCGGAACATAATTTTCTAAAACTACATTAGGTGTTCGCGTAACCTCCGTAGTAATGCGACGTTCTAACGCGGTGGGGTTTACCCCGCGGTATTGGCTTAAAGTAGCCTCATTTTTACCACGAGCCAAGACTTTGACCCCTTGGGTATGCCGGTTGGCTACTCCCCCGCGTACTGAAATTTTCACGCGTTTAGTGGGTCTTACCGTAGCGCGCGGGACTCTGCGGTACCTGCTAAGAACTGAGCCGGTGTTTCCTTTCACTAGGCCGACTACTCCCTGGCGATGCATATTACGCACGCCACCAGGAAGGCTTATCCTCACATGCGCAGCAGCAAACGTGGCGCATATAAACAGCAGGGCTGTTAGGGTAATAAGTTGTTTCTTCATACCCTTATTGTAACAGATACATCCTAGTTGTAAAGTATTTTTTAGACCTACGTGTTTATAGGCCCTTAGCAAACGCCCCGGGGTCACCGGGGCGTTTTTAGAATAAAAAAGTGTGATAGAACTATTTGCGCCTACGCACCCGCTTGGCTGCCAAGGAGGTACGCTCCACGGCTTTGGCCTCTGCCAAGGCTTGCTCTTTAGCGGCCTTGCGGGCCAGTTTGGCGGCACGCGCCTCTGCGGCCCGTTCCAAACAGGCTTGTTTGCCGACTAATGCGCGCAAATTCTTACTTGTTGTCTTTTTGATTACTTTGCGAAAGCACCATAACGCCCATATATTAGGAATCGTCATCATGGTCATGGTAAGGATAGCCAACGCCCACATAAAACGCGTGGATACGTTAGCCTCGGCAGTACGCAAGAGCGAATCGGCCACTGTAAAATCCGGTGAGAACGTAGTCCCAATCACTCCCCCCGCAAACACGAGTAATATAAATAGTACGCGCGAAGGTTTTACTAATATATTGGTCCCTTTGCACAAGAATTGTAACGCTTTTTCAAGATAATAACCCCAGCCAATGATGGTAGTAAACGAAAATATCACCAGTGAAAAGACCAAAATTGGTGTACCTATATAAGGCACCGTCTTAAAAGCACTGTTGCAGAGGTTGGCGGCGTACACATTGGGATTGGTGTAATCCCCGGCAAGCACAATCACAATTCCCGTTAAACTGCAAATAAAAATGGTCCAAAATACCGACGTGGCCGACACAATGGCCATTTGCGTGGCACTGCGCATACGGGCTGCCGCCGCCGCCATAGAGGCACTGCCTAACCCGGCCTCCGTAGCCAATACCGCACGCGTTACCCCGGCAGTAATTCCCGGAATCATAGCCTGCACCAGGCCCATAATTCCTACACCCAACGCACCGCCTGCGGCGGCTTTACCGGTAAAGGCCCCTTTCACAATAACCCACAATGCCTGCGGAAGTTGCGTAAAATTCATTAAAATTACAATTCCGGCAATTAACAAATAGAGTGCGCCCATAATCGGCACCAGCCATTCCGAGTAAGAGGCAATCCGTTTTACCCCGCCGATAACTACCACGGCTGTGGCCAGCGCTACAAAGAAAGCCGCATACCACGGATTGAGATTGTAGCCTTCGCGCAAGGCGTCCGCGATGGAGTTCGTTTGCAACGCCCCCCCGGCAGTTAACCCCATCAGCACCGTTCCTACCGCAAAAATAACCGCGAGCCACTTGAATTTAAGGATATTAGACAAATAATACATCGGGCCGCCTACATATTCTCCGTCAGGCAAGCGAACGCGATATTTAAACGCCACCAAACACTCACAATATTTAATGGCAAAGTTAAAGAATCCGGCTACCACCATCCAAAACAACGCACCCGGTCCCCCTTCCGCCACCGCTGTAGTGACCCCAATAATACTGCCTGTACCTACGGTCGCGCCAATCATTACCGCCAGCGAGCCAAAACTGCTGACCATCCCTTCGCTCTCCGCCTTGGCAACAGAAAGTTTGACTGCCGGGAGCATATATTTTTGGATAAAACGCAATTTAATGGTGAAATAAATCCCCAAAAAAAGCAACAAAAAAATCATCGGCGGGCCCCAAATCAGAGCGTTAAAACCGTTCATTACATCATATAGATTTTGTAAAGAAGGAGACGTGCATAAGGCACGTAGCGAACTAATAAGTTGGTGAACAATATCCAGCATGGGTTTCCTCTATTTATACAGCATACTGTATTATTTTACTATATTTATAAAGGACGTACCGCCGAACTAAAATACTTCTTGGTCGCGTTTTTTAGTAATGCAAGAATACTGCTGACTGATTTTTTTGAAAAGCGGGCAGGTAAAATCGTGATCGTTAATTACGCCGCACGATTGCAAATAAGAATATATCGTAACCGGCCCTAAAAACGTAAAACCGCGCGCTTTGAGTTCCCGGCTGATTTGCGTAGAAAGCCTGTTGGCGGTGGGAACCGCTCCCCGGGCATGGCCGGCATAAATAATACTTTTGCCTTCACTGTAGGACCATAAGAATTTATTAAAAGAACCAAACTCTTTGCGCACGCGCAAAAAAGCCTGCGCATTTTGAATAATCGCCTTAATTTTCCGCTCGGAACGGATCATCCCCGGCGTATTCAAAATGCGCTGAATATCTTGGGCCCCATAGGCCGCAATTTTGGTATAGTCAAACTTATCAAAACAGGTGCGAAATATAGCACGTTTTTTAATCATCAGTTGCCACGAAAGGCCGCACTGCAATACCTCTAACATCAAAAACTCAAACAACTTACGGTCATTATGAACCGGAAATCCCCACTCTGTATCGTGGTATTTTTGATCGGCTTGTGTCGTGCACCATCCGTCGCAATAACTCATAGTTAGTTGACCTGATTTTTGGCCCAGCCGGCTACTTGGGCTTCGCTATGCGGGGCATTACTTCCGTTAATAGCCAGGCCTTTGCCAAAGGTAGCCCCTTTGCAAAGCGACTTCAAGTCGCGCTCGCTGTTGCCTAGGCCACTGCCTTCGTGGGTCATTACCGCCATAACTTTTTTACCTGTAAAATCTAATTTCTCTAGCTGGCTGAAAATAGCCATGGGAAAAGTCCCCCACCAGCAAGGGCCACATACAAACACGTGATCATACGACGTAATATCCGTTAAGTATTTCTTTAGTTCCGGACGCGCTTGGGAGCGAAGTTCTATTTTGGCTTGCTCAATACAATCATTATAGTTGGCAGCATACGGTTTCACCGTGTCCACTTCAAACAAATCTCCCCCGACCGCTTTTTGAATATATTCTGCCACTATTTCTGTATTGCCTTTGGCAATAGAACGGATTGAACCGCCAAAGTAATTTTCCCCTTTGCGGGAATAATAAATAATTAAGTTTTTAGCCATACTTGCTCCTATTTCAATTTGCTATATTCTTCGTTAGAAACGGCTTCCAGCCACTCATTGGAAGTGTTTTCCCCTTCAATTTCAAACGCCAAGTGAGAAAACCAACTATCCGGCGCGGCCCCGTGCCAATGTTTAGTATTGGCCGGGATGTGAATTACGTCACCGGGGTTCATTTCCACGGGAGCCTTCCCCCATTCTTGATAATAGCCGCGTCCACCAACAGCCACCAGCATTTGTCCGCCCCCTTTGGTAGCGTGGTGAATATGCCAGTTATTGCGGCACCCGGGCTCAAACGTTACGTTAAAGAAGGTAACCTGTTCCGTAGAAATGGGTGCCAGATAACTCTGCCCCACAAAGTATTTGGCAAAGGCGTCGTTGGGTTTGCCGATTGGGAAGAATATGGTTTTTTGATATTTTTCCTTATCTGTTAAAGCAGGGGTTTTATCCGTCCATACTTCTTTAGCCAAGCGAAACGTAGCCCACGCTTTGGGCCAGCCGGCATAAAAAGCCGTGTGCGTGATAGCCGCGGCAATTTCTTCTCGGCTCACGCCGTTATTTTTAGCGTTTTGCAAATGATATGTAAGAGACGAATCCGTCATCCCTTGCGACATCAGTGCTATCACCGTAATCAACGAGCGTGTTTTGAGGTCCAAGTCGGTATTATTCCAGTTTTCCCCAAATAGAACATCATCATTATAATGAGCAAATTCCGGGGCAAAATTGCCTAACTGGTCTCTGCCGGCAGTTTGTACAATTTTTTTCGTCATAGGTTTCTTCTCCTGAGTTTTTGAGGCCGCGTATGCCAAAATACCGGCCGACGCAAGCAACAATCCAATAAGCAGTAAATGTTTTTTCATTATAAACTTTCCTGTAAGATAGTAACCACTTCCTCTTTAGACAACTCCTTATAACCGCCTTTGAGGATCAGCGTAGCCGCCGCAATACCCGGAATCATTTCCGCAGTGGCACCTAATTCGCCGATATGCAAAGTTACACCTATGGTTTTCATCCAATTTTCCAAGGCATTAAGGCCTTCCCGGGCCACTTGTTCATCCGTTTTACCTTCGGCACTAATACCCCATACATTTACCGCAAAACGTTTGAATTTGGCTAACCCATACGGCAAAATGTGCCGGTAATACGGCAACGATACAGCCGCTAAGGTCATACCGTGTGTAGCGTCCGTATAAGCCCCCACGGCCTGGCCCAACATGTGTACCATCCAGTCTGTGCTTTTGCCCTTGGCAATCAATGTATTGAGCGCCCACGTAGCGCACCACATAATATTGGAGCGGGCCTCGTAATCTTGCGGATTTTTGACAGCAATTAGCGAACTGTGAATCACGGATCGCATCAAGCCTTCGGCTAAGTAATCGCTTGTATTGTCGTCGGTACCGGAAAAATATTGTTCGCAAATATGGTTAAAAATATCATAAATACCGGCTACCATTTGTTTATGCGGAAGCGTTAGCGTGAATTTAGGGTTCAAAATGGAAAACTTCGGCATCACTTCTTCCCCAAACACATGCCCGATTTTAAGGTGTTGCTTAGGGTTGGTAATCACCGACCCACCGTTCATTTCGGACCCGGTCCCCACCATCGTCAGCACACACGCTACCGGAACAATCGGGCAAGAAGGTTCTTCAAAACGAATAAAATATTTATCCCAGGGATCTTCGTCACAATGGACCGAAACCGATACCGCTTTGGCATAGTCACAGCAAGAACCGCCCCCCACGGCCAGCAAGAAATCCACCTTATTCTGACGAGCAATTTCTACCCCTTCGCGCAATTTTTCAACTGTCGGGTTAGGCATCACGCCGCCATCTTCCACGATGGTTTTCCCGTTGGCTTTCAAAATAGATACTACCTGGTCATAAATGCCATTTTTCTTAATAGAACCGCCCCCGTAAATCAGTTGTACGGTTTTACCGTATTTCGGTAGTTCTTGGTTTAGATACTGCAAAGACTCGTCCCCAAAATAGAGTTTGGTGGCGTTAGCATATATAAAATTGCCTAACATGTACCCTCCTTATTTAAAATAAACTATAATTTATTATAACAGTTAGAGTAAACTTTAAGTCAAGTTTTTAAGCGGGAATTTAACTTGACTTGGACTTTACTCCAGATAATATAATAATAAATAAGGAGGTATTATGAAAGTATTGCTTATCAACGGAAGTCCCCACAAAGAGGGATGCACCTTTACCGCTTTAAGTGAAATTGCTAACACACTTAAAAAACATCAAATAGAGGCGGAAATTTTTCATATTGGTGTAAAACCCATTGCCGGATGTATTGCCTGTGGCAAGTGCAAAGAAACAGGCAAATGCGTTTTTGAGGACGGAGTTAACCAATTAGGCGCACGCTTAGATGAATTTGACGCTATTGTATTAGGATCCCCCGTGTATTACGCCGGTCCCTCCGGCCAACTGTGTGCCTTTTGTGACCGCTTGTTCTTTGCTAACTCACGCAAAATGGCTGTGAAATTAGCCGCTGCGGTGGTATCTTGCCGCCGAGGCGGGGCTACGGCCGCGTTTGACCGCCTAAACAAATACTTCACTATTGTAAATATGCAAGTGGTCGGCTCCCAATATTGGAATATGGTACATGGTTTTACGCCGCAAGACGTACGCAAAGACCTGGAAGGCTTACAAACTATGCGTACGCTGGGCCAAAACATGGCATGGCTCTTACAATGTATTGAACTGGGTAAGAAGAACGGAATTGAAAAACCCCAGTATGAACCCACTACTTTCACTCATTTTATACAAGGAGATAATTGATGAAAAAACTAATGACTCTTGTTGTAGGAACCGTATTACTGGCGGCCTGCCAAGGCAATACGCCCAAACAAACGACTGCTTCTGTAGAAGAAACAGCCAAACCCGTGGTCTATTTCACACGAGATATCAGCCCAGAAGGCCTCGTTAAGATATACGATAAAATATCTAAAAACATTGACGGGAAGGTAGCCATTAAATTCCACACGGGCGAACCGCATGGCCCCAATATTTTACCGGTGCCTATGGTCAAAGCCTTGTGGGAACATATCCCCAATAGTACACTTGTAGAAACCAATGTGTTTTACAATTCCCCTCGTCAAACAACGCAAGGGCACCGTGAAACCTTAAAAACCAACGGATGGACTTTTAGCAAAGTGGATATTTTGGATGAAGACGGGACTGTCATGCTACCTATTAAAGGGGGTAAGCACTTCAAAGAAATGTCTATGGGTGGGCATATTGTGAATTATGACTCGCTAGTGGTACTGACCCATTTCAAAGGGCACGCTATGGGCGGCTATGGCGGCAGCATGAAAAATATTGCCATTGGCATCGCAGACGGAAAAATCGGCAAAAAAATGATACATCAAAAAGGCGACGCACAATGGGGTTATACAGGGGCCCGCTTCCAAGAAAACATGGCCGAATCTGCCAAAGCCACGGTGGATCACTTCGGCGATAAGATTGTATTTATCAACGTATTGCGCCGCATGTCCGTAGATTGCGATTGTGCAGGAACGTCTGCCGCAGAACCTAAAGCACGCGACATTGGCATTTTGGCTTCTACCAATATCGTCGCTGTGGACCAAGCCTCTTTAGATCAAGTCTACGCCTTACCGGAGGCAGAACTGCACGATTTGCAAGAACGTATAGAATCGCGCGAGGGGTTACGCCAAATTTCCTATATGAAGGAACTGGGTATGGGAACGGGAGAATATACCTTAGTAGATATTGATAAAAAATAAACAACCTTTTGTCTACCGAAACCGCCTCTTTAACGGGGCGGTTTTTGTATGGGCAATTTACAAACAAGAAATCTTTTCCAACGACAATTTCATAAATTTCTTTCCAAAATTAGGTCCAAAGTCCTATTTACGCCTAGGCCTTTTTAGTCCGGGGACCTAGGCCTAACGGCCCAGGCAAAATTTCCCAAAGTACCTATGCTTTGGATACAGCCCCAAAGGGTATATAAAAAAGAGAAAAAGGAGGAAGAAATGAAGAAAGTAGCATACTTACTAGTAGTTCTAATGTTAGGGTTTATTGGAGTAGCACAAGCCGCTCCCGACTATGATTACGACCGCATTCCGCCCACACCAAACAATCCCCCTAAAGCCTGGATTACAGTAGCCAATTTTGATGAGCAACTTGTCCAATTACCCAGCGAAGCCAGTTATGGTCGCCTTACGTTCCTGAATAATGACAATAAAGTAACTTGCGGAGATATCGTCCTTCGTCTTACCACACCCGATGCGTATGATCGTACGCGGATCCAAGTATCTGTAATGGATGATGGTGGGGTAGATACACAATATTTAGAAGAACATCCGATTCAATTCTTTTTGGATGAATCAGGGGAAACCCTCGTTAAAGAGGAAGGAATTTGGCAACACACAATCGGCTATTTAGTGCGCGTGACCTACCAAGACGAAAACGGAGAAGTACATTCTCAATACATCGGCAAAGCATACTAAGTTTACAGTCTACCACCCCCCAGCCAACGCTGGGGGGTTTTATATTATCTGTGAAAACCATAGGCGAAAGCGAATGAATGTGCTAGAATAGATACATATTACACAAGAGGTATCTTATGGCTACTTTACACACCACTATTTTAGGAATTGATTTTGAAAATCCGTTTTTATTGGCGTCCGCGCCGCCTACTGCGTTAATAGAAAGCATAGATAAAGCCTTTACCCTGGGCTGGGGCGGGGCCGTACTGAAAACAATTACTCCGGATGATTTGGAAATGATTGAAGCCAGCCCGCGTTACGCGGTCCAGCAAGACAAAAAGCGCATCATCGGCTTGCAGAATATTGAACTGCTTAGCCATCATCCCGTTGCCTATTGGTGTGAAGGAATCCGGACTCTCAAGCATAAACACCCGACCAAGGTAATCATTGCCAGCATTATGTCTCCCGTAGATAAAAAGGCGTGGCAGGCACTTGTACAGACTCTCAACAATACCCCGATAGATGCCTTTGAACTTAATTTTTCCTGTCCGCACGGCATGCCGGAAAAAGGAATCGGCATGGCCATTGGAACCGATGCTAACATCTCATCCCAAATTACAGGTTGGGTCAAAGAAGTAGCACAAAAACCGGTCTTTGTAAAACTGTCCCCTAATGTTACGGATATTACCCGCATTGCGCGCGCAGTGGAAGAAGCCGGCGCTGACGGATTAGCCGCCATCAATACCGTACAAGGATTTATGGGCCTTGACCTACAAACGCTCACCCCTCTACTTAATGTAAATGGGAAAACTACTTTTGGCGGTTGCTCCGGCCCGATTGTGCGCCCGATCGGTCTGCGGTGTGTGGCCCAAATCCGTCAGGCAAGTAATTTACCCATTTTAGGGCAAGGGGGCATCTCCACCTGGGAAGATGCTGCCCAATATATTGCAGTAGGCGCGGATGCCGTCCAAGTTTGCACAGAAGTTATGCTTAACGGCTATCAAGTCATCGGCCCCCTACTCAAAGGCCTGCAGAAATATCTGGAAGAAAAAGGCTTTGCCGACATCAACGCCCTGAAAAATAAGGCCCTAGCACAAATTACCACCCACGAACTTTTACCCAAAAAGAAGCTTGCTTACCCCCATGTAAACCATGAAATTTGTAGCCGCTGCGGCAAGTGTGTACGTATCTGCGAAGAATCTGAGCACCGCGCTTTACAAATAGCCGATGGATTTCTTACCGTCAATAAACAAGTTTGTGTGGGCTGTGGATTATGCCGGTTTGTGTGCCCGGTAGGGGCTATTTCCAACAAGGCCTAAATCTCTCAAAAAACATCCTCCGTCTAAAACGGAGGATGTTTTTATTTGTAAGAAATATCCTTGAACTAATCGGCCTCATTCAGCAAGCGGACGACTTCTTGTTCCAATTTTGCGCCGTCTTGTTTGGCATAGCCACCTGCTTGCGCAAATTCCGTGAAGAATTCATGGGCATATTCTTCCTCACTTTCCCCCAAATCTCCTTCCGGGAATGTAGCATACGCCGATTTGAAATCTTCTTCAATATAAGCCACTAAACTTTGATAGGCTTGTTCCCGGTTTAATGCAGCCATCGTATTGTACATCTTGGCAGCTTGCGTAGGAATCGCCCAGAAGGAATTGGCTTGGTGACGGTACGGCAACAACCCGTCAATAGAATGATTGGCCCAAATGGCTACCATCGGCAACACAATGGGGTTGGACTTATGCAACTGGTAAAACTTTTGATATTGTTCCATCGTCGCAGAGGAAGGATCTACCCCTAATTCTTCTTGAAATTTTTGGCTCATTAAACCAAATGCACGTAAGGGGGCTTTGTCTTTCACTGCTCCGTTCAGCGCTTCTTTGGAAAGCCGCACCAATTCGTTGTAAAACGCTTCCGAAGACAACTTTTCGTCCATCAAACTTACTTCATTTGCTGCTAATGCGTTTTCCAGCGAACGAACATATTCTAAATTGCTAATTTCGCATGCTTGCGTAGTATGGCTAAAAGCCTGTTGTACTCGGCGTTCTATGGCAGCCTGAGAAGCCGCTTTAGAACGCGCAAACGCGGCTTTTACCCGTCCTTCCGCATCCGAAGCATGCGCAAACGTCGGCAAGGCTACAGCCATCGTTAAAGCTAAAGTTGTTACTTTCATGAAATTATTCATTTTTTCCCCCTTGATCAACTTACTTACATTATCAGTATATGTGTTTTGAAGTAATAAAACACGGGTCTTTGGACCTATTTTATGAGGTATTTTGGACCTATTTTCTGGGTTATTCACTAATACAGCAAGCGGCTATCAATTCCACTCACATTTTAGCAAGCACAAATCTTCGTGGGTTTGAGCATGGCGCAAGGTATGCAGCGTAGTATGTTCATCCACCTTTTGCACCTGGGAAACAAGTTGCTCCCCATACTTAATTTCTTTTTTGAAGATAATATCTATATTTTTAAGTTTCTTTTCGTACTTCCACGCATACGGCAAAGGTTCCAGGGCCCATACAATATAATTGCCGTTATTGGCATGTTTATTGATGTCAATATCGTTGTAGCGCACCTCAAACGTATGCTGATAGTCCGCTTGGGCAATCACCGGGATCTTGCCAAATTTTAAGTCCGTTTCGCCGGGTACAAATTTAATCATATTTTCGTTACCGCCCAGCACCTGCTCCACGTGGGCAATTTCCAGACTTTGACTATGAACCAAGGCCCACACACTGGAAGCACACGCACACAATTTTCCATCTGCATATACCTCAAAATTACGATACGCAAACATGCGGTTGTAGCCACGCGGCTGCGTCTTAATAGTCAGTTCTTTAATATGTTGCGGATAGGTAACAAATTCAATACGGTATTTTAACAAAATCCACATTAACTGCTGCGGATAAATCACCGAATATCCAAAACCCAACCGTTCGGCACTTTCGGCCGCCATATCCTGAAAAAAGTTTAGCAGTGAAAACGGTTTTAAGTTTCCATTACAATCACAATCTGAATAGCGAATTACAAATTTTTCTGTAAGCGATAAATCTTTCATAACATTTCTCCCTATGTATAGTATAGCAAAGATAGATTCCCGCTAAAAATTTGTTGACCTAGAGTAAACTTTAATAGATATAATATAAGTAAAGAGTTTGAGGAGGAGCCATGCTAAAAAAAATCATTATTACTATTCTTATCTTAGCAGTTATTGGCGGTCTATGTGCGCTAGTGCATAATCTAAAGGTAGTCCGCAGAAATAAGAGAGAATTAGCCCCATTTTCTCAAGAAGAAACCTACTCTGCCCACTTAGGCAAAGTATTGGTGATCTATTATTCGTGGACGGGGCACACGCAAACTATTGCCGAGCAAATTGCCACCCTCACACGCGCCGACGTATACCGCGTACAAACCCAAGAACAATTTACATCTTCTCCCGCTTTTTACGCACGTGTTAAAAAGGATTTATCCACCAACACTTATCCTCCCTTGGCCGGCTCTCTACCGGACATACGTTCTTATGATGTCATCTTTGTAGGCGGCCCGGTCTGGTGGTATACCCTGGCAACTCCGCTATATACGTTATTAGGGCAGCTTGATTTTCAAGGCAAAAAAGTAATTCCCTTTTCCACCCAAGGCAGTAACCCCGGCACTTTTTTAGATGACTTCAAAGCGCACGTAGCCAATGCCCAAGTGGGCACGTATGCCAATTTTAATAATGTAGGCCCGCAATATAATCAGGCCGTACATAATAAAATTATTCATTGGTTAAATAATTTATAGGAGATAATATGAAAAAAGACTTAGGTGTAAAACCTTTTTTATTCCCCATGCCGGTACTCATGATTGCCACGTACAACGAAGACGGTAGCGTGGATGTAATGAACATGGCCTGGGGCGGTATTTGTGACCATGATAAAGTGGCGCTTAACTTAGAAGAAAGCCATAAAACAGTGGCAAACCTCAAAGCACGCAAAGCCTTTACCCTTAGCATTGCCGATACGGACCACTTAGAAGCGGCCGATTATTTTGGCATTGCCTCGGCTAACACGGTGAAAGACAAATTTGCCAAATCCGGCCTACATGCGGTAAAAAGCACTCGGGTAGATGCCCCGATTGTGGAAGAATTTCCGCTTACCCTGGAATGTGAAGTGGCAGAAATTCAAGAAGCAGGTTTTCGCGTGGTGGGCAAAATTGTCAATGTACTGGCCGACGAAAAAGTGCTCACAGATAAGGGTACGGTAGACCCCACCCGGTTAAACGCTTTTGTATTTGATCAGTTTCAAGGCGGCTATTACAAAATAGGTGAAAAAGTGGGCCAAGCCTGGAACAGCGGCAAAAAATTATCCAATTAACTTGGTGTTCCACCCACTGCCCGGAAGGCGTACTCAACGTGGAAGAGAAAAAGATTATTAAACTATAAGGTACTTATATGAAAAAAGTAATTATTCTAAATGCCAGCCCCCGCAAAAACTGGAATACTGCTAAACTCTTGCAAGAAGCCCAAAAAGGGGCCGAATCCGCTGGTGCCACTACAGAATTTATCAATCTGTATGACCTTAAGTTTACCGGATGCCGCAGTTGCTTGTCCTGTAAACGCAAAGGCGCCCAATTAAATAAATGCTATTGGCCGGACGACTTATCGCCTCTTATTGAAAAAATTCTGCAAGCCCAGGCAGTCATTATCGGCACTCCCATATATATGGGAGGCCCGACCGCGCACTTTCACGCATTGTATGAACGGCTGGGGTTTTGTGTTCTTTCGTACGCTACACGCCAAAGCACCCTAGATCGCCACGTAAATGTAGGACTTATCTACACCATGAACGCGCCCAAACCCTATTATGAGGGCAATATGCGTGCCGCATTGGAACCTATGGAAAATGGGTATAAGCATTTGCTACGCGGACAAGTAGAAACGTATGCCTCCTGCGATACGCTACAAGTAACAGATTACAGCAAATACGATATGGACATGTTTAATCCCGCCCACAAGGCACAGGTACATCAAACGCAATTTCCGCTAGATTTGCAAAATGCCTTTGAACTGGGTAAGAAATTAGCCAACTAATTTCATAAACCCCGCTACATGCGGGGTTTTTTATGTCTTGTTGCGCCATGCATTGGCTGTTTTGCAAACCGGCACAAATTGTATAATAAAGGAAGTCCTTGGCAAAGAGGAATAAAATATGACAAATACCCCGGCTATGCGTGCTATGATGCTCTCGCGCGAGCAAATTATTGTTAAAACGAGTATCATAGGCATTATTACCAATCTGTTCCTAGCCGCTTTCAAAGCGGCGGTAGGGTTGCTTTCTAACTCTATTGCCATTATTTTAGATGCTGTTAATAATTTATCGGATGCGCTTTCTTCCGTCATCACAATTATCGGGGCCAAATTAGCCGGAAAACTGCCGGACAAAAAGCACCCCTTGGGATATGGACGCATAGAATATATCAGTTCTATGCTTGTTTGCGCAATCGTACTGTATGCCGGTATTACGGCTTTTATAGAATCCGTTAAAAAAATCCTTCATCCCGAAGAGGCCACGTATTCCTGGCTTACCTTGGTTATTTTGGTGGTAGCCATCCTAGTAAAACTAGCCTTAGGACGTTACGTGAAAGCCAAAGGAACCCAAGTTAACTCCGGTGCGTTAATTGCCTCCGGCTCGGATGCTTCGTTTGATGCTATTTTATCGGCCTCTGTTTTGGCCTCTGCCTTATTGTTTTTGTGGTTTCATATTTCGTTAGAGGCGTATGTAGGGGTTGCGATCTCTCTTGTAATTATCAAAGCCGGCATGGGTATGCTTACCGATACTCTAAACGACATTTTGGGCCAACGCCCGGACAGTAAACTGGTGGCTCAGGTCAAAAGAATTATTCACGCAGAGCCCCTGGTACACGGGGTCTATGATTTAATGATCAATAACTATGGGCCAAATAAAAACTATGCGTCTTTACATCTGGAACTGGATGACTCCCTCACCGTAGCACAAGTGGATGAACTGACCCGTAAAATAGAAAATAATGTGTTTCGTGAAACGGGCATTATCTTAACCGGGGTAGGCGTGTATGCTTTTAATACAAGTAATCAAGCTGCCGCTCAAATCCGCAATGAGGTACAGAAAATCGTTTTATCGCACGACTGGGTGTTACAATTACACGGGTTTTACATAAACTTAGAAAAAAAGACACTTAAATTTGATGCGGTAATTAGTTTTGAGGTAGCGCGCCAAGAGGCGTTAGCCACCCTCACCCAAGAAGTTCACAAAGCCTATCCGGACTATGATGTTCAAATAACGCCGGATGTAGATATTGCGGGGTAAATAAAATGATGAAAAAATTATATGCTGTTCTTGCCATTATCCTAGTATCCTGTTTGGGATGTTCCACCCTTCCGGCAAACCGTTCCTTTACCGTAGCGGGAGATCACGGTCAATTAGCCACTGTACTGCACGCTCCTCAAGGGAAAACCACCTATCCCCTGGTACTTATTTTGCACGGTTTCAATGCCAGCAAAGACATGTACCTACTGACTGAACTTTCCAATCAACTCAATGCGCGCGGCATTGGCACGCTGTTATTTGATTTCAACGGGCACGGGCAAAGCGAGGGCGATTTTTTGGATATGACTATCCCCAACGAGTTGGAAGATGCCCGGCGCATATATGCGTATGCCAGCCAATTACCGCAGGTGTCTTCTATATCAGCGGTGGGCCACTCCCAAGGGGCGGTAGTGGCCGCCATGTTAGCCGGTGAAAAGGGTGCAGATCGCATACAAACACTGGTACTGATGTCGCCCGCACCGGAACTCAAACAAGACACAGCCAGCGGAAATTTGTTCGGCGTCACTTATGACCCCAAAAATCCGCCTTCCTATATTACGCTTCCTACCGGCTTAAAAGTGGGGCGTGCCTATTTAACTACTACCCCCCTCGTGCCGATTTATGAAGTATCTTCCCAATATACCGGCCCGGTACTGGTAGTACATAGCGCAGATGACCAACTGGTTCCTTATAAATATGGGGTTGAGTTTAGTCAAATTTACCCGCAAGCCCACTTAGAAACGGTGCACGGGTTTGACCATAATTTCACGCAAGATACCCCAGCCATTGATCAAAAAGTAGCGGACTATCTAAGCAGTCAATTACTCCCCTAATTCTGGACTATATGTATCCCTGTTCATCCCTCTAGGTGCCATTACGTTGGGTAGTGACGGCACCCATTTAACGGGATGATGGTTTGACGGGCAAAAATATTTTGCCGATTCAAGGGATCTTTGCGCCAACAAAAATTTCTACAACATGATGAAAACGCCACACTAAATTTTGGTACATTTTGCAAGGCTTCCCAAACGCAAAATTTAACAATCCGCCCTAACGGTACGGTGGAAACCTCTTCCACAGTTTGCCCGGCCAGTGCGGATATTTCGGCAGACAGTTTTACCTTCAAATCTTCGCAAGCCAGTTCCTTTTCAGTCGCTGTTCCTTCCACCCCGGTAACTCTCACAAACCCCATCACGGGGAGTACCCTGCAAGTAAGTAATTTCCAACCCTCGTGTACTTCTTCTTGCACGATACTCAACAACACCGCTACGGTTACTGTAGGCGGAACCCTTACAGTGCCGGGCAGTGCAGATATTGGTGACTACACTGGCTCTTACCCTGTCTCTGTTATCTACTAATTTCCCATATACGCCCCGGCGTTATTTTGCTATAATTTAGTATATGGGAATAAGGAAATTACTGCTTCTTTGTTGCGTATTAGCCACTGCCACGTTTAGCCATGCCGCCACGGCAGATGTTCCCACTATTGACTTTGGCACTATTTATTATTGTCCGGACGGCAGCGGTGCCCAAACAGTGGCTATGTCGGACACGGGAACCGCTACCACAAAAGGTTCCGGCGGCGGAATTACCAAGCAAGAAGGCGGCGCGGCCGGGCAAACGCAGATTCATAAAGGTTGGTTTGAATTTTTATCATCTTCCACTTTTTATACCAAAAAAGCCGAAACACGAACGAAAAATGCCTGTGGGGGTAGCGTGACACTCTCCAATACTACTACAGAAAATGGGAGTGAAGAGGCCGAAGCCGGAATTCTCTCCGGCAGTAATTTTAACGTGGGAGCCGATTTAACTGTAAATTCATTTAATAGCGCAACCCCTTGTACCGTTACTGACACACTTTCCGGAATTCTTTCCTTTCAACTATCATGGAGTAGCACAGCGACTCCGTTAGACCTAAAATATACCGCCAAGATTGTACCTGTAGCCAAAGTGGCTCATCACGACGGAAGTTCCCTCAATTTTGGTACATTTTGCAGGTCTTCCTCCCAGCAGACACTGACCCTGGCCCCCAACGGAACTGTTACCTCCAGCAGTGTACGTTGCCCGGTTTCCGCAGATATATCCGCTGACGAGTTTGACGTAGTGGGAGTCTCCGGCTTTCAATATAACATAGAGATGGACAGTTCCACCACCCTCACAAACGGGAGCAATACGTTAACCGTTTCCAACCTGACGCCTTCCTGTACACAGTGCACGCTCACATCCACGCACGACACGGTTACCGTAGGCGGAACGATTACCGTTCCCGGTTCTTCCCCGTCCGGGGAATATATAGGACATTACGAACTTTCTATCACCTATTAACCCCTATTTGCTTGACGTTTTAATCTTCGCGCGCGTACATCTTCCCCCTACGCGTATAATGTGCTATACTGTAAAGTGAGGTTTTATAAAATACTTTTATGCCTTGGGGTGTAAAAGCGGGAGGTTGTATGAAAAAAGCAGTGCTGTTAGTTGCCTTATGTAGTTTTGCCGTTTCTGCCACGGCCGGCATTATGATTTATCCTAAATTTTTATTTTTAGATGATAAAACCAAATCGGCCGAAGTTACACTTATTAACTCTAGCGCGTTGGAAAGTTCCAATTACCGGGTTACTATTTCTTACAAAAAGCAAAATCCGGATGGCTCCTATACCGAAGTAGCCACCGAAGACGTTCCCGCAGACAGTGCTACCAAATTACTGCGCTACAGTCCGCGTTCGGTGCTGTTAAAACCGTCTCAAAGCCAAACCATCCGCGTGCTTAAACGCATCCCGGAAGGATTAGAACCCGGCGAATATGTGGGGTATATTACTTTTACGGAAGTGCTGTTGGAAAAAGCCGCCACCAAAGAAACCCTCAAACCGGGCACGTTTAGCGTTAAAATTACGCCGATTCCTTCTTTTTCTATCCCGATATTTGTACGTTATAAAACCAAAGAAAATGCGCCCGTTACACTAACCACCCAAGGAGTAGAAGAAAAAGACGGCCGCGCCGCTTTGGTGGTAGTCATGCACCGCCAGAAACAAGATAACCGCACCTCTGCCCGGGGTGATTTATCCGTATGGGACGGAGATAAAATGATTGGCTATATCCGCGGGCGCTATATGTTACCCGCTACTGAAACCTTGCAAACACGTATTCTGTTACGTATCCCTAATGCGGTTGTAAATAAAGACGGTAAAAAAGAAGACAAATATTTTACTGCCAAAGAATTAAAAGGTAAAAAATTGACTGTACTGTTTACGGAAACGGATGAAAACCAAGTACAGAAAGACAAAGTATTCACTAAAACCGAAGTAACTCTGTAACGCAACCGAAGGGGACTCTTGTGCTGCGCCGATGTAGGCTTGCTATTTTGCTGGGGATGTGGCTCCTAACGAATTGGTTAGGAGCACTCCCGTTGCACGCTAACGAGCCGCAGGACAACTTCCTCATCATCCGCGCTTATTCCGGCCCGGTGCTTATTAACTCCACGCTGGAAGCCCTCTATCAAGACAACCGTTTATTTGTACCGGTCAGTTACCTATCCGATGATATTGAAGTACCCATTACGTATGATGCGGCCCAACATGCCTTAGTAGGTTGGTTTGAAAATGAAAGCAACACCGTAAAAGTAGATTTCAATAAAAATACCGGGCGTGTGGGTAAAAATATGTTTGATTTTTCCCCCAACGATTACCTGTATTATGAGGACGAACTGTACCTTAGCACAGACTTGGTAGATAAACTGCTTAATACGCTGAGCGAATTTGATTTTGCCAACCAAAGTCTCAAGGTAACCACCGCCGGAAACTTACCGTTTGATCTAGAACTTTCGCGCCTGCAAAAACAGCAACACTTTGACCAACTTCAAAAAGAGCGTGAAGCCGCCCGCCAAGAACAACTTAACAAAGATGTATATATGCAAGACAACTGGCTGCAACCGCCTTTTTTAGATGTATCTGCCCGCTACAGTTTGTCTAAAAACAAAGGCCAGGCCACTACCGACAACCTCAGTTATACTGCCAATGCCAGTTTCTTAACTGGCGGGTTTGACTCCGAATTTAACGCCTACGCCTCTTCTACGGATGAAACCCCGGTCTTAACTTTCAAAACCGCGCGGGAAGATGAAACCGGGCACATTTTAGGTTTATTCAAACATTTAGAAATGGGAGACACGTACTCTTACTCCAACCCGGAAAACACCGGCTCGGTCACGGGTATTGGGTTTAAGATGTCTACGGAATCTATCTTTACCCCCGACGGTAAAACATATACGTTTCGCGATACGCTGCCCCTAGGCTGGCAAGTGGAACTTTACCGCAATAACGAATTATTAGGCTACCAAAATCAAACAGACAACGGCTATTTTGAGTTTTCGGATATTCCCCTTTTACTGGGCAAAAACAAATTCAAACTTGTGTTTTACGGGCCGCAAGGGCAAACCAAAGAGCGCGAGCAAATCATCTTCTTTAACGGGAATATTTTGGACCGCGGCAAGGGACGACTCAATTTAAGTTATATCAATAAAAACCGTTACCTCATTCAAACGCGCGACCGGGCCCGCGACACTTCCTTAGGGCGTAACGCCTCTATCAGTGCCGGGTATGGGCTAACGAATAACCTAACACTTAACCTCTATGCCATGGCCGATTCCTTGGAATTATATCACGATTGGCCCCCCCAAGCTATTTACCGCAAAGACAAAGAATATGTAGGGGGTGATTTATCGTTATTTGCCTACGGCATTTTTACCAGTATCGGCACCGTGGTAGATTTGGATAATTCCGCCGCCACGCTGGACCTGTACGGGCAAACTTCGCTACTGGATTGGGACATTACCCTAGAACATATTTATTATGGTAAAGCCATTTTAGCGCGCAACATATTCCACAACACCTCGCTGGAAAACGAAACCACGCTACGCTTAAACAAAACGTTATCTTTATTTGATGTGGTGCAGTTGCCGTTCTCGTATGCGTTTCACCATTTTGAAGTGGTGGATAGTTCCAACACGCAAACAGAACATACGGTTTCTGTTTCGCAGTCGCTGCCTTTTAATATATATCTTAATGCCCACTATCAATACTTTCATTATTTCAACGATACACGCAACGAACAGTTAACCTTTACCGCCAACCGCGTACAAGGGCCCTGGACGTTGCGCGGAAATACCACGTACAACTTAACGTATGACCGTCTTTATAATATGGAACTGTCGGCCTACCGCTCACTGACCCAACGTCTCAAAATTGGGGCACGCTACGCGTATCAATCCCGCTCCTTATCTACGCACAATTACGAAAACTTATACTCGGCCAATTTAAGTTATCTCACAAAATACGGATATATCTCGTTTGAAGCAGGTACTTCCAACCGGCACAATTCCTACGCCTTTGTGGGGTACAACGTTTCCTTCTTGCCGGATTGGCGCACCCGCAATCTCTACGCCACCGGCAGCAAATTACAAGGCACCGGCGCGCTGGCCGCCTTTGCCTATATGGATACCAATAACAACAAACGATATGACCCGAACGAAACCGTACTCCCCGAGGCCGATTTTAACGTCAAACCGCGTGTAAACGTGTACGATTCACACAAACGTAACGAAGCAGGCTACACCATGCTTACGCACCTTTCTGCCTACCGTGATTTTGACGTAGATGTAGACATTAGTGAAGTAGATGACACGCTTTCTTTGCTTAACACCGCCGGTACACGCACCATTAAATTACGCCCGGCACAAGTGGCCTATTTATCGTTCCCCATTGTAGCCACCGGGGATATGGAAGGTACTGTATATAGGGTGGATGCCTCCGGCAAAAAAGTTCCTTTCCGGGGCGCACTAATTAACTTATATAAGGATGATGAACTTATCAATAATAAAGTGTCAGAATATGACGGATATTATTCCTTCCCGCAAGTACCGCTGGGCACGTATGAAATCCGGCTGGATCCCGCACAGGCACAGGAATTAGAACTTAAACAAACGAAACCCATTACCGTCACGTTGGAAGAAGTAGAACAACTGGAAGTGCGCGATATTGTGCTCACTTCCGCCCCTAAACCGGTGGTGGCGCGACCTAAAGCGCGTGCTGCTGCCCCGGCGAAAAAAGCGCACGTGCCGCAAGCCGCCCCAGTGATACCAAAAGAGGAAGTATCAACGGTCCCGCTTCCCGCCGCTATGCCCGAAGAAACAGAAGAATCGGCAAATACAGCGTCCGCCACTGACACCGCTGCGCCCGAACAAAAAGAAGAAACAGTTGACACCGTTTCCGCTACTGCTACTGACACCCACACCACGCAGCCCCGCCAAAAAGTGGCTACTACCCCCGCGCAAAAAAAGAAAAACACCAACTCTCCCAGTATGTGGAAAAAAGTAAAAAATAAATCTGCCCGGTATTATAATTCCTTCAAACACTACGCCAAACAAAAATTTTTTAGGTGGCGTTTCAAAAAGAAATCTGCGCACTTGGCACCGCAAATGATTTCACATTTTTTAAGATTTTCAGACGTAAAATCTTCCTTTTCCAGAAGTTTGTTGCAGATTTTGAAATCTTAAAATATTTTCTTATTTTGAAAAAATTTGAAAATTAGGTCTTGACGTTTTGCAATTTTCTATTATACTATAAGTATATCTGCCCGTTGTTAGAGGCAGCATATAGGGAGAATACTATTATGAAAAAATTACTCGGACTCTTAATGTTGTTTGCTTTTGCAGCGGTAATGGCCCATGCAGTAGAAAGCGTATCTGATGACGGTACCGCCAAAGCTAAAATCATTCAAGCTGCCACGTTGACCCACCAAGACGGAGCCTTGGATTTCGGTACCTTGATTGCCGATGATGATGGCGGGACTAGCACGTTGGAAGCTGTAGCCAGCCCGGCTGCTCAAGACAGCGGAATCAAACGTGTAACCGCGCACCCGGTATCTTCCGATCACTTCAAGTTGGAAAACTTGGATGGAGATACTACCTACACAGTATCTGTCCCGGCCAGTGTTACCATTACTAACGGTACCCAAACCATGTCCGTGGCTCTTACCAAAAGTAATGCCACTGTAAGTGGAGCAACCAGCAAGGACTTGTACGTAGGCGGTACGTTAACCGTAGGTGCTAACCAAGCGGTAGGTGAATATGAAGGCACATACCAAATGACGGTAACCTACTAATTGAAACTTAGTTTTACAAACACCCCCGGCAACGGGGGTGTTTTTTTGGCAATTTGAATTTGCCCCAGTGTGCCTCTCTTTGACAAACATTGAAGTAAAATTCCTTTACGTTTCAATCAAAAATTGATAACTTTTAAGTATGATAGAGACTCAAGTAACCGAGAATTGTGTCCGTGTGGTATTAAAAGGGGTGTTAAACAGCAACGACCCTATCCACCTACCCGCAACTAACTTAAGCAATAAAGAAGTACATCTTATCGGCGAGCATATTGATTCCTGGAACACAGATTTTGTAATAACCTTATTTAACGCTTTGCAACCGCGTTCCCCCCAATCTATCACGTATTCGGGGGTACCCTCGGGGATGGAGCAACTGCTACGGCTAGCTTTTCAGGCCCCCCGCCTCCCCCAAGCCGCAGTTCCTGCCAAAGACCCCTTTTTAGAACGTCTGGGAGATTGCGGCATACGCTTTTGCCGAAGTGTCAAAAAAGGCAGTTTATTCCTGCTGGATTGCGTCCGCTCTTGGGTCAGGCAAGTGTCCGGCAAAGCCGTCTATCGCAGTAAAGATTTCTGGCTGATTTTAGCGGACTGCGGCCCTAAATCTATTTCAATTGTCTCCTTAATCAGTTTTATGGTGGGCCTCATCTTGGCCTTTGTAGGGGCGATTCAACTCAAAATTTTTGGGGCACAGATTTATGTGGCCAGTTTGGTTACTATCGGCATGACCCGCATCATGGGCGCCATTATGACAGGGGTGATTATGGCCGGCCGGACCGGGGCCTCTTACGCCGCTACCATTGGCACTATGCAAGTAAACGAAGAACTGGATGCTTTGCAAACGATGGGGATTTCGCGCACGGATTTCTTGGTTTTGCCCCGTATGAACGCTTTGCTGCTTTCCATGCCTATTTTAATTTTATTATCTGATTTTATGGGCATTTTAGGCGGCTGCTTTGTGTGTGTGGTGTTTTGGGGGATTCCGTTATCGGAATATCTTAAATATTCCATAGCCGCTTTTAATATAACTAACTTTTTGGTGGGCGTGTTGCATGGCGTAGTTTTTGGCCTTATTATTGCGTTATGTGGCTGTTATTTTGGCGTAAATTGCGGCCGAAACGCCGATAGCGTAGGCACGGCTACCACCCAGGCTGTAGTGTATGCAATCGTATGGATGATTGCCATGACCGGCCTATTGACCGCTATCTTGGCAGGACTGGGGATATGATGAGCAACCGTTCAATTATTCACGTGGAAAATTTAAGCATTGGCTACGAAGATAAGATTATTATGCAAAATCTGTCCTTCCAAATTGCCAAGGGCGATATTTTTATCATTATGGGCGGTTCCGGTTGTGGCAAAAGTACCTTGCTACGCACGTTAACGGGGCTTATCCCGGCTAAATCAGGCCAAATTTGGATACAAGGCACCCATTTTTTACAGGCAAGTCCGGCTGAAAAATTAGAAATTATGAAACGTAGCGGCATTTTGTATCAAGGCGGCGCGTTGTTTAGTTCTATGACCTTGGCAGAAAATGTCGCCCTGCCGCTACAGCAATATACCGACTATTCCCCTGACAAAATACAACAGATTGTTGCCTTTAAGTTGGCTGTGGTGGGCCTAGCCGGGTACGAGAATTATTATCCGTCCGAAATTAGCGGAGGGATGCGCAAACGGGCGGGGCTTGCCCGTGCACTGGCGTTAGACCCTGAAATTGTATACTTTGATGAACCCTCCGCAGGGTTGGACCCCGTCAGTTCCAAAAATTTGGATGATTTAATCTTGGAAATTAACCATACACTGGGTACTACCATTATTGTAGTAACGCATGAATTGTCCTCTATTTTTGCCATTGGGAAAAATAGTATCTTCCTAGATAAAACAATTCATACTATTTCCGCCCAGGGGAACCCAAACGAACTCTTAAAAAATCCCCCCAACCAGCAAGTTTACGAATTTTTAACAAGAGGAGCACACAATGAAAAAGGAACCAAATAAAAAAGCAATCGGACTTTTTTTAGTCATCGGGTTTGCTTTATTTGTAGGACTTATCGGACAGGCAGTTTTTCATAAAATACATGCCGACACAAAAGACGTGGTGGTAATGTATTTTAACGAATCCACCCAAGGGCTAACAGAAGGTTCGTCCGTTTTATTTCAGGGGGTGGAAGTAGGCAAAGTAACCCGGGTCGTGTTAGTGGCCGATACAACCAATTGGAAGTTTAATGTGGCAGTTTATGCACGTATTAAAAAACAACTGGACATGATGAGTGAAGGGTCTGTTTTAACAAAATTTTGGAAGAAGGAAAATGTATTAGGGCGGTTAATTGAAAACGGTATGCGTGCCCGTTTGGCTTCCCAAAGTTTGCTAACGGGGCAACTGATGATTGAACTGGTCATGCTGCCGGAAACGAAAGCCAAATTTGAATATTCGGAACATGATCGCTTTGAGCAAATTCCAACAGTTGCCTCCCAATGGGAAGAACTTTATCGCGGATTAAATAGAATTAACATTCAAGAGGCTCTTGAAAAAATAAATACGGTTACGGAAGTGTTGGGCAGAGAACTGCCTATTTTATTACCCGCCCTCACAACAAGCGCTCAAAATTTAGACCGGACTATGGCCCGTGTCGCCCAAAGCAGCGACGTAACTTTATCCAATATGAACGCCGCCTTAAGTGATATGTCCGACGCGGCCAAATCGGCCCAAAATTTAACAGATTATTTAGAAATGCATCCCGAAGCATTACTCAAAGGGAAAAAAGGAGAATAATATGAAACTTTTAAAAATTATACTTCCGTGTTTGTTATTGGGGGCCTGTATGTTTGGACGAAGCAAAAGCCCCACCTACTACACCTATTTTCCCATGGCTACAACCGTTGTTTCGGCGGATTATACCGCGACTGTAGGCGTAAACCGGGTACAACTTCCAAAATATATGGACCGGCCGCAAATCGTAACGCAACAGCCCAATTCTCCCCAAGTTAACATATCGGAATTTAACCGCTGGGCGGAACATCCTTCCCTGTTAGCCGCACGCGCCTTGACAGACAATTTAAGCGTCCTCCTTCCGGCGGCCCAGGTAAAACTCAATAAATCCAACGCAGAACCCTTTGACCGTGTTATTTCGGTAGAAGTAGTACGTCTGGATGCCGTTTTGGGGCAGCAGGCTCAATTAGTTGCCTGGTACACGGTAAAAAATACGGATAGAAAAACGCTTTTACAGCAAAAATTTTCCGCTACCGTTCAAATTGGCAAAACGTATGAAGATTTAGTCAAAGGCTATAATGAGTTACTGGCACAACTTAGCACAGAAATTGCCGGAAAATTGATTCAATAACCCATCTATTGTAAGGAAAGCCCTATGCTCAAAAAATTACTGACTGGTACTGTGGTATTGATATCGGCTATTATTGCGGGCGTTAGCGTCCATAAGCAATCCGCAACTTCCCCGGATTATGCTACCCCCACTACACAAGTAATCACCGGCAAAGTCATCCGTGTAGCGGATGGAGATACACTAACTATCCTAGATGCTTCCAACCGGCAAACTAAAATCCGTCTCTATGGAGTTGATGCCCCGGAATCCGCACAGGATTTTGGCAATAAATCACGCGAAAAACTAGCCAGCCTGGTAGCCGGCAAAAATATAGCCGTCACCGTGGTTGACGTTGACCAATACGGCCGCAATGTCAGCCGCATCAATGTAGACGGAAAGGAAGTAGCCGAAGAAATGCTACAGGCAGGCATGGTATGGCTTTATACCGCATACTGCCAAATCCCGGAGTGTAAACACTGGAAGACTCTGGAAACCCAAGCCCGCAAAGCCAAAGTGGGCCTATGGGCAAATCCTTCCGCGCAAAAACCCTGGAAATGGCGTCAAGCGCACAGATAATTTAATGAGCAAAATTATGAAAAAATTCATCTTTACCCTAATGGCAGTAACACTCAGTATGCCGGCCTTGGCTCAACTTACGCAAGGCCAGCACATGGTCGGGGGACGTTTGGGCCTCGGCTTTCAGCTGGAGAATTCCGGCGTGTCTTATTCGGATCATGACCGCGTAGATTGGGGCACCTTGGGGGCAGAGTACGGGTTGTCTTATTACTACTTGCTTACCCCCCGCGTGGGTCTAGGGGCCGACTTGTCCTATGCTAATTTTGACGGGGGCGAATTATTTGAATCCGACGAAGATGTAAGCAATAAAACGAATTTATTTAATGCCATGCTCTCCGCCCGCTTAACAGCCAATCCGTCTAACCTAGTCCGCTTTTATGTTCCCTTCGGCCTTGGTTTGGCAACGGCCCAACAGGATATTCATATTGATAAACACGGCACCCACTACGACAAAAAAGCCACAGACACTTCCTTTGCTTGGTTTATCGGCGCCGGATTTGAGTTTGACCTTGGGCGCGATAACGGCTGGTCCATGGGATTGGAAGCACGCTATAATACTTTCCATTATGATACGGACAAACTCACCCGCCACGCCCCGGCTACAGTCCGCGGGGACGGTAACCGTCGATTAAGTTATATGTCCTTTCAATTACGTGTAAACAAACGGTTTTAGTGAAAGGACAAATCGTATTTGTAAAAAGCCCCGCACCCGCGGGGCTTTTAGATTATTAAATATTGGTTTAATGAACAAACAACTTATCCGCCAAGCGTAGCACTCTTTAGTCTCTTAGACAACAACACTTGTATTGTTCATTGTCTGCATGGTAGTCAGTTTCCCGGTATCAATTCCACAAACATTTTTTTAACATCTTCAAACTAAGCTAAGCATCCCTGCATACTAAATGATGGGTTCATTGTTTGTATAAGCGTTACAAATTTCATATAATAATTTTGAAGAGATTCCAACGGAATTTCTTCATCATGTTAATCGATTATACAAATTCACGCATAAAAATTTGGAGATAAATAAAAATGGCAAACAGACATGGCTTTACTCTTATAGAACTTTTAGTAGTAGTACTGATTATTGGTATTTTATCCGCAATAGCACTGCCGCAATATGTACGTGCTGTTAAGAGAAGTAGAATGGCTGGGGTTGTCAGCACATTAAAGACGATTATGCATTCCGGGGAGGCTTATGCAATGACGCACTCTCTAGCAGGATCTTCTAGTGGGTTGCAAAGCGTAGATTTGGATGATTTGGATATTACTATACCCACCCATACAGCCGATTTAAAAGGCGTTATTTGTGAATATTCCTTTCAGATTTTACCCGCAGGCTCAAATGCACAATATGTAGCCACCTGCTCGGAAGTTTCTACCGCTTTTGGAAAAAATTGGCTAAATCACACCACCCAGCTTGCCCAAAATGCATTACACCAAACCAACAACACAATAGCAAATATTCAACGCACCTCACATATAGTCAAAAATACTCTGGGCAACTTATATGCTATCTCCAATTATTCTTTTGAAGATACCCTCTCTTTCTTAGGCTCCTTCTCCCATATTCCTACCCCACTAGCGGCTCTTGTTTCTCCTGGCGGAATTCCCGAATACGACCCAACCCCTGGATCCGGCACCGGTTCGCACACTGGCACCTCCTCTTCTAACTTGATTGTAGGTCTCACCAATCGTGGAGCCTTATTTTGTACCGGCAATTTATGCGGAGATTACGGTTTCTCAAATATTAGCCCCCTTTCCGCAAGTGCAGACTTAGGTGGCACATTCAGCGGAACACTTTACGCCCAGTAAGATATGGGTAAAAAAAAATTATTATCCCCGTGTGTACTGCGGCTTCTTATATGTCTCTTTATCTTGTTACTGGGAAGCCTTGTAGTACACACCTTATATAAGCGCACTACTCCTTTTCCCATTGATTTAGTTTACTTATGGGTAGACGGAGAAGATCCAAGTTGGTTAGCCAAGAAAACCTATTGGCAAAAGAAATACGGCATTTATAATGAATATGTGGCAGGGCCATCTCGTTATAGAGATAGAAATGAATTAAAATACAGCCTACGTTCTACAGAAAAATATTTGCCGTGGGTACGAACAATATTTATTGTAACAGACCACCAAATTCCTAAATGGTTGAACGTCAACCACCCCAAAATACGTATTATTGATCATACAGACATCTTTCCGAAAGATGCCTTGCCTGTTTTTAACTCCTCTGCTATAGAGACGCGGGTTCCTTTTATTCCGGGTTTAGCCGAACATTTTCTCTATACAAATGACGATGTTTTTGTCAATAAACCACTAACCTGGGATTTCTTTTTTACCAAGGAGGGCTTACCAATTTACTATGATGATGTGCGTATTACAAAAGAATTGGAACAACTGCTTAATTTCCCGGGAAACGAAATTCCTAAAGCCAGCTACCAATTTTCAATGGACATATTAAAAAATGTATATAAGATTGATTTTGAAAAAGCACCCACTTATTCAGGCACACATACTATAACTGCCTACCGCAAGAGTGATTTTCTAGATAATCTTCGCATACTAGGAGACCATATTACACGCACCACGTATTCTAAATTCAGAGATGCAAAAGATATAACCCGCGGAATTTTCGTTATACCGGATAACCTAAAAGGGAAAAATGTCATCAAAAGCGCTCTGAATATCCCCGGTAAATGCGGGGTTGCAGGCAAATTGATTATGAAAAACATGACTGCATTGAAAACCGAAAATCCTTGTATGTTTTGCTTAAATGATGCCCCCTCTCTGACAAATGCCGACCTTGAGGCACATAGTGCTTATTTACAAAAACGCTTTCCCAACAAATCATCCTTTGAATTATAAATTAAACACATACCACCATAAACATCAATCCGTGCAAAATCCTAACCCCAAAATGAAACTGGAAGAAAATAAAGCCGATTTTCCCTTGACTTAGAGTTTACTCTAATTGCTACCACAATTTCCCCAGGACTATAGAACTTACTAAGCCACAGACTGTTTACTAAGGCTGCATTTGCACAACTGGTAACGAACTTATGATTATTAACGAAACAAAGCAAATGTATTTTTTCCCGGCGTTACGTAATAATAATTAATTTTCTTTTTGACCAAAGCTACCACGTGGCCCTTATAAATAAATGCTTCTCCCAATCCAATGCGGGAAAGATGTCTTTTGACATACATTCGGTAACGTTTTCCGCCAAAATAATGTGCTTTTATCACGCCTTTGCTTGATAGGAAAGAATCCAAAGCTGGGCCGATATTTTCCTCGCCAAAATGTTCCCACAAGTTCTTGCCAGCTGGAATAGTAGAAAAGGGAAGGCCGATGAGATTCTCCTTCTTAAAATCAGCCACATCAATATAACAGATATCTTCTATTATCTCCAATTCATCTGCTTCTTTTTCTAAGTTGGTTTTATCAAAAAATGTGAGTGTTAACTTTTCCAACTCCCATCCTTTTTTATGAGCACAGACTTTTGGAGTGGCTACTCTTCCGTTTTCCAACAAAATTCCTTTGCATTGGGTTGTTTTTGTTTTTGTAATGATTTTTTCTCTGCTTTTATGAATTCCCCCGCGGGAAGGATATATCTCCGTCTCGCGGATGGTTGTGGGTTTAATCCAGTGAAATGTAATAGAAACTGTCGCTTTCTCAAGGTGTACTTGCTGTACAATTTTTCTCGCAACACTTGGTAATGTTCTAATAAGCGAATCGCTCTGTTTCAAAATTTGTTGATCAATGTTCTGGTATTGTTGTGCCATAGCTGACGGAGCTATCCAAAACATAACACAAAATAAAAATATTTTGCTAATGAATTTTCTTGTCATACGTTCTCCTTACTTACATGCTCAATTTAGTTCAGTAATTATATTATACAAAAGTTAGGAAAGACTAACAAATTTATTTTTTATATATGTTTTATCTTATAATTGCAAACATATAACACATTTTAGAATATTAGTTTAATTTAACTTTTATGTAATTTTCAAAATAACATATTTTTGCATAATGTTGCGAACAGGCAGATTGCCACCGCATGCTTACTAGTATAATTTTTTATTCATCAAAGTGGATTTTCAACTTGACTTATAGTTAACTCCAACTGCTACAATGTATTTAGGAGGTTTTATGCACAAAAAAATATTATTGTTAGGAATTATTTTACTGGGAGGATGTACGATGGCAACAACTAAGATGTGGGACAAAGTATTTAAAAAAAGTGATCAAGTAAACGTCAAAAAAGTACACTTTAAGAACCGATTTGGCATTAAATTAGCGGGAGATTTATACATCCCCAAAGGCATAGCCAAGGATGCCAAATTTTCCGCCATTGCTATTAGTGGCCCGTTTGGCGCAGTAAAAGAACAATCTTCAGGCCTCTACGCACAAACCCTAGCCGAGCGTGGGTTTATTACGCTGGCCTTTGACCCGTCTTATACCGGGGAATCTTCCGGTGAACCACGTAACGTGGCCTCCCCGGATATTAACACGGAAGATTTTAGTGCGGCGGTAGATTATTTATCCAATCATCCGCAAGTGGATGCGGATAAAATCGGCATTTTAGACATTTGCGGTTTTGGGGGCTTTGCACTAAACGCGGCCGCCATGGATACCCGTATTAAGGCCACCGTAGCCTCCACCATGTACGATATGACGCGCGTTTCCGCCAACGGGTATAACGACTCTATGGATGAAAAAGCACGCCACGAACTCTTAAAACAGTTAAACGCACAACGCACCGCTGACTACCAAACCGGGACCTATGCCAAAGCCCCGGGTTTGCCCGAAAAACTAACCGGGCAGGAACCACAATTTGTACAAGATTATTTCAACTATTACAAAACACCGCGCGGTTTCCATCCCCGTTCCATTAACTCTAACGGGAACTGGAACACCACGTCGTCACTTTCGCTTATTAACATGCCCATTTTACAGCGCAGTAGTGAAATCCAAAGTGCAGTGTTGGTCATCCACGGTGAAAAGGCCCACAGCCGCTACTTTGGCGAAGATGCTTTTAAAAAGTTAAAAGGACACAACAAAGAACTGCTCATTATCCCGGGGGCCAGCCACGTAGATTTGTATGATAATCTGCAAAAAATCCCCTTTGATAAACTGGAAAACTTCTTTAAGACAAACCTAAAATAACGCGAAAGATACCGCCCCAGTGCTATGCCCTAAGGCACAACCATCAATGAAGGATTAAGGAGAAACCGATGAAAAAAACACTTATACTTTTACTCACCGCATTATGCGCTATTGCCTGTAATGCAAAACCCAAAACCGAAGAACCCGCCAAACCGGCGACTGATAAAGGCAAAATATTAGTGGTCTATTTTTCCCGCACCGGAGAACAATACGGTGTTGGAAACATTAAAGAAGGCAATACCGCCATTGTAGCCAAAATGATTGCCGAAAAAACCGGAGGCGATTTGTTTGAAATTAAACTTAAAAACGACACATATCCTACCCAATACCGTCCGTTAACCGAAGTAGCCCAACAAGAAAAGCGTGCCAACGCCCGCCCCGAAATCGCCAACCAAGTTGCCAATTTCAATGATTACGCCACCGTATTTATCGGTTGCCCCAACTGGTGGGGCGATTTGCCCATGGTGCTCTATACGTTTATGGAACAGTACAACTGGGCCGGCAAGAAAGTAGCCCCGTTTGTCACGCACGAAGGGAGCGGCTTATCCTCTATTCCTTCCAGCATTAAAAAAGTTACCAAGGCAGACGTATTGAGCGGATTTTCCGTATACGGGCATGAAGCGCAAAACGAGCGCGAAAACACCCAACTCAAAGTAAATGCCTGGCTCAAAAAGTTAGGATTTTAGATGAAAAAATTTCTCCAACCTCTACGTCTAATGGTGCAGGCCTGCTTTATGGCGGGCCTGTTTTTGCCTTTTCTCCCGTTTGCTGACATCGTCGGTCAAAAAATTTGGATTACCATTTTGTTTTGTGGTGTATTTTTCTGCGGATGGATTTGCCCATTTGGGGCACTGCAAGATTGGTTGGGGTGGATTGCCCAAAAAATACATTTACCACGCTACAAACTACCACAAAAGTATCAGCAATACGCACAACTTTTACGCTACGTACTCTACGGACTTAGCACGCTAAACCTGGTGTTTTACTTTCTAAACAGCCGCTTTTATTTTGGCCATAGCGTAGCCGTGGGGATGTGGGATTGGGTCAATGGCTCCGTACTGATTTTCTTTTTACTAGCCACTCTATTTACGGACCGTCCTTTTTGCAATTATTTCTGCGTACACGGTGCGGCAATGGGAGTGTGGAGTGTGTTACGCCCGTTTGGGATCGCCCGTAAAGAAGATACGTGCGTGCATTGTGAGCGGTGTGACAAAGCCTGCCCCATGAATATCCCTGTGTCCGGCACTCCCTTTGTGCGCCACCCCAGTTGCATTAACTGCATGAAATGCGTAACCGCGTGCCCTAAAAACTGTGTACGTTTTACGTTGATAAAACGTCTGTAACAGAATTGTGCAGTAAGCGTGTTGTGCCATTGAAAACACCTAATTACAAAATAGTGTCTACTTTACAACCATAACCGCATTTTGATTTAATAAATTATCTTACTTTACAGGAGCATTTATGGCAAACTACAAATCTACCGAAATTGGAAATTTAGCGCAAATTGGCGCGAAATATGAACACGGCAAAGCGTTCTTACACGATGCACTTGGGCTTACCAGTTGTGAAATTTCCGTCAATTTCATGCCGGCTGGTTCCAAAGCCCCCTTTAATCACAAACACAAACAAAACGAAGAAGTGTATATTTTCTTAAAAGGCGAAGGCACCATGACATTAGACGGTCAAACCGTTACTGTACAAGAAGGATCTTGCGTGCGCGTAGCACCGCAAGCCGTACGCAGCATGCAGGCAAAAACAGATCTGCAATATATCTGTGTACAAGCCAAAGACGGTTCTTTAGCGCAATTTGCCTTTGGTGACGGAGAAATCTGCTAACTTGTTCACCAATTACGCCTTACCGCCCCTGTGCTATATGCCAGGGGTGTTTTTTAATATAGGGTATGGTTTCTTGCGATATTTATCTTCCCTAAAAGTTGTAAAATGGATATGGAGGGTTTTATGATTAGTTTCTTTAGTTGTTTAGCACTTCTTATCTTATCCTATTTCACTTATGCCAAGTATGTAGAACGGGTTTTTGGCCCGACAAACGCACAAACGCCTGCTGTTCGCTTTGCCAACGGCATAGATTACGTACCCATGCCGCTGTGGCGGATGATTTTAGTACAACTGCTCAACATCGCCGGGTTAGGCCCCGTATTTGGGGCTATTTCGGGTGCTTTGTGGGGGCCTAGTGTGTTTTTATGGATTACCTTTGGAACTATTTTTGCAGGTGCTGTACACGATTTTGCCTGCGGGTTTCTGTCTCTTCGCAACAATGGGCAATCTGTGGCGGAAATTACGGGAATTTATTTAGGCCCGCTGGTCAAAAAATTTATGCACGTTTTTAGCGTCATTTTGCTTGTAATGGTAGGGACCGTTTTTGCAGTAGGGCCTGCCAATTTGCTGGTATTTTTATTTAAGGGACATGTGGCAACAGGCAGTTTGTTAGCCAATACCTACTTTTGGCTTGCGCTTATTTTCCTGTACTATTTTATGGCTACTTTCCTGCCAATTGATAAAATTATCGGCAAAGTATATCCTTTCTTTGGCATTTGCTTACTGCTTATGGCATTGGGCGTATCCGGCGGAATTTTTATGCAAGGCTACCGCATCCCGGAAATTGCTCTTCACAACTTGCACCCGTCCAACTTGCCTATTTGGCCGCTGATGTTTGTAACGGTAGCGTGTGGAGCCATATCCGGCTTTCACGCTACCCAATCTCCCCTCATGGCACGTTGTATCACCAACGAATACCAATCCCGCCAAGTCTTTGCCGGGGCCATGGTAATGGAGGGCATTATTGCACTCATTTGGGCGGCAGCCGGTTGTGCCATCTATGAAAAAACAGGCGGACTTATGACCGGGTTACAAGCAATGCTTGCACAGGCGGGTCAGGCTGGTGTAGTATATGATATTTGCTTAAAAACAATTGGGCCGTTAAAACTCAACGGGATTTCGTTTGGGCTATTATTTGTAATGATTGGGGTCATTGTCTGCCCGATTACGTCGGGTGATACGGCTTTTCGTGCATCCCGTCTGGTACTGGCCGATTGGTTTAACATAGACCAAAAACCGTTCTTAAAACGCTTGCGTTTAAGCGTACCGCTACTCCTGGCTGGGGTAATTATCAGCCAACTTCCCTATGACGTAATTTGGCGCTATTTTAGTTGGTCCAATCAAACGCTGGCCATGATTGTGCTATGGGCCGCCACGGTTTATTTGCACCAAAAAAAGCAAAATTATTTTATTGCCCTTGTGCCGGCTATTTTCATGACCGCGGTAAGCAGTACGTACTTTTTAATTGCGCCTGAGTGTTTACACCTTAGTAAGATTCTTGCTTATCCGTTGGGCCTTGTATTTACGGCCTTAATTTCCGGTTTTTTTATTACAAAAATGAGACCCCAATCAAAGAAATAAAAAGAATTATATGAATATTTTATTTGTAAACGCGTGCCCTAGAAAGAATTCCCGCACGAAATTACTAGCAGATTATCTGTTAAGCAAATTGAAAGGTACTGTACACGAGCGTAACCTTGCTACAACCGAACTTTTACCGCTTACCGAAGAAACGATCGCTCTAAGGGAAAATCTTGTTCGCCAGGGCGATTTTGACCACCCTTTACTAGCCCCAGCCAAAGAGTTCGCCGCCGCAGATAGCATTGTGATTGCCGCCCCCTTTTGGGATTTATCGTTCCCGGCGTTGTTAAAACTCTACATTGAGCATATCAATATTGTTGGGGTCACCTTTGCCTACCACGCAGACGGCAAACCGTACGGCCTGTGCAAAGCTAAAAAGCTTTATTATGTAACCACCGCCGGGGGACCTATTATAAATGACGCCTATGGCTATGGGTATGTACAAGCACTTGCCCAAAATTTTTACGCCATAGCGGATACCTATTGCATTAAAGCTGAGAATTTAGACGTAGATGGTGCCAATGTGGAAAGTATCTTGTGCCACGCCAAACACGATATTGATACACTACTTAAATAAAGTCTTATGCAAAAATACACAAAAACTTACACTGTTATTTTAGATGATATGGACGTACGCAAACACCGTTTGCGCCCTATCTCAGCCGTAATGTACTTGCAAGATACATTTGCCCGTTATTGCGCTACCCAGCGCATGGCCGCTTACGACCTGATGCTCAAAGACCAAATTTGGGTGATTAGTGAAATCCATATGGATTTTGTAGACCAACTCCCCTTTTGGTCCGAAGACTTAAAAGTGGAGTTGTGGTTTTCGGAAATCTCCAAACTAAAAGTATATGCGGACTTTCACCTCTACTACAACAACAAGTTGGTCGCTAAAGGCAACTCACTGTGGATCATCCTAAACGCCACTACCAAACGTCCGGCAAAAGCGGACGAAATGGCCGCTAAATTTGAAGTATGCACGGACCTAGCCTTAGGCCCTCATACTAAAATGGTGCTCCCCGCGTTTACAGAGCCCTATACTAAAATTATGCACACCAACAATCTATCAGACATAGATTTTAACAAACACGTCAACAACAAAAGTTACATCAACTTAGCCGAAATGACAGCCCCGACCGAGTTTATGCAAAACCACACGCTTAAATCTTTGCACGTACGCTTCAACCGGGAGACATTCCTGGGCGATACGCTCCAATGCACCACCTACAAAACCACTGAGCCCAAAACTTACGCGCACATCATAGAGAAAGATGGAGTGTCCGTGTGTGACATTGTAACCACTTGGCAAGAACAATCAGAAAATGTGCGCATTGTAGATTACGATTTGCCGATTAAAAGCGAACGGTAGGATAAACATTACAAATCGCCCTCGTATCATACTGCTTGGGTGATTTTATTTTTCTATTTGCTGCAGGAAATTATCGGGCGCCAGGCGGGGGCCACGCAAGGCCGTGACACCCAAAGTTTTTAGTTTTTCAAAAGTCCACAAAGAAGGATCATACATTTTAAGCCGCTTAATTTTCATCACGCGCGTCATAGACACGTTTTTATCCTTATACTTATACGGAATATTTACTTCTAACACGTTGCACTTATAACGCACCGCCGATACCGGGGCCGCCACATATAAGTAAACCAGGTCCCCAACTTGCACCGAACTACTCTGTTTCCATACAATCGTGTCATCTTTGGCAAAGGCCCCATCTATATCAAAGTATTTGGGATTGGCCGGAATCAGCCAACTGGTGGGTTTCCCCGATGCTCTAGAGGCAGTTCCAACCACAAAATTCCGGCTGGTTTCCAGTAACGTCAAAATCGTTTTATCCGGGACCGTCCCGTCCAGCAAAATACTAATCCAATTGGCACGGTTCATGTGATAGCAGGGATAAAATCCCTTCATCTTAAGCAGTGTATCCACTTGCTCGCTATCCACCTTCAAATTTAGAATCTCTACTATGGTTTCGTCTTTGGGTGCTTTTTTATCTTTCAGTAACCGATATTTAGGGATATTCATGATTAGCCCATACCACTTGCGGTTTTTGGGATAACGAAACACGCCATAATGCGGCAGTTCGCTAAAAGGATAATCGGGATATTCTTGATATTTTGCCACCAGGGCACCTGCAATACGGTTAGATTGGGCAAACAGAAAGGGATCTTTGCTAAAGCATGCAGTGCGGACATTTAGCAAAATCTGCTTATATTCCTGCCGAATTGTTCCTACAAACGAACCGACCGCCTCTTCTACGTGCACGGCACTATATTCGGCCCCGGTACGGGTATCTATCACGCGGCCTGTAACGCTACTGTCCGGACGCACTGTAATTTCCGCGCGAAAAGCCCCCCGGTGGAAAGCTTCTTGATAGAAAAAATCTTTCCCCTTTTTAATAAACCCGAAAGATACTAGTTTGTCGGCGTGTGCTGTATGACGGGCAAAAAGTTCCTGTTCCATATTTAAATTTTACAATATTGTTCAAATTAACTTTCTATGAAGTCTAAAGACGTATCGTTTTTGCTATAATACTAGTAATGAAAGGGCTAATCCTCGCACTTGATTTATTAGGTGGCCTGGGTGTATTCCTCCTAGGCATCAAAATGATGAGTGATGGCTTGCAAAAGGCCGCCGGGGATCGCTTGCGCCGGATTATTTCCCGCGCTACCACCAACCGTTTTACCGCTACGTTGTCTGGCATTGTAGCAACTTCTATTATTCAATCTTCCTCCGCAACTACCGTCATGGTGGTGGGCTTTGCCAGCGCCGGTCTGTTAAATTTATCCCAATCTTTGGGCGTTATTTTTGGAGCCAATATCGGTACAACCACCACCGCGTGGCTCATTAGTATTTTGGGCTTTAAGGTGGATATTTCGCTGTTTGCCATGCCCATGATTGGGGTGGGCTTTTTCTCGCAATTTATTAAAAAATGGCCGTTAGTCCGCCGCATTGGGGAGGCCATGCTGGGCTTTGGGCTACTTTTCTTGGGGCTTTCCTTGATTCAAGGCTCCATCCCTGATTTGCAAAACTCCCCCGCTGTTGTGGAGTGGGTGGTAAAGTTCCGCCCAGACACATTGTTTTCTCTTTTGGCAGTCATTGGGGTAGGCAGTGTGTTAACCGTTATTTTCCAGTCCTCCAGTGCGGTCATGGCGGTTACCCTTACCTGTGCCGCCAAAGGGCTCATTGATTATCCAACGGCCTGTGCACTGGTTTTAGGGGAAAACATCGGTACCACCATTACCGCCAACATTGCCGCCATTGGGGCCCCTCTTGCGGCCAAACGGGCCGCCTTAGGGCACATGCTATTTAACGTACTGGGTGTGATATGGGCGGTTATATTGTTTCACCCATTTCTAGAACTGATTGCCTGGATTGTACCCGGAAGCACCCAGGGAAATGACCCCCAGGTACTCCTGACCAATATTCCCTATCACTTGGCCGCCTTCCATACTACGTTTAACATTATCAACACGGCCGTTATGCTGATTTTCATAAAACCCTTTGAGCGGCTCATTTTATTCTTCCTGCCTATGAAGCGCAACGAGCAGAACCAAACGGAACTACGCTATTTAAAAGTAGGGATTACCACCACACCGGAGTTATTTATCAGCGCAGCCCACAAGGAAATTGACCTCATGGCCGGCATGACAAGCACCATAGTATCCAAACTGTTACACGCCATGAAGGCGGACTCTAGCGAGTTATTTGAACGTATGGTGCAAGACGTCTACGCCCAGGAAAAAGCCAGCGACACCCTGGAGTATAAGATTACCGAATTTTTAAAGAACCTCACGCACGAGCAACTCTCGCGCGACATGGTAAGCGAAGTGATGAAACTGTTGGACCAAACTAACTATTTGGAAAAAATTGCTGACCATGGCGAACGGATTGCCAAACTACTCACTAAAGCCCATGAACAAAAATTATTTAGTGTGCCCGATTACGAGCGTTTAGACACTATCGGCAAACAAGTGAAACTGATTATTAAACACATGCGTACCACCATTTTACCAACGCAAAAAATGAATAAAGCCGCCGTATTGGCTCAAGCCCTCAAGCGTGAGGATTCCCTCAATCAATTGCGCCATCAACTGCGCGAGGAAAAAACCTCTAACGATTTTTCTAAAAATCAAATTTCTCCCGTCGCCCTTACGCTTTACACGGATATTTTAACCAGTTTTGAAAAAATGGGCGACTATGCGTTAAACGTAGTCCAGTCCAACACAGACCAACCCAAACACTAACAAAAAACGCATGAAAAAACTCCTCACCTTTTGGCTCGCACTTTGCCCTTTGGGGTGCACGTCCCCTAACAACCCACCCGACAGCACGCTCACACCGCACACCGCGGACAGTGTCATACAACAAGCGTATGTCCAAACAGATACACATACAAAAACAATTACTTTTCCCCCGCTTCTGGCTATCCGGTTACCTAATTATCAAGACGTTACAGGCATTCGTGCCGAGGACGCCCCCACAACCCCTTATGGAATAATGGTAGTTCAAAAACCCCACACGCCGGATATGTACCTTGTATATATGAGCACAAACAAGGATAGTGGCCCCCTTGATCAGGTGCAGGCTGAAAACGGGCACAAATTACCGTTCGTTTCCATGAACCAACCCGTGGACACCGGCCATTTTTCCTCTTCTACGAGCACATCCTTGGGCATTCAAATTAACCTGGCTTTTTTGGAAAAGAACCATGGCAGAAATCCGCAAATTAAAGTTTTTGACAAACAGGGTTCCTTTGTCATTTTCCTACCGGATTATTATATAGACGGCGTTCTTCAATACCTGAGGCAGCATTAAAAACCCCGCAATTAGCGGGGCTTTTTAAAGGGCTAGGATTTTTGCCCAAATCGCTACTTTCTGCCATTTTTCTGCCGAGCGTTTGTATAGCTTATGATACATAATGTTGCTTATATTGCTTAAATTATAGTGTCCAAAAGTAGGCGGGGTAGCTTTAATGCACAAGGGCTTTAATTTCTTGCTTTACTTTGGCTAAATCACTACAAGAGAGAAGCGGAATAAGTGCATTGATTTCTTCTACGCTCTTATTCCACCATTTAAGTTTGAGCAGCAGGTCAATGAGTTCATCATCAAAGCGTTTGCGGACGGTTTTGGCAGGGTTTCCGGCCACAATGGCGTAAGGTGGCACATCTCTAGTTACCACACTGTTTAGACCAATAATCGCCCCATCGCCAATATGCACACCTGGGAGTATTGTGGAGTTTTGCCCAATCCACACGTCATTGCCAACAACAGTATCGCCTTTGAGCGGCAGGTCTTCTTTAGAGGGTGCGGGTTGGTCCCAAGAGCCGAAAATGTAAAAAGGGTAAGTAGATACAGCGTTCATCTGGTGGTTTGCCCCGTTCATCACAAACTCTACACCTGCACCAATTTGGCAGAATTTACCGATAATGAGTTTATCGCCAATAAAATCATAATGGTGCGTAACATGTTTCTCAAAGTCAGTATCCGCAAAATAAGTAAAATCGCCTACAACGATATTCGGATTTTTAATCGTAGGTTTTACAAATGTAAGTGTGTTAATATTTGGTAATGGAAAAATGGTGTTGGGGTTCGGTTTATTCTTCATACTTTCATTATAAAATATTTACAGAACTACTGTGACCAAAAAGCGCACATGGCATAATAAAAAGTGTCCATTTTCTCGTACAATTGCTACAATGGTTCAAGAGGTATAATATGACAGCATCTACGAACTATATAGAACGCAACCTAAAAATCATGCAACAATTTGAGCAAGTTATAAACACGGCAGACGAAACAAAAGCCGAACAGTTAATTGCCCCGGATGCCCCATTTATCACGCCTGCAAGCCCTACGCCCTTGTATGGCGGAAAAGGATATTTGTCTTTGGTACATTGGCTACGGCAGTCGTTCCCGGATGTGCAGTGGCACGCATTAGACATGGTAGCACAGGATAACAAGGTGGCCGTGTTGTGGGAGTGTACAGGCACACACAAGGGCGACTTTATGGGCATTCCTGCTACGCAAAAGAGTTTTAAAACTACGTTTATGAACTTTTATTATTTCAACGAAAAAGGCCAAATCACTAAAGATATAGCTGGAGTGGGTATGATTGGTATTATCCAAGCTCTAAAAGCATAAGCGTGTGTTTAAAAGCTTTAACCCCTTGCTTAAGTGTAAGGGGTTTTCTATTTCCCCATCAAATCCCCAACAGTTCAGGTTAAGTCTATTGCCAGCGGAGGCATTTTGCCATTTGTCGGCGAATTTTTTCTACTTCTTGCGGTTTAGATGCTTTGGGTAACATGGTTTTCCTTCGGTCTTTTAAATTGCGTGATGTGACTTCACGCGGAACCTGTATATATTCTAGAAGTTTGTTGTACTTGCGCGCCAATTATGCCACAATATAAGTATGAAAATAGGAATTATTTGTGCGCTTGAAAAAGAACAAAAGCAACTTTTGGCCCGGCTACCGGGTGCTGAACAACGGAACTTCGGTCCGTTTGTTTTTTACCGCTTTTGCCAAAATGGTAACGAGCTGATTGTTACACAGAGCGGAATTGCCAAAGTCAATGCGGCTGCGTGTGCGGTAGAATTAATTAACCGCTTTGCCCCGGATGCGATTATCAATTCGGGGGTGGCCGGAGGATTGAACCCGCAATTAAATTCGTTAGACGTGGTAGCCGGCAGCCAGTACGTTCATCATGACGTATTTTGCGGCCCGGAAAACGAGTGGGGCCAAGTGCAAGGACTTCCTTCCTTTTTTCAGGGAGATAAAAATCTGCTTGCCACCGTGGAAGCGTTGCAACAAGAAGGGCGTTTTTCTCGCCCGGTACACACGGGGTTGATTTGTACCGGCGAGCAGTTTATTACCGACCCGCAAGCGTTGCAATCTATTGTGCAGCGGTTCCCTAAGGCGTTGGCGTGCGATATGGAATCGGCATCATTTGCGCAGGTATGCTATATGTATCAGGTGCCGTTTTTGAGTTTCCGTATAATTAGCGACGTGGTTGGTAAAGAAACCAATAATGCGCAACAGTACGAAAATTTTTGGGAGAACGTGGCCCATGCCGCCTTTGAAAACACGTGGACGTTTGTGATGGCAGTATTGTCCGGCAAATAGGACAAATGCAATCGTTTACTTAACATGAAAGAGCCCCGCACACGCGGGGCTTTCTATTTCCCTATTTTTCCAAGTCTAGGTAAATTTAGGGAGTAAATTGATACAATGTAACCGATGGATTATATATATCATTATCAATCGTTTTTGGGCAGTATTACCATGGCAAGCGACGGAACCCATTTAATCGGTCTGTGGTTTGATGGGCAAAAATACTTTGCTGACTCGTTGCGGGGGCCTATACAGGAAAAATCATTGCCTGTTTTTAAGGATACTTGCCGTTGGCTGGATACTTATTTTAGCGGTAAAAATCCGGGTTTTACACCCCCCATTGCCATGCGCACTACTCCATTTCGTAAACAAGTATGGGAAATTATGCTACAAATCCCCTATGGACGCACGTTGACCTACGGAGAAATTGCAGATAAGATTGCCAAAAAAAGGGGAATGAAAAAGATGTCTGCGCAAGCCGTTGGCGGGGCCGTGGGGCATAACTCTATTTCGCTCATTATCCCCTGTCACCGTGTGATAGGTGCCGGTGGCAATTTAACAGGATATGCGGGTGGTATAAAAACAAAAATTAAATTACTTAATCTTGAAGGCATTCAGCTAAAAGGTTAAAGTGCACCAAGTCTGTTCGATACCACGACGAGCCAGTCCTTATTCGATCCCCTATTTCTTATACAAAAACTCCTGAAAATGATTAAATTTTAATAATTTTTGATACTTACGGGGTTGGGTTATTTGGACAGAAAAAGGCCCCAGCTAGAGAGGGGCTTTTTTTAATATGATAGAATGTGAAAAAGCTGACATTCCATTAGAGAGAATATATGTTTTTACTAATATTATTGATTGTTGGGATTGTAGTAGTTGCTGTAAAAGTTCAGCAACACATCAAGACACAAACATTCATTGAAGAGGTTACCAGTTTAGATAGAGGGGAAGAGTCCGAAAGATCTTTGATTGCACGGTTTCGCGATTATGGGTTTCCGCCGGGAGCTATCTTTCATGATTTGTATGTTCCGACTAAAGGCGGAAACTTTTCTCAAATTGATTTAGTAATACTGACAAAAGCTGGTCTAGCTGTTTTTGAAGTAAAAGATTATAGCGGATGGTTATTTGGTAATGGGAAACAGCAGCAGTGGACACAAGTTTTAAATTATGGCAAAGAAAAACATAGATTTTATAATCCGATTTTACAAAATAGCCAACACATCTCTCATCTTAAAAGATACTTACAAAGAAATGTTCCTCTCTTTTCCATTATTGTTTTTGATGGTGATTGCGAATTAAAAAATATTAACTTTGTCCCAGCGGATACTTTTGTTACCAAGCCACAGTATGCCACAGATATAATTCATAAAATTAGTATTAGTCATCCACATGTACAATATGACAATGAAATGCTGCGAGTATTGAAACAAGCAGTTGCGTATGGAGCAGATCCTGAAATTCGCAGGCAACATGTTGAGAACGTTCATGATATGTTAGGTGACCGCCGTGTGTTTCGTTGATAGAATTAAATAAATTCTATTTCTTCATCAAATCCCCCCAACAGGACTGTAGCCACGACGGTTGCAGTCCGTAATCCTTCCGATAATTTTCATACAAAATCTACTGAAAATGATTAAATTTTAAGGATTTTTCTGTTATGCAAACATTACAAAAGAGATAGTTTCAAGCCCTACGTGCTAAGAATGCTCCCAAGCGAAGAACCCAGACATAGGCACTTAAACGGGTTTGTGAATCAAATTTTGGGCTTTTATCTTGTACGTTCTCTCAAAGTGCTAAAATAATAGTAAGGGAAACTTATGAAAAAACTATTCGGGTTACTGGTATTATTTACTACAACAACCGTACTTTATGGGTTGGATATTTCTTCTTTGTCCTTGGCTGATTGTGAACGGGATGCGCTTAAATCTTCTGCACAACTGCAAGGGTTAGAAGCCCAAGTCCGTTCTGCGCGGACACAAGAAAAAAGTGTGTCATCTTCGCTTTATCCATCTTTATCGTTGGATGCAAAGGCGTCTTGGGTGTCGGAAGTTCCGACCCTAAAATTAGGTGGACAGAAATTGAAATTTGGCGATACGTGGGGATACTCCGTAGGACCGACCGCCAGTTATGTGCTGTTTGATAATGGCGGACGCGGGTCACTTAAAAAAAGTGCCTCTAAAGCCGCTAGTGCCCAAGAACAATCGTATGAATTTGCACGCAAACAAATTTTATTACAGGTGCAACAGGCCTATTTTTCCGTGCAACAACTTTTGCAACGCCTGGTATTGTTAAACGGACAGTTGGAAGTAGCCCAAAAACAACTTTCCGACGTGCAATCGGCCTATAAAGCGGGTGCAAAAAGCAAGTTGGATGTTTCCATAGCTCGTAAGCAAGTATTAAAAACACAAACCGCTATGAGCGGAGCCCGCAGTAGGTTGGCCGGACAGTTGCGTACGTTATTTAAATTAACCGGTACCGATTATGGCATTGATCCCTCTTATCCGACGGATAAACGGCTTGACAAAGCCCAAGAAGAAAGTAAAACCTCTACCGTTCTAAATACAGATTCGTTGGAAAGTACGCTCCAAGTTTTCCGTCCGTACGGTCAAAGTGAGTTTGATGAAAACTCGCCCAAACTGGCGGCGTTAGATGAAATGGCCCAGTACTATGAGTATTTGGCGAATAGTTATAAATCTTCTCTCTACCCGCGTGTTGTTTTGCATGGCGGTGCGTATTTTGAATACCCCAACGGAGCCCTCCGCGAACACGTGTTTTTAGGGCGTGCGGGAGCGGCCGTTTCTATTCCGCTTTTTGAAGGAGGCAAAGACCGCCAGCAAGCCAAGGCACAAAAGGAACTGGCCCGTGCAAAAACCTATGAAAAAGAAGATGCCCAGCAAACGCTGGAAGCCTTGTTTTCATCCGCCAAAGATCGTTTGTATGGCCTGCAAGTACAAGAGAATTTGCTAAAAGATATGATTCAACAAGCCGATGAAACCGCCCGCCTTACCTATCAGGCCTATAAAGCCGGGGCGGTTACCTTCTTTGAAGTAGATCGGGCCAATTTGGATTTGTTAGAGAGCCAACTTTCGTTGGCAGATGTGCAGGTGGAAGAATTAAATCAATTAGCCATTTTGAATAGTTTATCCAAGGAGTCCTTATGAAAAAGAGAATTATGATTGCCGTAGTAGTGCTTTTAATTTTAGTAATTGTGGCGTTGACCTTTTTCCGCAGTACGCCGTTTCATTACAGCGGGGTAGCGGAGGCAGTGTCTGTGGATATTTCGGCCCGCTTGAGCGATACGATTCAAGAGATTTTGGTAGAAGAAGGATCCCCAGTGACGCAAGGCCAAGTAGTAGCGCGCCTGACTTGTGAGGCGGCAAATCTCAAGAAAGAAATTACGCAAACGGAATTTAACCGTGCCGCGCAACTTTTAAAAACAACGGCGGGCTCAAAGGAAAATTACGATCTTAAAAAACATCAGTATGATGAGGCCGCCCTACAGCAAAGCTGGTGTACGCTTACCAGTCCGTTAACCGGGCAAGTACTTTATAAATACTATGAGCCGAATGAATTTATCAGTGCCGGTAAAAAAATGCTTACCGTTGCCAATTTGAAAGAACTGGACGTGTGGGTTTATGTGCCCTATGAAGAGCTAGCCCATTTGTCTATCGGGCAAGAAGTCAGCGGCTATTTGCCGGAAGCCAATAAAACTTTCAAAGGCCGCATTTTGGCAATCAACGACCAATCCGAATTTACGCCCAAAAATGTACAAACGCGCGAAGAACGCACCCGGCTTGTGTACGGCGTAAAAACGCGCTTTGAAAATGACGAAAAACAAACCCTTAAACCCGGGATGACACTGGAAACGGAGTTTGTAAAATAATGTCTATTGAAGTTCGGGCAATTCATATTTCCAAAACGCTCAACACCACCGCGGCTTTAACGGACGTAAGTACCGTTTTTGATGCCGGAATGGTGCATGGCGTGGTGGGCCCGAACGGAGCCGGAAAAACAACATTTCTGCGCTTAATTAAAGGTTTACTGCACCCTACACAAGGGCAGTTTGAGTTTACCTATCAGGGGAAAGTTTGCACACCGCAGGAGGCTATCTCTCGCATGGGATATTTTCCACAAGAACCTAGTTTGTACCCTGATTTAAGCGTGTGGGAACATTTGGAGTTCTTCCGCGACCTATACAATTTGGGCGACAAAGATTTTAACAAGCGGGCAGAGCAATTATTGGCCGCAACCGGAATGGCACCTTTTAAGGACCGCCCGGCCGGGAAATTATCCGGGGGTATGTATAAGAAATTAGGCCTTATGAGCGTGCTGTTAAACCGCCCTGCGCTCTTGTTACTTGACGAGCCTACCATTGGGGTGGACCCTGTTTCACGCCAAGAATTGTGGGACATTGTCTATAACGTGGCAGGCCCGGAAATGACCGTTATTTTAAGCACGTCTTATATGGACGAGGCTGAACGTTGCGCCAAGGTACACGTGCTACAAGACGGCAAATTACTTGCCAGCGGCCAACCGCAAAGTGTCATGGAAAATTTACACGTTACGAATTTTGCAGAACTATTTTTGAAACATGAATGATACGATTATACAAGTAAAAAATCTAGTCATTGCGTTTGGGGATTTCAAAGCGGTAAACGATATTTCCTTTGAGGTTCGCCGCGGAGAGATTTTTGGCTTTTTGGGGGCAAACGGTGCAGGCAAAACCACCACAATCCGTACGTTATGCGGTATTTTAAATCCAACCTCCGGGCAAGTGTTTGTAAATGGAACAGATGTGGCGGCCTCTACAGCCGTACTCAAACCCCATATCGGGTACATGTCTCAAAAATTTACACTCTACCCGGATTTGACCGTACGGGAAAATATGGACATTGCGGGTAGTTTGTATGAACTGACGCGCGCGCAAATTCTTAACCGTACGGAAGAACTGTTTCAATTTATCGGACTTACGGATATTCCCAAGGGGCCCGTGCGGCAACTTTCGGGCGGTACTAAACAGATGATTGCGTTGGCGGCCTCTATTTTGCACGACCCGGATCTTATCTTTTTAGATGAACCTACTGCCGGTACTTCCCCCCAAACGCGCCAGGCCTTTTGGGAACTGATTCGCAGGCTTTCTTCGCAAGGGAAAACGATATTTGTAACTACTCACTATATGGACGAGGCCGAATATTGCCACCGCATTGTGCTGATGGAACGAGGGCGTATTTTGGCTACCGATACCCCTGATAACTTAAAGAAAACCTATTTTCCGCAAAAACCCATGGAACTTACTTTTACGCAAGGCAAGCAACAAATTATTTCTCAGGAAATGCGTAGTTTGTCCTTAGGAGAAGTATCCGTTTTTGGCAGTAAATTACGTGTAAACGTTACAGATAACACGGCATTTGAAAAATATTGCCAACAGCATCGTGCCGATTTTACCACGCGCGCGGTAGACCCTACGCTTGATGACGTGTTTTTAAAAGCCATATCGGGGGCTAAATGAACACCTTAGCAAAACACATTATGGCCATTGCCAGTAAAGAAGCCAAACATATCAAGCGGGATATTTTCACACTGTCCGTTGCGTTGGTGCTTCCGATGGTTTTTGTGGTATTTTTCGGATTTGTAATTAACCTGGATTATCATCATATTCCGCTTACCGTGCGCGATAACGATCAAAGCCACACGTCGCGTGAACTCTTAACACAAGCCAGCGCGGCCGGATATTTTGACATGATTGCCGCACATACCCCGGCAGAAGCGGATTTGCAACTCCAACAAAACCGTATGCGCGGACTACTGATTATCCCGCATGGGTTTCATACTGCCTTTGCCAATGGAGAGGTTGCCCACGCGCAACTGCTGATAGACGGCACTGATAATACTATGGCCGCTTTAGCCACCACCTATATGCAGGGTATTGTGCAAGCCACCCAGCAAGCTCTTTTATCTTCACACGAGCCGCCTTCTACAGCGATCCGCACACGCTATTTGTTTAACCCGGAACTCAATAGCCGTTGGTTTATTGTCCCGGCACTAAGTACCGTTATTATTGGCTTTTTAGCTATTATTTTAACTGCCCTAACCGTAGCGCGGGAATGGGAAAACGGATCTATGGAACTGCTACTTTCTACGCCGTTACGTCCGTTGGAAATTGTAGTCGGCAAGCTACTGCCGTATTTTGCACTCACTTTCTTTGATGTACTGCTTGTATTTGCACTGGCATTATTGGTATTTCGCATCCCGTTTCACGGCAGTTTTGTACTCTATTTAACAGCCTGTTTGTTTTATATTATGGGCGCGCTGGCACTGGGGCTGCTTATATCGGTAATCACGCGCCAACAACAATCCGCCATTCAGTTTGGCTTTGCCATAGGGTTACTACCTTCTTTTATGTTTTCGGGATTTATTTTCCCTATTGAAAATATGCCCGCCTTCTTTCAATATGTAACCATGCTATTTCCGCAACGGTGGTTTTTACAAATCAGCCGCGCCTTATTTTTAAGTGGCTCGGGCCTTATTGATTTAATCGGCCCTTTTATCGCATTATTTCTGTTTATGATAGGAATGATTACGCTAGCCATACGAAATTTTAAAACGGATGTGGAACCATGATACACAAACGCATTATAAGAGGGCTCATTCGCAAAGAATTTGTGCAAATCTTCCGTGATCCTAAGATGATCGTGGCTATCTTTTTTGTGCCGATAGTTCAACTAACCATGTTCGGACTTGCGCTAACCAGTGAAGTAAAAAATATAGAAATGGTAATTGTCAGCAAACCCTCTGCTATTGCACGGGAAGTGCAAACGCGGGCCGTTGCCTCCCGTTGGTTTAAGCAAGTCCGTCATGTGGACGGGACGAATGTTTCGGACCCTACCTCCCTACTGACTACTTACAAGGCAGAAGCGGTACTGGTGGCTCCTGCAGAAGGATTTGAATATGCCTTAGAGCGGCAAAACAAGCCTATTCAACTGCTTATCAATGCTACCAACGCCCAGCGTGCACAACAGGTAAATGCTTATGTTAGCCAGATTTTAGCGCGTGTGGCGGCTAGCCACGGGTACCTGTTGGGCGAGCAGACACGGCTTGTATTAGATACACGTATTTTGTTTAACCCGCAAATGAGCACAGCGGCTTTTATGGTGCCGGCACTTCTGGTTATGACCAGTTTTATTATTTTGATGATTGTAGGGAGTATGGCCATTACCAAAGAAAAAGAAATGGGAACCATGGAAAAATTGATATCCTCTCCGGCTTCTACAGCCGATATTTTACTGGGTAAAGTGTTACCATACTTCTTTATCGGTATTGGAGTGGTAACGCTCATGCTATGTATAGGTGTATTAGGATTTGGTATTGCCTACCGGGGAACTGTTTGGCAATTTTTCCTTAACGCTATAGCGTTGGCCGCTTGTGCGCTATCCGTGGCTACCCTCATTAGTACCATTGCCAACACCCAACAACAAGCCATGATGGGCGGTGTATTGATATTACTGCCGGCTATTTTGCTCTCTGGCGTGTTTTTCCCGGTAGCCAACATCCCGGAAGGGTTCCGGTGGCTATGCTACTTAAATCCGCTCATGTATGCCTGTACCAATTTCCGCAACATCATCTTAAAAGGCGGCGATTATGTGTTCTTTTGGCAATACTTCAGTGTTTTGCTAGGCATGGCCCTTGTTTTGGCCGCCACTGCCTATAAAAACTTCAAAGCCAAATTAAATTAGAAATTTCTTTCTAAGAAATGGCTCTTGTTACAATATGCGACCCAACATGGCTGTAGCTACGACGGTTGCAGTCCGTAATCCTTCCGATAATTTTCATACAAAAACTACTGAAAATGCTTAAATTTTAATGATTTTTCTGATATTTAGACATTGCAAAAGATATAGTTTCATGCCCAACATGGCTGTAGCTACGACGGTTGCAGTCCGTAATCCTTCCGATAATTTTCATACAAAAACTACTGAAAATGCTTAAATTTTAATGATTTTTCTGATATTTAGACATTGCAAAAGATATAGTTTCATGCCCAACAGGAATCGAACTCTCGACGGAGAGGTGTCCAAAACACTGTCCACAAAAATTATACAAAAAGTACTGAAAATTTAAGCATTTTTTATATGATTTGGACAAGCCTCGACGGAAGTTCGATGCGCAAACGGGGAATTGTAGGCAGAAAATTAGTGTCCAAACATGGACACTTTTCGTCGTAATTTATATACTATTTTCAGTTATTTGGTGGATCGTTGGGGTGGCAAAGGTGGTAATTCTTTACCGACATCTTCTACGATTGACAGTTCTTCATAATCGTCCTCTTCTACGAAGCACCGCCCAAGATAAGCATGCCCTCCATCAATAGCGACACGTTCACATTTGCACTGTTTGAAGTCATGCCGAAAGTGGGATGTAATGACATCTCCACAGAATTTACATCTGATTCGATTTAATTTTATTCCTTTCATGTGAACAGTATGCCATACTGTTGGTCTAGAAGTGTAGTCTTATTTCGTAAATTGCTATAATTAAATATATGAAGACCTTGTTTATTTTAGCCGGAGCCAATGGTAGCGGCAAAAGCACGATTGCTAAGGAACTATTGCCGGAAGAAAATATCGTTTATGTAAATGCAGACGATATTGCCAAGGAACTTTGCCCCGAAAACATGCAATCAGTACGCATTCAAGCGGGTAAGGAACTCCATGCCCGAATTGATAAATTGTTTGGGGAAGGTAAATCGTTCGCTTTGGAAAGCACGTTGTCTGGTGTTGGGCATATCAAGACCATTGAAACCGCCCATAAACTAGGTTACAAAGTAATAGTTCTTTACACGTTTGTAGATGGCCCAGATTCGTGTATTGTGCGCATCCAAACCCGCGTTAAGAATGGAGGCCATCCTGTACCGGAAGAAGATGTTATACGGCGTTTTGGTCGCAGTAAACAAAACTTTTGGAACACCTACAAGGATCTCGCGGACCACTGGGTATTGTATTATAACGGTGGAGATGATATTGTATTAGTTGCGCAACAAGATAAAGGAAAACAAGTTGAAATCTTAGCTGAAAACCTTTATACTGTATTTGAGAGGGATCTATGACTGATTTAACAGCTAAATTAACCCGTATTGCTAGCAGAGCTGTACGTAAGGCGCAAGAAGAAAACCGCAAGAACGGGATACCCAATGTATATGTGATTAACGGCAAGCATGTATGGCAAATGCCGGATGGGTCGTTTACGGATAAGAACCCCTTCTAAACCGTTTTTTACGCAGAAAAAGGCCCCGCAAAACGCGGGGCTTTCTTTATTTCCCTATCAAATCCCCAAAATCCAGGCCGACTTGCTTACATGCTTTATTGGGCTCACAGACCGTCTTTTCTTCTACACCCACTAGTGCCATTCCACGCTTAGGCAGGTTCATGACCGCTTTGTGTAAGTGAGCAGGAGCCAAATGTGCGTAAATCTCGGTCATTTGGATAGTCCGGTGGCCCAGCAACTTGCATACCGTATAGAGTTCCACGCCATTTTGCACAAGTTGGCTAGCAAAGGTATGGCGCAATTTATGCAGGAAACTGTCCATGCCTGCCGCTTTGGCTATTTTGTGGTAACAAGCCGTCAGAGAGTCTATGTTGCGCGTATGCCCGAAATCCACCACAAACTCACTTTCTGCCCCGATTTTGGCCCGTTCTATGGCGTTTCTCAAACTCTCGGTCATTGGAACAAAACGATAATATTCCGTTTTATTGGGGGCAATATACAGTTGGTTGTTAGCAAAATCTACATCTTGCCAACGCAAATTCATAATCTCGCCCCTGCGCAGTCCGGCATCGGCCCCCAGTAGCACAACAAGTCGCCAAGTATCATTCGGACAGGCCTTTAAGAGTTTATCTATTTCTTCGGGCGTGTGGAAAACAACCCGTCCGCGTGGCACTTTTAGTTCGGATACGAGTGACCAGTCCTGTTTGGGTACGTATTTCCACTTTTCGCCTATACGCATGGCAGTTTTTATGCATTGTACTAGACGGTTGATGTGATTTTTGCCAATCTCTTTTGTGAGTAAGTGCTCTTTGAACTTTTGGACGAGTTCGGGAGTAATATCCTGCAAATAACGTGGCTTTTTGATTTCTTCCAAGTACCGGATAGCCAACTTGGTATGAGTAACGGTATTACGCGCTTTTTCAACGGACATATAGTAAAGTAGTTTATCTTTAAAGGCTTGCCACGTGATATTAACGGGGAAACGTTCTTTGACGGCATTTCTGCGGCGGATAAGCTCCTGATATTTTAGCAGGGCTACCTGTTTGTTTTCAGTTTGTAATGAGAGTCGCCTTCTAACCCCATTGAAATCACGATAATCTGCGTAATAATACGGCCCTTTTTTGATTTTGTGTACACCCATAATGCTCTCCTGTAAGAAGTGTTTTTTACATACACATTCACGCTTCTTATAGGGTGGAAAGTCAAGTGAAATACATAATAAAGGAATTTTTCTAAATTCAATATGGATTTGATACAATTAAGATATGGCTGAGATAAATTTAACCCAACAAGAAGCTGATAAGTTGATCGGCATGGATAAATTTTTGTCCGATACGACTAATATTACATTGCCTATTGCTGGAGAAAAGCTCACGTTAGGTTGCTTCTCTTTTGATAAAAGAGAAGAGTTTGTGTTAGACTGTTTTAGGGGAACTATTAAATTAAGCAAGATTACGCATCAAATGCGAGCACGAAAAGTTGTTCCCTTGGTACGTTTGGATATAGATTCTGCCCCTCATCAAAATCCAGATGGCACAGAGGTTGGAGGAACCCATTTGCATATTTATAGTGCAAATTACGCAGATAAATATGCATTTCCCGTACCAGACATATTTTCGAATATATCAGATATTGCCCAAACTTTAATAGATTTTATGAAGTATTGCAATATAAAAAATACTCCTCAATTAACCGGAGAGTTATTTTAATGGATACTGCAAAAAATTTAATAGACAAATATTATTCTTGGTTGAAAGACAAGACCTCTTTAAAAGATTTTGGGGAGTGGACGGAGATTACTACCCCATTTTTAGATCGGCACAATGATTATATCCAAATCTATCTCAAAAAAGAGGGTGACGACTATATTTTGTCTGATGATGGATACACAATTAATGATTTGATTAATTCTGGTTGTTCTTTGGATTCTCCTAAAAGACGTCAATTAATAGATTTAACTTTGAATGGGTTTGCAATAAAGAAAGATGAGAAAAATTCTTTATTTGTTAAATCGGATTTGAATACTTTACACATTAAAAAGCACTGCTTAATACAGTCAATATTAGCGATTAATGATTTGTTCTATTTGGCTAAAGCACATGTTTCCAGTCTATTTTTCGAAGATGTAAAAAGTTGGTTGGACATGTCTGATATTCGAAGTACAGAAAATGTCATATTTAAAGGGAAATCTGGCTTTGATAGAAAATTTGACTTCGTAATTCCAAAATCCAAGAATGCCAATGAAAGGATTCTAAAGGTAGTTAATAATTTTAATCGAAATTCGGCTGATTTATTTATTGTGGATTGGTTGGATACAAAAGATATTCGACCGGATAAAGCAAACGCTTATATACTAGCAAATGATAACGAAGAAGATCTATCTTCTCCGGTCGTTGATGCTCTTCGCAATTATGAAATCAAAACTATCCCTTGGTCTCAAAGAAATTCATATGTCGATATATTGAGAGCTTAATAACTCATTAAATCTCACATATTCTAAAAGAAACAGGAAAATTTAGGGGAATGGAAACACATGCAAAATACTGCAAATTATCTTAATGAAGTTTCATCTAAATTTAAAACAACTAAGACGACGGAACACAGTTTCCGCGGAGACCTACAAAACTTCTTAGTGAACATGAACCCCCAAGTTCAAGTAATCAATGAGCCAACCCGTCAAAGTTGTGGTGCCCCCGACTACATAGTACAAAAACGTAATACGCCAATAGGCTATATAGAAGCTAAGGATATTTGGGTTGATTTGGACAAAATAGAAAATGATGAGCAATTAACAAGATATAAGGGGAGCTTAAATAATTTAATTTTAACGAACTATTTGGATTTTCGCCTTTTCAGAAATGGAGAAAAAGTTGCTCAAGTTAAAATCGCAACTGTGGATAGTAATACTTATAAGATAAAACCCCTTACCGAAGAGTTTGAAAAATTAAAACATCTCTTGCAGGAATTTTTCTCTTTCCAAGGGGTGACAATAAAAAGTGCCGAACAACTTGCTAATATAATGGCGCAAAAAGCCATCCTAATGAGACATGTATTCGAAGAGATTCTCCAACAAGAAGAAAATAACTCTTTAAAGAAGCAAATGGAATCTTTTAAGAGAGTTCTGCTCCATAATCTTGACGAAAAAACATTTGCTGATGTCTATGCGCAAACCATAACCTATGGCCTTTTCGTAGCACGGCTTAATGATAAAACGCCGGAAAGTTTTAGCCGTCAGGAAGCACGGGAACTTGTTTCGAAGAGCAATCCGTTTTTAAGAAGTCTTTTCGATTATATTGCGGGTGCAAACTTGGATGAAAACGCAATATGGATTGTGGATGACTTGGTAAATGTATTTCAAGCCGCAGATGTACAAGGCATTATGGCTGTTTATAGCAATACAGACGGCATTAAAGACCCATTTCTCCATTTCTATGAAACTTTCCTACAGGCATATGATAAAGCCAGCAAGAAAAAACATGGCGTTTATTATACTCCACAGCCAATAGTTAAATTTATAGTACAAGCTGTAGATGATATTTTACAGACAGATTTTAATTTAATAGACGGCTTGGCTGATAACACTAAAATAACGTACAAGGTAGAAGACGAGATTTCAGGTAAAAAACACGATGTGAAAACGTTTAAAGTGCAGATTTTAGATCCTGCCACTGGCACAGGTACTTTTTTAGCCCAGACCATGCAAAAAATTTATGAAAGGTTTAGAAATCAGCAAGGTTTATGGTCTAAATATGTTGACGAAGCTGTAATACCTAGGTTACATGGTTTTGAACTATTAATGACCCCTTACGTAATGTGTCATTTGAAACTTGAAATGATACTTAAAGAAACTAATTACAGCCAGACAACTTCTCAAGCAAATCGCTTTAAAGTTTATCTTACCAACTCATTAGAAAATGATACTAGTGAAGAATTGCCTCTTTTTGCGCAGTGGCTCGCGGACGAAGCATACGCCGCTAAGAGAGTTAAAAACAATACTCCAATAATGGTGGTTATGGGGAACCCACCTTATAGCGGAGAAAGTGCCAATGGAAAGCTCTTTTGTGAAGAACTAGCTCCTTATAAAAGAGAGCCTAACGGCGAAAAGTTGGACGAAAAAAATTCTAAATGGATTAATGATGATTATGTAAAATTTATCCGCTATGCTCAAATGCTCGTGGACAAAAACAAAGAGGGCATTGTTGCCTATATTACTAACAATGGCTTTTTGGACAACCCCACCTTTAGAGGTATGCGCCATAGTTTACTTACAAGCTTTGATAAAATTTATATTTTAAACTTACACGGAAATGCTCGAAAAAAAGAAACTTCTCCCAATGGCGGTAAAGATGAAAACGTATTTAACATTCTGACGGGTGTGAGCATCAATATATTTATAAAAACATCCAACAAAAAAGACCTCGCCACGGTATATTATGCGGATTTGTTCGGTACAAGAAAGGATAAATTCGATTTCTTACAAAAGAATGCCTTTCACGACATTCATTGGCAAACACTTGGCTTTGACAAGGAGTTTTGTTTCTTTGTTCCCAAAGACTTGTCTTTGCAGAAAAAATATAACAAAGGTTTTTCAGTTATTGACCTATTCCCTGTAAATTCTATTGGAATTGTTACAGCTAGAGATAATTTATGTATACAACATAATAGAGAAGAAATGGCTAAAACCGTTGCTAAATTTGTCAGTCTAGATGTAGAAGATGCGAGAAATATATTTGATTTGGGCAAAGATGTTAGAGATTGGAATGTCTACGATGCTCAAAAAGATATTCTAAATTCTAATGTGAACCCTAGCAACATCGTTCCTATCACTTACCGTCCTTTTGATACCAGATATACTTATTTTACGGGTATTAGTAGAGGATTCCATTGCATGCCTAGAGGCAATGTAATGAAACATTTTATAAACAAAGATAATATAGGGCTGTGTTTCGAACGTATCTGCGGAAACAAAAAAAAGCCATACAGTGACGTATATTTGACGAATGAAATAATTGATGCCCATTTATTGGGTAGCGCCTGTTATTGTTTACCTCTCTATCTTTACAATAATGAAAATGACCAACTCGATGTAAGAGATCCCAACTTTAATATCGAAATTGTTAAAGAAATAGAAAACAAAATAGGTTTAGTTTTTACCAAAGAGCAAGAAAATAACACAAGGTGTTTCGCTCCTATTGATGTATTAGACTACATTTATGGGATTCTGCACAGTAACAAATACCGTCAAAAATACAATGAATTCCTAAAAATAGATTTTCCGCGAGTTCCTTATCCAAAAGATGCCGATTATTTTCATCAAATAGTCAATTTGGGTAGAAAAATCAGAGAACTGCACCTATTAAAAGCCCCCGAACTAAAACGTATTATGACTTCTTATCCCATAATCGGCAACGATAGAGTCGAATGCTTTATCTATGAAGATAATAAAGTGTTTATAAATAAGACGCAGTATTTCGCCGGAGTTCCCAAGGAAGCGTGGGAATTTTGGGTTGGGGGTCAACAACCTGCTCAAAAATGGTTAAAAGATCGCAAAGGCCAACAGCTATCTTATGAAGATTTAACACATTACCAACAAATGATAGTTGCCTTGTTTAATACTCATAAACTCATGCAGGAAATAGACAAAATTGTAGAGATATAAAATAAAGTCTATGGATGATATTGAAGGACTAAACGCCTTTACTCAGGAAAAAGAATGTGATTACAAAGGAGAACATTATTCTGCAAGGGATAATGGCGCCATCTTGCGCCACAGCAGACCAGGTCAAAAAGTTCGACCATTAGATAACAAATGGACATTTGGTAAGGTGAATCCAAAGACAGGATATGTAATGTTTACCAATGTACAGGTCCATCGCATCGTAGCCACGGCTTTCCATGGGGAACAGTTGAACAAAATTGTTGATCATATAGACACAAATCGGCAAAATAATCGTCCGGATAATTTGCGTTGGGTTACACGATTGGAAAACATATTGCTTAATCCCATTACGCGAAAAAAAATAGAATATCACTGCGGCAGTATAGAAAACTTTCTTAAAAACCCCTCTCTCTTGCCGCAAGATACATCAGAAAAGAATTTTGATTGGATGAGACGAGTAAGCCAAGAAGAAGCTCAAAGATGTCTGAAAAATATGCAAAAATGGTTGGCAAAGCCGAATAATCCAAAAAGTACAGGTCAGCTGGGGGAGTGGGTGTTTGGCAATTCTAATATCTCTTCTGATATTCAAGCCAATCCCTATACGCAAGCACTAACTCTAAATGCAATACAAGAAAATTGGAAAACGCCGGCAGAATTTCTTTTTTGTCCATCAAAGATTGTTACGGATACTCCCGTATTAGAATACCTAAATAATATTCAATTCGGGCAAGCCTGTGTTAGGAATAAATATCATTCTTTTATTGCTACATCTGCTATCATTACACTTGATAAACGAACTATGTGGGTAATAACACAAAATCCTGAAGGAGCCAAGCCATGGGGCGTGTTTCGCGTAACATATGAACAAGATAAATTCTTACACAAGAGTATAGGAATTTTTCTTGAAGAACGTGGAGCAGAAAAATGTGTGTGCTTGGAATGCGGTTACGAATGGTTGGGAGAAGAAGGAATTGATGATTTCCTTTAACTCATATACAACCGCTCTTATCAATAGAAGCGGTTTTCCTTGCCTAAAAGCATATCCGGAATTAATTTTTTCAGTTAGAGTGTACCATAAGGGTCCACTAAGAATATACACTTTTTTGTCTTTTTTGCTTTTTTTGCGTTTTTTGCCAAATCGCTACTTTCTGCCATTTTTCTGCCGAGCGTTAGTATAGCTTAGTATACATAAGTTGTCAAAGTTAACCAAAGTAATTGAGATTTTATAGTGTCCAAAAGTATGTAGGTTGGCATAATAAAAAGTGGATATTTCGTCGTATAATTGCGGATGTTTCGATATACGTTATAGTGTCCAAATTGTGACCAGTATATTCATAGTTTTCGAAAATTTTTTTAGTAGTTTTTATACTTCTTCGACGAGAAATAATAATTATAGTATGTGAGGAAAATAACGGGATTTTGAAGATTTTAGTTCGATTCCCGTAGCAAGCAATACTGTTTTGATTTTCTCGACGACACTTCAAACATTCTAGTGTCCAAACTCTGTCCTTGCTTATTATAGTTTATTATTGTTCTTGTTGCTTATGTTGCTTAAAAAAGCACGTCGAGGAAGTATAAGAAAAAGCCATTTCTCGTCGAAGAAATGGCTTTTTTAAGGTCTTGCGCCCAACAAGCACAGAACCTTCGACGAGAGCGTGTCCGCTATAGTGTACCATTTTTCAGGAGCTCGTTTTAACATTTTAGACACATGTTTTGAGGTCATTTTCACTTCGACAAGTTCGGCTTTT